>Ga0315338_1000023_pt1 | contig 949375 bp, 895 predicted proteins | sample ASW8metaG_FD_204518 | JGI IMG/M metagenome (GOLD analysis project Ga0315338, IMG submission 204518) | Ammonia-oxidizing marine archaeal communities from Monterey Bay, California, United States - ASW #8 | ecosystem: Environmental > Aquatic > Marine > Coastal | place: USA: California | collected... | reverse complement strand
ACACCGTGCGCCCACACTCTTCTCTGGGCTACCGACCACCTGCTCCACAAACCATCTTGCCCGCGGCGTTCATACCGCCTTACTGTGGGGAGGTGGCGGCATGAACGCCGCTACATGGAAACCGCCGGACTAACAATTCCGGTGGACCACCTCAGTGGGGCAGAGCAGTGTTTGGCCGGCACTCGACATCAATAGGCGAAGCAGCCACCCTGATGCCGATGTCCAATGATTCGCTTCATCAGTCGCTGTTAGGTCTGTCTGTCTCTCAGCGCGAGCTTGTTAAGGCCGTTATCGAACAATTTGGTCGGCCATCACGAAATCGACGCGACACGAACTCTGATATCGTGTCGGAAGCCGTACTGGAAAGCTTAGGTGATGCTCTACGTGTTCATCATGCCTTTAGTCGACAGCCGCTGACCAAAGACCGGTTTGAATTTGCCTTTGAACGCGCACTTACACTTGCTGGCATCTCGTCAGCACTGGTTGAAACTCGAACCAACCGGGGACACGATATGACCATTCGCGATGTGCCAATTGGACTGAAGACCGAAGCTGCGAAAGGCATTAAGGCGGATGTTATTCACGTAAGTAAGTGGATGGAGCTAGGCAAAGGAGAGTGGCAGCTTGACCTATTGCTCGCTCATTTTCTCGACCATCTCAAGAACTACGACCGGGTCTTAACACTCCGGTGCTTAAAACGTGGACCAATCCACTACCTGTACGAGCTGGTTGAAATCCCAAAGGCGATTCTTCTACGCGCGAAATTCGCTCGATTGGAGGTTCGAGAGAATAGTTCGCAAAATCCCAAACCGGGATACGGATATGTAACCAGCGATGATGGTAAACCGCTGTTTGAACTATATTTCGACGGCGGCTCAGAACGGAAACTCCAGATCAAGAAACTTTCAAAAACGCTCTGTAAAGTACACGCGACCTGGGACTTTGAGTCAGCGGCTATCTAGCAATCTACGACGAGCAATATTTGCATACTCTTCGCTAAGCTCGATACCGACGCAGTCGCGATCCATTTCATTGCAAACCACTCCGGTAGTTCCGGATCCAAAAAACGGATCGAGCACTCTATCGTTAGGTCGGGACCCCGCAGCAACGCAAACTCGGACGAGAGCACGAGGGTAGACTGCAAAGTGCCGCTCTGGAAACGGTTCTGTATTAATGTTCCAGACCGTTCGACGGTTCTTCAATGGTTTCTTCGGATCCGATGCTGGCTCTTTAACCGCCTCCCAATCGTAATAGTATCTCTTCGACTTCGACAGCAAGAAAACGTATTCGTGGCTACGTGTCGGTCTATCTTTAACGCTCTCAGGTTGGCAGTTCGGCTTATTCCAAACAATTTCTGTACGTAGATACCAACCGTCCGCCTGGAGGGCGAAAGCAAGTCTCCAAGGAACACCAATCAAATCCTTCGGTTTTAGGCCTTCCGGTGTCGGAGCTCTGTAGCTCATGGCGCGACCTTTGTTTTTTGCATCGGAAGCGCGCCACGTTCTTCCGCCTGACGTGTAACTATCTCCAATATTTAGCCATAGCGTTCCATCATCCGCTAAAGTTCGGCGAGCCTCCCTGAACAGCGCCACCAAATCCGCTATATAATCTTCAACTAGTAGTTCCGCTCCAATTTGACCATCAATGCCGTAGTCTCTCAGCCCCCAATAAGGAGGCGAGGTAACGATGCATTGAAAATGTCCTTCAGGAAAACCCTCGAGAATGCTGCGAGCGTCACCAACCAGAATTTGTGCGCGATTATTCAAGCTGAGACCAGTGTCAGGCTGATCCACCAAAAACAGATCCCGCAGTTTGCGTGATGTATTGTCCATAATTTCCGTCCTCGTAAAAAGGATAGGGGAAGCCGAACGAGAATGTAAATGTCTTCTCGCATGTTCGCCTAGTTCGTTTGAATTCGATCTTAGCAAGTAGAAAAAAACCGGGAACATATGGCAAATAACGATTGCCGCGACACGATATGATTGAGGCTTCGGAACTCGAGCACTTATTGTCTTCGACACTGGAGGCCGGTTTGCATTCAGTCACACCGCTGGATAACTCGTGCCGCCGAGCATTATCTCAACTAGTCTTTTCTCCAACGAGGTTTTCCGGGGTGTCCGCAGTCGGCTCGATGTCCAGACTATAGCGGACGATTCTCTTTTGTTTCGTTTCCACCAAGCGCGCCCAGAATACGATCTACCATCTTCCAAGTCGCCTCATCACCTTCAATGGGTTTGTTACTCGCTAGCTCGATACGCAACCGGCGCGGCGAAGTTCGGACCGTGACATAGATAGCTGTTTGAACATAGTCCAATCGCGAATGCGAAGCGGGACAATGGGAATTGGACAGCTAGCCACTGGTAGTTATTTGCCGAATCCGAAAGTGATAAAACGAGTGACGCTAATCCAGCAGAAGTGGTGTCGCGCCAGCTGTCCTACAATATTCGCTTTTGGCGTCCTACACCTCAAAACGGCGCCGGACTACTACATTGTTTTAATTGAGCAAATTGGAATCAGACGGTTGCTGGCGGAGAGAGAGGGATTCGAACCCTCGGAACCCTTGCGAGTTCACTAGTTTTCGAGACTAGCCTATTCAACCACTCTAGCACCTCTCCGCGGAGCCTGTGGACGGTTGCCTGCACTATATAATATGCGCGCCACATGCAAGCACCTGAAATCGCCTGAAGATGACATTTGACAGCGCGCCCCGATTGGTGTTTACCCGCCGCTTCGAGCGCGGAACCGGCAACGGCTTCGCGCGCAATTCATTTCGCTTACCATTCCGGAAGGACGAGACCCATGTTCGCGGTCATCAAAACAGGCGGCAAGCAGTATAAAGTCGCGGAAGGTGATACGATCACCGTCGAAAAGCTGGATACTGAAGCCGGTAAGGACGTAACCTTTGAAACCGTGCTCATGCTGGGCAATGGCGACGACGTAACTGTTGGCGCTCCCCTGGTTGACGGTGCAAGCGTGTTCGGTGAAGTCGAGGAGCAAACGCGCGGTGACAAAGTCATCATTCGCAAGAAGCGCCAGCGCCAGACCTATCGCCGTACGCAAGGCCACCGCCAGCACCTGACGGTCGTCAAGATCACTGGCATCAGCACCGACGGCAAGAAGCCAGCCAAGAAAGCCGCGCCAAAGAAGGCCGCCGCTCCAAAGGCCGAGACCCCTGCCGCAGAAGCTGCTGCACCCGCAGCCAAGCCGGAAGTCGATTCCCGCGGTCGTATCGCCAATCTCGAAGGCAAGCCGGACAATCTGAAAAAGATTTCAGGCGTCGGCCCGGTTCTCGAGAAAAAGCTCCACGAAGCTGGCATCTACTTCTTCTGGCAGGTCGCTGCCTTGAAAGAAGAGCAGATCACTGAGCTGGAAGAAGAAATGAGCTTCCCAGGCCGCATCACTCGCGATGAGTGGATCAAGCAGGCCGAAGAATTCGCCAAGGACGCATAAGGGCGCTATAAGCCCTTTATAGAGGATCGGAGCAAAGCATGGCTCATAAGAAATCAGGTGGTTCGTCCCGTAACGGCCGCGACTCAAACCCGAAATATCTTGGCGTCAAGAAATTTGGCGGCGAGCACGTCATTCCGGGCAATATCATCGTGCGCCAGCGCGGTACGCAGAAATACCCAGGCAAGGGCGTCGGCATTGGCCGCGACCACACCCTGTTTGCGCTTTCCGAAGGCAAGGTTGAGTTCACGCGCAAGACGGGCGGCCGTCTCTACGTGAATATTGTACCGGTCGCGGAAGCAGCAGAATAAGCGGCTGACAGCGCGGCCGCGGGATACGTGGCCGGATCGCTTCAGACGATCAGTTTCCAAGGGGAGGCAGGCCACTGCCTCCCCTTTATTATGTCCTCCCCTGCCCGCTTGGTCTTCATGGAGGGAGTTACGGCATGAGTACGCAAATCACGACCGACCGGCTGGTCCTGCGCCCGGTGGAGGCCAGCGACGCGGCACGGATCGCCGATCTGGTCAATGATCCGAGAGTTTACCGCATGGTGGCGCGCATTCCCGCGAACCAGACGGTGGCTCAGACGCTTGCCTGGATTGCCGGTCACACTGCAGGGCGTGGAGAGAATACCAAGCACCCCTATGCGATTGTCGAGAACGGGGAATTGGTAGGCGTGACCAGCGCGCATCGCGACAGCACCTGGTTGCCCTTCGAGATCGGATACTGGCTCTCGCCGGACCGCTGGGGCAATGGTCTCATGACAGAGGCCACCGAGGCGCTTGTGGGCTGGCTGAAGCAGCGCGGCGAACGCGGCTTTGTGTCAGGCTATCTGGATGATAATCCGGCCTCGGGCCGCGTTCTGGAAAAACTGGCCTTCATGAAGGCAGATCGGATCAAGGTCTTCTGCCTTGGTCGCGGAGAGATGGTAGGCCACGTCAATATGGCGCGGATCGACTGAAACACGTAAGAGTACAGACATGAAATTTCTCGATCAGGCCAAAGTGTTCATCAAGTCCGGCGGTGGCGGCGCGGGCTGCGTCTCATTTCGCCGTGAGAAATACGTCGAGTATGGCGGTCCGAACGGCGGCGATGGCGGACGCGGCGGCGATGTCTGGGCGGAAGCTGTTGAGGGGCTGAATACGCTGATCGATTACCGCTACCAGCAACATTACAAAGCCAAGCGTGGCGGCCACGGCATGGGCAAGGAGCGCACCGGCGCGGGCGGCGATGACGTCGTGCTGAAACTGCCTGTGGGCACCCAGATATTCGAAGATGATCAGGAAACCCTGATTGCGGACCTCACAGAGGTCGGCCAGCGCGTCCTGCTCGCCGTTGGCGGCAATGGCGGCTGGGGCAATACACGGTTCAAGTCTTCAACCAATCAGGCACCACGCCGCGCCAATCCCGGCGAGGACGGCGAGGAACGCTGGATCTGGCTACGCCTGAAACTGATCGCGGATGCAGGCCTGCTGGGTCTGCCGAATGCCGGCAAATCTACCTTCCTGAGCGTTGTAACCGCCGCGACGCCCAAAATTGCCGACTATCCCTTCACGACGCTGAACCCCGGACTTGGCGTGGTCGATCTGGGGCCTGGCAGCCGGTTCGTGCTGGCGGACATTCCCGGATTGATCGAAGGTGCCGCAGACGGGGCTGGCCTCGGCCATCGCTTCCTTGGCCATGTCGAGCGCTGCAAAGTGCTGCTGCACCTGATCGATTGCACCCAGGATGATGTGGCGGGCGCCTACACGACCATTCGCCACGAGTTGGAAGCCTACAGCCCTGAGCTGGCCCAGAGGCCGGAAGTGGTCGCATTGAACAAGATCGACGCGCTGCTACCTGAACAGGTCGAGGAGCAACTCGCAAAACTGAAGGCCGTCTATGATGGCGAACCACTGCTGATCTCAGGGGTGACCCGTGTCGGCGTGAAAAAAGCCCTTTCGGAGATCTCTCGCCACCTCGGACTCATAGCTGAGGAAGAGAATGCCGGCGAAGACGCCGACTGGACGCCGCTTTAGTGGTGGTGATGCGGCTCGGTATTGAATCGTCCGCACTTGCCGCACTTCACGATCACGCCGTGCGCATCGTGGTGCGCCACGTTGACCAGCAGCTTGGTCTTGCACGATCCGCAGCGATAAGTCTCATCGCCGCCACCTTCGCGGGCGGGCGAGCCAGCAGTGTGTTCCACCACATCGGCGCCTTCGGCCTGGGCAGGGGTCAGCAGGATCATGTCGAATTGGGGCATTGCAGAAAACCTCGTCTTTTCAACTGTCGTGACGGTCAATCGCCCGGCTTGTCAACGGCTTCATTTTCGCTTCCGGCATTTGCCGCAGCAGTGTATCGCTCCGCCAGATGATTGAAACGCCTTTTGCTTCTGCCAAGCGTATCGTGGTGAAGACCGGCTCTGCCCTTGTCGCAGAGCACGGCCAACCGCGCCATGCCTGGCTGGAGAAACTAGCATTCGATATTGTTTCACTGCGTTCCAGAGGGTTTCAAATCATTCTCGTTTCGTCCGGCGCGGTTGCATTGGGTCGCAAAAGTGTTGGCAATTCTGTTTCAAACCGTCTCGACCAGAAACAGGCCGCCGCCGCGATCGGCCAGCTGCGCTTGATGTCTGCCATCGGCCAAGCCTTCGAGCCGCATGATGTCACCATCGGCCAGGCACTGCTGACGCTTGGCGACACCGAAAATCGCCGGCGCTGGCTGAACGCGCGCGCAACCCTCGAGACCTTGCTGGAATCAGGCGTGGTGCCGGTCATCAATGAGAATGACACGGTGGCGACTGACGAGATTCGCTATGGCGACAATGACCGGCTGGCCGCGCGCGTCGCCCAGATGATGGGCGCGGATGTGCTGGTGCTCCTGTCGGATATTGACGGCCTCTACACGGCGGATCCGCGCACCCACCCGGAGGCAACGCATATTCCCCGCCTCGACCAGCTGACCGCCGAACATGACGCGATGGCGACCGGCGCGAATGCTGATGCCGGTGTCGGCTCTGGCGGCATGGCAACCAAGCTCGCCGCCGCGCGAATTGCGCATGCGGCCGGCTGCTCCACGCTGATCACGCTCGGCAATCGGGACCATCCCCTGCTTGCCATCGGAGACGGCGCGCGCGCGACGCTGATTTCCGCCGCCACCACGCCCGCCAATGCCCGCGCAGCGTGGCTGGCAGGACATCTGACACCCGAAGGCTCAATCGAACTGGACGAAGGCGCTGCCAAGGCCCTGCGCGGTGGGGCGAGCCTGCTGGCCGTGGGGATCACCGCCGTCACGGGCACTTTCGAGCGCGGGGCCGCCGTCGCCCTGAATGCGCCCTCCGGCCAGATGGTCGGCAAGGGCGTCACCGCCTACAGTTCGGGCGAGATCGCCCGAGTTATCGGCCGCCATAGCGAAGAGGTCGAGGCGATCCTCGGCTATCGCGGCCGCCCGGCCATCGTCCATCGTGACGACATGGTTCTGCTCCGCTAGCCCCGCCCCGATGCACGACATTCGCGCCGCCACCCTGGACGACATCGCAGCGCTGACAGACCTGGAGCTTGCCTTTCCGGAGGAAGACCGGTTTTCGCGACGCACGTGGCGGCGCTTGCTGAGCGGGAATTCGGCAATCCTCGTATCCGACGGAAAGGATGGCCTGACCGGTGCAGCTGTCCTCCTGTTCCGCCGCAACAGCAAAGCCGCGCGACTCTATTCCCTGTCCGTCGCAGAAGCTGCGCGCGGCACCGGGCTTTCCGACCTTTTCCTTGAAAAATGCGAAGACATTTCAAAGCAGCGAAGCTGCGATACACTCAGGCTCGAAGTGCGCGAAACAAATAGCCGCGCAAAGCGTCTTTACGAACGCCATGGTTATCGCGTAATGGCGCGCGCCGCAGGCTATTATCCCGATGGAGAAGCCGCACTTAGATTAGAGAAGCCGCTGGCCGGCGTCTCGAGAGAGGATCAATGACCGATTGGGTCGTACTCGTAGAATCCGCCAACGACATCTCTCAGGCTGAGACGCCTCACAAGGTGCTGAAGGTATCAGACTATATCACCAAGCCGGCGCTTTTTTCCGGGCGACGGCCCTACATCCTGAATCTCTGCCGGTCCTATGGCTACCAGTCAGAAGGCTATTACGCCTCGCTGCTGGCCGAAGCGCGCGGGCACCGGGTCAGCCCCAGCGTCCAGACCATGGTGGAACTATCGGCCAAGGGACTCTACAGGCACGCCCTGCCCGATCTGGGCGAACGCCTGCGCGAAGCCCGCGCCAAGGGCGCGCCGGAGATCGAGCGTCTTTTCGTTGCCTTTTCCAAGCCGGAAACGCCAGGTTATGAGCGTCTTGCCCGCGAGGTCTCCGACTGGTTCCGCGTGCCGGCGCTTGAAGTCGAACTGGACCCGAAATCTCCGCACGGCATTGGCCGTGTCCGGATGGTGCCGCCTCACAAGCTGAAAGGCGAACGCCGGGACTTCTTCCTTGAGGCAATGCAGGCTTACACAAGCGGGCGCATCAGCGAGCCGAAGTCCAAAGCCCCCGCCAAATGGGCGCTGGCCGTGCTGGTCGATCCGCATGAAAAGACCGCGCCGTCGAAGCCCTCCTCCATCAAGCGCCTCGCGGATGTCGCTGCCAAGATGGGCGTTGAGGTTGAGACAATCGAACCATCGGACCTGACCAGTCTTGCCGAGTTTGACGCCCTGTTCATCCGCGCCACGACCCAGATTGATAACTACACCTACAAGTTCGCCCGACGCGCCGAACAGGAAGGCATGCCCGTCATTGACGACACGCAATCCATGATCCGGTGCACCAACAAGGTCTTCCTGAAGGAGATCTTGGAAAAGGCTGGCTTGCCTATTCCACACACGCTCATTCTCGATGAGAAGTCTGACCTTGCCGCCGTGTTCGAGACCTTGGGCAATCCAGTCGTGCTGAAGACGCCAGACGGTTCCTTTGGTACCAATATGGTCAAGGCACGCTCTCTCGAGGAACTCCGCGCAGGCGCAAAGCAGATGTTCAAGGACACGGCCCTGATCATTGCTCAGGAATTCATTCCGACGAAGTTCGATTGGCGTATCGGGGTCCTCAATGGCGAACCGCTCTATGCCTGCCAATACCGTATGGCACGCGGCCACTGGCAGATTGTGAAACATGGTCCGGATGGCAAGACGAGCGAGGGAGGCTTCACCACTTTCCCGGTCGAGGATGCACCACCAGACGTGGTTGACGCCGCCGTACGCGGCGCGCGCCTGATCGGCGATGGCCTCTATGGCGTGGACCTGAAGGAAACCGACCAGGGCGTCGTGATCATTGAGATCAATGACAACCCGTCGATTGACCATGATGTGGAAGGCGCCATCCTGAAGGACGAGCTGTGGCGGCGGATCATTTCCTGGTTTTCCACGCGGCTCGAAGAGCGCATGGGCCGGGTCGCCTGAGACCTAGAAGCGGAACGCGCCGGAGATCAGCGAGTCATACCGGTCCTGCGTGAACGGCACATATTGGCGCCGGTCGGGATGGTACATCCAGATCGGGTCATCGACCATGTCCGGATTGTAGCCCTCTTTCATCAGTTCCACTTTGCGATACTTCATTGTGCCGGTCGTATCAGGCTCGCGCTGGATACGAACAAAAATCGGGATGGCATAGGCGGGCAGGCTTGAAGACAGCTCATAGTGCAGGCTTTCGAAATCGACGTCGCCACTCAACGTAACCGCCGCCATGCCAGCCTTACCTTCTGTCCCCGGAATTTCGACCCCATAGACGTTCGCCGTGGCAATCCCGTCAGCGCGGATCATCGCATCGCTCACTTCGCTGGTGGAGACATTCTCTCCCTTCCAGCGGAACGTGTCGCCAACCCGGTCAACGAAGTAGACATAGCCATTTTCGTCCTTGCGCATCAGATCCCCCGTCCGGAACCATTTGTCTCCGGGTTCAAACACGTCCCGGAGAATCTTCTTCTCCGTCGCCTTCGGGTCATGATATCCCGCGAACTCGAATTCGGTATCCGCAATACGCCCCAGCATTTCGCCAGGCTCATTCGTCTCCGCGCGGATCACGAATCCATCGTCGCCGCGAACGACGTCTTCCGTTTCGAGATCAAACTTCACGAACTCGACATGGTCAAACCGCGCCTTGAGCCATTTCGGAATGCGCCCGACCGCGCCCACGGTGCCGTCAATGCTCATCAAATTCACATTGCCATCCGTCGCGGCATAGAATTCCACGAGATGCCGAATGTTGAACCGCTCGCGAAATTCCGTCCAGATTTCCGGGCGCAGGCCGTTTCCGAACCCTGTTTGCAGCCGGTGCGCCCGCTCCTTGGGGTGCGGCGGGCGATTGAGGAGGTAGCGACACAGTTCGCCAATATAGACGATCGAGGTGACGCCTTCATCAACCACATCATCCCAGAAGGCGCTGGCCGAGAATTTCCGGCGCAGCACGATGCTGGCGCCGCTCATCATGGCCTGGCCGACGCCGCAAATGCCGCCCGTCCCGTGATACAGGGGCAGCGTGATGTAAACCCGGTCCCGCGGGCCGGTATAGCAAGGCGCGATAAAGGTGCGCAGCATGATCTGAAGGCGGGAATTCGTGATCCGGGTTGCCTTGGGCATGCCCGTCGTGCCGGACGTGTAGATCAGAAGGCACATGTCCTTGCCGCGCAACTGCGCGCGCAATTCGCGCGACGGCCGTTCCGACGAGAGATTGGGCATCATGGCCGCGATGTCTTCGCCATGGGCGCCGCCCAGGGTCCAGACCTTCGGGGCATTTTCCATTCCAGCCGTGACGGAACAGACCGCACGGTCCTGATGCGGGCCGGTAATCACATGAGTGGCGTCGGAAATGGCGAGGCAATGTTTCAGTGACTCCCCTTCCAGATGCGTGTTCACCAGGGCGGTGACGACGCCAACCTTGGCGAGGCCGACCCAGATCGCGACATAGTCCGGGCAATTCTCCATGCAGAGCGCAACCCGGTCGCCGGCTTTCAGTCCGTGCGCCAGCGCCCAATGGGCAATCCGGTTCGCGGTGGCATCGAATTCGGCATATGTGGTGAGCTTGCCTTCAAACCGAAACGCGATGTTCCCGGCATGCTTGTCGACACTCTCCTCGAAATCGTCCGCAACGAGTTGCCGGGAGTCCGGCGTAACGTCGCCGATCAGCTTGTGCATCCGGATCGCCATGCGTAAAAAATCGAGATCACGCTTCATTTGCGAGAAGGAATCGCGAAACGGGACGGCGGCAGGAAGAGCGGCGGGATTAACCATGATACCTGCCAATACCGGAATATGGTGAACATGTTGTGACCAGAGAAAGGTGGATTGGACAGGAATCGCGCACTTGCACAGTTTGCATCCACGAATGCCTCTGCTAGCTGCTGATCACACGATTTGGAGACCACGCATGACCGACCCTGTTGGAGACCTTCTGTCCCTGCTCGATATCGAGCGCCTGGAACTGGACCTGTTCCGCGGCCAGAGCCCGGATGAGCGCGCCAGCCAGCGGGTTTTCGGCGGTCAGGTCATCGCTCAGTCGCTGGTGGCGGCCTACCGCACCGTGCCGGAAGACCGGACATGCCACTCGCTCCATGCCTATTTCATCCGTCCCGGCGACCCGAAAGTGCCGATCATCTACCAGGTTGACCATTCCCGTGATGGCGGCAGCTTCACGACGCGGCGCGTGGTGGCGATCCAGCACGGAAAACAGATTTTCAACATGGCGGCGAGCTTCCAGACCGACGAGGAGAGTTGGGAACACCAGCACAAGATGCCGGAAGTGGACGGCCCCGACGGCCTGAAGGATCTTCGCGAACGCCGCCTGGAAATCGCCGACCGCCTGCCCGAGGCCCTACGCGAGGATTTTGCCCGCGAACGCGACATCGAAATCCGCGACGTGGCTCCGCTGGACCTGATCCATCCCGAAATCGCAGACGATCACCACAATATCTGGTTCCGGGTCAGCCGCCCCATCGACGTGCCGCCGGCGCTGCACCATTGCCTGCTGGCCTATGCCTCCGACATGGCCCTGCTCAGCTCCAGCTATCGCCCGCACGGCATTACCTGGCTGAACCACAAGGAATTGATGTCGGCCAGCCTGGATCACGCGATGTGGCTGCATGGACCCATCAAATTCGATGAGTGGCACCTCTACTCCATGGACAGCCCATTTGCCGGCAAAGGACGTGGATTCAATCGCGGAATGATCTTCAATATGGCCGGAGACCTCGTGGCAAGCGTTGCGCAAGAGGGTCTGGTGCGACGCTTGCGCACAAAAGACTGAATTCACAGCCGAAAGGGGCTTGCGCCGTGGCGCGACCCCATTATTACGGGAGTCCGGAGCGTAGCGCAGCCTGGTAGCGCATCTGGTTTGGGACCAGAGGGTCGGAGGTTCGAATCCTCTCGCTCCGACCATTTTCTCAGCGGGCAATACGCCCGTACTTGTTGGGATTATCCTTTAAATACCAGCCTCTCCACGCGAAACCCCCACCCTGTCGCTTTGCGGCCAAATCGGACAAAGCCGGACAAATTCCGACTTCCCGAGGTGGCTCAGGGGTGGCTTGGGTGGCACAAGGCTTGAAAGCCACCGTCTTCAGACTCGAAAGAGAGCAAGAAGACATGGCCAATAACAGACTCAAACTCACCCAAACCAATGTTCAGCGCCTTATCAGGGAGCATGACGGGACGAAAAAGGTGCGCCACTGGGACACTGAGGTCCCAAAGCTGTTTTTGGCCATCACGCCGAATGGCTGTGCAGCCTACAAGCTCCAGATCGTGAAACCCGACGGCAGCAAGACAGACGCGAAACTGATCGCAGCAAACGAAGGCTCTCCGGAACTCGCTCGCGTTATGGCCATGAAAGAATTAGGCCGGATGGCGCTGGGAGAAGCAGACTTGGTCACCCGCAAGCGGATAACCAAGGAAGAGGCCGAGAAAGAAAAGGCTTCTACATTCGCCGCCCTCTCCTCCCGCTTCATGACAACGCCAGAGAAATCCCCACCCCGGATCAAACAGCGCACCTATGATGAACGCGAACGGCTCCTTCGGGTTCACATCTTGCCGATACTGGGGGAGCAACCATTCCGGCAAATCTGCAGACCCCGGGTGCGCGAACTTGTGCGTGCGATCCAGGCCGAGGCAGCCAAACATCCCCGCGCGAGGGAAGGAACCAATCCTGGCGCAAAACTCGCCAATGAATGCCAGGGCGTTATCCGTGCGGTATTCAACTGGGCCATTGAAGAAGAACTGACAGATGTGAACCCAGCCACCTTCCGGAAACTGTTCAAGGACACACCCGACAAGCGCTCCCAGATGCCTGATGGGGCGCTGAAACTTATGTGGAACGCACTCAGGGCAGAAATGCAGACAGACGATGAACGACACGGCTGGGGGTCCGCACTGACTATCATGCTGCATGCCCTCACCTTGCAAAGGCCAGCCGAGATCGTTGCTGCCAGGCGAGACCAGTTCGACTGGACACCCGGAAAAGAGATGTGGTGCATCCCCGCCGGGCAGACAAAAACGAACGAGGTCTACGACGTACCCCTGTCACCTCAGGCCGCCTCTCTATTCCGCGAGGCTCTTTCGAAGCACAATTCGCCATGGGTGTTTCCGAACAAGGCTGGCGATGACCACATTCGTCACGATGGCCCGAAGCAGCGCTGGATGAGGGTACGAAATAAATTCGTCACGGAGGCCCGTAAAATTGACGAGACCTGCCCGCTCGACGGCGTTCAACTCTACGACTGCCGACGCCTCGGCCGGACACTTTTGGTGCGAGAGCTCGGCGTGTCACCCGCGATCGCCGAAGCGTGTATCAACCACGCGCCCGACCGATCAATGCGCACGCGTTATGATGTGGGAGAGAGTATAGAAGATGTCCGCCAGGCGATGGAACTTTGGGGTGATGAAGTAGAACGGCTTGTGGGTAATCTTTCGTCGAAAGGCGGTATCGACGATGCTGAGATACGCCTGACCGTAGGCTAAAAGTGGCGCTGACAATGCCCAAGTATAATTTCCCAAGCGGGCGACGAAGGTTCGATTCTCTTCGCCAGCTCCATATATTTTATATGTATATCAATACACCCGCCCGCCTGGCGCCGGCCATGGCGGGCCAGCTAAAAAACCATAAGCACGCATCGCGCTCGATCGGAATGCCGGCAGGTTCTAATGGCAATGGTTAGACGTCCATATCTCGGCGACTGGGACGTAATCGATCCTGATCGATGCGCGATTGATCGACTCACTTTCTGTCGAGGCTGGGCACCTGTCCGGACTGCGATGAGTATATTACGCACCAACGCAATACACTCGCGCATCACTTCGCTTACAGCACGCAAAATTGTGAGTATACGTCCCTGTTTGGGAATGGCTTGACTGATGACTGCTAAGGATTCATCAAGCCGAGCTATTTGAAAGCCAACCTGCTTGGTCGTGTCGGTGTAAACGAGGCGATTTTCGTTTAGTTACAATGTGTTACGAGTAAACTGCATCCCAAAATACTCAATACTTTCAACCGAGAGGATCGTCTAATGTAAACCATTCTCGTCGCTCTGATCAGACGATTTCGAATCACTCCAACTTACCGCCTTTGATGTTGGCCTGCCACCGCTTGAAGAGAGTTTGACGACATCATGCGCCCCATCCTGACCAGAGGTCTCATTGTCGCGATACTGGTCGGTTCGCTCCTGACCCTGATCAACCAGTTCGAACGGGTCGTGGCGATTGAACCCCTGAACTGGTGGAAAATGGGCCTCAGCTATATTGTACCTTTCTGCGTGTCGGTCTTCAGCGCCCTGGCTGTCGGTCCCAAGTCAGACTGACCCACGCGAGAACCGGTTCCACAGGCTCAAGAGACTTCGTCCCGGGCCAAACGTATCCGTTCTGCCATGTCCTTTACCGATGTGCCCTTCGTTAGCCGGGACATCTCCTCCTGTGCCGCAATATCCACCAGGATCAGCTGGCCTGTCCGGATGCCGTCCAATGTGGCCCTTCGGATTGCAGGACCAATCCCCGCCTCATAAGCTGCTTTGAGCAGGGCTCCTTCATTCTTGTCTGTGAAGTCGAGCAAGACAAAGCTGACGCCAGTCCAGTCTTCGGAGGCTCGCACCGCTTCAACCTTGGGATCGAGCACCTTGCAGCTCGGGCACCATTCCGCGAAGATCAGGACTGCCGCGACGCGATCGCCCTCCAGCACGTCGTGCCGGGCGGTCAGCTGACTCTCATATTTCTGCGTACAGGCGCAAAGACCAAACAGGGATAAACCAACAGCGGCGAAAAGATATGTCAGTTTCACGCGGGACTCCGCCAATCTTGCTTGAACATCACGGGATCCATAACAGAGAAATAGCCAGTCAGACGTCACATGTCCTGACGATTGCGTGAGCAACTGCTGGCCGGCGCGGCGCAAAGCCTCCAGTCGTCGCACATGGGCAGCGACAAATTCTTCCTGCGGCAGGCGCAGCAATCGGTCCCGGTCCCATAGTCGGTCGACGCGGCGAACACTCAACACAGTCTGATCTTCAAATGATTCTATCTCTGCCCCGGCCACGTCCAATCCAAAGGCCTGGCAGAGCTCAAGGCATACGTATTCGTTCGCAACGCCATCGGTCATGTCGATCTCGTTCTGGAGAATACCAATGAGCGGCTTCAGCATATGTGTGTGGCAATCGGGCCTTCCGCCCTCATCCATATTCAAGAGCGCCGTCTTGTCCTGAGCACCAGCGATGGAGATGCGGAAGTCATTGTCGTCCGGATCCGGCCCGAGCGGGTTGACCTTGAGCTTGTGGATTATCTCAGCAATCTCCGCTTCTGTCAGCGGTTCACCCGCCACCTAACCGGCGACACCGGGGCTTCGTCTTCTGAGTGAAATAGCAGAGTGCCTACGCAATCTCTGCCCGCGACTGCCAGCAAAGAGACTGCATCAGTCTCTTTGGCTCTGAGCCGCGCGGCCAAATTTGCCCGTACACGCGGGGCATCTGGGCAATCGGTTCTTGAAGACGTTTATGACAGGCGCGCCGCGATAGGTTTCATCTCGTATCGGCGGCGAAATTGACACTTGCATGGCTTGATCCCAACCGAGCCAGTCTGCATCATATGTAAAGCTGATCGCCCGGACGACGCCTGTACCAGGACGCCAACCCTACTTGCCTAGCAGGCTGCGAAGTAGTTTGCGCATTCGTTCGGGCTGAACAGACCGACGAGGCTTCCGATGGTGTTCCACAAGGCATCTACGGTGCGTTCGGCGGCCTTTCTCAAGAGGGCCTTCAGCTTGGCGAAGGCCTTTTCGATCGGGTTGAAGTCGGGGCTGTAGGGCGGCCGAAACACGAGTTCGGCCCCTACAGCCTTGATCAGTTCACGTGCTTTCGTCCCCTTATGGCTTGAGAGATTGTCCAGAATCACTGTGTCGCCGAGCTTGAGGGCCGGCGCGAGGAACTGCTCGACCCACGCGGTGAAGGCCTCGCCATTGATGGGCCCGTCGAAAACGCAGGGCGCGACCATCCCGCTGGTGCGAAGGCCTGCCACCAGCGTCGAGGTCTTCCAGTGCCCGAATGGCACGCTCATGCGCAGCCGCTCGCCACGCCGGCAGCGGCCATGGGTGCGTGCCATGTTCGTTGAGGCCCAGGTTTCATCGACGAACACCTGGCGGTCCGGATCAAGAACGGGCTGGGCTTCGAACCACGCCTCGCGCCGGATCAGGACGTCCGGACGGTCCTGTTCGCTCGCATGGCCGGTCTTTTTTTACGCGTGACGGCGTGGCGATCGAAGAACCGCCAGATTGTCGAGATCGCCGTATGAAAGCCGCGCGCCGACAGGGCGGTGCGTATCTCTTCAAGTGTGATGTCGCCACGCTCCTCCAACAGCGCGAAGATGAAATCGGCATGCTTTTCGATCCTGTGTGACGTGCGGTCGCCGCCCTGGGATTTGGGGCCTGGATCGCCGCGCTCGCGCCGGGCTTGGTCCCAGCGGATGACGCTCGATGCGCTCACGCCAAAGCGTTCTGCCGCAGCCCGGCGGCTCAATCCGGCATCGACCGCAGCCAACGTACGCATCCGGCCAGGGACGCGGTCAGCTTCGATCGGCTTTGTGGATGTCGATGAGGTTTTGGAGGTTCTCGATACCGAAGTCGGTGAACGCGACGGTTCCATCTTCGCCGAGCGGCGGACCGTAGACCCAGATGACCCCGTCTTCGGGTTCCATTTCGCCGATGATGCCGAAGAGCCAGTCTTCATCTTCGCCAAGTTCGGTGGCGACATGGGCAAGTGTCCAGATCGTCGAGACCTTGTTCAGCGGCACGGTTCATCCCCTTGGATCTGCTGAACCCGCTTCCAGTTCCACGGCAGGAGATCAACGAGGCGTGAGGTGGGCGTATCGGCGATACGGGAGAGGACGTCGGCAAGCCAGGCCTGAGGATCGACGCCATTGAGTTTGGCCGTCTGCAGGAGGGTATAGATCGCCGCAGCGCGCTCACCGCCCCGGTCAGAGCCGGCGAACGTCCAGTTGCGCCGACCGAGGGTGAGCGGCCGGATCATGCGTTCGGCGGCATTGTTGGTCAGGCAGATGCGGCCATCATCAAGGAAGGCCGTGAACGAAGGCCAGCGCTTCAGCATATAGTCGAAGGCCTTGGCGAGATCACCCTTGCCGGAGATGCGGGTGCGCTGCGTGGTCATCCAGTCGTGCAGTTCGCCGATGAGCGGTTTGATGCTTTCCTGCCGGACGCGCAACCTGTCGTCTGTGCCCTGACCATTGATGGCGCGCTCGATGTCAAAGATCGCATCGATGCGTTTGACCGCTTCGAGCGCGATCGGCGAGATCACGGTGCGGGCATCGCGGGCCTTGCGCGCGACATCGGCAAGCTTGAAGAACTCGCGCCTTGCATGCGCCCAGCAGGAGGCCTCCCGGATAAGACCTGGAAGTCGGGCTTCGGCATAGAGCGCGCTGAACCCGCCATAGGCATCGGCCTGCAGGATGCCGCTCCAGTCCTTCAGATGCGTCTGGGGATGTTCGCCGCGCCGGTCGGAGGAGTAAAAATAAGCAACGGCCGGAGGATCACGTCCGCCGAATGGCAGGTCGTCGCGCACATAGGCCCACAAGCGCCCGGTGCGCGTCTTGCCTTTGGCGAGCACCGGCACGGTCGTGTCATCAGCGTGCAGGCGTGCGGCCGCAAAGACGTGCGCGCGGATGAGCTCTGTCAGCGGCTCAAGCGCCGCGGCGCTCGCCCCGACCCAGTCGGCCATTGTGGAGACCTCAAGAGGGATGCCCTCATGATGGAACGCGCCGGCCTGTCGCGTCAGCGGCAAGTGCATCGCATACTTCGACCACAGGATCATGGCGAGCAGAGATGGCCCGGCGCGCCCGCGGGCGATCACATGGAACGGCGCGGGCGGCTGGGTAATGGCTTCACAGGCCCGGCAACTGAAGCGCTCGCGCACGGTCTGCTTCACGAAGAATCTGCGGGGAATGACCTCCAGTGTCTCGGTGATATCTTCTCCGAGCTTCGAGAGCTTATCCGAGCCGCAGCAGGGACAGGCCTGCGGCGCCGGGATGACAACCCGCTCGCGCGGCAGATGCTCGGGCAACGGCCCGCGCTTCGGCTGGCGGCGTGTGTGGGCCGGAACCAGCGCCGTCTTGCTAGCATCGGCCTTTGCGTCGTCTTCGGCGATGTCGCCTTCAATGTCCTCCAGCGACAGCTCAAGCTGCTCGATCAGGCGCGCCGACCGCTCGGAAGTCTGGCCAAACTGCGCGCGCTGCAGCTTCAGGATCTGAAGGCGCAGATGGGCGATGAGTTCATCGGCTGACTGACGGGCAGACTGTGCTTCAATAAGCTGAGCCTTCAGCGCAATCGTCTCCGCCGATCGCTCGCGCACCATCGCCTTCAGCGCTTCGATGTCATCAGGAAGATCAGCCAAGTCCGACATGCACAGGAATCTACCCTGCTTCGCTCCGCTGGAGAATCGGAAAAATCGCCTTATCCCGCAGACTGTGGTCGCCATGTCTGCTGCGGCATCCGCCAGTCGATCCCTTCAAGAAGATAACCGAGCTGCGCCGCCGACAGCGAGACCGGCTCCCCTGCGGTCGAGGGCCAGATGAACCGGCCTCGTTCGAGCCTCTTCGTGAACAGGCAGGCGCCCTGGCCGTCATGCCAGATCACCTTGATCAGTCCGCCCTGTCGCCCCCGGAACACAAACAGGTGCCCCCCATGCGGATCGAGCTTCATCTGCTCCTGCACCAGGAGACTCAGGCTGCTCCATCCCTTCCTCATGTCGGTCACGCCGCTCGCAAGCCAGACGCGCACGCCCGCCGGCACCGGGATCATCGCGCGACAAGCGCCGCTACAAGCGCGCTCGCAAGCGCCGGATCTACACCGCCGGTGATGCGCATCTGCGGCGCGTCCGTGAAGGAGATCTCGATCGTCCCAGGGCCCGTTACCGCCGCCGGCGATGCTCCAACAAAACCAACTGGATCCGGCCTCACGGTCACCGGCACAAACGTCTGGGTGCGCGGTACTTCCGGAAAGCCTGCCTCCGCGCGCAGCTTCTTGCGCCAGGCAAACAGCATGCTGCGGCTGATGCCAAGGTCACGGGCGACAGACGTAACTGTCATCCCCGGCGAAAACGTCGCCGCCACCGCTGCCAGCTTCTCGCCTCGAGCCCAGCGCCGGCGCGGCGCGCCAAGTATCAGATCCATGTGTCACCCGCCGTCTGCGACTAGTCTCGGACCATGTCTCAAGACCAGTCCTTACCCGCAGATCATCCGCAAAGCGGGGGAGCTCGCAAGGCGGTACTCGCCGTATGCGTACCAGCCAACGCCCGAACTCTCAGATCAATCGAAAGCGGCTTCCCCATGACAGGCTGACCTCCTTCACCAGCCCCCATGGTGAATCAGAATCCGCCTGCCTTGGGAATCCCTAATGATTCAGGTCGCTCGGAAAACGCCCTAGCGGACTTCATCAGGGCCAGCGGTCGCATACGCCGCGCCAAAAGGTCGGACACATGACCGCATCCCGTCAGATCAACGTCCCTCAAGCTTTGCGCTCGCAGAACCCGGGCCGTCTACACATGACAGTACCGATCCGACCGACCTTAAACCCATCCAAGACGCTTACCATTGCGCCACCAATGCGGACGCTATTGCCTGGATCCGTGCGCAACGGCCTAAACCGAGCAAACTGACATCGACAAAGCAATTTTGATTATCAGGAATGAGCAATAGCTACATTCTGCGCAGCGTCGTCGCCACGTTTCGATCGCCTGAATGGCCAAAGGATTAGACGCTTAAGCACTCGGTAAAAGTTTACAACATCACCGGGGATCATAAAAACCGCAGGCACTACGACTAGCGTCAGGATCGTTGAAGAGGTCAACCCACCAATAAGGAGTGCGCCGAGGGCGTTCCGCCATTCCGCTCCATCAGACGTCGCCAATGCGACGGGCACCATGCCAAAAATTGCCGACAAGGCTGTCATGAGGACGGGGCGCAGACGTTCAGGGCACGCCTGAAGGATCGCGTCTCTTTCTGTCATGCCTTCCGCTATCAACTGGTTTGCCCGGTCGACGAGCAGAATGCCATTCTTCATGACGATCCCCATCAATCCAATGAGACCAATTTGTGCGAACAGGGAGGACTCCAGTCCAAAGTAATAGAGCCCTGCGAATGCCCCCGAAAAACTGAGGGGTGCCGTCACCATGATCACAAGCGGCTGAACGAAGGAATTGAACTGGCTGGCTAGTACCATGTAGAGCGCAATCAAGGCGAGCAACAATGCGAACCCGATCGCGCCAGCAGTTTCTTGCATACGTTCCGCCATGCCGCCCATCGAGTAGGCAACCTCTACGGGCGGCGGGTTGGCTTCAAGTAGCTCCAGCAGCGTGTCTGTCGCCTCCCCCAGTGAAACACCTGTTGCAGAACTCGCCAGCACTGAAATCTTCCGGGCTCGGTCTGATCGATCGATTTGCGAAGGACCGGAAGCGAACTGAACGCGTGATACGGCACCGATATCAACAAGGCGCCCATCAGCGCCGCGCACTTGTATTCGGCTAAAGTCCTGCACGCTTTCCCGCTGATCCTCCTCCAGCCGCAACCGCACGTCATAACGCTTTCCGTCCGCTTCAAAAGTGCCTGCATCAAGTCCGCCAAGGGCAATTCGGGCTGTCTCTGCCAGCGCACGAGCGGAGATACCCTGATCCCCGGCTCTCCGTCGATCAAACAGGATTTGTGCTTCCGGCCGACCGCTCTCAAAGCTTGTTCTTACATCGGCAAAATTGGGGTTGGCGCGCATCTCGCGCACAAGACTATCGGCATATTGCGCAAGGGAGTTGAGATCGGATCCTCTCAACAACAAGTCGATATCCGAACTGCCGGACGTCGTCCCGCCGACCCACGGGACTTCAAGAACGGATATTTTGACCGCCTCGGGCGATGCTATTCGGATGGCCTTGCGGGCTTTATCCATGATTTCGAACTGACCGGTTTGGCGGGCCTGTTTCGGGGTCAAAGATGCGTATAACTCAAGGACATGAATGTCGGCTTGCGCGCCGGATCCGACAGATATGAACACATCTTCAATATCTTCGATCTTGCGGAGTTCAGCATCGCTCTTTTGTGCTGCGTCGAGCGCGGCAACCATTCCAGTGCCAAGTGGCAGCTCAATTGAACCCTGAAACTCACTTCTGTCTGCGCGCGACGTGAAGCCTGAAGGTACGCGAGCGGCGTACCAGGCACCGGCAACAACTGAGGCGACCGCGATAAAAATGACAATAATGCGCAATCGGACCGCGAGCTTGACGAGCCCCGCATACGCCCGGTCAACGCTGTCCCAAAAGGCTTCCAGAGGTCGAAATAATGGCGAAACGCGACCCGATGCGAGGATGCGCGATGCAAGCATCGGCGTAAGTGTCAACGCAACAAGCAAAGAGACCGACACCGAAAGTACGATTGCCAGTCCATATTGGTAGAAGAAACGTCCGACGATGCCATCCATGAAAGCAATCGGAACAAAAACAGCAAGCGTGGCGGCAGTGCCTGCAAATACAGCAAGTCCCACTTTGCGTGTGCCGTCCAGCGCAGCTTGATGAGGCGACTTTCCCTTTTCAAGTTCTTTCATGATCGCTTCGACAACAACGATGGCGTCATCAACGAGCAACCCAATCGCAACCGTGAGCGCCAGAAGGGTCAGGACATTGATTGTGAAGCCGAGGAGGTAAAAACCAAAAAAGGTCGCCACGAGGGATGTCGGGATCGCCATGGCAACAATGATGGTCGCTCTGACTTTAAGGAGGAAAATAAAAGTCACTGCAACAACGAGCCCAATCGCGATCACCACGTCATGGGCCACATCCTCGATTGAACTCTCAATGAACTTCGACACGTCTCGTGTCGCGATAATGGTCACACCGGCGGGCGCAAGCTCACGCAATTCTTCTGTGGCGGCCTTCACATTGTGCGCGACCTCCACAGTATTTCGACCTGACTGCTTCCTGATATCAAGTGAGATACCTCGTCTGCCATTGAGCATCGCTGCAGAGCGCTCATCCTCAAGCCCATCCTCAACGCGTGCCACGTCGGAAATTCGGATTGTGACGCCGTTTTCGCGGTACGCGACAGGCAAATCCATGAAGCCGGTTGCATGGGTAACTTCGGCGACGGTTTTGACACCAAATTCTCGCGTGCCAGCAGCGGTTTCCAGCCGCCCACCGGGAAGCTCAGCGTGCTCGCTTTGTATTGCTTGACTCACATCGTCGGCAGTGACACCAAAGGCGCGCAGGCGTTCATTGTCGAGCCAGATGCGCACGGCGCGTTCACGACCTCCCACCAAATTCACAGCGCCCACACCATCGAGGCGTTGAAGACGTTCCTTGGCGACATCGTCTGCAAAGGCCGTCAGCTCAGCAATCGGTATATCGCCTGCAATCATAACGGAAATGATCGGTGCCGCATCCGGGTCGACCTTGTCCACGATTGGCGGGTCCATATCCGGTGGCAACTCTGCCAGGGCAAGCTGCACCTTGTCTCGCACATCCTGAACTTTTTCGCGGGCGTCCGAACTTAAATCGAACTCGATTAGAATTTGCGTGCGCCCTTCACTCGAAAAGGATTGCAGCGTCTCTATTCCATCGATTGTATTGATATACTCTTCCAGAATGTCGGTGACTTCCGACTCCATGGTTTCCGGAGATGCGCCGTCCAACACGGCCGTCACATTCACATAAGGAAATTCTACATCGGGGAACAAGTCAACGCCCAGGCGCCCTATCGACATATAGCCAAGACCAACTAATGATGCGATGATCATTACGGCGAATACGGCGCGACGGATCGATAGATCAACCAGCCACATCATGAGGATGAAGGCTCAATCTTCGCACCATCGTAAAGTGGCCCGGACGCGGTCACGATCACCTTGTCTTCGTCCGTCAGTCCACCCATAATTTCAACACGATCCGCGTCGATATCGGATACTTTGACAGGGCGTCGGTGCACCTGAGTGTCTGCGGCGATGTATACGTAGCGCGCATCGCCTGTGCCATGGACTGCTGACCGTGGCAGGACTGTGGCTGATCGCGGATCGACATCCACTTCTGCGCGCACCGATTGCCCGGCCTTGACACCGCAATCAGGGTTCACGAACGCCATGCGAAATTCAATCATGCGCGACGTTGGGTCCACGCGGTCGTTCAGAATAACAATCTCTGACTCTATCGGATCACTCCGGCCATCGACAAAAAGACGACCCGTCAAGCCGAGCCGCAAACGCGTGAGTTCAGCCTCAGGCGCAAACAATATCCCTGCCGCGATCCTGCATTCTTGCACTTGAACCACGGCAGAATTTCCCATTCCGGAAAATCTGTTCGCCATGAAGACGCCTTCATCAATATACCGCGCTGTTATGGAGCCATCAAACGGCGCCCGCACGATCGTATCTGTGAGCATTTGGTTTGCGGTTTCCACTTCCGTCTGCCTGAGACGCAAATTGGCTTTCGCCACTAATAGTCCGGTTTTGGCGTCATCAAAGACCACCTCGGCAACCACACCTTCGGGAGCGAGCGGCGCGTACCGGTTCACGAGCGTTTGGGCGCGGTCAACTTCAGCCGCAGCAACATCTTGCATAGCTTCAGCCTCGACAAGCCTCCGTTCAAAATCAACTTGACGCGTGCGAAAAAGCAGATCGCCCTTACTGACGCGGTCTCCGACACGCACGAAGATTCGGTCGACGACCCCTTCTGCCAACGCGCCAATATCGCTGGTCTGTTTGGCAGCAATCGTCCCAGAAGCTATCAGAGGTTCGACCAACATGGTCGTTTCTGCGGATACAGTTTCAACCAAAACGAGCGCCGTCTCGGCTTCAGACATCAAATCGTCTGCCGGCGCGGCAACCTGGACTTCAGGCTCCGTCTCTCGGCAACCCAGGAGCAGAACAGGCATAAAGCAGAGCGCAATCACCGGACGGATCATCATGAACGCCTTGGCATCTGATAAGCACCGCGTCCGCTCGAAAGCAGGGCTCCGTCTGCGTTCATAACCGAGGCTTCGGCGACTGAGAGTGTCGAGCCCAGACGGACAATCTTTCCCGTCGCAATAAGTGTTCCAGGTGTTGCAGGCTTGTGAAAATCAACCCTCAAGTCTGCGGTCGCGATTGGCATATTTCCTGCGGCCAGCAAGGCATAAAAGCCCGTCAGATCGATGAGCGCAGCGAGAACACCGCCGTGCGCAGATTGTGTGCGTGGATTGGAGACAACTTCGTCCCGCCAAGGCATTTCCAGCATGATCGTTCCGGTGTCCAGACTTACGGCGTTGAGTCCAAGCCAACGGTGAAACGGAGCCGCATCAAGCGCAGTCTGCACCTGGTCGAGAGTAAGCGATGAGGCATTCATGCAGGGGTTTCCTCTCGTATCTGACGCAGGAAGGACGCAACAGCTTCGGTAAACACATCATTCCGGTCTCCCGCCACCATGTGTCGCGCTCCGGCAACGTCGGTGAAGTGAGCTTGCGGAGCCAGTGATCGAAATGCCGTGACCGAGTCTTCCGAAACCAACTCGCTCATGCGGCCACGAATGAGATGAAGCGGTACGCGAATGTCTCGTACCGCTTGCTCCAAATCACCTGTGCGGGCAATAGCAGAGCGCCGCATTACGCCGGTGATGAAGGCGGGGTCCCAGTGCCATCGCCAGCGACCGTCATTATCTTGCCGCAAATTCTTGCGCAGCCCTTCCATATCTTTCGGCCGGGGACGATGCGGTAAATAGGTGGCAATCACATCGGCGGCCTGCTCCAGCGAGTCAAAGCCTTCTTCAATGTGAGCGCCCATAAACTCGACAACCTTGGCCACACCGGCGGCGTCCATATTCGGCGCAATGTCGACGAGTGTAACAGACGCAAATGCATTTCTTGACAGCACGCCCGCAGCAACGATGGCGGCAAGTCCTCCAAGCGAAGCACCGACGATGTGCGGCCGCCCGCCCCCACCTGCCACGCGTTCACCAACTTCAATAAGGTCTCTCGCTATGGCTTCGAGCGAATAATCTCCGTCAGCGGCCCAATCGCTTTCACCATGTCCGCGAAGATCCAACGCAATTGAGCGATACCCTTCAAATGCGAGCGCTTTGGCTGCGCCCCTCCAGGCGTGGCGGGTTTGCCCTCCACCATGCGCAAAAATTATCGGGGGTGCGGCAGGATCACCGAACGAACTCTGCGCCAGTTTCAGTCTATTTGCGTGAAGATACCCATCACTGTTGCTCAATATGTGTCTCCACTTTAGATATTTGTAAGTTTCCTATTGTTAAGTTACCTTACTGTTTTTGTAAACGGAGAATTCGATGGCGGTTTCCACACGATCGCACGGGACAGATATCAAAGAGGATCCAAGGATTGATTTCAGTTTCCTTCTTGGCGAGGTCACCCGCCTTTTGCGCGGAGCGTTCGATCATGAAATGGAAGCCATTGGTCTGACACGATCGCAATGGCATGTACTTGTTTATGTTCTGAAAATGGATGGTCCGACGCAGACTGCACTTGCAGAAGCGCTCGATATTGCGCGCCCATCAGTTGGAGCACTCATAGACCAGCTCGAGAACTCGGGCTATGTCTCGCGTGAGCGTGATGCCCATGACCGGCGCGTCTGGCGGATCATGCCAACCCAGTTGGCCAGCCAGCGCGCGGAAGCCTTTGCGCAGTCTGCCGAACGCGTTGCGACGCAAGTCTTTGCTTCCATAGAAGACCGAGATCTATCGGCGGCCATGGCTTTGCTCTCAACCCTCCGCGAGAACCTGATCTCTCCAACTCCCGACCGACTGGAAAAAGACGGGAATTGCTAGCGCGGATCGTGAGCCAAGTATCAAGTCTGGGTATCCGCGCTTTTCAAGTAACCCCAAAACGGGCTGCGAAAACTTCTTTTTCCACTCAGATTGTGCTGAAAAGTCAAAAATCGCAGTTCACACCGTATACGGATAGCTATAAGTCACTGTATCGGCTCAACAAAATTCTTCGAGAAATGTTCAAAATTAGTGATTTTCGATTTTGGGGACTTTTTCAACACAATCACTCACAAAGAGAATGTTGGTTCGCCTTTAGACGCCACCCCACAAGTTGACCTGGCGCATTGTCTCAATCTGCGATTACGGATATTATTCACAGAATTATCCCAGCACCAATAAGCCCGGAACTGCCTGCATTCATAGTGGTATTCGCCATGAATGCAGACAAGGCCCTTAACACCAGCGAACAATTCCGGCATTCGGCGGCAGAACGACGACCTGAATCGTCTTAAGCAAAGTCAGCGAAGCACCTAACGGTATTTCGCTGACTTTCAAATGTTAAACGAACCTACCTAGCCGCCTCAAGGTCAGTTACGCTTACATCAACGTCAGAAACGAAGACGGGCGGTTGCTCCGAAGGTCAGAGGTGGCGACAGGAACGCTCCAACAGCGGTTCCAGGCGCTGTTTGCGTGGCAGCATTGCCCTGGAGGGGCGTATCGAAAGCCAGCTCGTAATAGTCCTCGTCAAACAGGTTCTGCGCCCAAACCTCCAGCTCAAACGGTGAATTGTCGCTATAGAATGCCATCCTCGCATTGACCACGACCAAATCGTCAACTTCCTTGAGCGGATCGAGGTTCGACCCTGTATTATACCGTGAAGTGAATCGGCTCGACACATTGAATCTCGCATCCCAGTCGCTGATAAACGGGGTCTCATAAGTTGCGGCCAACGTTCCGGACCAGCGGGGCGCGAACGAAATCGTGCTTCCCGGCAGACGCGGGGGGGCAAAAAAGTCTACCGCTTCGAAATCGTCATACTGGGTTTCCGCATAGACGAGGCCGCCCTGAAGCGTCAGTCCTTCAAGCTGTTCAGGCAGGTATCGGATATCGAACTCAGCGCCCTTGGAAATCACACCGGGAACGGATGTCACGATGAAACTCGTACCGGTGAACGTGTTGAGCTGAAAGTCGCTATATTCCTGATAGAATATCGCACCATTGAAGAACAAGCTATTTGCCGCATTGTTGGTCTTGAAGCCGACCTCATACGCATCCACAGTTTCGGGATCGAAACCGGTGTCCAGATTCGGTTGAAACGGCGTGGGATCTGAGGGACCAAACTGGCTGCGGTCAAGGTTGAAACCACCGGCCTTGTAACCGCGCGAATAGGACGCGTAGGACATCAGATTTTCATTGACCCGATATGCCCCCTTCACTGTACCTGACAAATCGTCGTCAGAGCGATCCTGCGTGGATCTCACACCGACGAAGTTGTCGTTCGTCCAAGGCAAGCAAAGCGTTGGGGTCAACCCACCTGCAGCCCCAAATACAGTCAAGGCTGTGGCACAGCTACCTGCATTGCCATCAAAATTGGATTCCAGCGTCTTCTCATCGATCGTATAACGAAGGCCGACGGTCAGGTCGAACTGATCGGTCAAGCTGAACGTATTGTTCGTAAAGATCGCGTATGTGTCCGAAGATTGTTCATAAACGTCCGCAGTTGCATTGGCCTCACCCGTGTAAATGTTACCGGGCAGCGCAGCGAGATTGAACGCACCACCGCTCGCACCGAGCAGCAATTGCTGAAAGTAGAAAAAGTAATCATTGCCGTAACGGATGAAATCTGAACGGTCGAGAGTCTCATTTGCGTAGAAGGCACCCACCTGCCAGTCAATGTTGTCGGTGGCACCTGCGAACCGCAACTCCTGGCTGAAAGTCGCAAAAGCATCCACGGAAGTTTCATCATCACGATACCAAAGATCAGCCGCGCTGAAATCGGTATCTTGACCCGAGCCATTTTCCCAGTCGCGATACGATGTGATGGATGTCAGTTCACCGAATCCGGTCTGCCACTTGATATTGGCTGACACGCCCCAGTCTTCGGTCGTCTGCGTGGCGTCGCGGTTCGCAAAGGCGACGCGATCGAACGGATCGATCGGGAAAGCAGAGGCACCATCGCCGCCGGCCAACAGCGTAACCAGCGGGCCTCTGGCCGGGTCCACCGAGACATAGTCACCCATGCAACAATCTTCTTCCCGGTCAGTATAGTCAGCCGAGAGAAGGATTTCGAGGTCGCCCGAAGGCTCAAAAAGAAGCTGGCCTCGGAAGGAGTAGAAGTCATACTGACTCGTTTCGTCTTCGGTACGCGGACCATTGCCCGTCTTTACGTCGAGAAGACCGCCGCGCTCCTCATAGACCCCAAAAAGGCGACCGCTCACTGTTTCAGAAAGCGGTCCGGTAACTTCTGCAGAGGTGCGAAGGAAGCCTTCGTTGCCGATCCCGACCTCGAAGATAGACTGAAGCTCGTCAGACGGTTTCTTGGTAATGATATTTATAACGCCCGCAGAAGTCGACTTGCCAAACAAGGTGCCTTGCGGCCCTTTTAGCACTTCGATTCGCTCGATTTCGCCGAGATCTCCAAAGGAAACGCCATTCCTGGCGCGCGGAACCCCATCGATAACGACGCCGACGGAACTTTCGAGGCCAGGATTGTCTCCTACCGTGCCAATGCCGCGAATACGCGCCGTCGTATTTGCTTGCTTTGACGACGAAGTCACAAGCAGGCCGGGCGTAACGACCGTCAGATCTTTAATATCCTTAACGCCCGCATCACTGAGAAGTTCACCGGACAAAGCCGTCACAACGATCGGCACATCTTGCAGACTTTGCTCGCGCTTTTGCGCCGTAACTGTAATTGCGCCCAGACGACGTGTGGTCTCTGCGTTTTCGGTTGTCGATGTAGTACCCTGCTCGTCCACTTCAACTTGTGCATGAGCACCTGCGGCGAGCAGCAATGCCGCCAAAGATACCGAAGCAGTTGTCTTAGACAGCGTGTTAAAATAATGCACCTGGTTTCCTCCTTATGTTTATAGCGTACTGTATGATATATTACTTTTCTGTGATGTGAATATTCATTTTGCCCACTGCCAGAAATCGTCGCAATGTGATGCAAATTTGCAATAGATGTAAGCGCTAGACCGAACGCGCGACAGTCGGCTCAATTCAAGGCAATCTCATTGACCCATATTTGTGAAGGCTCGGACGTCGGCAAGCATCTTGTCTTTTTGCATTGTCGCGGGAAGGGTGCGTGTTTACCAGCGAAACGGCCAAGGCGCGACGATTTGACGTCTCATCAGGAAGCGCGTTGCCAGCTGTCGCGACCGAACGAGGCATGGAGCACAGGTTTCGTCCACGTCCCACTCTACGACGGTTGCAAGATCAGCACCCTGAACATCATCGATGCCTTCACCAGACTTGTTCCAGCCATTGACTTTCGAGGGACGTACGCCGGTGCCGATATCGCTGAAACACTCGAACGGGTCTGCTCAAAACTTGAGCTATCCGGGTCGATCAGGGGCCGGACTTCACCTGGAAAGGTAGTCATCCCTGAAAATAAGCGACTTGAAAACTGGACTTCTCCGGCGTTGATTATCGACGGAGACGAGAATGAAGAAATCGCGATTCACAGACGCGCATATCCTTGCGAACTGGAGCTGAATTTGTAGATCAAGCCGAGGAAACGCCTGGTTCGGGAAGTTCCGGGCCCCTGGCGGTTCTGGAGCGGCCGAACGAAATGTGGTCGATGGACTTCATGGCCGACCAACTCGGCGATGGCTGGTCCTTCCGGACGCTAAATGTCCTCGAGGACTTTTACCGCGAAGGCCTTGGTATCGAAGTAGACTTCTCCCTGCCTGCAGCCCGTGTCGTTCGCATGCTTGAGCAAATCATTGAAGGGCTCGGAAAGCCGATGGGCATGCGCGTGGACAACGGGGCCGAAAAATATCAGTGGCAAGCTGCAGACCTGGGCAGCAAAGCGCGGCATTGGCATCTTCTGCATCCAGCCTGGCAAGCCGCAGCAGTATGCCTATGTCGAGCGCTACAATCGGACCGTTCGGCAGGAATGGCCAGGACGGTTCATCTTCAATACGATCGAGAAGGTCAAGGAACACGCTACGCGGTGGCTCTGGATTTACAACAATCAGCGCCCGGACATGGGCATCGGCGGGATTACCCCGCCATGGAACTGAAACTTTCTGCGTAAAGTTCAGGAACCTGGCAGCTTAAAAATAGGATGATTACCGTTCACCACGCTCATTCCGCGCTTGGGATTAGCTTTTCAAGACATCGACGGAAATCTCTAAGATCTTTCTCGTCGAAATCCGCAAATAACTCAGCGGCCGCACGTCTTCCGGCCCGATCAATTTTGGACTGCCGGGAGACTGCCAATCTAGAAGGCACAACCCTCCACACACGACGATCATCGCTGTCCGCGACCCGGGATACATATCCACTTCGCTCCAACTGGTCTATCAGAGACCCGACAGAAGCTCGCCCCAGCTCCAATATCTCGGCTAACTCGGTTTGCGTAGGGTTAGAAAGCCGAAAAACATACAGCATCGCTCTCCATTGAGCCCGCGTGAGTTCCAAGGATGCCATATCCATATCAAATCGACGCCGAAGCACGCGCGTAACACGGCTTATCAGAAAAGCCAGCTCAACTCGCTCATCGCTCCAGAAATCATTGTCAGCGAATCTCAGAATTTTCTCTTGGGGCATTCCAACCAAACCTAGCCATGGTGTCAAAAGCTCACTCTGGCTTTGTGCAGCTCGAAATTCAACCGCTATATTCAAAGCAGGAAAAAAGTGCTGGCTAGATTAATCTAGCCAGCAAGTCTACCGAAACTGCGGAATGTAGGAGGAGGCCTTCCTGACGATGTGATACTTTCCTCACTTCGTCAGGGCGACTGGTTTGACATTCCACCGCTCAGACAAGCCGCAGGCACTCGTGCTACCGGCTGTTGCCAACCCTAATACACGAAATTTCCGCACGGGTCCATACTGTATGTAAGCAAACGGACTTTTGCCGACCCTTCATCGGCCTCCCGACGGCCCATTTGCTTGCATATGGTATGCATTCATACAATGTGACCTGATATCCATTTGGTCCCGCATTTGAATGGAGAGTCTGTCGCAACGGAGACAGACAATGCGCAAAAGCAAATTCACTAAGGAACTGATCATCGCGATCCTGGCTGAACAGGAACGAGGCGTGGCAACCGCAGACGTGTGCCGGCGTCATGGTGTCAGCTCGGCCAACTTCTATATCTATGGACGGCTCTCCCGGTGCAAGCGATTTGAGTCCTGATCGAACCGGTATTGGATGCCAACATCTACTGGCAACGACCCGCAACGTGACGGCATCGCCTGGTGCCCAGACGCACATGCCCTTGCGCTTCTCCACCATCCGGACATGCTTGCGCCGGGCGGCATGGCGAAGGGCCTGGACGACCTTGAAGACGACCGAATTGCGCAGCGTGGCATCCGTCGCGTCAAGTCGGCGCTCGATCATCACCCGCTCGGCGAGATCCCGGGTTGTGAGTTCGCCATCGACCTCAAGATGGCGCACACAGATGTCGGTGAACAGCCGGATCGACGCATTTATATGAGCCAGGTCGTGCTTCGCCTGCGCGATCTGAGCCTGGTACGCCGTGATCCGCCCGTGGATCTCGGCGCGCTTGTCCTTCACACACACCTTGGGTGTGCCTGCTCCTCCCAAAGGGAGAGAATGCTTCTGAGTGCAGTTAAAAAAGCTAATGGCTGATCGAGCATCAAATGGTGGCGCGCCTCAGGTACGGCGATTATCGGAATGTCACCGCCCCCCAGCTCGCGGATGTAGTCAGCCGAGTCCCTGGTAAAGAGCTGACTCTTTCCGCCATGAACGATGATCTTGCGGCCCGGCGCATTCACGAGTCGATGGCCGATTGTGAGCCATTCGTCGGACTTATTGCTTCGTCGGAATACCTCAGGTGAGAACTTCCATGTCCAACCGTCACCGTCGCGCCGCATTGAATGATACGCCATGTAATCTAGGAGGAACGGCTCGCCGACCGGCTGGGGCGGGGAAAGGACGTATCTTTTGCGCGCCTCTTCATAGCTCGCATAGGGCCGGTTGGGCTTGTCAGGATCACCTGATCCCGGGCTGGAGCGGCGATGGTTCCAGTATTGCTCCAGGAGCTCGGCTCGCATGACCATGAGATCGCAAATCACGACGCCGGAGAATGCATCGGGCGACAGGGTCACGGCTGTCAGCGCTGCGCCCGCGCCGAAACTGTGCGCGATGATGGTGGGTTTGTGGCCATCTGTAAACAGATCGAGTGCCTCGGCAATCTCATCAAACTCGCGCCCCCTTGCCGCGGGATCGGCTTGCCCGCGCATCTCCGTGTCGCCCATGCCGGCGAGATCGAACGCCACCACGTCGTAATCTTCCGCGAGAAACGGAGCGATGAAGGCAAAGCAACGGGCGTGGGAGAGAAAGCCATGTGTCATAAGCACTTTCGGCTTTTTCCGGTCGCCCCAGCGAAAGTAATGCGTCCTGGCACCGTCGATCTCAACATAACCTTCTTCGCGCGGCACCTTGAGGGCCGACACAAACCATTCCGGCAGATGCGAACCATCGCCGGCCCAGACAGGGTCGATGTCGTCGGGAAAATCTCCAATCTTGGACAATACGTTCATTTCGTTAAGTGTTCCTTGCTAGTGGGTTTGTCGATCACGAAGCCGCGATACTCCTCGTTCGCTACATCTTCGCAGAGTGCGACATAGCCAGACACGCTTGGAAAATTGATCAGTTGACGCTTCTTGCCCGGGATGTTTGCGCCCATGTACCAAGAATCCGCTTCGGGAAAGAGTGTCATCGCGCCTGCTTGGGCAACCATTTCGGTCCAGCCCGTTTCAGCTGCCGGATCGGCTTCGAAAAGATCGACACCATTTTCCCGCATCCAGACCAGAAAGTCGCAGATCCAGTCACCCTGTATCTCTGCGCTGGTCGGGCCGTTTGAGAAACCCGACGGGCTGAGTGGCCCGTATGCGAACAGCATATTGGGAAAGCCCGCTACTGCCATGCCCAGATAGGCGCGTACTCTGTCTTCCCACGCATGGGAAAGTGATAGGCTGTTCGTCCCCGTGATGTTCATATCGATCAGCCCGCCGCGCCCAGCATCGAAGCCGGTGGCGAAAACGATGAGGTCGCATTCCATCTCGCCGTCATCGGTCTCGATCGCGTGCGGCTTGACCCGGATGATCGGAGTTGCCTTGAGATCGACCAGCGCGACATTCTCCTGCGCGAAAATCTCGTAGTATCCCTGCTCGAGCGAAGGTCTCTTCGTGCCGAATGGATGCGGCGGTTCGGAAGGCGCGAGCAGCTCAACAAGGTTGGGGTTGACAATCCTTGCGCGAACCTTGTCGCGCCAGAAATCATAGGCGTGGCGGTTAGCTTCGCGATTGATAAGCAGGTCGGCGAAATTGTGATACCAGAACCTGAGGCCACCCTGTTGCCACAGATCTTCAAAGTGCGCGGTGCGCGCTTTCTCGTCAACTTCGAGCGCCGATACGTCTAGCGATTGGCATTCGAACCCTCCGCTCGTCTGCTTGCGCGTTTCGAAGATAGCAGCATAGCCCTTCTTGTCCCGTTCCTGGTCTTCTTCCGAAAGCTTCTTCTGCTGCATAGGCAGCGCCAGGATTGGTGTTCTTTGATAGAGGGTCAGCTTCGATGCGGACTTGGCCGCTTCTTGCGCGACTTGCACACCGCTTGCACCGGTGCCGATCAAGGCAACCTTACGTCCGCTGAGATCGACACCCTGCTGCGGCCAGCGCGCCGTGTGAAACCATTGGCCTTCGAAATCCTCAAGGCCGGGAAAATTGGGGACATACGGCTTTGATGCGAAACCAAGAGCGGGCAACAGGAACCGTGTCGAAACAGTTTTGTCGCTGTCGAGTTGCAGACGCCATTGCTTCGTCTCCTTCTCATAGTGCGCGCCTCTGACCCCTGACCCCATGCGCATCATGGGCCACAGGTCGAGCGTATCGCAAACATGCCGGAAATACGCCCTGAGCTCTTCCCAACCGGGAAATCGCTCGCTCCAGGCCCATGATTTCCACACTTCAGGTATCGAGAACTCGTAAAGCGGAACCTGTGAATCCACTCGTGCGCCTGGATAGCAATTCCAGTACCAGATGCCGCCGGGCTGGGCCGCAGCATCCACCAGCAACACGTTGAACCCAGCGTCACGCAACTTGTGGAGCAGGTAGATCCCGCTGAAGCCGGCACCGACGATTACAGCGTCGTAATCGGGAGAAACCCGATTGCTCACGATGCGACCGTCAAACGTTCGGCGATTGCTTTCGCCGTTGCATAGTCGGCCTTGCCGTTGGATGCACGCAGGGGTTTTTCCGTCGGATGTATGGCCTTGGGCGTTTTGTATCCTGCCAGCTGATCGCGCACATGGTCCTTGACGGCTTGCTCGTCGAACGGGACGTCGTGGTTGAGGTGGACGACGGCGGTGACGGCCTGGCCCCATTTTTCGTCCGTTACACCTACGACCAGCGCTTCACCGATGGCGGGATGGGTCTTGAGCACTTCCTCGACTTCTTCTGGGTATACCTTCTCGCCAGCAGTGTTGATGCATACGCTGCCGCGGCCTAGCAGGGTAAGGCTTCCATCGGCCTCTACCCGGCACCAGTCACCCGGAATCGAATAACGCACGCCATCGATTGTGCGGAATGTCTTGGCGGATTTTTCGGGATCTTTGTAATATCCCATGGGGATGGCCCCCTTGCGGGCGATAAAGCCAGGCACGCCGCTTCCTGGTTCGACTTTCTGGTCGTTTTCGTCGAAGACATCGCAGAATTCGCCAATCCCGAATTTCGCGGTGTTCGTACCGCCCTGTGCAGTCGTGACGGAGAGGCCGAAGCCGAGCCCTTCGGAGGCGCCGAAACTATCCATCAGCACGACCTGGGGAATGTGCTTGCATAGACCGGCCTTAATCTCCTTGCTCCACATCACGCCGGACGAGATGATGGAGACGAGGCTCCTGGTATCCCAGCGCCCCGCGTTTTCTTCGAGCGCGCGAAGCATTGGCTTAGCAAAGGCGTCGCCCACAATTGCGATGCTTTCCACCTGGTGCTTTTCGACCGTTTCCCACAATTCTGAAGCTTCGAAGGAAGGGGCCGTCAGCGTGACGATCGCGCCGCCCGACATGAGCGCACCTATCGCGGTGATGAAGCCCGTCCCGTGCATGAGCGGGCAGGAGGAGAGAGTGCGCCTGCCGGGCCCCTCTTTCTCGATCAGCGCAACATTTTCTTCCAGCGTCTGCGGAACCGGGCCAAGTAACTTCTGCGCGTCCAACTGGGCCTTGCGCATGTCGTCGTGCCGCCACATCACGCCTTTCGGCATCCCGGTCGTGCCGCCGGTATAGATGAAGAGCAAATCGTCGGGTGAGCGTTCGATGCCGAGCGCCGATCCGTCCCCTTTTCCCGCCAGCGTCTCATAGGGACTCGCAAAAGACGCGATTTCGGAAGGGTCGCCAATTTCGACGAAAGTGTGAACCTTCTCGAGCCTATCCTTGAGTTCGACGATACATTCGCGAAACTCCGAACTGTAAACAATCACTTCGCTGTCAGAATCTTGGAAAATGTAGAAAACTTCTTCGGCGCGGTAGCGGTAATTGATGTTCACATGGGTCAAGCGCCCCTTAAAACAAGCCGCCATCAGCTCGCCATATTCGGGGCGGTTGCGCATGTAGAAGGCCACCTTGGCACCATCGCACGCTCCGCGTTGACGCAACGCGCGCGCGATATTATTCGAGCGCGCGGACATTTCGGGCCAAGTGACGATCCGGTCGCCGTGTATCAGCGCCGGAGCGTCCTGAGGCATGGCGGGCTCGACTGCGTCGAGAATGTCACCGAGGTTCCAGTCGATCATGTTCCTTCTCCCTTCCGGACGGGACAGCCAGTCTCGCAGGCCCCCGCAATGAGTGTATTACGCGGCCTTGATCCAGCCTTGCAGTGCTGCCGCCTCGGCCCGCACCGTTTCGGGTCCTCCAAGCACCTGCCGGTCGAATCCAATGCGTTTGAACCAGTAATGCAGACCGATCAGGTCCGTGAATCCCATCCCGCCATGCACTTCGGTGGAAGTGCGGGCGACAAAGCGATGGACTTCGCCGGTGTGTGATTTCGCGTGGCAGGCGACGAGCGATACATCCTCCGGCATCGCGCCAAAGGCGTGAGCTGCATACCAGACAAGCGAGCGGCATGGTTCATGACGTGCGGCCATCTCTGCGCACATGTGCTTCACTGCTTGGAAACTGCCGATAAGACGACCGAACTGTTCGCGCTGTCCAGAATAATCGACAGCTTTTTCGATCATGGCCTGGCCTGCGCCAAGGCTGTCAGCGGCCAAGATCACACGGCCCGCATCGCGCAAACGGGCCGTGGTCGTTCCGTTGTCGTCGGCAAGCAGTTCTGCCTCGGTCCCTCCGAAACGCAATTCTCCGACGCTGCGGGTACGATCAATGGTAGTCAGCGGGATTGTCTCCAGCCTGAATGCATCGGCTGCAGCGAGGTGCAGCCTGCCACCTGCGTCTGCTACAATGTAAGCGTCGGCACCCTCGAAATCCAGGCAGAACAGGGCGGTGCCGTTGAGCCTCCCATCGGCAGAGGAAACGACCGCACCGTCGCGCGCCTCGATCGTCTCGGAAATCGCGACAGCTATACGCGCTTCGCCACTCGCGATCTTCGGCAGCCATTGGGCCTTTTGCTCCTCGCTGCCTGCCTCGCTCAGCGCGATAGGCGCCAGAACATGACTGGCGAGAAAAGGTACCGGCGCGACCGCATAGGCGAGCTGTTCCGCAACTATGGCAGCGTCGAGAAGGGTCATGCCGAGGCCGCCATGCTCTTCCGGTACCAGCATCCCGGGAATTCCCAGGTCCTGCACGGCGCGGAGCACTTTGTCGCTAAGCGGATTGTCACGCTCGGCACATTCGCGGACATGATCGAGCGGGCAGGTATCCGCAAGACACCGCGCAACCGCATCGCGCAACATCTGCTGGTCCTGAGAAAGTCCGAAATCCATTAGGCTGATCCCTGTTTGTGACGCGGCATGTCTGCGGTTGCTTTCGCCGCATCCGAAATCTTCGCCAGCTTCGGTTCGCGCGGCATTTCGAGGCCACGTTCAGCGATGATGTTCTTCTGGATCTGCGCGGTGCCGCCGCCTATTATGAGACCGAGCTGGAACATGTAGTTCCATTGCCACGCGCCTCCGTCTCGCTCGCGCGGGCTGCGATGATAGAGAGTGCCCATCTCGCCCATAGCGTCGATCGCCAGTGCGGAAATCTGGTGGGCAATCTCACAGCTTTGCAGCTTGACGATCAGCTTCGCCATGCCGCCTGGCTCACCCTTGAGGTTGTTCGAAAGGTTACGCATCCCATTGCATTTCATCGCTGACACCTCGGCTTGGAGCGCCACCAGCCGGTCTCGCAGAACCGGATTGTCGATTGCGCGATCCTGTCCGATGGGCTCGTCCTGCATCAGTGCGATCAGCGCCTGCAGCCGGTTTTCGAGCGCGTCGGGATCACCCAGCATTCCGCGCTCATGGCCGAGGGTTGCATTCGCCACGAGCCAGCCCTGGCCCCGCCGGCCTACGATCTGGTCCAGCGGAACGCGGACATCGGTAAAGAACGTTTCGTTGAATTCGGCGTCGCCCGTCATTGTCTTAAGGGGGCGAACCTCGATCCCCGGTGTGTCCATCGAGAAGATCAGGTAGGAAATACCGTCGTGCTTTGATGCGTCGGGTTCGGTTCTGACGAGGCAAAAAATCATGTCGGCCTGCTTCGCCGTACTGGTCCAGATTTTCTGGCCATTGATAACGAACTCGCCATTTTCGACCCGCGCGCTGGTCTTGACGCTGGCCAGGTCCGATCCGGCACCGGGTTCAGAATAGCCTTGGCACCAGACGACCTCGCCCTTCAGCGTGGGTTCGATCCAGCGATGCTTCTGCTCCTCAGTGCCGAGTTCGAGCAAAGTCGGGACGAGCATCGAGATACCTTGGTTCGCGAGCCCGCCCGGCACCCCGGCCCGTGAAAACTCTTCGGAGATAATGCGCGATTTTAGGATGTCCGGTTCGGCTCCGTAACCGCCGTACTCCGCCGGGATCGTGCGGGCTGTGTACCCTTGCTCGATCAGCAGTTTTTGCCATTGGACAGCTTTGGATGAGGGGCGGGCCGCCCGAGCCGCATACGGTGGCGCAAGATGGCCATGCGCTTCGATGAAATCGCGCACCTGTTTGCGGAACGCGTCGTATTCGGGTCCGTAATCGAGATCCATGTCGCTTCTATTCTTTGCGGGGACGGAAAACTGGCAGGCGGAAGTCGTCCCCGATCGGTTCGAATTTCAATTCCAGGGGAAGGTCGAGCTTGAGGCTGTCGCGGTCACATTCGATCAGGCGAGTGGCCATGCGTACGCCCTCTTCCAGTTCAACCACCGCAGCCACGAAGGGGATGTCGGCGGCAAACGCCGGGTGCAGGGCCTGGTGGGTGACGGTCCAGGAAAAAAGCGTACCCTTCCCGCTGCTGCGCTCCCACGAAAATTCCGGTGAGCCACACTTTGCGCACATATAGCGCGGCAGGTGGCGGAAGGTGCCGCAATCGCCGCAACACTGGAAATAGAGATGGCCGTCCTGACACCGATTCCAGAATTCCTGCTCGATCGGGTCCTGCGGGCGCGGTTTCGGCTTGGGCGGCGCCTTCTGCGCAGAGAGGCGCATTTTCGGTGGCAGTTCGTTCTCGTCGCTCACGCAAACCTCCTGAGGATAGCGATGCTCCCGTCGCCTAGGTCGCCCCAGCCGGTTACGAGGCCGGTCTGGGCACCCACGACCTGGCGCTCGCCGCAATCGTGGCGCAGCTGGCGCACGGCCTCCACAACATGGTTGAGGCCCCAGACGTGCGCTTCGCTGAGCAAGCCGCCATGGGTGTTGATCGGAAAGCGTCCACCCAGCTCGATCTGGCCACTGGCGACGAACTCGGTCTGACCGCCGGGCTCGCAGTAGTCGAGTGCCTCAAGTTGCAGCAGCACGATATAAGTGAAGCAGTCGTAGATCTGTAGAAAATCCATATCCTCGCGGGTGACACCTGCCATCTCGAATGCGCGCGGGGCTGCATAGCTGAGGCCGATCTTGAAGGGGTCGGGACGCGAAGGGATGTCGTCGGCGGGATAGGGATGACCTTCAGCAGCGCCGGCGATGCTCACCGGCACATGCGGCATGTCCTTGGCTCGCTCCATGCGCGAGACGACGACCGCACAGGCGCCATCGGTTTCCAGGCAGCAATCGTAGAGCCGGAAAGGCTCGGATATCCAGCGCGCCGAGTGATATGTCTCGACGTCGAGTTTACGTCCATAGTTGAAGGCTCTCGGATTCAACTGCGCGTGACGGTTACAGGCGAGTGCGACAGCGGCCATCGCGTCCGGTCCGACACCGTGGAGCTTGGAATGACGCATGGCGAGCCAAGCATACATCTGCACCGGCAGGAACACGCCATAGGGCATATAATAGCCCCGGATTGTGTTGGTCAGCGTATTCATGTTCATGGGTCGGGTCGTCGGCGCGCCCGGCTTCGCCCGCAGGGCAGAATATCCGTTCCAGCCAAGCGTTACCAGAACGTGGTCGCATAGCCCGCTGGCAATCGCCATGGCCGCGTTCTGCAGAGCCGTTATAGGGCTCGCACCGCCCATGTGCACCGTCGCCGCAAAACGCAGCACGTCGATGCCAAGATTGGCGGCCATTTCCTCCGACGTCGTGTAGATCGGCGGAGGCACCATGCCGTCTATGTCGGACGGTTTTAGCCCGGCATCTGCAATCGCCCGGCGCGAGGCATCGAGCATCATGTCGACCGCCGTCCGTTCGGTCCCCTTGACGAACTCTGTCTCGCCGACGCCGGTGATCGCGGACCTGTCACTGAAATTGAAGGTGGATGAGGCACTCATGCGTGAAGCTTGCTCCGCCGGCTGGCCTGGAAATCTCGCTCAAACGAGCGGGACAGGTCCTGAACCCCAAGATAGCAAACGGGTGGTTTCAGGTTCAAACGCCAGCGTACCTCCTCAAGTGGCGTATCGATATGCGCCTCCCAATAGAAGGTTGTCAGGTCGGCGGCATTCCTACCCCGTCGCCACGCTTCGAACGCGGCACGCGAGACCGGCAAACGGGCGCATTCGGCCAGCATCTTCGGAATTCCGATCGCAACGATGAAGGCGATTCCGTGATTGAAGAATTGTGCGTTGCAGAACGAGAGCACGCACAATTCGTCCAGCGCATCTCGTCCATATCCGGTCACGACATGGAACAGGTCGTGCGAATCGCGCAGGCGCTTCCGGTAGCGTGCGACTTCCGGATCGTTGAAGTCGGTTATCCCTCCCGCTTCGCTGGCATCCACCAACCCCTCGGCGGTCAACCCCTCTCCATAAACGAAATCAAGATAGGCCCGGCCCAGCGTTCCCGGTTCGCATCTTTTCAAGCGATCACGATCACACAAGGTGCCGAGTAAGTCCGCGCGTTCCAGGAGGATACGCTTCCCGGCGGAAGAGGCTGCGAACCGTCGAAAATTGCGATAATAGGAATTGCCCGACAGCGCCTTGACGATACGGAAGACCTGCGCAGTGTCTTCCTTGTCCCGGGTAAGTCGGCGCATGGCCGCAATAGCTTCGCCCGGGCGAATAGGTAGGCGTAGTTCATGCCCCTTCGGTTGGTTCAGCGCGTTGCTCATGTCATGTCCACCTTTACCACAATTCAGCAGTAAGACTTCGCGCGGGCGAGTGCGAATTCCGCATCTTCGACAATTTCGCGCATCACGTCGGCTGCGGGCCGGATCGAATGGATAAGGCCGATCCCTTGGCCCGCGAAACCCGGGATCACGTCCTTGCGCTCCGCCTTGACGCCCGACGCCATGACGGGCCCCGAGATCATCGACTGATAGGGCATAGGCAATGGATCCTTGCCTGCCTCGATCCATGCATCGGCCCATTTGTTGCGGATCATTCGCGCAGGTTTACCGGTGATCGAGCGGCTGACGACCGTATCGGCGTCGCCGCTTTCGATGATCGCTTCTTTCTGGAATCGTTCGATGCCCGCCTCCTCGGTCGCGAGGAACGCCGTCCCGATCCACGCGCCCTCGGCACCCAACATCAGCGCGGCGGCAACACCCCGGCCGTCGGAAATGCCGCCGGCACCAATCACTGGAACGCGGTCGCCCACCGCGTCAACCACTTGGGGAATCAGCGAAATCGTGCCGACTGGCGAGTTGTGGCCGCCCCCGTCGTGCCCCTGCGCCACGATCATGTCGACGCCGGTTTCGACCACCTGCCGGGCGTGCTTGACCTTGCCGATGACAGCCATGACTTTGGTGCCGTTGGCATGCAGGCGGTCCATCCAAGGACCGGGATTGCCGAGGCCGGCAGCATAGACGGGTACCTTTTCCTCGATCACGACTTCCATCTGCGCTTCGAAGAACTCCTTCGTGAAAAGCTGCGGACTTGCCTTGCCCATCTTCGGCACGCCCGCCGCTCGCATGGCCGATTCGACATCCACTTCGGGCAGATGTTCGCGCCGTATGAAGTCGCGGGTGAATTCCTGGTATTCGCCAAGTAGTGCCGTGGGATTTTCGGACGAACCCTCGACCTGCGGGGCCGAGCCGCGTCTGACGGATGCGGGAAGAAGGGTATCGACGCCAAATGGTTTGTCGGTCATCTCGCGTGTCTGGCGGATCCAGCTGCGCAATTGGTCTGGCGAGCATGCCGCAGCCCCCAGAACGCCAAGCCCTCCGGCATTCGACACCGCAGCAGCAAGCGCGGGAACGCTCGCCCCGCCCATTCCGGCCAGTAGGATGGGGTGTTCGATCCCGAGAATTTCACAAATGCGGCTTTTGAGCGCCATCGCCTTACATCCTCCATTCCGCGACCTTGACGGACGCAAGTTTTCTAAATCTGTCCCCACTTGACCTTCTGGGAAACAAGCTCGGGACTTCGTCCAGCCAGATAAGACGCGGAACCCGACACAAGCTTGGCCATGGCCTGCCGCGCCGCTTGAGCATCCCCTGTGCGCACGGCCTCCAGAACACGGCGCAGGAATCGCAACTGGACCGCCCGCTCTTGCGCCGAATACCCGAGCGAGCGCGAGAATTCGCGGGTCAGCAAATGCATAGAGGAAGTCAGAAGGCCGAAGAGCGGATTGCCGCTGGCCCAACCGAGTAGGTCGTGAAAACGGCGGTTCAGTTCCTCGAACTGGCTTCCTGCCTCATTGCGCTCAAGCTCTTTGAGGCAATCGGCGAGTGCGCTGAGGTCGCCCGTGGTCGCGCGCTGGGCAGCATAGGCTGCGACATCCGGCGCTATGGCTTCGCGCAGTTCGAGCAGGCCCCTGAGGTCTGCTTCCATGAAATGCAAGATGAGAGAAAGACTATTCGCAAAATCGCCGGTCTGGGGGCGTGCGACCACCGGGCCGCCACTACGGCCCAGTTGAAGATGGATTACGCCCTGAAGCTCAAGGAAGCGGAGCGCTTCACGCAAGGTTGCTCTGGCGACTTCGTATCGCGCAAGCATTTCTTCTTCGCGCGGTAACCTGTCCCCCGCAACGCGTGCCCCCGCCTCGATATCGCGAACGATGTCCTGCGCGAGCGAGAGCGCACGCTTGGCTTTCTTCACGTTATCGACCGTCGGCTGCATTTCGCAGGACTCGCTCCTGTGATATTTATCTTATAAGATTTAATCTATTCATTTGCCTATAACCTACCCAATACGTCCATGATTGCAACTCCTCGTCAAGAAATCATTATAAGCTTTCTTGACTGCACCTCGCGGAAGATTTACCTTTTCAGCAACTAGCGGCTTATTGATGGGATCGAAGGGCAGGACATGAGTATCGAAACGATGGAAATGGATACGGTCGAAAAAATCGCAGCCATTCCGATCGAGCAAATCGATGTTTCGCGGCCGAGCCTTTTTCAGAAGGACACGATTGGCCTGTTCTTCGACCGGTTACGCAAGGAGGAGCCGGTCCATTACTGCCGTGAAAGTAAAGTCGGGCCATACTGGTCGGTTACCAGGTTCGACGACATCATGGCCGTCGATACCAACCACAAAGTCTTTTCGTCGGAGGCGAAGCTCGGCGGAATTGCCATTCAGGACATGCATTCGGCGGAAGGTGCACTTGAACTTGAAATGTTCATCGCCATGGACCCGCCCAAGCACGATCAGCAACGAAAGGCCGTTACCTCTGCAGTCGCGCCGTCAAACTTGCAGTTACTTGAGCCGACAATCCGTGAACGTGCGTGCCATATCCTCGATGATCTGCCGGTAGGCGAGGATATCGACTGGGTTGACAAGGTCTCGATCGAATTGACCACAATGACCCTTGCGACCCTGTTCGATTTCCCGTGGGAGGAGCGGCGCAAGCTCACGCGCTGGTCCGATATCACAACGGCCGCGCCTGAAACCGGCATCGTCGAATCCTATGAGGCAAGGCGCGAAGAGCTCATCGAATGCGCGATGTATTTCAAAGGGCTGTGGGAGCAGCGCATCAATCAGGAGCCAAAGAACGACCTCATCTCCATGATGGCGCATTCTCCAGCGACACGGGACATGCCCTTTCTGGAATTTCTTGGCAACCTCCTGCTACTTATTGTGGGCGGCAACGACACCACGCGCAACTCGATCAGCGGCGGCGTGCTCGCCCTCAATCAGAACCCCGACGAGTATCGCAAACTCAATGACGATCCTTCGTTAATCACCAGCATGGTGCCGGAGATCATCCGCTGGCAGACGCCGCTTACCCATATGCGCCGCACTGCGCTCCAGGACTGGGAGATCGGCGGCAAGCAGATCAGGAAAGGTGACAAGGTTGTGATGTGGTACCTGTCAGGCAACCGGGATGATACCGTCATCGACAGAGCTGACCAGTTCATCATCGACCGTAAGAACCCGCGTCATCACCTGTCCTTCGGCTATGGCATCCATCGCTGCATGGGCAACAGGCTTGCAGAACTGCAGCTGCGGATCATCTGGGAAGAGATCCACAAGCGTTTCGCGAAGGTCGAAGTGACCGGCGAGCCCGAGCGTCTGTTTTCGAACCTTGTGCGAGGGATCACGAAACTGCCGGTGCGGCTGCACGCTCGCTGATGGGCTGGACTAAAATACGGAGTTTATGATGGTCAAAGTGACGTTCGTTTCCAGTAATGGAACGCGGAGGGAGGTCGAGGTAGCCGAAGGCGAAACAGCGCGCGAAGCGGCGCTCTTCAACGGCGTGCCGGGCATTGACGGCGATTGCGGCGGCGTCTGCGCCTGTGCGACCTGCCACGTTCATATCGATCCGGCATGGATCGACATTGTGGGCCGCCTCATGGAAGGCGCTGCGGAGGCCGAGCTCCTGCAATTCGCAGAGGGAGCGAACCAATATAGCCGCCTCGCTTGCCAGATCCCCATCGTGACCACGTTGGAGGGTTTGGTTTTGCACGTTCCCGCGCAGCAATACTGACGAGTCGGAGTGATGCATCGTCGTCCGCTCGGGGCGACGCCAATTCGATTTTTGAACGGAGGTCTCCATGCCAACTCAGCTTCAATCCGGTGCCCATGCGAACGACGATCCATTTCGCACCGAAGTGCGACAATTCCTCGCCGCAAATTTCCCCGAAGAACTCAAGGGCAAGGGCAATCTGCTTGCCGGACTCGAAGGGCCGACCAACGAGACCGATGAGCAGAAGAAATGGCGAGAGGCCGTGGCCGAGTGCGGTTGGGGTACACCGACCTGGCCCACGGAATATGGCGGTGGCGGGCTGACCAAGGCCCAGGCCAAAATCGTCACTCAGGAATTCGCCAAGTCGGGGGCCTACAATCCCATCGGCGGGATGGGCGTAATGATGTTCGGCCCAACCCTGCTTGAATTCGGGAGCGAGGAGCAAAAGTGCGAGCACATTCCGGCGATCTGCCGTGGCGAAATCCGCTGGTGCCAGGGTTATAGCGAACCCAATGCCGGCTCCGATCTCGCTAATCTGCAAACCTTCGCCGAGGACAAAGGCGACCATTACCTGATCAACGGCCAGAAGACCTGGACCAGCGGCGGGCAATGGGCCGACAAGTGCTTCGCAATCGTTCGCACCGACAGGCGCGACAAGCACAAGGGCATCAGCTTCATGCTGATTGACATGAATGCGCCCGGCGTCGAAGTCCGCCCGATCACCATGATTTCGGGCACCAGCCCTTTCTGCGAGACTTTCTTAACCGATGTAAGGGTACCGAAGAAAAATCTCGTTGGAAAAGAGGGTCAGGGTTGGGCCATTGGCAAACGCCTGCTCCAGCACGAGCGAACCAACATCTCTGGTGGCGGCAATCTGGCTCTGATGATGGCGCAGAGCCTCGGCGACATCGCGAAGAAATATTGCGAAACCGCCGCGGATGGTCGGCTGACCGACAATGTGCTGCGCGACAAGATCGCCGATTTCGAAATCCGCTGGAGCAGCTTCTTGTTTACAGCGCGCCGCGCGATCGAGGAAAGCAAGGCGCCCGGCGGAGTCTCTGAGATCAGTTCAGTTCTCAAAAAGACGGGCACCAAGCTGGCACAGGAACGCTCGGAACTACTGATCGAAATCCGTGGGTTGCAGGGCCTTGGCTGGGAAGGCGACGGTTTTTCCGAGGGGGAACTCGAGGACGTGCGCACCTGGCTCTTCGGCAAGGCAGCAACGATCTATGGTGGTTCGACCGAAATCCAGAACAATATCATCGCCAAGCGCGTGCTCGGCATGCTCGATCACGCGTAAGGAGGGGAGTACTGACAATGGCAGTTCTCGACGAACAACAGGAAATGCTACGCGACATGGCTCGCAGCTGGGCCGTCAACGAAAGCCCTTTGACAGAATTTCGTAAGGTCCGCGCCAGCGGCTCCGAGGAGGCGTTTGATCGCGCTGCCTACGCCAAGATGGTGGAAATGGGTTGGGCCGGGGTCATCATTCCTGAAGAGTATGGTGGGTCAGACTTTGGCTGGCTCTCGGCGGGTCTCGTGATTGAACAGCTCGGAAAGACGCTGACCGCAAGCCCGCTCGTCCTCAACACCGCGGCGGCATCGGCGATCATCCTGGGCGGCAGCGACGAGCAGAAAGCATTGTGGCTTCCGAAGTTCGCGAGCGGTGAAGCCATCGCGACGCTAGCGGTCGATGAAGGGCCCTCTCATGATCCGGCCAGGATCGAGACAAGTGTTTCCGGCGGCAAACTGACCGGCAGGAAAGCCTTCGTTCACGAGGCACACGGCGCAGACCTCTTCGTGGTTGCGGCCAAGGATGGGCTTTACCTAGTCGAAAAGAGTGACGGCGTCTTACTCATCACCCGTAAGCTCTCTGACCAGCGAAGCCATGCCGAAGTGAATTTCGTTGGTGCAGCGGCAAACAAGCTCAAAGGCGGGGGCGAAAGCTTGCTCGGCGATGTGCTCGACCGCGCGCGCGTGCTAACGGCAGCCGAGATGCTCGGCATGGCCCAAGCCGTGTTCGACACCACGCTCGACTATCTCAAGCAGCGCGTGCAGTTCAACCAGGTGCTTGCCACCTTCCAGGCACTGCAGCACCGCATGGCGGACCTTTTCGCCGACCTCACACAGATGCGCTCGGCAGTCGAGGCGGGACTACAGGCGGTCGATGGTGGGTTCGGCGCAGCGCGCGCTGCGACCATCGCCAAGGCCGAGGCCAACCGCGTACTGCACGGTATCAGCAACCAGGGCATACAGCTCCATGGCGGTATCGGCATGACCGACGAATATGACGTCGGCTTTTACCTGAAGCGCGCACGCGTGCTCGAGGCGAGCTTCGGCTCGACGACCTGGCTTAAGGATCGATACGCCGCTTTGTCCGGTTACTGACCACGAGTGAAGTCCTCCCGGGTCGCATGCTGGGCCTTAGCACATGATTTTGTGATTGGGGTCGTATTTCGCGTCCCCGGGGATGGTGAGTATGGTCTTGTCCATGCAAATGCATCACGTGCAAGCATGCCCGCAGTAATGATGGCTGCAAGCCTGCAAGCGAAGCGCCGACTATGTGCGGCCGCGTCCTCCCACCTGCTACGCGTTCACCAATTACAATAAAGTCTCTCGCGATAGCGTCGAGAGAATAATTGATGTACCCCAAAGAATGTAGACGCCCTGCGGCTTCATTGTCCTGCCATTTCGAACTCGGCAGCCGACAAGGCCCATCCTGAAATGGCGGGTCCGTGGGTAGTCAGCATACTCCAGAAAAAACCCGCAAGATTTGCAACTGTTGTAACTGCCAACAAAACAGCCCGGATCTTTTGAGCCATGCTTTCCCGCAATGAGCCCTTCAGGGCAACGGCCAAAGCCTGAACTTCTGAGAAAACACATAGCCACAAAAGACTTGTTAGGACGATGAATAGTAATGACAATCTTGGCACTCGGAAATCGAGACAACCCTCATAGTAACAAGGACTTCAACTGCCCGCATTGCAGAATGGGGTTCGGTTCGCGGAAACTCAGGCCTGCGACAATTACGTCGCGCTAACAGGTCGGACACAAGTCAGCTTCCGACCCGGGCTTGCCGAAACGAAAAAACCCTTGCAGCATTGGAGTCTTCCACACAAGTTTTCAATTTTTCGTGCGCCGGACATCAATTATTCTGTGGTACGCTTCTGGAATGTGCCGCATTCAAGGTTAGTTCCAAGAATACATAATCCGACCAGCGTTCCTTATCACCTCGCAAGGCTGCGCCCAGATCAAGATCTGCAAGACGCACGATGGTCAGACCAAGCGACGGGATTACATAGAGCCGCTGATTGCCCGCTCCGGCAGCCACCACCATGTCATCAGGCAGACTATCGGCATGATCGTCAATATCTGTCGTCGCTGTAACGACGTCCTTTGACGATGAGGGCCTCGGCAACCACCAGGATAGCCCGTATGCGGCATTCGCTGCACTTCCCTCGAACAGCGCTTCAAAAGTTTCCTGGTCAACGATCTGTATGCCGTCAACCCTGCCGCCAAGGCGCACGAACTCGCCGAATTTCGCCCACTCGCTGGCAGACATGATGACTCCCTGAGGCATCAGGGGTTGCTTGTCCGGGCCGTTTCTCCACCGGTATCCCGCAAGTCCCAAGGGCGCAAACAAGCGCTGCTCCAAATACGCTCTTGGTCCACCCGACTGGCCAGCCGCTTTAAGTTTGCGGCGCATGACTTCACCGAAAATCTGAGACGGAACGGCGCCATACTGGAATTTCAACCCGGCTAGCGAGTTTATATCGCTTGCAACCGCAGCTTCGTATCCCGGCGGACGTCCGATGCGGCTCTTGTGCCCGCTCGTCATCGACAGAAGGTGACGGAGAGTTACCTTACTGCGCTGGGGGTCTCCTTGCCACTCAGTGAGCGTTACGGCGACCGGCTCGTCCAGAGACAATAGACCATCTTTTGCTGCGATGGCGGCCATTATGCCAAGAAAGCTTTTTGTGCCGGACCAAAGTTCGTGAGGTTCGTTGATGTCGTGGTCAGGGCTGTTACAGACCGGCTCGCCGTCTTTGAGCACAAGCACCGCCAGACCTCGGTCTGCATTTGAATATGCAATGGCCTGCTGGCAGGCATTGCTCTGATCAGAATGTCCGGTCGGATAAGGCTGTGCTGCACACGAGCCAGCAGTTAAGGCCAGCCAAAAAAGCAAGTATCGAGGCACTTTTAAACTCTCCCTTATTGAATTATCGATAATACTGCCTTTTGAAGACGATCAAGGCTAGATGGAATCTCGAAAAATGAAGGTGATCAGTGTGCCAGACCAGCCAGAAGAATTGCCGCAGGAAGTTATAACTGATGCTCTGACGCAGGACCGGGTCATCGCGGCAGCGCTGATTGAGGACATCGTTGAATGGCGGATCCCGCCGGGTTCCTGGATCCGGGAAAGGGAAATTGCCAAACGGTTTGAGGTTTCTCACGCGCCCGTACGCGAAGCATTCCGTCAAATCGCCAATATAGGACTCGTTGAGGTCGTGCCCTGGCGAGGTGCCCGCGTCGCGGTGATTGACAAGCAGGCGACTATCGAGATCCTCGAACTCTGGAAATCCCTGTTCGGCGTCGTGTGTCGCCTTGCGAGCCAGCGCATGACTGACAGCGAGGCCGAACAGCTTGTCGCGCGTGTCAAGGAATTTACGGCCATTGCGCATGCGACGCGCAATACGTTCGACCATCTTGCCGTTTCCAACCGCATCGGTGCCTATATTGCGCATTGCGCCCGTGCACCTCAGTCCAAAACTTTGCTGGACCGCGTGGCGATTGTTGCCAAGTGGCAGCAGAGGATCATCTCGCAGAAGTTCCTCGAAGACCTTCCGGTCGCTCCGGCGCTGAAGTCTGCCGAAATCTACGAGCGGCTCTGCGCCGCCATCAAGGCCCGCCAACCGGACAAGGCCGACGAACTTGCGCGCGCCCTGATCGGAAACCTTCAGGACTACTATCAAGAAGCGCTGGCGACTTACCTTGATGCGCAGGCCGTCGAACAGGCGCGCCGGAAACCGCCTCGCCGAAAATAGCCAATCCTATGCGGCCGCCCGTTCGGTTGCGAGGCTACCGTTTGTTGCCGCTCGCCAGCATGAAGTACTTGACACCTCGCCCCAAATATTATCGATAATCTGAAATTATCGATAATAAGCCCAAGATGGGCCTTTGAGGGAGGAATACATGCTTCGCTTTATGCTTTTTGCGACAACCGCAATGACGGTGGCTGTCAATGGAATCGCGCCGGCCTCGGCCCAGGCTGTTGAAGATGCTGCTTCACAAGCGCCTTCCGAAGGCGCGGAAGAGGAAGTTCGGCTAGGGGAAGTGGTGGTGACTGCGCGTCGCCGGGAGGAGCGGCTTTCCGAAGTTCCGACGGCGGCCTCCGTCATCGGCGGGAACGCGCTCACCGAGCGCGGCGGCGCCAGCACCAGCGGCGAACTGCTGGCCGACCAGCCAAGCGTTCGCTTCAACAACCTCAACTCGTCCGTCACCTCGGAACTTTCGATCCGCGCCTCGTCGACTGCGCGCGCAACGAACGGCGATCCCAGCGTCGGGCTCTACCGCAATGCCTCTTACATCGGCGGTGGCGGCATCGGCGGGCGCAACTTTGCCTTGATCGATTTTCTCGACATCGGGCGCGTTGAGGTGCTGCGCGGCACCCAGGGTGCGCTCTACGGCCGCAACGCTGTCGGCGGCGCCGTCAACATCGTCTCGGCGCAGCCGGAATTTGAAACATCCGGATACCTGAAGGCGCAATATGGAATTGAGAACGAGAACCTGCGCGGCGAGGGTGTCGTCAACAGGGCGCTCAGCGACACATTGGCAGTTCGCTTCAGTGGCTTCGCGGTGGGTCAAGAGTCCGGTTTCTTCTACAACCCCGTCAATGACGTCTATTTCGACCGGGAAGAGGGCCACGGCTTGCGCGCGCAGCTACGCTACAGTTCCGGTCCGCTCGATCTGCTTTTCCTTGCAGAAACCCAAGTTCTCGAGACACCCTCGATCCACTACCAGATCGAAATTCCTGCAGGCACGCCAGGCTTCCCGGGCGGCTATATACAGGACAGGTTCAACTATCCCTGGAACACCCCGCCCTCTGCCGAGCAGGACGTTGACTCCTACCAGATCGTCGCGAAGTACGATCTGGACTGGGCGCAACTGAATTCCACCACGCTCTATCGCGAGCGTGTCTCCGCATATGATCTCGATGCAGATGCGATCAATGCGCAGGAGCGCGCCGATGCCATTGCAGCTGGCAGTATTCTTGCCGTCGTTCCGCTGGATGTGAACTCGGCAGCTTTCGTGCGGGATACGACCACGTCCTTCAACCAGGATGTCCATCTCACCGGCGAAGCCATCGATGGCCGGCTCAATTGGCTCGCGGGCATCGACCTCCTGCTTCTTGAGAGCGATTATTCGGTGGAGAATGCCCGAACCCCCACACTCGCTAACCCTTCGACCGGCAGTATCTCCCCCGTCGACCTCGAATATAATTCTTACGCCGTGTACGGATCGCTCGGCTATGACCTGACCGAGCGGCTAAACCTCACAGGTGAGCTTCGCTACACGCAGGATGACCGCTCCCTCAGTTCCCGCCTGTTTGACCGGGGCACCGGGGCGCCCCTGGGCGGAGCCGCGCGGGTCGTGGATGGCAGCATCGAACCGAGCAACCTATCCTACAACGCCACCGCCGCCTTCAAGCTGACCTCCAGTATCCTGACTTACGCCAAGGCCGGCACCAGCTACCGGGCTGGGGGCTTCAACACCAATCTTGGTGATCCGCGGCAGCCCAGACCCATTGATGCAGCGTTCGACGACGAAACGTCCCAGAGCTATGAAATCGGCCTCAAGGGTACGCTTGGCAGCCATTCCTATTTCGCCATTGCGGCTTATATGAACGATCAGGAAAATCTTATTGCCCAGACGGACAATGGATGTGCGCTGACAAACCCGACATGTCCCGTGGCGGCGACGTCCTTTCTCACGAACGCGGGTGACGCCGAAAGCCGTGGTGTAGAAGGCGAGATTTCCTCACTCTTCGACATTGCTGGCGGCAAACTCTCCACCGGTTTCAGCCTCTCCTATCAGGAGGGTGAAGTGATCAGCGGCAGATTCGAAGGGCTGGATCTGGCCCAGGTTCCTGAATGGCTCGGTTCGGCCACCCTGAATTATCGCCGGCCAATTGGCCCTGATTCTGAAGCGTTCGCCAATTTCGTCTACACAGCGCAGACTGGCGGCGTTCAGGAACTGTCTGCCACAACCGCGACGCTCGACGATTTCGGACTGATCAACCTTCGCCTCGGGGCGCGCTTCGGCAAGGTCAGTGTGACGGCTTTTGCGCGCAACCTGACCGATGAAGTCCACTTTGTGGCGCGAGCTCCCACGATCAATCGCTACAGCCAGCCACGGCTGACAGGAATCGAGCTTCGCTACGACTTTTAGTCTGGCTACGGATTTCCTCCCGAAGACCTAAACGCCTGCCGGCATTCCGGCAGGCGTCATTTTCAGGCCTTACTGAGAACGCGCTCGATCAGGCGCAGGAAGGATGCGTTTGTTGTGGCCAATTCACGCATGTCTACCTTGTCCGGCGTATCCTGATCGGTGTGATGAAAGCGTCCTGCGCCGAAGACGCCGAAAGCGGATGCATAGCCGGCGCCAAGAATCTCGCGGAGCTCTCCCGCCGCATTTTCTGCAGTCATGACATAGGCGGCCTCCAGTCCTGGCCGGCCGCGGAACATCTCTCTGGCCAGCCCTTCAATTCCTTCCGTCACGCCAAGATAACGTTGCGGGTCAGGTGACGGCAGTGGCAGTAGGGTGGGACCCAGGTCATGAAAATCAACTCCCGAGAGGTTGGCGCCGAGATGCACCCAAAGCGCTGTGTCCATCGGCGCCGGTGCGCCACTTTCCAGGAATCTGTGGGCGCCCAGGTTCTCGTACTCGTGTCCTGACGTTGCCACCAGATGAATGTCCGCCGTCGGCCAGGTTGAGGCGAACCGTCGCCCCAGTTCAAGGAAAATCGCAATGCCGGGACCTCTCTCCGAGGCGCAGATGCCCCAGCCGGACTTGGGCGTGCTGATAACGATCCGTGCACCGGGGCCAGTCCGCCGGGCAATCAGATTGTCAGCCAACCGGCCCGGCCGGGCTGGGGCGATGGAAAGTCTGGCCGTGTCGCCACGGGTTGCTGCCGCGCGCAGGGCGCCTGCCTCACGGGGCGCTAGGGTCAGCATGGGAGCAATATCGCCGTCGGCCGGGGTATTGAGCCGAATAGCGAGCCGTGTTGGCCCATTGGTGATTGCCGCCACACCCGCCACCTGCGCTTCCCGTGAGGTTTTCAGTACGCGCTGCCATTCCGTCGATATCAGGCTGGAATGGCGCCGAAACCCTGCGTCATAAACCAGCAGCTTTCCGGTCAAGGCTGGCGGCGGAGTATCCGTATTCCAGTAGACGAGCTCCGCCTCGGCCTCTGCCGCCCGAGCCGGCATCTGGACCGGTCCTGAAATTTGTGTCCCGTCAGGCAGTAACACCGTTCCTGTTTCGCCGTCACAGGCAGGTACTTCGAACGTCTGCCGACGCGTCTCGTATCCAGCGGTCGAGAGCTCGCCCTCCATCCAATCCGTCGTCGCAAGATCGCCTGCGCTGCCAGAATAATGAGAGCCGAAACTGGCATAAGTCACCACCGCGCGTTCAAGCGCGCTCGCATCACGCTCGAGGGACTCTTCCGGTCCGGTTCGCGCGGCCGGCAATCCTGCACATGCGCCAAGCGCGGCTGGAAGCAGCAAGGCATGTCGCCGGTTGATCATGCAAAAACACTCCTTATGCGTATCGACAGTGACATCGGGCTCAGTCTTTAGGGCGCCTGATGTTCGTAGCGGGCAAGGATCAGGTCCAGCATGGTTTTCCGAAAGCCCGGCATCACTCGTGTTTCTGGCCCAAAGAGAGCGAGTTCATCGCGCTCTGTGTCATATGGCCCCCAAGCAGGCACCAGCTCACAATCCGGTTTGTGGGTTTTGGCAAATGAAACCCAACACGCCGACATTCCTTCCGCAAACCGACGGTCTGCCTCTGTCATCTCACCGACGACGCTTTCGAAGTAGTCTACCGTGTCGAAGACATAAGTGATTTCGGATCCGTGCGCCGCGCCAGCAGAGTTCGTCCGTCGCTTTTCTGCAACATAGTCGAAGTGATAGAGATAACTCGGTGCACCGTCCTGTGTAGCGTCGGCAAGCCAGCGGGCCGGTGCCACGAACCAGGCATCCCCCAGAACCTGCCGTGCGAATTCAGGATCGGATGCCTCAAGGCCGTAGGCAGCCTCTGCTTCAGCCAACTGATCTCCGAAGTAAGCGACGGCCAATTGCGGGCTGATGCCCATGGCCAGCAGAACGCTCGCCTCATTGCTGTTTGCGCCTACCAGAAGCGGAACATCAAGCGCCCCGCCGTCTTCAAACGCCCGCGAAGGCGCCTCTCGCAACAGCCGGCCATCGATGAACGGATTGACTGCGCCGCTGCTGCGAGGACCAGCCGCTTTCACCCAATCATCTGCGCTGGCTGCACGCAGTATATCTGCGCTAGCGTCAGGCGCGATAGCCAACGCGCCGGCGGCTGCGATCCCGAGCGCCTCCTGCTCCGGGAGCGTTCGAGGGGTAAGCAGGTTGACGCCCGATTGCACAATGGCAGCCGAAAACAATCCGGATGCTTCCGGCATCGAGAGCAACGCCATGGTACTCACTGCGCCGGCGGATTCCCCGAACACGGTGACCTGCGCCGGGTCACCGCCAAAGGCAGCGATGTTCTGCTGCACCCAGCGAAGTGCTGCCAGCTGGTCCATCAATCCGAAATTACCGAGCGGAGTATCCGTGGTCGCTTCATCCGTCAGAGCCGGATGCGCAAAGTAACCGAGTGGGCCGAGGCGATAGTTGATCGTCACGACGATCACGCCTTGCCGGGCGAGCTCTGTTCCATCGAAAATCGGGAACGTTCCGGAACCGATCACATGCGCGCCACCATGAATCCAAACCATCACAGCCAAGCCCGACGCGCCCTCCGGCCGCCAGACGTTCAGCTGCAGACAGTCTTCAGACTGGACGTTTGCCACACCGCCGGCAACGACAGCAGGCCGCAATGGCTGTGAGCAGGCGGGGCCCATCTGCGTGCCGTCCCGGACACCTTCCCAGCCCGGGGCCACTGCCGGAGGGCGCCAGCGCAGCTCGCCTACCGGTGCGGCGGCAAAGGGCATATTAAAGAAAGCATCGACCTCGCCGATGGTCTTTCCGGCAATCACGCCCTGCGAAATCTGAACCTGTGGGGGCTGAGCAACCGCGGCCATGCCCAAGGCGCACGCCTGCAAACAGGCAAGCATTATGATCAAGCCGAACGGTCTGCCCTTGTTCATTGTTGCTCCCAGTATCCTTGGCGCTATGATGCAAATGACTTATTGCCGACTAGCTGCTGCAGCCATAGTGCCGGTCCGATTGCTCTGTGATCCTAATTATCGATAATATTGCACGTGCTGATAGAGAGGTCTAGTTAAAGGTCAACGCCTATGTGCCCGGCTATCGGATGAAGCAAAAGGTTCAGTTCGAACGGCTCGTTTCGAACAACCCAGTCAAGATTCCCGGCCTGGGCACATTCGAAGGTATCAAGACCAGCGTTTTCCTGGAAGTCGAGGGTGCCGCCCACTATTTGCCTGCATACGCGGGAAATCTCGACATAATGACATCAGCTGGCATTGCGACCGCTGAGAAGATCGCCGCACGGCGGCGAGCCAAGGAGACTGCCTGATGGCATTTGATCCCAAATCCGACAATCTCTACATTCAGGACGTCACTTTGCGCGACGGGATGCATGCGATCCGGCACCAATACGGTATCGAGCACGTCAGCAAGATTGCCGCAGCCCTTGACCAGGCCGGAGTCGACGCAATCGAGATTGCCCATGGAGACGGCCTGAATGGCTCAAGCTTCAATTATGGCTTTGGCGCCCACACCGACTGGGAATGGATTGAAGCCGTCGCGGATTCAGTGAAAACGGCGAAACTGACGACGCTCCTCCTTCCTGGGATCGGAACGATCGAGGAGCTGAAGCATGCCTACAAGCTTGGCGTCAGGTCTGTCAGGATCGCTACACACTGCACGGAAGCCGACGTATCGAAACAGCATATCGGTGTTGCCAGAGATCTGGGTATGGACACGGTTGGCTTTCTTATGATGTCCCACATGGTCGAGCCTGAGAAATTGGCTGAACAAGCCGCCATGATGGAAAGCTATGGTGCCGAATGTATATATGTCACCGACAGTGGCGGCGCGCTCGACATGGATGGATACATCGCCCGGCTTCAAGCCTATGACAAGGTCCTGAAGCCTGAAACTGAACGGGGTATCCACGCCCACCACAATCTGTCCCTAGGCGTAGCCAATTCCATTGTCGGCGTTCAATATGGCGCAAGACGCGTGGACGCTTCGCTGGCCGGCATGGGTGCCGGGGCCGGAAACGCGCCGCTTGAAGTGTTCATCGCAGCCGCCGAGCGAAAGGGATGGAAGCATGGATGCGATCTTTTTGCGCTCATGAATGCTGCCGAGGAACTTGTCCGCCCACTCCAGGACCGCCCCGTTCGCGTTGATCGCGAAACGCTTTCACTTGGCTATGCCGGCGTGTACTCATCCTTCCTCCGGCATTCAGAGAAGGCAGCGAAAGATTATGGGATCGATACGCGTGAAATCCTGGTTGAACTAGGACGTAGGCGTATGGTTGGTGGCCAGGAGGATATGATCGTCGACGTAGCCCTGGACATATTGAAAGAACGAAAATCCGCTGAATAGTTGCGACGTGAGAGACCAATCCTTATTGACTGTTGCGAGCTCCAATTTGTCTGGACGAACGACGCAGTCAGAACACGCTCAATCAGCTTTTGTGTGTTCAGTGCTTTTAGTCCGGTAAGCACACATTTGCGTGCCCTTTTGCCTTAGGCAAGCAACCTTGCAATCTCCATGATAGATTGAAATTGGCACATGTCCTGCATTCCCCTGAGGCGGGAGGCTGATACATGCTTATTCGCACGATAGAAGACCTGAGCGATATGCTCGTTAGGTATAACTACACCGCCAATCTCTCTCGCGGGAACTGGGCTTGGGAGTTCGCGAGGCGCAATCCTGCCCTGAGGGACGATGCATACGCCGTACTACCTCAGCTGGAAACGGGGACCGCATGTCATGGCATCAAGCTGTTGAAGCTGGTTGAGCAGGACCTCGCCGCCGAAGCCTGGGGGCTCCTATACTTTCCCGATCCCGACCAGACTGCGCTATCAACAAATGTCTTCTGGTCCGATCAGACATTCCCTCGCAAGATCGCGGTCCATGTCCGTGAGCGTGATCCTGACGAAGTTGACAAAATCTTCGAGAAGGGCACACGCCTTTGCAGAATTGTGCACCTGACCGATGCTGCCGGCCGCGAGCACTTCCTCGTCAAAGGGGCAAACTGCTCCGTCCAGATCCGCTGCAGCGGCAAGTCGCTCCTGTGCGGCGAACCCGTGAAAATGGAGTTTTCCGTTTCCGGCTTCGATTGCCCTGACGAATACATCGAGACGCTCAAACGGGCCCACCGCGTCTATGATGCCGAAGCGACGTCGCCGACATGGTCACGCAAGGGACTTGGCTACCGCAACGCCTTGATCGCGCTTGATGCCCTTGAGGCTGGCATGACCTATCGCGAGACAGCAATGGTCTTCTATGGCGAGGATCGCGTCATGAAGGACTGGGCTGGACCGTCCAGCGCCATGAAGTCGGAAATGGCCCGTTTGCTCGCAAAAGGCCAGCGCTTGCGTGACGGGGGATATCGCGAATTGCTTGAGGAAAACCTCTAACCCCTATCAGCCAGCAAAAAGCCGACCCGAATGAACACCTGAGTTCATGAGCCTGATGCAGGAGTTGCCGAGCGTCTGTTCGAGGCGTTGGGGGAGGATCTGAAGGCATCGCCCCTCCCCCGCCCGCTGACGCGGGGCTGTCCGGGCGGCGAGGGCCCTTAACCATTTCCATGTCGCCTGACCGGCCCGGCTCGTCTCCGGTCACGCGTCCTCCCGTTCGGGAGGCCGCGCGCTGCGGGGGCTCGCCGGCGGGGGCCGCGCTTTGCTTCCCACTGGCCTTGCGGCCAGAGGGGTCAGGCGCGCGTGGCCTGTCGAAGCCTCATTCGGCCTCAGGCGATGGCGTAAGCCATTTGCCGAGGACGGTGACATCCTGGCGTTCGTACCCAAGCGCAGTGTAAAAGGCGGCTGCGGTCTCATTGCCTTCACGTACCATGAGCTGCACCTTTGGCGCGCCGCGGGCCGTCAGCCAGAGCTCCGCCTCGGCCATCATCTCGCGTCCATGACCGCGTCCCTGCCGCTCCGGACTGACAGCCAGGTAATAGATCCAGCCGCGATGGCCGTCATGACCGGCCATGACACTGGCGACGACCACGTCATCCACCGTGCCGACGAGTATCGTGGCATCGCGTGACGTAACCGCTCTGTCCACGTCGGCATTCGGGGCATTCCACGGCCGGGTCAGGGCGCACGCCTCCCAGAGCGTGATCAAGGCGACGCGGTCAGCTTCCAGGAACTCTCGTATATGCATGGCCATCAGCAAGATGTCTGGAGGGATTCGTGTCCACGGCGCCAGCCTGCCTGTTTGGCATTTGCAGGTGTGGACAAGCTTTCCCTGCAGCCGTGAGGGGGCGGACGGCGCGTCTGCCCGGGCGCGGCCCGTGCGCAAGGCGCCGGTGACCTGGAGCCGCCCGCGTCTATTCGTGCCTCCTACCTTCCCGCCTTGCCCCCGGCCCTCATACGCCCGGGCGCCCGCACCTTTCGTCCGCCCCCTCCCGCCTGCCGGGAAAGGTGCGCGGGCGAGGATTCATTCTTGCGAGGCTGACATGACCCTTTCACCTGAGACACCTGCCCCCCTTGGAACAGATACCGGACCGGATTTGCGGGAGACACAACGCATCTATGTCGCCTGTCTTGCCGCCTACAATAATGGGCATCTGCATGGGGCTTGGATCGAGGCGACCTCGCCGGATGAGGTCAGGGACAAGGTCCGCGCCATGCTGGCGGCGTCGCCGGAGCCGGACGGGGATGAATGGTCGATCCATGACTATGAAGGGTTCGAAGGCTGCACGATTTCTGAATATGCGAGCTTCGAGACAGTCTGCGCGCTGGCGGCCTTCATTGCCGAGCATGGCGCGCTTGGTGCGAAACTCTACCGCAATTTCGGCGACGATCTTGCACAGGCCGAGGCCGCGTTCGAGGACTATGCGGGTCAGTACCGCAGCGCCGCAGACTTTGCCGAGGAAGTGACGCGTGACAGCGGGACGGAGATTCCGGCCTCACTCGACTACTATATCGACTGGACCGCACTTGCCCGCGACATGGCGCTGAATGGCGAAATCATGTTGTTCCAGACGGGCTTTGATGAAGTCCACATTTTCTGGAGCCGCTAGTCATGGCCTTCCGGGAGAGATTTGACCGCTATGTCTGCGAAGGTGACAGCATTGCCTGCGAGATTGGCGGCTTTCGCGTCACCGCGCGGATCGTCCGTGACGATTGCATGGACGCACCCGACCAGCGCCAGGACGGATTCTGGCCGTCGCTCTACATCAATGATCCCGGCTTCATCGGCCCGGGAAACAATTTCCGCGAGCGGCTGGCGAAGGCACAAGCCGAGGCCGAAGCCGTCATGGAAGCGTGGCGCAGGGATGAGTGGTTCTATTGCGGGATCGTGCTCGCGATTGAATGCGAAGGCGTGGAACTGGACTCAACACAAGCCAGCCTCTGGGGTATCGAGGCTAATTATCCGGGGTCGGACAATGCCTATCTGAGTGAAGTCGCGGGCGAATTGCTCCCGGACGCCTTGGCGGCAGGCCGCACAGCCCTGACGCGGCTGATGGCGTCTGCACCTGCACAGGCGTCACGGGGATGAGCGCGCTGGAGCATATTCTCGGTCCACGTCCGCGCCTGACACTCGTCGTTGAGGCGTCCCGCGTCGTTGAAATCTGGGTCGATGGCCGCGCGCCGCTGATTGCCCTGCATGACTATGACTGGGGCGAAACCGACAGGCACGCGGTGCGCGACGCAGAAGGTTTCCCCTTCACCCCGATCAACTGGAAAGGCCCGGCATGGGCGCTTGGCCTTTCGCTTTACCCGCCAGAACAGGAGGACCATCCCATGGCACAGCCCGCACTGAAAACGATCCCCATCGAACAGCTCCATATCAGCAAGCTCAACATGCGGCATGGACGCAAGGCCCCGGATGTCTCCGATATCCTCCCCTCAATTCGCGAGAAAGGTATCCGTCAGACGCTGCTGGTGCGGCCCGAAGGCGATGGCTTTGGCGTCGTCGCAGGACGCCGACGCTTCCATGCCTTGCAGGTCATCGCGGCCGAGACCGGCAAGCCCGTGATGGTACCGTGCGCGATCATGGAAGCCGATGACGATGCAGCTGCCGTCGAGGCCTCACTCATCGAAAATGTCGCGCGGCTGCCTGCCACGGAAATGGAGCAGTACAACGCGTTCGGGAAACTGGCCCAGTCAGGCCGGACCGTGGACGAGATTGCCGGGCATTTCGGGGTCACGGAGCTGAAAGTCCGCCGCATCCTCGCGCTCGCCAATCTCTCCGGCCCGATCCGCGCCCTCTATGCCAAGGACGAGATCGACCCGGAGACGATCCGCGCGCTCACGCTCGCCACGAAGGACCAGCAGGCCGACTGGCTCGCCCTGTTCAGGAGCGAGACGGAGCGCGCCCCCATGGGGCGCGCCTGCAAGGCATGGATCACGGGCGGAGCCACCATCACCACCGACAAGGCGCTGTTTGACCTGTCGGCCTATGAAGGCAAAGTGGCCGCTGACCTCTTCGGCGAGACAGGTGTGTTCGCCGATACCGACGCGTTCTGGAAAGCCCAATCGGCAGCGCTGGCAGCCAAGGTCGAGAGCTACATTGACACCGGATGGCGCAATGTTGATGTTCTCGAGCGCGGCAAGTATTTTGCCAGCTGGGAGCATGTGAAGCGCCCGCGCACCAAGGGCGGCAAGGTGATTGTCGAAGTCCGGCACGATGGCACGGTGACCTTCCATGAGGGCTACATCACCCAAACCGAAGCCCGCAAACTTGAGACGCGCGCAAGGCCGGACGGTGACGCGGAGGCAGCAGACACCAAGCCTGAAATGTCCGGCCCGCTCGCGCAATACATTGCCCTGCACCGCCATGGCGCAGCCCGCGCGACATTGCTTTCCCACCCTGGAATCGCCCTCCGGCTAATGGTGGCGCATGCCTTGGTCGGATCGACGCTTTGGAATATGAGACGGCATGAATTCCTCGCCCGGAAGGAAGACATTCAGGCCAGCGTGGATGGCTCCCGCGCCGCCGCAGAAATGCGGGCCGCCGGAGACCATGTTCGCAGCCTGTTCGAAGCCCATGGCGTGTCATCCCTGCGCGCGAATGGCGACGCCCATCACCTCAGCGAAGTCTTTGCGGCGCTACTCGGAATGGATGATGCTGAAACTATGAGCGTTCTCGCCTTTGTGATGGCGGATACACTGGAAGCGGGTGGTCCGATTGTGGAAGCCGTGGCCGTCGCCACCGAAACCGACATGGCCGCCTACTGGAAGCCGGAGCCTGCCTTCCTTGATCTCGTCCGCGACAAGCGCGCCATCAATGCCATGGTGGCAGACATCGCATCACCCTCCACGGCGAAAGCGGCGCTAACCGACACGGGCAAAGCCCAGAAGGACCTGATCTGGAACCGGATCGTGGGCGAAGGGTGTGAGGCCAATCCGGGCTGGCGTCCCGGTTGGATGCAGGTGCCGCCCACACGACTTGTCGAGGCTGCGGGGTCGGCGCCAGCAGATGCATGGGCCCGGATCGCCCGCCTGTTCACGTCAGATGAAGGCGACGTTACTCCCGAAGCCCAGCCTGCCGCAGCGCAGGACGCCGCCTGACGGATTGCGGTTCTCTTGTCGATAGAAGTGCAAGCCGTCCGGCAGTGTGCCGGGCGGCTTTTCCGCATGCTTTTACCAGATGGCCCGGCACGCGCGCGGTTCAGATCACGGCAGATGCGCCTCTGGAAAATCGTCCGTCTGTGAGTTTCGTATGGCCTCCGCGTGCGATTGCCAAAGCGGCCTGTTCCGCCCTTCCGCTTGCCCCGAAAGACACCTTGTCTCCGTCTATTGCCGTGTGACCTGGACGATGCAAAACGCTCCTGAAACCGGACAATCCCACGAATTTCCCCGCCGCTCTGCGGCTCCTCGCGAGACAAATTCGCGTCCCTGTCCGGTGCTCCGCTCTGCTGCGCCCTTGCAGGTTCAGACCCGCTCCGCGCCGTCCGGGCGGTCCGGCGTCGACGGGGACAAGGTGTCCCTCGAAGACAGCCACGGAAACGAAAAGGAGACCCCCATGGCAAACGCACTCGGATATGTCAGCGAAACCAAGTCCGGCTTCGAAGGCGCCCTCGCAATGATGAACCTCTCAGCCACCATCCGCATCGAGAAGAATGCAGAGAAAGCCGAAGACGCCCAGCCGGACTACCGTATCTTCGCCGGTGAAACCGCAACTGAAATCGGTGGCGGCTGGATGCGCAAGGCGAAGTCCTCGGGACGCGAATACGTCTCCCTGACCCTCGCGGATCCGCAGATCGGCCCGCGCCGCATCTACGCGAACCTTGCACCGGTCAAGGGCAAGAAAGGCCGCCACGTGATCCTCTGGAACCCCAGGGACTAGGCCAGTACAGATCACCAAACTGGCCGCTCCGGAGATCATTCCGGAGCGGCTTTTGGCGTGTTTACATCGCTCGATAGAAGGGTATCTATAACCACACAAAGCCATATGCGCTGCGCATGGTTAAGTGAGGTGTCGCCGCGACACCGTATATCTTCGTGACTTCCAATTAGAATTTTCTTTTGCTTTCTCGGTCGTGTTGAAGCCGCCACGTTGATCTGTGCCCGGCAAGACGGGGTACGGGGAATGAACGAGGCAAAAGGACGGCCAAGTCCTTTCCTGACGACGAAAGAAGCGGCTGCCTATCTGCGCATCACGGTCCGTACGATGGAAAACTGGCGCTGGTCGAACAATGGACCGCAATACCGGAAACATGGCGGCACCGTCGTCTATCATGTCGATGACCTGAATAAGTATTCGACGGTTTGGAATCGCGCGCGAGGATCAGGAAATGGCTCGTGAAACTACGACCGCCAAGGCGGATTTAGCGGCACTTTCGATAAGACATCGAGCGCTGCATCCTGGCAAATGGAGGGGCAATTCATGAGCCTCCGTGCAGCATTCTGGAGCGGTATTTCTGTGATCGGAGTGGCATTGACAGGCCTTCCCGCGACCGGGATTTTGCCGCCGTTTCTACTCTACAATCCGAGCCAAAGCGCGCCGCTGGGTTGGTATCGCGTCAAGTCTTTGGAGGTGATTTCTAGGGGTGATCTAGTTGTTTCGCACCTTCCGGAATCGGCTTCGAGGCTCGCTGCGGAGCGGGGTTATTTGCCGTCTGGTGTCCCCGTCATCAAGACCGTCCGGGCGCTCGAAGGGGATACGGTTTGCGCGGTTAACGGGGTGTTGCTCATCAACGGAACGCCAGCCGTCCGCCTGCTATCGGACGATAGTATGGGACGCACTCTACCGTCTCCCTGGACGGCCTGTCGGAAGCTTCAAACGGATGAAGTCCTGCTCCTGTCCGACCGCACTCCGGACTCTTTTGATGGACGGTATTTTGGAACTGTTTTGAAGGCGGACATTCTGGGTAGGGCGATCCTCCTAAAGGACCTTGATTTGGCTGCGGAAATTGGTGACCGAGAGCAGTTTGATGGCGAATTTGACTGCAAGATAAAAGCTCATGGAGCCAATGAGGGGCTATCGCCTTGTCTGCACATCGATTTTTATGGCTCCACAGATACTTGCGCAGCTCTGTGGTCTGATGGAAGCCTCAATGAGGACAACAGGTTGGCATGGTTCCATATGCGCAATCTGGCTTGTTTTCCACCGGATTGGCCCGAATGAGCACGCCGCCGGACAATCCTTTCATCCCGAGATCTGGCAGGATTCGATCGGCCGGATCAGGGAGACGGGCGAAGACGTACCTGACGCGAATGACGAAGGCTCTGTCCTCGGCTGGCGGCGTCAGGCGGACGGCCCTGCCCGCCCGGCCCCGTATCGGCCCGCGCGGCGGACAGAGACGCGTGATCGTCAAGGCACGCATCGTGCGGATGTCGGCGTCCAGCGCAGCGGCCCTGGCAGCCCATATCGGATATATCCGGCGCGACGCCGCGCTCGAGGAGAAGGACCGCGGAAAACTGTTTGATGCCACGAGCGAGGATGCAAACGCATCAGGTCTGGTCAAAACCATCACCGATGATCGTCACCATTTCAGGTTCATTGTCTCGCCGGAGGATGGCGCCGAAATGGCCGACCTCAAACCCTTCGTTCGTGATCTCGTTTCACAGATGGAAACCGATCTCGGCACGCGGCTCGAATGGGTTGGCGCCGTTCATCATGACACCGGCAGGCCGCATGCGCACTTGGCCATCCGCGGGCGGCGTGAAGACGGCTCGGACCTTGTCATGCCGCGGGCGTACATCTCGCATGGGATCCGCGAGCGTGCCGTAGATCTCGTCACGCTGGAGCTAGGCCCGGAGACAAGGCTTGAACAGGAGCGGAAACTCCAATCGGATATCGCTGCCGAGCGTGTGACGCGGCTCGATCATTTTATCGCGCGTCAGGTAAGTCCCGAACATGAGTTCCGGTTGAAGGAAAGCCCGTCGCACTATCGCACCTTGCATGCCGCCCGGTTGCGGACGCTGGAGCGGCTAGGGCTCGCCCAGAAACTCGGTGCTGGACGCTGGCAGATGCGGGAGAATTTCCGCGAGGTTCTGCAAGGGCTGTCCGAACGGCACGACATCATCAAGACGATGAATCGCGCACTCGCAGGACGCGGGGACCGGCGGCTCGATGCGGATGTGATCTTCGACAAGTCAGATCCGGACGGTCGGGGCGTGACAGGTGCGGTGCTTCAGACGGGTCTGACGGGTGAAGCGCATGATCGGGCCTACGCCATCATCGACAGTCTCGATGGCCGTGCTGTCTTTGTCGAACTCGGTGTTGCAGGTGAGGTCGAGGAACTGAAGCGCGGCGTGATCGTTACCGTGTCGCCGCCAAACCTCGAGCCGAAGGCATCGGACATCACGATCGACCGGATTGCGCGGGCGAATGACGGGATCTATTCGGCAGGTCTGCACCAGGCGGACGATCCCCGATCCAGTCCTGAGTTTGTCGCTGCCCATGTGCGACGACTGGAGGCTTTGCGGCGCGCCGGCCATGTGGACAGGTCGTCCGATGCGGAATGGAGGATTCCGCCGGACTATCTGGATCGGGCGAGCGCGTATGAGCGAGCTCAGGCACGGTTCAGATCGGCGCAACTGCTCGTGCGATCTGAACTTGGGCTTAAGGATCAGGAATCTGCGCTTGGTGTAACCTGGCTGGATGAGACGCCTCCTCCATCCGGTGTGCCGATTGGGTTTGGCGAGGAGGTCGCCGAGGCGCAAGCGAAACGGCGCGCATTTCTGGCTGGCATTGGTATGAAGGTGGGGGTCGACGCTGGCTTGTCGGCGGCGCAGAAAACTGAGCTGCTGAAGCGAGATCTCGCGCAGGCGGGCCGGACGCTGAGCGAGGCGATCGGCAAGCCGTATTCACCGGCGCCGGTACGGGGTCATGTGGTAGGCAAGTACCGCGAGCCGGTGATGCGGGTGAGCGGGAAGTTTGCGGTCATTGACCGGCAGCGGGATTTTACGATTGTGCCATGGAGACAAGTGCTGGAGCAGCGGCGCGGGATGGCGGTGTCTGGTGTTGTGCGTGGGGGGCGGATTTCCTGGACATTGGGCCGTGGGATCGGGAATGCGGATTGAACGCGGCACTAGTCATACTGAAAGCTCAACTCAGCCGTTCAAACGACCGTCTCAGACTTAGAAGCAGGAGTGTCTAAATTAAGGGATCAGATCAGCGGTGCTGGGTCACTCCATTTCGATGCTTCCCTTTGACTACATGCATGGTTGAAGCAGAAAGTTTGCACAAGTCATATCAAAGCAAATCATCGATATCCCATGTTCGATTGTTCAGCTCCTCGTCCATGGCGTGCTCGACACGGTCCAAAATGTCACCCCATGATTCATCAGGTTTGCCTGCTGCTAGAAAAGGCACGACGAGACCGAAGTGACGATGCAGGGCGCGGCGCGCGAGACCCGCCGACGCCAAGTGCTGCGCCAGTGCGGACTTCTCGACAGAATCATAACCGCGCCTGACGCATCGTCCCAGGTGAGCGATGTTCGGGGGGGTATCATAGTCCTCAATGCCCGCCGCGGCAGCTTTGCTGCGGAGGATCAAGGCCGGAACGCCGAATAGATACGCCAGAGAGGGAATGATTTTCATCACGAATTTCCGTGCGCTGGTGCTGTAGCGCTTTTGCCGGCTATTGGGCGGCAGCATTGCCTGCATTTCGTTGAGCGTCTTGCCGGCCATCCACACCCTCAGAAGAAGGCGTAACCGGGGAAGAGCGTATTTTGCGCGTGCGGCGGCTGATGCCAAATCCTTGAAGGGCTTGCCAAACTGGCTTTCCAGGTCCCCGTATTTAACCACTCGTTCGAGGGCATCAGGATTGGCATCAAGCCAATCCATCATCCAGACGGACCAATCCATGATGTGGGCATTGTCTTCTGGGGGTGAGGACTGGAGGCTGGCTTTGAGCGCTGCAACGATGTCTTCCGGTACACCTGTCGTCGATGAGAGCTCACGATTGGCGCGCGCCTCGTCGGTGAGATCTTCGCTGCCCCGCGCGAAGGCGACAGCGGCGAAAATCCGAGTCTCGATCCATGACTCGTCCAGCTTTTTACGCCGATAGGCGGCGAACGAGCGCCGAAGTGCTTTTGTCAGCGCGATCTCGTCATCTGCAGGATCAGCCCCGTCCTCGCGGCCCGATTGCAGGAGTCTGGAGATTGCATAGTGTTCAGTATCCCCCAGATCATCCGCCTGAGCGTGGATGCGATCGAGTAGCGCGGTCAAAGGGTCATCAATTTCAAGGCACTGATCGGACTGGCCGAACACTTCTCTGAGCGCCGTCCATCTTGAACCGATCGTGCTCTCGGATTCATCCAGCGCTACGATTTTTCCGGGAATGACGATGACGATCCCTGTTGCATTCTGCCCTGCGCGTCCTGCACGACCCGCCGCATTTAGCAGGTCCTGCGCTTCAAGAACTTCCTTGCGGCCTTTGGCTTCATCAAATCGGCTATCGTCGGCGATGATCACCATCTCACTTGGCAAGTTCATGCCTTGACCGAGTGTCGGCGTCGCGGCCAGAGCCGTCAGGCCTTCCCGGCGCTTGTAAAGGGATTCTACGAGTCGGCGTTCTTCGGGAAGGAGCTGGGCATGATGAACCGATGCCGATGCGATGACGCTGTCCCCGTCGACGGCCAGGTAGAGCTGGTCGGGGCTTCCGATTTCATCAAGGGCGGTCGCGAGGTAGACTTTTTCAGCGTCAGTCAGATCGATTTTGACGGCGCCAATCAAGTCCGACGCCTGATTGGCAATCGAATTGGCATTGATGGTCGATTGAGAGAAGACCAGCGTTTTCAAACCCGACTGCGCCGCTCTCGCCGCCAGATGTGCGCTTAGCTCGTTAGCATTCGGCGTCAGCTTCCAGTTGGCGTTCGTGGAGAGGGCAACCTCTTGATCCAAAAAGGGCAGACAGGCGTAATCATCGCGCTCCATACTAGCCCAGGTCTGTTTGACACTGAAAAATCCGAAGGGCTGGGCCGTCAGCTGTGCTTTGACGCTTTGCGGGACGCCGCCTTTGGGTTTCTTCTCATGCTCTGTTTTGAGAAGGTCTTCTAGATATGCCAGCGTGTCGGCTTCATAAACGATACATCCCCGCAACTGCCTTGTCGGCTTCCATCCGAGCGCAAGGCCAAGCGCCTTTCGGCCTGTCAGTTCCACCATCCAGGCCGCAATCTCATCGACATTCTTGACCATCGCCGACAGCAATAGAAGATCGGCTTCCGGCCGGAGACGGACGACATTGAGGAGGCAGAGCATGGCGTCGATCGCCCTGCGGCTTCCATCTCCCTTGTCGTGAAGCAGGTGGCATTCGTCGAACACAAGCAGGCCGACATCATCGAAGGCGGTCGGTTCAAAATGGGTCAGGGTCAGACACGCTTCGGGCGTCATCACAAGAATGTCGGGAAGCTCTTCGCTGCCAGTGTCGAAGCCGAATTCGTCAATACGTTCGCCTCGCACGGTCGCGCGGGGAAACGCGCTTCTCAAATCTCGGGATGTTTGATCGACCAGCGCATGCGTTGGCGCCAGGAATACGACCTTACGACCCGCAAAGAGATGGGCGGCAATCTTCAGCTGAGACACGGTAGATTTTCCGGCGCCTGTCGGAAATCCCACCGCAGCGGAGACCCCGGTTTCCAGCAGACGCTGGGTGATCGCGTCGCGGTGATTTGGCCACAGATATGGCCGGGTACGCGCGATCACTTTCAGGGCGCCGCGCCATTTGCCAGGATCTGTCCCTGGCGGAGAAGGAATGGTGACCACGGCGCCGCCGTCCAATGAGCTTACAACGCCAAGCAACAAGGACGCCAGTTGATGCGGGCCCGAAAAGCTAGATATGATTTCAGGCACCATGCGATCTGCGGCATGAGCCGATGCATGGCTCAGTTGCTGCACTTGACGGCAAGCCTGGACAGGATCGACATCGCTTGTGCCGCCTAGGAGAGACGTCGCGAGCGATCTAACTGCGCGCAACAGCGTATAGTAAAGCGCTGATGCAGCCATTTCAGCATCGGTATCTCCTGCGACATACCGCCGGGAGAGAAGGTCACGATCCGTGATCCTCCGCACCTCGCCGCGCGCGAGCCAGCGCAAGGTCCGCACAAGCTCGCGCTCGACCCGCCGGCCAGCTGGGAGCCCGACATGTTTGGAGACTTCGATTGCATCCGCCGTGGCGTCGCCAATAAGAAACAGAAGCATAGCAGAGACACTGGAGGATATCCCCTGCTGCCAGAGCACTGACCCGTCCAATTCCGTTCCGCCTACGCGTTCTGCCTGGAAGATCAATTGATAGGCGGTCGCGGCGACGAAAGCAGCGGAGGCGCGGTCGTCCCGATCAGGTGAGATGGCGACAAGCGCCTCATTTGTCTGAGCAAGTCGCGTCGCAAAATCAATGATCTCTTCGAGACCGGCATCAGGGCCATCTTCGCGCAATCTGACACGTGCGGCAGCAATCTCGGCATAGGCCCGGGATAATCGATCAGGAAGGGCCTCGCGATCGAGTTCAGGCAAAGCAGGCGTTGACTGGATCAGCGCTGTGGTCACCGCGTCATACATGGGCGGCCTCCATCTCATCGAGCTGTCTCAGAGCCTGATTGGCTATGGCGTCAAGCCAGCCCCTTATATTGGACAAGTGTAGAATTTCAGCGCGGCGCCGTGAAACGTCTCCGGTCACCACGTCTTCATAACCTTTGAAAAGCTTCTTCAGACCATCCGGCGTGCTCTGACGGTCACCTGCAGTCATAGACACGCGATACGCGCGGGCACTCTCCCATAATATACTCGATACAATCTGGTCGGCTTCTTCGCCCAGGCTGTGAATGGTGAGCAGGTCGGTCACTACGGCAACCAGTTCATTGTCGCGCGTGCCGGTTTCAAGTGATTCAAATTCGGGCCACACTTGGCTCGTGATCTTTCCGCGAGGTGTAGTTGTCGCTTTTTCTTCGCAGATAATAACCGTCGCTGAGCCCCCTTTGGTCGGGATGAAACGGACTTGAATGCCATCAAAGCCTTTGTCGGCCTTGATCATCTGCGGTGCGCGGATCAGGTCACCGGGGGACTGTTTGTGAGCGGCGATCCAGGAAATAACTTGAAAGATCCAGCCGTCCCGATGGTAGGGTTTCTCTCCTGCTTGAACCGTGAGGACGTCTCGCGCGCCCGCATAGGCCGACTTCGGCGCCGCCACGGCTGCGCAGTCAGTTTCCCTTAGTATACGTGCGACGTGACGTGCCTGCCCAAGGGCGACTTTAGCGATGTGTAAGGCAAGCGTTTCATCACACGCAACTACCCATGCGGCGCCGGTCCATTTCTTGCCATTGTTGATCGGGGTAAATGAAACCGGCATATCTACCATCCAATTACTATTCTCTATGCCACACTCTTAGAATGGAAAGTGAAATGAAACCTCACTATGTCGATATTATTCCGGAATATGGTTTACTATTCCGGCCATCGCACCTTTCACTCGTCCGGAAATTCATGCCGGCGTGCGTTGAGGAAAGGAAAAACAGTTAGCTGGCCAGACCCAATAGCCGACTCGCTGCCCCATACGGGAGGATAATGATGAAGATCGCCGTTCTCGCATGGGGTTCCCTAATTTGGGATCCTCGTACACTTGCCTGCAATGGAGCATTCGAAACTGGCGGACCAGTGCTGCCCATCGAATTCTCAAGGGTATCGAGAAATGGAAGGCTTACACTTGTAATTGATCCCGTTCACGGGACTCTCTGCTCCACGCAGTTTGCCCAAAGTACACACAGTAAACTAGCTCAAGCTGTAGAGAACTTACGTTCTCGTGAAGGCACCACTCTCAATGGAATTGGCTGGGTCAAGACGAGCGGTCAGGAAATATCTTCGTCTGCCTTCGAACGACATCCAGGTGCAGCTCAAGAAATCATGTCCTGGGCAACCAAGCATAAATGGGACGCGGTAATTTGGACCGCATTAGGAAGCAATTTCGAACGCAGAACAGGCCTCTCCAGTTTTTCAACTGAGAATGCAATTACGTATTTAGGTTCGCTGCCAGCCGAAACAAAACGCCTCGCGATCGAGTACATTCTTAGTGCACCCAGCGAGATTGATAATCCTTTTCGCCGAAAGTTCACGTCTATTTTTCGAACCACTACATGAAGAGCCGAACGGGATACGGTCGCGCCTCTAGCTTCGGCATGCGTTTCACAACTTGAGCGAGCACGTTTGCATACTCAAGCGTAACCGGCATCTGGGTATAAGGCCCATCATTATTCCAATTCATCTTGGTAAGCGCCAACGTCTCTCGGCAAAGGTCATAAAAGTCTCCGCGTCCGGCGTACCGCGTGATCAGGAGCGGGCGAGGGATGCCCTTTCCCTCCTTGTAGTAGCCGCTCCCCTTGCCAATTGTGGGTATGATCCCTTGGGTCCAGAGCAGCGCTTCATTCTCGCCTAAAGCTAGAGCCTGCCCCCGATGTGAAGGATAACCGTCAGCTTTGCCAGATTCGCTAAATAGAACCCCCTGCCAGCCATGACGCGTTTGAACCTGAAGCAACTCAACATCTTTAACATTGCTAAACGCCGCCATGCACCCGTTGACTTCGTCACGGCGAAACTCGGTATTTTTATGAACCACTACACGAGCAGGAACAGCACCAGCATGACGGTGCTGATAAATCTGAAGACTACGTGACATGACACGAAGCATTTGATCCTCGCGAAGATAAGGATTGCTTCGGTCGATCCGGATATCATCAGCCTCGTAGGCGATGAACTCGAGCCCCGCTCCATCCGAATCGAATACCTGCGCGCAGCAGATCGCGAAACGTTCACTCGGGGCGACGTTCGGTCGAAGAGCGTAATCGATACCGATGTAAGCCGTGTCTGGGACAGCGTCAGCCAGAGCCCAAGGCACACCACCTGCCTTAGTGTAGGTGGCAATGGCGAGCCGCCACATAACACTGCAGCGGCAGAAATAGTCGAGCGCCCGTTGAGACTGCCCACCACGAACAATTTGGAGCGATATGCCGGCAGAGGCCGAATAGGCCTTTAGGTAGTCATGTAGATCAAAGTCATCGGTGTCATTACCCTCAAACGCTGCCGACCATTTCTCATCAAGGCCTAAAAACACGACGTCGAAGGCGTGCCGCTGCGACCGAAGAGAAGATATAGCGCCAGTTAGGACGTCCGCCAGGACACGGTGAGGTACGTTCGAAGCCACTATTTCTTGGTCCAAACCGTCAGGTAACATGATTGTGGTTTTTTCATCAGCTGGAGCCACAGACGTTCCGAACACCCGCGTGAATCCTGGGTACGTGATAAGGAATTGCCTTCGCTCCTTTGGGTCATGCTTGGTCTGCAACTCACGGCCGAGTTGGCGCAGGCGAGCCAGCATACTCGCCTGACCGATGAAAGCGATGCGTATGGGGCTCGGAACGCTTGCGAGCCGAAGTTTTCCAAACGGACCATAGTCCAGAAGTCCGCGGAGCGGATGAACATCTGTTGCGGCCGGTTCGGGGTTTCCAAACTTCAACTCAGGTTCACCAAGTCGGCGATGTTGAGGTAGATGGTAGGGTTGAAATTCTGTTGTCATGCAGCAAGCCCGCTGAATGCAGTTACAGGCAGAATTTCAAATAGCGCGCCGATTCCCGTACCGCCATTAATGCCCAGCTGAATCGGAGCCTTACCTGGACCAAACAAGACTTCTACCCACCCGTCGAGAATCTCATTCGATACATTGTTGTAGCGTTTTACCCGTCTCTCCCGCACGAAATCCTTCGCAGCCTGCAAATCGTCTGGCGCCGTGTTTTCGTCATCGTCGAAGATAATACTCGGATCAAGCATGATCCAGAGCCGATCAAGTCGGTAATCGAGCCGCACGTCGCATGCTTCAGCCCAGCTTATACCGCCGCCTAATTCACCGTTGAGCCGCCCAGTTGCTTTGACAAGCTTCTGGCTGTTGAACTTGAAAAACCCTTTATCTGTTCGAAACATTGAGCGCGATCCCCGTTTCACGAGATCAAGACCACAAAAACTTGAAAGAGCTCGGAACAGCGCGTCGCGCAGCAGGCTGCGTTCCCCCGATTCGAACAGCAATCGGTCCGCTAGGATACCATGCATATCAAAGCTCTTAATATTGTGATCCCCAAGCACCCGCTTGATCTCCACATCATCACCATATGCAAGGACACCTTTGCCGATTCGCGATGCCAGAAGATCTGATCCTGCTTCGGATATGGCGGCTTGAATCTCCTTTGCGCCGCCGATGTCGCAATCTACTAGGCGAGCAGTTTTTGGGTATTCTAAAACAGGAATTGCATTGGTGCGCACAAACGGTGTTCGCCAGGTTCGGGCACTGAGATCGATCGGACGTGGTCTGATTTTTCGTTTGTCGTCTAGCTTAATTGACAACTGCTCGGTCTGAGGAAGGTATCGAACGATATCGGAGAGTAATTCATCAAATCCGCCATATCTGACGAAGCTCGCATCGATGCCGGCGGCCTTCGCATCCAGTATCAAGGATTGCACACTAGCGTAAGGTGTGTCCTGCTCGCGTACGAACCAAAATAAGCCGTTAGGAAAACCTACCCCCTCGTTGACGGCTTCTCGCAGCACGTCCATCACGGACGCATCCCGCCCGCTATATCCTGTCACGACAAGACCTTGATTGCGGCACGCGTCGAGGAGGATGCGACGCATGTTTTGATCCTGAGCCAATAATTCCCCACTCGTGTTCTTAAGCGCCTCCGAATGAAAATCACCGTGGAGCTTGGCATAAATCGGCCACTGTTGGTCCGCAAAAGCACGAGAGATTTTTGTCGGTTCTCCTAGATCGCCGATAGTTAAAACAGTTGTTGTTTCGAACACCGTGTGGATTGCATCTTCAACGAGCCGATCAAAATTCGTCGTCCAAATTATCCGCACCATGTCTTTCTTGACGAGATGAGCCAGCGCATGGTGTCCATAACTCGGTTTTGCGTCGCGCATCGCGTTCGCGATATATCTCTGTCGGTCCTGTGCCTCTGGATAAGTCTGCTCGAAGTAGACTGCATATTCCTCTTCGCTGCCACTCGCCGGATTGCTGGTTTCCTTGTCAAAATAGTTCTGAAGAATTTGGCGAGTACGTTCATCACCTAGATCAGAGACAGAGGAGGCAGCAACGCTCTTCGCCGAGCGATAAAGCCGAGCCTTGAAGTCCCAGATCATGTCGTTCGCCGTCCTAATCCCAGAAGCACGAGACGCTCCCGCTCCTAGTAGCCACATGATCCCGGAGGCACGCTGCTCAAATTTCCGAAGAAAAGTTGCGAGATCCAGCAACTCATCTGGGCGCATCTCAGACAATTCATCTGCGGACATTTCGGTACCTTCGACATCAACGGCATGCCACTTCGGTACAAACCCTCGTATGCGGCCATAAACGATAAGTTGAAGCATGATACATTGATTCCGGATCGTCATCCAGCGATAGCCCGTGGCGCCGGAGTTGCGGCTTATTCTAAATGCATCTTAAGCATTCCGGGCGACCCGACTCTCATCTCTCCTCAACAAGATTTTCTGACCTCCGAATTCTTCCCGGAACTTCACGCTCGCCGCCTTACTGTTCCCAAACCTTCAGAATACCCCCCTATTTCCCCCAATTCCCTCTCTGGAGACTGAGGCCCTGATTGGTCAGGTTCTGTGTCATGAAACATGGCACAAACCTCTTCTGGCAGATCCTCCTCGTCTTGGCTGTTGTCCTCACGGCGCTCTGGTGCGCAACGGAATGGACGGCATGGTCGCTTGACTGGTCGCCCCGGCTCGGTGAGCCGCTCTTCGTCATCCTGGACATGCCAGTCTATGTGCCGTGGGCCTTTTTCGGCTGGTGGTATTCCTTCGATGCCTATGCGCCGGATGTGTTTGACCGCGGCGGACTTATCGCCGGTTCGGGCGGGGTTGCTGCGATTGTGATTGCGGTGACTGGGTCGATCCTCCGCGCACGCTGGGACAAGCGGGTCTCAACGTTTGGTTCGGCACGCTGGGCTGAGAGCAAGGATCTGCGCAAGTCGGGTTTGCTGAAGCCTACAGGCGTATTCCTCGGCCAAGCTGAGGGTTCTTATCTCCGCCATGACGGCCCCGACCATGTTATGGCGTTTGCCCCGACGCGGTCCGGCAAGGGCGTCGGGCTTGTCGTGCCCACCCTACTCTCCTGGCCGCATTCTGTTCTTGTACACGACATCAAGGGCGAGAACTGGCAGCTGACAGCCGGCTGGCGGTCGGAATTCTCCCACTGTTTGCGGTTCGATCCGACCGATGTGGCCTCGGCTCACTTCAATCCCCTGATGGAAGTGCGTAAGGGCCCCTGCGAAGTGCGGGATGTCCAGAACATTGCCGACATCCTGGTCGACCCTCAGGGCAAACTCGGTGATCTCGGGCACTGGGTCGACAAGGCGAACTCGCTCCTCGTCGGGGTCATCCTGCATGTCCTCTATGCCGAGCGGGAAAAAACGCTGGCACGGGTGGCGAGCTTCCTCGCCGATCCCGACCGGACGTTTCGTACGACCCTGTCGATCATGCTGCGGACAAACCATCTCGGCACGGGAGATGCACCAAAGGTTCATCCCGTTGTCGCCGAAACAGCCCGCGAACTGATGAACCAGTCGGAGAATGAACTCTCCGGTGTGCTTTCGACGGCGCTTCGGTTCCTGTCGCTATACCGCGACCCTGTGATCGCGGAAGTGACCTCGCGGAGCGATTTCCGGATCGAGGACCTTGTGTCCGGCGACCGGCCGCTGTCGCTCTACCTGGTCGTGCCGCCCTCGGACCTGTCGCGCACGAAGCCGCTGATGCGCCTTATCCTGAACCAGGTGGGCCGGCGCCTGACCGAACATCTCGAAGTGCGCCCGTCGGTCTTGGCGCGTGGCAAGTCGCTTATCGCGAATATGCTCGGGGCATGCGGGCTCGTCTCGCCTGAGCTTGCTCTAGCCGAACCAAAATCCCGCCGGCGGGTCCTGTTCATGCTGGACGAGTTCCCTGCCCTCGGCCGGCTCGACTTCTTTGAAAGCGCTTTGGCCTATATGGCAGGCTATGGTCTCAAAGCCTTCCTGATCGCGCAATCGCTCAACCAGATCGAAAAGGCCTATGGCCCCTCGAATGCGATCCTAGACAATTGTCACGTCCGGGTGGCGTTCGCGACCAATGATGAGCGGACGGCCAAGCGGATTTCCGATGCGCTCGGCACCAAGACCGAACAGCGAGCGATGAAAAATTATGCCGGCCACCGGCTTGCGCCGTGGCTGTCCCACAAGATGGTGTCGCGCCAGGAAACTGCCCGCCAATTGTTGACCCCCGGTGAAGTGATGCAGCTGCCGTCCGATCAGGAACTTGTCCTTGTCGCAGGGTCGCCGCCGGTGCGGGCCCTAAAGCTTCGCTACTATGAAGACCAGAACTTCACCGAGCGCCTCAAAGATGCGCCTGCCTTCGCGGCCAGCATTCCGGACGTGCGGGTCGATGATTGGGGGTCCGAAGTCCGCGCCATCCATGAAGACCTGATGCAGGCAGCCGAGCTCGATCCTGAAGTCGAGGGCCTTGGGCCTCAGAAGGCACGCGATGCGGCCGAGGATCGCGCACGGGTCTCAGCACCCACGAAGCCTGGCAGGTCTCGGGCACAGGCGCGCAATCCCCTGCAGGCCAGCCTCTTCGATGCGCTGGTGCAAGCCGACAGTCTCGAACAGGCGACCGGCATTGATCTCACGGGGAATGGTCAATGAAGCCCCGCATCCAGCCCTATATCTCGCCAGAGAATTTTCACTGGCTGAAGGCCATGGCGAAACGCCCTGGCCTGTCAGAAAGCACGATCATCGATGGGGCAGTGACGGCCTACCGGGCAGGCGAAGCCGACAATAAGCGCGAAGCCGCGATCACTCGTCGGCTCGACCGGCTGACGCGCCAGTTCGGGCGCATTGAGCGGGACAATCTCGTCCTTGCCGAAACGCTCGCGACGTTCGTGCACTATTTCCTGACGGTGACACCGCCGGTGCCTGCCAACCAGGTTGAGGCAGCCCGCGCCAAGGGCGACATGCGGTTTGACCTCTTCGTCCGGCAGGTCGCCGAGGCCCTCCGCTCCGGGCAGCGCATTCTCCAGAACGCCGTCGAGGACGTGACGGCAGAAGCAGCTCCCCTTGAAACCCACCCTGAGCATTTGAATGGGGAGCGGGCCGATGCGTGAGGTTGAGAGTCTGACACGCACCCGCGCCATGCTGGTGACAGCGCTGGGAACCGAGATCGTGGTGGCACTGGAGGATCCGTCCGTCGTCGAGATCATGATCAATCCCGATGGCAAGCTCTGGATCGAACGGCACGGGTCTGGCCGGGCCGAGTCCGGGTTGATCATCACCGCTGGCGACGTGGAGCGCGTCATACGGCTGGTCGCAAGCCATATGGGCCGCCGCGTCGATGCGGCCTCTCCCATCGTGTCAGCAGAGCTGCCAATGGGCGGAGAGCGGTTCGAAGGCGTCCTGCCGCCGGTGGCGCCGGGGCCTTGTTTCTCGATCCGCAAGCCTGCCGGGCGGGTGATCGCTTTGGATGAATATGTCGCCTCCGGCGTAATGGCGCCGCATCATGCAGAAGCCCTGCGGCAGGCCGTTCTGCACCGCGAGAACATTCTCGTCGTCGGCGGCACGGGCTCCGGCAAGACGACACTCGCCAATGCGCTGCTCGCCGAGATAGCCCAGACAGGCGACCGGCTCGTCATCCTCGAAGACACGCGCGAATTGATCTCGACTGCGCGCGATGCCGTGCAGCTGCGGACGCAGCCGGGTTCGGTGACGCTCGCAGACCTTGTCCGCTCGACCCTGCGCCTCCGGCCCGACCGGATCATTATCGGCGAAGTGCGCGGCGCCGAAGCGCTCGACATGCTGAAGGCCTGGAATACCGGCCATCCGGGCGGGGTCGCCACCCTGCATGCAAACTCGGCCCATGGCGGCCTCTCCCGCCTCGAACAGTTGATCGGCGAGACTTCGGCCCAAGTGCCGCACGATCTCATCGCCGAGACGATCGATTGCGTCGTCTACATCACGCGTCGGGCCGGTGCGCACCGGGTCGAAACGGTCGCGCGCATGAACGGGCTCGGGCGTCAGGGCTATGACCTCATCCCCGTCCAGCCAGACCTGCAGCTCGTCCTGCCGAGCCTGCCCTTTTCCGAACCGCTTCTCTCCACCGCTCCCGAAAGGATACATCCAAAATGAACAGAGATATAATCAAAGCCCTGAGCTTGACGGCGTTCGTCGCAGCGCTCGCCTTCCCAGCTCATGCGGCTGGCTCCGGCATGCCCTGGGAAGCCCCACTGCAATCCATTCTCGACTCCATCGAAGGGCCGGTCGCCAAGATCCTCGCAACGATCGTTATCATCCTGACCGGCCTCGGCCTTGCCTTCGGCGAGAGCGGCGGCGGAATGCGCAAACTGTTGCAGATCGTGTTCGGTCTCTCGATCGCCTTTGCCGCGACCTCGTTCTTCCTCTCCTTCTTCTCGTTCGGCGGCGGGGCAACGCTCTGATGGCTGACACGCGCCCCCTGCCGCCTGGCTTTAGCGTGCCTGTGCATCGCTCACTAACCGCGCCGATCCTGCTCGCAGGCGCGCCACGGCTTGCGACCATCGTCAACGGCACGCTGGCGGCCGCGCTTGGCATCGGCCTGCAGCTCTGGGGCGTGGGGCTCGTCTTCTGGATCGTGGCGCAGGGCATCTGCGTCTTCGCCGCCCGGCGCGATCCGCAATTTGCCGACGTTCTGATCCGGCATATCAGGACAAGGGGCTATTACGCATGCTGAATCTCCGAGAATATCGCGCCCGCCCGGCTGCGCTCGCCGACCATCTCAAATGGGCCTGCCTGATCGCGCCCGGCATCATCCTTAATAAGGATGGCAGCCTGCAGCGGACCGTTGCCTATCGCGGACCCGACTTGGAAAGCTCGACGCCGGAAGAACTGGTCGCGGTCACGGCCCGCATGAACAATCTCCTCAGCCGGTTCGGCTCGGGCTGGGCCTTGCATATCGAAGCGGGTCGCAGGCCGTCGGTCACCTATCCGGAAAGTGTCTGGCGCGATCCGGTGGCCTGGCTCGTGGACGAGGAGCGCCGCGCAGCGTTTGAGGAAGCCGGGCGCCATTTCGAGACCGACTGCTACCTCACCCTCACCTGGATGCCGCCGGCGGACCGGACGGCAAGGATCGAACAGCTCTTCATCGAGGATCCGGCGGAAGCCCCGGCGGCGTTCTGGAGCGAGCATCTCGTACATTTCGAAACCGAAACATCCCGGGCGCGCGACATGATGGCGGAGCTGATGCCGGAAGCGCGCTTTCTCGATGATGATGAGACGCTGACCTATCTCCATGCCTGCATCTCTACGGCGCGCCAGAACGTAAATGCCCCTTTGCTACCGATGTGCCTCGATGCGCTCCTGGTCGATACGCCACTGACCGGCGGGCTCAGCCCACGCCTTGGCGAAGAGACATTGAAAGTCCTCACCATCAACGGGTTCCCGGCAACCGGCGAGCCGGGACTGCTCTCCGAACTTGACCAGCTCGGTTTTGCCTATCGCTGGGTGACGCGGTTCCTGCCCCTCGACAAGCCCGAGGCGGAGAAGACGCTGAACGCCTATGTCCGCAACTGGTTTGCAAAGCGCCGGTCGCTGACTTCCTACTTGCGGGAAATCCTCACCAACGAACCGGCCACGTTGCTGAACACAGATGCGGACAACCAGGCAGCCGATGCGGACGAAGCCCTGCAGGCGCTTGGCGCAGGCCATGTCGCGTTCGGATACTGCACGACGGCGATCGTGGTCCGGCATGCGGATGCCGCGATCGCCGAAGACCAGATCCGCGCCGTTGAGCGCGTGATCCGGGGACGCGGCTTCACCTGCGTGACGGAGAGCGTCAACGCGGTGGAGGCCTGGCTCGGCACGCTGCCGGGCGAGGCCTACGCCAATGTCCGCCAACCGCTACTCAACACAATTAATCTCGCCCATATGGCGCCCCTCTCGGCGCTCTGGGCTGGTCCGGAGCGTAACACCCACCTCGATGGCCCCCCGCTGCTGATGGCCCGCTCTGCCAGTTCGACCCCGTTCCGGCTGGTCACGCATCAGGGTGATGTCGGGCATATGATGGTGGTGGGGCCGACGGGCGCTGGTAAGTCGGTGTTGCTATCTCTCCTGGCGTTGCAGTTCCGTCGTTATCAAGACGCGCAGGTTTTCATTTTCGACAAGGGCGGTTCGGCACGCTGCGCGACGCTCGCGCTCGGCAGAACCTGGTATGATCTGGGTCTCGATGGTGACCTCGCGTTCCAGCCTTTGCGGGATTTAGGCAGCGAATCTGGTATCGCCTCAGCGCAAGCTTGGGTGCTCGGCCTGATTGTTCAGGAGAACGTCACGGTTACCCCAGAGGTGAAACAGGCCATCTGGACCGCGCTGCAAAGTCTTGGCGCGGCACCGGTCTCTCAACGCACGCTGACGGGCCTTGTAGCACTGGTGCAGTCGTCAGAGCTCCGGCAGGCGCTTGAACCCTACACGCTGGCCGGTCCCTATGGCGCCCTGCTCGATGCCGATGAGGACAGTCTGGCTAGAGGAGATATGCTCTGCTTCGAAATGGACGCGCTGATGCAGGACAAGCGTCTGGCAGCGCCGGTTCTGGCGCATCTCTTCACGACGCTCGAAGCCCGGTTTGACGGCAGGCCGAGCCTGCTGATCCTCGACGAGGCCTGGCTCTTCCTCGATCATCCCATGTTTGCGGGGCGCCTTCGCGACTGGCTGAAGACACTCCGCAAGAAGAACGTGTCCGTCGTGTTCGCGACGCAGAGCCTGTCGGATGTCTCCACGAGTTCGATTGCGCCGAGCCTGATCGAAAGCGCGCCGACGCGCATCTTCCTCGCCAATGCGCGGGCCGAAGAGCCTTCGCAGCGGGCGACGTATGAAGCTTTCGGGCTGAATGCCCGACAGGTCGAACTGATCGCACGGGCCACGCCGAAGCGAGACTATTATGTTCAGACACCGGACGGAAACCGGCTGTTCGATCTCGACCTCGGGCCAGTGGCCCTCGCCTTTTGCGCGGCCGGTTCGAAAGCCGACCAGAAACTGATCTCGGAGATTTATGCCGCGGCCGGAGCGGAGGGTTTCGCGCCGGCCTGGCTGGACGCGTGCGGGCTCCATTGGGCCGCAGACCTGATCGAAACAAGAGGAGAGATGCCATGCGCCGCCGAATGATTGCCCTTATGCTCGGATCGGTCTCCACATTTGGGCTGGTCGCGCCCCCCGCCCATGCCCTGTTCGGCGTCGGCGATGTCGTGATCGATCCGACAAACCTCGTGCAGAACATCCTGACCGCCACGCATACGCTCGAGCAGATCAACAACCAGATCCAGCAACTCCAGCACGAGGCGCAGATGCTGGTGAACCAGGCCGAGGACCTGAAGCGCCTCGACTATGTATCCATCGAGCATCTGAAACGCCTGCTCGAACGGATCGACACGCTGATGCGCGAAGCGGGCGAGGTGACCTATGAAGTCGAGGAGAGCGGGCGCCAGTACCGCGAAGCCTTCCCGGAAACGTACGAAGACCTCTCCAATGAGGAAATCGTCGTCGAAGCCGCAGACCAGTGGCGGATCAGCCGGGACGCGTTCCGGGCCTCGATCCAGGTCCAGTCGGGGATTGTGACCTCGATTGCGGAATCCCGTGAGACGCTGAGCGACCTCGCCCGCGAGAGCCAGGCGGCAACCGGCAACCTGTCAGTCGCCCAGGCGGGTAACCAGCTCGTCGCACTTTCCGTCGAACAACAGATGCAGATGCAGCAATTGATGGCGGCGCAATACCGGATGGTGGCGCTCGAAGAATCCCGCCGGGCGGCCATCGAGGAACAGGCCCGCATTCGTCACAAACGCTTCCGCGGCGACGGCGTCGCCTACAGGCGGGATTAGGGCCATGGAAGACCTGAGCGTCATCGACCAGTTTGTTGCGACCTTCTCGGCTTACATCGATAGCGGGTTCGGTCTCCTGCAGCCGGATGTCGCTTTCCTGACAAGCGCCCTCATCGCAATTGACATCACGCTCGCCGGACTTTTCTGGGCCATGGGCCCCGATACCGACATTGTCGGCAGGTTCCTGAAGAAGGTCCTCTATGTCGGCGCCTTCGCGCTGATCCTCGGCAATTTCGCGCTCCTGTCGGACGTCGTGTTCATGAGCTTTGCGCAGCTCGGCCTCAATGCCACCGGCGGCACGATCACCGCTGACGATATCATGAAACCCGGCTTCGTCGCGGCGACGGGTTTCGATGCGGCGCTGCCCCTGCTTGACGAAATCGAAAAGCTCACAGGCCCGATCGCCTTCTTCCAGAACATTGTCATCATCGCGGTTCTGTTCCTCGCCTGGATCATCACGCTGCTGGCGTTCTTCTTCCTGGCGATCCAGCTCTTCATGACAATAATTGAGTTCAAGCTGACGACGCTGGCCGGGTTCGTGCTGATCCCGTTCGCGCTCTGGAACAAGACCTCGTTCCTCGCCGAAAAAGTGCTCGGTAACGTCATCGCGTCCGGCATCAAGCTCATGGTGCTGGCGATCATTGTCGGCATCGGCTCGACCATCTTCGGATCGATCACATCGACCTTCCAGCCGGATGAGGTGACGCTTGAACAGGCAGCTTCCGTCATCCTCGGATCGCTCTCCCTTCTCGCGCTCGGCCTGTTCGGGCCTGGGATCGCGACGGGCCTCGTCTCCGGCGCACCACAGCTTGGGGCTGGTGCCGCCATCGGCACAGCCGCCGGTGTCGCCGCCGGAACGGTCGCGGGCGGCACGCTCGCCAAGGCGGGGATTGGAGCGGCTGCGGGTGGCACGCGCAGCGCGGTCGGCGCGGCAGCGTCCATGGCAGGCGGCGCCCGTACGGCTTACCAGATGAATTCTGCCGCTTCCGGCAAGACCGGTGCCGCCGCCAAGATGGCGGGCATGAGCGGTGTCGCAGGCGCAGGCGTTCGCGCCGCCGCCTCGGGTGCCAAGGGCTTTGCACGGCGGGCCTTTGGAACTCCAAGTGAGCGTCATCAGGCCGGAGCACGCGCTGCCTTTGCGGCGACGGGCGGTACGGGCGCGCCAAATGCAGGTCCTGCCAATGGGCAGAACTCATCCCCGGACTGGGCCCGGCGTATCCGCCGCGACCAGTCAACCCGTGATGCCGGGATGATGGCGGCCTCTGCCGTGCGCGACGGCGACCGGCCCGGCGGCGGGACTTCGATACAACTCAGGAACGACGAGGACTGACATGAAGCTCTGGAGGCGAACTTCCACCCGCTATGGCGAGACACCGGAACCGGTCACCCCCTACCAGCGCGCCGCGCAGGCCTGGGACGACCGGATCGGGTCGGCGCGCGTGCAGGCGGCAAACTGGCGGCTGACCGCACTGGGCAGCCTTGCCCTATCGTTCCTGCTCGCAGGCGGCCTTGTCTGGCGCTCCACCCAGTCCTTCGTCACGCCCTATGTGGTCGAGCTGACCGGCGAAGGCGCCGTGCGCGCCGTCGGCCCGGCCGACGGACGCTATGAACCGACCGATGCGCAGATCGCGTTCCACCTCGCAGAATTTGTGAAGAATACGCGGTCCATCTCCATCGATCCGGTGGTCGTCCGGCAGAACTGGCTGAAGGCCTATGCCTATGCGACCGACCGGGCCGCTGCGACGCTGAACGACTATGCCCGTGAGAATGATCCATTTGCGGATCTCGGACGGCGCTCTGTGTCTGTCGACGTGGCGAGCGTCGTGCGGGCGTCGGACGACAGTTTCACCGTCCGCTGGCGCGAGACCGCCTACCGGAACGGCACCGAGACCGGCCAGTCGAACCATACCGGCGTGTTCTCGATCATCATCGACCCGCCGCGCACCGAAGAAGCCCTCCGGGCCAATCCCCTCGGCCTCTACGTCCACGGCCTCAACTGGTCGAAAGACCATCAATAGGAGCACTCCCCCATGAAACGCCTTGCCCTGATCCTCCTCGCCTCGACGGTCCTTGCGGCCTGCGAGACGTTCCCTGCCGCCGTCGGTCCCGACATCACACTTGATGAGCCGGATTATGTCGAAGACCGCTATCTCGCTCCTGACGCGGAAGAGATCGATATCGCCGGCGCGGACGTTTCCCCGACCCCGGTCGTCTACCGGACCTATACGCCGACGACCGTTACTGGCGCGATGCCCGGACAGCTGAAGCCCATGCCAACGGAGGCAGAGGCGCCATCCCTCAAGCCCTACCAGGCCATTGAGACCGCAAACGGCAAGGCGGCGATCGAGCCTTCGCTCGACAATTACATGAACGCAATCCAGGTCTATCCCTATACGGTCGGTGTGCTCTACCAGGTCTATTGCGCGCCGGAGCAGGTCACCGACATTGTCCTGCAGCCCGGCGAGGAACTCGTGTCCGTCTCAGCCGGTGACACAGTTCGCTGGGTACTCGGGGATACGGTCTCAGGGACCGGAACGGACGCCCAGGCGCACATCCTGATCAAGCCGACGCAGGCGGGCCTGAAGACCAACCTCATCATCACGACGAGCCTTCGCGCCTACCATCTTGAACTGCGCGCGTTCGAAGAAACCTATATGGCGGCTGTCTCCTGGCGCTATGCCGACCAGCAATTGGTAACGCGGGTGGCGCGGTCTGGGCCGGCAGGTGCGTCGGAATCGCCGTCGTCTGCGGGGTTGCAGCTCGACCGGCTGAAGTTCCGCTACGACCTTGATGGCGATTTTCCTCACTGGCGACCGGACCGCGTGTTCGATGATGGTCGCAAGGTCTATATCCAGTTCCCGGCTCGGCTCGACCAGGGTGAGGCCCCGGCTCTCTTCGTCATCGGCCGGGACGGCAAGTCCCAGCTCGTGAATTATCGCATGTCCGGCGACTATTATGTCGTTGACCGCCTGTTCGCCCGCGCCGAACTGCGTCTCGGCGAAAAACGCCAGGATGTCGTGAAGATCGCACGCAATGACATTGGCAGCGCGAAGCCATGACAGAGGCCGTTTCTCCTCCAGCCCAACCGCTCGAAATCCGCGGGCGCCCGAGACCCGTGAAGCGGTTCTCCAAACGGGCGCTGATGATCCTGCTCGGAACCGGCAGCGCAATCGTGCTTGGCTCGCTAGCCTTTGCGCTGCAGGGACCGAAGGAAGGCACTGACGGTCCGGCGCGGGAGCTTTACAATACCGGTCATAATCCAGAGGCGGATGGATTGGCCACGCTTCCGAAATCCTATGGTGAGATTGCGCCGGAAGACGATATCCTCGGGCCGCCGCTGCCGGGAGACCTCGGCACGCCAATCCTGAAGGCGCAGCGTGAAGGGCGGATGGGATTGCCTGAGCAGGATGCACCTCAATCTGACCCCATGCATGAACAATTGGCGGAGCTCGAGGCAGAGTTGCGGGCGCGTGAAGCAGCGCTCTCCGATGCGGCGCGCGGGAGCGGAGTGTTTTTCCAGGTGGGATCAGGCGCAGGAGCGAAGAGCATCGGCAGTTCAGTTGCGGCATTGTCAGCGCCTTCGCTGAACTTTCCAGACCTCTCGGCATTTGCGCCATCTGACGGCAGCGCGTTCGGGTCATCCTTAAGTGAAGACCCGAACCGTCAGGTTCGCAAGCTTGACTTTCTCGGTGCCGAGCCTGATCCGTCGATCTACAATCCGCATCGGCTGGAAACGCCGGTCTCACCTTACCAGCTGATGGCGGGAACAATTATTCCGGCAACCCTGCTGACAGGCGTGAACTCCGATCTTCCGGGCCAGATCATCGCGCAGGTGACGAGCCCGGTCTACGATACTGTCACGGGCGAGACAGTACTCGTACCACAGGGCGCGCGCTTGATCGGGCGCTATGACAGCGTCATCGCATTCGGCCAGTCACGCGCACTCCTTGTATGGAGCCGGATCGTCATGCCGGACGGATCCTCCATCCGGATTGACAATCTCGCCGGGGTCGATGCGCGCGGCTACGCCGGGCTCGAAGACAAGGTCGACTATCATTCCTGGAAACTGCTGCAGGGTGTCGCACTGTCGACACTGCTGGGTGTCGGCTCCGAACTCGCAAGCGATGACGAAGGCGACATTGCCCGGGCGCTTCGCCGTTCGGCACAGACCGGCGCCAATGAGGCCGGTCAGGAAATCGTGCGCCGCAATCTCGACGTCCAGCCCTCGATCACGATCCGGCCTGGCTGGCGGTTCGGCATCCTCGTCAACAAGGACATTGTCCTGAAACCCTATGAAGGAGGAGACCAGCCATGAGTGACATCAGTTTGAAGATCGGGGCGTTGCCCGACCGGACACCGCAGAAACTGACGGTGCTCGTCGATCCCCTGCTTGCGTCGGAGTTGGACGCGTATGCGCGGATCCATTCGCAGAAGTACGGGGCGGAAGTTTCGGCCTCGGCACTGGTGCCGCTGATGTTGGAAACCTTTCTGGCGAGTGACACTGGATTCCGGAAGGCAAAAAAATCTTGATCGCGACGGCGACGGATCATCGTCAGATTGTGGAGTATAACCAATGGCAGAAGGCAAAACCAGTGAAGCCGATTTCACCAGTGAGACAAGCTGGCTAACACCCAAACAGTGCGCCGACCTTACTGGGTGGACCGTGTCTGGTCTGGAAAAACGCCGGGTACGCGGTCAATGGCCCCCATTCTCCATACGCGCCGGTCGTCCGCGATATCCTGGAGACTATATCCGGCGGCAATTCGCCGAGGCTGTGGTGACCAATACCGTTCAGGCGTCGACTACCAGCGACAAATTTTAGCAGACGTATGGTCAAGATCGCGGCCCGGTATGCTGACCGAGGTTAAAGATCTTCCAGTTGCCATAAAGCAGTAAGTATTGACTTTTACCGGCATTTTTGTATTTTGCCGGTAAATGACTATCCAGGAACTTCCTCTCGTCATCCAGACCAGTTACGCCGAGCTGCTAGACCAGCTGCGGCTGGCCACAGCGTCCGACTTTCCGGAAGGCTCAACCTTCCGAAAAAGAACCATCTCCGGCAAGGACTACTGGTACGTTCAGGAGCCGACGACCCCACGGGGACGTCCACCCGAACGGTATCTGGGCGTTGATACACCAGAGCGCCGTACCGCCATTGATAGCGCGACGAGTGCGAAGGCCCATGCCGATACGCGCAAGGCGATCCGTCGCTCGCTTTCCGGCGCCGGCCTGCCCGAGCCAGATGGGCTGACGGGAGCCGTTATCGAGGCTCTCGCGGATGCAGGCGTGTTCCGTTTGAGAGGCGTGATTGTCGGCACAATCGCGTTCCAGACCTATGCCGGCCTTCTCGGTGTCAAGCTGCCGAGCGTCTCCATACGAACCGGTGACGTCGACCTTGCCCAAGACTATGGTGTGTCAGTTGCGCTCAATGATTCACTCGACGTCTCACTGATTGATGTCCTGAAAACAGTCGATGCGGCGTTCGCGCCGGTCCCCTCCCTTGCGGGCCCCAACATAGCAGCGACGTACGCTCGCCCTGGTGGATACCGGGTAGACGTCCTGACGACCAATCGCGGCCCTGATCGGGACGCCCCAGTTAACCTGCCCAGCCTCAGATCCGATGCGCTGCCCTTGCGCTTTCTGGACTTCCTGCTGAGAGACACGGTCGAAGCAGCGATCCTCACGCGCTTCGGGGCACTCGTAAACGTTCCATCCCCGGAGCGGTATGCTGTCCACAAACTGATCGTTTCAACCATGCGGAAGGACACTGGCGAGAGTGCCGTAAAGTCCGACAAGGATATTATTCAGGCTGGCCTTCTCGTCGAAGCGCTCATGGCCAAACGCAGGCAGGACGATCTGGCTGCCGCCCTCAACGAGGCCGCCGCACGAGGATCAGCCTGGCAGGAACGGCTCAGCCAGGGCGCCGTGCGACTTGGGGAAGAACCACGGGAAATCGTTCAAGCACTCTTGGGAACAGGCTAACCGACCTGCTCTACTGAAAATCCCACCTGATGCGGTGGAAATCTTGGGGTGGGCAATTCAATAGTCTAAAACACCATAATGGTTGCGCACGGGGCCAAGCCTCGCTATTCCGGCTGCATTGTAACTCAGACGGTGGCTTATTGGTGGCTTGGCGTTTGGAGGTATTGCGGCAAGCGGGGTCCAAACCCACTTAATGCATTGTTTTTTCAGGGGTCTTGCGAAAGACTCGTTCCACCAACTTTCTGGTTTGGGACCAGAGGGTCGGAGGTTCGAATCCTCTCGCTCCGACCATTCACTTTCTTAGCGGTGAGGTTCATCATGCAAGCGCGTATCTACAAGCCCGCCAAAAGCGCGATGACCTCCGGCAGAGGCAAGACCAAAGCCTGGATTCTCGAATTCGTGAACAATGACGCCAAGCGCTCGGCAGACCCCCTCATGGGCTGGACCAGCATTGACGACACGTCCGGACAGATCCGCCTTTCCTTCGAGACGCAGGAACAGGCGATCGAGTATGCCAAGAGCAAGGGCCTGACATTCACGGTTACGCCATCTGAAGAGCGGAAACGGCTTGTAAAGTCCTATAGCGCTAACTTCGACGCCAATCGCAAGCAGCCCTGGACACACTAGGATGCCCGCCGGCCACGATCCGGCCCCGTAGCTCAGCTGGATAGAGCACCCGACTTCTAATCGGACGGTCGCAGGTTCGAATCCTGCCGGGGTCGCCATTCCTGGCGCGCGGCAGAATGGCGTTCCCCAAAACGAGGCAAGCCCCCCAGAGGCTGGAGGGCTTGCTCAAAATAATCGCTACTGTCAGGCGCTAGTTCGCCGCTGCGCTATCCAGTTCCTTGGTCAGCTGTTCTTTCAGGTCGCGCTTGATGAACTTGCCGCTGGCATTGCGCGGCAGTGCAGTGAGGAACCAGACATAACGCGGCACCTTGTGCTTCGCCATGATGCCCGCGCAATGCTCACGAAGGGTAACGGCAGCCAGGTCTTCGCCCGGTTTCAGCACGACGGCCACGCCGACCTCTTCGCCCAACCGGTCATCCGGTACGCCGAAGACGCTGCACTCTGCCACGGACGGGTGACGATAGATCGCCGCCTCGACCTCGGCGCAATAGACGTTCTCGCCGCCGCGCAGCACCATGTCTTTCTTGCGGTCCACAATAAAGATGAAACCATGCTCGTCGATCCGGGCAATGTCGCCGGTATGCAACCACCCATCGGTGATCGATTCTGCCGTCGCCTCAGGCCGGTTGATATAGCCTTTGATGACCGAAGAGCCGCGCACCCACAGCTCGCCAACTTCGCCCTGCGCGACGGTCTCACCAAGATCATTGACGCACTTGGCCTCGAAATTGGGCATGGCAGGACCAGCGCTGTCGGGCTTGTCAATGAAGAAGTCCGCCGCAACAGATGTAATGATGCCACAGGTTTCGGTCATGCCATAGCCGGTGTTCGGCCGGGCGGTTGCCACCGTGGAGTCGATCTTTTGAACAAGGTCTGGCGGCAATTGCGCGCCGCCCCCGCCCAGCGTTGCCAGGCTGGACGTGTCTGTCTTTTCGAAGTCCGGATGGTTGATCAGTTCGCGGGCCATGATGGGGACACCGCTCATCGCCGTGACCTTCTCGGTCTCAACCAGTTTCAGCGCCTCGCCCGCGTCCCAGCGATACATCAGCACGATCTTGCCGCCCGCAGCGGTAATGAGATACGCGGCGCAATTGTTCGCCGTGACATGGAAGAGCGGCGTCGTGATCAGGCCAACCGGAACCGGCGCTTCTTCGGGTGGCATTTCCCCCGTGGCGCGCGCGGTCGCGAGTTGAGTGGAAGCCCCCGCAAATGCCATGTTCAGCAAGTTGGACACACAGCCCCGATGGGTCAGCTGTGCGCCTTTCGGGAAACCGGTCGTGCCGGATGTATAGAAGATGCACGCATCCGCGTCGGGGTCGACACTGACATCCGGCAATGCGCCGCCATGGGCCAACACGTCTGACCATTGGATGACAGGCGATGGCGCATCCGGCGCGCGTACACCGACGATCTTCATCTTGTCGGCCGCGCCGGAAATGGCGAGCACCCGCTCCAGCCGCTCTGAGTCCGCAAACAGGATCTTGGGCTCGGAGTCCTTTAGCGCGTATTCCATTTCCTCAGGTGTCCACCAGGCATTCATGCCAACCACGGCAATTCCAACCGAGACACAGGCCCAATATAGCAGCATCCATTCAGGATAGTTGCGCATGGCGATCGCCACACGGTCGCCGGGCTTTACGCCCTGGTCAAACATCCAAGCGGCGGCCGACGCCACATCGCGATGTGCATCCGCATAAGTCCAACGCTCATCCTGGTAGACCAGATAGTCGCGTTCGGGGAATTGGAGCGTCGACAGCCAGACTTCCCGCACACTGGGCGGGGCGTTCTTGTAGACGCGGAGCCGGTTGCCCAGAACTTCGGCCTCGACGATCTCGAATTCGCCGCCGGGGCCTGTCAGTTCTTCCCGTGCTTTCAGGAGTTCGGTGTAGTGCATGTTTCCTCCGGATCGTTTTGTCCGATCATACACGGTGTCGCTACGTCACAAAGACCGGACGCTGGGGCAAGCCTTGCCCGTTTTACCTGAACTTTCCTCAGCTTAGGGCTCGATTGTGACAATCACCCGTTCATAGCGTGTCAGCGATGGCGTTCCCTTATCGGTGACTTTCACGATGAAGTGCGCAATTTCCGTCTGTTCCACCTCCGGCAACTGGAACCAGATATCGAAATCATTGACGGCGTGCCCCATGTCTATGGGCGCCTCCAACGTCCCCGCTTCGGCATAATTGAACCAGTGATAGCTGAGGCTGTCGCCATCCGGATCATACGTACCAGACGCATCCAATCCGATATGCTCTCCGGACTTCGCGGTGAGCTGGCGCGCATGAGCCAGTTTCACGACCGGCGGATGGTTCGCATCTTCATAGGATGAAATGGTCCAGTCCATGCGCGCAGCAAAGTCACGCTGGAGGTCGCTTCTCCACCGCAGCAGCGTGACATGATTGTCGTGATAGGTTTCCTCTGCAGGGCCAATCGCCCGACCATCCTTCTGCGCCACCCAGGGCGTGTAGGTGTCGGTCGCATTCGTCCAGATCGGGCGCGGTTCCGGGTCCAGCGGCACACCGCCCGAACCAAGCTTTCCGGGACCGACACCGATCTCATCCGCACTCGGCGTATAGAGTTCGTACCGACCACCCCAGCCGCCCCAGTCCGGACGGTCCGGCACGTTGAGCCCGTTCGGGATCAGGGAGAGATAGGCAGGTGTATCGCCTTCCATACCCCAGACCACGTCCGGATAGCGCGCGCCAAGCGGGCCATGATCTTGCTGGATGTTTTCGGCGATCCACTGATTGGAAATATGGTCCTCGAAGCCGGGAAAGCCACGCGTTATAGCGGTCCAGGTGGAGCGGCCATACTCGCCCGGGCTGACAATGTAAAACAGGCTCGGAAACTCGCGGCGCATCCAGATACCGCTATCGTCCTGATCCGAAATTGTATAGACACGGAGTTTCGAGATCAGGTGCGCAGCGTCTGTCTCGCTCTTCTTTTCACGGATATCATGCAGCGCCTGGGCCAGCGTGTTCGCGCCACCCCAGACGGAGATCCACAGTGGCCGGTCATCCTCGGCTTCCAGTAGACGAATGATCGCGTCCGAGCCTTCTGTCGATTGCCCGGTCCCCACGCTGGCCATGCCATAGCCCGGCTGACCGCTCATCACGAGGTCCTGCAGCTCGGATTCCGCCGGATAATCCGGCGCGTGCTGGCTGAGCGTATCGTAGACCTCGCCATACTTTCCAAGTGTCGTGCGGATGGAATCGGGCCGAATATCCTTTTTCTTCCAGATCGACGTGGTCGCCACCAGCGCCTCGATGTCGATCTCATTGGAATAGAGCAGGAGACGGATCAGCGATTGGGTGTCGTCCGGATCGGCCTCCATATCGGTCAGGATCACGACGCGGTGCTTGCTGGCAACAGCGCGACTCGCCTGCTCGCCGGTCGGCTCTGTCGGGGCGTTCTGTCCCGTCGCGCTACACGCCCCAAGCAATAGACACGCCACCATTCCCGCCAGATTCCGCACCAACATGTTCAACTCCCGATTTATGATAGCGATATCATCACCTCTGCATTCCTGTTTGGCAACCGCCTCCACCGCCTCATCCGGAGGTGGCTGAAGCGGGAAACCGGCCTATAGTCTCCAGAGAACGAAACTTACGAGCACCAACCAAGGAGAGCCCCCATCCGCCGCACTCTTGCCAGCTGCCTCGCCCTCGCTTTCACTGCCATTCCGGCATTCGCAGACATGCCGATAGCCGCGCCGGGACTCGCCCCGATGGCCACGGAACAATTCCTGTCAGACACGGCAAAGGGAGATGTCTGGACCGGTCAAGACATCACCGCCTTGGTGGGGGAATTGGAACGGCTCAACACTCATGGCCTGAACCCGGCAGACTACCATCTGGCTCTGCTTCAGAGCGGGGACCTCTCTTCAGCCGAGCGCGACCGGATCGCGACCGATGCCTGGATGTCGGCCGCCGCCCACATGTTGTACGGCAAGCTGGACCCCGTCTCGATCGAGCCGAACTGGACGGCCGGAAAGCGGCAAGTCGACTTTGCGAGCGTCCTGTCCTATGCGCTGGAGTCCGGAACGATATCGGGCAGTCTGGAACAGTTCGCCCCCATGCAGCCCGGATATGCCTTGCTGAAATCGGAACTGGCCCGACTGCGCGACACGGCGGCCCGGCCAATCGCCCGCGTATCTGACGGCCCGGCCCTCAAGCCGGGGATGGAGACGCCGCGCGTACGCGAAATGCAGGCGCGCCTCATCCAGCTGGGCCTGATGGAGCCCGGCAGCAACACCGGCAAGATGGACACGGCTACCGTCTCGGCGGTGGAGACCCTGCAAGTGCTGGAAGGACTTGAGGATGATGGCGTGGCTGGCGCAGCCACGGTGAGGGCGCTCAATCGCGGCCCGGACGCGCGCATTGCCCAAGTCCGCGTCAATCTCGAACGCTGGCGCTGGCTGCCGGCGGATCTCGGCAAGCGCCATCTGAGAGCGAACATCGCGGGATTTGAGGTCACGGCTTATGAGGACGGCGTGCCTCAGGCCACGCATTTGACCATTGTCGGCAAGACCTATCGCAAGACACCCGTCTTTTCCGACCAGGTGGAATACATCGTCTTTAATCCGTGGTGGGAGACACCACCCAGCCTGGCCAAGGCCGACAAGCTTCCCATGTTCCAGAAAGATCCCGGATCAGTCGCCCGGTTGGGGTTCGAGGTCCGCGACGCATCCGGAAAGACCGTGCCCATCTCCTCAATCGACTGGAACGCCTACACGGCGAGCACTTTCCCCTATCGCATCCGTCAGGCCCCCGGCCCCCAGAATGCGCTGGGTGAAGTGAAGATCATGTTCCCCAATGTGCACAATGTATACCTGCACGACACGCCCAATCGCGGCTTGTTCGCCCAGCGTCAGCGAGCCTTTTCCTCCGGCTGCTTGCGGACCCAGGACCCAATCGGCCTGTCAGCCTGGTTGCTGACCGAGACATCTGGCTGGGACCGTGCCGCTATCGACAAGGCGGTCGCCTCCGGAAAGGAGACCCGTGCAACCCTGTCCCACAAAGTCCCAGTCCACATCCTTTATTTTACCGCCGTCCCGGACGGTTCTGGTGGAGTCCGTTACCTGGACGACATCTACGAACGGGACGAAGTCGCGCTAAAAGGACTGAACGCCCTTCCCGGATTTCTGGCGACGAACTGACCGATCCATGCGGGGAGATCAGTCGAAATCGGGCGCGGGGATGTCAACCTTGATACGCGTCACCCCGACCGTATCGCCTCGCATGAAGGACTGGATCACCTTGGTGACTTCGGGCGAAGACATGAACAGATTGTGCCCCGCGTCTTCAATCGTCACAATATGAACCTTCTGAAGGCCTGCGACCGCTTCGCGCTGGCTTTCCGGATAGGTCCGGCCATCCAGCGTACCACTCAGCACCAAGACGGGCACATCACTCACTGGCGGCTCGCGAAACGCGTCCCCCAGGTCGAGACCGTCGACCACGCTTTCCAGCTGTGGCATCGGAAAGTTCAGATAATCCTTCAACAAGGCGGTTTGGGCCTGTTGGACAATTTCGGCTTTCCGCGCCGCTCCGACGCCGGATGCAATATCCATCGCGAACGACATCGGCCGGTAGGAAATCGGCGCGCCCGGATCGAGGAAACGCGACATCAGGCCCGTAATCCCGGCCACGCCGCCTGCATCGAGTTCCTCAAAAATCCCAAGCGCCAGAATCGCCCATTGCGGGTCCGAAATCATGCCGGACGTGAGCGTCTGCAAATCCCGGCGTTCGAACAAGAAGGGGGCCGAGCTGCCCTCTCTCAGGGGCACGGACAGAAGCACCGGCTCGGCGTCAAGTTTCGCAAATACGCGCCGCATGAGGTGTTTGATGTCTGGATAACGCATCGCCAGGTCCGCATCCGCATCAATGACCGCCTGCAACCGGTCAAAATACGCATCCGTGCGCGCCGGATACTTCACGGTCTGGTCCAGGCCTTCAACACTTGCCAAGACAACACGGTCGATCCGGTCATCCATGTATTTCAAGGCAGCCAGGCTGAGGTGGCTGCCATAGGAGATGCCCCAGAGGCTGATCGCATCAGCGCCAAGATGTGTCCGCAGCGCCTCCAGGTCAGCAACGCTTTCCTGCGTCGTGTAGCCGTAAATGTTGACTTCTTCCGCCTTCCAGAACGCCAAGCATTCCTCCGCCGCAAGTTTATGTCTCAGGACGTAATCCGCATCGCTGAGCGGTGTCGCGTCCGGATCGAATTGGGAGCTGCGGCAGGTTGGCAGGTCATTTGACGCGCCTGTCCCGCGCTGGTCGAGGGCAATCACGTCTCCGAATTCCCGCATCGCCATGAAAAGCGGGAATCGCCGCCCCTTCGCGGTTCCAATGCCTGAGCCGCCCGGACCACCCGACAGGTAGACAATAGGAGATCCGGGTTTCTTGCCGGTGGCCGGAAAGCGCACATATTCCACCCGGATCAAACGGCTGTCCGGCTGGTTCCGGTTTTCCGGCACCATCAGATGCCCCTGAAACGCTTCGGTCGTCTGAGCATCGGATGCCTCGAACACGATCGACGTCTCGTTCGGAATGGCCTGGGCGTGCTGAACCGGCTCGGCATGCATACAGGCGGCCAGCGCGAAGACCAGACCAGCGAAAAAGGGAGCGCGAAACAAGTTGGGCATAAAAAGGATCCTGTCGGTAAAACCAGACTCCACCACACAGGCTCTGGTGGCCCCCGTCACCTGCCCATCTTCGAACGGTAGCGCATATCCTGTGAACGGATTGGTGATTCTTCCGCCTATCCCCTAAGCAGGTGGGCATGAGATTTTTTGTACCGATCCTGTTTGCCCTGTGTTGCGCCGCCTGGAGTGCGCCCCCTGCATCGGCACAGTCCGACGCTGCCGTTCACCGGCAATTTGTGACCGTTTGCCCGGCTTCACAGGCAGATTCCGTACCTCCTGCGCCAGATCATCCAGATTGCCAGCAAGTACCGCGCTGGACCATTGACCCGCAAGGCCGTCACCTCTGGGCGTACTTCACGCTGACCCTCGACGAGGTCCCCGCCAACCGTCCTCTGGGCCTGTCAGTCTCCGCCAAGGCTTCCAGCCATGCGTACCTCAACGGGGTCAAGATCGGCGAAAATGGACAACCAGCCGATGATCGCCGTGCCGAAAAGCCCGGAAAAATGGACGTGATTTTCCCGGTTCCCGCAGATCTGCTGCACCCTGGTGACAATGCGCTCGCGGTGAGGATGTCGTCCCATTCGGGCTGGCTGACGCTGACATCTCCCGTGCACCGGGTCGCGCTTGACGGGTACCAGTCCCCTCAATACCGCATGCTGAACTGGTACTGGCCCTCCTTCCTGACCTTCGGGGCATTCATCCTTGGGGCGCTCTATTTCTTGCGCACGGCCTCCCTAGGCCGCCAGTGCGTGCCGTCGCTCCTGCTCGCCCTCATGTCGACGGCTGCCGCGTTGCAGCTTCTGGTCGAGGTCAGCCGAGGGCTGCTTGACTACAACTATCCAATCCATGACCTACGCCTGATTGCGATCGCAGGGTTGTCGGCCACCTTTGGCCTGACGCTGGCCACATTCGTGATCTGGCGCTTCCGGCCTGCCATCAAATGGTGGCTGGTTGGCGGTGCCGCCGCCTGCACGGTGGCCGCGCTTGTCTTGCCCAGCGGGTTTGATGCCAAATCAGGCCTGGCCCTGCTCGCGCCACCCCTCTTTGCGACAGGTGTTGCGCTATCCGCGGTCAGGACACGGCTGGTAGATGCGCTGGTATTCGCCGGCTGCCTGCTTTTGTTTGCATCGATCAACCTGTTCGCCGCAGGCCAGTTCCTGGATCGATATTTCTATTTCGCAATCGCCGCGCTGATGTTGTTCCTGTTCATTCAGCAGGCCGACGCCTTCGCCAGGGAAGAGTCCTCGCGCCAGCAGGAGCAAAGCCGCGCCGACAGGTTGCAATACGTCATCGACCGGATCGAAACCTCTGATGCAGTGACGTTCCTATCGGTCAGGGATATGGGGCGCACGCACCGCATATCCAGTCAGGACATTGCCTATATCAAGGGTGCGGGAGACTTCGTCGAGCTGGTCCTGACCAGTGGTGAAACGCATCTGCATAGCGCAACGCTGAACGACCTCGAGGACGAACTGCCCGCCTATTTCCTGCGCGTGCATCGCTCCTACATCGCCAACAGCAAGCTGATCGAAAGCCTGCAACGCAATGCGAGCGGCACAGGTGAATTGCGCCTGCACTCCAACCATGCGCTCCCTGTCAGTCGACGGATCATGCCGAAGATCAAGGCAGCCCTTCAGTGATCTCAAGTTGATTTATCTTATGGTTGAGTGCCGGGCAGGACACCTGCCACATCCACCCTAGCCCGCTGCGCGCGTTTGGCCGGCATGGAGGGCGCAGATCAGCGTGAATAGCCGCCGCGACGTGGAGAAGTCGACTTCGATCTTGCCTTCAAGGCGTTCGGCGAGAAGTTCTGAACCCTCATTATGGATGCCACGCCGGGCCATATCGATGGCTTCGATCTGGTGCGGCGACTGGGTTCGGATCGCATCATAATAGCTGTCGCAGATCATGAAATAGTCACGGATCACGCCCCGGAACGGCCCGAGTGAAAGGATGAAAGTGTGCACCTCCTCGCCTGCCTCGGTACGAATGGCAAAGACGAGCCGACGCTCGGCTTTGGACAGGTTCAGCTGATAGGGTCCCTCATCCTGACCGATCACCTTGAAGGAATTACTTTCCAACAGATCAAAAATGGCAACGCGGCGCTCATGCTCGGCGTCCGGGCCCGATGCGCCCAGGGTCTCGTCGTCGATATCGACGCCGATGAGCCGGTCATTGCTCACCCGTCCGTGCCCTGATTGGAGCGGATAGAGATGGAGCGCGCATGGGCTGGCAAGCGCTCTGCCTCGGCGAGGCGCAAGGCGGCGGGCGCAATCGCGGCAAACCCCTCAGGCCCCACACGCTGAACACTCATCCGCTTCAGAAAGTCATACAGGCCAAGGCCGGACGAGAAACGCGCGGCGCGGCTGGTCGGCAAGACGTGGTTCGACCCGGTGACGTAATCGCCCAGCGCCTCGGGCGTATAGTGGCCCAGAAAGACCGCACCGGCATGGCGGATCAGTGGCAACAGGGCATCCGGGTCCTCCACGGCCAGCTCCAGATGCTCAGCCGCGATGCGGTTCGCAATGGAGGCTGCAGCAGGCAAATCAGGTGCGACGACGATTGCGCCATTATTCATCCAGCTTTCGCGTGCTCGCTCGCCCGTGGGCAGGGTTTTCAACTGGTTTTCCACAGCCTCTTCCACAGAATCCCCCACAGCCTGGTCCACAACAATGAGGATCGACTGGCTGCTGGGATCATGCTCGGCCTGAGACAGCAGGTCGGCGGCAATCCAGTCCGGATTTGCCGTATGGTCTGCGATGACCAGAATCTCTGACGGGCCGGCAATCGTGTCGATGCCGACGCGGCCGAATACCTGGCGCTTGGCTTCTGCGACGAAAGCATTGCCAGGGCCAACAATCTTGTCGACCGGGGCCATGTTTGACGTGCCAAAAGCCAGCGCGCCAACGGCCTGCGCCCCACCAATTGGGTAAAATTCCTCAACGCCAGCTTTCAGCGCGGCGTATGCAACCGCGGGTGACAGCTCGCCCTGGGGCGCGGGCGCAACCATGACGATGCGCTCAACGCCGGCGATCTTGGCCGGCACGACATTCATCAGAACCGAAGAGGGGTAACTCGCGCGGCCGCCCGGCACATAGACGCCGACGCTTTCCAGCGCCGTCCAGCGCCAGCCGAGCTCGACACCCGCAGAGTCGGTAAAACTGTGGTCTGCGGGCCGCTGCGCCGCATGATATGTGGCGATCCGATCATGCGCAAAATCGATGGCTTCGCGCAAATCAGCCGGGCATTGCGCGGCCAGGCTGTGCAGGTTCACATTGTCGGATGTCAGCGTCGATGGGTCCAGCTGCAGACCGTCAAACCTGGCCGTGTATTCGGCCACGGCCTCGCCGCCGCGTGCCTGCACATCCTTCAGGATGCCCGTTACGGTATTCGCAACGTCTTCACCCGTGCCGCGTTCCTGCTCCAGGAACTGGGCGAATTCACCATTGAAGGCGTCGTTTGAGGCAAAAAACCTGCGGACCATGTCTATCTCCGGCGCCGCTCGTGGCTCGGAAGGCGGCGCGTCGGCCACACATAGTCACTGTCCAGCAAGGTTGCATCCAGAACTTCAACCTCAAGGACGATTTCTCCGTCGCCTGCGAAGATCAGCGTGATCTTTCCACCCGGCGGCTCATCTGCCGGGGTGAAGGTCACCTGCAACAGCGACAGGATCATTTCCGGGTCTGTCTTGGTGACAGCGCGGGTCTTCGCGCCCAGCACGCCATCGAAGGCCAGCAGCGACCGCACACGCTGGCCGTCGCCGCGTTTCGCGCCCGCTTCCCAGCGAAAGCGGTTTATCTCCAGCGCAAACCGGTTGTGGCGGGACTCATATTTCAGGTTCCCCGCTTTCACGACACTGTCCTGAATGGCGGCGGAAATGACTTCCAGATCCTCGGCCGTTTCGGCGAGAAGACGAAGTGGTTTATGATCAGCCATCAGTGCCCCTTGAGCAATTCCTAGTCTTCGTCCTCGGATCGGCGTTCAATGCTAGCGCCACAGGCGTTAAGTTTCGCTTCCAGCCGCTCAAATCCACGATCGAGGTGGTAGATACGGTTCACCACAGTCTCCCCCTCTGCGGCAAGCCCTGCAATCACAAGAGAGACCGATGCGCGCAAATCTGTCGCCATGACTGGCGCTGCGGTCAGCTGAGGTACACCTTTCACGACCGCCTCCTGCCCACGCACCGTGATGTCTGCGCCAAGACGCGAGAGTTCCGGTGCATGCATGAAACGGTTTTCGAAAATCGTTTCGCGAATAATGCTTGTACCGTCCGCGAGGCTCATCAGGGCCATGAACTGAGCCTGAAGGTCAGTCGGGAAGCCTGGATGCGGCTGGGTCGATACGCTGACGGATTTGAGCCGAGAGCCATTCCGCACGATGCGCAGAGTGGCCGCGGCCTCGTCGGCCTCGACCGTAACGCCAGCCTCTCTCAGCTTGCCAATCATTGCACCAAGGGCCGCCACCGGTGCGCCCTCCAGCGTGACATCGCCGCCGGCCGCTGCAGCCGCCATGGCATATGTGCCCGCCTCAATCCTGTCCGGCATGACGGAATGCGTCGTGCCGCTCAGTTTCTCGACGCCTTCAATGCGAATTTTGGACGTGCCAGCGCCCGTGATCTTCGCGCCCATGGAGTTCAGGCAAACCGCCAAGTCTTCAATCTCGGGCTCACGTGCGGCGTTCTCCAGAACGGTCTCGCCCTGCGCAAGCGTCGCAGTCAGCATGGCATGCTCGGTCGCACCCACGCTCGGCATGGCAAAATTGATGTGTGCGCCCTTCAGGCCATGAATGGCGGCGGCCTTCACATAACCCTGCTCCACACGCAGATCCGCACCCATCGCTTCCAGAGCCTGCAGGTGCAGATCAACCGGTCGGGCACCAATGGCACAGCCACCCGGCAGCGAGACTGTTGCATGGCCAGAACGCGCAATCAGAGGCCCCAACACGTTGAAACTCGCCCGCATCTTGCGGACCTGATCATATGGCGCGATCGTGCTTTTCAGCTCAGCACCGTTCAGATGACAGGTCGAATCGCCCTTCGGCCAATAGACTTCAACGCCCAGCGTTTCCAGCAATTGCGCAAGGAAGCGCGTATCAGCCAGATTCGGCATATTGGTAAGCGTGATGGGCTCGTCAGTCAGCAAACATGCGACCATCAGCTTCAGAGCGGAGTTCTTCGCGCCGGAAACCGGAATGCGGCCATTCAGATGAGCGCCGCCCTTGATGTGCAATTTATCCATGGATTGCCCTTATACAGCGCTTCGCGGCTTTGGAAGGGCCTGAATGTGGCAAGGCTGCACAGACTTTATCCAAATATTACCGGCAGTTGCTTAAGCCCCCGCAAGCCGGAGCGCGGAATCCACTTCAGCCGTTCCGGCTCAACGCCCAGGGCGAGGCCCGGCCAGCCGTCCAGAAGACAATCGAGCGCCGCCTGCGCTTCGGCGCGTGCCAAGTGCAGGCCGAGGCAGATATGCGGCCCGCCACCCCATCCAAGATGGCGATTGGGCCTGCGGGTCAGGTCCAGGTTTCGAGGGTCCTCAAACACACGCTGATCAATATTGGCCGCCGCAAGCAAGGCAACAAGGCGTTCGCCGCGTTTCATTGACAAGCCGTGGAATTCCAGATCCTCGCGTGCATGCCGCGGCTTGGTCATCTGCACCGGCGCGCAGTAGCGCATGAGCTCATCCACGGCGATGCCGCGCGCATCGTCATCCATGCTCCGATACTGATCCGCTGCGTCCGGCTCGGTCAGCAGCGTGTAGACAGCTGACGAGATCAGGTGCTTCGTCGTCTCATGTCCGGCGATGAAGAGGACAAACACCATGGCAACCAACTCGTCATTGCTCATGCGGTCGCCATCGGCTTCAGCATGGACGAGTTCGGTGACGAGGCCTGGCCCGGGTTCATGCCGGACGCGCTCGAATTCCTCCGCCAGCATTCTCTGAACCGCGCCAAGCTTCATCAGGCCGCGCAGCACGTTGAATATGTTCGCTGTCGCGGTCAGGCCATGCAGGACGGAATCAAGCTTGTTTCGAATCTCGCCCGAGAACCCCAGCAGGTCATAGATCACCAATAATGGCAGCTGTCGGCACAGCCCCTCAACCAGATCCGCTTCGCCTGCTTCAACCATCTCCGCCACCAGCCGATCACAGGTTTCGCGAATACGCGGCTTCAATGCGTCGATCGAGACGCGCCGGAAGGGCTGGTCGACCAGACGGCGCAAGCGCAGATGGTCAGGGTCATCCAGCGACAGCAGATTGTTGGACAGCGTCTTCAGGGATTTGGGCAGAAATCTGAGGCCGAACGGTGAATCAAACCCGGCGTTTCGCGCGTCCACCGCAAAACGATCCGAATCCTTGAGGAATTCCAGACATTCAGCATGGCCCAGCACCAGCGTGCACTTGCCCAGAAAGGGCAGTTTCTGCCGAACGAACAGGCTCTCTTCCCTGGCCGCAGCGAGAAAGCCGTGCGGCCCACGCAGATAAGCCTGAGAGTTGAGCGGCAGGCTCATTTCTTCTCTGGATCCGACTCAGCCGGGGGCGCCTTTGCCTTGCGCGTAGCCGCCTTGCGGCGTCGCAAATTCGCCCGCAGAGCCTCGGCCCGGCGTGCGGCATTATCCTGTCCTGTTACCTTGTCTTTCATATGAGGTGCTTTTCGCAGCAAAACGGCCTTTTCATGTCAGTCTGCATAAGCTAAAGCCCGCTTTCCATTCCTGCAATGCCGCGGTAGCTCAGTGGTAGAGCGCATCATTGGTAATGATGAGGCCGGGAGTTCAATTCTCCCTCGCGGCACCAGGAATTTCCCGACAATCAGCGACACTGAGCGCGCGTCTTCCGGCGCGCGCGGGCTGTTTGTCCATCGCATTCAGCCTCAAATGCAAAAAGGGCGGACCATATGGTCCGCCCTTTCGCAATATTGGACTTGTCTTCGACCCTAGAAGGTCTTGGACACGCTCACGAAGGCACGACGACCGCGATAGTCGTAAGCCGTTGCGCTGAGCGGCGTATTGCCTGCGCTGGTCTGAATGATGTCAGACACTTGCGGTGGCGCTTCGTCGAAGATGTTGCGGATACCGCCAGTGATCGTCCATGTGTCGCCTGTCCAGCGGACAGAAGCACCATGTTCGAACTGAGCTTCGGTGAAGACCTTGTACTGTCCCTCGAGACCAAAATAGGCCGCTGGCTCGTTCAGGTCGTCGTTGAAGTTGCGGTTGTTGTCCTGACGGCCAACAAAGTTCGTGAACCAGGAATAGGTCCAGTCGCCGCGGTCCAAACGGATGTTCGCATCACCTACGACACTCGGATAACCGATTGTGCCGTTGAAGTCGTTGTCTTCCACACCCGAGACGAAGTCCGAACCGAAGACGTTGATGTAACGCTCCAGAGCCCAGTTCATCGAGGTTTCGACAGTCAGCGTACCGAAGTTGAAGTCTTCTTCGTAGCGAACTTCAAGGTCGATGCCGCGCTGCTGCTGGGAGTCAACGTTCAGGGTAAGGGCCTGAATGTTGTCGAGCTGGAACGGCGTCAGCGACGTCGCAGAATCACGCTCGAACAGGTCACAGAAATCGTTCGGGAAGGTCGTTGTTGCATAACAACCGCCGACGATCTGAGCACCGCTCAGGCTTGTGATCTGGTCCTGAATTTCAACTTCGTAGTAGTCGATCGCGATGTTCAGGTTGGCGAAAGTCGGCGTCAGGATGATACCCGCGGTGAAGGTTTCACCGGATTCGGATTCAAGCTCATCGCCACCACCAGAGGTCGTGATCAGAGCAGAACCGCCGAGACCGCCTGTGAAGTCGTCAGGAATACCTGCGGCTGCACAGTTGGTACGGATGTTCTGGTTAGTGGTATCGCCCCAGTTGATACATGGGTCGACCGAGGTCTGAGATACGAAGCCGGTCTGGTCCTGAAGGAACAGTTCGAACAGCGCTGGTGCACGGTAAGATGTACCAAAGCTCGAACGTGCCCGGAGGATCGGGTTGACCTGCCAGTTCAGACCGACCTTGTAGATCGAGTCGGAACCACCGATGTCATATTCGAAGCCACGCACAGAACCGTTGAACGTAACATCTTCAGCAAAAGGCTGACCTTTGAAGATCGGCACTTCGACTTCAGCGAACAGTTCGGTGACAGTGTTCTCGCCACGGGTCGGGCCTGCAGTCGAAGAACCCCAGATGTCGCCGCTTTGGGTCAGTTCACCTGGCGTGTCATCAATGCTGAATTCGCGATATTCAGCGCCGATGCCGAGACCGATTGGACCAGCTGGCAGTTCGAACAGCTCACCCGCAACGACCGCGGTCAAAGTGGTCTGCTCATAGACCGTTTCACCAGTCTGGTAGCCACCAATGGCCGCAACCAGGTCGTTTACAGCAGCACCGCTGAGGATATCAGGGTCCAGCAGGTTGATGGTTGGAGGACCAACCAGGTCTGGGACGCCATCATCGTTGTAGTCGACGCCATCATAGTTCCAGTCACCCGACTGGGAGATCAGGATCTCGTTGCCTTCGTAGGTACCTTCGCCGCGCGAATAGGTGCCATCGATTTTCCAGGACCATGCGTCGAGAACGCCCGGAGCAAAGCCGCCGGAGAACGACGTGCTGCCGTAGAAGTAGTCGACTTCAACCTTATCGGTCGTCGGGAATGGTGCCACGATCTGGACCAGCGAATTCATGTCATTCGAATAGGTCGGATCAGCGATGTAGCCATACTGCGGCAGAACACCAAACGGCGTTTGTGAAGAGCCAACGATCGGGAAGAACTGGCGCCAACCTTCGATGTCCGTCGTACGACGGCTGAAGAGAAGTTCCGTATCCCATTCGACACCGGCAAAGGTCACGTCGGCAGAGCCGAAGAGAGAAATGTTCTCGTTGCGCGGGATGAAGTCCGAGTTGTCCAGGAAGGCCGCATCGAGAATGTCTTCATAGTATGGCTGGCCGCTGGCCAGATAGCCCGTACCGACGCGTGGGCGGTAACCCGGGATCGAACCACCGAAAGCCGTCGCGCCCGTCACACCGTCCGGGGAAGGCACGAGACGCTCACCTGAGAACAGGTCGATGGCCGTATTGTGGTACAGATTGCTACAGGTGTTGCGCGGGTCTGTCGCCGTAGCCGAATAGTTCAGACGGTCAATCAGGCCACCCGTCTGCGGGTCACGCACGAGATCGCGTGGGCAGGACAGATAATCGCGCTGGCTGGCGTCGAGCTCTTCGGAGAGACGATACTCAGCCGACAGGGTGAATGCCGCATTGTCGCCAAGTTCAAAACCCCATGCCGCGCTGGCGGAATACTGCTCGCCACCTTCTTCGAAGGGCTGAGTGACATTGAAGTTCAGTTCCAGGTCATCCACGGAATCACGTGTGATGATGTTGACCACGCCGCAAACAGCGTCCGAACCATAGATGGTCGAAGCACCGTCTTTGAGGATCTCAACGCGGGAGATGATGGACTGTGGAACGACGTTCAGGTCGAGTGCGGAAACTGCGCCGCGCGTACCTGAAGCGCCTGGGCGCTTACCGTCGACCAGAACCAGCGTACGCGTGTCACCACAACCGCGAAGGTCGAGCGTTTGCGTACCGACACCACCATTGGTGACGAAATTCTGGAATGTGTTGTTCAGCTGGGTCGAGCCCGATGCGAGCGAAGAGCCCTGCAGAAGCGCGGCCGTATCGACCAGGCCTTCGAGCGTTGCGACTTCGGCCGTGATCACCTGAATCGGCGAAGACGAGGAGAACGAATCGCGAGCCAGCAGGGAGCCGGTAACCACGATCTTCTCTTGGCGGGACTCATCCTGAGGAGCCTCGTCAATGATTTCCAGAACGTCTTCAGATTCTGCATCTGCGTCCTGGGCTTGAGCCGCGCCGGAAATGACAAGTGCGCCTACAGCGACACTGCCGAAAACCGACCGACGGAACAGTCGTTTGTTCATCAGTATTTCCCCTGAAATATGTTTTTGCTCACCTATTAGCCCGGTGTTTTCCACCCAGCACCCGCATTTACAGCAGGCCTTGCCGCTACGTTGAACGTCGGTTTTGGAAGTGACAAGATTTCATGACACAAATTTCACCCACGAGGCACTTTCTGCCACCAAACTGTGTTGTTTGGGACACAATCTTGCCATGCTCCCATAAGTTGCGGACGGGTTCTTGTCGCATAAGTGCATGACCGTGCTTGACGCTCCCCGCCCCGACTTAAATAGTAAACATAACCAATTCGGAGGAATACATTGATGCGCTATCGCATTTTGGCGGCTGGTATGATCAGTGCGCTTGCGGGATCATTGGCCGCACAGGCTGAACCGGTGACCGCAGAAGACTTCGCGAAATTCCCGTCGGTTTCCAGCGTCTCCATGTCACTTGAGGGTGACATGCTGGTCGGCGTGATTGCTGATCCCTCGAAGGATGGCGATGCGCGCGCAGCAGCCTATTGGGACCTGTCTGGCGAGATTGATACCACCAAGCCGCTCGTCCCTTCGAACATCACGCCTTCCAGCGGAAAGACCAAATTCTACGGGGCAAGCGCGCTGAAGAACAAGAAGTCCCTCTGGTTCACGGTCCAGCCCTATATCGGCGCCCTTGAAGGCTGTGGCGAAGGCAAGACAACCGGCTCGACCAAGAAATACCTTCAAAAGGTCTATATGGGGAACGAGCGCATCAAGAAGATTGATGACCTCCCGGATGGCCGCGCTGAAATTGGCGCAAACAAGATGTTGCTCCGCTGTTTCGAACTGGAAGGCGATACCGGCATTGCCTCACTGCTTCCGCTCGATCCAACCAAGATCGTCCTTCGCCGTACCTCCACGAAGAACGGAACAAGCTATTTCGAACATGATCTTTCGAATGGCCGCGAGAAATTCCTCTTCAAGGCAAGCGATACGCAGCAAATTGAAGTCAGCACCCGAACCGGTGAGCCTGTTGCACGGACGGAACTCGAATATGAAGATGGTGCCTGGCGCCAATATATCAGCTTGCTGGATAATGACGGCAATTTCCGGATAGAAGAGCCACTGACGACCGAAATTGCCAATCGCTTCAATATGGAAGTGCTCGGCAAGCAGAACGATACCGAAAACTACTTTGTCGCGACCGACAAGTTCGACGACAAGGTCGCGATCTATCTGTATGATGCGTCCACAGACTCGTTCAGTGACGATCCCGTATTCGCACATCCCGAGTTCAACGCCTCGGGCATGATCTTCTCTGATCGCGCGCAGGACTTCGGTGCCATTCTTGGATTTACCTACAGCGGCCCTGTTCAGGAAACCTATTGGCTCGATCCTGAGATGAAGAGCATTCAGGATGGTCTGGATGCGGCCTTCCCGGGCAAGAATGTGGCTATCAGCGACTATACGGCAGATCGCAATCGCGTCCTCTTTGCGGTCAGCGCCGCCGACATGCCGCCCGCTTACTTCCTGCTGGTCGACAAGTCCAAGGTCGCCGTCATCGGATCCCAGCGTCCGTGGATCGACGTAGAGGATCTCGGCAAGTCGAAGTTCGTCTACTATTCTGCACGCGACGGCCTGCAGATCCCTGCGATCATAACCCTGCCAGCCGGCTTTGAAGAAGGCCAGAAGGCCAAAGGCGCAATCATCGTGCCGCACGGTGGTCCCTGGGCCCGTGATAGCGCCGGGTTTGATTCGTCAGGCTGGACGCAGTATTTCGCGAGCCGCGGATACATCATCATGCAGCCGCAATATCGCGGAAGTGATGGCTGGGGCCGTGCACTCTGGCGCGCTGGCGACGGCGAATGGGGCCAGAAGATGCAGGACGACAAGGATGATGGCGCAGCCTGGCTGGTTGAGAATGGCTATGTCGATGCCGACAAGATCGCCATTCATGGCTATTCCTATGGCGGGTTTGCAGCATTTGCCGCTTCCGTTCGTCCGAACAGCCCTTACCAATGTGCCATTGCTGGGGCCGGCGTTTCGAACCTTGCAAAGCTCGGCAATGAATGGGGCGACAATCGCATCCAGCGCATTGTTCAGGGTGACACCGTCAAGGGCATGGACCCGATGAAGAACACGGACAAGATCAACATCCCGATCCTGATCTATCATGGTGACTACGATGTCCGCGTGCCGATCTTCCACAGCCGCGACTTCTACAATGCCATCAAGGACAAGCAGCCTGACAGCAAGTTTCTTGTCATGAAGCAGATGGGTCACCAGAGCGCCAAATGGTTGCCTGAGCACAAGGAACAGGTTCTGGAAGAAATCGAGACCTTCCTGACCAATACCTGCGGCATGTAAGTGATCGCAAACGACAAATGAGAAAAGGGCGGACCTCGTGTCCGCCCTTTTTTGTTTTCACTTGATGAACGCTCAGGCCAGCGTCTTGCGAAGCGCCGTCGCCCAGCCGCGTCGCAAACGGGCCGAAGCAGTCTTTTCCATTTTTGGTTCGAACCGGGTGCCGGGCACAGTGCGGCTGGCCCACGCGTCGGCAGCCAACCATCCAAGCTGCATAGCCGCCAGAGCTGCGGCCCCAAGCGCCGTCATCTCGCGATAGTCAGGCCGCAGGATCGGACGCTCGCAAATGTCGGCCGTGAACTGCATCAGCCAGTCATTCGCCACCATGCCCCCATCGACACGCAGTTCCTTGATCGCAACGCCATCGGCTTCAAAAGCATCGAGCAAGTCACGCGTCTGATAGGCGACAGATTCCAGCCCCGCCCGCACCAGATGTTCGGCCTTGGTGGCGCGGGTAATGCCGCTGATCGTGCCGCGCGCATCGGCCGCCCAATGCGGAGCGCCAAGCCCGGTAAAGGCCGGGACGATATAGACCCCGTCATTGCCACTGAGCGCCGCCGCCACGTCCGCACTTTCGGCCGCATCCTCGATCAGGCGCAAATCGTCACGCAGCCATTGCACTATGGTTCCGGCATTGAAGATTGAGCCCTCCAGGGCCATCGCACCCCTGCCCGCCACTTCATAGCCGACCGTACCCAACAAGCGATTTGCCGACTGCGGACGAATAGTACCGCAGTTAGCCACGAGAAACGCCCCGGTGCCATAGGTGATCTTGGCAGTACCGGGCTCCAGGCAAGCTTGCCCCACAAGCGCCGATTGCTGATCGCCCGCCGCGGACAGGATCGGCAGCGCCTTGCCGAAGAGGCTTTCCTCACTGGTGCCGAAATCATCAGCATTCTGTCGAATCTGCGGCAACATGCTCATCGGCACACTCAGCGTGGCGCACATCTTGTCGCTCCATCCGCCAGCATCTCCGAGCCCAAGCCGATAAAGCAATGTTCGCGACGCGTTGGTGACATCGGTGACGTGCGAATTGCCTCCGGTCAGTTTCCAGATCAGGAAGCTCTCTACGGTTCCGAAAGCCAGTTCGCCTGCTTCGGCGCGGGCTCGGGCACCCTCCACATTGTCGAGCACCCATCCAATCTTGGTACCGGAAAAATAGGGATCGATCAGCAGACCGGTCTCGTCCTGAACGGCCGCCTCATGACCCGCCTTGCGCAAAGCCTCGCACGTCTCGGCCGTGCGACGGTCCTGCCAGATGATTGCTGGCGCGATGGGTTTGCCCGTTGCGCGATCCCAGACCAGCGTCGTCTCACGCTGGTTGGTGATACCAATCCCGGCAATGCGGTCCACACCGCCTGCCTCGGCGATCGCCTTGCGGCAGACATCCACCGTCTTGTCCCAGATCTCCTCGCCGTCCTGCTCGACCCAACCATCATTCGGATAGGACAGCGGCACTTCCTGTTGTGCGAGCGCGACCTCATTCAGATCGCGGTCAAATACAATCGCTCGTGTGGAAGTGGTGCCCTCATCAATGACGAGAATATAGTCGCCCATGTCGCCTGCCCTTCAGTGTTTCCGGCAGGATGGACCGGCGCGATGCGGAACGTCAACGCGCCGTGCGCTGCGCTCCGCGATCGCCGAACCACCAGAGGGTGGCTGCCGTTGCGGCAAAGGTGGAAGTTTCCACAATCTTGACCTGTTCGGCCTCCGGCGAGGCCACAAAGACCAACCAGGTGATGAGCCACAGCAACAAGGTCAGCACGGGCCGGGTCAGGGCGCGCACTGCATTCACCCAGGCATAGCTGTCGTCAATCGCGGCCTCGGCCTGAAGGGAGGCGGCGAGCCCCGCCCAGCTGCCGCTGGTCTCGGCCAGCTGCTCCGCCGCCGCGTGCTCCTCGCGCCGGGCCTGCCTGTGCAACCTGATCAGCTCTGCGTCATGCTGCCAGCGCGCCCGCTCATGCGCGTGTGACTGGCGCTGCTCGAAATAGCCCGCCGCCCGACCGATCACCGTGCCGAGCAGGCCGAAGACGCCGCCCCCGGCCGCACTCGCCGCCAGTCCAACTATGTCTGCCATAGTGCACGGCTCCCCTTGTAAAACCAATGTGCCGGACGGGCCCGCCGGTCCAGATGCAGGAAGCTTCGGCCAAGTCCGATTCCGGTGAACCCAAGCGATTCGGCTGCCGCCAGCAGTGCAAACCGGTCATGGCCATCCAGCGCGATATCAACCGCGATCTGTTTGTGCATGGAATGCTCAGCGCCACCCATTTTGGCATTCCAACCGCGACAGCGGTGGCCCGAATTGATGACGAGCGGACCGCCCACCGCCCCCCGCAGTTTTTCCAGCGCATCGAGGAATTCCGGATCGTGCCAGTACGCACCATCACAGAACTGGCCTCTGCATCTGCAGGCAAGTTCTCGCGGCGAAAAATGCGGCCAGCGCCAGCCAGTCGTATCGAACAGGGAGACAGAGCGTATCAACATGTCCCAAGGCTGACATGCCCACGGCCCTGCCGGATTCAGATCGCCGCGCAAGAGAAAATGCCCCTGAAATCACTGGGACTTCAGGGGCATTTTGAAATTTTCAGTCGGGGAGACGCCGAGCTTACTCCGCCGCGACAGGCGCTACTCCAAAGGCCTGGCGCTTGGCGAGCGCCGCGCGGGCCTCGTCATATTCCCGCACCAGCTTGTCCACGAACTCCTGAGTGGACATGCGCTTGTCAATTGCGCCAATGCCCTGACCACAGCCCCAGATGTCTTTCCACGCCTTGGCTTCCTGATTGCCGCCGGAGCCGAAATTCATCGCGCTCGGGTCGCTTTCCGGCAGATCATTCGGATCAAGTCCGGCCTTGGCGATGGATGGCGCGAGATAATTTCCGTGAACGCCGGTGAACAGGTTGGAATAGACAATATCGCCTGCCTTGGAGTCGACAATCATGTCCTTGTAACCGTCGACCGCATTGGCCTCGTCACAGGAGATGAAGGCCGAGCCGATGTAGCCGAGGTCAGCGCCCAGCGCCTGTGCCGCCGCGACCGCGCCGCCATTGGCGATGGAGCCGGAAAGGGCCAGCGGGCCATCAAAGAACTGGCGGATTTCCTGAATCAGCGCGAAGGGCGAAAGCGTGCCGGCATGGCCGCCCGCACCGGTGCACACCGCGATCAGGCCATCTGCGCCCTTTTCCAGCGCCTTGTGCGCGAAGACGACATTGATGATGTCGTGCAGCACAATGCCGCCATAAGAGTGGATCGCGTCATTCACTTCCTGACGCGCGCCGAGCGAGGTGATCACGATCGGCACCTTGTGCTTCACGCACATCTCCACATCATGATCGAGACGGTTGTTCGTCTTGTGGACGATCTGGTTGACGGCGAAGGGTGCGGCCTTGCGGTCCGGGTTCTTCTCGTCCCATTCAGCCAGTTCCGTGGTGATCCGGTCCAGCCACTCGTCCAGCACCGGGCCCGGTCGCGCGTTCAGCGCCGGGAAGCTGCCGACGACGCCGGCCTTGCACTGGGCGATCACAAGCTCCGGATTGGAGATGATGAAAAGCGGCGATCCGATAACCGGGATGCGCAAATTCTGGAGAATGGGGGGTAGTGCCATGAGAAATTACCTCAAACGGAAAGGGACGCAGTTTACGTAAACGGAAACTAGCGTTTGATCTATGTTGGGCAAGGCGTGACGTTGCGGACACCTCTTGCCCAAAGCTGTGGTTCGGGCCAGACTGGCCAGCATCCAAGACAGTTTCAAAATAAAACATCCGAGGGAGAAAACGGAATGCGAAAAAACAGCCTTTTGAATGGTAGCGCTATCATGGTTGCCGCGGCTCTGGCCGCCTGCTCTGGCGATGCGCCCACGACGAGCGCCGAGACAGAAGTCGCTGCGCCGCCGGTCGAAACCGTTGAAGCCGAGCCAACGGAGTCAAAGTATCTGAATGAGCCGCTGGTCAGCGAGATCTTCACCGCAGACCCCAGTGTCCATGTCTGGGATGATGGCCGCATCTATGTGTATCCGAGCCATGATTATGACGCGGGCATCCCCGAAGACGATCTTGGCAGTCAGTATGCCATGCGCGACTATATCGTCCTGTCCATGGACGAAGTCGGCGGCGAGGTGACCATTCATGACGTCGCGCTGGATGTCGACGATGTGGCCTGGGCCGCCCAGCAGATGTGGGCCCCGGACGCAGCCCACAAGGATGGCAAATACTATCTCTATTTCCCGGCCAAGGATGCCGATGGCGTCTTCCATATTGGCGCAGCTGTCTCCGACAGTCCTACCGGGCCATTCACCGCAGAGCCCGAGCCAATCGAAGGCTCCTACTCCATGGATCCGACCGTCTATGAGGACACGGACGGCGAATACTACATGTATTTCGGCGGCATCTGGGGCGGGCAGCTGCAACGCTGGGCGACCGGCGAGTACAATGCCGACCCGAACCTCAACACGGACCTCGTCAATGATGACCCTCTGACCAGTGACGATGAAGCCGGCCAGCCTGACGATGTCGCGCTAATGCCGAAGATCGCCAAAATGGGCGAGGACATGGTTTCCTTCGCCGAAACGCCGAAGGACGTGATGATCCTCGACGAACATGGCGATCCGATCAAAGCCAAGGATCATGACCGCCGATTCTTCGAAGCCGCCTGGATGAACAAGATCGGCGACACCTACTACTTGTCCTATTCAACGGGCGATACTCACCTGATCGTATACGCGACGGGCGACAACCCGTACGGCCCGTTCACCTATCAGGGCGTGATCAACCAACCCGTGGAAGGCTGGACCAACCATCACTCGATCTTCGAGCACAATGGCAAATACTATCTTGCCTATCATGACGTTCAGCTGTCGGGGAAAAGCCATCTCCGCAATGTGAAGATCGCAGAGCTGACCCTTAATGAGGACGGCACGTTTGACCCTGTCGACCCAATGCCGGGCGAGTAACCGCGTCCAACCTCCTCAATGAAAAGCCGGTGCGGATTGCCCTGCACCGGCTTTTTTTGTTGGCGTGGAAAGAATTTCCGGCTGGCCAGGGATCCCTCAACCCCGGACCAGCCGGCCCTGCATCATGGCCAGCCAGCTTTGCTGGCGATGAAGCATGGATACGATGTCTTCTGAATCGCCGTCCTCGATGAGACGATCCATCCAGAAGCCGAGAATACGTGTGTGCGTTTCCATCCAGTCTCTCAACGCTTCGTGGCGCATCCCCTCAGGCATTTCTGTCTGGGCAGTGGCTGGAAACCTCAAGAGTTCGGCGGACATGACTCACTCCTCATTTGCGAATTGTTCTCATTCTCACGCTTTGTGTCATCCGAGTCAAGCGACCAAACGTCCCTGACCTTCAGTCACCAGTTCACAAGCCCCCCCAGTTCAGACTAAATCCCCGTCATGGCAGACGATCTCCTTCCCCTGAGCAGCGGGTTTCCCGACGCAACCGAAGCCGAATGGCTCGCAAGTGTCGACAAGGTCCTTAAGGGCCGCGGTATTGAGTCCATCACACGCAAGACCGTGGATGGCCTGGCAATTCACCCGCTTTACCGGGAAAGCGACTTTGATTCCGCGACCGACCCGCGCGGCACGCCGGGCAAGGCACCCTATCTACGCGGGGCTACGGCCGCACCGGACCGGTTCATGCCCTGGGATATCCGACAAGCCTTTGCCCATCCCTCGCCCGCAGCAACCCATGAAGAACTGCTGCGCGATCTTGAGCGCGGCGTCATGTCCGTCGAAATCAAACTCGACTGCACGGGCGCACACGGCATCCAGATCACGACCTTGGACGATCTGCGCACCGCACTGAAAGGCCTGCGCGCCGACATCGCCACCATCGCGCTGGATCATGGTGGTGGCTCGGGTGTCACGACGGCAACGCTACTCGGCCTATGGGGACAGGAGCAGGACTCTCCTGCAAGCCTGAAACTCGATTTCAACATGGATCCGCTCGGCTGCCTTGCGCGCACCGGCGTGCTCAAGGGCGGGCTCAACCTGGCCTTTGCGCGCCTGTCGGCGGCCGCCACCGCTCTTGGTGAGGCCTATCCCGAAGCGGGCCTGATCCGCATCGATGCGCGCATGGTGCATGAGGCCGGCGGATCCGACGCGCAGGAACTGGCCGCGCTGATCGCCAGCGCCGTGGACACGCTGCGCCGGCTCGACAACCGCACGGACATTTCCGCGCTCATTCCGCGCATGAGTTTCGCGCTGGCCCTTGATGGCAATTATGGCCTCGGTGTTGCGAAGCTGCGCGCGGCAAGGCGTCTCTGGGCACGCATTCTGGATGCGATGGATCAGCAAGCCGTTCCGATGCGTCTTCAGGCCGTTTCATCGGGTCGCATGCTGACGCGCTATGATGCGTGGACCAACATGCTGCGCAATACGGCGGCAGCCTTTGCAGGAGCCGTCGGCGGCGCAGACATCCTTACCATCCGCCCCTTCAACGAGGCGCTCGGCATTCCGGAAGAGCTGGGCCGGCGCATCGCGCGCAACACCCAGATCATCGCCATGGAAGAAAGCCAGCTTGGCCGCGTGGCCGACCCGACCGGCGGCGCCTGGTTCACAGAGACCTTCGCCGACGACCTCGCCGAAGCGGCGTGGAAAGAGTTCCAGACCATAGAAGCCGAAGGCGGCTATGCCGAGACGCTGGTTTCCGGCGCGTTTCAGAAACGTATCGCAGATGTGCGCGAGGCACGCGCCAAGGACATTGCGAAACGCAAGGTGCCGATCACGGGCGTCAGCGAGTTCCCGCTGCTCGACGAGATCACCGCGCCCATAGCCGACATGCCAACGGTCACGCCAAAGGATGGCGTTTCCGCTGAAGGCTTCGCCCATTTCGTGAAAGTGGACCTGCCCGCCGACGAGGCCGACGCCACCGCAGACGCTCTGCCGCGCATCCGTCTTGCCGAAGAGTATGAAGCCTTGCGCGATGCAGCGAGCGCTGCGCCCAAGCGGCCGACCATCTTCCTTGCCACGCTCGGCCCGATTGCCCAGCACAATGCGCGCGCGGATTTCGCGCGCAACCTCTTCGCCGCTGGTGGCCTTGAGGCGACGCAGCCGCCTGTGCCGCCGCAATCCCCGTCTGAAGCGGCCGCCGCGTTCAAGGCCTCCGGCAGCAAGATTGCCTGCATCTGCGGCGCCGATGCGCGCTATGAGGACGAAGCCGTCGAGACCGCCAAGGCGCTGAAAGCCGCTGGTGCAGACCATGTCTGGCTCGCCGGCAAGTTCGAAGGCGACGGCATCGATTCCAACATCTTCATGGGCTGCGATGTGCTGCACACGCTGAAACTTGCCCACGCAACCCTGGGAGTGGCCCAATGACCAATTTCCCCGACTTCACCAAACTCGATCTCGGCACGCCGGATGCAAAGGCCAAGTCGCCAGACCTTGGCGAGGCTTGGGAGACACCGGAAGGCGTCGAAGTAAAGTCCACCTACACGGCCGACGACCGCAAGGGGCTCGACTTCCTGGATGATTATCCGGGCCTTGCCCCCTTCGGACGCGGACCTTACCCGACCATGTACACGAACCAGCCCTGGACGGTTCGTCAGTATGCAGGCTTCTCGACCGCAGAAGACTCCAACGCCTTCTATCGCCGCAACCTCGCCGCCGGTCAGAAAGGCCTCTCCGTCGCCTTCGACCTGGCCACACACCGGGGTTATGATTCTGATCATGTCCGCGTGTCCGGGGATGTCGGCATGGCGGGCGTCGCCATCGACTCAATCTATGACATGCGCACCCTCTTCTCCGGCATTCCGCTGGACAAGATGTCGGTGTCCATGACGATGAATGGCGCGGTGCTGCCCATCCTCGCGCTCTACATCGCCGCCGCCGAGGAACAGGGCGTCACGCCGGACAAGCTGGCCGGGACGATTCAGAACGATATCCTCAAAGAGTTCATGGTACGGAATACATATATCTATCCGCCCAAGCCCTCGATGCGGATAATTTCGGACATCTTCGCCTACACGTCACAGAACATGTCGAAATACAATTCGATCTCGATTTCCGGCTATCACATGCAGGAAGCGGGCGCCTCGGCAGACCTAGAGCTGGCCTACACGCTCGCCGACGGTATCGAATATATCCGCGCCGGGGTCGCCGCCGGGCTGGACGTCGACGCGTTTGCGCCGCGCCTGTCCTTCTTCTGGGCCATCGGCATGAACACGTTCATGGAAGTCGCCAAGATGCGGGCCGCCCGACTGCTCTGGGCGAAGCTCGTCAAGGAAGAGTTCAACCCGAAGAACCCGAAATCCCTCAGCCTACGGACGCACTCGCAGACTTCCGGCTGGTCCCTGACCGCGCAGGATGTCTACAACAATGTCATCCGCACCTGCCTCGAGGCCATTGCAGCCACGGGTGGCCAGACCCAGTCGCTGCACACGAACAGCTTCGACGAGGCCCTCGCACTGCCAACCGACTTCTCCGCCCGGATCAGCCGCAACACGCAGCTTTTCCTGCAACAGGAAGGCGGCGCCTGCCAGACAATCGACATGTGGGGCGGCTCCTACTATGTCGAACGCCTGACGCACGACCTGGCTGAAAAGGCCCTCGCCCACATCACCGAAGTCGAAAAGATGGGCGGCATGGCCAAGGCCATCGAGGAAGGCCTGCCCAAGCTGCGCATTGAAGAGGCCGCCGCCAATACGCAGGCCCGCATCGACAGCGGCACGCAGACCGTGGTCGGGGTGAACAAATTCCTTCTGGACGAGGAAGAAGACGTGCCTGTGCTGAAGGTGGACAATGCCGCCGTGCGCCGCATGCAGCTGGACAAGCTAGCTCGCCTGAAATCCGAACGCGACGAGGCAGAGGTCACTGCCAAGCTCGACGCGATTGCCAAGGCCGCCGCTGGCACCGAAGGCAACTTGCTCGCGCTGGCCGTGGATGCCGCCCGCGCGAAGGCCACGGTGGGCGAGATTTCCGAAGCCGTTGAGCGCAGCCAGGGCCGCCATCAGGCCGTCATCCGCTCCATCAAGGGCGTCTATGGTGGCGGCGTGAAGGGCGACGACAAGGCCGAGGCCGCCGCAACCCTCGCCTCAGAGTTCGAAAAGAAGCATGGCCGCAAGCCGAAAGTCTACATCGCCAAGATGGGCCAGGATGGGCATGACCGCGGACAGAAGGTTGTCGCCTCCGCTCTGATGGACCTCGGCTGGGATGTCGAGATCGGCCCACTGTTCCAGACACCGGAAGAGGCCGCCGCCGACGCGCGCAAGGCCGGGGTCGACATTGTCGCCGCCTCCTCGCTCGCGGCGGGCCACCTCACGCTGGTGCCGGAACTGAAACGCGCACTGGGCAATGAAGGCGCGGCGCACACGCAGATCATTGTCGGCGGCGTGATCCCGCCACAGGATTTCGACGCGCTCTATGCCGCCGGCGCTTCCGCCATATTCCCGCCGGGCACCGTCATCGCCGACAGCGCCATCCGCATGCTGGAAGTGCTGGACGGAGACGACGGCGCGAAAAAGGCGGCGGAATAGGAATTGGACCGGAAGCCAACAGCCGCGGAGGAAATCCTTGCGGATGTCGCTTCCGTTAGCTGTGTCCTGATCTTGGTGGCTGCGGCGAGTGCCGGTCTGCACGCATTTCTGCATCCTTTGGACAGCCGCCTGGCAGGGTTGTCGATCGTGCTTCTTTGGGGCGGCCTTTTTGCGAACAAAATTGCCGTTGCGCCCCGCCCCTCTGTCATCGAATTGTGCGCAAAACCAATCAAGGCGCTTTTTCTGAAAGGAAAAACCTCTTGAAAACCACTCGGCCCACCCCAGTTATTATTGATAAACAATAATAATGGAGCAAGACATGATCGTTTCCACCACTCCGACCCTGCAGGGCCATGAGATCACAGAATATCGCGGCATTGTCTGCGGCGAGGTCGTGATTGGCGCGCATCTCGGCAAGGACATCCTTGCCAGCTTCACCAATCTCGTCGGGGGCCGATCGAATGCCTATGAGAGCACGCTGCGCGAAACGCGCGACGGCGCCATGGATGAAATGATCGAAGAGGCCCGCAAGCTCGGCGCGAATGCGATTGTCGGCGCGAAATTCGACTACACCGTCATCGGCCAGAATGGCTCCATGATGATGGTCGCCGTCTCCGGCACCGCCGTTACGGCTGGCTAGTCCTTCGATTTGTAGGCCAATGCTGCGGCATTGGCCTCCCAATTCTGACCATCGAACGCATTCACCGTCACGTCCAGCGCCTGCCAGTTATCGATACACCGCCATGTCACGGCAAATCCATCCTGATTTGAGCGGGGCACATAGAAGCTCTTGATCCCGCAGGTCCTGCAGAAGCGGTGCTTGGCGCCGCCCGTGTTGAATGTGTATTCAGTGAGGACGTCTGCCCCCTGAAGAAGACGGAACCGGCTGGCCGGGACGATGACGTGAATATTGCCACTCATCGCGCAGATCGAGCAATTGCAATCCTCAACCTCGAAGGCCGCCGGCAGGTCCACCTCAAACCGCACTGCGCCGCAATGGCATCCGCCCTGATGTGTCGTGAACTCGCTCATCTGGCCGCTCTACCCAACCCATACAGGTGGGAAACGGTCGACCCAAGGGTCGGCGCGCTCCAACTGTCCGGCGAGGGAGTACAGTAATTCTTCGCTGCCACAGCGCCCGCCAAACATCATGCCAAGCGGCAGCCCCTGCGGCGCAGTTTCGGTCGGGTCCGTCCAGTGCAGCGGCACCGACATGGCCGGTGCGCCGATCTGGTTGAACAATGGACAGAGCGGTGCAAAAGTCGACACGGCTGCATTCATTTGCTCGGGCGAGGCCGTCAGTGCGAGCACACCCAATTTCTCTGGCGGGCGGAACAGGGTCGGCGTCAGGATCAGGTCGAGCTTCTGATCATCCAGGAAGCGTTCAAAAGTGATTGCCGCCGCATTGAACAAATTGTTCGCACGCGCCAGCTCCATCATCGGAACGGTCCGACCCAGATTGGCCATCGCAAACGTAATCGGCTCCAGCTCGTCCTCGCGCACGTCGCGGCCGAGCATCACCGAGCGCGCATCAATCGCGGCGGCGACATTGGCGGAGATGGTGAACAGCGCCGCCTTGCCCAACTCCTCCCCGTTCAGTACAGGCGCGGCTTCAACCACAGTGTGGCCGAGGCTTTCCAGCAGATGCCCCGTGGCCTTCAGACCCTCGGCTGCTTCGGGGCTCAATTCGGTGCCATTCGGCGCGGTACGCCAAAGTGCGATCTTCAGCGGCACAGGGTCTCGCGACACGGCCTCCAGGAAGGAGCCCTCCGGAGCTGGTGCCACATAGCGGCTGCCGGTCTCGCGGCCATGTGAGGCGTCCAGCAAGGCCGCATTGTCACGCACCGTGCGGCTGACGGCGTGAACCGTAGACATACCGTTCCAGCCTTCAGTCTGAAGGGGGCCCATCGGCGTGCGCCCGCGCGACGGCTTCATGCCAAACAGACCGGTGCAGGCGGCTGGAATGCGGATTGAGCCCCCACCATCACTCGCCTGCGCCAATGGCACGACGCCTGCCGCGACAGCCGCCGATGCCCCGCCCGACGAGCCACCCGATGTGCGCGTCACATCCCACGGATTGCGCGTCTGGCCATAGAGCGTGGACTCGGTGGTTGTGGTCAGGCCGAATTCGGGACTAGTCGTCTGGCCGAACATGACGAGCCCCGCCTTGCGATAGCGTTCTGTCAGCACCGAATCCTGCGACGAGACATGCCCCTTCCAGCTGACTGACCCATTGGTCAGAGGCGCGCCATCGATCATCACGGCGAGATCCTTGGTGATGAAAGGCACGCCGGCAAACGGCCCGTCAGTGGGCAAGTCTGCCAGCTGGGCTTCGGCAAGGTCGGGATAAAGGCTGGAAAAGCAATTCAGTTCAGACTGCGCGGCATGGGCCCGCGACACTGCCTCGTCCAGCAATTCTTTTGAAGAGACTTCACCGGCGCGGACCAGTTCGGCCAACCCCATCGCATCAAACGCCGCATATTCCTTCATCCTGCCCTCCTGTTTCAAGGCAGTCTGGAGCGCCCGCGGTCAGAAGAAAACCCCTAGTCTTTGGGCGGGCGCGAATTCCGGCGATTGCGCCGGTCCCGTTCCGGCCCACGGGCCAACATGTCGGCCATGGCACGGCGCTGCTCTGGGGGAAGCGCTTCGAGCCGGGCAATCATCGCCTTATGCGTGGCCGCATGAACCGACCCCTCCGCCGCGCGCAGATCGGCAAATGCCGCGCGGACGGCCTCCGCATCGAAAGGATCCGCCTTCAGCGCGTCTGCCAATTGCGCACGCACCGCATTGCGCGCATCGCGTTCTGTTCGGGATTCGCGATAGGATTCCCGCATCAGGCCAAACATAGCCCGGCGTGTTTCAGTATCTATGTCTTGGGCCAACCGGGGCCGCTCTTCACGATGGCCACGATCAGGTATATGGCGCACCAGCATGCCAACAACCAGCCCCAACAGGAGCAGGTTGAACAACAGGGAAATCGTCATCCAGAAAGAAATTCGGCGCGGCGCTCGGGCCGGGGTCTCATTCATTGCGTCGCCTCATCTTCCAGTACCAGTGTGTACGTATCAAATCCAAGCGCAGCATAAACTGCCGCTTCGGCCTGCTCGTCCTGCGTCGTGATCGGTTGGGCTACGCTCATACCGGCGAACACACCGACCGTCAGCGATGCCAACGCGCCTGCGGGAATCCAGACCGGCAGCTTCCAGCCGGATTTGCGTGCAGGGGCCGCCTTTGGCGCAGACGCAATCAAGGCGTCGCGCAAACTCTCAGAGGTCACAACATCCGGGACCTCACCCAAAAGGGCATCAATCTCGCGGGCAGCGGCAATTGCACCAGAAAAATGTTCTGGATGCGCCTTCATGCGCGCACGGGCAGCCGCCCGCTCTTCCTCGGGAAACATGTGGGGATCGGCCCCATAGGTCTCGATCAGGGCCAGGATCCGGTCGTCTGAAATCAATTGTCCGCTCATGATGCGGCCCTCTCCAACAGGCTGGCGCGAAGCGTGCGTCGTGCACGTGCCAGCAAACTTTCCAGTGCCTCCACGCTGACATCCATGATGTCTGCGGCTTCGGCTTGAGAATGTCCCTGCAGGGCGCATAGCGTCAATGCTGCGGCCTGGCGTTCCGGCAAGTGGGAGATTGCATCTTCCACCGCACGGACCCGCTGGGACTGATCCAGCAATTCTGCCGGGGTCATGGCCGGATCAGTGCGCTCCGGCAGGTGTTCCATGGTCACTTCACGGCGCTTGCGCAGCCGATCGTAACAGAGATTCAGGGCAACCCGGTGCAGCCAGGTTGAGAATTTCGCACGCGGTTCCCATCCCGGCAGCGCCTTCCAGGCGCGGAGGAAGGTTTCCTGTGTCACATCTTCAGCCTCTGAAGGGTCGCCGAGCATGCGCGTTGCCAAGGCAAGGACGCCGCTGCTGTAGCGGTCGACAAGGCTGGAGACAGCAGCGGGGTCGCCCGCTGCTGCTCGTGTGATCCGGTCGAGGTCTGAACTGAAAGCCAAGGCAGAGGACTTAACCGAAAACGGGCCGGAAGAACATCGTCATATCGCGGTAAATCACGTTGATACATCTCTGGCTTCCGGCCCATCGGGAGGTCGTCCTTATTCAGGCTGCGGGCCGTCGCCGCGCTTATGCTTACCGCCGCGACGATCTTTCATCTTCGACTTCATGGCGTCCATTTCTTCCTTGGTCACAATGCCATCGCCATCGGCATCGACCTTGTCAAAGCCGGGACGTTCCTTGCTGGCAAACTCCTCGGCGCTGATCGTGCCGTTACCGTCAGTGTCCAACTTCGCGAACATCTTGGCCTTGCGTTCCGCCATGCGCTCAGCGCGCTTGGCTTCGTGATGCGCATCCAGTTCGGCCTGCGTCACGGCGCCATCGCCATTGGCGTCAACCTCTGCAAATCTCGCAGCGCGGTGCGCATCGATTTCTGCCTTGGAGAGGTCTCCATCGCCATTGGTATCGATTTCAGCAATCATGGCTTCCATATTGCCGCGTTGGCCATGATGTCCCTTGCCGCGATGACCGTCGCCCGGTTGGGCAATGGCGATCATTGGCAGGGCCAGGGCCGCAATGGCGGCGATCGAAGCGGTTGCAATCGTAGTACGTTTCATTGAGAAAACTCCGTTTGTTTTACTCACCCATCGCGTATTGAACGGGTTGGCCCGGAGTTTCCGTCGCTCAAAGCTGAAGTTTTTTCACCGCCAGCATGTGAATCTTTGATTTCACTGAGGAAATTTCTGCCTCAAGCGCGTCGAATGTCTCCATATCCACCGATCGACAGAGCCTGTCCTTCAAGCCTTCCGGTATGTGCCCGCCCGCCATTTCGCTGCCGAGCGCCAATCTGTGAACCTGCTGGAGCGACTGAAGAAAGGTGACTCCCTCTTCAAGTAACGTCCTTTCCGCCTCCGGAAGCGACGAGCAGGAAATCGCCTCGCGCGTATTGGAACGGATCGCATCCGGTTCGCCACGCAACAGCATGTCGCGCTGAACGACAAACTCGGCATCCACCAGACCGCCTTCGGCCGTCTTCAGGTCCCAAAGGCCTGTCCCCGGCTTCTCGCGATAGAGCCTCTGGCGCATGTCCGCCACGTCCTGTGAGATCGTACCATCCGTCTTGCCCGCGCGCGCGACGATAGCTTCGCAGGCGATCTTCATGATGCGATAGCAGAGCGCCTCGTCGCCCGTGACCGGTCGCAGGCGGGTCAGCGCCATATGCTCCCAGGTCCAGGCATCATGATTTTGGTAGCGCTCGAAAGCCGGCACGCTGACCGCAACGGGTCCGGCGCCGCCGGAAGGCCGCAATCGCATGTCGACTTCGTAAAGATCCCCCTCAGCTGTGGGAGCCGTCAAGGCCGTTATCAGGCGCTGCGTAAATCGCGTGTACCAGGTCTGCGCCACCATCGGGTCTGCGTCGTAGATCACGATAATGTCGAGATCGGACCCGGCCGTCAGTTCCCGCCCGCCCAGCTTACCCATGGCAAAGATGGCCCAACTGCCCGGCCGCGGACCATAGCGGTCCTCGGTTTCACTCTCAGCGGCGCTGGCCATTTCCTGAATGGTCTCATCGGCAAGGTCTGACCAGTGCGCCCCGGCATCGCGCGCATTGATCAGGCCATGCAACAAGCGGTGCCCGATCAGGAAATTCTGTTCCCGGTGGTAGCGTCGCCACGCATCCAGCGCGCCATCGAAACTGACCGTGTCGTCAATCACCGGACGTGGCGGTTCCTGACGACTGACCAAGGCTTCCAACAGGTCGGGGCGGCGTGACAGAATCTGCGCGAGGCGTGGCGCGAGCGCGAGCGTGGATACAAGGTCATCCAGCAGGGTCTGCTCCGCCAACAGCATGGACAGCGTCTGCACGCCAGAGGACATCCCTTCGAAGAAACGCGAGAACCAGCGAAACGCCTCATCAGGCTCACCCGTCTTGCCCATCGCTTCCAGCATGCTTGGCAGCAAGGCTGTCAGCAGTTCCCGGCCCCGGGCCGTGCGCGTTGCTGGCACGCGCCCCCGATGCCAGGACCGGATCGACTCAATGGCCGCGCTTGGGTTGCTGAAGCCCAGCGAAGCAAGCGTTTCAATCGTCCCCGGATCATCATCAACACCCGTGAAGACAAGATTGCCAAGCGGACTGGCGTCCAGTGCCCGGTCTTCATGAGCAAACAAACCGTCATAGTGCGCCTGAACGCAGCGGCGTGTGGCCTGCAAGTCCCGGTCGAATGAGGCAAGATCGGCATAGCCACAAAGCATGGCCACGTCCTTGCGGTCATCTTCGCCCGCCGGGACGGTATGGGTCTGCTCGTCGCGGCGCATCTGGACCCTGTGCTCCAGATTGCGCAAGGCGAGATAGGCCGTCTCCAATTCCTCGGCCGTGTTGCGTTCGACCACACCTGCACCCGTTAGCGCGGCGAGCGCGCCGAGCGTGGAATTATCGCGCAGTTCCGACTGTCGCCCACCAAGGATCAATTGTTGCGTCTGGGCAAAGAATTCGATCTCGCGAATACCGCCCGGCCCCAGCTTCACATTCGGCGAGACGGTCTCGAAATCGGCGCGCCCTACTTTGCTGTTGATCATCCGCTTGATGGCCTGGATGTCGCCAATCGCCCAATAGTCGAGATTACGGCGCCAGACAAAAGGCTGCAGGATTTTCAGGAAACGGTCCGCACTCGCATGGTCTCCGGCGGTCGGACGCGCCTTGATCCAGACCATCCGCTCCCAGTTCTGACCCACACTCTCATAGTAAAGGTCCGCCATCTTCGTTGAGACCGCCAGGGGCGTCGACGACGGATCGGGCCGCAATCGAAGGTCGGTTCGGAACACATAACCGTCACCCGTCGCTTCCTGCATCATGCGGACGAGGTCCCGTGCGATACGCTGTGCGGTCTCCCCGGCGGAAAAGTCACCGTCCATGAACACACCCGGCTCATAGAACACGCAGATATCGATATCGCTGGAATAGTTCAGCTCATACGCGCCCATCTTGCCAAGGGCGACCGCGAAGATGCCCGCGCCGCCAAGATCCCGTTTGGCGAGAGACGCACGCAATACTGCTTCAAGGCACTCTTCGGCAAACTCGCTGAGCGCGCGCGTCACACCCATTACTGGCAACACGCCGGCCAGGTCTTCTGCTGCGAGCGATAGATGCAGTTGCGCCTTGGCCTTGCGCATGGTTGCCATGACATCGGCTTCGGGCAAATCGGCTGGAATATCCCTGACGGCCTGCAAGGCATCGCGCCAATGCCCGCGCACGCCCGTCTCATGCAGGCGCCGCAAATAGGGCGCCGCTGGCAGAGCCCGCTCCAGCGCGGTTTCGGCGGTATCTGCGACTGGCAGGATCGTCAGCATACGGGCATCACACTCTCGGCAGGCGCAGCGTGGCCTTCAGACCCGGCATGTCCGGATCGCCGCCCGCATCACTCAGGATCAAACTGCCGCCATGCATGTCTGCCACGGAATCGACGAGCGCGAGACCAAGGCCGGATCCAGGCTGAGTGCGCGCCGAATCCATACGCTGGAAGCGCTGTACGACGAGTTCGCGCGAGCCCTCCGGGACACCGGGGCCGGAATCCACAACAGTCATATCGACGGTGCCATTCGGGCCGCGCGTAATGGAGAATGTGATGGCACCGCCTTCGGGCGTGTACTTCACGGCATTGTCGAGCAAGTTCGACAAGGCCTGACCCACAAGGTCACGATCCGCAAGAATGGTAAGGTTGCGAGAAATCTGGCTCTTGAAGGAAAGTCCCGCTTCCTCGCAGGCCGGGTCGAAGAGTTCGGCCAGTTCTTCGCCGAGTTCCGACACATCCATCCGTACACGCTCGCCTTCCGCGCCCGCTTCCAACCGCGCAAGGCGGAGGATTGCGTTGAACGTGCCGAGCACCCGGTCCACCTCCTCGACCGTCACTTCCAGAGTAGCCTCGGCGCTTTCGCGTGACATCGGTTCGGACAGGGCGATCTCCAGTCGATTGCGAAGGCGCGAGAGAGGCGAGCGCAGGTCATGCGCAATTGCGTTCCCTGTATGGCGCGTGGAATCCACCAGCTTCTCGATCTGGTCGAGCATGGCATTCAGCCGGGACGCCAGCCGGTCGAACTCGTCGCCAGATCCGCGCACGGGTGCGCGCCTGCCCAATTCCCCGCCCATCACGGCCTCGGCCGTCCGCGCGAGTTCATCTGCCCGTCGCGCGGCTCCGCGCGAAATCAGGATTCCCCCCAGCAATGAGAAGACCAACCCGATGGGAGCGGCAATGAAGATTGCGCGCTGTATGCGCCCCACAATCGCCGTCTGCTGTTCGGTGTCAAATGCCACCAGCAAAGCACCACCATTGTCACGCAGGCGCACGATACGACCTGCTGCCTGCCGCAGGATCTCGGTTCCGTCCGGCTCCTGCTGGCGGAACTCGAAATAAACGGTCTGCACGTCTGCTGCTGGCGGCGCCGTCGGCATCCGCCCGAAATGGCCCGCAATCTTTCGGCCCGAAGAGTCTTCAAGATAGTAGAAATAGGTAGAGCCGGTGCGCGTCATCCGCTCCAGAACGGACTGGCTGAGACGCTCCATTCCGCCTGTGAAATAGGCGTTTCCAAGCTGCTCGAATTCGAGATCCATCCGCCGCTCGCTCTCCGTGCGGATATAGTAGACCGTCGAATAATAGAGATAGACCAGCAACGCAGCCGAAAACGCCGCAAACATGGCGCTGTAGATCAGCGCCAGTTTGAACGTCGTCGTCTTCAGGAAGGTCGGCAGTGCGAGTCTCATGTGGTGCTAGGTGCCAGTCGCCTGCCCGGGCGTCTAGCCCTGCAGGCGATAGCCAGCCCCGCGCACCGTATGCAGAAGTGGCTCTTCGAATTCCTTGTCGATCTTCGCGCGCAGGCGCGAGATGTGGACGTCGATCACATTGGTCTGGGGGTCGAAATTATAATCCCACACCTTCTCCAGCAACATGGTACGCGTCACGACCTGTCCGGCATGGCGCATAAGATATTCCAGCAGACGGAACTCGCGCGGCTGGAGGTCGATCTTCTGCCCGGCCCGCGTCACTTTGCGGGTCAGCAGATTCATTTCAAGATCACCGGCTTTCAGGACCGTCACCTGTTGCTCCACCGGCAGGCGACGGCCGAGTGCCTCGACCCGTGCAGCGAGTTCGGCCGGAGCAAATGGCTTGGCGAGATAGTCATCCGCGCCAACCTTCAGCCCCTGCACCCGATTTTGGACATCGCCCAGAGCTGACAGGAAGAGGGTCGGCGTCTTGCCGCCCGCTTCCCGGTATTCCTTGACCAAGGTCAGGCCATCTTTTTCCGGCAGCATCCGGTCTACGACAAGCGCGTCGAATTCAGACGCCCGCGCCATGGCCAGGCCGCTATCACCATCGGTTGCCATGTCGACGCGGTGGCCCGCCTCGACCAGAACCTTCTCGATGAAGCTGGCCATTTCGATGTCATCTTCAATTACGAGAACATGCATGGTGTCTTCCTGAACCGTATCAAGCATCGGAATCTCCTATTCGGCGTCCGACAGGTCAATGGTGCGATAATTCGTGATCTGGCCAATACGGACTGCGATCAGAATTTTCGTGCGCTTGGCGTTCTTGGCGTCGGTAATTGCCTTGCGGAAAGCTTCGACGGATGTGGCCGGCTTGTTGTTCACTTCCAGGATGACCATGCCTTCCTGAATGCCGGCCTCTTCCATGACGCCGTCCTTGGTGATGCCCGACACGAGCAGGCCATTTTCGCCTTCACGCAAGCCAAGACGGGTGCGCAATTCGTCGTCCATCTTCTCGAACGTCGCGCCAACTTCCTTCACTTCCTTGCCGGTATCCGGCGCCGTCGTGGCTGACGAAGAAAGCGCCGGTTCGACGATCGCATTCGGATTGCTCGGACGCTCGCCGACGGTGACATTTAGGGTCTGTTTCTTGCCGCCGCGAATAATCTCGAACTTGTTCTGCGTATTGGCGATCAGTTTGCCGACCAGCCGCGTCGTCGATGTGGCATCGGTGACCTTGTCGCCATTTACGGACAGGATGATGTCGCCACGTGCGAGGCCGCCTTTTTCTGCCGGACTGCCATTGGTGACATCGGCAATGATTGCACCTTTGGCATCCTTGATGCCTTGGGCCTCGGCCATATCATCTGTCAGGTCCTGGATGGCAACACCCAGCCAGCCGCGTGAGACCTTGCCGTCCTTGATCAGGGACTTGGTCACTTCACTGGCGAGCTCTGCCGGAATCGCAAAGCCGATCCCGACAGAACCGCCCGTCGGCGAAAAGATCGCCGTGTTCACACCAATCACATTGCCATTGAGGTCAAAGGTGGGGCCACCGGAATTGCCCCGGTTGATGGAGGCATCGATCTGGAGGAAATCTGTATAGGGGCTGTCCGGGCCAATCTCGCGGCCATCGGCTGACAAGATGCCCGCAGTGGCAGTGCCGCCAAGTCCAAATGGATTGCCAAGCGCGACCACCCAGTCGCCCTTGCGCATAGTGTGGGAGTCGCCAAAGCTGACGAAGCGATATTCGCCCGGCTCTGTAACACGCAGCACAGCCAGATCCGTTTGCGCATCGGTGCCGACCAGTTCGGCGTCGAGCTCTGTCCCGTCCTTCAGGACGACCTGAATGGCCGTAGCGCCCTCAACCACGTGATTGTTCGTAACGATGTAGCCATCCTTGGAGATGAAGAAGCCCGACCCAAGCGAGCGACCCTCGCGCGTTTCCGGTTCTTCTTCCTCTTCCTGACGGCGCTGTTCCATGAACTCATCCAGGCCAGGCATGCCGCGAAATTGTTCGAAGAATTCCTGCATGTCAGCCATACGGCCGACTTCGCGCTCGGTGGTAACGTTGACGCTGACCACGGCCGGCTCAACTTGTTCGATCAAATCGGCAAAACTGAGCGGCGCGCCCCGTGGCGCTTCAATCTGGATCGGCTGGGCACCCGCCTCCGGGCTGAAGATCTGTGGGGCGAGGGAGAAAGAGCCTACCATCGCCACGCCCACCAGCGCAGCTACCATGGCCTGTCTCGATATGCCGATTGTCTTCATTCCTGTCTCCAAGTCACTGAAAAATTTGCCTGTATTGGGCATGTGGGCCAGCATAAGCCTGCCACAAGCATTGTGGTCATTAAAAGACAGTAAGGCGATTTTCACGCGCCGGTAAGAAAATTGCCCCTGATTTCTCCTGGCTTGACGCGACAACCTCCGGTCGACTTGCCCCAACAGTGTGAATCTGAAGGTAACTCTACAGAAAGCTGTTTTTTAATGAAGTTTACGCAAGTCCGGTCAAAAGTCCCTTGTAAGCCAAGTATTTTGCGCTCATTCTATTTGCGGAACAAGGCTATGGGGCTTCGAGCGAAGATCAGGACATCCTCTCAACCGGCACATCGTGCCAGGCTGAGTGTTGGGTTGCCTGCCACTCTTCACGCGAGCTGCCCCGACCCCTTGCCGGCGTCGCACAGGCCCTTTTCAAGGTTCTGCGGCATTCGCCTCCGGAGGCAATGTGTCCCTGCCAGGACGTCATCTCCGGGCCATTGCAATCGTCAAGCGCGTCCCCACCCAGCTGACGAATGTTATGGAGCGGCGTCGGCATCCTTTCCCACAGTCTCACAGACAGGCTTCGACAAGCATTGATTTCTGGCCAAGCGAATGGTCTTCAACCAGATGCCCTCTGGTGGGGCAAAAGGACGAGCAGTTGCATAATAAGCTGACAATAATTCTGACCGGATTGGCCGGGTGCGCTCTACTGGCCAGCGGCATTTCCCTCGCGCCGCCTGGCACTTTGGCATTGACCCTCTGCCTCGGCGCCCTCCTGCTTGGGCTCAGTGTCATTGATTTTCGCACATTGACCCTTCCCGATACCCTGACGGCCTCAACAGTCCTGCTCGGCATCCTGATGGTCTGGCTGACCCGGCCTGAAGCCTGGCGGGCGCACCTGATCGGCGGACTGGTCGGCTATGGCATTCTGGTGATGGTGGAACTCGGCTATCGCCACTTGCGTGGCAAAGACGGACTCGGACGGGGCGACGCCAAACTGCTCGGCGCGCTTGGCGTATGGACTGGTTGGGCGGGCCTTGCCCCCATTATGCTCGTCGCGTCGGCCTCCGCACTGGTGGGCGTGATCGGACTGTCGGCGCTCGGAATCCGCAAGGTCGATGCCGATACGCCCATTCCATTCGGGCCGTTCATCGCGCTGGGCGGATGGGTTGTCTGGCTTGGCGGACGTTTCTTCCTGCCAACCGGACTCTACTAGGCGTCTTCCGGCTCGACGGGATCCACCTGCGCCCTGCGCGAGCGCGCAATCGCGATGCCGATGAACGCGCCAAACAGCAATAGCAAGAATGGCCCGCCCCATAGTAGCCAGCCCGCTACACCGTCCGCCTTCGGACGGAACAGGACAAACTCGCCATACCGGTCCTCGAACCAGCCGCGCACCTCTTCGTCACTCGCGCCATCCTCGATCATCACGCGTACCCGCGCGCGCATGTCTTCGGCAATTGGCGCGGCGGACTGGGAAATCGGTTCATTCTCGCAGGCGACACAGCGCAGCTCGCGCATCAGGGATTGCGCGCGGGCCTCCTGTTGCGGGTTATCCAGCGCAACATCTTCGGCCACAGCGAACCCGGCAAGCACCAGACTGATCAGGATTACAACGAACTGTTTCATGCTTTGCGCCTTGGCCACAGGCTGAAGGCACCGCCCAGCGCCATCAGGATCACGCCGAAATATAACAGGTCAATCATCGGATTATAGTAGACCCGAAACACCCAGCGCGGCGCGCCATCCACCATGCGCTGCTCGCCCAGCGCTGCATAGAGATCGCCGGTGCCCGTCTTGTGGATCGCAGTTTCCGTGGTCGGCATTTGTGCCGCCGGATAATAGCGTTTCATGGGCGTCATGATCGCCTTGGCGCCGCCGCGCGTCGCGGTCAGCTGCGCCCGGTCGGCATACCAGTTCGGGCCTTCGATTGCGCGCACCTGATCAAGGGTCAGCGTCCAGCCGGCCACTGTGCCAGATCCGCCTTCTGCCAGCGCCACCGTCGTCTCATACCGTCCCGTGGTCTCGACGACCGCACCAATCACAAACAGGCCGAGGCCCATATGGGCCAAAGTCATGCCCCAGACGCGCGGCGGCAGACGGAAGATGCGTCCCGGCGTGATCGCCCGGCGCTTCAATTCCCACAGTGCGCCAATCACCAGCCACGCACCCAGTGCAAGGCCAAGTGCTGCGCCGATCGAAATGTCCCAGAGGCCGACCCCCAAGGCGAGGAAGACCAGCGCCAGCGTACCGCCAGCGATCGCCCATTTGGACCAGTTCTTCAAATCCGCCTTGCCCCAGGCCCAAGCCTGAACCACGGGCAATATGAGCAGCAACAGTGCCAGCATCGGCGTGAACGTCAGATTGAAATAGGGCTCGCCAACAGAAATCGTCCGGCCGGCTGCCTCTGCCATCAGCGGAAAAAGCGTTCCGAGCAACACGGTCAGCGCCGCCACGATCAGAACGATATTGTTCGCCATCAGCGCGCCTTCCCGGCTGAGCAACATCCACGGCTTCCCGCCCGGCAGTTTTGGTGCCCGCATGGCAAACAGCACCAGCGCAAAGCCGCCATAGGTCAGCAGGCCGAACAGCAAGAGCATGCCCCGCTCCGGGTCCACGGCAAAGGCGTGCACAGACGTGAGGATGCCCGAGCGCACGAGGAATGCGCCCATGATCGAGAACAGGAAGGCCAGCACCGCCAGCAGCGCCGACCAGGCCCCGAAGCCTTCGCGCTTCTCTGTCACGACAACCGAATGCAACAGCGCAGCCCCGATCAGCCACGGCATCAGCGAAGCATTTTCCACCGGGTCCCAGAACCACCAGCCGCCCCAGCCAAGCTCGTAATAGGCCCAGTAGGAGCCGAGCGCGATGCCGAGCGTAAGCGGAATGAAAGCAGCCAACGACCAGCGCCGCGCCTCCTTCGCCCAGACCGAATCGACCCGCGCTTCCATCAGGCCAGCCGCCGCCAGCGCAAACACGAAGGAATATCCGACATAGCCAAGATACAGCATGGGCGGATGAATGCTGAGCGCCGGATCCTGTAAGAGCGGGTTCAGCCCTGCGCCCTGAAATGGCGCTGGATCCAGCCGCAGGAAGGGCGACGATGCAAACAACAAATAGGCCAGCGCGCCGACCGCCAGCAGGCCCTGAATGCCGAGCGCGCGCGCCTCGAACAGGTCGCGCCCGGTGCGCATCCACAGCGCACCTGCTGCGCCAAAGCCAAGCGTGACAAGACACCAGAGCGCCATCGAACCTTCATGGTTCCCCCAGGCGCCTGCGATCTTGTAGATCATCGGCTTCAGCGTGTGCGAATTGTTCGCCACCAGCGCGACCGAGAAATCAGACCGGGCAAAGGCCACGATCAGCGTCACAAAAGACAGGATCATCACCGCGAAACCGGCATAAGCGGCCAGCCCCGCCATCCGCCGTTGGCCCGTCAGGCCGAACATGCCCTGCGCCAGCGCCGCTGCCAGCGCCAGGAAGGCCGCAAAATGGCCGAGTTCGATCATCCGGCCACGTCCAGCGGTTTCAGTTCCCGCGGCTGGTAGTTTTCATCATGCTTGGCGAGGATCTGTCGCGCCGTGAACGCGCCCTCCGGCCCGAACTGGCCGGTTGCCACCACACCCTGTCCTTCGCGGAACAGGTCTGGTGCGATACCGGTATAGCTGACACGGATCGTGTGGGGGCTGTTGTCGATGACGGTGAAAATCATGGTCGCGCCATCTTCGGAATAGGCCAGTGATCCCGGCTCGACCCAGCCGCCGACCTTCACAACCTTGCCGTCTTCCGGCTGGCCTTGCTCGGCCAGGATTTCCGGCGTGTAAAACAGGTTGGCATTCTCGCGCAGCGCAAAGAAAGCCAGCACCGCCGCCGCCAGGAGCAGCAGCGCCGCAATGCCAAAAGTATAGAGTCGTCGTGTCCGTGCGCGCATGGCGAGACTTATAAGGGGACTTGCACCGAAAAGGGAGTGCGGCGAAAGCAACCCGATTTCAAGGACCGGCAAAGCATCCTGTCAGGCAGTCCGGTAAATTGCAGCCCAAAAGCAGTTTTCAAATTCTACAAGCTTGCCCACAGTCACAAAACGCAGCCTCATAGTTGGAAAACTTCGTGTCGGGGAAACAAGGAAAGCCACCATGATAAAACGTATTCACGCCGTGAATGCAGCCGCATTTTGCATTTTTGTTTCCGCTTGCGCGGCTCCCTCGATCACTGAAGGTGGTGACATCGCGGAGGTTGATACCCCGTGGCAGGCTGAAACTGTCAACTGGGACCAGACAACAGATGACATCAACCGGCTGGTTGAGCGCTACAACGCACCTTCGGCGGCGGTGGCAGTTATCTCTGATGGGGAGATTGTTTATGCGCAGAGTTTCGGTCTGCAGGAAATTGAAACCCACACTCCGGCAAGCCTCGAGACAATGTACGCGGTGGGGTCGATTTCGAAGACGTTCACGAGCGCGCTGATCGGGACACTGGAAAACGAAGGCAAACTCGCTCTCACCGATCATCCGTCCAGACATGTACATGATCTGCAGTTCCGCTCGGAAGAGCTTTCAGCCAATCTCAGCGTGGCCAACCTGCTGTCACAAACATCCGGGCTGCCTAGACTCGATGGCTCTTACGTATTCTTTCCGGAAAAGGATCAGGTAGATCTGGCGCCACGGTTCCTCCATTTCGGTGCGTCTTGTCGGGTGGGCGATTGCTGGTCTTACAACAACATGAATTTCATCATGCTGGATATGATCGCCGAAAGCGTCACCGGACAATCGAAAAGCCAGATGCTCATGGACAAACTTCTGGTGGGTGCCGGGATGAAAAGCACAGTCAGTTCGACCGAAGCATTTTCCAGATCTGCCAACGCCGCCACCGGGTACACCAAGACCGGAGATGATATGAGACCCGCCGCAACGGAGTATCTGTTCGGAGAACAAGTGTACGCAACGGCATCAGACATGGCCCGCTGGCTAAATCTCTGGATGACCGAAGGGGGCGGTATTATTCCGGCTGACTATGTTCAGCGTGCCATATCCATGCAGGCGATTGAGAATGGCAGCGCTCCCAGCAAGGATGAGCCCGGCGCATATCTATTTGGGTACGGCTACGGGTGGAGCGTTAAGTCGGTGGAGGGCAATTTTGTCGTACACCATGGCGGCAATGAAAATGGTTTCTCGGCTCAGATTCTGTTCGTTCCGGCATCTGGCATCGGCGTCGTCACCCTGACCAATCAACAAGACTCCATCCTGCCTTACGTCGTCAATGACCTGCTATTGCGCCGAAACCTGTCCCTTCCAGAAACCGGTGTTGACGAATATCCGGTCGTGGTCGGTACGTCAGCGCCGCTTCTGTCAGACACCACAGCGAAACTGAACCTGAATAGGGATGCGCCGTTCCCGCTGGAGCTCACGACGCTACCGGGCAGATATAGCGCACCCGGTTATGGTACGATCGAAATCCGATTGGATGACGACGTTCTCAAACTGCGTACTCCCGCTGCCGATTTTGTGCTCTCACATCGTGAGGGTACGGTATTCAGTCTGGGTACCACCGAGTCCGTTCCGATGGGAATCAATCTCGATTTTTTTGAAGTCACATTTGAGGAAGATTCTCTTTCGATGAATCTGGCCAGCGAACCCGTCGTGTTCGAGAAATCTGATGCCCAGATTGTGAGATGATCTCGCTATTGCGTGTCAGCAGGTTCAGGTGCCTCAGGACGCGGCTCTGAGGCAGCATCACCAATGCCCAGCGCTTCGATCATCGGGGCGAATCGTTCGCGGCGCGGATCGTCTTCCGGCAGGCGCGAATAGATATAGCGCATGGCCTGTTCGGCCTTTTCCTGATCGCCTGCCTGCGACGCACCCATGGCCGCCCACATACCCGCGCGCACCTGGGTTTCATCCAGTTCATAGGCCTTGGCGAACAGGCGCGTGGCCTCTGGCGAGACCGCGCCATTGTTCAGCTCGACCAGCGCATCGCCAAGCGCCAGCAAGGCCGGCATGAATTCATTGTCCCGCCGCAAGGCAGACTGGTAGGCCCTTGCTGCATCCGACGTGCGTCCCTGCGCGCGCAGGATTTCACCAATGAAATAGTGTGGCTGCGGGTCTTCAGGGCGTTCCACCACGGTCGCCTCAAGACGCGACAGGGTTTCAGCCTGGGTCAGCGCGCCCGGATCGGTGCGGATTTTCTCCATCAGGCCAGCCTGCCGGTCTTTCATCGGCAAATCGCCCATACCGGGTTTGCCGACCAGCAGATATCCACCAATCGCCACCGCCAGACAAAGTGCGAGGATGATACCGTTCCGACGTGTCATGATTTTGGAAACTTCAACACGGCCTTCAGGCCACCCATGCCGGAATCCCCCAGATCGAGACTGCCGCGATGCAGTTCGGCCAGTTCCTTGACGATGGACAGGCCCAGTCCGGTGCCGGGGGTGGTCTCATCGAGGCGCACGCCGCGCTTCAGGGCGCCCGCACGTTCTTCTTGCGTCAGCCCCTTGCCGTCATCCTCTACCTCTATGGTCAGCGCCTCTGCCCCATCGCGAACCCGCACCATCACTTCGCTCCGGGCCCATTTGCAGGCGTTTTCCATCAGATTGCCGACCATTTCTTCCAGATCCTGTTTCTCTCCCCGGAACACGGCCCCGGCCCCGCCGTCAACGGACACGTTGACGCCCCTGGCATCATAGAGACGGTTCAGCATGCGGGCGATGCCATCGATCACGGGGCGCAATTCGGTGCGTGCGCCAAGCGTCTGCGCCCGCGCCACCATTTGCGCGCGCTTCAGGTAATGCTCGACATTGGTCTGCATGTTTTCCGACTGGCGACGCACCACATCATCCAGCAAAGTATCACCGGTCGCCTCGTTGCGCAGCACGGCCAGCGGCGTCTTCAGGGCATGGGCAAGGTTACCGACATGCGTCCGCGCGCGCTCGACCACCTGCCGGTTATGCTCAAGCAGCTTGTTCAATTCATCGGCGAGCGGGCGCACTTCGGCCGGATAATCCTCAGACAGTTTCTGCCGCGTGCCTTCACGCACCTCGGCAACGTCATCCCCGATGCGCCGCAACGGACGCAGCGAGAACGATATGCCCGCGACCATCGCCGCGAACACACCGCCGAACAGGGCAATCATCGTGCCCAGCAACAAATTCCGGAAGCGCGTCGCCGCCGCATCATTGGCCGCGCGGTCAGCCGCCGCCACCAGAACAAGCGGCGTGTCACGATTGGCGATCAGGATCGCGCGAGACGCCACGCGCACATGCTGTCCGGCCGGACCAACAAGGTCAAAGTCCCCGAACTGCGTCATGCCGGGATTGGCCAGCGTCCGATCCAGTTGACCGTCGCTGAGGGGAACGGGCTCGTCCCAGAGGCTGCGCGAGCGAATGTCTCCCGCGATGTCGCCTTCGGAGCTGACCCCCACAATGGCCCAGTAGCGCCCGGAATATTGCGTGCGAAAACGCACATCCCCGAGAAAGAATTCGCGCTGGGAATCCGTGACCTGGCCATCTTCGAGAAACGCCCCTTCCCGAGTCATCTCGCGGGTCAGGCCAACAAGATTCTGTTCCAGATCCTCTTCCAGCAAGCTGAGCGTCTGCGCGCGATAGACCGCTGACAAGGCGAGCGCGCCGCCGACCAGCACGACCAAGCCCCACACCGCCGCTGCCAGCATGATCCGCCGCGCCAATGACAGGCGCGTCCAGCGGTCCAGCAGGGTCGGGTTTGAAGGGGCGCTGTCGCTCATGGTCCGGGCTCCGGCGCGGTGCGGGCCTTATCCGACGACGCGGGTTTCGGCATCCGGCACGACAAGGCGGTAGCCAAGGCCCCGCTCGGTCTGGATACGGTCCTGCCCGATCTTGCGGCGCAGGCGACCGATGAAGACCTCGATCGTGTTCGAGTCGCGATCAAAATCCTGATCGTAGATGTGTTCGACCAGTTCCGTGCGCGGCACGACGCGGCCCATATGATGCATCAGGTAAGACAGAACGCGATATTCGTGCGCGGTCAGTTTCACAGGTTCGCCATTCACACTGGCACGGGCGGCGCGCGTATCGACCACCAGCTTGCCAGCCTCCAGCGTCGCGGCAGAGTGACCGGCGGCGCGGCGCAACAGGGCGCGCAAGCGCGCCAGCAACTCTTCGGTAATGAACGGCTTGGTGAGGTAATCGTCAGCGCCGGCATCAAAGCCAGCCACCTTCTCGCTCCACGAATCGCGGGCGGTCAGAATCAGGACCGGGAAGGATTTTCCGTCCGCACGCCATTTCTTCAGGACGCTGACGCCGTCCATCTTCGGCAGGCCGAGGTCCAGGATCACCGCATCATAGGGTTCGGTGTCGCCCAGAAAGTGGCCATCCTCGCCATCTGCGGCGAGGTCCACAGCATAGCCTGACTGTGAGAGCACATCGGCCAGCTGGCGGCGCAAGTCTGAATCATCTTCAACTACCAGGATACGCATCTACACGTCCCTCCGATCTAATAAGCAATGTCGGGTCAAGCACCCTGCCGGTCAAGGACTGCACCCGTACGGGCGTCCACCGTAAAGCGCATCTTGCGGCCATCCCCCGTCATCCAGTCGATCTTGTATTGCGGCTTGCCGCCATTATCGAACAGGTCTGCACCGAGTTGATAGCCGCCATATTGCCGCTTCAGGCTCTGGAAAATCTGGCTGAGGGGAACGGTTTTGCCCTGCCGCACCGAATCGCGCGCCTGGCCGGGCGACCATTGGTTACGCCAGTCCTGAGCGATCGCCGGAGGCGTCACCACAAGGCCCATGGCCAGAAGAAGGGCAGAAATCCGTTTCATACCATGGCTGTATAGGCATCAGGCTCTGAATACCAAGTGAACATATGCCGTCGGATTCGTTCAGGCTGCGATTGGTGCCAACAGGATGGGCAATCAAGCACGTTTCGGACGCGCACGACGCTGTTGCGCGGCTGCCTCGACGTTCGGGTCTGACGCGATCACGAGCCCGCGCATTACGCCCTTCATCACGGCGGAGGTTCGGTCGAACACGTCCAGCTTGGCAAAGATTCGTTTCACGTAAGTGCCAACAGTCTCCTGGCTGAGGTCCAGCATGTCCGCGATGCCCGCATTGCTGCGGCCTTGCGCCATCCAGTGCAACACGTCGAGTTCGCGGCTGGACAGGTTCATCTCATATTGCAGCTCAGCCGACATCAGCTGGCAATAACGCAGATAGGCGGTCTCGGCGCCAATCTGGAAAAGCGACAAATCGACTCCGTCCAGATCATCTTCTCCGGATTCCGAACTGGCGGCGATGAAGCCGACCCGCGCCGCCGACCCGTAAGTGGCGACGCATATGCCCTTCGCCATGCCCCATTTGGACAAGTCTGAAAGGTATCGGGTTTCCCGCTCATTCAGCACGACATCGCTTGGCAAGTCATGCCAGCGAAAGGCCGTTCCGATCCGCACCGAAATGTCTGGCAGCGGGTCGTCCATATGACGGGCATCGCGATAGGCGGTTTCCCACTCTTCCGGAAAGCCTGCATTGGTCAGCCCGCGACCTACCGAGCGATCATGGCCAACCGGGGACAGACACAAAAGCCGCGGCACACCCATCTCGCCAAAGGCCGAGACGGCCGCTTCGCGCAGGTCCTGCAACGATCGCGCCTCTATCAGGCCCTTCAATTTGTTGAGCACGCCACTGCCTCCCCGGACTCGAGGAGGATTGTGAGGGCTCGCGCGATATTTTCAAGCAGAATAGTAGAAATACTATCCATCTCTTCGATGTTTCGCTCTCATCTGGTCGGCGACAAGCTCAGAAATCGGGTCCGACACGATGACCATTCCCTGACGGACCCCCTTCATCACGGCCGAGGTTCGGTCGAACACTTCCAGCTTGGCGAAGATACGCTTCACATATGTATTGACCGTGTCCTGACGGATGCCAAGCACATCGGCGATGGCACTATTGCTGCGGCCCTGCGCCATCCAGTAGAGGACGTCCTGTTCGCGACCGGACAGCTGGACCGGTATGTCCGGGTCCATGGTTACCAACTGGCAAAATCGAATGAAGGACGACATGCCCACAAACTGAAAGAACTCGCGGTCAATGCTCTCGACTTCCGGTCCGTCCGGATCCGTGCTGGCCGCGATCAGACCCACTCTCGACACATTGCCATATTGGAGCATGCAGATTCCCTGACCCATCTGCATCTCTCTGAGGAACTCCATATAGGCGAGTTCATTCTCTGAGAGCGACACCGATGATGGCAGACGGTGCCAGTATAGCGGCCCGCCAATTCTGGAAGCGGCGTCCGGGATCGGGTCGTGAACCTGCCAGTTCAGTTCGTATGATTTCTGCCACGTCTCAGGAAAGCCGAAGCTCGCCGTGTTTCGGGTCAGCGACCGGTCACTTCCAATGGGACCCTGAAAATAGACGCGGGTCAGTCCAATCTCGCGCAAAGCGGCAACGGATCTGTCAAATATATCTTCGACCGTACGTGATCGAACTATATGGCGCAGATGGCCCAGCATTGGTCCAATCCCATTTTTCGAATGGGAAGATAGACCAAACCCGCCCTGCGGCAATCATATTCGCCCGCTTTAGGGTTGAATATTGATGGGCCCGCTGCCTCTCTCGCGAGACGGGAGCCTCCGCTCTGTAACAGCTGCGACAGACCTAGCCGCCGAGCAGCAGCAACGTCGTCGCATCGGAACTGATACCCGCCTGCAGGGCATAGAGGTGATCCAGCAGGTTCAGGGTTTCCTTGGCATCATGGCAGCGGTCATCGACATAGAACCAATAGTCACGATACTCGACCGCTATCGTCGCAGTGGTCGGGCGCGCCGCCGCCGATTGCACGGCGAACAGGCCCCCATTCACATCATGCCAGCCTCCCGGTGCCCGACAGGGGTCGTCCGAATATTCCAGGACAGGTTGCGAGGCACGGGCAATGTCGCGGTGCGCCTCGGGCACGTGAACCGATTGCGACAACGCCGACAACACGCCGAGCAGAGATCGCCCGCGCGCCGCATAATCGCCGAGGGCATTGCCCCGCGTTGATATCTCCGTGATGTAGCGGTCACCCGGAATCACACTGACATCCGACACCCAATAGCGCCGAAAGAAGTCGGCGAGTTGTTGGCCGAGTTCCGAGGTACGATCCCATTTGAGGATCACACGCGGCTTGCCATCTCCATCGGTCTCGGATGTGTCCGGATCGACGACCTGCACCATCAATTGTCCGCGTTCCTGCAGCGAACGCATCAGCGCGGCCAGTTCGCGAAAGCGCGTATTGTCCGGCATGACCGGCGGGGTTGGCCCGGCGGCTGCCCGCGCATTCTCGAGATCACCAATTCGGGAGACGCAACACAACATCAACCGTTCGACGCTCCAGCCCGACTGGCTCATCAGGAAGATGGTCGCCGGCGGCAATGGCTGCAGGATCTGTTGGGCATAGTCCGACCCCCTCAACGCCGAATAGGCGATCGAGGGCTGACTACTCATATTGGTGCCGACATTTCCATTCAGGACTTCATCCAGATTCTGCCCGCCCAGCGCCAGCGCTGACGCCAGCATGCCGTTGATCTGGGTGTTTTCGGTTGTGGTAATCCGCTCAGCATCAACAAAGGTGACAGGATCATTGTATCGCAGGCGAACAATATTCATCAGCAATTGTTCCTGCCGGGCATCCGAAATGGCCGAAGAATAGGCAAGCGTGTCGGATTCAATGGGGGAAACCGGCCGGTTCGGATGTGCGCACGCAGACAGAACAGCCAGGCTGGCGAGCACCAGTTTCACATTTTGACGGCGGCTCGAATTTGTCCGGCGGTCGATCATTAATATTTCTCCCCGATTTATTTACTTACACACTTCCGGCCACCGCAAGAACGACACCCCGTCACTTGATTCTGTAATCAAACATACAGAAGGCACGTTTTCGACAAGTTACCGAAAATTTTTCTCATCCTTCCAAAACCGGCAGAGTGGCCCCGGATTGACACAGTAGGGTTTGTTTTTTGGTAACGTAATCATCTGCATGAAAATCCCGTAAAAGGATTTTTACTTTCAGATGTACGAAGTGTTGAACTGCATAACGACGGAGCATGACTGGAAGCACGTGCTTGCCTCCTTGTTCGTCCTGGCATTCAGCAATTGTTGTTCCCTGATCATCTACTATCGCAGCCAGGCTGCATTGGTGACCCGCAACAAGATCCTGTGGGCGATTGCCGCCGGCACAGTTGTAGGCCTCGGGGTCTGGGCCACCCACTTCATCGCGCTGCTCGGTTACAAACCCGGATTCGAAATCGTCTTCGACGCGGGTCGCACAATCGTGTCCGCCCTTATCTCTGTCGCTGGCTTCGTCACCACAGCATTGTTGCTGCGACTGAACGCGGATGGCACGCTTCGTCTGGCATGCGCAGGCATCGCGACCGCTGCCGTGGCCGGAATGCACTTCTATGGCATGTCGGCGCTGAGCGCCTCTGCCGTAATCGAGTACGATACAATCACCATCACAGCCGCAATGGTGCTCGGCTTCCTGGGCTATGTCGGCACCTATTTGCTCGGCGCGAACTCGAATGTCCGCTGGAGCACGGCGATCGCCACAGTCACCAGCGTACTGGCGGTCATCTCCATTCACTTTGTCAGCGCGTCCGGCACAACCCTGATCCCGATCAGGGGCCTGAGTACGCCGATAGTTGCCCTTCACACCACCGGCCTCAGCGCAATCATCGCCGTCGCCATGCTGGTCGTGGTGGTCCTCTCCGCCCTTGCGGCCGGCCTCGATAGTAATTTCCAGCGACTTCGCCACAAGGAACAACGCAAATTGTCCGTGCTGGCTGATTCAAGCAGCGAAGGTCTCTTCATGGTGTCAGCTGATGGTCTCGTCCTCCAGACCAATATGGCCGCACGGATCATGTTCAGCGACCGCTTGAGCGACCTCAAAGACCTGAAGGATCTGGGCCATCTGGCGGATGTGGATCGATTGCCAAAGCTGTCGGGTCGCTCTGTTCAGGACCTTTTCCAGATTGAAGACGAGACCTTCTCCCTGAAGGAAAACCGGGATTATGGCGAACGCCGCATCCGGTTCGCAGATGGCCGTGAGATGATCGCCACGATCTCCAGTCGGCGCACTGAGGACACAAACGAAGATTTCGTCTTCTTTGCGGTTCATGACATGACCCAGCGCGTCCGCGCCGAAGCCCGTGTGCGCGCACTCGCTTACCGTGACACTCTGACAGGCCTAGCCAACCGGGTTGCCTTCAATATGGCGCTTGAATCGTCTGTCAGTAAAGACGCTGAGCATCGCAAGAACCTGGCCGTCATGATCATTGATCTGGACGAGTTCAAGGAAGTCAACGATCAGTACGGCCATGGCGCTGGAGACACGCTCCTCAAGGCGGTGGGCCGCCGTATTTCCAACCAGCTGTCTGACAAGGACATGGTGGCCCGTCTCGGGGGGGATGAATTTGCCGTTCTGGTGCGCGGCCGATCCACACCCGAAGAGGTTACCCGGGTTGCAAACAACATACTGGCCGCCATTTCCGAACCACTGGCCATGGGCAAGCGAACGCTGAACTGCGGCGGCAGTATCGGCATCGCAATCGTCCCACAACGCGCGACCAGCCCTGCCCGCATCCTCACCTTTGCAGACCGCGCGCTTTACTCCGCCAAGGCTGACGGACGCGGTTGTGTACGGTTCTATGATGCCATTCTGCACAAACGCCAGATCGAAAAGCGCAATCTCGAACGCGCGCTCCATAAGGCGATAGAGAATGACGAATTCGTGCTGCACTTCCAGCCGAAAGTCAGCGCATCCTCGCGTGCCATTGTCGGCCGGGAAGCGCTGATCCGCTGGAATCGGCCGAATGTCGGCCTGATCGGCCCGGATGAGTTCATTCCCCTGGCAGAGCAGAGCATGCTGATCAATGATATCGGACGTTGGACGATCTTCGCTGCATGTTCTGCAGCCAGCCAATGGTCGGGCAAGGAGACGGTGGCCGTAAATCTGTCTGCCCGCCAGTTGCTCGATCCGGACTTGGTCGACCATGTTCGCACCGCACTCGAACAGACCGGACTTGATCCAGAGCGCTTTGAGTTGGAGATCACGGAAACCGCAATCATCCACAACACCCAGCTCGCCACCAGCATCCTGCTTGATCTGAAAGCGCTCGGCATCAAGATTTCTCTGGATGATTTCGGGACCGGCTATTCGTCCATGAGCTATATTCAGGATTTCCCGTTCGACCGGATCAAGATCGACCGCTCCTTCGTGACGTCCATGAATGCCAATGTAAAATCCCGCGCCATTGTCGAGGCGATCATCCACCTCGCCCATTCGCTGGACATTCCGGTCGTGGCCGAAGGTGTTGAAACCGAAGACCAGGCCGAAGCGCTGGCCCAGCTGGCATGCGAGGAATTGCAGGGCTACCTGATTGCCGCTCCCGCCCCGTTCGAGGACATGGTTGCCCGCGTGCTGGCCGACAATCCTATTTTCGAGATCGAGGTCGCCTAGCGCCCTTCAGCCCAGGCTTTCAGCCCAGGCTTTCAGCCCGTCATCTTTCGGATCATCCAGCACGATTTCAAGTCGGGCATAGAGATTGCCCGGCGTGGATGTCTGCACACCCTTGCCGCGCAAACGCAATTGAGAGCCGGTATTGGAGCCCGCAGGAACTTTCAAAGTCACCGGGCCGGACGGTGTCTTCACCTCGACACTGCCGCCGAGCACCGCGATCTTGAGATCGATCGGTACTGACATGCGCAGATCCTTGCCATCGCGTTCCCAGACGCTGCTGGGCTTCACTTCAACCTCCAGCAAGGCGTCTCCGGGCGGTCCGCCATTGGGCGATGCCTGCCCCTGACTTTTCAGACGTAGCGTCTGCCCAGATTCAATGCCTGCCGGAATATTCACATCCAGCGCTGTATTGTCGGCCATGGTCATGCGCCGTCGCGCGCCCGTGACTGAATCCGCAAAGTCGATCGTCACGCGATAGCGTACGTCACGACCCTTGACCGGCCCGCTGCGCCGCGACCGGCCACCCCCGAACATGCCGGACAGGATATCCTCGAATGGGTCGCCCTGCGCGCCGCCAAACGGGTTGCCACCGCCGCGTGTTTCCCAGCGCTGTCCCCCGCCGCCGGGCCCGCCGCCCGGATAGCCGCCGCCAAAGCCGGTCGGATTGCCGTCGCCGTCAATCTCGCCGCGGTCGAACTTGGCTCTCTTTTCCTTGTCGCCAAGAATGTCCCATGCCTGCGAGACCTGCTTGAAAGCTTCCAGCTTTTTGGGATCGTCCGGATTCTGGTCCGGATGCAAATCCTTTGCTTTCTGGCGATGCGCCTTCTTGATTTCGGCCTCGCTGGCCGAGCGGTCAACGCCGAGCACTTTATAGGGATCGAGGGCCAAGGGCGGGAAATCCTTCCAGTCACGAATCTGATATCCGATCACAGTTAGGATGTCCGGAACCGTAATGAAACCCGGATATTACCTTACCGGATCAACCCGCGCCGCAAAGCATCCCGGTTTGGCATTGTGCAAATGCAGATAGGCAACCCCCTCGGACGCCAGAATGGACGGGATTGCCGCGCCAAGTTCAGCCCCCTTGACCACATCGGCCGCCACCATGTCATGCGCTGCATTGAAACCTCGAATCGAAATCAGCCGCCGCGCCAGAACCTCCGGCACTTCGCCTTTGGCTGGCACATATTCCGCCGCACCTTCGCGCACGAAGATGGCATGCGAGCCCCGGTAGGGCGTCGCCTCATCATGATAGGTATGGTTGAGGAGATAGAGCGTCTCCCCAATCGCAGCGTCCTGCAAACTCACCCGGCAGGGAAAGCCGGGACTCACATCCGCAACGATTTTCTGAATGTTATGCACCGCAAGTTCGGCCACGGTCAGGCTCGGCAAATGCGCAAACGTCTCGGCGGCGAGACCGGTAATCTGGAATGTCATGGTGGGCTCCTGAATTTATGCCTGCCAAACTGCCGAAGCGCGCCAAACGCCGCCACCCGATACGTGCTGCAGGTCTTAAATCACCGCCCACAACCCAGTTCGCCCGTCCGGCCCAATCTCCGCCACCCGCGCTGAGGCAGCGCCGACAGGCCATTCCACAAACGGTACGTTCACCACCACTGGATCGCCAAATCCCGCCCCCATATCGAACCCGACGGCAAACCGTCCGGCACTCTCCGCCTCCGGCATGGCCCAGCTTTCTGGCACATCCGATCCGCGCCTGGTCCAGCTGAGTTGGTCCGCCCGCACACGCAGATGCGCCACAGGCCAGGGCAGGCCCGCACGGTCCTCGAACATGGCCGTCTGTAGGATATCATCCGCCCTGGCCTGCCAGACCAGCTCCGCCCCATATGCCTCCCCGCCAAGGCGTGCCCGCGCCACCGCCGCATCCAGCATCACCAACCGCGCGCCAATCGCTGCGTCGCCGGGCACACTCCCTCGCTGCCCCCGCAACAGCCCGGTCAGACGCCATGTGTCGGGCGCGATCAGGTCAGCCTGTTCAAACTGCACACATTCCCAGCCGGCAGCCGTCTCCAGCAGCGCGGCGTTGCTGCCCGACAGGACACGATCTTCCGGCAAGCTCGCAAACTCTCCGCCCGGACAATACACATCCAGCGCATTTGCGCGGTCCCACCGCCCCACCGGCCCCGCGCCGCACGCTTCCGTCAGCCGCCCGATTACCGCCGGCCGGTCCAGTCGCACCGCCTCGCTCAGCGCGTCGTCGGCCAGACCGGCTGACACGACCACCTCACCCGGCCACGGATCGGCCCACGCCGCCACGAGTGGCCCAACGCCTTCGCCAAACTCCGGCAGGCTCGGCGCATCCATGACGACAAGGTCCACCCCGCCGAATACAGGCGCAGCCGGCGGCGCGCTGCCCGCCTCGCCAGCCCGCACGCGCGGCATCGCGGCAACCTCCTCCCGGCAGGTCAGCGCCCGCACGCCGCCCCGATCAACAACATTCGTGACCCTCCAGACCGGCCCGCCCTCCACGCGCAACCCATCCCCCGGCTCCAATGCAAGCGCCGACAGTGACAGCGCACAGGTCGCGCTCTCTCCACTCGCCGCCGATGCCAGCAGCGCCCCGGCCACCGCCTCCGCCCGGCTCGCCCCAAGCGCCAGCGGCAGGGCCACGTCCTGCACCAGCCTTGCATCACCGCCGTCAATCCGCGCCTCCGCTATGCCCGGCTGATAGTCCGCCTCAAGATCAACATGGGTCAACCTGAGACGCGCCGGTGCCTTGTCGAGCAGGGCGCGGGTCTTCTTCAGTCCGCCTTCGACCAGCGCGCCGGACGCCAGATCCAGAACGCCCCCTTCGCCCGCCATGCGGAACACCAGCGCCCCGCCGCGCTCCACGCACTCGAAGCCATAAGCTGCCCTGAGCGGCTCCAGCGCCGCCCGCACTGAATGCACCCCGTCCAGCCCATAGCCTTCGACAATACCATCGAGCCCGGACACATCGACCGCCGCCACGCCGCCCCGGGCGCAGATATCCGCCACCACATCGGCCAACGGCGCAAGGCCCGACCGCCCATTCAGCCAATGTCCGCGCGCCCAATTGCCGCCATCGCTCCAGACCTCTTCCTTCAGCGGCCAGGCCGGGAAAGGTCGCCCGTCCCACGCCCAGACATAAGCCGCTTCAACCAGCGAGCTTGTCTCCCAGTGCGGCAAAACCGCCGCCAATGCCCTCCGCTGGAACACTTCGTCCCGCGCCCCGCTCGAATAGGGTGGCAGCGCGCTCTCGCTGCTCTTGGGATCGTAGAACAGGTTCGGCGCATTGCCGCCCTTGTCGACCGCCGCAAAACCGATTTCCATCAGGCGAACGGGTTTCATCCTCGGCACCCATCCGGTCGGCGTCGCCGCGCGCACCCCGCCCGGACGCTCGTGATGATACGCGCCCGCCCAGCCGGCGATATCCTTCTGTCGGAACACGAAATGCTCGCCATGCGCTGTATCATTGATCGGTGTACGCACTTGCGCATCGCGCGCAGCCTGATCCGCATAATACCAGTCATACGCCTCCCCACCCGCAATTTGCGATGCCAGATAGGCCGGATCATCCGCCGCCGCATATCCTGCCAGCGCATCGAGATGATCGCTCCCGTCGCGCCAATCCCCCAGCGGCGGATACCAGTCGACGCCGACGAAATCGACATCTGCACTCGCCCAGAGCGCATCCAGCGGAAACAGGACATCGCCCGATCCGTCCCCCGGCACATAGGCGCCATACTCGGTCCAGTCTGCCCCATAGGAAATTTGCGCGCCCGGAAGGATCGCCTTCACCTCCGCCGCCAGCGCCACCAGCGCCTCAACGAACGGAAACGCGCCCGTCGCATCCCGAACCCGGCTGAGCCCGACCATCTCGCTGCCGATCAGGAACGCCTCCACCCCGCCCGCCTCGGCGGCCAGCTCAGCATGATGCAGGATGAAGTGCCGGAACCCGTTCGCTCCGTTCATGAAACTATCAATCTCACTGCGCGCCGCCGCGGTGCCATCTGTCGACACGCCGATCCGCCCGCGCCAGGGAAAGCCCGCGCAGTCCATGAACAGGAAGGGTGACAGCGTGACAGACAGCCCCCGCGCCCTCATCTCCTGAATAGCGCCGATGACGCACCGATCCGCAGGCGTGCCCCCATAATTCGGATGGCCGTCCTCATCGCGGGAAATGACAAAGGCATCGCCCCGCGCGACACCCGCCACCTGCCACGCATAGGGCACCGTTACCCGCTCGCGCGTTTCCACGCCCGGATGGATTTCGCACGCCCCCGCCTCGATACTGGTCCCGAACCAACCGACCGTCAGCGCCGCGCGTGACACGTTCGGCAGATCACTTTCCAACTGGTCCAGCGACACAAGGAAATCTGCCCGCGCTTCGCCGGACCACGCATTCAACGCGCGCTCATGTCCCGGAAACCTCTGTTCCCGCACATTCTCGGTCGCATAGACGAATTCGCCCGAGGCCGGGATGATGTTCACGCCCGTCACCACATCGCCTAATTCCGGCTCAGACCCGCCCGGCGGCACGCGCTCGACCTCGACGGAGAGCTGCGGCAGCCGGTTGCCAAACGCCTCCAACGGCAGATCCTCAAACACGATATAGGCCGTCCCGCGATAGGCCGGTGCCTCGCCCTCGATCATCTCGATCAGCGGGTCTGGCTCTTGCGTCTCATCGCCGGGATAGACCCGGTGCACCACGCCGGAAAGGTCGAACGCCTCGCCATTCGCCCAGGCCCGCCGCACGCCGAGGATCGGCCCCTCGCCTAGCGCCACGGCAAAGCTGACCGAATAATCATACTCGGTGACCTTCGGTCCACCCTTGCTGCTCGCCCGCCGCGTCGTCTTCGTCTCCTTGAAGCGGGCCGCCCAGATCACCTGCCCGCCGACCCGCATCCGGCCATAGACCGAGGGCAGGCCCGCCCCCTCGCGCGCTTCCATCACCGGCAGGGATTTGACGCGTGGCCCTTCCTGCGCCTTCACGGTGAGCCGCGACAGCCCGCTATCATCGCCGCTGCGCAAATATCGCCCCCAGGCCGCGCTGCGCGCATCCTCGTCTGCGGTCTTCCCCTCGCCTGCCTCCGGCCGGGCCATTTTCAGGCTCAGCGCTTCGAGCCGCCGGTCAATGCGCGACAGCCGCTCATCCGTCAGCGGATCGCTTTTACCCTTGGCTTCGATCTCGGCAAGTCGGGCATCATTCGCCTCGGTATAGGCGGCAAAGGCGGCCATCAGTTCGGCATCGCCGCCGCCCGCCATCTTGGTTTCCTTGGTCATGTTGTCTCCATTCCTCTCAAATCCATCATCCTTCGACGTCGCTCAGGATGAGTTCCGTACTTTCAAAGCGCTCATGCTGAGCGAAGTCGAAGCACGCGCGCGGGCTTCCCAGTCACGCCGCTTTTGCCTCCGCCCCCAGCAGGGAAAACCGCGCCCGTGCCTGCATCGGACTGGTCACGAGGGAAACTTCGACAAGGTCCACCTCGACCAGTTCCCGCCCATCCGGGCGCCGTGCGTTCCAGAGGCGCGGGCGAAACCCGATGGAGAGGCCGCTGAGCCCCTGCGCCACCAGTGACCGCGCCGCGACACCTTCGACGAGACCGCGCACATAGAGCCCGCGCCCATCCTCGATCATCCGCACCCAACGCCCGGCCATGGCGCCGGGCCTGTGCTGCAACAGCATGGGCAGTTGCGTGCACCGTTGCAGGCTGCGGGCAAAGGCGCCCGCCCGCACCACGTCTCCGCTCGCATCCGGTACACCGAACAGCGAGGCATAGCCTTCGATGAGGATTGGCCTCCGCGTTCGAAGCCCCCCCTCTAACTCCCCCCTTCCAGGGGGGAGAACAGACCGGACATGCCGTTGGCGTTCCTCCCCCTGCAAGGGGGAGGACAGGTGGGGGTCCACCGGACTCCCCCCAGGAAACACACCCCTACTCATCCGCGCCCTCCAATCGCCGCTCGATCCGGTCCAGCTGGCTTTCCATCCGGTCCACGCCCTCCTCGACACGCGCCAGCCGCTCGACCACGCTGCGGCGATCGCGCACCGTGTCTTCCAGCGTCGAGATCCGCTCCGCTGCCGCGCCCGCCCAGACCAGCGCCCCGCCGGTCTGCACCAGCACGGCGACGAGGAATCCTACCGTCACTTTCCGGTCGAGCTTCATGGTTGCAGCCCCGCAAGCTTTCGCTTCTCTTCGCCCGTCGCAAAGCTCGCGCCCTCGAGCCGCGCCCAAAGTGCGTCGCGCTCGGCCGACAGGGCGGGCACGCGGTCAATGTCCGCGCGAACCTCGACTTCCGCGCCGAACGGCACATCCAGCCAGGCCGACAGCGCCGCCGCCATCTTCTGCACCAGCGGCAAGACGGTCATCCGCCAGAAAGCGAGGTTTGCTTCCTTGTAGTTCGAATACGTATTATCTCCCGGAATGCCGATCAGCATGGGCGGCACGCCCAGCGCCAGCGCGATCTCCCGCGCCGCGCCATGACGCGCCTGAAGGAAATCCATCTCTGCCGGCGACAGCGACATGGGCCGCCAGTCCAGCCCGCCTTCCAGCAGCAGGGGCCGCCCGGCATTCGCCGCGCCGGAATACATGCCTTCCAGCTCAGCCTTCAGCGCGTCGAACTGGTCCGGCGGCATCCGCCCATGCCCGCCATAGACCAGCGCGCCCGACGGCTTGGCCGAATTGTCGATCAGGGCCTTGGCCCAGTCGGCGCTCGCATTGTGCAGGTCCAGCGCCCGCCTTGCGGCGCCAAGCGGCGGAAGCCCCATCGTGTCGCTAACCGGGTTGAACAGTTTCAGGTGCAGCACGGGGCTCCAGCCGGTCTCGGCATCGCGCCGGATCAGTCGCTCGCCATGACGCTCACGCACGGCCCAAGCCTCGACCCATCCGCGCGCATCCGCAACCGGCCGCATGGCGGACGGGGCCAGCGCATAAAGCGCCGACACTCCCGCCCCGTCCGCCGCCTCCAGTCGCACCCCTTCCAGGAACGCATTCCCGGTCAGCTGGAGCTGGGAATAGGCCGTCTCGAACAATTCGGTCGCAATGCCGTCCGGCTGGGGCCGTCGCAACAGGCGGCTCGCGCCCTCATGCGCCGTGACCAGCGGCACCGCAGCCGCCGCCTCCGCCACCATGCGGACCGCCCGATAGGCAATGGCATTGGCCAGATATCCGTCCCGCGTCAGGGCCGCGCCGTCCCGGCTGCCCCAACGGGCCTCACCCACCTCGGATAGCGCTACCAGAGGGGGCGCGGATTTCGCCTCGCGCGGGCGACGGTTGAAGGGCCAGATCGGGTTCATGAGGGGCGCTGCTCCATTTGCGTTGATGAGCAGAAATTAAATCCTCGCCACCCCCATCGGATTCAGCTTGGAAAAGTCGCGAAAAATCAGTCCGCTATGGCGAAATAGTTGAGGATTAACCGGTCACTATCCCTGTATTTTCTTGGCCCGCAGCCATAGCCAGACGGGCGCAAATCTGCTCTTTCGCCATTCCATCAGGGGCAAAGGAGCTTACAGAATGTCGGCACGTGTCATTTCCGTCGCCAACTCCAAGGGCGGCGTTGGCAAAACCACTACTTGTGTCAGTCTGGCAGAAGCTTTTGCGGCCAATGGCTTTCGCACACTGGTGGTGGACCTGGATACACAGGCCAATGCGTCCCTGCTGGTCTACGGCCATGAAGGCGACGAGCACCTCTTTCAGGCCATCAATGATTACGTCACGATTTCCGACTGGCTGCTGGAGAATTTCTTCGCTGGCGAGCACAAGCGCCTGTCGGAATTCATCGTCACCGACGCTTCTGATGTCAGCTATAATGGCAAGCCGCTCGAACTGGACCTGATCCCGTCCTCGCCGCGTCTGCGCAAGACCGAGCGCGAGCTGATCTATGAGCTGACCGCCAAGGGCTATTCCATGGAAGCGCTGCAGGGCCAGGTTGGCCGCCGCATGCGCGATGATTTCGAGAAGCTGAAGGCGGACTACGACGTCATCATCTGCGACTGCCCTCCCGGCATTTCGGTGATGACCGAAACCGTCCTCGCCGCCAGCCACCTGATCATTGTACCAACCATTCCGGACTTCATGTCCACACTCGGCCTCGACCTGTTCACGGGCGATATCATGCGAAACCTCCGCAACCGCGATATCGAGAACCTGCCCTGCGTGCTTGCCACCCGCTATGATGGCACGCCGCACCAGCAAGTCGTGCTGAATGCCATGCGCGAGGCCGCCAGCGCCAAGGAAACCGAGTTCGACATGTTCGACACGGTCATCCCGATGAAGCAGGGCTTTGCCACCAACCCGATCGAGCTTGGCCCGGAGCCGACGCTGCAGGCCAAATGGCCCGGTGACGCGCTCGGCATCATCGAGAGCCTGCTCAAGGAAGTACGAGAGAAAATTCAATGAGCGACACCGCCACTCCCCGCAGCGCCGTAGCGCTGGAATCCCTGCTCAACCAACGTGATCGCTTTGCCAAGCTGGGCGAGAAGGATTTTGCGGCGGCCACAATGCTGCTGGCGAAAAAGCTGATGATCTCCGCCGGTCAGACCACGGACGACATGAAGCATTTGCGCGAGACCGTCGGGGCCGACCTGTTCGAAACCACGCTGAAATCGCTGACCGCCCACCAGGCCCGCCAGTTGGCGCGCCGCATGGACCGATCTGTCCCGGACCTTGAAGTCTCCACCGCAGGCGCCGCCTGCGCCTGGATTCGCGGCCTGATGAACGGCACCAATCCGCCACCGACTGAACCCGCCAAGGCCGCCGAAGACACGAGCGCAGACGACACCCCGGCCGCCCCCAAGAACGCCTATTTCGGCCGGAAAGCCTTCCGCACCGGGGGCTGACGCATCATGGCGGACAAGTTCTCGCGCACGCCTGAGCAAACCCGCCGCGCCCGTGCCCTTCGCCAGTCTGCTTCGAAGACGGAATACAAGGTGTGGCTTGTGCTGAGTCGCAAGCAGATGGGGGTATCGTTTCGACGCCAACACCCGGTCGGGCCTTACTTTCTCGACTATTACTGCCCGTCCCTGAAATTCGCCGTCGAAATCGATGGCGACTGGCATGATCCGAACCGCGATGCCCGGCGAGACGCCTTTCTTGGCGAGCGAGGGATCTCCATTATGCGCATTCCGGTCTCTCATATCGATGAGTCGCTTGAGGCGGTGGCTCAACGGATCAGGTCCGAGATCGAATTGATCCGGCAGCGCGAAGGCTAGTCCGCTCAGACCCCCACCTGTCCTCCCCCTTGCAGGGGGAGGAACGCCAACGGCACACCCGGTCTGTTCTCCCCCTTGAAAAGGGGGAGTTAGAGGGGGTTCTCGCTGACTCCCATCACATCACATATTGCGCGGATCACAGTCAGGCCTCCACCCCACCCGCAAACAATCTCCGATTGGCCGCGAGGATCGCGGCAGTGTCGGCATCGCTCGGTTCCAGCGACCAGTTATGGTGCTGGAAGGTTCCGCCCAGCACGATCCCGTCGCGGCGGCCGAACATGTAGGCGCTGCCGCCCGTGATGATATTATAGTCGATCTCGGCCTGCGGCTTGAGGATCACGAGCTGGCCGCGCACCGGATGGATTTCGGTATCGTCAAACAGTTTGCCCGCGCCCAGCCCGGTGCAATTGAACACCACTGCCTCGTCCAATGCCGCCACCTCTGCAGCGTCCTGAAACGCGCGCACGATGATCCGTCCACCCCGTTCCCTTATACCTTCTTCCAGCTTGCGGAGATAATGCGGCGTGTCCACCATCATCGTATCGAAACTACGCGCATGGGCGGTCGTGAACGGCAATTCCCCCGGCGCGTAATCGACAACATTAATCGCGAATTCTTCCATCGGGTGGCCCGCCCGCGCGGGTTGGCTTGTCACGGGCCGGTCAGACAGGACATAGTTCACTTCCCAACTGATGCCGTACTCCGGGCCGGTCAGTAACTGAAACCGCCGGAAAGAATGACGCGCCGCTGCGATATGCCGGTCCATGTATCCGGGGGCGATGGCCGCACTGTCATACACCGACGCCGGCCACCACTGCCCGCCTGCGATGTTGGAGGTCGTGTTCGGGCTCAGCGCCTTGGCATAGAGCGTCACCTTCGCCCCGCGTTCCAGCAACAACATCGCCGTCGACAGGCCCAGCGCCCCCGCGCCCAGCACGGCATATTCCGCCACATCCGGATCAAACCCTTCCTCCACGGCCAGCTGCGCCGAGCCCCAGGACAGGGTGATCCCGCCGCCGCCATGCCCGTAATTGTGGACCACCGCCGTCTCGCCCAGCATTTCCCGCTCCACCCGGAAGCCAGACGCCCGGTAGGGCCTCAGCCCCACATCCACGCGCACGACCCGGTCGGCAGACACAAGGACCGGCGGCACGGGCTTCATCACCACGCCCGGCGCCTGCGGAACAGTCGCGCATCCGGCCACTGCTGCGGTCAGTCCGGTCGCCGTGAAGGCCCGGCGTGTCATCTGGCTCATCTGAAATCCCTCGCTTCCGACCCGCACCTTCGATCACGGGTCTGGCAAGATCAAGGCAGATCACAAGACCCGTACCCAAGGCCCATTGCCCTGCTGCAAAAGTGCCCAGATGGCCCAGACCAGCGCATCCACCCGGTCAGGCGATCCGCGAAACCCTTCCGCGCCGAACTGGCACATCTGGTCTTCCAGCGTCGGCAACAGGCCGACATGCGCCACCCGCCCCTGCTCATACAGCGTCGCCACAGGCGCGGCCCGTGCGCGCTTGCCCAGCCGCGCATGCACCAGCCGCACCGGCACATCCGCCCCTGCGCTTTCCAGCACCTGCCGCACCATTTCGCCGCCCTGATTGGACTCGGCGATGATCTCCCGCGCGCCAACCTCGCGGCACACCGCAACCGCCCGCCTCGCCCAGTCGAGCGGCTTCAGGCCCGGCGCCGACGCATCGGCCAGCACATAGGCGACCCCGTCGCGCACGCCCGCCGCAATAATCCCGCAGGCATCCGCCGCAGGCCCGCTCGTTGCGGGCGGGTCCACCGCCACGATCACATCCTCCAGCATGGGCGGTGCGCTCACCCGTGCCGCATCAATCATCTGCCTGCGGAACAGCGCGCCTTCGGCATCCTCCAGCAATTCGCCATGAATTTCCTGCCGGGCCAGCGCGCTGTTGCCATAGGCCGCCCGCATCGCCGCCACGAACCCATCTGACAGATTCTCCGCATTCTCGGCCATGCTGGCCTGACGCACCAATGTCCCCGGCCCGGTGAGCAGACCCTTGAAGAAATCCGTCGGTCGCGGCGTGGTCGTCGCCATCACGCGCGGGTCCGCGCCCAGCCTCAGCCCCATCTGCAACGTGTCCCACACGGCCTGCCCCCGCATCCATGCGGCGATCTCGTCACACCAGGCCACATCAAATTGCGGCCCGCGCAAACTGTCCGGATCTTCGGCAGAGAACACATGCGCTTCCGCCCCATTGTCAAAGCTCAGGATCCGCCGGCTGGGCGAGTAGTGTGGGCGGCGGCACTTCAGCGGCTCGATCCATTTCAGCCCGCTCGGCCCATCGATCATCACTTCGCGCACATCGTGCAGGGCTGGTCCCACCAGCGCCGCCCGGTGACACCGCCCGTGAATCATCGACCAACGGAGCCATTCGGCCCCCGCCCGCGTCTTCCCAGCGCCGCGTCCGCCCATGAACACGAAGCTCCGCCATCCGCCCGGCGGCGGCACCTGTATATCGCGGGCGTGCAGGATCCACGGATTCTGGCTGACCAGGCTGCACTCCCATTCCGCCAGCGTGCTCCAGTCGTTGCTCTGCGCCGCCTGACGCGCCCTTTGTTTGAAATCCGGCAGCAAGGGCGTCCAGCCGGCATTGCTCAGCGGCTGGAGAGAGTTCGTCTTCGGCGTCTTCGCCCGTTTCGTCTTCGTTGGCACGTCCGGCAATCCGCACATCCTCATCCCCTTCCCAAGTCGCCACCGCCAATTCCATCCGCCGGATTTCCGCCGCCAGCCGCATGATCAGGCCACTCAGCGCGCGCAACTCCTCCGGTGTCACATCCGCCGCAATCATACGGTCCACTGCCATATCGTGCGCTTCGCTCAGCGACAGGCGCTGGCGCTCCAGCGGTCTCTCCGGAGCGTCGAGCCCATTGTCCCGGATCACACGCCAGACTGTGCTGGCGCCCCGGCCAACCTGCGCCGCGATCTCCGCCATGCTCCGCCCCAACAGGCGCTGGAGCCGGACCTGCCGGATCAGGCGTTGACGATGGGGCTGTCGGATCATTCGGGCCTCCTGCGGTGAGAGGGGCAATGTCGCATGGGTGCGGACCCCGTCGAATTCAGGCTCCGAAAACCCTCAAGCTTTCGGGATGATTCGCCTGCTCAACCTCAGAGCGACGCCAATAAGTGTTGCGGGAAAAGCACGAATTTTTCCCCGCATGGCAGGCACTTGCCCCATTTTCCTAAGAATTCCGGGGGCGTCATAAAAACATTACGCATCTGTCATCCAGCCGTAACTCTGGCGTGGGACGGGGCCGCAGTTTTCGAAGCGTAGACTTCTTAATACGGATTCCCAGAGCAAGGACGACCTCCCATGACCTTTACTTCCCGCAAGCTCCTCCTGATCGGAGCTGCCACTGCTGTGATGGCGCAGGCTGCTGCCGCCGACATCCTGAAAGGGACCGTGACCGATGCGTCCGGCGAAGCTGCGCTGCAGGGCGCGATTGTCACGATCGAGGAACTGGGCCGTACCGCCTCGTCCGACCGGTTCGGCAAGTATCGCTTCACCAGCGTCCCGGCCGGCGACTACACGGTCAGCGTCTCCTATGTCGGCGCGGACATGGTCACCGACACAGTGTCGATCTCTGGCGACACCGATTTCAGCATCCAGCTTGGCGGCGATGTGCGCTATCTCGACAACATTCTCGTTGTTGGCTCGGCTGCGGCCCAGGCCGGTGCGATCAACCAGCAGCGCGCCTCCGATGCCATCATCAGCGTCATCGACTCCGATGGCCTCGGCAACTTCCCCGACACGACCGTGGCGGACTCGCTCGCCCGCGTGGCTGGCCTGTCCATCGAGAATGACCAGGGCGAAGGCCGCTATGTCTCGATCCGCGGCATCAACTCTGACCTGATCTCAGCCACCATCAACGGCGTGCGCACGCCGTCTCCGGAAGATCGCCGCGGCGTCTTGCTGGATGGTGTGCCATCTGACCTTCTGGACGGTATCGAAGTCCAGAAATCCCTGACCCCGGATGTCGATGCCGACACAATCGGCGGCGTCATCAACCTCAAGACCATCTCCGCCTTTGACCGCGACGGCCAGTTCATCCGCGCCAAGGTCGAAGGCTCCTACAATGAGCTGACCGAAGACGTCTCCCCGAAAGCCACGCTGACCTATTCCAACGTGTTTGGCGACAAGCTCGGCGTTGCGGCCTCCATCAACTATCAGAGCCTCGGCATTCAGGCCCATAACAACGAAACTGGCGGCTGGGGCTTCGACGACGACCTGAACGCTTTCATTCCGAACGATGATTATGAAATGCGCTGGTACGACCTGACGCGCGAGCGCGTCGGCCTCGTCTTCAATGTCGACTACCGCATGACCGAGAACACTGAGCTCTACCTGCGCACATTGGTCAACGAATACACGGACGACGAAGTCCGCAACAAGTTCGAGTTCCGCGACCTCGCCGAAGAAGGTGTCAGCGTTGACGGCAACCTCTACAACTTCAACTTCGCCGAAGCAGACGTCGAAGTCCGCCAGCGCGAAGAGACCCGCAAGATCCAGACCTATGCGCTGGGCGGCAAGACTTTCGCCGGCAACTGGACCGTCGATTACGAAGTGTCCTACGCCTATGCCGAAGAAGACGATTCCAACAATCACGACGTAGCCTTCCGCTCCGACGACATGGAAGGCGATGGCATCGTCGTGTGGGACAACTCCGACCCGCAGAAACCGAAGCTCTCCGGCACGGGCATCGATTTCCTGTATGACCCGGCCAGTTATGAAATGGACGCCTACGAGCAGGAGTTCACGGTCAACGAAGACACTGAATGGGCCTACAAGCTCGACCTGACCAATGACACCGTCCTCGGCAATACGCCCGTGACCTGGAAAATGGGTGTGAAGGTCCGCGACCGCGAAAAGGTCCGTGACGAGAACCTCTTCATCTGGGAACGCGACGATGTCGCCCTGACCGATTACATCAATGCCAACAGCCAGATTTCCGGCTGGCGCATGAACAACCCGATGTTCGAATGGCCGAGCGCCGGCCTGACCCGGGCCCTGCGCGGAACCTTCACCGCCGATGAGCTGGACGAAGACGGTACGAATTTCGACAGCCTCGCCGGCGACTACACAATCGACGAGATGATCATCGCCGGCTACGGCATGGGCACCTTCCAGATCAACGACCTGACCGTCGTTGCCGGGGCGCGTATCGAAGCCACTGACGTATCAACCACGGGCAATGTCTTCTATGAAGGTGGCGATCCAGACCAGGTCGGCACACGCCAGTTCGACGATGAATATGTCCACGTTCTGCCGAGCCTGAACCTGAAATATGCCTTCTCCGAAAATGTCGTCGGCCGCGCAGCCTATTACGCTTCGCTGGTCCGCCCGGCCTTCGGTGAGATGCGCCCGACAGCTGCCTTGAATGATGACCGCGACGAAGTCGAAATGGGTAACCCCAATCTCGACCCGTACGAGGCCAACAATTTTGACCTGTCGATCGAATACTACCCGACCAAGCTGTCGGTCCTGTCGGCTGGCTTGTTCTACAAGGACATCCGCAACCCGATCTTCGGCGCCACCTATGACATTGACCAGCTGCCAGGCTCCATCGATCTGGGCTTCCTTGGCGATGCCGGTGCGGACATCGAAGAAGTCGCCACCTACATCAATGGCGAGACCGCCACGGTGCAGGGCCTCGAACTCAACTATGTCCAGCAGCTCGACTTCCTGGGCGGCTTCTGGGAAGGCTTCCTCGCCTCCGCCAATGTCACCATCGTTGAATCCGAAGCGTCCGTCCCGGACGAAGAGGATGTGGCCCAGACCCGCGACGTGCCGCTGCTCAAGCAGAACGACCTCATCTGGAACGCCTCCATCGGCTACGACAAGGGCCCGTGGGATCTGCGCATCTCGGCCAATTTCCGCGATGACTATCTCGACGAGCTGTTCGGCGCCGATCTGGACCGCTACACCAGCGATCACCTCAGCGTCGAAGCGTCAGCCAAATACGACGTCAACGACAACCTCCAGATCTATGTCGAAGGCAAGAACCTCACCGACGAGCCGGAATACTATTATCACGGCGCAGAAAGCCGTTTGTCTCAGTATGACGAATATGGTGCCCGCTATGTCATCGGTGCCCGCCTGACCTACTAGGCTGGGTTGACGAGACTTACCGAAAGCCGGGCGGGGAGCGATCCTCGCCCGGTTTTGTTTGAACGCATGGCACTCAGCCAAAAACCTGTGCATCTGCAATCGTTTGGGTACATTTTCCTTGCGTTAGGGGGTGCACCCGGTGTTTTTCCTGCTAGAAGGATACAATTAGCGGGAGAATTTTTCATGAAAGCACCAATTCTGGCTCTGGCCGCCCTGATCGCGGTATCCGGCTGCGCCCTCAAAAAGAAAGAGGGCTACTCGGTCGCCGATGCGTCCAATGACGAGAACATGATCTGTGAGCGCGTAGCGATCCCGGGCAAAGTCTATCCTGGCAAGATCTGCATGACTGCAGAACAGTGGGCCCGTCATGAGGCTCAAGGTGAGAAAATGGCTGGTGAAGCCCAGCGCGGTGCATTGCGGACCCCGGCGCCAGGTCAAGGCACCTGAGCCAAGTTCGACAAGATCACTATCCGGGAAAAGCAGGCCAATTGGCCTGCTTTTTTCATGTCCGACAGACGCGCATCATGGCACATTTGTGAAAACTCGCCCGCGCGTCTTGATCTTGCGCCGGACGCAGGGAATACCGACCCGAACCCTGTTTGTCCCAGCCCCTGAGGAGTGTTCATGAAACGCTATATTCCCCTCGCCGCCCTGCTTCTGTCTGCCTGCGCCACAGAGCCTGCCCAGCAGATTTACGCCATCGACACTGCGCCCATCCCGGCATCTATCGAAACGGCGCCCATGACAGGCACAGGCGACAAGGCGGACGATCCGGCTGTCTGGGTGAATGTCGCAAACCCGGCTGACAGCCTGGTGCTCGGCACCAACAAGGATGAAGGCCTCCACGTCTACAATCTCGCAGGCGAAGAGCTTCAATTCCTTGATGTCGGCCGCGTCAACAATGTCGACCTGCGCGGCGATGTCGCTGTCGCCTCGAATGACGAAACCAATTCCATCAGCTGGTTTGCCATCGACCCGGTCACCGCCACGGTCAGCCATGTTGGCGACACGCCAACACAGAAAGACGAACCCTATGGCATCTGTGCTGGTCAGGTCGGCACCACCTATTACGCAATGCCCACTTATAAGGACGGCATGGCCCAGGTCTGGTCTGTCCAGACCGACAAGATGAGTGAAGGTCCGGAGCTGGTCGCTGAAATCCAGGTTGGCCAGTTCGGCCAGCTTCAACTGGAAGGCTGTGTATTTGACGAAGCCAATGGTCAGGTCTTTCTCGGTGAGGAAGAGCACGGCATCTGGAAACTCGACCTGAATGACTGGTCTGCCGCCCCGGTCAGCGTCGACACGATCGCCGCACAGAATGGCCTGGTCGCCGATGTTGAAGGCATGGACATCTGGGCCGGTGCAGATGGCGCGGGTTACCTTGTTGCGTCGTCCCAGGCCGCAGACCGGTTTGTCGTCTATGACCTGAAAGCCCCTCATGCGCCGCGCGGCGTCTTCACCGTAACGGCCAATGCCGACGGCTCCATCGACGCTGTAACGCATACGGATGGTCTGGATGTCAGCTCTGCGGCGCTGCCGGGCTTCCCGAAAGGCATTCTCGTCGTTCAGGATGATGGCAATCCGGCCTCCGGCGTCGACCAGAACTTCAAGCTGGTCGACTGGTCCCTGATCGAATCCGCCCTCGGCCTCGACTAAGTCTGAGCGTTACCCCAGAGTCACGAAAGCCCGCCCTCCGGCGCATTGGAGAGCGGGCTTTTTCGTTTGCGATGCACAGGGCCTGTCAGGCAGCCCTGGCAGCGAGGATGGCCTCTTCCACGTCGCGCAACCTGTCCTTGCCGAACCACATCCTCTCCTTCACGAAGAAGGTGGGTGAGCCGAAATTGCCGCGCTCGACGGAGGCCGTGGTGTTGTCCACCAATTCCTGCTTGATCCCGGAATCCTGCGCCGTGGCCATCAAGGCGTCTGCGGGCAAATCCGCTGCGGTCAGAACCCTTCCGATCGTTTCAGGATCATCCATCTTTTGCGCGCCCTGCCACATCGCAGCGTAGATCGCGTTCACATAGGGCTTGAACACGTCCAGATGCTGCGCCGCCACGGCGCCGCGCATGATCGCCAGCGTGTTGACCGGAAAATGCGGGTTCATCGCGAAGGCCTGGGTCAGGCCATGCCGCTCGATGAACCGCATCATTTCGAGCCGCTCATATTCCGGTTTGTTTCGAATACCCGCAAACGCCATCACCGGGGACTGATTGCCTGTCGCCTTGAACACACCGCCCAGCAGAACCGGCACATAGGTGAAGCTCACTCCGGTGCGCGCCTCCACGTCCGGAATCACCTTGTGGCTGAGATAAGCATTCGGGCTGCCGAAATCGAAATGGAATTCAACGCTCACATCACGCATCACCATGTCTCCCCATAGGGACGGATTTCCTGTTCGAAGGTCCAGGCTGTTTCCGGTTGCTGGAACAATTGCCAATAGGCATCCGCGATGGCTTCGGGTGGCATCAGGCCCGGCGGGTTGTCTGGCCCACCTGCCTGCCTGATCCGTTCGCGCACCCATTCGGTATCGACGCCAGCGTCAATGATGAGATGGGCCACGTGGATATGCCGGGGCCAAAGTTCGCGCGCCATGGATTCGGCAACGGCGCGCAATCCGAACTTGGCCGCGGCAAAGGCGGCGTAGCCATTCCCCCCGCGTCGCCCTGCGGTTGCACCGGTAAAGAAGATCTTGCCCTCCCCATGCTCAAGCATCAGCCGCGCAGATTCGCGCCCCGTCACGAAGCCGGCGAAGCAGGCCATCTCCCAGACCTTGCGGAACACGCGATCCGTCGTCTCAAGTATGGGAAAATTCACATTGGCCCCCACATTGAAAATGGTAAGGGCGAGCGGTGCCAACGCGTCCGCTTCGGCAAGGAAAGCGGTGACATCTTCTGGTTCGCGCGCATCCAGAGATCGGGCTGAGATCCTGCCACCGGCCGCCTCTATCTCGGCGACCAGAGGCTCAAGCTTGTCGCCATTGCGCCGGCCTGCCACGATCAAATACCCCTCAGAAGCGAATTTTTTCGCAATGGCCGTGCCAATATAATCGCCCGCCCCCACAATCGCGACGCTTTTGTCCAAATGCGCCATGTCACACCTCCTTCTTGACCTCTGGTCTTCTCATTCAAGTTATGTGTATATGCACACTTAATGGGGTCGCGGTAAATCCCCCAATCATCGACGACCTAGAAAATCAGTGCAGGACACGCGTCATGCTGACGGACAAGACAGACAAGATCCCGCTGTTGGAAGACCTCCGCCACAGCCCTCACGTGTGCATGGCCGAGGCGGCCCGCGCCGCAAATCGCGCGCTTGCCCGTCATTACGGTGCCTATCTGGACGGAGCCGGCATCGCTCCCGGACAGGCCTCTCTTTTGATGCAGCTCTACTATCTGCAAGATACCTCCGTCGCCGATTTCGCAGCGCGCATGCGCACCGAGCGCACAACCATGGTCAGAAACATCGCGGCGCTTGAACGTACAGGCCAGGTCGAAACCTTCACGCCAGAGGGCCTGCGCGCGCGCCATGTCCGCCTGACCGATCAGGGACGTGCCTTGCTGACCGACATCGTCACCCGATGGAATGATGCCCAAACGGCGCTCAAGGCAAAGCTTGAGGCAGCGCAATGGGACGCTCTCATCAGCGCGCTGAACATGCTTGGAAACATAGATACTCACAATACAAACGATTGAGGCAGAGTTCAGACAATGTACTAGACGTGCACTGGCCGCTCGATTTTGGTCCCATGAGGAAGGGACTGGAAAAATCGGTCGATTTCGCTGTGGACGCCAACACGCTCTACTCCATCTATCTTCTGTCACAGAATGGCGGAGAGCTGCGTCACGAGTTCACGCCCACGGGAATCGCCTATGACTTGCGCATCGATGGCAAGCTGGTGGCGCCTGCGCCGAGCGCAGAGACCGCACTGGTCAAGAGTGCCGCCAGCTCGCAACACCGGCTGGGCATCCTGATCCGCCCCGACACCACTCACGCCCCCGCTGGCAAGTACACAGACCGCCTGACACAGGTGATCGTCGGGGATTAGGGCGGCTTCGGTGCCTACCCTACAGCCCCAACTCGCTGAGGCCGGGATAATCGTCAGGACGACGGCCCATCAGCCAGCGGAACTTTCTTTCACCTGCCGAGATGGGAAGGTTGTTGATGCTGGCATGCCGTCGTTGCATCAAGCCAGACTCGCTGAACTCCCAATTCTCGTTGCCATATGCCCGGTACCATTGACCGGTGCGATCGTGAAATTCGTACGCATATCGCACAGCAATCCGGTTGTCAGAAAAGGCGAACAACTCCTTGATCAATCGATACTGGATCTCTCGCCGCCACTTGGCAGTCAGGAAACTGACGATTTCGGCGCGACCATTGATGAAGAGGTCGCGGTTTCGCCAGATACTATCCTCGGTATAGGCCAGCGACACTTTCTCGGGATCCTGCCCGTTCCACGCATCTTCGGCGAGGCGGACTTTCTCGATAGCCGTTTGCACTGTGAAAGGAGGTAAAGGGGGGCGCATATGGGGCTCCTGAAATATCTGAAGGAAAGAATGCGGCCGGACGCACCGCCCGGCCGCCAATGAAAGGATCAGAGATCACCAACAGCCTTGTGCTGGATCGACGGCCAGGTCTTTTCAGCGCGTTTGAGAATCTTCACCTTGTCTTTCTTGTATTTTTCAAAGACGTCTGCGTTCACGAACAGGTAGAGCTTGCCATCGACAATGTCTGCATAGTGAGGATCACCGTCGAACTTCTTGCCAAGGGCGACAGCATAAGCGCAGAAGCCACCATATTGCGGGGCAAAGCGCACCGGATCAGTCTTGAATTTGCGAGCCGATTCCGCAGACGCAAAATAGTAGGCGACGCCATCTTCAACAACCGTATGCGCGGCGTCGCCTTCGGCGACTGCGTTATAGGTGGTCAGGGCGACTGCGTCGACGCCGTGCAGGCCCAGGGGAACGCCCGCTGTCGTTACGCCGTTCGACACATTGTATTCGTCTTCTGCGAAAGCGGGCATTGAGGCCGACATCGCAATCGCGATGGCCATGCCAGTGAGATAAAGTTTCTTGGTCATGTCAGATATCCTTGAGGGGTGAATGCCAGTCATCTGGCGGAACAGGCCGATGGTTCAGGGGCTGCGCGCAGGAGTACGCATTTTCGGGCGGCGGGAGGCCTGCAAATATCCGCCGACGAAACAAGAGGGCGCCCAGCTGATGGGTGTGGGTGGGTGAGTTCAACTGGGCGCCAAGGGAGCCATCCGGGGAGAGGGCGCAGGAAAGATGGCTCCGAAGCTTATTTCTTGTAGGCGGATCTGATCGCCTTCACCGTGTTGGCGGTGTTATCAACGGCACTGGCAATCATTCGAAAATTGGTGAGGGATGCGTCATAGCCGTTGTAGTGCTCTGTGATGGCTCCGGCCGTTGCATCAGTCACAACCATGACCTCGAAACCTGATTCGATCAGGCTGCGCATGTGGGACTCCGTACACAGATTTGATGACATTCCTGCAAGAATGACCTTGTTGATGCCGGCTTTACGCAGCTGGAGCGCAAGGTCATTGCTATCCGGGCCATAGACTTTGTGCGGGCTGGTCACCACCGTCTCACCATTCTCGATATAGGGCTTGTACTGGTCCAGCCAGTCAGCACCAGACCCTTCGAATCCTTCGAGGTTCAAGGCGGATGGACGGTCGAACATGCCGATGGAGTGCATCAAGGTCTCGAGCGTGCCCTCGAAGAGCCACTCATGATCGTGCTCATAATAGTAATGCGGAGAGACGAATACGGGCATGCCGGTTTGCTCGGCAACCGCGAACAGATCGCCGATATTTTCGACGGTGCCGTTCTCCGTGATGCTTTGCCCGACCACGCCCCAAGTGACGCCGTCAGGAGACAGGAAATCATTTTGCGGATCGGTGACAACGATGGCTGTACCATCCGTGGTCACCACAAATCCTGGCATGGGCAAGCCATCATTGACCGGCGGCATCTTGGCCGACGCCGGGCGGGCGCCTTGGCTCTCGGCTTCGGCTGCAACGCCGATCAGGGCAATGACAGCCGTGGCCGTCGCGATGAACTTGAGAAGCGCTTGTGGCGTACTGGGTGAATTCAACATGGGTCTTTTTCCTCGCGGCTGTTGGGTCTGGTGGTCCAGTTTGCCAGCCCGGCGGGGAGATACTCCCGGTCTGGAGCGTCACCCTGAGCTGATCTGTACTCATCGTATGAGGGGCGACGATGAGCGTATTGACCGGTCGCGACATCCTGTTGACTGGACGCGACAATCCCTTTGGCGCAATGTGAAAGCGTGAGGTGCGATGGGGATCGCGCCCTTGGCGGGAAGGCCAAAGCGGGGAGCGCGCGGGAGATGGCAACAGTTTCAACCGTCTTCGTATTGAGGATCATTGAGCGGCTCAGCGACCGGATGGATCGGGACATGTTGTGCCGTGTGGCCGGACTCGACCCGTCGCCATCGGCCGGCCCGCCGCCCGCCATGATCCACGCCGCCAATTATTACAGCTTGCTGGAAACCATCGCCGAGACCGAGACACCGGATATCCGCTTCCTGCTCGGCGTCAGCATGTCGGCCACCTGCTCCGATTTCGGCGCTGTGGGCCTGGCCTGGAAATCGGCACCGACGCTGCGCCAGTCCTTCCTGCGGATGGACCGCCATGCGCGCGCCTACAATACGGCCTCGACGTTCAAACTGTATGACAAGGGCGACACATTCTGGTGGACGCACCGGCGGCCGGACACGCCGCGCCTCGGCCTGGACCTGTCGAGCGAGGGCGCGCTGGCCACCTATGTCACGCTGTGCCGGGAGGCGACCGGCCCGAATTCGAAACCGGGCGCGGTACAGTTCTGCCACCCGGAACCGGCCGGCTCGCGGGAGCTACTGGAGGCACACTTTCGCTGTCCGATCACTTTCGGGGCGGACATTGACGCACTGATCATCCCGGCCGAGCGGCTCGACAAGCCGAACCTGGTCGGCGACGAAAGCATCTGGAAATTCCTGAGCGCCCAGGCCGAGGGAATGCTGCCGGCCGAGTCCGGGGATCGCCAGCTGGACCGGCAGGTCGTGCTGCAGATTGCCGATGTGCTGACCGATGGCATTCCGTCGCTGGCGCAAGTTGCCTCGGATCTCGGCATGAGTGCCCGGACGCTGCAGCGCCGGCTGTCGGACCAGGGGCTGACCTTCCAGGCCCTGGTGGACCAGGCGCGGCGCGAGACGGCCGAGCGCTTTCTCGCCGACACGCGCTATTCCATTGCGGAAGTGGCTTTCCTGACAGGGTTTTCCGAACAGAGCGCCTTCACCCGCGCCTTCAAGCGCTGGGCGGGCCAGACCCCCGGGACCTATCGCGACCTGACCGCCGCCCCCTGACCCCACAAAAAAGGCCGCCCCACAGGACGGCCAACCGAAACATCTGGTGCCCAGAAGAGGACTCGAACCTCCACTCCCTTGCGAGAACTACGACCTGAACGTAGCGCGTCTACCAATTCCGCCATCTGGGCACGGGGTAGGAAGGCGCCGATGTATAGGCTGATCCGCGAGCCGTCAACGGTAAAACTGTCGTATTTGAACGCGCAACTGCGCCTTGGCGCGCCCGGTCAACGGGATAGGAAAATCCAGGAAAAGCGGCGCTAGGCGCAGCCCTTTTGCCAGCGCCCCGACAGCGTGGCCTGACGCGCTAAATCGCTTGCCTGAAAATGCGCTAGTGCGCTGTATACTATGGGAACATTGTCTGGAGCGGGTAGACGGAATCGAACCGACATACACAGCTTGGAAGGCTGGTGCATTACCATTATGCTATACCCGCCCAGTCAGGGCCTCGCGAAGACACCTTACACCATCTGGTGCGGGTGGTGGAGGGGACAGGATTCGAACCTGTGTACGCTATGCGGGCAGATTTACAGTCTGCTGCCTTTAACCACTCGGCCACCCCTCCACGGGACCCGCGACCACACGCCGTTTGACGCCGTCGCAGCAGCGCTTCACATAGGCGCCGAAGCACCGCCGATCCACACCGGAAGCGGCCTTATAAGGAAACCCGAAATGGCGCGCAACCATTCTAAACCGCGAAAAGCACACGCTGGCGCAGATAATCCACGCCGCGGCACTGCCCGACCGCCGCGTCGCGCCGGCGCCGGGCGCGATGGCAGCGGCGCAGATGGCGGTCCGCTCTGGATCTGGGGCACGCATGCGGTGGTCGCTGCCCTGGCCAATCCCGCGCGCAAATGTCACGAATTGCTGGCCACCGAAAACGCCGCCCAGCGCCTGCCTGCCACCGGGCCCATTGCGCCAGTTCTGGTGACGGCGCGCGACATTGATGCCCGCCTGCCCGAGGGCGCGGTCCATCAGGGCATCGCCGTGAAAGTCGATCCGCTGGAAGCGGGCGCCCTTGAAGACCTGATCGATGCCGGGATCAGCCATATTGCCGTGCTGGATCAGGTATCCGACCCTCACAATCTGGGCGCAGTCTATCGCTCGGCGGCCGCCTTTGGCTTTGGCGGGCTGGTCTTGCAAACGCGCAATGCACCGAATGTGACCGGTGTCGCGGCAAAGGCCGCTGTGGGGGCGATCGAAACCGTTCGCGAGGCGCGCGTTGTGAACATTGCCCGCGCACTGGAGCAGCTGGGAGAGGCCGGATACCATACGGTGGGCCTTGCTGGCGAAGGCAAACGCCTGATCGCGGATGCGGTCGAAGGGGCACAGAAACTCGCCATTGTCCTTGGCGCCGAGGGCCCGGGCATTCGACCCGCCGTGGCCAAGGCCTGCGCCGAACTCGCACGCATCCCGATTGCCCCGGCAATGGAGAGCCTGAACGTCTCCAACGCAGCCGCGGTCGCCTTTTATGAAAGCAGCCGTAAACGTTTCCCCCTGTCATAAAGCTCTGCTAGGGATTAACCACGCTGTGGGGAAAACTGACGGAGCGCGAACCGCCATGCTGAGACTGCTGTCCATTATCCTTCTGCTCTGTGGCCTCGTGGCTGCGGGCTATGCCGGGTCTGTCCTGATGGACACCTATGCGCCACGCGACGAGATGGTCGAAGCGGCCACACCTCAGGAGATGGCGACCGAGGAGGCCTTCGAAGAGGCTTATGCAGAGACGGCCATGCCGCCCGCGCTGGAAGAGGAACTGGCTGAGCTGGAGCCCCTCCGAAGCGAAGAGATGATGATGGAAGCGCCGGGAGACGCCCCTGCCGCAGGACCCACGCGCAGTCTGGGTGCGGATCTGCCGGGTGGCGATGTGTTCCCGGAATCTGTCGGCTCCTCGCCGGGCTTTGATGCGCCCCCAATGACCAGCCGGTCGGCGAATGTGATGCCTCAGGCCAATGAATCCTTTGTCGAAACGCTGAAAAGCGTACCGGTGGCGCACGAAACACCCAGTTCTGCCGAATACAAGCGCGCTTTTGATGTGACGCTGGCCATCGACTCCACTGGCGATGACACCGCGGTCGACGCACTGCCCGGCCGCGGCAATGTGATCGAAGGCGAAGCGCTGGTGTCGGATCGTGTTGAAGCGCGTCTCAGCGGCGCGAATTTCGAGATCGTGTCCATGTCGCCGGAAGTTCAGGCATTGTCCCCGCTGACCGAAAATGTCTGGCGCTGGTCGGTGCTGCCGTTAACGGCCGGCAGCCATGACCTCGTCTTCGAGATATATGCCATTGACGAGGACGCCGTCGTGCCGCTGCGCACTTTTCGGGACACGGTGACCGTACAGGTCTCCGGAATCAATCGCGCCATCGCCTTCGCGGACCAGGCCAATCCCCTGTTTGTGTTGCTCGGCGGGCTTGGCTCGGCAATTGCGGGACTGATCGGCGTCATCCGCTTTTTCGGGCGCAGATAGGCGTCCGGCGAGGCGATCCGCAGATTTATTTCCAGTCGCCGTCAGCAGAGCTTTGACTTTACGTCAATTTCCGTCTTTTTGGCGGCATGACAACGACAACATCCCCCACGACTCTCGAAACCGCCCAATCCTTCCTGCGGACACAGGCCGCCCGGATTGAAATCGATCCTCTGACCAATTCGGTCTTCGCGCTGGCGCAGACCCTGTTCCGCGACCTCGAAACCGGAAAGGCCAAGCTGGCCGATCTGTCGAAGCTGGCCGACGAGGTGCATCTGGACCTGATTGAAGAGCGCGCGGACCGCTTTCGCACCCAGCATGCGGGCGGCAAGGCGAAGAATGCCTGGGCGAGCCTCACCGAAGAATTGGAGACACTGGCCGCCCAAGGATTTGACGTATTCAAGGCGCGCGTCGAACAGGCGACCGGCGGCATCGTGTTCACTGGCCACCCGACCTTTGCCCTGTCGAAAGATCTGCGCACGGCGCTGGCCGACCATGTGGTGAGCGCAACAAAGACCAGCCGCAACATGCTGATGCGCCAGATCCGCGCCGATTCCCGTGCATGGAACCAGCAGATCAGCCTTCAGGGCGAGCATGACGAAGTGCAGGGCGCGATTGCTCACGCGGCGAATGCGCAGCTGGCCTATGCAACCGTGCTGATTTCGTTTTCACGCAAGGCCTTCCCGGATGAATGGCGGTCACTGAAAATCTTCGTTCCGACGCTCGCCTGCTGGGTCGGGTATGACCTTGATGGCCGCGCCGATATCCACTGGTCCCAATCGCTGACCTTCCGTCTGACGGAAAAGGCGGTCCAGCTCGATCGCTATGCAACGCAGCTGGAATCCATCAGCGGCAGCCAGAAGATCGGCCCCATTGCCAAGCTGACCCAGCGCCTGAAGACCGCGTCGGAAGACACCGCACGCCATGCGGCCTTGTTCGCGGCGGATCTGACCGATCCGGACAATCTGGTGCCGGCAGCAAATGCGCTGACCGAGCATTCCAAGCGAAACGTGCTGGACGCGTCTGAAATCCTCGACGTGCTGGACAGCGTCATTCCCGAAGCCGAAGACAGCCTTGCTGCAGACCTGATGGCGGTCAGGGCGCAGGTCGAAGCGCTGCAGTTGGGCACGGCGCGCATTCACTTGCGGGTGAACGCAGCGCAGGTGCGCACGGTGATCAACCGCGATCTGGGCCTGCAGACTGAAGACCGGGAACTTGGTCGTCTTGCCCTGGCTGAACTGGCACAAAAGGCCCGCAAGTCCAAACCGGTTCAGGTGAACTTTGCCGACCTGTTCCTGGAACAATCCACGGCGCGACGTCAGTTCATGATGTGCGCACAGATCCTGAAACATATCGATTCCGGCTCGGTCATCCGCTTCCTGATCGCCGAGAGTGAGAATCCGGCCACCGTGATGGGCGCGCTGTACCTTGCGCGGCAATATGGTGTCGATGACAAGCTCGATATCTCTCCGCTATTCGAAACGCCTGAAGCATTGGAGACGGGCGGGCGATTCATTGAACGCTTGCTGGAAGAGCCGGAATTCCTCGCCTATGTGCAACAGCGCGGGTATCTTTCGATCCAGCTGGGTTTCTCCGATGCCGGACGGTTCATCGGACAAGTCGCCGCCGACATGGCCATCGAGCGCATCCACAACCTGATCGCCCGGGCGCTGGCCGCCAAGGGCGTAAATGTCGACCTCCTGATTTTCAACACGCATGGCGAAAGCATGGGCCGCGGCGCATGGCCGGGTACGTTCGAGCAGCGCTTTGATCATCTGCTGACACCATGGACCCGTGGCGGTGCCCGCGCACGGGGCCTGCAGCTCCGTCATGAGGTCAGTTTTCAGGGCGGTGATGGCTTCCTTCACTTCGCCAACCCGGCGCTGGCCGAAACGACGATGGCCGCCTGGTGCAGCCACACGCTGTCTGACCCGGCCGACCGCACCAAGGATCCATTCTATACGCGCACGGACCTTGTCTGGGATTTCTACCGGTCGCTGCGAGCCTGGCAGGAACGCCTGTTCGACAATGCAGACTATGGTCGATTGCTGGGCGCCTTTTCCAGCGGCTTGACGGTAAAGGCGGGCTCGCGACCGAAACGCCGCGCTGCTGGACCAGTCGGCCCGCGCTCCCTGCGGGCTATCTCTCACAATGCGACGCTGCAACAGCTCAGCATGCCAGTGAATGTGGCCGCTGGCATCGGCTCATCCCTGCAGCGCGAAATGGAGCGGCTGGTTGACCTGATTGATGACAGCCCACGCATGAAGGGCCTGATCCTGCTGGCGACCCGCGCGCGGCTTTTGACCAGCCTGCCCGCGCTTCGCGCCTATGCCCGCGTTTATGATCCGGGCGTCTGGGTGGCACACTCGAAACTGGCCGACCCTGACAAGGCGAATGCCTATCGCGGGGTTTATTACGCGCTGCGCAATAATGAGACGTCCGTTTCGATGAACCAGATCGCGAACTATTTGTCCGTGGACCTTGGAAAGTTTGACCGTCTTCTGGCCCAACTCAAGACCTCTCCTTCACTGGAAGAACGCCATGAGGGCAGATTGGACCTGCACGTTCTGCATGCCGTGCGTCAAGCGCTGATCATGAAAGCCTTCTCCATTGTCGGCGGCCTGCCCCGCCTGTCGGAGCGTCATGATGCGAGCAGCCGCGACCTGGTCGAAATGGTTGCGGAATTGCGGATCAAGGAAGCGGTGGAATTGCTGCGTGAGATCTTCCCGCACTCCCGCGATCAGGATACGCCGCTGAAAGCCCTGACCGAGGCCGGAAATGATACCAAGAGCCAAGCTGGCTACGGGTATGATCGCATTCACAAGGATATCATTGCGCCGCTGGATGACATCGACCGGATTCTGCACGGGATCAGCCTGTCGGTGACGCATGCCTATGGTGCGTTCGGCTAGGGGTACATTACCGCCTGCGATAGGACTGCACTTCCATGCAGACCAGGCATTTTTTGGCGGTGCTATGACGAATTCGCAGATAGAGCAGATTGTGTTCACGATCTATCTGCACACGGAATTGTGACAGAAAATCCATACCAAGGATCATGACCGGTTCGTCAGCCATGCCCAGATGTTCGAACAAGGCGGGGTCTGACACGATCATGTTGAATCCGGTCATGTCGACGTCATCCAGCTCAAAACGGGAAACGTGGGCAACGTGCATATTGTAATCGTCGCCGGTTACCCCAAGCAGGCGCTTGGTTTCGTCCGCATTGACTTTGGTGCCCGCATGGCTCGCAAATTTCGAATTCATGTAAGTAATGGTCGAGCCGGTATCGATGAGGGCCAGCCCACGCCGGCCATTGATCGTAACTTGGACGAAGTAGAGCCCATTGCGGTTGACGAGGGGCCGCTTGCAGAGCACTTCCCGCATTCGCCCGGCCGGGCGCCGATCATAGGCGGTCACATGCCCCTGGTCGAAATCGAAATCCACGACATTTCCCGTCAGTGCACTGATGGGCAGCACATTGCGCACGCCGCTGACGGCGATCTTGCTATCAAGGGCGGCAGGCACCTGGCTCAGGGCAATCGAGCCTGTCCTTAGACTTGGCAAATCGATCAAGGGGAACGTTTCCTTGCCGCCAAGGCCAAGTATCTCGACAAATTGCTCCTGTCCCTCGATCACCCCGACATTGGCCGAGCGCGCTGTGGCCCCGCCAATCATCGGCAAAGTGGCGGCCGTATCGATAAGCGCCGTAGCGGTTGACCCGTTTTCAAATGAGATTTCGGCCATCAACCGGTCTTGGGAATCCATCTCGAACGGGATGATTTGCTGATCATTGGTATTCGACCAGGCTGGCGGGCTAAGAAACAACAAGAGGCCGAGCAACAGGCTGAGCAAAACAGCGTGCTGAACGAGACGAGGCTCGTCGGTCCGGGTTGTTGGCAATCCTCCCATGGATGCATCCTTTTCCCGCATTATGCCACAAGCGGGCGTGCGGACAAAATGCAGGGAAGAATGGCCGTGGGCGCTACAGGTCTCGCCAGTCGGCCTGCAGGCCCAATTCGGAAAAGACCTCGTTCCAGTACTCCTTCAACGCGCCGCGTTGCATGTCGGTATAGCGTCCGCGCGGAATCAAGCGAATCTCCAGGTCTACGCCGGATAGGGACCGCCCATAGCGGCGCTCGACCGCCTCAGCCACATCACGCGCGCGCGGCATGTTGGCGGGAAGCGTGCCTCCGCCGCCATAGGCTGAGAACAGATCGGAATTCTGGAGCATATCGGACACGATGACGATCCGGCGGGCGGGCGCGTCGGGTGAGAAGTTTTCCGTCTGGCCGAGCCGTGCCATTGCTTCGAGGATCGGGCTGGAGGGGGCTTCCTTTGGTACGACGAGATCATCGATCACCGCATCCATCGGTGTTTCGAAAAGGGTCGCGTAGCGCTCCTCGATCATCCGGGGATTACGGAAGAGCGGGTTCACCTGCACGCCCCGGCCCGGATTGCACAGCGAGAATTCGCCGCGCGGATCGAACTGGCCTTCGGCGTCAAGTTCGAACATGGACAGGCGCTCGCCCACTTCGAGCCGGTCGCGCGAGCGGCGGATCAGGTCGGCAATGAGATCGGCCTGGCTTTCGTCATACTCATCCGTCTTGTCGAGAATAATGGCGGTGTGCGGCGGCAACTCGTCGCTCAGCAGACAGAGCGTTTGCTCGTCATAGGGGACGGGCTTGAGGAACTGGAACGCCGCCACGCCGCCGGCGATCAGCAGGGCGATTATCGCGAAATTGATATAGGCCATCCGGCGCTGGCGTTGTCTGCGCCTGCGGCTCATGCGTCATTCTCCGCGCGCGGCATGATTTTTGGTTTCTTGCCGGAAATATGCTCGACAACCTCTTCCGGCACGTCGAATTCATCACGCATGATGTCAGGGTCTGTCTCAAGCAGGCGACGGAAGGGCGACACCCGCGCATCCATCGCTCTTCGGAGCCCCACCTTCTGCTTCGGGCTGAGCTTGCCAAAATCCTTCTCGGCATCCTCGAGCGCGTCTTCATAGCTGTCATAGTAGTCGTCCAGCGCATCCTGAAGGTCTCTGCGAGAGCGCTCGATGCCACGGGCAGCGTCGCTGAAACCGGGGAAGGATGCATCCGCCTTGCGCCCCTCAAAGGCAGCGATGGCCGATATGGCAAGGCCAAGGGCAAACAGGACCATCGCATCCAGGGAATGCAAAGCAAACGGCCGACACATGGCATTCGTCGCGGCGCTGCCAATGGACTCGCCCATGGGCGATTGCAGGATGGATTGGCAAATATCTGAATCGATCAAGAATCGGGGAATTGTGGACGTATGCTCATTGAATGCCTCGAGAGCGCCAGGCGTATCTCCCAGCGTCGCCTTGAGATCGAGCAGATTGCGATAATGCGCTGCCGACAAATTCACCAACAGGACAATGATGATCCCCATGATCACGGCAACGATGCCAAATGCCTTGGTCACATTCCGACTGTCAAAGCCTAGCAAGGACTTGTTTGGATCCAGTCCGATCGAGGCATGGCGCAGGCCCCAGAAACCGATGATGAAATAGCTGGTGGCGACATTGGCGAGCGAGACCGCCGCAGCCTGGAAGATGCCACCGGAGATACCGAACTCGCTCTGCTGCGCAAAGAAGTACGCATTGGCCGCGCTTTCAAACAGGATGAGCAATGCGATAACCGACAAGTTCAAAATGCGGACCTGCGGATGGTCGGAGACATAATGAATGCCCCGCCCTGTCGATTTGCCGAATTTCATTTTGGATTCGGGCGTCGTGCCATTGCGACCGCCGCCAAGCTGGCGAAACCGATAGAAGCTGATTGCGGCGCGCGCGGCATAGTCGGCCTGCAATACCACTTCGTCGTATTCGGGTGACGGGCGGTTCGCGAAATAGGCGATGTCATCCTGTGACAGGTCGTTCGCGTCGTCGGCCATGCAGATCTCCCCGTTTGTTCCCGATTACCCGATAGTTAATGAAATACAAACTGGACCGTTCCGAACAGCCCCAAAAACAGTTGACCTGCATAACCCGACGTCACGGCTGGATTTACGCTTACGTGCGCGTAAACTTGGGAAAATAATAAACCCAAGGGAGAGACCAGATGGCTGAGGCCTATATTATTGACGCCGTGCGCACGCCGCGAGGCATTGGCAAGGTTGGAAAAGGGTCGCTCGCGCACCTGCATCCGCAGCATCTGGGCGCAACCGTGCTGAGCGCGATCCGCGACCGCAACAATCTTGATACGGCCACCGTAGATGATGTCATCTGGGGCACATCCAGCCAGCGCGGCGCGCAAGGCGCCGATATGGGTCGTATGGCGGCCCTCGATGCCGGCTTCGACGTGAAAGCCTCCGGCGTAACGCTGGACCGCTTCTGCGGCTCTGGCATTACCACCGTTTCCCTCGCTGCTGCGCAGATCATGTCCGGTATGGAAGACTGCGTTATCGCGGGCGGCTGTGAGATGATGAGCTACACCGCATCGACGGCAGATCCAAAAAATCCACCAATGATGGACGCCGGCAACCTTCACTTGCGCGAGATGCACCCGCAGTCACAGCAAGGCGTCTGCGCAGATGCGATCGCCACGTTGGAAGGCATCGACCGCGAAGCCGTTGACCAGCTGGCCGTGACCTCCCAGCAGCGCGCCAAACGCGCCATGGATGAAGGCCGTTTCGACAAGTCCCTGATCCCTGTCTACAATCGCGACGGCACACTGGCGCTCGACAAGGACGAGTTCCCGCGCCCCAGCACGACGATGGAAAGCCTCTCCGGCCTGAAAACCGTCTTCAACATGTTCATGGAAATCCCGGTCGATGACCAGGGAAACACCTATGGCGCGATGGTCACCAAGAAATACCCACAACTCGAAGGCAAGATGAACCATGTCCATCATGCCGGTAACTCTTCCGGTGTTGTGGACGGCGCAGCCGCAATCCTCGTCACTTCGAAAGAATATGCCGACAAGAACGGCCTGAAGCCACGTGCCCGCATCGTAGCCACGGCAAACATGGGCGACGATCCAACCCTGATGCTGAACGCGCCGGTTCCGGCAGCCAAGAAAGTGCTGGAAAAAGCCGGCCTGACCACAGACGATATCGACGTTTACGAAATCAACGAAGCCTTCTCGGTCGTGGCCGAAAAGTTCATCCGCGATCTCAAGCTGGACCGGGAAAAAGTGAACATCAATGGCGGCGCTATGGCGCTCGGCCACCCGATTGGTGCCACTGGCTCCATCCTGATCGGCACCGCGCTGGACGAGCTCGAACGTTCTGGCGGTCGCTATGGCCTGGTCACCATGTGCGCGGCTGGCGGCATGGCTCCGGCAATCATCATTGAACGGATTTAAACTTCCTCCCAGAAACTTACTCACAATCTGTTCAATCCTCTCCCGGTCCAGGCTTGCCTGGGCCGGGCTTTTTTTTCGCGCTTCCACCGATATGCAATTGGTCGGGAACGCTCCCCTCCTCAAGGCGTTGCTTATGAAGAAGCAACCCCATCAGGAGACTCATGCCTTATACAATCCAAGCTGAAACCAATCACCTCACCACCATCGATGCGCAAGGCGAACTGAACCCCGACACCATGCCGGAAGCTGTTGATGAAATCATGGAGCAGACTGACGCGGAGGATCCCGGCAGCCTGCTGGTGCGATTGCAGCATATGGATCTGGGCACGCTCCACAATGTCGCCAGCGACTGGTCACGCAAGGCTGAGTTCTTTGCCCTACAGAAACGCTTTGGCAAGGTCGCTGTTCTCACCGACCAGGCATGGGTACGCCAGTCGGCGAAGATGCAGGCGGTGGCCCTGCCCGACACCGAGTTGAAAGTCTATGAGCTTGCCGATGAAGCCGACGCACGTGTCTGGCTGGAACAGGCAAAGGCCGAAACCGAAATGGCCTAGGTTCAAACCTGACCGGACTGGATCGTCTCGCCGTCTTCCTTTGTGAAGCTGGCAGGCGGGTTGTCCAACAGATCGAATACTTTCTCAGAGGGACGGCACAGCGCCGTCCCTTTTTTGGTAACAACAATTGGTCGGTTCACGAGAATGGGATGTTTCAGCATGGCTTCGAAAAGTATGGAATCATCCACCGTCGGATCCGTCAGACCAAGCTCCTCGGCCGGGCTCTTGGACGTGCGCAAAGCTTCACGCGGTGTCAGGCCCGCTGCGGCCAGCAAACCCGCCAGCAATTCCCGCGTCCAACCGCGCTGAAGGTATTGGACGACATCCGGCTCAACGCCGCTTTGGCGGATAATTTCAAGCACGTTGCGAGACGTGCCGCAGTCTGCATTGTGATAGATCGTAATGCTCATGATGAACTCGCTATTCGGGCGGTTGGTCGCTGCTTCTTTAGACTATGCTGACAAAGTGTGACAACATTTCAAAGAGAGCAGATCACGATCACAGGCCGTTTACCGTTCGGCCGGATGTGACCACTTGGCGGGATGTGGGATTCAGGTTTCTTCAGATGGCCCATCTGACGTCCCCGATCCCGGCGAGGCGGGCAAATCGGGTAAGCTCGGCGTTCAGTTTATCGTGGCGAGCCGGGGTCCATTTGACGTTCGGCTCGGGCCAAAAGCCGGTCACGCTCATCCACCCCTTCGCACGATCTGCCTTGATTTCGATACGCCCCGTGAAACGGTCCCCTTCGAGAAGCGGGTAGACATAGTACCCCCAGCGCCGCTTGGCGGCGGGAACAAACATTTCATTGCGATAATCAAATCCAAAGAGCCGTTCGAGGCGGTTTCGATCTCGCACCGCCGGATCAAATGGATTGAGGATACGCAGGCGGCTTGTCGGCGCCGGAGCCGTCGCCAAGCGGGTTTCGATGTCGGGAGTTGCATAGGCTAGAACCGTTCGCCGGTTCGAGCACTCGATCTCGACCGGAACCAGATGCTTGGCGCTCATCACCCATGACTTTGCCTCTGCCGAACTCATCGCTTCCCAGAAGCGCTGGATTTCGCCGGTTGTGCCAAAGCTGAGCCGATCGATCGCGTTCTGGCAGAGCCAGTCTATCTGCTCGTGATCCGGCGGCCCATCGCGAAGATGGGCAGGAAAAACACGATCTGGAAGATTGTAGTATTTGACGAAATTCTGTCGGTAACAGGTGGCGAGGTCTCCCGCATACCACATCTGGTCGAGTGCTCTCTTGTGCGGTGGCCGGGCCCACATTTCGCGACTGGTGGCCTTGGTGTCGAAGGCGTGCGTCGACAAAGCGCCTTCAGCTTCGATCCGGGCGCGGATCTGGGCAATCTGTTCTTGCGCAAGGCCGGACTGGAACCATTCATGCCGGGCCACTTTGGCACCGAGGCGACGAAATTGCCGCTGCCAGTATGGCAGATACGCCATGGGAATGAGCGAGGCATCATGGGTGAAATGTTCAAAGATCTGACGATCTCTACCCAAAAGCGGCCAAAGCATCTCTTCGCGATAGTTCTGGTTTCGGCTCCACAGAATGTGGTGATGGGCACGGGTCACATTGCGAATTGTATCAATCTGCACGAAGCCAAGGGCGTGGAGCATGCCCATCACATCGAGCTTTCCGGTCGGCGTTTCGGCGAGCCCATTGGTCCATAACCAAAGCCGGCGAGCCTCTCGGTTGGAAATGCGAAGCGGCGTCATGTTGCTCATGCGATGGAGCGATCAGTCTCGCGTGAATTCTTGCAGGCTGACGAGGTATGGCGTGAGGTCCAACCCCTGAGAGGCGATCCAGGCATCATCATAATAGGTGTCAAGATAGCGCTCGCCCCCATCGCAAATGAGGGTCGCGACGCTGCCCGCTTGTCCGGCGGCGCGCATTTCGCGCAACAAGGTTAGTGCTGCCCATACATTGGTGCCGGTCGATCCGCCACAGCGCCGGCCAAGAATATCCTGCAGCCAGTGGATCGTGGCGATGGATGCTGCATCCGGCACGCGCATCATCCGGTCTATCACGTCTGGCTGGAATGAAGCTTCCACGCGCGGGCGACCAATACCTTCAATACGAGACTTCGTCCCGATACGGATATCCGGGTCGCCCGTTTCATAATGATCATAAAAGACCGAGTTTTCCGGGTCCGCGACGCAGAGCGACGTCTTCGCGGCGATGTCACAGCGATAGCGGATAAACCGGCCGATCGTGGCCGATGTGCCGCCCGTACCAGCGCTCATCACCACCCAGTCCGGCAGGGCATGGGCCTCCATCGACAATTGCGAGAACAGGCTTTCGGCAATGTTGTTGTTGCCGCGCCAGTCAGTAACCCGCTCGGCATACGTGAACTGGTCCATATAGTGGCCGCCAAGTTCAGTCGTGATGCGCTGCGCCTCGGCATAGATGTCCGCAGGCGGCACGGCGCGGGTCTCGCCGCCATAGAAGGCGATCTGGTCGATCTTGCTGCGCGAGACGCCTTCTTGAACCACCGCGATGAAACGCAGGCCCAGCAAGCGCGCAAAATAGGCCTCCGAGACGGCGGTAGAGCCGGACGAGCTTTCCACGATAACCGTGTCTGGCCCGATCCATCCATTGCAGAGGGCGAACAGGTAGAGCGAGCGCGCAAGCCTGTGTTTCAGACTGCCGGTCGGATGCGTGGACTCATCCTTCAGATAGAGCGTCTGTTCCGGAAATCCGGGCAGATCCACCTTGATCAAATGAGTGTCAGCCGAGCGATTGAAATCCGCATTGATGCGCTGCACCGCCTCGCGTACCCAGCGCCGCCTGTCCCAATCAAGATGTGAAATATCCAAATCTGCCCCCTGCTCCAGCCGCCTTCGCCGTCACCATAGAGGCTTGTCCCATCAGGGCAATTGCAGCGCGCAGCCTTTGTCAGGCCAAGGGCTGCACGGCCTCCAGCACGGCGAGCAACAGGTCTTCCCCGGCAAGAGACTCTGCCTCGTCGCAAACCTGATGCGGGCGGCATTTATCGCGGGCCAGATCAAGCAGAACGGGATGGATATAGGACGATTTGGCGATTGCAGGTGTGTTGCCGAGTACGTTGGCCGCGGCCTGGGTGATCGCCTTGATGGTGATGTCCTCTGCCTTGGTCAGGGCATCGACCGCGGCAACGCTGCCCTTCCATGTCCTGAAATCCTTGGCGGTAAAGGACAGGCCCAGTGTTTCCTGGATGTACGCGTTTACATCTTGCGCCGCGGGCCGGACCTTGCGCGAGCGGAAGAGGAACGCGCCGCGCTCGGCCATCAGACCATCCAGGGTCTTCGCCAACAATTTATCTTTCACAATGACGCGGCGCGGCGTGCCGCCCTTGCCCTTGTAGGCGCAAACGATCTTGTGGCCATCGATCTGGACATGCGACTTGCGCAGGCTGACCGCGCCATAAGTCTTGCGGCCCGACCGGCCGATGCGCAGCGCGCCCCGGTCCAGCAGGCGTACAATGGCGGCGAGGCGCAACGCGCGCGGACAATCCGAGTAAGTGAGATCATGACGCACGCGGCGGCGCAGTTCAGGCAAGGCATGCCCAAAGGCGATCAGGTCGTCAAACTTGGCCGAGTTGCGCGCGGCCGACCATGTGGGGTGATAGCGATACTGCAGTCGCCCCGCTTCGTCGCGTCCGGTGGCCTGGATGTGACCGCGTGGATGGGGACAGATCCATATCTCGTCCCAGGCCGGCGGCAGGACCAGCGCGCGGCATCGTTCGGCCCGCGTACCCTTCAGGGTCTGGCCCCTGTCGTCCTTGTAGGTAAAGCCTGTGCCGCACCGCCGCCGCGTCCAGCCGGGCTTGGATGGGTCTGACCGGACAAGGCCAATGGCCTCTGCCGTCACGCCTTCGCGGGAGAGCGTCTCCGGGTCTGAACTGAAGGGCATGGCGTGTCTCTCAGGTGAATACCCGGATCAACGATCCATCTGTCGAGACGGTTCCCGCGCCAGCATGTTTGGGCTGAGGCAGATTTCAGATAGGGTAGTTGGAGGGGAGAACACTATGAGAAATTTGTTTCTGATCGCCGCAGCGCTCGCGCTCATGTCTGGCTGCACCAATCTGAAAGAGGCAACTGAAACTTCGCCGACATACGATACCGAGTTTCCGCCAGCACTGAACGAGCTGAATTTTCAGAGCCATGGGAAGCGGCTCAACGGGCTGATCTATCTCGCTGAAGGCCCCGGCCCCCATCCCACCGTTCTGTTGCTGCATGGGTTTCCCGGCAACGAGAAAAATCTCGACTTGGCGCAGGACCTGCGCGCGGACGGCTTCAACGTCTTGTTCTTTCACTATCGCGGCGCATGGGGCAGCGAGGGAACATTCTCATTCACGCATGTGATCGAAGATGTGGCCGCCGCGACGGCCTTCCTGCGAGCCAATGCGGAGACCTATCGCACCCATCCGGACAAGCTGATCCTGATCGGGCACTCCATGGGCGGCTTCGCAGCCCTCGCCGCGGGCGCGAAGGATGAAACCATTGCCTGCACCGCTGGGCTGGCTCCTGCGAATTTCGGTGTCGTGGCGAATGTTCTCGCGGCAGATCCGGACAGGAAAGCGGGCTTTATCGCCTATGGCGATTCCCTGCAGATGCTGGCGGGAACAGATGGCACGCGCATGGTCAGCGAACTGATCGACAATCGCGAGGCTTTTGATGCTCTCACTTATACGCCAAATTATGCCGGGCGGTCGGTGCTGATTGTTGGAGCAGACAAGGATGAAGCCGTGCCGTTGGACGCCATCATCAAGCCGCTGATCGCGGCCTACGAAGCAGAGCCGGGTGTCGATGCAACCAGTGCAATCCTGTCGGGCGATCATTCGTTCTCGTGGTCACGAGATGCGCTGATCGACACGGTGCTGAACTGGGCGGAAGGCTGCCGCTAATTCGGGCGGTGCTCGTCGGCGTCGCCGCTCCAGAAGCGTTTGATGCGGCCGAGGAAGCCTTCGCTTTCCGGGTGGCAATCGGCGCCGGTGCAGTCGCAGAATTCGCGCAGCAGTTCTTTCTGGCGGGCGGTCATGTTGCGCGGGGTTTCCACGAACATTTCCACGAACAGGTCGCCGGTATGGCCTGACTGGCGCACCGAGGGCATGCCCTTGCCACGCAGACGCAGTTTGCGGCCGGTCTGGGCGCCTTCCGGCACCACGACGCGGGCACGGCCGCCATCAATGGTCGGGATTTCGATTTCGCCGCCAAGTGCAGCCGTCGCCATGGGCACGGGCGCACGGCAATAGAGGTTCGGGCCGTCGCGTTCGAAGATGTCATGCTCGACGACATCGACGAAGATGTAGAGGTCGCCGCTCGGCCCGCCCTGATCGCCAGGCTCACCTTCGCCGGACAGGCGGATGCGCATACCGCTTTCGACGCCAGCCGGGATTTTCACCTGGAGCTTGCGCTCCTCGCGAACCTGCCCTGCGCCGCCACATTCCTTACAGGGCTTCTTGATGATCTTTCCCTTGCCGGAACACCGCACACAGGTGCGCTCCATCGTGAAGAAGCCTTGCTGGGCGCGCACGCGGCCATGGCCGTCACAGGTCTCGCAGGTTTCCGGCTTGGTGCCGGGCGCTGCGCCGGAGCCGTCACAGCCTGTACATGGCACGGCCTGGGGCACGTGAATGGTTTCTTCCTTGCCGGCCCACGCTTCAGCCAGAGTGATTTCCAGATCATAGCGCAAATCTGCACCGCGCTGTGGCCCGCCACGGCGACGTCCACCGCCAAAGCCACCTGCTCCGAAGACCTGGCTGAACAGGTCGGAGAAGATATCGTCCGGATTGCCGCCCTGGCCGAACGGGTTACCCCCGCCCCCGCCGCCATTTTCAAAGGCGGCATGGCCAAACCGGTCATAGGCACCACGCTTCTGAGCATCGCTCAGGACCGCATAGGCTTCGCCCACTTCCTTGAATTTCTCTTCGGCTTCAGGATTCCCGGCATTCTGGTCCGGATGATACTTCATCGCCAGCTTGCGGTAGGCGGACTTGAGTTGCTTCTCGTCCGCATCCTTGGATACGCCCAAAATCTCGTAATAGTCGCGCTTGCTCATGGAATGGCTATCGTCTTCCAGAATTGTCTCAGATCAGCCGCACATGTGGGGGACGTGACCGGCCGGTGCAAGGGAATGTCACAGGTCGCGCCACGTAATGATCAGGCTCAGCTTGGGCCGGTCTGGCCTGTGGGAAAGGACTGAACGCCCCCTTCGACGAGTTCAGGGCCACCGGGCTGGATCTGCATGACCGCCAAGCCGCGCTCGGACGTGCCGTCAATGCGGAAGCGGAACAGGCCATTTACTCCGAAAAAGCCGTCCGGATCGGTCACGCCGCCATAGGTCAGACTGTCATCTGCGGCGAGGCGAACGGTCAATGCGGCTGCATCATAGGCCAGTGCAGCCAGATCGGTTGGCGCGCGCCCATAGATCCGACGATAGGTTTCGGTGAAGGCACTCTTGTTGCCGGGGTCTGTGGCAGCATAATAGCCGCCGCGCAGGGTCGGTTCGCGCCAGATGCTGGAATCGTCCCAATAAGAGGTGCCGATCAGCTTCAATTGGCGCATATCGACGCCGTTGTAAGGCAGCAACGGTGCTACCGAGAGCAATTTGACGCCTCGTTCAGGGATCATCACAGCCACGCGGCCGGGACGGTCGGCCAGTTCAGATTTGAGAACGCTGGCGATCTGGCGCGCTTCGGCGCCTGCTCCACTATCCTCGCCATAGAAGGCTGAGGCGGCCATGACGGCGCCAAGCCGGGAGGCTTCAAACCGCATCGCGGCCTCGACCTGACGCCCGTAATCCGAACGTGGGCCAAGGAAAACAAACGTGTCCACGCCGCGCGCGGCCACATATTCCATGACGCGGCGGACTTCCTCGTCCGGCGAGATGGAGGCGAGATAGGCTCCGCCACCAGCCGCAGACCGGTCATTGGAGAAGGCAATGACGGGAATATCTTCCTCGCGCGCCATTTCACGCACGGTTTTCACGTTTGCGCCAAAGAGCGGGCCAAGGATTACATCCACTTTGTCTTCAAAGGCTTCGTCCGTGCGGGCCTCGGCCACGGAGGTCTTGCCGGCGGTATCCTTCGGGATAATCAGGAAATCCTTGTCGGCATATTCAAACAGGGCAAGTTCGATCCCTGCCAACATGCTTTCCGCCTCGGCGCGGACATTGGCGTTCGGATGAGAAAAGGGCAGCAGCACGGCGGCCCGCTTGATCTCACGTCCCTGCATGAAGGGTGGGGTCAAGCCACGGTCGCCTCGGCCGCGCGTTGCGTCGCCCAAATCTTCCATGTCGCCAATTTCGATTTCTTCGCCCGGTATGTCGCCCAAGTCGCGCGGCACGCCCGTAACAGGCTCCTCGCGGGGCTGTCCGGTGCCGATGGGCACTGGTTGGCGAGCAGGCGCTGTGGCACAGGCGGTCGCCAGAAGCAGCGATGCCAACAGAAGACTTGGCGCGGGAAGCTTCCTGAGCAATGGTTGAAGCAATGTCATCTCCTGATCCTTCTGACTCCGGGGCGATTCCCGCCGCTGGCGACTCTAGGCGCGGTCTCCCCAAGGGGCAACCGGCTGTATCTCTGGATCCGGGCCTGTATGTGGTTTCCACCCCGATCGGTAATCTGCGCGACATCACCCTGCGCGCGCTGGACGTGCTGACCGCTGCCGATGAAGTGCTGGCAGAGGACACACGCGTCGCTGGAAAGCTGATGTCTGCCTATGGCCTTAAGGCTCGCCTCAGCCCCTATCATGACCATAATGGGGCGGAACGGAGACCGGGCCTGATACGGGCACTTCAAGGCGGCGCGAAGATCGCGCTGATTTCCGACGCTGGCACGCCGCTTGTTTCCGATCCGGGCTGGAAACTGGCGCACGAGGCGCTGGAGGCTGGCGTAAAGGTCATCCCCATTCCGGGCGCCTCGGCCATGCTGGCGGGATTGGTCGCCAGCGGCCTGCCAAGTGACAAATTCCTTTTCGCAGGCTTCCTGCCGCCAAAATCCGGTGCGCGCAAATCAGCCGCCGAAGCGCTGAAAGCCGTGCCGGGAACGCTGATCTTCTATGAGAGTGGGCCGCGCCTTGCCGATGCGCTTGCAGACCTTGCCTCTGTGCTGGGGGACCGTGACGCGGCGGTGACGCGGGAATTGACCAAGATGTTCGAGGAAACCCGCCGAGGCACGCTTGCTGATTTGGCCACGCATTATGCCGAGTCCGGCCCGCCACGTGGCGAAATTGTATTGCTGGTCGGCCCGCCGGGCGAACATGAAGTCACGCCCCAACGCCTCGATGCGGCCCTGCGCGACGCACTGGATGGCCAGCCGACCAAGGCCGCAGCCAATGCCGTGGCCGAAGCGCTGGGTCTGCCGAAGCGCGACGTTTACCAGCGGGCGCTGCAACTGAAAGCCGATGGCTAAAGGGCGCGCCCCCAGCGCCAAGCGCACGGCTGCCGAAAAACGTGGCCGCGCGGGCGAGACACTTGCCGCCTTGTACCTCCGCTTCAAGGGCTATCGCATCCTCGCGCAACGCGTGCGCACGCCGGTTGGCGAGATTGATCTGATTGCGGAGAAATCCGGCATAGTTGCTTTTGTCGAAGTAAAGGCACGTCGGCGAGCAAACGCAGCGCTCGGCGCCGTGACACTTCATGCCTGGAATCGAATTTCCCGCGCGGCCGACCATTGGATGGCCAAGCATCCCCGCTATTCAGACCATGGCTGGCGATACGACATCATTGCCATCGCGCCGAGTCGCCTGCCCGTTCATCTGCGCGATGCGTGGCGGCCGGGGCTGGCCTAGGCTTTGGGCTGGGGCTTCGCACGCTTACGATAGACGCGCGTTAGCGGGCTTTTTGCCATCGGAATGAAGCGAGTTTTCTTGCCGACGATGCTTGGGCGGTTGATGCCTATGCGCAGAAGACTGAACACGGCCAAAACGAGATAGACACCCGAGATATACCAGAACAGTGCGGCCGGATGAAATGCGCTCATCACGAGAGCGCCGACCAGAGCGCCGATCACCGATCCAACCCCATAGAGCAGGAGCAGGCCGCCACTCGTGGCGACGGCCTTGCCGAGCGCGGAATGGTCATTGGCATGCGCAGCGCAAATGCCGAAGACGGGTATGATGAAAGCGCCAAACAGGAAGCTGAAGCCAAGCAAGGCGTTTTGGGACAGGCCAGCAAAGCTTGCCAACAATGCCGAAGCCCCTGCGCCGAGCAGCGAGCTGCCCACGATCACGAAACGCCGGTCTACCTTGTCAGAGAGCGAGCCCATGGGGAACTGGAACAAGCCTGCTCCGATGATCGCGGCACTCATGAAGGCTGCGATCATGGCCGAGCCATACCCAATTTCCTGCACATAGACCGGTGCCATGCCCCAGAAAGCGGCATTGGCGAGTCCGGCGGCAGCTGCACCGACGGCGCCGACGGGCGAGACGCGATAAAGCTGAACAATGTCGAGCTTCGCCGTCTCCAGCGGTGCAGGCGAATCCGAGCGCGTCAGCGCCACCGGGACGAGCGCGATGGAGATCAGGATGGAAACCAGAACGAACAGCTGGAAGCCCGAAGGCGGGGCAATCGCGAGCAGGCCGTTGCCGATGGTCACGGCGCCAAGATCGACAATGCGATAGACTGACAGCACCTTGCCGCGGTTCTCGTTCGTCGCGCGCTCATTGATCCAGCTTTCCAGCACCATGGTCAGCCCCGCAAAGCTGAAGCCTGTAATGAAGCGCAAAACGGCCCATGGCGTGGCATCGACGAACAGGATATGCGCCAGCGCACTGGACGACGCGATCGAGGCGAGTGCCACAAAGGCCCGGATATGCCCTACGCCTTTGATCATGCCAGGCACGAAGCGGCAACCGAGGATGAAGCCGGCATAATAGGCTGAGGCCAGAAGACCGATGATTGCGGTCGGGAAGCCTTCCAGGTCGCCGCGCACAGACAGGAGCGTGCTCTGCAAGCCATTGCCGGCATAGAGGATGGCAGCAGCAAACAGCAGGGCAGCGATGGCGGAGATAGACTTGAACATTCCAGCCTCCAGGGCGTGCTGGGATTTCAGGGAGGGCGAGCCGTCTTCAGGCTAACCCGATGCAGAAAAGTGTGTTCCGATCGCGCCTGTAGAAACCTCCACTGCTACTGTCAACCAAGCCTGAGCCGCGCATCTGCGCAAGGCGGAATCCCCCGCCTATTCGGTCAAAGTCGGCGCCGCTGCGAAGGGCTCGATTCCGAATGAAGGATATATTTCGCTCGGGAAATAGACCGTGCCATCCTTCACAACCATGGAGATGGTCTTGATCGCTTTCAGGTCCGCTGTTGGGTCACCTGGAACAAGAAAGAAATCGGCCAGCTTGCCGGGCGCGATAGACCCAAGCTCGTCCGACTGTCCCACATATTCGGCCATACCTTGGCTGGCCCAGGCGAGGATTTCAGGCGCTGTCATGCCGACCTGCTGATAAAGCTCAAGTTCGCGGTGATAGACGAAGGATCCGCCCATATCCGTTCCCGGAACGAGCAGGATGCCCGCCTCATGCATCGCGGTGACCGTTTCGATGATCTTGTCGAAGGCCTGCCAGTAGGCCGCGTCATCCTCGGGAGAGGAAATATCGGCCCATGCTGTCTTGGCCGAACGCTGCACGCCAACCGGCATGTGATCGATATAGTCGACCACACCCGCCCGGAGCTGGCCATTGCGAGACCTGAGCAGAGCTTCATGGATGGCGAGGGTCGGATCAATCGCGGTTTCATGCTCCGCCATGGCATTGATCGTTGCCTGTACCTTTGGATCACTGATCTCCAGGGATGGGAGACGCTTCAACGCGGTCAGGCGCAGCAAGGTGCGCGTGTCTTCACCCTCGTCCAGCACCCAGCCCAGCATGACCTGATTGATATGGGTCATCTCGTCATAGCCTGCAGCAATCATCTGGTCGGCATTGGAGAAGGCCGGCACATGCCCGGCCACTTTCAAGCCGAGGCGGCGCGCTTCTGCAACCATGGCCGGCACCCATTCGCCTTTCATGGAATTGTAGATCTTGATCTGATGGAATTCTCCACCGCCATACTCGCGAACGGCTTCGAGCGCCTCCTCCTCACTCGATACGAGTGTGCCATTGTTGGAGCTGAACGGGCTCTTTCCTTCGATGAACCCGCTGCGGATGATACGCGGACCGGCGAGACGCCCGGACTGAATGTTTTCATTCAGCTCACTGAGCACGTCGTTGTTGTTGCCCATGTCCCGGACGGACGTCACCCCCGCAGCGATGTTGAGCAGCGCGCTATTCTGACCGAGATGCCCGTGCATTTCATAAAGGCCCGCCACCAGCGTGCCGCCATCGCCATCAATCAGCACTTCGCCTTCTAAGCGCGTATCCGGGGCGTCGATAGACCGGATCCGATTGCCTTCGAACATGACCGAGACTGAATCCGTCAGGGCCCGTGTCTCCGGATCGAACACGCGGACATCCGCAATGCGGACGGGCGCGTCGTAATTGTGCGCCGTTTCAGCCTGGATATTCTCAAACCGCTTGGCGGAATACTCGACCGACCGGGCGCGCAGCATTTCATCATGCGTTTCCAGACCGTCCCGCAAGATGGCAAAGCGCGGCGAAATAACGCCCACAAACGCATCACTCGAATCCATCAGAATGTAAGTCGGGTTCAACTCGATCCCGGACAGTGCGTAAGCGCTGATCGCCACATCTCCTTCCGGCCCGGCGACGGTCAGGTCCTCCATCTTTTCAAGCTGAAGTGTACCGCCAGGCAAAACACCAACGGATTGATCGGCATCTGCCATCAGTATCCGGGCATAAAGCCACAGGGCGTAAGGGCTGGCATTCTGGGCCACGTAGAGCGTCGCCGAATCAAGCGTGCGGGAATCGCTGCCGGTCGCATCTGTCCACCTCGCCTGAAGGCCATCCTGTGAGAAGGACTCCTCTACCTTGTTCCCAAACGTCGTCGCGCCGGTGATATCCCAGTCCACCGGCAGTCCGGACGAGTCCAGCGTTACCGTCTCGAGAAGGGTCGGGCCGCGACCATTGTTGCGGTACTCAAAGTCCACCTTGGTCACACCGCCGGAATGGTCGACATTCAGGTGGCCGATCTCGGTTCCCGAAACGAACACTTTGAACGCTTCTGTCCCGGTCAAGGCTGGTAACGGCGCGGCGGTGGACACAACTTCTGGCGTGGCCGCGACGACGGGCGCCGTCTCAGCCACCGGCTTCGCACAGCCGACCGCCAGCAGGCCGAGAATTGATGATGCCAATAGTGTTGTCCTGATACCCATGTCGCGCTCCCTTTTGTCCAGTCCTAGCCGGGGAACACCGGGCCCTACAAGGTTCATTCAATGGCGGCGCACGTGCCGCACCCCGTATTTCCCCTGATTGCGGCCTGCGCCGCTGCCCCAGACACTGGCCATCCGCTCGAAACACAGGAGAGCGACATGGACGGAAATTTTCCAGCTCCCGACCTTGTGGAAGGTCAGGCCGACGCCGCCTTCCGCGCCGAGGTGGATGCATTTCTCGACGCTGAACTGACCGAGGAACTGCGCGCAGCCGGTCGGGAAACCACCGGGCTGAAATCGCCGCGTTGGGCCTGCGAGGCTTGGCGCAAGCGGCTAAACGCGCGGGGCTGGTTTACTCCCTCATGGCCTGTTGAATATGGCGGCGCTGGCTGGAGCGCCGAACAACGGCTCTATTTCGAAAATGCCTCAGCGGTCCGCGATGCGCCCATTGTTATGAATTCCGGTGTACGCACGATTGGTCCGCTGATCATCGCCGAAGGCTCGGACGAACAGAAAGCGCACTACCTGCCCGCCATCCTGAATGGCGAGCACGAATGGTGCCAAGGCTTTTCTGAGCCCCAGGCCGGGTCAGACTTGAGCGCGCTTGCCCTGCGTGCGACCCGTGACGGTGACGAATTTGTGTTGAACGGCACCAAGGTCTGGACGAGCTTTGCCCAATACGCCACCCACATGTTCCTGCTGGCACGATCCAGGCCGGGCAGCACGGGCCGTGACGGACTTGTCTTCCTGCTGGTGGAAATGAATCGACCCGGAATCCGTATACGTCCGATCGATTTCATTAGCGGCGAACAAGAGACAAATGAAGTTTTCTTCGACGATGTCCGCACTCCAGTCGCTGATCGGGTGGGCGAGATCGATGAGGGCTGGCCGGCAGCAAAAGCCTTGATGGCGATTGCCCGCTCCAACAACACAACGACCGGCCTGCTGAGACGGGCCTTGCGAGCAGCAGCGCGTGGGGTGGCTGGAAACGCGTCATCACAGCAGTTGCTGGAACTGGCCATGAGAGTTAATGCCTTCGAAGCCCTTGAGGCGCGCGCCGCCGACGGCGAGATACCCATCAGCGCCGCGGCGACATCGTCGGTCCTGAAACTGCTCGCGACGGAATTGCATCAGGCCATCACCAAAGTCGGGCTCGACCTGTCACCGAACAGCCAGTTCGCGCAGGCGAAATATCTCTCCACGCGCGCCGCGACGATCTATTCCGGCACGAGCGAAGTGCACCGAAACATTCTGGCCCATGCCATTGGCTGCCCCTAGTCCTCGGCGTCCACTTCCATGATGTCTGCCATTGGGAGGCCGGCCGCAGCTATGCCGACATTGCCACATTCTTCATCGAAAACGGACGGCGCACCGGAAACGCCGACGCCGCCGATCAACTCGCCGCCTTCCAGGTGGATCGGCAGTCCGCCACGCCAATTGGCCACGTCTCCCGGGCCAATGCCCCACTCTGCGGTCATGGCCGTGGCATAGCCGTATTTGCCAGCTGACTTACCTTTCCACATGGCAATGTCGGACACGCCTGCGGATGCATCATCCATGCGCGCAAAGGCCCGCAAATTGCCGTGTTGGTCATAGACCGCGATCGCCACCGCCTGCGCATTGGCTTCGGCATGATCGATACACGCCGTAACAATCGTGCCAGCGGTTTCGAGCCCCATTGTGGGCTTGGCGTCCTGAGCCTGCGCGACCAGTCCGGCGGCGGCAAACAGTGTGGCCGTAATCAGTGTTCGGCGCATGATGCGTCCCTCCTTTGTGTGGAAGGCAACGCTAGACGGGGACGACCGGCTTGGCCAGATGGAATTCAAACGAGCGCGTCATCTTTCGACTTGGCGCGCGTCGCAATCCCATCATAGACAAACTCCTCGCCGTCCAGATCGATGAGCGGCATCTCGTCTTTCTCGCGCCAGTAATCCTGCGAGTGTTGCCAGATGTCATGCGCGCCACGTTTGGGCATCAAGTGAAGTGCTCGCATCATGTAGCCAGGATTGAAATTGTCCGTATCCATCCAGGGCAGGATATCCATCCCGTTGTCTTCCTCGCGCAATTCGACACGCACTTCCTTTGCACCGATATCATCCATATGCTTCAGCATGCGGCTGATAAAATCCCCCATAAGATCCACACGCAACGTCCAGCTGGCGCGGAAATAGCCAAACACCCATGCCATGTTGGGCACGCCGGTGAACATCATTCCGCGATAGGTAACCGTCTGGCTGAAGTCGATGGGCGCTCCATCTTTGGAAAACGGGATGTCTCCCAAGACCGACAGGTTGAAGCCCGTCGCCGTGATGATGATGTCAGCCTCAAGCTCTTCGCCCGATTTCAGCAGGATGCCCTTTTCAGTGAAGTGATCGATATGATCGGTGACGACGCTGGCCTTGCCACTTGCGATGCCCTGGAACAGGTCCCCATCGGGCACAAAGGCGATGCGCTGTTGCCACGGGCGATAGTGTGGCGTGAAGTGCGGATCGATCGGGTAGTGAGGCCCAAGGAATTCGCGCACACCCTTGAGCAACTCGGCTCGCACAAGATCCGGCTGTTCCTCTGCCAGGTTCATGAACTTCGTCTGATCAAACAGGACCCGGCGGCGGATGATCTGGTGGATCCATGCCGGATCAACATTTTGCTCGCGCAGGGCATCCGCCAGCTCATTCACATTGCGGCCGGGCGTGAAATAGGTCGGCGAGCGCTGCAATAGCGTGACATGTTCGCAATCCTCGGCGATGGCAGGCACGATTGTCGCTGCCGTGGCGCCGGAACCGATGCAGATAACTTTCTTGCCTTTGAGATCGACATCTTCTGGCCAGGTCTGGGGGTGGATGATCTGCCCCCGGAAGTCCTCCATGCCGTCCCATTCGGGCGTGTAGCCCTTCTGATGATTGTAGTAGCCTTGGCACATCCAGAGAAAGTTTGCGGTGAAAGTCTGCGTGTCGCCCGTATCTTCGCGCTTGGCGGTTACCGTCCAGAGCTTGTCACGGGATGACCAGTCGGCACCGATGATCCGGTGATTATACCGGATGTGGCGATCCAGACCGTTCTCCTCGATCACTTCGCCCATATACGTCATGATCTCTTGCGCCGCCGCGATGGGCGCACCGGTCCACGGCTTGAAACGGTAGCCGAACGTATAGAGGTCACTGTCTGAGCGGATACCGGGATAGGTATGCGTGCGCCATGTACCACCGAAGCCGCCCTGGGCTTCAAGCACGCAGAAACTCTTGTCCGGGCTCTGGTGTTGCATGTGCCATGCTGCGCCGACGCCCGAAATCCCTGCGCCAATGATCAGCACGTCAAAATGTTCTGCGGGCGTGGCGGCGGGCGATGTGGGCATGATTTCCTCCGGAGTGCCGGGCCTTTTTGTCTAGCCCTGATCTTGCTGACTTCATTGAACCAGCTTGTTGATCTCATATCACTCAGGAATAGCCCCTATTGTAAGGCGTGACCTCGCGGCAGGGCGCGTGCTGCAGGCGGTGCCTTCACCTCGCCCAATTCCTTCGGCATTTAGCTTGCTGGAAACCCGAATTCAGGTATCTGGAAAACATGGCGAAGACACCACGCAAAACGCCCAAAAAGGCGGCCAAGACGGGCGGATCGCAGGCGATTAAGGTGCCGCGGTCACGCTTTGGCTTTCTCGGCACACGTGCTGGCCGTTACCTGATGCTGTTCATCCTTGTCGTGATGCTGATTGGCGCTGGGTGGGCCTTCTGGAAATGGCGTTCGCTTTATTTTGGCATGCCGAGCCTGCCGCCGGTCGCTGAGCTGTGGGACGCCAAGCGTGAAGCCGCGATCGAATTCGTTGACCGCGATGGCAACACACTGGACGTGCGTGGGCCGCGCTATGGCCGCGCGACTGATATTAACCGCCTGCCCCCGCACGTGCCGCAAGCCTTCATCGCCGCCGAAGACAAGCGCTTCTACGAGCATGATGGGGCAGACGACGCCGCCATCGCACGTGCAGCCTGGTCGAACATGCGCGCCGGGGAGACCGTGTCCGGTGCGTCCACGATCACCCAACAGCTCATCAAGAACCTTGTTCTGGACAGCCGTCAGACCATGTCCCGCAAGGCGCAGGAAATGAAACTGGCGCGCGAACTCGAAAAGAAGCTCGGCAAGGACGAAATTCTCACGCTCTATCTGAACCGGGTCTATTTCGGCGCCGGCCTTTATGGGATCGACGCGGCCTCACGCTATTATTTCGGCAAGCCACCGGAAGACTTGTCCATACCGGAAGCTGCCATTCTGGCTGCGCTGCCCAAGGCACCGTCGAAACTGAACTTGCGGGAGAACCTGGAAGGCGCCAAGGCACGCCAGCTCTATGTTCTGGAACAAATGGCCGATCTTGGCTTCATCACGGCCGATGAAGTGACCGACGCCATTGAGACCGACATCACCATCATCGACGCGCCCGCCTATGATCCCCAACTTGGCTATGTGATGGACACGGTTGCCGACCGGGTGAAGCTTATGCTGCCGCGGCCACCGGGTGATATGGTGGTGACCCTGTCGCTCGATATCGAGATGCAGGACAAGATACGCGCAAAGCTGGACGCGCGCATGGAGAAAGATGGCAAGGACGCAAAAGCGAGCCAGGCCTCTGCCCTCGTCATCGACCGCGATGGTCGCGTTGTGGCGCTGGTCGGCGGGCGCGATTTCACCGAGTCAGAATTCAACCGTGTGACGCAAGCCAAGCGTCAGCCGGGCTCCAGTTTCAAGCCCTTTGTCTATGCCGCGACGCTGGAGAATGGTTATTCACCCTATGACGTATTCGAGGATGCCCCGCTCGCCATTGGCAAATGGCAACCCGAAAACTATGGCGGCGGCTTCCTGGGGCCCATGACATTGAGCGAGGCCATGGCGCGCTCAACCAATACGATTGCCGCTGAACTGACGCAGGAAGCCAGCGAAGAAAGCGTCATCAATATTGCACGTCGCTTTGGCATCACGACGCCGCTGCAGCCGTTCCCCTCCATTGCGCTGGGCAGCCAGGAAGTTTCATTGTGGGAAATCACCCGCGCATTTGGCACGTTCCAGTCGGGCGGGCTGCGCATGGATCCGTGGCTGATCGAGAAGATCGAAAATTCGCGCGGCGATGTGCTCTACACGCGTCCCGATTATAATCGGGACCGGGTCTATGATCATGAGCTTGCCAAGGAAATGAACGGCATGCTCGCCCGCGTCGTCAATGCCAGGTTCGGAACCGGCCGCCGTGCGCGGTTTGGCAACTGGATGGTCGCCGGCAAGACCGGCACCAGCCAGGACTGGCGCGATGCCTGGTTCATCGGATTCACCAACGCATATGTCGGGGGCGTTTGGGTCGGCAATGATGATGACAGTCCCATGGCAAAGGTTTCCGGGGGCGGCCTGCCAGCCGATCTCTGGTCGGACATCATGGAAATCGCCCATGCGGGAATGCCGCCAGAGCCCCTGCTTGGCGCAGAAGCGGGCATTGAAATGAGCGAAGCCGCCGAAGAACGCGTAACCTTCTATCGCGGGATGGCTCAGGCGTTTGGTACAGCGTCAAGCTCGCGCAGCGGAACCAGCAACGGCGTGCGGATCATCCGCCAATAGATGCGGTATGATGGCCGGGACTTTCCCGCGCCGGACAAACCCATTAAAGACCGCGCATGTTTGATACTGCTGTCTATGAAACCCTGATGCTGGCCCTTGATGACGGGGCCGTAACCTTGCCCGATGAGGGGCCGATCCTGTTCCTGCGCGCAGAGCTGTCTCCGCATCTCGCGCGCCTCCCGAAAGAGCGCCTTGTCTGCCAGAACAGTTTCAAGCCGGATCATGAGGCACTGGAGGCTGCCGGGTTTGATGTCCTGCCGCCCGAGACCGAGACCTTCCCGGCCACACAGCTGACCCTGCTCCTGCCACCTCGCCAGAAGGATGAGACACGCGCCCTATTCGCCCGCGCCCTGCGCGACGCGCCGGAGGGCGGCGTGATCCTCGCCTGCCTGCCCAACACGCTCGGCTCCAAGACGATCGAGAAACTGCTGCGCGAGATCGCTGGCGAGACAGAGGCGCTTTCAAAGAACAAGTGCCGCGCCTTCTGGACCGTCAAAAACAGCTCACAGATAAATACCGACCTGGTGGAAGAGTGGATCGCGCGCGATGCACCGCAGGAAATGGAAGCCGGTGTGTGGAGCCGCCCTGGCCTGTTCTCCTGGAACCGGATCGATGCAGGGTCTGAACTGCTTGCAGACAGCGTACCGGAAAACATTCGCGGGCGCGGCGCAGATTTTGGCGGAGGCCAGGGATTCCTGTCCCGCGAGATCCTCCAGCATTGCCGCCATGTCGAACACATGACCCTGCTGGAAGCTGAACATCGCGCCCTGCCCTGTATTGCGCAAACTCTATCCGGCTTTGAAAACTGGGACATGAAATGGGCAGATGCGACAAAAGAAGGTGGCAGCACACTGTACGATTTCATCGTAATGAACCCACCTTTCCATGTTGGTCGCGCCGATGCCGCATCGCTGGGTCAGGATTTCATACGTTCTGCCGCAAAGGCGCTCCGTGGCAGCGGGCAACTCTGGCTGGTTGCCAATCGTCACCTGCCCTATGAAGAAGTTCTTGGCGAATGTTTCAAGACGTTCGAAATGCTGGAAGACTCAGGCGGCTACAAGATTCTTCGTGCGGAAAAACCAAAGCGGAAGCGATGAAGCCTGATCGTCAGCTTGCAAAGTATTTGGCGAGCCTGGGCTATGGCAGCCGCAAGGAAATGGAGGCCGCGATCCGCGCAGGCCGCCTAACCGGCGCAGGCGATGATCTTCGCTTCGACGACGAACCGCTCGACCCGGCGCCCGGCATGGTGTTGATCATGAACAAGCCAGCGGGCTTTACCTGCTCGCGGGCCGACCAGGGCCGACTGGTCTATGAATTGCTTCCATCACGCTTCCTCCAACGCAGCCCGCCCCTCTCAACGATCGGGCGACTGGATGCAGACACGACAGGACTTTTGCTGTTCACGGATGATGGTAAACTGCTTCACAAACTGATCTCACCAAAATCAGCAACCGAGAAAACCTATGAGGCATCTCTGGCGCGCCCGCTGGAGGGTCATGAGGCAGAGCTGTTTGCCAGCGGCACGCTAATGTTGCGAGGTGAAGAGAAACCTCTATTGCCAGCGCGTCTCGAAGTCACCGGCGAGCGCTCGGCGCGCCTGACCATTACGGAAGGCCGATACCATCAGGTCCGCCGCATGTTTGCTGCCGCAGGCAATCACGTAGAGGCCCTACACCGCGCCAGCTTTGGCGCGCTGGAGCTTGGCGGTCTTCCGGAAGGCGAGTGGCGCGTGCTGGATGAAGACGGCCTTGCACGGCTTGGTGCATGAAAAACCCCGCACGTCCGAAGACGCGCGGGGCAAGTCGCCAGGGTCAGGGGCCTAGTTCTTGGTCAGACCCAGCGACTCGACCGTAGAGATGGTCAGGTAGCCAACCGGCAAATTGTTGGACCGCTGGTAGGATTCCATTGCGGTAAGCGTGGCCGGGCCGAATTCACCATCGACCGGGTTCGAATAGCCCGCATCGGAGAGCGCCTGCTGAACGCTGCGGATCTTGGACGAGGTCGCGTTGGTATCACAGAGGACTTCACGCCACTCCAGAGCGCCACCGCCGCTGACGACGCGCTTGTCGATCGTCTTGTATGTGGCTGGAACAACGAGGGTTTCCTCGCTGGCTGGCGTGACCAGTTTCTCGACAGTCACAGTATTGTAGACAGCCGGCACGATCTCTTCGACCACTTGTGCTTCTTCAACCACGACTTCCTTGGTCACGGTTTCGTAGGTGGCCGGAATGGTGCGGGTTTCCGTGCGCTCTGGCGAAAGGAGACGTGTGCGCGTCACGGTTTCGTACTCGGCTGGCACTTCGACACGGCACAGCAATTCGCCCGTGGAAACCCCATTGGATGACGCCGATGCGTCCGTCGCGCGACCGTACAAGCCATTGCCAGGCTTCCAGGTCGTGTAGGCTTCGCGGATGAGAACCTGCTCTGTATAGGTCTCATATTCTGCCGGAACGACGGTGGTTTCGATGCGCTCAGGTGCCACGAGCACCTGCTCGGTGACAGTCTCGTATGTCGCCGGGATAACGCGGATGTTCTTTGTTTCTTCCTTGACCAGAACCTGCTCGGTCACGGTCTCATAAGTTGCAGGAACCAGCTTGATTTCGGTGCTTTCCGGCCGGTCAACAACTTGTTCCGTCTGAACATTGATCTGCTCAGGAATCAAAACCCGCGCATAGCATGTACCCGGATCGGATGCCGGCGGATAATCGCTGGATTCAGCCGCAGATGCGGCGCCCACAAGCGTGGCAACAGCAACGGAGGCGATGAGAGTTTTCTTTGACATGATTTGTCCCCTATTCACACGCATAATTCGTTCTCGAATTAACGCGCACCAAGATAAGCCGGGGGAACGATTGTCTTGTCATGTGTCCCCCCAACACTTTGTCACCCGTCAGCCTGGCGATTAAGACGCCGGTGCTGAGGCAACGCGGACACAGATGAAAGTTTCGCAATGAACGCTACCTGAACGCCGACCGGATTTACTGCAATCGACTGCATTTCTTATTCCGCATCGCATACGGAAGGTAGAATTTTGCATGCGCAGAACGCGCATTCCGGAATGAACGGGGCCTTTGGTCAAACTTCACCAGTGAAGTTTTCGGGCGTCGGTTCTGGTCCAAAATCCTGCGGGCCCGTGCACCCAGACACCGCATGCGCCCCCTAGCGCGAACCTGTAGCACACGCTACATCGCGCCTATGGCACAGCCCCCATTGATCACCCTGAACGACCTTCGCCTCACCTTTGGCGGCAAGCCCCTGTTTACGGGGGTTAGCTTCTCCCTATCCAAGGGTGAACGAGTCGCGTTGGTCGGGCGAAATGGCGCCGGCAAGTCGACATTGATGAAAATCATCTCCGAAAGTGTCGAATCCGACAGCGGAGACGTCTGGCGTCAGCCTGGCATCACCTATGCCATCGTTTCCCAGGAACCGAGTCTGGCCGGATACGAGACGGTTCTGGACTATGTATCGGAAGGCCTAGAGGCCAGCTACATGGCCGAAGCGGAGCTGATGGAATTCGGCGTCGATGGCGCGGCAGACCCAACCACCCTGTCGGGAGGACAACAGCGCCGCGCGGCCCTTGCCAAAGCATTCGCGCGCGAGCCTGATGTCCTGTTGCTGGACGAACCGACCAACCATCTCGATGTGCCCATGATCGAAACACTGGAGCGTCGCCTCAAAGGTTTCAATGGCGTCGTCTTGTTGGTCAGCCACGACCGACGCTTCCTGGAGAATGTCTCGACCAACACACTCTGGCTGCGACAGGGCAAGGTACTGAAAAGCCCGGAAGGCTATTCCAAGTTCGATGAATGGGCCGAACAGGTCGAACAGGAAGAGGAACGCCAGCTTCGCCGCATGACGACACAGCTGAAAGATGAGCATCATTGGCTGGCGCGCGGCGTGACCGGGCGTCGCAAGCGCAACCAGGGCCGCCTCGCCCGGCTGAAACAGATGCGCGTGCAGCATGCCGAAATGCGTGGCGCGCTACAGGACCGCAAGAATACGGCCGACCTGTCAGTCTCCAGCGGTGATTCAATGAGCAAGAAGGTGATCGAGGCCAAGGGTCTGTCGAAGACCTTTGACACGCCAAACGGCCCGCTCATGATTGCCGAAGACCTTTCCCTGCGCATCCTGCGGGGCGACCGGATCGGCATCATCGGCCCGAACGGCGCAGGCAAGACAACACTGGTACGCCTGCTGTTGGGTGAAATCGAACCGGATGCGGGCAGTGTACGCCAGTCCAAGACGCTGGAAGTTACCTATCAGGACCAGACGCGCGACACGCTGAACCCGAAAGACACTGTCTGGGAAGCGCTCGCACCGGCGGGCGGTGACTCCATCATGGTGCAGGGCAACCAGCGCCATGTCGCCGCCTATGCCAAGGACTTCCTGTTCAAACCGGAACAGTTGCGTCAGCCCGTCGGCGCTCTCTCAGGCGGTGAGCGCAATCGGCTCGCGCTCGCCATTGGCCTCGCCAAATCATCCAACTTGATGGTGATGGACGAACCGACCAATGATCTCGACATGCAAACGCTGGAATTGCTGGAGGACATGCTGCTCTCCTATGACGGCACGCTGATCCTGGTCAGCCACGACAGGGCCTTTCTGGATGCCACGGTGACGAGTTGCCTCTGCCCCGTAGGCGACGGTAAATGGGTGGTCACCGCAGGCGGTTGGACCGATGCGCAGGATCAGCTGAAGCATTTCCGCCAGCAGGACGAGACCACCCAGAAATCCGAGAAGGCCAAAACTGAAACCGCGCGTCCGAAGCCGCAGAAGAAGCTCTCCTACAAGGACGAGCATCGCCAGAAAGAGATCAACGCGCTGATCCCGAAACTGCAGGCGGAGATCAAGACCCTCGAAGCCAAGATGGGCGACCCGGAGCTGTATACGCGCGACCCGGATGCGTTTGCGAAGGCATCGGCCCGGATAGGCGCTGCGCGGGATGAACTCGACATGATCGAAATGGAATGGCTGGAAATCGAGGAAAAACGCGAAAGCCTGTCCGGCGCCTGAACAACCTTTCCTTAAGACAGGCTGCCTAGGATTCGCCGACGATTGAGGGAGTCTTTCGAAATGCGCCTTTTTCCAGCCCTTTTGCTCGCCGCCTGCTTCAGCCTGCCTGTCATGGCCGACAGCCTGGAGGCTGAGCCGGCATCGGCTGAAGCGATACAAGCCACTCCGGGCCAGCAGCCTGGCATCTACCGCTTTGGCGCGACCTATGAATTTACAAACACCGCAAATGTCGATGACTGCCAACAGCTCTGCAATACGCGGTCTGCCTGTCTAGCCTGGAGCTACATAGCTGCACTCGATGAAGGCGCTTCGCGCTGTGAGCTTAAACGCGGCGTAGGTAAGGTAGAGCGCAATCCGCTCGCGACCTCCGGCCTGTCTTCCAGGCACGAAGATCGCCATCAGCCTGTGCTTGAAGTTCAGGAAGAATTACAGGGTGGATCGGACTTCGCCTCCCCGCCAAGCGACAAGCCGGAGCCGCTGACGGCACCAGACCCATCCTGAACGGGCAACCCTCCTCTAGGCGCGAATGAAATCTAGCAGGTCTGGATTGATGAGCTCAGAATGCGTTGTGCACATTCCGTGCGGCAAGCCCTCATAGATCTTCAGCACCGAACCCTCGACAAGGTCTGCGGCCTTGCGGGCAGTAAGGTCGAGCGGAACAATCTGGTCATCGTCCCCATGCATGATCAGTGTGGGCACCTTGAGAGCCTTCAGGTCTTCAGTGAAGTCCGTCTCGGAGAAGGCGGCGATACAGTCATAGTGCGCCTTTGCGCTACCCATCATGCCCTGACGCCACCAATTGTGGACCATTGCCTCCACCGTCTCGACATGATCCTGGTTGAATCCGAAAAACGGGCCGCTTGGGACATCGAGAAAAAAGCTGGCGCGATTGTCTGACAATTGCCTCCGGAAATCATCGAAGACGTCCATGGGTATGCCATCCGGATTGTCCGCCGTTTTCAGCATCAAGGGTGGGACCGCGCCAATCAACACGGCTTTGGCAGCCCGGTCCCCGCCATGTTGGGCCACATAACGCGCCACCACCCCGCCGCCTGTCGAATGTCCGACATGAACCACATTTGCCAGGTTCAGCGCTGTAACGAGGTCGTCCGTGTCCGCGGCATAGGTATCCATGTCGTTGCCAGTCCAGGTTTCCTGCGACCGGCCATGACCGCGGCGGTCCGCTGCGATCACCCGATAGCCCTCGGAGAGAAAGAACAGCATCTGATTGTCCCAGTCGTCAGCCGTCAAAGGCCAGCCATGATGGAACATGATGGGTGGCGCCTCGACCGGGGCCCAATCCCTGTAGAAGATCTCAGTCTCATCTCGCGTCTTGATATACGGCATGCTGATCTCCTTCCGTAATGACGGAAAGATACACCAGGATCGTGACATTCGATGCACTACGGAAACGAGATTTCAGAATATCTTTCGGCGTGCGCCAGCAGAACTAGACTAGACGTTCCTTGGTAGCCGTGAAGCGAATGTCCGGGTTCTTTTCCTGAGCATAGCCCACATCCCAGGCATTCTTCGCCAGATAGACCGGGGCGCCATCCAAATCTGTTCCGCTGGCGGACTTGTTCCTGTCCAGGAAGTCTTCCAGCTTCTTGTCGTCATCTGAACTCATCCAGCGCGCGACATTGTAGGGTGCAGGCTCGAAGACGACTTCGAGATTGTATTCCGCGGCTACCCGCTCCGTCATCACTTCAAACTGAAGCTGACCAACCGCGCCGACAATCATGTCGGAGCCGATCGCCGGCTTGAAGAGTTGGGTTACCCCTTCTTCGGCAAGGCTTTCGAGTGCCTTGCGCAAATGCTTGGCTTTCATCGGATCTTTCACCCGGGCGCGGCGCAGCAGTTCGGGGGCAAAGTTCGGAATGCCTCCAAACTGGATATCTCCGCTCTCAGAGAGGCTATCACCAACACGCAACTGGCCGTGGTTCGGCACGCCAATGACATCGCCCGCATAAGCCGTCTCCGCAATCTCGCGGTCTTGGGCCAGGAACATCATTGGATTGTGGATGTTCAGCTGTTTGCCGGCTGTCGTCTTCAAGCGCATGCCGCGCTTGAACTCGCCGGAGCACAGCCGCAAGAAAGCCACCCGGTCACGATGGTTCGGATCCATGTTTGCCTGGATCTTGAAGACGAAGCCGGAGACTGGCTTGTCGCCCGCATGGATCATCACGGGTTCACCTTTTTTTTCGGCCTTCTGATCGCGCGGCGCGGGCGCATAGGAATGCAGTGTACGCAGCAATTCCAGAACGCCAAAATGGCGCAGCGCCGAACCGAACACGACCGGCGTCATATGTCCGCCGAGAAAGGCTTCAATGTCGAATTCCGGCAACAGGGTCGTCGCCATTTCCGCGCCTTCGCTAAGCTCGTCAAAAACGCTTTCATCCAGCGCGCCTTTGAGGGTGGCGTCGTCGCCCTGGATGCGCTCGGCTGCGCCAATGCGGGGTGCTTCTCCGGGCTTGCGTTCAAAGACGCAGAATTCCTGCTTCTGGAGGTCCATCATGCCTGAGAAACGCTGGCCACTGGCCGCGGGCCAATAGAGGGGTGCGGTATCCAGCTGCAGCTTGTCCTGGATTTCGTCCAGCAAAGCGATCGGATCCTGTGCTTCGCGGTCCATCTTGTTGATGAAGGTCACGATGGGAATGTCGCGCAGGCGGCACACTTCGAACAGTTTCAGCGTCTGTGGCTCGATGCCCTTTGCGGCATCTAGCACCATCACGGCGCAGTCGGCCGCGGTGAGCGTGCGGTAAGTATCTTCCGAGAAGTCTTCGTGGCCTGGCGTATCGAGCAGATTGAATACCAGACCGTCGAACTCGAACGTCATGACCGAGGCAGAGACCGAGATGCCGCGATCCCGCTCGATCTTCATCCAGTCCGACGTCGTGCGGCGAGCCTGCCCACGCGCAGCAACTTCACCGGCTGCGCGGATGGCACCGCCAGCAAGCAGCAGATTCTCCGTCAGCGTCGTCTTACCGGCGTCCGGGTGGGAGATGATGGCAAAGGTGCGCCGGCGGGCGGCTTCCTGTTCATGGGACATGTGATCTGGGCTCTTTCGTGCTGGGCAGAGGCCCTAGCCCATTTGAACCGCCGAATGAAGCACCAGTATCAGGCTGCGTTCGGCCAGATCTCTCGCACATCCGGGGCTTTTCCCTCGCGATGGTGCCGGTCCCGCAGGGATTCCAGGATGGTTTCTGGCAAAATGGTCAGGCGAGGTTCGCCGACAACGTCCCCGAAAATCGGGAAAAGCACAGCATTGGCGCCGGTCTTGGCGATGATCAGGGACCCAAGATCCTGCAGGAGGGAGTCTTCCAGGGGAATGTGCTCTTTCAGATGCTCGCCAACGACCCGGCTGGCGAAATTCAGCGCTTCGCGTGCCCGCATGCCGTAAGGGTCTCCGCAGCCAAGCGACTGCCACCGTTTGGCAAGGTGCATCTCGGGTATTTCGATCTCGGTGATCTGATCATTTATCAGAAACAGCATGACTTGGCGCGCCCCAACTAGAATTCAGGCCGAAGCTGCCCTCTCACGGTTAATAAAGACCTACTGCCGGTTAAAGAGTTCTGTGAATCTGCGGCCTTGGTTGGCGCCTATTCGGGACTGTCCACATGCTCGGTCAGGAAGTGCCTGCCGTCCCGGTCCTCGATCTCGATAGCCCAAAGATCGGGGTCGCGATCCCGCGCCTTGCGCACATGGGCGTCCACAGTCGCTTCCTCAGGCCCGATCCCCTGCACACGCAGGTCAATAAAGATGCGTTCGCCCTCCATATTCATGCTGGGCACATAGACAGCCGCAGTGCCATCCAGACGCGCGACCTTGATCAGAACATCACCACGTTCGGCGTCGCCCTTTTGCAGTACAAATGCTGCTGCCCCCGCAACCTGCGCCCGCCGGACCAGTGCTTCGACCCAGAGCTTCGTGGGCAATCTTTCCATCATCATGGTCCGAAATCCTGTTGCGGGCCGCCTGCCCGGTTGTTGCGGATGGGAAGCTTCATAGACGCGTTCAGGCCAATCCGGAAAGCGGCTAGCTTACTGTGCGGCGTCTTCCATAGGCTGGATGTCGGCCGGGTTGGCGCGTGGCAGGCTCACTTCGACCTTGGTGCCCTTGCCGGGCGCGGAGTCGATCACGACCTGACCGCCATGCAACTGGGCGAAGGAATTCACCACGGCAAGACCCAGCCCGGTGCCCTGACGACCTTTGGAATTGCTGCCTTGAGAGAATGGCTCAAGCACACGGCGGACATCTTCCGATGACATACCTGCGCCCTTGTCGGTGACGCTCAGCACGGTCGCATTTCCTTCGTCGCGCGCATCCAGCGTGACCGTGCCGCCGGAAGAGGAGTACTTGATCGCATTGGAAACGAGGTTCTGCCAGATCTGGCGCACGGCGCGCGCATCAGCTTCCGCCCAGACTTCGCTGGTTGCCTTCAGTTTCAGTTTGACGCCAGCACGTTCAGCCTGGTTGTCGAGCTGTCTCAGGATGGATTGCGCAGACGCCGTCAGGTCTACCGGCTCCGGCTCCAGCCGCTGACGGTCGGCCTCGGCCTTCGCGAGGTCCAGAATATCATCGACCAGCAAGAGCAGGTCCTGTCCGCTCTCATGAATGATTTCCGGATAGTCCTTGTAGGGCTCAGGCATCGGCCCGCGAATGCCGGCCCGCATCATGTCGGCATAGCCAAGAATGGCATTGAGCGGGGTTTTCAGTTCATGGCCAAGGGACGCGAAAAAGGCCGTCCGACCTTTCAGGCGCGCTTCAGCCTCTTCCAGTCTGGCACGTGTATCCAGCGTCATCGCCCGCGCCTCAGTCAGGTCCCGCAGCACCAGCACCGCACCGGCCTCATGGGCTTCCGCGACGAATGCCACCTCGCGCCCATTGCTCAGGGTGACTTCGCCATGCGTGCGGCCATTGGCGGGCTTCAACAGGCTGACTTCCTTTTCGTCCTGCAGCAGGTTCGCGAGCAAGCCGCCTGCCCTCACATTGTCCAGGCCCAACAAGTCGCCGCTGAGCGTTCGGATACGACCAAACTCAGACACATCCAGCAGCAACAGGCCGGACTCTTCCGGCAGGCCCACATCCTGTCGGATTGTCACCATCTCCGTCGTCGTCTCTGCTGGCATTGCAGCTTCTTCCTCGCGAGCCTTCAGGAACGTCCAGGCCAGCAATCCGATCATGACCAGACCTGCAAAAGCCAGCAACATGGCCGGCACCTGATACGCGCTTTCCGGATTGGTGGGCGGCAACAGGCCGAGCCGCACCATGACGGCGGTGGCAAGGAAGGCGAACGCCCCGAAAATGGCAGCTTCGGCCGCCATGCCGGGCTTACCCAGATTCATCGCCGTCAGCGGTGCGATGGCAAACAATATGGTCAAAGGCGACAAGGCCGCACCGGTCGAGGCGATACCGAGCATGGCCAACAGTGTCCAACCGATCACCAGAAATGGCCCGATGAGATCCTCAGCGCGTATTTTGGAATGCAACAGCGCTGCCCCCACCACACCCGGAAGCGCAGCGAGGCCAAGTCCGGCCAGGAGCGCGTTATCGGCAAGCCCGCCTATTAACGCTGAGATCCCCAGTGCCACTGTCAGGACGAGCCAGACAAGATGGATGAACTGTAATCTCTTTCGCATCAGTTCGGGCAAGTCGTTAACACCCCGGTGAGATTCCTTAGGCATTCTGCCTGTGTCACGCATACTTTGCTGTATTTGTAATGTGTGCAGCAGGCAAGGTGAGGTTCCCCATGGGGGGAAGTTCATGCAACACTGTCGCGTGACGCGTGAGGGAGAAGTAGCACATGAAATCCATCAGAATGATCGGTACTGCAGTGGTTGCCCTTGGCTTGGCCATGGGGGCATCAGCGCAGTCAGGGGACCCGATTTCGGAATCGGCCGCCGTATATGGGACATACCAGTCCGATGTCACGGATGTGAAAGAGAAACCTTTCGCCTCCGCCAAAGACATCGACCACGCCCTGAACTCTCTGGGCGGGCACAATCCCGACCAATTGTCGAAGGGGTGGATCTCCTATTCCGCCTTGATCGCCTCACAGGACCCTGAATACCGGGCCGCTGTTCGCGACATTGCAAGTTTCTACGGCAACGACGCGCTGCTGACCGGCCTGAAGAATGATGTGCGCTATGCACGCCAGCTCAGTGGCGGCGACAATGCGGTCAGCTCATCGCTCGCCGCAACAGAAGCCGACAGCCAGCGCCTCAGCGCCACGGCGGCCTATGTGAAAGAACAAGCCTACAGCCTGCAAGGCTCCGGCTGGGCGAAAGCCAAGATCGGAAACTCCGGCGCAAAAGCGACACGACTGAACAGCATCCAGACGGTCGGCACGCCCGCCCGCGGCCAGCTGATCTCCGCCTTCTCGGCCTCTGACATAGACAGCATCCTGGCCGGTGCCGGACGTTCCGGCGCGCCATCGCTGTGGGACAATGTCTCCGGTGCAGCTGACGCGATTCGCTTCCCGGCCGCCGTCACCAGCGGCCTTGGCCTGTCCAAGAAAAAGCGTGTGCAGTACGGCAAGGAGCCTGTGGCCGACCAGATCGCCACGCTTGCGGCCTACCGCATCCTCGGCCAGACGGCCGCCTCGTCCAGCCAGGTAAACTCCGCCATGGCTGAGCGCGAAACCCGCGGTTGCCTGAACATGGCAAACCTGAACCTGCAGCAATGTGTTGCTGCAGCGAACCAGCAATATGAAGTTCCGTTCTGCATTGGGGAGCACGCGCTCGCCGACGTCGGACAATGCATTGGCGGCGTCTACCAATAAGCCCCAGCAAACAAGTCTCTCTCTCGCCCCCGGCACCACAATCGGTACCGGGGGTTTCTTTTTTAGAGAAGATGCCCCATCTGGCGGTCATGACCATTGCTGAAACTGCTGATGAAATCCGTGAAGAGTTTTCCTGGCTCGACGATTGGGAAGCGCGCTATGCGCACATCATCGATCTGGGTAAGGCGAACCCCGCGCTAGAGCCGGAAGAGCGCACCGAAGAGACGCGGGTGCGTGGCTGTGCGTCACAGGTCTGGATGGTGACCGATCTTGAGGACGGTCGCATGAAGGTGCGGGCAGAATCCGACGCGATGATCGTATCCGGTCTGATCGCCTTGCTGGTCCGGCTCTATTCCGGCGCGCAGCTGGAAGAAATCAACGGATTTGACGCCAAGGCGCTGCTGGACGAGATCGGCGTCAGCGGCGCGCTCACGGCTCAACGCTCGAACGGCCTCGCCTCCATGCTGGAACGCATTCGCCATGATGCTCAGGCCGGGCTGTCGACCACTCGCGAAAGCTCGTAGGCCACGGCCAATTGGGCAAGCGCCTCCTGCGCAACCTGTTTCACATCTTCGGCTTTCATGCGCCACCGCGCCGTCAGCGCTGTGACAGTTGCCCGGTCGATCAGCAAATCCTCCAGCTGTCGCATGGCCAGCACACCCATCTCCGTTTCCAGCTCGGCCAAACGATCTGACGCGCGCTGGTGTGTGGATTTGTCAAAGACCGGGCGTGCGCGAGCGGAAGCCGGTTGGCTGGCGCGAATGAACTCATCCCGGTAGCGCCCCGCCGCCGCACTTTGTCGGATCACTTCCGGCGCATGCGTGTCGGCAACCAACTCAACCATCAATCCATGTCGACAATCCGCGCGCACATTCAGCCAGTCTGACGGCCGGGAGGTTGCACGCGAATCCCACTCAACCATCAGTGTGGGTCCGGCGGCCAACCTGTCCGGAAACGCGACCTGCGCCCGAAGGCACGCGTCGGCCTTCAGCCGCGCGATAATGTGCGGCGACACCCAACCGGCGACTTGTCGCCGTGTGTCCGGGCCGCGATAGGCCAGATATGTCTGCCGCACCGGCGCAACCATGCCACCATGCGTCAGCACCGTCCGCAACCGATACTCGGTCAGGATCCTCCGCATAGTCATTGCCTAGACCGCCATCGCAGCGCCATCGAGCACGACCACGCTCGACAGGCCGACGGCCAATTGCTCGATCCAGACATCGAAATCCGGATCATCGCGGCAATCCTCGATGAGGTTGCAGCCATAGGCGACCGTGGTGCGATCACGGTTGAAGGCGCGGGCCACGCGGCTGAGGCTCATGCCCAGCGCCGTGCGCAACAGATACATGGCAATCTGGCGGCCACGCGCTTCTGCAGGGGAACGGCGTTGGCGACTGAGGATCGCTTCAGTCTTCAGGCCCAACGCGTACGCTGTCAGTGCAGCGGCGAGATACGCTCTGTCCTCGTCTTTCTGGGGATCGAAATCCTGCATGTCTATCTCCTGTGATGACAGGCATCAGACTACCCGCTTTCTCGAGGTGTAGGATAACTTTCCTAATTATATACTTGACAAAGCATCGTTGAAATCATACATATTTCTCAACGGAGCCAGTCATGACCAATCTAAATTCCCCAATTTTTCAATCCGAAGACGCCGCCCGCGAGCATCTGGAAGCCCAGCGCTGGCCTGACGGCGCGGTGTGCCCGCACTGCGGATGCGTCGGGGATAAGCACGTCACGGCCATCAAGGGCGCTCGATCCCGCCCGTCTGCCGCGCACCCGGAAGGCAAGGAGCGTAAGGGCCTGTACCAGTGCAATGCCTGCCGCAAGCAATTCACCGTCACGGTCGGCACTGTCTTCGAGCGCTCCAAGGTTCCGCTTCATAAGTGGCTTCTGGCAACCTACCTGCTGACCTCCTCCAAGAAGGGCATGTCAGCCCACCAGTTGCACCGCACGATTGGCGTTACCTACAAGACCGCGTGGTTCATGTTCCATCGAATCCGCGAAGCCATGAAAGAGGACGGCACGTCCGGCCCTCTGGGTGGCAAAGGCAAGGTGATCGAGGCCGACGAAATGTACCACGGCAAGCGTGACGTGGCTTACAAGTCGCCTAACCGCAGAACGCCCTACACCAAGTCCGGCAAATCAGGCGGCGCACAGAAGCGCGTTATCGTTGGCCTTATCGAGCGCGGCGGCCAGACCCGCACCTTTCATGTGAACGTGGCCACCATGAAAACCGTTCGTGAGATCCTCGTGAAGAATGCAGACCGCAAGTCGCGCCTGCACACCGATGAATCTCGCCTCTACACGACGACAGGCCAAGAGTTTGCCCGTCACCAGACTACCAATCACTCCGCTGGCGAGTATGCCCGTGGCGACGTGAACTCAAACTCAATCGAGAATGTGTTCTCCATCTTCAAGCGCGGCATGATTGGCGTGTACCAGCATTGCGGCGAAGCGCACCTGCAACGCTACCTGACTGAGTTTGACTTCCGTTATAACCGTCGCACCAAGCTGGGCTTTACGGATGAGGATCGCCACAACGCGCTTCTCAAAATGGTTGCAGGCAAGCGCCTGACCTATCGGCGGACTGGTGAAGCCGCGCTCGCATAAGCAGCGCGTTAGGCGCTTTAAGCGCTGGTACGCCAAACGACTCGACTCTGATTGAGCCTTCTGATCTCTTTGGTTGCAAAACCGTAGGGGGACAAAATGCCAATCGACATGTCAGATTTGGAGCGTAGGATTGCAGCCTTGGAGGAAAGCAGGATCAGACACCTCGCTCTGATCAACATGCTAACTACAACAGCTGAAAATTTGTGGTCAGTCCTGATGCAAAAGGGGGTTATTGCGGACCCTGTTCAGTTTGCGAAAGACTACCTTCGGATGCCCACAGAGACCCGAACATTTCCCGGTGTCGATCCATCCTATCTCGACGTTCTTTCTCAAGACTACGAAGAACGGACTGCAGAATTTCGCGGTCGGATTCTGACAGAGGCCTTGCGCCTCCAGCAAAAGAAAGACCGGACGGGGGAAGATTGATTTCCAAGCTGACCTCCTGTGGTTTGGTCAGCCCCTCTTACCATCCTTCGGGTGTGCGTTGGGTGAACGCCCGTCCTTCCCCTTCTTCATTTCCTCATGCGGCTTTGGCTTCGCGTCCATCATCCGCTTGAGGGTTTCGTTGAACTGTTTGTCTTCTTTGGAGCCGGTCATGGCAGGTATCATACTAAATAATATCCCTTTTGACCCTAACAATCTTGCTGATGACGAGCGCAATGCTGCGCTTGGTCGCTTCATGACTGCATGGAGTGAAGTGGAAGTTGTTTGCGGGTTTCTCTTCAGAGGGTTCGCCAATCTGGAAGCAGATATTGGCGGAGCTATCTTCGATCGTGTCGGTGTGAGGGAGCAGATCGATATCTTAGGCGCCCTGGTTGAGCTTTCGGATGACCCAGCCGCCGCAGCGCTTCCGGGACTACTCGACGAGGCCAACAATCTTTCAAAAGCAAGAAACAAGTTAGTGCATGCGAGCTGGGGCTTATTTAATGGCCAGCCCGCTCGGTTTTGGCAGGGCCTTACATCTTCCCACCTCAGCAGAATATCAGAGGAAACCGCTAAAGGAAAATCCGAACGCGTCAAATTCATCTTCACTCTTTCCGACTTGGGGGACCTGACTCGAAGATGCACTGCCGTCCGAAGCAAACTTGAGGGTTGCCTTCACGCGGTTAAAAGCGGGCGCGGTCGGTATTCCGAAGAGATTCAATCATTGCTCGATAGACTGACGCAGCTAACAACTGAAAACCGCGATCTGAATAACGCGCTTCTGCTGGAAAAATCCCGCCAACCTCCTCGGCAAGAATAGATGCGCCCGCCTCAAGCATCTCTGGCGTAATCTCAATCTCATCTAAAAGCGCCGGCCTGTCGGCCATGAGGATTATCCTTTCCCCCGACTCAGCGCAAGCTTTGTCAGGTATATAATTAGGATAACTTTCCTATTACGACAAGTTGAATGCCCGCAATGCCTGGGGATTGCGGCGCGGGCACCGACAGGTTTTTGGGGGATAGGCCCCCTGAACGCAAACGGCGCAGCCTTGTGGGCCGCGCCGTTTCTGCGTTTTATTGAACCTGGTTCGCTTCGCCTGCCTAGGCGGCGGCGCGATCATGGTTGCCGGTGATGCCCTTGCCGGCCGGGTCCGGACGGCCCTTTTTTGGGCGGGCGCGCACCAGTTCATCATGGCAAAGCACTTGAGTCAGCTGACCGTCAGGTCCGGCCAGTGGCAAACGTGTCCAAGCATGCATGCGACCATCTTCCTGTTCTATCATCCCGCCAACAGGCGCGCCGCGCTCAAGCGCTGCAGCGAGGCCGAGGCAATAGGCTTCGCCATGGTCGCCTAGGACATCCTCGATCTGGCGGCCACGGGCCTCCATACCGAAAATCTCACGCAGACGGGAACCAGCGATTCGAAACCGCCCGGTGCCGAAGCGATCGAACTCCACAATGGAGATACTGGCGAGCATGGCGCGGAACTGGCCCGGATCCATTGATTCGCGCCGCACGAGACCGTGCGAATCGCGCAAGCCACACCAGTATTCGATCAGCTTCTGCTGCGAATCGGTTACGCCTTTGAAGACATTCTGTTTGGTCATTTCAGTCACCCCCAGGTGATTCGATAGAATCACCTATCGCGCGAGTTGAGTCGCGGATCAAGAGTCCTGGTGATTTTTTCTTAACCATTCCTACCAAATGCTTTCATTTCGATGCCGAAACAAAAGTATTCGGTTTTGAATACTAGTCGCGCTCGGACTTACCGAGCCCCATTTGCTTGGCGAGCATTGAGCGTTGCTTCGAATAACCCGGCGCGACCATTGGATAATCGCCCGGAAGCCCCCACTTCTCGCGGTATTCTTCGGGCGTCATATCGTATTTGGTGCGCAGATGGCGTTTCAGGGATTTGAACTTCAATCCGTCTTCCAGACAGATCAGATACTCCTCGCCAATGGATTTCCGGATAGATACAGCAGGCTTGAGTGGCTCCGAAATTTCGTCGGTCCCCCGCACACCTTCCAGCGATGAGTGGACCAGCCGGATGAGTTGCGGCAGCTCTTCGGCTTGCAACGTATTGTTGCTCACATAGGCCGCAACAATTCTCGTTGTCATCTCCAGGAACTCAATCCTGTCGGTCATTGCATGCTCACTATCAGCCATCTCGCATCCCCGTCATTGCGATTAACCAATCGGGATTAGCTTAAGATTGATAATGACTCACGTATAAATCGCAGTAATTACTACACGATCCGGAATTAGCTCGCATACCACCGGTATGTTATATTTCGCCGTAAAGCTGATTATCCGGTCGTTATGAAGGACAGAAGCAGGACAAAACCAAGCAGGATTGCGGTCCAGATCGCCATGCCGCTGGCAAGACCTCCACGGGCCAATTCGCCCCTTGGACTGAATGTATCCTCGATCCGCTCATAGGCCCGGCCGGTCAGCTTGAAGAAGATGGCGGACATGGCCGGCCCCACCTTTTGCCAAACCGTACCGGTCCATGTCGCCATGCCATAGCCTGCCTTGCGGTAGAGCCAGTCGCTGTCGAGCACGACGCCCGGCTTTTCCGGTGGGTACCAGCCAAGGCGCTTCAGCATCACGAAGGCAAAGATGGCCAGCACGAGCAATTGCATCTGGGTCAATATATGATCCAGCGTGAACGGATGATATGCCATCGCCTCTTCGCGATACGGCAGCAGATTGTAGAGCCACTCATAGCCGAAGCCCGGAACAATCGCTGGCACACCCACAGCAATACAGATGAAGGAGGCGAGCCCCATGGCGAGCAGCATATTGAAGGGCGCTTCTTTCACGCGCTTGCCGCTGTCATGGCCGAAGAAGGCGAAATATGGAATCTTGATGCCCGAATGCTCCAGCACACCGGCCGACGCGAACAAAAGCATCAGCCACACGATTGTGTAGCCTTCCTTGCCCACCGCGCTCATGGTCAGCGACTTGGCCGCAAAGCCCGAGAAGAGCGGGAAAGCCGAGATCGACATTGCACCAATGATACAGAAGATCGTCGTCCACGGCATGGACTTGTAGAGCCCGCCCAGTTCAGACGCCTTGGTCGTGCCGGTGCGATAGAGCACCGCGCCCATGCTCATGAATAGCAGGCCCTTGTAGATGATGTGGCAGAAGGCATGCGCCGATGCGCCGTTGAGCGCGAGCGCATTGCCGACCCCTGCGGTGCCGAGGCCGATGGCACAGATCATGAAGCCGACCTGGTTGTTCAGCGAATAGGCCAACACCTTGCGCAGGTCGTTTTCGATAACGGCGAAGAAGACCGGGAACACGGTCATCACGGCGCCGATCCAGATCAACGCGTCATGGCCAGGGAACATCCGCGCGAAAGCGTAGACGGCCAGCTTTGTCGTAAAGGCCGACAGGACAACCGCGCCGACCACCGTGGCCTTCGGATAGGAATCCTGCAGCCAGTTGTGCAGGAAGGGAAAGGCTGCCTTGATGCCCAGCGCAATGAAGACGAGCAGTGCGCCCGGTTCATTCAGGCTGGTAAAGGCCGAGATCGAAAGGTCGCCGCGCGACTGGTACACATAGCCAATGCCAGCCAGCAGCAGGACGCCGGACAGAATCTGGACGCCCAGATACCGCATGGAGGCGAAATAAGCAGCGCGCGTCCCTGCCCTCAGAATCAGGAAGACCGATGTAATGGCCGTCAGTTCCCAGAACACGAACAGGGTCATCATGTCGCCCGAGAAGGTCGCCGCGACGGCGGCCCCTGCATAGGCAATCGACATACCGTCCTGCAGACGGTCGTCTGTGTGCCACGCATAGATCGCGTTCAACAGCGCCGCGAGCAGGAATGCGAGGCCGAAAATGTAGCTGAGATTGTCGACCCGATAGAGAATCATCTCGATACCCAGCGCGTGGCCGGTCAACAGATTCACGTTCCGATCCGCGACCGAAATCAACAGGATGGCAATGATGGGCGCGGCAATGGTCAGTCCCTGACGCACGCGGCGAACAGGCAGGAAAAGGGCGCCAAGGCCGACAGCAATCAGGAGCCAGCCGGGATTCAGCATGGAGAGCAAACCAGTCATCAGTGCTTGTCTCCTTCGTCAGGATAGGTCGGGGCAGCGTCAGGCACGGCCGGTATATCCGGGTCGATATCCGACGGCGGACCGCCCGGATCACCATAATAGGTTTCACTGCGACGCAGCAGCCGGCCCAGCGGCCAGCCCATCAGCACAACGAAAGCAAAAGCGGCAAAGCCCCACAGCGCATAGAATCCGGTCGCTTCGGCCATGTGGACATATTCGTGTCGATCAACGGCCAGATCGATGACAATCAGGAAGGCCGAGAGCAGGCCGATGCCCCAGAAGATCGCCGTTCCAGCGACTTTTGCCTCGGTCCATCCGAACAGGATCTTGGCCACAGGATGCACCCCGTCTTCTGACGGCGTGTGCAGACGGTGCGCCTTCTCTGCGGCGCGCTTCACGAAGCGTCCGCTGGTATCGCGGGTATCATTCGGCGTTTCGTCGCTCATGGCTGACCTCCAGCGAAGGCAGGGGATGACGGGGCTTCAAACGCAGGCGACAGGAAGTCCGCCAACGGCCCGACAAGGAAGAACAAGACCACACAAAGGCCCGCCGTCACGACCGGTGCTGCCACAGTGAAGAATGGTGCGCCATCCGGTCGCTTGAACGGTTTCGGCTCCGGCGTGCCCGGCGTTGGCATCAGCGCCAGGATCGGGATCGGCAGCAGATACGCAATGTTCAATAGCGACGAAATGATCAGGACATAGGGTACAAAGCCTGTGCCCCGGTCGATCGCGCCCTGCATCAGCTCATATTTCGCCCACGCCCCCGCCATCGGCGGGATGCCGATAATCGACAGGGTCGCAATGAAGAAAGCGATGAAGACAATCGGCATCTTCCGGCCAAGGCCCCTCATGTCGGATATGTTCGTCAGCCCGGTGGCGACATAGATGGCACCAGCGCACATGAACAATGTCATCTTGCCAACTGCATGCGCGGCGATCTGCAACGCTCCGCCCATGAATCCGGCCTGCGTGGCCAGCATTGCCCCCAGCGTGATGTAGGACAGCTGTGCAATCGTCGAATAGGCCAGTCGTGCCTTGAGATTGTCTTTCGTCATCGCGACGAGCGACGCGACGATGATGGTGAAGCACGCTACCCAGAGCACGAATTCGCGGCCCGGCGTCGCGTTCAGCAAATCCTCACCGAAAATGTAGATCGACACTTTCATCACGGTGAAGACGCCCGCCTTCACAACCGCGACGGCGTGCAACAGGGCGGAAACCGGCGTTGGTGCGACCATCGCATTGGGCAGCCAGAAATGGAACGGCATCAATGCCGCCTTGCCGATGCCGAAAGCAAACAGGATGAGCAAGGCGCTGGCCACGGCCGGATCGAGATTGCGTCCGGCAAGCAGGCCACCCTGAACAAAATCCAGGTTCTGGCCAGCCAGGGCCCAGGTCCACATGACCGCCATCAGGAACAGGCCGATGGATGTGCCTAACAGGGTCAGCAAATAGATGCGCCCGCCGCGCTTGGCCGCCGCATCGCCTTTGTGCGCCACCAGTGGATAGGTCGACAGGGTCAGCACTTCATAAAACACAAACAGCGTGAACAGGTTCGCCGACATGGCGACGCCCATCGCGCCGAATATGGCGATGGCGAAACAGATGTAGAAGCGCGTCTGATTGCGTTCGCGGTTTCCACGCATATAGCCGATGGAATAGAACGAGTTGACGATCCACAGGCCGCTGGCGACCAGTGCGAACAAAGCACCCAGCGGCTCCAGCTTGAACGCGAAATCGAGTCCCGGCGCAGCCTGCCCCACATAGAGTTCAGGCACCTCGCCGCCTGCCACCTTCATGGCAAGCGCGATGACCACACCGAACAGCGCGGTCGCGCCGACCAGTGTAACGCCTTCACGGACGTTCGAGAACGCTCCCGTCACGGCAATGCCGATCGCAATCAGCAATGGCAGGCACAGGGCGGCCCAGATCAACAGCTCAGAGTTCATCAGAAGGCCTCCAGTCCGAACGCGGCCGCAGCGGCGTCACGCGCCAGTCCGAGCGGCAGTTCGGTCGTGATACCGAAATAGATGTTTGCAAGGGCCAGTATCCAAAGCGGCACAAGCAACAGGATCGGCGCTTCCTTGCGCGATTTGCGCGGATTGATCGGCGGCCGGAAGAAGATCGCCTCCAGAATGCGGCCCATATAGATCACCGCCAGGAAACTGGAGAACACGACAAAAACGACGCCCCACCACATGCCTTGGTCGAACAGGGCGTAGCCGAGCTGGAGCTTTGACTGGAAGCCTGCGGTCAGCGGCACACCGATCAATGACAGCCCCGCGATCGCGAAGCCGGTCATTGTCCAGGGCGCTGTGCGTCCCAAGCCGGCGAAATCGCGAATGGTCGTGCCCTGGAATGTCAGGACTACGCCAGCGACTGCCATGAAGAGTGCACCCTTGATCATCGCATGGTTCAGCAGGTGGAACAGGCCCGCACTGACGCCTGCAACTGTGCCGATGGACACGCCGAGTATCATGTAGCCGACTTGCGCAACAGAGGAGTAAGCCAGCGTCCGGCGCACATCGGTCTGGAAGACCGCCTGGAAGCTGCAGGTTATCATCGCAGCGAGGCCCAGCGGCATCAGCAAGTAGGTGAAAGTCGCCTGCTCGAATGCGAATTCCGGACGGAACACGGTGAACAGGAACCGGATCAGCGCATAGAGCGCAACCTTCGTCGCCGTAGCCGACAGGAACATGGTCACGAAGCTTGGTGAGTAGGCATAGGCGTTTGGCAGCCATTGATGCAGCGGCCAGACCGCTGCTTTCAGGCCGAGCCCGACAATGATGAACGCAAAGCCCGCCTCAACACTGCGATTGCCCGCCAGCGAAGGCAGCATTTCGGCAATTTGAGCGATGTTCAGCGTACCCGTGGCGGAATAGAGGAAGCCCACACCAATAATGTAGAAGCTGGCGCCGAGCGTACCCATGATGAGGTAGTTGAACGCGGCCGGAAGAGCGCGGCGATCCCGGCCCGCCCCCAGCGCGACCAGCACATAGGTGGAAATCGACGAAATTTCGAGGAAGACGAAGAGGTTGAACGCATCTCCCGTGATCGCAACGCCGCTGAGGCCCGCAAAGCAGACGAGAAAGGCGGAGTAGAACAGCGGGTGCTTGCGCTCAGGGATCTCTGCCTTGACCGTCGGCCATGAAAAGATCGTGGACAGCACACCAATGGCAGCCACCAGCAACAGGATCATGGAATTGAGCGCATCAACCCGAAGCGTGATACCGATGGGCATGGGCCAGTTGCCAACGTCATAGCCGACGACGCCAACCGGAGAAGCCTGCACCTGTCCCACCAGGATCAGAGCGCAGAACAGCGAAAACACTGTGGCCGCAATACTGATCAGCCAGGACAGCCGACCACTTGGCAGGATTGCAAGCAGAGGCGCCAGGAACAACGGCACCATGATCAATAGTGCGGGTGCGTGAAGCAACGCCCAGCGGGGCGCGGTATCCAGAAGCAGGTCGATCATGCCAGTGCCTCTTTTTCAGCTGCTTCCTGTTCGGCTTCCTGAGCGATGGCGGTCTGCATGTCGATCTCGCGCACTTCATCTGCCTCGATTGTGCCATAGGCTTCGCGAATGCGGACGATCAGGGCGAGCCCGACCGACAGGGTCGCGACGCCCACCACAATTGCGGTCAGCATCAAGACGTGTGGCAAGGGGTTGGAATAGGTATGCACCAGATCGGCCACGCGGTCGCCACCAGCAGACGCCGTGAGTACGGCATCGACCGCTGCGTGAGGAACTTCTTCGCCATGACCGCCGCCATGACCCCCAGATGTGTCAGGATCCATCAGGATCGGGGCGGTGCCACCGGCCACAATGCCAAGGGTCACGTAAAACAGGCAGATAGATGTCTGGAACAGGGACAGACCCACCAGCCGCTTGATCAGATTTCCGGACGCAAACGTGATGTACAGGCCGATCATCATCAGCCCGATGACCGCCCAATAGTTTGCGCGCTCTAGAATGAATAGCAGCATCGGCCTACCAGTCCTCGTCGCGGATTTCGGCCACGCGGCCAGCGAAAGCGTAAAAGATGGTCAGCATCGCACCGGACACACCAAACAGAACGCCCAGTTCAATCAGGATAATCCCGACATGCTGGCCATGATGGCCACCCGGCTCCTCGCCGAAAAGCGCTTGATATTCAAGATATTGCCCACCCTGAAGCAGCGCCCAAAAACCAACGCCGGCATATAGCAGCACACCAACTGCCGCGACTGAGCGGGTGAAGGCGGGCGGCACGGCCCGCATGGCCGACGGCACCCCAAAGACAAGCGCGTAGAGAATGATCGCCACGGCCAGGATCACGCCGGCCTGAAAGCCGCCGCCGGGTCCGAAATCACCGTGGAACTGAACGTACAAACCGAACAGAACGATGACCGGAATCAACGTTTTGGTGATCACCCGCAAGATGACGTGATGGTCGCTCTTCATGAGTCCGTCTCCTCATCTTCTGCCTCAGGTGTCTTGCTGGCCTTGGGCAGGGTCTTGTCTTCATTGCGGATTGTCTCGGCCAGCGAGCGCTCGCCGAAGCCGAGCAGGAGCGCAACAGCAATACCAGCCACAAACACAACCGTCGTCTCGCCCAGCGTATCAAACCCGCGATAGCTGCCGAGGACCGGGGTCACGACATTCTCGATGCCGGTGTCATACCAGGCCACCCGCAGATAGGTGAGGCCGACGCCGGTATTGGCGGGTGAGTTCGGATCGCCCACGGCTGGCAAATCGACCGTCGCATAGATCAGCATGATGCCGGTGGCGACGCAGACGAGCAAAGGCCCGAGCTGGCGCAGGGATTTCTCCGGCTTCGCGGTGCGTGATGTGAGCAGCATGGCACCCAGCAGGACCGCGGTGGACATGCCCGCGCCGACGGCTGCCTCAGTGAAGCCGACATCCACCGCATCCACGGCGACATACCAAGCCGCCGAGACCAGCGAATAGATGCCCGACAGCATCACGATGGCGAACAGGCTGCGCAAGCGCGCAATGGCGATCGCCACGACAAACAGGAGGCCGAGCAGGACGATGTTGACCAGCGCCAAGCCGATATCTGGTTCACTCATGGCCATCAGGAATCCTGCCCTTCCTTGTCATGTGTATCGACCGGCCCGATCAGGGGCTGAAGGCCGGCTGTATGCGCCGCATTTGCGGCAGCATGCGACGATGCCGGGCTGGTCAGATAGATGAAGATGAAGATCGCACCCAGTTTGCTGACGACCATCCAGTCGGGCGCCATCATGGCCATGCCGAGCAAAAGTAGCGTCGCGCCAGACGTGTCGGTGATACTGGCCGCATGAAGGCGGGTGTAGAAATCCGGAAAACGCAGCACGCCCACGGTGCCGATCAGGCAAAGCAGCCCGCCTGCCAGGCATAGCGCGGCGCCAAGCGGAAACCGGATGACTTCCCACCCTGCTGCGAGCGTTGCGAGGAAATCAGCCATTGCCACCTCCCTGTCCGCGACGCACCAGTGGAACCTGGAATGACCGGTAGCGGAAGAATTTCAGGATCGCGATCGTCGAAACGAAATTGATCAGTGCGTAGAGAATGGCGATGTCGAGGAATTGTGGGCGCCCCATTACGAAGCCAAGCAGGCCGAGCGCCAGCACGGTCTTGGTGCCGAATGAGTTCACGGCCAGCACGCGATCATACAGCGTAGGACCGGCAATGGCGCGAATCAACAAGAGGAGCATGCCGAACAGAACGGCGATGAGGGCAGCAGCGGTCATGCGGGGCCTCCCTTGCCATCGGCAGCGCGGCGAGACCGGCGGTCCATCTCGGCGAACGCTTCGGGCTGGGCTTCCTGTTCGTAGAGGGCATGCACCAGCATCTTGTCACCTTCAATCTCAACGGTGACGGTGCCCGGGGTCAGCGTGATCGAATTTGCGAAGGTGACTTTTGCGAGATCAGATTCACAGGCGGTCTTAACCTTCACCAGGGCCGGAGCTATGTCCATTTCGGCTTTCAGACAGGCCTTGACCACGGTCCAGTTCGCTTTCGCGATTTCTTTCATCAGCCAGGGGAAGTAGAGCGCAAACCCGACAATGCGCACATACGGCGAGCCTTCACGATCAATGATGTCGAGTCGGTATGCCAGGATCAGGCAGACAGCCACTGACACAGCGCCCAGCGACAGCAATAAAGGTGTGTAATGGCCGGACATGCCCAGCCAGAAGCCGACCAGTGCAACCAGCAACCCCAGAAAGTACGCCACACGCGCCCCTTTCATAGATGACCCAATACAATGAACGCCCTGACCTAAAGGCCTGCGCGCGTCTTGGAAAGTGCTTTTCGGATGGTTTTGTGTCGCTACCTGCCAAAAACGAGTCGCGCGGTACGTTGCGGCGAGGAAAAGCTGGCTTCCTCATTGGCCGGCACATCGTCGATGGCGGACGATAGAGCGTTCGGAGAGAAAGCCGAAGACAGCGACCAGTTCCAGTAGCGCAGCGTGGTCTGCGCCTTGGCGACGGTCATGATTTCATAGATCTCGGCCACGCGGGCAAAATCGGGATCGATCTCTCCCGTTCCGGTTTCCAGGTCACGTTTCAAGCCCGCCCACAGGACGGGGAGAAAGTCGCGCTTGACCCCGGTGCCCTTGCACAGCACCGCGATCCCCTCTCCACCCTTGTCCGTCAGAATCTTTGCCGCCGTCACTGGCTTGAGGCCCGCGAGGTAACCGATTTCCTGCGCGAGTTCGGAATCCAGTCCCTCCAGCGCGGATGCGTTGATCGCGTCCTCGAGACTGTCATAGGGACTCTTGTCGATCGCCGCGCGATTGCGCTGGCGCCGTTCGATCAGCTGAATTGCCTTGCGCGTAACCGGATCGGCCCAATTCTCTTCTGCGGCAAGTTCAAACACGTCGCGGCAGGTGTCGATTACTTCCAGGCGATCGGCGGCATGGCGTTGAAGAATTTTCCTGCGGGTCGTGCTGTCGCTCCACCAGAACATGGCCATGGCTTGAGACGGTTTGGTTTCCAGTCGCTCAACCAGAAGCGCGCAGAGTGATTCGTCCCCGCGCGACCGGGCAACCAGCTTGTCGATCGCCTGTTCGGGCATGATCGCGCCATTATTGGCCAGCATCACCTTCACGACGGGAATTTCGGCGAACTCCGCCAGATATTCACAGACCGAATCGGGCACAAGCTTGCGCTCGGCAATGACTTTTCGGTGTTCCTGGGTCCCGGACATGCAGATTTCCCGCAAGTCGCAGGCATCGAAGCCCTCATTTTCCTCAAGCACATGCTGCGCAACGCGGAATGAGCACTGGCCGAGATAGCGCAAGACACGTTTCGGAGCTTCGCGGTGGTTCGACAGGCGACGGGCGCACATTTCCCGATCGGTTTCTTCGGCGTGAAACAACACTTCCAACAGGATATCGCCCACCATATGGCGGTCCTGATGGGCCAATCGGGACGCTGGCATGGCAACAAGGTCCAGCAATCGCCGGAACAATGCGTTCCGCGCGCGACCGATCGGTGGCATCTGCAGCGGTTCCAAGGGATCTTCCATACGTGTGGCCGTTTTCGCAATGACGAAAACTGTTGCAGCAAACGGTTAACGGTCTGTGGAGATGGTGCTGAGCGCTAGTTCCGCTCTTGAGAACCGGGGTGCACAACCATCAGCAACAGGCTGGATACCAACATGACGATCGCGAGCATGAACAACATGCCGCCATCGGTGGCTGTGTTCTGCGGATCCAGTGACACTGGCACTTCCCGGCCCAACCAAGGCGACAGATGCATCGCAACTGCCCCGCCGAGCACGCCCGCAGACATGAACGCCCCGAACCGGCGCGTCATCGGCAAGATCAGGAACAGCGCCGCCACCAGTTCCAGCAGGCCTACGACAACACGGCCGGCCGGTTCATAAAGGCTGATGCCTGATTTCGCCGCAATGGTCTGGAATACGATGTTCTCGCCCGGCGGGTCGAAGAACTTCACCATACCTTCTGGCGGATTGGGCAGCGGGTGAATGGTCGCCTGAACGAACATCGCGATCAGGAACAGGGCCAGGGCCCAACTCACAATATGCCGGAACAGACGCATTCTACATACCTTTTACCGGTGGGCCATTAGCGTGAAGCTAACCATACCGCAGCGCTGTGGCAACTGAACTATGCGCGAAGTTCCCGTGACACCAACTCCATCCAGCCTTGCCGCGCGCTGTTTGTGAAATCATGTCCTGCTCTCCTTGGTGCCAGCAAGGATCAGCACTTGTGCGTATGGCGTCCCACCCGTTTCTTGCGCATCGGTCATGGACATCAGTCTTCATGTGTCGCAAGGCCGGGGGCTTTCCTTCTCGGGGCCGTCTTCATACAGTCCCGCCAATTGCTCCGGAGCGCGCATGCCAGACAAGATGGACGACTTCATCGACGAGATGGCCGAAGACGCGGCCGAGGACATCACGTCCCCCGTCAGCGGCGTCAGCGAAGCGATTGGGGCTGGTGCCTCCCTGCTGGCAACGGCAAACCATTGGCGCGCCCGCCAGCTACGCCGTGGCGTGAAAATCGAACTGCCCGCCTATCTGATGGTCCAACTCAGCTGGTTCATGGCCTTTGGCCTCCAGATGGTCCTGTTCCCCTATCTGATCACGGGCAAGGAACACCTGCACATGGATGGCCTGGCCCTTGGCCTCGCCAATATGGCGCTGTCGGCGCCGTCAGTCATCTTCCTGCTGATCGGCGGCGTGGTGGCCGAGCGCGCAGATGGCAAACGTCTGCTCATTATTCTGCACCTGCTGGCCGCTACACCTGCCTTGTTCCTCGCATTGGCTGTTGCGCGTGGCGAACTCTCCTATCCCGCAATGATCATCTACGGCCTGACCATCGGCACCGTCGGCGCCTTCATGATGCCCGCGCGCGATTCCATCGTGAATGAGGTCGTGGAGCGGCGCATGCGGGTCGGCTCCGGGGTCACGCTCCAACTCGGCGTTACCCTGGCGACAATGGCGCAATTCCTCGCACAGATCGGCGGACTCATCGTGGGCGGCTATGCTGACAAGCGTACACTGATGCCCGACTGGCTCGGCGGGTTTGGCATCGGCCCGATTCCGGCAGAACAGCTGCTCGCCATTCAAGGCATCATCCTGGCGCTTGGCGCAGGCTTCGCCCTCTGGCTGGGCCGGGGCCGCCAGATCGCGACCAGCGGCAAGGGCATCAAATCCGCTCTGGGCGATATCGCCGAGGGCTTCCATGCCGTGCGCTCAGACGGAAAGCTGTGGGCGATGACTGCGCTGATGTTCGGCGTCGGGATCTTCGTGATCGGTGCCTTCCTGGTCGTGCTGCCGATCGTGAACCGCGACGTCTACGGCTTCGGCTCGGATGGCATCCGGGACATGTTCGTCACTTTCTGGATGGGCGCGTTTGTTTCGTCCGTCGTGCTATCGATCTTCAAGCGCATCAAGCGTCAGGGCCGCCTGTTGCTGATCGCGCAATTCCTCGCCTCAGTCAGCATCCTCGCCATGATGTGGCAGGTGCCGCACTATGTCTTCCTCGGCATCGTCTTCATCTGGGGACTCGCCGCCGGCATCTCCATCGCGATGAGCCGCTCGATCGTGCAAGACGCCGCGCCAAAGGAAAAGCTCGCCCGCGTCCTGTCTATCTATCAGCTCGGCTTCATGGCCGGTGCGCCGTTCGGTGCCGCCATCATGGGCGCACTGGTCGACCTGTTCGGCCCCCAGAAGATCGCTATCGTCCCGGCAGGCGGCATGATCGCGCTGATCATCTGGATGGTCTTTTTCACGCCCGTCTGGAACATGAAGGGCTCCGCCTGGCTGGAGCATCAGGAGCGAAGCTGACGGCTTTGTGTAGATGACACGGGGGCCAAACGCTTCTATCGAAACCTTCATGACTTCCCGCCCGCGCGCCACTATTCACCTGTCGAACATTGCCGCCAATTGGCAGGCCATTGACCGGTTGAATCCGACCGCCACCACGGCCGCCGTGGTCAAGGCAGATGGCTATGGGCTTGGCGCGGCTAAAGTGTCCCAGACGCTGGCCACGGCAGGCTGCAGCACATTCTTTGTCGCCCATCTCGAAGAAGGCACGGCCCTGCGCAAAGCGCTGGGCTTTGGTCCGCGCATCTTTGTCTTGAACGGACCGACCGGCAGCCATCTTCGAACCTATCGCGAGGCAGACCTGACGCCGGTCTTGTCCAGCGAGGAACAGGTCGAACTCTGGGCCCGCACGCCGCGCGGGGCCTGCGCGCTGCATTTTGATACCGGCATGAACCGGCTCGGCCTTGCCTCCAGTGTGCTGACGCATCGGCGCGACGAGCTACACAAGCTGCAACCTGTCCTGGTGATGAGCCATCTGGCCTGCGGCGACACGCCGGACCATGCTCTCAATCGGGTCCAGCTTGACCGGTTCACAGAGATCGTATCCGCCTTCCCCGACACGCCTGCCAGTCTGGCCAATTCCGCCGGGTGTTATCTGGGGCCGAACTACGCTTTTGACCTGACCCGTCCGGGCATCGCGCTCTATGGCGGCTCGACCCCGCCCGACACGGTAGGTCTGCAGCCTGTCGTGACGCTCGACGCGCGCATTCTCAGTGTCTTTCATGCCAAGGCGGGCGAAACCGTGGGCTATGGGGCAACCCATACGCTGGATGGCAACACAGCGCTCGCCACGGTTGCGCTGGGCTATGCCGACGGCATTCCGCGATCCGGTAGCGACACGCTGATTGCCTATCTTGATGGCACGCCTTGCCCCGTGCTCGGTCGCATTTCCATGGACCTCATCACAATTGATGTCTCAAAAGCACAGGGCATCGCTAAATCCGGGGCGCGCGTTGAATTCCTCGGCGCGCATGCCAAACTTGAAGATCAAGCGGCCCGCGCTGGCACGCTTGGGTATGAATTACTTACAGGACTCAGCAATCGTGTCGAACGTGTCTACCCGTAAGCGCGGGGTTCCCAATCCCCTTCAATGGATCGGCGCTGCCGTGCTTGGCTTCTTCACGGAGATTGGCCGACTGACGGTATTTTCCGCTCGCGTGAAATTCGCCGCGTTCACGCCGCGCTGGTATGTCGGCCAGATCTGGCGGCAGATCATCAATATTGGCTTCTACTCCCTGCCTGTAGTGGGGCTGTCAGCGGTCTTCATCGGGGCGGCACTGGCGCTCAACATCTATGAGGGCGGAAGCCGATACGGCGCGGAGCAATTCGTGCCAAACATTGTTGTGCTTGGTATCACGCGGGAACTGGGCGTCACGATCACCGGCCTGATGCTGGCCGGACGGGTTTCCGCTGGCATCTCCGCCGAAATCGGTGCCATGCGGGTGACCGAACAGATCGACGCGCTGGAGACGCTTTCTGCGTCACCCTATCGTTATCTATACGCGCCGCGCTTCCTTGCCGCGATCGTGTCATTGCCCCTTCTGGTATTGGTGGCTGACACGATTGGCGTGATGGGGGGCTGGCTGGTCAGCGTCTATGGCCTTGATTTCGACTCCACGACCTATCTGCGCAACACGCTGGATTTCATGACGACTGAAGACGTGCTTGTCGGCGTCATCAAGGCGGTCGTATTCGGCGCGGTAATTGCCATCATGGGCTGTTACCAGGGTGATCGCTCCGAAGCCGGCGCGACCGGCGTCGGCCGGGCGGCCACGCTCTCCATGGTTGGCGCGGCCGTTTTGGTCCTCGCCGCCAACTACCTCCTGTCCACCTTGTTCGTGGAGATTGGCCTGTGAGCACGCCCATCCTGAAACTTGAAAACGTCAAGAAGTCCTTCGGCTCCAAGGAAGTGCTCAAGGGCGTCGACCTGGAAGTGCAGAAGGGCGAGAGCCTCGTCGTGCTGGGCGGCTCGGGCTCGGGCAAGTCGGTGATGCTGAAAAATGCGCTCGGCCTGATGACGCCGACCGACGGCACGATCTGGTTTGATGGGCAGGACGTGACCAACGCAACCGGCAGGACGCGCGAGAAGATGCGCGCCCGCATCGGCATGCTGTTCCAATCTGGCGCGCTGTTCGACTCGCTGACAGTCTGGGAGAATGTCGGCTTCCGCCTGCTGCAGGTCGACAAGTTGCGGCGCAAGGACGCGCGCGAACTCGCCATCGAGACGCTGAAAAAGGTTCGTCTTGGCTCAGACGTTGCCGACCTCTACCCGGCTGAGATTTCCGGCGGCATGCAGAAGCGCGTCTCGCTCGCCCGCTCGATCATCTCCAAGCCGGACCTGATCTTCTTCGATGAGCCCACCACCGGCCTCGACCCGATCACCGCCGATGCGATCAACGACCTCATCCTCGAACAGGTGCGCGGCCTCGGCGCAGCCGCCGTCTCGATCACGCATGACATGGCCTCGGCGCGCAAGATCGCGGATAACATCGCCATGCTCTATGAGGGCAAGATCATATGGCACGGCCCGGCTGACATCATCGACAATAGCGGCAGCGAATATGTCGACCAGTTCGTCCACGGACGCGCCGAAGGCCCGATCCAGCCGGCGATTTAGATTCTTTTCTGCCACTTGACCCCAGACTGATCTTCAGGCGCAGTCTCCGCCGGGAACACGGGGAGACGCGCCATGATGGATTTCATCAAATATATTTCGGTGGCCTTCACGGCGCTATCGCTCGCCTTTACGGGCTGGCTGCAATACGAGAAATTTCGCCTCGACGGGGAATGGCACATCGACACCTGCACCGAAGAGGCCGACTTCACACGTTATGAGGGTTTGCACCTGGCTTGGCGGGTTTTCCTGTCAGATGATCCGCTATCGGCTCCGGTGGTGGGCGATGGCGAGAAGATCCAGGAAGCCTTCAAACCGATCCCTGCCACCGCGCGCTTTCCGGTCCGTCTGGTCGGCACGAAAGAGATCAACTCGGTCACTTTGACGGGTCGGTTTGAAGGCTCCCGCCGTGCGTCTACCGGGCGGTTCGAATTTGCGCCCAGCCTCTCCAAACGTCTCTTCTCGGGCTACATCCCATTCTACCAGCGCAATGTCGACGTGTTGGACGGACGCTTTGCCTTCACCGCGGGCAACGCCCGGGGACCGGCCCGCGCCGTGCGTCTGACAGACGGGAAAATGCCGGAAGGGCTTGCCGCTTTCACCTGTGGCGACAGCGCGGCGACCGAGACGTCTCCTCCCGAAACGGACACCCATGATGCGTCTCCCCCGGCACAGCTCTGAGACGCGACGCCTAGAGTCGTCCAGCCTTCCGAAGTATCTCAAGGGCTGGCTCAAGCTGGGGCTGATAGCGCTTCCAACGGTCCACAGATGATCGATACATGGGCTGGCGCACCTGGGCGACGCTGGCGGTGGCCACGGGCGCGCTATTCTCCTGAAAGTCCAGACATGCCTGCTCGAAGTCGAGACCGCAAAATTCCAGAAGCCGCCGGGTTTCCGCCTCGGGTTCCTCCACCAGGGTCTCATAGTCAACCAGAGTGAACCGCGAGGACGGGAGCGCGCCCGTGTAAGTCTCAACAAGACCATGAAAGCGCGCCACATAATCCGCCAGGTCTTCAAGACTGTGCGCGCAACGATAGTGCAATGCCGACAGGGCGAACAGCTGGCGATAGATGCTCAACACACTATCGGCAGGCTGTCGCCGCAAACAGATCACGCGCGCATTCGGCAAGGCGGCAAGTATGGCCGGAACAAGTAAGGCATTGATCGGCATCTTGTCGGTGAAGCGCTGCGCGCCGTTCAATATTCCCTGCACACTTTCGATATAGTTTTGTCCGACCGCCAACAGGTCGGTTCCGGCCGCCCCCTTGATCGTACGAGCGTCCAGCATGTCCGCGCTGTCATTGCCGACTGCGCGCTTCAGGAAAGCTCCGAACTCCGGGCGTTCTCCCGCAGACACGATGCCGGAGTGGCTGGAAATGATACGGTCGACAAGTGTGGTGCCGGTACGCGGCAGGCCGACAATGAAAATCGGGCCGCCAGTTTGAACCTCACTGTTCACGCCGAGCGTATGGCACAGCGCTTCGGCGGCTTCGAAACTGGCCTGATTCTGCATTCGCTGACTGGGAATATTCTGACGCACCAGGGCCTTGCCCTTGTCCAGCCAGTCCATGGCTGCTGCCGGGTCGGCCAGGTCCTCATGCACTTTTGCAATGGCATGGGCGAGTTGAAGCCCGCCTTCAATGTCTCGCGGGTGCCGCTGCTGCCAAGCGGCCTCAAGCTCCGCGACTGCGTTCTGCTCTGGGCTGTGTTTCGTGATCAGCGCGAGATAGGCGCGCGCCGGAATGTACTGAGGCGCAAATTGGAGGCAGGTTCGGTACGCTTTCCTTGCCCCCTCAAAATCACCAATGAATTGCAGGGACGAACCAAGATTGAAGAAGACGATCGGATCATTCGAAGAGGCGGTCGCGGCCTGCCTGTGAAAGGCGACCGCTTCCTCATGCCGATCCAGGGCGCTCAACGTGGCGCCGATAGATGCCAGCGTGAAACCGTCCGATGGCTGTAGTTTTATGGCGGCTTCAATATGTATGAGCGCCTGCTTCGGCAAAGTCAGCTTGGCGTAGCATCGCGCGGCCTGAACGTGCGCTCCCGGCTCGGGATGGCCTTTCTCAAGCGCGCGTTCGAACAGTTTCAGGGCGCGCTCGAACTGATTGTGTTCATAATTGATGATACCAAGCACAAAAAAAGCATCGGCGCAGTCCGGGTCCTGCTCCAGCGCGTTCCGGCAATAAGCATGGGCCTCCCGGTAACGCTTCTCTCCCAGCAATTGCCGCGCAGGCTGCAGCGGCGCGAACGGTCGGCCTGAACTGCGGCCGTCGTTTCCGGGATTTTGATTATCAGTCGACATGCGGCCGATGTTTGCCGCCCCCGGCGTGCGAACACAAGAGACTGCGAACCTGACCGTCTGCAGCAATGCAACCGGCATCCCGCGCCCTCACTTTTGCAGCCCGGACCGAAAGCGAACCCTTTCCCCTGCCCGCAAACCCTCATATCTCTCTGACCATGGCCAAGACCGCGACGACTGCCTTTGTGTGCCAATCCTGTGGCGAAGTTCATTCCAAGTGGAGTGGCAAATGCGCGGGCTGTGGCGAGTGGAATACGCTGGTCGAGGAGACGGTCGGCGGCACGCCGGGCGGTCTCGCTGCGCCCAAGGCCGGCACGAAGCGCTCCAGCAAGACAGAATTCGTCGCTCTGAACGCCGAGACCGAAACGCCGGCACGCATCGTCATGGGTGTGGAAGAACTGGATCGCGTCTTCGGCGGCGGCATCGTGCCATCATCCGCCACCTTGATTGGCGGCGATCCCGGTATCGGCAAATCGACCCTGCTGCTGCAAGTCGCCGCGCGACTCGCCCGCAATGGCGTGAAAACGGTCTATGTGTCTGGCGAGGAAGCTGCCGCGCAAATCCAGGAGCGCGCCAAGCGACTGAAGGTTGCCGAAAGCCCGGTCGACCTCGCCACCGAAACCGACCTTCGAAAGATCCTTTCGGCGCTGAAAGCGGCCAAACCTGATTTCGTGGTGATCGATTCCATCCAGACCATGTGGTCTGACAGTCTTGAGGCCGCGCCCGGCTCGGTCAGCCAGGTCCGCGCCTGCTCGCAGGAACTGACTCGCTGGGCCAAGAAGTCCGGCGCCGCGCTGGTGCTCGTCGGGCACGTCACCAAGGAGGGCAATATTGCCGGTCCGCGCGTGGTCGAGCACATGGTCGATGCCGTCTTCTATTTCGAGGGTGAGCGCGGACACCAGTTTCGCATCCTGCGCGCCGTGAAGAATCGCTTCGGCCCGACTGACGAGATCGGCATCTTCGAAATGCATCAATACGGCCTCGCCCCGGCCAAGGAACCGTCTGCCCTGTTCCTGTCAGCCGATGGCGATGGCGAAGGCGGGGCAGCGGTCTATGCGGCGATGGAAGGCTCACGTCCTGTGCTCGCCGAAGTGCAGGCATTGGTGGCCAAAAGCGCCTATGGCACGCCCCGGCGCAGCGTCGTCGGCTGGGATGGCGGGCGTCTTGCCATGCTGCTCGCCGTGCTGGAAGCGCGCTGCGGGATCAGCCTGTCGGGCATGGATGTCTATCTCTCGGTCGCAGGCGGCTATCGCATTGGCGAACCAGCCGGAGACCTTGGCGCGGCGGCGGCGCTGCTGACCTCCCTTGCCGATACGCCTGTGCCCGAGCGGACCGTGTTCTTCGGCGAAGTGGCCCTGTCGGGCGCAGTGCGCCCGGTGGCCCGCATGGAGCAACGTCTCAAGGAAGCCGTCCGGCTTGGCTTCACCCATGCTTATGTGCCCGAAGGCAGTCCGACTTCAGTGGATGGCTTGACGATCACCCCAATTAAACGGCTTATCGATCTCGCCCACCTTCTCGCTCCGGACGCCCAAAATGCTTGAGTCCATTACAGCTTTCGACGCTATCGCGGTTGCAGTCATTGTGATCTCCGCGATCATGGCATTTGCCAGAGGGTTCCTGCGCGAGATCGCGACACTCGGATCATTCATCGCCGCCCTGGCCGCCGCCTTCTATGCCCGCCGCTTCTTTGCAGACGGCGTGCGCACGCTGGTGCCGGAAGGCGTGGACCCGTTGCTGGGCGATCTTGCCCTGGTCGTTGTCGCATTCATCATTGTTTATGTTCTGGTCGCATGGTTTGGCCAGCGCCTGTCCAAGAACATCCAGGGCGCCGACGGCATTGGCATGTTCGACCATTTCGCCGGTCTGTTCTTTGGCATTGCGCGCGGTGCCATCGCCCTCGTTTTCTTTGCCGTGCTCCTCAATCTGGCGCTTGATGAGAGCCGGATCCCGGACTTCATCCGGAATTCGATGACGTACCCACCACTCGCCGAGATGGCGAACTATGTGAACGACAATGCGTCGAAAGTCGGAAAAGATGTGCAAGCCGCCCTTCCCTCAGAGGGCAAAACAGGGCAATAGGCCCTTGTCGCAATACCGTCACTCAGGAGGTGCGTCTCAAATGGTCCTTTTCGATCATGATGACGACAAGCCCCGCGAGGAATGTGGCGTCTTCGGTGTCTTTGGAAATCATGAAGCCAGCCTGCTGACAGCGCTTGGCTTGCATGCGCTCCAGCATCGCGGGCAGGAAGCCTGCGGAATGATTACCTTTGACGGCAAGCGATTCCCCTCGGAACGTCATTTGGGCATGGTAGGAGAGCATTTCGGGGGAGACCTCCGAACGCGCCTGCCGGGTCATGCTGCCATCGGCCATAACCGATACTCTACACAGGGCCGCACCATATTGCGGAACGTGCAGCCAATCTTCGCCGACCTCGCCGGGGGCGGGTTCGCCGTGGCGCACAATGGTAACCTCACCAATTCCCGCAAGCTGCGCCATGACCTCGTCAAGGACGGCGCCATCTTCCAGTCTACCATGGACACGGAAGTCATCCTTCACCTCGTCGCGCGCAGCACGGGCAAGGATTTCCTCGCGCGCCTGGTGGACGCACTTCAGAGAATCGAAGGCGGCTACGCATTGGTCGGCCTGACCGGCAAGAAACTGGTCGGCGCGCGTGACCCGGTTGGACTGCGCCCATTGATCCTTGGAAAATTGGGCGACGCATATGTGCTGGCCTCTGAAACTTGCGCGCTGGACATTATCGGCGCCGAGTTCGTGCGTGAAGTCGAGAATGGCGAAATCGTCATCATCAGCGACAAGGGTGTCGAATCCTATCGCTTCGCTCCGCAGCGCCCGACCAGTCCCTGTGTATTCGAATACGTCTATTTCGCCCGTCCGGACAGCATCGTTCAGGGCCGTTCGATTTATGAAGTACGCCGCCGCATGGGACACCAGCTGGCCGCCGAAACACCCGCCGATGCGGATGTCATCGTGCCGGTGCCGGATTCGGGCGTGCCCGCTGCACTCGGATTTTCCGAAGCGTCCGGCATCCCGTTCCAGATGGGTATCATCCGGAACCACTATGTCGGCCGAACCTTCATCCAGCCGACCCAGACAGGACGTCAGAGCGCGGTCTCCAAGAAGCACAGCCCCAATCGCGCCGTCCTGGAAGGCAAACGTGTCATTCTCGTCGACGATTCCATCGTGCGCGGCAACACGTCGAAAAAGATCGTCCAGATGGTGCGTGATGCCGGCGCCAAGGAAATTCATTTCCGTTCGGCCAGCCCACCCATCCTGAACCCGGACTTCTACGGCATCGACATGGCGGCCAAATCCGAACTGTTCGCGGCGATCCATACGCACGAGGAAATGGTCAGTGAACTGAACGTCGACTCGCTCGGTTTCCTGTCGGTACCGGGCCTCTATACCGCCATTGGAGAGCCGCAGCGCAATCCGATGCAACCACAATTCTCCGACCATTGCTTCACGGGTGACTATCCAACGCCGCTGGTCGATAATGAACATGCAGAATCCGACAAGGAGCGTCAACTCTCCCTGCTGGACGACGCTTGATCGCCTTTCCTGAGCCGCGCCATGACAGATACCCCTTCCGCTTCCCCGAGGCTCGTCCTTGTTACCGGCGCCTCGCGTGGCATTGGCCGCGCCGCCGCGCTGGAGCTTGCCCGTCAAGGCAACATCGTCATTGCGGTTGCCCGCTCCAAGGCCGCGCTGCAGAAGCTTGACGACGAGATCCGCGCGTTTGGCAGCGAAGCTGTTCTTGTGCCGATGGATTTGAAAGACACCAAGGGCATCGAGACGCTCGGCAAGGTGATCGGCGAACGCTTTGGTCGTCTGGATGGTCTCGTTGCCAATGCCGGCATTCTTGGCACGCTTGGCCCGGTCGAGACGTGTGGTCCCCGCAGCTTTGAAGAGACGATTGCGGTGAACCTCACTTCCAACTTTCACCTGATCCGCACCCTTTCGCCCTGGATGCATCAGTCCGATACGCCCCGCGCCGTCTTTGTGACGTCCAGCGTTGCCCGAAAGCCGCGTGCATTTTGGGGCCCCTACCAGGCCGCCAAGGCAGGGATGGAAGCACTCGTCATCGGTTGGGCCGACGAGAATGAGAACATGAAACTGCGCGCCAATATTTTCGATCCGGGTGGCACACGCACCGGTATGCGCGCCGAAGCCATGCCCGGCGAAGATCCGATGACTCTTCCGACCCCGGAAGAGGTTGCCGCCGAACTGGTCAAGCTGGTCAGCCCGAGCGAGACACGCACCGGCCAATTGGTCACCTATCGCGAACTGGCCGGATCGAAGGGATAAGGCAGAATGGCGAAGGATGACCTCTTCCTCCTTCAGCCCCCCTTTGAAGACCCGGCCTATCCGGACGAGATTTTCTATTGCTGGCATTGCATGTTGATGGAAGGTCTGATTGCCGCCTTCCCATGCTTGGCCGAACAGATCGATATTCACCGCATCGCCTGGCCGCGCCCACGCGCGGACCTGGTCAGTCGTCTCGGGCCTGAGAACCAGTCCCTCCCCGTGCTGATCCTGTCGGATGCAGGCGAAGGATGCCAAGGCGTCAAGCAGCATGCTGGCGTGCATTTCATCGACGACAAGGATGCAATTCTGAACGCGCTGACCCTTCGCCACGGTATTCCCACGCCGCATCCTTGAAGCAGCAAACCAAGTCCGGCAGAAGGATGGCCATGTCCACGCATCTATCTCCCGCCTCTCTGCGCCCCCGATCCGCCACACTGGACGACTTGCCCGCCTTGAAAGAATGCGAACAGGGAATCATCGCCGCCGAGCGGCCCTACGACCATACGCTGAAGCCGGATCCGATCAGCTATTATGATCTTGGCGAACGCGTCCGGTCCGAGGATGCAGAAGTCGCCGTGATTGAGCTGGACGGTGCCATCATTGCGACGGGCTATGCAGAAAAGCGGGCGTCAAAACCCTACATTGCCTCTGACAATCACGCCTTTCTGGGATTCATGTTCGTGCACCCTGATCATCGCGGCAAGGGACTGAACCGTATCCTGACGGACTATTTGCTCGACTGGGCCCGCATGCGCGACCTCACCGAGATACGGCTGACCGTCTATAGCGGCAATGATCCCGCCATCCGTGCGTACGAGAAGGCAGGTTTCAATCCCTACATAACCGAGATGCGACTCAATCTGGACGAATGACTCTATTCCGGCGGCGTGGTGAGAGCAAAGCTCTCGCGCGCCGACATATCTTCAAACCAGGCCAGCAGGTTCGGATGCGGGCCACGCCAGTCGAGGTCGGGCAAGCGAAAGTCGAGATAGCCAAGCGCGCAGGCATAGGCGATCCGCCCAAGGTCGAATGCTTCCCGGTCTGACGCAACATCTTCGGCGATCTGATCCACGCCGCGATGAATTGCTGCCGTCCACCGATCCTGCCAGTAGGCGGAGCGCTCGGTTTCAGGACGTCGCGATTCCATGACGAGACTGAGCGCAGCATCCAGAATGCCATCACCAAGCGCCTGGGCCGTCAGCACCGCCCAGCGAGAGGCGCCTTCGCGCGCCAGCAAGGGCTCTCCCGCCGCCTGATGATCGAGATACTCGCAGATCACCGGACTATCGAACAGGTGAGCGCCGTCATCCATCTCAAGCGCGGGGACCTTGCTCAGGGGATTCCCAATTTTCGACGCAGCATTCTCCGCCATGGGATCAGCGCGCACCAATTCCACCGCCTCCTGCAACCCATGCTCAATGATCAGCACCCGCACCTTGCGGGCATAAGGAGACGTCGCGGAATAGTAGAGCTTCATCACATGCACCTTCAGGTCTTGAAATGCTTCGACAATTTCAGCCCCTGCCCCTGATAGTTGGAGCCCTTGCCGCCATAGAGACCCTTGGGCTTGGAGGCCATGCTTTCATAGACCAGCTTGGCGACGGGCTGGCCGTGTTCGAGGATAAAGGGCACGTCCCGCGACCGCACTTCCAGCACAGCGCGGCTACCGCCACTATTCGTACCGAAGCCCGGATCGAAGAAGCCCGCATAGTGCGCGCGGAATTCGCCCAACTCCGGCGCAATGGGCGCCATTTCGGCGGCCTCCATCGCGCCCACTTTCACCGTTTCGCGGCTGACCAGAATGTAGAACTCCTCCGGGTTCAGAACAATTCGACCATCGCGCGGCCAGATCGGCTCCCAGAACTGGCTCGCTTCATGCGCACCAATGCCGCGCAGGTCGACAATGCCCGAATGATGCTTGGCACGATAGCCAACTGGCTGGTCGCCCGTGGACTCGAGATCGATCGAGACCACTTTTTCCTTCAGCGTCTCAGGCTTCTTGCGCTTGAACCGTATCTGCGCGAGCCGGTCACCAGGGCGCACCATGATCGGGAAAGTGCGCGGGCTGACTTCCAGGTAGAGCGGGCCGGAATAGCCCGTTGGCACTTCATCAAAAGCGCGGGAGCGATTGGTGACGAGCCGCGTAAACACGTCAATCCGGCCGGTCGAGCTTTTCGGATTGGCCCGCGCCGCAATGCCGGCAGGCAAGCGCAGGGATTCCATCAGCGGCACAAGATAGACGCATCCCGTTTCCAGAACCGCGCCTTCCTTGGTCAAATCGATCCGGTGCATATGGATGCCCGGCTCCTGCAACATCTCGGCGACTGTACGATCCTTGCCGGGCAGGAAGCTCGCCCTCAGCCGATAAGCATCTTCGGCCAGGCGGAGATCAAGGCTTGCCGGCTGCACCTGCCCCTCATCCAGCGGCAGGTCCGTCCGGATCGCATCAGCGCCGAGAAGCGCTTCAATCTCATGATCAGACAATACACCAGAATCGACGGCCATCACTTGCACCCCTTACCCTCTCAGGCATAAGACCCGTTACAGGAAACACAAGGGACTATCGTGTCATGGCAGATGCACCGGGCGACGACGGAAAAAAGGGCTGGAAGCCTGCGACCAAAGCGGTGCGCGGCGGCCTTATGCGTTCCGAACATGGCGAGATTTCCGAAGCGATCTACCTGACATCCGGCTTTTCCTATGACAGCGCTGAACAGGCCATGCGCCGTATGGCGGGCGAAGAGGATGGCTTTGTCTATTCCCGCTATGGCAGCCCGACATGTGAGATGTTGCAACAGCGGCTCGCCCTGATCGAAAATGCCGAGGCCTGCCGCGTTGCTGCCTCCGGCATGGGCGCCATCTCAACCGCGATCCTGGCACCGCTGAAAGCGGGAGATCGCGTCGTGGCCGCGACGGCCCTGTTCGGATCCTGCCGCTGGATCATCGCCAATCAGATGCCCAAATTTGGCATCGAGACGGTTTTCGTGGATGGCGCTGACCTTGAGGCCTGGGAGCGGGAGATCGCCAAGGGCTGCCAGCTCGTCCTGATCGAGAGCCCGGCCAACCCGCTGCTGGACGGCGTCGACATCGAGGCGGTCGCCAGGCTCTGCAAGGCCGCTGGCGCGATTCTGGTGGTCGATAATGTCTTCGCGACGCCAATCCTTCAGAAGCCTCTGGAGCTTGGCGCGGATGTCGTCGTCTATTCCACCACCAAGCATATGGACGGCCAGGGCCGCGTCATGGGCGGGGCAATCCTGTGCGATTCGGCGCGGATGGAGGAAATCTACGATCCGTGGCTGCGCCATCTGGGCCCGGCTGCGTCGCCGTTCAACGCCTGGGTTGTGCTGAAGGGACTCGAAACACTTAAATTGCGCGTCGACCAGCAAACAAAAAATGCTGCCCGCCTGGCAGACATTATTGCGGATCATCCGGCGATAGCCGCCGTGCGCTACCCGCATCGCGAGGACCATCCACACTACGACATCCACAAGCGCCAGATGAGCGCAGGCGGCACCATGATCGCCTTTTCGGTGAAAGGTGGACAGGAAGAAGCCTTCAAGCTTCTGAATTCATTGGAGCTTGTCGATATCTGCAACAATCTCGGCGACACCAAGTCGCTCGCCTGTCATCCCTCCTCCACCACACACCGCGCGCTCAGCGATGAGGAGCAGGCCTCGATGGGACTCGATTGGAGCTGGATACGGATGTCGGTCGGTCTGGAAGATTCTGACGATCTTGTAATGGATTTGACGCGCGCCCTTAACAGTGTGTGAACGAATTGGATTGAATTTCACATGATGGGCAGACGGGTTCCTCCTCCGCAATACGAACAGATCACCGATGGTGTGCGCATTCGCGTGCGTCCGAAGTTCATGCATGACGAATCCGAACCGGCGCGCGCCCGGTTCATGTGGTCCTACACGGTCGACGTTGAGAATGAGAGCGAGCAGACTTGGACCATCGTGCGCCGTCACTGGCGCATCGTGGATGCCGAAGGCCGTCGTCAGGAAGTCGAAGGTGAAGGCGTGATCGGCCAGACCCCAACCCTCGGGCCGGGCGAACGCTTCAGCTATACGTCTGGCGCGCCACTGGCGGCCCCGTCCGGAATCATGGGTGGCACCTATGATCTCAAAGGGGATGATGGCCGCGTATTGATCGCGACCATTCCGATGTTCTCACTGGACAGCCCGTACGAGACGTCACTGCCCTGCTGAGATTCGTCTGGTTCTGATCAGCCCTTGATCTCGGCCTTGATCGCCTCATTCAGCCGGTCGCGATTTGCGCCTTCGATGAACTCATTGCCAATCAGGAAGCTCGGCGTGGCCTCGACACCTACGGCGCGGGCAAGTTGCTTGGACTCAGACAGTTTGCGCTGAATGTCGATCGAGCCCATATCGGCGCGCATTTTCTGGACGTTCATGCCCACATCCCTGGCCACTTCGTCGAGCTTGGCTTCAGTCAGGTCGTCATTGTTCTTGATGGCCATCAAAGCCAGATGGAATTCGCGATACTTGCCTTGCTTGCCGGCGGCGAGCGCCGCAAGCGAAGCGGTCTCACTGATGCCGCCAAAGATTGGCAGTTCCTTGAAGACGACCCGGACATTACCGTCATAGTCTTCCGGCAATGCCTGAATCCATTCGACCGACCGTTTGCACCAGCCGCAGCGATAGTCGAAGAATTCGACCACGGTGATCTCTGCATCGGCCGGGCCGATGAAATAGTCATTCTCATTATTGTAGATCGCGTCGAAATTGCTCGCGATGGCTTTCTGCGCCTCTTGAGAGGCTGCAGCCTGCTGCTTCGCGGACAGCTTGATCAGCGCTTCCTCGATGATTTCCGGGTTCTCGAGAATGTACTCCCGCACAACTTGTTCCATGGCTTCGCGATCAGCGACCGGCGCCGCCTTGCTCTCGGCGCAGGCGGGCGTCAGGGCGAGCGCAGCCATGGCGGCCGTCATCGTGGTCAGTCTGAAAGTCATGCGTGGTTTCCTGTCATATTCAGGTCAAAGTCGGTTCAGGCCAGATATACGGCCTGAATTCCGCACGTCTATCCGGCCTAACACAAAGTTGATCAGGACTATTCGACCGTGAGCGAGAAACGCCGATTGCGGCGATACATGTCGCGATTGTCCGGATTGTTGGCATCGGTCACCAACAGGATGTCGTCAGCGCGGCGATAATCCGGCGTGCCAGGCTCCAGGCTCTGGACAGCAAAATGGGCAAACCGGTTGGCTCGCACAATGTCGCCAACAGCATAGGCAGACTCGGCTGTGGCCAGCTGGGCATCGGCGCGGCGCCCCTGCTTTTCATATGTGATGGCCAGCTGAGCCCAGGCGAACGCATTGTTCGGCTCGGCAATCAACGCATCATGCAAAGCCTTTTCAGCGGCTTCGACATCGCCTGCTTCGTCACGCGCATTCAGTGACCGGGCAAGGTTGATCAGCAGCAGGGGCTGGCCCGGCTTCAGTTCGAGCGATTTCTCGTGCGGCGCAACAGATTCGGCCGCGCGGCCGCTCTCAAACAGGATCTGGCCTTTAAGCTCCCAGAAAAATGGATTTTCCGGATCGTCTTCAAGCAGTGAGTTCACCTCGATCAGCGCGCGATCAATATCGGAGACCTGCATGGCGGCGATGGAACGCGCATATCGCGCTGGCTGGCTCTGGTCACTGGCCGGGTATTCGCGTGCCACCTTGTTCGGTGTGTCGAGGAAGCCGATGAGCTTGGCACGCATCATCTGGTATTGATTCAATTCCCGATCGGTTTGCGGCGTGTCCATCATGCCGGAATCTTCGGCCAGCTGGCGCACGGTGCGGATCCGGTCCGATGCGAGCGGGTGGGCCCGAAAATAGGGATATCGGCGCGCGCTGGACAGGACTTCCTGATAGCGGAAATTCTCGAAGAATTCGACGATCCCGCGGGGCGACTGACCAAGCTGCGTGAGGTATTCGACTGCCGCGGCATCGGCCGTGGCCTCTTCCGAACGCGTGTGCGTGAAGAAGTTCAGCGCAGCAAATTGTTGTGATGAACCGATCAGGGCTGCACCTGCACCCCCTTCACCGGCGGCCATGGCCAGAATACCAAGACCGATAGAGAGCAGCGCCGGGCGCATGGCGACCCCGGCCGCGCGCGAACGGCTGACCGAGTGGCCACAGGCGATGTGACACGTCTCATGCCCGATCACGCCCTTGATCTGCAGCGAGGAATCCGCAGCGATAATAAGGCCGGTATGAAGGTGAATATTCTGACCGTTCGCCACGAACGCATTCAATGAAGGATCATTGATCAGGTACAGGCCGACATCGTTCGGCTTCAGCCCAGCCACTTCGAGAATGGGATTGGTCCATTCGCGCAGCGTCTCCTCGATCTCCGCATCGCGGATCAGGCTTTGGGCCGTGGCGCTTGCCGCCATCATTGCGGCGAGCGCTGCGGTCGCGGCCAGTTTCAGGAAATTTCGCGCCATGCAAAGCGCCTCCTGTTGATTGCATCTACATCCCTGATTTTATGGGATGCCTTACCGATTGGCGAGGGCTTCCTCGCACTATAACGGATTTGTCAGGAATCGGCTGACTGGAAGATGAATGTCAGGGTTGGATCGAGCCGAATACCAATCTCCGTTCCTGCTTTTGGTGCCGTCATGCGCGGCACAAGCGCGGTAAGGGATTGTCCCTGGCACTCCAGCAACAAACGACAAAGCGGGCCGGTCAGCTGGCTGGCTGTTACACTGGCCCTTACCGCCGAACTCTCATCCTGCAACACGCCTTCCGGGCGTACGATCAGTTCCGCTCCGACTGGTACATCCTGCCCGACGAGTCCGGTCGGCAGGTCTGCGGCCCGTATGCGGCTGACTGGACCGAGAGCGGCGGCAATCGCCGCGCTTTGCGGTCTCTGGTAGATTTCAGCCGCTTCACCCTGCTGCAACAAGTGCCCGCCCTGAAGAATGGCAATGCAATCGGCGCTTTCGAGCGCCTCGGTCGGGTCATGCGTCACCAGCAGTGCCGGAATGCCAGCCTCCCGGATCGCGGCAAGCGCCGTATCCCGCACACTGCCACGCAATGCCGGGTCGAGACCGGAAAATGGCTCATCCATCAGGATCGCGGCAGGCTCCGGCGCAAGTGCGCGGGCAATGGCCACGCGCTGTTGTTCGCCGCCCGAGAGTTCGTGCGGGTATGCGCCGGCCCGATCTGTCAGACCAAGCCGCTCCAGCCATTCGGCCGCCAGCAGGCGGGCCGCTTCCTTGCCGCGCGATTTGAGCCCGAAGGCCACATTCTGCGCGGCGGTCAAATGCGGGAACAAGGCGAAATCCTGAAAGATCAGCCCAATGCGGCGTTTCTCGGCCGGGACCGTCTTGCCCGGCGCAGAGAGCAATTCATCTCCCAGCCGGATCTCACCACCATCGAGCGGTTCAAGTCCGGCGAACAAGCGCAACAAAGTCGATTTTCCCGCGCCGGACCCACCGAGCAATGCTGTGATGTTGCCGGGTTCCAGAGTGAGGCTTACGCCCTCCACCACAGCGGTTGGCCCATAGCGGCGGGTTACGTTCGTGGCGGTCAAATGCACACTCATTCCGTGTCCCCCGGACGCGAATGGCTGAGCCGCCACGATAGCAGGATCACGGGCAGCAAGCCTGCCAGCGTGATGAGTAGGGACGGCAAGGCCGCTGCCGCCAACCGCTCGTCCGTGGCATAGGCATTCGCCCGAACAGACAGTGTGTCCCAATTGAAAGGTCGCAGCATCAAGGTAGCCGGCAGCTCTTTCAGGGATTCAACGAACAGGATCAGTGCACCAGCCATGGCGCCTGATAGCGCGACCGGCAGGTCAACGGAAACCGCGCGGCGCAGCGGCGAAGCCCCAAGGCTCTCGGCGGCATAGCCCATGGAGGCCGGGGCGCGACCGAGCGCTGCCACCATCGGCTCTGCGCCCGACGTGGTGAACCGGCTGGCATAGACCCATGCCAAGGCCACGATTGCCCCCGCCCCGGTCAGCGTGATGCCAAGATATCCCATCACCAACAGCGCGCCGAGCGCGAGAACGGCACCCGGAATGGCGTAGCCGGTCGAGGCCATCAGACGCGCAAAGCCGGCGATCAGTCCGCTCTGCCGGGCCGTCAGCGCGATGACCATCGCCAGCACGAACGCCAGCGCCGCACCTGACCCGGCAAGGATCAGCGTGTTCACCAACGCCCGCCCGATTGGCGCGATCTGGTCTTGCGATTCCATGACAAGCCAGACCAGGCGCGACATTGGCAAAACGAAAGTAGCAAGGAACAGGAGCGCACAGGCCGCCATTGCGCCCAGGCCGGCCCAGCGTGGCAGGCGCGCCCGTGACACGCTGCGCCACCGCGTCGAGCTTTGCTGGCTGCCCGCACGTCCCCGCGTATGACGCTCGGTCAGAATCAGCGCGATCACGATCACGACCAGAACCAGAGCGAGCCGCGCCGCTGCCGCGGGTTCGCCAAAGCTCTGCCAGGCGCGCACAATGCCGAAGGTCAGAGTGGGCACACCGAGAAACTCCGCTGCGCCATAATCGGCCGCCGCTTCCATCAGGGTCAGGGCAAGGCCGGCTGCGATGGCCGGTCGGGCGGCCGGCAGGGCGACCTGCCAGAACCGCCGGGCACTGCTGGCACCCAGACTGCGCGCCGCCTCCAGAGCGCAGACAGATTGCGAGACGAAGGCCGCTCGGGCCGTCAGATAGACATAAGGATAAAGCGCGCAGGTCAGCACGAAGGCGAGCCCCGGCAGGCTGCGCATGTCCGGAAACCAATAGTCCCGCGCGGTCCAGCCGGTAACATCCCGGATCGCTGTCTGGAACGGCCCCATCAGGCCCATCAAATCGGCATAGGCATAGGCAAGCACATAGCCGGGCGCCGCCAGAGGCAGGATCAGCAACCATTCGAACAGGCCCCGTCCCGGAAACTGGTACATCGTCACCAGCCAAGCCGCCGGAACCGCAACGGCGAGCGTCATGAGCGCGGTTAACAGCAGCGTGCCGAGCGTGCCGGTCGTGTAGCCGGTCAACAGCGTGTCGCGGATATGGGTCCACGCTTCACCGCCACCATTCATCAGGCCCGCAAACAGGGTCACGACAACAGGTACAGCAATGATCAAGCCCGCCAATAAGGCGGGCCCGTCAATGCTCCTGAATCGGAAGCGGCGTATGGCGGCCAGAGCGCTCAAACGAGATCAGTTCCATCCAGCCCGGTCGTAGATGGCCTGTGCCTCGGCCTGATTCTCTCCAAGCTTGTTGAGCGGGAATACGCTTTCCTTGAAATCAGGCGGCAGCCGGTCGAGCCCTTCCGGCATCTCGGCGCCAGCGACCAGCGGGATTTCCTTGGTCTCGGTGGTCAGCAGGAACTGGCCCTCCTCACCGGCCAGCCATTCAATGAACTGGATGGCAGCCTCCTTGTGCGGTGCATGGGCCGCAACCCCCGCGCCGGTGACATTCACATGCGCGCCCCAGCTATCCTGCTGCGGGAAGGACAGCATCGTCTTTTCGACCGATTTGCGCTGGGCGTCGGAGCCTTGCGTCATGCGCACCCAGTAATAATGGTTCACCAGCGCGACCGAGCATTGGCCAGCGGCAATTGCCTCAATCTGCCCGGTGTCGCCGCCCTGGGGCGGACGTGCGAAGTTCGCCACCACGCTGCGCGCCCAAGCCTCGGCCGTATCCTTGCCAAGTCGATCAATCAATTCCCCCATCAGGGAGAGATTGTAGATGTTCGTGCTGGACCGCATGCAGACATCGCCCTCGAGATTGGCGCTGGCGAGGTCAGCATATTCATCCACTTGCTCCGGCTCGACACGGGCAGGATCATACACGATCACGCGCAGCCGTTTGGCCAGACCGTACCATTGATTGTCCGGATCGCGGAAATGCTCGGGAATGCGCGTCGCTAGCAATTCGGACTCGACGGGCTGCATCAGGCCCGCATCCTTGAATCGGTAAAGTGTGCCAGCATCGGACGAGATAATGACATCCGCCGGACTATTGTCGCCTTCGGCCTTCATCGCCTCAAGCAGTTCGGCCGCGCCGGATTCGCGAAACCGAATGCGGATACCGGTCTCATCCTCGAAGCGTTTGTAAAGCTCCTTGTCGGAATCATAGTGCCGGGCCGAATATACATTCAGCAGGCCGGTGGGCTCAGCCACAGATTCTGCAGCAACTTCGGACTCCCCGGAATCTCCAGAGGGTGCCCCGCAAGCGGCAAGAAAAACGCAGGCGGTGGCCAGGGATGCATACCATTTCATGGAACAAACTCTCTTTGAGGGGCATTGATGATCTGTTCAATCACATTTGAGAATGGATCGCAACGAACGACATGCGCGACCTTTTTGCCCGAAATTTGCACAGACCCCCGGATTGGGACGGTCATGAGCAAGAATCTTATGCTGCATCGCACAAAATGCGATATTGATCTGAAGATACAAAATGAGTCCGGAAAACCGGACGTAACAATCAGGTGCTTGGGGATGACAATGAAAGATATCGTAGTGGATCTCGATTTAGGGTCACCGGAAGAGGACGCGCTTCTGTCAGCAACGCTCGACGCGTTCGTCATCGAACAGCTTGAGCGCGACGCCGATGAAGGCCCCGAAATGATGGTACGCACCGCATTCCGTCCGACCGGCGAGATGTGCAAGGAAATCGTGTTCCAGAGCCAGAAATGGGCCGAAGCTTTCCAATCCTATTGGGAAAGCCAGAAAATGCAGGTCTCCGCTGCCTGAGCGTTCAATTCGCTAGTAGAATGGCATAGATAGCGCAGATGACCTGCGCCGCCCGCCCCGAAACATCTTCCCCCCGCATTGCCATCGCTGGCGCGGGCATTATCGGCCTCAGCTGCGCGCTCGAACTCGCCCGGCGTGGCGCTGCCATCACGCTCTACGATCCCAACACACCCGGTCGCGGCGCCAGCTGGGCTGCTGCTGGCATGATTGCCCCCGCCTTCGAGGCCGCCTCAGAGCCGGGCGTTCACCCCCAACTTTTTGATCTCTGTCTTGAAAGCGCGCGGCTCTGGCCGGAATTTGCAGCGCACCTTGAAACCGAAAGCGGAGAAACTGTCGGATATGCGGCCGGACCATCCCTGGCGGTCGCCGCGAGTGAAGCAATGGCAGCCCATCTCGACGGAATCCTCGACACGCTGACCAAGCGCGGCCTGCCCGGCCAGCGGCTGGACATGGATGCCGCACGCCGGATCGAACCGGCGCTGTCGCCTGACCTGCGCGGCGTCCTGCAGCTCACCACGGATGGCCACGTGAACAATCGCGCCGTCGTCTCGGCGCTGCTCGCCCTGTGTGAACGCCACCCTCGCATCATGCTGGAACGCACGCCCGCACCGTTACGGTCACACGACGACGCGCTGGATGTGGAAGGCCATGATTTCATTCTGATCGCAGCCGGCTGGCAGAGCGGCGAGTTGAAAGTGACCGAACATGGCAAGCAATTCAGCCTGGCAAACTGGGACTCGTCGCTGGATGAGATCGACACTTATGGCGGCCAGATGCTGTCGGTTGAGCGTCGGGCAGACCACCCCGCCACCACACTGCGCGCCGGTCCGATCTACATGGTGCCACGCGGCGACCAGCTTGTCATCGGCGCCACGATGGAGCCCGGCCGTACGACAGGTATGCCGAACACGGATGATGTCGCCAACCTCCTCCAAGGCGCTTCCCGCATCGTGCCCTCGCTGGCGGATGCCCGCATCACCTCCGCATGGTCCGGCATACGTCCCGGTACACCAGACTTCGCGCCCTTTCTCGGTCGCACGCGCCAGCCCAACATGTTCGTCGCCGCAGGCCATTATCGCAATGGCATCCTTTTGACGCCCATCACGGCAAGGATCGTGGCTGACCTGATACTGGGTGGCGACTCCAGCGACCTTGCTGCTGCCTTCGCGCCATCTCGCGCGCTTCCGGCGCAAGTCTGATTTTCCTTGAACTCAGCGCCGGAATGCGTATGTAGGCACTTCGATCCGCAGAGAAACCACTGGAGGCCAAAGACATGGATTACGCAAAGCCCAATGCTTCGCTGACCCTTTCCATGATCGCACGGCCTGTCCATGTCTTCCTTTCTCACGCTCGATTCCCTCTCCCTCACCACGCCTGACGGCACGCCGCTCTTTGACGGCCTGACCCTGTCGCTCGGCCGCGAACGCATCGGCCTTGTCGGCCGCAATGGCTGCGGCAAGTCCACCCTGTTGCGCGCCATAGCCGGCGATGTGGAGCCTGCACACGGCAGCCTGTTCGTGCACGGCCGCCTGGGCCGCCTCGCCCAGATCGCGGACGAAGCCCAGACCATCTCCGAAGCGCTCGGTGCGGCAGACGGCCTTGCCCGACTTGCGCGCCTGGCCGCTGGTGAAGGTTCACTGGAAGATGCCGATTTGGCCGACTGGACGCTGGAGTCCCGGCTCGAATCCGTTCTGGCATCGACCGGTCTCCGCGACATGCCATTGGACACCCGCCTGTCCCGGCTCAGCGGCGGTGAGCGCACGCGCGTCATGATCGCCCGCCTTCTATTGGAACAGCCAGACATCCTGCTGCTGGACGAGCCGACAAACAATCTCGATACGGACGGGCAGCACGCCATAGCCAATCTACTCGCCCAGTGGCGCGGCGGGGCGCTCATTGCCAGCCATGACCGAAAATTGCTGGAACACATGGACCGGATCGTGGAATTGTCCCCCATAGGCGTGACCGTGTTCGGCGGCGGGTGGAGCGAGTTTCGCGAGGCCCGCGACGCGGCGCGCGCACAGGCCGAAGCTGATCTCGCCAGATCCCAGACCGCCCTGCGTCGCACACAGGCAGACGCCCAGCGCGCAAAGGAAAAACAGGACCGGCGCGACAAGGCGGGCCGCACCGCCCGCGCAAAGGGTGATGCCCCCAAGATGCTGCTCGACAAGCGGCAGGAACGCGCCGAGGCCACCGCCGCACGGGGCGGCGACCTTGCCAGCCGCCAGGCCAACGAAAGCGCTGCCGCACTGGAAGCCGCCCGCGCAAAGGTGGAGATCACGGCCCCGATCACAATGGACCTGCCGCACGTCCACCTGCCCCGGTCAAAGGACATCCTGCGCGTGACCGAGGCCGTCGCCGCCTTCGGCAACCGCCGCCTGTTCGGGCCGCTCAGCTTTGACATCAGAGGGCCGGAGCGGATCGCCATTGCCGGCCCGAATGGCGCCGGCAAGTCGACGCTGATGCGCATGGTCCTTGGCGAAATCGCCCCCGCCTCCGGCACGGTCGAGACGCTGACGCCCCGCATCGCCCGGCTCGACCAGCATGTCAGCCTGCTGCCCTCGGGCGGCTCGATTCTCGAGGCCATCCGGGCCGTCCAGCCGCACCTGACAAAGAATGAAGCCCATGCCGCTCTCGCCCGCTTCGCCTTCCGAAATGAGGCCGCCCACCAGTCCGTGGCGACGCTCAGCGGCGGCGAACGCCTGCGCGCGGGCCTCGCCGCCATCTTCGCCGCGCCCGAGCCGCCCGAACTCCTCCTGCTGGACGAGCCGACCAACCATCTCGACATGACCACGATCGAAACCCTAGAAGCCGCCCTCAACGCCTGTTCCGGCGCCCTCCTCGTCATCAGCCACGACCCAGCCTTCCTCACAGCCATTGGCATCACGCGCACAATTGCGCTCCCCTGACGCAGGGCAATCGCTGGACGGGCCTGCATGGCCGCCTTAAGTCTGGCCCTCAGGAGGATTACGTCACATGCATCAGATCGCGCCGATGAGTGAAGATCAGGCCGCCATCAAGGCCGCCGTCGAAAAAACGCTCGAACCCTTTGGGGATGATTACTGGGCGAAGACGGACGAGACCGGCGACTGGCCGGAGGAATTCTGTGATGCCATGGCCGCGGGCGGCTGGCTCGGCATTGCCTTCCCGGAGGAATATGGCGGCGCGGGCCTCGGCCTGACCGAAGCGGCGCTGATGATGCAGACCGTCACGCGCACCGGCGCGGGCTATTCCGGCGCCTCGGCCATCCATCTCAACATTTTCGGGCCGAAGCCCCTGGAGCGCTTCGGCAATCCGGAACAGAAGCGCGAAAACCTGCCCAAGATCATCTCTGGCGAGGAGAAGATGTGTTTTGCCGTGACCGAGCCGAATTCCGGCCTCGACACGTCCAGCCTCGAAACCAAGGCCGAGCGCACCAATACCGGCTACACGATCAATGGACGCAAGATCTGGACGACCGGGGCCCAGCGCGCCGACAAGATCCTGATCATCGCGCGCACCACGCCCAAGGACCAGTGCGCCAAGCCGTATCTCGGCCTCTCCCTGTTCTACACAGACCTCGACCCGAACAAGATCGAGCGCCAGCCGATCCCGAAAATGGGCCGCAAGGCGGTCGAGTGCAACATGCTCTATATTGACGGGCTCGAAGTGCCGAAAGACCACCTGATCGGCGAGGAAGGCGAAGGCTTCAAATACCTGCTTCAGGGCCTGAACCCGGAGCGCGTCCTGTTCGCCGTGGAATCCATCGGGCTTGGCTTTTCCGCGCTGGAGCGGGCCGCAACTTATGCGAAAGAGCGCGTCGTCTTTGGCCGTCCGATTGGCCAGAATCAGGGCATCCAGCATCCGCTGGCAAAATCCTGGGCCGAACTCTCCGCCGCCGAACTGCTCGCCTACAAGGCGGCAGGACTCTACGATGCCGGGCAGGATTGCGGCGCCGAGGCCAATTCCGCGAAATACCTTGGCACCGAAGCTGGCTTCCGCGCCTGCGAGACCGCCGTGCTGACTCATGGCGGCATGGGCTACGCGAAAGAATACCATGTCGAGCGCATGATGCGCGAAGCCATGCTCGCCCGCATCGCCCCGGTCAGCCGCGAAATGATCCTCAACTTCATCGCCGAACGCGTCCTCGGCCTGCCGAAGAGTTACTAATTGGTCCGGGGAGACCACCCGGCCTGTCCCCGGCCCTTTAACGTCAAAACCCCTGACCTGCCGCGCAGGTCAGGGGTTTTTTCTACGCCCTATCCAACCGGACTTGGCGCCGTGGCAGGATTGGCTGCATGGACTCGCTGTTTGCCCCGCTCGGCCCGCTATCGCCGCATCTGGAACCCTACCGGTTCTGGATCTGGCTGCAGACGGTCGCCCTGCGCCTGTATGTGCGGGCGCTGAAGGGCCGGGGCGTCCCGTTCATGACGGTCATCGACCATCGCGGCACCGTGTATCTTCAATGGATCGGTGACGCGCCGCATGAGCGCGAACCGGACCCGCTGGCCTTCACATGGTCAAAGGCTTTCCGCCTTGCAATCGGCGATCTGGACTCCGCCCATCCCGGCGAACACCGGAACCGTGTGCGACTTGATGCGGGCGAACCAAGCTGCCAGATACCGTTCAGCCAGAACTACGCCCTGCCTGGTCCGGACCCCTGACCGCACCACCTTTCACGAAAATTCAAACTCCCCCGAAGCGCCCTCACAGGCGTCGCACCTGCTGGCGCGGCCAGCCTACATGTTGTCGGCCTTGGTCATGTGCTGGAAGAATTCTTCCTTGCTGTTGGTACGCGGATAAGGCTCGGCGGGCACCGGCACGCCGAGGAAGGCGCAGAGCGGTTCCCAGCCATCCTTTGCCGAATGGACCAGAAGGCGCTCGGCGGGAATGGTCGCCTTCACTTCGGCTTCGTGCGCGTTGAAGGCGGCGATCAGGCTGTCCTTGTCTTTCGCACCGCCAAAGCTGCGCTCCAGCACTTTTGTCACCATCTTGAACCATTCGGTCGCTTGCGGCGGCCAGGTGTCCGGCGCCCAGACGGTGGCCAGAATGGTCTCGGATATGCTGCTGTACCAGCTCTCGGCGGAACGCGTCGAAAGGATGATCTTCGCGTCCGGATAGGCCTCGGCCGTCTCCTGCCAGAAGGCTGCGGTTGGCCAGTCCACGGCGGAATTGTACCCGTCATAAATGGCGCCGAAGTCTGGTGTGCCTGCCAGCGCAGAATTCCAGAGCGGAACCTGTGCCTCGCCATTCTCGATGACCTCGATCATGTGATGGCACGGCCCGAAGCCGAGTTGCTCGAGCGCCAGTTTGAGCGACATCGTGCCTGTGCGCCCGAAACCGGCGCTGATTACGGATAGTGTCATTGAATTTGTTCCCTTCACAGCCTTTCAGGCGTCCCTGCTGCTTCCATAGCATGACCATGAGGCGGGCGGTAACAAGAAATTTGCCTTGCAGGGCGAAGTCGATCAGGCGACCACCTGGGTCGGGACCGACAGCATGGATCCCATGCCGTCGAACTTCAGCTCGCCGGTCAGGTAAGGCAGCATCTTCTCGGCCATCAGGGGCTTGGTGAAGATATAGCCTTGGACCAGATGGCACCCGGCCGAGCGCACATGGTCCAGTTCCTCGCGGGTCTCCACGCCTTCCGCCACACAGGCAATCGACAGCGACCGGCAGAGGCGGCTGATCGTCCGGACAAGGCCAAAGCTTTTCTGATTGTGGTCGATTGACGAAATGAAGCTTCGATCGATCTTCACAATGTCGAATTCCAATTCCTGCAAGTACCGCAGGGACGAGAAGCCCGTGCCGAAATCATCCAGCGCGATCTTCACACCCAGTTCCCGGAATTTCAGCAGGTTGTTGTGAACCTCGGTGAAATCCGTCAGCAAAGAGGATTCGGTCACCTCAATCGAAATGCGCTGGCGCAGGCTCGGCGGCTGGCGGATCAGCATCGAGGCAAGCAGGTCCGTACACTGCCGGCTGTTCACATCCTGCGCAGACAGGTTCACCGCAATACGTGCCGTTTCCGGCCAAACCTTCAACTGGGCAATCACCTTGCGGAAGACTGCCAGAGTCATTTCCTGGGTCATGCCAGCTTTCTCGGCAATCGGCACGAACTCGCCCGGCGGCACCATACCAATTTCCGGACTGTCCCAGCGCGCCAGTGCCTCGCAACGCCGAATGGCCCCATCGCGTGTGTCGATGATCGGCTGGAAAACCAGATGAATTTCCTTGTCGAGATCCGCATTCTTGAAAGCTTGGTGCACAAGCACTTCGCGGCGTTTGCTGGCGGCATGATGAGACGAAAACTCGACCACGGGGCCGGACGTCGCTTCCTTGGCGCGGAACAGGGCAAAATCTGCCTGCTCAAGCAGGTCTTTTGCCGAGGCGACATCAAAGCTGCGCGAAGACATGCCGACCGAGGCCGATACGCGGCTGATATCTCCACTCGGCAGGACAACCGGGTGACTGATCGAAGCGACCAGTTCCAGCGAGAACTTCATGGCTTCCTCGCGCGATGTGTTCCACGGCAGGACGTACGCGAACTCATCTCCGCCAAGGCGCGCGACCGAACCACCATAGCGGGCCGCCGCTGCCTTCATGCGGTTTGCTGTTTCCACCAGCATGGCATCCCCTGCCGAATGTCCGAACACGTCATTCAAGGGCTTGAAGCCGTCCAGGTCGACCAGTCCGACAATCGGCAATTCCCCATTCGGGCTGCGCTCGAAGAAAAGGTTTATCTGCTCGAAGAAGCGGCGGCGGTTCGGCAGGCCGGTCAGGGTATCTGACAAGGCCAGGAAGCGATTGGATTCCGCCAGGCCCGATGCCCGCTCATTCTCAGAGACCAGCTCATTGTGCAGCATCACCGATTCCGCGATGCGCTGCTTGTAAGTCAGGGACACTTTCAGGAATGCCGCATACGACACCGCCATCGGCACGGCCATATAGCCATAGTAAAACGGATCATGGCGCACGAAGACAAAGCAGAATATCAGCAACGTCCCCGACAAGCCAGCTGCCACAATACGCGGGCGCGGCATTGAGCACATCATGCCAACCGGGCCGATCAGGCCGGTAAACAGAGCCAATTGCGCTTCCTGCCGACCGATCGCGTAGGGCCACAATAGAGCAATCCAGCCTCCGATGACCGCAAAGATGATCAGCGAGCCAATTTCTATCACCACGAAATCACGCTGGGCGCGCAGGGGATCTGTGAATTCAGCCTGTGAATCGCGCCAGTGATTGATCCGCAGGATACTCCCTACGATGAACAGGCATGGCAGGCCGAGTGTCAGGTATAACGGCGCATGGTTCAGGAAGCTCATCCCGAGCGACAGCGACGCGACACACAACATCGCGTAGAGCGCTGACAAATTTCTCGAAGTCGCGCGCATTTGCTCCATGACGACCGCTTCTTCGAGCGTTCGCGCGTTCTGGAGCATTGTACGGTAATGCTTGATGTCGGATATACTTCGCATATCAGCCTGTTCTGTTCTGCGGTAACCAATAGCGACAGTTCCATAAAGCCCGGTTTAGTGGGGAAATGATTCCACTACTTTCCATTAACCATGTCTTCATTCCCATTTCGGGCCATCAAGTTGCGTCTGGGCTCTTGCAATTCCCGCATTCGCTGGCAAACAGCATCACATGACCGACACGCTCCCAGACCGCCTCGCCCTTGATCCAGACAGCAAGTTTCACGATGCAGATTTGCTGCAACGCGAGATCGGCGTCCGCTTCAACGGAACCGAGAAAACCAATGTCGAGGAGTATTGTGTATCTGAAGGCTGGATCCGCGTTGCCGCTGGCAAGGCGCTTGATCGCAAGGGCAAGCCTCTCACGCTGAAGCTGAAAGGCAATGTCGAAGTCTGGCTCAAGGATCAGCCCGAGGGCTGAGGCCGCCTTCAGGCTTTCCACTTTCCCACATCCCGGACTCCGCATAGACTCCCGCTCGGGAGGAAATCGTCATGCCGTATCTGATTGCCGGGCTGGTCGTGTTCTTTGGGGTCCATCTGTTTTCCGCGTTTCGAAGCCGAAAACCGGGAGAGGATCTGAAACAACGTATAGGCTACGGCCCCTATATGGGGCTCTACAGCCTGATTTCGTTGATCGGATTGGTCCTGATCATCTATGGCTATGACGCAGCGCGCTGGATGGGATCGCTCTATTTCGCGCCCAGTTGGGGCTCACACGTCAACATGGCGCTGATGCTGCCAGCCTTGATCTTCCTCGTCGCTGCCAACCTGCCGACAGGCCGGATCAAAAAAGCCCTGAAGCACCCCATGTTGGTGGCGGTGAAGCTCTGGGCGCTTGGTCACCTTCTGGCCAATGGCGAGTGGAACTCGATCATCCTGTTTGGCAGCTTCCTCGCCTATGCCGTGATCGACCGGATCGCAGTGAAGAAGCGCGGCGACAATGGCCCGCCGGGTGATGTGGCGGTGTCCAATATGGGAGACATTGGCGCGCTGGTGATCGGGACCGGCGTGTATGTCGCGTTCGTCTTCCACCTGCATCGATGGCTGATCGGCGTGCCTGTCGTGCCGGGAGTGTAGTCACATGGATGCGCAATGCGCTTGCGGCGCCCTGAAAGTCACACTGCCTGACGATATCACGCCGGCCGTTGTCGCCTGTCACTGTACCGCGTGCCAGCGTCGCACCGGCTCCCCCTTCGGAGTGGGGGCATATTACCTGCTCACTGCTTTGACCATTACAGGCAAGGCTACCCCCTGGACACGCGAAGCTGACAGCGGGGGTACCTTCACGACCTATTTTTGTCCCACTTGCGGGTCTACCGTCTACTGGGTCACGGAAAAGCACCCGGAAGCAGCAGGTATCGCCGTAGGGGCGATCGCAGATCCGCGCTTTCCCGGGCCGATCCGCTCGGTCTGGGAAGAAACCCGGCATGAGTGGGTGGACATACCCACCGCCCTGCAGCACTTCCCCAAAGGCCGCAGCTGATCCGGCAGCGCCGGAGCGACCGTTCACATGCGCTTGCCCGCCGGTCTGAGGCAGGCTAAGTCGCTGGCCATGTCGAAACAAACTCGTATTTCCCGAAAAACCGTCAAGGATATCGCCGCCGCCAAAGGGGGTGAACCGCTCGTCTGCCTGACGGCCTATGACGCGCCAATGGCCGAGATCATGGACCCGCATGCCGACCTGATCCTCGTTGGCGACAGCGTCGGCATGGTGGTCCATGGCCTGCCCTCGACCGTTGGCGTGACGATGGAGATGATGATCCTGCACGGTCAGGCCGTGATGCGCGGCAGCCAGCAGGCCTTCGTCGTCGTCGATATGCCCTTTGGCAGCTACGAGACGAGCGAAGATCAGGCCTTTTTGAATGCCGCCCGCATCATGAAGGAAACCGGCTGTCAGGCGGTCAAGATCGAGAGCGGCGCCTATGCCGCTACCCAGATCGCCCATCTTGTGGAGCGTGGCATTCCGGTCATGGGCCATGTCGGCCTGCGCCCGCAGGCGGTGAATGTCGATGGTGGCTTCCGCGCCAAGGGCCGCACCGAATCCGAACGCGACATCGTGCTGAACGAGGCGCGCGCTGCAGACGAAGCGGGCGCATTTGCCATTGTCATCGAAGGCGTTGCGCGCGATCTCGCCGACGAGATTACCAAGGCCGTCAGCTGCCCCACAATCGGCATCGGCGCGTCCGCCAGCTGCGATGGCCAGGTACTGGTCACACAGGACATGTTGGGCCTGTTCGACTGGGCGCCAAAATTCGTGCGCCGTTACGCCGACCTCCGCAGCGAGATCGACACCGCCCTCGGCCAGTTTGCTGTCGACGTCCGGTCCCGCGAATTCCCCGGCGAAGCCGAGACCTATTCCCTGCGAAAACCTGAGGCGAAACAGCCCTGACACGTTGCAGCTGGGCGCAGGCGCGTCTAGGTTCCCCCCGAAGTCAGATTACCCGATCGGAGCGCCACGTTGAGCGACATTTTTGACGAAGTCGATGAAAGCCTGCGCCAGGACAAGATGGAAGGGCTGTGGACACGCTACAGGCCCTTTATCTATGGCGCGGCAGCGCTGCTCATCGGGGCGGTGGCCCTAAATGAATTCGTGTTGCGCCCACAGGCTGAACAGGCCCGGGCAGAACGCGCGCTCGCCTTCGAGAACGCCCTGACCCTGCTGGAAGAAGACAATTACGTCGAGGCCGAAGCCGCGTTCCGTGAATTGGCCGAAGGCAGTGGCAAGATCGCGCCTTTGGCAGCGCAATATCTGGCGCAGACCCAATATGAGGGCGGCGGCGACGCCAATGGCGCCACGCGCACCCTATCGGCCGTGGCTGCCGTGGAAGGCAGCCCGTATGAGCGCCTGTCCATCCTGAAGACCGCGTATTTCTCGGTCGACACCCAGTCCATGGCAGACCTTGAAGCGACGCTCGGCAGCCTGGTCGAGGATGAAGGCCCGCTCGGCGCGCTTGCCCGTGAACTGATCGCGGCGAAAGCTTTCGAGAGCGGCGACATTGCCCGCGCCCGGACCGAGTTCAACCGTCTCCGCTTTGATGCGGCTGCGCCCGAAGGCGTGAAGCGCCGCGCCGAGATCGCCCTTGCTGCGATCCCGCCCGCGCCAGCTGAAGAAGCGGCCGCAAGCGACACTGAGACACCAGTTGAGGGCGAAGCGCCCGCTGAAACTGCCGATATCGAGGAGACCGGCCAATGAGGCTTTCACGCCCACTCAAGCTGACCGCAACCGCAACGGCGTTCATCGCCCTGACGGCCTGCAGCAGCATTCCGTTCTTCGGCAATTCCGGCAATGACGACAAGGAACAGCTCGACAAGGCTGGCCGCGTCACGATGGTGCTCGCGGAGGAAGCGGTTGAGGCCAAGCCTGAGCTGGCCACGGAATCCATCGAACTGTTGCCTCCCACGGATATGGCATCCTGGCCGGAAGCAGGCGGAACCCCCGCCAAGGCACCAGGCCACGTCAATGCAGCGCCTGACCTGAAAATCGCCTGGCGCAATTCGGTCGGCAAAGGCTCCAGCAACAAGTCTGCCGTGACCACGCCACCGGTCGCCAGCGAGACTGCCATCTACACGCTGGATGCGGACCAGACGATCTATTCGACGGAAATCTCCAGCGGCCGCACGCTCTGGAAAAAGGAACTCAAAGGCCTGACCAAGCGCGACAAGACCGCGCTCGGCGGCGGCCTTGCCGTGACAGATGGTACGCTGATCGTCGCAAGTGGCTTTGGCTATGTCACACGCGTCAGCGCCGAAGACGGGACCGAATTGTGGAAGCGCGAGCTTGGCGTGCCCATGACGGGTGCCCCCACCGTCAAGGACGGCACGATCTTTGTCGCCTCCAACAATAATGAAGTATTCGCACTGGACCTTGAGACCGGCGAGACGGATTGGAGCGATCAGGCAATTGCGGAATCCGCCCGCGTCCTCGGCAGCCCAAGCCCGGCCGCCATCGAAGACTTCGTGATCGCGCCATACTCCTCTGGCGAGATCATCGCCTATCTTGCCAATAATGGCCGTCGCCTCTGGACGGATGCCATTTCGCAGGCCGGCCGCTTCACACCGATTTCCGAAATCAACGATATCGGCTCACGTCCGGTCCTGGCCGGTGGCCTCGTCTTCGCGTCGAGCCAGTCCGGCATCACGGTCGCGATTGACGGGCGCAGCGGCAATCGCGTCTGGGCACGCCCCATCGGCTCGACCCAAGCCCCAGCGCTGAGCGGGAAGTTCCTGTTTGTCATCGGTACCAATGCCACTCTGGCGGCGCTGGATGCTGGCTCAGGCGACGCCTATTGGGTCACCGAGCTGCCGCAGTACAAGAACGAGAAGAAAAAGAAGAAACGGATCAGCTATTCCGGTCCGCTTCTTGCGTCGGGACGCATCCTGATCGTTTCGTCCTATGGCGAGCTGCTCGCCTTTGATCCGCAGACGGGCGAACAGACCGCGTCTCTGGATATCAAGGACACGACTTACATCGAACCCATCGCCGTGCAGGGAAAAGTCTTCCTGCTGACCGATGAAGCAAAACTGGTTGCGATTCAGTAGCAGGCTGCGCCGGGCTGGCGCGCCTCGCCTGAACGCATAGGAGCGGGCCCCGCCATGCCTTTGAAACTCGCCATCGTCGGACGCCCCAACGTGGGCAAGTCGACCCTGTTCAACCGCCTCGTCGGCAAGAAGATCGCGCTGGTCGATGACCAGCCGGGTGTGACGCGTGACCGGAAGCAGGCGGAAGGGCGTCTTGCCTCCCTGCCATTGGTCCTGATCGACACAGCGGGCTATGAGACCTCCTATGACGACAGTCTCGAATCCCGCATGCGCCAACAGACCGAGGCCGCGATTGCCGAGGCTGAACTGGCCCTCTTCCTGATTGATGCCCGCGTTGGCGTCACCCCGGAAGACGAGAACTTTGCCGCCCTGCTGCGCAAGGCCAATATCCCGATCGTTCTGGCGGCCAACAAGGCTGAAGGCAAACAGGGCACGGTCGGCGTGATGGATGCCTGGTCGCTGGGCCTGGGTGAACCGATTGGCTTGTCTGCCGAGCATGGCGAGGGCATGGCCGAACTTTACGAAGCCATTCGTCAGGCACTGGGCGAGGAAGCGTTCGAGCTCGCCCTGCAGGAGGCCGAGCTGGATTATGATCCCCGCGCCGCCGAGGACATTATCGAGAAGCTCGCCCATATCGATATCGACGATTTCTCTGTGTCCGATGATGATCTCGTCGCCGCCATTGAAGCGGCGGATGTCGACGTTGAACCCGAGCCGCAAAAAGACGACAAGCCGATCAAACTGGCCATTGTCGGCCGCCCGAATGCCGGCAAGTCCACGCTGATCAACCAGCTGCTACAATCGGACCGCCTGCTGACCGGTCCCGAAGCCGGCATCACGCGCGACTCCATCTCTATTGACTGGGAATGGGAAGGCCGCCGCATCCGCCTGGTCGATACCGCTGGCCTGCGCCGCAAGAACAAGGTGCAGGAGCGCCTTGAACGCATGTCGACTGGCGAGACCATCCGCTCGCTGAAATATGCCGATATCATTGCCCTCGTCATGGACGCACACGAGGCGATGGAAAAACAGGACCTGCTGATTGCCGACCTCGCCCTGCGCGAAGGCCGCGGCGTCGTGCTGGTCATTTCCAAATGGGACACGGTGAAAAAGCCGGATGAAGCCGCCAAACATATCCGGGATCTTGCCAACCGGCTGATGCCGAATGCTGGCGGTGCACCCGTCGTGTTCCTGTCCGGCCTGACTGGTCGGCATACGGACAGGCTGATGCCAGCCGTGGTCAAGGTCTATCAGGATTGGACCGCACGCGTGAAGACGGGCGATCTGAACCGCTGGCTGCGCCACACGGTTGAGCGCCATCCGCCGCCAAGCGTTCAGGGCAAGCGCATCAAGCCACGCTACATGGCCCAGATGAAGGCGCGTCCGCCGACCTTCGTGCTCATCGCCTCGCGCGGTGACCAGATGCCGGAAACCTACAAGCGCTATCTGATCAACAATCTGCGCGATGCCTTTGACATGCATGGCGTGCCGATCCGCCTGTTCGTCCGGCAGGGCAAGAACCCCTATGCTGACAAGGCCGACGGCGCGCGCAAGCCCCAAGGCAAGAGCCCTTATCGCGGCAAGCCGATCAAGAAGGGCTAGCGCGCTCGCACACATATCCGTGACTGGAAACGACTGGCGTACCTGCCTAGGGTCGCCCCGATCAATGCGGAGACTCAAATGTACCAGATGCAGGATGTGGTGAAAACCTATTACGGCGAGACGCTGACAAGCTCGTCGGACCTGAAGACCGATGCCTGCACGACGGAGTCTCGTCCAGCGGCGCATGTCTCGGCCGCCCTCGCCGCCGTCCATGATGATGTGGCCGCGAAGTATTATGGGTGTGGCCTCGCCATCCCGGCCGCGCTGGAAGGTTTGAAAGTGCTGGACCTTGGCAGCGGGGCCGGACGCGACGTGTTCGCCCTGGCCAAGCTGGTTGGCCCGACCGGCCACGTCACCGGGGTCGACATGACGGATGAGCAGCTGGACGTCGCCCGCGCACATGAGGCCTGGCACGCCGAGCAATTTGGCTACGACTCGCCCAATACGCGCTTTGTGAAAGGCGAACTGGAAAAGCTGGGCGAGCTTGATCTTGAGCCCAATTCCTTTGACCTCATCATCTCCAATTGCGTCATCAATCTCTGCACGGACAAGCCGGAAGTCTTCCGGCAGACCCACCGCCTGCTGAAACCCGGCGGCGAGCTCTATTTCTCGGACGTCTATGCCGACCGGCGGATCCCGCAGGAGTTGATTGATGATCCGGTCCTGTATGGCGAATGCCTGTCGGGGGCGCTCTACTGGAACGATTATGAAGCCATCGCGATGGCGGCTGGCTTTGCCGATCCGCGCGTCGTCAACCATCGCCGCCTTGCCATCATAGATCCGAAATTGAAGGCAAAGGTCGAGCCGATCCGCTTTGCCTCGGTCACAGCACGCCTGATGAAGCTCGACGGTCTGGAGACGGCCTGCGAGGATTACGGCCAGGCTGTCATCTACAAGGGCGGCGTCGAAGGCATGGAGCGCGTCTTCATTCTGGATGCTGAGCACGAGATTGAAGCCGGTCGCGTCTTCCCGGTCTGCGGCAACACGCTCGCCATGCTGATGGAGACACGCTTTGCGCCATTCTTCCAGGTGGTCGGCGACGGCAAGACCCATTTCGGCGTCTTCCCCGGCTGCGCCGCGCCGGACGTATTTGCAGAGACGCCAGACGCCAGCGGCCCCGCGCCGGTGGGCGGCTGCTGCTAGCGCGCCCTACTCTGTCGGGTCGACATTGCCGCGGAGGGATTTGATCTCGCCTCGGCGTTTCTTTGTGGCGATGCGGCGTTTGACGCTGCCATAGGTCGGCTTGGTCTTGATGCGCCGTTTCGGGCGACGGCTGGCACGAAGGATCATCTCGGCAAGCCGCTTGCGCGCAGATTCCCGGTTGAGCGCCTGGCTCCGATGCTCCGAAGCCTCCAGCATCAGTCGGCCATCCTTGGTTATCCGGTTGGCATACAGTTTGGCGAAGCGCGCCTTCACATCAGGTGGCAGAGATGACGCTTCGACGTGCCAGGTCAGCTGTACCGCAGTCGACACCTTGTTGACGTTCTGCCCGCCTGGCCCGGACGCGCGCACGAAAACCTCCGACACTTCCCATGCAGGCAGTGTCAGTTCGTCATTTATGCGGATGTCGCCGAATTCAGCCATGGAGTTTCCTTAACACGGTGTTCAGCCAGAGTTCAGCCCCGCAGGCCTAGCCTGACTGTCATAAGCCCGCAGGATGCGGGAAATGGCTGCCCCGGAAACGGTTTCCAAGGGGCCAATCTTCGGAGGCTTTGCCCGATATGAAGCTGTTCAAGACACTCACCACATTGGTGGCCACGACGGCCACGATCGGACTTCTCGCCGCTCCCGCTGCCTATGCAGAACGGGGACGCGGCGATCACAATCGCGGCGGCGGTTATCATGATGGCGGCCATCGCGGTGGAGACCGGGGACACCGGGACAATGGTCGACGCGACAATGGGCACCGCGGTGACCATAATCGTGGCAATCGAGGCTACAATAATGGCCACAATAATAGAGGCCATTACAATCGCGGCCACCATGCCCCGCGCCGCGACTACCGCCCCGCGCCGCGCCATGTCTATCGCGCGCCCGCGCGTTCGCATCGTCATTATGCACCGCCCCGTCACAATTATGTGCGCTACAGCCGGGCTTATGGTCCCTATTATCGTCGTGGCTACCAACCGCGCTACCATGTTGGTGGCTGGTATCGCCCGCACCAGCATACGGTCTATATCCGCGACTATCACACTTACGGCCTCTACGCGCCGCCACCGGGACACTACTGGGCGCGGGACCATCATAGCGGAGACGCGATTCTCGCCTCCGTCGCGACGGGGGCCATCATCGGACTGGTTGTCGGCGCGCTGGCCTATGACTGACACATGATCAGCGTATGAAAACTGAACGCGCCCGGGCCCATGGTCCGGGCGTTTTTTGTGCGTCATGAAACAGTCATTCAAAAAAGCCGCGAAGTTAACTTTGTAATGGCGCAAATCATGCTTAACTTTGATTCGTCCGGAACGGTTCTGGACAAAGTTCGTGCCTGTTGCACGCTTGAAAGGAGGTGATTCATGTCGAGTGAGAAAACCAGAGGGATCAACAAGTTTATATCCTGTGGTGCCCGGCCGGAGCAGCCTCCTGTCGGCGCATAGAGATACTTGAAGGCACGCTGAAACGCTGCCAGACTTGTTGGGTCCCGAGGACTCACGGAAGCCGCCCCAGAGGGCGGCTTCTTTGTTTATGGAAACGGCATGAACGCTCCGACTTACCTTTTGCCTGAAACAACGCTATTTGCTGGAAAAACACCTGAGCGGAGAGACCCAGATGAACGTGCTGACCCACAAGACTTCCGGCTGGACCATCGGCACCGGCAAACCGCTTTCAGTGATTGCGGGCCTCAACGTCCTCGAAGACGAGGGCCTTTCCCTTGAAGTTGGCACCGAGCTGAAGCGCGTTTGCGAACAATTGGGTCTGCCCTATGTCTTCAAGGCCAGCTTCGACAAGGCGAACCGTTCCTCGATCAAGTCGTTTCGCGGCCCCGGGCTTGAGAATGGCCTGAAAATGCTGGCCAGCGTAAAGGCCAAGCTCGGCGTGCCGATCTGCACCGATCTGCATGAAGCCGGTCAGGCCGAAGCCGTCGCAGAGGTGGCTGACATCGTCCAGATCCCGGCTTTCCTGTGCCGCCAGACTGATCTGGTTGTCGCCACCGCCAAGGCCACTGCCGCAGCGGGCGGGATCATCCAGGTCAAGAAAGCCCAGTTCATCGCACCGTGGGATACAAAGAACATCGTCTCCAAGATCGGTGAAGCCGCAGATGTCGGCGTGATCCTGTGCGAGCGCGGCTCCAGCTTTGGCTACAACAATCTCGTCGTCGACATGCTCGGCATTCCCGAGATGCAGAAGCTCGGCTGCCCCGTCACCATCGACGCGACCCATGCTGTCCAGCTTCCAGGCGCCGACCCGCGCACGGGCGGCGCGTCCACCGGCGGGCGACGCGACGGCGTGGCCATCATCGCCAAGTCGGCCATTGCCGCCGGCGCTGATGGCGTCTTCCTCGAATTCCATACCGACCCGGACAAGGCCCTGTGCGATGGACCGAGCTGCCTGCCGATCTCGTCAGCCGAAGGCCTGCTCAGCACGTTGAAATCCCTGCATGAGGTCGTGAACGCGTGATCAGGGAGGCTGCAGCATCAGACCGGGAGGCTCTTGCTACCATCCTCTATCGGGCGAGCCGTGACGTATTCCCGCTGGCTGGCATCGAACGCGTTGATGCCGCCGAGTTTGACCGCCAAACGGCTGGCGAGAGCATTTTGGTTGCAGAAAAGGATGACCGGCCGGTCGGCTTTTCGAGCGTCTGGGACCCCGACCACTTCCTGCATCATTTCTTCATCGACCCAGCCTATCACCGCCACGGCATTGGTCGGTCGCTGATGGTTGCAACAATGATGCGCTATGGCAGTGCGCTCTCGCTGAAATGCAATACGTCCAACACCACTGCCCGCACGTTTTACCGTGCAATGGGCTGGATCGAGACGGACGAGCCTGGCGGCACCAGCGAAGGGATTGGTGACTGGATCTGGATCCGAACACCCGCCGCCGCATCCGCGCTCGGCCTGTTGCCTGAAGGCCCTGACGCATGACCCGCCTTATCGCCTTCAACAAACCGTTCAATGTGCTCTCCCAATTCACCGACAAGAGTACGCTGGCGAGCTCGCGTGAGACGCTGTCAGACTATATGGACGTCCCACGTGTCTATCCCGCTGGTCGGCTCGACCGGGATAGTGAGGGCCTGTTACTCCTGACCGATGACGGCAAGCTGCAGGCCCGCATTTCCGATCCGAAAGCCAAGATGGCCAAAGTCTACTGGGCCCAGATCGAGGGTATTCCGGATGACAAGGCATTGCAGGCCCTCCGCTCCGGCGTAGACCTGAATGATGGTCGCACCGCTCCTGCAAAGGTGAGACGGATGGACGAGCCAGGAAATCTCTGGCCGCGCGACCCGCCAATCCGGTTTCGAAAATCGGTACCAGATTGCTGGATCGAACTGACCATTATCGAAGGCCGCAACCGACAGGTCCGGCGCATGACCGCCGCAGTCGGGCATCCAACCTTGCGCCTTGTGCGCGCGCAAATCGGCGACTGGACCCTGAATGGCCTTGCCCCCGGCGAGTGGCGCGACATCAAGGGCTGACCCCCAACCCTTCACAGGCCGCATAACACAGATTAGCAAACGGCACTCCACAGGCCCGGTCGCGACCGGATGAAACAGATGGAGCGCCGCATGGCCCTGACACAATCTTCGAGCTGGTTTGAGCAGAATGCCCCCGACTGGGCGCGCGAGTCCGCAACCTTCATCGGAAACATCTGGAATGATGGCGCTTATGGTCTGACCTATGGCGAGATCACCATCGCTGTTGTGATCATCATGATCGCGCTGATGATCCGCGGCCTGTTCGCACGGCTGATCGTGAAGACCATCATGCGCCTGGCGTCCGGCACCAAGTCGGGCTTTGATGACGCGCTCGTTCAATCCATCGCGACGCCGCTCAAGATCGTCCCGGTCATCATCGGTATCTATATCGCGCTGCAGGTGACCAATATTTCCGGCGAGGCGGAAATCTACGCGACTCGCATTCTGCGCTCGATCATCACGCTTGCCGTATTCTGGACGCTGTCTCGCGCGGTGCATGCCTTCGAATATCTGTTCGCGGGTCTGAGAGACGCCCTGTCGCCCGCCGCCGTCGACTGGATGGTCAAGGCGTTGCAGATCATCTTGATCGTACTGGGTCTCGGCGCCGTGGCGGAGCAATGGGGAATCCAGATCGCGCCCCTGCTGGCCGGCCTTGGCGTGCTTGGCATCGCCGTCGGCCTCGGCGCGCAGGACTTGTTCAAGAACCTTATCTCCGGCTTGCTGATCATTTCAGAGAAGCGTTTCATTCCCGGCGAGTGGGTCAAGGCAGACGGTGTGGTCGAAGGAACGGTCGAGAAGATCAATTTCCGTTCGACATTGATCCGCCGGTTCGACAAGAGCCCGGTCTATGTTCCCAACAGCGCACTGTCAGATGCGGCCGTGACCAATTTCTCGCGCATGACGCACCGGCGCATCAAATGGGTGGTCGGCGTGGAATACCGCACGACCGTGGACCAGCTGAAATTTATCCGCGACGAAATCGAGGCCTGGCTCTGGAATGATGACCGGTTCGCCAAGCCGCCGGAAGCCGCACTGTTCGTCCGCGTGGACAGCTTCAATGCCAGCTCCATCGACTTCCTGATCTACACTTTCACCCACACAAAGAATTGGGGCGAGTGGCTGGAGATCAAGGAAGAGTTCGCCGTCGCCGTGATGGACATTATCGAAAAGGCGGGCACGGGCTTCGCCTTTCCGAGCCGCACCATCTACCTTCAGGAAACCGACCCGCCGGAAATCATGGCTCCGCCCGCGCGCAGCGAAGGCGTCGCACGGGCGCAAGCCGCCAAGGAAGGCATGCTCCAGGTCGGCGGGATTGGCGAAGCCAGCGACGATGGCTGATCAGGTCGCGGCTTACTTCACCCATACGCCAGGTGCATTGGTGCGATAGCCGAGCGCGCGATAGGCCGCATCGATCAGGCTTTGCGCGCGGTCATTCACGAGAATGCCGCTGCCCATCTGGTTCATCGTGTAGCTGAAGGCGAGGCCCGCTTCGGGATCGGCGAAACCGATGGAGCCGCCTGCGCCGACATGGCCGAAGGCCTGCTCGCCCATGATGACGCTGGTGCCGGGGCCGAGGTTCAGCGCGCGATTGTCCATGGACTTCATGAAGCCCGGGCCGAACCGGGTCGGGACCAGAAGCGTCGCATCGCGTTGCGTCGCCGTTGTCACCATGCTCATGGCCTTCAAGCGATCAGACGAGACGAGCGTGCCGTCATCGGTTGCCAGTGGCGTATACATCGCCACCTGCCCGCGCGCGTTCGACAGGCCGCCCCCGCCGCCGATTTCAGCGGCTTGCGACTTGCGGTTATTGAAGTCCCAGCCGCCATTGTTCATGAAGCTCTTGTGCTGGATGGATTCCGGCTCGGTCACCAGCTTGATGGCAAACTCGGTTGGAACATCGTCCGGCTTCGGCGCATACGGAATGATCGGCGCGATGTGAACGTCTTCGGTCTCGGGCAGGCCCAGCCAGAAGCGCGCGCCGGTCTTGTCGGCCACTTCCTCGCGGAAGAAGGTGCCGAGCGACTTGCCGGACACGCGGCGGACCAGTTCGCCCACCGTCCAGCCGAAATTGATCATGTGATAGCCATTGCGTGTGCCCGGTTCCCAGAAGGCTTCCTCATCTTCCAGTCGCTGGATCATGTAGTCCCAGTCCTCGAACCCGCCTGGCCGGACCGGGTCGCGCAGGGTCGGCAGCGCGCTTTCATGGTTCAGCATCATGCGAACCGTGGTCTTCTCTTTGCCGTTCTTGGCAAACTTCGGCCAGTAGTCGGCGACCAGCGCCTCGGGATTCAGCTCACCCCGGTCGATCAGGATATGGGCGCACAGCGCGGTGGCGGCCTTGGAACAGGAAAAGACGATGGAGATCGTATCCTCACGCCAGGCATCACCAGTTTCCGGGTTCGCCATGCCGCCCCAGAGGTCCACCTGCGTTTCGCCATTCACTGACAGGCAGACGGAGGCGCCAACCTCTCCACGCTCTGCAAAGTTGCGTTCGAATTCTTCCTTCACGGCGGCGAATTTCGACTCGCACGCCCCGCCAATGGATCCTGACATGTGTTCCCTCCCGAGGATTTTATTGATGCCAGTGTGATGCGCCCTCCCCATGGGAAGGCAAGCCCTATGGCAGGGCCGGGAGGTAGCGTTTCTTCAGGCGCGCCGCGCCAAGCAAAGCCGCCAGAGCGCAGATCTGGACAACCATCACCACAATCCGATTGTCTTCAAACCCGTTGGAGAGAATGAAGTAGCTGGCCGTAAAGACCGCCACGACATGGCCGCTATACACGAACAGGGAATTCCGGCCGACCATTACCAGAGGCGGGAATCTCAACACAGAATCCACCACAGCCCGCGCCCACATAAGGGGCTTTGCCAAGTCTTCCCGGTTCAGCAGGAAGTAGAAGATATACGAGATCGCAGCGAGACTGATCAGGCCGATGCCAGACACATTCCGGCGCTTTGGCTCAACCAGCCATTCAGGCGACCCAAGCATGCCTCGCCCGGCTTCCGCAACTGCAAAGGCCACTGTGATGGCAAGCGCCGCGTAGAAGACCGGATAGCTCGTGGGCAGAATGCTGGATTTGAAATGGTCCCAGCCTTCCGTCTTGTACCGGTAGCCGAGATAGAATCCGCCATAGAAAATGACCGCGTAGGACAAGGGATTGAAGATACCCGTCAGAGACAGGAAAGGCCGCGTGTCGAAAACATGCGCGAAGATCCAGCCCAATACCGCTTGATCGAAACCCGCCGCAGCAACCAGCCAGCAGGCCGCAAGAATTCCGAAGAACAGGCGCGTCCGCTTTGTCTCCAGCAACCAAAGCCCGACCGGAATGAACAGCATCAGCATCATGTAAAGGATCAGAATGCCGAGATAGAGCGGCTGCTTGGCGAAGGTGAAAACCTGAAGGCTCTGCACGAACAGCGGTGTTTCGAGGTCTGGTACATATTGGGAATCCAGCCGCATCGGCCAGGCCGACACAAACAGGTACAGCATCGAGAGTGCGACGATGATCTGATAGAGATAGACCCAGCGTAGCCGCTTCAAAACGGCCAGTTCGCAGGCGACCATACCGCCTTTGGAGAAGGGCCGAAGATAGCTCAGCGCGCAGACAAAACCGGACAAGAGAACAAAAAACTCGCCATCCCAGACAGGCGAGAAATTCCCGTGATGAAATCGGATCACAGGCGTCCAGTGCGTGAAATTGAAGTGTGCAATGAACATGGCGATGAGCAAATAGCCCCGCGCCCCGTCGATATGCACTAACCGCGCCGCCTTCTGCGCTGGCGCCGTGGTGGCCGATCCCGTCGTCAAAATCGCATCGGTCATCTCGTCACCTCTAGACCATGCTTGCCGTAGCGTTACTCCTAGTGGACCATTGTGACAATCCGAACGCGATCAGCGAATTTCCTTCGAAAACAGCATGTTCCTGCACAAGGTTGATGCGACTTCAGCCACCGTCTTCAGATCGCAGGCAAAGAGATGCCCGCAACAGGACGTTGCGGGCATATCTGAAATCATACTGCCAGTATTCTATGCCGGCTCTTCAGCAGAGCCTTTCTTGGCAACAGGCTTCTTCTTCGGCTTCTCGGCAACATATTTGAAGGCGAGCTTTTCCTCGTCCTTCTTGTCGATGTCGATCTTGACCACGCCGCCCTTCTGGAGCGATCCGAACAGGAGTTCTTCCGCCATCGGCTTCTTGACGTGTTCCTGGATCGTCCGCGCCAGCGGCCGGGCGCCCATGTCGGCGTCGAAGCCGCGCTTGGCGAGCCAGTCGCGTGCAGGCTTGGTGATCTCGATGGAGACGTTGCGATCTTCCAGCTGGACTTCGAGCTGAAGAATGAACTTCTCGACCACACGATCAATGATCTCTGGCGTCAGGCCGCCGAAAGTGATCGTCGCATCAAGACGGTTACGGAATTCCGGCGTGAACAGACGCTTGAGCGCCTCTTCCTGCTCGTCGTCCTTCTTGCCGCGGCCAAAGCCGATCGAATTCTTGGACGCATCGGACGCCCCGGCATTCGTTGTCATGATCAGGATGACATTCCGGAAGTCTACCTTGCGCCCATTGGCGTCCGTCAGTGTGCCATTGTCCATGACCTGAAGCAGGATGTTGAACAGGTCCGGATGCGCCTTCTCGATTTCGTCGAGCAGCAGCACGCAGTGCGGATGCTGGTCCACGCCATCGGTCAGCAGGCCGCCCTCATCATAGCCGACATAGCCCGGAGGCGCGCCGATGAGACGAGAAACGGTGTGACGCTCCATATATTCCGACATGTCGAAGCGCAGCATCTCGACGCCCATGATGGAGGCGAGTTGTTTGGCAACTTCGGTCTTGCCGACGCCGGTTGGACCGGTGAACAGGTACGAGCCAATTGGCTTGTTCGGTTCACGCAGGCCGGCACGCGCGAGTTTGATGGCTGCCGAAAGCGCCGTGATGGCATCGTTCTGGCCAAACACGACCCGCTGCAAATCGGTCTCCAGTGATTTGAGCGCGGCTGCATCGTCGGTCGAAACCTGTTTGGGGGGGATGCGGGCAATCTTGGCCACAACAGCCTCGATATCCTTCTGCCCCACCGTCTTCTTGCGTTTCGACGTAGGCAACAACCACTGCGCGGCGCCAGCCTCGTCGATCACATCAATCGCCTTGTCCGGCAATTTGCGGTCGGTGATGTAGCGATCTGCAAGTTCAACTGCCGATTTGATGGCATCATTCGTGTAGCGCAGGCCGTGGAAATCCTCGAAGCGGGACTTAAGACCCGTGAGAATCTTGATCGTATCCGGAACAGTTGGCTCAACCACATCGATCTTGCGGAACCGGCGCGACAGGGCCCGGTCCTTTTCAAAATGCTGCTTGTATTCCTTGAAGGTGGTCGACCCCATGCAACGCAGGCCACCGGACTGAAGCGCAGGCTTCAGCAGATTTGACGCATCCATTGCGCCGCCGGAGGTCGCCCCAGCGCCGATAATGGTGTGGATCTCATCAATGAACAGGATAGCTTTTTCCTGCTGCTCCAATTCCTTCATCACGGATTTGAGTCGTTCCTCGAAATCACCGCGATAGCGCGTACCGGCCAACAGGGCGCCCATGTCGAGCGACCAGATGACAGCCTCATCCAGGATCTCAGGGGCTTCACCATCCACAATCTTCTTGGCCAGGCCTTCGGCGATCGCCGTCTTGCCCACACCGGGATCGCCGACGAGGATCGGATTGTTCTTGCTGCGACGGCAGAGCACTTCAATGCAGCGGTTCACTTCCATGTCCCGGCCGATCAACGGATCGATCTTGCCGGAGCGCGCCTTGTCATTCAGGTTCACACAGTAAGCGTCGAGCGCCTCATGACCCTGCTTGACCGGCTCTTCTTCCGAAGCCTCCGCACCGCGTGGACTGGATGGGCGCGACATGCCCGGCTGCTTGGCCACGCCATGCGAGATGAAATTCACCGCGTCATAACGGGTCATGTCCTGCTCTTGCAGGAAGTAGGCAGCGTGACTTTCACGTTCAGAGAAGATCGAGACCAGCACATTCGCGCCGGTAACTTCGTCGCGGCCCGAGCTCTCAACGTGAAGGATGGCGCGCTGGACAACACGCTGGAACGCAGCGGTCGGCTGAACGCGGCCTTCGCCTTCATCCACTGTCAGGCTGGAAAGCTCTTCATCAATGTATCGGCTGAGGTCGGCGCTGAGGGCGTCAATGTTGACCTTGCAGGCGCCCATCACTTCGCGGGCATGCTCATCTTCCGTCAGCGCCAGAAGCAAATGTTCCAGTGTGGCATATTCATGATCACGCTCTGATGCGAACGTCAGGGCCTTTTCGAGTGCGGTCTCTAGGGAGGGGGACAAACGTGGCAAGTGACTGGCCTTCCGGAGTGAGTGTTTCTAGTCGTCTTTCTCCATGACACATTGGAGAGGATGTTCATGGCGTTTGGCAAGGTCCAATACCTGCGCGACCTTTGTTTCGGCCACTTCGTAAGTATAGACACCGCACAACCCCACGCCCTTTTGGTGGACATGAAGCATGATGCGCGTGGCCTGTTCCCGGGAACGATTGAAGAAATGTTCCAGGACGTAGACGACAAACTCCATCGGCGTGTAATCGTCATTCAACAGAAGCACACGGTAGAGCGACGGCTTCTTGGTCCGTACGCGCGTTTGCGTGGACAGACCGAAATTCGTCCCATCATCATCGCCAGCCTGCCCGCCCCCTGGTGGGTCGCCGGGTCCGGGCCGATTTAGCCGTATTGGATCCGTGCTGGAATGGTTCAGGTCACCGCTCATAGTTACCAAGATATACGTTCTTGCCCGACTTTGAAGAGCGGATACGCGGCAAAAGCACAATCTGCCTGAATTCAGGTCACCTGGAGACTGGCGAGGAGGTCATTCACGCGCTTCGCATTCGCGCCCATATCGCTATAGCCCACGCGGGATGCAGAATAGACTGCGAGCGTGGATTTCCCGTCTGAAGGCAGGATGGCAATATCCACATCATCCTTGAATTTGAACAGTTTCGATACCGCGATGAAGCTGATGCGACCCGCCTGGGCGTCGAGCGCCTTCAGCCTCCAGTCCTTGCGCATGGCCACAAGGGCCTCGACCTGGCTGAACAGACTGTCTGTGCTGCAGAAGAAAATCGGGCCTTCTTCGTCCGGGCTAGCCTGGTCAGCAAAGCCCGCCGGTGCAACCAGATACGTGTTCGGCGACTTGGGCCGCTGAAGGGTTTGGAAATCGAGAAAATCGCTCATGCACAACTGTAGGAGCAAGCGCAACGGATTCGCCAGCGCATTCTGCATCTGACATTGAACAAAGTCCGAGCAAAAAAAGAACCGGGCCAAACAGGCCCGGCTCAAATTATCTACGCCACTCTACGCCCCAGAGCCCGCTAGCCTGGCCGGGAAACAAGAAAGCGCTTACTTGGGCGCGAAAGCCATGAACGGCTTCGTCGCGTCGCGCCAAGCAGACATGCAGAGTTCAGCCTGTGCGCTGACTTCGGACGTGTAAGCCGAGAGAAGGTTCTTGGCGAAGCCGGACTGTATTTCCATTGCTTCGCGTGGATCCTTTGCGCCGGTCAGCGACTGCGTGGCTTCGACACCCTGTTCGAGCGTGCGAGCAAAGAAGTCCATGTTGCGGGCGCCAATCGTGCGCATCATTTCCGAAGAAGATGCTGCTTGTTCTGCGAGGGCTTTCATGCCGCCTTCCGCATAACCACCGAACTTGCCTGCGAGACCTGTCATTTGTTCCATGCCTTCATCAATCATTTTTGTTGCCGAATCTGCCACACGCGCTTCCGCTTTGGCTTTCGGAGAAGACTTGGGAGTGGTCTTTTTTGTTGTCGCCATGGGGAGGATCCTTTTCACGCTGGATACCCTAACGTAGCGTAAAATCCGAGCAATTGCAACAATTATTGTGCGGCGCAGCATTTTTAAATTCGCATGAAAATTGCAAGGCTTGAAACCTGATTACAGATTTGTGAGGCTGGGGCCTGCGTTAAGATGTGGTCAACCGATTTGACGGACTCTAGTTTAATCCTCGGGTGCCGGGGTTAACTCATTTTTGGAGAGAACATGATGCGGCTCGCACTACCACCTGTCCTGAAAGCACTCACTATAGCGGTGGCGCTGATGGCGGCAGGCCTGTTTGCCCAATCTGCTCACGCCGAAAAGTACGCCTCCATCGTGATCGATGCGGATACTCATGAAGTACTTCATGCCCGCAATGCCGATGAAGCGCGTTATCCGGCCTCCCTCACCAAGGTCATGACCCTCTACATGCTGTTTGACGCGCTGAAGACCGGCGAGGTCACCCTGGATGAGCGGCTCGTTGTCTCGCGCCACGCGGCGAGCCAACCCCCTTCAAACCTCAAGCTTCGCACCGGCTCGACCATGACAGTTCGCGACGCAATTGGCGCGCTGGTCAGCAAATCAGCCAATGATGTCGCTGTGGTTGTGGCTGAGCGTCTCGGGCGCACCGAAAGCCGCTTTGCCCAATTGATGACTGTGAAGGCCAAATCGCTCGGAATGAACCATACCCGCTTCATGAACGCGTCGGGCCTGCCCAACACACAGCAGCTGACGACCGCGCGTGACCTGGCCATCCTGGCCGATGCGATGCTCACCGATCATGCTGACTATTATCATTACTTCTCGTCCAGCAGCTTCCAGTGGGCGGGACGTACCTACAAGAACCATAATGAGTTGCTCGGCAAAGTAGACGGCGTCGACGGCATCAAGACTGGCTATACCCGCGCCTCCGGATTCAACCTGATGACGTCTGCCAAGCGCGATGGCAGCCGCATTATTGCGATCATGCTGGGCGGGAACACGTCCCGGTCTCGCAACGCGCATGTCGAGGATCTTGTTGAAGCTGCATTTACGACGCTCACCGATCCTGCGCATGACACACAGCTCGCCTTTGCCGGCGTCCTGCAGCCTGTACACCCGAACGATGCTGCAGAACCAATGCTGAATGGAAAACGCATCAGCGTGATCATTGCGGAAGGTGGCGGTGACGCAGATGACGACAAACTGGTCGTGGCTGAAACGGCACCTGCTCCAGCGCCAACGCCAGAGATTGTCGAACACACAAAGATGGAAACTCCGGTTGAGCCGTTTGTGCAGCCCACGACCCACATCATGAGCGTATCGGAATACGAAGCGCGTCAGATGCAGATCGCGAAGTAACGCCTGAGTTCACGGTTCCAATCTGAAACGCAGCCCTTGCAAGCCCAGGCGGGCTGACCCAGAAGGCTTTCCAGCCATCAGGAGCGAACAGACGTGACCCGTGAAAGCGACATCGATATTGCGCGCAATGTAATTCGCATTGAACGCGAAGCCCTTGAGCAACTGGAAGCCGGTCTGGACACGGCCATCGAAAAGGCCGCTGACCTCATCATGGCCACGGATCGGCACATCATTGTCGCCGGCGTGGGCAAGTCGGGACATATCGGCCAGAAGATCGCGGCCAGTCTCGCATCGACGGGCACGCCCTCATTCTTCCTCCATCCGACCGAAGCCAGTCATGGTGACCTGGGAATGATCGTTCCAGGCTCAGTCGTGATCGCGATATCCTATTCGGGCGAGAGCCGCGAACTGGTCGATCTGATCCGCTATTGCCGCACCAATTCGGTACCCCTGATCGGCATGTCACGCGCGGCAGAGTCGACGCTTGGTCGGGGGTCGGATGTATTGCTGACGCTGCCAACCGTTGCGGAAGCCTGCCCCAACGGGCTCGCGCCAACATCCTCAACGACCATGGCGCTCGCACTTGGTGATGCGTTGACCATAGTCCTGATGGCGCGACGAGGCTTTTCACGGGAAGAGTTCGGATTCCGTCATCCGGGGGGGAAACTTGGCCGCTCCCTCCAGACTGCCGGCGACTATGTGGCGAGTCGCACAGACGATATACCATCGGTCGGCGAAACCGCGGCTGTCGAAGACGTCATTCTGGCCATCTCGGAAGGCCGCAAGGGATGCGTGGCCGTACTGGATGCGACTGGCGTGATTGCGGGAATGGTCACCGACGGAGACTTGCGACGTGCCATGCTGGCAGGAAAGCTGACCGGGAATGCCGCCGCGATCATGACGCCATCGCCCCGCACGATTTCACTCGACGAGCGCATGTCCGCAGTCATCAAGAGATTGACCGAGCATCGCATCTCCAACGCATTCGTTGTGCAAGATGGACGCCCGGTCGGGATTGTCGACATGAAAGACCTTCTCGCCGAAGGCTATGTCTGATTGGCCTAATTGATCAGTTCGAACCGGATATTTACTTGGGCCGAATAGCCAATTTCACCGCCTGAAATCGGCGTGGATGCCATATCGGCAGATTCGTGCATCGCCATCATCCTGCCCATCGGTGCAGGCGAAGGTTCATTCCCGCCACTTTCGGAGATGTTGACGATGCGCGACACGCGCATGCCGACAGCTTCAGCGTAGAGTTCAGCGCGCGCAGTTGCGTCCGCAACGGCCTTGCGCCGCGCTTCGTCACGCGCATCACTGGCATCTTCAAGCGCGAAATTCAGGCCCGAGAACGTGTTACCGCCTGCGACAACGAGGCTATCAAGCGTTTCACCCAAACCATCCAGATTGGTCACTTTGACGGTCAGCTGGTTTGACGCCGAATAACCACGCAGAACCTGTTTGCCGTTGCGACGCCCATTGGCATCGGTTTCCTCGACATAGTCGTAAACCGGATTGAGAGAGATGTTCGACGTCTGCATGTCCTTGTCGGCGACGCCTGCGGACTTCAGCGCGTTCATCATGCTGGTCATCGCCTCAGCCTGCGCCGCCATTGCAGCAACTGCGGTCTTGGCTTCCTCGTTTACACCGGCCGTGATGTAGGCAATGTCCGGCGCGCGCTTCACATTGGCGGTCGCGGAAATATCCAACGTGGTTTCGGGCTGGATCGAATTGGGGTGGTAGGTCATCTGGCTCGTCCCGGTTGGAACCGATTGGGACGGCATCTGCGCACAGGCAGACAGGGTTCCTGCCAGGGCGATGGCGCTGGATGCGATGAACAGATTCCGGAAAGTGCGCATGTTGTCTCCTCGGTTTATTGATCGAGACCGATGGCTACCAGCGCATTGTGTCAAACTCGCGTCAGGCGGCTCCGACTTCGCGTTGCGGATACCCTTCCGGATTGCCGCTTTGCCAGGCCCATTGATCTCGGCACATGTCTTCCAACGTCAAACGAGTCTTCCAGCCAAGAAGTTCCATCGCATAGGAGGGATCAGCCCAATAGGCAGGTAAATCGCCAGCACGGCGTTCGGCGAAATTGAGCGGGATCTCCCGACCGCTTGCCTGTTCAAACGCTTTCACCACATCCAGGACCGAATAGCCGTTCCCGGACCCGAGATTGACTGTGAAACTGTCCGGACTTTCCAGCAGTTTCTCAAGCGCAACGATGTGCGCTTCGGCGAGGTCGACGACGTGGATATAGTCGCGCACACCCGTGCCGTCCGGCGTATCGTAGTCATTGCCGAACACGTTGAGATGGGGGCGACGCCCCACCGCCACCTGGGCAACGAACGGCATCAGATTGTTCGGCACCCCGTTCGGATCCTCGCCGATCAGACCGGTAGGATGCGCACCAATAGGATTAAAGTAGCGCAGGATGCCCGCATTGATACCTGCGCCCGATGCGACGAGGTCATTCAGCATCAGCTCAACCGCATATTTGGTCATGCCATAGGGATTGGTGGGCGCCAGCGGATGGTCTTCAGTGTAGGGCAGCGAAACCGGTGTGCCGTAGACAGTAGCAGACGACGAAAACACGATATGTCCGACACCCGTCTGTTTCATGGCGTCGAGCAGGCTGAGTGAGCCCTGAACATTATTGCTGTAATAATCGAGCGGGTTGGCAGTCGATTCCCCAACGGCCTTCAGGCCGGCGAAGTGAATCACGGCCTCGCATTCGTGCTCGCGCAGAGCATATATCATGGCGTCGGTGTCGCGAATGTCTGCTTCGATGACCGGCACATCATTTGCGCCCGTAATCTGACAAATCCGATCGATGGCGGCCATGCTGGAATTGACGAAATTGTCTACAATTACCGGCGTATATCCTCGGTTCAGCAACTCGACACATGTGTGCGAGCCGATATATCCAGCCCCCCCCGGCACGAGAATCCGCTTTGAGTTGCCTTGCATGAATTTTGACATCCCTGACTTGTCCCCAACTCCATCGTGTAGGTCGTGTCCAATGATCATGCAAACGATCTGCCACATTTACGCACGTAATTCGCAAGAGCGTGGCAGACAGCACATTGCCTTGCCAAAGAAGCACGCTAAAACGGGCCGCTGGGGCCTGTAGCTCAGTTGGTTAGAGCGGACCGCTCATAACGGTTTGGTCGCGGGTTCAAATCCTGCCGGGCCCACCATTTTCCTGTGAGAGCGCCTTTGCGCACAACCTGCTTCGGCGGAGCAGATTGAAGCTGGAAATTCTCAAAGCGCCCGCAAATGCGGGATCAGCCCAGCATCGCCCGGACTTCTTCGTCAAAATACGCAATCGTCGGCTTCAAGCCTTCCTCCAGCGCAATCGTCGGTTCCCAGTCGAGCGTATCGCGCGCACGGGTGATGTCCGGCTGGCGCTGACGGGGGTCATCTTGCGGAAGTGGCTTGTGCACCAGCTTGGATCGCGCACCGGTCATCTCGATAATTTTCTCGGCGAGTTGGCGGATCGTGAACTCGCCGGGATTGCCGAGATTGATCGGACCGGTCACGTCGTCGCTCGTATTCATCAGTCGGATCAGGCCTTCAACCAGATCCGAAACATAGCAGAAGCTGCGGGTTTGTTCGCCATCGCCGTAAAGCGTGATGTCTTCGCCCTTCAGCGCCTGAACGATGAAGTTGGAAACCACACGCCCGTCATTCGGATGCATGCGCGGTCCATACGTGTTGAAGATACGCGCGACTTTGATCTGGACCTTGTGCTGTCGATAATAATCGAAGAACAGCGTCTCCGCACAGCGTTTGCCTTCGTCATAACAGGCACGCGGCCCCAGCGGGTTCACATTGCCCCAATAGTCTTCCGTCTGGGGGTGGATCTCCGGATCGCCATACACTTCGGACGTCGAGGCTTGAAGAATTTTGGCCCGCGTCCGTTTGGCCAGGCCCAGCATGTTGATCGCGCCATGCACGCTGGTCTTGGTCGTCTGAACCGGATCGAACTGGTAATGCACCGGACTCGCCGGGCAGGCCATGTTGTAGATCTGGTCCACTTCGACAAAGAGCGGCACGGTCACGTCATGGCGCATCACTTCGAAACGGGGATTGTCGAGCAGATGCGCTACGTTGGTGCGCCGACCGGTGAAGAAGTTGTCCACGCAGAGCACTTCAGCCCCGGTATCCAGCAGGCGCTCGCACAGGAAGGAGCCGATAAAGCCGGCACCGCCGGTGACGAGAATTCGGGGGACATAATGCATCCCCCAGCGATCCCTGCTTTTCCCTATGGGGTCAAGACTCTTAGACATTTCCGGGCCTTGTGACAGACTGCTCATGGGAGGCCTGACAGATGAACCCTTTTGACCGCATCGTGGATTTCGCCGCGCAGCATCATGGAGATCGCGCCGCTGTTCTTGAGATGTCGCAGAATGCCCATCAGGCAAAATCCCTGAAGAAAATACCCGACGACCGGTATCTCGCCACGATGACGCGCTGCGTGTTCAATGCCGGCTTCAACTGGAAAGTCATTGATGTGAAATGGGACGGGTTTGAACTGGCCTTCGAGGGCTTCGATCCAAACAGGCTCGCCTTCTTTGGCGACGAGATGCTGGGGCAGCTCGTGTCGGACACGCGTATCGTGCGCAATGGCCAGAAGATCAAGGCGACGCTTGAGAATGCGAAATTCGTGGCGGACACCGCCAAAGCGCATGGCAGCTTCGGCGCGTTCCTCTCTGCCTGGCCCGTTGACGACCAGGCCGGGCTTCTCAGCTACCTGAACACAAACGGCTCACGCCTTGGCGGAGCGACGGGGCAGTATTTCCTGCGCTTCTCGGGCTGGGATGCCTGGATCACGTCTGGGGATGTCTGCCGCGCCCTGGTACGGGAGGAGGTGCTGGATAAGCCAGAGGCCAAATCCAAATCCGCGATGAAGAAAGTGCAGGTAGCCTTCAATCACTGGCATGCCGAGAGCGGCCTGCCTTATGCCCAGATCAGCCGCATTCTGGCGCTCAGCGTCGGCTAGACCTGCGCCTTCTGGCGAAAATAGTCGAGCGATCCACGATGGATCAGCGCATCGCCTGGCAGGGTTTCATGGGCCTCGATGTCGGGCTTGCTTTTCACCTCATCATAGACGCCGCCGAAATCCTGGTAGCAGGCATCGAGCAAGGCATCGAAGCTGTCGATCACGAAATAGGTCTGCTGAAAGTCGTCGATGATGTATTTGGTGCGCATGATACGCTGCAGGTCGAAGGCGACCCGGTTGGGGCTGTCATCCTCCAGCGCAAACACGGTCTCGTTGGGGCTTGAGAGAATACCGGCGCCATAGATGCGCAGACCGCCCGCTTCGCGGATCAGGCCGAACTCGACCGTGTACCAGTAGAGCCGCGCAAGATTGTGCAACTGGCCGAGTTGCATGGCCCGCTGTCCGCCTTTGCCATAGGCTTCCATGAAATCAGCGAATACTGGGTCAGCCAGCATCGGCACATGACCGAAAATATCGTGAAAAATATCCGGCTCCTGGAGGTAGTCGAACTCCGCCTCGGGTCGGATAAAGGCCCCGGCCGGAAACCGGCGATTGGCGAGATGGTCAAAGAAAATCTCATCCGGCACCAATTCCGCCACAGGCACAACGCGCCATCCCGTGATCTTTTCCAGCTTGTCCGACAGTTCAGCCATGTTCGGAATACCTGACGCGGACAGTTCAAGCTCTGCCATTGCTTTCAGGGCCACTTCCGAGGCCCGGCCTTTTGCAATCTCTCGCTGACGCAGGAACAACCGATCCCAGCGGTCGTGCTCTGCCGCGCTGTAGGTATCCCACGCCTGATCGATCGTGAAATCAGCGGCGCGCGGAGCGTCATGGTAACGATTCTTGGCAGGTGAAGTTGTCATGGTCGGACTGTACAGCAAATCAATATATAGTTCCATATGAAACTATATACCCCTCTCTTGAGCGGCTTCCAGCACTCGGGTCGACGGCGTTAAGGGAACATGCCAGTAAGGTTTCGGGAATGAAGTGGGGCGTACAATTGTAATCGGTATGACAGAATCAATTTCCCCCGCAAGCGCCGCGCCGAAGCCCTTCAAGTCTTCAGCGATCAGCTTCTCTGTGATCATTGTGAACTATAATGGGGGCGCGTATTTGCAGGCCGCCGTCGATTCGCTGAAGACCCAGACGCTTCAGGACTTTGAGCTGATTGTCATCGACAATGCATCGACCGACGGATCGCCAGATACGTTGGATCTCTCTGGTATCGCACAAGCCAGGCTCATAAAGAATTCGGACAATGTCGGTTTTGCGGTGGCCAACAACCAGGCGGCAAATCTGGCGCGCGGGCAATGGCTCGTATTGCTCAATCCGGACGCCACAGCGTCCGCCAACTGGCTGGAGAAGCTTCAAGCCGCCTCCCGGCGCTATGCGGGCTGCCATGTGTTCGCCTCGACCCAATACTGCCTCGACGACCCGGATATGCTGGACGGCGCGGGCGATGCGTATTTGATCTTCGGCATTCCTTGGCGGGGTGGCTTCGGCCATCCGGCTTCCAAGCTACCCGATACGGGCTTCTGCTTCAGTCCATGCGGCGCTGCGGCAATGTATGACCGGGAACTTTTCCTGCGTATCGGCGGCTTTGACGAACGCTTTTTCTGTTATTGCGAAGATGTCGACATCGGCTTCCGCCTGCAGCTTGAAGGGGAGCCATGCGTCTTCCTCAAGGATGCGGTTGTGCACCATGCGGGCAGTGCCATTTCTGGTCGCCACAGCGCCTTTTCATCCTATCACGGAACACGCAACCGCATCTGGACCTATGCGAAGAATATGCCGACTCCTTTGCTGGTCCTAACTGCTCCGGTTCATCTCGTTCTGTCGGTGTATCTCATTTTCCGGAGTGCCATGATCGGATGTTTCAAACCCACACTACGTGGAACCTGGCACGGCGTGCGAGATCTACCGGCGATCCTGTCAGACCCACGCTGGCGTGTTCGGAAGAGAAAGCGTTCGATGATGGATCTTCTCCGCACGATGACGTGGAATCCACTACGCATGAACCAGAGACTGCCTCATGTCCGGCCCCTGCCTTCTGACGCGGATCAACCCCTGGTCGCCCGAGAAGCACACTAGAACAGGCGACAGACTCCGTCAGTCACTCTCAACCGAACCGCCTTGATGGACGAAGTCATACAAGGCTTCTGCAATCCGCAGATCTTCCTCAGTCTTGATGACATGACCTGCCATCTTGTTGACGGGAAACACGCCTCGTCGGCCCGCATATGTTGCGCAGCCGCCGGACTCTTTTGCGGCGAGGAATGTCGCAGAGCGCCACCCTGTGATAGACCAGGAAACCTTCCGAACAGGATCGAGATCCTGCGAGTTCGTCTTCTCGGAAAACGTGAAGTTCACAGGCTCATCATGGTAGAGGCATTCCAGCTGATCATCGACCACGCTGAGCAGCACGTCGACATCGGTTTCGATCATTGCACTTACAAAGTCGCGCACCTCAGCGGTTGTCAGCAATGGCGCAATCGAGTGTACCTGGAACACGCGATCACAGGGATTGGCCTTCAGGAACTCTGTCACGAAGTCTTCACTCGTTGCGTTGTTGGATCCAAGCTCCTCCGGGCGCTGATGGAACTCAACACCCTCGGCTTGCGCAATCGGCCCGAAGTCCGGATGTTCGGAATTCACGATGATGCGGTCGAAGACACCCGCCTCGCGGCATTTCCGGATCGCGTGCACGATCAACGGAACGCCTTTCAACGGCGCCAGGTTCTTCTTTTGCAGACGCTGGCTGCCCATACGGGCGGGGATCATCGCGATATTGGTCATGCGGCAACAAGCCTTTCGGTTTAGCGCAAATAGTCTGGAATATGGCTCAATGCAGGTTGGGCGTTTTCCAGCCCTTCAATCGCAGCCATGCCCATCATGAAAATGGCTTCTTCAGCGCTACCGCCAATATGGCCTGTAGCGATGAAGTTCGGCAGTCGCAGCAGGTCCATGTCCGTCGGGGGTTCCGGTTCAAACACGTCAAACGCAGCCGCCGCAATGTTCTCATTGTGCAACGCGCGCTTCAGCGCTGCCTCGTCCACCAATCCGCCACGCGCCGTATTGACCAGTACCGCATCAGTCCGCATGCGAGCCAGGCGATCGGCATTGATGATCATCGACGTGGCAGGTGTGAACGGCACGTGCAGCGAAAGGACTTCACTGGTCTCGACCAGTTCATCCAGTGAAACGCTTTTCACGCCAGTTTCCTCACAGAATTCCGACAGGTCGCGAATATCATGCGCCTGGACTTCGCAGCCAAGCGCCAGCATGAGCCGCGCCACTTCCTTGCCAACATGTCCGCACCCCAGCAGGCCCACTTTGCGGCCTTGCAACTGACGACCCTTGATCTGACGAAATTCACCCCCCACGATTTCCATATGTGACCTCACAACATGGCGCAGGCTTGCTATGCTGAGTGCAATCACAAGCTCCGCGACAGACCGGCGATTCACGCCGCCTGTCCAGCCAACGTGGACTCCGTGGGCTTCACACGCATGCAGGTCCACATTGTTCAGGCCTACGCCATATTTGCCGATGACTTTCAAATCAGGCAGCCGCGCAAGGATGTCATCGGTGATCTTCTCGAGCGCGACTACGACGTGGGACTTGCCCTGCAGAAAGGCGACGAGTTCATCACCCGCCAAGGTGCGCCCGGTATCGTTCAAAGTGACGTCGCTGTAGCGGCGATTGAGTTCAGCGGCCAGCTTTTCATGCGCGGAAAAGGAACGCGATAGCACGGCGACGGAGGCAGTGTTGTTCATTGAAATTTTCTCCTGTCCCGAGATGCGTATCCCGCTTACGAACCGGCTGCGAAATGCAACTCGGCCTCCCCAAGACCGTCGACACTTGCCACAATTCTGGCAGGCCCATCAAGGCCCACACGCGGGGCCAGCGCCCCGAGCAGGATCACGTCGCCGCGCCGATGTTCCCATCCTCTCGCTGCCATGCGATTCACATGATCGGTGAGCAATTCAGACGGCAACGCAACCAGCTGCCTGACATCACCCTCCTCCTTCACGACACCGTCCACAATCAGCCGACCCATGCGATCAAGATCATCGAGACTATCGGCGCCCTCTACGCCCTCTCCGGCAACCGCATAACCTGCTGCACCATTGTCCGCGACCAGCGCCAGGCCGCCATGGATTGCCAGCGCAGAGAAGCGGGTTTCGGGAACCTCGATCGCGGCAATGGTCCGCGCCACCGCATCCAGCACCTCAGCGCGCGTATATCCACCGGGCTTCAGCAGCAGGTCAGCCCCCAGGACGACCGCCAGTTCACATTCCGCGCCCGGCTGCCTGAAGTCGGTCATGGGCCGAGTGTCACCGGACGATATCATGTTCGTCGAGGGGATCAGTCCCGAGAAAGGCCGGGCCAGCCCAAGACCGTCGCGCGACCCCTGATTGCTTGCGCCCAGCTTCCAATGGCCGCCTTTCAGTCCCAACGCCCTCAGATAGGAGTCCTGCACGCCTTCGGCGGACTCGTAATCGGCCGGCTGTTGGTCTGTTGGGAGGGAGCAGATGGCGCCCGTTCGGGCTGCTGAAACCAGTGCGTCGGAAAGATTTTCGAAGTGCTTCATGAAATCAGAATGCCTGAATGAGTCATGCCGTTTGCTCCTGCATTACGCCTTGTTCTAGGGGAGCAACTACCCTATCAAAAGCCCCTCAGGTCAGGGAACACCTCACGGCTTCGAATTCCGTACCGAATTGATACGCGAGTAGATAATCCAGCTATGTCCATCGTGATCAATTACGAACTCTTGCTGGCGAGCGCCAAGGCAAGCGGCGACTTCCTCCGCTCACGATTCGCAGATGCCGCAATAGACACCGCGCTGGCGCGAGATGTGAAACTTGCCGAAGATCGCCAATCAGAAGAAATGGTGGCCGCCGGACTGCTTTCCGATAGTCCGTGGGGCGTCATGTCTGAAGAGGGTGGATGGCTCCGAGAGCCAGCGAGCCCGGATGACCCCTATTGGGTGATCGACCCCTTGGATGGAAGCTACAATTTCATGCGCGGAATCCCCTTGTGCGCTGTTTCCATTGCGCTTTGTCAGGGAATGACGCCGCTAGCGGGCGCGGTATATGATTTTGTCCGGGACGAACTTGTCCACACGAATGAGACAGCCGGGCTGTATCGCAACGGCGAACGCATTGACCGCGCGGCCCTTGGCGGCCCGTCGTCCCTCTCAACAGGTATCCCTGCCGCCACACGCTCCAATGCCGAAGCCGCGGCAAAGAATGCCGAGGCACTGAACGCCTGGGGCAAGGTGCGGATGATCGGCTCGGCCGCCCTGTCCCTCTCATGGGTCGCTCAGGGGAAACTGGACGGATACAAAGAAACAGGAATCAGGTGGTGGGATGTCGCCGGCGGCCTCGCATTGGTGCGGGCCTCGGGCGGAAATTTCACCGTCGCAAACGACGATATATGGTCACCGCTGGAAGTCTCGGCCAATGGCCGTTAGCGACGCCCAGCGTAGAGTTTTAGGAGTAAAAAAATGTCAATGAATGTTGGAATTTGCGGATTCGGCAAAATGGGACAAATTCGTGCCGATGCGATCGAAACGCACGGCTTCGCCCAGATCAAATCCGTCTTCGACGTCAACATCCCCGATAACTGCAAATACCCGGTCGCCAATTCCATTGACGAGATCATCGAAGACCCGGACATCGACATTGTCTTTCTTTGCCTGCCCAACTATTTCAACAAGCCAAAAACGATCATGGCACTGAAGGCTGGCAAGCACGTCTTCTGCGAAAAGCCCCCCGCTTTCAGCGCTCAGGATGTGCGCGATATTCAGGAAGTCGAACGCGCCAGCGGCAAAGTACTGATGTACGGTTTCAATCACCGTCAGCACGGTGCAATCGACAAGATGAAGAGCATCGTGGACTCCCGCAAGTTCGGCTCCATTCTCTGGATGCGTAGTCGCTACGGCAAAAGTGTGGATGGTGACTATCTGAACACATGGCGGGCCAAGAAGGAACTGGCTGGCGGCGGCATTCTGCTGGATCAGGGCATCCACATGCTCGACCTCCTGCTCTACCTGACCGGCAAGCCGTTCGACGAAGTTCACGCCATGGTCTCCAACATGTACTGGAAAACCCCCGGCATCGAAGACAATGTCTTTGCGATCATGCGCAACACGCAAACGGGCGTCACTGCGTCGGTCCACTCCACCATGACGCAATGGAGACACCTGTTCTCGCTCGAAGTCTTCATGGAGCGCGGCTATATGGTGCTGAACGGTTTGAAGACGTCGTCAGGGACCTATGGCGACGAGATCCTTACCATCGCTCAGAACCGCACAACGGCGCCAGCGGCAACATGGGAAGACGAAGAACGCCTGACCTTCCACATCGACCAGTCATGGGCACGGGAGATCGAGCTCTTCTTTGACAGCGTCCAGAACGGTGCCCCGGTTAAATTCGGGTCCTCTGATCAAGCCCTTGAAGTCATGTCCCTGATAGACATGATTTACGAGCATGATCTGCATCAGGCACCAAACCTCGCCGACCAACTCAACATGACCGTCAAGGAACTGACCTAGCCCGGACGCTCCGGCTTCGGCGTCTTTTCTGCCGCTTTCAGCATCTGATGGAGGGTGTCGATCAGTACGGCGTGGATTTCGGCGGTTTCCACCAGTCTCTGAATCCACTCACCCATTGTGAGCGGTCCGTTGACGGGATCATAGGTTGCCTCGTTCGGCATCGAGGTCAGATGGCGTTTGTCTTTCCAGTGCCGGGCGTAACCGTCCAGTGTGAGCGGGTCATGTGAACCGCCGATACGCGCCACAAACCGGCGCGCTGGCTCGTGATGGCGGGCAATTGCCGCTGCCGGGGGAACATGCCGGTCTGGCGTGCGCGCATCCCACTTGTCGATATCCACACGTCCGTCGATCGCCTGATCCAGCACATAACAGCTCAACAATGCGTTATCATCATATAGAGCCTCGGCGTTGATCGTGCCGGCGCCCTTGTCACCGCCGGTTGGCGACCCGGCAACGATGCCGCCGGCAAGAACATTCAACCGCGCCGAGGGACTTGATGTCCCTATCCCGACCTGGCCATCCGCATCGATGGTCATGCGCGCAGAGCCCGCCGTGTAGAACTGCGTGTTGTCGCCAGTGCGTGCGAACAGGATCGGACCATTGCCAGTTGAAGTGGTGGTGTCATCCTGCATCTGAAACACAATGGTCGGATCGGCTCCCTCGAGCTTGAAGGCAACATTCGCCAAGCCCGCATTGACATGGAAAGGTGTCGCTGGCGCATCCGTCCCGATACCGACGAAGCCGGTATCCTTGTCGACCGAAATTGCATCCCGCCACACGCTTCCATCATTGCTGACCTTTATGTGGAAATCGTCATCACCCGTCAGACCAATCTCCGCGCGCCCTGATGCGTCCGCTTGCATGAGAAGAGAGGCAGTCGCGGCCGGGGCACTCTTGTTGACGTTTAAGCGACAATCCCCGTTACCGGGTGTGACGTCATCATGCTGCAACAGGACAGAGTCAGATTTCACAGACAGGCGATTGGAAAGGTCGGCTATCGTGTTGATCCCCAATACCGGGCTCTCTTCCGATGGCGCGGCGCCCGCCATAGCCACCCAGTCAGCGCCATTGAAAACGTGCATCATCGCTTCATCCAGAATGTAAGCCCGCATACCCGCCAGTGCCGGGAATACGGCCCATGCACCATCCTGGAATGTGGCGATTGTATTCACGGCATAGCCGGACCAGTTCTCGCCCGTCGCGCTGGCAGGAATGATGTAGGCCTCGCCGTCCGAAGGCGCCTCGGGCTGGATCGAAATTGCTTTCGATTGCACGCACAGCTGAACCATCTGGTCCAGCTTGCGGAACGCCTCGTTTACGGTGACATGTTTCTGGGCCTGATTGGGTATCAGGTATGGCAGACCAAGACGTGCAGACTCGTCCATGGGGAGCTCCTTTGATGCTTTTCAGACATCTATAGCTCCGTGCGGTTACGGTCGGATTGGCAGAGTTTAGTCCTCGGGTTGGGAGTTGAACCGCACTTGTTCAGCCAGTCCTTTTCCGATCACGCGACTGTGCTGAATCTGGCACTCCTCCTGCAAATGCTCACGGGAATCAAAAAAGCATGTGTACGGATATTGTAAGTTGCCCTTAAACTCCAGGAAGCCCCCCTTTTCTGCCATCCCAAACCAAGCACGCATCTTGTCGAGCGCCTCCGGAGACAGCTCGCCCGAGTCAACGGAAGGGCTGAGCAAACCATATACGGTAATGTCATTGGCGTTGGCCCACTTGATGAATTCCATCAAGCCGGCAGGAGGTTCGACCATCTCTGCAATCCTTCGCGTTTCCGCTGCAGAAGATCCGGCCGTTTCGACTTTCTCGCGGTATTTGGCAGCGACCTCCGCAGTGTGTCCGCGATAGTCCCCCTGCAAAGTCATACGTCCTTCCTTGTCGAATCCATGGCGTTTGCCACCGACATAGTTCTCAGTTTCCAGCAGGGCCGCGAACAAATAATCGAGGTCGAAATAGAATAGCGCGTCCAATGAACGCCTGACACCCAGCCCCTTCAGAAAGCTTTTCTCATGACGCACAATGTAGGGATATGAAATGCGAGCCCGCATATCCTCGGCATTCAGGAAGTAGAGCCGGTACTCCCACGGCAGCAGAACGATATCGCCAGGTTCTGCAACTTGCTTTACTTGCTGAAGAATTGTCTCGCGCCCCAATGCCAGCGCAATGGACAGATTCACACATGGTATTCCGGATTCCTCGGCAATCGTCTCGCAGCGGTCGCTGTAAAATCCGCTACTCCCGGCAGCGAGGACAATTTTCGGCTTGTCCAGCGCTTGGCCGTAAGCTCTCTTCTGTGAATATACGCGGTCGAAAATCCCGACCGACAATGGCTTGTCGATAACCACACCGAACAGGCCAGAATACAGCACAAGTCCCAGAAGGCTGGCGGCAATAACACTCAGGATAGGTTTCATTTACGCGCCTCCCTAAAACTGGAAGTAGATGAATTCTTCAGACGCTGTTCCGAAGAACACCGCCTGAATGACGAAGCCGATTACCAGCGCAACTCCCACGAGGCGTGCGCGCTGACCGCCCCGTTCCTTCGTCTGCGCGAATGCAACCGCAAGTCCGAGCAGAGAGAAACAGAATGCCTGCACCAGGCTGGTCCATTGGGCCGGATCGGAGAAGAGGGTCGAACCGGCAGGGGTCAAGGACGCATACTTCACGGGGAGCCCCAGCAGCGCATTGAGATGAGGCGGCATATGGAATCCATTCATGCCGAGGAAACCGGCCAGAACATTGTTTGCCGCTTCCAGGTTTTCTGCGCGGAAATATATCCATGCCACACAGACCGCAAAGAACGTGACAGCCCAGCCAAACACCCTGCCCGGCAGGCTTCCAACGGCGGCCTCAAGCCCGCTCCCCTTGATCACCGAGTTGAACAGATGGTTCACCGTCAGATATGCTCCGTGCAGCCCTCCCCAGATCACGAAAGTCCATGCCGCGCCATGCCAGAGACCGCCAAGCAGCATGGTTGTCATCAGGTTGATATAACGCCGGACATTGCCGCGGCGATTACCGCCGAGAGGGATGTACAGATAGTCGCGCAGGAAGTCAGACAGAGTGATGTGCCACCGGCGCCAGAAATCGATAATACTGGATGCGCGATAAGGGGCTGCAAAGTTCTCAGGCATCTTCAAGCCTACCAGCAAGGCAAGCCCAATGGCGATGTCCGAATAGCCGGAAAAATCAAAATATATCTGTCCGGCAAATCCAAGCGTTGCCAACCACGCCTCGATCAAAGTTAGTTGCGCACCCGCAGCAGCTTCACCGAACAGCTGGTTCACCGCAGGTGAAATGCCATCTGCCAGGACGGCCTTCTTGAACAGGCCGATGATGATAATTGCGAGCCCGCTTGCGAACATGGCGGCGGTGGGGCGTGCAAACAGCCTGGTCTTGAACTGGGGCACCAGATCCTTGTGATGAACGATCGGGCCCGCAATCAACTGCGGAAAGAATGATATGAACAGGGCATAGTCTACAAAGCTGTATTCTTCATCGAGCTTGCGTTTGTAGGCATCTACCAGGAACGCGATTTGCTGGAATGTGAAGAACGAAATTCCCAGCGGCAGGATGACCTTGAATACCTCGATATCGAAACCGAACAAGAACTCGATATTACCAATAAAGAAATTGAAATATTTGAAGACAAACAACAGGCCGAGATTGAACGTCACGCTGCAGATAAGCAAAAAGCGCCGCTGTCCAGACGGACGATCATGCGCGGAAAACGCCCTGCCCACGAAATAATTGACGATGATTGTTCCAAACAACAGGAACAGGTACCGCCACTCCCAATACCCGTAGAAAAACGCGGAAGACAGCAGCAGCCAAACCTTGACGGCATCCTTCTGTCCGGCACGTCCGAGCAGCAAAGCAACAACCAGCACGACCGGCAGAAAATAGGCGAGAAACGGGACAGAATTGAACAGCATGGCGCAGTGAGCCCTTTATGACGAGCGCAAGCCGCGCCGCTTCAGTAGTGGCGGGATTACTTCATGAAAGAATTGGCGCCATGACAACAGACGCAACTTTCTGAGTCGCGTTCCTGCCGATCCCTTGACTTGATCATGCTTGATTCCCAGCCCACGCGACGGCCGGTCGAATATGGCCAAGTTCACATGGCCCACGCCCAGTTTCCATAGCTTGATGCTCAATGCATGCTCATTGAGTATGTTGCGCACCTTGTTCTTGAAGAGCGGAAAGGTTGTTTCGCTCAGGACATAGCCCCGTTTGTCTCCTCGTCGCCAGACCTTGGTCTGGTGCGTGTAGAGAAACTCCTGATAGTTCTGCGAAAGCGGAGCGCTCTCCCGAAACGGCTTTTCAGGACAATAGCGCGTGAATACTTCGTTTGCCGTCGAGAAACTGGTCACAGGGTAAAGCTTCTCGAATACGGATCTGGGCACCATGAAGAAGGTCGTGCACAACCATTTCCGACAGGCCTGCCCGCCGATACGCATTGGCTGGGCCAGCGTATCGAGCGGATCCGGATTGACTCGAGAGAATGTATCTACCCATCCCAACACGGTTTTCTGTGCTGGCAGTTGGCGGATAATGTCGGCGTCGATCGCTTCCAGCGCCTCCAGCGGCTTCGAATTGGCCAGGGCATCATTGACCATCAATACGACGTCGAACGTTTCCGGCAGCCTCGCCCGAACTTCGCGCCAGCCGCGATCCCAGCCGGTAAACTCATGAGCTGTATTATCGCCGCCGACCGCAAAGGCGCGGCATGGCCAGCCCTCAGTCGATGCTGATTGCCACTCGCGTTGTTCGTTCGCATTGTCGATCTCAACAACCGTGAACTCTATGCCTTCTCGCGCCTTGAAGAAATCTCCTAGAACCGCACGCACGCCTTTGGTTTTCTCGGGGTCGAATGTCAAGAACAGGACAAGTACCCTGAAGGCACGATCCCCTGCACCCTGCAGACGGTCGTCGTGGCTGGGCACACCATCAGCGCTCATTGAACAATACCGTGAACATACTCAACTATTCTTCGTCTCTTGAACTACCGCAGCAATCTGAGAGACGGAAATTGCCTCTTTCTCCCGAAGGCGGGCCAACACTTCCGGTAGCAGTTCCTGCGCTTGCGGTGAGAGCATGAGATGCTTGAGGAATCCTGGATTACGCCGAATGGCCAGCGTAAGCGCTTTCCTGTTCTCGAACATCAGCTTCGCCATCGCCCGGTCTTCCAGAAGAAGAGAAAGATTGTGATGAGACAAAATTGCCTGACCGAACAGTTTCCTCAGGACAGGCACACGGCGAAATGTTCCAGCAAGCAAGCGGACGAAGTTCTGCTTGACCCTGTGCTTCAGCGACGGCGTACCGCGGCGCGCGACTGGTTTCCTGGTCGCTTGGTCGATAGCGACGAGCGTTTTGCGTGTTGCCTGCAACTCGTCTTCGGAGGTCACGTTCGCCTTGGGTGCATACTCGGCCTCGCGTCCGAGTAGATCGTCGATCAGGCGGACATAAGCATCAAAGCCCAAGCTGGAATAATCATGCTGCCGGATTTCGGACTGACGCGCAGGCAGATTGTCGAGCACATCGGAGATAATGGGCGCAAGTTCTTCTGGCTCGTCCATTGACGCATAAATCAGCTTGTCCCCGCTGACCTCTCTCAACACAGGAAGATCGTACACGACACACGGCACGCCACAATAGAGCGCCTCGACCGGTGGATACCCGAACCCCTCGAACCTCGACAGAAAGAGCATCAAATCTGCTTCGTATAGCAGTTTGAACTTCTCGACATCAGTCACACGATGCTGGAAGCGGACCTCCACATCGTGCTCTTCGCCCCATGCATGGTAAGCAGAAGCAACGGATTCATCCATCGTCGCTGTGCCGACAATAAATGTCAGCCGACATCCCGACAGGGCGGGTCCGGCATGATCGAGCAATTCCATGCCACCCTTGTATCCGAAAGCGCCGCCAAAACGCGTGATACAGATGACAGATCGGCGATCGTCGGACTTTACCGCAAGGGATTTGGCTTCTGCAGCGGCCAGGTCATTGATGGGTGGGTTGATGTGGTGAAAGCGGGCGCCTGTACCTGCAAAATACTCTTCCGCATGCGTCTCACCTTCCAGTGTCGACGCGAGAACCACATCCAAATGCGGCCCAATAGCCTTCCATGCGTCCCACGGCTTCTGGTTTGTGCCGTGCTCTGCCGTCTTCGCAATCCAGTTCGGGGTCTCGAAACTCAGCATTCCGAGCTTCGCCTTGTTTGCAACGGAAATGTCCAGCGCCCGCCGGAACACTTTCACTGGCGGATGCTTGTGCGGAATAATCCAGACAAAATCCCATGGCCTATCGGGCGTGTCTGAAAAATCCCGCGTCAGTCGCAACACAAACCGATCTCCGAAGTCGAAATCTTCGAAGTCGTCAATGAAGATCGGCGTATTGTTCGTCCAAAACGTGACCTGATGACCAAGCGCAGCAAACGCCTGTGCCATCATCCATGCATGGTAGCGCCCACCTGAATAGGCGCCTTGAGGCATGATGCTGCAAATAAGGATTTTCATGCCAGCCCCTGAACAAGCACGTGCGGACAAGTCTACTCTTCAGCCGACTTTTTCTTGCGCCGAAGCCAGATACTGGCCCCCTGGTTCTTCAGGCACAATGGCATGCGCTCCTCGAAGAATTCGCGGTGGAACCTCTGCATGAATGTATTCGTGTAGACGATTTCGAAGTCGCTGTTGAATTCGAGAAACGCCCGAAGGAGATAGGTCTCCGTCCACCAGCGGCCCTGATACACCCAATGCTCGGGATATTCGAACGGATAGTGGATGTCGTGGAAATGGACGTACACCCCCTCATTGATGTGCGGGAGTATCTCGAAGAACATGTGGTTCACATCACTGCCCACGCGAGAGACGTGCGTCGAATCGACAAACAGAATGTCGTTTTCCTGCAGCGAGGTGAAGACTTCGATATCGACATCCTGAACCCGCTTTTCGATGATTTCACGGGTCTCGAGATCGGACGGACGCACCAGCGATTTCAACAATTGCGGATACGGTTCAACGAAACGGATATCGATATCACCATTGAAGAACGCGTCATTGGTATCGAGCATACAGCACGAGGAATACCCGGACCCGACCTCAACGATGCGCTTGGGTTTGACGCGGCGCATCATGCTGTAAAGCGAGATGGCATCGGAGTAGGAGTAGCCCCCATTCAGGAAGCCGTAGCGCATCTTGTCAGAAGGCTCGTCGCCAAATGGAATATCGTCATAGAAGGACGCAAACTCTTCAAGCACGGCCAATTGCTTGTCTTCGTTCAGGCCGATGCCCGGCAGGGTACGCCGATCACGATTGAAGATTCGCTCTTCGTCGGCCTTGATGTCTTCAATGTTGGCGACCGGAGAATAGAAATGCCCAAGTGCGCGCCATAGCGGGCTCTTCTCGTCATCGGCGCCGACCTTGTTGATCTTGTCTTTCAACGAGCGGACTATCTTTTTCAATGCAGCATTTTCCTTCTGCAGCACTTCAAGTTCATCCTTGTTGTCTTGTACATCCGTCACTGGATTACCCCACTTGGTTCAAGCCTCAGGAACGTGCGCTTGCCATCATCTCGTCGAGCAGGATGGCAGCACTTTCTCCTATACGTGTCGTCTCATAGTCTTCGCGCGCTTTGCGGCGAGCAGCAATTGCAAAAGCTGCTTTTGCCGCGTCATTCGCCAGTATGCTTCGAACGGCGTCGGCCATGTCAGCTGCGCTGAAATCATCCAGCACAATCCCGGCATCATCCAGCACGAATTCTGCCGCGCCGCCTGAACCCTTGAAACAGATAATCGGCGCGCCAAACGCAGCCATTTCCATGACCGAGCGTGGAAAGGGGTCATCGCGCGATGTCATCAATCCAATTTCAAACAGTTTCAAATATGGATAGGGGTTCTTGCGCGCGCCCGGGAAGACGACCCGACCGGAAAATCCCGCATCTTCCACTTTCTTCAACATATCCTGCCGCATACCGCCATCACCGATCCAGACGAAGTAGACGGGCCGTCCCTTCGGTTCGGAACGCAGGACATCCAGGGCGGTATCGACGAAGTAATCGACCCCCTTCCGGCTATCGACTGACCCCAGACCGCCAATGATCACAGCATCTTCAGGCAGCGCGAGTTCCTTGCGCATCTCGCCGACGGTCAGATCTTCAGCCTTCTTGTCGAAAACTTCCGGCTCAATGGAGCCGGGCACGATCCCGATGCGCTCATGTGCGATGGAGAATGTATCTTTCAGATAATTCCGAACAAATTCGGAAACGGCGAAATATTTGTAATCCGGCTGCTTGAACGCATTCAATTGCACCTGATTGTACAGCGCGATCGTCGTCCATAATTCCCGCACATGGATGAGCGTCGGTGCCTTGATGCCTAGCTTGGCCAGCAAGTCCCCGTTCACAGTCGTGTTGGAATACACAAGATCAGGCTTGAATTGACGCAGTTTCAGCCGCAGGCGCTGTTCATGTCGCCACTGGCGGAATTTTCGCCGCCGAACGTCTTCTGGCAGAGGCGGTCGTTTCGCCCCTTCCGGGCGCATATCGGCCGGATCCAGAAAATGCTGGTAGTAGACATGAGTTGGCGCGAGTTTTTCAAACTCACTGCGCAGCGGACCTTCCTTGCGCATCAGAACCTGGAATTCCCAGTCCCGATTGGCGGCAAAATGCTTCATTAGCGTAAGCAGGCTTATGGGCGCGCCACTCATCGTGCCGTGATGCGATATGAACAGGATGCGTTTCTTTTCGGTCATGTCTACTTTTTGAAAATGCTGTCAAAATCGGTTCGGGGAAATGCATCAAGGAAGCTGTTGACGCCGGCATTGTAGATTTCGCGGCCAGCCTGCTTGTAGGCGTCGGCGGCCACTTCATAAGCCTTGTCCTGAAGTGAGGTGTTTGGCACGCCGATCACGTCTCCGATCTGGTAATAATCGGGGTTCATGTGGCACTGCCGAACGAGTTCGTAGTTCTCCTTGGTCACCTCGATCTTGCCGGGTGGAAAATTCTTGGCCAGCGCACCATAACTGTGATCGACGCCAATCAGGTAGACCGGATTGCAGCCCAGATAGTAGGCCAGCTGCAACGCGATGTAAGTGATGGTCGAGCCCAGATACACGATGTTGGAAAAGTCACGGGAGAACTGGATTCCCATTTCGTCGAAATAGTACGGGTCGCCCCGGCGCGCGTTGAAAAACAGCGTGTCGTCGAAATTCTTGAAACAGTACGCGTTGTAGATCGCCGCCATTTTGGTCGGCCCCACAACATTGTGGATTTCCTTGCGGCGCAACTCGGTCTGCTCTGTATCTTCGAACAGGAGATATTTGGTGTGGAAGCCCCACTCGTCGAACATCTGGTAGATGCCATTGGCCCCGAACGTGATCTGGTCTCGCAGCGGCGTCAGGTCCATTTCCTTCAGGCTCGGACCATTCCCGATAATGAATCCCGGCTTGCCTTGGTGCTTGTTGCGCATGTGGCGCAGCGTGGTCTGGAATCCCGGCCGGCGATAAAACCCGAACTTGCCAGCGCCGTTACGGCCCGGCTTGATCTGGTCAAAGAAATTCATACGCGCCCGCACGAGACGCAAATAGCCGGCGGCCTTTTCCTTTTCAGGAAACCTGTTGGTCCAAACAATCATCTAGGGCGTCCCTAACTTCAACTTTGTTCCCTGCAGCCGGGAACCTTCACTTGCGTACATGAATCGATCTTTGAAATGCGAATTCAGTCCCGCCCCCCATTTATACCTAATACTTCCGGATGGTTTTTGAGAGCTCTGCAAGCGACGATCATACGATTCACAGCACACGGCACCGAGTATCTCACCCTGTATCGGGCACGTCAGTGGCGCCTGCTCCGACTTGCGAACCAGTTTTGCGAAACCCGATATACGCAACTGTGGCCACCTCTACCTTGGATCAACGCCCCCAAACCTGTCTGAGGTCAGAGCCCATTCCGGCCAGCGTTAAGGCGTGTCACTGAGTTAATCAAGTACGCCTCCCAGCAGCCTAGGAATTCGCTCAAAGGTGACAATTTTTGACCAGATACTCAGGAGCCAAAGGTACCCGCAACGGCAATTCCCGTTCACAAGCAGGCGAGCCTGAGCCGTCCCTGCATTGCCGCCAGGAACCAATCGGGGTAGACGAGCGCGAAGCCGAAGTGAGAAGCGGGACGACAGGATGAGTGCCTTCGAAAAGGTCGAACACACTGCGCCGCCACCGGCCTCCCCCCGTAGTGTCGGATACACATTCGCAGCCGTTTCCGCGATCGCGGCCGTCCTGCTGCGCAACCATGTTCAGCTATCATTGGCCCTCGCGGGCGCAGCCCTGTTGTTTGCGCTCGTCGCCTTCGTCGCGCCGCGTTGGCTGAAGGGACTCGCATATTTGTGGGGCTTGCTTGCACTGGGTCTGGCCAAGATCGTCAACCCGCTTGTGATGGGCATCATGTACTACGGCTTCATTACGCCTTACGGCCTGCTCTTGCGTATGGGGCGCGATCCATTGCGCATTCACAAGAGGCCCCAAACCGGCTCATACTGGTGCGAATCGACGGATCCTCAGGACCGGGCCGCAATGGAGAGACAGTTCTGAGATGAAAGAGATTCTGAAAGAGCTGGCGTTGTACTTTTCGCAACGCAGGAAATTCTGGTTGTTGCCTGTATTCCTGTTCGTTTTGCTGATTGGCGGGGCGCTGGTGTTTGCACAAGGCTCACCATTAGCCCCGTTCATCTACTCCCTGTTCTAAGTGATGCCGACTTATATCCTGGGCATTTCAGCCTACTTCCATGACAGCGCGGCCGTTCTGCTGTGTGACGGCAAGATCGTCGCAGCCGCCCAGGAAGAACGTTTCACCCGGGTCAAACATGATGCCGGCTTTCCGGCAAAAGCGACGCGCTATTGTCTCGACGAAGCGGGCATCGAACTCAGCGACGTGCAACACATCGCCTATTTCGAGAAACCGCTGCTCAAGTTTGAACGCCTGATCGAGACCTACCTGACCAGCGCGCCGCGCGGTCGCAAGACATTTGCGATCGCCATGCCGAGCTGGATCAAGGGAAAGCTCTTCCAGAAGTCGAACATGGCAAAGATATTCCGGGATGATTTCAATGATCCTGATGCGGGCAACCGCATGGTGTTTGCCCAGCATCATGACAGTCACGCGGCATCGGCATTTTATCCCTCGCCTTTCGACGAAGCGATTGTCCTGACAATGGACGGGGTCGGCGAATGGGCCACCACGTCGGTCTCTGTCGGCAGAGGCAAGGAATTACAGCGCATTCGGGAGATCCGCTTCCCACACTCATTGGGCCTGCTCTATTCCGCGATCACGGGGTATCTCGGTTTCAAGGTCAATTCCGGCGAATACAAGGTTATGGGGCTCGCCCCATATGGCGAGCCGCGATTTGCAGACCTCATGGAAGAGAAGCTGATCTCCATTGCCGATGATGGCAGCTTCTGGCTGGACATGCGCTATTTCGACTATGTCACCGGCCTGCGAATGACCAACAAGGCTTTCCATGACCTGTTTGGTGAGCCTGCGCGCACGTCTGAGAGCCAGCTGACGCAGTTCCACTTCGACATGGCTGCATCGATCCAGAAAGTGACAGAGAATGTGATGCTGCGCATGACCCGCGCGCTACACGCTGAGTTCGCCATCGACAATCTCTGCATGGCCGGCGGCGTCGCCCTCAATTGTGTTGCAAATGGCAAAATCCTGCGGGACGGCCACTTCAAGAATATCTGGGTCCAGCCCGCAGCAGGTGATGCCGGCGGCGCGCTCGGCGCGGCCTTGCTGGCCCACCATCGTTATCTGGACACCGATCGCCTCCTGACGGGTGACGGCGATGCCATGAGCGGCGCCTATCTCGGCCCGGACTATTCGCAGGAAGATATCAACGCAGCCTTGACCTCGGCCGGCGCTGTATTCGAGGTCGTGGACGAGGACACGATGATCCAAACCACCGCCAAAGCGCTGGATAGCGGTATGGCAATTGGCTGGTTTCAGGGGCGTATGGAATTTGGCCCTCGCGCATTGGGCGGCCGGTCGATCATTGCCGACCCACGAAATCCCGAAACCCAGCGCAACCTGAACCTGAAGATCAAGTTTCGCGAAAGTTTCCGCCCCTTTGCCCCGTCCGTACTGGCCGAAGATGCAGCAGACTATTTCGACCTGAGCAGCGACAGTCCATACATGCTGCTCGTCGCGGATGTTGTCGATCGACTGCGCGTACAGCCTGAGTCAGACAGCTCCTCCAAACAGGGCATCGATCGCGTGAACGACATCCGCTCGACGCTCCCGGCAATAACCCATCTTGATTATTCCGCGCGCGTGCAAACGGTGCATGCCGAGACGAACCCGCTCTACCACAAGCTGCTCAGCGCGTTTAAGCAGAGGACCGGCTGCGCAGTTGTTGTGAACACCAGTTTCAATGTTCGCGGGGAGCCCATTGTGGAATCTCCTGGCGACGCATTCCGCTGCCTGATGGGAACGGAGATGGATCTACTGGTCTGCGGCCGCGCCATACTGCGCAAGTCGGATCAGGATCCTGCCCTCGTGCTTGACTACAAGAACGCTTTCGATCTCGATTGACACGATCACCAAAGACAACACCGAGCGGTGCCTGAGACATGAACGAACAACCACTTTCGGAAACACCGCATAGCGTTGTCTTGAGCCGTCAGACAAAGATCGTGCTCGGTATCCTCACAATCTTGGCAACGCTGATTCTGTTGTTGGCAACCGACCTGATGGCGAGAGCGTATCTGGGCGCAAAGGGTGCACCTCAATACTCACTGGTCTGGCAGTCTTCCGACAAGCAGGGCAAAAAGGAAACCGTCGTAGACCGTCGGTTGTCGCAGGGACTGAACGTACTCGACCCGCAACTTGGATATGCGCGACCGGCAGGCGGCCCTACGTCTGAGCCCGCTTGGCGCCGGCCCGGTTTCCGGACGTCAGGCGACGAGACGAGTGGCGCTGCGCTGCGCTTGGTTGTGCTCGGTGGCAGTACGAGCGATCCCTACTATGAGAGCGATTGGGGGGCCTGGAGCGAAACCCTTTTCACGCGCCTCAATGAAGGCCCGACAGGACCTGCGGTCGTCTACAATGGCGCGGTATCCGGATACTCGACCAATCAGGAACTGCTAAAGCTTATTCGCGATGTCCCGGCGCTTGCGCCAGATGTTGTGGTCTCACTCAGCGGCGTCAATGATCTGAACTTCTCACACAGCCTGCGCGAGCACCCCATGGTCAGCCCCTATCAGCTCGTGATGCTCAGAACACTCGCCGGCAAAGGACACCAACCGCCACGTTTCATGCCGAACCTGTTGGCCGCCATGAGATCAGGCGGCGAGAAAGACACTCAGCTCGCCGTGACAGCAGGTTCTAGCTACGAAATGACAGATGCAGAGATGTGGCGCCGCAACGTTGAGCTGATGAATGCGGCCAGCGCGCAAATGGGCGCACGCTTCCATGTATTCCTGCAGCCAGCCATGGGAATCGAACCAGGTTACATGCCGACCGATTCGGAAGCTGAGCTTTACGCCGCAATGCTCAGCTCAAAACCTGACTACGCTGAAAAAGCGGCAGCTTTTTACACAGCAGCACGTCGCCATTGCGAAAAACTTATGTACTGCACGGACATCAGCGACGTATTTGCGGGAAAAACAGGACTCTACCACGATCCCCGCCACCCCAACCATCAGGGAAACAAGCTGATTGGCGATACGGTATTCGAAACACTTTTTGCGCTGGATTCTTCACCGGCACTTGCCGAGTCCGCCCTAGGCCAGACACCAGAACAATAGCTCTGGTATCTGAAATTTTTGCCGATCAATTCGGCGGATACTCGGCCTTGCCGATGATCATGTCGATAACGGCCATCATCCAGAACTGGTGAACCGTCTCGACGATATTGTAGGCGTGACTGTCGGCCCAGAGGTTTACATCTCCGAGTTTGCGAAGCGGGTTTTCCGGGTTCATTGCGGAACACGTCGTAACGGAAATCCCCATTTTGCGAGCCTGCTCGACAGCATTGAGAATGTTCTTTGAGCCACCGGACGAACTGATCGCAACCAGCGTATCTTCTGGTTTGCCCTGAATGCGCAAAGCGTGGGCAATCCAGTTCTCAAATCCGTAATCATTGGAGAGACAGGTGATTTGGGCACCATCATTGAAACATGCCGCCGGAATGTGGCCGTTCTTGCCAAGATCAATCGCGAGATGCGATGCAATTCCCGCAGACCCACCATTGCCGATGAAGATCACCTTGCCACCTGCGTTTTTCGACCGGACCCACAGGTCTCGCACCTGCCCCAATTGCTCGAATACCGCGTCATTGGGGCGCGCGAAGGTTTCCAATCTGCCGAAATAGTCGTTCAGGAACTGGGTATCTGCAGCCACGATAGTCTCACTTTCAATCTGTAAGTTGCGCCCCCAGAAGAGGTCAGGGCTCGTCCGGGCCAGCGATAGGCCGTGTCCCTCAAATTATCAAGTATGATGGCCGACTGCCACAGCGCTTGAACACTTCAACCACCAGCGGCGCCTGAACACACGCAGCCGCCTGACCTGCTAGCAGATTGAAACGGGGATCGGAGGCGTCTAGCGTGCAGGTGCTTTCGCCCTGACCGATTCGCCAAAAGATCGCTTTGAGTTCATGTGTATTATTCCTGATCATGAACAGCCCTTATCCATGATCATGCGCCGCTATCTCGCCGATCTCACAAGCCAACCTGTTCTTCTCAGTACCAAAGTGGTCGCCCAATGATCAGCTGGTCCCGCCACTTTCCCAAATGGAAGTACCCACTGGGGTATCTGCGCCTGCGCGCTGCCCGCCAGCGTTATTTTGACCGTATCGGCCTGAAACAGGATGCGCGCGGTCTTCGCATTGGCATCGTGCCGGGTGACGAGCGCAAGCTGGCGGCACTGAAGAATTCGGGCAAGGGCCGCCGTGCCTTCGTGCTGGGCAATGGCCCCAGCCTTCGCGATATGGACCTTTCCGCGCTGAAGAACGAAATCACGATCGCCTCAAACGGCGCCTACAAGGCGTTTCAGGAATGGGGCTTTACCCCGGACTACCTGTTATTTGAGGACATTGAGCAAACCGAAATTCGTGGTCAGGATATTCGAAACATAGATGGTCCGCTGAAGATTGCCGCCATCTACAATGCGCATGGGATCGCACGCCCCTGGAACGACCTTCTGTTCATGAATGCGCGGCTTGCCGACGAAGCCTATTGGACGGATCCCTGCATTCAGTTTTCACGCGACTTTTCTCATTCGGTCTACCTTGGATCCACAATCAGCTACATTGCGCTCCAGCTCGCCTACCATCTTGGCTGCGATCCGGTTTATCTGATCGGCGTAGACATGGACTATGGACCGCTGGCTGAACAATTCCCGCCGGGTAAGATCCACGTGTCGGAAGAGAATATCGATCTGGTGAATCAGGCGCATTTCACGAAAGACTACTACCAGGTCGGGGATGTCATCGGCATACCAAATTTCGACCTGCAAAATCAGGCCTTTGGCGTTGCCCGCACGGCATTTGAAGACGCGGGGCGCCACATATACAATGCGGGTATCGGGGGAAAGCTGGACGTGTTCGACAGGGTCGACTTTCACTCACTGTTCCCTGACAAGTCATAGCCATGCGCATTCTCATGATTTCCCATGCTGCCGATCGTACCGGCGCCCCGATCAGTGCGCTGCAATTGGCGCGGGAGATGATATCGCTGGGCCATGAGTTGACGATCATCCTGCGGCGCGATGGCGAGTTGGGCGAGGCCTATCGCGAAACGGCCCCAACCCATATCTGGCGCGATTCACCGCAATTCGACCTGTCCGACGGATTGAGCACAGCCCTGCGATTCGACCCACTTATGGCAATAAAATGCGTGCGCTCGCCGGACAGACCCTATTGTCTCGGACGGCAAGATCGGCAGCGCACCACAAGACTCCGACAGGAGATCCGGAACTGGAAGCCCGACATCATCTACGCAAATACAACGCATTGCGGCGATGTCGTTGACGAGCTTGATCTCGACACCCCAATCGTCACGCACGTGCGTGAAATGGGGCCGACAATCCGCGCGCTTGATGCGCGGCGTCTCAAGAGCACGATGAACAAGACGGACATGTTTCTGTGCGCGTCCCGCAGCGTCATGAGGGACCTGTCGCAGGACTTCTCCGTGCCGGACGCAAAACTGCGGGTCGAACCTCCGGCCGTTAAAATAACCCCGGAGCAAATGGCCGTCGCTGATGCAGCGCGGGGCGACGTGAATGACGACCTGAAACTGGGCGAGCCGGACACTCTCATTATTGGCGCCGGAAGCCTGATCCCTCGCAAGGGACCCGACCTGTTCGTTGAGGCTGCCAAAACAGCCCTCGACAGGCATGACGGCGCTGGCCGGCTGGTCTTTGCATGGCTCGGCGATGGCGAGATGATGCAAAGCCTCAAGCACACCGTCCATGAGGCTGGCATTGAATCAGATGTGCTGTTTCCAGGCGTCAAAGCTCGCCCATATGCTTACTTTCGCAGAGCGTCCGCCGTGCTGATAACTTCGCGCGAAGACCCCTATCCGCGCGTCGCCATTGAGGCCGGCATGCTTGGGGTGCCTGTGCTGGCCTTTGCGGATGGGGGCGGCGCTGCTGACCTTGTGCGGAATTATGAAGCCGGACATCTCATTGCCGACTTCGACGCAAAGGCAATGGGCCGCGACGTCAGCGCCCTGGTGACGGCCAGCAGGACCGTTGATGAGAACTTGTCAAAGCGCGTATCGCGGGGGCATAACCCGTCAGCAAGTGCGTCACGGATCGTGGCGCTGTTTGAATCTGTGGCGGGCACAGCCCATCAGACGGAACCACACAAAAAGGCCACAAAACCTTGAATTCTATTTTATTTTTCATGTTTGACCGCCTTGCCTGCGACTCCAAACCAGCGAAAAATACCCGAAACCGGACCAAAGTCCGGTGTCCGCATTTCGAGCCGTAAAAATACATCGGCCCATTGCGTCAATGACGATAATGGAGACGAAGGAGTAGTGCAGTTGAGTTCAACGGCTTTCAGCAAGGCAAAGCAGACCCTCGCCGACATGTTCGGCGGAGTCTCCAGCGCACCACGACAGGGTTGGAACCTTGCCGCCCGAGATATTCGCATCGAATATGTTCACACGAAGATGGGCCTGTTCTGGGCTTTTATCGAGCCCCTCGCAATCGCTGGCGTTTTCATCGCCCTGCGCAGCAGTGGGTCGCTGGAAGTCAGCGGGCTCAACATGCCGTTTTCCCTCTTTGCTGTCAGTGGCATCCTGATCTGGCAAACATTCTTCGACGGCATGATGATGTCCCTGACATCGCTTCAGCGCGCGAGTGGACTTATCGGCAATTATGCCATGCCGCCTGAAAGCCTGATGATGGCCATGGTGTTCAGATCCCTGTTCCTGCTCTGCATGCGTGTCCCAATCGTGCTCGGCCTCGCGGCCGCTCAGGGATTGCTGGAATGGCAGAATGCGTTGCTGTTTATTGCCATGTCGCCAATCTGCGCCCTCGGCGGAGTCGCGGTAGGTCTGTTTTTTGCGCCATTTACGCTCGTTTCCGGCGACTTGAAGCTGGCCGTTGGCGTAATTGCCCGGCCGATGCTGTACCTCTCGGGCGCGGTCTTCCCGCTCACCGGAGGGCTCGCCATTTTCAAGCATGGCAATCCGGTTGCTCTGACAATTGAGGAGTTGCGCTTTTGCCTGCTCTCGCCCAGCCTGTCCCACATCCTGCCGCTTTTTTATGTTGCCCTCGGCATCATGGCGCTCTTCTGCGTTAGCTGGTTCGCTTATCATCGTACCATGAGAGCTTATGTCTGACGTGAGTACGCAACGCCCCATCATCTCCGCCTCGCAGATCGGCCGTAGTTTTCCCAGACGACGGCAGAATAATGTGTCGCGTAATTTCAACGACATATTGGGCAACATCTTCTGCCTCCCTCCAAAGCATGACCGCGATGAAGAAGAATTCTGGGCCCTGCGTGATGTGAGCCTGGATATTCGTCCCGGAGATGCCGTGGGCGTGATCGGCCGAAACGGCAGCGGGAAGACAACGCTCATGAAGCTGCTGTCCGGTCTTCTTGCGCCGACAAAGGGTCACGTCTCAATCAATGGCGAGATCCAGGCGCTGATCAATCTGGGGGCGGGATTCAATCAACGGCTAAGTGGTCGTGAAAACATTCTCAACGGCATGCGCATGCGCGGAATCAGTCCAAAGCGCAGTCCAGAGCTTGTGGAACAGATCATAGACTTTGCCGAGGTCGGCGCCTTTATTGATGGACCAGTGGAAACCTATAGCTCCGGCATGAAATCGCGGCTTGGTTTCGCACTCTGCATATTTCTGCGACCCGATCTCATTGTGATCGATGAAGCCTTGTCCGTGGGAGACCTGGCCTTCCAGAACAAATGCAAGCTGCACTTGCAGGCCATGAAACAGCAGGGAGTTGCCATGCTGCTGGTGTCACACTCGATGACCAGCATCCGGCAGTTCTGCGACCGTGCACTCTGGATTCATGCGGGCGAACTGCAGGCTGATGGTCCGGTTGACCAGGTGACGGCGCAATATCTCGAATTCATTGACCAGGAGATGTCGCGCAATGCAGAGCCGGCAGCGGCCCTGACCGAGGCCAGCCCCCCGATGCAGCACGCTCCTACACAGCCTGCCCGGCCCCTTTCGGCAAAAGTCGCGCAGCGTTGGAGCAATCTGACGCCGAAGGACAACAAGGTCATCGACGATCCCGACAAGAGCTTCCTGGCCCAGAACCCACAGCTTCAGTGGAAACGACCAACCATTTCCGAAAATCAGGTCGAAGAGCTTTATGGTGGGCACATAGAACCTACCGGCTTTCAGGATTTCCGCGCTGTCGTGCTTTCGGAGGGACAGCCGACCAATGCGCTTCAGGTAAACAAGCCATTCGCCATTGAATTCGGCTTCACGCCACAACGACCAATCAACGACTTGAACGTCTCTCTCGTCTTCCACACAAAGGACGGCAAACGCCTTTCAACCATCTCCACCTTGAACGGTGATCTGTTGAAGCAGAATGGCGACAGCAGGGTCCTGTGTCGTGTGAATATTGCCGACATTCCATTTGCCGCCGGGTATTATGTTGTCACGATATCCATCCACGAAGGCAATGCATATCTGTGGCGCGACGCGATCCTTGAACTCAAAGTATCACCCAATCGCTTTATGGTGTGGAACCCGATCAGCATGCAGTATCAATACAATATCTTCAAAGTGTCGAATTAACGCCCCAAATTGTACGGGCGGGTCAGATACACTGCCGCCATTCCTCATCGCAAATAGCCAAAGCGCCCGATTATGAAGAGACTGATTTCCACACTCTGCCGACTGCTGTTGAAAAGCAGCAGGTTCAGGCAACTCCTCCTGGCTGAAGTCAAACGCACGACATCTGCTGAGGAAAAATCTGATCTTTTGAGCGCGTTCGTCGATGATTCGCCGGAGCTCCTCGATGGCGTGGCCAGCCGACCCAGTATGCGCGATCGATTTCTTGCCCTGCCCTGGATACGGGAAAGGCTTGGCAGAGATGTCGAGTTCCTGATCAATTCAGTCTTGGCCGACAAGAATCGCAATGCGTTCTTCGCGGATGGCCGTATCCGGACCATTGCATCAAAGCAGAGTGGCATCCGCGACAAGTTTGGCAAGGATGTCCGTTTTCTTGTGCAATCGGCTTTATCCGCAGAAAATCGAAAAGCCTTCTTCGGAAATGGGGAAATTCAGGCCGCCGCAACCGCGACCACATCCATCCGTCGCACGCTTGGAAATGACGTTCGATTCCTCACCGAATTTGCCTTGAGCGAAGAGAACCTAAAAACCTTCTTCGGCAAGGAAGAAGTCCAAGCCGCAGCTACTGCGACCACGTCAATCCGAAGCGCGCTCGGAAACGATCTCCGCTTCCTCACCGAGCATGCTCTGAGCAACGACAACCAAAAAGCCTTCTTTGGAAACGGAGAAGTCCAGGCCGCAGCTATTGCGACCACGTCAATCCGAAACGCGCTCGGAAACGATCTCCGCTTCCTCACCGAGTATGCGCTGAGCAACGACAACCAAAAAGCTTTCTTTGGAAACGGAGAAGTCCAGGCCGCAGCTATTGCGACCACATCCATCCGTCGCACGCTTGGAAATGACGTTCGATTCCTCACCGAATTTGCCTTGAGCGAAGAGAACCGAAAAACCTTCTTCGGAAAGGAAGAAGTCCAGGCCGCAGCTATTGCGACCACGTCAATCCGGAACGCGCTCGGAAACGATCTCCGCTTCCTTATCGAGTACACTTTGAGTGAGACGAACCGGAAGACCTTCTTCGGAAATGGGGAAGTGCAGGCCGCGATTGGTGAACTTTCCTCCGTCCGGAATTCCATCCTGACCTCTCAACTCAATGAAAGAGAAGCAGTGGGCGTCCTGTCCGGCACCTGGCCCATGAAGCAGCGCCAATTGGACGGATTTTCGAAGTACCTGGACATGATTTCCAGACTGAAAGTGTATTACGGCGACAGCCCGGTCCTGAAAGATTTGGAGACAGCTCCCATTCCCGATGGTGGCTTTCCAAACGATATCGTACTGCGAGATTTCTTCACCGAACATTTGTGCCGCGGGCAGGAATTCCTGATGCGCGATTCAACGCTGACCTATGTTGACAAGCATGCGATCTGGACGTTGATCCATGAAATCCTCATGGATCAGGAATACTATTTCGATACCGATCAGAAGAAGCCCTACATTATCGACGCTGGCGCCAATTTCGGGATGTCGAGCGTCTACTTCAAGGAACTTTATCCGAATGCAGAGGTTCTGGCATTCGAGCCTGTTCCCTTCCTTCACGATCTGGCGTCGAAAAATGTCGCCCGCAACAAGTTGAGTGACGTAACAGTGTTGAAAAAAGGCTTGGCCGCGAAACCGGGCACCGCCACATTCTTCATGTCCGGAGACTACAGTATGGCAGGATCCCTCACCGAGCGGCGCAGGACATTTGGCGATGAAATTGAGGAGCTGACAATCGAAACAGTGCCTCTGGCTGATTATCTTGATCGCGAAGTGGACTTCCTGAAACTGGATATCGAAGGCGCTGAAGGGGAAGTCCTAATGGCCGCTGGGGATGCCCTCGCCAATGTCAGACAAATGTGCGTGGAATGGCATCTGGGCGCAAACCCGTCTGATATCGCCCTGGACGATGTTCTTTCGATCCTCACGCGCCTCGGCTTCCGTTATCAGATTGGAAAGTCTGGAAACTATGCCAAGCGCAGCCGCAGCAAACCCATGTCGCACTTGGGAGAGTTGGGAACTTTGAACTTCTGGGCAAAACGCGACACCTAGCCTGCCCGCCCGCCCGCGACGCAGTATCAACAAGATTGCCCGCTCTGTATCGCAACGACCAACTGGATTGGTCCCTGCCCTCACCTGAACCATCACGGAATTCGATTACATGCCCTCAGCCACAGATAGCAAAACCTACCTGGTCACCGGCAGCGCAGGGTTTATCGGATTTCATGTGGCAAACACGCTTCTCAAACGGGGCGTGCCAGTCGTTGGGTTCGACAATCTGAATGCGTATTACGATCCCGCCTTGAAACGGGCGCGTCTGAAAGAGCTGGAAAACACATCGGCAAAAGAAGGCGTTTCATTCAACTTTGTCGAGGGAAATCTCGAGAACGCAGCAGAGCTGAACGCCTGCTTTGAGTCACATGACTTTCATCGCGTGATTCATCTGGCCGCTCAGGCTGGGGTGCGCCATTCGATCACCCATCCTGAAGAATACGTATCGTCAAATCTGGTCGGCTTTGCCAACATGCTGGAAGCTTGCCGAACAGCCAAAACGCCCCATCTGGTCTATGCATCGACATCAAGCGCCTATGGCGCGAATACGACATCTCCCTACAGTGAATCTCACGGGGCGAACCATCCGCTACAACTCTATTCCGCCACCAAGAAGGCAAATGAGTTGATGGCACATGCCTACAGCCACCTGTATCGCCTACCCACCACAGGATTACGGTTTTTTACCGTCTACGGACCATGGGGGCGGCCCGATATGGCGCTGTACCTGTTTACGGACGCGATCGTCCGCGGTGAGCCAATCAACATCTTCAACAATGGAGAGATGTCTCGCGATTTCACCTATGTCGATGACATCGTTGAAGGCGTCCTTCGAATTGCAGAAATGGTCGCGGAGCCTGATCCGGACTGGGACGCGAGCGCGCCAGACCCGGCAACGTCAAATGCTCCGTACCGGATTTACAATATCGGCAACAACCAGCCCGTAAAACTGCTCGATTATGTGGAGGCTCTGGAAAATTCCCTGGGGCGCAAGGCCACACGCAACTTGATGCCGATGCAGCCGGGTGATGTGAAAAACACCTATGCCGATGTGACCAAGCTGACGGAAGCCGTCGGGTACCGGCCCTCAACATCCGTCAAGGATGGCGTCGAAAGATTTGTCGCGTGGTACAGGGAGTATCACGGTATCGATTGATCAGCCCTGATACACAAATCCCGTATCAGTGTCCTGCAGACTGCCGGCCTGTTCATCTTTCTGGGAGAGTTGCGGCACGGCGCCGTCCAGAGGCCATTCAATTCCAATTTCCGCATCATCATACCGAATAGAGCGATCATTGTCCGGGGCATAGGGCGCCGTGACCTTGTAGATGACATGTACATCTGGCGTCAGCGTCAAGAAGCCGTGCGCGAAGCCCTTCGGTACCAGGATTTGATTTCCCGCTTCCGCGGTCAATGTGACCCCCGTCCACCGGCCGAAGTTCGGTGATCCCTTGCGGATATCCACGGCCACATCGAATACCGCACCGGTAACGACGCGCACAAGCTTGTCCTGGGCAAAGGGAGGGGTCTGGAAGTGGAGGCCTCGCAACACGTGCTTCTCTGCAGAGAAGGAGTGATTGTCCTGAATCCAATCCAATTCAATTCCAGCGTCAACAAAACGCTTGTGATTGTAGGTCTCGCTGAAATAGCCACGGGCATCGCCATAACGCGCCGGGACGATTTCCTTGACGCCATCAAGGCCAAGGTCACGTACATTCATCAATCACTGTCCTCAATTCTGGTTTGCAAGTGTACGCAGGTAAACGGCGTATTCTGTCTTGCCGAGCTGGTCTGCGGCATGAAGCAATTCTTCGCGCCCGAGATAGCCCTTTTCGAAAGCAATCTCCTCCGGACAGGCGATCTTGACGCCCTGCCGGTGCTCGATCGTACGCACAAAGCTGGATGCTTCATGCAGACTGTCATGTGTCCCAGTGTCCAACCAGGCATATCCCCTACCCAGCTGTTTCACTTTCAGCTTGTCCATTTCCAGATAGGCGCGGTTGACGTCGGTGATTTCGAGTTCACCTCGTTCGGACGGTTTCAAATCGCGTGCGATATCGACGACCTGTGCATCATAGAAATAGAGGCCGGTAATCGCCCAGTTCGACTTGGGCGCGCTCGGCTTTTCTTCCAGCGTCAACGCCTTGAAGTCTTTATCAAAGGAAACAACACCATAGCGCTGCGGGTCCGCAACCTTGTAGGCAAAGATTGTCGCTCCGTCGGCCTGTGCAGCCGCCTGCGCACACATCAAGCCGAGATTGGCGCCGTAGAATATGTTGTCCCCAAGGACCAGGGCTGACGGGCCGCCCTTCACAAAGTCCTCGCCGATAATAAACGCTTCGGCCAGACCGTTCGGTTGCTCCTGGACGGCAAACTCGATGTTGATTCCGAACATCGACCCATCTCCCAGCAGTCGCTTGAACTGGGACTGATCCTCGGGCGTCGTGATGATGAGAACGTCTCGAATACCGGCAAGCATGAGTACGCTCAGCGGGTAGTAGATCATCGGCTTGTCGTAAACCGGCATCAGTTGTTTTGAGACAGCCTTCGTCAACGGGAACAATCGAGACCCCGTCCCGCCTGCCAGAACGATGCCCTTCATCCGCCAACACTCCACATAGCAATTGTCCGCTTGGTTTGGACCATCTCGGCGAGGCTGGTCAACCGCTAACTGAATTTAAGCTGCACTGCCATCGCCCGGACGCGCGTCTTGCGTATAGACATGCCGATTTTCATCGGGACTGGGCGAAGAAGATAAAAATTCGAAGCCGAATGTGCAGCTGAAAAGTGTCTTCGCACGGGTCGAAAGCCTTATTGTGCAGGTTCGGCAATAATCGCGGAAACCGTCTCGGAAAGGCCAATATTCCAGTCAGGCATTTCAATTCCGAAAACACGGCGGGTCTCGGCCATATCAAGCCGCGCATTCAGGGGCCTTTGCGCCGGCGTGGGATAGTCCGCCGTCAAAATACCGTTCACATCGGCGACCGGACCGCCCAGCTCCTTGCTGACCTCGTAGATCCGCCGCGTCATGGATGCGCGATCGGTCTCTCCCGCCCCTGCAACGTGGTAAACACCCCAGCTACCAAAGCCAGGCTTGGCCGCCTGTTCAGCGATTGTGATCAGAGCCCGTGCGAGATCGGGCGCATGCGTTGGACAACCAACTTGATCACTCACAACACTCACTGCGTCGCGGGTCTGCGCCACCCTCAACATGGTCCGCACGAAATTTCCACCAAATCGCGAAAATATCCACGACACCCGCACAACCAGGGATCGTTCAGTCCCTTCGCGAACAGCCACCTCCCCCTGAAGCTTGGTCTTGCCATACACGCCCAACGGATTCGGTGTGTCATTTGGCGTGTAAGGACTATCCTTTGCGCCATCAAACACGCAGTCTGTCGACATGTGGATGAGCGGCACGCCACGCCGAGCGCACGCAACCGCCAGATTGCCCGGCCCTTCAGCATTCAGAGCATAGGCGCCGTCAGCATCTGCCTCGGCGCCATCGACTGCGGTAAATGCCCCCGTATTGATCACCGCCATGGGCTCATACCTGTCGAGCGCGCTGAGGTGCGAGTCTGCGTCCAGCAAATTCACGATCGAACGCCCCGGACAAATGACCCGATCACCCCCTACCGAGACCAGCGCTTGCGCGACTTGCCCCGACTTTCCAACGACAAGGATGCGTGTCATGCCTTAACACCCAGCCTCTCGCCACTATAGTGCTTGTCTCGCAGGGGCCGCCACCAGGCCTCATGCGTCAAATACCAGTCAATTGTCTCTTCAAGACCAGCTTCGAAATCCTGCCTTGGGGTCCAGCCCAATTTCGTATCGATCTTGGACGCATCAATCGCATACCGGAAATCATGCCCCGGACGATCGGTTACAAATTCGATCAGATCTGCATGAGGAGCATTTTCCGGACGCCGGGCGTCCAGGATTCGGCAGACCTCGTGCACGATCTGCAGATTTGTCCGCTCGCTACCGCCGCCAACACAGTAGACCTCACCAGGCACGCCATGTTCAGCCATCATCTTAAGGGCGCGGGCGTGATCTTCAACATGCAGCCAGTCGCGCACATTGGTTCCCGTGCCGTACACCGGAAGGGCTTTGCCTTCCAGAGCGTTCAGAACCATCAAGGGTATGAGTTTCTCGGGGAACTGGCGCGGTCCGTAATTGTTTGAACAATTGGAGACCACAACCGGCAGCCCATAAGTGCGCTGCCACGCCCTTGCCAGATGGTCCGACCCGGCCTTGCTGGCAGAATAAGGCGATGACGGATCATATGGCGTCGTCTCGCTGAAATGGCCTTCCGCGCCCAGAGAGCCGAATACCTCGTCAGTCGAAATATGTACGAAGCGAAAGTGTTGCTTTGCCTCGTCAGGTAGGTCAGACCAATATGTCCGAGCCGCTTCGAGCATCGCATATGTGCCCACAACATTGGTCGTGACGAATTCCGCAGGCCCATCAATCGAACGATCAACATGCGTCTCAGCGGCCAGATGAAAAACGACGTCTGGTTTGACCGACTGAACGATCTCCGTCATGCGCGCAACATCTCGAACATCAGCGTCTATGTGACGGAAACCGGCCTGAGAGCTCAATTCGTCAAGCGTGACCTGATTAGCCGCATAAGTCATGCGGTCCACAGCCACGACTTCGGCGTCGCTTTCCGACAATAGCAGGTGGCAAAGCGCAGATCCGATGAATCCGGCGCCACCCGTCACGACATATCGTTTCATTTAGCAAATCCTGTAATTTCGCAAAAAGGGATTGGGTTGCGACTCCGTATCAGAGCAAACTTCCCGACATGCCCGCAATCGAGATAAAAAAGCGGCGCCCTGTCGGCTTTTGCCAGTCGTTCAATTCCAGACATTACGCCCCTGTCATGGTCGCCCCGGCCCGCCTTCCGGGCTACACCAAGTCCGCTGTCACAGCAACCAATCGGCACATTATTCAGTCGCATTCGTTCACAATCCCTCATGCTGCGACTCCCCGCAGGCATGAGTGTGAAAACATTCGCAGAATTAGTCTGTAACCGCTCGTGACTTGCACCCATTATGGGTTGATCGTATTCGGCCAGCATCAGATCGCAGAACAGGCAGGTTCCTCGTGTCCATCCCCTTCATTGACCTTCAAGCACAGCGCAAGCGCATCGAAGCCGAAATCAATACGGCCATTCAGGGCGTGGTGGAAAGCGGGCGATACGTCCTTGGCCCCGAAGTCTCCGAGTTGGAAAACCAGCTTGCGGCCTGGTGTGGCGCTGCGCATTCCGTCAGCTGCGCCAATGGCACAGACGCCCTCGCGCTCGCGCTGATGGCGTGGGAACTGAAGCCCGGCGACGCCGTTTTCTGCCCATCCTTCACCTTCGTCGCGACGGCTCAAGTCGTGCCTTGGCTTGGTGCTGCGCCGGTCTTCGTCGACATTCTGCCAGAGACCTACAACATGGACCCGGCACATCTGCGCAAGCAGATTGAGGCCGTGAAAGCCGAGGGCAAGCTGACGCCGAAAGTCGTGATCGCCGTCGACCTGTTCGGACAGCCCGCCAACTACCCCGAAATCAAGGCAATCTGCGACGAGTTCGGCCTGAATCTGATCGCTGACACGGCGCAGGGCTATGGCTGTACGCTGAACGGCAAGCACCCGTCCGACTGGGCCGATATTGCCACGACCAGCTTCTTCCCTGCCAAGCCGCTGGGCTGTTACGGCGATGGCGGCGCGATCATCACGAATGACGCCAAACTCGCCGAGCGGATCGAATCCCTGCGCGTCTATGGCAAGGTCACCCCGACCGATGCGGCCGAGCGCAATTTCCATCATGACCCGAAATACCTCTCCCTGCGCGTCGGCATGAACTCCCGCCTCGACACGATCCAGGCCGCAGTCCTGCTGGAGAAACTGAAAATCTTCGCTGACGAGATCGAGAAACGCCAGATCGTGGCAGATCGCTATGCCGCGGGCCTGACCGGCCATGTCAAACGCGTGCCGAGCGTCATTGAGGGCGGCAAGAGTGTCTGGGCGCAATATGTCATCGAGCATGAAAACCGCGACGGCCTTCAGGCGCATCTCTCGGCGCAGGGGATCCCCACCGCCGTCTACTATCCGGTGCCGATCCACGAGCAGGATTTCTGCGCCCGTTTCAAACCCGCGGACGGCACGCTGCCCGTCACGGAAGCAGCGAGCAAACACGTGATTGCGCTGCCGATGCACCCCTATCTGGAAGAGGCGGACCAGACACGCATCGTGGACGCGATCAGGGCTTTCAACGAATAAGCCGTCCGCGAAATCAGAACTCAGTACGGGTAACGCGCACTTCGCGCGTTGCCTTTTGATGTGCGCCATGTTAGCCGCGATACAAACATATAAAGGATCATTGATATGGCTGAAAACTACCGCGTCGCCGATATTTCCCTCGCCGAGTATGGTCGCAAGGAAATTGCCATCGCCGAGACAGAAATGCCGGGTCTGATGGCCGCGCGCGAAGAGTTCGGCCCGTCGCAGCCGCTCAAGGGCGCGAAGATCGCTGGCTCCCTGCACATGACGATCCAGACGGCTGTGCTGATCCAGACGCTCGAAGCCCTCGGCGCCGACGTTCAGTGGGTTTCCTGCAACATCTACTCAACGCAGGATCATGCCGCCGCCGCCATCGCAGCCAATGGCACACCGGTCTTCGCCTATAAGGGTGAAACGCTGGAAGAGTACTGGGAATTCACTGACCGCATGTTCCACTGGCATGACGGCACCGGGGCGAACCTGATCCTCGATGATGGTGGCGATGCCACCATGTACCTGATCCTCGGTGAGCGCGCCGAATCCGATCCGGCCTTCCTCGAAAAGCCAGGCTCGGAGGAGGAAAAGTTCCTCTTCGCCCAGATCAAGAAGCGCCTTGCTGCGTCCCCTGGCTGGTTTGCCAAGACCAAGGCAGCGATCCGCGGCGTGTCGGAAGAAACGACGACCGGCGTGAACCGTCTCTACCAGCTTGAGAAGAAGGGTGAGCTGCCCTTCCCCGCCATCAATGTGAACGACTCCGTCACCAAGTCGAAGTTCGACAACAAGTATGGCTGTAAGGAATCTCTGGTCGACGCGATCCGTCGCGGCACGGATGTGATGATGGCTGGCAAGAAAGCCTTCGTCGCCGGTTATGGCGATGTTGGCAAAGGCTCGGCTGCGTCACTGTCCGGTTCCGGCGCGCGCGTTGCCGTTTCCGAAGTTGACCCGATCTGCGCCCTTCAGGCCGCGATGGACGGCTATGAAGTCCTGACGGTCGATGAAGCCGCACCGAAATTCGACATCTTTGTCACCGCGACTGGCAACAAGGATATCCTGACCGTCGACCATATGCGTGCGATGAAGGACATGGCCATCGTCTGCAACATTGGTCACTTCGACAATGAAATTCAGGTCGAAGGCCTGCGCAATTTCGAATGGACGAACATCAAGCCGCAAGTCGACATGATCACCTTCCCGGATGGCAAGCGGATCATTCTGCTGTCTGAAGGCCGCCTCGTGAACCTCGGCAATGCCACGGGTCACCCTTCCTTCGTGATGTCGGCATCCTTCACCAACCAGACGCTGGCGCAGATCGAACTGCATGTGCGCGGCGAGCAGTATGAGAACAAGGTCTATACGCTGCCCAAGCACCTCGACGAGAAAGTCGCCCTGCTTCATCTCGAAAAGCTTGGCGTTCAGCTGACAGAGCTTTCCGGCGAACAGGCTGACTATATCGGCGTTCAGACGACCGGTCCGTTCAAGCCTGAACACTACCGCTACTAGGGGAAACCTTCTTCCGTGGCACGTCCCTATATCCTCAAATTTGCCTGCCCCGACCGCGTTGGACTGGTCGCAGGGCTGGCAAAACTGATGGAGCGTCATGATTGCTTCATCGCCGCGTCGCGTACATTTGGGGATACGGAAACCAGCCGCTTCTTTGCACGACTGGTCTTCCACGGGACGACCGACGCCCTGTCGGCTGGACTTGAAGATGATTTGGCGGAAATGGCTCACGAGTTGGGTGCGGACTGGTCAGTCCATCCCGAGGGTGAGGCCGTACGGACACTGTTGATGGTGTCGAAATCAGAACATTGCGCAAACACGCTCCTCTACGCGGCGCGGCGGGGTGAGTTGCCAATTGATGTCGTCGGCATCGTCTCCAATAATGAGACGCTCAAGGATGATTTTTCCCACTGGGGCTTACCCTGGTTCCATGTTCCGGTGACAAAGGAAACAAAACCGGACGCTGAGGCTCGACTGTTCAGCATCGTTGAAGACACGCAAGCTGATCTCGTCGTACTCGCCAGGTATATGCAGGTACTGAGTGATGAAGCCTGCCGTCGTCTCGAAAAGCGGTGCATCAATATCCATCACTCCTTCCTGCCGGGATTCAAGGGCGCACGCCCCTATCATCAGGCCCATGCCCGCGGCGTGAAAATGATCGGCGCGACGGCGCACTATGTGACGGCCGATCTGGATGAAGGGCCAATCATTACCCAGCTCACCGAAGCCATCGACCATACGTTCAGCCCGGCTGACATGATCGAGAGCGGACGGCATCTGGAGGGCAACGCCCTGCTTCGCGCGGTCAAGGCTCATGCAGAGCACCGCATCTTCATAAATTCCGGAAAGACGGTCGTTTTTGCCCGGTAAAAGAACACTGATAGAGAGCCAGACATGAAACTTGCCAGCCACGAATTTACCAGCGAGAGCGTTTCCGAAGGCCATCCGGACAAGGTGGCTGACCAGATTTCAGACGCAATTGTCGACCTGTTCCTGTCGCGCGATCCAACAGCGAAAGTCGCCGTCGAGACCCTTACGACCACCAATCGTGTTGTCCTTGCCGGTGAAGTGCGCACCAATAATGGCGCCGTCATCACGCATGACGAAATGAACCAGGCGGCCCGCGATGTGGTCAAACGGATCGGCTATGAGCAGGACGGCTTCCATTGGGAAAACATGGAAATCGCCAATCACGTCCACGGCCAGTCGGTTGAGATCGCGCAAGGTGTCGAAGCTGGACAAGGCCTCTACGCTGAGGAAGGTGCAGGCGACCAGGGCATCATGTTTGGCTATGCCACGAACGAGACCCCGGAACTGATGCCAGCCACACTGGTCTATTCGCACCAGATCCTTCAGCGCCTCGCGCAACTTCGCCATGATGGCACACACCCCGAGCTCGAGCCTGATGCAAAAAGCCAGGTTACGCTGCAGTATGAAGGGTCAAAGCCTGTCGGTGTAAACGCGCTTGTCGTATCCCATCAGCACAAGGATAGCGCCACGCTGGAACAATTGCGTGAAATCGTCCGCCCCGTGATCAAGGACATCCTTCCCGATGGTTGGTTTCCGGACGAAGACAAGTTTTTCGTGAACCCCACCGGACGCTTTGTCATTGGCGGACCTGATGGCGACGCCGGCCTGACCGGCCGCAAGATCATTGTTGACACGTATGGTGGCGCTGCGCCCCATGGCGGCGGTGCATTCTCCGGCAAGGACCCGTCCAAAGTGGACCGGTCGGCCGCGTACGCCACGCGCTACCTTGCCAAGAACATTGTGGCCGCAGGCCTCGCTGATCGCTGCACCATTCAGGTCAGCTATGCGATCGGTGTAGCGCAGCCGCTCTCAATCTATGTGGACACGCATGATACGGGCAATGCAGACGAGGACCGTATCGCTGCGGCGCTGCGCGAATTGTTCGACCTGTCGCCCAAAGGCATTCGCACGCACCTCAAGCTGAATCAGGCGATCTACGGCCCGTCCGCAGCCTACGGGCATTTCGGCCGGACCCCGACCGAGAATGGTGGGTTCAGCTGGGAAAAGACAGACCTTGTAGACGAACTGAAGCGCCTCGCGAACTAGCGCCGCCTCAATACGCGATAGTGATTTTGTCAATGAATGCCACGGTCTTGCCGTGGCATTCTATTTTGACTCGCTGGGGCAACGGCTTCCGCGACTGCTGGTAAGCTGCCGTTCCGGGAACGGACGGCCCACCTTCCGTGAGGTTGAGGATCAGCAAGCCCTCACCCTCAGTCGGAACAGAGCCAAGCCGCCAGGACTGCTCATCCGCAACACGGACAACAACGTGCAATTTGCCCCCGGACTGACCCGGGCCCGGCATGCGATTGATCCATGCCGACGTGTCCGTGATTTCCGGGCACGCGGTTTCGCCAAACGGCAACCAGGCGCATCCGGTCAGGATGAACCCACTCGCGACTGCCAGCAATGACCTGCGGCCTACCATGGGGTCGACAGCCGCATCCACAGCGCCTCCTGGTCTTCGGCACCGCTGATATGGTTGGGCGACGTGGAGACCACAGCTGCAGCCTCGCCAGACCATGTATCGGTCAGTCCGAATGTGTAGCGCGTTTCAAAATCGATTTGCCGACCGCTGGGGGTCAATTCAGCCTGCACCAGATCCCGGATCAATTGACTGTTCATATCCACACCAATCGGCGCATCGAGGTTCAAGAAACCTGTCTCGGCTCGCCGCGGCTGCGCCATGATGAAGTGCAACCGCCCCTCACCCAGTGATCGGTCTGCGCCCACCGACCAGCGGCTCGTCCAGATGCCTTCCACATCAACACCTGGCAGGTCGACGCTCGCCATTTCCATTCCTGAAGACAGGACCCAGTCGGAACCGGCGAACCATGCTCCCTCCAGCGAATATGCCGTCATCTCGGTCTGGTCTTGCGCGCCGAAGCGCTCCTGCAGTGTTCCACCAAGCGCCGTATCTTCATCCGAAATGAAGGATGCGCCCGCACGAACTGACCAATCCTGGGCATCGCGGCCGAACATGAAGCCGGACTGACTGCGACCGCCCTGCTCGGCAGAGAATATGTCCATGACGAGGTCATCCGTCACGGCATGACTGAATTTCGCCCATGCGCCGCCGGTCGAAAAAGCGTTCCCGACACCGGGTTCGTTGAGCAGGGAGATATCTGGCGCCAGATGCGTCAATGATCCACCTCGTCCCAATTCCACCTGGCTCTCGCCGAAACTGTAGCGCATCTGGAATGTTGATTGCGGGTCTTCCTGATAAGGGGCGGTCGGATCATCCTGCAACCGCGCCTGGGACCAGCTGAACGACATGTTTCCAGCATTAACGGCATAGGATTCGCCCGCCGCCCAATCAGCGCGGGTTTCAAAATTCACCAGGCGTGAGCCGAGCGCATCTGACGGCAGGGTCGCAGCAATGGCATCGGCATTCAGGCGGAAACCGCGTTGGTACTGGTCCTGAAAGACGAGGCTGTTGAACGCGCCGGAATTGGTGGCCCAATCCCCAAACGCGCCACCGCTGGGCGCAAGCGCGTCGGTAAAGCTGACTTTCTCGATACCGAAGTCCAGATTCTGCTGGCCTTGTGGTCGGAATGCTTCTTCGAGGTTCAGGAGGCCCACACCGGAAACGCTGTCAGTACCAGCACCCGCGACCTCGCCCGTGATCAGGTCGGGCGATGTGTCTACATAGTCTGTCGCGGTATCCAGCAGGATCTGGAGAGCGACTTCAGGTTGGGACTGCAAGTTCGGGAACGCGTCCAGCAAGAGCGCCAATGCGCCCGCAACATAAGGTGCTGCAAATGATGTCCCCGAAATGCGATAATAGTCTCCATCACTGTCGGCATCATTCGTCGGGTCGCCGGGGAATGCGACATCATCGTCCGGGCCAGTCGAGATTACGTCCTCACCGGGTGCGAGCAGGTAGAAGTTCTGCGCCGCACTGCCTGCCCTGTTCGAGAAGTCCGACAGTATGCCATTCGGGTCGACCGCGCCCACGGCGACAACCCGCCCGAGTGAAGATGTTTCGCCTGCGATATAGGCAGGCTCGGTTGGGCGTTCCCCGACCGCCTCGGTGTCATTGCCATCTTCATCTGTCCCTGCCGGTTCAGCTTCATTGCCGGCCGAGATGACGACCAGCACACCCGCCGCGGCCGCAGCGCGGACGGCGTTCTCCAGTCGCGGATCATTGTCGATCTCGCCACCGAGAGACATGTTGATGATCGAAGCCCCCTGAGCCACGGCGTATTCAATCGCACGGACCAGCGTATCGTCGTTGTAGACGCAACCTTCATCTTCCCCGGTGCGCGCACAGCTGCCGGGCGAGTCAGCCCGGATATCGATTATGGAAGCCTCATACGCGGCGCCTTGAATGCCGTTCGGCGTGTTATCGTCCAACACGCTGCTGAAATCGTCCTGCCGACGCGCAGCGATGACGCCCGTAACCAGTGTGCCGTGGCCTTCGGTGTCGGTATCGCCATCCTGACGAGTGATGGTGACCCGGTCTCCAGCAGCGTTGAAGCCAGCACAGGCAGTGTCCGCACAGACATCGAACATCTGCACAACAGCCCCTTGGAGATCGGGATGATCAGAATCAGTCCCCGTATCGATGACCGCCACAGTCTGACCCTGGCCTGTCGCGCCAAGTGCATAGGCTGCTGACGCACCGATAATGGGCAGGCCTACTGTGGCATTGTACTCGCGCGTTTCGAACTGTTCCCGCTCTGCGATTGTGTCAGGAAACGGATTCGAGGGCGGCGGCGGTGGAGGCGGCGGCGGTGGAGGGGGCATCGGCGTGACAGCAGAACTGCCGCCGCCTCCTCCGCCGCCTGCGCAGGCCCCCAGCACAATGGCCGACGCACCCAGCATGGCAGCCGCCAGCATGGACCGCGGAATGGGCTTCACCGATTTTATGTTGCGATACCGGATCATAAAGATTCCTCCCATAGCGGCATCCAACTCGTCCTGCGGCCGGTGCCTTCCAAGCAATATTCCACCCCAAAGATAACCAAGGGGCAAACACTTCACTCAGCTTGTCAGGAAAATTCGACACGTTCTTGCGAGAAGTAGAACAGCGAGCGCGTCTCCTCATCAATTGTGTCATTGTGCGCTTCCAGCAATTTGTGCATGGCGTTTTTGCGATCCTTGAGCGCGTGATCGAAATCACCCTCAATCATGCGGTCAACACCGGTCCGAACCATCGCATCGCGCACTTCCATATACAGCGTCAGAGATCCGCCGAGAAACATGGACTCATAGGCAATCTTGCTGGCGATTTTGTCATGGATGTCAGAATACTGGAATTGCCGCTCCATCACCGATTTGCGCTTGCAGATGAAATCAATCTCGTGCCGGTGCTCTGGATGACGCAAGTAGAAATTCTTCAGCGCGGTCATCTCCGTGTCGATCCGGGCCTGCACATCTTCCGGCAGGGATTCACTGAGAATGATGATGATATCGATATCCGAGCCCTTCACCATCTCCCCGCTCGCGACGTGTTCCCGTGGCTCATTGTGCGCGAGATAGTAGGCGAGATCGCCCGCGATAAATGCGCAGAGTTGGCTGCGAATGTCGCGTCCCAGAGTGACGAATACCTGCTTCATCACGGCTTGGGCCACCGACAGCTTTTCGCGGCTGATCTCCCGATGCATGTTCGACAGGGTGCCCTGCCGCTCGATCATCTTGTCGCGTTGGCCCGGCAAGCCGAACAAGGTGAAGGACAGGAAATCTCGCAGGATCGAAGGGCTCAGCCGCACCTGATCGTCGCGCGTGATATCAAATCGCAAATAGTAGCTGGCGAAATGGGACACGTGCAGCTTGCGGCTCTGATAGCAGGCTTGCCACAAGGCCAGATGTGGAACGCCATAAAGATCGTCAGCCAGTTCCTTGCCGAGCCGAGGTCCCTTCTCCGCCAGGACCGTCTCGATCCGGGCTTCAATTTCTTTCAAATCATAGGTCGGCACGCACGAATCTCCCACATCCTGCATCAGTAAGGCAGGCCAGGAAGACGCTGTCCAGCAAGGTCAGGTGGTCACGATCCGTATTTGATACGATCAGGCGCGTCTCATCACTCAACGGTGACTGACTTGGCGAGGTTGCGCGGCTGGTCGACATCAGTCCCTTTGGCAACAGCCACATGATAGGCCAGCAATTGCAACGGCACTGCGGCCAGCACTGGCAGGCTGATATCATCACCATCCGGCAAGCAAATCACATGATCAGCCCGGTTACCCGCAGCTTTGATGCCGGCTGCATCCGAAATGAGGATGACACGCGCGCCACGTGCGCGGATTTCCTCGACATTTGAAATGGTCTTCTCGAACAGCTCGTCTTTTGGCGCGATCACAACGACCGGAAGGTCTTTTTCGATCAGCGCGATGGGGCCATGCTTCAACTCGCCGGCGGCATAGCCTTCGGCGTGAATATAGGACACTTCCTTCAGCTTGAGTGCACCTTCCAACGCCAGCGGGTAGTACCGTCCGCGACCGAGGAACAAGACATCCCGGCAAGGGGCCAACGTCTTTGCGATCTCGCGGATATCATCTTGTGCCTCAAGTGCCTCGGTCACCTTGCGTGGCAACGCCATCAGACTTTTGACCGCCATTACCTCATCACCAGGCAAAAGATGCCCCCGAGCCTTGGCTGCATTAAGGGCGAGCACAGCCAGAACAGACAATTGCGCGGTGAAAGCCTTCGTGGAGGCTACGCCAATCTCTGGCCCGGCATAGGTCGGCACGATCGCCGCCGCCTCTCGGGCGATCGAGCTTTCGGGTACGTTGACCACAGCCACGGCCGGGGTGCCATTTTGACGGCAATAGCGCAGGGCTGCCAGCGTGTCGGCTGTCTCTCCGGATTGGCTGACAAACATTGCTGGACCGGTCTGAGGCAGCACAGGTTCACGATAGCGGAATTCAGATGCGATATCGGTCTCGAACGCCAGTTTGGCTTTCTGTTCAAACCAGTATTTCGCTGTGTGGGCGGCATAATACGCTGTGCCACAGGCAATCGCCACAGCCCGATCAGCCTTGGCGAACATCGTATCGGCCACGTCGCCCAGATTGAGCGTCTGCGTTGCCTGGTCGATATAGGGCAGGATCGAGCGCGCGAGAGATTCCGGTTGTTCGTGAATTTCCTTCAGCATGAAATGATCATACTCGCCGCGCTCAATCAGGCCTTCGTTCACAGCGGATTTCACGCGGGGACGGTTTACGCGGTCACCATTTGCATTGCGCACATCATGGCTGGTGGGCGTCAGTACGACCCAATCGCCCTCTTCCAGATAAGTGACATCGCGCGTGAGGGGAGCCAGCGCGATAGCGTCTGAGCCAAGGAACATTTCGCCTTGCCCGTATCCGAGGACCAGCGGGCTGCCCTTGCGCGCGCCCATCAGCAAGTCTGTCTTGCCGGAAAAGATGGCAGCGATGGCGAAAGCGCCCGACAGGTTTTTCAGCGCGGCTTCGAATGCATCAACCGCGTCCATGCCTTCGGCCATGTTCTGGTCGATCAGCTGTGCGATGACTTCGCTGTCTGTCTCAGACTCGAATGTTCGGCCCCGCGCCTGCAAGTCTTTACGCAACTCGCGGAAATTCTCGATGATGCCATTGTGCACAATCGCGACCTTGCCTGACACATGGGGATGAGCATTGGTCTCGTTCGGCTTGCCATGCGTGGCCCAGCGCGTATGGGCGATGCCAGTCGGGCCATCAACCGGCGCGTCGGCCATGAGGGCTTCCAGATTGACGATCTTGCCCCTGGCGCGGCGGCGCTCAATTGCATCTCCCGCCAGCACAGCTATGCCGGCGCTGTCATAGCCACGATACTCCAAACGCTTCAGGCCGTCGACGAGACGCCCGGCAACGGTTTCTGTACCTGTGATCGCAACAATTCCGCACATACTCTACCTCCATTCGGGTAAAGCGTATTTAGACCGCCTGAATCCGCCAGGATAATGACACTTTGTGTAGGAATGCGACAACAGACAGGCAAAACCGTCTCATGGTGGGCATATTGCATGCTTTAGCTCTGCTGAACGATCAAATTATGGATGTCACACACATTCGGGTCTATCGCCCACGCAAGCCCGCTATATCTGGGATATCAAGAACTTACATATACTGATGATGCTTGAAGGACTGTACGCGTTTTGAAAAACCTCACCCACCTCGACAGGCTGGAGGCTGAAAGCCTGCACATCATCCGCGAAGTGGCCGCCGAGTGCGAAAATCCGGTCATGCTCTATTCCGTTGGCAAGGATTCGGCGGTGATGCTTCACCTTGCGATGAAGGCGTTCTATCCATCGCGCCCTCCCTTCCCATTGATGCACGTCGATACAACCTGGAAATTCCGGGAAATGATCGAGTTTCGCGACCGGAAAGCCAAGGAGTTGGGCTTCGATCTTCTGGTGCATGTGAACGAAGATGGCGTCCGCGACGGCGTCGGGCCGTTCAGTCACGGATCAGCCGTGCACACAGATGTGATGAAAACGCTCGCCCTCAAGCAGGCGCTTGACAAGTACAAGTTCGATGCAGCCTTTGGCGGCGCCCGACGCGACGAAGAAAAATCCCGCGCCAAGGAACGCATTTTCTCCTTCCGCTCAGCCGAGCACCGGTGGGACCCGAAGCGCCAGCGGCCAGAGCCGTGGAACGTTTACAATACACGTATCAATCAGGGCGAAAGCGTTCGAGTCTTCCCGCTGTCCAACTGGACCGAACTGGACATCTGGCAGTATATCCGCCGCGAAAACATCGAGATTGTCCCGCTCTACTTTGCTGCCCCGCGCCCCGTCGTGAACTGGAATGGTGTGGACATCATGGTTGATGATGACCGAATGCCAGAAGAATTGCGCAGCACGGCGGTCACCAAATCCGTCCGCTTCCGTACACTTGGCTGCTACCCGCTGACCGGCGCGGTCGAAAGCACAGCTGCCACGCTCGAAGACATTATCCAGGAAATGCTCCTGACCACCACATCCGAACGCCAGGGCCGCGTCATTGACGCCGACCAGTCCGGATCCATGGAAAAGAAAAAACAGGAAGGCTATTTCTGATGCGCCTCAATGACGACCTGATTGAATCAGATATCGCCGCCTATCTGGAGAAGCATGAGCATAAATCCCTGCTTCGCTTCATCACCTGTGGATCCGTGGACGACGGAAAGTCGACCCTGATCGGCCGCTTGCTCTATGACGCAAAGATGATCTTCGAGGACCAGCTGGCATCGCTCGAAAGCGACTCCAAGAAAGTGGGAACTCAGGGTGAGAATATCGACTTTGCCCTGCTCGTTGACGGACTGACCGCTGAACGGGAGCAAGGCATCACGATCGATGTGGCCTATCGCTTTTTCGCCACCGACAAGCGCAAGTTCATCGTCGCCGATACGCCAGGACATGAGCAGTATACGCGCAATATGGCGACCGGCGCATCAACCGCAGATGTCGCCATTCTGATGGTGGATGCGCGCAAGGGCATCTTGACGCAAACACGGCGCCACAGCTTCATCACATCCCTGCTGGGCATCCGCAAAGTCGTGCTGGCCATCAACAAGATGGACCTGATCAATTACAGTCAACAGGCCTATGACGACATCGTAGACGATTTCTACGCCTTCGCAGACGAGTTGGCGACGGATTTGGAAATCCAGCCAATCCCGATGTCTGCCCTCGAGGGCGTGAATATTACAAGCAAATCGAATGAAACAGACTGGTATGATGGCCCCAGCCTGATGGATTATCTGGAGACCGTGCCGGTTGGTGATCGCCGCCTGAACACGCCTTTCCGTATGCCTGTCCAATGGGTCAATCGACCCAACCTCGACTTCCGGGGTTTCTCCGGACAGATTGCTGCGGGCTCGATCCAACCTGGTGACCGCGTCAAATCCATGCCGTCCGGGAAGCAGTCCACCGTCCAGAGAATTGTCACGGCGACGGGTGACCTTGAGCAGGCAATCGCCGGACAATCCGTTACAATCACGCTGGACGATGAAATCGACTGTTCGCGCGGCGACGTTCTCGTTTCAGCCGAAGACCCTTCCGAAGTGTCTGACCAATTTCAGGCTCGCCTGCTTTGGATGAGCGAAACGCCACTCCTGCCCGGTCGCCGCTACCTGCTGAAGATGGGGGCGAAGACTGTCACGGCCACGGTCAACGCGCCGAAATATGGCATTGATGTCAATACACTGAACGATGTTCCCGCGAAGACGCTGGAGCTTAACCAGATTGGCGTTACAACCCTGTCGCTCGACCAAGCCATTCCCTATGATCCGTATGATGTCAATCGGGAGATGGGCGGCTTCATTCTGATCGACCGAATGACGAATGACACGGTTGGTCTCGGCCTTGTTGATTTCGCACTCCGCCGTGCATCAAACATTCACTGGCAAGCCATGGATGTTGATCGGTCTGCCCTGGCGGAGCAGAAAGGCCAGAAGCCAGCCGTGCTCTGGTTTACCGGCCTGTCAGGATCCGGCAAGTCGACCATCGCCAACGCCCTGCAGAAACTGTTGTTTGCCCAAGGCAAGCACACTTTCACGCTGGACGGGGACAATGTCCGTCACGGCCTGAACCGCGATCTCGGTTTTACCGATGCGGACCGCGTCGAGAATATTCGACGCGTCGCCAATGTCGCCCGCCTGATGTCCGACGCCGGATTGATCACGCTGGTCTCGTTCATCTCGCCGTTCCGGTCAGAGCGACAAATGGCGCGCAATCTGATGGCTGATGGCGAATTTATTGAAGTCTATGTCGACACGCCACTCAGCGTCGCGGAGGACCGGGATGTGAAGGGCCTCTACAAGAAAGCCCGCGCTGGAGAGATCAAGAACTTCACCGGCATCGATAGCCCGTACGAGCCACCTCAGGCGCCCGAACTGCGCATCGACACAGTGAACAATTCTCCGGAAGAAGCCGCCGAAGTCATTCTTGGCTTCATGCGCGAAAAGGGCCTGCTGAACGGCGAGTGACCCAGCATTGAAGGCGCCGTGCCCACCTGACCGGGCACGGCGCCGATCATCGCCTCCTTCCCCAACGTACCGGCTCGCCTTGCCGAATTTCGCACGCTAGGTGTCGTTTCACACAACGATAAGGGAGCGTGTCATGGCAAAAGGCGATCTGCCGGTTCTGGTTGGCGTGGGACAAAGCCTCAGCCAGTGGGATGGAACAAGCGGAGCAGACGGTGCGCCGTCGCCCCTGTCGCTCATGGTCGACGCGTCCAGGGCAGCCCTCTCTGACAGTGGTGCAGACCTCTCCAAGGCCATCGACACGATTGCGGTTGTTCGCATCTTTGAAGATTCAGTCGGTGGCGCACCGCACCCGCACGGCCATAACACCAACCTTCCCGGCACGCTGGCGCGCGATATTGGCGCTGCACCCGATACGCTGATCTATGAAACCGTTGGCGGTCAGAGCCCACAGGCCCTTGTCAATGAGATGGCCGCGCGCATCCATGCGGGCGATGCTGACTGCGTGCTGATCTCCGGTTCCGAGGCCAATCGGGCCTCGAAGGGCGCGCGCCGGAACAATGTGGAAATTAACTGGGCCGACGGCGCTGATGTGGATTACGAAGATCGCGGCATGGGTCCGATGATGCTGTCGCGCGAAGAAATCAAGCATGGCATCGTCGCGCCAGCTTATTTCTATGGCCTGTTCGAAAACGCCATCGCCGCCCGCGAAGGCCATTCACGCAGCCAGCACCGCAAGGCCATGGCCGAACTCTTCCAGCCCTTCTCTGTTGTTGCTGCAAAGAACCCGTATTCTCAATTCCCGGAGGAACGCTCGGTTGAGTTTCTTTCGACACCGTCCAAGGCGAACTACGAATATGCTGATCCGTTCCTGAAATGGTTCATCGCCCAGGACGCTGTGAACCAGGGCGCTGCTGCGATCCTGATGAGCAGCTCCAAAGCCGACGCATTGGGTGTTCCGGAAGACAAGCGTGTCTATCTTCACGGTGCAGGCGAAGCGGCCGACGATCTGATCTCGCTGCGCCCGAGACTCGACGGCTCATGGGCAATGCAGACCGCCATAGATCGCGCATTGGATCAGGCCGCGAAAGCAACAGGCGATATCAAGCATCTGGATCTCTATTCCTGCTTTCCATGCGCCGTGTTCTCTTCAACTGCCGCGCTGGGCATCGACTGGAAGAATGATCCGCGCCCACTCACCCTAACGGGTGGCCTGCCCTTTTTTGGTGGACCCGGAAACAATTATTCCCTGCACGGTATCGCGGAAATGGTGTCGACCCTTCGCGCAGATCCCGGCAGCTATGGCCTTGTGCTCGCCAATGGTGGCTGGATGACAAAGGAAGCGGTCGGGATCTACTCGACACAGAAGCCGACCCGTTTCGCACCCGCAGAATCCTATGCAACACCAACCGAACAAGTCACGCTTTGTGGCGAGGATTGCGAGGGAACGCTGGAAACCTTCACGGTCACGCATGGCAAGGAAGGACCGAACAAAGGCATCGCGTTCGTACGCCTCGAGGATGGGCGCCGGGCACTTGCCGTCGCATCCCCCGCTGCGCTCGCGACGTTACGTGAAGATGCCTCGCCCGTCGGCCGCAAGGTTGCCGTCAGCGTGGATACTGAAAAGGAGCGTGGCACGTTCAGTTTCATCTGACCGAGCCGCTTGCCCCGCCCCCCGGTTTCGACCAATCTCCGGCGCATGACGAAACATTTCAAGACATTCGGCGTCATTGGCGGCGGCGCATGGGGCACAGCGATTGCCCAGATGCTGACCCGTGAGGCCCAGGACGTGCTGATCTGGTGCCGCGAAGCAGAGGTGGCCGAAGCCATCAATACGCGCCATGAGAATACGGTCTTCCTGCCGGGCGTACCTTTGAACCCCGCGCTCAAGGCGACATCGGACCTCGCAGACCTGCACCTGATGGACGCGCTCTTTTCTGTCGCCCCTGCCCAGCACACACGGGCAACCTTGCAGGCACTGAAAGAGCATATCCGCCCCGGCACACCAGTTGTCCTCTGCTCCAAAGGCATCGAACTGAAGACAGGCGAATTCATGACGCAGGTGCTGGCCGACGAGCTGCCCGAAGCGGTTCCGGCTGTCATGTCCGGCCCGAGCTTCGCCATCGATGTGGCCAAGGGCCTGCCGACGGCTGTGACCTTTGCCATCGAAAATGAAACCCTTGGCGCCGAACTGATCGCCGCTGTTGCGACCCCGAATTTCCGCCCTTACCTCGCGCATGACCTGTTAGGTGCAGAGATCGGCGGCGCGGTGAAGAATGTGCTCGCCATTGCGTGTGGTATCGCACTCGGCAAGGGCCTGGGCCGCTCTGCCCATGCAGCGCTCATTGCCCGCGGCAGCGCGGAAATGACCCGGCTCGCTCTTGCCCTGGGCGCCGAGCGCGAAACCCTTTCCGGCCTGTCAGGGCTGGGCGACCTCGTCCTGACCTGTTCTTCCGAGACGAGCCGCAACATGAGCTGCGGACTGGCGTTGGGCAAAGGTGAGCCCCTTGAAGACATCATGGGCGCGCGAAACGCCGTGACCGAAGGCGTCGCAACCGCGCCGGTTCTGAAACGGATTGCTGCAGAACGCGGCGTCGACATGCCGATCTGTGATGCAGTTGCGGATGTGATTGAAGGCGCAATCAGCGTCGATGAAGCAATCCAACGCCTGCTGATGCGTCCGAACAAGGTTGAAACAGTCTAGGACGGGTTTACCGACATCAAGCCCGTCACACCGGGGTTTTCACCAGTTCGAAATGAGACCGGACGGTGGGTTTGTCGTCCGGAGAAACCGCGACACCGGTCTTGATCAGCTCGATCATATGACCAAGCACAGACATGGCCGCGGCTGGATGCAAGCGCTTGTCGACTTCGGCGTACATCACCTTGACCATTTCAGGGATCGAGGACTGACCCGCCCGAAGCTGGTCAAGAATGGCAGCTTCGCGAGCCCGGCGGTGGTTGGCGTATTCCGTGATGAAATGGTCGACGAATTCGCGGCCACGCACCGGATCGCCATGGGTCGGCCAAAGCGTGTCGAATTTCCTGGATTGAATCTTGTCGAGGCTGCGCATGTAATCGCCCATGTCCCCATCCGGCGGCGCGACAACAGTCGTGGACCAGCCCATGATGTGATCACCCGACAGACACGCATTCTCTTCGCGCAAGCCGAAGCAGAGATGGTTGCAAGTGTGACCCGGCGTCTCAATCACATCGAGTGTCCAGCCGGGGCCCGAAATCACGTCGCCATCGCCAACTTTGACATCCGGCATGAAGCCAAGGTCGTCTGCACTGCCAAGCTCGCCCTTGGCGGTCGGTACGCCGCAATTTTTCGCGTAAGTCTTGCAACCCGCCCACTGCGCCAAAGGCGTCGCCAGGGGGGAATGGTCGGAATGGCCATGAGTGACCAGAACGTGGGTGACCGTCTCCCCCTCCAGCGCCCGCTTTAGGGCTTCGAAATGCTCAGCATCTTCCGGGCCGGGATCAATGACAGCCACTTCTCCATGACCGATGATGTAGACGCCGGTGCCAACATAGGTGAACGGCCCGGGATTGTTCGCGATTACGCGGCGAATGAGCGGGGAAACCTGCTCTACGATGCCGTATTCAAACTCGATTTCGCGAACGTAGGGAATAGCCATATTATTCTAGTCTCTTGCAGCGATCCTGGCTTGCCGGAGCGATCAGCGCTTCTTCGAAGCAAAGGCGACGGCAAAGGCCTGCGCCATGCGACGTGTAGCCCTCAGCTTGGCGCCAAGCTTCAGCGCCACGGGCGGGCCCATATCCGTCTTGTTTGCATCGACGATGTAGATTCGTCCGGATGAACGGTCACGTAGGACGTCAACGCCGCCCCAGTCCAGTCCGATCGATGCAGCAAACCGCTCAATCACGGCAATTTCATCGCTCGTGTAGCAATTGCGAGGCTCGTCGAGCAAAACCTGAACATTCTCGTTCAGGAAACGGCGCTCCAAGGGCCGACGCTTGCGGAACACGATGACGGGTGAGCCGGCCACGATGCAACAGCGCAGATCCTCGACCAGACCGCCTTCGATCTCATTGTCGACGAGGCGCTGATAGGTCTTGCCCGGCAGGGGCGTATCCAGCGGACCTTCCAGAATCCGGCCATCATGCGCGGCATTCAATTCAGACTTCTCGACCATGCGGCCCTGATGGGTCGTTGGGTCAACCGAGAGAGAATATCCCGCAGCCTCACCGAAAGCGGCTGCGACGGTCGATTTTGAAATATCATCACAGGTGAAATTGACCAGTTTCGCCCCATCACGAACCATCGGGACCGTATTGTCGGTTTCGGTGGAGTCATCAAACTGCATGACAATGTCAGCGGTTGCGACGTCATCAATCAATTTGGCACCTGACACATGTGTCACGGGCCAGATGAAATACCATGGGCGTGGCTTGTCAGGATAGAATGCAATCGTGGGGCGCTTGTGTCCGGTGACCCGGCGCCAGGTGCGCCATGTCTGCGCAAAGAAATAGAAGCAGAACCAGGTGAAGATGTCGTGCGCCAGCGAAAATGTGAGCGGAACGCGGTGCCCGGTCTTCTTCACCAGCATGGCGCCGTCATCGTATTTGAAATCGGTGATCCACAGACGATCGCTCATCCATTCCACTCCTCTTGCGCATACAGCCTCATGGCCAGCGCCTCCCTGTCTTGGCCTTCGCATGACCGGTCATCACTGACAACACACATAATGCGGCGCAAGTGTGACCACTTGCTCACAACATCTGTGAGCAGGATGGTCACAGCAGCGATTGCAGGCTCGACAGATCATAGCCCGCATCTGCGGCAGCATCGACGATTTCCTGACCTGTACCCTGCCCGGCATGAGTCAGGGCCCATGCCGTTATGCATCGTGTCCCGGTGCGGCAATACGCCAACACCGGCTGAGGCGCTTCGTTCAGGATATTGCTCATCCGCTCGACGACTTCTGGGGTGGGGGCGCCTGAGAAAGGAAGTGCCACAAAGGCCAAACCCAGGGATTCGGCTTTGGCACGAATCGCGCCCATACGGGGCTGGTCTACGCCGCCTTCGCCATCTGGGCGGTTCGCAACAATGGTTTTGAAGCCTGCAGCCTGAATTTGGGCAACATCCTCCTCGTTAATCTGGGGGGCGACAGCAAAAGCTTCCGTAACGCGGCGAATATCGGCCATATTTTAGTGTCCCTGCCTGAGTCTGCGGTCTTGATCGGCTGTCGCTACAAGCTAAGGATTGCGGATCGTTATGCCAAGCGTCGGTGACGGCGGCATGATCAAATTCCTATTACCAGCAGCGGAATAACTTAAGTACGTGTCCTCATTTCAACGTGTCATCAGCCGAATTCCGTGGGCCTATACGTTCAGGCGTCTGCTAATTGCAATCCCCACAATGCTTGCCATCGTAACGATGGCTTTCCTGATGATGCGCGCCGCTCCGGGTGGTCCGTTCGATGGTGAGCGGAAACTGCCGCCTGCGACCGAAGCTGCCATTGCAGCCAAGTTCGGTTTCGACAAACCGCTTCACGAACAATATCTGAGCTATGTTGGCGGCGTTGTCACCGGCGATTTCGGACCGTCCTACAAAACGCTTGGCAAGAGCGTGAACGACTTGATTGCAGACGGCCTGCCCATCTCCCTCACCATCGGGTTTCTCTCCATGGGTCTGGGCATAGCGGTGGGCACATTGCTGGGTGTTTTTGCGGGACTCAGACAAAATTCGGCGGCGGATTACAGCGTCATGGGGATCGCCATGGCAGGCATTTCGATCCCCACTTTTGTTACCGGCCCGATCCTGATCCTGATCTTTGCCCTTGGTGCCGGCATCTTCGCGGTTGGCGGTCTCGGAACCTATCCGAATATCGGGATGAACTGGCACAATATGACCTTGCCCGTAATCACGCTGGCCCTGCCACAGATTGCGATCATCTCCCGCCTCATGCGCGCCTCGATCATCGAGACAATGCGTTCCAACCATATCCGCACGGCGCGTTCCAAAGGCCTGACCGAACGCCAGGTGATTGCGCGTCACGCCCTGCCATCGGCCTTGCTGCCACTGATCTCGTATGCCGGCCCCGCAATGGCACGCGTCATGACCGGGTCAGTGGTGATCGAAAAGATTTTCGGCCTGCCCGGCCTCGGCTCATATTTTGTCGATGGTGCCCTGAACCGTGACTACACGCTCGTGATGGGCGCAATCATTGTCTATGCGGGCCTGATCGTACTGCTCAATCTTGTAGCAGACATTCTCTACGCCCTGCTTGATCCGAAAGTGAAGTACGATTGATGACGGATCTTGATCCTCTCCTCGACCCGACTGGTCGCATCGAACCGGTTCAGAATGCCATTATTGGGGGACGCTCGCTCTGGGAAGATGCCCGGGCGCGCCTGTTCCGCAACCGCGCCGCCGTCGTCTCCATGTGGATTCTCGGCTTCCTCATTCTGTTTGCAGTCGTCGGGCCATTTGTCTGGGTCCACAAATACAGCACCATTTCTGACCTGCGCACCATTGCGCCGACGCTGGAAGGCCTGCATCCGCTCGGAACCGACCTGCAGGGACGAGACCTGCTTGCGCGCCTGATGATCGGCCTGCGTATCTCGCTCATGGTCGGCATTGTCGCCACGGCTGTCAGCCTCGTGATCGGCGTCAGTTGGGGTGCGACGGCAGGTTATCTCGGTGGTCGCGTCGACAATTTCATGATGCGCATTGTCGACGTACTCTACGCTCTGCCCTTCATCTTCTTCGTGATCCTGTTGCTGACGGTGTTTGAGCGCAACATTGTGCTGATCTTTGCAGCCATCGGCGCGATCGAGTGGCTGACAATGGCGCGGATCGTGCGCGGCCAGACACTGGCCATCAAGGGCAAGGAGTTCATCGAAGCGGCGCGCGCGTCTGGGGTCAGCCGCAAGGACATCATTGTGCGCCACATCCTGCCGAACGTGATCGGCCCGGTCGCCGTCTATGTCACGCTGACCATCCCGGTGGTGATCCTCGCCGAAAGCTTCCTGTCCTTCCTCGGCCTCGGTGTGAACGAGCCCCTTACCTCACTTGGCGTGCTGATTTCGGATGGCGCACACCGGATGGAAGAAAAGCCCTGGATGCTGCTGGCACCCGCCGTCACGATGGCAGTCACCTTGTTGTGCCTCAACTTTATCGGTGACGGCCTGCGCGATGCGCTGGATCCGAAAGACCGCTAGACAGTATTCACCTGGCACCTGGACAGACTGGACCAAATGTCCGTCACACAGGGAAAATCTTGGTGTTCAGGGTGGCCTTTGCTGGTGCGCTGAGGCAAGAGATTCGCGGGTAATTTGAAAGAGCAAACGATGGCAAAATCGATGACAAGCATCGTTCCGGTACTAGTGTGCGGCGGAGCGGGCACGCGGCTCTGGCCGCTATCGCGAAAGAGCTATCCAAAGCAATTTGTTCCCCTGATCGGCGATACATCCCTGTTCCAGGCATCCGCGCTGAGATTGACCGGAGGCGCCTTCACGCCGCCGCTTGTCCTCACCAATGCGGATTTCCGGTTCATCGTGCAAGAACAGCTCACCGACATCGAAATCGATGACGCTTCCATCATGATCGAGCCAGACGCGCGCAACACAGCCCCGGCAATCCTGGCTGCAGCGCTGCATCTGCAAAAGACCCAACCAGATGCCCTTATGCTGATCGCACCATCTGACCATGTCATCCCGGACAGTGATGCATTTCTGGAGTCAATCAATGCGGCCGTCGATGCGGCCCAAAAAGGCCAGCTCGTCACGTTCGGAATCCAGCCCACACATCCCGAAACCGGATACGGATATCTGGAGCTCAGCAAGCCGGTGGAAGACAACAGTCTGTCCCCCATCAAGTTGAAGCGTTTCGTGGAGAAGCCCTCTGCGACCAATGCCCTTAAAATGGTGAATAGTGGTGACTACCTCTGGAACGCAGGGATCTTCCTGTTCAGCGTCAAAAGCATTGTCGAAGCTTTCCAGAAACATGAACCGGGCATGGTTGAATGCGTGAGCAAGTCTGTCGATGACCTGCAGATGGATCTCGGCTTTATGAGGCTCGATCCGGAGAGCTGGAACCGGGCCCAGTCGATCTCGATCGACTATGCAGTCATGGAACGCACCGAAAATCTTAGCGTCGTGCCATTTTCGGGCGGATGGTCAGACCTTGGCGGCTGGGACGCCGTATTGCGCGAAACCGGGCCGGACAAGCATGGGGTTTCGACCAGCGGACATGTCACGGTCATGGATTGCCAAGACTCCCTGATCAGGTCCGAAGACAATGGACTGGAAGTCGTCGGTATCGGTCTGAAGAACATCATAGCCGTTGCCATGCCGGATGCGGTGCTGATCGCGGATGCGTCCCGCGCACAGGACGTAAAACTGGCCGTTACCGAGCTCAAGGCCAAACAGGCACGCCAGGCCGAGCAATTTCCGCGGGACTATCGCCCCTGGGGCTGGTTTGAGTCCATTGCGATGGGCGAACGTTTTCAGGTCAAGCGCATCCAGGTAAAGCCGGGCCAGTCGCTGTCCCTTCAATCGCACCATCATCGCGCCGAGCACTGGATTGTCGTATCCGGAACAGCCAAGGTCACGATCAATGAGGACGTCAAGCTCGTCACCGAAAACCAGTCCGTATACATCCCTGTAGGATCCGTTCACCGGCTGGAAAATCCGGGGAAATTGCCCGTCGTCCTCATCGAGGTTCAAACTGGCAGCTATCTCGGTGAGGATGACATCATACGATACGAAGATAAATACGCGCGCGATTAGAGTCTGCGGAGTCGAACTTACTTGAATTCGAATGAATCTGCACCTTGCGGCACGAGGTGCGGCACTCTTATCTAAAGAGTTCCCCCATTTCAGACCCGAGGATGCCCGTTGGAACTCTTTGTCTTCCTTTGCAGCCTCATCATATTTGTCAGTTTTGCGCTGATGCCGCTGGCAAGGCGAGCAGGAGCTCCATTTCTCTTGATCGCACTTCTCATCGGCATGCTGCTGGGAGAAGATGGTCCAGGCCGTATTCAATTCAGTAATTTCAACTTTGCGTTCGACCTTGGCAGCGTGGCCCTGGCCGTCATCCTGTTTGCCGGCGGATTGGAAACTGGACGCAGCGTCTTCCGTTCCGCTGGTGCGCCGGCATCCCTACTCGCAACCATCGGTGTACTGATTACAGCAGGCATCACGGGTGTTGCGGCCTGTCTATTCATGGGACTGCCCTGGCAAGTTGGTCTATTGCTTGGCGCAGCGGTCGCCTCTACCGACGCGGCCGCGACCTTCCTTCTCGTTCAGCAAAGCGGCATAGCCCTGAGACAACGCCTGAAGGATACGCTGCTGTTGGAATCGGGCCTGAACGACCCGATGGCCATTTTCCTGACAGTGTCGCTTACCACGCTGGTCGCCTCCATACAGACCAATGCGCCGGCGGACCTCCCCGGCATGGCTCTGTTTCTGCTCATGCAAGCCGGTATCGGCATTTTGGGCGGCGTCCTTGGCGGCAGGCTTCTGGCCCGCATTCTTGATCGCCTTTTCCTGCCAATGGGCACGTATCCCATCATGACCCTTGCAGGCGCCCTCGTCATCTTTACCGGCGTGTCGCTGGTTGGAGGCAGCGGCTTCCTCGCGGCATATCTTGCCGGCGTCAGTTTCAAGGCCAAACTGAAGCGACCAATCGATCGCATTGTCGACTTCAATGAAGCCTTCCAGTGGCTCTGCCAGATGGTGTTATTCCTGACCCTCGGTCTGCTCGTTACGCCGAGTGCGCTGTTAAACGACATCTGGCCTGCCATCGGATGCGCCGCAGTATTGATGCTGATCGCTCGACCGCTCGCCGTATTTGCCAGCGTGGGATGGATGGGCTTTTCCTTCCGTGAGAATGTCTTCCTGAGCTGGGTGGGCCTGCGCGGCGCGGTACCGATCCTTCTCGCGATCTATCCCGTCATCGCACCAGGACCGATTTCAGTTGGCTTCTTCAATGTCGTGTTCGTGATCGTGACAATCTCGCTGACCATTCAGGGCTGGACGATTGCGCCGACAGCACGGCTCCTTCGTCTGGGCCCGGAAGCCCAGACAAAGGAAATAACTGATACCTAGCGCAGCGCGATCTCGATATCATCGAGCAGATTGCGGACCCGTTTGGCATTCGCACCAAGATCAGACAGGCCGACCCGACTGGTTGAGCGCACATCAATGCGGGACCCGCCCTCTTCTGTCGGCTGGATACGGATCATGATGTCATCCTTGAAATCAAACCAGAAGCTCGTTTCGGTTGCCTCGATGCGACCGGCCGTCTCGTCACTGGCAACGATCACCCAACCGCGCTCCTTCACAAGCGTGAGGATGGCCTCGAATGCCGCTTCCGACGGAGCTTGAGTGATATAGGAATCAAGTTTCGGATAAGGGGCGTCCGCACGGTCATCCTGTTGGGTCGGATCGAATTCGGCCTCTTCCTGCAATTCGGACACGAGGCGCCCCGGAGTGCCCGGCCAACGGTCTTCGGCATATTCCGGAACGATTGGTGCAGCTTCGACCGGGTTCATGGCCTCGGTCTCGGCCCGGACGGCGAGCAGGGCATCGCTCGGCATGATCGGGTTGGACCAGTCGGTCTGAACGTCGTGGATCGGCGGCAAGCGGGACGCTTCCCCGCCAAACGCCGCGACGCGCCCAAAGCTGAGCCCGGCAATCAAGAGCGAGGCAAACGCCAGAATGAAAGCGCGTTTCCGGGGTGCTTTGATCAATGAGAGGATCACAGCGATCACTGAGACACCGAGCGCCACGAAGATCAGCTTGAGTCCCCAATTGATCGTCATCAGACCAAGCCCGACCTGCCAGTTCCACAGGCCCAGCTTGGTGCCAAGCGCTGCGATGATGAACCAGAAGACCGTAAAGATCGACAAGGCAAGCGACGCCTTGGCAACCGTGCCGCGCCATCCGGCATCCTGTGTCTGTTCTATCGTATCCATTGTGTTTCCAGCCCTCTCCGGATGATCCCTGTCACCTGACATAGATCACACTGCCCCTCTCAACCAGTCACGTGGAACAGATTCGTGCGGAACAGCGTCCGCTCCTGCACGTTCAAACTGAACCTCTTCAACGTCAATTCGAAAGGAAAGACCATGGACCATTCCGGCAGCTATCTCCGCTTCGGCCTGATGATCACGACCTCCGCCATCGTCATGTTCGGACTTATGTATCTAAACACCTATGCCCTGCCCCATGTGCATTGGAGTGAAACCCGCTTCTACATGACCCTCATCATGGCCGCGTCGATGGCGATCGTAATGTTGGCCTTCATGCTCAACATGTATCAGGATAGCCGCAAGAACCTCGCAATATTCGTCGGCAGTGGCCTGCTCTTTGTTACCGCCCTGCTTCTGGTGCGCTCGCAAGCAACGGTAAGCGACCAATCATATATGCGCGCCATGATCCCGCATCATTCCATCGCCATCATGACCAGCGAAAGGGCGGGCATAGAAGACGTACGCGTTCAGCAATTAGCCGATGAAATCATCAAAGCTCAGAAGGTGGAAATAGCTGAAATGGAATGGCTGATCGATGACATCTCCAAAAATGGAAAAGCGGCCACTCCCGAAGAAGCAGCCGCCCGTCCAGTTCCCGAGTTCAGCCCGAACTAGGCCGTCGGCAGCTTGTAGTCCTTGAACTGGTTGCGCAGGGCCAGCTTGTTGATCTTGCCCGTGGCGCCAAGCGGAATTTCATCGACAAAGACGACATCGTCCGGTGTCCACCATTTGGCAATCTTGCCTTCCAGTTGGGCCAGCACGTCTTCCTTGCTCGGCGTTTCCCCCGGCGCGGCTTGTACCACCAGGAGTGGGCGCTCATCCCATTTCGGGTGATAGATGCCGATAGCCGCCGCATTGGCCACTTTCGGGTGGCCGACTGCGATGTTCTCGATGTCGATGGAGGAAATCCACTCGCCGCCTGATTTGATCACATCCTTCGCGCGGTCGGTGATGGTCATCGTGCCATACTCGTCGATATTGGCGACATCGCCCGTATCAAAATAGCCGTCCTCGTCCAGCACGTCGCCGCCGACGCCCTTGAAGTATCCAGCTGCAATCGCAGCGCCGCTCACCATCAACCGGCCAGATGTCTCGCCATCATTCGGCAGCACCTTGCCTTCGTCATCGACGATCTTGAGCTCCACGCCGAATGGCGGGCGCCCTTGCTTGAGCTTCTGCTCCATACGCGTGTCGATGTCGGCATTCACGAGATGGGGCGGCAAGGCGCCCAGCGTTCCCAGCGGCGAGGTTTCGGTCATGCCCCAGGCGTGGACAACGTCCACTTCATAATCCTGCTCGAAGGCACGAAGAATCTTCTCCGGAATGGCTGAGCCCCCGATCAGAACCTTCTTCAAGTGCGGCAGCTTGAGATTGTTTTCCTGCAAATGTGTCAGCAGCATCAGCCAGACGGTTGGAACCGCGGCGGTGATCGTCACCTTTTCCGTATCCAGCAATTCATAGATGGATGCGCCATCCATCTGTGCCCCCGGCATTACCATGTTCGAGCCGACAGCAGGACAGGACAGTGCAAGGCCCCATGCATTGGCGTGAAACATCGGCACGACCGGTAGAACCACATCATCAGCGCCCATGCCCATCACATCCTTGCCCATCGTGATCAGCGTGTGCAACACGTTCGAGCGGTGGGAATAAAGCACCCCTTTCGGATCGCCTGTAGTGCCCGACGTATAACAAAGGCCACATGCGGTATCTTCCGGAAAGTCGCCCCAGCGGACCTCGGTCGAGCGACCATCAATCCAGATATCAAACGGGATTGCACCGAGAGAGTTTTCCGGCATCGTGTCAGCATCAGCGTATATGACGAAAGTCTTCACCGTCTGCAGATGGTCCTTGATGGCCTCCACAATAGGCAGGAAGGTCTTGTCGAAGATGAGCACCTTGTCTTCGGCGTGATTTGCGATCCAGGCGACCTGTTCAGGGTGCAGGCGTGGATTGATCGTGTGGAGCACCGCGCCAATGCCCATGGCGCCATACCAGGAGGCCATATGCCGTTCAGAGTTCCAGCCCAGCGTCGCCACGCGGTCGCCCAACTGAATGCCGCTATCGATAAGCGCATTCGAGACCTGCTTGGACTGGTCAAAGAGATTGGCATAGGTCGTGCGGACAATATGGCCTTCCACGCGCCGAGTGATGATTTCTCGTGTAGGATTGATGCGCTTGGCGTGTTCGAGGATTTTGTTAACCGTCAGCGGCCAGTCCTGCATGATACCCAGCATGGTAAGTCTCCCTGTAATGTTTTGTCTTCGGCAATAATTGCCTGATTTAGAACCGGTTTATGCGTGCGATTGCTGCAGCGCAAGAAGAGGACCACCCGAATGAACCACTCCGCACTGCTTGTTATCGCTCTCATCCTGCTGTCTGGCTGCGGCCCGTCAAGCGATACCCCACAGTCAGGGGCCGTGGAGCCCGCAATCACCGAGGCTTCTGCGCGCATGCCCCTGCCCGACTATTTCGACTGCCTGCGTGAAAACGGAGGCGTGGTGATCGCTGCGCATCGCGGGGGCCCTGCGCCGGGCTATCCTGAGAATGCCATTGAGACGATGCAGTTCAATTTCGACAACGGGGTCCGGGTCTTCGAGATTGATGTCGCCGAAACCCGAGACAGCGTGTTGACCCTGATGCATGATGACCGGCTGAACCGAACGACGACCGGCCGGGGCTATGTCTCCGATATCAGCTGGGAAGAACTGTCGGGCCTGACCCTGGTCGACAATGATGATCGTCACACGCGCTTTAGCCCGCCCAAGCTGACCGACGCCCTGATCTGGGCCCGAAACAGCGGCGCCATTCTGGAACTCGACCGCAAGAAGACCACAAGCTTCGCCAATATGGCCAAGGCCGTTTATGCGGCTGGCGCGGAAGAGAACATCATCATGATTTCCTACAATGATGACGAAGCCGCCGAAATCGCAGCCATCGACCCCCATTTCATGATGACCGCCTCGGCACGCGGCGGCCGTGACATTGCGGCACTTGAGGCACGCGGTGTGGACTCCCGTCGACTGATCGCCTGGACCGGCACTGGCCGCCCCGATGCCGCAGCCTGGGATCGCAATGCCCGCAACGATGTCGAATCCGCTTTCGGCACGCTGGGTCGTTCCGGCGAGCGATTGGACGATATCTATCTGGCCGACGGCAACGGATCGGAGTTTCAGGATCTTGCCGATGACGGCCTCGTCATGCTGGCCACTGACCGGCCGCTCGAAGCGGCCGAGGCAATGACCGCAGATGACACCGCCATCGCCGCGTGTGGTGGCTAGGCTCGGGCAGAAACCATCCGTTGCCAGAGCACAAAGATCACAGGCACAACCAGCTCGATACCCAGCGCGACCATCTGGTCCTGCGCGGGCTGACCGACGGTCATCACTGAGACAAGACGACCGAGCCCTCCGATAAAGATGGCTGCGCTAACCACCAGAAGAAGCCGCCCTTGTTTTTCGATGGATGGAATGATCGACCAGATCAGGAAGCTCACCACAAGATACATACCGGAGAAGTACCGATACTGATTGTCCAGTTCTGTCGTGACGCCTGCCGGGGACAATCGTTCCGCCCCGTGCAGAAAGCCCATCAGGGCAAAAATAGCGGGAATGAGTGAGAAAATGCCAAGGGCAATCTGAAGTCCGCGTTTCATTATGTGGTGTACCTCCCCTAATGGCGCATCGTTTCCGTACGCCCTGCCGTCACTTACTCACGGCAAATGTCTGGTGACAATGATTGACGCAACGTCTTCCCAGGCGTATGAGGCGCGCGGGCTCTGGGACGCCCGCCGCTCGCAAGGCCTTTGGTCTTTCGGTGAAGATCCCCCGGCGCACTCCGCGCCGCGACTTTTGATCACGGAACACCGGTCCATCCGGCAGTCCCGCGGCAAGGCGAGCCCCGCTGAGAAGCGACTGCCCGGACAAGGATGTTTCCAATGTCTATTTCAATAACAACGCGCGAACAGGCCAAGGCCCGTGCCCGCGACATACGGACAGAACAGGCAAATGCCGGTACGTCCATCTCACATGCGAGAGCACTTGAGCTCGTCGCGACTGAACTCGGCTACCGCGACTGGAATACCGCATCGGCGCGCCTGTCGAACAAACCCGAGGCACCCTGCCAGCTGGGTGACCGCATCTCGGGCCGCTACCTCAAACAATCCTTTGAGGGGCGCGTGCATGCAATCCGCGAACTGGCGGGTGGCATGGGGTACGAAGTGACCCTGCACTTCGACACGCCGGTAGATGTGGTTGAGTTCGAGAGCTTCTCGGGATTTCGCCAGCGCGTGACCGCCATGGTGAGTGGTGATGGCGTGTCATGGGCAAAGACCAGTGATGGCGTCCCGCACCTTGTCATCGAAGCCGTCTCGAACGGAATCGTTTGATCTGGCAGCGGAACGCTACGGATAGAGTCGACCGGTGGTCCAACCCTCGTTTGAGCGGACAAACTTCAGCCGGTCGTGCATCCGGAAAGCCTGGTCCTGCCAGAACTCGATCTCGACCGGCACGACACGGAACCCGCCCCAGAATTCGGGGCGGGGAATGTCTGGTCCGTCGCCGAAGATTTCCGATAGTTCAGCCACGCGCTGTTCGAACTCGGCCCGATCGGCCAGTGGACGCGACTGGTCAGACGCGATGGCGCTGATACGGCTCTGGGCGGCACGGGTGGCAAAATACTCATCGGCGGCCTCTTCGGAGACTGGCATAACCGTCCCGCGCACCCGCACCTGCCGGCGCTGGCTCTTCCAATGAAAGCCAAGCGCTGCTTTGGGGGTCTCGGTCAGTTGCTGGCCTTTGGCACTTTCGAGATTGGTGAAGAAAACAAACCCCGCCTCAGTCACCTCTTTCAACAATACAATACGGACATCCGGCATGCCGTCAGCGTCCACGGTCGCCAGAGACATTGCGTTGGAATCATTCGGTTCGGCTTCGCGCGCCGCCGCCATCCACTCTTTGAACAGGGCTATCGGGTCAGCCACGTCTGGAATCAGGGGTTTTCCCGACGGGTCGGTCAGATAATCCGTCGCGCTGGGTGAAGGGGGAATGATGTCGGGTTGGTCGCTCTGGCTCATCGATCTGTCCGCTCGTCAGGCTGTGGGGGCTGGCCGTCATATAGGCCAATCGGGCGCGGAGTCATACCGCTACGGCGGCGACATCCTGCGGCATAGGCGCATGGCCGCTTGCCCTTCTCTGACAAATTCGTCATTGATGCCGCGAAATCACCCTATGCAAGAAGGACTCTCCCATGAAAAAGCCCGTGAAAGTCGCTGTAACTGGCGCTGCAGGCCAGATCGGTTATGCGCTCCTGTTCCGCATTGCCGCTGGAAACATGCTTGGACCTGACCAGCCGGTCGACCTTCACCTGCTGGAAATCACGCCTGCGCTCGGCGCGCTCGAGGGCGTGGTCATGGAATTGAACGATTGCGCCTTCCCGCTCCTGAACAATATCGTCGCCACTGACGACCCGAATGTTGCGTTCAAGGATTGCGACTTTGCCCTGCTCGTCGGCGCGATGCCACGCAAACAGGGCATGGAACGCAAGGACCTGCTGTCTGCAAATGGCGGTATCTTCGGCCCACAGGGTAAGGCGATCAATGATCATGCCAGCCGAGACGTGAAAGTGCTTGTCGTCGGCAACCCGGCCAACACCAATGCCCTGATCGCACAACAGAATGCGCCTGATCTGGATCCGAAATGCTTCACCGCCATGGTCCGTCTCGACCACAACCGCGCGATGAGCCAACTGGCTGAGAAGACGGGCGCCCACAATACCGACATCAAGAAGATGACAATCTGGGGCAACCATTCCTCAACTCAGTACCCAGACCTGCATCACGCCACCGTCAAAGGCGAAGCTGCCCTCTCCAAAGTCGATCAGGACTGGTACGAAAACACCTTCATACCGGACGTGCAGCAGCGCGGCGCCGCCATCATTAAGGCCCGTGGTGCCTCTTCGGCCGCTTCGGCTGCGTCAGCCGCCATCGATCATATGCGCAGCTGGGCCCTCGGCACCGAAGCTGGTGACTGGGTGTCCATGGGCATCCCGTCCGATGGCTCCTACGGCATTGAGCCGGGCGTCATCTACGGCTACCCGTGCACCTGCAAGGACGGCAAGTACGAGATCGTCCAGGGTCTCGAAATCGGTGAATTCTCGCGCGCCCGCATGGATGCGACCGAGAAAGAACTGCGCGAAGAGCGCGAAGCTGTTCAGGACCTGCTCGGCTAGGCCCTGACTCAATACTGAAACGGGCAGCCATGTCTCACAACACGTTCGGCCACCTCTTCCGCGTGACCACCTGGGGCGAAAGCCACGGGCCCGCACTCGGATGCGTGGTCGATGGCTGCCCGCCTAATCTTCCGCTGGATGAGGCCTTCATTCAGCAATTCCTCGACCAGCGCCGCCCCGGCACCTCGCGATTCGTAACCCAGCGTCGGGAACCCGATCAAGTGAAAATCCTGTCCGGCGTCTTTGAGGATGACCGGACCGGCGGCCCTGTCACCACAGGCACACCGATCTCGCTGATGATCGAAAATACAGATCAACGGTCGAAAGATTATGGTGAGATCCGTGATCGGTACCGCCCCGGTCATGCCGACTATTCCTACGATCAGAAATATGGCGTCCGAGACTATCGCGGCGGTGGCCGCTCCAGTGCGCGCGAGACTGCCGCGCGGGTAGCTGCAGGCGCGGTGGCGCGCCGCGTTCTTGGCGACGGAATCTTCTTGCGCGGCGCTGTCGTCCAGATCGGCCCCCATGCCATCGACCGCTCGCGCTGGAACTGGGATGAAACGCAATCGAACCCATTCTGGTGTCCTGACGCCGAAATAGTGCCCGTCTGGGAGACCTTTCTGGACGAAACTCGCAAGGCTGGAAGCTCTGCTGGCGCAATTGTAGAGGTCGAAGCGACGGGGATTCCTGCGGGTTGGGGCGCTCCCATATACGGAAAACTGGATAGCGAACTCGCGGGTGCCATGATGAGCATCAATGCGGCCAAGGGCGTGGAAATCGGCGAAGGCTTTGCCGCCGCGGCTTTGTCCGGTGAGGAAAACGCCGACCAGATGCGCACTGGCAATGACGGCGCCCGTTTCCTGTCCAACCATAATGGCGGCATTGCGGGCGGCATTTCAACCGGTCAGCCGATCGTCGTGCGAATCGCAATCAAACCAACATCTTCCATCCTTACCCCCGTCCAGACTGTCACGCGTGACGGTCAGGAGGTGGACGTACGCACCATCGGACGGCATGATCCCTGTGTTGGCATTCGTGCGGTGCCGGTGGCGGAGGCGATGCTCGCCTGTGTGCTGGCCGACGCGAAGTTGCGACATAGAGGGCAGACGGGAAAATGACCGCAAATGCGCATGTCACAGTAAGTTCACATACCTGCTATCGGCATTGCACATTGAACCTGCTACCTCGCGTTCAGTATTCAAATAGCGATGGGTTGGCGTAATGGGTGGCGTAGAAATTTTCGGCATCATTGGATTTATGCTGGCGTGCTACGCCGTCGTCGCGAATGATTCGATCCAGACACTGGGGACATTCCTGTCCTCGAATGCAAAGCGTCCTTGGTGGGTCCTGTGGATTTTTGCCAGCGCAATTCTGTTGGCCGTGCTCTTCTACGGGTATTTCAATGGTCAGGGAGACGTTGCCTACGAACGTCTCGACAAATTGTCTGTGCTGCCAGGTGAAGGGGATCGCACCGCGGTGCTGATGCCCGGCATTCAATGGTGGCACGCCCTGCCTCCCCTGGTCCTGCTATTCCTGACTCGATTTGGCATCCCTGTGTCGACGACCTTCCTGGTCCTGACCCTGTTTGCCTTGTCGGGCGGGTCTGCCAGCGATGGCATCCTCGAAAAAATGATCATCAAGTCGGCAATGGGCTATGTCGTGGCGTTCGCGTGCGGCGCTGTGATCTGGATAATAATTTCCCGCACGTTCGAGCGTTGGGTCTTTCATACGAAAGACGAATTGCCTTGGCCCTACTGGATCACATTCCAGTGGCTGACGACGACCTTCCTCTGGTCACAATGGCTGATGCAGGATCTGGCGAACATCTTCGTTTACCTGCCGCGAACGGTCACAGTCACTGGTGACGAAACGCATGTGGCCTTTTCGCTCGGCTACGTCATTTTCGGCGCGATCCTGCTTGTGGCCATCCAAGGCTACATCTTCGCCACGCGCGGCGGCCAGATTCAGAAGATTGTGGAACGCAAGATCAACACGGTGGATGTCCGCGCCGCGACAATCGTCGACCTGATCTACGGAATCATCTTGTTCCTGTTCAAAGAAGTCAGCAATGTGCCGATGAGCACGACTTGGGTATTCCTTGGCCTGTTGGCCGGTCGCGAACTCGCGATCTCCTACGTCGCGCATCTGCGCGAAAAGAATGAGGCCGTGAAAGACGTTCTCGGCGATGCCGGACGTGCCTTCCTCGGCCTCATCATTTCGATCATTCTGGCTTTTGCCATGCCCCTCATGGGGACAGGTAAGCTTCCGAGCTTCTAGCCCCGTTGGCGTTTAGGCGAACAGGTTAAAGATCGGATCGAGCGCGATCGCGAGACTCACCCCGACGACGCCTGCCAGTGCCAGCATGGCTCCCCGCAGGACGCGCAGGCTCGACTCGTTGAGGGTCAGGTCCCTGTGCGCCAGCCAGGAAACGTGATTATCATTATGATCTAGGACTGCCATAGGTGGCTCCTTTCATTCCTGGTAAATAGTTCGTGTCACATGACCGTAACGTAACTGTCATATTACTGTCATGTTCCATTCGCGCAAATCAATATTTTTTCATACAGGATTAAGCAGCGCCCGTAGCTCTGGAAAAAAGTTTCATTTCAAGGCGTTATGATGATCGCCGGAAGGTGCTGATTTTTGTAAGAAATGCCAGTGACTGCGTTTCAGGCACCAATCCTGTCAAATCGCATGCTTGTACGGCGTCCCAGGACAGATAGCTTTTGTAGTATGGCTCGTGGAAACCGTGGGGAAAATATTCCAACAGTCCATCAAGGTCCGAATAGTCTCCAAATTGCGCGCTATCTGCCAGGATAAACAGACCGCCCGGCTTCAGGACTCGTCGAATTTCCGCCAGCACCTTCTCCCTCACGCGGGGCGGCAATTCGTGGAACAGGAAAATGGAGACCACCATATCGAGGCTATTGTCCTCTACGGGCATCGCCTCGGCCGCCTCGTGCAGGATCTCTACCTGTTTCCACGGTTTCAGACGTGTGCGGGCGGCGTCGGTATAGGTCGGTGACAGGTCCAGCCCGCTCGCCATTAACCTTGGATATACCTGCATCACTTGCGACAGGAAGCGGCCATTGCCGCACGCCACATCCAACAGGCTGACACCGCGTTGGTCGCGTCCCCTGAGCTCCCGTGAAATCTCGGCCAGAACGGCGCGGCGCATCGCATCTGCTGTGCCAGTAAACAATGCTTCGACCTGAGTGTCATAGATATCGGCGCTGTCCTCGGTAAACCAGCCGCCGGACTGATAGTGGAAATTCTGGAGATAGTAGGCGGGATACCGGTTATGCCCGTCGGTCACCTGTTGCCGTACTTCCGTTCCATTGCGTTCCAATCGGCGCCGATCAACGTCCTCGACATCTTCCCGGAAAGCCCGCGCCGATCTCAACGCTTTCGGCAAATCCTTCAGGCGCACATCCGATGGCGCTGGATACAGCCCTGCCTCAACATTCAGGCGGTCCTTGATGAACAGTTCGAAATAGGCTCGGCGCAGGACAGCAAGGTCGGGCTGGCCTCGGGTGGGCTGGAACGTTGGTTCGCCCGGGCGATCAAAGCCGCTGGCACGCCGACGCGCCGCGCTCATCTGCGCGCCATACCAAGCCGACCGCAGCCCTTGTGCAGCAGCGTAACGCGCCCGGCCGGCGGTGCGGGTGGCGATGTCGAACACTCCCATGCAGTCAATATGTGGCCAGGTGTACCCGGCGTCCAGTTTTCACCTACTGTTCAGGTTCCGCCCCGCAGTATGCTAGTCTGACACTGGCGGACGTGTATCCGCGACAAGGAGTATTGCGATGAAATCCCACTCGCTGTTCATCGGAGCGCTGGCCATGGCCAGTCTTGCCATACCGGCTACGGCCTCGGCCCAAAGCGGATATGGCTACACCTATAATCCCCCTGTCCAGAACGTCCAATGTGAGCGCCAGCGCAAGGATGACCAGTTTGCGGGCGTGCTCGTCGGCGCGATTGCGGGCGGCCTGATCGGCGGGGCAATCGGCAATAATGTGGATGATGGCGATGCCTACCACTACCGGGGTCACAGAGGGTATCGCGGCCATAGAGGTTATCGCGGTCATCGGCGTCACGGCGGATACCATCATGGCAACGGAAACTCTGATGAAGTCGCTGCGGGCGCCATTCTCGGCGCGATTGTGGGCGGTCTTGCTGGCGGAGCCATTGCAGAAGACACAAGCCGACCCTGTCAGGTTGCAACACCTTATGGAGCGGCCACGAGCGGTACCTATCCAGCCGGCGGCATTCCGCGCACGACCGACGGCCTGTATGGCGGACCGGAGATCATGAACTATCCCAACACGCCGCCGCCAAGCCGCACATATCCGGCGTCAACGACTGCGGGACCGACCCTGCCGCCCCAACCGGGCACCGATATCGAGTGCCGCACGATTGAGCGCGAAACGCGGCTGCCCGATGGTCAGGTCATCCGCGACCCGATCACCGCATGCCGCGATCCCTATGATGGCACATGGGAGATCAATGACGGTTTCGGGGACGAGAACTACTAGGCGCCGGAACTAGGTTCGCACCGCATAAAACAGGCGTTCCGCATTGCCGTCGCCCCCGGTGATAGGGCTTTGTGTCCATGACTGGATTGGCCATCCCTGCCCGGCCATCCATTCCGTGAAAACGTCCGCCGCCAAGTCTGCCTTTTCGGAATCTGTGACCAGTCCGCCCTTGCCGATGTTTTCCCGACCAACCTGGAATTGCGGCTTGAACAGGCCGACAATTTCCGCCCGCTCAGCCGCGAGCGACAGAGGAACGGCCAGCAGCTTTTCGAGCGCAATGAAGCTCGCATCGCATACGAGCAAGGAAGGCGTGTCGCCCAGCATCTCTCCGGTCAGGGTCCGGGCGTCTTGAGCTTCCAGGCTCGTGACGCCGTCCTCATCGGAAAGAGAGGAGTGAAGCTGGCCTCGCCCGACATCGACCGCGACGACATGCGTCGCACCGGCCCGCAACAGCACGTCTGTGAAACCACCTGTGGACGCCCCGATGTCAAGGCAAACGCGCCCAGCCGGATCAACGCCAAAAGCGCTCAGGCCGTGCGCCAGTTTCAATCCCCCTCGCGATACGTAAGGGTGCGCCGGTTGTGCCTCGATGCGGTCGTCGCGTGACAGCATTTGCGATGGTTTGGTGACCACGACGCCGCCAGCCGTCACATTGCCTGCCTCAATCGCGGCGCGCGCAGAGGCTCGGCTGTCGAACAACCCCAGACTAACGAGCAATTTATCCGCGCGGTCCTTCACGACATGGAGCCTTCCTGCCAAATAGACGTTAAGCCTATATCAGAACCCCGCTGACAGGAGACCCCCATGATCACTCGAACTGCAATCGCCTCACTCGCCATCGCCCTTGCCGCTTGCGGACAGCAAGGCGCGACCCCGCAGGAGATGCCCGACAGCGACAATGGCTTGCCAACGACAGACGAAATGCCCGGGCCGGATGAGGGCGTGTTCCCTTCCATGATGACCGCGACGGCTTCCATCATTGGCGCGGAAGGCACGGAGATCGGCACCGCGAATTTTCTCGATGGTCCGAATGGCGAAATGATTCGTGTTGAACTCAATTCCGGCAGCTTGACGCCCGGCTGGCACGGCATCCACTTACACGGCACCGGCACGTGTGAAGATGTTGGCGTGTTCAAGGCATCCGGTGGTCATCATGGAAAGATCGAAGGTGCGCATGGCCTGCTCAATCCGAAGGGACCGGAAGCCGGCGACCTGCCAAATATCTGGGTCGCGGAAGATGGTTCGGCCGGATATGAGGCGTTCACACGCCTGACCGCACTCGACTCCCTGTTGGATGAAGACGGCTCGGCGCTCATCATCCATGAGGCCGAAGACGACCACATGACCCAGCCTATTGGCGGCGCCGGTGCGCGAGTGGCGTGCGGCGTTATTCAATAGGCACCACCAGATCAGAAATATTGAAAAGCCGCGCAATTTCGCGCGGCTTTTCCACGATTTGGTGGTTGCGAAATTCCAATTCCCGTTACAGGCTTCGCCAAAAATGGGAATTGGGAGGAATAGAATGACTGGATTTTCACGGCGGGAAGCTCTGCTGGGCGGGGCAGCCATCGCGACACTTGCGGCATGTGGACAAACGCCGAGCGACGCCGCAGCCACCGTGCCGACAGGTCCCGTGGCAGCAAAAGCTGTCCCACCAGCCGGTTGGGAAAGCGGTCTCACCATCGCCGCCCGAATTGCCTCCGGCGAAACCACTTCGCTCGTAGAAACGGAAAAAGCCATCGCTCGCGCCAAGGCCGTGAATGGCGATCTCAATGCGATCGCCACCGACAGCTTTGACCAGGCCTTGCGCGACGCAGCCGTCCCCGCGCCGGGAACGTTCAGTGGCGTGCCCACATTCATGAAAGACCTTGTCGGGTGGAAGGGCACGCAATCCATGTGGGGCAGCCGCGCTTTCGTGGGCAATATTTCCCAGGAGGATTCCCCCTTTGCCGCAGCGTGGAGAAAGGCAGGCGTCGTTTCTCTCGGTAAATCCACGACACCCGAAATGGGGCTCATTTCATCAACCGAGCCGCTCGTAACAGGCCCGACCCGCAATCCTTGGGACCTATCCCGAATTCCGGGCGGATCGTCCGGCGGCGCAGCCGCCCTCGTGGCCGCACGTGTCGTCCCGTTCGCTCATGCCAGCGATGGCGGCGGATCCATCCGCATTCCCGCTTCTACGTGTGGTGTTTTTGGGCTGAAGCCATCACGTGCCCGACTGGACAAGCGGGACGCGGCCAACGCTCCGCCCGTCGATATCTCGGTCAACCATGCCGTGACCATCACGGTGCAGGATTCCATTGAGCTGTTTCGTGTGGCGGAGACCAATGACGGGACCTATGCACCCCTCGGAGACATATCGACCCTGAACCGTCCGCTACGGATTGGCTTCGCACCGGACTCGATCAGCGGGACACGCGTGTCCCCTGAAACCACCGCAGCGCTTGAGGACGTCGCGCAGCTCTGCCGGGATCTGGGCCATGAGGTGATCGACTTCAAAGTTCCGCTCGACGGCAAGGAGTTCACCGACAAGTTCCTGCTCTACTGGGCGGCTGGCGCCGCCGAGTTTGCCCAACAGGCCAGCGCCTATTCCGGCAAGCCTATCGGGCCCGACATCGTCGAGCCATGGACGCTCGGCCTGGCCGCCATGTTCCAGGCGCGGCAGTCGGAAATGGAAGACACGATCGCGTATCTCAAGGCATTCGAAGCCGTCTATGACGACTGGTTCAGCGACATGGATGTGCTACTCACACCCGTAACAGGCAGCCCCGCCGTACCGATTGGCGAACAGGCCCCGGATGGAGATTTCGACGCGGTCATGGAGAGTGTTCTGAACTTTGCCGCTTTCACTGCGCCGATGAACGTTGCAGGCGCAGCCTCGATGAGCGTGCCCTTGTCATGGTCGTCGGGCGGCCTGCCGATCGGCTCCATGTTCTCTGCAAAACGGGGCGAGGATGGCCTGCTGTTTGAACTGGCCATGCAGCTCGAAATGACACGCCCCTGGATTGCGCGCACGCCGCCAGTCTCGGCGCTCTGATCCTGCATGGTGTCGCCCGCTGTTTCCTCAACTGACGCAATGACGGCGCCGCTGGTCTTCGGCTACGGAATGGCGGCTGACGGCACCATCGCATCGCTGAACTGGGAGGATGTGACCTCCGGCCGATTGAATGAGTTCAGTCGCCACTGGTTGCACCTCAACCGTTTGTCGCCGGAGGTGAGAACCTGGCTCGCTCGCCAGAGCGGGCTGGACCGTATCGCCACCGAGGCGCTGCTTCAGGAAGACACTCGCCCGCGCTCGACCCGGCATGGTGCTGGTTTCCTGATCAATTTGCGCGGCATGAACCTGAATGAAGGCGAAGCACTGGAAGACATGCTGGCCTTGCGCATGTGGGCCAGTGAAAGCTCTCTGATCACGTTGCGCGCCAAGCCCATCCAGGCGACGCGCGATGTCGAACTGAAGGTCAAAGAGGGCAATGCGCCCAATTCAACGGGCGGCCTTGTTGCCGCCCTTGCCGATGCGTTGACCGACCGGATGGAACCGGAAGTGTCGCGTTTCGATGAACAGGCGGACCAGTTCGAGGATGATCTGCTTGATCCTGGTACGCGTCTCCCACGCTCCAAACTGTCGGAGTTGCGCCGCCGCGTATTGCAGGTACGTCGCTATATTTTGCCCCAACGCGAGGCGCTTTCCCAGCTTGTCCGCGAAGGCACCCAGTCCGGCTTGTTCTCCGATCATGATCTGCTGTTCCTCCGCGAGTCCGCTGATCGGGTCACGCGTCTGGCGGAAGAACTCGACACGATCCGGGACCGCTGCACCGTGTTGCAGGAACAGGTGATAGAGGAACGCGCGGAAGTGATGAACCAGCGCTTGTTCGTGCTCTCGATCCTGTCAGCGGTCTTCCTGCCGATCAGCTTCGTGACGGGCCTTTTCGGCGTTAATGTGGGCGGCATGCCGGGGGTTCAAAGCGCCGGCGCATTTGCCATCCTGGTCGGGGCGCTCGCGGTGGCGACCATCCTGATGCTGGCCATCTTCCGCTGGCGACGCTGGATCTGACTCTGCCCTCGCTGATCGGGGCATTTATTAATCACACCTTGCACTGAAACCTGAAATCTGCGCGCCAGCTTTGCCGGATTGCAACAATCGGCTGTTAACTATGATCGAGTGGCGACCTTATTCAGGCGACGCCGCGCCCTATATCTGATACAGCGCCAGCCGTGCGAAAGACTGAACCGTGAACCGATCCTTAAAAATTGCCATTGCTATCTTTGTCGGCCTACTGGCCTGGTTCGTGATCCGGAGTGTCATTCGGGGCGACATCAGCACGCAGCATGAAGATGTCCGGCTGGAAGCCAGCGAGGTCGCGCCCGAAGCGGTCACTTTCACGGTTTCGGCACAAACTCACGGCATCCGCCTCAAGGCCAAGGGCCTGACGGCCCCCGATAAATCGGTGACGGTAAAAGCTGGAACCGCGGGCAACGTAACCTCGACGCCCGTGCGCGAAGGTACGCGCGTCTCACGGGGCACGCTGCTCTGCGGGCTGGATGTTGAAGCCCGCGCCGCCCGTCTGGAAGAGGCTGAAGCTCGCCGCGACGCTGCACGGATCGATTTCGAGGCGGCAAGAACATTGGCCGAAAAAGGCCTAGCCCCCGCCAATAATGAAGCCTCCGCGAAGGCAGCTCTCGACGCTGCAGAAGCCTCGGTGAACGCCGCGCGGGTGGAACTTTCCAAGACACAGATTCGGGCCCCGTTCGACGGAACCTTTGAAAACCGCTTGGCCGAAGCTGGTGATTATCTTTCACCCGGTCAGCCTTGCGGCACCATGGTCGACATGGACCCGGTTATTGTCGCGGTCGAAGTGGCCGAGGCCAATGCCGGCCAACTGACGACCGGCATGACCGGCACCGCCCGCCTGCCCAGCGGCAAGACCTATCCGGCCACGCTGCGTTATGTCTCACGCACGGCCGACGCGGGCACGCGCACTTTCCTGATCGAGGGTGAACTCGACACAGGCGACGATCCGGTCGCCGCGGGTGTCACGGCAGAACTCTTTATTCCAATGGGCGAGGTGCCAGCGACGCTGATCTCTCCCGGCCTTCTGACATTGTCGGACGCTGGCGAACTCGGCGTACGCTACGTCGACGACCAGAACACGGTACAGTTCGCACCCATCAAAGTGATTGATGAGACGCCTGAGGGCGCGTGGGTCACAGGCCTGCCCGCTACGGTCAGACTGATCTCTATTGGCCAAGACTACCTGGCTGAAGGGGTCGAAGTGAAACCTGTTCCCCAAGGCGGTGCCCAGCCATGACCCAGATTGTCGAGGGTGCCATCGGCCGCGCGCGGATGGTGTTGTCCATTCTGATCTGCGCCATCATTGCCGGTACGGCGACGTATATCGGATTGCCCAAGGAAGCGGATCCGGACATTCCAATTCCTTTTGTTGGCATCACGGTGCCGCTGGCTGGCGTGACGCCGGAAGATGCCGAGCGCCTTCTGGTCAAACCCATCGAACAGGAAATCCAATCTCTTGAGGGCCTGAAAACCTTTATCGGCATCGGCGCAGAGGGCGCTGGCCAACTGGTTCTGGAATTCGAAATCGAAACCGATGTCGACCAGGCAGTGTTGGACGTAAAGGACAAGGTCGATCTGGCCAAACGGTTCTTCCCGGCTGATGCCCGCGAGCCCATCATCACCGAAGTGAATGCTTCACAATTCCCGATCATGGTCGTGAACCTGTTCGGCCAGGCGCCTGAGCGCGGACTGAACCAGATTGCCGAGACCCTGCAGGACATGCTGGAGCGCAATCCGGGCGTGCTGGAAGCCAACATTATTGGCCAGCGCGAAGACGTGCTCGAAATTGTGGTCGATCCCGTCAAACTTGAAACTTACAATCTGTCCTATCAGGACATCTACGCCGTCGTGACCGCGAACAACCAGCTCGTCCCGGCTGGCCAGATCGACACCGGCGAAGGCAGCTTTGCCGTCAAGGTGCCCGGCCTGATCCGATCCGCCCAAGATGCGCTCAACCTGCCGGTCAAACGCTCTGACAATGCCACGGTGACCCTGTCGGACGTGGCCGAAATCCGCCGCACCTACAAGGATGCAACCGGCTACGCGACGTTCAACGGCCAACCCTCCCTGCAATTGCAGATCGTCAAACGCTCCGGTGCCAACATTCTCGACACGGCGAATTTCGTGCGCGACACCGTCGCGGCCCAGCAGGAAAGCTGGCCCAACACGGTCGATGTCCGCATCACATCAGACGCCTCGGAACTGATTGGGGATCAGCTGGGACAACTCCAGAACTCGATCATCACCGCTGTCATGCTGGTGATGATAATCTGTGTGGCCGCACTTGGTTGGCGCTCCGCGCTGCTGGTGGGTATCTCCATCCCCGCCTCCTTCGTGATGGCGTTCCTGCTTCTTGGGGCATTTGGTTACACGATCAACATGATGGTCATGTTCGGCATGGTCATCGCGGTGGGTATTCTGGTCGATGGCGCCATTGTCGTAACCGAATATGCCGACCGAAAAATGGCCGAGGGCCTCAACCGGAAAGAGGCTTACGGCATGGCCGGCAAGCGGATGTTCTGGCCAGTGGTTGCATCGACCGCGACAACCCTTGCGGCTTTCATCCCATTCCTGTTCTGGAACTCGATGCCTGGCAAGTTCATGGCCTATCTGCCGATTACGCTGATTTTCGTTTTGTCGGCGTCGCTGGTCATGGCGCTGATCTTCCTGCCGGTGCTCGGTTCGGTGATCGGCGCACGGCCTGATGGTACCGATGAGAGTCTGGCGGCATTGGCGGCAGACGCCGATCCGTCGGAGGCTACCGGCTGGCTTGGCGGATATGTTCGCCTGCTGAAAGCGCTGCTGGCGCACCCTTTGGCTGTGACGGGCGTCGCCATTGCCGGGGTCATGATGATCTTTGTCTGGTTTGGCTCGACACCGCACAAGACCGAACTCTTTCTGGATGTCGAACCTGAACAAGCCTTCGTGTTCGTTCAGGCTCAGGGCAGCCTCTCCACCGCAGAACAGCTTTCTCTTGTCAAACGGGCCGAAGTGGCAATTACCGGCATGGACGGCGTTGAAGACATCTCGACCGAAGCCGGCGCCTCCGGTGGCGCGATCTTTTCGCCGGACGGATCGTCCAGCAAGCCGACCGACACGGTTGGGCAGCTATTGGTCGACTTGGCCACGGCCGATGGCGTGCACAATGGCCGCCGCACACTCGCGAACATCCGCACCCGGCTGGCTGAAATTCCTGGCCTTCGCTTCGAAATCGCCGCCCGCGAACAAGGCCCACCCTCGGGCAAGGACATTCAGATCGCTCTACTCTCCGAGGATGCCGCCTCCCTCAATTCCACTGCGCGCATGATCCGCGACTACCTCGATTCCCGACCTGACCTGCGCGAAGTTGAAGACACGCGCCCTCTGCCCGGTATCGAATACCAACTCGAAGTCGACCGTGCCGAAGCTGGCAAGTATGGACTCGATATCAGCCAGGTCGGCGCAGCCGTACAGCTAATCACCAATGGCGTGCTCGTCGGTCGCTATCGGCCGGACGATGCCAATGACGAAGTCGACATCCGCGTCCGCTTCCCACAGGCAGACCGCAGCGCCAGCGCAATTGACGATCTTCGTATCGCCACGCCGCGCGGCAATGTTCCGCTGTCTTTGTTTGTCGAGCGCGTGCCCGCCCCGCGGGTCAGCCAGATTACGCGCCGTGATGGAGCCCGGGTCGTGGATGTCCGCGCCAATGCCGTGGAACAGGGTGCAGGCGCTGCGATCGTCGAAGAGGTCAAGGCCTGGGTTGCCGAACAGGATATTCCCGGCACGGTGGAGGTACGCTTTGAAGGCGCGGACGAAGATAGCGCCGATGCGGCAGCCTTCTTCCAGGGGGCCCTGCTCGCCATGCTGTTCATGATGGCCATCATCCTGCTGTGGGAGTTCAACAATTTCTGGCAGGTCTTCCTGACCCTGACGGCCGTAATCATATCCACTGCCGGTGTGCTCGTTGGTATCCAGCTCGTCCTGCCTTACGTTTCCCAGTTGATGATCGGTACGGGCATTGTCGCGCTCGCCGGGATCGTGGTGAATAACAATATCGTCCTCATCGACACGTATAACCGTCTGCTCAGCGATGGCCGCACGCCGGAAGAAGCCGCCGTCGCGACAGCCGCCCAGCGTATTCGTCCGATCCTGCTGACGACCGGCACGACGATCTGTGGCCTGTTGCCGATGATCATTCAGATGAATGTGAACTTCTTCGAAGGCTCGATCAACTTTGGGGGTGCCAGCTCCGAATGGTGGGTCCAACTGGCAACGGCCGTGGTATTTGGCCTTGGCTTTTCTACAATCATGATCTTGCTGGTGACGCCTGTCTGGCTACTTGCACCACACCGTATTCGCCGTTGGGCCGGCCGCCTGAAGGATCGGGTCCGGGGCGAACAGGCAGCCGCCCACAGTATATCTGAACAGACCACGGCCAACGAGAACGAACCGTCTGACCGGTCCCTGCCCGCCGCTGAATAGGAATCCAGATGAGCCTCAGATGAACGCGCCATTCGGTTTGCGTTCGCGTGGTTCATGCGAGAACAGGTCCTGCAGCACCGGGTCAGCCTTCGCCCTTTCGGGCAAGCGCCTCCACCCATCGCGCTTCATGAGGCCGGCCGGACTCCCTCCCCCCTGACCAGGCCCCCGGTGCTGCATATCCTTTCTCGCGAAACAGGTCAGCCGACCAGAGGCCCGCCCGGCGCAAGCGCTGTCTGCTTGGATTTTTCCGCTTCAGCCCGAAACCTCTGGGGATGGGCCATGTTGGGGAAGTTGATGTGGGTTTCACCACGCCCATGAACCGACAGTTTTCCGAAGCCGAATATCCGCCCCAAGATGCCTTGGTTGAGGGAACTGCCTTCTATGGAATCGAGCGTGATCTCCTCGACATTGGCTGACCAGAGCCCGGTTTTTTTCACAACCCGGCGATCTGTCACCACAAATTCGGTCGTGTTCAGCCGGATCATCTGGGCGATAAAATAGAAAATCCCGAAGATGATGATGCCAAAGACAATCAGCATCGCCCATGCCTTGGCATATTCGAGCCAATGGAACTGGCCGCGATAGCGCAGGACCTCGCCCTCATAGAGCCGCTTCTCAAGATAACCGGCCATGATCGCCTCACCGCTTTGCCTTACCCATCCAATTCGGAATGGAACGCGCGGTCAACCATCAAACGGGTTGCACGAATGTGGCGATCACTTTCTTCCGTCCGGACTTTTCGAAATCCACGGTCAGCTTGTTGCCTTCCGTATGAGCCACCCGGCCATAGCCGAACTTGTCATGGAAGATACGTGTGCCGACCTTGAAAGTTGCCGGTCCGCCTGAAGTGGCCGACAGGGTCGTATTGTCTCGCGGCGGACGCGTGTCGAACCGGCCCGCATTTTCCTTCAGGCGCTGCCAGCCCGGGCTCTTGTAATTCGAACGTTCGCCAAGGTCTTCGACCGATCCGCTAAATCCACTTTCGCCACCGGGCATGCCGGAAAAGCCGGTCTCTGAAATCGCCTCGACATGATCATGCGGCAACTCATCAACAAAGCGGCTCGGCAGTACGCTCTGCCAGCGGCCATAGATCTGGCGGTTCGCCACAAAGGAAATATAGGCGTGCTGACGCGCGCGCGTGATGCCGACATAGGCCAGCCGACGCTCTTCCTCGAGCCCCTTCATGCCGCTTTCATCCAGGCTGCGGCGGGATGGGAAGACTTCCTCTTCCCAGCCGGGCAAGAAGACGACGGGCCATTCCAGCCCTTTGGCGCCGTGCAAGGTCAGGATCTGCACCTGGTCTTCCCCGGCCCCGCCGGTCGAAGCGTCCATGACCAGTTCGATATGTTCCAGGAAGCCGGCCAGTGAGTCGAACTCGCTCATCGCGCGGACCAGTTCCTTCAGGTTGTCGAGCCGTGTCTGCGCCTGCGGGCTGCGATCCTTCTGAAGCATGTCGGTATAGCCGGACTCTTCGAGAATAGTTTCGGCAAGTTCCGTATGCGGCATGCCATTGGCCAATTTGTCTCGCCAGAGATTGATCTGGTCGATGAACTGGTTCAGCCCGCGCTTCGCGCCGCCCTTGATCTCGTCAGTCTGCAGCACCATTGGCGTCAGCACGAACAGGCTGCGGCCATCCTCGCGCGCATAGGATTGCAGCTTGGCGAGCGATGTATTTCCCACGCCGCGCTTCGGCTGGTTCACGACCCGTTCGAACGCAAGATCATCATCCGGCGACCGTACAAGCCGCAAATAGGCCAGCGCATCGCGTATCTCGGCGCGCTCGAAGAAGCGCGGGCCCCCGATCACGCGGTACGGTATGCCCAGCATGATGAAGCGTTCCTCGAAGGCCCGCATCTGCCACGAGGCGCGCACCAGAACGGCGCAATCCTCATGGCTGCCACCCTTCGACACCCAGCTCTCGATATCGTCCGCAATCAGGCGGCTCTCGGCCTCGCCATCCCACAGGCCGCGTACCTTCACCTTGGAGGCGTCAATATCATCAATCGCATTGTCGTCGCCGACATAGAGCGTTTTGCCGAGACGGCTCTTGTTGTGACTGATCACCGAGGAAGCAGCGGCAAGGATATGCTTGGTCGAGCGGTAGTTCTTTTCCAGCCGGATCACATGCGCGCCGGGGAAATCCTTCTCGAAACGGAGGATGTTGTCGACTTCCGCCCCGCGCCAGCCATAGATTGACTGATCATCATCACCGACACAGCATATATTCTGCGAGCCCTGCGCCAGAAGGCGCAGCCAGAGATACTGCGCAACGTTCGTATCCTGATATTCGTCGACCAGAACATAACGGAACTTGTCGTGATATTCCTTCAACAAATCAGGGTTTTTCTGGAAGATCGTGATGTTGTGGATCAGCAAATCGCCGAAGTCGCACGCATTCAGCACTTTCAGCCGCGCCTGATAAATCTGGTAACAGGTGATGCCCTTGCCGTCAGCGAACTGGTGGGCCTCTTCCGGCGGCACCTTGTCCGGCGTCAGCGCCCGGTTCTTCCAGCCATCAATCAGGCTGGCGAGATAGCGCGGCGTCCAGCGTTTCGGATCAATGTTCTCGGCCTGAATGATCTGTTTGCACAGGCGCACCTGATCATCGGTGTCGATGATGGTGAAAGTCGATTTAAGCCCTGCCAGTTCGGCATGTTTGCGAAGAATCTGCGCGCTGATCGAGTGGAACGTGCCAAGCCAGCGCAGGCCCTCGCCCGCCTCGCCCAGCATGTTCAGCGCCCGCTCGCGCATTTCCCGGGCGGCCTTGTTGGTGAAGGTCACGGTCAGCGTCTGCGACGGCCAGGCCAGCCGCGTGCCGATGATGTGTGCGAGACGCGTGGTCAGCACGCGCGTTTTGCCCGTGCCGGCACCGGCAAGCACCAGCAGAGGGCCTTCGGTCGTCAGCACGGCCTCGCGCTGCTCCGGGTTCAGGCCGTCCAGATACTCCGCCTCGCTCTTGGCAGCGGGCGGTTTGGCGGCGGCCATTTGGGAAATGGACAGGCGATTCGGATTAGAACTCATAGCGAACATATAGCACCGAATGCCCCGTTGGGCAGGGTTTGCGGCACACACGAATATTGTGAATATGCCAGTGCCATGTCATGCTCCCAAAAATTGAATTTGGAACCCTTGAGGATGAAGAAGCCCGTCTTTCTGATAGCCGCTGCCATCGTGTCTTCTCTATTGCCCGCACAGGCAGATGCGCCGTCCAATCCTACTGCATGCAACCCCGTGGTCGGTGATGGAACTGCCAAAGCAACCATGTGGCTCGAAGAACGCGTGGCTGCACTGCAGGAGCTGGAGAATCCTACTGAACAGGATGCGGACCTGTTGAAGGAGTTCCAGGCCAGCTTGCTCGGCATAAAGGACAGGCAGATGTCCGGGCAAGACAATGACGAGGCCCGATGCACGCCTGCCAAATCCTTCGACAATAGCGACAAGACCACTTGATCTGATCGTTTAGCGGCAGAAAAGCCGGGCAGTATGTGCACGCACAAGGTTCGGCTCGTATCTGCCGAAGATGTCGACTCTGAAGTCAGGGCATGGCTGGCCGAGTCCTACAGCACCGCCTGACCCGAACTGACCACAAAAAAACCCTGCAGGGACGCGTCAGGTGTGCGGGACGCGGCCTTGCAGGGTCGAGCGAGATGCTGGTGTGAAGGCATCTCACTTTGGTACGGGCTTGGCCCGCGTCAGAAGGGGGAATAGATCATCCGAACAAGACGGCTATCGCGCAGGTGGCGTCGAAGCGCGGACAAAGTGCGTGTGATGTACGGGTCCCCCACACGCCTTCATCGTCAAATTGTATCGGGATGGCCTAAACTGTCCCCACCATCCAACTGGACCTTGGCGGAATAGCCACCTTCGGCCCAGCTGAATTAACCAAAACCATTCCTGACGATCGGATGCAAGTCTAAATCGACCTAAGATAGCGTTGCCAAACTCGCTGCATCATAATCGTTCAACTCATCAAGGCGACCTTCATGCACCTTGCGGGCCCATGCCGGATCCTGAAGCAGCGCGCGCCCAACCGCAACAAGGTCAAACTCACCGCGCGACAAGCGCTCTTCGAGGTCATCGAGCGACCGTGTCCCCGAACCCTCACCCTGGAAAGCCTTGATGAAATCGCCTGACAGGCCAACCGACCCGACGGTAATGGTGGGCAGGCCAGTCAGCTTCTTGGCCCAACCTGCACCGTTCAGACCGTTCTCGCCATCGACCTCAGGGAATTCGGGTTCCCAGTAGCGGCGCTGGGACGCGTGCAATACGTCCACGCCGCCATCGACGAACACTTTCAGGAAAGCTTCGAGGTCTTCCGGCGTCGTAGCCAGGCGCGCATCATATTGCTGTTGTTTCCACTGCGAGTAGCGCAGGATGATCGGGAAATCCGGAGAGACACGCTTGCGAATTTCCTTCAGGATATCAGAGGCAAAGCTGGCGCGGTCGACCAGCGATGTGCCGCCGAACTTGTCATCGCGCTTGTTCATGACATCCCAGAAGAACTGGTCGATCAGGTAGCCATGCGCGCCATGCACTTCGACACAGTCAAAACCGAGCTTTTCCGCTTCAGCGGCGGCGTCAGCATATGCGAGCACCATGTCGTCGACTTCAGCTGATGTCGGTGCCTCAATCACAGCTTTACCGGTATGCGTCATGCCCGAAGGGCTGTCGGTCGGCGCGTCCGGATTCGGACCACTGCCTTCCTTGCGCACCATGCCCATATGCCAGATCTGGGGCGCGATCTTGCCACCCTTGGCGTGGACCTTCTCAACCACATTTTTCCAACCAGCCAGGGAGTCCGGCTCATGGAAGTTCGGAACGTTCGGGTCGTTCGATGCCCCACCACGGCGGATTGTGGTGCCTTCGGTCAGGATCAGGCCAACCTCGTTTTCGGCGCGACGCGCATAATAGTCTGCAACATCATTGCCCGGCACGCCGTTCGGCGACTTCGACCGCGTCATCGGGGCCATCACGATGCGGTTAGGCAAGTCGAGGGATTTCATCTTGAAGGGGGTGAACAGTGAACTTGTCATTTAGAGCTCCATCAATGTTGCGAGACAGGTGGCGGCACCCTCCCCCAAGGTCAAGATTTTCCCCTACGCAAAGACAGCCATTGCATGGTTCAGTGTCTGTTCAGTATCTCTCAACGCTACTGACTTGAAACTGTTGAAGGCTCTCCACATGAGACACGCCCTGTTATTCTTCCTGCCCGCTTTGGCCGCTGCCTGTGCCACGCCCGGATATGACTATGAGGCGCGCATGGCGCCTGGCTTTCCTCAGGCCGCAGAATATCGCGATGTCGCCGTGGGCCAGTTCCGCGGGCCAGCCGGGAATGTCGCAGAAGCCGAGTTCGCCGACATGATCGAACAGGTCACGCTGGATGGATCCTACTGGTTCACCTTGCCGTCCGGCGATCCGGCCGGAATTTATGAGGGCCGGGTCGACATAGAGTCCTGGGATGCCGAAACGCGCTTTGAACGCGAGAAGCGATGCGTTGAATATGACGGCCTGTTCGATTGCGAACACCGCGCCATCGTTGAAACGGAATGTCGCGAAGAAACCGTCGAAGTCGTTGTCACCGCCAATCTGGTGGACTATCGCACCAACCGGCTGGTCTTCAGCCAGCAACAGCTGGGCGGGGCAAATCGGGAAACATGCGTCGACGTGGCCGAATACGAAGATCGCGGCCATGACCTCGGCGTTTGGCGCGATCCTCACCAGTCCAGCTACGATCCCTACAATGCCCCGATTGGCATGGTGCGGGATGCGACCGTGGAAGCCGTTCGCCGGTTCCGCAATGATATCGCGCCTTACTACCAGACCATGCGCGCCGAAATCATGACGGACGGCCTGACCCCAGAAGCCCAGAACGACCCTCGCTTCGCCGCTGCCGTGAAGGCCACCAAGAATGGCAATTTCATGGGGGCCTGCGCACAGTGGGACGAATTGGGACGCGAATGGACCCACGCCCCTGCCATTCTTCATAATCTGGGTGCATGTGCGGAGGCGCGCGGCGATATGGCCACAGCCCAGTTGCGTTATGCCCGCGCCGCCGAATTGGCCCAGTCAATCCCCCTGCTCGAAGACAAACAGGCCAAGCCGATCTTCAGCGCACTGGAGCGCGTTTCAGGCCGCCGCATGGATGACGCCCTGATCAATTCGATCCTGTATCCGGAAGAACCGGCTAGCTGAACGGAAGACTAAAAACCAAGCAGCGTGCGGATCGGAATACCGGCTTCAGCCGCGTCAGCCACGATGCCCCAAGTGATCCCGGCCGCAAATGCGATACCGGCCACCACGAATTTTCCCAGAATGCGACCCATTGGCGTGTCCTCCCGCTTTGAAACAAAGTCAGAAGGGACACTGCAAGTCAGAGGCCGGTTGGTAAGACCTGATTAACCATGGTCTTCGGGATCATCGTCCCGGCGATGGGCTTCGGTCTCCCGGCGCGCTTTGTCCGCGCGCGCTTGCTCCAGGGATCGATCGGACTTGGTGCGTCCGAATTTCGCGCGGTTTTCCTTGGCCAACTTGTCTTTCTCGGCCTTGGCTTTCGCTTTTCGAAACTTGTTGAGATTGATCGGTTCCGCCATCAGTCCTTCCTCTCGAAACGCGCCAGCCGCGCCTCCAGGCCCTCTTTCACGCCGGGCCATTCGCGGGCGAGGATCGAGAACACCACAGTGGTGCGGACAAAACCATCCGGCAGGACGCGATTATCGCGCAGGACGCCTTCCTGCACGCCGCCCAGCTTGGTCACTGCTGCACGAGACCGGGCATTGCGTTCATCCACATTGAAACAGACGCGGATTGCTCCCTGACCAAAGGCATGGCCGAGCAGCAAATGCTTGCAAGCGGGATTTGTCGCGCCACCCTGAAATTCAGGCGCATAAATCGTCATGCCGATCTCGACATTCTTCGACACTGCATCCGGGTTGAGATAGGCGCTCATCCCAGCGAAGCGACCCTCCGGCGTCAGGACGGCAAATGGCACCAGTGTGCCAGCCTCTGCGCGTTTCCGGATCGCTTTTACCCAAACCGAAATCCAGTCACCCGGCGGATTGAAATACGGCCACGTCGCCAGCCGCTGGCCGGACCGCTCAGCCATGTCCCGTAACGCTTCGGCATGCGCGTCAATGTCAAACGGCACGAGCCGTACGAAACGGTTCTCCAGCGTGACGGGCGCAATCTGCAAACCGGCAAATCCCTTAATCGCCGGAATGCGTCTCGCGCCACTGTTCCATGGCCAGCGAGATGGCGAAGGTTTCGCGATATTTCGGGCTGGAGGCCGGGCGCGGGGCTTTGGCGGCCGTCATCGCCATGATCTCGGCCAGCTTGTTGTGGGCCGCGCCGGACTGGCCTGCGCCGATATAGGCGTGCAGCTCGACCAGCGCCGAAGATAGCGGATCATGCGCTCGGATCACGAAGTACGGCTCGTCCTCGGCCAGCTTGTCCAGGATATCGAACTGGGACGGGTTGGATTTGGATCCGACGGGAGCGTTTGCCATGGAGACGGCCTTTCTTGGCGGGAAGTGATTCTGTGTCGCGCAGTCTAGTCTTCACCGCGCCAATCGCCAGCCCTCACTGCACCGCCGCCTGCCGGCGATACGCGCTCGGCGTCAGACCTGTCATCGCCTTGAATGACCTGTTGAATGGGCCGAGCGAGCCAAATCCGCAATCCATCGCGATGGACAGGATAGGCTGACCCTCAAGATCAAGACGGGCAAGCCTGCGCTTCGCCTCGGCTATGCGGTAGGAATTGATCATCTGGTTGAAATTGGCGAAGCCAAGGTCGGATACGATGCATTGGCTGATCTTGTATTCCGGTTCGCGCAAACGTTCGGCTACATCGGCGACTTTTATCTGGGGTTCCAGAAACACGTGATCAGTCTCGATCAGACGCTCTAGTCGCAAGGCAAGCGCCGGATGTCCTGCCGCTGACTTTGGCCGCTTGGTCTGCGCAAGAGGATTTTGCCTTCGATAGAGCACTGCCGCGCTTGCACCGACCAATGCGAGCGTGGCGGCGACAATCCTGAACTCTTCCTGCCAAACATCGAGTCCGCGCTGGTCGTTCATGAGGGAAACAAAGACGATCGCGGCATAACCACCCGCAAAGCATAAGCGGAACCGTCGCTCCGCAGATGAGGCCTTCAAGCCATCAATGGCCTCCACGAAAGTCATGAGCAGCATGGCTGACCCAATCAGCCCCTTCATGCTGGCCACCATTCCGACCAGTCTGCCCGCATGCCCTTCCGGGACCACATAACTGATCAGGCAGGTCAAATAGAGCGTCACGACCACGACGAGCGGCCAGGCTTTTCGCTCGGTTTCCTGCCGGAACAATTCGCGCGACAAAAGCCAGGCCATACCGCAAGGCACGAAACCGATGAGCACCAGCACAACACCGAGCTGGGGGACAATGCCGCCGACAAAATACTCGGCAATGAAAGCACATACCGAAAGCGCAAACGCCGCCCAATACAGTGTAAGCGGAGCAACTGGACCAAATGGCAGGCCGTGCCTGAACATGCCATCGTTCTCAATGCGTATTTGGGCGATCTTCATAAGCATCTCTTCCAGTTGGCCAGCAACGGGGACAAGCTTAGAAGCTTACCGGAGCAATATCGACGGTTTTCTGCGGAAATCCTCGCCGATTTCCAAATCGGCAAGACGATGTCGGCGATCCTGACCACACCTTCCCTGTTTGAAACATGGAAGGATTGCGCGTGGCACCCACTTCACAAAATCTTGGAAAATGGAACAAGCTCCTGAGCCGCACAGGCATTGCGTGGTTTTGCATTGCTGCGGTCGGCCAACTGGCCTTCATCGCCTTTATCATTGCTCATTATGGCACCCGCACAGCCACGGGAAATTTCGCAGGGTGGAACGACAAGCAACTCATCAAAGGCCATGTTCCGGGCGACGATGCGGGCAATCTGATGTTTGCAAGTCACGTCTTGCTGGCGGCCGCAATGACGCTGACGGGCCTCATACAGCTCATTCCGGTTCTGCGGCGGCGGTTCCCAACCCTGCACAGATGGTCTGGCCGCATCTTTTTGGTGCTGGCTTGCACCCTTGCACTGGGGGGGCTCTGGCTGACGTGGGGACGCGACACATACCTGTCTCTAGTGGGAGCCGCCAGCGTGTCGCTGAACGCCGTGTTGATCCTGGTTTGCGCCTTTTACACAATCCGCTTTGCGTTGGCGCGCCGACTCGCCGACCATCAACGCTGGGCAATGCGCCTGTTCATGGTTGCCAATGGCGTCTGGTTCGTTCGGGTCGGCCTGATGGGCTGGATAATGATCAACCAGTCCCCTCGCTGGATGAACAGCACGATGAGCGGACCTGCCGACATCATCATCACCTATGGCAGCTACCTGATTCCGCTGGCCGTGCTTGAACTCTATTGTGCCGCCCGCCGCAGTCGCTCCGCCCCCGCAAAGGCGGCAGCCAGTCTGCTTGTCGCAGCGGCCACCGTCTTTACCGCGATCGGCATTTTCGGAGCGTCGACGTTTCTCTGGTTCCCGCAGCTCTAGCTGGACGAGACAATGCCACCATCGCACGGGACGGTGTGCCCGGTGATATAATTGGAGGCCTTGGATGACAGGAACATGGCGAGGCCGGCAATGTCGGAGGGCTGGCCCACCCGGCCAGACGGATTCTGGTCGCCAATCTTCTGCCAGTCGACGCCTTCGGTTTCGCCTTTGAAGCCGACGCCGGTGGATAGCATATAGGTCGGGAATGGGCCCGGCGCGATGCCGTTGCAGAGAATATGCTCACCGGCCAGATGCGCGCCCATGAAGCGCGTCAGATGGATGACGGCCGCTTTGGACGTGCCATAGGCAAAGCCGCTCATCGGTGAGGTGTGCATGCCGTCGATGGAGGCGATGTTGATCACGCGGGCCGGAGAGTCCGCGCTCGCCGCCTTGCGCAGCAGCGGCATCAGCTTCTGGGTCAGGAAGAAGAGCCCCTTCACATTGACGTCCATCACCTTGTCCCAGCCATGCTCCGGGAAATCTTCCAGCTTGGCGCCCCATGCCACACCGGCATTGTTGACCAGAACGTCGACCTTTTCTTCCCGCTCGGCGAGCGTGTTGGCGAGGTGTTCGATGCCGACCATCTGGCCCACATCGGACGGAATGGCATAGATTTCGCCACCATATTTTGCTTTCAGACGCTCGACCGTTTCCTCACAGGCATCCGCCTTGCGCGAGGAAATGATCACCTTCGCGCCATTGGCCAGAAAGCCTGCCGCGATCATTTCGCCAATGCCGCGCGAGCCGCCCGTAATCACGACGGTCTTGCCGGCCACCGAAAACAAATTGCTGAAATCCATATCCATGCGCCTGTTCCTCCAAGTTTCTGATTGGCGTTCCTAGTGGCGGAACTGCCGATCCGAGGCAAGGAGATTACGTCGCAGGCGCGCGTCAGTGCGCTCCGCTGAAGGCACCTGTCTTGACCGAATAATCCACCGCAATCGCGTATTCGGGATCATCATCGGAATCGACCATTAGTTGCCCGGCCTTGCTGAGCAACTTGTGGCAATCACGCGAAAGATGGCGCAGCTGCAGGGTCTTTCCGAGGGCCTCATAACGACGCGCAAGGTCTTCGATCGCTTGCAATGCGGACTGGTCCACAACACGCGAGCGCATGAAATCCACGATCACCACATCTGGGTCGGTTTCGGGATGGAACAGTTCGGCAAAACCATCGGTCGATCCGAAGAAAAGCGGGCCTTCGATCTCGTAGACATGCGCGCCCGGTGTGCGCACGCTGTCACGCTCGATGACGTGGATGCGGCGAGCATTGTTCCATGCATAGGCGAGCGCCGAGACGATCACTCCAACGACCACAGCCGTCGCCAGGTCATAGAAGACGGTGACGATGGTCACCAGTACGATCACGGCGGCGTCCAGCAGCGGGATCCGCGTCATGATGCGCAGGCTGTTCCATGCGAATGTGCCGATCACGACCATGAACATGACGCCGACCAGCGCGGCCAACGGGATCTGTTCGATGAGGCCAGAACCAACGAGAATGAAGGCCAGCAGGAACAGTGCGGCGGCGATGCCTGCGAGGCGCGTACGTCCGCCGGATTTCACATTGATCATCGACTGGCCGATCATGGCGCAGCCGCCCATGCCGCCAAAGAAGCCTGTGATCAGGTTTGCGGTGCCCTGCGCCACGCACTCCTGGCTCGCTCCGCCTCGCTTGCCGGTGATCTCCCCGACAAGATTGAGCGTCAGCAGGCTCTCGATGAGGCCGATAGCTGCAAGAATGACCGCGTAGGGCAGGATGATCTTGAACGTCTCAAATGTCAGCGGCACGCTCGGCATATGGAAACTCGGCAGGCCGCCCTGAATGGAGGCGAGATCGCCCACGCGCGGCACGTCCAGGCCGAACCCGATCACCACGGCAGCGACAATGCCGATCCCGGCCAGTGGCGCAGGAATGATTTTGGTGAATTTCGGCAACAGCCAGATGATCGCCATGGTCAGGCCAACCAGCGCCAGCATGACCGCGAGCGGCCAGCCGCTCATCCATTCCCCGCCCGACATGCCGTGCGCCGACACTTCAGCCGTGCCCGGCACCTGGAACTGGGTCAGCTGCGCCATGAAGATCACGATGGCGAGGCCGTTCACGAAGCCGAGCATCACCGGATGCGGTACGAGGCGGATGAATTTTCCGAACCGGAAAATGCCCGCCGCCAGCTGGAGGATACCCATCAGCACAACAGTCGCGAACAGGTACTCAACGCCATGCTGCGCGACGAGCGAAACCATAACAACCGCCAGCGCGCCGGTCGCGCCCGATATCATGCCCGGACGGCCACCAATCACGGCCGTCACGAGGCCGACAATGAAGGCCGCATACAGCCCGACCAGCGGGTGCACGCCCGCCACGAAAGCGAAAGCCACGGCCTCCGGCACGAGCGCCAAGGCGACTGTCAGGCCGGACAGCAATTCGATCTTGATCCGGTTCGGCGTGAACTGGGTGAAGCTGGCCTGCGACAGGCCCTGGGCGCCAAGGCGATCTGCGAAGGCTGCAAAAGTCGATTTTACCACGGGATGACACTCTTCGATCTGAGGGCAGGAAGATGTTTGCCGCCGTATGGCGATCTTCCCCCTGCGGCGCAACCGCAGGCGTGAAGAAACTGGCCGGGAGACTTCAGTCTGCCGGTTTCCTGTACAATGAAACGTGCATCCTGCTTTCGGGGGTGAAAGGCTCTCGCTTCCATCCGCCCCAGCGGTGTTCCAGCATCAGGCCGCCCAACTCTGCCATCAGGTCCATTTCCTGCGGCCAGGCATAGCGCATGACCAGCGGCACAAGTTTTGTACCGCCCTCGGCGATACTCACGCGCTGGTATTGGATCACTTGCCGGGTTGGATCATGCATCTTCGCTTCAAACCAAAGGGACTTGAAGCCAATCTGCGTCGTGCGCATGCTCTGATTGTCGTGATACCCGGAAAAATCCGGCACAAAGGTTTCCACCAGAAACCCACCGCCGGGTACCAGCCTGTCAGCAACATGGCGGAAACAGCGCACCTGAGCGTCCTGACTTGTCAGGTTGAACAGCGTGTTGAAGACGAGGAAAGCAAACTCGAAATCGCCGTCTATGGCACAGTCGGCCATATCGCCGATGACGACCGGAATGTCTGCCCCGCCCGGCTTTTCGCGCAGTTTCTCCACCATGGCGGCGGAGCCTTCGATGCCGGATATGGCAAAGCCGCGCTTTGCCAGTGGCAGGGCCATGCGACCTGTGCCGATTACCAACTCAAGAATGCGGCCCTTACCAGCCAGCTCCGCAATCAGGGCGACAGAATCCTCCGTCGTCCCCGGATCATGGAGGGCGTCATAATCATCCGCATTGAGCGCGCCAAACGTCTCGGGATCAAAATCCAGCATGCCCGCTCATAGCATATCAGCCAGGCGAGATCATCTTGGACGGATCGACGATATTGTCGAAATCTTCGCCGGGAATGCCGTCCTTGATCGCTTCCTCGCGAAGCGTCGTCCCGTTCTTGTGGGCCGTCTTGGCGATCTTGGCAGCGCGGTCGTAGCCATACTTTTCCTTCAGCGGCGTCACCAACATGAGGGAATTCTCGAGGCCGCGCTGGATATTCTCGAGCCGTGGCTCGATTCCGACAACGCAATTCTCCGTGAAGCTCACCGCCGCATCGGCAAGCAGGCGCACCGACTGGAGGAAGTTGTAGGCCATCATCGGGTTGAACACGTTCAGCTCGAAATGGCCTTGGCTGTCGGCAAAGCCGATGGCGGCATTGTTGCCATGAATGTGCGCGCACACCTGGGTCAGCGCTTCGCACTGGGTCGGGTTGACCTTGCCCGGCATGATCGAGCTGCCCGGCTCGTTTTCCGGCAAGGCCAGTTCGCCAAGGCCGGAACGCGGGCCGGACCCAAGGAAACGGATATCATTGGCAATCTTGAAGCAGGACATGGCCACGGTGGTGATCGCCCCATGCGTGAACACCATCGCGTCATGCGCGGCCAGCGCTTCGAACTTGTTCGGTGCGGTCGTGAATTTCAGGCCGGTAATGCCAGCGATCTTCTCGGCGACCTTTTCTGCAAATCCGACCGGCGAGGCGAGGCCCGTGCCGACGGCCGTGCCGCCTTGCGCGAGTTCCATCAGCTTTGGCAGCGTCAGTTCGATGCGCTCGATGCCATTGGCCAGCTGCTGCGCGTAACCGGAAAATTCCTGGCCGAGCGTGACGGGCGTTGCGTCTTGCGTGTGCGTGCGGCCGATCTTGATAATGTCGGCCCATTCCTTGGCTTTGGAATCGAGCGCATTGTGCAGAACCTGAAGCGCCGGCACCAGGCGATGAACGACTTCCTCAACGCACGCGATGTGCATCGCCGTCGGGAACGTGTCGTTCGACGACTGGGACATGTTCACATGGTCGTTCGGGTGAACCGGCTTCTTTGAGCCCTTTTCGCCCCCCAGAATCTCGATGGAGCGGTTCGAGATCACTTCGTTCGAATTCATGTTGGACTGCGTGCCCGACCCGGTCTGCCAGACGACGAGGGGGAAATGATCGTTCAGCTTGCCTTCAATGACTTCTTCGGCGGCCTGCACGATCACTTTGCCCAGTTCGGGATCCATCTTGCCGAGGTCCATATTGGCTTCAGCGGCGGCCTTCTTGACGATGCCAAGGGCGCGGATGATCGGCTCTGGCTGTTTTTCCCAGCCAATCTTGAAGTTTCCGAGGCTGCGCTGAGCCTGCGCGCCCCAATAGGCGTCATCGGAGACCTCGATGGGGCCCATCGTGTCGGTTTCGGTGCGCGTCGTCATGAGTGCAAGCTCCTTCGAGAATAAGTTGGACAGGACACCCTTGGCGCCGGATGGCCCTGTAGAAAACCTGAGAACCGGCGCGGTGTAGCACGGCCATGCGCCGCTGCAAGGCGACATTCGGCCTATCTGGCCATGGCAACGTGGAATTAAGGCCTGTGGTCTAGTCAGCCGCCATGAAAACGATTGCAGCTCTCGGTTTTAGCCTGGTCATGCTCGGCGTCGGTCTTCTCTTCATCGGAAAGGCCGGTCTGAACACCTATCGCTATCTCGGCTCCAGCAACTGGGAAAGGGCACCAGCCCTGATCGAAAGCAGTGAAATTCGTACGGGACGGGATGGCGTGGCCCGGTCCGGAATCCGCGCAAAGGTGCGACGCGCGCTGACATTGTACGAAACGCAGGTGACCTACCGCTACGAGTATGACGGCAAGGCCTATACCGGCCATCGGGTCGATCTCGGGTCACGGCGCTCCTCGGACGCCAAGGCACATCGCAAGCTGAAACGGCGGTTCGACCAATTGCAGGCAGAGCAGCGCCAGATATATGCATGGGTGAACCCCACCAGCCCCGAAGAGGCTGTGCTGTATCGCACCCACAATTGGGTGGTTACAGCGTCCATGGCACTGTTCGGACTGTTCGGACTTGGCATCGCCGGCGGCGTGGTCGCATCCGAGCTTTGAACCCGGCGACCTTCAACAGGCGCCACCTTCTCCCCCATTCGTGTCTTGCGCGGTCCTGACGGCCTCGCCTAGATTGCGGGTTCGCGGGGCCCAACGGGGCCGGACCGAGATACATTTCCGGAAGACGCCAGGACTGCCCATGAACGCTCTCGCCCAGGCACTGTCACAACCGGCGACGCTGCTTGTCGCCGCGCTGGCCTTCGCGCTCGGTTTTCTCGTGCGCGGGATCGGACTTAATTCCTTCTCGCCACCCCTCATGACCGAGGCCCAGATCGAAGAAGCCCTGTCGAAGGTCACCAAGGCCAAGTGGGCCGAGATCGACCGGGCAACCGACGACCGCAAGAAAATCCTTGCCATCAAACTGCTGCGCGAACAAACGGGTCTCGGCCTGAAGGCCTCGAAGGAAGCGGTCGAGGCGCGCATGCAGTCACGTCATCGGATGCGGGGATGAGCCTTGCCGAATGGGTTTCCGCCGGAAAGGTGCGCGCGCGCATCACCGATGAAGGCGCGCTCGAAGTGCGCTGTCACGGCCTGACGACGCAGGCGAAATATTACAAGACCCTGCTCAAGGAATTCTTTCGCAAGGAGTTCCCGCCCCTGCGGCCCGGCTATGGGGATTACTCCGTTCACATCATGATGGAATACACAGGCGATGCGCCCTGGATGGACCTCGACAATCTCGCCAAGGCCCTGCTCGACAGTCTGACAGGGAACGTCTTCGAGGATGACCATCAGGTCGCCCGCCTGCTGGTCGAGCGGCGCGTGGGCGAACGCGAAGGCATCTGGCTGAAAGCCGAGGCGATGGACTGAGCCGTCAGAACGGGTTCAGCGAATAGCCATCCTGTTGCAATTTCGCGTGCGCGGTCATTGCCGAGAGCGCGATTTCGACACCCGGCAGCAAATCTGATTTCTCGATGTCGCGATAGGCTGCAGTCTGGCCACACAGAATAATACGGACACGGTGCTTTGCGAGCGCGGCCACCAAGGGCGCATTCGCGTTACCTGCTCCTGCCACAAGGTCCGCCGAGGCTCCGCCATGCACAACCACCGCCAGCTTGATGTTGGCAGCAGGGATACCGACCGCCTCGTGCATGTTCAGGAAACGCGCTGCGCTTTCCAATGTCCGGTTCACCTTGCCCGGCTCAGCAGGCGCCGCCGTGTCGAATGCGATCTTGAAGACGGCGTCCTTGGACAGCCGCTCGGCATCCGGCACACTCGCCACCTTCCCGAAAGCAGGGATCGCCATACCGGGTTTGAAATCATCAGGACCCGCCAGCGCAGGCGCAACCAGCAGCAAAGCCGCGGTAGCGGAAAGGATTGATCGTATCATGGACATCTCCTTTGAGTGCCCCTGACCCTAGGCGGTGGCGCCAGCGACGTCGAGCCGCATTTGATATACGGGCTTTTGCGTAGTCACCGGGCCGCCCACCATTGCTAGGACCATCGCCATGAAACAGGCATGGATTCCCTTCGCGTCGCGCCCCGTCCCGCGCTATACAAGCTATCCCACCGCGGCGGATTTCACGCCGCAGGTGGCGGAAACAGAGGCCGGGATCTGGGCCAGCCAGACTGCGCCGGACAAACCGATCTCAGTTTATATTCACGTGCCGTTCTGCGAGAAGCTTTGCTTCTATTGCGGATGCGCGACCAGCGTGCCGAATGGTTACATGCGCATTGCTGCCTATCTGGAGACATTGCATCGCGAAATCGACCTCTGGGCCAGGGCGCTGGGGGCCCATGACGGGATGGCGCACCTGCATTTTGGGGGCGGCTCTCCCAATACGCTTTTAGCCGAAGACTTCAAGGACCTTGTCGCGCATGCAAGCCGCGCCTTTGGCCTGCGTCCCGGCGCCGAGATCGCGGTCGAGATAGACCCGCGTGGCCTGACCCCGGATTTCATCCACGCCATGGCGGCCTCCGGCGCCAATCGCGTCAGCTTCGGCGTCCAGACGCTCTCCGCCACCGTGCAGCAAGCCGTGGGCCGCATTCAGCCGAAAGTCCTCCTCAGCGAGGGCATCGCCCGACTGCATGAAGCAGGGATCGGTGCGATCAATATGGACCTCATGTATGGCTTGCCCCACCAAACGGTCACGGATGTCGAGGAAGCCGCGCATTTCGCCACCGAGATGGGCGCCGCCCGCATCTCGCTGTTCGGCTACGCGCATGTGCCATGGTTCGCCAAACATCAGGCCGCTATCGACGAAGATGCCCTTCCCGGCCTTGAAGCCCGTTTTGAACAGGCCGAGGCAGGCGCGCGCACGCTGGAACTGGCAGGCTACCAGGCCATTGGCCTTGATCATTTCGCTCGCGCCGACGACTCGCTCACTCAAGCCGCCCGCACGGGCGCGCTTCACCGCAATTTCCAGGGTTATACGGACGATCCATGCGACACGCTGGTCGGCATAGGCAGCACGGCAATCTCCCAGTTTTCGGGCGGTTACATCCAGAACTTCAAGGAGCGGACAGCATGGCGCGCAGCGATTGAAGCGGGTCGCCTACCGGTCGAGCGTGGTGTCGCGCTGACTGAGGATGACCGCCTGCGCGCCCGCGCCATCGAGACGCTGATGTGCCAGATGGAAGTGGACGTGGACGGGCTCTGCCGCGAAATGGGCGCTGCCCCCGACAGCCTCGCCGACGCGCTTGAAACCGCCCGCTTTCTCCAGTCCGCAGGCCTGTGCCGGATCGCCGGCAGCACTATCCAAGTACCACCAGACGCACGCCTTTTCCTGCGCACGGTCGCCCAGTGTCTTGATGGTCGCTACAAGCCCGCGCCGCGGCGCCATGCCAAGGCAGTCTAGTCCATCGCGTCTGGGCACGCGGCATCCCTTGCAGATACTCGATCTGGTGTTACACGCAGGCTCTACAATCCGGAGCGTGAAATCCCATGGCTGAATTCCTGGTCCTGCATCAGAAAAACAATAACAAGGTGCGCGTCGTGAATATCGAGCATGTACGCATGCTGCGGCCCCATGACGAAGCCGGCACGTGGCTGGAGTTTGGTGGCGACAGCGAAATATCCAGCCTCCTGGTTCGGGAAGATCTGGATGACCTGATCACTTTTCTGGAAGCTGAACAGGTTTAGCCAGAGACGCTCTGCAGCGCCTAAGCCCCCAGCGCCCGCGCATGATGGGCAATATGCTCGTCCATATAGGTCGCGATGAAATAGTAATCGTGGCCGTAGCCATCGCGCATATTGTAATCCAGCCGCTGGCCATGCTTTGCGCAGGTGTCGGTGAAGACTTCCGGCTTCAGTTCGCGCTCCAGAAATGTGTCGGCCGTGCCGGTATCCACGAGGATCGTTGCCTTGGTCTGGCGCTCCTTGACGAGTTCGGTCGCATCATACTGCTCCCATGCCACGGAAGGTTCGCCGAGATAGGCGGTGAAAGCCTTCTGGCCCCACGGCACCTGCGCCGGGCTGGTGATCGGGCTGAAGGCCGAGCAGGATTTGTATATTTTCGGATGCTTCAGGTGCAGCGTGATCGCGCCATGACCGCCCATGGAATGACCGAAGATGCCCTGCCGGTCCATGTCGGCATAAGGAAAGTGTTCTGCGATCACCTTGGTCAGCTCATCCGTGATGTACTGATCCATCTTGTAGTGCTTCGCCCAAGGCTCTTGCGTGGCCGTCAGATAGAAGCCCGCGCCCTGACCCAGATCATAAGCCTCATCATCCGGCACATCGTCGCCACGCGGGCTCGTATCCGGCGCAATAATCATGATGCCGTGCCGGGAGGCTGCCCGCTGCAGTCCGGATTTCTCCATCACATTCGCCCAGCTGCAGGTCAGGCCGGAGAGATACCACAGCACCGGCACTTTCTCCGGATCGGCCTGCGACGGCGTATAGACCGCAAACCGCATCGTACAGTTCTGCAGCGCGCTCTCATGATCATGCACGGACAACGTGCCGCCAAAGGATTGCCATGCGGATACCTGAGTGAGGGTCATGTGCTGAGGTCCTGTCCATTCGAGTGAAAGTAACCTCACTGATGTGGCCCGGTTGAGCCTGCAGGACAAGGCCCCGCCGCGCACATGGTCGCCCGAGGTCAGCCTTGCCAGCCTCGCCCCGCTAGCCCAAAACAGGGCCCAGCCCACCAAAGCCTTCGGAGGATCCATGCCCGGCTATACATTGTACGGCGCCGACGTCAGCTATTACACGGGCAAGGCGCGCGCCTATCTCGACTGGCGCGGCGTGGACTATGTCGAGGAGCTGGCAACCCAACAGGTTTATCGCGACATCATCCTGCCCTCGGTCGGTTGGCCCGTGATCCCGGTGATGAAGACGCCGGACGGCGAGATCGTGCAGGACACGACCGACATTATCGAACACATCGAAGCCGCCGAAGGCCTCTCCCCGCCTGCGATCCCGGACGGCCCGGTGCAGGCCTTTGTCGCCCAGCTGCTGCAACTCTATGCCGATGAGTGGCTGGTCATTCCTGCCATGCACTATCGCTGGAACTATAATGAAGACTGGGCCTATCAGGAATTCGGGGCAATCTCGGCCCCGGACCGCCCGGCGCCGGAGCAATACGAGATCGGCAAGCGCAATGGCGAACGCTTCAAGGGCGCCCTGCCCCCGCTGGGTGTCTCGCCAACCACAGCACCGGCGATCGAGCAGAGCTATGAGGCTTTCCTCCGCGAATTCTCCGCGCATCTGGAAGTGCATCCCTATGCGCTGGGCGGCCGCGCCACGCTGGCCGATTTCGCGCTCTATGGCCCGCTCTATGCGCATCTCTATCGGGACCCGGCTTCGGGTGATCTGATGAGACGTTATGCGCCCAAGGTCGCCGACTGGGTCGAGCGCGTGAAGGCAGGCTCCCCGCCTCAGGGAGACCTGCCCGCCAATGACGAAATCCCCGTCACGCTGGTGCCCATCCTCGCCCGCCAGATGCGCGAGCAATTCCCGGCCCTGCACCAGACCGCGCAACTCTTCGCCAACTGGGCCGAGACCGCTTCCCCCGGCACACATGTGCCGCGCGCGGTCGGCCAGATCGAGATCGACATTGAGGATACGCAAGGTCCAGCCGCTGCGCGCACCTTCCCGCTCTGGCGTTTGCAGGCAGCGCTCAACGCCTATGCGGCGCTTGACGGCGACGCCCTCGCCCGCGCCGATGATCTGCTGGAACGTGTTCGCGGCAGCGCGCTAAAAGAGTTCAGCCTGCCGGCCCAGCTTGCGCGCGCAGACTATCGCCTCGCACTCGCCTGATTGGGTCAGGGCGCGACGGCGAGACACTCGATCTCGACCTCTGCCCCAAGAGCCAGACCATTGACACCAAAGGTCGACCGCGCCGGTTTGGGGTCCGGCAGCGCTGCGTCATAAGCCGCGTTCATTGCGCCATAAGCCGCCATGTCGTCCAGGAAAACTGAACATTTTACCACATCAGAAAGGTCGGCATCGAACTCGGCAAGGGTCCGTTCGATATTCGCAAAGATCATGCTGGTTTCAGGGCCTACGCCTCCGGACGCAAGTTCATTCGTTGCCGGATCAATGCCCAGTTCGCCGGATAGATAGATTACGTCGCCCACGCGCACGGCCTTGGAAAAGGGCAGATCCGTTCCCGCTTTGGTGACGCCGGCAAAATGGGAAACTTCGGGCGAGGTGTTCACCTGAATGTCCTGAACATCCATAGCGACGCAGCCACTCAACAGCATGGCCGCCGCGCTCACCCCCAAAATTCTCATCATGTCCGCCTTCCCCTCAGTGAATCCATTTTGGCTCTTCGCCCTCGATCCCATCCTCCTCGTCATCGTCAAGGTCTGAATAGGTCGTGAACTGAACATCGTATCCGAAGGGCTGGTCTTCCGCTGGCACGTCCGGCTCGGTCACATAGACCTGCAACTCGCCGTCCATCTTGAAGCCAAGCCGCTTGCCGATGACAGAAATCATGTCCGCGGCCTGTTCCGGGTCGGTCGCCCAGACCTTCATGCCCATGATGCACGGACCGATCTCGGTCTCGTAATCGGCGTTCGGCTCGAACACCTGCCCGTCCGCAATCAGCGTATAGTGAGTAAACTCCGTCATGGAGAAATCATTACCCGCTTTGCAGCCAAGGTCGAGCCCGTGGGGCCAATTTCCGGGGGCTGGCGCGCACAAAAAAGGGCGACGCGTACAGCGCCGCCCTCCAAAGTTGACGTGCGTCCCACGCTAGCCGCGCAACATGGTGCAGATCTTGTTGCCGTCCGGATCGCGCAGATAGGCGAGATAGAGCTTCATGCCGCCGCCTTCTCGCCAGCCCGGTGGGTCTTCGATGGCCTTGCCGCCTGCTTCGACCCCGGCCTTGTGCCAGGCATCGGCCTGTTCGGTGCTGTCGACCGCAAAACCGATCGTGCCGCCATTGGCATGACAGGCTGGCTCGCCATCAATCGGCGGCGTGACAAGGAATGTTCCGCCATTGTGGAGATAGATCAGTCGCCCCTTCGGATCGACAATCGCCTCGCGCCCGCCCAGCGACTTGAAAAGCGCGTCGTAGAATTTCTTTGATTTTTCCAGATCGTTCGTGCCGACCATGACGTGACTGAACATGTGTTTCCTCCTTGTGGATGGGGAATTTGTGCCTCAGCCGCCGAAACAGCGCCAGAGGGATTTCGGCCTCCCCCCGCGTCAGCTTGCCATAGCCGCCGCCAGCAGCGGACGCAGATGGCTCAAATAGTCTGCTTTGCCGATGGCCAGCCCTTCGGCCCGCAGGATGTCGTAGGCGGTGACGAGATGGAAATAAAAGTTCGGCGTCAGCCATTCGTCGATATAGTCTTGGCCGGTCATGGAAAGCGTCGGCATGCTTGGCAGTTCGAGAGAGGTCTTCGCCTCGGCGAAGCTTTCCTTCGTGTCGGTCTGCGCCTCGATCCGGGAAATCGTCTCGGCCACAAGGGCTTTCAGGTCCGCGAAGCTCGCCGTATCAACCTCGAACTCTTTCACAGGCGTGTCGTTTAGCTTGCCCAGAAGCAATTCTGCCTGACGGCACGTGAACCATATCTGGTTCGGCAGAGGCAGCATGTCCTCGGCCAGCCGCGCCGTCAGCAGGGCTGTCTTCGCCGCGTCGTCCGGAAACAGCTCCGCCTCGGCCCGGCCAAGAATATTCTGCAGCGTGATCAGGCGCGTGCGGTAGATGTTGAGATTGCGTTTTACGATGGTCATTTGCTTTTCCCTCTAGCGCGACTCAGCGGTAATCCAATTCAAATGTGGTGCAGCCTTCGAAATCGCAATCCGTGCGATCCCAAGAAATGACAATGCGGGCTCCATTCCTGCTCGCGATGGACTCTCGCAGTCCGGCCTCATCGTCGAGGAGATCAATCTTGCCGATCCTCGGATTTCCGCGCAGGCAAACAGATGCCGCCTCGGCGAACTGATTGATCCACCAATAATGGGTCATCGGGGCGACTTCACCGACAAATTGTTTGTCTGCTTCGTCGCGGCAGTCGGTATCTTCTTCACATCCCGCATCGGTCGCTATGCCCCACATGATGATTTCGTCTTCAGATCCGCGAAACGCCGCAAGACGCATATACCGGGCGGAGGAACCCGTTCGCGGCCCTGAATCGACCCACGTCTGAAGATCACTGCAGAATTTCTGATCCATCGTCGGGCCGGTGCTCATGCAACCGGAAACGATCGAAGCGCCCGCCAAGGCCACGCTTGCGCAAAGAATCTGTGCGGGCCGGCGCGACACTAATACACCACCACGCTCCGAATGCTCTCGCCAGCATGCATCAGGTCGAACGCGTCATTGATCTTGTCCAGCTTCATGACGTGGGTGATCATCGGGTCGATCTGGATCTTGCCGTTCATGTACCAGTCGACGATCTTGGGCACGTCGGTGCGCCCCTTGGCGCCGCCAAAGGCCGTGCCGCGCCAGTTGCGCCCGGTGACCAGCTGGAAGGGCCGTGTACTGATTTCCTTGCCGGCCTCGGCCACGCCGATAATGATCGAGGTGCCCCAGCCGCGATGACAGCATTCCAGCGCCTGACGCATCACATCCGTATTGCCGGTACAATCGAAGGAATAGTCCGCGCCGCCATCGGTCAGTTCGACGAGATGGGCGACCACATCAGCGGTCTCCTTCGGATTGACGAAATGCGTCATCCCGAATTTCTCGCCCCACTCCTTCTTGGAATTGTTGATGTCGACACCGATGATCTTGTCGGCGCCCGCCATCTTCGCGCCCTGCAGCACGTTGAGGCCGATGCCGCCCAGGCCGAACACGACGACATTGTCACCGACCTGAACCTTGGCCGTATTGGTCACCGCGCCCACGCCCGTCGTCACGCCGCAACCGACATAGCAGGCCTTGTCGAAGGGCGCGTCGGTGCGGATTTTCGCAACCGCGATTTCCGGCAGGACGGTGAAGTTCGAAAAGGTCGAGCAGCCCATATAATGATATATCGGCTGGCCCTTGTAGCTGAAGCGCGTCGTGCCATCCGGCATCAGGCCCTTGCCCTGCGTCGCGCGGATCGCGGTACAGAGATTGGTCTTGCCGGAAAGACAGCTTTTGCACTGGCGGCATTCCGGCGTGTAGAGCGGGATCACATGGTCGCCCGGCTGCACGCTGGACACGCCCGCGCCGACTTCGCGTACAATGCCTGCGCCCTCATGGCCGAGCACGCTCGGGAAGATGCCCTCACTGTCCAGCCCGTCCAGCGTGTAGGCGTCCGTATGGCAAATGCCTGTCGCCATGATCTCGACCAGGACTTCCCCGGCCTTCGGGCCTTCCAGATCCAGTTCGACAATTTCCAGCGGTTTCTTGGCTTCAAAGGCGACAGCGGCGCGCGTTTTCATGAGGGAGCTCCATAATGTTTGGGTGCCATACTACTCTTGCGCTCCGCGCGATAAAGTACGTAATTCGCAATTCATTGTTGCAGGACTGGGATAATGCAAACGGATTGGGATGGTATTGAGGAATTCGTGGCTGTGGCGACGTGCATGGGCTTCAAGCCCGCGGCGGAAATGTTGAACGTCTCAACCTCGCATGTGAGCCGCGCCGTTACCAGACTGGAAAACGCCATTGGCGCGCCGCTATTCTATCGCACCACCCGCAAAGTCTCTCTCACCGATACGGGCCGCACCGTGCTCAGCCATTGCCAGCAACTCATCGAGTCGCGGGACGAGCTGTATGCCGTCGTAGGCGGCACCAATGAACCGCAGGGAGAGATCAAGATCACCTGCCCCACATCTCTGGGCGAACGCTACATCTCGCCCATCGTGCGCGAGTTCAGCCAGGATTATCCCAAAGTGGAGATCACGCTCGACCTCTCCAACCGGCTGGTCGACCTGATCGCCGAGGGCATCGATCTCGCAATCCGCACCGGCATGCTGGAAGATTCCCGCCTGATCAGTTCGCGGGTGGCAAGCCGGCAATTTCTGGTTTGCGCATCCCCTGCCTATCTGGACGCCAACGGCACGCCCGAACGGCTTGACGACCTGAAAACCCACAATTGCCTGACAGGCTCCTCCAGCACATGGCGCTTTCGGCAGGGCGGCCAGCACGAGACCCTCCGCCCACGGGGCAATTGGCGTTCAAATTCCGGCGCATCCGTGCTGGACGGATTGCTCGCAGGCAAAGGAATCGGACAGCTACCACTTTTTTATGTCGCGCCGTATCTCGAGAACGGGCGACTGGTCGAACTGTTCAGGGAACTCCGGCCCGAGCCAGAACCCATCTGGGCGGTCTATCCCCAAGCCCGTCATCTTCAGCCCAAAGTGCACTTGCTGGTAGATCGCATCCGCGCACAATTGCAGCCCGCATTCGAAGTGCGCATCCAGCATCACCTGCGAGGATAACCCCCCACCCCTTTTAGGCGCAAGCCTCCAGATTGGCATCAAACGCGCCCATACGGGAGATTTTCGGCCCATCTTCATGAATATCGCATCGGTCGATCCGCAACTCTCCCTCTTCCAGCCGGATCAGATTGAACGAAGGCGGCTCAGCCCGCAGGCGCACCGATAACGTTCCGGATGAGACGGCGAGATAGCAACCATTGGCGCGTTGCCGCACGACGACCGAGGGCGTGTGGACATGCCCCGTCAGCACCATCTGTACATGGCTCGCCGCCACCATATCGCTGGCGCGTCGGCCTCTGCGGGTCCGTGTGCGGAGCGGCGCACCCGGCAGGGAATGAAACGGATGATGGCAGGCAATCAGTTTGACCTCTGCCCGTGACTTGCCCGCGCGAACAATCGCCTCATCCAGGTCGTCCAGATTGACAGACCCCTCGGCCCAGTTCCGCCGTGCCTGCCAGCCGCGCGCCGTGTTGAGGCCGACGGCGATCGCACCGCCAGCCTCGACGACCTCAAATTGCTGATTGAATCGCCGCTTGAATCGTTTGAAGGGTTCCGCCGCCCGCGCCGCGACATTGAACATGGGTGTGTCATGATTGCCGGGCACAACGAGCTTCGGCATGTCGAACCTGTCCAGCCACTCGGCCGCAGCATCGAACTCACGAGTGCGTCCCCGCTGGGTCAAATCTCCGCACACGACCAACATGTCAGGTTTGGTGGATTTGATACAGGCTTCGGCAGCCTCAATCGCGTTTTCGTCTTCGGCGCCGAAATGAATGTCTGAAATCTGTGCAATAACCGTCATCAGGACATGTCTGGAACGAAGATTTTCACCGCAGAATCGATCCGCCGGAACCTCAGCGGTGTGTCCATCTCTTTGAGCTCACCATCCAGCGTGACATTGATGCGCCCCTTGTCGGTCTGGTGCACCTCGATCTCGTCAGCAAGTTTCAGCGCAACATCCTCAGCATTGCGCCAGCCATCGAACATCATCTCCAGGCCAAGCTTGGCGAGGTCCAGCAAGCCCTGAGGGTCAATACTCGCAATCTCCAGCTTTCCGGGCGTATCCGGATTGATGTTCACCGTCAGCGTGGTGGCGGTCTCGGCGGCCTTGCCGGGGGCATTCCAGGCAATGTTGGATTTCAGAGCCAGAGCCGAAGAGTCGTGCACGATCTCCGCGGCCTCAAGAATTTTCCCCTCGCGCAATGCTTCGCGTGAATTGGTGAACCGGGTCATGTCACCCATCATGGCCGCCACGAAGAAGCGGGGTCCGCCGACAATCTCGCCACATGGCATCGGGCGTACCTTGCCGCCCTGCAGCGCGCGATCGATCAGCACGTCCCACTCATGGTCGCCGCCCAGGGCGCGAGTGGGCAACATATTCATCGTCCCGCCCGGCAGTGGCAGGACCGCCGGACCGAGCAGACCGGCATGCGACAACGCGCAGGCAATCGTGCCATCCCCGCCCCAGACAATCAGCGTGTCCGGCTCTTCAGCGAGCGCCGCTTCCATGAGCAGCGCAAGATCATCCTCACCGACCGTATGGATCGACGCAGCGTCCGGCAGGTCGGAGAGTTTTTCACGCAAGAGATCAGCGGCTCCCTCGGGCGTGCTGCCCGAGAGCGGATTGATCACACAGGACACACGGCCAAGCCGCGAAAGCACATTTGTTGGGGTCATGTGCGTAGAACGCGCCAGATGACAAATTTGTTCCCGGCGTTCAGCAAGCTCTCGCCCTGCGGGAAAACCTCGCTATAACGGCGCACATGACAGAAATGACACCTTCCGATTCGCTCCGCGTCGCCATTGCCGGCGTCGCGGGTCGCATGGGCCGCCAGCTGGTCGGCGCCGCGCTTGATGCTGGCCTTACCGTGGTGGGCGGCAGCGAGGCTCCCTCTTCCGAACATCTCGGCGAGGATATTGGCGAACTGGCAGGCCGTCGCCTGTTGGACCTGAAACCGGCGACCGATCCCGTCGCAGCTGCGGCAAAGGCTGATGTCTGGATCGACTTCACCCGCCCTGCCGCGACCCTGGCTGCGCTAGACTCCCTGAAACACACAAGCGTGCGCGCCGCCATCATCGGCACAACCGGCTTCACTGATGAAGAAGAGGCCGAGATTGCGCAGGCCGCGCAGTCCCTTGCCATCGTCAAGGCGGGCAATTTCTCGGTGGGCATCAATCTGCTGCAGGCCCTCACCCGCATGGCGGCCGAACGGCTCGGTCCGGATTGGGATATCGAAATCCTCGAAACGCATCATCGCCGCAAGGTCGATGCCCCCTCGGGCACCGCGCTCATGGTGGGCGAGGCCGCCGCTGCAGGCCGCGGAAAGCCGCTGTCAGACCTGCGGGCTGGCCCTTACGATGGCCCAGACGCCAAGCGGCGCGCTGGCAGCATCGGCTTTGCCGTACGCCGGTCTGGCGGGGTGATCGGCGAGCATGAAGTCAGCTTCGGCTCGGACATGGAAATCCTCTCGCTCAGCCATACCGCCATTGACCGCGCGGTCTTCGCGCATGGTGCCCTGGGGGCAGCCGCGTGGGCGATGCGCCAGGATCCGGGCCTCTACGACATGAACGATGTGTTGGGGCTTTGAAGCAACGCCCGCAGGTCACCATTCTCCCAACAGCTGAATCAGGGTTGACGCTCGTGTTCGCAGTGGCAGCATGACAAGTTCGTAAAGTTTGAGCACTGGGACCGGCATATGATCGGAATTGTGGTTGTCAGCCACGGAAAGCTTGCCCGCGAACTCGTCGCCGCCACGGAGCACGTGGTGGGGGAGCAGGATCGATTCCGCTCGATCTCGATCGAAGTGGAAGACGACATCGAGGCGCGCCGCGATCAAATCCGCGAAACGGCCAAGTCCTGCGATGCCGGCAAGGGCGTCATCATCCTGACAGACATGTTCGGCGGCACGCCCTCAAACCTCGCCATGTCGGTGATGAATGCCGGCAATGTCGAAGTCCTGTCCGGCGTCAATCTGCCCATGCTGATCAAGCTGGCCGAAGTGCGCGGCGAGATGACCCTCAAGGACGCCGCCAAAGTCGCCGCAGAGGCGGGCCGCAAGTATATCAACATCGCCTCCGAACTCCTCGCGAAATCAAACTGATGCCGGACACGGAAACCCTCACCGCCAGCCAGCGCGCCATGATCGTCAACCGCAAGGGCCTGCACGCGCGCGCCTCTGCCCGCCTGTCCCGCCTTGCCGGTGAGTTTCAATCCCGCATCATCGTCTCGCACGAGGGCGAAACCGCCGATGCGCGCTCCATCATGGACCTCATGATGCTGGTCGCTCACAAGGGCTGCGAAGTCGACATCAACGCCGAAGGCCCCGACGCGGCCGAGGCGGTCACCGCCATCGCCAGCCTCATCGCCGACGGCTTCGGCGAACAGGGCGAAGCCGACACGATCTGCTGAAAATCAGGGTCAGAATTTGCGCTGGACATTGCAACCACCGATTTATAGTGGTTGGGCATGACCCGTCTGTTTGCTCTTCTGTTTCTGTACGCTCTGATCGCGGTTTTACCGGCAAATGCGCAAGCATATTCCCTGAAATCGGGAGAAACTCTTGCGGATTCGGAGTATCAAACCACATTCACGCTCGGTGGAGGCAAGCGCCTCGTTCTGGAGGTCAAGTTCGACAGCGAGGCAGACTCATCACACCAGCGGACAGCGTCACTCGTGGAAATACTTCAGGATCACCTTATTCCCATGACTGTAAAAAAGGGATTCTCCCGAATTGCGATCTGGGAGAACTTGTCAGAGGTGACCACGAGGAAGAACCGACCGCCCTCCCTGCTGTCTTTGAATTTCACCGGTAGCACCTTCGAAAACTATGATTTTGATCTTCAGGACCAGTGGGTTTGGAGTCAGGTCGCAGGTCCGGAACTGGATCTATCGAAATTTTCCATGATGACGTTCGAATACGACGAGACGGCCGACGTTTACCGTACAGAACTGCGTCGCAGAGACCTGAATGATGGCAATCTCATTTTTGAAGTCTGGGTGAGCGCCCCAGACACCTCGCCGAAACAACTCGCCGCCAAGGCCAACACGGTTTTCCAGGAACTGTCTGGTTGCACAAAGGATGGGGTGCCGATCGAGGAGGACAGCTATATGGCAAAGCATAATGCCAAGGCGCTGATCGTGTACGCGGTACCCGTCCGGTACACCTCCCCCCTTCAGTCTGCCCCCCGCGTCAGACTTCTGTACGGCCATGAAGATGGCGTTCCATATTGCCGTACACAATCTGGGGAATCGCTTGGAACTTGGGACGACATCTACGCATCGTTGAGTGAATAGGCCTGGGACAGCCTGCCTGGGCACCTTCCCCCTTCCAAAACCCCCAAATCATCCCTATATTGGTCATGTCTTCGGACTATGGCGATAAACGCGCGTGCAATAAGCGGTTCGGACCCGGGGGCGGTACCCGGCGGCTCCACCAAAAGCAGGTTCAGGCTTTCACCGGCCTGTTTCTGACGGGGCCGAAATAGGATCGACGGACGTGTAAAGACGATGCCTTTGCCGGATTGGGCCCCCTCAGAAGCCCATATCACATAGTTGCAAATGACAACTTTGCTGAAGGTGAACTCCTGGCTGCGTAAGCGGTCCGGTATTTACCGACTTAACTCCTAGGGTTTCAGACCCCTAGGCGGGGCCCGGAGGCGCCTGGCAACAGAAGCCTCCACCTTATCCTTTTCCTCGCAAATTCGTGGCCGCCGCGCGCTGGCCAGTCTGGAACTTTGTCGCTAGCGTTCGGATCGAACACGCTGAGGGAGCTGGCCACCATGAAACATTACCTCGTCGCCGCCATATCGGCGCTCGCCCTGACCGCCTGTTCCCCGCAGACTGGAGACACGTCGATGCCGGATACCAAAGCGCCGATCAGCTATGCTGCAGAGGGCTGGACCGTAAAATCCCTGCCTGAACTGGCGGAAGCCCTGCAAACCGGTGAGGTCTCCGCCAAAGCGCTGACCCAGGCCTATCTGGACCGGATCGAGTTGGTCGACCGCTCCGGCCCCACGCTGCAAGCGGTCCTCACCCTGAACCCGGATGCGCTGGAGGCCGCCCGCGCGCTGGACGCAAAGCGCGACGCCGGCGAACCGCTCGGCGCGCTCCACGGCCTGCCGATCCTGCTCAAGGACAATATCGAAACAGCGGACAACATGCCCACCACGGCCGGTGCCCTCGCCCTGAAGGACAATGTCACGGGCCGCGACTCCCCACTCGTCGCGGGCCTGCGCGCTGAGGGCGCCATCATCCTCGGCAAGACCAATCTCAGCCAATGGGCGAACTTCCGCTCGAACAGTTCGATGAGCGGCTGGTCCGCGCTTGGTGGACAAGTCCGCAATCCGCACATGCTGGACCGCAACCCCTGTGGCTCAAGTTCCGGATCGGGCGCTGCCGCCGCCGCCTCCCTCGCCGCGGGTACGGTCGGCACCGAAACCAATGGCTCGATCATTTGCCCATCCAACGTGAATGGCGTCGTCGGCTTCAAGCCCACGGTCGGCCTCGTCTCGCAGGACTTCATCATTCCGATCTCCTCCTCACAGGATACAGCCGGCCCGATGACGAAGACGGTCATGGGCGCCGCGATGATGCTCAACGCCATGGCGACCGGCGCAGCGAAGACAGACTATGCCGCCACCCTTGATGCCGCCGCATTGCAAGGCAAGCGCATCGGCGTCCTGCGCGGCGCCCAAGGCAGCAGCCCGCTCGTCAAAGACAGTTTCGAACAGGCCCTTTCGGCCATGGAATCGGCAGGCGCAATCCTGGTTGATATCGACGACATCGACATGCCCGACGGCTTTTGGGGAAAGTCATTCGATGTGTTGAAGTATGAGTTCAAGGCGACACTGAATGCCTATCTCGCGAGCACGCCGGACACGGTCACAACGCGCACGCTGGCCGACCTGATCGCTTTCAATGCCGAACATGCAGACATCGAACTCGCCTTGTTCAATCAGGATATTTTTGAGCAGTCAGAAGGCATGGAAGATCTTGAATCTGATGGCTACAAAGAGGCTGTTGCCTTCGTCCAGTCCGCCACCCGCGAAAACGGCATAGACCGTCTGTTGGCAGAGCATGACGTGGTCGCCCTTGTCGCCCCTTCAGGGCCACTTGCCCCGCGCGCTGATCCGGTCAATGGCGATGTCTGGCCGGACTGGGCAGGCGCGGGCTATGCGGCGGCCATTGCCGGCTATCCGCACCTGACGGTGCCAATGGGCACTGTTCGGGGTATCCCCATTGGCCTGTCCTTCATGGGCGGCAAGGACCAGGACGCGGCGATCCTCTCGCTCGGCTATGCTTATGAGCAGCGGACGCAAGCCCGCGCCGAGCCGCGATACTACCAGACCGCCGAAGACCTGCCCGAAATCGCCGAGGCCATGCGCCGCCGGGACTGATCGCTAGAGCAGGATCGTGCCCTTGCCATCCTTTTCCAGCGCGCGCTGATAGGAGGGATAGGCGCGCATCTGTTGCAGGAATCTGTGCGCATTCGGATAGTTCCCGGCATCCATGCCGGCCCGGTGCGCCGCCAACTCCATCGAGTATCCCATCACGATATCTGCCGCGGTCAGATTATCTCCGGCAAACCAAGTACTCTTGCCAAGTGCTTTTTCGATTTCGGTCATCAATGCCTTCAGGCGCGGACCGAAGAACGCCTTGTCCAGTCCGCCGACCAGCATCTTCGCCGCAGGCTTCAGGAAAAATGGCGCTCGCGCTGTCATCGCCATCATGACGAATTTGTTGGTCAGCAAAGGCTGCAGGCTTCCCTGCGAGACATGAAACCAAAACAGGTAATCGGCCCGGTTCGGTGTGCCCGGCGCGGGGCGCAGGCGGCCATCATCATGCGTATCCAGGATATAATCCATGATCGCATTCGTCTCCGACAGCGTAATTTCGCCATCGGTGATGCAGGGCGCCGTACCCAGCGGCGAGACCGCCTTGTATTCTGCCGGGGCCAGCCGCGTGTTCGGATCGCGGTCATAGAGCTTGACCTCGTACGGCACGCCCAACTCCTCCAACAGCCAGAGGATGCGGATGGATTGCGACTTTTCGAGATGGTGCAGCGTGATCATGGTTTGGCCCCTCAGCCCAATATTGGCGACAGAAGGACTGTAGGGCGCGACGGCCCCACGTCCAGCCACGATCCTGCGAGGGAAACACGAATTTCCTGTAACAATCAGAGCGTGATTTCACGCCCTTCAGCCGCAGAGCGATAGATCGCCTCGATCAGGGCCATGTCGCGAAGGCCCATTTCGCCCGGCGTGAGGATCGCTCCATCCTCCCGGATCGCATCCGCCATATGGTCACACATGCGGGCAAACTGCACATCGGGATCGCCGGGCACGAGGTCTTCGCGGACACCGTCGCGCACCAGCGACATCTTATGCCCGCCATAGCCGGTTGCAGGTTCCATCATCAGCACACCGCCCTCCCCTTCGACCCGCGCAAGATTGCGGCCGGGTGTCGTGTCATAGGACGTGACCATATTGGCCACGGCTCCGGACGGGAAACGCATCTCTGTCGTCACTGTAGAGAAGATTTCTGCAAAACGCGGATCATTCGCCGGTTGCTCTGTTACGGCCTTTACAGAGACCGGCATTTCGCCGGAGAGGTACAGCGCCGACTGCAATCCGTAGATACCATAATCTTCCAGAGGACCACCCCCTGCAAGCGCCCGGACAACCCGCCAGTTTTCCGCCACGCTGGTCGGGCCCATGCGATAGGTCTGGGCCGTCTCGATCGTCTTGATCTTGCCAACCGCACCCTCACGCATCAACTCCATGGCGCGCAGGTTAAACGGCTCGAAATGGCAGCGATACGCAATCATCAGCTTCTTGCCTGACGCTTCCGAGGCCGCGATCATCTGCTCGCACTCGGCCACGGACAGGGCCATCGGCTTTTCGCACAGCACATGCTTGCCTGCCGCAAAGCTCTTTTCGGTCCACTCCAGATGCAGCCCCGTCGGCAGCACATTGTAAACCGCATCTACCCGGTCATCGTCTGCGATCCGGTCAAAGTCTTCATACGAATAAATAGCATCATCCGGTAAGCCATAGGCGGCGGCCACGGTCTTCGCCTTCTCCGGATTACCGGACACAACCGCCGCAACATGGCAGCGTTCACCATTCGCCAGCGCAGGCAGGACCTTGCCAATGCCATAGCCGCCGAGCCCCATCACCGCGAAGCCGACGCTGCCAGCATTGGGCGCGGATGGCGGTGTGTCAGGCAGTTCGCCCCAATTGGGCCAGGGCATGCCAATCGCCTTGGCCGGGATCGCCGCGCTGCCTTCTGCGCTCGCGCAACTTGCCAGCCATGGCGCTGCTGCCAGCGTGGCGCTGCTCAGCACCATGAAACGCCTGCGTGAATGCGTGAATTCGGTCATGACAATCTCCCTGAAGGCCACAGTCTTCTGTTAGCGCTATCTCGAGAAAACCGCAGGCCGCCGAACCGGTCAAGGAAAAAGCCGAGCGGTCCGGATCACAATTGGATCACATCAAACCGGGACCTGTCTTCTTCATCAGCCGCTCGACCACCGCGCCGACATGATACTTCATTGCGTCCGGCCCCATCGGTGCCTGCCGGGCGAATTCGTCTTGTACTTCATCTGCGCGTTTTTCCGCCGCCAGCCAGGCCGATGGCTCCGGCACGATCAGGAATGTGCCGCGCGCAATCTCGTCCAACGTATGTCGCGCAACCTCGAGAGGCGGCTTGCCTTCGGCCATCACGGCGCGTGCCATGTCGCTGCGGCGCTCATCTGCCGACATGCCCGTCGCAGCGGGGCTTGTATCCGGCATGTGCGTTGCCGTCAGGCCGGGGCACAGCACGCTGACACCAATCGACTCTGGCAATTCGGCGCGGAACACATCGCCCAGCGCCAGCACGCCATGCTTTGACGCCGTGTAAAACCCATTGCCCGGATGCTGCAGGCCCAGCGCGTGTTCCGACGCGGTCAGGCAGAGATACCCGGCATGGTCCGCATCGATCATGCGTGCGGCAAACGCCCTGGCTGTCGCCCAGACGCCTTTGAGGTTGACGCCCATCGTTACGTCGAACTCCGCCTCGCTGGCCTTCAATAGCGGCCGCGCCACGCTGACCCCAGCATTGGCGAACACCAGATCCACCCCGCCCAGCCAGTTCCAGGCCTCGCCGGCCATGGCCTCGACCCCCGCCACATCGGCAACATTGCAGGCGATGGCCAGCGCGGCATCGCCGAGCCTGGCCGCATGTGCCTCGGCCGCATCCTTGTTGATGTCCACAATCACGACGCGACCGCCATCGGCCACCATCGCTTCGGCCAACGCCGCGCCGATGCCGCTTGCACCGCCCGTGATGACCGCCGTTCTGCCCTTGGTTTCCATTATCCGCCCTCCCTGGCGTTCTGACCTGTCAGCTATAGCGCGCTTCAACCTTTTCACCGGCCTTGCCAGCCTGCACCGCTTTCACGCTGGCTTCGAGGTCTGCGAGATAGGCGTCGGCCACATCGGCATGTTTGGGGCTCAGCATCAGGTGCAGGCTCGGCGGCTCTTTCGTGACCGATGTGAACCAGCCACGCCTGAAAATCTCGCCATAAATCGCGAAGGCATGGGCATCGGGATGGTGAAAGGCCATCAGGCCCAGCATCGGATTTCCGACAATCTCGAAACCGAGCCGCTTCACGCCGTCTTCCATTCGCTCCCGCGTCGCACAGACCTGCCCCTGCAACCGCTTGTACCCTTCGACGCCCAGCGTGTTCATCACGCCCCAGGCCGCGGAGATCGCCCCGCCCGGCCGCGTGCCCGCCAGCGTCGGCGTCTTCATCGGCGCGCCGCTCCAGCCCGCCATGTCGAACGGCATGTGGGCGTAAAGCTCCTCACTCCTGAACAGCACGGTGGAGGCGCCCTTGGCGCAATAGCCATATTTGTGAAGGTCGGCGCTCATCGACTGAACCGCTGGCACTTCGAAATCAAAGGCTGGCACCGGCACGCCATTCATCCGCGCGAACGGCGCGAAATATCCGCCCACACAGGCATCGACATGCAGCCAGACACCGTTCTTCGCGGCCACCTCGCCCAGTGCCGCAATCGGGTCGATAATGCCGTGCGGGAAGTTCGGCGCCGAACCGACCATCATGATGGTGGCTGCATCCACCGCGTCACTCATGGCAACCGGATCGGCCTCATAAGACCCATCCGTCTTCAGCGGCACGCGGCGGATTTCGATGTCCATCAAATGCGCCGCCTTGTCGAACGCCAGATGTGCCGATTGCGGCAGCACGACATTCTGGCCTTCGCGCGGCTTGCCCAGCGACCGGGCATAGTCGCGGGCTGTCTTCATCGCCATCGTGATCGAGTCGGTCCCGCCGGATGTCATCGCCCCGGTGGATCCGTCCGGCCCATGGAGCAAGCCCAACCCCATGCCGATGACTTCCTTTTCCATCTGCGCGAGGCTTGGAAAGGCCAGCGGCCCCAGACCGTTCTCCGCCATGTAGAGCCCATAGGCGTCATGCTGGACGGCTGAAATTTCCGGCCCGGCATTGAAGACATAAACCGCTGTGCGTCCGTCGCGCCATTGCGCATCGCCCCCGCCGCGCGCAACCATTTCTGCGCGCACATCGTTCCAGTCGCGTCCCGTCTCCGGCATCTGCATGATCATTCAGCCTGTCCTCCCCTGTTGCCAGTCTTCTGGTCTGTCGCCAGCAGCCTAGAGAGATTGCCTCCCAACGCAACCGAACGCCGCCAAATGCGTTGATCCGGCACGAAGGAGATTCACATGACCGAGCAAACTGACCCCAAAACCCGCAAGCCCGATCCAGAGACAGACAATCAGGATGAACCGACCCATCACAAGACGGTCCGTCCGGCGGGTGCAGAAAACATGGAACACCCGCCCGAAGAGTGGGACGAAGTGGACGAGGAACTCGACGAGTCGTTCCCGGCCAGCGACCCGCCTGCAAATTACTAACAGGAAATATCGAGGCGCCATGGCGGAAAAGATCGCCATGACCACAAGGGGTTAGTCACAGCGGCTAACAAGCGAGCAGCAATTTTTTGCTCGCCCCTTGTGCGAAGGCCGTTGCGGGCCTCTTTTCCCGACCTTACTGTATGAATCACAGGTTCAACCATACCAAACCGGGAACTCGCGCGCCTATGACGGACTATATCGGCTACGAAGCGCTCACCCAGGCTGCCATGCGCGGTGTTGTCCGCGAAGCCCTGCGCAAGGGCTACAACTCAAATGGCCTGCCGGGTGATCATCACTTCTATCTCACCTTTCGCACCAAGGCGCCGGGTGTGAAGATTGCTGATTACCTTGTAGAACGGTTCCCAGAAGAAATGACCATCGTTATCCAGCACCAGTATTGGGACCTGGAAGTCGAAGACAGCCATTTCGAGATCATCCTGAAATTCTCGGGCGTGCCACAGCACCTGCACATTCCCTATGCCGCGATCACGCGCTTCGTTGACCCGTCTGTGAACTTCGGACTGACCTTCGAATCGCCGGACAAGGACGCGTCGGTCATTTCGCCAGCGGGGGAAGCCACTGCCGCGGATGTGCCGCCGGTCGAGGCCGAGGAAGAGCCCGGTACGGTCGTAAATCTCGACGCTTTCCGCCGGAAATAGGCCGCGCCCGACCTGATGGCAGATACCGAAAAACCCCGCGCCTCGGACGCCGACATGCTCGCGCGTTTCCAGAATTCCAAGAAGCGCCCACCCTGCTCCGATACGCTCGGTATGCGCTTGGCTGAAGTCGAGCAGGACGCTCAGCGCATCCGAATGGATTTCGACGTCTCCCCCAGCTTTGCCAACCCGACCGGTGCGGTTCAGGGCGGCTTCATCTCCGCCATGATGGACGAGGCGATGAGCACCTGCGTCATCATCGCTTCCAACATCACGATGACCGCGCCAACGCTCGAAATGAAGACCAGCTATCTACGCCGCCTGATGCCAGGCAAGGCCAGCGTGGAGGCCCGTATCCTGAAACTCGGAAAATCGGCCGCCTTCATGGAAGCGGAATGCTTTGACGCGGACGGCCAACTCGTCGCCAAGGCCACTGCCACCGCCATTCCGATGCTGTTCAAGCGGCTCGGCTGATGTCGTTTGACAAGCGCGCTTTCTGGCAGGATCTCCTGACCAACAAGACGCCGCCCAAGGCAACCGCCTTTCTGGGCTTTGAACTCATCGCTTTCGATCCCGACGCCGGCTGGGTTGAGGCCGCTTTCACTCTGCCCGAACACGCCACCAATCCCGGCGGCGACGCGCAGGGCGGCTTCGTCTCGGCCATGCTGGATGAAGTGATGAGCCTTGCCGGCTCAATCGCGCAGGATGGTCCGGCCATGTCCCCGACCCTGCAAATGACGACCAGCTATCTCCGCCCGGTGCCGATTGGCGAGCGCCTTCTCGGGCGCGGCGAATGTGTCCGCCGGGGCCGCGCAGCCCTCTTCACGCGCGGCGAGCTGACCCGCGAAGACGGCACCCTGCTTGCGCAAGCTACCGCCAGCTGCATCCCCCGCGCCCTGCCTTCCGGCACATAAGTGTTATGCCAGGCCAATTGCCGACCTGACGGTTGATCCCGTCAGCAGAATTGTTATCTGATAATGAGAATAATTCTCAATGCAGGTATGCCGCTCATGTCCACACCGAATTTCGCCGAAGCCATTGTCCTGCGCACCCAGCAGCTATCCCCGCACATGGTCCGCCTGACCTTCCAATCCGAATTTGCGGCAGATTTCGTGACCGGCGCGCCAGGCGCATATTTGAAAGTCATTGCTCCCGCACCGGGAGAGGCCGGACCGCCCGCTTTCGATCCGGCCTCCTTCAAGACACGGATGCGCACCTACACACTGCGCCATGTCCGGCCGGCCGAGCATGAGTTCGACATTGATTTCGTTGTGCATGGCGATGACGGCATTGCCGGACCGTGGGCCAGACACGCCGCCCCCGGCAACCGCATCCTGATCTCCCGTCCCGGCACGCTCAAATTCGGCACCGAGGGAGCAGACTGGCACCTCTTTGTCGCAGACCTGTCCTCCATCCCCGCCGCTGCCGTTGAACTCGAAGCGCTCCCCTCTGATGCCATTGGTGACGCATTCTTCGAAATCCCCAGCGACGAGGACCGGCAACCTATCCGCACACCAACGGGTATCCGTGTGCATTGGATCATCAAATCAGACCCGCAAGCCCCCAGCGAAGCGCTGATACAGGCGGTGCAGACCCTCGACTGGCGCAGCGGGGAGCCAAGCGTCTTCGTTGCCGGCGAATTCGCCCTCGCAGGCGCGCTACGCACTTATTTTCGCAAACAGAAGCCGACCCGGAAAGACCTGACCTATGTCAGCTCCTACTGGAAACTCGGCCTGATCGAGCCCGAGCACAAAGCCTTCAAGGCGCAGGCCGCCTAGGCCGTCTCCATCGCCTTGACCTGCACCTTGGTCGGTCGCGAATTGCCCTTGCCGTAAAGATTCACTTTCAACTTCGAGATCGCATGGACGAGCGCGTTCGGCCCGTACTTGATGTCGCCGGTGAACTCGATGTTCGGGAAACGCTGGAAGATCTGCTCATAAGCAACACGCAGCTGCATCTGTGCCACGCGCGAACCGAGGCATTTATGGATGCCGTGGCCAAAGGCGATATGCTTGTCGACATTGTCACGCATCATGTCGAACCTGTCCGGGTCCGGAAAGACTTCCGGGTCGCGATTGCCTGCACCATACCACATGACGACTTTCTCATCCTTGGCGATGAGCTGGCCGTTGAGTTCTGTCTCTTCCAGCGCGGTGCGGCGCATATGCTTCACCGGTGAAACCATGCGCAAGGCTTCTTCCGACATGCGCGGAATGAGAGACGGGTCATCGAGCACCATTGCGCGCTGGTCTGGCCATTCGGTCATCAGCTTGATCGTACCCGACAGCGAGTTCCGCGTCGTGTCATTGCCGGCGAAGATGATCAACAACCAGGAGCCATCCAGGTATTCCTGCGGCAATTGTTCATCATCCAGCTTTGAATGCGCGATCATGGTCAACAGGTCATGGCGCGGATTGGCCCGGCGGTCGGCCATGACACGTGCGCCATAGGCAAACATCTCTTCGACCACTTTCTTGAACCGTAGCGGAAACAGCGGCTCGCTGAGGAAGGTCCGGAACGGGTTCGTCATGAACTGGCTCGCCATTTCCAGATAATGCATCCAGTAGACGATTTTCTGGCGGTCTTCCTCGTCCACGCCCAGCATTTCGCACAGCGTATAGAGCGGCAACTGGTTGGAGAAGAATTTGACGAAATCCAGCTCAGGCCCGTTCGCCTCCAGATCATCGAGCAGCGACTCGACTTTCACGCTGACCTTCTCACGCAGCTCTTTGACATAGGCTGGAATGAAGAAGTCTTTCTGCTGGATCCGCATCTGCATGTGGCGCGGCTCGTCCATCGAAATCAGATTGTCCATCGCCGCGCGGATCAGGACTTCGGGCCGCCAATGCTCACGCGGTGGCACGGCCATATTGATACCGCCCCGCTCGGACGAAAAGATTGCCGGGTTCAACTCGACTGTCTTGATGTCTTCATATCTCGTAACCGACCAGAATCCGCTGCCGCCCCGGCCCATTTTCGACCACATGACCGGAGCCTCGCTGCGCATTCGCGCATACAGGTCATGAGGGTGGCCCCGCGTCCAGGAATTGGGATTCCAAAGCTCGAAGTCGGTTTCCAGCATGGGATATGCGCTGGCGTGTACCGGCATGTCCGCGCCGGTATCTTCCAGGATGTGATCGCTGACGAGATGAGTCATTACAAGCTCCGTAAGGCCGTCACTGAAGTTGACGCAGTTGCGCGTCAAGGCAAGCGACAAGGGGTTACAGAATCATTTAGCCTGCGCTCTCCCTACGACATTCAAGGGGAAAATAGACATCCGAGCCTTCTGGCCCTCAACGCCTTCCCGCAGGGTCACCCACGATTTCAGCGCAAATCCATGATAGGCTTCGTTCATATGATCCGGCGCAAAGACCGGACAGGGAGGAAAACATGGCCGATGATCCGGGCACACCGCGCGTGCCACAATCCGTGCTGGAAGTGACGGCTTTCTCGCCCGACGCCCGCAACGATCCCCACCCCCCACTGGAGGCCCTGCGCCACAATTGCCCTGTCCTGCGCGACGAGATGGCCAAGACCTGGTTCCTGACGCGCTATGCCGACATTCGCGAAACAGTGAATGATCGCAGCTTTGTCCGCCATCCGTTGAACGCCGAGGAAGGCTCGATATCTCGCCAGCTGATCGAGGATGATGACCAGCCCCGACGCACCTCCATCCTCTTTCTTGATGATCCGGACCATGCCCGCGTGCGGCCTCCGCTGGCCAAGGCGTTCTACACGCGCATCCAGAAGATGAAGCCCCAGATCGAGGCCATCATCGACGACACGATCAACGCCGCGCCCGCCTCCGGCACCTTCGATCTGATGTCAGAGATTGCCGTGCCGATTCCGGTCCTTGTCATCGCACGCATCCTCGGCGTGGATGAAGACCGCCTGCCGGATTTCCGGCAATGGTCAGAGGACGTGATCCTCAGCCTGAACCCCGTGCGGACACCTGAAGAAACCGCCCGGATGGAACAAGGCAGCCATGCGCTGGACGCCTATTTCACCGAATTGATGGAAGCCCGCCGTAAAGTGCCGGGCGATGACCTCATCACCGATATGGTCCAGCTGCAGGCCAGCGGTGACGCTCCGCTGTCGGATGATGAAATTCGCATCAATCTGGGCGCGCTGCTGGTCGGCGGCAACCTCACCACGACCGACCTGATCGGAAATGGCGTCTGGTTGTTCCTGAACCATCCTGAGCAACTCGCCGCACTGAAATCCAATCCCGCCCTTGCCGGACAGGCGGTGGAGGAAGTCCTGCGCTTCGAGGCCCCCGTCTCGGCCACATCCCGGATCGTTGAGGCCGACAGGACGGTTGCCGGCTGTCCGATGAAAGCGCGTCAGATCGTCTTCTGCTCGCTGGCCTCGGCCAATCGCGACGAGACCATGTTCGAGAGCTCGGAACGCTTCGACATCACGCAAAAGCGCGCCAGCCATGTCGCCTTTGGGGGCGGCCCCCACATCTGCATCGGCGCGCCGCTTGCCCGCATGGAGGCCCGGCGTGTCTTCGAAAAACTCTTCGCGCGCTATCCAGACCTGTCCCTGCCCCCGCAAGACCTCGTCTGGCGTGCCCTGCCCTTCTTCCGCGGCCTCGAACGTCTGGTCGTGAAGGTTTAACTTCACCCCGTGTCTCCGGCGCATGCCGGAGCCTCCCGCGGCTGGCTTCCAGTAGGAACCGCATGATACCCCGGCATGCGCCGGGGATACGGATATTTGAGGCTTGCCCTCACATGCGCACCCTTTATGGCGCCGACTGCAAAAACGTGCCATACGGGGCAAAATCTTCCCGCGGCGCGCATGAAAGCTGCGCCAGCGCCCCAGAAAGCCCTACCAAATGACCGATACCCCTTCTATCCCATCGGCGCTCGCCGAGGCCCTCGCACAGCGTGGCTACGAGACGCTCACCCCCGTCCAGTCCTCTGTCATTGAAGCAGAACTCGACGGCAAGGACCTCCTCGTCTCCGCCCAGACCGGCTCAGGCAAAACCGTTGCTTTCGGCCTCGCCATGGCTGGCGACCTGCTCGCCGGGGCAGACCGCTTCGAGAAATCCGATACGCCGCTGGCCGTCATCGTCGCGCCAACCCGCGAACTTGCCCAACAGGTCGCCCGCGAACTGGAATGGCTCTACGCCAAGTCCGGCGCCCGCATGGCCACCTGCGTCGGCGGCATGGACATGCGCGAGGAGCGCCGCACGCTTGCCCGCGGTGCGCACATCGTCGTCGGCACGCCCGGTCGCCTGTCAGACCATATCCGTCGCGGCTCACTGGATGCCTCGAACGTCCGCGTTGTCGTGCTGGACGAGGCCGACGAAATGCTCGACATGGGCTTCCGCGAGGAACTCGAACACATTCTCGAAGGCACGCCGGAAACCCGCCGTACGCTGATGTTCTCGGCCACCGTTCCCAAGGGCATCGCCGCCCTTGCTGCGCGCTACCAGAAGGATGCGATGCGCATCACCACGGCTGCCGAACAGCAACAGCATGTCGATATTGAATACCGCGCCCTGCTCGTCGCCCCCGGCGACGAAGAGAACGCCATCGTCAACATTGTCCGCCATTCCGACAGCGAGACCGCCATTGTGTTCTGCACGACGCGCGCCGCCGTCAACAAGCTGATCAGCCGCATGGGCAATCGCGGCTTCCCGGTGGTCGCCCTGTCGGGTGAGCTGAGCCAGAAGGAACGCGGCAACGCGCTTCAGGCCCTGCGCGATGGCCGTGCCCGCGTCTGTATCGCCACTGACGTCGCCGCCCGCGGCCTTGACCTCCAGAACCTCGGCCTCGTCATCCATGCAGACCTGCCGCGCGATCCGGCCACCCTGCTCCACCGTTCTGGCCGCACCGGCCGGGCTGGTCGCAAAGGCGTCAGCGCCCTGCTGGTCGCCCCGCGTGCCCGCCGCCGCGTCGAGCGCCTGTTGCGCGATGCCAAGATCGAAGCGAGCTGGGGCAAACCGCCGTCTGCGGACGAAATCAATGCGCTCGATGATGCGCGCCTGATGGCCGACCCGATCTTCACCGAAGACTCCAGCGCCAACGAAGCCGAACTCGCCCGCACCCTGATCGACACTTATGGCGCCGAACAGGTTGCCGCCGCATTCGTGCGCCGCCACCGCGCCGGGCGCACCGCGCCAGAAGACCTGCGCGATGTCGATGACCGCGCCCCGTCCCGTGACCGCAACGAACGCGGAGACCGGCGTGACCGCGACGACCGCCCGCCCCGCGAAAAGCGCGAGCGTCAGGACCGCAAGGGCTTTGACGACGCGACATGGATCGGCATCAATGTCGGTCGCAAGAAAAACGCCGAGCCGCGCTGGCTTCTGCCCATGCTGTGCAAGGCCGGGGGCCTTGGCCGTGATGATATCGGCGCCATCCGCATCAATCCGGCCGACACGCATGTCGAGCTGAAGCCCGACGCCGCCAAACGCCTGTTCGAAGTGATCGGCAATGATGGGATGCTGGAAAAAGGCCTGCGCGCCTTTGCGCTGGACGGCCCGCCGCCTGCCCAGCCGCCGCGCCAGGATTACGCTCCGTCGCGTGAGCGCACGCCCGGCAAGCCGCCGCGCAAACCGCACCTGAACAAGAAGCCCAAACCCGCCGCCGCGGCGCCGGAAAAGGCCTTCGACCCGCTGACCGACTACATCCAGGACGACCGCCCCGCCGGCAAGCCCCGCAAGGACAAGCCGCACGCCCATGGCAAGGGCAAGCCCGGCGGCGGCGACAAGACCTATAAGCGTCCCAAGCCGCAGGGTGGCAAGAAACCCTTCAAGAAGGGCCCGAAAAAGCCCCGGGACTGACACTCCCGCACGGTCAGAGATTGACGCTCCGCCCCGGACCCCGCACACCCCTGCAGGAAACCCGAAGCGGAGCGCCCCATGACTGACCACATCACCCAGAGCCTCGAAAATCGCGTCCTGACGCTCACCATCAACCGGCCCGAGCGCAAGAATGCGCTCACCCAGGCCATGTATGGCGCGCTGGCCGATGCCATCAACGCTGCCAATGATGACAAGGCCATCCGCGCCATCATCATCACCGGCGAAGGCGACATGTTCACCGCGGGCAACGACCTGACCGACTTTGCCTCCGATTCCGAGCGCTCCTCTGGCGAACCGCCGGTTACACGCTTCCTGAATGGTATCCGCGACGCCGAGACGCCGCTGATCGCTGCCGTCAACGGCCCCGCCGTGGGCGTTGGCCTGACCATGCTGCTGCATTGCGACATCGCCTATGCGGCCGAGAGCGCCAATTTCCGCGCGCCCTTTACCGCGCTTGGCCTCGTGCCGGAGGCAGGCTCCTCGCTGCTGCTGCCGCTGTCTGTGGGCAATTCCATGGCCAATGACATCCTGCTCGCCGGCCGCATCCTGTCGGCCCAGGAGGCGCTCGATTGCGGCCTCGTCTCGCGCGTCGAGCCGGACACGGGCCTGATGTCGGCCGCGCTTGCCACGGCCGAGCGCATCGCCATTGCCGCCCCGACCGCCATTCGCCGCTCCAAGGCGCTGATCCGCATGAATCGCGACGCCGTGAAGGACCGTATGGAAGCCGAAGGCAAAGCCTTTGCCGAACAGCTCAAATCCCCGGACTTCGCCGAAGCCGCCGCCGCCTTCATGCAAAAGCGCAAGCCGGTGTTTCAGGACTGATCCAGATAAGTTTCATCCTCTGAAATGTCTGCCAAAAGGCCCGGAATCGCCCCTGATTCCGGGCCTTTTTGACGGTTTTCTGACCCGGTCTTCCGCAGGCGGAAGCCCTGCCCATCGAACGCCCCTGCAACACCCTGTATTTACAGGCTTTTTGCGGCTGCAAAATCCCCTCCCCATCTGTGGCCTTTACCCCCCAAACCCCCTATAAACAAAGGTGAATTTACGAATCGATGAGGACGCCTAAATGGCCGAAAGCACGCAAGCTGAAAATCCGGAATATGGCGCTGGCTCGATCAAGGTCCTGAAGGGCCTCGAAGCGGTCCGCAAACGCCCCGGCATGTATATCGGTGACACCGATGACGGTTCGGGCCTGCACCACATGATCTACGAGGTCGTGGACAACGCCATCGATGAAGCGCTTGCTGGCCATGCAGACCGCGTCACGGTCACCCTCTTCCCCGACGGCTCGGCTGAAATCACCGATAATGGCCGCGGCATCCCCGTTGGCATGCACCCCACAGAGGGCGCCTCAGCCGCCGAAGTCATCATGACCCAGCTGCATGCGGGCGGGAAATTCGACCAGAACTCCTACAAGGTTTCCGGCGGCCTGCACGGCGTCGGCGTGTCGGTTGTGAACGCGCTGTCGGACTGGCTGGAACTGACCATCCACCGCGAAGGCAATGAACACTGGGTGCGCTTTGTCGAAGGTGGCCGCGTCGAGGCCCCGCTAGTCACGCGTGGCCCCTCCCCGATGACCGACAAGGGCAAGCCCTATACCGGCACGGCGGTGCGCTTCCTGGCCTCTGCCAGCACGTTCACGATGACCGATTACGACCGCAAGACGCTGGAACACCGCCTGCGCGAGCTGGCCTTCCTGAACAGCGGCGTTCACATCATCTTCCGCGACGAGCGCGACGCAGAGCCTTACGAGATCGACCTGATGTATGAGGGTGGCGTGAAGGCCTTCGTCGAGCATCTCGACAAGACCAAGTCCAAGCTGATCCCCGAGCCCGTCTACGCCATTGGCGAGAAGGACGGCATCACGGTCGAGGTCGCGATGGAATGGAATGACAGCTACCACGAGAACGTGCTCTGCTTCACCAACAACATCCCCCAGCGCGATGGCGGCACCCACCTTGCCGGCTTCCGCGGCGCGCTGACCCGCCTGATCAACAAATACGCCAACGAAACCGGCATCGCCAAGAAGTCCAAGGTCGAGATTTCCGGCGATGATGCGCGCGAAGGCCTGACCTGCGTGCTCAGCGTGAAAGTGCCGGACCCGAAATTCAGCTCGCAGACGAAAGACAAGCTGGTCTCCTCCGAGGTCCGCCCGGTCGTCGAGAGCCTGATGGGCGAGAAACTGGCAGAATGGTTCGAGGAGCATCCGAAGGAAGCTCAGGAAATCATGATGAAGATCGTCGAGGCAGCCGCTGCGCGCGAAGCCGCCCGCAAGGCGCGCGAGCTGACCCGCCGCAAGTCTGCGCTCGACATCACCTCCCTGCCCGGCAAGCTGGCCGACTGTCAGGAAAAAGACCCGGCAAAATCCGAACTCTTCATCGTCGAGGGTGATTCTGCTGGTGGCTCTGCCAAGCAGGGCCGCAGCCGTGACAACCAGGCCATCCTGCCCCTGCGCGGCAAGATCCTGAACGTGGAACGCGCCCGCTTTGACAAAATGCTGTCATCTGACCAGGTCGGTACGCTGATCATGGCGCTCGGCGCGGGCATTGGCCGGGATGAGTTCAACATCGAGAAACTGCGCTATCACAAGATCATCATCATGACCGATGCTGATGTCGACGGCGCGCACATCCGCACCCTGCTGCTGACCTTCTTCTATCGTCAGATGCCGGAACTGATCGAGAAGGGCTATCTCTACATCGCCCAGCCACCGCTCTACAAGGTGACGCGCGGCCGTTCGGAACGCTATCTCAAGGATGATGCCGAGCTGGATTCCTACCTGATCGACGAAGGCACGAGCGGCGAAGCCCTGATCCTGCCGGACGGCACCCAGATTGCGGGCGAAGACCTGCGCGACCGCGTCCGCGCGGCTTCGAACTTCAAGGCAAACCTTGCCCGGCTCGCCCTGCGCGCCCCGGCTGACCTGCTGGAACAGGCTGCCATGGCGGGCGCAATGGCCGCGGGTGCCGGCGACGCCGAAGCCGAGAAGACCGCCGAACGCCTCAACCGCTTTGCGGAAGAAGGCGAAGACAATTGGGCTGGCCGGTTTGCCGAAGGCGCGCTGGTCCTGCAGCGCACCGTGCGCGGCGTTGAAGAGAATGCCATCCTGCCTGCGCCCCTGCTGGCCAGCCAGGACGCGATCCGCCTGGCCGAGCGCGCGGCGACGCTGAAAGACCTGTACGAAGAGCCGCTCGTCCTGCGCCGCGAAAAAGGCGGAGACATTACCGTCCACGGACCATGCGCCCTGTTCCAGGCCGTGCTCGACTCCGGCCGCGACGGCATCAAGATCCAGCGCTATAAGGGCCTGGGCGAAATGAACGCTGACCAGCTCTGGGAAACCACGCTCGACTCCAACGCCCGCACCCTCCTCCAGGTCAAGGTCGACCATATGGAAGAAGCCGACGAAATGTTCACCAAACTGATGGGCGACGTCGTGGAACCAAGGCGGGAATTCATCGAGGAATTCGCGCTGGAAGCCGAGGTGGATGTCTGAGACGAAAGACATATGGAGCGACGCCTTCGATCCGCCGCCAAAAGGGCTCTTTCGATATGAAAAGAGACTCGTAGCTTTTGTAGACATTCTTGGTTTCAAAAGCCTCGTCGAGCAATCAAAGGAAGAACCAGAATTACTCGGTGAGATCGTTGGCGCTTTGCAGGGTTTGGTTGGAATATCCAAAGCCATCTCCAAACCGGAACTTGGTGCGTTTCATAGCCAGTTGTTTTCCGACTGTTTCGTTGTCACTTGCCCCTTTTCAGAGGAGGTTGCCCCAAGTTTTTTCGCTCTAGTGAATTCAATTGGCTGGCAGCTGATGCCTTTCGGCTGCTGGATTCGAGGGGCTGTCACTGTCGGAGACCTTTTTGTCACAGACGAGATGGCAGTGGGTCCCGCTCTTGTTCGGACAGTAGAGCTAGAATCTATGATTGCGAACTACCCCCGAATTGTCATTAGTTCAGAAGTACTGCATGTGGCCAAAAAGTTCGCTCCAAAAACACTAGCACGCGACACTGACGGTGTTTTCTTCCTAGATTACATTCGCTTCGGGCTTGAAGGAATTGCGCTTGGAAACTCGCCACTGCACGAATTAAGCGTGGCAGGGGCCAGAAAAGCCAAAGATCGAATCCTCGTGCAACTAAATGCGACAACTGAGCACCCCCAAATTTACAACAAGCTTCAATGGCTATCGTCGAGATGGCAAACCGCCGTGAGTGCAGAAAAAAACTTGTCAGAATTCTCATTACGGCGGTAGCAATCGCGCCAAGAATATTAGTGTTTTGACAGTATTACTCGTTTAACCCGTGGCTCCATCTTTTCCTCTTTCATCGGACAGCTTGGAACCCATCCCCCGCTCCCCCGTTCCTTCCGCAAACCCCAAGCGAGAAGGAGTCCCAAATGCCTGCCCAGTCCGAAGCCCAGCAAAAGGCCGCCGGCGCGGCCCTGTCCGCCAAGCGCGGCGACACCAAGGTCAGCGACCTGCAAGGCGCGTCGAAAGAGATGTACGATTCGATGAGCGAGTCCGAACTCGAAGACCTCGCCTCGACGAGCCACGACAACCTCCCTGAAAAGAAGGGCGACTGACTCGCCCCACTCCGTGTCCCCGGGCTTGACCCGGGACCTCGTGCGGCGGCTCCGCGCCTTCATCCGCGAGAGACTCCGGCCTGCGCCGGAGATACGGGGAGGGAATAGAGTCTCCCCCAATCCGTCTGACAGCCCACGCCTTCATGCTGTCCTGCATGACCACGCCTGCAGACCTTCTGTTTCATGCGGCCCGGTTCAGCCTTGAGCGGCTGGACTGGCTGGCCTCTGACATGCGCCGCGCGCTGGGGCTGGGCCGACTGCCCTGCCTGCCATTCCTGGCGCGCTGGCAACTCCGCCAGCTGACGCGGTTCCTGGCCCATGCCGAGCCACTGCTGCGCCGCCTGATCCTGTTGATGGCCGCAGATCTTGGCGCGCTGGCCACCCGTCCGCAGACGGATCCCATCACCCGCGCCGCGCCCGGAAAGGCCGCGCCGAAACGCGCGCTTTTCCCCACCCCGCACTTTCGCCTCTGTGAGGCCCTGCCCGGCAAAACGCCCCGAACGCCGCCGCCCAAACGCTTTCGCACCGGGCCGCGCATTCGCCTGCTCGATGCGGACGCGCCCATCGACCTTTCCGAATATCCGGCTGAACCGGACGATCTCCTGCCCGCGACGCGGCAGGTCCGCCGCCTGCTGGCGCTGGAACATGCACTGGAAAACCTGCCCCGCTATGTTGAGGCGATGCGCCGCCTTCTGGCCCGTACCCGCCCGGTCATCGCCCGCGCCTTGCCACCGGCGTTCAAACGCTTGCCGGTGACACAGGCCGAACAGGCGACGCTGACGGAGTTGCATGAAGCCGCCGTGCGGGAAAATCCCGATACATCCTGAGACGGATCAATGCACCCGCCGCCATCGCCGGACCTGATCCGGCGTCTCTCCCCCTCGCTCGCCGCCAGGGACTCCGGCATGCGCCGGAGATACGAGTGCTGGGAGTTTCGCTCAGCGCCCCAAAAAGGCTCAAACCACAAGGCTGAGCCCCACCCCCGCAAACTTCACTTCGCGCCAGTCAACGTCCAGCCCCATCTTGCCGGCGCGTTCCAGAACGGCGGCATGATCGGGCGTCTGGATGCCAAAGGCGGCCACCCGTTCCGTCTCGCCCTTGCGGAACTGAATGACGCCATCGGCAAGGAAGATGCTGTCACGGTCCACCGTCTGGCCCAATGCCAGGGCCCACCGCGTGGCTAGCGCTTCGGGCTCAGGGGACTCCACGGCCAGCGCGGTCAACCGTCCGGCCACGGCGCGCTCGCGCCAGTCCGGCCCGCCCCAGCGCCAGCTGCCTGCCGGACGCGCCTCGTCGACCGACACAATCGCCCCGCCAATATCGGCCGGGTGCAGATGGCTGGCTGAAATATCCGGCAGGTCAATATTCCAGACCCGGCGAATGCCCATACCGTCCACGCGAGTGCGCAGACCCTCAAGGTCATCCGTCTGGAAGATCGCCATATAGCCGCCTTCCCCGCCCCGGTCGATGAAGCGGCGCGCGGGCGCGCTGTCCGTCATCGGCACGACCACTTCCAGGAACTGGTCGCCAATCGCATAGACGCGGTTTTCAAGACCGAACTCCTTCACGCCCGGATCAATAAAGGGTGCTCCCAGACCCAGCAATTCGCCCAGCCGGTCGGCCGTCTCCAGCGTCTCGGCCGCAATCACCAATTGGCGCAAGCGTGGTGCAGTCATCTCATCGTCTCCCCTTCGCGGGCGGCTCACTGTGTCACGGCCACCTCTTTCGCGCTCCATACCATACCTGCCCCAAGGGCCACACAGACCGTCTCGAAATTATGGTGGCGAATTAATCCGTTTCCGGTCGCGCACCGCTGGTCTACGGTCCGCGGCCTATGACCGCCCGCCTGCTCTCCGCCCCCATGCTGATCGCCGCCTTTGCCATCCTTGTCGGCACGGGCGTAGACGCTCTGGTGAAGGGCGTCGCGCCCGATGCGGGGCTGCAGCATCTGGTGGCCTGGCGTTTCCTGTTCGGCACGGTGATCGCCTTTGCGGTCTTCCTGGCCCAGCGCAAGCCTGTGCCCGGCTGGTCGGCAATCCGGTTCCACACATTGCGCGGCCTGCTGCAGCTGTTCTGCGCGTTCACCTTCTTCTATGCCCTCACCCAGCTGCCTCTGGCCGTGGCCACGACGCTCGGCTTCACGGCGGCGCTGCTGGTTGCGCCGGTCGCGCGCCTCCTGCTGGGGGAGAAGATCAGCCCTGTTGCCGCGGGCGCCACCCTGCTGGGCTTTGCGGGCGTCGCCTTCGCCCTCTCTGGCCAGTCCGGCGCGGGCGAGGACGCGGGCAACCAGACGCTGGGCCTGATCGCGCTGTTCAGCTCAACCATCGGCTATGCGTTCGTGCTTGTCCTGTTGCGCATGCGCGCCCTGATCGAGGACGCCACCACGATTGCGCTGTTCACCAATATCGTGCCAGCGCTGGCGATGCTGCCGGTCACGTTCGGCTTGTTCGGCGCGCCGGACTGGAATGACCTTCCGATCTTCGCGCTGCTCGGCCTGCTCGGCTATGGGGTCTGGTATCTGGCAACGCTGGCCTATGCCCGCGCCCCGGCGCAGCGGCTGGCCCCTCTGGAATACACTTCGCTGGTCTGGTCCGCCCTGCTCGGCCTGATTTTCTTCGATGAGATGCCGGGCTGGCAGCTCTGGGTCGGCGCGGTTGTGATCATCACCGCTTGCCTGGTCGTCGCCTTTGAAGGCCGGTTCCGCACCCGTCGCGAAGCGCGCATGCCCGCCAGTGACCTGCCGGAATGACAGCCCGCGGGATGCAGATGCTATAGCGTCACGAACGCAACGCTATCACAGGCCGATTGACCCCTTCCCCCAGACCCGCCAGTACAGCCGATATGAGCGATCACTCCCATTCTCACCACCACGATCACGATCATGCACATGGCCACAGCCATGAGCATCATGCCGACATGACCAGCGCCGACTCGCGTCGCCGCGTCGCCATAGCCGGGCTGCTGACAGCCGCCTTCATGTTTGCCGAAGTGGCGGGCGGCCTGATCTCCGGCTCTCTGGCCCTGCTGGCCGATGCCGCGCACATGCTGACCGATGCCGGCTCGCTGGCCCTCGCCTGGGTGGGGTACAAGCTGGCCGAACGCCCGGCCGACCCGCAGCGCTCCTACGGCTTTGCGCGGATGAAGATTCTCGCCGCCTTCACCAATGGCATTCTTCTGGTCGCGCTGGCCTGCTGGATCATGTGGGAAGCCGTGCACCGCCTGCTGGACCCGGTCGATGTGATGGGCGGCGTGCTGATGGCCGTCGCCGTGGGCGGCCTGCTCGTCAACATTCTTGCCTTTGCCATCCTGCATGGCGGCAGCAAGGAAGACCTGAACCTGCAAGGGGCGCTCTGGCATGTCGCGGGCGACCTGCTCGGCTCGATCGCGGCCATTGGCGCGGCGATCATCATCATGACCACCGGCTGGATGGCCGCCGACCCCATCCTGTCAGCGCTGGTGGCCCTGCTGGTCCTCATCGCCGGGGTGCGCATTGCCCGCAAGTCCGGCCATATCCTTCTGGAAGGCACGCCTGCCGGGCTCGATCCCGAAGACATACAGGCCGACCTGCTGGCCGAGATCGACGGCATCGCGGGCGTGGCCCATTTCCATGCCTGGGCCCTGACCGAATCCAAGCCCCTGATCACGCTGGAAGTCACCGCCGCCCCCGGCGCCGATCCTGACCAGCTGCGCCGCGCCGTAAAGGCCCGCCTCGCTGACCGGTTCGATGTCTTCCATGCCACGGTCGAAGTCGTCTGCGACGGCAATAACGGGGCTTTGGGCCCCGCCGGGCAGTGTTCACATTGATATGATGCCCGCAGCACTTTAAGGCTCATGCCGCAGGCCCCATATGCCGGGCCGATATGACAAGAACAGATGGCGGATCCTTCGCAATGGCTGACACGAAACACACCGAAATCCTGATCATCGGCTCTGGCCCCGCTGGCTGGACCGCCGCCGTCTATGGCGCGCGCGCCATGCGCGATGTGACCGTGGTGACCGGCATGCAGCCCGGTGGCCAGCTGACCATCACGACCGAGGTCGAGAACTATCCCGGCTTCACCGAAATCCAGGGCCCGGACCTGATGGTGAAGATGCAGGAACACGCCGAAGCCATGGGCGCAAACGTGATCAATGATCATATCGCCGAAGTCGACTTCTCCTCGCGCCCGTTCAAGGCCGTCGGCGAGAGCGGCACCACCTACACGGCTGATTCCGTTGTCATCTCCACGGGCGCACAGGCCAAATGGCTCGGCATCCCCAGCGAAGAGAAATACAAAGGCTTCGGCGTCTCCGCTTGTGCCACCTGCGACGGCTTCTTCTATCGCGGCAAGGAAGTGCTCGTCGTCGGCGGCGGCAACACGGCCGTTGAAGAGGCCCTGTTCCTCACCAATTTCGCGTCCAAGGTCACGGTCGTGCACCGCCGCGAAGGCTTCCGCGCAGAGAAGATCCTGCAGGACCGCCTGTTCAAGAACCCGAAAGTCGAAGTCATCTGGAACAGCGTGCTCGACGAAGTCCTCGGCGGCGGCGACCCGGCTGGCGTCACAGGCGCGCGCATCAAGAATGTCGAGACCGGCGAGACCACAGACCTGCCGGTCCACGGCGTCTTTATTGCCATCGGCCACGCTCCATCGACCGAGCTGTTCAAGGGCAAGCTGGAGATGAAGGACAATGGCTATCTGATCACGGCGCCAGACTCCACCGCGACGGAAATCCCCGGCGTCTTCGCAGCGGGCGATGTCACAGACGAGACCTATCGTCAGGCTGTCACAGCCGCTGGCATGGGCTGCATGGCGGCGCTCGAAGCCGAGCGCTTCCTCTCTGAACAAGAGGCCCACGCCGAAGCCGTCGCCGCGGAATAGCGCCCTACAGCATACCCGCCGCGATCTCCTGGGCGCGGCGGTCATCTCTCAGCATTTCGGCTTTCAACATGGCCGCGCGCGCCTGCATGACGCGCTCGAGTTCGGAATCGACAGCTGCGGCAAGCGCTGCGTCCAGCGCGGACAATACTTCATCACGATACTTGCGCGCATTCAGCGCCGCGAGCGCCCGCGCCCATTGCCAGTGAACCGACGCCTCATCCGGCGCAGCGGCTATGGCCGCCTCATAATGGTCGCGTCCGTCAGAGACCCCCGCCCCCATGATCATGGCCCCGATCCGACCGCCGCGATTGACGACTTCCAGATTCCAGACCGACAGGAAACCGTGCGCATAGACATTGCCGGGCTCGTCTTCCAGCACGCCCCGCGCCAGGTCTCGCGCCTCTTCCGCCCAGCCGGTCTTGCGCGCCTCACGCGTGCTCATCGGTCTCAGGATCAGGGACAATGCAATCGCCCGCTGCAAACGCCCCTCGGCATGGGCCGGGTCCATGATGAGGGCGACATTGGCGTCATCCAATGCCCGGTGCAGCACATCCTCCGGTGGGTCAGCCGGCCCTGACATCGCCTCTGCCAACAGCGCCCGCGCGCGAAAGGCCAGCGCATCTGCAGTTTTGCTATCCGACAGTTCCGTGCGGGCAGTATCATACTCCCCCCGCACAAAGGCCGCCTCCGCCGCTGCCTCATCAGCCACCGCCAAGGGCGCAAAGGCCAGCGCGAAGACCATGCCAAGGCCAAGACGGGCGACCAGATTCACAAGCCTGCTTTCCATGGAAAAAAGGATAGTACGTAGAAATCGTCTGACCAAATATCAAAATCCAATTTTTCAAACCCTCGAGAAGGCACGGGAACAAGCACCCACCATAAGTTGATTTCGGTGCAGGTTAATGTATGATGAATCCTCATAAAGGCCACATGGGTCCATTGATTGATGTCTGATACATCGACATTTATGGAGTTCACCGAAGTCGCCAGTTTGGCTGGAGCGGCAACAGCCACTTTGATCATCTCCAATGCCATTCAACATGTCAGCAAACGACAAGTGCGATGGATTGCGTTCGTAGTGGCCTTAGTTACAAGTCTTATCCTCGGCTGGCCAGACATTGCCAATCCTCCGAAACCGTTGGCTATGGTTATTTTCCTGATCGGCGTCAATGGTTGCCTCATCTACCTCACCGCTGTTGGCGCGAATACAGTGACAGGAACACCGCCCCCTGACGATGCACTGGGCGGTGCAGACGCGCCACCTCGAACTTTCCAGTCCCGATGGTATTCCTGACCTCACACTCACAGACACGAGAGGAATTTCCATGCGCAAGCCAAGGATTTTGAACTCCCTTCCCTTCACGCGCCGCAAAACCTCTTCCGCTCTTGGCGGCGCAGGTGCAAGGGGCGGCGCCATCCTGGCTTTTAGTATGGAACCGCAGAAACAGACAAACTGGTGTTGGGCGGCAACCTCCAAGAGCGTGGATGACTATTTTTTAGGAAGTTCGACCTGGACCCAATGCAGAATAGTGAACACGACCTTGTCCGAAACCAGTTGCTGCGGCCCGGCCGGTGGTGATCTAGCCTGCAACCAACCCTGGTATCTCGACCGAGCGCTGAAGACTGTCAATGCGTATCGGGGCATGATTGGAACGGATGCGGACATTCCTACTGTGAAATCGGAAATCTCGAAGGACTGCCCATTGGGGGTTCGGATCGGGTGGAGAGGCGGCGGGGGACATTTTGTCATTGTGTACGGATGGTCAGTTACGTCTGATGGGACAATCATGCTGAGTGTCGACGACCCGATCCATCGAAGCACCACGCTCCCGGAGGCAAAGTTCCGAACGAAATATCGCTCCAATGGCCGATGGACCCATAGCTATTTTGTCACGAACCCTTCAGCATCAGGAGGCGCTATCCAGAGTGCTGACCTCAGGGCTTTTACCCTAGAGGAGATGGCGCGTGAGGGTATACTTGAATTTCCGGAAGCTTTGGGAGGTTAATATGGGTATTAGAAAATCCACTGGCCCAGACGCGACCCAACTGGTCGAAACGGCTCTAACGGAAATTCAGGACGCCACCAACATTCTGTCACCATTGGGCGGTGAGGAGCGCGCAATGGAACCAGAAGAGCTGCTGGAACCCCTCCCCGTTTATTCCGTGAGTCTTGAAGAACTTGCAGGGCACGAGCTGCGCCCCAATCTGCAACCGACTAGTTGGCGATATCTCATTTGGCAAGGAAACGAGCCCGTTGGCACCGCTGATGTCGACGCGGATGAATTGATCGAGGAAGACTCTCTGGCTGCGTTCAATCATGTCAGCCGCGGGGCACCGGCACGCCTGCTAAATCAGGCATTGCTTCTCGCAGAAGAAGAGTTTGAACACTCTGACGAACAGTTCGACTTGCGGATTCTTGAAATACCAGCGCTCAACCGTGTGGCACTTTGGCTCCAAAGTCAGGATCGACAGTTATTCATTCCCTATATTCGGCCGGACTTGCTCACCTCAGACCAACCACCACGGATCGAACCAGACTTTTTGGATGCACTACCGGATATCTCTGACCAAACGCCGGATAAAGGGACACCGACCGAACAGTAATACGCTCTGGTCCACGCCACTGCCTACAGTTACTACCAATTTTCAGAAGGAATGGTGGTTCGGGGGAGACTTGAACTCCCGACCTCGCGATTATGAGTCGCGCGCTCTAACCAGCTGAGCTACCGAACCGTTTCGCTGTTGCGAAGCGCGCCTCATACACGCGGTTTCCCGCCTCCGCAAGCACCCGGCCTGCACGCGATGCAGGAGAATTCCGGGCCCTCAATCGGCCGTCCCTGCCCCATTGCCCATACCGGAGACCCAGAGCGCCGCGATGAAGGCACCCTTGATGCGGGGAAGCAGGAGGAGCACCGCCCCAGTGACGGCGATGGCGGCCACCGGCAGAGCCGCCCAGAGCGGGAAGTGGCCGAACGATACAAAGAAGGTTATTGCCACGAGGAACGGACCGAGCGACAGGATGGTCAACCAGGCCGGGCCATCATCGGCGCGAATGCTGCCAAGCGGTTCGCCGCAATGATCGCACGCATCGGCCTGTTTCAGGTAAGCCCGGAAAATCCGCCCCTGCCCGCATTTGGGACACCGAAATCGAAGCCCTCGCCCTATGGCGGTCATCAGGCTTGGTTTCTGGTCTTGCGCAGGCGTGTGACCCGTCATGCCCGGATCAGGCCAATTGGCGGTGGTCTGCTTCGGCCGCTGCTGCGCGATCCGCAAGGAGGATGTCGACAAGCGTCGCGACCAGCGCACGCGGCCGGATCGGCTTTTCGATGATTGTGGTGAAGCCCGCCTCTTCGCACGCCAGACGGCGCTCCGGGCTGACATCCGCGGTCACCGCAATGACCGGCGCAAGTGCATTCGGGCCTCGCCCATCGCGAATGGCCTTGAGGACCTCGTCGCCGGTGGCCCCCGGCAGGTGAATATCTGTCAGGATGGCCTGATATGTGTTGGTCGCGGCGCGGTCGATCGCGTCTTCGGCGGTCTGGACCGAGTCTACCTGCCAGCCGGCGGCTGACAGGGCGCGGGTGACGACAAGGGCGCTGACGGCATGGTCTTCGGCCAGCAGGATGCGGCCGAGATCGAAGGCGCGCATGCGCGGCTTCGGCGGCGCACCGGTGACCGCAAGCCGCGGCCCCGCCCGTTCGACGGGCATGGTGACGGTAAAGATTGATCCGCCATTGGGATTGTCTGTCAGCAGGATTTCGCCGCCGAGACGCTTGGCCAGCCCCTTGGCAATGGACAGACCCAGGCCGGATCCGCCATGCGTGGCGGCGGTAGAGGCATTGGCCTGTTCAAAGGCTTCGAACAGGCGCGCCTTGTCGAGATCGGTGATGCCACAGCCCGTGTCTTCCACCGTCATGCGCAATTTAAGGTTTCCCGCGGCTTCGAATGTGGACAGCTCGACGCCGATATATCCGCGCTCGGTGAATTTCAGCGCATTGCTCATCAGATTGAACAATATCTGGCGCAGCCGCATCGCGTCGGCTTCCAGCCTTGCCACAGCGCCGCCGGCGACCTTGATGCGCAGGTCCAGCCGTTTGCCGGCAATACGCGACTGCCAGAGGTCACGCGCCTCATTCGCGAAATCGTGCAGGTCGAACGGCGCATTGTTCACGGTGAGCTTGCCAGCTTCCAGGCGTGACAGATCGAGCAGGTCGCTCAGCAGTCGGTCGAGATGGTGCCCGCTTTCCGAAATGGTGCGCGCGAGGCGTTTCGGCTCACCGCCGCTCACGCTGTCCTGCAACAGGTCAGCAACGCCGAGAATGCCGGTCAGTGGCGTGCGGATCTCATGCCCGACAAATGCCAGGAAGCGTGCCTTCTCTTGTTCGAAGGCGCCCGTATCCGTCCGTGATTTCTGTAGCCGCTTTTGGGCGATCTGCATGGCGCGGGCGCGGGCGGCGTTTTCCAGCGCGACGGCGGAGAGCATCGCCGCGGGGCTGATCAGGCCGAGATACTTGCCGTCAGACAGGACGATCACGCCATCGGTCAGCGCCGAGGTCGAGCCGTCCGCGGCGAGCTTTGCCACCAGGCCGATCGGTGTTCCAGCCTCGCACATGATGGGATGCTCGATCATGATTTCGGTAATGCGCGTGGTGCCATTGGCTTGACGGGCGCTGGGGGTTGCAAGCGCCTCGAACACGGACCGGCGCGAGACCATGCCCAGCGCAGCGCCATCGCTGACAATCGGCACGGCAAATACATCAGGATGGGCGAGCAACCGCGTAAAGACCGCTGACACGGTCGCAGCTGTGGGTACAGGCCGCACAGCGACCGCAATGTCTTCTACTCGTACCGGCATGAAAGCGACGGTGTCCTTACACAGGTTAAGAAGACACCTTGCTCCATAAACCTTTACGTGCGGCAAACACATCCCTAACCAAAAATGAACGCCCGATCCTATTGGAGGACCGGGCGTTCATTTCGGTAATCTTTCAGCGCGGGGGCGCGCCTAGTTGACGTCGCTGCGATGGTTCACGACCTTGCCGACGAGGCCGTATTTGACGGCTTCTTCCGCGCTCATCCAGAAGTCACGATCGGTGTCTTCCTTGATCTGTTCCAGCGACTTGCCGGTGGCGGCTGCGAAGATCTTGTTGAGGCGTTCGCGCATCTTGATGATCTCGCGGGCCTGAATTTCAACATCCGTGGCCTGGCCGCCAACGCCGCCCCGCGGTTCATGAAGCAGGAAGCGGGTGTTCGGCAGGCAGAAGCGGTTTTCCTTCTTCGCCGCCGCATAGATCAGCGCGCCAGCCGAGGCGACCCAGCCGGTGCCAAGGATTTTCACGGGCGCTTCGACGAACTTGATCATGTCGTGGATCATGTCGCCGCTTTCGACGTGACCGCCGGGCGAGGAGAGGACCAGCAGGATCGGCTCCTTGCTTTCGGCCGACAAGGCCAGCAGGCGCTGGCTGACACGGCGGGCGGCATGGAAATCGATGCCGCCTGTCAGCAGGATGGTGCGGGCCTTGAACAGCGCTTCCTCAAGGAAGGCGTTCGGCTCGGACTGAGGCTTTTCTTCTGTCTCGTCATCGAGGCGGTGCAAAAGGTTCATGAGGACTCCGAAAGGCGGGAAATCTGGTTGAGCCTATAGGTGAGGTGCCACGCGCGCCGGGTCAAGGCTGGACCTGCCTGTCCGCGCGAAAACCTGTGACAGCGACCAGCGCGATCAGGCTGCCTCGCCGACGATGCGGGAGACATCTTCGGCGTAACGCTGGGCCTTTTTTTCGCCGACGCCGCTGATCAGGCGCAGCTCGTCGGCGTCGGCGGGGCGCTCGCGGGCGATTTCGGCGAGGGTCCGGTCATGGAAGATGACATAGGGCGGCACGCCGCGCGTCTTGGCGGTCTCGGTGCGCCAGCTGCGCAGCATGTCGAACAGGATCTGGTCGCGCTCCGACATGTCAGCCAGCGCTTGCGCCGCCACGCGGCTCTTGCCCTTGGCGCGCTTGCGGGTGGCGGCGGGGTCAGCGCGCAGCATCAGGGTGCGGTCGCCCCGGAACAGGGCGCGGGCGGCCTCGGCATCCGGCACGACGACTGCAGGCCGGTTCATCTCGCCGCCCTCGGCCAGCAGGCCATCATAGAGCAAGGCATCGAACACGCGGCCCCAGCCCTGTTTCGGCATGTCCTTGCCGATGCCATAGGTCGACTGGGTGGAGAGTTCCTCGTCGAAACTGTCCTTGGCCTGTCCGAGCAGATGATTGATCAGGCGGCCGCGCCCGATCTTCTGGCCGCAGCGCAGCACGGCGGAGACCGCCATCTGGGCCCAGCGGGTCGCATCATAGGGGTCACCACTCTCGCCCCGGCAGGTGTCGCAGGCGCCGCACGCCTCGACCCCCTCTTCCCCGAAATAGCGGCGCACGGCGGCGCGGCGGCATTCATCGCCATCGAAGAAGGCAAACAGCTGGCGGGTCTTGGTGATCTGCACGCGCTTGACCGCTTCGGGCGCGTCGCCCTCATAGGTCCAGCTGAGCGAGCGGCGCATGTCGGCGGGGCCGTAGAGCGCGACGCCTTCGGCGGGCTCTCCGTCGCGGCCTGCGCGGCCGACTTCCTGCCAGTAGGCTTCCATCGTCTTGGGCGGATCAGCATGGATGACGAAGCGGACGTCCGGCTTGTCGACCCCCATGCCGAAGGCGACGGTGGCGCACATGACGAGGCCATCTTCCAGCAGGAAACGCCGCTGGCGCTCGGCCCGCACATCGGCATCGAGCCCCGCATGATAGGCGAGCGCCGTGATGCCCGCACGTTCGATGGCCTCGGCGAGGTCTTCGGTGGCGTTGCGGGTGGCGGCATAGACGATGCCAGACAGACCCGGACGCGCCTTGACGAGGGAGACGACCCGCTGGGCGCGGTTGCCTTCCTTGGGCTCTGCGGCGAGGGCGAGATTGGGCCGGTCGAAGCTCGCCACATGGACGGCCGGTTGGGTGAGGTCGAGCTGCGCGAGAATGTCGTCGCGCGTACGGGTGTCGGCCGTGGCGGTCACTGCGAGGCGCGGCACACCGGGGAACAAATCCTTCAGACGCCCGAGCGCGCGATAGTCCGGGCGGAAATCATGGCCCCATTGGCTGACACAGTGGGCCTCGTCCACGGCAATCAGCGAGACCTTCATCTGGGCAAGCCGCTGGGCCAGCCCCGTGCCCATGCCTTCGGGCGAGACATAGAGCAGATCCATCTCGCCGCGCGCGGCCGCCTCCAGCGCTTCGGCGCGGGCATTGAAATCCATCGAGGAATCCAGCCGCTCGGCGCGCACGCCGACCTGTTTGAGTGCATCGACCTGATCGGCCATCAGCGCGATCAGCGGCGAGACGACAATGCCGATACCATCACGCAACAGCGCCGGGATCTGGTAGCAAAGCGACTTGCCGCCGCCGGTCGGCAGCACGGCGAGGCCATCCTTGCCCCCCAGCGTGTCGGCGATGACATCCTCCTGCAGCCCCCGGAAGGCGTCATAGCCATAGACGCGCTTCAGCAGCGCGCGGGCATCATCAAGAGTTGGCTGGGCAGGCATCAGCCTCTTGTGGCGACGCAAGTGAGTCGGGGCAAGAGCACAGGTGCCTTCACGCAGCCGCGCCGAACGCCTCGACAAGAAACGTATGGCGACGGGCGACGGCGCGGGCGTCACGGGCATAGCCGCCGCCGAGGACGCCGCAGAGCGGGGTGCCGGCTGATCGGCAGGCCCGCGCCACGAGATCGTCCCGCGCGCGCAATCCCTCATCGCTGAGGGACAGAAGGCCCAGACGGTCTTCTGCATGCGGATCGACCCCGGCATTGTAGAAGACGATATCCGGCGACGTACCAAGCGCGGCCTCGACCAAGTCTTCCAGCGCGGCCAGATAGTCCGCATCGCCCGTGCCCTTCGGCAGGCCGATGTCCAGATCAGAGGGCGGCTTCTCGCGCGGCCAGTTCTGTTCGCAATGCAGCGAGGCGGTAAAGACGCGCGGATCATAGCGGAAGATCAGCGCCGTGCCGTCGCCATGATGGACGTCGCAATCGATGACCGCCACACGGCGCACTTCCTTCGTTTCCAGCAAGAGCTTTCCGGCAACGCCGACATCGTTGAACACGCAGAAACCCGCGCCGCCGTCGGGCCCGGCATGATGGCTGCCGCCGGCAAGGTTCACAGCGGCCCCCTGCTCCAGAGCAAGGCGCGCGGCGAGACATGTGCCGCCGACCGATGCAGCCGAGCGCCGGGCAATGGCGGGCGTGATCTCGAACCCGACCTTGCGCGCGGCCTTCGCGTCCAGCGTCTGGGTCATGATGGCGCTGACATAGGCCTCGTCATGCGCGAGGTGCAGCCAGTCTTCCAGCGCGGCCTCCGGCGCTATGAAACTGTGGCCCGCGTCGCGGAGAAATTCGGCCACGAGCGCATATTTGCGCATCGGGAAGCGATGGTCATCGGCGACCGTTTTCGCGTCATAATCGACATGGTGGATAATGGGCAGTGTCATATCGGGCGGAACCTAGCGAGTTTTCCGCCCGTTTCCACTTATGCACGGTGCGCATAGGTGTGATGGCTGGCCGCAATCTACAGGCTGCGCCCGGACGCGTCATATTCGCTGCAACACGAGCGCGAAAGGATATCGCCATGATTGAACACAGACCCTTCAAACAGCTCGGCCGGTTCCAGAATGACTGGCTGAATGCCAATTACCATTTCTCTTTTTCCGGTTATCACGACCCGAAGCGCATGGGCGAAGGCGCCCTGCGTGTCTGGAATGATGACACGATTCAGCCGCATACCGGCTTCCCGCCGCACGGGCACAGCTCGATGGAAATCATCACCTATGTCCGCACCGGCGCGATCACGCACAAGGATTCCATGGGCAATACCGGCCGTACCGAGGCCGGGGACGTCCAGGTCATGAGCGCTGGCGACGGTGTGCAGCATTCCGAGTGGAACGCCGAAGACGAGGAAACCACCCTGTTCCAGATCTGGATCCTGCCGCGTCAAGCAGGTGGCAAGCCTGGTTGGGGCGCCCGGAAATTTCCCAAAGGGGAGCGGTCCGGCAATTGGGCGGTGCTGGCCTCAGGTGACGGCGCAGACGACAGCCTCGTCATCAATCAGGACGCCAATGTGCTCGGCGCGACACTGAAGGAAGGCGAAACGCTGACCTATGAAGTGAAGGAAGGCCGTCATGGATATCTGGTACTGGCCGACGGATCTGTCGAGTTGAACGGCCTTGTCATGACCGGACGCGACGGGGCCGCCATCACCGGCCCCGAGACCCTGACGGTGAAGGGCATTGCCGACGCCGAGATCGTGTTCGTCGACACGGTTTGATCTCTGCCTCCGGCCACGTTACTTCGAAGACCGGGCCGCAGCGCAATGCGGCTCGGTCTTATTGGTTGTGGGAGGTCACACGATGCAAGTTATCCGCGGCAAGGCGTTTACCGCGCCCAAGGCCTGGGGTGCGATCGATGTCGCAAACATGGACGGGATCACCACACGCCTTCACTGGACCGACCAGCCCTATATCTGGCACGTCAATGAGGGCGAGGAGGTGTTCGCGGTCCTCGATGGGATCGTGGACATGCACTATCGCGAAGACGGTGCAGAGAAGATCGTGACGCTGGAAACAGGAGACATTTTCTTCGCCGGGATTGGATGCGAACATGTCGCCCACCCCCGGGGTGAAGCCCGCATCCTTGTGGTCGAGCAGGAAGGCAGTGTTTGAACCCCTGACAGGTGCACTCCACGCTCACAGGCCTGTGACTTCTACGGGCATGGGCCGCGTGGTAGGATGAATCTATAGCAGTTTTGGAGAGACTTCGATGAAACGACTAGTTCCCCTCGCCGCCCTAGCCTTGCTGGCCGCCCCGGCCGCGCTCGCAGGCGAAATCAATGTCACCTTCAGCCCGGAATTCACCGAGGAGCTGAACGATGAATATGGCATGCGCGAAGCTGATTACCTGATAGAAGAAGTGCAGGAAGACCTGACCCGCGAACTCGGCAAGGCCGGGCTCGACATAGCCCGCATTGATGTGACCATCCTTGACGCCAAGCCCAACAAGCCGACGTTCAAGCAATTGGGTGATACGCCGGGCCTTGATTATGGCGACTCCAAAAGCATTGGTGGCATGAAACTGTCAGCAACGGCCTTTGATGCCAGCGGCAAAGCGACAGGCGACCTGACCTATGACTGGTATGAGACTGATATTCGTTATGCCGGTATCTCGACCTGGCAGGACGCCAAGCGCGCCTCTGACCGGTTTGCCCGCAAATTCGTGAAAGAACTGACAGCCGCGACGCCGTCCGGCAGCTAGAGAACCAGCTCGCACCGCTCATTCAGGCTTGGCCGGGAAATGGCGACTTTCGTCAGGCCCGGCAGGCCTTCTTTCAGGTCGGCTGCTGCCCAGAGGCAGATCCGCTCCAGCGTCGGAACTTCAAGCCCTTCAATGTCATTCAGCAGCTTGTGATCCAGCTTCGCTGCCGTAGCCTGCAGGCAGGCGGTCAGATGAGAGAAATCCTCAACCCATTGCTCGCCTGGCTTGACCGTGCCCGCAACCGTCGCCTCCAGTACAAAGGAATGGCCGTGCACATTGCGGTAGGGATGCCCTTCAGGCTTGCCGCCCATATAATGGGCCGCCTCGAAATTCACAGATTTCGAGATCGCAAACACGCGGCCTTCCGGGCTGGTCGCCGCGGCTGAGGTGCTGGTCTGGTCAGTCTGTGTGGTCATCGGTTCGTTTCAATTCTCGTGCGGTTTTGCGCCAACAAGTGTTTGAGGCGTGGATTGGCGCCCAATTGCTGGAAAAAGCTCGAAAAGTCCAGTTGTTATGGCTGCTTCTTCTGCAAGTGAATTGGGTGTTCAGGCACCGGCTTTCCAGCCTGCCCAGCCCTTTGCGCGCAGCTCACAAGCCGGGCATTCCCCACAGCCATAGCCCCACTCATGGCGCTGGCCGCGCTCGCCCAGATAGCACGTATGGGTATCTTCCGCGATCAGATCGACCAGCGCCTGGCCCCCCAGATCTTCTGCCAGCGCCCACGTCCCTGCCTTGTCTATGTACATTAGTGGCGTATCGATCTGCATCGGAACATCGAGGCCCAGCCTCAGTGTTTCAGCCTGCGCGTCCATCGTCGTTGCGCGGCAGTCGGGATAGCCCGAATAGTCCGTTTCGCACATCCCGCCGACCAGAACAGAAATGCCCCGGCGGCTGGCCAGAGCGCCCGCCAAGGTCAGGAACAGCAGATTACGGCCCGGCACGAATGTGGAAGGCAGGCCGGCCTCTGTCATCTCGATGCTGACATCGTGCGTCATCGCCGATTCTCCGAGCGACTTCATCACGGTGGCGTCGAGCATATGGTCCGGTCCAAGACGGCTGCCCCAGTCTGCATTTAGGCCAGCCAGACCCCGCCGTACCGTCTCCCGGCAATCGAGTTCGATCCGGTGGCGTTGGCCGTAGTCAAAACCGACCGTCTCTACGCGCCCGAATCGCTCAAGCGCCCATGCCAGGCAGGTCGTGGAATCCTGCCCTCCCGAGAAGAGGACCAGTGCGGCGGTAGAAGAATGTGACATGCTGCGCCTGTAACAGGCATGGGCAACGCGGCCAAGCAAGGGCGTTACATTTTTAACACCCGCATTTTAAAACCCGTCATTACCCCAGCGTCATGTTGACAGACCCGTCACGAATGCATTCAGATGACAATTGAAGCAGGCCCAAAAGAGGCCGGCTCGGCTAAAATTGCTCGAGGCAGCACTAAAGCGGCCCGAGGGGAGGAAACAAAACATGCGAAATATCAGACACTCGAAATCCGTCTGGCTGGCTGGGGCATCCGCTCTCGTGGTCGGTCTGGTGGGGCCGGTGGCCGCCGCTCAGGATGATTCCGACGAAAGCCCGCGCACCCTGTCAACGGTCACGGTGACGACACAGAAAACCGAGGAATCCATTCAGGATGTTCCGATCGCGGTTTCCGCGTTCGATGAAGATGCCCTCGACCGGCTCCAGCTTGCCGGTGGCCCTGACCTGGTGAAATCCATTCCGAACGTCAGCTTCACCAAAGGCAACTTCACATCATTCAACTTCAAGATCCGCGGTATTGGCGCCGACGTGGTTGCACAATCCGGTGATGCGGGTGTGGGTATCCACCAGAACGACATTCCGCTTACGGCCAACCGCCTCTTCGAAGCCGAGTTCTATGATGTTGAACGTGTCGAGGTCCTGCGTGGCCCACAAGGTACGCTTTATGGACGCAACGCGACTGGCGGTGTGTTCAACCTGATTACTGCCAAGCCGGTACTGGGCGAATTCCAGGCAGATGCCGAGCTGACTTATGGCAATTACAACACGTTCAAAGGCAAGGGCATGGTCAACCTGCCCCTTGGCGAAAACGCCGCCCTGCGTGTGGCTGGCTCCTATCTCGGCCGTGACGGCTATGTGGACAATCTGACAACCGGCAATGATGTCGATGATCGTGACCTCTATAGTGTGCGGGCGACCCTCGCATTCGAGCCCACAGACTGGGCCCGCGGTTGGATTTCGGTTGAGCATTTCGAAGAAGACGATTCCCGCCTCCGCTCCGGTAAGCAGCTGTGCGACAAGGACGAAGGCTTCGACAGCTTCATGGGCATTCCGGTCTCAGCTGTTGACCAGTTGGCGACGTCACTCGGCTGTGAAGATGCTCCGCTCGACCAGTCCCGTGACCGCGTGAATTCGCAGGCCACCCTCGCTGGCGGCCTCGGCATCTTTGCCGGCCTCCTGAACGGTGATGTGAACCTGGCCCCGGCCATTTCGGACCTGCGCAAGATTGAGTCGGCCTTCGACCCAATGTACCAGGCCGACCAGACGCTCTATTCATGGAAAGCTGAAGCCGATATCGGCGACAATCTACTGCTGACCTATCTCGGCAGTTATAGTGAGAGCTCGGTCGTATCGCGTGAGGATTACAACAAGGCCTCTGCATCACTGACCTTCAACACAACGGCCGGCCCCTTCATCAACCCGGCCCTGGCACCACTCTATCCACTCCTGTTCCCAGGCGGCGTCGTGACCGATCCGGAACTTGGCGCTGCCAATTCCTTCCGGACCTTCGACCTGTCTGGTGGCAATAGTGAGCAGACCACTCACGAACTTCGGCTCCAGTCCGACTATGATGGTCCGTTCAACTTCAACCTTGGTGCAATCAAGGTGGATTTCGAATCCATCGATCCGTACAATGCTGAAGACGGTTATTACGTTCTGTCGAACGCGCTGACGGCTCTGACGCAGATCAATAATGCGGCTGGTGGCGCCCTGTTCGGCGGCAATGTTCCGCTTGATAGCGGCTCTACAACCTCCGATGGCGCGTCCCTGTTCGACCTGTCCCTGAATGGTGACGGCGGGAACTATTTCCGCTCGCTGTCCCCCTACCAGCTGGAATCCTTCGCTGTCTTTGGTGAAGGTTACTATGACGTCTCTGACGATCTCCAGCTCACGCTGGGACTTCGCTATACGGATGACCAGAAGGAACAGGACATCGTCTCGACCTTCCTGTTCACTCCACAACCAGCAGGCGCAGACCCACTAGCGTCTCAAGGCAAGCTGAAAGCCGACTTCCAGGAAATCACTGGCCGTATCGGTTTTGACTACACAGCTGATCTCGACTTCACAGACGATACGCTGATCTACGGCTTCTATTCCAAGGGCTACAAGGGTGGCGGCATCAACCCGCCACAGCCAGCAGGTGCAAACCTGTTCCCGCAGACCTTCGATCCGGAATTCATCAACTCGTATGAAATCGGAACGAAGAACACGTTTGCAGGCGGCACCGCCCAGCTGAACCTGACCGGCTTCATGTATGACTATGAAGGCTACCAGATCACGCAGATCATCAACCGCTCTTCGGTGAACATCAACGTGGACGCAGAGCTTCAGGGTCTTGAGCTGGAAGCCCTGTGGACGCCGGCAGACAATTGGCTGCTGACGGCTAATCTCGGCCTTCTGAATGCCGAAGTCGTCGACACTTATGGCATCGACGTGCTCGACCGCACCAATGGACGGGCAGATCTCGTCGCGCTGAAGAATTCCAGCACCTATTCGAACTGTGTCGTGTCCGCTCAGGGCTATGCCACAGTGCTGGGAGCCATTCAGGGCGGCCTGCTTGCTCCGGGTTCCACGCTTGGCCTCTGTACCGGCGCATTCTCCGGGCAGGAAGCCGCCTTCGGTCTGGACGGCGTCACCGTGACCTACACGGACTCCAATGGCGACACGCAGACGGCCACGGCCCTGCAGCCCATCGAAGGGGATGCCAAGAATCTGGATGGCAACTCCATGCCGGGCGCCCCGGACATGACGCTGAACCTGGCGGCGGAATACACATTCCCAGCCATCAGCAATTCCAACTGGGACCTTACGATCCGCGGCGACTACTACATGCAGTCGGAAAGCGAGAGCCGTATCTGGAACACGCCGCGCGATGGACTGGAATCCTGGTCCAACGTCAACCTGTCGATCCTGCTCAATAATCCAGAGAGCGGATGGGGCGTGGAAGTCTTCGCCAAGAACTTGACCGACGAGGAAGTCATCACCGGCACGTACCTGACCGACGATTCCTCAGGCCTGTTCACCAACGCCTTCCTGACCGAGCCAGCTCTCTACGGCGTCACGGTCAAGAAGTCCTGGTAGGACCCGGACTCGTTTGAATTCCAAGGGCGGCCTTTCGAGGTCGCCCTTTTTGTTTGGCCAATCGGCAGGCTCGTCCTATGGTCCCAGCAAACTTGCCTGCCTCAAACGGAGACGCCCTCATGCGCCCTATCATCCCCCTGCTTCCGCTCGCACTGATTGTTGCCGCTTGTGGCGGGCCAGCTGAAACCACGCCGGTCGCAACAAGCGACTTTGACGTGAAACTCACGCCCGTCGTGACCGAGGCCGAGTGGCCCTGGGGCCTCGCCTTCCTGCCGAATGGCGATTTGCTGTTCACAGAGAAAGAAGGCGGCCTGAAATTCGTGGCTGGTGGCGAGGGCACCCCCTCTTCCGTGACCGGCCTGCCGGAAGCGTTCATTGAAGGTCAGGCAGGATATCTTGGCCTGGTGCTGGATCCGGACTTCGAGACCAACCGCATGGTCTACATCTCCTACTCCAAGGGCGATGGTGCCGCGAACGCAGCAGCCGTCATCAAGGGCCGCCTCAGCGACGATGCCAGCGCGCTGGAAAATGTTGAGGAAATCTTCTGGGCCGATGCGCGCGATACCGCCTACCATTATGGCTCGCGCCTGCAATTTGCGAATGACGGCACCCTGTTCGTTTCCCTCGGCGAGGGCTTCAGCTTCATGAAGGATGCTCAGGATCCCACCAATACGCATGGTACCATCGTCCGCATCAACACAGACGGCTCTATTCCTGCAGACAATCCGTTTGCCGATGGTGAAGCCGGTGCGCCCCCAGTCTGGTCCTATGGTCACCGCAATGTGCAGGGGCTCTACTACGACACCGCCACGGACACGTTGTACGAGACAGAACACGGCCCCAAAGGCGGCGACGAACTCAACATCTCCACGCCCGGCGCGAATTATGGCTGGCCCAAGATCACCTATGGCGTGAATTATGATGGCACAATCATAACGAATGAGACCGAAGCCGAAGGCATGGTTCAACCGCTCACTTATTGGGTACCATCAATTGCTCCTTCAGGCCTCACCATGCTGACCAGCGACGTTTATCCGGGCTGGAAAGGCGACCTTTTCACGGGCGGCATGAACGGTCCGGCCGGACTGGAGCTGACGCGGATCGACATGGAAAATGGAGAAGTGGTCGGCAAGCAGTCACTGTTTGACGAAGAATATGCGATCCGTGACGTGGTTCAGGGCCCCGATGGTCATCTCTATGTCGCGACCAAGGATTTCGACGGCATATTCCGCGTGGATATCGCTGAAGCGGAAGCCGAATAGGCCCGATCAGATATCGCGGCGTGACCTGAGTGCGGCGGCGAGCGTACCATCATCGAGGTGGTCCAGTTCGCCGCCCACAGGTACGCCATGCGCCAGACGCGTGACACTGACGCCCTTCCCTTCAAGCAACTCGGCCACGTAGTGCGCTGTGGTCTGGCCATCGACGGTGGCATTGAGCGCGAGGATCACTTCGCGTATGCCGCCCGCCTCCACGCGGGTCACCAATGACGGAATGTTGAGGTCATCTGGCGTAATACCGTCGATCGCCGACAGGACGCCGCCGAGCACATGGTAACGCCCCCGGAACGCGCCACCGCGCTCCAGCGCCCAGAGATCCGGCACGTCTTCCACCACGCACACCAGCGCATCATCGCGCCCACCTGCCTGGCACACTGCGCAAGGCTGCACCGTGTCGAAATTCCCGCAAACCTTGCACCGTTCGATCTTTTCGCCCGCCTCAGCCAGCGCGTCGGCCAGCGGTTTCAGCAAAGTGTCGCGACGCTTGAGCAGGAACAGAGCAACGCGCCGCGCAGACCGGGGCCCGAGGCCCGGCAGGCGCGAGATCAGTTCAATCAGGCGAAGGATTTCAGGACCGGCAGAATTCTGGGACATGGCGTTCAATGTCAGCTATTTGCGCCTGGTTGCAAGCCGGAACGTGCAAAAGCCATTTGCGCGCAAAACAAAACCCCGACCTTTCGGCCGGGGCTCGGGAAGCACTCTTAAAGCTTCAAAAATCTGGGCGTCAGGCCGCCGCTTCGACTTCCGCCGTCTTCGAGCTTGGACGCGGATCGCGCAGAACATAACCGCGCCCCCAGACCGTTTCGATATAGTGGTTGCCGTTGGTCGCATTCTGCAGCTTCTTGCGCAGCTTGCAGATGAAGACGTCGATGATCTTCAATTCTGGCTCGTCCATGCCGCCATAGAGGTGGTTCAGGAACATTTCCTTGGTCAGCGTCGTGCCTTTCCGGAGGGAAAGAAGCTCGAACATCTGGTATTCCTTGCCGGTCAGATGAACGCGCTCGTCGTCCACTTCCACGGTCTTCGCGTCGAGATTCACAACGATTTCGCCCGTGCGGATCACGCTCTCCGCATGGCCTTTGGAGCGACGCACAATGGCGGTGATGCGGGCGATCAGCTCGTCCTTGTTGAATGGCTTGGTGAGATAGTCGTCGGCGCCGTAGCCGAGCGTCTTCACCTTCGCTTCAATGTCGGGATTGCCGGAGAGGATCATCACAGGCGTGTTCACACGGCCCATGCGCAGCTGCTTGAGCACTTCGTACCCGGAAATATCAGGCAGTGAGAGGTCAAGCACGATCATGTCGTACTCATAGACCTTGCCGAGGTCCACGCCCTCTTCGCCGAGGTCGGTGGTGTAGATGTTGAAGCCTGCAGCCTTCAGCATCAACTCGATGGAACGAGCCACCGCACTATCATCTTCAATCAGCAGGACGCGCATCTCTCGTCTCCCGAATCATCATTACGACCAAGCTAGCCGCATTTCCTGTCAATGTGAATCCTACGGGCTGTTCCTTTAACGAAGGTTAACAAGCCGTACGATCCGCCCCCAAAACTTCTACTTTCTTCACACAGATTAATAGCCAATATCGACACCTTGACGGGCGCCTATGAGCATCTGGGAAATTGCAATTGCGTCCTGGATCGGCTGTGCCTGCTGGTCTGTGGAGATCAGCGTCTTCTGGCAGCGGATCGCATCGCGCACCTTCGGGTCCCGCATTACGGTACCCGCAAGATGTGGACGGAAGCCGAGGAAGGTCTGGCAAGCGCGCGCAATCGCTTCATAGGTGCGCTGGCCTGCGGCCCGGGACTCGGCCTGATTGATACAGATGACCGGTTCGACGTTCGGCGCGTAACCGCGCAACACCTTGATGAACGCATAAGCGTCCGTCATCGAGGTCGGCTCGTCGGTAATGACCATGAGCGCCTTGTCGGCGGCGCGCGCCAAGCGCATGCAATTGGCTTCGATCCCGGCGCCAAGGTCCACGACCACCTGGTCGTATTGCAGCGCCAGCGCCGAAAGGCCTGCAGCAAGGCGGGCAACTTCCTCAGGCGGAAGCTCAGCCAGCGCGCCAGAGCCGGATCGGCCAGGCAATACGTCAAAGCCGCCATCTGCTGCGCCGCCATCGACGGCCGTCACAGCGTCATCCAGTTCGACCCAGCCTGCGATGACCGCGGCGAGGTCGGTTTCCGGAGCGATGCCGAGTTGAACGTCGACATTGGCAAGGCCCAAATCGCCATCCACCAACAGTGTGCGCTTGCCGGCCTGGGCAAAAGCGGAGGCCAGGGTAATGGCCATGAAAGTCTTGCCGACACCACCTTTGCCACTCGCAACAGCGATGATCGAGGCTGGCGCGACGCGAGGGGTCGGCCGCTGAGCCGGACGTTCCTGCGATTTTCGAAGCATGAAGCTCATAGGACTACGCAGCTCCTTTCAGGGCGATCACATCGCCGGGGGCATCTTCCATCAACAAGGCAGCCAGCCGGGACGGCGCTGCCGGCACCAGCCCGCCGCCTATAAAGGGCGTAACGGCAAGGTGCGAGAAGGCGATTCCCGCAGAAGACAGAGCCGAAATGGCCCCTCCCCGCCTGCGGGCAATATCGAGTTTGGTCAGGATAGCGCGGCGTATGCCAGCGCGGGCAAAGATGCGGGCAGCATCTGCCTGATCTTCCGGGTGACCTTCGGCTGACATGACAAGTACGGGCTCGGCGCGCACGACCTGAATCAGGTCCTGCAGACTGTCCATGTCATCCTGGTCGAACGCATTGATCGATGGCAGGTCAATCACACAGCGATGCCCGGCGGCCCGTGCGGTGCGCAACGTGTCGAAAAGGGCATCTGGCGTCAAAGCGTTGCGAATCTGGCCACGCTCCTGTTCCAGATAGGCTGCGAGCTGAGCGCCGCCTGCAGTTCCATCAAGGTCTGCAGCGATTGGCAGGATGGCCGTACGGGCAACCGCCGCCCGGCGGGTCAGTTTCGCTGCAGTGGAGGTCCGGCCATGTCCTGGCGGCCCCACGAGGATGATGTCGCGTTCCATGCGGGCCGCAATCGGATCGCAGGTGACGATGCGCTCCAGACCGGCCGCGATCGAATCCTCTGGCGAGTCGCCCGGAACCGCATTCTGATCAGCGCCCTCATGAGCCACCCGATCCGCAAAGCGCTTGGGGGCGCCATGCCATAAAAGAGCGTCGCGAACGCGACTGTAGAGAGGGTTTTCAGAGCCACGACCATGTCCGGTGCCACGGGCTTCTCGCAGGAATAGCGGTTCGCTTGGAACAACGCCGCCTCCCAGCTTGTCCGTTGCAGCGCGAACTTCCACACCGCCGTCGATCTCCCGTTCAGACAGGATGACCGCGTCCGCTCCCATTTCGGCAAAAATCATCGCTTTGGCGGCCTCAAGGGTCTCCGCGGCGAACATCTTCATGCGCATGTTTGCATGTTCCCTTGTGTTGATCACCCCGCCGATCGCCACCCCAATAGGCCGACAGGACATGCTTTCGTTGGAAGCAGTTAACACCGGCAAAGGTTAACAACTTCCTTTCTTCCGTTAGGAATTGGGCGGCCTTGCAATGTTTTAATGATAATTGCCTAAGCGTCAGGCAGCCGCGCGATCGTCGACGATTTCCGACAGGGTCACGCCCAATTGGCCATCCGCAATAACCAGTTTGCCCCGCGCCATCAGGCGATCTGACAGATAGATGTCAACCGGCTCACCCGTATGGCGTTCCAGGGCAACGATGTCCCCTTCTGCCATGGCCATCAGTTCCTCGATGGGCATCCGCAGTTCACCCAGCACCACATCCACCCGGACAGGCACATCCATCAGGCTCTTTTTCAGCGCGGGATTGGCAGAATCAGTCATGAGGTACCTTCGGGTGTAACACGCGTGAGAGATTGCCGGGCGTCGAACAGATCACCCTGCCCGTCAAGAATGGTGCGGGCGGTGGCCCTTATTAACGCATGGGCCCGGTCACTGAAACCCTCCTCATAGGCGCAGGCCTCCAGATGACCTGTCAGCGCCACGAGATTGGCGAGGGCTTCGTTGAGTGCATTCGTCACGCCCTGCAAGCGCTCGCTGTCGGCGCGGGCCGCTTCGGCGCGCACACTGGCAGCGCCTTCCGCACGGGCTTCCGCCAGCATTTCCAGCAATTCCGGCGTGGTCAGCTTCACCGGTGGGTCGAGCTCGACCGGAGCCGCTTCGCCCGGACTGAAATCGCTGCGAAATTCAAATTGCGTAACAGATTTGACAGCGCGGTGGATCATTCGACGAGTTCATCCTCATCTTGCGGACGTCCTGCGCGAATGTCTCCGCGCTCGATCAGCGTGCGGGCCAGATCAACCAGTTCCATTCGTGCGGCTTCAATCTCGCTGCGGCGCACGGCGCCAAGCATGTCGATTTCCTCGCGCAGCAATTCTCCAGCGCGTTGCGTCATGTTTCGGAAGAAGGCCGCGCAGGTCTCTTCGCGTGCGCCTTTCAGCGCAAAGGTGAGGCGTGTACGGTCTGCGGCAGACAGCAAGGTCTGCAGTCCCCCCGCATCCAGATTCGCCAGATCGTCGAAAGTGAACATCAATGAGCGGACGCGCTGTCCTGCGCCTGGCACAGCGGATTCCAGCGCGGACAAAAGGCTTTGTTCTGAACGGCTATCCATCCGGTCGAAGATACGGGCGACACCTTCATGACCACCGGTTCGGGAAGCTGGCGCGGCGCCGGCCATCCATGCCGACACGGCTGTTTCGAGCGCTGCGACCGCGCTTGGATGCGCTGGACCCAGATGTAACAGGCGTTGCATCACCTCGACGGCGACAGGTTTCTCGAGCGCCTTCAACATGCGCGCCGAGGCTTTGCCATCCAGGCGGGAAAGCATCAGGGCAAGTGCTTGCGGGTGCTGGCCCTCTGCCAATTTCAACAGGTCCCGCGTTTCAAGTTCAGACACTTCAGCCCAGATTGGCGTATCGGCTTCGGTAGATGCGCCGCTGCGCGCATGCGCCTGTTTGTAGCTTTCCAGCGCATCAGTCTCATCACGCAAATCATCATCCAGCGCGTCCATTGCGGCAGAAAGTGCGCGGGCTTCCTGCGGGCTCAATTCGCTCCAGACTGGCGCGGCCTCAGGCCCCAGAGCGCGCATCAGACGCGCCGACCGAGCAAGCCCGGTCGTGCCGCGCGGCCGTGAAATCGCCAGCGCGCTCATGCAGCATCTCCTTCACCGCGCATCCAGCTGCGCAGGATCGATGCGGTGCGCGCGGGGTCCTTGCGCACAAGGGATGCGGCGTCCGGGTCCGGCTGGCGGACCGGGCGTGGTTTGGACACCGGAATGATGTCGGCAGATTCGATGCGGGTCGACTTTCGGTCAGCTGGCGCGCCGGTACTCGTCGCCGCGGGAGCCGCATCAAGCGGGGCACGAAAACCAACCCATGCCAACAAACCGCAAAGCAATGCGTACAGGCCAAGCTCGGTCCAGCCAGTTGCATCCGGACGACCGGCAACACCGCGCGCGAAGTCAGCCTGTTCGATGATCAACTGATCGCCGGTTTCAGGCGACAGGAGAATGGCGGAACTTGCAAGACGTTGCAGGGTTGGTGCGGTCTCGCTCGCATCTGACGCCAGCAGGATGAGGACCGATCGGCCTGAGCGACCATCGCCGGACACGGAAAGGCGGATATTTCCCGTGCCAGCCACCGGCTCAAGAATACCCATCAGGGAAGTTTCAATGGCTGATCCAGGCACCCAGGATTCAACGGGCTGGGTGAACAGGTCGCTGGCACGCCAGCTGCCCAGCACGCCAGCAATGACAAGCGCAAACAGCGCGACTGCTCGTGTGGAGAGCATCGCGCTGCCTTGGAATTTTGCGAGCTTATGGTCCATTCGCCACTCCTGTTGCCGGGTAAACTTCCGGCATTCAGGACCAGTGATAGGCGCTGGCATTTAAATTTGTGTTTAACGGAGAGGAGTCCGTTAACCGTGACGCGTCCTAGCGGCGGTATTGCTGCAAACGTGTGGTCCGCAGTCCCTTGGTTCCGTGACGGGAATAAAGCTTCTCCCACGTCTCGAACTCTTCTTCGCTCAGGCTGTAGCGATCGCAAGCAGCCTTGCGGGACAGGAGCCCCCCGGAGACTGCTGCAACGACTTCAGCTTTGCGACGCGTAACCCAACGCGAAATGTTAGGTGACGGAAGATCCGCCAGGGTCAGCATCTGGCCATCCGGGCCGGGGACGCTGATGTTACGTGCATTGTGCTGTTCCATGTCCACACCATTCTAGTTGCTATGACAGGACTGCCCGGCTTCTCCGGGCGCCATGGAAATCAACATACAGGGTGGGGTTTAAGCCGAGGCGTAAGCGACCCGGTCAGTTTTACTCCCCCGGTTAGAGGAATGTTTGGAAAGCTGTACCGGGCCGGGACAAATTGTGGGAATCGGCTGGATTCATTACAGAAAGTATAACTTTCGCCTGGATTACGGCAGCAATGCCAGCGCATCATTGTCGCGCGCCTGCGCTGCGTGACGTCGCAGCATGGTGAGGAACATCTCGTCTCCGCGATCCGTCTGCTTCACCAGCATCGCAGCCCCGAAAGCGACCGACATGCCGTAAAAGCTGAACCAGCGATAATGATCGTAGAGCGCCTCGAACGAGTAGTCGGAAATACCCTGCTCGGTCAGCCGCGCATGATAGAAGCGCAGCAATGCCTGCTCGTGCTTTGGCCGGTCTTCGCGCGTCAGGCCGGCGCCGATAAAGTATGCGACATCGCCAGCTGGCGCGCCCTTGCCAGCTGTTTGCCAGTCTACAACGGCCAGTGGCTTGGGTGCCGCGTCCGCGCCGAACAACATGTTGTCGAGCCGGAAATCATTGTGCGTAAGCGCGTGCGGGCCGTCATAACCCTCACTCCAGGCTGGCAACGCGGCCGCATAGGCATCGCCCACAAGGATGTCGTCAGCCTCCAGCCGTTCACCATACCGATCCTTGAATCCATGCCAGAGCCCACTCACTGCTTCCGGTGTCAGCGCGGGTGGCGGCGCAAGGTCACTGCCCTGCAACCAGGCGTGCGTATCAAGCGAAGGATCATTCCAGTACGCGGCATGCAACACAGCCGCTGCCGACAAGGCACGCTCGGCCTCGGCAACGCTACACCCCTGAAGTTGGTCGCCCTGCTCTGACGGCGCCATGTCTTCCATGATCAGCGCGAACCGGTTCGTGTCCGGGTCATAATCTGTGTAAAATGCCGCGGGTGTAATCACGCCGGCCACTTTCGGAAAAGTTCGATAGAATTTTACTTCCCGCTCATAATGGCCGAGCAGCTTGGCAGTCATCAGGCTTTCGGGACTGTCAGACGGGAACTTGCCCACCAGTGTCGCCGGAGCATTCGGCCCCTTGCGCGCATAGTCGAAAACAAAGCGGACATTCTCGCCGATCTGTCCGGTGCCGATGGATTTTGCGGTGAGGCCAGCAACCTCGGCGTCAATACCGATCTCTCCAAATAGCGCATTGAACCAATCAGCTCCCAATGAGAGCGGGTCTTCGTCGAGGCCTGGTCGACTCATTCATGTTTCCTCCGGTTTCGTTTCCTCGTCGGCAGTGTTGTCCTGCCGTGTTTTCTTTTTTCCCCAGCCGGTGAAGCGCTGAAGCTGCTCCATCCGGTCTTCGGCGTCGCGCAGGCCCTTGTCGAGCGCGGCCATGGTCAGCGCGAAATCGCCGCTTGTTTCCTTGCGCCAGGCGCGTTCAGCTGTGTCGATCACATAACCAATTGCGACGGATTTGAGCCCCACCGGCGCGCCGGAGCGATTGTCGAGCCCGGCTGAGACAAGCGCCCAGTCGGCGCTGCGCTTTCGGGCGAGTGGAAGCGAGAGCAAGAGCGACGGCGTATGGTCGCGATACTTCATCAGCGAGAGGAGACCGGCACGGTGCGCTTCCATTGCCTCGAACCGCAGCATGATGACGTCGAACAGGCGTTCCCGCGGGCTTTCATCATGCGACACGCCCTCTTCCGACATGGCCTTGTCGAAATAGGGGTCGGCATGTGCGGCAAGATCATCCTTGCCGGCAAGGCCATGAAATTCGGAAAGACTGGTATCTGCGGCCTCCGCAATGGCCGACAGTGTCAGATCGGCCCAGGGCGTCTCGTCGGCAAGTTCCAGTGCGGCGAGCAGGCCCTTTTCCAATATGCCTGCCTGCGTCGTCATCGGTAACTGTCCTCTAATCCGGCTCTCTGGAAAGCTCCCGGTCGCGGGTCACAGCAGCGCGCAGGGCTTTCCTCAGCAATATAGGCATCCCACCGTCATCCATAAGGATGTCAAGAGCGGCCTGGGTGATGCCGCCGGGGGAAGTGACCATTTTTCTGAGCGCATTTGGAGTCTGGCCAGATTGTTCCATCAGGGCCGCCGCGCCGATGATCGTCTCGATGGCAAGGCGCGCCGCCATGTCCTTTGGCACGCCTTCGGCCTCTCCGGCTTCGGTCATCACCTCAGCAAGCAGGAAGACATAGGCCGGGCCGCATCCTGAAATGCCAGTCGCGGCAACCATCGTCTTCTCGTCCATCGGCCCTTCGACCAGCCCGAGCGGTGTGAGCAGCTTGCGGGCGGTTTCAATATCCACAGAGCCCAGCGACGAGGCCGCCGACAGCAGCGTGACGCCCTTGCCGACGGACCCCGGCGTGTTCGGCATGGCGCGGATCACATGCGGTGTGCCGAGGCGGTCTTCGAGCTGGCTCAGCTTGATCCCGCCCATGACAGAGATCACCAATGTTCTCTCATCGATGTATTGCTTGATGCTTTCAGCAGCGCGCGTGAATTGCTGGGGCTTGATACCCAGAACGACGATGCGCGCAGGCGACGGGTCCGGGTTGAGCGTGATGCGGCCGGCTTCAGCCCACTCTTGCACTTGCGGGGTCGGGCGCGGCGCGACGATGGAAATACTAGGCTTGGATCGCCCCGACAGCCAACCGGACGCCAGTGCGCCGCCCATGCGGCCTGCCCCGATCAGGACAATTGACTGTGCCGCCGCCACGCGCCGGGTCTCAGGCTTCGCCGTGGGTTTCGAACATGACCGCATCCATCGCTTCGCGTGGGCTCTTGCCAGCCCAGATCAGGAAGTTGAACGCAGGCACAAACCGGTCAACGGCGCTGACGGCCGCCGCGATGGTCGAACGGAGCTCGCCCAGCGAGGCTTCATCCCGATCCATCATGGAAAAGGTATATCGGAAAATGACCACACCTTCGTCTGCCCAGTAATCAAAGTGGCCGAGCCAGAGGCGCTCATTGGCCATGATGATCAGTTCGGACAGCTGACGGCGTTTATCGGCAATCGGCTTGATGTCGAGGGTGACGGAAAAGTGGATCGCGGCTGGCTCAGGGCGAAACGCAAACAGCGCGCCCATATCACCCCAACGGGTCTCAGCCACAGCCTGAATAGTGCCTTCTTCGTCGCGTTCGTGTTGCCACCCGGCGATTTCGAGGGCCTCTTCGACGCGATCGAGCGGATCGATCCCTTCGAATTCTTCGCGTGAAAGATCAAGGCTCATGAAAGTCTCCCCTTCTTTCTGAAGTCATGGACACAGGATTCGTGCCCAATGGCCATCCCCGTTGAAACGCGGCGCAGGGTCTGCGTCCACCCCGAACAACAGGTAGGCATATAAAGTCTGTGGGTTGCGCTATTTGGATTTTGCGGCCGTTTCGAGCTCTGCCACACGCGCTTCCAGCGCTTCGACACGCTCCAGCGCCGCCGTGGCGAGCGTCTTCAGTGCCTCGACTTCGTCGCGGCCCGCCAGGTCCATATCGGCGATCAGGCCCTTCACGCGGGCCTGGGCAGCGGTCTTCGCCTCTTCGCTTGCGGCCCGTGCAGCACCCATTGCGCCGGTCATCAGACCTGCAATGTCATCTAGCAGTGGATTTGTTGTGGCCATGCGGCTACTCCTTCGCGGCATCGGGCGGACAAGTTCTCGGTCCCCTAACAGATAGGTCCTTATCCATACAGGGAAAAGACGCTGCATGCTGGATATGATGAGCTTCGCTGCAACCCTCCTGCCCGCTGCGGCGCTGACCTTCCCGGATGTCAGTCCGGCGCTGGTCTCCATTGATCTCGGCTTTCTTGGCCTCGGCACCTTCCATTTGCGCTGGTACGCGCTCGGCTACATGGCCGGAATCGCGCTTGCCTGGTGGTATGCCAGCGCGATGATCCGGCGTCCGCGCCTGTTTGGCGGCACCAGCCCGCTGACCAAGGACCAGCTCGACGACATCATGTTCTGGATCATTGTCGGCATCATTCTCGGCGGACGGTTCGGCTATGTCCTGTTCTACATGGTGCCCTACCAGTTCGACGTGATCGCGGCGAACCCGCTGACCATTTTCAAGATCTGGGATGGGGGCATGGCATTTCATGGCGGCATTCTGGGCGTTACCATCGCGCTTATCCTGTTCGCGCGCCGTCGCAAAGTGTCTCTGCTCTCGATTGGCGATATTGCCGGCGTCGTCGCGCCTATTGGCATCGGCCTCGTCCGACTCGCCAATTTCGTGAACGCCGAACTCTATGGTCGCCACACGGATGCGCCCATCGGCATGGTGTTCCCGGAAGGTTATGTGCGCGGCTCGACGCCGCCGGCCTATAATTGGGATACAGGCGAATGGGCCTATACAGACTTCGAGACCGCCCGCCACCCCAGCCAGCTGTATGAAAGCGTGCTGGAGGGTTGGTTACCGCTGATTGTGGGATCGATCCTGATCTGGCGCTTTGGTGCGCTGAAGCGGCCCGGCCTTATCGCCGGCCTGTTCCTGCTGATCTATGCGACCGGCCGTACCATCGTGGAGAATTTCCGCCTGCCCGACAGTTTCGTCGAGGGCCTGCCGGACTGGATCACGATGGGCCAGCTGCTCTCCATCCCGATGTGGATCGGCGGCGCCTGGCTGGTCTGGAATGCGCTGAAGACAAAGCCTGTAGCCGCGGACTGATCTGCCCATGACCCTCAAGGATCGCATCATCCGCCTGATCGAGACCGGCGGCCCCATCCCGGTTTCGACCTATATGCAGCTTGCCCTGCATGACTCGGCCCAAGGCTATTATGCCACGCGCCCCGGCCTTGGCACTGATTTCATCACGGCGCCGGAAGTCAGCCAGGTCTTCGGCGAACTGATCGGCCTGTGGGTCGTGAATGAATGGCGGGCCATGGGCGCGCCGGACTCGTTTCATCTGGTCGAGATTGGTCCCGGTCGCGGCACGCTGATGGCGGATGCGCTGCGCCTCGCCTATGTCGCGGGCGGCCGCGAATTTGCCGATGCCGCCAAACTCACCCTCGTCGAGCCGAGCCCGGAATTGCGCAAGGTGCAGGCAGAGCGTCTCAGCGATTATACGCCGTCTTTTGCCGACACGCTCGGCAATGTGCCCGCCGGGCCGATGATCTTGGTCGCGAATGAATATCTCGACTGCCTGCCCGCCCGCCAGTTCCGCAAGGCGGATGGCCAGTGGCGCGAATGCGTGGTCGGGCTGGATGCGGACGGAGCGCTGGCCTTCGGTCTTGCCGCCGACGAGCAGCGCGCGCCCGATGGCGCCGCCGAAACGTCAGAGGCGGTCGAGGTCCAGATCGGCTTCGACCTGTTGATTGCAGACCTCCTCACCCGCCCCGCGCCGATGCGCGCGCTGTTCATTGACTACGGCCCCGCCGATGCGACGCCGGGCGACAGCCTCCGCGCCTTCAGCCAGGGCGAGCAGGTCTCCCCCCTCGCCCGCCCCGGCGAAACCGATTTGACCGTGGACGTGGATTTCGGACGCCTGAAACGGCTTGCCGCGCGCATGGGACTGGATGTGGCCGGGCCGACACCGCAGGGCATGTTCCTGATGGGGCTCGGGGCACAGGCACGGCTCAACCAGCTGGTCGAGGCCAATCCCGACCATGCCGACGCGATCTTCAACAATGCCCAGCGGCTGATCGACCCGAAAGACATGGGCAGCCGCTTCAAGGCGATCTGCCTGTCGAGCACGGGCCTGCCCGCGCCGGTTGGGTTCTAGGCGCCCCTACTCGGCTTCAGCGCCGATATGCTGGTCTATGAATGTCGCCATAGCGCGTAATGCGTCAATTCGCGTATCGCCATCCGACATCCAGTGATCCTCACCTTCCAGTTCGAGGAAGGTCACATCCTTGCCGGCTTTTTCGAGAGCCCGTTCCATGATCTCGCTCTGCTTGATCGGCACGACGGTGTCGTCATTGCCATGGATCAACAGTACGGGTGCCGTGAACTTGTCTGCGGCTCTGGCTGGCGAGATAGCATCCAGCTTCTCGCGCTCTTCATCAAGATCGCCTATGTTTTCCTGCCAGTAGTCCAGCGCCCAATGCTTGCGCCCATTATCCCACTTCACATCCACGAGGAGGGGTCGAATGTCCGACACGGGTGCAATCGCCACGACGCATTTGTACAGGTCAGGTGTGAACGCACCGCCCGCGAGCGCCGCATAGCCGCCATAGCTGGCCCCGACAATGCAGACACGTGTCGGGTCTGCCAGGCCCTGCTCCACCAGCGTCTGCACGCCATCAGTGATGTCATCCTGCATCTTGCCGCCCCACTCCCCCTTGCCGAGAATCCGGTGCTCAGTTCCGTAGCCTGACGACCCCCGGAAATTCGGCTGAAGCACGAGGTAGCCCCGATTGGCGAAATACTGCGCCATCCAATCGAACCCCACCGCGTCATACGATTCTGGTCCGCCATGTGGCATCACGACCAGAGGCAGCTTGCTGGCCGTTTCAATATCCACGCCTGCCGGCCAGGTCAGGATCGACGGAATGTTGAGCCCATCCCGGGCTTTATAATTGACAGAAACCATCTGGCCGACGGCGTCTGGGGGTATGTTGTCACGCTCATCCGCGACGAGCATCATTTGGCCGGTTTCCCGATCCTGCAGGACATAACTGCCGGGCGTGTCGCTGCCATAGATCAGGTAGAGTAGCTTCGACCAGTCATCGGTCCAGGATACGAGATTTACGGAGGCCGTGGAAAACTGGTTCACCATGCCCGAGACGGCCGCGTCCACATCCGGATCATAAAACTTGTACGAGGGCACTGCGCCGGAATATTCGACACCGAGAACGAACCGGTTCCCATCCTTGATGATCCGCTCGATCGTACCGCCCTTCCCGCCGAGCGATGCAGGCGTCAAATGCCCCGAGAAATCGAGCTCATAAACGTTTCCGGAATCATCGGCATCACTACCGTCGGAAAACAGCAAGGCGGACCGGTCAGCCTTGATACCCGTGACACCGGGGGGCAGTTGCGATGTTTCGAGTTCATAGATGAGCTCACGCTTCCCGTTCACATAGGTATAAACCCTGTAGGTATCCGTGGTGTTATTATAGTCCTCCCGCGCAAGTACCGTCCCATCCTTGTCCACGAACCAATCAACCGTATTGTCGACACCGCTCTTGAACCGTCTTCCTTTGCCGGTCTTCAAATTGACGCGCAGCAGGCTGTAATTCGGATGAGAATAGCGATCTCCGACATAAGCCGGCATGAAGATGTAGCCGGGGTCGGCATCGTCACCGACAATCCGCCCAAGATCGCCCTGGGCTGGATAGATGTTGTCCGTACCCCTCAACAAGAATGTCAGTTTCTTAGTCTTCAGACTGAAAGAGAAAGCGCCCGAATATTCAAACTCCCCCCGAAACCCGATCACGAACTTCGTTTCCGAAGCAAGGATGACGATGTTCTCCTCATCGGCGAACCAGATGTCACGCGTGGCAACGTCGTCGATCTTCACGTGATAGGTCTTCTGTCGCGTCGCGAAGTCAAACGTGACCAGATAGTCCGCCCCTTCCCGGCGCTCGGCAAAGGCAACGATCGATCCATCCGGAGACAGGGCCATGTACCGGATTGAGGGCAGGTCGCCATAGGCTTCCAGCGGCGGATGGGTGACCTCGGCGCTGGCCGTGTTGAAGCCAAAGCCGAGCCATGCCGCCAGAACGGCGAGGACCAATACTCTCATGCAGGATCTCCCCAATAACTGCGTTCAGGCTATTTTGGATGGAAAGGCGAGGCAACACCGAAACCGCCCGATTCCGACCAACTCCCCCCCTTCCGCTGCGCAAGCCGGGCTTGGCTTTGGCGGCGCGGTCCCCATGTCTCAGGGATGCAATGCAAGGGGCCTTGATGTGGCTGAACTTTCGATCCTGGAACTCGGACGCGTGCGCGAGGGCTTTACCCGCGCCGACGCGCTGAACGATGCCCGACGCCTCGGCCAGCACGCCGAGACATGGGGCTACAAGCGGCTCTGGGTCGCCGAGCATCACAATATGCGGGCCGTCACGACGGCGGCCACCTCGCTCGTCGTTTCGCACATTGCGGCTGGCACGAAGACCCTCCGCGTGGGCGCTGGCGGCATCATGCTGCCCAATCACGCGCCCTATATCATCGCCGAACAGTTCGGCACGCTGGAGGCGCTCTATCCGGGCCGAATCGACCTTGGCTTGGGCCGCGCCCCCGGCACCGACCAGATGACGCTGCGTGCCCTGCGCCGGGATCCCAACAGCGCCGACCGTTTCCCCCAGGATGTGCTGGAACTGCAGGCCTTTCTCGGCCCGGTCGAGCCCGGCCAGAAGATCGAGGCTGTCCCCGGCTCCAATTCGAATGTCCCGCTCTGGATCCTCGGCTCCAGCCTGTTCGGCGCGCAGGTCGCGGCCGCCTATGGCCTGCCCTATGGCTTTGCCTCCCATTTCGCCCCGCAGGCGCTGGATGATGCGCTGGCTACCTATCGCGCCAACTTCCAGCCATCAGATCAGCAGAAGACCCCCTATGCCCTGATCGGCGTGAACATCATCGCTGCCGAGACGAATGAGGAAGCGGAATATCTCGCCACCTCCCAGCAGATGTCGTTCGCAAATCTCGTGCGCGGCGACCGCAAGCTGACCCAGCCGCCGATTGACGACATCGACACCTATTGGACGCCGGAAGAGAAAATGCGCGCGTCACACATGCTGAATTTCAGCATCATCGGGGACGCGGATACGGTGAAACGCGGCGTCGAGGCCCTGCTCGCCCGCACACAGGCCGACGAGCTGATGATCGTCTCCGACATGTATGATGTCGACAAGCGCCTACGCTCGTTCGAAATCATCGCGAACGTCCTGAAAGACTGAATTGTCGTTTGATGACCGCCCCGGCTAGACGGGGCGCTTGATCTCGTTGTGGTCGTCCAGCAGCACAACGGTCGGCGCATGCTGGCGGGCCTTGTCGGCATCGATCCCGGCAAAGGCCGCAATGATGACTTTGTCACCGGCCGCAAAGTGGCGGGCCGCCGCGCCGTTCACACCGATCGTCTTCGAACCGCGAGGAGCTTCCAAAGCATAGGTCTGAATGCGAGCGCCATTGGTGACGTTCCAGATATCCACGCGCTCATTCGGCAAGATGCCCGAGGCGTCCAGCAGGTCCTGGTCGATCGATACCGAGCCTTCATAGTGAAGGTCGCACTGCGTGACGGTCGCAGAATGCAGTTTCGCTTTCAGCATATTGAGCAACAAGGATGGATCCTCCCGGATTATTATGAGCGCATAATTATGCTCATAGTGAGCATATAGGAAGGCCTGCGGCCTTGCGCAAGGCGCTTATTGCATCGCAGCAAATGTGAGTAAAGACGATATTGGACGCTTGGGCCTCACCTTCACGCGAGGTCATGACATACCCTCGCTCCCATACCCCTATCTCGCGAATTCCGTATCAAAATGGGTCGCCTTGCAGGATTTCGTCTGTTAACAATCTGTAAGGCTGGGGAATAATACAGGGGAAGAACGACATGAAACAGGTGTCCGCAAGCGCCATCGCCATCGCAATGATCGTCGCCGGCTGCGCGTCCAGCCCGGACCCCGCACCCGCGTCTCCGCCGCCCGCAGACGGGCAGGCACCCAACGGACCCGTGCGCGGCATACCCAATCCCGGTGATGATGACTTTCTCGGCGCGCCAACCCCCACCGTGCGGCGCCATACGGGCCGCGCCAGCGGCGGCGCCGTGCCCGCCAAGGACTACCTCCCCTATATCGATGTCGCGATTGACGAGGCAGCCGTCTATTCCGAGTTCGGAGACATGCTGCAGGACCGTTACACGCGCATCCAGATCGTCACGCTGAAACCCGACGCTTATGACATGGAAGGCGTGACGTCCGGCGTGCGCAGTCAGGAAGTTGAGGCTCGCAATTATGACGAGGAGAGCCGGGGCTGGTTCTCTCGCATGATGTCTTCGCGCAGCATTACCCGCACCCTGATCGCCGAATTCGATGTGGCCAAGCCGGACATCACCGCAACCAACGCGCTCTTCTCCTCCACCTTCTCCTCGAATAACCGCGAGGGCGAATCCTGGACGACGAACGAAAGCATCTCGGTCTATGCCACGCCTTACTTCAAGGTCGGACCCAACACGACCATTGAGGCACGCTTTCGCCTGCAGTTGTCGGATGAAAAGGAATCTTCAGCCAGCGCCAATGTGATGGGGGCGCTGACCACCGCCGCCAATCTGATCGCACCGACTTCCACACTGGTCACCTATTTCAATGCGCCCCTGATGATGGAGGCTTCCAACTTCCTGAATAACTCCACCAGCACCCTGTTCGGTCAGTCGATCACGGAGCAATCGGTCAGCGCGTTTTCCGTGAAGGCATGGAGCGACAAGCCGATCCTCGTTGTCTCCGCACAATTGCCGGACACGAATGATATCAAGGACACGCGCGGCAAAGGCGCCATCGGTCAATGGGCCGTGTATCTGGACCAGCCGATCCCGTCCATTTTCACAGCAGGTGTTTCGGATACCGGATACCCGGACTTTACCGGCGTCACTTCAGGCGACATCCTGGCTTTTGATGTTGGTGAAGACCTGACCGTGTATGATTACATCTTCTCACGGCTCGACCTGTCAGATCGCATCTCCTACCTCAACAGCTCGGCTGACCCGGACGTTGCCGGCCTGATCTGCAACCGGATTGAGCGTGGCCTTTCCGAGATCGGATTCACATCCTATGACGCGGCCGCTGCGGTCTGGGCCGCATCCGTCTCCGATCAATTCAATGGCGCCGCCAAGTCTGCCTTCCAGGGCGAAAACACATGCGAGGCCATGATACGCTGGAAAGCACTGGGCGGCTGATCCGCTCACGCGACCATAACCCTCCCCTGTTAGCAGCACTTATGGCCCCATGCAGTTGCGGTCCTTTAGTGGCCCGGCCAGAAGGAGAGGATGACAAATGTCCTCATCGTCAATGGTCACCAGCCCTTTCCAACCTCTCCCGGTACACTGAACTCTGCCTTTGTCGAACGCGCTCGGCGTATATTCGAGGCGGCCGATTGGAACATTCGCACCACTCATGTGGCAGATGGATGGGACACGGAAGAAGAGGTCGCCAATCAACTCTGGGCCGGTCAGATACTTTTTCAGTTCCCCCTGAACTCCATGGGCTTGCCCTGGCCTCTGAAACGTTATCTCGATGAGGTATACACCGCCGGTATGGATGGCCGCCTGTCAAAGGGAGACGGGCGCAGCCGCAAGGACCCGTCCCGCCAATATGGCAGCGGCGGTCACCTGACCGAAACGCAATACATGCTGTCGCTCACACTCAATGCGCCGCGAATGGCATTTGGCGATCCGAACCAGAATTTCTTTGAAGGTCGCTCCGTCGAAGACCTGCTCTGGCCGGTGCATTTGAATTTCCGATTTTTCGGTATGCAGGCCCTGCCGAGCTTTGCGGCATATGATGTTTCCAAGGCGCCGACAATCGCGGCAGACTTCGAACGCTTCGATGCGCATTTGCGAAGCGCGTTTGGCTTGCCCGCCCAGCAATCCTCAGCCTGATGTGAGGAAATGAGCAACCACGCGCCGGGTATGCGGGGCGTCGCGATGCTCGAACAAATATATGCCCTGCCATGTGCCGAGCGCCATGCGCCCCGCCGAAACGGGAATGGAGAGCGAGGTCTGTGTCAGCGCGGCCTTGATATGGGCAGGCATGTCGTCCGGCCCCTCGGTGCGATGCACCAGATAGTCCATGGAAGGGTCATTGGCGGGCGGCACAAGGCGCCGGAAGAAGGCCTGCAAATCCCGCTGCACGTCCGGATCGGCATTCTCCTGCACCAGCAGCGAACAGGAGGTGTGCTGGCAGAACAGGGTCAGCAGGCCATCGCCCTCTCCGGCCACGAAGGCTGCCGCATCGCGGGTGAACTCATAAAGGCCGGAACCGCGCGTCGAAATCGTGAGTTGGGTCTGCATCGCTTCCGAATACCTGTCCATCTTGCGCCGGGCAATCGGCAGATGACTTTGCGGGGTGACGGCTCACGCTGCGCCCTGTATCCAAATATTTACCTGGATTAACCAATTGCACGGAGTGGGACATGCGCTGGAAAGGTGGACGCAGAGGCGGAAACGTCGAGGACAGGCGCGGCATGAGCGGCGGCAAGCTTGCGGGCGGCGGCATCGGCTTTGTCCTGATCGCGCTGGTCGTGTCCTATTTCCTGGGCATTGACCCCCAGCCCCTGCTTGAGGCCGGCAGCGGCATGTCATCCGGCCAGCAACAGCAATCCGGCGAAGTCGGCACCCCAGAGGATGAGGCCGGCCAGTTCGTCGATGTTGTCGGGACGAACGTCAACGATGTCTGGGCCGAGCTGCTCGACGGCTATAAGAAGCCGAATACCGTCATCTACACGCAAGGCACGGGCACGGGCTGCGGCTATGGCCAGGCCGCGATGGGGCCTTTTTATTGCCCGGCCGACCAGACCATCTATCTCGACCTCTCCTTCTGGCAGCAGATGGAAACCCAGCTGGGCGCGTCCGGCGCAGATTTCGCCCGCGCTTACGTCATCGCACACGAGTTCGGCCATCATGTGCAGACGCTGACCGGCGCCTCACAACAGGTCCGCAAGGCACAGCAACAGGCTCGTAATCAGGCCGAAGCCAACAAGTATTCGGTCGCGCTCGAACTGCAGGCCGATTGCTATGCCGGCGTATGGGCCGCCCGCGCTGCAGAGGCCTCCAATGGCCAGGTCGCACTCGAACGCGGTGACATGGCAGAGGGACTGAAGACCGCCAATGCCATTGGCGACGACATGCTGCAAAAGCGCTCGACCGGTCGCGTCTCGCCCGAAGGCTTCACGCATGGCTCGGCCGAACAACGCATGGAATGGCTGACCCGGGGTTATGAGAGCGGCGACCCCCGCCAGTGTGATACGTTCAACTGAGCCCCTGCCCGAACGGGGGGAAACAACACCATTCAAAGAGGGAGAGCCGACATGACCGACGGCAAGCCAATGGGGTTCGACACCCTGCAAATTCATGCGGGCGCAAACCCGGACCCCGCCACTGGCGCGCGTCAGGTGCCGATTTACCAGACAACGGCCTATGTCTTCCGCGACGCAGACCACGCCGCCGCGCTCTTCGGCCTGCAGGAAGTCGGCTATATCTATTCCCGCCTGACCAATCCGACCGTGGCCGCCCTTGGCGACCGGATCACCGCGCTGGAAGGCGGCGCGGGCACTGTCTGCTGTTCGTCCGGTCATGCGGCCCAGATCATGGCGCTGTTCCCGTTGATGGCCCCCGGCCGCAACATCGTCGCCTCCACGCGCCTCTATGGCGGCACGATCACCCAGTTCAGCCAGACCTTCAAACGCTTCGGCTGGTCGGCCACCTTCGTGGACTTTGACGATCTCGACGCCGTGAAGGCCGCGATTGACGACGACACGCGCGCCATCTTCTGCGAGACCATCGCCAATCCGGGCGGCTATATCACGGACCTCGACGCGATCGCCGAAATTGCCGATGGCGCGGGCATCCCGCTGATCGTCGATAATACGATGGCCACACCGTATCTCTGCCGCCCGATCGAGCATGGCGCGACCCTCGTCGTCCATTCGCTGACGAAATACATGACCGGCAATGGCACGGTGACCGGCGGCGCGATTGTCGATTCCGGAAAATTCGACTGGTCCGCCTCTGACAAGTTCCCGTCCCTCTCCCAGCCAGAGCCGGCCTATCACGGCCTGAATTTCCACGAGACATTCGGCCCCGCCGCGTTCACCTTCCACGGCATTGCCATCGGCCTGCGCGACCTCGGTATGACGCTCAACCCGCAGGCGGCGCATTATACGCTGATGGGCATCGAGACGCTCTCCATGCGGATGGAGAAACACATTGCAAACGCCAAGAAAATTGCCGCGTGGCTGGAAGGTCATGACGCGGTTGCCGGCGTTACCTATGCCGGGCTTGAGTCCTCCCCCTACAAGGACCGTATTCCGAAGATCTGCCCGAAGGGTGCGGGCGCGCTGTTCACGGTCCAATTGAAGGGCGGCTATGAAGCCTGCACGAAATTTGTCGGCGGCCTGAACCTGTTCAGCCATGTCGCGAACCTCGGTGACGCGCGCAGCCTGGTCATCCACCCGGCCTCCACCACGCACCGCCAATTAACCGAAGAACAGCAGATCGCCGCTGGCGCCGCGCCCAACACGGTCCGCCTCTCCATCGGCATCGAAGACGCCGACGACCTGATCGCAGATCTGGATCAGGCGCTAAACGCGGCAGGCTAGTCACGCTTCGACAAATCCAAAAACAAAAACAAAAACAAAAAAAGGCGGCCTCGACGGGCCGCCTTTTTCAAACTTGGATCGGCGCTTGCGCCTTATGTATCCAGGAAGCTCCGCAGTTTGCGGCTGCGGCTCGGATGCTTCAGTTTGCGGAGCGCCTTGGCTTCGATCTGGCGGATTCGTTCGCGGGTCACCGAGAATTGCTGGCCGACTTCTTCCAGCGTGTGATCCGTGTTCATACCGATGCCGAAGCGCATGCGCAGCACGCGTTCCTCACGCGGCGTGAGCGAGGCGAGCACGCGCGTCGTCGTTTCGCGCAGGTTCGACTGGATCGCGGCGTCGACGGGCAGAAGCGCCATCTTGTCCTCGATGAAGTCGCCGAGGTTTGAATCCTCGTCGTCGCCAATCGGCGTTTCCAGCGAAATTGGCTCTTTCGCGATCTTCAGAACCTTGCGGATCTTTTCCAGCGGCAAGCCCAGCTTTTCGGCCAGTTCTTCGGGGGTCGGCTCGCGGCCGATCTCGTGCAGCATCTGGCGCTGGGTACGGATGATCTTGTTGATCGTCTCGATCATGTGCACCGGAATACGGATCGTACGGGCCTGGTCCGCGATGGACCGGGTAATCGCCTGACGGATCCACCAGGTTGCATAGGTCGAGAATTTGTAACCGCGACGGTATTCGAATTTATCGACCGCCTTCATCAGGCCGATATTGCCTTCCTGGATCAGATCCAGGAATTGCAGGCCACGATTTGTGTATTTCTTCGCGATGGAGATCACGAGGCGCAGGTTGGCCTCGACCATTTCCTTCTTGGCGATGCGCGCTTCGCGTTCGCCCTTCTGCACCGTCTGCACGATGCGGCGGAAATCATCGATCGGAATACCGATTTCCTGCGCGATTTCAGAAATGTTGTCGCGGGACTCGGTGATCTCGGCTTCCTTGCCTTCGGCAAAGCGCTTCCACTTGGCCGACTGGCCTTTAACAGCCTCGATCCAGTCCGGCTCCAGCTCGCGGCCGAAATAGTTCTCGAGGAATTCCTTGCGCGGCACGCCATAGGCATCGCCCATGCGCATCAGCTTGCCTTCCATGCCCATCAGCTTCTTGTTGATAGCATAGAGCTGTTCGACCAGCGCTTCGATCCGGGCATTGTTGATGTGGATCGTCTTCAGGTTTTCGACGATCGAGTTTGACAGCGAGTCATACTCTTCCTGAGCCTTCGGCGTCAGGTCCTTGCCTTCGAGGCGACGGTTGACGAGCTTGTCCTGCAGCTTGCGGTATTTCGCAAAATCGTCGGCGATCTCGTCCAGCTTGGCCAGAACGCCATCGCGCAGTTCGGCTTCCATGGCGGACATGGACATTGCCGCAGCATCATCCTCGTCCTCGTCGTCATCATCGTCTGAGGATTCTTCGCCTTCGGCTTTCGCCTCGTCCGCTTCGTCTTCTTCTTCCTTGGGCTTTGGCTCAGGCGGCGGGTTTTCCGCGCCATAGGTGGCCTCAAGGTCGATCAGGTCACGCAGCAGGATGCGCTCGTTCACAAGCTCGTCGCGCCAGACCATCATGGCTTCGAAGGTCAGCGGGCTTTCGCACAGGCCGCGGATCATCGCATCACGTCCAGCCTCGATGCGCTTGGCAATCGCGATCTCACCTTCACGCGACAGCAGCTCAACAGCGCCCATTTCGCGCAGGTACATGCGGACCGGATCATCGGTGCGGTCAGAACCGCGCGCATTGCCCTTCTTGGCAACGACTTTCTTGTCTTCAATCTTGGTGAGCGCCTTGCCTTCGGCTTCGGCTTCTTCTTCGCTCTCGACCACTGCAATGCCCTGCTCGGAAATCTGGGACATTACGTCCTCGATCTGGTCGGAGGTCATTTCGTCATTGGGAAGCAGAGCGTTGATTTCGTCATGCGTGATGAAGCCGCGCTTCTGAGCGCGCTTCAGGACTTTCTTGACGTCGGTCGCATTGAAATCGACCAGGCCGTTTTCATTGTCCTTGTCGTCATCACGGTCGCCATCGCCGGAGACGTTCTTTTTCTTGGTGGCTGTTGCCATTCAAATCTCTCCTGTGAGGACCCCGACTGCGCTTGCCGAGAACTCTCCCAAAATAATACCTGCCTGTTAGCTTTCGCTGACTGTTCCTGCTGCCTCGTACATGCGGTCCCGCGGGACCGTTCGGTTCTCAACGAGCTGAAGACGCCTGTGCCATATACATGACGGCAGGGTCGATCCCTTGCACGCAGCATCCATGCCACGGTCAAGAGCAGGCTCGTGTGAACGTCCGTCTTCCAGAAATTGCTCGATGGCCGTTGGCCAGTCCTTTGCCTCGGGTTCAAAAACCGCGTTCAGAGGCAGATGAGGATAGTGTTTGAGCAGTTTGTCAGCGCGCATGTTCCCTGCTTACAGTAAATGGGCATGGATTGCGTTGCGGTCAATAGGTTTTCCTGCGTTTGAACCCGCGATGCCTAATTGCTGGAGCCATCTGGCTTGAACCAGGGGTTCTTCTCTTCGAACTGTTTCCAGAAATCGCCGATATTCGCCTTGCCCATCGCCTTTTCCTGCTGATCGACCAGAACACGCTCCTCATAGGCCTTACGCTTCTCGGCCACCAGTCGACGTTTCAATTTGAGACGCCGCACTTCGTCATCCGCAGATGGGGCGGTATCGACCGGGATGAACACCTCGATCGCAGCTTTCCAGGACCGGTAGGCCGGATCGTCAACATTGATCCGCGACACCTGCGTCATGTCGATCTGGGAGACTTCCCGCTCATGCCCCTCCCGCGCCAGCAATTCCAATACGGCGTCGAAAGTCAGCTCCCTGTTTTCGATCAGGAAATCAACGAGCAGGTCGCGCAACCGGTTGGACATTACATTGCGGAAATCCGCCGCGATCAGCGTCTCTTCCATCCCGGACAAGATTGCAGGACTGGCAATGGCCTGCATCAGCAACAGGACACCGGGACTCTGTTTGCCGCCGGTTTGCGGACCTGTTGATGGGCTGCCTCCATAGGGGGACGCGCCGCCCTGCCCCCGTCCTCCGGGCTTGCCCTTGGTAAAGGAACTCTGCCGTTTGGCCTGACGGATCTGCCAGAAATGATCCTTCATGCGCGCGCGCAAGTCACGCTCATAGGCCGCCTTGACGCCGGGATGCTTGATCTGGGCTGCAGCCTGCATCAGCCGCGCCTCCAATCCGGCCTGACGTTCCGGCGTATCCAGCGGTTCGGCATCGCGCTCGCGCAGCCAGAGCAGTTCAGACAGGGCGATTCGCCCGTCCAGTGCTTCGCCCATCGCCATCGGTCCACGCTCGCGGATCAGGTCATCCGGATCCATGCCGTCTGGCAACAGCACGAAGAACAAGGACCGGCCTGGCTCGACATGCGGCAGCGCGCGGTCAACGGCGCGATAGGCGGCGCCAAGACCAGCCCGGTCACCATCGAAACACAATACCGGCTCCGGACCAGCGCGCCAGAGCAGGCTGATCTGCTCCTCGGTCAGCGCCGTGCCAAGAGGGGCAACCGCCTGTCCGAAACCGGCTTCGGTCAGTGCGATGGCGTCCATATAGCCTTCGCAGACAATCAGGCCGCCGCCTTCGCCATGCCCCAGTGCTTCACGGGCCGCCTTGTAGCGGTAGAGCACGCGAGATTTGTGAAATAGCGGCGTGTCGCCGGAATTGAGGTATTTCGGCTTCGCGTCCGGCGTCAGCCCGCGACCGCCAAAGGCGATGATTCCGCCCCGGCTGTCAGGAATCGGAAACATGAGTCGGCCCCGGAACGCATCATAGGGCTCCCCGCCCTTGTCGCTTTCCTTGGTCAGGCCAGCTTCCAGAATCTCGGCGGCGGTAAACCCTTCGGCCTTCAGGTGCGCGCTCGTCTTGCGCCAATCATCCGGCGCATAGCCCAGCCTGTGGCGTTTCCAGGCCGCGGGCTTCAATCCCCTGCCCTCAAGGTATTCGCGCGCCTGGGCGCCTTCGGACGATTGCAGTCGTTCTTCGAAATACGACGCGGCTGCCTCGCAGACTCCCTGCAACCGTTTGCGATGGTCATAGGCTTCGGCGGCACGCGGATCGGACTTCGGCAATTCCATGCCGGCCTCTTCGGCCAGCTTCTCAACCGCTTCCATGAAGGAGAGCCGCTCGGTCTCCATTACGAAACTGATGACATCACCACCCATGCCGGACGAAAAGCATTTGAAGATGCGCTTCTGGTCGTTGACGTAGAAGCTCGGTGTCTTCTCGGCCGTGAACGGCGACAGCCCGACCCATTCCTTGCCCTTCTTGGTCAGCTTCACCTTGCGGCCGATCACATCCGAAGGCCGGATACGGGCCTTCAGTTCATCGACGAAGCCATCAGGAATGCGGACAGGGGAACTCATAGCGGCGCAGTGTAGCCTCAATGGGGAATTGGGGGAACGCTCCCCTGCCTGCTGAGGAACCGGAATTGCACAAAAAAGGCCCCGCGCGAGCGGGGCCTGATCTTGATGCCAAAGGAAATGGCTTAGTCGATGTCAGCCGTGAAACCCAAAGCACTGTTGAATTCCTGTTCGCTCAGGTCGATGACGATCTCGCCATCGCTGTCGCCTTGGGCAACCATGATTTTCGATGGATCGATCAGGAAGCGTTTGTCCGTCACAGCTTCGACGATGCCATCAGACACAACAGCATACTTGGCCTGGCCGTCTGTCTTCATGATCAGGTCTGTGACGCGCACATCCTTGTCATTGAAAGCCAGATTGATGTTCGTGCCAGTCAGCTCTGACGCAAGACGATAGTCGTTCATGCCATTCTGCTCGAACTCCTGGAGGTCATCCAGCATTTCCTCGGTCAGATCCATACGCGCAGCAGGTTCACCTTCCTCATCGAACCAGATTGAGGCTTGCTCGAATGACACGGCGTGCAGATCACCGGCAAAACCATCACGAATGATCAGCATTGGTTCCATCGTACCCGACGCCAGCATGACGTCTTCAACTTCGCCAACTTCCTCGCCATTGGAGTCCATGACTTCTTCGCCGATCAGCTCAGATGTGAGGAATTCGCCGGATGTCAGCACATAGTCGTCGCGGTCAGCCTCGGCCATATTGGTCTCGGTCGTCGCGTCACCGTAAACATCATTTTCGGTGTCGAACTCGCCATCATAGGTCGCGGTCTCGGTCATCGCCGTTGTATCGGTCTCAGCGGTCTGCGTGTGGGTATCAGCGCCCGAACAGGCCACAACACCCATCATCAGGGCAGCCGCACTCGTAGTCAGAAAAAGCCGTTTCATTTCAAAGTTCTTTCGTTGTGATCAATGCACAACCAACGGACCTCTAGCGACCTTTGTTCCAACCTTTCGCAGAATTAACCAGCTGGGCCGCCGGCTATTTTGCCGCCGCCTTGTTCGATGTCAGCGCCTTGCGCATGACCTTGCCGGCGGTGCTGGATTCGATCTTTCCGGGATAGCGCTGTTTCAGCGCCGACATGCACCGACCGATATCCTTCAGTTTGCTGGCGCCGAGGTCTTCAACCACTTCTTCAACAGCCTCTTCAAGCGCCTTCGTACAGAGCGGCTCAGGCAGGAATTTGCGGATAATCTCGATTTCTTCGCGCTCACGAATGGCATCTTCGATACGGCCGGCATCATCATGCTCGTCGGCTGCTGTTTCGCGCTGGGCGATCATGATTTCGAGCACGTTACGCACGTCGGCATCCGGACAGCCTTCGCTGTCGCCACGCCCACGGGCGCACACATCACGGTCACGAATGGCCGCATCAATCAGGCGCAGCGTCGACAGGCGGGTGGTACAGCCACCGTCCTTTTCGCGCTCGGCATGCAATGCCTGCGCAACGCGCGCTTTAAGCGTCATCATGTCAGATTTATCTTCGTGGCCCATTCAAAATACGCCTTTCACACCAGCAACGTTCGTCTATGCTTGACGTTGCAGGGACTCAGTCCCATTACCCGGAAAAATGTCGGCGGAGAGAGTTAACCGTCTGACAACGATCCCGGAAGGCCAGCCAAATATGTCCGAACAAAGCAAAAAGCAAGCCAGCTCAACCGCCACGGGAGCTATCGCCTTGTCTGACGGCACTATTTTCTTGGGAAAAGGTGCAGGTGCCGAGGGCGTACATGTCGGTGAGCTCTGTTTCAACACAGCCATCACAGGCTATCAGGAGATCCTGACAGACCCCTCCTACTCATCGCAGATCGTGCTCTTCACCTTCCCGCATGTGGGCAATGTCGGCGCAAATGCTGATGATCATGAGGAATCCTCGATTCCGGGCGCGAATGGGGCCTGCGGCACGATTTTTCGCGAGCCGATCACAGCGGCGTCCAACTGGCGGTCTGGCGAGGAATTCGGCGACTGGCTGACCCGCCGCAATATTGTTGCCCTGTCAGGCGTCGACACCCGCGCCATCACGCGCATCGTGCGCGAGCAAGGCATGCAGAAAGCTGCAATTTGCCACAAGCAGGACGGTAATATCGACCTTGATGCGCTCATTGAGGCTGCCCGCGTCTGGAACGGCCTGGAAACTGCCGACCTCGCCGCAGATGTGGATACAGATGCGCCCTTCGAGAATGCTCAGCGCCTGTGGCAGGTTTCCGGCGGCTATAGCGACATGGCCGACGCCAAACACCATGTCGTCGTTGTTGATTTCGGCGTGAAGAAGAACATCCTGCGCAATCTGGCCCAGACTGGCATCCGCACCAGTGTCGTGAATGGCGATGCCACCGCAGACGAGATTTTCGCCCTTAATCCCGATGGTGTGGTCTTTTCCAACGGTCCCGGCGACCCCGCCGCGACGATTGCCCGTTCCGGCGACATGATCCGCGCAGTCATCAACAAGGGCCTGCCAATTCTCGGCATTTGCCTTGGCCACCAACTGCTCGCCCTCGCACTTGGCGCCAAGACCATGAAGATGGCTCAGGGTCACCATGGCGCAAACCACCCGGTAAAAGACCTAGTCACCGGCAAGGTCGAGATTGTGTCGATGAATCATGGCTTCACAGTAGACCCGTCCACGCTGCCTGAGGGGGTCGAGGAGAGCCATCGCTCACTCTTTGATGGCACCAATTCTGGCCTCGCCGTGAAAAACCGCCCGATCATTTCCGTACAGCATCATCCGGAAGCCAGTCCCGGCCCCCAGGACAGCTTCTACCTGTTCCAGCGCTTTGCGGACCTGATGGCCGCGCACAAGTCCTGATACCGGCCACCGCGCCCGACATTCCGGCCCAGTATGGACGCTCCCCTTCCCCTACCGGGTGACAACCGTCTCGGCTGCGTCGCCGCAGACCTCGCAAGCCAGGGCTGGTCATGGCAGCCGGGCTTGCTGCCAGATACCTTGCTGGCCGCCATGCGCGCAGAGATTCAGAGACTGGACGCAGACGCCACACTGGCCCCGGCCGGAATCGGGCGCGATGATGACTTTCAGGTCGACCGCTCCATCCGCAAGACACGCATCACATGGCTTGATGGCTCCAGCGCCGCCCAATTGACCTTTGCCGAATGGGCTGAACACTGGCGGGAGTTTCTCAACCGCACCCTTCTGCTTGGCCTGTTCGAGTTCGAAGCCTGCTACGCCGTCTATCCGGAAGGGGGCTTCTATGATCGCCATCTCGATAGTTTCGAAGGCGCGAAAAATCGGATCGTGTCGATCGTGGTCTACCTGAACGAGGCTTGGAGCGTAGACGATGGTGGCGCGCTGCTGGTCTGGCCTGAAGGCGCGACCGATGAAGCCTCTCCCGTTGCCTGCATTGTCCCGGAAGGCGGCGGGGTGGTGTTCATGCTGTCGGAGACGATCCCGCATGCCGTCGAGCCAACAGCGCGTCTGCGCTATGGCATTGCAGGGTGGTGGCGCGTAAATCCGGCGATAAATGGGCTCGCGATCCCGCTGGACTGAGCGACGGCCAACTGAATCAGGACAATTTCCGCAATAGGTGTTCAATCGTGTTGTAGATCGACTCGACTGTTACACCCGGCACTTGCCGGCTGAGCGCGACGCCCGCCCCATTCAACGCCCCCTGCAGGATGACTGCAGAAGATGCCGCATTTTCGGTCGCTATAGCCCCCTGTTGGACAAGGTATTGGACGCCAACCCGCACACTTTTTTGGCTGAGATCAAAATCGGCCTCATACCAGTCCCGTCCCAGTGCCGCACGACCATCGATCAGCACAATCCTCTGATAGTCGGGCCGCGCGGCCCACTCCAGATACCGGCGCGCACCAGCGAGCATTGCCGAATATGGATCGCCCGGAGACCGGCCCTCCGCGGCGGCCGCCTGCGTGTCCTGGTTCATTTCCTGTTGCAAGGTTCGCCAGACCTCATAATAGAGCGCCTGCTTGTTCTCGAAATGATGGAACAGGGCACCCTTGGTGATCCCCGCATCTTCCACAATACTTGAGAGACTCGCTTCAAATCCTTCATCGGTAAAACGTTGCCGCGCCGCGCTCAGAATGGCTGAGCGTGTCTCACTGGCCTTTTTGGATCGACGGTTGGACATGTTTAGCTTTTCGGTTGTCGATCTAACATACCAGTGGTATGTAAAATTACCAATGTGGAGGCTCGAGAACGGTTCGTTCCCGATAAGGTACCACCAACTAGACACCAGGCTGGGTGGCATTCCGATACTGCATTGCCAAAGTGGGACGCGGGACGGTTACGGAAACGGGCAGACTGCCTGACGCCGTAACCGTCTTTCCACTTGTCGGCACAGGTCGTCACTTCCGGCAATCATCCCCCCGCACAATCTGTAATAAACACTACAGGATCGAAAGGGTTTTGCAAGTCGTTTGCAAGGACTGGCGTCCACCTGTCATGTAAAAGGCGACGGGCCTGCTTGGAGGCAGGCCCGTCTCAACTATCCATCAACTTGTGAGGTAGAACTACTCGTTCCGCTCAAAGCGAACAGAACTGGTTTCGATGGCACTATCCTTAACAAAGCCGGGCTGACCACTGCCCAAACTGAGGATGGCTTCGGTGCCCTTCGGCGTGACGAACTTCCCATCGGTCGCATAGTAGCCAATGCGCTCTGCCGATAGCGTAAGGCTGACAGTTTGGCTTTCTCCAGGGGCAAGTTCCACGACCTCGAACGCCACCAGCTCGACCTGGGGAATGGCGGCGTGCGCCCGGTCTTGATGCTGGATATAGGCCTGCACCACTTCCCGGCCGGGCATGTCGCCCGTATTTGTCACAGTCACGCTGACCGGCAGAGGCTCTGAGGCGTCATGCGTCTCCGGCACCGACAGGCCGCTATAGTCGAAGCTGGTATAAGAGAGGCCGTGGCCGAATGGATAGAGCGGCTCGCCCTCGTAATATTTATACGTCCGGTTCGCCATCGAATAGTCGCCAAAGTCCGGCAGATCATCGACTGACTTGTAGAAGGTCACCGGCAGCCGGCCCGACGGGCTGAATTCGCCCCAGAGCAGGTCTGCAATGGCCTTGCCCGCCTGCTCCCCCGGATAGAAGGCCTGCACGATGGCCGGCAAGTTCTCGTTCTCCCAATTCAGGCCCATCGCCGAGCCGGAGAAGTTCACCATCACGACAGGCTTGCCCGTGGCGTGCAGCGCTTTCAGCAAAGTCTCCTGGCTTTCCGGCAGCTTGATATGCGTGCGGTCACCGCCAAGGAAGCCATCGAGCTCGACGCCCATTTCCTCGCCTTCGAGATTGGCATCAATGCCGCCGAAGAACAGGATCACGTCTGCATCTTCTGCCGCCGCCATGGCTTCGGCTTTCAGGTCACGCGAAACATCTGTCCAGTTGAGATAAGCGTATTTGTCCAGCTGGTCGCGCGGCCAGCCACTGTCGAATTTCAGCACCATACGGACCGAATAGGCTTCACCTGCCTGCATTTCGACGCCGTCCATCTCACCGACTGCTTCCCCATTGATCTCGACCTCACTCCAGCGCGAAGGCTGGAAACGATAGACGCCATCAGCTTCGGGTACGATCACGCCGTCCCACGTCGCGCTGAATTCGTCATTCAAACCGCCTGTGCTGGGGGTGCGGTCCCAGTAGAAGTCGATCTTCTCTTCGACCTGTTCCAGCGTCGGCTCGCCTTCGAGCGTCTTGTTGGGATAGTAGGCAGCCTTCACGCCCGGCACGAGATTGCCGTCGGCATCCTCATGGAACAGAGCGGAAGCAGGCACAGGCTTGTAGTTGGAGTAATTGTCGCCCGCGATGGTCGAGCCGACTGCATAGGTGACGTTCTCGGCACCGATCTTTTCCTTCACGCCTTCCAGCGCCGTAACGGGCTGGGTTGGGCGGCCATAATAGTTTGCCACCAGCGTCCACCAATTGTCGGCATTCGGACCGATCACGGCAACCTTGGTCTCGGGCGCCAGCGGCAAGATGCCGTCATTCTTCAACAGGACAAGGGACTGGCGCGCTGCCTGCTCAGACAGGGCAATGTGTTCGTCACTCGCCACGATATCGAGCGGCGTATCGGCCCACGGCACCAATGCCGGATCATCGTACATGCCAAGACGGAACAGTGCAGTGTAGAGCCGCTCAACCGACTGGTCGATGGTGGCCTCATCGATCAGGCCCTGTGCCACGGCGTCTGGCAGGGCATCCATCTTGTTGCCTTCGCCATCCCCGCAATTGAGGTCGGTTCCCATCTTCACCGACAGGGCTGCTGCTTCGGCGCGCGTATCAACATAGTCATGCGCCGCATAGGGCGCTTCGCCAGCCTCATGTTTCGCTTCGTCATAATAGAAGTCGCCAATCGCGCCGCAGTCGGAAACCACATAGCCGTCGAACTTCAATTCATCGCGTAGCAAATCCACCATCAGCCGTTCGCTGCCACAGGCTGGCGCACCCCAGACGGCGTTATAGGCGCACATGACCGAGCCGACATCTGTTTCGTTGAACGCCATCTTGAAAGCCGGCAGATAGGTTTCCCAGAGATCGGCATCAGAGGCGTGATAATCGTCGCGGTGGCGCGACGGCTCGGGACCGGAATGGACGGCGTAATGTTTCACTGTCGCAATGGCTTTCAGGTATTTGTCGTCATCGCCCTGGATGCCGTTGACGAAGTTGACGGCCATGCGGCCCGTCAGGAACGGGTCTTCGCCATAGGTTTCCTGACCCCTGCCCCAGCGCGGGTCGCGGAAGATGTTGATGTTCGGCGACCAGAAGGTCAGCCCGCCATACATGGCGTACACATCTTCAGAGGCATAATAGTGATGCTTGGCGCGGCCCTCGTCGGAAATCGTCGTGGCGATCTCCAGCATCAGGTCTTCGTCCCAGGTCGAGGCCAGGCCAATCGCCTGCGGGAAGACGGTTGCGTGCCCTGCGCGCGCGACCCCGTGCAGGGCCTCGTTCCACCAATTGTATTCGTGCAGACCAAGGCGCGGAATGCCGGCAGCCTTGTCATACATTTGGGCGGCTTTCTCTTCCAGCGTCATGCGGCTAACGAGATCCCTGGCGCGGGCTTCCGGGCTCAGGGACGCGTCCATATAGGGCAAGATTACCGGTGCCGTCTCGGCCGTGGTCTCCACCAGCTCAGCAGGCGTTTCCCGTGCGCCCAGACTCGCGCACCCGGTCAACAGCGCGATGGATGCCGCAGCCCCCAGAAGATTGAATTTATTCAGAATTTCATGCCGCTGCATAGCCATGCCGGTCTCCCTGTGACGTTTCTCAGGGGCGGCGACCATGCGCATACACCCCCTTATGGGGCGTATTGTTGCACGCTAACATTTTTTACGCCAGACGCTTTTTTTGGCTTTTTTGCCTGCGGTCAGACAGGCTTCAACGTCTTCGGATCAAGCCCGCCCATCCGGCAGACTTCCTTCCATTCATTCGGTTTCACAGGCTGAACCGACAGGCGAAATGACGTGACCAGACTCATGTCTTCCAGCTTCGGATTGGCCTTCACGTCTTTCAGCTTCACGGGCTTGGGCATGTCGGCCAGCGCGCGCAGATACACACAGTCCCAACGCTCATCATCTGTCGTGGAATCGGGTGCACTCTCGGCAGAAACTTCCACCACGCCCACGACTTCCAGTCCCTTGTTGGAGTGATAGAAGAAGGCCCGGTCGCCAATCTTCATGTCGCGCATGAAATTGCGGGCCTGATAATTGCGGATGCCGGACCATTCCTCGCCCTCATCGCCCTTGGCCTTTTGCTCGTCCCAGCTCCACGCGTCGGGTTCGGATTTGAACAGCCAGTATTTCATTTATCCTGCCTCGTCTTTTCTGCTGCGTTTGGAAGTAACCGGATTCAGGCTGGCGTCCAGTGCAGCCCGAACCAGACGATCATAGATTGCCCAGCCTTTATAGCGTGCCATGGCCGGATCAACACTCTGCCAGGCCGATGCAAAAGCCTCTGCATGGTGCGACGTCGAGATCGCTGCGCGCAGCGGATCAATCACGATACGGATGGTAAAAAGCAACGCGCCCGTCTCCGGCAACTTCCGGATCGTCTGGCGTTCCACGCGCAGGTGCAGCTGGTCCAGCGCGTCTGCCTCTTGCATTGCCTGCGCGCGTACTTTCAGGGGCGCAGAGCTGGGCGTGAACCGCTCATCCCCTGGCTGGACCGACCAATTGCACCGTTCCAGCACGAGGCCCGGCCTAAGCCCATCAAAGATGCGAGAGATACGCGCCGCAAGGCCTGGGTCACCACCCGGCACCGGCGCGTGAAGTCCGCCAAGCGGCTTGCCAAACTTCTCGGCGAGGCTCCAATAGGTTGGCGTGCAGAGGCTCGCGGCCTTCAGTCTCCATAGCCCCTCAGCGTCACGCACCATGATGCAGAGATCATCCGAAACCATTGCGGAAGCCGCTTCCAGCGGGGTGGACCAGTCGCCAACTGCCGGACCGGTTGCTGCCAGTACAGTCGTCGCAGCCTCTGTCATTTCGGCGTCTGCGGTATGGGCTGCAAAGACGTCTGATCGGCGCGTTCGCATCAATTCACGTTTGGGGGCAAGCCACACCGCGGCCTCGGTGTCCGGCCACAACCAGGCTTCAGGGGCAATCGGCTTCAGTCCCGGCGCAATGCTGGGTGGCCCGTCCAGAAAAGGCAGATAGGGTGGTGCACGCATGCCTTGGTGTCAGACCGGAACCGCTGTGCCCCAGCTGACGAAGCCAGCCACTTTGGGCGTTGATGGCAGATACATCGTCTCAGCGTCTTCCAGCCGGAACCCGGCCGAGGCAAACATGGCCTCGGTATCGCGCGTCAGGTGGCAACCGCCCGCAAGCGGCTTCCACACAGGTTCGATCCGTCGCTGCCACTTCGACACGCCTTCATCGGGCGCAAGGCCATGTTCGGAGAACAGGATCTTGCCGCCGGGTTTCAGAACACGTCGCACTTCCTTCAGCGACGCCTCCCAGTCCGGAATTGTGCACAGGACGAAGGTTATGACGACCGTGTCGATGGAATCATCTTCCAGCGGAATGGATTCTGCTCCGGTCTGAAGAAAATCGATATGGTGGCCAATGCCAAGGCGTCCCGCTTCGCGGCGAGCCTTGTTGACCATCAATTCGGAAGGCTCCAGCGCATAAAGATGGTCGACCTTGTTGCCATCATAGAGCGCGAAATTTGTACCCGATCCTGCACCGATTTCCAGCACCTGGCCGGTGGCCTTCGGCACGACTTTCTCGCGCTGTTTCATGATCGGCTTGGTGCTGCAGGCACACGCTACAATGTGCGGGACAACGTAGCGATCCCACGGGTTCACTGACCCGGCTCCTCAGTGGAGGAATAGCCCGGGAAGCGCTGTTTCTGGATCAGCGTCTTGGTCGCCTCGGATGGGCGCGCAATGAGCGCGTCCTGAGAGATGTTCACAACATACTCAAACCGGTCGCCCATGGGCTGGTAAGTGGCCGAGCCGTACTGCGCGTCAATGCCGAACCGCCCGCCCTGCTCCTCGGCCAGGCGATGCACATCCAGCCCCGGATTGGTTGCCAGGGCGATCCCATTGGTTGTCGCCTCGGTCACTGAATCCGGTGTGAAGCGGCGCGACATGCGGCCTTCGATGAAGTCGAGCCGGTATATCGAGTCATATCCCAGCATATTGGCCATCGGCTTGAACTTGATGACCTGCGCACCGATCTCGAATTCGTTGCCGCGCAGCACTGGCTGGGCCCCATTGGCCTCAACCAGTTTGCGACCATCGGAAAATGTCAGATCCAGTGTGTAGGCATTAGCTTCGCCTTCGACCGCTTCAAACTTGATATTGGCGGCGTAGCGTTCCTTTGTCAGGCGCTTGTAGGTCTGCAGGTTGAGCCCGGCAAAGGCCACGACCCCCGCCAAAGCAAGCATTCCGGCGCCAAAGGTCAGGCGAACGGCGCCGGAACCTGCTTTCAGGCGTGCCAGTTTTCCAAAACCTGCAAACAGCAACATCAGACCGATCACGGCCGCAATTGCTGGCAAAATCCACCAGATCAGTCCCATACACCACACCTCCTGATAACAGGTCCGGATTGGCCCCGCCTTCCACCTGCCAATGACTATAACATCTTCTTAACGATTGTTTAGCGCATCCCGCAGCCGTCAGTTCCCTCGCAAGCCGCACCTGACTGCAAGCTGAATATACCAATCTGCTCTACAGCTGCCCGGCCAGCAAGAGAAAGTCCCAAGCCCCCTGCCCAGCCCGGATAAATCCTGCTAACCGCCAAAGCATGTCCTTTCGCGATTTTATTCTCCTGTTCGCCGTGTGCCTTGTCTGGGGCCTCAACATCGTCGTCACGCGATGGGTTGTTGCCGATATCGGCGTGCCGCCGATTTTCTTCGCGGGCATCCGCTTTGCCGGAGTCGCCCTGCTGCTGCTCGCATTCCTGCGGCCAAAGCCCGAAGACCTGAAAATGCTGTTCCTGATCGCCATGTTCATTGGCGCGGTACACTTCTCTCTCCTCTTCATGGGATTGCAGAATGCCGAAGCGTCCGCGGCCTCGATCACCGGCCAACTGGGCGCGCCCTTCTCGACATTGATGAGCATGGCATTTCTCGGCGAAACCATCGGCTGGCGGCGCGGTCTCGGCATCATGCTGTCCTTTGCCGGCGTTGTGCTGATCGCATTCGACCCGGCCAGTTTCACCATCTCCATCGGACTGGTCTACATCACCATCGCTGCCTTTGTCGGCTCGGTGGGCGGCATCCTGATGAAGCGTATGGCCCCGATCAAGGCATTGCGCCTGCAGGCCTGGGTCGGCCTGTTCAGCTTCGCCCCGCTCCTGATCACGTCCAGCATGATCGAGACAGGCCAGTTGGAGGCCTTGTCTCGTGGTGGATGGCAGCTGGCCGTGGCATGGCTGTTCGCCGTGGTCGGCGTGTCCATTTTTGGCCATGGCGGTTTTTATACGCTGATCAAGAAATATGACATCTCGCTGCTCTCACCGCTCACCCTGATGACGCCCGTCTGGGGCGTCGTGTTCGGCATCGTCCTGCTGAACGAACCCATCACGGCACGCCTGATACTCGGTTCCGTCATCTCGCTGTCTGGCGTATTTGTCATCGCCGTGCGCCAGAACAAGACCCTGCCGGATGCGGCCATCGTCAAGAAAATGGGATCCGGAGGCAGCTGATGGACATCACGCAAACGCCGAGTCCGAACTTCAACATGCGCAAGCACAAGCTCGACATGCTGGTCCTGCACTATACCGGCATGGCGACCGGCGAGGAGGCCCTGGAGCGCATGTGCGACCCGGCCGCCGAAGTCTCTGCCCATTACATGGTCTGGGAGGATGGCCGCATCACCCAGCTGGTCGATGAGGACAAGCGCGCCTGGCATGCAGGCGTCGCCAGCTGGCAGGGGCAGCAGGATCTCAACTCCCGTTCCATCGGCATCGAGATCGTCAATGGCGGGCATGACTTCCCCTTGCCTGATGGCGGCCTGCCACCCTATCCGCGCCCGCAAATCCATGCCCTGCTGGATCTCGTCCACGACATTCTCGGTCGCCACGATATTCCAGCCACGCGCATCCTCGGTCATTCCGACATCGCGCCCCTGCGCAAGCAGGACCCCGGAGAGCATTTCCCGTGGGAACGGCTCGCCCGCGCCGGCATCAGCCTGTGGCCGGAATTCGACGGCACGACGAAAGAGATCATCGGCAAAGGGCTCGAACGCGGCACCTCCGGCTCCAGCGTCTGGCGTCTCCAGACCATGCTGTCAGAAATCGGCTATGGCTTCGACGTGACCGACATCTATGGCGAGACCTGCGAGAAGGTGATCACCGCCTTCCAGCGCCGCTGGCTGCCAGAGCATGTCACCGGGCAAGCCGACCTCAATACGCTGCGCCGCATTGGCGTCATTCAAGCGCTGTTTACGGCCTGAGACTCAACCGCTTCGATCTCTTCATCCTCATCTTCCGCAATCACCTCTTCCCGCTGCATACGCGCGGCCCATTCGACCGCCAGCGCTGCGCCAAACAGAAGCGCCGAAACCGACACTGACAACCAGATGAAGCCAAGGATCACCGAGGCCAGCGCGCCGTAAAATGTGTCGAGCGCACTGAATTTGAGGTAGAGGTGATAGCCCCAGGTCGCGACCAGCCAGGCCAGTGCGCCAGCCGCAGCCCCCATTGCCTTGGCCCGGTGCCCCTTCACCCGCCCGTGCAGGGACAGGGCAATAATCAGATAGAACACCGCAAAACAGGCGATCCCCTTCCCCAGCCACAGGGTGGAGGCAATGTCCGATACGGTCTGCGCCAGTTCGAACGCAATATAGCCTTCCCGCTCGGTGATCAGCGACAGGATCAGTTGCAGCGCGCCCAGGATCCAGACCGACAGGATAAGCAGCGCCGTCATCAGGATCGATACGCCCTGGAAGCGGATAATCCGTGTACGCTGTTCACTGCCTGCCACCATGCGGATGCCGGTAATCGCAGCCTTCGCGCCTGAGCTTGCGGTGTAGAACACCACAATCACCGCAAATAGCGCGCGAAAGGTTACGCCCTGCGGCGTGGACTCATGGATCACATCAAGGTCGGCCTTGCTGAGCGGGGCCACGGCTGAGACCAACACCTGATCGACCGTATCGCCCAGTTGGCGGCTGAGATCTGCCGGTAGCAGCGCAAACAGCAAGGTCAGGGTCAGATAGACAATCGGAAAGATGGAGAACAAGGCATAGAAGCTGATCCCACCGGTCACGATCCGCACTTCCGGCTTCGACAGGCGGACAATGGCGCACCAGAGCGGCGAGATCACCCAGTGGCGGACCGGCTGGGGCACAGGCAGCTTCTTGATCCACTTCAGCATACAGCCTCCATTGGTGAGACCTTCCATATGGAGCAATTCGCGTCCCCGTCCCACCTTTTCCCTATCTGGTCCTTTCCGGCCCCTTGCCGGACAGGGACACATTACGCTATGACCCCCGCATTCCTCGTATTGCCGCGGCTGCTGACCCGCACAGTATGAGGATCACCACCATGACACACCCACAGGATCGTGGGGCGCGTCGGCGCATCAATCGCCACCGCCCGGACACATACCTTTCCCGCAGCCAGCGGATCGACCGCTATGGCGTTGAGAAGCAATGGAAACACCTTTATGGGCGAAGCGTGAAACTTCGCCGCGCGCAACAGCTCGGAAAGCTGTGGCCCCGCCGCGAATGGGAGAAACTGATGGCCGAGGCCGACCCCGTAAACGTGTTGTTCGTCTGCTCGAAAAACCAGTGGCGCAGCCCCACTGGCGAGGCGATCTTCGCCAAAGCCGACGGCATTGCGACACGCTCTGCCGGCACGGCAAGCAGTGCACGGCGGCAGGTCTCGCTGGAAGACATTCGTTGGGCTGACCTTATCCTCGTGATGGAGGAAAAGCATGCCGCACGCCTCAAGGCCGATTTCCGTCAGGATATCCGGTTCAAACGCCTGCACGTGCTCGACATTCCGGACGACTACAAATTCATGGACACCGATCTGGTCGCACTGATCCGCACAGCAGCAGAGCCGCTGATTTTTGGAAACAGTTGACCCGTCAGACCATGCCCCCATCCGTCGGCAGGTCCAGCAGCAATCGCCCGGTCAGTTCCCATGTCGCGGGGGCGGTCACGATATGCTGCGTCATCGCGTGCGCGTCGCGAAAGCGGCGCTGCAGATCAGAGGATTCGAACAGGGACGCGCCGCCGCCAAGGTCATACAGGGTACGGCAGATGTCTGCGCCGGTCCGCGTCATGTGCGTACACGCCATGCGCAAGGCTGCGCGGCGCTCGACCGGAATGCCTTCACCCGGCTTCACGCCAAGCGCGACGGCCCAGGTCTCGTCCAGCTCCGCCATCATATAGGCACGGGCTGCGCGCCACTGGGCCTCGGCCTCGGCAAAGCTCGCCTGAATGGTCTGGCGCTCGGCCAGCGTTTTCCTGCTGCCCTGGCTCTTCTTGGCGCTGGCGAGATCCTTGAAAGCATCGAGGCTCGCCCGCGCATTGCCCATCGCCACGGCCGATACGCCCAATGACAACAGGCCAAAGGCCGGGAACGTATAGAGCGGCCCCGTTTCGCGGGGAACATCCGTAATCAGAGAAACAGACCGCGCCGCCGGCACGAAGATATTATCCACCGACAAATCGCCGCTACCAGTCCCTTTCAGGCCCATCACATGCCATGTGTCGTGCAGGGTCGCCTCGCTGGCCGGGAACACCATCATGCGTTGATCTGGCGCGCCGGATGGCAGGCGTTTCAGCTCGCCATCCTCGAACACCATGCAGCCGCCCGCCAGCCAGCTGCAATTGGCTGAGCCGGAGCCCCATTGCCAGCGCCCGGTGACGCGATAGCCATCGCCTTCCACGTCAGCCCGGCCCATCGGCGCAAACACGCCGCCTGTGATCGTCAACGGGTCAGCATAGATTTCCGTCGCCATGTCCGGCGCCATATAGGCGGCGTTCATGGAGGTCGTGCAGGCAATCATGGAGCACCACCCGGCGCTGGCATTGGCGCGCGCGATCTGTTCAACGCCCTCGATGAATTCTCGCGCCGTCAACTCCAGCCCGCCATAGGTCTTTGGCGTCATCATGCGGAACGCGCCCGCCGCCGCCATCTTCCCGGCAAGGTCGGCAGGCAGCCGCCGCGCGTCGTCCATCTCGGCCGCCCGGTCGGCCAATTCCGGGGCGAGTGCATTGAGCGCCGCCTGCAAGGTCTCGTAAGTCGTGATCTCGGTCATGGCTCACGCTACCCCAGCCTGCCTTCCCTTGCCCAGTCCTGACGTGGCGCGATGGCGGGCAGACGGGCGATCACCCGCCTTCAGCGACCGGTATCGGCACGGTCCGGCTCGCATCATTTGCGGCCTTCACCGTATCCAGCATTTGATCCAGGTCTTTTCGGTTGAAAACACTGTCGCCAATAATGACCATTTCAATGGCGTCCGTCGCGCCAATATCCTCCAGCGGATTTTCCCGCAACAAGACGAGATTTGCCTTCTGGCCAGGACGGACCTGGCCCGTGGACGTACCCATGAAATCACCGGGAACTGACGTGGCCGAGGCAAGGATCTGCGCCGGACTCATGCCAGCCGCCTGCAAAGCTGTCATTTCTCCATGAAGGGAAAAGCCCGGCACCCGGACGGGCACGTTTGCGTCTGTCCCGGTCATGATCGCCACGCCGCGCGCCATGAACGCCTCGAACAGGATGTGCTGGGCTTCGGCATAGGTTTGCCAATAGAGGCGGCTGCGCGCCTTGCGATCATCATCCCACTGGTCTGGCCAGCGGTAAATGTTCACATCCGGCAGCCACCCCATGCCGCGTGACGTGATCACGGTGCCTTCCGCGATGCCGGGATTTTCATAGACCAGCTTTGCAGCGCCCAATTCCGTTTGGAGGTCCGACTTCTGCCTCTGGAAACTGTCGATCAGTTCCAGCGTGGAGGTCACGGAAATGTCGTGCGCGATCATCTGATCCGCGACATCCTCGCTCCGTCCCCGGACAAAGGTCAGGAAGTCTTCCGCTGTGTCGGCACCATAACCGCCAAACTCGCGGTCCAGCGCTTTGACGAATTCTTCGACATGGGCGACTTCGCTCTGATGGGATGCCCACAAATCCTCCAGACCGGTCGCCACCGGCAAATGCCCGACCAGCGGAATATCATGCTTGGCCGCCGCTGCGCTGAGGGCGATGTAACCTTCGCGATCCAGATAGCTGCTGGCTTTCAGCGCGTCATACCCTTTGGCGACATAGTCCTGGACGGCCTTGTCGACCTGCTCTGCTGTCCGCACGATGGTCTTGTGCTGCACCCAGCCGACAAATGCGCCCTCCATCGGTCCGAAGGTCGCAAATTGCGGCGCGACCGCAAAAATGTCCGGTCCGATCCTGCCACCCTCGATCTCGTCCCTCCAGCGCAGATTGACCGGCAGGCTGTTCATGTCCCGCACCTGCGTCACACCATTGGCCACATAGAGCAGAAGATCATTCTCGCTTTCCCAGAGATGGACGTGCGAGTCTGTAAAACCCGGCACGAGATACATGTCGCGCCCGACAAGCGAGGGGATGCCTCTGGGAACTGTCGTCGAATCGCCAACGGATCGGATTTCCCCGTCCCTGATCGTCACGATCTGGTCCGGCAGAAAGCGATCTCCTTCCGGCGCAAGCACGTTCACATGGAAGATGGCATAACTGTCCATACTCTCTTTCGACAATGCAGGATCGGCCACTTCGGTCAGGCCGCCATACATTCTCGTCAGCTCACGATCGATGAACAGGTAGGAAGATACCGCGCCGACCATCATGACGGCCGCAACGCCCAACACGATCCTGACAATCCATTTTCTCATTTCGCCAGCCTTCATCTAGTCACTGTCTACATTGTCTTTGCCTGCGCATCTAGACAGTGTCAAGTGACGTGCTATCAAGACGGATGGCCTCAACTGAAAAGTCTTCCCGGAAAACTTACCATCATGGCGATCTCGCCAGTGAACTGTTGCGCGCGGCCGAGAGGGAACTTTCCGAAAACGGTATTGAATCCTTTTCCCTGCGCGCGGTCGCCAAGCGCGCGGGCGTCAGCCACGGGGCCCCTGCCCACCATTTCAGGGATGCCCGCGGCCTGCTCACCGCGCTGGCGGCGTCCGGCTTCCGGCGATTGGTCGCCACACAGGAAGCCCGTCAGGACGCGGCCGAGCGCGATGTGCGCTCACAACAGATTGCGGTGGGGCTTGGCTATATTGATTTCGCGCTGGAGAACCCGGCCCTGTTTCGCCTGATGTTCAGCTCGGAAAAGCCTGACCGAACTGTGGCCGATCTCGGAGCGGCCTCCATCGCTGCCTATGAGAAACTGATGTCGGGCGTACGCAGCGTCGTCGGAAACAATCCCCCCGATGATCCCGGCGCGATGAAACACGTCATGGCCTCCTGGGCCATGGCGCACGGGCTGGCCGATCTCATCGTCTCGGGCCGGGCCGAACGTCCGTTGAACTTCAGTGCCTTGTCCCCCCAAGAGCGCGACGCTCTCCTCTCGGACCTGATGGCCAGCCAGCTTGACGTCCGGTTCGCAGTTGACTTCCCACCGCCCGCACCCTGATCGTGACGCTGACAGGGAGCACGCCGGAAAGGCGGCCAGCCGGACGGGAGGGTTTATGCCGGACACAACCACGACAGAGCGCTTTGGCGACTTCGTTTCGCTGGAACGCGCAGGCCGCCTCGTCACCGTCACCTATGATCGCGGCGACGGACTGAATGCGCTCTCCATCCAGGGCATGACCGAACTGCGGGATGTGGCGCGGGCACTGGCAGACGATGATTCCAGTTCCATTATTGTCCTGACCGGCACATCCGTCTTCTCTGCAGGGGCAGACCTGAAGGATCCCGACCGCAAGGGCCGTGACGAGATGACGCTGCTGCAGCAACGCAGTGCCGTCCGGCTCGGCCCGGACATGTGCCAGGCCTGGGCCGATCTTGAACAGGTCACCATCGCCGCCATTGAAGGCTTCTGCATAGGCGGCGGTCTGGCTCTCGTCGCATCCTGTGACCACCGGGTCTGTTCGGACACGGCGGAATTTCGCCTGCCGGAAGTCCCGCTCGGCATGAATATGAGCTGGCGCTCGGTCCCCCGGCTCGTCGCCCTGATGGGGCCATCGCGCGCCAAGCAACTCATCATGCTGGGCCGGAAACTGAACGCCCAGACGGCGCTGGACTGGGGCCTCGTCGACGAGATTGCCGCGTCCGGCAAGACGCTCACAGCTGCCACCCGTCTCGCCCGCGACTATGCGGCCCTGCCCCCGATCGCGCTGCGCATGACCAAACAGGCCATCGACACCGCCGCCCAGCCCCTTGCCTTTGCCACCAGTTTCATGGACCGCGATCAATTCCTGCTCGCCAGCCAGTCGAATGACCAGGCCGAAGCAATCCGCGCCTTCCTCGAAAAGCGCACCCCCGACTTCTCGGGCGACTGAAGCATGACTGGCGCCGAGCAGGTTTTCCGCCTATATCCCCCTCTGGACCAGACGGCCGGGCAGCCGCTGGTGCGCGGGTAACTGCGTACTGGAGGAAAGTCCGGGCTCCAGGGAAACAGGGCGACGGCTAACGGCCGCCCGGCGTGAGCCGAGGGAAAGTGCCACAGAAAGCAAACCGCCTCCCCTTCGGGAGAGGTAAGGGTGAAAGGGTGGGGTAAGAGCCCACCGCAGGCCTGGCGACAGGACTGGCACGGTAAACCCCGCCCGGAGCAAGACCGAATAGGGGGCACATATGGGCTGTTTCACGCCCGTGCCCCGGGTGTGTCGCGTGAGGTGCCTGGCAACAGGCATCCCAGAGGAATGGCTGCCAGACCGTGGCAACACGGCGAACAGAACCCGGCTTACAGGCCGTCTGGTCTTACTTCCCGGTGCCGCTATACGGCAGCATTTGATCGAGGATCGAATGAAGGAAGAAGAGGTCCGCAGCGCAAGCAAGGGCTGGTCTCCTGCCCGAGAATCAATTGCCGGGAAGCGAGACGCGATGTGCACGCACTGCCCCCCGCATATGAAACCCCATGAAAAGATATGAAATGCCCCTGAGACGCTGCCTAAGCCTCCAGCATCGTCTCGAACCCGCCAAAGATCAGGCGCGCACCATCGAACGGCATCTCCATGCCCTGCATCCGTTCATCACTCTCCAGCTTCGCCCAGGCCGCATCACGCACCGTCTTTGACGGCCAGGTCACCCAGGAAAACACGATCCCTTCGTCCGCTTCGCGCATGACCGCCAGATGCATGGATGTCTTCTTGCCCTCCGGCACATCCACGCCCCAGCATTCGGTGACGCTCAGCGCGCCGTATTCCTTCATCAGGCCGGCCATCATCTTCGCCTGCGCCAGGTAGGCCGCCTTGTTCGCCTCCGGCACGGCCGCCATGAAACAATCGACATAAGTCATCAGCTATTTCTCCCTCTTGCCCGGCAACCTGCCGGAGCCCGCCTTATCCTACCTTGCCCAGAGGAATTATCCCACACATGCCGAGTCCGGCCCCTGTGTCGCCATTGATCTGACCAGAAACTTATCCGACGCACCCATGGCCGAGCCTACACTGCGCACATGACTGACGCCTTCGCCACATTGCGAAATCTGCCGCCCCATCTCCAGACCCATCGGTTCTGGATATGGGTGCAGATTGTGGTGCTGACTTTCTTTGTGCGCCATGTTCGCAGGGATGCGCGGCAGATGCTGGTGCAAATCACGTCGTCCGGCGCGGTCCATATCGCGGTCATTGGTGATATGCCGGGCACAGCCAAAGCTGACCCGCTCAGCTTTGCGCCTTCGCGGGCATTTCTTGCAGCCATGTCAGGATTTGAACCCGAGCGGGGCGGTATCTGCTCACCCCGAACGCATTCGAGGCCTGGAATTGAAACATGTGTCCCCTCAATTCCAGATTCCGGCCGAGACCGGAATGAGCAGACTTCGGTGAGCTTGCCCCTGCCAGAGACCTGAACAGAACTCGCGCCCCACAATTAGGTTCCCAAAAAAAGCGCCTTTTCCGGCGTCATTTGTGCAGCATTCAAAGCACGATACAACAATGGGGCCATCTGGCCCCATTGTCTGAACAAGTTTCCCGTTGAAAATGCGCTAGACCGAACCGGCCTGCATTTCCTGGATGAAGGCATCCGCATCGGCGATGGAACGCTCCATCTCGGCAATCAGGGCCGCGACATCGGTCTCGATATTACGTGTCTCATCGCCCAGCGCCGCGATCGCGCGCGCATTCAGATTGTGTTTGAGAAACAGGACCCGGTCCTTGAACACGGCCAGCACCGGATCCATCGACGCGGCAGCCCGGTCCATCTTTTCGACCAGCACGGCATAGCGGTCGCGTGTCGCCTCCAATTGCTCGGCCGAGGCACGGCGCAGGCCCGGATCGGAATATTCTTCCAGTTCCTTGCGCCATTCCACAAACAGGTCGCGGGAGACTTGTTTCATGTCCTTGATGCGTTCGCGCACGCGATCCGCCTTCTCCTCGGACCGTTCATAGGCGCGATTCAGGGAGTCGTAAGACGCTTCCAGTTCGCCAGCATCAAACGCCACAACCGACCGGAAGGCTTCCAGCGCATTGGAAAACTCCGTCTTTGCATCCGCCTGGGCATCCGCTGCATCATTGACCCTGGATACGAGCAAATCGCGCTTCTGGTATCCGAACTGCTCCATCGCGCCGTAATAGGCGGTCGAGCAAGCAGATAGTGTGGACGTGGCGAGAGCTGCTGCGAGCATTGCAGCGTGTAGACGACTGGACATGATGGACACGAAACCCCTTCCCCGTGAATTCAATCGCCCCTGTTTGCCGTGCGTCGCCCGATCCGTCCAGTTGCGCGGGCAAAAAGGTTTCATGACCCTGCCGTAATGTGATCGCATTTGCTGTATGTTCTGAATCCTATGGATGCCGTGGCTCGATTTCCCTTCCGTCTCTACCGACAAATGGACGCCGATCCGCGCCATTGGCAGGTCGCGGCCTTGGGTGGACTGTTCACGCTCAGTTGGATGACCAGCGATTTCGGCGTCACCCTGCCGACCCTGTGCCTCTCATTTACCGGAGCCATGATCGCGCAACTGCTCGGCACCACAATATCAAATGCCCGAGACGGCAATCCCTTCCTGTATCGTTTCGAATGGAAGTCAGCCCTGATCACAGCACTTGGAATCACACTCCTGCTACGTGCGGCCGATCCGTGGATCTGGTTCGCGGCGGGCTTTGTCGGCATTGCCCTGAAATTTCTCGTGCGCATTGATGGCAAGCACATTTTCAATCCCGGCTGCATCGGCATCGTCATCATGATGCTTCTGCTCGGCAACAAGGCCTGGGTCTCGCCCGGTCAATGGGGTCAGGCACCCCTGGTCGCCGGCTATGCGATGGCGCTGGCCGCACTGACCCTGTCCAGCGCCAAACGACTCGATATCGCCCTCGGTTTCCTGCTCAGCTTCGCCGCCATCCTGTTTGTCCGCGCGGCATGGCTTGGCGATCCCATGGTGATCCCGATGCACCAGATGAGTTCCGGCGCTTTGCTGATCTTTGCCTTTTTCATGATCACTGATCCGCGCTCCACCCCAGACAGCCGCCTTGGCCGCATTCTCTTCGCGCTGATGGTCGCCGGCCTCGCCGCCTGGTTCACAATCGGCCCGAATGTGCGCGGCGCCCCGCTGATGGCGCTGGCCGCCCTCGCCTGGACCACACCGGTTCTGGACCGGTTTCTGCCCGCCCACCGCTTCCAGTGGAGCCAGCCACGGTCGGCCGCTTCGCCCAAACAGTTGAACTATTCGCTCATGCCACTTCAGGGGACAAAGGAGACACACCCATGAGACTCAAATCGCTAGCCGCAGCCTTGGCGTTGCCCGCGCTCGGCCTCGCCTTCGCAGCGCCGGCTTCGGCCTTTTGCGGCTTCTATGTCGCCAAGGCGGATACCGACCTCTTCAACGACGCCTCCAAGGTCGTGCTCGCCCGTGACGGCGAACGCACCGTCATCACGATGGCATCCGACTTTCGCGGTGATGTTTCCGAATTCGCGATGGTCGTGCCCGTGGTCGATATTCCGACCGAAGAACAGATCCACGTCGCCAACCCGGCCTTGATCGACCATATCGACGCGTACACTGCCCCGCGTCTTGTCGAATATTACGACGAGAACCCCTGCGAGATGGCGCGCCGCGAAAAGATGATGGAAGACATGGCAATGATGCCTGCGCCAACCGCCGCCGGCATGATGGAAGAGGCCGAAGAGCTCGGCGTCACCATTGAAGCCGAGTACGAGGTTGGCGAATATGATATCTTGATCCTGTCAGCAGAGGAGTCCGATGGACTGATCACCTGGCTGAACAATAATGGCTACAAGATTCCAGATGGCGCAGAAGAAACCGTAGGTGCCTACCTCAAGCGCGGAATGAAATTCTTCGTCGCCAAGGTAAACCTCGAACGCCATGACGGCTCGTCCATGCTGCGTCCGCTTCAGGTTGCCTATGAGGATGAGGACTTCATGTTGCCGATCCGTCTCGGCACAGTGAACGCTGAAGGCAAGCAGGAATTGTTCGTCTTCGCCCTGACTCGCGAAGGCCGTGTGGAAACCAAGAACTACCGCACCGTGAAACTACCCTCTGACATGGATGTGCCGATCTATATCAAGGACGAGTTTGCCGATTTCTATAAGGACATGTTCGCCCATCAGGTCGAGAAGCAAAACGGCAAGGCCGTGTTCATGGAATATGCCTGGGACATGTCCTGGTGCGATCCGTGTGCGGCCGAGCCGCTCTCTCGCTCGGAGCTGCGCGAACTCGGCGTGATGTGGCTGGACGAAGACACCGATGATGACATGCGCCCCGGCTTCGGTCCCCAGCCGGTCGATGCATTCGTGACTCGCCTTCATGTGCGCTATGACGCCGAGACATTCCCGGAAGATCTGGAATTCCAGGTTACCGGCGACCGCTCCAATTACCAAGGTCGCTACGTCCTGCGTCACCCTTGGCGCGGCGACTATGGTGAGTGTGAAGCAGCTGGCGACTATGCCGTAAGTCTGGTCGAGCGCTGGGACGACGAAGCAAATGAGCTCGCCAAGCTGACCGGCCGCGACTTCGATGCCATCAAGACCAAAATGGCATCGCTCGGCTATTCCGACGCGATCCTGAACAATGTCAGCGTCGAGCCGAAAGAGAAAAAGAACTGGTGGCAAAAGCTTTGGGGCAACTGACCCCAATCTGAGTTACCATCTGGCGAAGGCGGGCTATGAACAGGTCCGCCTTCAGCCCTTCAGCGCACCAAGGAAGGCATCAACCTCCTCAGGCGTTGTGGCCCAGGAACAGACCAGCCGCTGGCTGCCGCCCATCCAGGGATAGAACACCGCACCTGCATTGTGGAGTACCGAGACTTGCGCCTCGCTTAGCAGCGCGAAGACTTCGTTGCCTTGCGGCTCGAAAGCCAAGTCCACGCCTTGCCGCCGCAGGCCGTCAGCCATGCGCCGGGCCATTTTGTTCGCATGCGTTGCAAGGTCTAGCCACAGCCGATCCGCCAGCATCGCTTCGGCCTGCGCAGCCAGATAACGCATCTTGGGGGGCATGTGGCCGGAGCGCTTGGCGCGCGCTTCGAGTTCACGTTTCTTCTGCCGCGCCTTGCCGAACAGCAGAATGATCTCACAGCCCATCGCGCCGGTCTTGGTCAAGCCGAAGGTCAGCACATCGACGCCTGCCTTCCAGCTCATCTCGGCTGCACTGGCCCCGGTCGCGACCAACGCATTTCCCAGCCGCGCGCCGTCCAGATGAACCACCAAACCCGTCGCATGCGCCTTTGCGGCATAGTCTGAAACTTCCGCGACGCTGTAAGCTGTGCCGTTCTCCGTTAAATTCGTCAGTGACAGGACATGCGCCGGCGTCTCATGCACGAAATCATGATTGATGCGAGCCAGTGCCTCGTCCAATTGCCCCGCGCCGATCTTTCCATCTGGCCCCCGCAACAAATGCAACTTACCACCGCCAGAGAAAAATTCCGGCGCGCCGCGCTCGTCCACGGCGATATGCGCCCCGGCATGGCAAAGCACAGCGCCGGTAGGCGGACAAAAGCAGGACAGTGCCAAGGCGTTCGACGCTGTGCCGGAGGCGGTCAGCCAATAGTCGAAATCATCCGTACTGAACACATCCGCCAGTATGGGACGCAAACGCTGCGTGACGGCGTCATTCCCGTAACTCGCCTCCAGTCCCGTATTCGCGGCGGCGAGCGCCTTCAGCACATTCGGATGGGCTGGCGCGGATGTGTCGGAAGAGAAATTCATCAGATTTGCGTGTCCGGAGTCTGCCACATCAGATGCTGGCCACCATCACTGGCGATCATCTGGCCGGTCACGCTGTTGGCGGAAATGAGATAGCGCAAAGCCTTGATGATCTCTTCCGGGCTGGAGCCTTCCTGGGTCAAAGTCGCGGCTTTCTCGGCAGCGAACTCTTCTTCGCTTTGGTGTTTAGACCGCAGCGTCGGCCCTGGCCCGATGCCATTGACGCGAATATCCGGCGCGAGAGCTTGCGCCAAGGTCTGCGTTGCCTGCCAGAGCGCGGTCTTGGAAAGCGTGTAGGTGAAGAAGTTCGGTGTCAGTTTCCAGACCCGCTGGTCAATCATGTTCACGACCAGCCCCTGCTCCCCTTTCGGCAGAGCATCCGCGAAGGCCTGCGCCAGATGCACCGGCGCGCGCAGATTTGCGTTCATGTGCGTGTCCCAGGTCTCGCGCGTATGGCTGGAAACCGTGTCTTCATCGAAAACGGAGGCGGAATTGACCAGCAATGTCACCGGCTGGCCGAGCTTCTCCGCGGCGTGCAGGATCAGATCGCCGGTTGCGGTCTCATCCGAGAGGTCGGCCTGAAGCGTAATCGCCGCACCGCCCGCGGCGCGAATAGCTTCGGCGGTTTCTTCGGCGCCATCAGCAGAGGAATTGTAATGGACGATGACCTGCCAGCCATCTGCGCCCAGCGCTTCGGCCATGGCCCGGCCCAGCCGCGCGCCTGCGCCGGTGACGAGCGCCGCGCCCGGCCTCATGCCGGAGGGGTCAGGAACAGGCCCAATATGTCGAACCCGTTCACCAGTCCGTAGATGTAGACCGCATAGATCAGCAGCATCAATATTCCCATCAGGCGGCCAAGCCGCGCCCGGGTCAGGATGAACCCACCGATCAACAGAGCGGCGAAGGCCATGACCCAGTGGTCATAATGGGTGAAAGTCGGTGCAATCTCAATCGGCCCGAAGAGCGAGATGATGCCGCCCGCCCCGAGGATGTTGAAAACATTGGAGCCTAGTACGTTGCCGATAGCGACCTCGCCATGGCGGCGCAGGGCGGCGGCAATGGCCGCGCCGATCTCCGGCAGGGAGGTCCCGATCGCCAGCAAGGTCAGGCCGATCCATTCCTGCGGCACGTGGTAGAACTCGGCGATTCCAACGCCGCCGGCAATGATCAGGTGCGCACCCAGCACGAGGCCACCAATGCCGAGAACGATATAGGGCAGAGAGCGCGGCAGGCTGAGTTTTGGCGCCTCTTCCAGTTCCACGCCGGGATCTTCGCCCGTCGCAACGGCCTTGCGCGCCATGTAGAAAGTGACAACACAATAAGCGATCAGAATGGCCAGGAACAGAATACCGCCCAATACAGTCAGGGGGCCCATTCCGGTCAGCAGGATCCAGACGGCTGTGGCAACGAGCATCGCCGTCAGCGCGCGGCCCTGCCCGTGACCACCGGCCACGAACGGCATGATCAGCGCGGGAATGCCGAGCACAAGAAAGATGTTCGCAATATTGGAGCCGACAATATTGCCCAACGCGAGACCGGCCCGGTCTTCCAGAGCCGCATTCAGCGACACGACCATTTCAGGGGCCGACGTGCCGAACCCGACAATGAAGATACCGGCAATCAGGGGAGAAACGCCAAGGCGTCGGGCAACGGCAACCGCGCCGTTTACCAGGAAATCCCCCGCAAACGCCATAATAACAAGCCCCCCGATCAGGGCGGCGATCAGGGTTAATTCAGGCATTCGCCAGGCTCGCTTCTAGTCGAGGCGCTTGTATTCAATGAAATTCAGGATGCCGAACACGACCACTATGGAGGCAATGGCGATCAGAGAAGGATGGATCATGGTGCCGTCTCGCTGTTGTTTTCTTGAGCATTTCCATGCTTTGCACCGCTAATAGCGTGCGTTGCACGGCTTGGCGAGCCTCAAACGGCAGGAAGTTTGGCCTCTCTTTGCGTAATTTTTCATATTGGACGCGCTCCTCCCATAGTGTCAGGACACCGCATGCCTTCCCTTAGAACCAGGTTGTTCCACATCTATGCCCGCCTTCGCCGTCCCATGACTCTGGGCGTGCGCGGCCTCGTCGAGAATCCAGACGGAAAGATCCTGCTGGTACGTCACACGTATATTGCAGGCTGGCACATGCCCGGCGGCGGTGTGGAGCGGGGCGAGCCCTGCATCGAGTCGCTCCGCCGGGAAGTGGAGGAAGAAGGCGGCATTCTGCTGAACGGGACCCCGAGCCTGGTCGGGATGTTCTCCAATCACGCATCTTTCCCGAATGACCATGTCCTGCTCTATCACATTCCTTCGGGAATATGGACGCAAGGCAAGGCAACGGCAGTCGCCGAGATTGCCGAAACGCGATGGTGCTCGCCGGATGACTTGCCTGACGGAACAACCAACGGCACGCGCCAGAGACTGGTAGAATTCTACGGGAAAGCACCCCTCAGCCCGTATTGGACCGACTCAAAACGCTGAGTTCAGGCACCCGCCATTGCGAGGAAGGCTGGCAGGCACAGGAACATCAGCGCCGCCAGCGCGACAATGACCAGACGGGTCGTGGGAGTGGTGCGTGATCTCATCCACTCCTTGTCTGCCGACATTAAGTCTCAATGCGGGCCATTCGCCGGAAAGTTCGTGATTTTGCTGCCCCATTGGTGCCGCAAGTTTTAACGGAACCTTTGCCATCACGGATGATTGTAAATGCGTGGTGGGACATGAAAGCAGACACGCCCCATCGCATGAACGGCCCTTCCGGGCGCCAAGGTTGCCCCTCATCCTTGCGCTCGCGAATTGAAATGCGGAACGCTGGCTCTGCCCCTTGGGGCCAGCGTTCTATTTCACCCGGCCGGCTGCTCTCATATATTGTCCGGCCGTCCACCAGGACAGAACCGCCGCCGTCCAGAGCAGTCCGACAACGGCGACCGTGGCCACAATCGCCAAGACTGACGTTCCCGTGGAGACTTCGCCCCCGGCATCCGGGCGCAAGACAGCCAGCGGCAACATAAGGCCGATGATCGCCGCCATCTCAAACCCTGTTTTCCACTTCGCCAGATTAGAGGGCACGATGGCAGAGCGTCCGCGCGGCGTGGCGCGGAACCAGGTCATAAACACATCGCGTGCAATAATCATGGCCGCCGGCACATAGATTAGCCAGGTCTGGAATTTCAGCCCCAGACCCAGCAGGGCCGCCGCGATCAGCAACTTGTCGGCGATGGGGTCCAGCCAGACCCCGAACCGACTGTGCGCGTCCAGCTTGCGGGCAAGCCAGCCATCCAGGAAATCCGTGATTGCCCCGGCCAGGAAAGCAAGGAAGGCAAACTGGAACCAGAGCTGTTGCAGCGTGATCTGCCGGGACACGGCGTCGGCATCAAGTCCATTCGGCAACGGGCTGAGGCGCATAGCCTGCCAGAAACCGACCAGCACAAACCCGGCAAACACACAGCGGGCGATGGTCAACGCATTGGGGAGCCATTTGAAATTCATGGCTGTCACCTGTGCCAGCGCCCGCGCGCCCGCGCAATCATGAAACTGTGGAGCCTCTCGCCTCCCCCCGCCCTACAGGGTGAGAGGCGAAAGTCTCATTAGTTGGTATCGCCGGTTACATCCTCGATCGCGACGTCGTAATGGCGATTGCAGAACTGGCAGTCGATACCCAGCGTACCATCTTCTTCGGTCATCTCGCGCAGGGACTCGTCCGGCATCTGTTTCAGAGTCTCAACGAGGCGCTCCTGATTACAGGTGCACCGGTCATCCAGCGCTTGTGGCGTTTCCATCGTCACACCCTGTTCGTGGAACAGGCGATAGAGCAGCTCTTCCATTGGAAGGTCCGGATCGGCCAGTTCGGCATCGGTCAGCGTGGCAAACAGGGCCTCGGCTTCACGCCAAGGCTCTTCGGTCTCTCCGCGCGCATTATCTGCCGCAATCCTCTGCACCATCATGCCGCCAGACACCCAAACCGGATGCCCGTCTTTCCGGTCCAGTTCGGCGACCGACAGTTTGAGGCGCGTCGGCACCTGTTCCGACATCTCGAAATAGTCCTCAGCGCATTCACTCAGAGTCCCTTTCGCAAGAGGCACGATTCCCTGATAGGGCTGGATCGCCGGATTGTCCTGGATGATGATCAGGGCCAGACGCCCGCTCGGGCCGAACAGTTGAGGCATGTGCGGAGCGTCGCCCTTGTTCACCTTGTCCAGTTGCGCCCAGGCTTCGGCATCAAATTTGGCATAGCCGCGCACACCGCCATCAGAGCGGTACTCACCGACCAGCATCGACACGGGACCATCACCTTCGGCCTGAACCAGCAGACGCCCCTCGAATTTCAGCGACGCGCCTACCAGCGTCGCAAGCGTCACGGCTTCGCCAAGGATGCGCGCCAAATTCTTCGGATAGTCATGCCGTTGCAGGATGCCCGACAGGCTACCCTCGCCCATACGAACGGCACGCCCGCGAATGGGACGGTCCACGATCTGGAAATTCGTGACAAAGTCGGTGACGGCATAAGCAGCGTCGGTCATGGGAGAATACCTCGATTAGGTGCCCCCATGTGGCAGCGGCATGCGCCTATCGCAAGAGGGCCACCTGTCAGACGGGGGATCAGGCCGAGCAGCTACCTCCGCCGAGCACGCAGAAGCTGGCGCACCAGGGATGGTTCAGCTTGACCGGATTGGCTGTCGCTTCGGCAAGTGTGGCGCCCAGTTCGAAGGTCGGATCGTCCACCAATAGCGTGCAGGCTGTCACGGTCGCCCTGCCGGCACCCTTGCGGCGGATCACCATGCGCTGGTTGGCGCACATGATGTCGTCAGGGGACTTGTTCAGAATGCCCCAGCAATCCGTGGTGATTTCAGGTGGGTCGTCCCGGGCGATCATTTCAGGGAACAGGACGAGTTGCTTTGTATTGGTGGGATCTATCGACAGACCCAGTGCGCCAGCAAGCGCGCCATAAGCTGCGCGGGCCTCGGCATCATCCTCATTGAGGGCCTGACGTCCGGCAATGGCCACCTGTACGGCGCGTTCTCCCAACCATTTCAGGCCCTTGCAGGCTTCTTCAAAGGCCCCTTCTCCGCGTTCAGCGTCATGAATGGCCGGATCATGGGAATCCAGCGAGACACGCAGCACCATCCGTTCGCCATAGTGCGCCGCCAGCCGGTCCAGACCCTGCTGGATGCGCGGCCGCATCATCGGGCGCATGGCATTGGTCAGCAGGAGCAGGCTGTGCCCATCCGACAAAACATCTTCCATGATGTGGAGAATATCCGGGCACATGAAGGGCTCGCCGCCCGTAATGCCGATCTCGATGGGCTGGTCGATCTCGTCAAGGAACTGCCGCACATCAGATCGGCTGAGATAAACCAGTCGGTCATTGCGGGGTGAACTTTGAATGTAGCAATTGGTGCACTCAATGTTGCACAGCGTTCCGGTGTTCAACCAGAGCGTCTTCAAGCCCGTCCATCCGACGCTGGCGCGGGTCTCGCCCTTCGCGGTCACGTCCGGGTCAGAAAATTTCGTCGGGGTATAATCACTATCGGCCATTCATCTACGTTTAGCGCGATCCGGCGGCGCTTCCAGCGCTTTTGCAGCAGCACACCCTAACGTGAAGATTGCCGTACTCGTCGTGAGCGCTAGTTTGGCCGTCATGTCTGAAACCACCCAGCAGCAAGTGTTCGAAATGCTCACCTCAGGCGATGATGGCCGGGTGTGCAGAGACATTCCCGACAGCGCCTGTCGCGAAGAGGCCGGCAATTTCTTCACCCATGTTGCCAGCCTGTCGACCAGCAAGATCTCGGATGGGCTGATCGACCCCAAGCTTGTATTGAGCTGGTTGATGACCACGCTGGGCGCACCGGGCTGGATGATCGGCCTGCTTGTCCCCATACGCGAGGCGGGAGCGCTGTTGCCGCAATTGTTCACGGCCGCCGCGCTGCGCCGCCTGCCCCAGCGCAAGTGGGCCTGGTCAGTCGGCTCGGCAGTCCAGGGATTGTCAGCGGCCAGTATGGGGCTCGCAGCGTTTTTCCTGGAGGGTAAGACGTCGGGTTACGCCATCCTTGGCGCGCTGGCGGTTCTCGCGCTCGCGCGGTCGGTCTGCTCGGTCACCTACAAGGACGTTCTGGGCAAGACGGTCTCCAAATCCCGACGCGGAACAGCAACCGGCGCGGCCAGCACGGTCGGCGCTGCAGCGGTCCTGATCTATGGCGCGCTCCTGGCCGTCGGTTGGGTCGACCGGATGAGCCTCGTGATTGGCGGGCTGTTGCTCGCGGGTGGGCTCTGGATGACGGGCGCAGCGCTTTTCATGACATTGGAAGAAGAACCGGGATCGACCGAAGGCGGAGGCAACCCCATCGAATCCTTCCGGGACAACTTCAAGCTGCTCGCTGAAGACCGGCAGTTGCGCCGTTTCATCCTGGCCCGTGGCCTGTTGATCTCAACTGCACTTGCTCCGCCCTTCATGGTCGCGATGGGCGCAAGGAACAAAGAAGCTGACCAAATGCTTGGGGGACTCGGCTTGCTCGTTATTGCATCTGCGGGCGCAGGCCTGCTCAGCTCCTATGTCTGGGGCCGGCTGGCCGACCGGTCGAGCCGGAAAGTGCTGATCCTGACAGCGGCCGCAGCAACGCTTGCCCTGTTGACGACACTCGGCCTGAATGCGGCGGGGCGACTGCAGGATGTCTGGGCACTCCCGCTTGTTCTGTTCGTTTTGATGATAGCCTATCAGGGCGTGCGCCTTGGTCGTTCCACGCATCTGGTGGATATGGCGAGCCAGGACAACCGTGCGGCCTATACCGCCCTTTCCAACACGATCATCGGCACGCTGCTCATTCTTGGTGGCGGGTTCAGCATCGTTGCGCACATGGCAGGAGAAGCAGCGGTCGTCGGCTTGCTCGCCGTTATGAGCGCGCTCGCCATTCCGGTCGCCATGGGTCTTGAGGAAGTGCAGGAGCGCTGACGCCTATTTATCGAGGCACCAGCGCAGGATGGCCTTCTGGGCGTGCATGCGGTTCTCGGCCTCGTCAAAGACAAGGCTCTGTGGCCCGTCAATGACTTCGGCGTCGACCTCTTCGCCCCGATGCGCTGGCAGACAATGCAGGAATTTCGCACCGCCAGCGGCCATCTCCATCAATTCTTCGGTCACCGCATAGGGCTCAAGAATTTCAAGGCGGCGTTCAGCGTCTGCATCGCCCATGGAGACAAATGTGTCGGCAATCACGACGTCGGCGCCGGCCACGGCTTCTTCCGCAGTTTCATAGAGGTCGATCCGGCCCTGCAGGTCGCGGGCGATTTCAATATCCTCATCATCCGGCGCGAAGCGCGCAGGCGTGCCAATGGCGAGAGAATAGCCAAACTTCGGCGCGGCATGGATCAGGCTGGCGCAAACGTTGTTGCCATCGCCAACCCAGGCCAGCCGCGCACCTTCAAGTGTGAGGCCATGCTCTTCCAGTGTCTGGAGGTCCGCCATGATCTGGCAGGGATGTGAACGATCTGTCAGGCCGTTGATGACCGGCACGGTGGCATGCTCGGCAAAGGTCTCGACATCGGAATGATCATTGGCGCGGATCATCACCGCATCGACGAAGCGCGACAGGACGCGCGCAGTGTCTTCCACCGTTTCACCCCGTCCCAGCTGCATGTCATTTGATGTCGCGGTGATCGACGAGCCGCCCAGCTGGCGCATCGCCATGTCGAAGGAAAAGCGCGTCCGGGTCGAGGATTTCTCGAAGATCATTGCCAGCGTGTGACCCTCCAGCGGCGCGCCGGTATCGACCCGTCCCTTGGGCCAGTCGGCGCGGGCCTTCTTCATCGCATGGGCCATATCCAGAATCTCGCGCAATTCGGCGGATTCCAGATGCCAGAGGTCGATGAAATGGCGTGCAGACATGAGTCCCTCCGTTCGAGCGAAGCGGCGCTAATATCTGATTTCAGCTGTGATGGCTACTCACAGCAGTATTTCTTCGCTTCTTCTCCAGACGAAAGCGTCATCGACTCGGCAGCTGAAAAGATTTTTGTGCCGATATTATCGCGCCGCGGATCATTTTCGTCTGTAAGCACAAGTCCCACGAATTTATCCCAATCAAAATTTACCCCTGGATCAGAACGACGCTCTGGATCAACGAGCGCGTGTGAAAACACGTAACGAAAATTCGGGTACTTGGCCCAACAATACCGCACAATCTGGGCAGTCGCCTCCAGCTGCCAGTTCGAAAAAGTATCATTTGGCGTCTGCCGGTTCACAACTTCGACTCCAAGCGTCCAGTGATTGATACGTCCCTTTTTACCCACTTTCTCATGGGTCGCTGCATTCCGAACGTGCCAAGCTGCAAGCGCTTCATAAACGACCGCCAACACTTCCTTGCCGTGTCCCGCTTCGTCCTCATCGGGAACAATCCAGTGGGCTGATGCCCGACCGCCTCCCGGCTGTTTCCACCATGATAGGGCGCCTGATGTGCTCCCTCCTGCTGTGGCGTGGACCACCAGACCTTCAATTCCATCTACAGCATGAAATATTCGATCCGATGCTCGATTTTGGTTGAACCAGTGAATATCAGGATAAACTCGTTCCTTGAGTTTGAATAATGTCGGTCTGTTCGCTGAGTGGTTTATCAAATCCAGAAAATAATCAGTTTTTGGGTTTGCCATGATTTCCTCCCCAATCGCCCAGAACACCCTACCTTGGGTGGCGTGTTCTTTCACCCATTAAGTTTCAAAAAGCACTCTCCATGACGAATCATGGACAAATAATAATTGAGAATGACTTGCAAGAGCATATTGGATGTGAGATGCAAGTTTTGAGAACGAATCGCAAAACTGATGGAGCGTCCCATGTGCCTGCCGATCGACGATACCGCCATGCTGTGCTGGCTCAAGAACCAGAGAACGGTTCTGGAAGCTTGGCGAAACGAGCTGACTTGCCGCCCGGACACTACCGACACGATGATCAATCGTGTGGAGCAGCACTACACATGGTTGAGCGAAGAAATATCCCGCCTGGATACGCCCCGGCGCGCTGCCTGATACCCCTTTGCCGCAACGCAGGGCGAGGTTTTGCCCACCTCGTTTCCTCCCATACGCTCACCTGCGTTGCGGCAATTCCTTTCCGAAACTCCCCCGCAGATCGATACTGGCGAAGATGACGTGATTGCCCTATGTCACGGGCACATCAGTGCCCATCCAGCCAGGGAGCTTCATCACTCATGGACAATGTTCTCATCATCGGTGCCGGTGCCGCCGGATCCGTCGTCGCGCAGAAATGCGCGATGGACCGCGACACGTTCAAGCATATCCACCTTGCCTCGCGCCGACTGGAAAGCTGCGAGAAGGTCGCCAAGCTGTGCCAGACACCGATCGAGATCAGCCAGGTCGACGCCGACAATGTTGCGGAGGTCGTCGCGCTCATCAACAAGGTGAAGCCGGATCTGCTGATCAACATGGCCCTGCCTTATCAGGACCTGCCGATCATGGATGCCTGCCTGGAAACGGGCTGCAATTATATGGACACGGCGAACTACGAGCCGCGCGATGTCGCGAAGTTCGAATATTCCTGGCAGTGGGCCTACCAGGACAAGTTCAAGGACAAGGGCATCACGGCCATTCTCGGCTGCGGCTTCGATCCGGGCGTGACGAATATCTATTGCGCCTATGCGCAGGAATTCCTGTTCGACGAGATCGAATATATCGACATTGTCGACTGCAATGCCGGCGATCATGGCAAGACCTTCGCCACGAACTTCAATCCGGAAATCAATCTCCGTGAAGTGACCCAGGATGGCAAATACTGGAAAGACGGCGAGTGGGTGGAAATTCCTGCCCTGTCGATCAAGACGATGATCGACTATCCGGAAGTCGGCCCGAAAGCCTCCTACCTGATCTATCACGAGGAAGAGGAAAGCCTCGTCAAGCACATCAAGGGCCTGAAACAGATCCGTTTCTGGATGACCTTTGGCGAAGCCTATATCAAGCACCTCGAAGTGTTCAAATCGATCGGCCTGATCGGCCTCGAACCGATCAAGCACAAGGGCATGGACATCATCCCGATGGAGTTCCTGAAGGACCTCCTGCCCGTCCCGTCATCCCTGGCCGAAGGCTATACCGGCAAGACCAGCATTGGCGTGATCGTGCGGGGCACAAAGGACGGCCAGCCACAGGCAAAGATGATCTACAACGTGTCCGACCATGCCAAGACCAATGAAGAGGTCTCCGCGCAGGCCGTGTCCTATACGACCGGCGTGCCGCCCGTTTCAGGCGCGGCGATGTTCTTCCGCGGGGAATGGTCTGGCCACGGCGTATTCAATGTCGAGCAATTCCCGTCCAAGCCCTTCCTCGAAGACGTCGCCAAACGCGGCCTGCCCTGGCATGTCATCGACGTTGATGGTGGTGATCAGGAAGACTTGTTCGCGGTGGAGACTTAGGTCAGTTCTTTCCGCATGCGCAGGATCGGCACGATGGTGCCATCCTCGCTGGGCCTGGAGAGGTCTTCGACGAGCCGATAGCCGCACGCCTCATAGAGTGGCACGCCGGGCGCGGTTGAGCCCATCTCCATGGCAGAGAACCCTTCGGCCCGCGCGGCAGCTTCGCTGGCGTCGAGCAACATGCGGCCAATGCCGCGCCGGACGAAATCCGGATGGGTATACATGGCGCGGATCTTGGCGGGCTCGGTCTTCGGGTCCGCCGGGGAATCATCCCGGCCGGCGGTCGTGTTGCCGCCATAAAGCGTGCGCCGCCGCGACCAGCCCCCGCATCCGGCCAGCGCGTCGCCCTCGAAGACGAGGAAATAGGTGCCGTCGGAAACCAGCAATGTATCAACACCCATGCTCTCGCTGGAGCGCTCGACCTGTTTTGAATCAAGGAAGTGTGGCAGGAGTCGCGCCATGGACTCCGCCATCAGCGCCTCAATCGCCGGAATGTCGTCCAGCGTGGCGACTCGCATATACAGGGAAGATGTTACCGTCATTCGACCCGCATCCTATCTGCGCTGCACACTCCGCAAAAGCCGGAACTTGCGCGCCGCTAATAATGTTCGCTCAAGGCCCGTTGATGAGGCATAAGCGGGCACCCAAGGACCAGACACCATGACCCCACCCGCCCTGCCCGATCATATCCCGACGCCCGTCTTCGTGCTGGACGCGGCGCGCCTGCGCGCAAATCTGGAAACGGCCCAGCGCGTGCGCGAGGCGGTCGGGTGCAAGATCTTGCTGGCGACCAAGGCCTTCTCGCTGCCGGCGGCCTTCCCGTTGATGACCGATTATCTCGACGGCACCACAGCCAGCGGCGAGCAGGAAGCCATTATGGGGCATGAAAGCTTCGGCAAGGAAGTTCATGTCTATTCCCCGGCCTATACCGAAGCCGAAGTGCGCCGCCTGACCGAGGTGGCCGAACACATCTATTTCAATTCCCTCGAACAACTGGAGCGCTTTGGCGACATTGCCCGTGACGGCGGCGCCAAGATCGGCCTGCGCGTCAATCCAGGCTATTCCAATGCAACCGTGGGCGGCGACCTCTACAATCCGTGCGCACCAGGCAGCCGGTTTGGCGAAGTGCCGTCAAAGCTCGACCAGGTCGACTGGTCCGGCATCGACATCTTCCATGTCCACGCCCTGTGCGAGAGCCTGCACGAGGGCTCGGTCGGCCTGATCGAATTCGTCGCCGACAATTTCGGCCAGTATATCGAGCAGGTGAACACGGTGAATTTCGGCGGTGGCCATTTCCTGAACAAGGAAGGCTATGACGTCGACGCGCTGATCGCGGCCATCAAGGCGTTCAAGACGCGCTTTGGCGTGGAAGTCGTGCTGGAGCCCGGCGCCGGCCTCGTCGTGAACACGGGCGAGCTGTATGCGACCGTGCTGGCGCTGCACTGGAACGAGGTGGATCTGGCGATTCTCGATGCCTCCGCCTCGACCCATATGCCGGACGTGCTGGAAGTGCCCTACCGGCCGGACGTGATCGGCGCGGGCCAGCCCGGCCAGAAGGCACACACTTATCGTTTCGGCGGCAAGACCTGCATGACGGGTGACGTGATCGGCGAATACTCCTTTGACGCGCCGCTTAAGCCCGGCGACACAATCATCTTCACCGACCAGATGCATTATTCCTTCGTCAAGACGAACACGTTCAACGGCACGCCGCTGGCAAATCTGGCGGTCCGCTGGGAAGACGGCATCATCGAGAGCCTGTCCGATTTTGGCTATGAGGAATTCCGCCGGCGCTTGGGACGCTAATCGTCAGTCCTTGAAGCGAATGTCCTGATCATTCCCGAGCGACGGGATGCGGCGCCGCGCTTTCGCCACAGCGTCCAGATCCAGATCGGCAAGGATCACGCCGGGCTCAGCATCCGCCTTCTCCGCCAGCACCTCGCCCCAGGGGGAGACGATCAGAGAGTGGCCGAAGGTCTCGCGGCCGTCTTCATGCTTGCCGCCCTGCGCGGGGGCGATGACGAAGCTGCCGGTCTCGATGGCGCGCGCCCGGACGAGGACATGCCAGTGCGCCTTGCCCGTCACGCGCGTGAACGCTGCCGGGATCGTCAGGATGCCTGCGCCCGCCTGCGCAAGCTTGCGATAGAGATGCGGGAAGCGAACATCATAGCAGATGGTCATCCCCAGCTTGCCGAACTCGGTCTCCGCCAGCACGGCGCGCTCGCCCGGCCGGTAAGCGCGGCTTTCGCGATAGCTCTGCCCGTCGCCCACTTCGACATCGAACATGTGGATCTTGTCATAGCGGGCCCGGACGGAGCCATCCGGCGCGATCAGGACAGACCGATTGGCGAGCCGGTCCTCGCCTGCGAGGGTCACGGCGATGGAACCGATCAGCATCCAGATGCCAAGCTCAGCCGCCAGCCCGCGCATTGCCCCGAGCGTCTGGTCATCCGCCTCCGGAGCAATCTTTGGCCGTGCCTTGCCGGGACGTATGTCCAGCAGATTGGTCATCTCCGGGGTTGCCACCAGTTGCGCCCCCTGCCCCGCCGCGTCGCGGATCAGGTCAGAGGCCGCCACGATATTCGGGGCGATCTCCACACCAGACCGCATCTGGACACAGGCAACACGTACTTTGCTCATATGTTCATTCTAACGTAGCCGCGCAGCCATGCCAGCCTCAATCCTCTGGCCTGCCGATCCAGTCGAGTGCGGCTGCTAGCGCAAGGTCTGGTCCGTCGCCATTGTCAGCCACAACCTGATGGGGCGGAGACCATTCATGGCGCGGCGTACCATTCAAATGGGCAAGGTCGTAAGCGGGTAGGCGGATGGGAAAGCCGGTCTGGCTGAGCCGGTAATCTTCAACGCCTCCAGCCAGGCGCGCCATGTCGCTGCCAAACACCTCGCCCCGCTCGATGCCGTCAAAGCCAATGGCCAGCCCTTCGCCCATGCTGCCTGTCCAGCGACCGACCAGAACAGCAACCGGGCCTTTCGCCGTCCAGTCTCCATGGGGCTCTGCGGTCTTCACCCATTCCGGCGCGTCCGTCGGACGGATTTGTTGATATTCCGCCGCCTTCGACAGGAAGCGGCCCAGTATGGGTTCTGCCACGTTCGTGTCGCCACCGCCGGGTGTGTCGCGCAGATCGACGATCCATGAATTTGCCTCTCGCATCGTGTCCATCGCGGCATCGAAGGCGGCGACCGTGCGCGAATCCCCGAGCGAGTCATGCAGGCGGATATACGCGACATTCCCGTCCAGAATCCGGGACGACAGCGGCACCTGCTGCGCGTCAGTGACATAGCCATCAAGAGACAGCGTCTCAGACTCGGAAATGCGCGAGATGGTCACCGAACGGGGCTCATCGCGGTAACCCGCCGCCGCCGCGTTCAGCGCCCAGGCCTTCTGGGTCTCGCTAGAGGAAGCGTTCTTGGGGTGGAGGCGCGTAACTATCGCATCGGCCAGTGGGCGACCATTGATGGCGACAATCTGGTCACCCACTACGAGACCCGCTCGCGCCGCGGCGCTGCCCGGCCGCACAGCCGTGACGCGGTCACCTTCGAGCCAATAGTCGGACCCTGACGGCACGACACGCGGCGACATGCCGGAATGCGTACCGAACGTCGCATGTGGATCGTAAAGCGCATCGACCAGTGTTTCGAGCGCGCGCAATTGTTCCGGCTTAGTCGTGACGGGGCCGAGCATGCCGGCGAAGCCTGCACACGCGGCCTCCCAATTTTCCTGCCGGTCCGGGTAATAGGCATAGTCGGTGCGGACGAGCTCACAGAGTTCTGCTGCATCAGCCAGAGTTTCCTGCGACAGGTCGGTCACAGGGGCATCGGGCGTACACCCTGACGCCAATAGGGCCGCCAGGAGATATTTTGGCTTCAGCCTTCCCATTCTGACAGCGCAGCGTCGATGATGCCGGTGGCTTCACGCACATTATCGTCCGTGATGACAAGTGGCGGCGCGAGACGCAGAACCATGTTCCCGGCCACACCGACCAGCAGGTTCTTGTCACGGCAGACGCCTTGCAGGCTCTTCGGATCGGACTTCATCTTGAGACCGGTGAGCAGCCCTTTGCCGGTCACCGCTTCGACCTTGTCCGGATGGCTGTCAGCGAGGCTTTTCAGGCCCTGCGCCAGTGTGCCGGAGACCCGGCGCACTTCAGCCAGGAAGTCTTCGCTGGAAATGATGTCCCAGACGACATTGCCGACCGCCATGGCGAGCGGGTTGCCGCCATAGGTCGATCCATGGCTGCCGGGCTGCATGTGCTCGCCGACCGCTTCGGTCGTCAGGCAGGCGCCAAACGGGAAACCGCCGCCAATGCCCTTGGCCGAGCACAGGATATCCGGCGCGGCGCCTTCAACCCATTCGTGAGCGAACAGTTTTCCTGTCCGGCCCATGCCGCACTGGACTTCATCATAGATCAGCAGGATGCCTTGCTCATCGCAAAGCTCACGCAGCCCGATCAGACAGGCGTCGGGCATGGCACGTACGCCACCCTCACCCTGGACAGGCTCAACGAAAATGGCAGCTGTGGTCGGCTGGGCCGCTGCCGTCTTCAAAGCGTCATGGTCGCCCCATTCAAGGTGCACAAAGCCCGGCAATTTCGGGCCGAAGCCTTCAAGATATTTCGGATTGCCGCCGGCATTGATTGCGCCGAGCGAGCGGCCGTGGAACGCGCCGGTAAAGGTGATGATGTCGATGCGCGCTTCATTGCCATTCGCCCAGTGGTATTTGCGGGCGGACTTGATGGCGCATTCGACGGCTTCGGTGCCGGAATTGGTGAAGAAGACGCGGTCAGCGAATGTATCGCGGCAGATCTTGTCGGACAGTTCTTCGGCGCCGCGCACGCGGAACATGTTGGAAGTGTGCCACAGCTTGCCGGCCTGCTCCTGCAGGGCCTCGACCATGGCGGGATGAGCGTGGCCCAGCGCGTTCACGGCGATGCCGGCGATGAAATCGAGATATCGCGTGCCGTCCTCGGTGAAGAGGCAGACGCCCTCCCCCTTCTCGAAAACCTGCTCTGGCGGCCGGTAGACCGGCATGATGTGCTGGCGCGGATCGCTCATGATAACTCCTTGCGTGCGCAAAATCCTGTTTGGTCCACGCTTGGCCGCGCCGATGGGCGAAGTCAACTCACGGGCTGGTGCACGCCCGCTACAAGCTGACGATTAAGCTGTACTGATCCGCATCATGAAAAAAGTTTAATCGAAAAACGATAATTATGATTGACGTTTATCGATAATCCCTTATTGATAATCAGGAAGCCAAGACGGACCGGGGTGATGTCCAAAACGCCCCCTACCTCACCTGAGCCGTTGCTCCGGACCGTCCTGGTGGACCTGAATTTTTTCGGAAATGAAAAAAGGCGCGGAGAGCTTCCACCAGCTTCCGCGCCTTCCACCGTTTGCAGCGTTTCCTCCCAGAAACTTGCCGTGTCATATGGCCGCGCTTTATTGCGTGTGTCAAGATTGTGAATTCAAATTTTTCAATATGAGCAATTCTTCAACATTTGCTGCACCGCCCAATAGTGACAGGGACTTCAGAGCAGCCTGACTCCATGACGAATTTGCAGACACCGCCAGAACGGCCTCGCTTTTCAATATTATTCCATCTGAAACAATTTTCAGCCCGTTCGCCTTGAGCGTCGCGCCGGTCGAAGTGATGTCGACAATCACGTCCGCTGCGCCAGTGGCAGGCGCTGCTTCGGTTGCCCCCGCGCTTTCGACGAGCCGATATTCACCCACGGACTTGGCGGCGAAGAAGCGCCGTGTCAGCCGCATATATTTGGTGGCTACCCTGAGACGGCGATGATGCGCCTTGCGGAATGCAGCCCCGGCAGCTTCCAGATCAGACATCGTGTCCACATCAATCCAGGCCTGCGGCACGGCGACGATCACATCTGCACCACCAAAGCCGAGTCGTTCCAACACATGGAAATCCTCTGGCCCCGTCGGCGCGAGGTCCTGCAACAAATCTTCACCCGTCACGCCCGCATGGATACTGCCATCGATCAGCCCCTGTGCGATCTCGCGCGCGGAGAGAAGCCGCATATCGACTTCGCCCAATCCCGAGATTTCCGCCTGGTAGCCGCGCTCGCCACCAATCTGGCGCACTTCAAATCCACGGGCTTTCAGCCACTCCTCGGATTTCTCCTTCAACCGTCCCTTGGAGGGGATCGCAAGTGACAGAACGCTCATGCCGCCTCTCCTTTTGCACGCAGGATGCGATCTGGCCGGACCACGCCGCCAATACCTGACGCCGAGGCCCTGGACCGGGACAGGCCTTCGATCAGGCCATCATAGCGCCCGCCCGAGGCGAGCGGCTGGCGGGAGGTCAAATTCTCACCGAACGATTCGAAGACAAAGCCATCATAATACGTAAACCGTCGACCGAAGCCGGACCGGAAGCGCGCCTCGCTGGCGACGCCCGGCACTGCAGACAGGATCGCCTCCATTCGGCGGGCAACCCGTTCGATTACGGAGGACATGGCCGCGAGCCCGTGTTTGTCACTGATGGTGGCAAGCACGTCAGCCGCCTCCCCTGCAGGGCAGTTCACACCGGCAAGGTCAGACAGCGCTGCCCGCGCCGCCTCCGGCACACCACCTGCGGCATGCACCGCCGACTTTCCGCGCAGACCCGCGACGATTTCGACAACGCTGCGGGTACCAATCATCGGAATGCCGCGATCACTCAGAACTTTCAAAAATGCGTCTTCCGCCGCCTTCGCGCCGCCTGCATCCAGAACGGGCTGAAGGTCTGACGCCGGCGGTTGAGGCGCAGCATCGAGCAGCTCGCTGACCCCGCCCTCCTGCCGGAAGGCCCGCTTCAAAAGGTCTGTCGTGATACGCGCAAGACCAAGCGCGTCCACAAAGGCTGGAAAAATCGAGAGGTCGCCCATTTCAGTCGCCGTGGGCGACACATCGCAAGCGGCAACGGCTTCGCGTACCAGCGCAAAAGCTTCAGCGTCCGCATCTGCGCCGCTTTCCTTGCCGAACCATTCAAAGCCGACCTGGGTGAATTCCATCGGGTCGCCAGCAGAGGCCGGCAGTCGGAAGGCCCGCGCGGCATAAGTGTAGGCCTTGGCTCCGTCGCCACCCGCAGCGCGCCTGTCCGCCTCCTGCCCCGCCACCGGCAGGGTGAGGTCTGGCCGCATGACCATTTCATTGCCGCGATGATCGGAGAACACACAGAGACGTGCCCGCACCGCTTCGCCGGAGAGCTCCAGCGGGATATCAGACGGCAGGATATAGGCCGGGTCTACCGGTTCGGCGCCCGTTGCCTCGAAAACGCCGCGTGCTGCAGCGGCGAGAGTCTCGTGCGTCATTTCTGGGCCTCGGTGATCTTGCGAATAGCTTCGACCATTTCGGCGCGGGGCACTTCGAACTGACCTGGACGGGCTTCCCGGTATTCTTCGTTGGACTTGATGGCTTTCGCCTTGAGCGCGCCCATTTCAAGGTCCTTGATCGTGACCGTGCCTTTGGCCAGCTCGTCCTCTCCTACCATGACGACAGCAGGCGATGACCGGCGGTCAGCATATTTCATCTGCGGCCGCATGCCGGATGCACCCATATAGGCCTCGGCCCGGATACCAGCCCGGCGCAGTTCGGTTGCGAGCTGCAAGGCGCTGGTCGGGTCTTCCTTGTCGAAATTCAGCACGACGACCGGCCCATCGAGCTTTTCGGTCTCGCCCATGATCTGCATCGCCGCCGCGAGACGGGAAATGCCAATAGAGAAACCGGTGGCCGGAACTGTTTCGCCGGTAAAGCGCGCAACCAGGTCATCATAGCGACCGCCGCCTCCGATGGAGCCGATGCGATAGGTCTTGCCGTCTTCGCCGGTCACCTCGCGGAGCAGTTCCGCCTCATAGACAGGACCGGTATAATATTCGAGGCCGCGCACAACGGATGGATCGATCACGACATCGCCTTCCGGCGCGCCGAGCGCTTCCAGTGCTTTTGCGATGGCTTCGAGTTCAACGAGGCCAGCCTTGCCCTCTTCGGTATCCCCCGTCGCCTTGACGAGATTGGCCAGCGTTTCAGCGCGCGTGTCGGCCCCCGCCTGAGCGAAGGCGAGTACGCGGGTTACTTCTGAGGCGCCGAGTCCCGCCCCTTTTGTATAATCCCCGCTCTCATCCATACGGCCTGCGCCGAGCAGGTCCGCGACGCCCTCGGCGCCAAGACGGTCCAGCTTATCCAGCGCGCGCAGGATCGCGAGGCGCGTGTCCGCGCTTGTCGCGCCGACTCCATCAAGCACGCCATTGAGCAAGCGGCGCGTGTTCACGCGGATCACGAACTCGCCCGGTGCCATGCCAACCGCGCGCAGCGCTTCGGCGCCCATGGCGATCATCTCGGCATCGGCATGATAGCCCGGCGCGCCAATCGTGTCGGCATCGCACTGCCAGAATTCACGGAACCGGCCGGGACCCGGCTTTTCATTCCGCCAGACCGGACCGGCGGCATAGCGACGGAACGGCTTGCCCAGCGACTGGCCCGCCTCGGCCACGAACCGGGCAAGCGGCGCGGTCAGATCATAGCGTAGCGACATCCACTGCTCGTCATCATCCTGAATGGCAAACACGCCGGCATTCGGTCGGTCATCATCTGGCAAGAACTTGCCAAGCGCGTCGGCATATTCGAATGCGCTGGTTTCCAATGCTTCGAAGCCCCATTGGCGATAAACGCCGGTGATCGTCTCGACCAGCCCGGCCTGAGCATGGATCAGGCTCTCGCGCTTGTCCGGAAAGCCGCGCGGCTTGCGGGCAAGATCCTTGCCGGTGAGGGGCGGTGTGTCCTTGTCGCTCATGATCGTCTCAGGTCCTGGTTGCCGACGCGCTCCGCATAGACGGAGACGCACAGATTGGAAAGGCAACACGTCGGCGCAGCGCGGACCGGGCGCGGCCTGCCTCATCTGGTCTGGTTCGGAAGAATGAACACTTTCAGGAGGCGCAGCCGGACCGGTTCGCGCCTCGTCGGCGCGTCACGAATGATGGTGATGGTGGTGCAGTGCGATGTTCATTGCGTCGCCGGATACGCAGCCACCCGGCCGGAGTCAACCATTGGCCAGGCCGTCAGGCGTCCTGGCTGGCACGCTTGAAGGGCTTCTGCTGGCCGTCGCGGCGCTCGATCACCTTGAAGATGCCCGTGCCCCGCATCAGCAATTTGTCGCCCGTCCAGATGCGGCCTTCGACCGTGAAGATGTCGCCCTGACGACCGACAACTTCGGCCTTGCCCTCAACGAAGCTGCCCATCGACGCGCCGGAGAGGAAATCGCACATCAGACGGACCGTGACCCACCACGTGTCCTCATCCTTTTCGACCGCAGCACCCCACGCCATGTCGGCAAAGGTCATCATCATGCCGCCATGCGCGTTCATCATGCCATTGGTATGGTATTCCTCGACCCTGAAGGCACGCGTCAGGCCGGTCTCGTCCCGCTTCTCGAAGAGGGGCCCAATCTGGCGGCCAAAGCCGCGATGCCATGGCAGGATTGAATAGCCTTCAGGCGTGTCGAAAGTCTGGTTTCTGGTAAGATCGTCGCTCATGGGAGTCGGATTAGCGCCTCCTGCCTGAGAGTGCCAGAGGCGAGACAAACTTCCTTTGGGTCAGTCGAGCCCAACAGCAGCCTTGGCCTCAGCCTGCCGCGCGGCGACCTTCTCAATATCGAAGCCTTCGAGGCTTTCATTGAAGAGGCGATAGAAATTCAATTCTGCTCCAAGGCGGAGGTAGGCTGCGCCCAGTCCGATAGCGGCCCGGTCCATGAAGACGAATTCGCGTGGGATCTTAACGGGGCCCTTTTCCTTGAGCAGCTTGCGAACGGCAAAGGCTTCCTTGCGGCCATACTCGCCGGGCGTCACACCGTCTGCGACTGAACGCACGCGGTCGTCCAACAGTGGTCCATATATAAAGCGCGCCCAGATATTCAGCACTTCGACCAGCTCGCGGGACAAGCCGCTGAAGCCCCATTTCTCATAGGCGGCATAGGCCGCGTCGAAATCGTCCGCCAGGATCGCGCGATAGAGATCGACCACGCCGCTGACGAACTCCGGCGGGAAGATACGGATGCAGCCGAAATCGAGCAGATTCAGCCCGGTCCCCTCCCCGGTCACCTGGTAATTGCCGAGGTGCGGGTCCCCATGGATCACGGCATGGGAGTTGAACGGCCCCCACCATGTCCAGAACAACATTTCCGCAATCCGGTTGCGCACCTCCTGCGGGGCATCCTCAAACGCATCCAGCCGCTTGCCGGATACCCAGCTCATGGTCAGCAACCGGTCGGTGGACAGTTCGGGCACCGGATCCGGCACAGTGACGAAATCACGATCGGCCAGCATGTTCGCATAGAGCGCCATATGCTTGGCCTCGCGCGCATAATCGAGCTCTTCACGGAGGCGGTCGGTGATTTCGACCACCATCGCGCTCGGGTCGATAGAGCCATCCATCCGCTTGAACAGGCCAAGCATGGTCCTGAGCTGGCCAATATCGGATTCCACCGCGCTGGCCATATCAGGATACTGCAGCTTGCAGGCGACCCGGCGCCCGTCATGCAGGGTCGCGCCATGGACCTGGCCAAGCGAGGCGGCATGCGAGGCCTCCTTTTCGAACGCGCCGAACTTTTCCTGCCAGTCGGCGCCCAGTTCAGCGCGCATCCGGCGTTTCACGAAAGGCCATCCCATGGCAGGGGCTTCAGCCTGCAGCTGGCTGAGTTCGGCGGCATATTCGGGCGGCAGGAAATCCGGAATGGTCGACACCATCTGGGCCACCTTCATCAGCGGACCTTTGGACTTACCGAGCGCAGCGGCCAGCGCACGGGCAATCTTTTCATCTCCCTGATCCCCCCCGAACAGGCTTTGCGTGGCGAAGGTTAGACCCGCGCCAGACAGGTTGGCACCAACCCGTGCGCTGCGCGCAATCCGGCCCGACAAGCGGTTGCGCTCCGGGTCACGGGGTGTTTGTGTGTCGTCCGTCATGGGTGGGATATAGGGTGCTGCCTTGAAAACAACCAATCGCGTATATTGTCGCCCTTTCCCGCCATATGACTCGCAATGGATGACAAATGCGTCATGTTCGCGGTATAGGCCCGCCTTCGCGAATTGATCCGCAACAGAAAAAGCGCATCGCCCTCCAGATTTTGCCGGCCCCGGGCAGCCGAATGTAGAGTGTCCCGAAAGTTAAAGGCTGCTGCAGGTCAAATTGCCAGCGCCACACCGCGACGAGCAGGATTTAATGAATGTCTTACAAAACGCTTCTCACCGAGATTGACCAGGAAGCCGGCTTCGCCGTGATCACGCTCAATCGCGCCGAGAGCCTGAATGCCCTCTGCGAAGAGATGATGAATGAGCTGACAGATGCGCTGGATCGATTTGAAGCCGATCCGGACATTGGCTGCATCATCCTGACGGGCGGCAAGAAAGCCTTTTCGGGTGGCGCAGATATCAAGGAAATTCAGGAAAAAACCTATCCTGAGTCCTATTATGAAGATTTCATCAGCCGGAACTGGGAACGCGCAGCTCGCGCCCGCAAACCCATTGTGGCCGCCGTTTCCGGCTATGCCATTGGCGGGGGATGCGAACTGGCCCTGATGTGCGACATCATACTGGCAGCGGATACCGCCAGGTTCGGACAGCCGGAAGTGCGCCTCGGCGTCATGCCGGGCGCCGGCGGCACACAGCGCCTCGCCCGCGTGATAGGTAAATCCAAGACGATGGAACTCTGCCTGACTGGTCGCATGATGGAGGCTGAAGAAGCCGAGCGTTGTGGCCTTGTCAGCCGGGTCGTCCCTGCCGACGACCTTATGGATGCTGCGCGGGAACTCGCCCGCACGATCGCATCCATGCCTCTGGCGGCCGCCATGCTGACCAAGGAAGCCATCAAAGTGGCCTATGAGACTCCGCTTTCGCAAGGCATCCAGTTTGAACGCCGCATGTTTCAGTCCCTGTTCTCCACGGATGATCAGAAAGAGGGCATGGCCGCCTATGTCGAGAAACGCTCCGCTCATTTCAAAGACAAATGATGCTGAAAGCCCCGGCCCACCTGCTATTTCCTGCAACCAGCCTCAATTGCGCGGTTGACGCCTTCGCACCGTTTATGTATTCCCCCGCCTTCAGCCCGAAGGGAGCCCTTTGGGCCACAGGAGTTTAATATGGCTAATACCCGTTCCGCCAAGAAAATGGTCCGCAAGATTGCGAACCGCACCGAAGTGAACAAAGCCCGCCGCTCGCGCGTGCGTACTTTTGTTCGCAAGGTCGAAGAAGCAATCGAAGCTGGCGACAAGTCTGCTGCCCAGGAAGCGCTGCGCTCTGCTCAGCCTGAACTGATGCGCGCCGTGACCAAAGGCGTCATGCACAAGAATACATCATCTCGGAAAGTTTCGCGTCTGTCAGCTCGCGTCAAAGCGATGGGCTGATCGGACTTTCCCGATTGGAAATTTGAAACCCGCCTGATGGTTCAGGCGGGTTTTTTCATGTCAATCTCCTAATACAACAAATTGGACCTTTCGAGTTTCAACATCATTTCTACTGGATGTTTCATGGTAGGATTGCGAATTTGGGCTGACTGACGGGGTCCGGGTTGCGGTAATGTAGGGACTCGTCAGCGATCCTGAGAAACACGTCGATTTTCTGCAGATATCCACAGCCTTATACCCGCGCCCCCTGTTGACAGAACAGGTGCGAACAAATGTGTGGGGCGACTCACTCACAAAAAAAGATCAGTGCTCAAGCACCTGATTTGATTGCGGTTTGAGGTACAGTACGAAGAGTCAACTCATCAAATCCTGTTGTCGCATAAAAGTAGCACTTGTCAGCAAAACCCCCAGTGAGTAATTTCAATTTACCAACAGAAAAGTTCTCCCGACACGGAGTATTGAGTGTGACCGAATTTCGGTTCGGAAGGGAAACTGCGTGCCAGTTGGTCAGGGTGAAATTATAACTAGAAAATGGGGCTCGGCATGGACGGGAACAAACTCTTTGATTCAAAAACTGGCGTAGACTTCAAGAAGATGAATAAAGGCAAGAATGCTCCGGGCAAGGAGATTTGGCTGACTGTCAAAGCCCATCTTGCGACAATCCTCAACACCGCAGACTATGATCGCTGGATCGATGGCCTGCGCTTGGTCGCTGAGTTCAATGGCGAAATGGTGATCGCGGCGCGCGACCCGCTGTCTTTTGACCGCGTGTATGGCGCACACCGCCATGCGATCCAGCGCATCTGGCGCGAGCATGACCCGGCAGGCCGAGCGATCAAGCTCGTCTGCTGGCGCACCGCGCCCGCTGAGCTGCTCGACATTGTCGAGGACCCATGGGCCAAGGCGGAGATCGCCGAGGCCGCGCCCGAGCAGGCGAAACCTGCCGGTTCCGGCTCCGGCGCGCCTATTATGAGCTTTGAGACGCTCGTCACGGGTGAGGCGAACGAGCTGGCTGTCCAGATGGCCAAACGCATTGCAGGCGGGTTGCCGGTCGGAACGCTGACAACCTTGTTCTACGGCCTGCAAGGCACTGGCAAGACACACATCCTGCACGCATTGAAGACCGCTGCAGAGCAGCGCGGCGAGGATTGTCACATTGTCTATCTGACGGCCGAGGAGTTCCTCTCATCCTACACTGATGGCGTGAAGGTGAAGGATACGAGCGCCCTCAAGAAGCGGCTGCGCGCGGCGACGATCCTGATGATCGACGATCTTCACCGGATCAGCGGCAAGCCCGGCACCGAGACGGAACTGTTTCAGAACATTCGCGAAGTCACGGCCAATGGCGGCCATGTCGTGCTGGCGGGTGACAAGGCCCCCGGCGATGTCACCGGGTTCAGCCCGCGCATGATCAGTGAGCTGAAAGGCGCGACCACTGTTGAGGTTGGCGCACCGGATGCAGGCATGCGGCACCAAATCATGCGCCACCTCGCTGACCACATCGAGGCCGGTCACCCGAACTTTGCGGTCACCGACGAGATGATCGCCGAGTTCAATGCCGGCATCCGTGGTCAGGCCCGCGAGATGACGGGGGCGATCTGGAACCTCTACACCGAAGCGGCCTTTGGCATCCGCACGCCCACAATGGAAATGGTTCACAAGATCATCCGCCGGACCGAAGGCGATGTCCGCCAGCCCTCCATCGAACTGGTCAAGAAGGCTGCCATGAAAGTGTTCGAGGTTTCCAAGGCTGACATGGAGAGCCCGAGCAAGGCACGCGCCGTGGTGTATCCACGCCAGATTGCCATGTATCTCTGCCGCGAACTGACCGGGAAATCCTTCCCGCAGATCGGCTACAGTTTCGGCAAGCGTGACCATACCACGATCCTGTACGCGCACCGCAAAGTGTCCAAGGCCTTGCCTGAGAACAATGAATTGGGCGCGCACATCAAAGCCGTGAACGAGACCATCCTGGAGCTACAGGCGGCAGGCATGAATTAGGCAAACCCAGCTGAGAGCGGCGAATCTACGATCGGCGCTTGGCTTTTGCCTTTGTTTGAGTAAGTGTGCTCGGCCCGCTCTCCCCACAGAGCGGGCCGATTCCATTCCGGACCGCCGGTTCCGGGCGGAAGCGGCAGGACTGGTGAAGAATTCCGGGCCTTTTCCAAGGCCCCCCGATGAACGGAACGGACGATGAAACTGACGATTGAACGCGGCGACCTGCTGAACGCACTCTCTCACGTGCAGAATGTGGTGGAGCGCCGGAACACAATTCCGATCCTCTCCAATGTCTTGCTTCAAGCAAGCAATGGCGAGCTGAAACTCACTGCGACCGATCTCGACATCGAGGCCGTGGACAGCGCGGATGCAACCGTCACGCGCGAAGGCGCGGTCACGGCCCCGGCCGGTACGCTGTTTGACGTCGTCCGCAAACTGCCTGCGGGCTCCGAAGTCGAACTGGAAGTCCAACCCGAAGGCCAGCGCCTCGCGATCACCGCAGGCCGCTCGCACTTTGAACTGCCGACCCTGCCAGCATCCGACTTCCAGACCATGAGCTCTGACGACACGCCGACCAAATTCTCACTTGGCGCCAAGGAATTCGCCCGTTTGATCGACAAGACCCGCTTCGCGATCTCCACTGAAGAAACCCGCTACTATCTGAACGGCGTTTATCTTCACGGAGCCAAGACCGAAGACGGTACGGCCGTGCTCCGCACCGTTGCCACAGACGGCCATCGTCTTGCCCTGGCAGAACTTCCGGCTCCCGCCGGCGCGGAAAATCTCGAAGGCATCATCGTGCCCCGCAAGGCGGTTGCGGAAGCGCGCCGCCTCGTCGACGGGGTGGATGACGACATCGAAATCGAAGTCTCCGACACGAAGATCGTCGTGCGTGCAGGTCGCGCCGTCCTGACTTCTAAACTGATCGACGGCTCCTTCCCGGATTATGGCCGCGTCATCCCGAAAGGGAATGACCGGAAGCTGACCATCGACAACAAGGCCTTCGAAGCCGCTGTCGACCGCGTTTCGACCGTGTCGGCCGAGCGCTCACGCTCGGTAAAAATGTCCCTGTCTGATGGCAAGCTGGTGCTGGCTGTCAATCACGCTGAAACGGGTGTGGGCAATGAAGAACTCGAAGCCGAGTATGGCTCCGAAGCGATGGAAATCGGATTCAACGCGAAATACCTGCTCGACATTGCCGGCCAGATCGAGGCTGTCGAAGCCGAGTTCATGTTCAGTGATCCTGCGTCGCCTGCGCTCGTGCTGGACCCATCAGATGATAGCGCGCGTTATGTGTTGATGCCGCTGCGGGTGTAGTTTGTCTGTGGAGCCGCTGGATCGCCGGACCCTTCTTGCCAGCGCAACCGCAGCGACCGGCTTGGCGGCCTGTGGTATCCAGACCCGGAAGGAAACAAGCATGTACGGCCTCATCGGAAAGTTCACGGCAACGGATGGCAACCGCGACGCGCTGATGCGCATCCTTATCGATGGCGTCTCGGGCATGCCCGGCTGCCTCAGCTATATCGTGGCCAGCGATCCAACCGACGCGAACGCCATCTGGATAACCGAAGCCTGGGATAGTCAGGAAAGCCACACGGCGAGCCTGTCGATGCCAAGCGTACGGGATGCCATCACCAAGGGCCGCCCAATGATCGCCGGCATGGAACGCATCGCAGAGACCCGGCCCGAAGGCGGCCATGGTCTCGACTCCTGACCTCTGGCCCCTCCATACAGCCTGAATGACCGCCCTGACCCGCCTGACCCTGACTGACTTTCGAAATTACGAGTCGCTCAGCCTGCCACTCGATGGCCGGCATGTCTGTCTCTATGGGTCGAATGGCGCAGGCAAGACGAATTTGCTGGAAGCCGTCAGCCAATTGGGGCCGGGCCGAGGTCTGCGTTCGGCCACCCTGCCGGAAATGATACGAAAAGACGCGCTGGGCGGTTGGACTGTTTCCGCCGCACTCGTAAACGATCAGCGGATCGGCGTAGGTGTCGATACCGGCCCCAGTACGAAACGTACGGTACGTATTGATGGCGCGCCAGCAACCGCATCCGACCTCGCAGATCTTGTGCGCATCGTCTGGCTCACGCCCACAATGGACGGTGTGTTTCGTGGCAGCACGTCCGACCGGCGGCGCTTCTTTGACCGTCAGGTCATGGCACATATGCCGACCCATGGCACCGCTGCGGGCCGTTATGAGAAAGCGATGCGCGAACGCAATGCCCTGCTGGAACGCGGTCATGTGGATCCGGCCTGGGCCGATGCCATCGAGGCCCGCATGGCGGAGTCCGGAGCAGAAATGGCCATCAACCGCGCCCATGTGCTGGAATCCCTGCAGGTGGCGATTGATGCAAGACCCGAAGGCTATTTCCCGAAGGCTGACCTCGCACTGGAAGGCAAGGCCGAACAAGCCGCCATTCGCGGCGACGACTTCAAGACGATCTTCGAAGCGCTGACCGAAACCTTCCGAACGACCCGTCGCCGCGATATCGCCGCCGGACGCACCATTGATGGTCCGCATCGCTCAGACCTCACGGTCATTCACCGGCCAACCGGTGCGCCCGCCAAGGACGCCTCGACCGGCCAGCAGAAGGCCCTGCTCATCGGCTTGATCCTCGCATCGGCTGCGGCGCTCCGCGCTGGCGGCGATGGCCCCTCTCCCCTGCTGCTGTTGGACGAGGCAGCCGCCCACCTTGATGCGGACAGGCGCGCCGCACTGTTTGATGAGCTGGCAGCGCTGGGAGGGCAAGCCTGGCTGACCGGCACCGAAGCCTTCCTGTTCGAAGCATTTGGGGACCGGGCGCAAACCGTGCGCGTAGATGACGGAATGGCAGTCCCTGAAACCTAGCTCTTGATGCGCAGATCTGAAATCGACTGGGCGATCTCGCGATAGACTTCCTTCAACTCGTCCCCACTCGACGCATCAAAAGCATAAGACGGGCTTGTCGCGCAATATTCCATAATGGTTTGCCCATCAGACGTGGTCTGCACATAGGATGGCACCTGAAAACCGACCGTGTAAATCTGGACCTTGGACGGCTCGGCCTTCATGGCGTCGCATAAATCCATGGCCTGCCTGAAGGAGTTCTTGCTGGCACTGGGATGGTTTGTATTGAAATCTCCATCTGTCATCAGGATCACGGCCTTGGTCACATTGACCTCGTCATAGTCCCAGGGCTTAGCCGTCTCCGGCCAGACATTCTGCCAGTTCGGCGACAGCAGGTACCACCCCCACGCCACTCCCAGATGTCCGGCGGTGCCGCCATTCGCCGTCATGCTGTTCACATGGGCCGTCAGCGCTGCCTTGTCTTCGGTCAATGGGACCGGCCCGGTGGCGCGGCACGTCGCATAGTAGAAATCGAGTGCGCCGGTAGAGCCATTTGCGCCGCCATTTTCGATCTCGTTTTCGCCGCGATACTTGTCGCGATCGCTATCATAGAAGTTCCAGCGTGGATTGCCTGCCCCGATCCAGGCGAAGCTGCCCGGCGCTGCATCGCTATCAGCATAGGTGCCTGTCCGCTCGTACACACACGTGTCGGTGGCTGACGAGTCTTCCCAGAACCATCGGGCAACGTCCCAGTCATAGTCACCATGCTGGTCACACTCATCCGGATCGCTTTCGGTGCACGTGCCGTTTTCGTAGTACATGAAACGCTTGCCGGTCGCGTCGTCATACATCCGCGCGCTATTGTAGGAATTGTAATTGCTCAACCCATTGCTGTTGGAAGTGTCGGCCGGAATGGTGACCGCGCGCGTCACCTCATCAAAATAAGCCCCCGCATTGACCGCATTATTGTAGGTCACAATGCCCAGCCTGACCGTGCCATCCCGCACCTGATCATCTGGCAGCAATTCATCAAACGCGATGACCGCAGCCTCTTTCAACAGGGTTAGCCGATTGTTGCTGTTCATGGAGCCCGATACGTCGAACACAAACGAGACATCGATCTTTCCGACCGAGAAGGTCGAGGTCGAAGCGACGTTGAAGCTCATGTCGTCATTTCCCATGATGTTGGAAATGAAGGTCGGTTGGGTGCAATTCATTTTCCCGAGAATGTCTTCGCTGTCATCGGTGAAGACCACAGTGACGGGTGTACATGTCATACCGCCGCCAGCGCTCGCAATCAGCGGGCTCATGTATTCGCGAATGTCTGCGGTCACTTCCTCATCTGTCGCGCCCGCCTGGCGCGACAACGCCCCAGCCAGCACCGCCGAGTCCATCGCATATTGAACGCGCGCCTGTTGCCTGAAGATAAACTCGAGATCGACAGCCAAACCAACCAGCGCCACCATAGAGGCCAGAATGAACGCAGTGAGCACAGTCAGATTGCCGCGATCATCGCGCGCGAGTGAGTGCGATTGCCTGTCTGCAGGATACATATCCATCACTTGCCCCATCGATCGTCAGCACCTGTCTGCGAATCCTGAGTTTCGCTCAGACTGATTTCCTGCGTCTTCAGATATGGCCTCAAAATTGGTACAGTGGGGAAAGACAGCATTTACCCTGATTGGGCCTGGACCATCTGGTTAAAACCCGCTGTCGGGCCTTGCCCCCACAGCCTGTTTCCGTGGTATCCTGAACTCTGAAAATCGATTCCCGACCGAGGCCGACATGCAGCAATATCTCAATCTCCTGCAGGACATTTTGGACAATGGCCATGAACGCGGAGATCGGACCGGCACGGGCACACGCGCTGTGTTTGGCCGTCAGATGCGGTTCGACCTTGCCGACGGCTTTCCAATGGTGACCACCAAGAAACTGCATTTGCGCTCAATCATCATCGAACTGCTCTGGTTCCTGAAAGGCGATACGAACATCGCGTATCTGAAGGAGAACGGCGTTTCGATCTGGGATGAGTGGGCCGATGAGAATGGCGACCTTGGCCCCGTCTATGGCAAGCAGTGGCGCAGTTGGGCCGCGCCGGACGGCCGGGTGATTGACCAGATCCAGTGGGTGCTGGACGAAATCCGCACCAATCCCAATTCCCGCCGCTTGATTGTGTCCGCCTGGAACCCGGCCGATGTGAACGACATGGCCCTGCCCCCTTGTCACTGCCTGTTCCAGTTCAATGTCATGGACGGCAAGCTGAACTGCCAGCTCTACCAGCGTTCGGCCGATGTCTTCCTCGGCGTACCGTTCAACATCGCATCCTATGCGCTACTCACCCTGATGATGGCGCGCGCGACCGGGCTGGAAGCTGGCGAGTTCGTCCACACATTCGGCGATGCGCACCTCTACCTGAACCATATGGAGCAGACCCGGCTCCAGCTGACCCGTGAGCCGCATGCCCTGCCCCGCATGATCCTGAATCCCGACAAGACCGACCTGTTCGGCTGGGAGTATTCAGACTTCACGGTCGAAGGCTACGAACCGCACGCTCACATCAAGGCGCCGGTGGCCGTCTAGGAATCATTGAGGCTCTGCCAAGCCGTCCAGGCGTCGCCCGCATACATCAGGCTTGGGCCACCGCCCATGTAAACGGTCATGCCGAGCGTCTCGGCCACTTCCTCATCCGTCGCGCCCAGCCTCTTGAGCGCCTTGGTGTGAAAGCCGATACATCCATCGCACTGCTTGGCAACGCCGATGGCGAGCGCGATCAGTTCCTTGGTCTTCGTGTCGAGCGCCCCATCCGCGAGAGCGGCCTTCGCCATCGCGTTGAACTGCGTCAGCGTCTCCTTGGCCCCGGTGCCGCGAAGCCCGGATATTCCCTCGCTGATCGCACCCGTTATCGCGCCATAGTCCTTCTTGCCGTCCGCCATGATCGACTCCTTATTTGCATATTTGCGCAAATATGCATGTTTCTATGACATCAGCAATATGGGTATTCCCGGATAGTGCAGTCAGGCGGCCGCCGGATCCACGAGACCGAGGTTTTCCCGCCGCCGAATGACTGCCGAAACGATAACCGCGCCGACCATCTTGCCGATCACGAACACGATCCAGTTCCACACATGCAGCGAGTTTCCGGGGTCCATGCCAAGTTCCATCTGCTTGGCGAGATCAGCGCCATACAGGAACACAGTCGTATCGACCGGCGCTGCCAGCGCGCTGGAGAGCAGAATCCGGGTCGATAGCCGATATTTGGTGAAGGTGAACATCAGCCAATCCACCCCCTCGGAAATGGCAAATGCGATGCCGCTGGCCAGCGCAATCACGGGCCACGCATAGTAAAACGACCAGGCGATCGCCATGGCCATCACAAGCAACACCCGGTGACCCATTTCGCGTTGCACGAAATCGCGGACCACGAACACCATTCCAGTTACCATTGTCATCGGATGGAGAGACACGCCTTGAGCGGTCAGTCCGGTGCCTGTCGGGGCAAGAATCTGAAACTCCGGGATGATCCCGAACGACCAGTTCAAAAAGGGAATGAGTGCGACATAAATGAACGCCCATCCGCGCCCTCTGAGCAGCCAAATTGCCAAGAACGACAACAGAAGAGCAGGAATTGCCAGTCCGATTTGTTCCGGGTTTCCATTGGTCAGAATCGCTACAATCGATTTCATTCTGATTATCCCCCACGGAACTGTTTTTGGGCTTGTGAAAACTGATGAAAGAAGGTTGCATTCACCATACAAACTCGGCTCTGCATGTATTCACGCAGACGCTTCTGGTCACAAGGGCCGCGCGCGAAATTGGATGCAAGTAGATTGGAACCGGTCACTATGTCGGCACATGTAAAACTTTGCCTGATTGCCGCCAGGGCCAGCAACAATGTGATTGGTTCTGGAGGTGATCTGCCCTGGCGCCTGAAAAGTGACCTCGCATTCTTCAAGAAAGCGACGCTTGGGTGCCCAATCATCATGGGCCGAAAGACCTGGGAAAGTTTGCCCGTGCGCCCGCTCAAAGGTCGCGAGAACATCGTGATGACCCGCGACTGGGCCTACAATGCCGAAGGCGCCCGTGTCTATTCCAGCTTTGCGGCGGCAACGAACTCCGCCCGCGCCGTGGCCGCCAGAACCGCCGCCGACAAGGTTTTCGTGATCGGTGGCGAAGCCATCTACAAACTGGCCCTGCCGATTGCAGATCGCCTCTATCTTACGGAAGTCGATGCCGCACCCGATGGAGACGCTTACTTCCCGGAACTAGACGCGAACCAGTGGAAAGAAACCGGCGCAGAACAGTTCGAGGCCGGCGAAGGCAATGATTTCGCCTTCTCCATCCGCCAGCTCGACCGGATCAGCGCGTTCACTTCCCCCTAGGATACGCGTTGTCCTTCCCCATCGCGACGCCTAACCTCCTCCCAAAAAAGGGCGAGGAGGAAACAGCCACATGGAATTCGAAATCATCACGAGCGGTCTGCGCTTTCCGGAGGGCCCGGTCGTTATGGCCGATGGCAGCATTATCGTTGTCGAGATCGAGAAGAAATGCATCACGCGCTGCTGGGGTGACGGCAAGACCGAAGTGATCGCGACGCCCGGCGGCGGCCCCAACGGCCTTGCGATCGGTCCGGACGGCGCACTCTGGGTCTGCAATAATGGCGGCTTCATCTATACTGACATGGACGGTTTGCTCATCCCCGGAAACTGTCCGGACGATTATGATGGTGGCCGCATCGAACGGGTTGATCTTTCTACAGGCAAGGTTGACCGGGTACTGGACACAGTCGGTGGCCACCCCCTGAAAGGCCCCAACGATCTCGTCTTCGACAAGGCAGGCAATCTCTACTTCACCGATCATGGCAAAACCTACTCGCGCCACCGCGATTTCGGCGGGCTCTTTTTCCTCGCCAATGGTGCCAGCGAAGCCAAGGAACTGGACTTCCATTATAGTAGTCCAAATGGTGTCGGCCTTGCTCCTGATGAGCAGACCGTCTTCATGGCCGACACCATGACCGGACGCATGTGGGCGTTTGATTTGGAAAGCCCCGGCATCATCAAACCTGCCTCCCCTTTCAATGGCGGGCGCGTAGTCGCAACCATGCCGGGCCTGCAGTATTTTGACAGCCTGGCCATGACGGCGGCGGGCAATGTCTGTGTCGCAACCATTCTGAATGGCGGCATCACAACGATCACGCCGGGCGGAGATTTTCACCACACGGCTTTTCCCGACCTGATCGTCACCAATATCGCCTTTGGCGGCGACGACATGCAGGATGCCTACGTTACCCTGTCGAGTACCGGCCAGCTTGCCAAATGCCGGTGGCCGGAGCCGGGCCTGAAACTGAACTTCAACGCCTAGTTTGCAATTCAGGAGGATAAGCGATGAGAGTTCTCAAAATCATTCTGATCGCCGCCACAGTCCTGGTGCTCGCCGTGATTGGCGCACGCACCCTGTTCGGCGTACAAATTGGCGAGTTTGCGTTCAAAGCTGCGGTCAAATCGACCTTGGGGCAAAATGCGCTTGCCGACGCACCAGACGGTCTGACCGTTGTACTTGTCGGCACGGGATCTCCCCTGCCCGATCCGGGACGTGTGGGACCCATGACGGTGGTCGTTGCGGGAGACCGCGTCTTTATCGTTGATGCCGGGGCCGGATCAGGCCGAAGATTCGGAGAGCTGCGTCTGCCGTGGACCAATGTGGAGGCGGTGTTCCTGACCCATTTCCATTCCGATCACATTGATGGGCTTGGAGAGGTGATGCTGCAACACTGGGCAGCCGGTGGCGCACAGGCACCCTTGCCGATCCACGGTCCGGATGGCGTCGGTCAGATCGTCGCTGGCTTCGACGCTGCCTATGCTCTGGATTCTGCATACCGTATCGCCCATCACGGAGCGGATGTCCTGTCCCCATCTGGACAAGGCGCAGATGCTGTTCCATTCACGCCTGCGAGCACAGCTCGCAAAGTGTATGACCGCGATGGCCTGAGCGTTACCGCAGTTTCAGTGGATCATGATCCAATTGAGCCAGCTGTAGCCTACCGGTTCGACTACAAAGGACGGTCCGTCACGATTTCCGGAGATACGGTCAAGGATCCACGCTTGGTCGCCTTGGCGCGGGACACGGACATACTCGTTCACGAAGCGTTGAATGCCGACATGGTCAGCCAAATCCGCGACCAACTCAATGCGAACGGACAGGCCCGCCTCGCGGCCATCATGAACGATATCCTCGACTACCACACGACGCCGGTCGAGGGCGCGGAAGTCGCCAGCGAAGCAGGTGCGCGCATGCTGGTCTTCAGCCATTTCGTTCCGGCGGTGCCGAGCCGCCTTCTATACCCGGCATTCCTGAAAGGAACGGATGACGCCTATGATGGCCCGATCATTATGGGCGAAGACGGCATGGCATTCGAATTGTCTGCAAGCAGCGAGAATATCGTCCGCAAGCGGCTGGATTAGACCCGGTTCGCTTCGGCCAAGGCCTCAAAAAACTTTCAGCTTTTCGATATGCAATGCCGGCCAGCGCCGCTAGATCGGAGCGCTGACGATTTGGAGCGAACCATGAACTACGCGACGATTTTGGCCATGATGGCTGCACTCCTGACCATCGGCTGCACGCCGGAACACGCCGCCTCCTATTATGCACCGGCGATAGACACCAACGACCAACCCTCCCGGGAAATCACGGGCGTTCTGGAAGAGCTGGAATTTTCTGGCAGCATTCTTGTTGGCAAAAAAGAAGAAATCATCCTGCGTCAGGCTGTGAACGCATGGCCAACCGAAGACGTGCAACCGGTCAATTCCGACACCCGTTTCCCAATTGCGTCGATGACAAAGAGTTTCACCGCTTCGCTTGTCCTGCAACTGGTCGATGAGGGAAAACTCGATCTGGACCAGTCACTGGAAGAACTCCTGCCCGATTTTGAGACGCTCTATGCGCGTGACGTTACCCTGCGCCACCTGCTCCAGAACAGATCCGGCATTCCGCACTATGTCGACATTCCCGGTTGGTTCGACAATGAGGTGAAGCGATCCTTCACCGATGAGTCCTTCATGGACACTCTTGAGGCGCTCGAGCTGAGATTCCGGCCCGGCAGCGACTACCTCTATTCAAACGTGAATTATTACCTGCTCGCGCGCATCATCGACCGCCATGCAGGCACCGGATACGAAGACTATTTGCGATCGCAGATTCTCGATCCGCTCGGCCTCGACCGTACCGGGCAAATCTATCAGGACGAAATTGATCTGGCGGCCAACTATTTGCGCTCCGAAGATGGCGGCTACGAAATCATCCCGATCACCAACCCCGTCCTGTTCCGCGGAACCGCCTCAATGTACTCAACGGTTGATGATCTGTCTGCCTGGGGACAGGCCGTTCTTAACGGAGACCTCCTGTCCGAAACTGGCCGGAAGGAGGCCTTCAATCCGGAAGCGCCGATGGCCTGGACGGTGACTCAAATGACCATCGGCAGCGGAGAACCGACGGAGGTCATCTTCTATAATGGACGTCTGATCGGCTATCTCAGCCTTGTTTTGCTCCTTCCGGAACAAGACGGTGTCATCGTCGTCCTCAACAACAATACGGTCGGCTATGAGAATCTGTTGACCATAGCGAGCACGCTCGCTGAAGAATACTTCAGTGAGCCGACCTAGTCCTCGAAGATGATCTGCGGCGCGGGCTTCGATTGAAGCGTATCCAACCCCATCGCAACGCGGCGGGCCAGTTCATGAAAGAGCTGGCCCGTTGTTTCATCTGACAGCGCCGCCGGCTTGCCTGAATCGCCACCTTCGCGGATCGCTTGCAGCATCGGAAGCTCAGCCAGCACTGGCAGGCCAAGAGCATTCGCCGTGGCGGTGCCCCCGCCCTGCCCCATCAGATAATGGCGATTGCCCGCCGGATCTTCGAACCAGCTCATTGTCTCGACTATGCCAAGGACCGGCACTTCAGTCTTGGCAAACATGGCCGCGCCGCGACGCACATCCGCCAGCGCGACTTCCTGGGGCGTGGTGACGATCAGCGCCGCCGTTACGGGCACGCGCTGGGCTATCGTCAACTGTGCATCCCCCGTTCCCGGCGGCGTGTCGATGATCAGCACGTCCAGCGGATCATCCACGGTACCCCATTCCGCATCATTCAACATCTGTGTGATTGCTGACATTACTATGGGTCCGCGCCAGATCATCGGCGAGTCCGGATCGGACAAATATCCAATCGACAGCGTCTTCATGCCGAAGGCTTCGACAGGTTGCAGCTTGCCGGACTCCGCGGACGTCACTGGCTCAGCCGACACTGTCCCCAGCATGGTCGGGATAGAGGGGCCATAAATGTCGGCATCCATGAGGCCGACCTTCATACCGGCTTTTGCCATCGCCGCAGCCAGATTGACCGCGACTGTAGACTTGCCGACGCCGCCCTTGGCGCTCGCCACGACTAGAATCCTGGAAATACCGGGGATTGAGGACTTTGGTGTGCTGGCCGGAACATTCCCTTGCTGCATCGCCTCATCCGACAGGCGGGCGCCCTTGCGCACACGTTTTGAGGCGGGCGCATGAGACAGATGAACCTCCTTCGCCGGAGCGACCGCAACGCGTTCGGCGGTCAGAACGCTGCTCACGGATTTGACCCCGGAGACCAGTTCGACCTTGCCTTCAGCCTCGATCCGGCGCGCCTCAGCGGCCTCTGGCGCGGCTGGGTCTGCCTCGATCACAAGTACCGCGCGACCGTCTTCACCCACCGAAACCGATTCGAGCCAATCGGGCCGACCGAGGGCTTCGATGATCTTTTCTTCGAGTTTCCGGCGTGATTTATCCCTAGATCCGAACAAAATCTGCGACTCCGCTGCTCTTGATGCCTGCAAACAGGCATGCACTTATCACCAAAGCGCCTATATAGAACCCATGCACAGTAATACAGGGAGGGCTCATGCCCTGGGATGACAAAACTAAATCCAGCGGCCCTTGGGGCGGCGAGGGCGGAAATGACAATGGAGGCGGCAAGGATGGCGGCTCTCCTTGGAACCGTCCCGGCGGCTCGGGCGGCAATGGGGGCAATGACCTCGAAGACCAGATGCGGCGCATGCAGGAACGTTTCCGGCAGCGCGGCGGCGGCGGTGGTCGCAAACGTGGCGGCGGTGGCGGCAGCGGCGGAACCAATTTCGGTCCGCTCGGCTTTCTGGTCATCGCAGGTATCGCCCTGCTTGCCTGGCTGTCCACCAGCGTCGTTATGGTAGATCCGGGCCAACAGGCCTCCGTCTTCCGCTTCGGCAAATGGCAGACCAATTTTGGCCCCGGCCTCCACTTCCACCTGCCTGCCCCCTTCGAGGAGCATGAACTGGTCGAGGTCGAAGCCCGCCGAAAGACTCAGATCGGCCAGACCATGGACGAGAGCCTGATGCTGACTGAAGACGAAAATATCGTCGACATTCAGTTCTCCGTCTTCTGGCGCGTGAAGCCCGAAGCACCACAGGATTACATCCTGAATGTGAAACAGCCCGATATCGCTGTCGAAATGGTGGCAGAGTCCGTGATGCGCGAAGTTGTCGGCAAAACGCGCCTTCAAAGTGTCATCACGACTGAACGCGACGTCGTTCAGACCGAAGTGGCCAATCAGGTCCAGACCCTGCTGAACGATTATCGCGCAGGCATCCAGATCGTGAGTATTCAGATCGACAAGGCCGACCCGCCTCAGCAGGTCATCGAGGCCTTCAATGATGTGAACGTCGCCGAACAGGACGCCGAAACCAATATCAACCGGGCCACCCAGTACGCCAACCAGATCGTGCCTCAGGCCCGTGGTACGGCTCAGAGACTGCTGCAGGAAGCTGAAGGGTATCGTGACCAGATCGTCGCCGACGCCCAAGGTGAAGCGTCCCGTTTTGAGCAAATCTATGAGGAGTACCGCAAGGCGCCACGCGTCACGCGGGAGCGTATGTATCTCGAAACCATGGAGCGCGTGCTTGAACGCACTGACAAGACCATTCTTGATAGCAATTCCGGCGCGGTTCCCTATCTGCCGCTTGACCGGGTGCAACCTGCCAACCGCGGAGGAGAGAACTGATGCGCAATCTGAGCTGGTTTGCCCTTGCCATCGTCGCGATCGTACTGGTCGCTATCTTCAATTCTTTCTATGTTGTTCGCCAGGACGAGCAGGCTCTGATCCTGCAAGTTGGGGAACCACGCGCGGTGATCAACGCGCCGGGCACGGATGAAGCCGGTCTTTATTTCAAGATTCCGGTCATCCAGACGGTTGAAAAACTCGACCGCAAGAATCTGGGACTCGACATCGAGAATATTCAGGTTCTCGCATCCGACCAGCGTCGCCTCGCTGTGGACGCGTTCGTACGCTGGCGAATCAGCGACCCGCTGCAATTCTATCAGAGCCTCCGGACCATTCCGGGCGCCGCCAACCAGCTGAATGATGTGACCAAGGCGTCCATTCGGGAAGTCATGGGCGATGTGCCCGTGCCTGAGATCATTTCAGGCCAGCGGTCCGAACTGATGGAAAATATCCGCGAAAAGGTTGCCAATGAACTGGCAGATGCGGGGATTTCGATCATCGATGTCCGTATTCGTCAGGCAGACCTGCCGCGCGAAGTGGCCGATGGTGTCTACAGTCGGATGCAGACAGCCCGTAAGCAGGAAGCCGAGCGCATCCGTGCCGAAGGTGAAGAACGCGCCCGACTGATTCGCGCGCAAGCCGAACGTGAGAAGACCGTACTTGAGGCCCAGGCCCGGGAACAGTCAGAAGTCATTCGCGGTGAAGGCGATGCTCGCTCCACCGAGATATACGCCAGTGCCTATAACAAGGATCCGGAATTCTTCCGCTTCCAGCGCGCGCTCATCGCGTGTGAAAACTCCATCCAGGAAGGCACACGCATTGTCGTGGCGCCGGATTCCCTGGGCTTGTGTGATGAGTTTATCAATCGCGCACGGGCCAATGGCGGCTCACGCTAGGACGGGCTTGGCATGTCCATACAACTGATCCTGATCGGGATCGGCATGTGGCTATTCATTGAGGGGGCGATCTATGCGGTCGCCCCCGAATTCATGCGGCGTATGGCAGAGTATCTAGCGCGTATGCCGGGACGCGAGATTGCGCTTGCCGGGATCGGGTCCGCGGCAATCGGCGCAATCTTCATCGTCATTGCAGTTCGGTTCTGTTGAAGCTGTTGCAAGACGCCTGCAAAGCGCCATAGTTTACAGACATTAGTGTATATTATGCTTCGAAAGGAGGCTCAGCGGCCTATGCGTATCCCGGCCCTTGCTGCCCTGTTCCTGATGAGTTCGGCAACCGCCGTTCTGCCTGCCCATGCTCAGGACAGCCTGTCGACGGCAGTCGATGGAATCGATCAGAAGGTCCAACCGCAAAGCTTCCGTGACTTGTCCAAGCGCCTGATGCCGGCCGTGGTCAATATTTCAACATCGCAAACAATTGCGCCCGATGGCATGCCGACCTTTCCGGAAGGCTCGCCCATGGAGCGCTTCAACGAATTCTTCGGTCGGGATGAAGACGGTTTCCGGCGTGAAGGATCACTTGGCTCCGGCTTTGTCATCTCGGCTGACGGCATCATCATCACCAATAATCATGTCATCGAGAATGCCGACGAGATTGACGTCAATTTCTCGAACGGCCGCGTCCTGAAGGCGGAACTCGTCGGTCGTGATCGCGACACCGATCTCGCCGTGCTCAAGGTGAAATCCTCGACTGCCCTGCCCTATGTGGACCTCGCCGACAGCGACAAAGCAGAAGTCGGTGACTGGGTTATCGCCATCGGCAACCCATTCGGCTTCGGGGGCTCTGTCTCGGCTGGCATTATCTCGGCGCGCAATCGCGACCTGAATGCGGGTCGCTCAGATGACTTCATCCAGACCGATGCCGCCATCAACCGCGGTAATTCCGGCGGGCCCTTGTTCAATCTCGGCGGCGAAGTCGTCGGCGTGAACACCGCGATCATCTCCCCTACGGGCGGCTCGGTCGGCATCGGCTTCTCCGTGCCGGCAAATCTCGTGAAACGCATTTCCGACCAGCTCATCAAGGAAGGCCGCGTGCGTCGCGCCTGGCTGGGCGTCAATGTACAGGATGCGGATGAAGCACTCGTGCGCGCGTACAAGGCCACGGGCAAGGGCGGCGTGATCATCACCCGTATCTCCGATGAAGGACCGGCGGCAAAATCCGATATGGAAGTCGGCGACCTTGTGCTCCGCTTCGATGGCCAGACCGTGACCAGCGTACGCGAACTGACACGCCTGATTTCCGATACCGAGATCGGCCGCACCGTTCCCATCGCGATTGTGCGAGATGGGAAGGGACGCACTGTCAATGTCACGCTCGGTGAACTGGAAGACGAGGCCGATACGCCCGCCGCCGATGCCACGCTGGATGCGCCGGCGAGTTCCAACGATCTTGGCGCAGAACTGACCAGCCTCGACGATGATATCCGCCGCCGCTATGGCATTCCAAAGGATGTTGACGGCGTTGTAGTTACAACGGTCTCTGCGCGTGGGCGCTCCTTTGGAAAACTCCAACGCGGCGACGTCTTGGTTGAAGTGAATTTCGAGCGCGTCACCACGGTTACCGACACGATCAGCAAGGTCGAAGCGGCGATGACCACACCGCGCCAGCCACTATTGCTCCGCGTGAAGCGTCGCGGCGAAGCGGGCTGGTTCGATCAGTTCATCTCGGTCGACCTGACCAATTCCTGATCCGGCAGTCTATTCAGTGACGAATTCGTCCGCGTGATAGCCTTGGAAGAACAGCGCTGTGTGCAAATCGGTGTGATTGATCGCAGCATGCGCTTCAGCCGCGACGATGAGCTTGGCCTTGTAGGCAATGCCGAGGCCCGCCGCCTGGATCATCGCAAGATCATTCGCCCCATCGCCGAGTGCAAGTGAATCTGCCCGGCTGAGGCCCGCTTCCGCTGAAAACTCATCCAGCGCCGAGAGTTTCGCTTCGCGTCCGAGGATCGGCATGCCCACCTCCCCGGTCAGCACTGCGCCATCATCGATCAGCGTATTGCCGCGGTGGGCAGCAAACCCGGCATCATCGGCGACCCGGCCCGTGAAGAAGGTGAACCCGCCGGAGACCAGCACGGTCATCGCGCCTTGCGCCTTCATCGTCTCCACCAGTGTCTTCGCGCCGGTATTCAGCGAAATGCGCGCATCATAGGCGTCTTGCAGCGCTTTGAGGTCGAGCCCCTTCAGCATGGCCACGCGGGTTGTCAGCGCGCCCTCGAAATCCAGCTCGCCCCGCATGGCACGTTCTGTGATCGCGGACACTTCCGCTTTCAGACCAGCGAAATCCGCCAATTCATCGAGGCATTCCTGTCCGATAATCGTGGAATCCATGTCGGAGATCAGCAACCGTTTGCGACGATTTCCTGCGGGCACCAGGGCCACGTCCATTTCTTCCGCTTCCAGCGCAACGAGCGCTGCGTGCTGGAAATCGGCATCCATCGGTGCAAGCGGAATCTCCACAGCACTGACATCTCCGACCTGCCCCAGCCTTGTTATCTGAGGCAAGGTCTGGGCAATGCCGAGATCTCCGAGGATCATGCCGAGGCGCGAGGCAATATTGTCTTCCGGGGCATTGGCGGCGGCGATCAGGATCATGGAATTAACTGCTTTCTCAATCATTCCCGCCTCTTCACGGGTTTCCTCGTCGCTGACAAGCCCTTACGTCTATATGGATGACACCGGCAATACTCATTCACGGACCCACGGCCAGCGGCAAGACCGCGCTTGCCATCGAAGTGGCGCGCCGTCTGGGCGGTGAGGTCATCAATGCCGATTCCATGCAGGTCTATCGCGACTTGCAAGTGATTTCAGCTCGCCCGACCGAAGAAGAGATGGACGGTGTGAAGCACCATCTCTTCGGCCATGTGAACGCGGCCGAGCGCTACTCCACTGGCGAGTGGCTGGAAGAGGTCCGCGCGACCATTCGCACGCTTGAACTGCGCGGCAAGCGCGCTGTCCTGGTCGGCGGCACCGGCCTTTACCTGCTCGCAATGACTCAAGGCCTGTCGAATATTCCCCCTGTACCCGACGATGTCCGCGCCGACGTGCGCGCCATTGCCGATGCCGAGGGCGCGGACGGCCTGCGTGCCCGACTGGCCCCGGTCGATCCGGAAATCGCTGACCGACTGGGCACCGGCGACCGCCAGCGCCTCGCACGCGCCTATGAGGTTTATCTGGCGACCGGCAAACCGCTGACCGACTTCCAGCGCAACCGCCAGCCGCCGGTCCTGCAGGAGAATGAATGGATGGGCGTTGCGTTGACCCCACCTCGCGCAAAACTCTATCAGAAGATCGACCGCCGTTTTGAAGGCATGCTGATGCAGGGCGCGATGGAAGAAGCCCGCCAACTGATAAAACGCGATCTCGACCCGGAACTTCCTGCCATGAAAGCACATGGAATGCCGTGGCTCGCAGCCTTCGCACGCGGAGAGATAACGGCAGAATTTGCCGCAGAAAACGCAAAACGCGACACAAGACGCTACGCAAAACGGCAATTCACGTGGATCGGTCGCCAATTTCCCTTCTGGCCGCGCATTCCTTCACCGGAGCCAGAAGATCGATTGAGGGTTATTCTTGCCTTGTATAGGGAGATTGACAGGCCGGTTGAGGCAGATTATTCCTAATCCCGACGTTGGAGGAAACGCACCGTGCGCAAATACGTGGTACTCGTTATTAAGCATCCGTAGCTGGCTTTAAGTAGCCAGTTGCGGATGCGCGCACAAAACGGGGCTCCATTGGAGCCCTTTTTCTTTTCCGATACAGTCCAAACTCAGTTCCATCAGAGATCTCCCCATGACAACCGACACCAAGACCAAGCCCGCAGCTGAAACCTTGACCATGACAGGCGCCGAAATCGTCATCACGGCGCTCAAGGAACAGGGCGTGGAAGTCATGTTCGGCTATCCGGGTGGGGCGGTTCTTCCGATCTATGATGCGCTCTACAATTCCGATGGAATTCGCCACATTCTGGTGCGCCACGAACAGGGCGCTGGCCACGCGGCCGAAGGCTATGCCCGCACAACAGGCAAACCCGGCGTCTGCCTCGTCACCTCCGGCCCCGGCGCGACCAATATGGTCACCCCGATTGCAGACGCGATGATGGATTCCATTCCGATGGTGGTCCTGACCGGACAGGTTCCGACACACCTGATCGGCACCGACGCGTTCCAGGAATGCGACACAACCGGCATCACCCGTACCTGTGCCAAGCACAATTACCTGGTTACCGATGTGAACCAGCTCGCACGCACGATCCACGAAGCCTTCCTGATCGCCAAATCCGGTCGGCCCGGACCGGTCGTGGTCGACATTCCCAAGGACATCCAGTTCGCCACCGGCACCTATGTCGGCAAGGAGGGCGTTCACAAGCCGAGCTATCACCCCACTACCAAACCGCACCCGGATGCGATTTCGGCGACAGTGGATCTGATGATGCACGCGCGGCGGCCAGTCTTCTACACTGGCGGCGGTGTCATCAATTCCGGTCCGAAGGCGTCCGATCTGCTGCGCGAGCTCCAGAACGTCACGGGGTATCCGGTGACCTCTACACTGATGGGGCTTGGCGCCTTCCCTGCCTCCCATCCGGACTGGCTGGGCATGGTTGGCATGCATGGCAGCTTCGAAGCCAATAATGCGATGCACGATTGCGATCTGATGATCTGCGTGGGCGCGCGCTTCGATGACCGGGTGACCGGCCGTATCGACGCCTTCTCACCCAACTCCAAGAAGGTGCATATCGACATCGATCCTTCTTCGGTGAACAAGATCGTCCGAGTCGATATCCCCGTGATTGCCGACTGCGCAGAGGCGCTGGCCGCAATCCTGAAAGAGTTCAAATCCCGCAAGGCCAAGAAGCCGGACCTGAAACCCTGGCGTCAGGAAATCGACATCTGGCGCGCCCGGAAATGCTTCACCTACGCAAACTCCAACACGGTCATCAAACCCCAACATGCCGTTGAGCGCCTGTATGAGCTGACCCGTGATCGCGAGACCTACATCACGACCGAAGTTGGCCAACACCAGATGTGGGCGGCGCAATTCTATCATTTCGACGAGCCGAACCGGTGGATGACCTCCGGTGGGCTCGGCACGATGGGCTATGGCCTGCCCGCCGCAGTGGGCGTTCAGGCAGCGCATCCGGACGCCCTCGTGATCGACATTGCGGGCGAAGCGTCAATCCAGATGATGACGCAGGAACTCTCCACCGCCGTTCAACACAGGCTGCCGGTCAAAGTCTTCATCCTCAACAATGAATGGATGGGTATGGTGCGCCAGTGGCAGGAATTGCTGCATGGCGAGCGCTATTCTCACTCCTATTCGGAAACCCTGCCCGACTTCGTGAAACTTGCCGAAGCAATGGGCGGACATGGCATCCGTTGTGACAATCCAGCGGAGCTGGACGACAAGATCCGCGAGATGATTGACCATCCCGGGCCGGTTTTGTTCGATTGCCGTGTCGAAAAGGCCGAGAACTGCCTGCCAATGATACCGTCGGGTTCAGCGCACAACGAGATGATCCTTGGCGAAATCAAGGGCGATGAGATTGGCGAAGCTGGCAAGGGACTGGTCTGACCGACCAGACCCGGCGGGAGCTTGATAGGACGAATGTGATGGCTGCGAGTGATCTGTGGCAGTGGGGAATGGAAAATATCGGCACGATCGTGACCGTGGTCTCCGCCATTGCGGCTGTACTTGGCGCGCTCGCAAGCCGCGCCGAAACCCGCAAACAACACCAGCTGCGCACCGAACAGCTGCGCCAGAGCATCGACAGCGCCAGCCTCGACTGGGGCAATACCGCCATCGAAACGCTGGCCTCTGCTGCCATGCTGGCGCGCAACCGCCACGTGATGGACTCCGACCGCGCCTTCCAGGAGGCGCGCGCAGACAGTCTGACTAACCTGTCGACCCTGATTGACCGTGGACGGATGTTCTTTCCAAACCTTGCGCCTGACCGTCATGGCCTCAACAAGGATGGCGCATATCAAGGCTTCCGCGCGCCGATCCTGGACAGCCTCGTCTGGGCCCATGAAGAGGTTCATGCCCTGACCCGCGAAGGCGGCCCGACAAGCGAGGACAGTGCGGCTTTCATCGATGCTTGCCGCAAATTGCTGGTCTCTGAACTGCAAGCCCATCTCGATCCACGGCGCATGGACCAGCTATTGGGCCGCTACACCAAACAAAAGCAGAAACACCAGGACGACGCGATCAGCCGGTCTGGAGCGCTGCGGGACGAGCTATTGACTCGCCGTCCCGACCTCTCCATCGACTTCTGGAATCGTGACACCCCGAAACCGGAGACACAGCCATGAGCGATGGATCAACAGCTACGCCCCCCGCTGGCAATCCGAAATCGGCCTATTTCCTGTCTCATGAGGACGAGGCCGTCGAACGCCGCACACTGGCCGTCATGGTCGATAACGAGCCAGGCGTTCTGGCCCGTGTTGTGGGACTGTTCTCTGGCCGGGGTTACAATATCGACAGCCTGACCGTGGCCGAGGTCGACGTGAATGAGCGCCGCTCGCGGATCACCATCGTGACCCAGGGCACACCGCATATTCTGGAGCAGATCGAAGCCCAGCTCTTGCGCATCGTGCCCGTGGAACAGGTGATCGACATCACCAAGTCCAAGCGCGGCATCGAGCGCGAACTGGCATTGATCAAGGTCGCCGGCAAAGGCGAAGCCCGTGTTGAAGCGCTGCGCATATCTCAGATTTTCCGCGCGAATGTGATAGACACGACAAATGAGAGCTTCATTTTCGAGCTGACAGGCGCCTCTGAAAAGATCACCCAGTTTGTGGATCTGATGCGACCGCTCGGCTTGGTTGAGGTAAGCCGGACAGGTGTTCTGTCGATCAAGAGGGGAAAGGAGAAGGGATGACACGCACCAGCCTGATTGCGCTCGGCGTCCTTTTTCTCGCTGGCAATGCGCACGCCATAGAAGAACAGCCCGAAAGCTGCCGCCCGAAAGTGGCCGGCTCGGCCCTGGCGCTTGCAGATGATGCCGATCAGGCTCAGCTGCAATGCGATATCGACCGTGCGGCCCTGATTGCCGACCGGGCCGATGCAACGTTTGATTCCTCCAATGACCCCATCCTGCGCATCGTGGACACCGCAGCGCCCAGCGGGGCCGCTTATGTCTACGATATCGTCGATGCAGACGGCACAATGATGCTGGATGCGCGAACGGTACCGGTCGATTCCGACACCAACACACATATTCCGCTCTGTCGCCTGCAGACCCAACTGCCTGCCCCCGTCGCAAGCAAGGTCGCCTTGTCTCTCCTGACCACCAGCGATGCAGGACTGCCCGCCTATGGCGCGCGGGAAAAAATGGTGGTCAATGCCGACGGATCGCGCAGCTATGAGCTGCTGCTGGCGTCGCACGACATCATCACCTCAATTGAAACCACCAATGGCCTGAAACAGTTTTCGCGCCATTCGGAGGCCACAGACATAATTGCCGAATTGAACCGTAGCGTTATCGGCGTCGCCAATTTTTCAGATGGCTGGGTGTGCAAGTCCAACTGACCTGAAGACCCTTACCCCAACAATCAATCCTCCAGCGGAGCAAGTAGAGGCCCATGAAAATCTATTACGAACAGGATGCAGACCTTTCCCTCATCCAGAGCAAGAAAGTCGCCGTGATCGGGTATGGCAGCCAGGGCCACGCCCACGTTCTGAACATGCGCGACAGCGGCGTGAAGCAGCTGAAGGTTGGCCTCTATGAGGGGTCGGCCAGCCGCGCCAAAGCAGAAGCCGAGGGCCTTGAAGTGGTCACGCCCGCCGAGGCCGCCCAGTGGGCCGACGTGCTGATGATCCTTATCCCGGACGAAAAGCAGGCCGTGCTCTATGCAAACGAGATCGAACCGCATCTGCGCGCTGGCCAGCATGTCATGTTCGGCCACGGCTTCAACGTGCACTACAACCTCATCCGTCCACGCCCCGATGTTGATGTCTCGCTGTCCGCCCCGAAAGGCCCCGGCCACACGCTGCGCGCCCAGTACCAGATGGGCTTCGGCTTGCCGGGTCTGATCGCAATCCATCAGGACGCGACCGGCACGGCACAGGATGTTGCCCTGTCCTATTCCAAGGCCATCGGCAATACGCGCGCTGGTGTCATCGAGACCTCATTCCGCGAAGAGACCGAAACAGACCTCTTCGGCGAACAGGCTGTGCTCTGTGGCGGCATCGTCGAGTTGATCAAGGCTGGCTATGAAACCCTGGTCGAGGCTGGCTACGCGCCGGAAATGGCCTATTTCGAATGCCTTCACGAGACCAAACTGATTGTTGACCTTATTTATGAAGGCGGCATCGCCAACATGAACTACTCGATCTCGAACACGGCCGAATATGGCGAATACGTCTCCGGCCCGCGCGTGATCAATTCCGAAGCCAAGGCCAACATGAAAAAGGTTCTCGAAGACATCCAGGACGGCACGTTTGCCCGCAACTGGGTCCTCGAAAACCAGGCCGGCGCACCGGGCTTCAACGCCATGCGCCAGCGCATGAACAGCCACGAAATCGAAGAAGTCGGCGAGAAACTTCGCGGCATGATGCACTGGGCCCAGAACGATCGCCTGGTCGACAAATCCCGCAACTAAACCTTATCCGGGTGGACGGTCCGGAACCCGGTTCATGTCCACCCGGCCGTCAATTCCCGGTACGCGGCCGGACATGGTGTATTGCCAGATGTCCGGTACGCGGCCGTTGATGGTCCGCGGCATCGTCTCGCCAAGGCCGCGCAACCAGAGCGGATAGTCATCATAACTGCCGGCCAGCCAGTCGGTGTGAAACTCTGGCGTCGTGTAGATCACCGGCCGCACGCCATATTCGGCCTCTAGCGCTGTCAGGAATGTGTCCAATTCTCCCAAAGTCTCAGTCGTGCTGCCGCGCGGCTCGCAATTGTGCGCATATTCCAAATCAACTGCGGGCGGCAGCGCCCCTGCCCGCACTTCCACGGACTGAATGAAATTCTGGGCCTGCTCGGCTCCCGGCCGGCAGAGTCGGTAGAAATGATAAGCGCCGACCGTCCAGCCGCGCGTTGTCGCTTCGCGCCAATTTTCCAGGAAACGTGGATCTTTCCAGTCCCGACCTTCGGTAGCCTTGAGGTAAAGAAAATCGACGGGTGCGGCCTCGAACTCGTCCCAGCGGATGCGACCATTATGGTGCGACAGGTCAATGCCGGTGAAACCGGATTGCAACGGGATAACACCGCCTGCAACCGGTTCAGACGATTGTGAACACGCCGCTGCAACCAGCATCAAGGTAAATGAAACGGACCGAAACAGGCTCATGAGCTGTTTCAACACAGGAATATGGCCTTATGGCGAGGAAAACTTGCCCGTATCTTGCAAGGTAATCTCTGCTTGGAACTGTGCGCGCGGCCAATTGCGCGCTATAAGAGCAATGAAATCAATTCTCTGGCCCGGATGAAAACCCCAACGCCGACAACAGGTGCATCAGGTCAGAACATGGGAAAGTATGGGTGATGGCCAAATTCGAAACGGACAATGCTGCCGGCAAGGGCCGCTCAGGTCAGGGCAGCTTCATCGGCACGGAATGCGCGCTGGAAGGCAGCTTCAATTTCTCTGGCCCGCTTACCGTAGCAGGCCATATGAAAGGTCCGGTCAAATCGGACGGGCTGGTATTGATCGAAGCGACCGGTCATATCGAAGGATCGCTGGAGGCGGCAATCATCGTCGTACATGGCAAGCTGACGGGCAATGTGACTGCTCATGAGAGCCTCGAGATATGGAATGAAGCTGTTGTCACCGGAAAGGTGTTCACCCGCAGCATCCGCGTTGACGCAGGGTCGCTGATGACCGCTGACCTCAACGTCGCAACCGACGGCCCCATACCGACGCATGAGGCTGTGGACACACCTGAGCATATCACTGCTGATACAGTTTCCGAGACCCCCGCTATCGACCCGAACCGACCCGCCAGCCCGCTGCCAGGCTCAAGCCTTGCGCGCAAACTGTCGACCTTGAGTGAAAATCAGTAGCGGCGCCTGACGTCTTCAAGACGCTCCCAAGTCGAGTCATCGGGCTGATAGGCCCCAAGCGTCGACAGGCGTTCGCAGGCCCATTCATACGCCTTATCGCAGGATTCCTGGAGAAGGCGCGTGCCTTCCGCAACGTTCTTGGAACCACCTTGGCCGGTATAGATCATGTTGCCATAGGCTGCACATCCGCTCACGTCGCCATAATCACACGCTTTATCATAAAGCTGGCGCGCCCGAGCGGTATCGGCATCCATGCCGCGCCCTTGAACAGTCAGATAGGCAAGTCCTGAACAGGCCTCTGCGACTTTTCCATCGCACGCCTTGCGATAATTGTCCGCAGCGCTCTTGTAATCCTGGTCGCCGCCAAGCCCCTTGCGATACATATCGGCCAGCTCGAAGCAGGCTTGATAATCCCTGGTGTCACAGGCCTGACTGGCTTCGGTGCGTGTGACGCGATTGGTCTCAAGGTTAGCCGTAGCTTCCTCGAGCGCAATTTCCGCTTGGGTCCGCTCAACCTGACCATACTGCGCAGCAGCAGGAAGAACAGCGACTGACATGGCGACAACAGATATCGCGGCGGCAAGAATACGCATGCAATTTCTCCCTTGGTTATATTCGGGATATAAGTGGCGATACGGAGTGCGTCCATGTAAACCGCTGCTTACAGATTGGTAACATCACGCATGATCGCTTGCCGTCGTACCGGCTGGCTCAGCATAAGAAACCAAACGACCAAAGGGGAAACACATGGCCGCAACAGACCAGACGCCGATCGGATCAGGCTTTCATGCAAAGTCGACGGCACAGGAAGTTATCGACGGCATCGACCTGACCGGACGCAACGTAATCGTCACTGGCGGCTATTCGGGGATTGGCCTGGAAACCGTTCGCGCCCTGGCGGGCGCAGGCGCGCGCGTGACGGTTCCTGCGCGACGCGTCGACGCCGCCGAGGCTGCGCTCGCTGACATTCCCGGCGATATCGAGATTGCGGCGATGGACTTGGAAGACCTCGCCACCGTGCGAAAATTCACCGCTGATTTTGAGGACACAGGCCGCGCACTTGATATCCTTGTTAACAATGCGGGTGTCATGGCCTGCCCTGAAACGCGGGTTGGGCCCGGCTGGGAACGCCAGTTGGGCGTGAACCATCTCGCGCATATGGCGATGAGCCTCGCGCTCGCCCCCGCTCTTGAACGCGCGGACGGCGCGCGCTTAGTCGCCCTTTCATCAACAGCGCATGTGCGCTCCGACGTGATCTGGGACGATCCCAATTACGAATCCCATCCCTATGACAAATGGGAAGCCTACGGCCAGTCCAAATCAGCGTGCGCCCTGTTTGCTCTGGGCGTGGACCATCGCGGCAAGGATATCGGTGTGCGGGCATTCTCGGTGCATCCGGGAGGGATTTTCACGCCTCTGCAACGCCACCTCACTGATGAGGAAATGGCCGAACTCGGTTGGAAAAACCCCGACGGAACAATCCCGCCTCAAGTTCAGGCCATGTTCAAGACACCAGAGCAAGGCGCATCCACCAGCGTCTGGGCCGCTACTTCCCCTGCCCTGGCGGACAAGGGCGGCGTTTATTGCGAAGATTGCGATATTGCCAAGCTTGCCACCGAAGAGAGTCAACGCTGGGAGCACGCCCGACCCTGGATCTGTGATGACGAAAAAGCCGAGCGGCTTTGGGATATCAGCGAGACCATGCTCAGCAAGGCCTGAGCGGACAGAGGACATTCCCATGAGACATTCACTAAGTTTCGCAGCTGCTTGCTTGAGCTTGGCCGCATGTGCTGCGCCGATTCCCGAGAGCATGCCAACAATGCCGGAAACTACCGTCCCTGCGTTCGATTACGATTCCGTCTTCGTGCATGATGGTCGACCGGAAGATGATTTCGAGCAGTATGAGCTTCGCAATTCGCGGCAGATCCTTGCATTCACCGGAGTAATGCCGGGCATGACAGTGCTGGATATGGAAGCTGGCGGCGGCATCTATACCGAACTCTTCTCACTGGTCGTGGGCGAAGAGGGAAAAGTCTACCTTCAGAACCCACCAGAGTTTGAAACCTTCCTCGGCGATGCGGTCGAGAAACGCATGGATGGCCGGCTGATCAACGTGACTCACATCCAGACATCGTTCGATGATTTCGAACCCATTGGCGATATGGAGGTGGATCTCGTAACCTGGTTTCTCGGTCCACATGAGCTCTGGTACACGCCGGAAGGCGCGGAGCCGGGTGCACTCGGAGATCCGGATGTCGCCTTTTCCGAAATTGCGCGCGTCCTGAAACCCGGCGGGCATTTCGTCGTGATTGATCACCGCGCGCCTGACGGTGCGCCCGCAACAACTGGCGGCGTGACACATCGGCTGGCGCAAGACACCTTGATGGATATGATGGGCGATGTCGGCCTCGTCCTTGTCGAGGAGAGTGACCTACTCGCGAATCCCGACGACGATGGCACGCTGAACGTATTCGATCCGTCTATCCGGAGACAGACGGATCGCTACATTCTCAAATTCGAGAAATCCTGACCAAAGACAGGATCAGCTGGAGCCTTCGGGATCCAGCTTGTCCTGGGTCCTGGTATCAAAATCGCTGGCGTCGTGGCGTTCGCGCAGTTGGGTCTCCGGCTTGCCAAAAGTGCGGTTCACCATGCGGCCACGCTTGACTGCCGGACGCTCGGCGATCTGTTTGGTCCAGCGCTGAACATTTTCGTACTCATGAACCTGCAGGAATTCTCCCGCATCATACACGACACCCGACGCCAGAGCGCCGTACCAGGGCCAGATTGCCATATCTGCAATCGAGTACTCGTCGCCAGCCATGAATTCATTATCGGCGAGCCGCTTGTCCAGCACGTCCAGTTCCCGCTTCACCTCCATCGCAAACCGATCAATCGCGTATTCGATCTTGATTGGCGCATATGCGTAGAAATGGCCAAAGCCACCGCCGAGATAAGGCGCCGATCCCATCTGCCAGAACAGCCAGGAAAGCGCTTCCGTGCGCTTGCGCGGATCCTTGGGCAGGAAAGCGTCAAACTTCTCTGACAGGTACAGAAGGATCGATCCGGATTCGAACACGCGGGTGGGCGGATTGGTCGAATGGTCCATCAGGGCCGGGATCTTGGAGTTCGGGTTGGCAGAAACAAATCCGCTGGAAAACTGGTCGCCCTCCATGATGTTGACCAACCAGGCATCATACTCAGCGCCGGAATGACCCGCCGCGAGCAGTTCTTCAAGCATTACAGTGACTTTAACGCCGTTCGGTGTGCCCAGCGAATAAAGTTGCAGCGGATGTTTCCCAACCTGCAAATCCTTGTCATGGGTCGCGCCCGAAATCGGCCGGTTGATGCTGGCGAAACGCCCGCCGCTCTCAGCATCCCATTTCCAGACCTTCGGTGGGATATAGGTATCGTCAGCCATGTTGCGTGCCTTCTTGCTTGGTTTTGTCAAACCAACATGTAGGCATGGCGCGCAGAAAGTCAGTAAACTTGTTTGTGAGACGTCCTAAACAGGCCCTCAGGTAATCAGGCTGGCAGGCTCTCAGTCAGCAACATTTCCTGGTTCTGCACAACTTTTGTGACCTTCACCGGCAGCCAGCAGGTCACTTCCAGACCGCCGCCATCGACCGGTTTCATACCGACCGTTCCGCCGTGCAGATCGATGAAATGCTTCACGAGCGCAAGACCGAGGCCGGCCCCGCGCTGGTCGCCCGAAACGAAACTGTCGAAGCTGGTGGCGCGTTTATCGGCTGCTAGCCCGCGGCCATTGTCTCGCACAGACAGGGTCACCATGTCGCCCACGCGCTGGGACGAGACGACGATTTCACCACCGGATTCGGTAAAGCGGAGCGAATTGGAAATGAGGTTGAACAAGACCTGCCTGATGCGACGCTCATCTGCCCGAATGACTCCAAGCTTGCCCTTGATGTCGGCGCGAACGGCAATCTGCGTGTCCTCTGCCTTTGACACGACCATGTCGATGCTTTCCTCGATGACATGGCTGAGATCCACATCTTTCAGATCGAGATCCATACGGCCTGCTTCGATCATGGCAAGGTCGAGAATGTTCTCGATCAGTTTCGAGAGGTGGTCGGAAGCTGACAGGATCGCGCTGACATAGTCTGTCTGGCGCTCGGTCAGATCGCCATTGCGCTTTGTTTCCAGCAGTTCAGCATAGCCAAAGATGACCGTCAGCGGCGACCGCAGCTGGTAGGACACATTGCGCACGAACTCCGTTTTCAGACGGTCCGCAGCCTCAAATGCTTCAGCCCGATCTCTCAGCGCGGACTCAACCCTGCGTGTGGCCGTCACATCCGCAAAGGCGATCAGCGTGTTTCCATCCGGCAGCGGATGGGTCAGATATGTCAGGATAGATCCATCAGACCGGCGCATCTCTCCGGTGGTGGACTGGCGTGCGCGGGCGGACGGGTCCGTAATATGGCCCTTGATCGCGTCCCAGACATCCAGGTCATGGAACAGCGGAACGCAGTCCTCGATCACATCGCTATAGTCCGGATGGTCTTTCAACTCGTCATGGTCCAGGGACCAGAGCCGTTCAAAAGCCTTGTTGAACAGTTTCAGCCGCCCGTCGCCGCCGAACACGACAACTGCCTCGTGCAGATTGTCGAGCGTGGACGCCTGCGTCTTCACAATGGCATTGAACTTGGTCTGAAGGTTCAGTTCGCCTGTGATGTCCTTGAACAACAGCAACAGGCCACCCATCGGGTGGCGCTGGCGTGTGACGGACAGAGTCCGGTCATCCGGCAGTGACCATGTATCTTCCTTTACCCCATCAATATCGAGGTAGTAGGACAGCTCCTCCGCCCGCCATTCGGCGTAATTTGTACGGGCCGGCAACTTGCGGCGCTCGCGCAGGCGGTCCAGCAACTGCCCGTGGTTCGGGCGGTCCAGCAGGAAGCTCTCATCGAGATCCCACATGTCGCGGAAGGCCTTGTTGTAGAAGGTCAGTTTGCGATCCGCCCCGAAGATCGCGACAGCATCGGCAACATGGTTCAGTGTCTCGTCATGCGCGCGAACATGGCGGTTCAGTTCCTCGCGCGCATTTTCCTGGGCGGTCACATCGAACGCCATCGCCCCTGCCCCGCCGGATAGAGGGAAGGTCAGCACACGCATGGCGCGCCGCTCTCCGTTCACGACCATGTGGCGCGTTTCGTCGATATCCGCACCTTCAGAAATAGTCTTGCGGGCTTGGTCAGCTGAAGCTTGGTCCAGCATGATCTGCCGATCCAGGACGCGGTCGAGGTTCACCCCATCGACTGCCTCAATGTAAGATGGGTTCACCCACTGCAGCTTGCCCATGCCGGATACGCGCCAGGCCGGGAACGGCGCCTTACCCAGCATGTCAAGGAAGGCTGTCGGATCGCGCGCGATAACCTGGCGCGCCTCTTCCAGCTTGCCGCGGGCGGAGCTTTCTTCCAGTCCCTTGATGGTGGTGTCGGTGACCCAGACGACCGCCCGCGCGCCAGCCGTCCGCCCGTCCGCCTCAAGGAAGCGGCCAGACGGCCCGATGATGGTGAGCGAGAAAGCCTGTCCAGTATCGCGCAGCTCGCGCATGCGAATCCGCAGCGTCGTGTCCTGTCCGGAACTGTCACGCGCTTCGAGGTCGGCAAGGCCTTCGATGATGCGCACCGCCGGATCGGGCGAAATCGCATCGTCGGTGAAGCTGAGCAGGCCAGCCAATGCCACCGGCGAACCGTAAAGCTCCGGCGGGGTCATTTCTTCACTGTCGGGCTCAAGCGCCTCACCCTGCCAGACCAGGATCACGCCCGGGTGAGCACCAAGGATTGAGCGGTGCTCTGCCAGAAGAGTCTCGAGATCGGACGACCGGTCTTTGTATTTGCGCGCCGCGCCACGTGCCCCATCAGACACGCGCAGCGCCCATAGCAAGGCGGCTAGGCCCAGCGCGGTCGCACCAGCAGACATGATGATAGGGACCTGGTCCGCCGTGATTGCCATAGTGTCTTCAATCCAAATCGCACGAATCGACCACCGGTCGGCGGCCGCAACTGGTTAACGGATTGCTCCCTTTGCGTTAAGGCGGCGTTAACGAGACGCTAATGCCAGACCGATGTCCAGACAAGATAACTGAAACGTCATGTTGCAAAAACGCCACACCGACATAGTCTGATCCCTCGAACCTTCTGGGAGTCTCTTCATGCGTAATCTGGCCCTTGCCCTTTCCGTGGCGGCACTCGTTTGTCTTGGTGCACCTGCATCTGCCGGTGCCGAAGATGAGGGCGACGATCTTGTGCGCCTGCCGGGGCAGTCTTATCCCGGCCCGACAAGACGCGGTGCCAAAGCGAATGGACATGTCCCAGAACGCCTTGTGGCGGGAGGTGGATTGATTGTCAGTTTCGATGCCAACCTGGATGGCAATGTCACCCCGGAAGAACTCGCCACGGGCATTGAGGCTGCCTTCCTTGAGGCCGATTCCAATAAGGACGGCTATCTCAGCCCGCTCGAACAGCTCTCATGGGCGGAAAGCCAGCCGACCCGCGACGACACGCTGGGAAATCCGGCTCGCTTCGACCCAAATCTGGATCGGCGCGCCAGTTTCGACGAATTCGACACGGTTCTCACCAGCCTCGCCGCAGACTACGCCTCGGATTCCGGCATCATTCACGTGGCCGACCTGAAAGCGCCCAAGCCTGAAAAACGGGAAGAGACCCGCTTTGTCCGCAATGACCCGCCGCTTCGTCGAAATTAGGTGAGAATATTGTAGAGGTCGGTCCGCCGATCCCGGAAAAACCCCCAGGCGGCCCGTTCGCGTTCAATTTCATCCAGATCGAATTCTGCCACCAGCACGCCCTGTTCGGTACGACCGAAATCAATCACGATCTCGCCGGTTGGGTCCGCGATGAAGCTGGTTCCGTAGAAGACCTGCCCTTCCTCGTCGCCCACACGGTTTGCCGCGACGACCGGGATGGTGTTCGAGACAGCATGGCCCTGCATCGCGCGGCGCCAGCGGGCGGCCGTATCAAGGCCCGCATCCTGCGGCTCAGCGCCAATCGCTGTGGGGTACAGCAACGCATCCGCGCCCATTAGCGCCATGGCGCGCGCAGCTTCCGGGAACCATTGGTCCCAGCAGATTCCCACACCAATCCGGCCTTTCATTGTGTCCCATACGCGAAACCCGGTATCGCCTGGGCGGAAATAGTATTTTTCCTGATAGCCCGGCCCGTCCGGAATGTGGCTCTTGCGATATACGCCCAGAGGCGACCCATCCGCGTCGATCATGACCAGAGAATTGTAATAGAGCGGACCGTCCTTCTCATAGATTGAGACGGGGATGACGACGCCAAGTTCCTCGGCCAGCGCCGACAGTTGCTCGACAGCCGGATGCTCGCGCCAGGGATAGGCGCGCGCAAAATGCTGTTCTTCCTGTGTCTTGCAGAAATAGTACCCCGCGAAGAGTTCCGGCGGCAGCACAACGTCGGCCCCCTGCTCTGCGGCCTCGCGCACACGCTCCGCCACGCGGTCGATATTGTCCTGCACATCGTCTGATGGCGTAAACTGGATGCAGGCAAGCGTTAGGGTACGGGGCATGGCTCGCTCCTGGAAATCAAGCTGGAATTTCGCGGGTCATGCAGTGGAAGCTGCCCCCGCCATTGAGAATATTGCGTGCCGGCAGGCCGATCACCTTGCGACCTTCGAACAGAGCGCTCAGTTCGGCCTGCGCCACAAGGCTGTAACGGTCTTCGTAAACGGGCACGAGGACCGCGCCGTTCGTGATTGTGAAATTCATATGGCTTGCCGGAATCGGATTTCCATCCTCGTCCTTCACAAGCCCGGGTGAGGGAATGGTGGTAACCTCGAGCCCAGCCCTGCGGAGCGTTGTTTCAATCTCCTGCAGCGTATCAGCATTCGGGTCGTCTGCGCCCGATGGATGCTGGCAGATCGCATGTCCCGGCGCGATGAAACGGGCGATATTGTCGACATGGCCATCTGTATGGTCATTGAGCAAGCCGTCGCCGAGCCAAATGAACTCCAGTACGCCGAGCGCCTCGGCAATCGCCATCTCGATCTCGGCCTGATCCATACCCGGATTTCGGTTTGGATTGAGCAGGCATTGTCCGGTTGTCAGCAGGCGGCCTGTGCCGTCCGCATCAATGCCCCCGCCTTCCAGAACCATCGCGTGCTGCGAAACCGGAATGCCTTCGTGCTGCGCAATGGCCGTCGCCGTTTCCGTGTCGCCTGGCATCAGGTATTTTCCGCCCCAGCCATTGAAGCGGAAGGCCTGCGCGCGGCGCGCATCGCCCGTTCCTGTAATGATTGGCCCGGTGTCGCGCATCCAGATGTCACCGGTCGGAATTCGGCAGACCTCAGCGCAATCACCTACGGCTGCACCCGCCGTTGCCTCGGCTTCATCTGACCCTACCGCGACCCGGATCGGCACATAGTCCGATGCGGCGCGGATGAATCCGGAGATATCTTTGCGTGGACCTTCAAGGTTGCCGCCCCACTCTTCAAGAAGACGCGGCCAGCCAACCCAGAGAGCAGCATGAGGGGCCCATTCGGGCAGGAGATGAGGTTTCATGTCAGACATTGAGCGCGCCATGCCACACCTTGTTCCAAAGGAAAAGGGCGGCTCTTCTCAGAGCCGCCCTTCCCGATTTTCAGTTTCGGAGTTCCGAGTGACTAGAACTCGTAGCGCAGGCCGAAGCGAATTTCGTAGCGCGACGCGTCGCCCTGACGAGATTCACAATCACCAGCCTGGAAGTCGTCAACCGCACAAACCGCTGGGAAGCCAGGCTCACGCAGTACGCCCCACTCGTCGTTCAGCAGATTTGTGAAGTTGTCGACAACAATGAAGCCGGAAGCCTTGTGATCAAGGAAGCCAGGGAATTCCTGCTCAAGCTTGATGTCGACCTTGCCCCACCAGGAACCTTCTTCGCCGTTACGCTCTGCACCAGCAGCCAGGTACGGGTTGCCTTCGAGGTAAGGGTTGAAGCCACTGATACCGTTCGCGCTACCACCGTAAACCACGCTGTATGGACGACCCGACACAGCCTGGCCGAAGGCCGAGAACGTGGTCATGTTGTCGCCGAAGAAAGCGCGCTCATAATTGGTAAGTGCCGTGAAGCGGTGCTTGGTGTTGTAGTCAGACGTCGAAGCGCTGACATCCTGCGGGTCGCCGAATGCGCGGTTGACGTAGTTCGAGAAGGCCACCGAGGACGTCATCGGGTGCACGTCTTCTGCATCCGTGTAGGCGTAACCCAGGGCCCAGTCGAGACCGAAGTCATAGGACTTCGAGATCGAGCCGGAAACCAGCAGAGACTTGGCGTCTTCTTTCGCATTGGTCAGCACGAAGGCTGCCTCACGAACGCTGCTGTAGGTCGGGTATTCGCGACCATCGACTGTGGTTGTGCCAGTCTGCTCGAGATCACCGCGGATCCAGACAGCGCTATCTTGAGCAACGGTGTACAGAATGTCGCCCGAGAGGACATACTCGCCGCCGAGCCCAGGCGCGTCAGCATAGTATGTACCGCCGAAAGCAAATTTCAGCTCAGATGGAATTTCGAAGTTCGGATCAAGGTAGTTGATCTCGAAGTTCGAGCCTTCGCCAGCTGCGACAGCGTCGATCATGTCTTGTGGCACACAGTAGCCCGGTCCCGTCGGCACGCCGTCTTCACAAAGACCGTAGTCAATGTCGAAGAGCGATGTCACGCCATTTTCAAGACCGAATGCACCACCGTCCGAACCGAACTGCAGCACGTTGTTTGCTGAGTAGGTGTTGGACAGCCACACGTTCGGGTTGCCACCGGAGTAGAGGCCGACACCACCACGCAGGTCGAGATTGTCGGAGAAGTCCCACTCGAAGCCGAGACGTGGCTGAAGCAGACCTTCACCATCCAGCGTCTCACCATTTGTGAAGCCATAGTCAGCCAGGAAGTCTGCATTGGTTTCAGGTGCGTCGTCGGTTGTGTACCAGTCGTAGCGCAGGCCACCGATCACCACGATACCGTTGCCGAAGTCAATTTCGTCCTGGGCGTACAGCGTGTTGATCTCATATCCCCAGTCAGCAGCCGCATTGTTCGGATCGCCTGTTGGGGAGTTGTTGTAGTTCACGTTGTCGGCGATGCCGAGACGGAAGTTCTCAATCGCATCGTCGAATGCTCCGCCAGAGGACGGATTGCCATCGAAGTCGATTTCGGTTTCGACGTGCTGGACGAACATGTTGAACACGTCGAGGGCTTCACGCTCATAGCCGAAGCTGAAATTGTGGTTGCCCGTCGTGTAGTAACCTTTCAGCGCGAGGCTGAGGGTCTCGTAGTACAGCTTGTTTGCTTGGCGGGAGTCGTCGCCACCGAGGTAGACATCAACATCGTCGGTCTCGATCGTGATCTCACCGAAATCGGTACCGCCGACAGAAATCTGACGATTGTCCAGTTCGGAATAGGCAAGTCGGACTTCAGTGGAGAAATTGTCCGTCCAGTCAGAATAAAGCGAACCGGCATAGGACGTCAGTTCCGCGCCACGCTCATAGAGGTGGTTGGAGAATTCCAGCTCATCGGAGTCACCGTCCGACTGGGCGATGTTGAAACCATCATTCCAGTTATAGGTGAAGGATGCGCGGTGATCGTTGCTGATGTTCCAGTCGAGCTTGACCAGGATCTTCTCGTCGGAGTTATCAGCGCTGCTCGGGATCGTGCCCGGATCATAGCCATAGAGTTCCATGGCGATGTTGCGGATCTCATCGACTTCGGCCTGAGTGATGTTCACTTCGTTGACAGCGCCGGAGCCGATCGCGCCGCGGTCAAACAGGTTCACGCCGTCAAGTTTCTCGTAGGCCGCGAAGAAGAACAGCTTGTCCTTGATGATCGGACCACCGACGCCGAAGCCGTAGCGGGTTTCGTCGTACTCACCCGTCGTGATGTCGTCGCCTTCGAGGCTGTCGGCGCGCAGGCCGTCATTTGTGTAGTCGCCGAAGAGGTAGCCGTGGAATTCATTCGTACCGGATTTCGTGACCGCGTTGATGTTACAGGCGGAGAAGCCACCATACTGCACATCGAAGGGAGCCAGTTCGACCGCAACCTGCTCAATGGCATCATAAGAAAATGGGATGCGCTCGGTTGGGTAACCATTCGAATTCAGGCCGAAATTGTCATTCATGCGAATGCCGTCAACGGTCAGCGAGTTGAAGCGGGAGTTCTTACCGCCACACTGGACTGCGTTGATATCACCACGGGATTCGTCAACATAGATGCGTGGGTCGAGGCGCAGGACATCCGTGATGTTGCGGTTGATGGCCGGGGCCCTCTGCAGCGTCTCCAGGCCGAAGGTCGCCGAAGGACCAGCAGCAGTCGGTGCGAGATCGGAGACGGAAGCCGTAACAACGATCGTTTCCTGACGCGCTTCACCATCATTGGTGAGCGTGAAGTCGACCTGGGTCGCATCGCCGAGGTTCAGGCCCACATCTTCGATGAACTGGCCCTGGAACTCTGACGAAGTCACCGTAACGACATAGCCGCTGGAAACAGGCAGGTTGCGGATGCTGTACAGACCGGTCTGGTTGGTCGTCGCAGTCCGTGTCAGCCCTGTGGAAGGATCGGTGATGGTAACCAGCGCACCGGATACGGCCTGGCCGTCATCATCGGTCACTGCGCCGCGGACGGCTGAAGTTGTAACCTGCGCCATAGCGACGCCGGCCATGCTCAGCGCAATGGCAGATACTGCTGCCCCACGCCCGAAAGTGGTCCAATTTGTCATGACTATTCCCCTAGTCGGTGATGCGCCGACAACCGCCCCTTGCGGGTCGCCGGTACTGCGGGTCGGATAACGACACCGGATGACAGATTAGTGACAAGATCTTGAAGGTTCAGCACATAAGGCTGCGATCACGGTGGATCGATATGTTGCGATGCAAAAAAGACACGGTTTGGAGGCGGACATGCGCAGATTACGTGCGGTTCAGGGTATATTCTGCCTCGGTGGGGCGGCATAAGTCTCAAGTTGAGAAGGAATAGCACCCCATGACCGTCGAGGAATCCGAATCGCCTGGCCGCTGGCAGACCATCACACTCACCGCGCTGGCAATGCTGCTTGTACTGAGGGTTGTATTCACAGGCATTTCGCCTCTGAACCTATATGCAGATGAAGCGCAGTACTGGCGATGGGGCGATACGCTGGAATGGGGCTATTATTCCAAGCCTCCCATGATTGCGTGGGTCATCCATGCTGTGACAGCTGTATTGGGTGATGCAGAATGGGCCGTACGGCTTCCCGCGGCCTTCCTGCACACGGCCGGTGCCACCTTCATCTATTTCCTTGCGCGAGACATGTATGGTGCACGTGTCGGCATGTTTGCCAGCCTTGGCTATGCACTGATGCCGGCTGTCATACTGTCTTCTGTCGTGATCTCCACAGATGGCGTACTCATCCCCTTCTGGTGCGCCGCCCTTTGGGCTCTGTGGCGCCTGCGCAGTGGGCAAGGCGCATGGGTCAGCGCGCTGGGTCTCGGCGTCGCGGTCGGACTCGGCTTCCTGTCGAAATACGCAATGCTATATTTCGCGATCGGCGTCGTGCTGGTCCTGTTGATTGACGTACAGAGTCGCCGTGCCCTGCTGAGTTGGAAAGGCCTCGCAGCCTTGGCCGTGGCAGCAGCGATCTTTGCGCCACATCTCGCCTGGAATGCCGCGAATGATTTCAAGACGGTGAGCCACACGGTCGACAATGCCAATCTTGGCGGCGACCTTATCAATCCTGAGAACGCCCTCACCTTCCTGGTCGATCAGCTTGGCGTGTTCGGGCCAATCAGTTTCCTGGCGCTCGTCTTCGGCATCTTTGTGATGCGTAGCGAGGATGACGGCATCATGGGCCGGGACCGCTGGCTGCTCTGCTTTATCCTGCCGGTCTTGCTGATCATCATGGCACAAGCGGTCCTGTCGCGCGCCAATGCCAATTGGGCTGCAACTGCCTATCCGGCCGCGAGCGTGCTGGTGGCCTCATGGCTCGCCCGCGCAAAGCCAAATCGCAAACTTTGGTACATCATTGCAGCGGTCAGCTTCGTCGCTTTTCTGCTCGCGCCGGATGTGTCATTCGCCACGCGCCTGTTGATTGGTGCCATAGTCGCAGCAGCCATTCTGGGTTACGGCCATTTTGTGCGCCATTCCCCGTCCGGCCTGCTCTGGACCAGTTTGTCTCTGCACGCTGCTCTGATGCTGGCCCTGCTGACCCTCGCGCTACTGCCCGCCTCCCTGTCGACCTCGCTTGGTTTCGACAACGCCCTCAAACGCACTCGTGGCTGGGATAGCGCCGCTGAGCAATTGTTTGCGCGCGCCGATGCACTTGGCGCAACCTCAGTGCTCGTGGATGAGCGAGAAGCCTGGCACGGCCTGGACTATTACGCACGCGAGCGCACCACGCCGATGATTTCATGGCGCCGCTATGCCGGACCGAAGAGTTTTTCAGAAGCCCAGCCACTTGAGGGCGGTTTGGCCGATCGCGTACTCATCGCGTCGCTACATCCCGGCATGCGCCCGAAACTGCGAAGCGATTTCCAGTCCTTTGACCATGTGGGCGTGATCTCAATTCCGCTTGGAACGCGTAGCAATGGATGCCCGATCTTGCGGGAATTCCAACTTTATCTGGGTACCGGATATGACCGTCAGGACCGGACACCCGAATGGGAGGAACGTTTTGATGGACAGACGGAATTCAAGCCTGAGCCCTGCCCATCACCAACCGATCAATGACCGACTGACTCGCCCCAAAGATCTTCGACCCGGCCATCCCGGCCACATGAAGCGCGATAGTAGCGATACTTGAGCGGGTTCTTCTTGTAATAATTCTGATGATAATCTTCGGCCGGCCAGAATGTTTCGGCCTGAATCACCCGCGTCACGATGGGGTCCTTCAGCACGCCTGACGTCTCGATCTCGGCAATCTCGGCTTCAGCCACCGCGCGCTCGTCATCAGTGTTGACGAAGATCGCGGTACGATAACTGTCGCCCTTGTCGCAGAACTGACCATAGGGATCTGTGGGATCCACGTGCCGGAAAAAATACTCGACCAATGTGTCATAGCTGACCAGATCCGGGTCGTAGGTAACCTTTACGGCCTCGTAATGGCCGGTGTTCTCCTTGGAGACCTGCTTGTAAGTCGGATTGGCGATTTCACCGCCCGTATAGCCGGACACGGTGTCGATCACGCCATCAACCTTGTCGAAATCAGACTCAACGCACCAGAAACACCCGCCCGCAAAAATGGCCGAAGACAGCCGCTTGGGGGCCGTTTCTGCCAGGGGTTGGTCCTGCGCGCCCGCATTCGAGAAGAACGCAAGCGCCATGGCGGCCAAGCCAGCGGCGATGGTGAAGGTGGGGGCGGATGGCATACGCATGGCAGTTCCCGATACTCTATACAGTCGCAGCAAACACACGCTGCGTTCTGTCCGTCATATGGCGGTCTCCCGTCCGCCGTGAAGGCCAGAAAGTCAGTCCTAACATAAATGTGTTGCCTGCGTGTTGCCAAACTGCGTCAGCAATGAGGCTGATTGGCATGGCAGGAAGTATGTCAGGACGGCCCCATCAGCACACGGACCCTGACCCGGCTGGACCGCCCGCTCTGATCGACGGCCGTAATCGTGTAAAATCCCGCCTGCGTCGGCTGCCAGACCGGCGCACCGGCATCATCGATCTGGCTGGGCTTTCCGTCGATATACCAAGAGACGCGCCCCTCCCCGCGTCCAGCCAATACAAAGGGCCGGGCCGACTTGCCATCAACACTGCCGGCCCACAATTCCGCGCTCGCGGGTGGAAACAGGATTACGGGCGGCGCTTCAGGCGAAAAGTCATGTAGCGCGCCGCGTGTTTCGATTTTGCGCTGCGTGGTCAGGCGTGTGCGAGCTTCGCCTTCATCTCGTAAATGATGGGCAGTTCGATCAGCAATCTCGAACAGGAAGGGCAATGCGGTCACCCGGCCGGTCTTGCCAGGCCGCGGCGCGCCATCGGCCCTGCCAACCCAGACGACAATGGCATGTTCGCCGGAAACTGCGGCTGCCCAGCTGTCGCGGAAGCCGTACGATGTGCCGGTCTTGAAAGCAACTTGCGGCGCGCCCGCAGTCAGGCGCCCTGGCATACGGCCTTCCGGCATGGGACCATTTTGCAGGATACGGACGATATCTGACGCACTCTCGGCGCTGACCAGCCGCCGTCCCATCCGTTCATAACTTGCAGCTTCTTGACTGGCGCGCCAGACCAGAGGCTTGGCCACACCCTCATCGCCCAGAGCAGCATAGAGGACAGCCAATTCGCGCGCTGTCAGGCCTGCACCGCCCAGCGCGAGGGCAAGGCCAGCGTCGTGATTTGCGCCGCCGCCAATGCGTGGTCGCGCGCCCGCCAGCGCCAACTGCGCCGCAAACCGCTCTGGCCCGACCCGATCCAGCATAAGCACCGCCGGCACATTGAGCGAATGCTGCAAAGCATCCGAAACCCGCACATCACCGCGAAACATCCGGTCGAAATTTTCCGGCTGATAGGACGCAAACCGTTTGGGCAGATCGGAAATGCGCGTATCCGGTGCGGCCTGCCCGTCATCGAACGCCATGGCGTAAATGAACGGTTTCAAGGTGGAGCCCGGCGAGCGGGCTTGCGCGGTCAGGTCGAGCCAGCCCCCTGCCCGGTCGCGCGAGGCAGATCCGATCAGGGCGCGCACACCACGTGTCGGAATGTGAACCACAATCGCCGAGACCTGAACGTCAGGGCCTTCCGCCTCAGCCTTGCGCAAGGCCATGGATTCGAGTTCAGCCTGAAGACCCGCATCCAGCGTGGCGCGCACGTCCTCGCGCGGCCCGCTCGCCAGCGCTTTCTCTGTGCCGTGCCAGGCACGCATCGGAAAATCACGCCGCCGCGTCGGGACCGGCGATGTGGCTACTTCCTCCACATCAGCCTCGCTGAAAACACCATACCAACCGAGCTTGGTTGCGACCCAATCGCGCGCCTTTTGCGCCTGGTGTGGCCGACGATCCGGGCGGCGCACTTCGGGCGATTGCGGCAGGGCGATCAGCAGTGCGATCTCGTCAGCGGACAAGCGGTCAGCCTCGTGCCCGAAATAACTCCAGCTTGCTGCCCGCACGCCTTCAAGGTTGCCGCCATAGGGCGTCAGCGTAAGGTAGAGTTCGAGGATCTCATCTTTCGACAAGCGACGTTCGATCTGCCAGGCGCGCGCGATCTCGATCAGCTTGGACCCGACATTGCGGTCCCGAGGTTCCAGCAGGCGCGCAGTCTGCATCGTGATCGTGGAGCCCCCAGATACGATCCGCCCGGCCCGCGCCGAGTCTGCCACAGCCCGGCCGAGCCCCGTCCAATCTGTCCCGCGATGGCTATAGAAACGTTTGTCTTCGACCCGAAGCAGCGCCTCGATGAACTCTGGATCGATCTTGTCGAGATCTCCGCGGAACCGCCACCGTCCGTCTTCGGTCGGAAAGGCCCTCAGGGGCTTGCCCTCCCGGTCGGTCACCAGCGCGGAGATTTCTCCCGCGCGGTCAATTGGCGGCGGCAGTACCCAGTCCATCAGGATAACCGCAGCAAACACTGCGGCTATCCCGATGACGATACGCCGAGGCGTCAGCATGGCTTACTGACCGCCTCCCATCGTTCCGGGCGCTGCGCTGATCGTGACGCGGCCAGGCTTGGACCGGGCGAACACTTCCGGACGATACATGTCCTCGGCCACCACACCCGGCATTGCGAAATCGCCCGGCGTTACCGCTCTGACGACATAGGCAAGCGTGACCGGCTGCGCATAGACATCGACGGCGGCCACAAACCGATCATCCTGTGCCTCGGCAGTCTGTGCATTCGCAATCTGGCCGAGATAGGCAAACGCGCCCGATCCGCCATATTCACGCCTGCCATCTGCAGGGCGCAGCACCGATTCAATCTCGAAGCCGGCGGGCAGCAGGTCCGCCACGATCACAGGGTTCAGGCGGCGCTCATGTGGCGACACCGTCAAGCGCACGATCAGCTGGTCCCCCTGGCTGACCCGGGACAGATTCACACGACCACCGGTCAGTGTAAAGAATGTCTTGTCGACGCCCATCTTGGATGTCGCAGCGGGCGGCGCCGTTTCTGGCGAACCGCTGACCATAACTGTCCGGAACATCGGCGCCTTGCCTTCCAGCGTGAACGTCACACCTTCCGTGGCCTGCGCTTCGGTCAGGGCATATTGCCGGTCATTATTATTACCACGGCCAAGCCCTTCGACGGTGAGCCGGAAGCCTTCAGCCCCCTTGTTCAGGGAGTCCACAGCCAGCAGCGCGAAAGCCTTTTCCTGCGTTGTCAATCCGGTCGGGTCTGGCGCATCCTCGCCCAGTTTGGCGGCAAGACGCTCTACCACATCCAGCATGTCCGCTTCGGATGCGAGGGCCAGGATGGCCGCCTCATCGCGCAGCGGGGTCTGGTAGTAATCGCCGGTATTCTCGTAACCGAGCGCGTCTTCCGCTGCCTTGAAGGCCGAGGCAGCCCGCGCCCGATCACCCAGCATGGCAAGGCCTGCGCCGATATGGGCGCGTGCCAACGGGCTATCGATGGAATCGAGCTCGCGGTCATGCAGGTAGCGCAGGCGAGAAATGTCGGCCTTGCCCGCCTTTGCGAGCACGTAAAGTGCATAGGCCGACGAGCGCTGCATCAGCTTCTCTGCAGTGTCGTTGGAATAGCGGCTCTCATAGACATCCGTGTCGTACCCATAAACGCGCCATGCATCGCCAGTCGAAACCTGCCGCAGAGCGCCATAGGCCCGCTCCAAGGATTCGTCCGGCACAGAGAAGCCAGCCTGTTTCGCGCGATAGACAAAGTCCGTCACATAGGCACCAAGCCAAGGGGATGCGTAGCCATCCCCTTCCCGCCACAGGCCGAACGCTCCGTCAGATCCCTGACGGTTGAGCAGCGTGTTCACCGCAGTCTGAATCCGCATCTTCGGATCATCGCGACGTTCTGGAGCCCCCATTGCAATCAGCTGTTCGGAGTAGAGCAATGGCAAGGCCCGGCTAGTGGTTTGCTCGGTGCATCCATAAGGGTAGCGGTCGAGCGAAGCATAGAGCGTCGCCGGATCCATTGGCAGCGTCGAATAGCCGACACTGATCGCAGCAGACCCCGGCACAAGGCCCTCCAGCAGATCAGCGTCAACAGAATAGCTTTCGCCCGGTTCCATCAATTGCCGACTGTTCTTTGTTACCGGCAGATAGGGCGAACGGGTCTGTATCTGGTAAGTCCGGTCCGTTTCGAAATCATTTGGCCCCGTCACCGCCAACCTGACCGTTGCGATACCTTCTGAATCCGCACCAATCCGAACTGGCACATCCGCGCGCGTACCCGTTGCAAGCGAACGCGTCAGCTTGCCATCCGCAACATCAATCGGGCCGTCCGCTGAAATCTCGGCTGTGAACGCTCCAGGCCCGACTTCGACATTGTCGATACTGGCAGTAATTTGAGCTTCATCGCCAGGCGCCATGAAGCGCGGCATGATCAGATCCGACGGTGCTTTCTCGCGCACGATCATGCTGGACTCCGCTGACCCCAGACCAGATCGCGACCAGGCCACGGCCATCAAGCGCAGCTCACCATTGAATTCCGGCAGTTCAAGGCGAACTTTTGCCTTACCCGACCGGCCGACATCAACCAAGCCAGAGAAGAGCGCGACCGATTTCACCGGGACGACCGACAGCCCTTCACCGCCAAGTTGGTCTCCCCCTGAGCGGACTTCGGCTGGCAATCCCATATTCGGGTCAAGCAACCGACCGTAATCGTCGTACATTTCAACACCGAGCGCCTTCTTGCCATAATAGTAGCTGACAGGGTCAGGGCTCTCGAATTTGGTGAGGCGCAAGATGCCTTCATCGACAGCGGCCAGTGTCAGGAAGACCGGCTCACGTGGGCCGCCATCAAACTCGACCTCAATCACCTGCTCCCCAACAGGTCGGGCAATATCGGGCGCATTGAGCGTCAACTCGAACGTCCGCGAACCCATATCGACGGGCACATGTGTCACACCAACCGCACGGCGCGGCTTTGCCCGCAGAATCGGATCGCGCTCTGTATAGACCGACACCATCACATAGGCGCCCTCTCCCCATTCATCGGTTACCGGCAGGGTCACATTGGTGCCCTGTGCACTAACGGACAAATTCTGGACCGACAGAATGCGATCGGTAGCCACAACGATCTGCGCCTGGCCCTCATAAGGCGGCACAATGGTGATATCGGCGCTCTGACCTGCAGAGGGGGCTTTCTCAGGTCCTATGATGCGGACACGGTCTGGCGCTTCGGCACCATCCTCTGAGACACCTCCGCCCCAGCCGACATAGAAATCGTCACTGGACGCGGCGGACGCATTCGCATCGCTGCCTTCGACAACCAGTTCATGGCTGCCCCAATCCAGACCGGAAACGCGGATCTCGGTGCTGCCGCCTTCCGGCGTCGTCACAATGCCTTCATTGACCTTGGTCACCGTGCGAGACCGGCGCCAACGCCATTGATCACCGTCCCGGTACCAGTCGTAATGATAGTCGATGGCAAGCAGTTTCCAGTTGAGCCGCTGCGCGATCGCCTGGCCCTTCTCGTTCATGGCCACGACTTCGTAGGCCACATCCTGGCCTTCTTCGACCGAATATTCGAAACCGGGTTTCAGACCGACATAAAGGCGTTCCGGACGATACGGGATGCGCACGCTTTCTGTGACCGCGCGTCCGCCGGGTTCAAGTACGCTAACCACAGCATTGATGCGCAGTGGCCGCCCAGCATTACTGCCGGCATTTCCCGGCGCGAGCGTGACCGTCGCGATCCCGGCTCCGTCCGTAGTCGTATCATCCATTTCAAGGATGCGTTCACGAAAACTCTCATCATGCCTGCCGAACTTGAATCCCTTGTATTGCGGGAATGGGGTCGGCGCCGCTTCAATGCGGGCTTCGGATTTCACCGTCAGACCCGCGCCTGGTGCGCCATAAAGGAAACGCGAGGCAACTTCGACACTGCGGCTCTCACCCAACAAGACGGGCGCGTCCTTGTCAGTGTCGAGGTCAACGGCAATGCGCTGTGGCACGAAATCCTCGACTGCGAAGTTGACTGATCCGGATGCGCCCGACACACCGTCCACTTCCACCGTCGCACGCCACTGGCCACGAGATGCACCCTTGGTAAGTTCATAGCCCTCAACAACTGCAGACGCTTCAGGATCATCGAACCGTATCTTCCCGGCCACCAGCCCATTCGGGCGGTAGATGACGATATTGCCGGCACGGTCTTCAATAGCCTTGCCGGTATGATCACGCAGCAGCGCGGTCAATTGTACCGTTTCGCCAGGGCGGTAGATGCCACGCTCTGTATACATGAAGGCATCGATGTCCCCGGAGACCCGGCGGCCACCTACAGCATATTCTGAGAGGTCCACCGGCGCGCGGGTCAGGTCCAGCACAGCGAGTTCGCCCTTGGCGCTGTAGGCCATGATCAATTTGGGCTCCATATTGCCCTGGCCATTCGTGATTGGCGCATCAAAGGCCACCCGGCCAACTTCATTTGTGCGGCCTTCGGCAAGAATGTCATTGTTGCGCGCGACCAGCTGCACGGTTGTATCGGGCACTGGGCGACCGTCCTGCAGTGAGCGCAGCGTGACATCGAGTCCATTGCCACCTTCATAGGCGGTGATGGCCAGATCGGTCATCATGATCCACCGGCTGGAAGAGGCTGGCGGCTGCTCGGCGCTATCCAGGTCTGCGGCGTCCTTGACCGAAACATAATACGCGCCCGGCTCCAGCGGGCCGACGACGTCCTGCAAGGGGAAGACCGACACTACGGGCGCATTCTGCTCGCTGGCCACGTCCATCCGTCCCGTGAAGAGAATTTCCTGAACATCCTCAGGATTGTCTTCACCCCATGTATAGGCATAGCGGCCCTGGGCATTGGTTTGGCCTTCAGTAATGGACTTGAAGGCCAGCGCGCGATCATTGACGCGCGACACGGTTACTTCAACTTCGTCGACATTCACCGTTTCAATCGGAAGGCCATCTGCATCTTCGCGCGGCAGGATCACGCCTGCTCCCTTGAAGCCGACATAAGGTGGCCGGTCGGCGAAATCGATCGGAACAACTTCCTCATTCTTCAATGTGCGGCCATCAGCCGAAGGCAGGCCGGAAAGCAGTGTTGCAGACCGTTCCGACCCAAAAGTCAGACCGCCAACACACAGCTCGCGTCCCTCAACACTGAGCGCAGGTCGGAAAGCGGGACGGAATTCGAGATACGGCGAGTAATCCGCTTCCGGATCAAGCGGCGCAGAAAAGACGAAACACGCCAGCGGCTGTTCGGTGGCGGTATCGATACGGTAGCGGAAATAGGAGAAATCCTGCTCAACCTCGTCAATCGCAGCCTGACGACGGCGTTCGCGCTGGCGAGCAGCCACATTGTCAGCGGCGGAGCGCGTGACAATCGTGCCTTCATCACTGGCAGTATCAGATTGTCGGTCTTCCTTGTTGCCTCCACACGCCGCGAGCACGGCGATCATCATGGCTGTGACCAGTGTCCGACCAATTCCCCGCGTGCCCGATATGAAGTGCGACATGGAAACCCTCTCCTTTGAGCTTTCTTACAACTCTTACACATCTTCGCCACGGCGCGAACAGGGCGTGAATGGGTCAAATCAAAGAAATTCTTGCAAATTTCAGCCGCATTCAGCTGAGGTGGCCTGCTTTGCGGGTTGCCAGCCACCCCACAGCGCGGAATGGGTTTCTCATGTGGATCTGGCGAGCAGTCGGAGTTGTGGCATTCGCGCTCGGCGCGATAGGCCTTGCCTTACCGGTGTGGCCCACGACCATTTTCTGGATTGTCGCCGCTTTGGCCTTTGCCAAATCCAATCCCAGCTGGGCGGATTGGATCTATCGTCAGCCGGGCGTCGGCCCGGCAATCAAGACCTTCCTCGAAACGGGCGCCATGGCGCGTGAAGCGAAAATCGCCGCTGTTTGCGGTATGGGCCTGGCCGCATTGATTGTCACCGCGTTTGCTTATCATAAGCCGTGGGTACTGGGCTCAGGCCTCGGCCTCATCGCCGTCGGTGCTGTCTATGTGATCACGCGCAAACCCCTGCGCGACGAATAGATCCCTCTCCTGCTGCTCTCAGACCCGGACAGGAATCGAGTGATTGATCTCTCACTTGCCACAATTTCGCCCTCTTTTGCGAGCAAATGATCACATACTAACCTCACAAGAGTGTTCGACAGCAAGAAGGAGATGACCCCATGCCGGTCACGATTGTCGCGACTGCCCTTAAAACCGCCGCGTCCGTTTTCGGAGGCTTGTTTCTGGCCGATTTCATTTCAGGCCTCATCCACTGGTTTGAAGACCGGTACGGAAATCCGAAATGGCCTGTGCTGGGCCATACGATCCGCGCCAATCAGGAACACCATTTCAAACCGCGTGCATTTCTGGCTGGCTCATTCCTGTCGCGCAACAAGGAAGTCTTCGTGCTTGGCGCCTTGTTCCTCGCCGGCTTCTGGGCCACGGGCACGCTGAACCTGTTCACCGGTTCGGCTGTCCTGTTCGGCGTCTTCGCCAATGAGTTCCATCGCGCTGCCCATCGCAGCCCGAAGGAGAATGGCCGTTTGATCAACGCCCTGCAGAAAACCGGCTTCGCCCAGTCCTTCCAGCATCACGCCGCCCATCACCGCATGGGCAAGGACACCCATTATTGCGTCATTACCAACTACACCAATCCGGTCCTGGAACGCGCCCGGTTCTTCCCGGCCCTGGAACGCCTTGTCAAAATCGCTACCGGCCGGTCCCCACGTCTCGATGAAAGCGTCAATGAACGCTATCGCAAGGCGGCCTGATCCTGAGATATGCACCTCATCCTTCCCCGCCTTCCCTGAGGGCGGGGATTTCTTTTGTCGACGCGGCGTCTAGTCTGCTGGGCATAACCAAAAGGGAGAAACGCACATGGATCTGGGCCTAAAGGGAAAAACCATCTTCGTTGCAGGCGCCAGCCGGGGCATTGGCCTTGGCATCGTAGAGGCCTGCCTCGCAGAAGGCGCGAAAGTCGCCCTCGCCGCTCGTGGGGAAGAGAAGCTGGAACAGGAACGTGCGCGGCTCGCCGCCCAGTATGGCGAGGAAAATGTCTGGGCCCGCGCCGGAGACTTGCGCGATTCCCGCACGGTCGAGACGATGATAGACACGATCGAGAACGAACTCGGCGAGCTTTGGGGCGCGGTCGCCAATGTCGGCCTGCACCCTTGTCCGCCCGGATTTGAAGTCGACGACGCCACCTGGGATGCCGGCATTTCGCAAAACCTCGATTCCGCCTTCTTCCTAGCCCGGTCGGCCTTGCGACGCATGGACCCGCGTGGCGAAGGCGCCATCCTGATGATCTCTTCGATTGCAGGCCTCACCGGCCTCGGCACGCCGCTGACCTATGGCACGTCAAAAGCCGCGATTAACCATCTGACCAAGGAACTCGCCCGGGTATCCGGCCGCAACAATGTGCGCATCAACGCCATCGCTCCTGGAAACATCATCTTCCCGGATGGAGAATGGGAAGAACGCATCAATGGTGAGCGTGGAGACGCCTGGACCCGCTGGATCAAGCGCGAAGTCCCGCTCCAGCGCTTCGGCAAGCCTGAAGAGATCGGCTCAGCGGCAGCCTTCCTGCTCAGCCCGGTGGCCAGCTTCATCACCGGTGCCATCGTGCCTGTGGACGGTGGGCAGACCCGATAGGGATCAGCCGCCGATCAGCGTGGTCCGCCGCGCCGGGGCTTCCATTTCTGCCCGGCCGGCGGCCTCCAGGCCCATCTGACCCATCAGCGCATCATCCTCGTCGATTTCCGGATTGTCGGTTGTCAGAAGGCGGTCGCCGACAAAAATCGAGTTCGCACCCGCCAGCAGGCAGAGTGCCTGCCCCTCTTCCGTCATGCCTTCGCGGCCCGCGGACAGACGTACCCAGCTTTGTGGAAACACGACCCGGCAGACGGCAATGGCCCGCGCCATCTCGATGACCGAAATGGCCGGACTGTAGCCGAGCGGCGTGCCTTCAATCGGCACCAGCATGTTCACCGGAACGCTTTCCGGGTGCGGCGTCAGTTTGGATAATTCATGGATCAGGCCAATCCGGTCCTCTCGGCTTTCACCCATTCCCAGAATGCCACCACAACAGAGCTTCAGGCCAGCCGTTCGCGCACGCCCCAGCGTTTCAAGCCGATCATCATAGGTGCGAGTGGAGACGACCTTGCCGTAATATTCCGGTGAAGTGTCCAGGTTGTGATTGTAGTAATCGAGCCCGGCCGATTTCAGCGCTTCGGCTTGGCCGTCATCCAGCATGCCCAGCGTGACGCAGGTTTCCAGCCCTTCGGCCTTCACGGCTTCGATCATGGCGGCAACTTTGGGGACATCGCGATCCTTCAGGCTGCGCCAGGCCGCTCCCATGCAGAACCGGTCCGCGCCATTTTCCTTGGCTCTGCGCGCGGCGGTGACCACCTCATCGAGCGGCATCAGTTTCGAGGCATCGAGCCCGGTATCGAAATGGGCTGACTGGCTGCAATAGCCGCAATCCTCAGCACAGCCGCCCGTCTTGATCGATAGCAGTTGAGACTTCTGAACTTTCCCATCCGGCCAGTTGGCCTGCTTCACCGTCAATGCGTGCGCCATCAGCGTGTCCAACGGCAAGGCGTAGAGTTTCGCGATATCATCTCGGGTCCAGTCATGGCGAGGGGAGAGGTCTGTCATGCGCGGAATCCTTTTAAGCGACACTAGAGTTCGGCGGAGTACGTATCCGGGGGGACCAACGGGATCAACCACTGCTGAAATTAACTTTGCGGCAGGCGGCGGATTGACGTAAATCGGCTCGAGCTTGAAAGCCCCCTGTCATGGATACTCGGCCCGCCCCCAAGAAAGTCCTGGATGCCAATGCCCGTCGCGGCGCCATCATTGGAGGTATCGCGCTGGCTGTAATCATCTTGCTGTTCGCAATCGGCAAGACGACCAATCTGCTGGACATCGCCACCTTGCAGGCCCTCATGCAGGATATCGCCTCCAGCCCGTGGGCCCTGCCAGCTTTGATCCTGCTATTTGTGGTCGGCGCCTTTCTCGGCATTCCCCAATTTGCATTGCTGGCCATCGCGATTGCCATGTTTGGCCCCTGGCTCGGCGCGATGTTTGGTTGGATCGCCAACATGGTGGCAGGCGCCGCCACCTTCTATGCCGGGCGCCTTGCAGGCGAAAAAGCGTTTCGCCGGTATGCGGGTGAAACCGCCAACAAGCTATCCACGTTCGTTGGTCGCAATGCCATGATGACGAGCGCGATCGTACGCAATGTGCCTGCGGGCCCTGCCCTGCTGGTCAATATGGCTTTCGGCGTGAGTCATGCGAAATTTCTCCATTACTGGGCCGGCATGGGGGTGGGGATCATTCCCAAGATCGCCCTGATCGCCTTCGCCGGTCAAAGCCTGCTTGCTGCCTTCACGGGGAATCCACTCGTTGCTATTGCAGCGGCCGCTGCCGCCGTCGGCGTTTATATTGCCATCGCCGCCTATGCCCGTGCCCGAATGCGCAAAACCGGGCAATCTGTTGCCCTGATCCCGCAAAACGAGGTTGACACCGCCGCCCCATAGGCCGATGTAACACCCCATGTGGAATAAAATGCCTCTTCAGCTACTGCTTACCGGCCCCTGGCCGGTGATGTCTGCCTAGGTCAGCCAGGGCAGCCGCGCGGTCAGGGGTGATCACCAGCCTTATTTCCCATTCCCAGACCCGGTAGCTCCAAAATGTCCACGTCATCCAATCCTCATATCCGTATCTTCGACACGACCCTGCGCGACGGTGAGCAATCACCCGGCGCGTCCATGACCCATAATGAAAAGCTCGAACTCGCCGAGTTGATGGAAACCATGGGTGTCGATGTGATCGAAGCCGGTTTTCCTGCCGCCTCCGAAGGCGACTTCGCCGCCGTCAGCGCCATTGCCGAACAGTCGAAGTCAGCCATCATCTGCGGCCTCGCCCGTTCGACGCCGAACGATATCGAGCGCTGCGCCGAAGCCGTGAAGAAATCGGCCCGCCCACGCATTCACACCTTCATCTCGACCAGCCCGGTCCATATGAAGCACAAGCTGAAAATGGGGCCGAATGCCGTGCTCGAAGCGGTAGGCCGCTCGGTCGCCCAGGCCCGCAACCATACTGACGATGTTGAATGGAGCGCCGAAGACGCCACGCGCACCGATTTCGACTTCCTGTGCAAATGTATCGACGTGGCCATTGCCAGCGGTGCAACCACAATCAACCTGCCTGACACGGTCGGATACTCACATCCGGATGAGTATGGCGCCCTGTTCCGCCGTGTGATCGAGACAATCCCGAACTCTGACAAGGTTATCTGGTCGGCCCACTGCCACAATGACCTTGGCTTGGCTGTCGCGAACTCTATCAATGCCGTCGCCAATGGCGCGCGTCAGGTGGAATGCGCCATCAACGGTCTCGGCGAACGTGCCGGCAATGCCGCGCTGGAAGAGATTGTCATGGCCATGAAAGTGCGCAGCGATACGCTGCCCTTCGAGACCGACATCAAACCCGCCTATCTCTCCCGTGCCTCTGCCATGGTCAGCCGCATCACCGGCTTCCCGGTCCAGTACAACAAGGCGATCGTGGGCAAGAACGCCTTCGCGCATGAAAGCGGCATCCATCAGGATGGCATGCTGAAGAATGCCGAGACCTATGAAATCATGCGGCCCGAAGATGTCGGCGTTGCCAAGACATCACTGGTCATGGGCAAGCATTCCGGTCGTCACGCCTTCCGCGACAAGCTGGAAGCGCTCGGATACACGATGGAAGGCGATCCCTTGAATGATGCGTTCAAGCGCTTCAAGGCCCTTGCCGACCGCAAGAAGCACGTCTTCGATGATGACATTATCGCACTGGTCGATGACCAGTTGGCTGCAGAAGGCGAACGGATCGCGTTCAAGCGGTTGCGTGTGGTTGCAGGAACAGACGCCCCTCAAACGGCCGAGATTGATCTCGTTGTGGACGGCGAAGAGAAATTCGCCATCGCCCGCGGTAATGGCCCAGTGGATGCGGTGTTCAACGCCATTCGCGAGATCGTGCCGCATGAAGGCAAGCTGGAGCTTTATCAGGTCCACGCCGTCACTGGCGGCACCGATGCCCAGGCGACCGTGTCTGTTCGTCTCAACAGCGACGGCATCATGTCGACCGGTCGTTCCTCGGATCCGGACACGCTTGTCGCGAGTGCAAAAGCCTACCTCCACGCCGTGAACAAGTTGGAAGCGCGCAAAGCGAAGCGGTCGCAGGCCGCCTAGCAAGCCCCGTCTTCTCTCAAAGAGTATTGCTGCATGGATCTCTGGATTCCCATGACGCTGGCGGCTGCATTCTGCCAGAATGGTCGCTCAGCGCTTCAGAAACAGCTGAAGCAGACGCTGAGCACATGGGGCGCGACGGCCTCACGTTTCGTCTATGCAGCGCCGCTGGCAGTCGGCCTGCTGGCGGTGTTGACCATCGGGCGGGGCACGCCCCTGCCCGCGCCGCCCGCTGCCTTCTTTGCTTATACGATTATAGGCGGAATCAGTCAGGTGCTCGCGACCGGACTACTGATCCATCTGTTCTCCAAGGCCAATTTCGCGGCTGCCACGGCCTTTACCAAGACCGAACCTGTTCAGGCTGCGCTCGTCGGCATTATCCTGCTCGGCGATACGCTCACCTTGCCCGCCCTTCTGGCGATCATTGCCAGCATTTTGGGGATCATCCTGATCTCGCTTTCCAGAGCTGACGGGCACAAATGGACGCCGGACGGTTCGCTCTGGATCGGGCTGTTGTCGGGAGCCTGTTTCGCCGTATCGTCCGTGTCGCTTCGCGGCGCATCCTTGTCGCTTGGCGAGGTCGGCCTGCTGCTCAGCACCACAACCACGCTCGCCTTCGTCACGATAATCCAGTCGGTCATGTTGCTCGGCTGGCTCGGACTGCGCGAGCCCGGCCAGGTCGCCAAGCTGTTCGGGGCATGGCGACAAGCCGGATGGGTTGGCCTGATCGGCTTCCTCGGATCAATGGCATGGGTCATGGCGTTCACGCTCAAGGACGCTGCCAGCGTAAAGGCTGTCGGTCAGGTCGAAATCCTGTTTACCCTGATTGCATCACATGTGGTCTTTCGCGAGCGCATCACGGCGCGCGAACTGGCAGGTATCCTGCTCGTGGCTTCGGGTGTGATTGGGATTGTATTGCTTGGCGGCTGATCAGAGTGCCGCATCAAGCAGCAGATAAGCGGCAAGCCGGGCGCTGGCATTGCGGCCAGTCTTCTGCGTTTGCTCCAGCGCGTGCAACGCGTCGTCAGCTTCCATATCGAGGAAGTCCCGCGCCAGATCCATCAGGTCGCGGTCATTGCGCAGGCGTTGTGTGACGCGCTCCACCTGGCGACCCGCCTGGGACAGGATTGCAGACTTGCGCTCCTTGTCGCCGCGCCGGGCGGCTTCGGCAATCTTGCGTTTGGCTTTCGGGCGGATTGCCTCGGGCAGGACGATACCGGACGTCTGCAGCCGGTCGATCAGTTCGTCGGCGACATCTTCACGGTCGCGCAGGGGTTTGTCCTCGCGGCTCATATCCGAAATGATGTCGCGCCAGCCCATTTCCGCACCCGATGACGGCGAGGACGACCGCACAGGTACGAGCGGCATCGGCTCGTCTACTGGCTCGGGCTCCAGAATATCAGATTCGTCAGGAACCAAGTCTGTTGCGCGCCGGCGCGGCGTTTCATCGAATGGGCTTTCAGTAACGGCGGGTGTGTCATCATGGCGGCGGCGGAGGGGCTGCGTCACCGGTTCAGGTGCCTTCTCTTCGAGGGCGCGGCTCAGATCCCAGGTGTCGTCCTGCGCCGATGTGTCCGGCTTGTTGTCCGGCTTGTCCGTCAGCGCAGCGCTGGCCAAGGCGTCGGCCGCCGCATCGAACAGTTCGTCATCCATGCTGGCACGTGGCGCAGGCTTGGGTTTTGGCGCGACGGGGGTCTCAGGCATTTCTGGCGTGTGGCCGTTGCGGTCCTCAAGATGGAAACCATTCGTATGCCCATTGCCATTGCGGACAGGCATTGGCTCGAACGCTTCGTCATCATGTAGACCGTCATCGTCGTGGAGCTCGTCGGACTGGTGTGCGGAAGCGGGAATGATGCTGGGTTTCGGCTCCGGCTCAGGCGCGCGCTCAGGCACGACCGGTTTCGCAAGATCATCCCTTGCCAACGCCAGAGACGCAGCTTCACGTGTCTTGCGGTCCATTCGGACCGTGTCGGCCTTGGCGGCATACTCCGCCGAGCGGATAGCTGCGGCAGCTTCCTCGCCGGCTTCGCGCAGCCGGGCCAATGCGCGCGCCGCGTTTTCGGCGGCCTCGCGCGTAGAAGTATTGATTTCGTTGTTCGCCCGGCGAGCACCATCCAGGGCTGAAGATACGGCGTCTTTCAAGGCGTCGCCGGTTGTCATTGCGGCAGCTGCAGCGATCTCCCCTGCCCGCACAGCAGCGTCTACCGTGCGGCGGGACTGGTCGAGCTTTTCCTCGACGCGTGTGACCGCAAAGGTAAGCGTTTCGGTGCGCGTGGCAGCATCACCTGCGAGCGCATCCAGCTCGATCAGCTTCTCAGACAATGTGCGACCCGCCACCTGCATGGCTTCCAGACGGCGCGCCAGCGCTTCATCGGCGCGGGAAACCTCTTCGCTGGCTTCCCGCGTGGCACTCACCATCATCTGGGCCTGTCGCGGGATGGCTTCGTTCAGAGATTGCATATGCGTGCGCAGGTCTCGGGCGAGTCCTTCCAGAGCCTGTCTTTCCTGGCCAAGCCGTTCGGTCAGGTCGCGGGCATTGTCCGCGCTGGCATAAGCCACCGATTCCAACCGCAGGCGCTCGTCTCCGATCTCTCCCGCCATGGCCTTCATCGCTGACAGCGCATGCGCCATGGCGCGATCCACTTCAGCTGCGGCCTGTTTCATCTGTTCGGCAAAAGTGATGCCCTCGGTGCCAGCTTCACGCGCCGGAGCCATCAGGCGAACGGCGGCTTCCATCACCAGCGCATTCGAAGCAGAAGAGCGACGATTGGTGCGCCCCATATAGCCCGCCATGATCATCAGCAGCGCCGGGACGACCAATGCCATGGCTCCGCCGACCAAGACCAATGGTTGTAACTCCTTCAGGCCATCAACACCCCAAAGGCCAACTGCCATCGCAGCCGCGCCGAATATCCAGAAAATTGCAACGACAAAACCGGTCACAACCATCCAGCTGCCACCACTGCGGGCGAGCTCGAAGTTTTCAGACGCCTCTTGCCTGACAAGCAGATCGCGGCCAGACGGGCGAGCGGCAGACGGCTCGGTCATAGCCGGAGTATACCGCGACAATTCGACCGGCGCGAGACCAGAATGTGTGCATTTCTAGGTTTGGAAGGCCGAATGCGTTAACGGGCCAGCAGGGCCGTAACCACAGAGTCCTGACGGGCTGCTTCGGAATTGTCATCCTGCTCCGGCGCAAATTCCAGTCCCAGCCACGCCAAAGCAGCTGCCAAAACCAGATTACGAACCAACACGACGAAATCCAACATCGCAATTCCCCAGAGCCAAATACGAATTGTGCCACGTCAAAACTCGGCACAGATGAATAATAATTCAAGTTTGCCTTTTCGACAATCGATAAATTCAGCCCGATCAAAGATTCTCTGAAAAGCTAAAATCATTAACGATTGGGCAGCAGCCTCGTGTCACGGTCAAATTCTGTGGGAGACGCCTGACATGACCGAGACCTTTGCCTTACTCGATCGCGAGCACCTCAAAGCAATGACCGGAGGCGACAATGATCTCGCCGTGGAAGTCATCGAAATCTTCCGGCATCAGGCCGAAATCTGGTCACGTATGCTGGATCCGCACGCCGAGGCGAGCCAATGGGCCGACGCCGCCCACACGCTCAAGGGCGCCAGCCTTGGTATTGGTGCCATCCTGTTGGCGTCGAAATGTGAAAAAGCCGAAAAAGCCGGCCGGTCAGAGACCCCGCCCAGCGTCACGGCCGCTGCAGTCATGATCAGCGATATCAAGGATGCGCTGGGGGACACGCTCGAAGAGGTCGCCCAGGTGCTTTACGAGTTTACGTCGTCGCCGCCACGCCGCGCGTCATAGCTGCCGAACTCATACGCAATGCAACGGTCAATCAAGGTCCGCCAGACCGGCTCGGCAATGGCCGGCGACAAGCCCGCGCCTTCGCAAGCAGCCTTAACCTTTGTCACGACATCTTCGATCCGCGCGCTGTCATGCACTTTCGACCGGTCCGGCTTGATACGCGCCGCAGCATCCATGAAGGATTGGCGCTCTGCCAGGATTTCGACGAGCAGACGATCAATCCGGTCGATCTCATAACGAACATCGGACATGGTTTCAGCCGTCTCGGATGAGTGACGTCGCTGATCGGAAGTGTAGGTGGTCATGCGGAATATGCCCTGTTGCCGAGAGGTTTGCGCATATATGACCCCAATCGCCACCGCAACAAAGCAGCTGCGACGAAGCGCCTCCAGACCACATGGACATGAAAAAGGGCCGCCCTTTCGCGCGGCCCCTGTTTTATGGGTTGAGCGCTGTCTAGCGTGTGCTGCGCCAGGATTCGAGGATCCGGGCGGCCCATTCGCGGCCACCCCAGCCAAAGGCGATGGCAAAGGCTGCGGCACCGCCGATGACAATCCATTTGGCCACTTCCAGAATGAACACGCCACCCGTAGGGTCGAGGCCCATGCGGGAGATGCCGAGGATCACGGCAAGCACGATGATGATCCATTTCATAACGCGTGCAGTGACATCCGTTGCCCCTGCCCCAGTGGAATCCATGGCCGAGCTCACAAGCTTGGCAATGAACACGCCTGCGAAGATGATCAGCGCGCCAAAGATGATCTGGACGCCCATATCGAGTACAACATTCATCGCATAGGTCAGCGACTCAATTCCCAGCGCGTTCAGCGCAGCCACCAGACCAAGCAGCACAATCAGGAACATCGCAACCCGGGCAATTACCGTGCTGGCAGTCAGCCCGCCATCTGCGCCCTTGAGCAGGCCAAGTTCGGAAACAGCCGAATCCACGCCTGTACCTGGCAGCGTCTTCAGCACCAGATTGGCAACAAATCGGCCGATCAGCACGAAGATTGCGAGGATCACGCCAGCGGCCAGTACATTCGGGATAATGCCGATAATGTCGGTCAGCAGCTCATTTGCCGGGGCGGAGATCGCCTCGATGGCCAGCACATCAAACGCCATGATAGCGCCGATGATCACCAGAACGGCGAATGCCACGGATGCCACAATGCCGGAGATGTTTACGCGTCCGGTCGCCAAGCCGAAGCGTTCCGGCATGCCGTCACCGAATACAAGTACGGCTTTCAGCGTCTCACGCACGACATTGGCAATAATGATGAAAATGCCGAAGATCAGTGCCGCACCGATGACATTTGGCAGATAGGACAGGATCGGATCGATCACGCCATGTAGCGCGCTCGAAATCTGCGTTGCGCCTGCGATCGCGAGCGCTTGCATCAAACCTATCAGGATCGTGACCCAGAATGCCGCTTGCGCAAGGCTGGTGCCAAGCGATTTGCTGTCACTGGTGGCCGTTGATGCGTTGGCTTTCTTGGCCAGACCTGTCCGGTCGATGGCTGCCGCAATCAGCCAGCGCACGATGAAAGCGCCGATGATGAAGGCAATCATGACCAAGGCGGCCTTGATCAGCTGTGGACCATAGGCCTGCGCCTGATCGACCGTATTTCGCCAGAATTCGTCCATTGAAGTTAGTCCCCTTTAGTTGTGTTGCGCCAGTTGAGGCTCAATCAGATACGCATTGGGGGAGCCCCTGGTTGCGCGTGCCAACAAATTTCGCTTGGAAAATGCCAGCCCAGCACATGCCCACCGCCTCCGTTTGTGTGCGCTCACCCACACTAGGGATTGAAGTCGATTTCGACCACGGAGCGCACCAAAGCGTACCGCTTTTGCTACCTCGGATCAAATGAACGTGAAATAACAAGGCATTGGGGAACCATTCAATCAGCCCCCCTTATGTACATAACCTGTGTTGTGACGCGTAATAAATACAACACATCGCGGAGGGTGGGGAGACGCCCCCTGGCAGGCCGCGATAAGGGGACGACGCGAATGGGCAGGTGCAGAAACGCACCTGCCCTTTTTCGTGAACCCGCACGTCAATTTCGCAAAAAACCCCGCAAAGGCATTCTCGACCGTTTTTCCGGTTGCGGTCACATGGGTCAAACGTTAATGTTATAAAATAACATGTATGGAGAGCTTCCCATGTCGCAAGACAAGTTCGCTTTGTCTGAAGCCTTCGGCCCGGATCATGCCGCAGCATATGACAATCAGTTTGAAGAATTGCAGGCCATCAAGGGGCTGCTGCATCTGATACTGGAAACCGGTTTGGGAAAACTGCCGGACAATGCACGCATTCTTGTCGCCGGGGCCGGGACCGGCGCTGAAGTCCGCTACCTCGCCACACGATTTCCCAAATGGCAGTTTGCGCTCATTGATCCTTCCAGCGCCATGTTGGATGTCGCTCGCCGACATGCGGAGGCTGAAGGCTTCGCGGCGCGCTGCACGTTTCACAATGCTTATGTCTCGGAGGTCGAAGCATTCGACTTTGAGGGCGCAACCAGTCTGCTCGTCTCGCACTTCCTGACCCAGGCAGACTCGCGGACCGCTTACTTCCGTTCCATCGCGGATCGCTTGCGCCCCGGTGCACCGCTCTTCAATGCCGACTTGTGCGCCAACATGAACACGCCCGACTTCCCGATGGTGATGGAGCTTTGGCTGAACCTCTTGTCCCGTACGGGCATGACCCCGGAGGGTCGGGCTCACTACCAGCAGATGTTCGGCTCACAGTTTGCCTGCCACGGACCGGCAAAGGTTGAACACATGATGGACAGTGCCGGATTTGCCCTGCCCGCACAGTGCATGCAGGCAGGACTTATCCGAGGCTGGCTGACCGCGAAGGCCTAGACTTCGAGCAGCATCCGCTCTGGGTCTTCCAGAGCTTCCTTGACGCGGACGAGGAAGGTCACGGCCTCCTTGCCATCCACGATCCGGTGGTCATAGGACAGCGCCAGATACATCATGGGGCGAATCTTGACTTCGCCATTGATGGCCACAGGGCGCTGTTCGATCCGGTGCATGCCAAGCACGCCGGACTGTGGGGGGTTCAGGATCGGGGTCGACATCAGCGAGCCATAGATCCCGCCATTGGAGATGGTGAACGTACCGCCCTGCATGTCGCCAATCGTCAGCGAGCCATCGCGGGCGCGTTTGCCAAGGTCTGCGATAGACTTCTCAATGCCAGCCAGAGACAGGTCATCGGAGTCGCGCACAACTGGCACAACAAGGCCCTTGTCGGTGCCGACCGCGACGCCGATGTCATAATAGTTCTTGTAGATAATGTCCGTGCCATCGATCTCGGCGTTCACCGCAGGCACTTCCTTCAGTGCGTTGACGCACGCTTTCACGAAGAAGCTCATGAAGCCCAGCTTGATGCCGTGTTTGGCAACGAAAGCTTCCTGATGCTTTTTGCGGAGGTCCATGATCGCGCCCATATCGACATCATTGAATGTCGTCAGCATGGCCGCATTGTCCTGAGCCTCTTTCAGGCGGCGAGCGATCGTCTGGCGCAGGCGCGTCATCCGGACGCGCTCTTCCCGCGGACCAATGTCGCGCGGTGCCTTCGCTTCTGCCGGAGCCGCAGCAGCCTTCGGCGTGCTGTTCACATAATTCATCGCGTCAGCCTTTGTCGCGCGGCCATCACGGCCTGAGCCTGGAATATCAGCGGGGTTCACGCCGGCTTCTGATGAAATGCGGCGAACGGATGGAGAGACAGGGCGCTCGCCCGTTGCGGCAGGAGCCGATGTGGTGGCTGCAGGTTTCGACGCCGCCGGCGCAGCGGCCGCGGCCGACCCGCCCGCGCTGATGCGCGCAATAACAGATCCCGGCGTAACCGAGTCCCCCTCACCAACCAGCAGTTCGGCGACAATGCCGTCAGCGGGTGAAGGTACTTCCAGTGCAACCTTGTCGGTTTCGATCTCGGCGATTGTCTCGTCTTTCTTGACCGCATCGCCTGGTGCCTTGAGGAATGTAGACAGCGTGCCTTCGGCGACGCTTTCGCCCATGGTCGGCACTTCGACATCCATCAGTTCGCCCTTGTCGGCCTTGCCCGGAACGCCGCCCGGATCCTTCGGACCGCCATGTGCCGGCAGTGCCGCCGCAGCCGTTTCGGACTTCGCCGATGCGCCGGACCCACCACCAAGCTTGCCCAACAGCGCGCCGATTTCGACCGTGTCGCCTTCATTGGCGAGAATCTCGGACAAGACGCCGTCTTCGGTGGCGGAAACCTCGACAGACACTTTGTCTGTTTCGAGTTCGACAAGCACTTCATCTTTCTTCACAGCGTCGCCTTTGGCTTTCAGCCATTGGCCAACTGTGGCTTCGGTGATGCTCTCGCCGAGAGTAGGCACTGTGATATCGGTCATGAAATCAGTCCGTTTGTAATAAATCAGAATCAGGTGGCGACGATGTTGTCAGCTACAGGGTCTTTGCCAAGGGCTGTTGAGATCAGGGAATCCTGCTCAGCTTTGTGCTTGGACAGCAAACCTGTTGCCGTAGCAGCAGATGGCGGACGACCCGCATAGGACGGACGCGGAGAGGATGATCCAGCCTGGTTCGCACACCATTCCAGCTCGTCCCGAATGAATGTCCAGCCACCCATGTTGCGTGGCTCTTCCTGACACCAGACAATCTCGGCCTGCGGGAAGCGCTTCAACTCATGGATCAGCGACTTGCGTGGCACCGGATAGAATTGCTCGACGCGCAGCAGATAGACATCGTCCACACCGCTTTCCTCGCGCGCCTCGAACAGATCATAATAGACTTTGCCCGAACACAGGACGACGCGGCGCACCTTGTTGTCCTTGACGAGTTTCACCTTGCCTTCACGGCCCGGCGTCTCGGCATCATCCCACAAGATGCGGTGGAAGGACGACTTCGTGCTCAGATCGTCCAGACTGGACGTTGCCAGCTTGTGACGCAGAAGGGATTTCGGCGTCATGATGATTAGCGGCTTGCGGAAGTCGCGATGGATCTGGCGGCGCAGGGCGTGGAAATAGTTCGCCGGCGTCGTCAGATTGCAGACTTGCCAATTGTCTTCCGCGCACATTTGCAGGAAGCGCTCGAGCCGGGCCGAGGAATGCTCCGGACCCTGACCTTCATAGCCATGCGGCAGGAGCAGGACCAGGCCCGACATGCGGAGCCATTTGCGCTCAGCCGACGAAATGAACTGGTCGAAGAAGACCTGCGCACCGTTCGAGAAGTCCCCGAACTGGGCTTCCCACATGGTCAGCGTGTTCGGGTCGGCCAGCGAATATCCGTACTCGTATCCGACAACAGCTTCTTCCGACAGAAGCGAGTCGATCACTTCGTAATGGGCCTGCTTGTCGCTGATATTGTTCAGCGGCGTGTAGCGATCACCATTGGTCTGGTCGATGATGTGGCTGTGGCGCTGGGAGAACGTCCCGCGACCGCAATCCTGACCGGACAAACGGACCGGGAAGCCCTCATCCAGCAAGGTCGCGAAAGCCAGATGCTCCGCCGTCGCCCAATCGAGCCCCTTCCCTTTCGAGATGGCCGTCGCCCGTGCGTCAATGACGCGCGCAAGCGTGCGGTGAATGTCAACTCCCTCTGGCACTGTGGTGATGGTCTGACCAAGCGCCTGCAGGCGTTTCTTGGCCACGCCGGTCTTGCCACGGCGCTCGTCATCATCGGGCAGGCCGAGACCTTTCCACTCGCCGTCCAGCCAGTCTGCCTTCTTGGCTTCGAATGTCTTGCCGGCTTCGAATTCGCGGTCGAGATAGGCTTCGAAATCGACGACTTGCTGTTCGACCTGCTCAGCCGTCAGAATGCCTTCCTTGACGAGGCGTTCCGCATAGATCTCACGGGTCGAGGCATGACCTTTGATCTTGGTGTACATCACCGGTTGGGTGAACATGGGCTCGTCGCCCTCATTGTGCCCAAAGCGACGATAGCAGAACATGTCGATGACAACGTCCTTGCCGAATTTCTGGCGGTACTCGGTCGCGATCTTGGCCGCATAGGTGACCGCTTCCGGATCATCCCCATTGACGTGGAAGATCGGTGCCTGAACCATCAGAGCGACATCCGACGGGTACGGAGAAGACCGCGAATAGATAGGGCTTGTCGTAAAGCCGATCTGGTTGTTCACGATGAAGTGGATCGTCCCGCCTGTGCGATAGCCCGACAGGCCCGACAATGCGAAACATTCCGACACGACGCCCTGCCCCGCAAAGGCGGCGTCGCCGTGCAGCAGCAATGGCAGCACAGTCGAGCGGTCCAGCGTCCCGCTCTCACGATGCAGCATTTCCTGCTTGGAGCGCGACTTGCCCAGCACAACCGGATCCACCGCTTCCAGGTGGGACGGGTTGGCGTTCATCGAGAGGTGAACTTCATTGCCGTCGAACTCGCGGTCAGACGACGCGCCGAGATGGTATTTCACATCGCCCGAGCCAAACTCGCCCGCGCCTTGCGTGTTACCGCCCTGGAATTCGTGGAAGATCTGCTCGTAGGGCTTGCCCATCACAGCGGCCAACATGTTGAGGCGACCACGGTGCGGCATGCCGACAACGATCTCGCGCACGCCAAGCGCGCCGCCGCGCTTGATGATCTGCTCCAGCGCCGGCACCGCCGCTTCACCGCCATCAAGGCCAAAGCGCTTCGTGCCTGGATACCGTTTGTGCAGGAAGCGTTCGAAGGTTTCCGCTTCGATCAGCTTGGCGAGAATCGCCTTCTTGCCCTGATCCGTGAACGCAACGCCCTTGTCCGGGCCTTCGATCCGCTCCTGAAGCCAGGCCTTCTCTTCCGGATCGGAAATATGCATGAACTCGATGCCGATGGTCGAACAATAGGTCCGCTGCAGGATGTCGAGCATCTCGCTGACCGTCGCATGGTCCAGACCAAGATAGCCATCGATGAAGATCTTGCGGCCCATGTCTTCTGCACCGAAGCCATAGCTGGCCGGGTCCAGTTCAGGCTGTTTTTCGGGCGTGTCGAGCGAAAGCGGGTCCAGCTGGGCGGCCAGGTGGCCGCGCATGCGGTAGGCCCGGATCATCATGATCGCGCGGATCGAATCCTTGACGTTCTGCGCGATTTCCTCGGCAGAGGCGCCCGGCTTGGCAGATTTCAGCTTTTTCTCGAGCTTTGGCTCGACCAGCGCCCAGTTGCCATCAAAGGCGGCAACCTGTTCGTCGGTAAGCGGACGGGGCCAGTCGCCCCGTTTCCAGCTGGCGCCCCCGGCATTGCGCGCGGCGTCGCCCGAATCATCGCCCAATTCTGCAAAGAATTCGCGCCAGCTCTCGGGAACTGACGCGGGATTCTTCGCATATGCGGCCTGCATCTGCTCCAGCCACTGGGCCGAGCCGCCATACAGGAACGCTGTTTCCAGCATGGCGCTGTTACCTGCGCCGCGCGAGCCGTCTACCGGGCTGCCATCATCTGCCATTTTCAATCCGTCCTTTGGGACCTGTTCCCTGACATTAAGAAACAAAATACTTGCCCGGTTCCTACCGGGACTGAAGTTCTCCAGGACGGCCTGAGCGGGGACAGATGCTGGCCTCGCCAGACTGGCCCGGACGGGCCGTCCTGGCTTAGATGTATATCCGGGCGCTAACCCTTCAATACGTCAACCATGGTTGTCCCGAGACGTGCAGGTGACGGGGAAACGCGAATACCCGCCTCTTCCATCGCCGCAATCTTGCTCTCGGCATCGCCTTGGCCACCTGAAACGATAGCACCGGCATGGCCCATCGTGCGCCCCTTCGGCGCAGTCCGACCCGCAATAAAGCCGACCATCGGTTTTTTCCGGCCTTTTTTGGCTTCGTCGATCAGGAATTGCGCAGCTTCCTCTTCGGCACTGCCGCCAATTTCACCGATCATGATGATCGATTGGGTCTCATCATCGGACAGGAACATGTCCAGCACGTCGATGAACTCGGTGCCTTTGACCGGATCACCACCGATACCGACAGCAGACGTCTGGCCGAGGCCCGCCTGAGAGGTCTGGTACACGGCTTCATAGGTCAGCGTACCGGAGCGCGACACAACGCCAACAGTGCCCTTCTGGAAGATCTTGCCGGGCATGATGCCGATCTTGCACTGTTCCGGCGTCAACAGGCCGGGGCAGTTCGGACCGATCAGGCGTGACTTGGATTTTTCCAGTTTCGCCTTCACACGCACCATGTCGAGCACAGGAACGCCCTCGGTGATGCAGACGATCAGCGGGATTTCCGCATCGATGGCTTCTTCGATGGCGGCGGCGGCGCCGACTGGCGGCACGTAGATCACGGACGCATTGGCGCCGGTTGCCTTGGCGGCTTCACCGGCATTGGCGAAGATCGGCAGTTCGGTGCCGTTGTCAGCGGTCCATTTCTGGCCAGCCTTCTTCGGGTGCGTACCGGCAACCATTTGCGTGCCGTAATACTCCAGCGCCTGATTGGTGTGGAAAGAGCCCGTATTGCCGGTCAGGCCCTGGACGATGACTTTGGTATTCTTGTCGATGAGAATGGACATGTTTCCTTAGGCCTCTTTAACAGCGGCAACAATTTTCTGGGCGGCGTCGTCGAGGTCATCGGCGGGGATGACGTTAAGGCCGGAATTCTTGATGATTTCCTTGCCCATTTCGACGTTCGTACCTTCGAGGCGCACAACCAGCGGCACAGCGAGGTTGGTCTCCTTCACCGCGGCGATCACGCCTTCGGCGATGACGTCACATTTCATGATGCCGCCGAAGATGTTCACGAGGATGCCCTTCACGTTCGGGTCCTTCATGATGATCTTGAAGGCCGCAGCGACCTTCTCGGCGTTTGCACCGCCGCCAACGTCACAGAAGTTGGCTGGCTCTTCGCCATAGAGCTTGATGATGTCCATCGTCGCCATGGCGAGGCCCGCGCCGTTGACCATGCAACCGATCGTGCCGTCGAGGGCGATATAGGCGAGGTCCCATTCGGAGGCCTCGATCTCTTTTTCGTCTTCCTCGGTCGTGTCCCGCAGCTCGACAATGTCAGGGTGGCGGAACAGGGCGTTGCCGTCAAAGCTGACCTTGGCGTCGAGCACGCGCAGACGGCCATTTTCCATGACGATCAGCGGGTTGATCTCGAGCATCGCCATGTCCTTCTCGATGAAGGCCTTGTAGAGGATCGGGAAGAGTTTCATGCCATCTTCGCGGGCCGCACCGTCCAGCTTCAGCGCGTCGCAGAGCTGCGCCGCATCGGCTTCGGTCACACCAGCCGTCGGGTCGATTGGCAGGGTGAGGATTTTCTCAGGCGTCTCGTGCGCAACTTCCTCGATGTCCATGCCGCCTTCAGTAGAGGCAACAAAGGCCGGACGGCCCGTGGCGCGGTCAACGAGAAGGGAGAGATAGAGTTCGCGGTCAATGTCGGCGCCGTCTTCAATGTAGAGGCGGTTGACCTGTTTGCCAGCATCGCTGGTCTGCGCGGTGACGAGGTGATTGCCCAGCATCGCCTTGGCGTGCTCCAGAACGTCTTCCTTGGAGAAGGCGAGGCGAACACCGCCCTTTTCGCCAGCTGCGGCTTCGATGAACTTGCCCTTGCCGCGTCCACCGGCATGAATTTGGGACTTCACGACCCAGAGCGGCCCCGGCAGCGTATCGACCGCCTTTTGCACATCATCGAGAGAAAGAACGGGTACGCCTTCTGCCACTGGAGCGCCGAAAGATTTCAGCACGGCCTTGGCCTGGTATTCGTGTATGTTCATGGAAACTTGCCTTGTCTGCCCTGGCTTGCGGAAAGAGCCGGCACAGGCCGGCCCGTTTGATTGTCCGCGCTATATAACAGTCTTGGCAGGCCCGTAAACCAGCTGAGTACTCAAGTCTGGACTCAGGTTTCGGCTTCCCGGTCCGGATTGCGCGGATCGAGTTCCACACTGGCCAGAGGCGTTGGCAGGATCGGGCTCCAATCCTCTTGCTGGTGCTCTTCCGGAGCTGCCCTTGCGGAAACCCGCCAGACCATGATCAACGCCAACAGGATGAGCAACAAGCCAGACAGACCGAACAGGCCTGTCGCACCTGCACCGCGCATGGCGATACCCGACAAAAGTGGCCCCACAATTGATCCACCGGCCCAAATGAAAAGCAGACCGGACATGACCTGCGGAATCTTTCCCTTGGGGGTTCGGTCAATGGCGTGGGCCACGCATAATCCAAAAAACGTCAACGCACCGGCGCCCCACACGACCAGCACCATCATCACGCCAACCTCTCCGAGGCTGCGTCCGAATATCGCGATCACCATCGCAGCCATGCCCGAAATGCCGCACAATACCGCGATCACCAATCGGCGCTCGATTCGGTCGGACAACCGCCCTGCAGGCCATTGAATGATGAAGCCGCCCAGCCACGCAGCCGCCAGGGCGGTTGCGGCAGCCGCCGTCCCTCCCCCGCCAATGGAGAAGCTTTCAAAATAGATCGGCAGCAAAGCGAGCGTACCGGTATTGATCACGCCCGCCAGCATCACCCCGATGACAGCCGCCGGAGCCAGTTTGTACAGGCGCCCAATCGGCATTGCCTTGCGATCCGGCGCTTCCGGCTGTTCCTGCTGTGTGAGGCAGATCGGCACGAGCGCCAAGGTCAGGAACAATGCGGCCCAGCTATACGCGCGGCTGTCGAGCGGCGACAGGCCGGCCACGAAGAACGGACCAATCATCAGCGAGAGTTTCGCGCCCATGTGATACAGGCCCATGACATTGCCGCGCGACTTGTCCGGCACGGCCTGACCCAACCAGCTCTCCACGCTCGTGAACATGTAGGCAAAACTGACACCCTGTACGATGCGTACGATGGCCCAGAAGCCGGGCTCATACCACAGGGACAAGGCAATGGACCCCGCCGAAGTGACTGCTGCGGCAGCAGCGAACAGGCGGATGTTGCCAAAGGAGGCAAGCGCTGCAGGTGCGGTCCATGCCCCCAGCATGAAGCCCGTCGCATAGAGCGCGGCGATGCCACCGATGAATTGGGGCGCCGTGCCCAGCGCTTCGAGCCCAAGCGGGGTCAACATGCTCAACAAGCCGCCCGCAATTTGCAGGATCATCACCGCCAGGATGAGGGCGAAGACATTGCGGGTATCGGTCATAATCTACAGGCGGCCTTTCCGTTGCCGCGTGGCATAGCTACCGGAATTGGGCGGTTGTTTGACGAACCGTCTCGCCTGCGGCGTTTTTTATCTCAAGATCGACAGACCCAGCGGCCCAATCGATGCCGATTGCACCATAATTGTCCTGCGAAAAGCCTTCGCCGACCTGTGCTGAGTCCATCTCGTCCGTCGTATCCTGGAACGACACATTCAGCGATGACGCCGTCAGCTCATAGGCCGGGTATGGCAGCGCCGTCTCACTGCGATAGAGGAAGGATGCGTGCCGGTCGCCTGACACGAACACCACGCCGTTCGCACCTGTCTCACTGATCAGACTGTAGAGGCGCTGCTGTTCGGCTGGCAGGCGCGACCAGCTTTCCCAGCCATGCCCATCGGTCGGCAAGACCTGGATCGACGAGACGATCAGGCGCAAATCCGCCGGCTTTTGCAGCTGGTTTTCCAGCCAGGTCCACTGGTCATTGCCCAGCATGTCCTGATTGGGATCGGAAGACTGGATATAACGCTCCTTGCCGGTCACGCCATACTCGTCTGTCGCGGTCAGCGGCGACCGGAAGAAGCGGGTATCCAGCATGATGATCTGGGTGCGCTGGCCTTCCGGGCCAAAGCTGCGCGCATAATAGGTGCCGGGCCAGGCGCCGACATCCATGTTCTCGATCCCCCAGAAGCGTTCGTGCACGCGCTCGGCAAGACGACGGAACGGAAATTCTCGGCCCGCATCATTGGCGCCATAGTCATGGTCGTCCCATGCCACCATCATCGGATGGCTTGCCCGCACGGCCTGAAAGTCGCTACGGGCGGCGAGATCGGCAAAACTCTCGCGAAGTTCGTCGAGCTCAGCCTGATTGGTGGCATAGCTCATGCCGTCCTTGTCGCCATAGACATTGTCGCCAATCATCAGGAAAAGGTCCGCGTCTTCGGCGGCGATGCGCTGCAATGTATCGGACGGTCCGGCTTCTTCCTCATCATGACAAGAGCCAACCAGCACGCGCGACAGGACAGAGTCTTTCGAAGGCAGCGGCAATCCGGCGGGCGCGGTCGGATAAAACTCTTCCGGCAATGTGCGGTAATAGGCGTCGAGCGCGTCTTCGGCATTCTGCGGCGCGCGCGTTATGCCCGGAATGGTGATCGGCCCCGGCGCCTGACACGCCGCGAGCCCTGCAACGACAATCGCACTGACAATACGTTTCATTCTACCCCTCCAAGGTACCTCTACCTGCAATAGGTGTAGCGGTCTTTGGAGGGGTCGGTAAGAGGCATATTCCGGTCAAACGCCGAAGAAGATCGACCACATCATGCGGCCCGGCAGGAAGGCAAACAGGCCGGCAACCAACATGCCCCCTGTGAACATTCCGGTCATTTCCTTGCGGTGCTTCGCAATGTCCTTTCGGCGCGCTGCAGCGATGCCCATGGGCAGGCCGATGATTGTCCAGGCTGACAGGCCATGGATCCAACTGAAGCTGTTGCCATTGAGGCCTGTCAGGAAGAAGGAACTGATCGCCGTGATCGCCATCGCCACAACCCAGGCATAGCCAAGCCGCTTGTGCAGCCCCCTGCCCTTCACGCCCATCATCAAAGCCGTGCCGATACCAAACGCGCTGAGCGCTCCCGCCAGGTGCATTTTTAGCACGACCGGCGACTCGACCAGACGCGCGGCATCCAGCCTGAACCGGATCGGAGGATTGTCCGCGCTTTTCAGGATCATCCAGCTGATCACCGCATAGGCGGCAAGGCCGATCAGGATCACGGTGCGGTTGCTGGGCCGTCTCAGCGACAGGCGGGGTAGTCCGGATGGCAGGGCAAAGGCAGGGCTTTTCATGGCAGGTCTCCTTGGCGACAGGCTTAGCGCAGCGTGACTGTGTGGACGGCGCCATCGGTCGGCAGGGCGAACGCGGCATCGCCGAAGCTTGGCGGGCCAAAGCGAACCGGCGCGTCATTGGAGAAACCATAGGGTTCTGTCGGAATACCGAAATTTCCACGCGCCAGTTCGCCGTCGCCATCTACGTCGTGAAACAGCTTCACACCGTATGTGCCGGGCTCCAGCCCTTCGAAGACGACAGAATCAGCGCCTTCTGAAACGTCGACACTGTCCGCCGCAACAGCGTCATTCCCGGACCAGCCGCCTGCGTCGAAGATCGCAATGCGCAGCGCCCCGGTATTCTCGCCGATATTCTCCACCTTGAGTGTCAGGTCAGCGGCAGACGCCGAAACAGGCACAATGGCAATGGCGGCCAGGATCGATACGACTGTGTGGTTGATGTTCATTTGATGTCTCCATAGTGTGGGGGCGGTCGCCCCGTGGCGGGTGATGAAGACAGGGTGTGGCGCGGGCCGGATCGGCGCTACGCAGATTGCGCGGACGGGCTGGAATCCTTCGCCAAATACCTGCAAACCCATTCACGAAGCGCGAAATACACGGGATGAGACGATGGCATCAGCCCTGAAGGATATTGGAAAAACACTCGGCATCGTCACCCTGCTGGCGGCTGGCTTCACATGGTTCGGAGTCTATGGCACCGGCGGCTCTCTCAAACTCCGATTCCTGATGTGGTTCGTCACAATGCTGGTCGGGTCCGTCGCATCCTATTGGGTCGTACCCTTTGTCTTCCACACGCACATGAAGATGTCCCACCCGGCCCTGAGAATTGTGGCCGCGGCCGTCCTGCTTGCAATTCCGGTCACGATCTCACTCTGTATTTTCCTGGCTTTTCTGGGCGCGTCCATTTCCCTGGCGCAAATCCCCATCCAATTCGCCTATGTGCTGGCGATCTCGCTCGTCATCACGACGGGTGGTTTCCTCATTGATCGGGCCCGCCAACTGGCCGAGTTGGAAGACGCCGAACCGGAAGACCGGGTCGCGGGCTTCCTGTCGCGCCTGCCAGTGCGATATCGGGGGGCAGATCTTTGGGCCATCTCTTCGGAAGATCACTATCTGCGCGTTCATACAGACCGGGGAGAAGAACTGATCCTGATGCGGCTGGCCGATGCGATGCGAGAACTGGGCGAAGACAACGGCCTGCAGACTCATCGCTCATGGTGGGTCTCGCACAATGGCGTCGCCGATACGCGGCGCACCAATGGCAAACTGGTTCTCATCCTGAAATCCGGTCAGGAAGCACCGGTTTCGCGTACCTACCAGCCGAATGTCCGGGCTGCAGGCCTCGCCTAGCCCTTTCCGGTGCCTCGGCGTTTGTTGCAAATGGCATGGGCAAGACGGAGATTGCTGATCTCGTCCGACCCCTCATGCGCGCGCGGTATGATATGGTCGAATGTCGGCCGCCATTTCTTCCAGAGCGTGGAATGCGCCACATCGGCCCGGCTGGGGGGCATGGGCTTTCCACACAGGGCGCAGAGGCCGTCCTGATCTTCCCAAAGTTGCCGGAATCGCGGCGTGTCCGGCGGGGAAAAGGACTGGCTCACAGACCGTCTGGAACAGGCCAACCACGCCGGGCGCAGGCGGCCAGCACCGTGTTGCGCAACAGGCAGGCAATGGTCATGGGCCCGACCCCGCCCGGCACGGGCGTGATGTGACCCGCAACTTCCGCGCTGGCGGCATAGTCGGCATCGCCCACCAGACGCGTCTTCCCCTCGCCCTTTTCGGGCGCGTCGATCCGGTTGATCCCGACATCGATAATGGTCGCGCCGGGCTTCACCCAGTCGGCCTTGACCATTTGCGGACGTCCGACGGCAGGCACGAGAATGTCGGCCTCGCGGCACATGGCCGGCAGGTCCTTTGTGCGGCTGTGCGCGATGGTGACCGTGCAGTTCTCGGCCAGGAACAATAGCGCGGCCGGCTTGCCGACGAGAATAGAGCGACCAATCACGACGACATGTTTGCCGGAGAGGTCACTGCCCAGCGCGCGCTTGGCCAGGATCACACAGCCGGTCGGTGTGCACGGGCGCAGGCCCGGCTTGCCGAGCGTCAGGCGACCGGCAGACACTTCGGTCAGTCCGTCGACATCCTTGTCGGGGTCGATCTTCTCGATCGCCGCATCAGCATCGAGACCCTTGGGCAGCGGCAACTGCAGCAGGATGCCATCGACGCTTTGATCGGCATTCAGGGTTGCAATCAGGGTTTCGACATCGGCCTGGCTGGCCGTATCCGGCAGGCGGTGGTGCACGGAGACCATGCCAACCTCTTCGGTCTGGCGCACCTTGTTGCGCACATAGACCTGGCTCGCAGGGTCTTCCCCCACAAGGACCACAGCCAGTGAAGGCTGTCCGGGCAATTGGCTGACCGCTTTTGCCACGTCTGCGCGGACATCTGCCGCAACCGATTTTCCGTCAATTACCTGCGCGCTCATTGCCCTGATCCCCGGCCAGTTTCGCCGCCAGATCGGGCGGCCCGTCAATGTCGAGGCCTTTTAACCGGTTCTTTGGGCCCGTCACCACCCTGACCGCAGACTTTGGCACGCCCAGCCATTTCGCGATCAGTTTTTCAACCGCCGCATTGGCCTTTCCGCCTTCCGGCACGGCGCGCACACGAACCTTCAAATAGGTCCGGCCCGCAGCGTCTGTTTCCCATGTTTCGACCCGGTCGGCCGAGGCGTTCGGCTGAACGCGAACGATCAGCCTGTGCATGCGATCAGAACGGGACGATGCCGTAGCCGTAGCGCGCGATCACACGCTCGAGGAAGAAAATGATCAGCAGAACCACCATAGGCGTCAGGTCCAGCCCACCCATGGGCGGCAGGATGTTGCGGATCGGGCGGTAAACCGGCTCGGTAATACGCTGCAATCCACCCCAGACACTGCGTACGGTGGGGTTCTGGAGGCTCAGCACATTGAAACCGACCAGCCAGGACAAGACAGCCTGAATGATGATGATGAATGTGGCGATCCGCAGAACGACCATGATGAGATCAAGAATGGCGGCCATGGGGCGACGCTCCGATTTTTCTGTTGTTGCCTTCACTTAGGGTGATGCCCCTAGCTTGTGCAAGGCGTTCTCTCTAGCTTTGCCAGTTGGGAACACATTCCGTTTGGCAAGGCGGGCAAACACAAACAATTATAACAATTGCCGAGGGAGCCCGCTTGCATGACAGATCCGGACAGGCCGCTGCTTCCGCTCACCGGGGTCCAGAAAGCGATGATCGGCATTGCCATGGTGGCCATGGGCGCCGGCATGAGCATCAACTTCGTGGTCGTTGCCCCCCTCGCCCGCAAGGCTGGCCTGACCGAAATTCAGGTCGCGGGTATCCTGACCCTGTCTGCGGCCGTCTATGCGCTGCTCATTCCAACCTGGGGCCGGCTGGCTGACCGGTTCGGCCGCAAACGCGTCATGGTCTTCTCGCTGGCGGCCATGGGCCTGACCAACATGATCTTCGTGTTCGCCCTAAGCGCCGCGCTGGCAGGAGTCCTGACCGGGCTAACCGCCTTTTTCACACTTGTCTTCGTGCGCCTCTGGTTCGGCCTGTTGTCGCCCGGTCTGCAACCAGCCGCCATGGCCGCGATGACGGATGCCACCACGCCGCTCGACCGGGCCGGCGGGCTCGGCATGCTTGGCGCCTGTATGAGCATCGGATCCATCCTCGGCCCGGCAGGTGCCACCGTGCTCGCCCCGTTTGGGGCGCTGATGCCGATCTGGGGGACTATCGCCTTCAATCTGATCGTAGCGCTTGTTCTGGCAGTGGTTCTGCCCCCGACCAGGCCGCGCCCGAAATCAGCCAAACGCCCCACCCCACTCGCGGTGCGCGACCCGCGCGTCTTCCCGCACCTGCTTTTCCTGTTCACCTATTTCATCGGAATCGGAATCGTACAGCAGACGATCAGCTGGTTCATCGAAGATCGCTACCAGTTTGTGGACACAGCCAGCCGCTCTGCTGGCGAAGCCGTCGTGCTTCATTCTGGGATTGCCTTCGCCTGCATCGCTGCGGGCATGATCATGGTGCAGTTCGGCTTTGTTCAGCCGCGCAAACCCGATCCGCGACGCATCCTGCCCATTGGCCTCGCCATTGTGGCCATGGGCTATGTTTCAGCCGACCTCTTCTTCCCGTTCTGGTCGCTCGCACTCAGCTTCTTTGCTGTTGGGTGTGGTGCGGCGCTGGCCGTGCCCGCCGCCAATGCGCTGGGCAGCCTTTCGGTCTCTCGCGAGGAGCAAGGCTCAGCGGCAGCGCTGCTCGCGGCAGCGCCCCCGGCCGGCTTCATCTTCGGCCCCCTTATCGGGGCTATGCTGTACTCATTCATGCCGGAACTCCCGCTCTACGTATCGGCAGGCTTGGTCGGCACACTCGCCGTCTATGCCGTGATCGTGACGTCGAAACGCCCGCTTACACCATCGTGAAAGCATTGAGCTTGTTGCCATCCGGATCCCGGAAGTAAGCGGCATAGAACCCTTCATCGCCACGCGGTCCGGGTGCGCCTTCATCACTGCCGCCATTTGCCAGCGCGATCTCATACAGCTTGTGCACCTGATCCTTGTCCCTGGCCTGCAGCGCCACCATCGTGCCATTGCCGACAGTGGCAGGCTGTTTGTCGAATGGCAGGGTCGCCGCCACGCCTGCTGCACCGCCGGGCGTGCCCCAGGCGATGAATGTGTCGAAATCCATCATCCGCCCAGTGCCCATCTCGGCCGCAATGGCATCATAGAATTTCGCCGCGCGCTGCAGGTCTGACGTCCCGACTGTTACATACCCGATCATAAGTCCCTCCCATCAATTGGACAGAATGGAACATAACAGGAACAGACGGGAGCGACAAGCCTTTACATGGCCGAGATGCCACCATCCACTTTCAGCTCGATTCCGGTGACGAGCTTCGACTCATCCGATGCGAGATAGAGCACCGCATAGGCGATATCGTCCGGCTCACCGACCTTGCCGAGCGGGATCTGGCGACCGAGCTTGGCGAGCGCTTCTTCCTCGCCGAACATTTCCTTCGTCCGGTCCAGGATCGGCGTATTGATGAAGACCGGATGCACCGAGTTACAGCGAATCTGGCCGCCCTTGGCGCAATGCAACGCGATGGATTTCGAGATATGCCGCACGGCCGCCTTGGCGGTGTTGTAGGAGACGTAGTTCGCACTCGCGATGATACCGGCAATGGACGAGATGTTGATGATCGAACCAAGCCCGTGCGCGCGCATCAGCGGAATGGCGTACTTGCAGCCGAGAAAAATGGAATCGACATCGACGGTCTGCACCTTCTTGAACATGTCGTAGTTTTCGTCTTCGACCGAGCCGAGCGAACCGATGCCGGCATTGTTGACCAGCACGTTCAGGCCGCCCATCGCATCATGCGCCGCTTGCAGCACTTCCTGCCATTGCGCCTCATTGGTCACGTCATGCTGCCAGGCAAAGGCCGTGCCTGCGCCATGTTCGTCATTGATCGAGGCGGCGACAGCTTCGGCCCCTGCCCCGTTCACATCCGTGACGGTCACCTTGGCGCCTTCGCGAGCCATCATGCGAGCCGTTGCCTCGCCCAGCCCCTGCGCACCGCCGGTGATAAATGCCTTCTTGCCCTGTACGCGACCCATGCCTGTCTCCTCCACTGTTTCAGGTTTTCCTACCCGTAACAGTGCACTCGAAACCGGGCCAGCTTGACCTTGGGAGAAGCGACAGTCCTGCCAGGAGGATCAGGAAAGTTTCGCGGCCAGTTCGTCCATGAACCGGGCCAGTTCAACGTCCTTTTCAGACACACCGTCCACATCATGCGTCGTCAGCGTAACCTCGACCTTGTTGTAGACATTGAACCATTCAGGATGATGGTCCATTTGCTCGGCTTTCAGTGCGACAGCCGACATGAAGCTCCAGGCCGTCTTGAAATCGGCCAGCCTGAACGTCTTCTCGATCGTATCGCGATCGCCGGCACCTTTTGCCCAGCCGTCCAGTTTTGAGAGCGCCGCATCTGCGCCAATCCTGTCTGTCATAGCTCAGTCCTCTGCATCCTGACCGAGTACATAATAGACCCATCGGCCATTGCCCGCGATGGCAGTGCGCATGCCAGGATAGCCTTCGCCGTGCCGTATCCGTTCAATTCCCTCTTCGCCAATCAGTTCCATGAGGCGTCGCCGGTCCTGGAAGGACAGTTTTTCCGGGATCAGGTCCTCAGCGTCACGCGCGGCAAGGTCTGGCCAGACATACCAGACTTCGCCATCAATCTCGCGCATGCCGGGAGGCAGTTCGAACAATTTGCGCAAGCTGCGGTTCGGATCGGCGCCAATCCGGCGCATCAGATCCCAATACTGCCGGTGCGGCGTACCGCCCAGATTGGAGACAAAGCCGTCATTCGCATTGGCCACCCGCGACAAACGGCTGAGCGATCCGGCTTTCGCATGCGACAATAGCTGGTCCCGCATCGCCTCTGCTTCTTCAGTCAGCACGACCGGCTCAGGCACCTGTGGCGGCTGCATCAGGGATTCATCCGGCACCAATGGCCGTTCCGGCTCGGCCGCAGGCGAGCACGCCGCCAGGAGCGCGGCCCCCAGCGCGCCGACGAGGGCGCTAGCCCAGTTCATACCCGGTCGCCGCCTGAAGGTCCGACAGCAATTGGTCTTCATTGAGCACCTTGATCGTTGTCATGCCCATATCGCGGGCCGGTTTCAGATTATGCCCGAGATCATCCAGATAGACACAGCTTGCCGGATCAACATCGAGCGTCTCGCACATCAGAGCATAGATTCGCGGATCGGGCTTGCGAATGCCGAGCTTGGAGCTTTCGATCACATGGTCGAACATGTCGAAGACCTTGGCCACGTCGCGTGCTTTTGCCTCGTCATTGGTCATCGAGGCGCCTTTGCCGACCGGCGCATTATTGGTGATGCAGCCAACCTTGCCCTTGGTCTTGCAGACGCTCAGCGCCTTGACCACGCGTGGCCGCAGCGAGCCGGACAATAGCGCCAGCACTTCCCCGCCGGGCACTTCATGCCCCATCGCCTTTGATTCCTCGCGGAACATGCCGTCGAACTCTGCCGCCGTGACGAGGCTCTGCTCGAGCTTGGCCCAGGCATTGTCCAGCGGATTGGTCGCATTGACCGTGCGGATGAAATCCTTTGGCAGGCCATGCGCGGCCTCGTAACGGGTGAAGGCGTCGAAGGGAGAGGTCGTGAATACGCCCCCGAAATCCCAGATTACAGCTTGGAATGTCTTTGTCATGTCAGCACCTCTACCCGCACCAGCGACGATTTCAAACCTTGAACATTACGGGCCGAGTTCTAGTGTGGCGGCGACTGCAACATATAAAGGGAGTTTCGTCTGATGGGCGTTCTGGAAGGCAAAGTGGTCCTCGTGACCGGCGGTGGTAATGGCATCGGCAAGGAAACCGCGCTGCTGGCGGCGCGCGAGGGCGCAAAAGTGGTCGTCAACGATCTGGGCGGCAGCCTGACCGGCGCCGATGAAGGCAGTGCAGGCCCGGCCGAAACCGTGGCTCAGGAAATCCGCAAGGCGGGCGGCGAGGCTGTCTCGAACTCGGAAAGCGTGACCGACATGAAAGCGGTCCAAGGCATGATCGAACAGGCCAAGGACGAGTTTGGCGCCCTGCACTCGATCATCAACCCGGCCGGCATCTTGCGGGACGGCATGTTCCACAAGATGAGCGAAGATGATTGGGACAGCGTCATCGACGTGCACCTGCGGGGCAGCTTCAACGTCACCCGCGCGGCCATCGAACTGTTCCGCGAAAAGGAAGACGGCAATTTCGTCCTCTTCACCTCCACATCCGGCCTGATCGGCAATATCGGCCAGGCGAACTATGCCGCCGCCAAGATGGGCATTGTCGGCCTGTCGCGCATCGTCGCCATGGAAGGCGCGCGCAAGAATGTCCGCTCCAATGTCATCGCGCCATTTGCCTGGACGCGCATGATCGCCTCCATCCCGGTCAAGGACGAAGCCGGCGCAGAGCGTGTCGAGCGGATGCGCCAGGGCATGCGGGCCGACCAGGTGGCACAGCTCGCCGTCGCCCTCTGCGCCGACAAGGCCAATGACGTGTCCGGACAGATTTTTGCCGTGCGCGGCAATGAAGTCGTGCTGTTCGACCAGCCGCGTCCGGTCAAGTCGCTGGCGCGTATGGAGGGCTGGACGCCGGAAAGCCTGCTCGAACAGGCCATGCCCGCCATGAAAGCCAACTTCTTCGACATGGGCGCCTCGGCCAGTGTCTTCCCCTACGACCCAGTCTAGGCGGATAGCGCTTGGCGGAAGATGGCGTCACCTACCAGAAATGCATCACCGGCGGTGATGGGGAAACCTATTGCCGTCCGGTGGATGCGACGGAAGCGACCGGACAAGCCACTCCGCCATCGGAGGATATCCTTCCGCCGGTAGAAGACGTCATTAATCCGCTACTCAAATGGATAGAGCCTGCTCGACCCTTTCTCGACGACCCAGCCGGCTGGCTTCAGACAAAGGCGCAACAGCCTGAATTTCTCTATCCCATCCTGATCCAGCTCGGCTGTATTATCCTGGCGCTCGCGCTGGGCGCCCTGCTCACCCCACCCTTCAAGCGCCTGATCACGGTCACGCTGCGACGCTTTGTCGAGCCGCCCCGCCGCGAAGGACTGGACGTCTTGCACAAGGCGGTTCGTCCGGCGCTCTGGTCCATCCTTCTGGGGCTTGCGGTCTCATTGCTCAGCTCCATTGACCACTCGCTGATCCTGGTTCGGACAGCCTTGTCACTCGCGATTGCCTGGCTTGCCATCCGCGTGACCATGACCTTCCTGCCGGAAGAATTGCGCGGTCTTGCATCATTCCTGACATGGACGTTCGCGATATTCTTCGCCCTCGGCGTCCTGCCGGATGTCATGAACTGGCTTTCGAGTATTGGTCCATCCTTCGGGAATCGGCGGATCAGCCCGGTCTTCATCTTCCAGGCCATCCTGACCGCCGCTGTCTTGCTGTTCATTGCAAACCGCGCCGCAAAATCGATGAAGCGGCGGGTCAATCACATCCCGAAAGTCGAACCGTCCATCCGCATTCTGATTGGCAATGCCATACAGATTGTCTTCATTGTGGCGGCTGCCCTGCTCACCCTCGCAGGGCTCGGCATTCCGCTCGGCGCGCTAACGGTCATCTCCGGTGCCATCGGCCTCGGCTTTGCCTTTGGTATGCAGAAAGTTGTCTCGAACTTTGTCTCCGGCATCGTCCTGCTCTCGGAGCGCTCGATCAAGCCGCAGGACGTGATCGAGGTCGGCGAGACGTTCGGCGTCGTGGAATCCCTCGGCCTGCGCTACACGTCGATCACGACGCAGGAAGGCAAGGAATTCCTGATCCCGAACGAAAAGCTGATGACCGATACGGTGATCAATTGGAGCTTTTCCAACAAGCGCGTGCGCATCCACAAGGAGTTGCGCATCGACTATACGTCCGACCTGGAAGAGGCGATTGCCATCGTCATCGCCGCCGCCAAGGCGACCGAGCGCGTGATCAGCTGGCCGCAACCCGTCTGCCTGGTCAAAGACTTCACCGATGAGTGCATTGTTCTGGAGATGCGCTTCTGGATCATCGACCCGGAAAATGGCACGGCCAATGTCGGCTCCAACATCCTGCGCGAAGTCTGGAAACGCTTCACCGAGAATGGCATGTCCGTGCCGCTGCGCCGCAAGGAGCTGTTCATCGAACCGGACTCCGCGCTCAAGGTCGAGATATCCCGCCCGAAGCGTACACCTGATCCGGCCCCCGCACCGGAACCGGAGGAAAATGAGCCGGAACCGAACACAATGAAACAGGATGAAACGAAAGCGCGACCGCCGGAAGCCGATTAAGACGGCGCGCTACTCGGGGGAGTCCTCACTGGCCGGGTCTTCAACCGGCTCCAGAGACCGCGGACGCAGATCGGTCGGCCCGCCATCCTGCGCTTCCGACTGGCTCGCTGCGGCTTCGGGCTCCAACGGCTCAGGTTCTTCCTCGATGGGTTCAGGAGATTGCCCGGCCTCGCCAAACCGTTCCTGCGCGCCTTCCAGAAACGCATCGAACTCATCGTCTTCCGGAGCCACTTCGGGCTCAACGGTTTCCGGCTCGATCGCTTCCGGCCCGGTCTCCGGTTCCGGCGGCAAATCCGGCAAGGGCTCTGGTTGCGGCGCGGGCTGGCCCTGTTGCGGCTGCGGGCGTGGTGGTGGCCGCGTATCGCCCAGCACACAGGCCGCGAGGCCCTGGCTGTGCACCACTCGCATGCGCGCCTGTAGCGTGCCGGCGCGTGTGTTGACATATGGCCCCGGCGGATCGACGCGCCATTTGTTCGGGCTCGGCAGAACGGCGGCCAGCAGTGCGGCCTCGCGCTCGCTCAGGTCTGCCGCGGACTTGCCGAACCGCGCCTGCGCGGCGGCCTCTGCGCCGAACAGGCCATCGCCCCATTCGGCGACATTCAGATAGGCTTCCATGACCCGGGCCTTGCCCCAGAACTTGTCGATGAACACTCCCATCCACATGTCGCCCAGCTTGCGCGGCACACCGCCCCCATTCCAGAGGAAGACATTCTTGGCGGTCTGCTGTGTGATCGTGGAGGCGCCGCGCGTGCGCTTGCCCTGACGGCGTTCATCCAGCGCCTTTTCAATCGCGGCACGGTCAATTCCATTATGCTCGCAGAAGCGGGAATCCTCCGCCGCGATGACCGCGCGCACAAGGTGAGGCGAAATCTCGGACAAGGGCACCGCATCGCGCCGTACCGTCTCGCCACCTGCCGCGCGCTGCACCATCAGCACCGTGCCCGGAATGGGCAGCCAGACCAGCGCCAGCGCATAGAGGTGAAACGCCACAAACAGGCCCGCCAGAATGCGCACCGCCCATGTCAGGAAGGTCCAGAAACCGCTCATCACTCTGTCATCCATTCCGCCAGAACGCCCGGATCCGTTTCCGGCTCCATCCGGACGGCCTTTTCCGTCGCAAATCGGGCACGATCAAGGCGGGCGAGCGCCCAGATAGCAGACCCACGTACCACCGACGCCGGATCATCCAGCAGCGGCAGCAGGCTGGCGACCAGCGCCCCCTCCCCTGAATTGCCGATGGCGATACAGACATTGCGCACGAACCGGTCCCGCCCGATCCGCTTGATGGGCGAACCGGAGAACACTTCCCGAAATGTGGCATCGTTCAGCGCGGCAAGTTCATCCAGCCCCGGCGCCTTGAGTTCGGGCCGTGCATGGAAGGCGATCTCGCTGGCGGCTTCGGCAAACTTGTTCCACGGACAGATGGCAAGGCAATCATCACACCCATAGATGCGGTTGCCCATCGCCGCGCGAAACTCTGCCGGGATTGGCCCGGCATGCTCGATGGTAAGATAGGAAATGCAGCGCCGCGCATCGAGTTGATAGGGCGCGGGAAACGCATTGGTCGGGCAGATGTCCTGACAGGCGCGGCACGAACCGCAATGATCCGCCTCCGGTTGATCAGGTTCCAGTTCCGCGGCGGTCAGCATCACACCCAGGAAAAACCAAGACCCCAGTTCGCGGCTGACCAGATTGGTGTGCTTGCCCTGCCAGCCGAGCCCGGCCTTTTCGGCCAGCGGCTTTTCCATCAGAGGCGCGGTATCGACAAAGACTTTCACCTCAGCTCCGGTCTCGGCCACGAACTCCCGGGCGAGCTGTTTCAGCCGCTTCTTCAACGTGTCGTGATAGTCCCTCCCCCGTGCGTAGACGGAGATGTTACCAAGCGCCTTCTGTTCCAGAGTGTGGAGCGGATCATGGTCCGGGCCGTAATTGAGCGCGACGACGACGGCAGATTTGGCATCCGGCCACATCGCAGTCGGCGCCTTGCGCCGCTCCAGCGTCGTCTCCATCCAGTCCATGCTGCCATGATGGCCAGCTTCTACGAATGCTTCCAGCCGGTCGCCTGCGTCCCACGCCTCATCCGCCCGCGCTATCGCCACGTCATCAAAGCCAAGCGACCGGGCGAGGTGCTTGACGCGGATGTGGAGGGGATCAGGCAAGGTCTAGAAATCCAAATCGGTATAGTGCGCTACGGGCCGCACCGCCTGCAACCGGTCGGCCAGCAAGGGCCTGAAGCTCGGACGCGACTTGATCCGGGCATACCAGTCTTTCAGCTCCGGCACAGCATTCCATTCGACATCGCCGAAATAGTCATAGGCAGACAAGTGCGCCGCTGCAGCCAGATCGGCCAGGGTGAGCTCCCGGCAGGCAAGATAGCCATTCAGCTCCAGCAGGCCATTCAGGAAGGTCAGACGTCCGCGCAGCGCATGCGCCCCCCGGCGCAAACGCGCTGAATCCGGGTGCCGATCGCGGCGCACCCATTGCATCACGCGCTCGGTCAGCAGTGTATCGGTAACCTCTTCACACGCAGCTTCAATCCAGGCCCACAGGCGTCGGACTTCAGCGCGCGCCGCCGGATCTGATGGCAACAGGCCCCGTCCGCTGGAGGTCTCTTCAAGATACTCGCATATGGCGCGCGTGCCGCAGGCAAACATGCGCGGCTCGCTGTCGATCTCAACCAAAGCGGGCGCAACAGCCCCATGTGCGAGGCGGGGCACATCCGGATGAGCTGACCAGGGCGGCGATTCCAACGCCTCGAATCCCTCGTCTTTCTCGCCCAAGGCGAGGCGGACCAGCCGTCCGGCCGGATCAAGAGGCCAATGGTAGAGCCGTTTCATGGGTTCAACTTCTCATGGCATCACTGAAAGGGGTGTTAAATTCAGCTGCATCTGATCGCTTTTGCTGGGCCGTATCCTATGTTTTTTGGCTTCAAACTGTTTCCACCGTTACAGGACCACATTCATGCACGATTTCCGGTTTCGCGCTGCCTTGGCGGGCGCGGTCTCTCTCCTTGCACTTCACGCCTGCGGAAATGCGAATTCCGCTTCTGAGGCAAGCCTCGGTTCGCAGACCCAGCCTGTCCAGATTCAAGTACCGCCCGCAGGGCAGTTGCCGACGGATGTTACACCGCTGGCCTACCGGCTGGAGCTGAAAACTGATCCAGATGCCGACAGTTTCTCGGGTAATGTAGCCATTGATGTGGCCCTGACAGCGCCGCATGCGCGCATCTGGTTGCATTCGGTGGATCAGACGGTGCTGTCGACCAAGGCCGTGCTGGACGATGGAACACATATCCCGGCAACTTTTACTGGCAATCAGGCACCGGGCGGAGTTTCAAGGCTCGACTTCGACTCGCCGATCCCGGCGGGCACGGCCACGCTCGAAATCAGCTATACAGCGCCCTACAATATGGGCCTTGCCGGTCTCTACAAGGCGGTTCAATCCGATACGGACTATCTTGCCACCCAGATGGAAGCGATTGATGCGCGCCGGATGGTGCCCTCATTTGACGAACCGCGCTTCAAGACACCGTGGAGCGTGACCGTCACCGCGCCAGAAGGCATGCAGGTCGTCTCCAATGGCGAGGAAATCAGCGCCGAACCGGCCGAAGACGGTTGGACCCGGCATGTCTTTGCCGAAACTCGCCCGATCCAGTCCTATCTGGTCGCCCTCGCAGTCGGCCCTTACGAGATGCGGCCCGCCCCGGCCATTCCGGCCAATGCCCTGCGCGAGGCGTCGGTGCCCCTGCGCGGCTTTGCTGCCCGCGGCAAGAGAGACCAGCTCAGCGAGGCACTCGACATCACTGACGAGATGTTGCTCTGGCAGGAGGACTATTTCGACTATTCGTACCCCTATGGAAAACTGGACCTGATCGCCGCGCCGGAATTTGCCTATGGCGCGATGGAGAATGCCGGCGCAATCATCTATCGCGAAGCCGCCCTCCTGATGAACGAACAGACCAGCCTGTCACGCCGCCGCCGCATCCTGACGACACATGCCCACGAACTGGGCCATCAATGGTTCGGCAATCTCGTCACGCCGAAATGGTGGAACGATATCTGGCTGAACGAGGCCTTTGCGACCTGGATCAGCTACAAGACGATGGACGGGGTTGACCCGGACGGCGAGTGGGGCCTCAGCCCAATCCTGGCAGGGCTCAGCGCGATGGGGGCCGACAGTCTTCAATCGGCGCGCCAGATTCGCAATCCGATCAACACCAATGGCGATATTCTCGACGCGTTCGACTCCATTACCTATCGCAAAGGCGGCAGCGTGTTGAACATGTTCGAGACCTATCTGGGCGAAGAAGCCTTTCGCGAAGGTATCCGCTTGCACATGCGTCGCTTCGAGGATGGCGTCGCTGATGCCGACGATTTCATGCAGAGCCTCGCCGACGGGTCCGGCCAGCCGGATATTGTTGAAGCCTTCACCAGCTATATCAACCAGCCAGGCATCCCATCGCTGGATGTCGCCGTGTCCTGCCCTGCTCCAGATGCGGGCCTGATCACGGTCACTCAAAAGCGCTATGCGCCGCTTGGCTCTGATATTGATACCAATGCTCAGACCTGGAACGTGCCGTTTGCTGCGCGCCTGAAAGGGCCTGTGGGTGATCGCACGATCCGGCAGATGCTGACCGCACCGGTCACCGAGATTCCTCTGGATGGCGATTGCCCCGACTGGGTGATGCCAAATGCCGGCGGCACGGGCTATTGGCGCTTCGATACGAATGCGGAAAACCTGACGGCGCTGATTTCCAACTTTGACAGCTTGTCTGACGCCGAACAGATCATGTTTGCGGATGCACTGACCTCCGGTTTCCGTGCAGGGCGGATCAGCACCGATGACCTGATGGCTGGACTGGCCGCAACCTCAAGCGGTCATCCGCGTGCGGTTTCTGAAGGGTTCGGCATTATTGGCACGCTCGACCGCATGCTGGAGCCATCCGAGCAAGCGGGCCTTCGCGCGTGGGTCCAGCGCACCTATGGACCGTTGGCCGAATATCTGGAATCCCGTCCGGCCACGGCGCTGAGCCAGCAGGAGATGCTTTTGCGCGACAGGCTATATGGCTTGTTGCTGGAATATGGCGAGCGCCCCGCTGAGCGCCGCGCCCTGCTCGCCCGTGCCCGGCAGTATGTCGGACTCGAAGGCAGCCCGGACGCGACGGCGCTTGCGCCGGAGGATCTCTCCACGGCCATGATCATCGGCATAGAGGATGGCGGCGCTGACTTCTATGAAGCTGCCAAGGCCTACGTCACCACTGCAACCAATCAGAATGAACGCTCGACAATCCTGAGAGTATTGGCCAGTCGCGGAAGCAAGAATGTCGTGTCAGACCTGTTCTCGGCGGTTCTGAACGGCCCGAACTCGACCGACGAAGTCTTTACGGTTGTCTATGGCGCCATGGCCAACCCGGCAGCACAAGACACCGCATGGGATTTGATAACCACAAACTTCGAGACGGTTGTGGAGCGCATGCCCGAAATCCGTCAGCCAAAGCTCGCGGGCCTGACGGGATATTTCTGCAGCGTCAGAAAGGCCGCAGACGCGGAAGACTTCTTTCAACAGAATGCGCAGCTGATCCCAGGCTATGAGCGATCCCTGGCCCAGGGCACGGAGAAGGCAACGCTCTGCAGCGCGCTAAGGGCTCAGAAAGCGTTGGATGTGAACAACTTCTTCCAACAGTAATCGGCCCGGCACGGCCCGGATAACGGGCTTTGTCGCTGATCGAATTTGTCTGAGATCTCCGGCTTGTATCTTGTCCGGGTCGCTTCTTGCCCAAATGGGAAGCGGCGGTCCGGTCGGGGTATGCTCAGGCCCCGGCCAGCGGATGGGAGGCGGCCCGCTGCAGGGGCACGACTTCCCACACCAATATGAATACCGTCCCTGCCGAAGGCGCCGCCTTCCGTCCGCAAGGACCTTGGATGACAGGAAACCGGAAGGGCACACGCCCTGTCCGGCTCTTGGTGCAACGATCAGTGGCGCATGAACTGGCGCAACGCGTCGGCCGCAAGCGCAAATCGCGCAAACGCCCAATTGCGATCCTTGCCCAGCGTATGCAACTCTGCGAGCAATGCCTTGCGCGCATCATTGCGCTCGGCGAGCCAGGCATCTGCCCCGTCTCCGGCGAGAGCCTTCTCTGTTGCATCCGCCTGCATCCGAACCAGTTCGTTCAACAGGCGACGGCCCGCCACGCGATCCCAATAATCTGCATGCAGCAGATTGTCCCGCGCCATGGCGCGAAGCCGGTCGATGCGCAGCTGGTCGCCAATCGTGTAGAAAGCCTTGCCGGCCGCCTCCACACTGACACCCGCCTTGCCAGCCAGATCGACCACGAGCAGCCCTTGGGCAAACTGGCCCATCGCAGCCGCCCATCGCGAAATCTCTTCCGACGCGCCGCGCTTCATCAGGCTACGCACTTCGCGCTCGATGCGCGCAGCCGGGAACGGCGAGTGAATGCCGGCGAGAATGGCCTTGAACTCGTTCAGAGGCGCTTCGGTATGTTGCACGGCGTCGCCGACATGCAGGTCCGGATGGGTTTCAATGAACCAGAGCGCCGCATCGACCATGGCGCTTGCCGCATGCAGACGCAGATCGATTTGCACATCCGCAGGCACGATCGTGTCGAGCTGGTCGACCTCGCGCTGGAAGCCGTCAAAGTTCAAAACGGCACGCGCCGCTTCGAGCCCGCGCGCGACTTGCGCATTGTCGCCGCCGGTCACTTCGCGCAGACGCAGCAGGGCCACCGGCCCGGCCATGTCCAGCACACGATTGGCAATGATCGTCGCGATAATTTCCCGCTTCAGGCGATGGTTCGACATCGCCTTTGAATAGGTGTTGATCGGACTCGGGAAGTAATTGACCAACAGGTCTTCGAAATACGGATCGTCCGGAATATCGGAGGCCACAATATCGTCGAACAGAGTGATCTTCGACCAGGCGAGCAAGACGGCTAATTCCGGCCGGGTCAATGGCTGGCCGCGCTCGGCACGCACCTTCATCTCACCGGTCTCCGGCAAGGTTTCCAGCGCGCGGTTCAATACGCCTCGGTCTTCCAGATACTCCATCAGGCGCTCAAGCGCATCATGGTCTTCCTTGGCCGTCGTTTCGGCCAGGGTCAGCGCAAAGGTCTGTGTATAATTATGACGCAGGACAAGCGCCGCCACGTCACTGGTCATCTCCGCAAGAAGGTCGTTGCGGTCTGCCGGATCGAGGTCGCCCTCACGAACCGCCTCAGCAGCCAGAATCTTGATGTTCACTTCGTGGTCAGACGAATCGACGCCGGCGGAATTGTCGATCGCGTCTGTATTGATCCGTCCCCCATGCAGGTCAAACTCGATTCGCCCGGCTTGGGTGACGCCCAGATTGGCCCCTTCCCCGATGACTTTCACCTTCAGCTGATTTGCATCAACCCGGATCGCATCATTGGCACGGTCACCGGCGGCCGCATGAGTTTCATGCGCGGCTTTCACATAGGTGCCAATGCCGCCGAACCAGAGCAAGTCCGCATCCGTCTTCAGCAGGGCGTGGATCAACTCGTCGGGTGTGACCGCATCCTTTGACAAGCCACTCAGCGCCTTGATCTCATCGCTCAGCGTGATCGACTTGGCGGAGCGCTCGAAGATTCCGCCGCCTTTCGACAGGATTCCTTTGTTGTAGTCCGCCCAGCTCGATTGCGGCTTGTCGAACAGACGCTGACGTTCAGTCAGGTTCTTGGCAGCGTCCTGAGGGTCCGGGTCGATGAAGATGTGCATGTGGTTGAAGGCCGCGATCAGCCGGATTTCCGGCGATAGCAACATGCCATTGCCAAACACGTCTCCACTCATGTCGCCCACACCGATCACGGTGAAAGGTTCGGTCTGGATGTTCTTGCCGAGTTCGCGGAAGTGACGCTTGACCGCTTCCCAGCCTCCCCGCGCAGTAATACCCATCTTCTTGTGATCGTAGCCAACCGAACCACCCGACGCGAACGCATCGCCCAGCCAGTGGCCCATCTCCTCACTGATCGCATTGGCGGTGTCGGAGAAGGTCGCCGTGCCCTTGTCCGCCGCCACGACGAGGTAGGGGTCTTCACCATCCCAGACAATCGTGTCCGCCGGGTGGGTGACCTGCCCCTCCACGAGATTGTCCGTGATACCGAGCAACGCCCGGATGAATTCCTTGTAGGCATCCCGTCCAGCCTCGAACCAGGCATTGCGGTCAGAACGATCCGGCAATTGCTTTGGCAAGAATCCACCCTTGGAGCCGACCGGCACGATGACCGCATTCTTCACCTGCTGCGCTTTCACAAGGCCCAGAACTTCGGTGCGATAGTCTGATGCACGGTCCGACCAGCGCAGCCCCCCGCGCGCAACCGCGCCAAAGCGCAAATGCACGCCCTCGACCCGCGGGCTCGACATATATATCTCGCGGAAGGGTTTCGGCTCCGGCAGGTCTTCCAGTTCGCGGCTGGCAATCTTGAGGCTGACAAAACTGTAGGGCGCGCCATCGCCATTGGTCTGGTAGAAATTGGTCCGCTGAACGGCCAGGATCAGATCAGCGAGACGGCGCAGCACCTGATCGTCTGCCAGCGCCGACACGTCGCGTAATGCGTCCTCGATCTCTGCGCGCATTTTCTCGGCTTCATGCGTGCGTTCGGCGAGTGACATATCGCGCGCCGGATCGAAGCGGATAGCGAACAGGTCCAGCAATTTCTGGGCAATCGCCGGATAAGTCGAAAGCGCCGTCTCCTGAACATATTGCGGTTGATCCATGCCGCTCTGGCGGCGATATCCGGCGAGCGCCCGGATCAGGGCCGCATCGCGCCAGCTTGCGTCAGCGCTGAGCACCAGCCGGTTGAAGCCGTCATTTTCGGCCCGTCCGCTCCAGACCGCAACAAACGCATCCTCCAGCGCGGTTCGGATTGCATCGAGGTCAATTGCTGCGCCGGCCGTCGCGCACATGACAACATCGTGGATCCAGTAGGTCTCGGGCGCATCGTCGGCTGGCTTTTCCGTCGGACGGACCGGATAGCCGGTCTCGAAATCCACGAAGAAACCCATTTGCTCGAAGATTGGCACACAGGCAGACAGCGGGATCGAACCATTGCGGGAGTATATCTTGACCCGTATCTTGTTGTCGGAATCCCCTTCCAGCCGGTAGGCGCGCGTCAGGATGGGGTGACCGGCAGACAAATTTGCCATCGCCGCAACATCGCGCATCGCCTCGTCAGGCCCGAAGGCTTCGCGATAGGCTGCATTGAAAGCCCCGATGAAGGAACGTGCATTTTCCTGATGTGCGCGTTCAAGGTCAGACTGGACCAGCGCCGACCGGAAGCCTTGCTCCCATGTTCGCGTGATCTGGACGATACGCTTCTCGAGCGCCGCAAGGTCCGGCAAGGGATGGCCCTGTCCCAGCCAGATTTCGAAATGGACCCGGACCAGGGTCTCGGAATCAAAATACGGTCGGAAGCGCGTCACATGCCCATTATAAGCGGTGACCAGTTCCTGCGTGATGCGTTGACGCATGGCGGTGTCATAGGCTTCACGCGGCACATAGACGATTGCGGTGACAAACCGGTCAAATTGGTCCTGTTGCACGAACAGGCGCGTGCGTGGCCGCCCGATCAGATGCAGCGCGCCGACAATGATCGGATGGAGGATTTTCGAAGAGGTCTGAAACAACTCGTCACGCGGCCAGGTTTCCAGCAGATTGGTCAACGCCTTTTCGGTATGTCCGCCGGGCGTTGCGCCAGAAGCTTCGAGGATGGCGGCAATTCGACGGCGGATCAGCGGGATCGAGCGGGCCGTTTCGTCATAGGCCTCGGCGGTGAAAAGGCCGAGGAAGCGAACTTCACCATTCACCCTGCCCTGCGCATCATATTTCTTCACGCCGACATAGTCGCAAGCGACCCGGCGGTGCACGAGGCTGGTCAGCGTCGATTTGGCAACAAGGATCGGATACGGTTCCGACAGATGTGCGCCAATCTCAGGCGTCAACACGAGGGGTTCGGCCTCGCGAGACAGAACGTTCAGTTCTTCATCGCGCAGCACGCCCAGATTGGAGCCCTCCACCATGATCGGCTCTTCGGGCAGCACTTGCCCATCGGCATTTGTCTCGAATTCGTATTCGCGGCAGCCGAGGAACACGAAATGTTCCCGCGAAAGCCATTTCAGGAAGGCAACTGCTTCGTCGCGGTCCATCTCTTTGAGATGCGTGACGCCCTTCAGCCGGTCGATCTCCTGCTGCATGCGCGCCCGCATGGGCTCAAAGTCCGATACGGCAACCGCATTGTGCGCCAGCGCCAGGCGAACTCCGGCTTTCAGGCGCGCCGCCTCATCATGGGTCAGGATCGGCAAATGAACCTGGATGACGGACACGCTGCGCCCGTCCTGTCGTTTGACAATCGGATGAAACAGGGCCGCGACCTCAAACCCCTGCGCGCCGCACTCGCCAAGCACCGAATCCACGAGGAATGGCATGTCCGGGCTGGCAGTCTCTAGAATGGTACGTGACAGGGAGTCCCCGTTTTCCCCATCGACCTCCAGCAGGACGCGCACATCCTGCTCTCCCGGAGCGACCGTCTCTGCCCATTCCCAATGGCGGCGCGCAAGAAATTTTAGGTCGCCATCCGTCAGTCCGGTGAGGTCTTCGTGCCCTGATTCCCGCTGAATCTGGTCGAAAACTTGCTCCAACGGCTCATGTGAAGCAGAATTTACTGTCATGTGGGTGTCTCGCGAAAGAACTTAACGATGTTCCCATCTAGACTGCGTTGGCACACCGGCACAACACATAGGGGCAAATGAATTGCCCCAGCGTCATGACGGGTCTTTGGGGGATCGAATCTTGGGCCCTCAGGGCCCGATATAAACGGACCCGCCGAACGGGGACGTGTCCGGCGGGTCCTACAGGCCTATTCCGCAGGCTGGGTGGGGGGACGCACGCGGAGGGCCTGATCTCACTAAATTTGCAAGCGCTGTGCCGAATACAAGTCTTCGTCAGCAGCGCCTGATGTTACCAATAATTGAGTATGGGCTCTGAACCGGATTCGCAATTATTAACTTGCCTAACACTTCGCATAATTTATCGATTTTCACCATAGGTCTGAGCAGCGCTGACTGCATCCGACAGCTCCGTATTGGTACCCTTGCCTTGTGGATTACCATCTGCAGAAAGCAGGATTGCAATCCATCTCGTGCTGGAAGATTGCGCGAAGAATATCATCATCAGAACCGTCAAAGGTGCCGACAGGAACATGCCGGGAATGCCCCAGATCGCACCCCAGATGGCCAGGGAAAGCAGGACGACCAAAGCTGACAAATTCAGCGACTCCCCCATCATGCGCGGCTGGATGAAATTGCCGATTGAAAACTGCCAGAAACTGACGGCAGCAAACACGATCGCCGCATAGATGTAGTTGTCTTGCGGTGGTGTGCCCGGCACCCAGGCCGGAAGTTCCGGCTGCACGATGGCAAACAGCGGGGGCACCAGTGCCGCAACAATTGACCCCACAGTCGGGATATAATTGAGCACAAATATCAAAGCCGACAGGAAGAGCGCATTTTGCACCCCCAAGGCCAGCAATGAGAAATAGGTCAATGCGGTGATCAGGGCGGAGATCACAGTCTGGGTCCACAGATAGGTTTCGATACTGCGCCGCGCTTCATCGCCCACCTGGCGCACCTGCGCGCGTTGCTCGAAACCGGGGAAGATATTGTCCAGTTTCCGGGTCCAACTGGACTGCGCCAGGAACAGGAAGGCGACATAGATCAGGATCAGGACCAGATCGCCGGACAGGTCACCGGTTTCGTTGGCGATGGTCGCAAAGAAACGTTGTCCGGTTTCGTTGAACAGCAGTTCCTGCAGTGTCGGCGCACCCGACATGTGCACCACCTCATACATGTCCGCGATCATGTCGTTGATCCGGTTTTCATACTCTCCGGCGTCGCGCCCAAATTCGGCGATGCCATTTGCGAGCAGCGCCATGAATCCGAAAAATCCACCCAAAACAATCAGGACCGCGAAAACCCGGGCGTGCCCGATCTTGAGCGCGCGAGACCAATTATCGATCATCGTGGCAAAGCCCTCGATGACGAGGAACAGGAACACAGCCAGCGCAAAGGGCGCGAGGATGCTGCGGCCAAAATGAAGAAAGGTCAGGATGACGCCGGTCGCGATGATCCAGATGCCGGTCTTCGTCGCGCGATCCATAATATCCCCCGGAGCTGTGGTTACCACAGGGTGAGGAGAGCCTCGCGCGCCGTCAAGAGCCTGCGCCTCCACCCTTGCCGAATCCGGCGAATTCTCTAGCGTCGCAGCCTGTAAGGAATGAAGGGGACAGGATGATGGATTCCATCTTTATCGGGGGCGCAGATGCCGAGGGCACCGGCACGCCAAATGTGGCGCAGAACCTGTTGCTGAAAATCGCAAACCGGCATGGCCTGATCGCGGGCGCAACCGGCACCGGCAAGACAGTCACCCTGCAAAACCTGGCTCAGGGCTTTTCCGATGCGGGCGTTCCTGTCTTCTGCGCGGACGTGAAAGGTGACCTTTCGGGCATCTGCATACCCGGCAGCACGGATCACAAGCTGCACGACAAATTCGTTGCACGCGCCAACAAGATCGGGCTCGGCGAGTATGAGTACACGTCTGCGCCAACCGTGTTCTGGGACGTGTTCGGCGAGAAGGGCCATCCGATCCGCACCACGATTTCCGAAATGGGGCCCCTGCTCCTCTCGCGGCTGATGGACCTCACCGACGCGCAGGAAGGCGTGCTGAACATCGCGTTCGAATATGCCGACGATAATGGCCTGCTGCTGCTTGACCTGAAGGATCTGCGCAAACTGCTCGTTCATATGAGCGACAAGGAGGTCCGCGACGAACTCAGCAAGGAATACGGCAACATTGCCTCTGCGTCGCTTGGCGCGGTGCAACGCAACTTGCTCGTCATGGAACGCGAAGGTGCCGATTTCTTCTTCGGCGAACCCGCACTGGAATTGTCGGACATGATGCGCACCAATACCGATGGGCGCGGCATCGTGAACGTGCTGGATGCCACCCGCCTGATCAACAGTCCAAAACTCTACTCCACATTCCTGCTCTGGCTGTTGTCGGAACTGTTCGAGCAGCTTCCCGAGATTGGCGATCCGGACAAGCCGCGCCTCGTCTTCTTCTTTGATGAAGCCCACCTGTTGTTCGACGACGCTCCTGCGGCGTTGATGCAGAAGATCGAGCAGGTCGTGCGGCTGATCCGCTCCAAGGGTGTGGGCGTCTATTTCGTTACCCAAAACCCGCGCGACCTGCCGGAAAGCGTGCTCGCACAACTGGGCAACCGGCTGCAGCATGCCCTGCGCGCCTATACGCCCGCCGAACGCAAAGGCGTACGCGCCGCGGCGCAGTCCTTCCGCGAGAATGAGACTTTTGACACAGAGGAAGTCATCACCCAGCTTGGCGTTGGCGAGGCACTGGTCTCAACGCTGGACGCCAAGGGCGCGCCAAGCGTGGTACAATGGACCGTGATCCGCCCACCAGCCTCACGACTTGGCCCCGCAACGGACGCGGAGCGCAAATCGGTCCAGAATGCCAGTCCCGTCGCCGGAAAGTACGAGAAGTCAATTGACCGTGAGTCGGCCTATGAAGTGCTGGAAGCGCGCGAAGTGAAAGCCGCAAAGGAAGCTGAGGAACTTGCCAAGAAAGAGGCCAAGGCTCAGGCCGAGCTGGACAAGAAGAAAAAGAAAACGACCACGCGCCGTAGCTCCCGCCGGATGAGTTCGCTCGAGAAAGCGGGAAATCAGGCCGCCCGAACGGCCAGCCGGGAGATCGTCCGTTACATCCTGCGCGGCATCATGGGCACGTTCAAACGCTAGCGGGGATCAGTTGGGCAAGCGGCCGGCTTCGTCGGAGTCTTCCTCGGCATAGGCCTCGTCCTCTTCCGGCAGGTCGTCGTCCATCGCTTCAATCTCGGCCAGGGCGGCATCGACGTTTTCCGACGGCGTGATATCGGCTTCGCCCTCATAGGTGTCCTCGAAGTCCTCATCGATATATTCAGCTGCTTCGTCGGCTGCCGCGACGGCCATGACTTCCTCGGTCTTCGGCTTGCGCTTCCAGAATGGTGCATGCGGATCGGCTTTCCGGTCATACTGCATGCTGTAATATTCATGGGCGGTATGGGTCAGCGGGCGCGGCGTCAGGTGCAGACCGTACTGGCGCAGACGTTCAACGACTTCATCGCGCAGATGCATGCCCGGAAAGGAATTTGCCGAGAAGCCATGCGCTTTCATCCAGTCGCGCACGTGCCAGCTGCGCACAGTGCCCGCCTCTGAAGGACGTACACCGGCGTGCTCTTCCCACATATAGAGCGTCGCAATGCCGTTGATCGTCGCATCCATCGCGTCGTCGAGCGTTGCGCTGAGATCGCGCTTCTGGGCCAGCACCGCCCGCAATGCCATCTTGCGCGCCTCAAGTTCCTGATAGGTCGCGCCGATCACGGCGATCGCATTGCGATTGGTCTTGATCAGGGAAGCGTTTACACCGTCGAGCTGCGGATGCTGGACCGGCAGCAGGACATCTGGTCCGGCTTCCTGCGTGTCGACGATCTGGGCGACCTCATTCACCATGCGCTGGAGATTGATTCGCATCTCATGGCTGATGCCGTCGAGGGCGGAGATCGCGCCATCGCGTTCTTCATCCCTTAGCCGCCAAAGCTGCCAGGCGATCATCAATGCTGCTGCGATAAGCAGGCCGAGCCCGCCGGTGAAGAATGTGTAGAATTGCGCTTCACTCATTCTGAGATCCCCTCAACGCGTCCACCGTAAACCATGCTTCCCCCGCATGGCGACCGGTTAAGTGTTGGTAAACCTTAGCCCTTGAGCGCACGTCCTGCAATCACTTGAAGACGGTCGAGCAAATCCGGGTCGCGCGCCTGTGGCGCAGTAATCAACGCATAATCCAGACACGTATCCGTGCCGTTCGGATCCGACGTACGCTCCATTCCGGACAGGGCTTCAGCAAGCCGTACAACAGCCTTACGGGCCACCGCGCTGTTCTGGCCCATGATTTCCAGCACATTCGTCACCGATACCGCCTCGGTTTCTGCCCGCCAGCAATCATAATCGGTGACCATGCAAAGAATAGCGTAGGGCAACTCGGCCTCTCGGGCGAGCTTGGCTTCCGGCATCGCGGTCATGCCAATCACGTCGCAACCCCATTGCCGATAGAGTTTTGATTCCGCGAGCGAAGAGAATTGCGGTCCCTCCATGGCCAGATACGTGCCGCCGCGATGCATCTTTGATCCGACAGCCTCCGCCGCATCTGCTGCAAGCCCCGACAGGCGCGGGCAGACCGGGTAGGCCATGGAGACATGCGCCACCATGCCGGCTGCGAAGAAGGTTTTGTCGCGCGCAAAGGTGCGGTCGATAAACTGGTCTGCGGCGACGAAGTCACCGGGGGCGTATTCCTCTTTCAGGCTGCCGCAAGCCGAAATTGACAGGATGTCCGTCACACCCGCCGCCTTCAGTGCAGCAATGTTGGCGCGGTAAGGCACCTCGGTCGGCGTGATGCGGTGACCTCTTCCGTGGCGCGGCAGGAAGACCAGCTCCACCTCCCCTATCCGGCCGCGCACCAGCACGTCAGATGGCTTGCCCCAGGCAGTCTCGACCTGTTCCTCGCGGCGGTCTTCCAGGTCGTCAATTTCGTAAAGGCCCGAGCCTCCGATAATGCCGAGGGTCCATTTGCTCATGATCTGCTCCGGAAAAAGAAAACCCCGCCCTTGGATCAGCCAGGGACGGGGTCGTCAATTCAAGGTTCTGTCAGAACTGCCTAGTGCTCTACGTTGCGCCAGATGCGCTTGTAGGAGAACCAGAGCAGGATCGCGAGGATGCCAAAATACACCATCACGGCAAGGCCAAGCGATTTGCGGTTGGTCTGTTTCGGCTCACCTGCCCAAGCGAGGAATTGCGCAACATCATAGGCCATCTGGTCGATGGTCGCTTCGGTGCCGTCGCTATACTCGACGCGGCCCGGAACGAGCTGCGGCGGCATGGCAAGGAAGCCACCCGGAGGCGCATGGCGGGGATCGCCTTCGAATTGCGGAACCGTATCGCCCGGCATGTACGGATTGTAGTACTGGCCGGCATTCTGGATCAGGTAGCCTTCGTAATGGTCATCACCATGACCAATATGCAGCTTGGACGCGTCGATAACGGTCTGAACTTCGGCAGGCGTATCGTCGCTCGGATCATCCGGCGTGCCCCCGTCAGATGCTTCAGCGACAACGCGCTCTGAGAATACGTCCTCGTCCGGATAGCCTGCCAGCAGGCTGTACACATAAGACGCGCCATCATGGCGGGCCTTGTAGATCACTGACAGGTCTGGTGGCACAGCGCCGCCATTGGCCGCACGGGCCGCACTGTCATTCGCATATGGGCTGCGGAATGTGTCGGCGGGCGTCGCCGGACGGAAATCATAGTCACCGACTTCATTTGGCGTCGGGCTGAGGATTTCGTTCTGCGCGGCCAGAGCCTTCACATACGGGTTGTCGTTCGGGTTCGGATAGGCCTCGTCATAGAACGGGCCACCCGGATCGCCGAGGTTGCGGTAGCTGAGCAGCTTCATGGAGTGACAGGACGAACAGACTTCCTGGTACACCTGATAGCCACGCTGCAGCGAGGCCTGGTCGAACTGACCCGTCACGCCTTCAAAGGGCCAGCCCTCTTCCGGTTCGTGCGGGTGAGCAGCGCCGCCGGCAGCATGCGCTGACGCGGCGATCATGAGACCGGCAAGACCGGCAGTAAGAATGCGGAACGCTTTCATGATTTTCCCCAAAGCTCCCTATTCAGCCGGCACGGCCGACGCTGACGCCTTGTGGCGCTTCAGCACGGATTTATGGATCGATTCCGGCAATTCCTTCGGCTTCTCGGTCAGACCAAGGAAGAACAGAAGAACGAAGAAGCCGAAATAACAGAAGGTCAGGATCAGCGAGAAGTGACGGAACATGAAGGTCGGAGCCGGCACAGCCGACAGAGACGGGTTCGCGTCAGCTGGCAGGCTCTCCATGAACCGTTTCGCATCGATATAGGCTTCGCCACCACCCTTGTATTCGCTGGTCGCTTCCTGACCATCCGCCGTATAGCTGACCACCAGTTTCGGATCACCCTGCAGCGCCGGGATGACGGCATCGTCCGGGTTGGCCGCGCCGCACCAGCCGAGCAGCAGGCAGACGGCGACAAAGCCGAAGAAGAACTGCTTGGCCACCGGACGGTAGCGCATGGACTTCACTTTCGACGTGTCGAGCCAAGGCAGGATGAACAGGACCGCGATGGCTGCGAACATGAAGATCACGCCGAGTAGCTTGGCCGGGATCGGGCCGAGATCGAACGTGATGGCGCGCAGGATGGCGTAGAATGGCAGCAGGTACCATTCTGGCACGATGTGCGCAGGCGTCACCAGCGGGTTGGCCTCGATATAGTTGTCGGCATGGCCCAGCACGTTCGGTGCGTAGAAGACGAAGACGGCAAACATGATCAGGAAGATCACGATCGCGAAGGCGTCCTTCACCGTGTAATACGGGTGGAATGGCACGGTGTCTTTCGCAACGTCCTGAACCTCAACACCGGTCGGGTTGTTGTTGCCCGGCACATGAAGCGCCCAGACGTGCAGGATGACTGCGCCGGCGATCATGAAGGGCAGCAGATAGTGCAGCGAGAAGAAGCGCTGCAGTGTCTGGTTACCAATCGATGGTCCGCCGAGGATCCAGGTCTGGAGGCTCTCGCCGATCAGCGGGATGGCACCGAATAGCGACGTAATGACGTTTGCGCCGTGATAGGACATCTGGCCCCAAGGCAACATATAGCCGAGGAAGGCGGTGGCCATCATCAGAAGGTAGATGACACAGCCAAGGATCCACAGCACTTCGCGTGGCGCCTTGTAGGAGCCGTAATAGAGCCCGCGGAACATGTGAATATAGACGGCAAGGAAGAACATCGACGCGCCATTGGCGTGAATGTAGCGGAGCAGCCAGCCATACGGCACATCGCGCATGATACGCTCAACAGACGCAAACGCGCCGTCGACACTGGCCTCATAGTGCATGGCCAGGATGATACCGGTCAGAATCTGAATCACGAGACAGACGGCAAGGATGCCGCCGAAAGTGTACCAGTAGTTCAAATTCTTCGGGGTCGGGAAATTGATCGCCGTGTCCTGGGCAAACCGGACCAGCGGCAAACGCGTATCAAGCCATTTCGTGAAGGCATTGGTCGGCGTGTAGGAGGATTCGTGTCCACTCATCTGCGGTATCCTTCCCTTAAAGCGAAATGTTGATCACGGAGTCGGACACGTAATTGTAGTCCGGAACCGGGAGGTTTGTGGGGGCCGGGCCTTTGCGGATGCGGCCAGACGTATCGTAGTGCGAGCCGTGGCATGGGCAGTACCAGCCACCGAAATCGCCTGTATTGCCTTGCGCCGGACCAACCGGAACACAGCCAAGGTGGGTACAAGAGCCCGAGGTGACCAGAATGGCCGGGTTCAACGACCCGTCAGCCTTGGGACGCAGACGCGCATCATCGGTCTCGGGATCGCGCAATGTCGCGACATTCACCGAATCGGCCGCAGCAATCTCAGCCGCTGTGCGGTGGCGCACGAAGAACGGCTTGCCGCCGATCAGGACGCGGATCTCGCCGCCCAGAGGGATTTTGGACACATCGACATCCAGCGCCGAAGCGGCCTTTGTGTCAGCGGCCGGGTTCCACTGGTCAACAGCGGCCCAGGCAAACATGGCAGCGCCGCCAAAGGCGACCGCTCCAGTGGCGATGTGAATGAAATTGCGGCGATCGTCGTCGATCATCTCGCCGTGTTCGTGTGCAGGTGTGTCAGTCACGCTTATCCCGTCCCTTGCGAAGGCAGAAATCTGGGCCCGTCATACAGGAGCCCGCCCCCTTGCACATTGCGGCAAGTGGGCGCGGGTGCCTCCCCATAAACTACTATTGGCAGCGCGTTATCCTGACTTGGCGCCTGTGACAACAGGGCGCTTGCAAGTGTCGCAGTCCTCGCCCCATGTGTCGCGCCATGACAGATGGTGATCTCGAAACGAAGAAGACTCGCGCACGCGACTGGTTCAGGGTGTTGCAGGAAGACATCTGCGCGCGGTTCGAAGCGCTGGAAAATGCGGCGGAACGCCCCCTTTATTCAGGCGAACCGGGACGGTTCGAACTGACCGAGTGGAAACGCGGCGATGGCAGCGAAGACCTGGGCGGCGGCCGTATGGGCCTGATGCGCGGCAAAGTGTTCGAAAAAGTCGGGGTCCACTTCTCCGAAGTCCACGGCACATTCTCTGAAGCCTTCGCTGCCCAAATCCCCGGCGCGGACAAGTCAGATGGCCGATTCTGGGCCTCGGGCATTTCGCTGATCGCGCATCCGCGCAATCCGAAAGTGCCCGCCGCGCACATGAATACCCGCATGCTGGTGACCAGCCAGTCCTGGTTCGGCGGCGGCGGAGATCTCAATCCCCTGCTCGATTACCAGCGCGATCAAGACTTCGAAGACACGGTCGATTTCCACGCCGCCATGAAATCCGCCTGCGACACGCATCCGGGCGCCGATTTCACGCAGATGAAAGAGACCTGCGACACCTATTTCCATCTCGCTCACCGGGATGAGCCACGCGGCACGGGCGGCATTTTCTATGACCGCTTCAATTCGGGCGACTGGGACGCCGATTTCGCCTTCACACAGGAAGTCGGCAAGCAATTCGCGGAGATCTACCCGAAACTGGTCGCCCGGCGCATGAACCAGACTTGGAGCGAAGCCCAACGCGAGGAACAGCTGATCCAGCGCGGCCGCTATGTGGAGTTCAACCTGCTCTACGACCGCGGCACGACCTTCGGCCTGAAGACCGGCGGCAACGTGACGAGCATCCTCTCCTCCATGCCCCCTGTCGTGAAGTGGCCGTGAGGCCCTAGTCTGTCGCGCAATAATGTGCGTCGCCATCCGGCATTTCAATCGAGACTTTCCGCTCCTTCACAAGGGTGAAATATTCCTCATCCTGTGCCGGGCGCAGATAGATGGCGACACGGGGGTCCTTGAAGGGATTGGCACCCGGCTTCAGGCAGGGCCTCGTGGTGACGCTGACGGACAGGCTTTTCTGACCGGGTGCCTCCTTGAGGCTCAGCATATGCGCGCGGAAATCGTCCATGCGCGGCGCGTCCTTTGGGTGGATATGCAGCCGATGGATCATGAACCCTGCCTTTGCGCGCTTGTTCAGGAAACGGGTTGGCGCGTCCGGCACGGGGACAAGGTGGAACAGCTCTTCCCGGGTCTTGTTCCCCTCTTCCTGCCAGACTGACAAAACGAGCGTTGCTGCGTCCTCAGGCAAGTCGTAGTCATCCGGCGCGCGCACAGCGACCTCGACTTGGCTGGCATCCATGGTCGTCGGATCCAGCGCAGCGAGTTTCGGCAGGCTGGTCACCGGCACGCTTGCGCAGGCCATGGGCAGAAAAACACCTGCGCCGATGACGAAAATCCTTGCGATAATGGCGAACATGCAGATACCCTTCTTTCAATAACTAATTCACGTAAAACATGAATTTTTAATTGGCAAGGACGAATAATGAACACTCCCACACTCCTGCCTGACCGGACACGCCTCGTCTGCCGCGTCTTGAAATGGCTCGCACTCCTCATCCTCGTCCTGATGGTGGCAGCCTATTTCCTGCTGGACGTTTCATCCACCATCCTGGATTCGGCCTGGGAGGGCCTTCAGCCGCATGTCCGGGAGGACGTCTCTTATTCCGGGGGAAAGAAACTGCTCCTGCATGTCCTGGCAGCGATCGGCTATTTCAGCCTCACCCTGATCGTCATCGGCGCTGCGCGTGTCTTCAGCGTGTTCCAGAAAGGCGTGGTATTTGCGCCCGCCGCTGTCCGGGCAGTGCGCTTCCTGGGCCTGACCATTTTCCTGTTTGCTGCCGTGCAACTGATCCTGCCTACGCTGATGGTGCTCGGCCTGACCTATGACAATGGACCGGGTAACCGGGCACTCACACTTGGAATCAATTCCAATACCGTCATCTTGTTGATGATTGGCGCGGTGATTCTGGTAATCGGTCAGATCCTGACTCAGGCGACCGACATCGCCCATGAAAACGAGCAGTTCATCTGATGGCCATCATAGTCCGCCTCGATGTGATGCTTGCCTTGCGCAAGATGAAGTCCAAAGAACTGGCCGCGGCAATCGGCATTTCCGAGCAGAACCTGTCGCAGCTACGACAGGGACACGTCAAAGGCGTACGGTTCGAGACGCTGGACAAGATCTGCGCCGCGCTGGACTGCAAGCCGGGCGATATACTGGACCGGGACGAGGACTAGTCGCGAAATCCCGTCCGGATTTTGGGCACCGACGGAAAAAAGCGATGACGATCAGAGCATTGTGGCTCGAATTAACGTTTCGGAAATGACGAAAACTTCATTCGAAGGTATAAGCGTGGTCGATGGTCACCAGTGCGAAAGCCTTTCCCTGGGGGGCAGGGATACTGCTCCTGCTAGCGACGGTGACAGCCGCCGCAGCAGGAGCAGTGATTTCGGGCGGCAGTTCCGACCCCTGGTACGCTGCGCTCAGCAAACCTTTCCTCACCCCACCAGACGTCATGTTTGCCCTTGTCTGGCCAATTCTGTTCGTACTGATGGCGGCAGGCGCCCTGCTGGTGCTGGACCGGGCCGGTTCATTTGAACGTGCCGTCAGCCCGCTCGGCCTGTACTATTCGATGCTGGTGTTCAATGCGGGCTGGAGCCTTGCATTCTTTGGCATGAACGAGGTCGCGCTGGCGCTCGGCATTCTGGTGGCGCTTTGGCTGTTGATCGTGGCCATGATGCAGGACTTCTGGCGCTATTCGCACCTCGCCGCCTTGCTACAAATCCCCTATCTGGTCTGGATCAGTTTCGCCGGATACCTCAACGCGTACATCCTGTTCACGAATTGAGGCGCGCGACCAATTCGTCTCGAGTCAGACTGAAATCCGACGCCACCCAGCTCTGCTCCAATGTGCGCAGGACTGCGCCGACATCCGGACCGCTAAGCCCTGCTGCAAGGGCATCTGCGCCGCCCAGCGGAAAGTCCGGCTTCTGCCAGTCGACTGCCGCTGCCTTGATCGTCGTCAGGGCATCCGCTCCAGAAACCTGCGCGGCCTCAATCAAGGCGCGGTCCAGCACCGCACGTGGGCCAAACTGGTAAAACAGACGACGCAGCGCGTCCGGTTGGACGCCAAGAACATGAGTTAGCGCAGGGTCGGCCCACTCGGCCAGTCGGCTGGCCTCGGCATTGGATAGCCGCAGATGCGCCGTGACACTGGTCACATCGCGGGCGCGGCGGGGAATCATGGCTATCAAGCGTTGCAATGGATCTGGCGCAAGGCCGGCCCCCTGCTCCACCGAAACAAGAGATGGTATTTCCGATGCGTTCGCGCCCGGCAGCACAGCTCCCAGCACGCCCGTCTCTTCCATGGCCAGCATGGCTTCGGACGGATCGGGCGCTTCCATCAGGCGTTTCAATTCCTTCCATATCCGCTCGGAAGCAATCTTTGCGAGTCCATCCTTTTGCCGCTCACATGCAGCAAGACCCTCCGCATCCATGCCCGCGCCATACCAGGCATTAAAGCGGAAGAAGCGCAGGATGCGCAGATAGTCCTCGCGCAGGCGCTGGTCTGCGTCGCCAATGAAGATCACCCGCCCATCAATGGCATCCTGCACCGAGTTCGGCACGATCTCATGCAGGCGGCCATCGGCGGCGGCGTAGATAGCATTGAGCCGGAAATCACGGCGCTCGGCATCCTCGGCCCAATCCTCGGTGAAAGCGACCACGGCGCGGCGGCCATCGGTCTCGACATCGCGGCGCAGGCTGGTGATCTCGTAGGGGCGGCCGTCATAGATGGCAGTGACGGTGCCATGCTCCAGCCCGGTCGGGATCGCGCGAATGCCGGCCGCTTCCAGCGCCGCAAGCGTTTCATCGGGTTTCAACTGGGTGGCGATGTCTATGTCATCGACCGGCACGCCGCGCAGTTCGTTGCGCACACAGCCGCCGACGAAGCGCGCGCCACCAGGACGCGCCACTTCCAGCGCAGCCATCACGGCGCGTGTGCCCGGCCAGTCCAGCCAGGGCGCGGTCGTCAGGTCAGTCCGTGTCATCGTCCGGCCGCACGATCTCCGGTGTGTCGGCATCGGGGTCCGGGGACAGGATCACCGGCTCTTCCTCCCGGCGCGCGGCATCTTCGGTATCCGGCGCCGTTGCGCGGATCTCGCCGGCATCATGGATATCCGTGCCGGGCCCGGTCGCGCCCCGCGCAGAACGGACGCTGTCGCGTTCACGGGGAACGCCGACATTGGTCACATCATGTTCGCATGGATAATCGCGGGCCGGGATCAGCTTGCCATTCTCCATACGGGCCGGCTCGTGGCAGATGTCGCGTTCTTTCGGCTCCATCAGGATCAGAACGAACCAGGCCACGGTCGCAAGGCCAATGCCGCACAGGAACAGGATATTGATGGGCCATTTGCGTTTGCCCTCCTGTTCTGCATTCGACGTTGCCAGCAGGTAGAACCCGAACACGATGAACGGGATCGAGAAGATGAATAGCTCAAAGACGATGCGTCCGGCCAAGGTGTCGTTCCCTCCGATTGTTTCACCTTAGATAAGGCGTGGATGGATTGAACAAACCCCTAAAACCGGGCCGGATCAATCGTCGTACAGTGTATGATACAGTTTCCGTATAATCCCGGCGGTCACGCCCCAGATGCGAAAGCCGCCATGCGGCATCTCGTAAAATTGCCGTTCCTTGCCCTTGTAGACGGCTCGGCCGACCTGATGGTTGGCGATATTCATCAGGAAATCGATGGGCGTTTCGAACACGTCCGCAACTTCGGTCGGGTCGGGTTTGGGCTCGAAATCGGCGGGCAGAATCCCCACGACCGGCGTGATGCGAAACATGGTGCCGGTGACATAGGGCGCGCCGCGACCCAGAACCTCCACCTCTGCCGGGTTCACGCCGACTTCTTCCTCAGCCTCGCGCAGGGCGGCGGCGACTTCGTCCACGTCGATCGGATCGATCTTGCCGCCCGGAAAGGCAACCTGTCCGGCATGATTGGCCATCGTGTCCGGGCGCAGGGTGAGCAGCGCGGTCGGACCGGATTTGCGCGGGATGACACCAAACAGCACCGCCGCCGGGCGGATTACCGCGAGTTCTTCTGGCGTCAGGAAGTCGAGGTCGCCATATTCGGTCAGCCGCCCTTCGCCATGGGGCGGGTCAAGCCGGTCTGAGACCCGCGTCAGGAAATCGTCCAGCCCGTTCCAGCTCATGCCGGATCAGGCCGCCGGTCCGAGAGGAAAGAAGACACCCTGGCTCCACACGCCCAGCATATCTGATCCGTCGGGTGCAGGTTCTGCCATATTGGCCAGTTCGTAGAAGACCGGCCGGGCAAGTTTGGCTTCGAGCTGTCCGCGCACCAATACATAGGGGGAAGGCTCTCCGGTCTCGGGATCGGTCTCGACGCGCAGCGGCGCGTCCGGCCCTGCCAGCGTCACATCGCCCAGATTTGTGACGAAGGCCAGTGTCTGTTGCGGTCCGGCCTCGCCCGCCCGCTCGACGCGCACAGCAAGGAAAGGCGCATCGGCCACATGCACGATCACTTTTTCGTAGGGCGTGACGAGCCAGACCGAACCGTCCTCATCCTTGCGCAGGATGCGCGAGAACAGCTTCACCAGTCGCTCGCGATTAATTGGGTCGCCTTCATGCCACCAACTGCCATCCGCGCGGATTTCCATGTTGATGTCAGCTGAGCGCTCAGGATTCCACAGATGAACCGGCGGCAGTTTGCCATCTACCTTGCCATCGGGAAGGATCGCTTTAAGCGTCTCTTCGAGACTGATTGTGGTTGTGGCACTGGAATTCACGTTTTGCTCCGCCATGATCCGGCCTTAGACATAGGTTTGTTTATTCAGATCGAAAACCCGGAGGCGCCCTTTTGATGGCCGATACTGACCAGGTAAGTGATGCAATCATCGCAGAAGCCGAATCCGCCGCCGAAACGCTGGCGCAGGTGAAAGCCGAAATTGCGAAGGCGGTATTCGGACAGGACCGCGTGGTCGAGTTGGCGCTCGCCGCCGTACTGGCCGGGGGCCATGCCCTGCTGATCGGCGCGCCAGGCTTGGCCAAGACACGCCTCGTCGAGGCGATGGGCACCGCGCTTGGTCTCGCCAACCAGCGCATCCAGTTCACGCCGGATCTGATGCCCTCAGACATTATCGGCTCTGAAGTGCTGGACGAAAGCCCGAGCGGGCAGCGCACCTTCCGCTTCCTCAAAGGGCCGATCTTCACCCAGCTGCTGATGGCGGACGAGATCAACCGCGCCAGCCCTCGTACCCAGTCTGCCCTGCTCCAGTCGATGCAGGAGCGCCATGTCACCGTGGCCGGTGTGCGCCATGACCTGCCCGCGCCCTTCCATGTTCTGGCGACGCAGAACCCGATCGAGCAGGAAGGCACCTACCCCCTGCCCGAAGCCCAGCTGGATCGCTTCCTGCTGAAGGTCGACGTGAACTATCCCGACCTCGACACCGAGCGCCGCATCCTGATCGAGACGACGACCGGCGACGATGACGTGGTGCGCCCGGCGCTGGACGCCGACCGGCTGATCGCGCTGCAAGGGCTCGTGCGGCGGATGCCAGTGGGCGAGAAGATCGTCTCGGCGATCCTCGGCCTGGTGCGCGATGCCCGGCCGGAACAGACAAGCGACGAGCGCGTCAAGCGGCTGGTTGATTGGGGGCCTTCGCCTCGTGCCGGTCAGGCGCTGATGCTGGCTGCACGGAGCCGCGCGCTCTTGAGGGGCCGTCTTGCGCCGAGCATCGAGGATGTCGAAGCGCTCGCAGAACCCTGCCTCGGCCACCGCATGGCAATGCGCTATGATCCGACGGGCGAGGCACCGAGCCTGACCGATTTGATCAATGACCTTGCCCGGAAGGTGGCTTAGCGCTCTAGGAATGATTCCCGCCCGCGAACATCAACACGCATCCGCCTTGGTGATTGCGACTGTATGGCTTGTTTCCTGCGGGCAGCAGGCGACGCCTGCTGGAGTGACAAACTTCGATTCTTGCCTGATCATGCATATGTCAGCAATTGCTATGCTGGAGGGTGCTTCCAATGAAGCCGACGCGGCGCTGCTGGAGGCCGTTATCGCCAGCCAGAACGAACTGCTCCGGGATGACAAATTGGACGCGGACGAACTTGCCCAGCGCGCATCCACACTCTTGCACGCCTATTCAGGCGCTGCTGATGCCGCAATCGCTGAAGCCGAAGCCAACAGCACATCACCGCAGGCACTTGCCGCTGAAGCAATGGCATGCCGGAAAGCTCTGGCTCGATGACCCCGTCCGCCGATCTACGTTCTGAGGCCGAGAGCCTTGCCCGCCAATTGCCCGGTCTGAACTTCAAGGCCGAAGCGAGCGAAGCCGCGCATATCGGGTCGGCTGGCCGACGCCGCGCGGGCACGGGCGAGCATTTCTGGCAGTATCGCCGCTATGCGCAGGAAGACGCCGCCGACCGGGTCGACTGGCGCCGCTCCGCCAAGGGCACGGAATTGTTCGTACGCGAAACAGAACTGGAAACCGCGCGTACGGTACTGTTCTGGAGTGATGATGCACCGGGTTTCCGCTGGAAGGGCGAGGGCGATTTGCGCACCAAGGCCGAAGAAGCCCAACTCCTGATGCTGGCCATCGGCATCATGATGTCGAAGGATGGCGAACGCATCGGCATGCTGGGCGCGGGCCGGACAGCCAGCTTTGGCAAAAAGGCCGTGGCGCGGCTCGCCGAAGACCTTGAGCGCGGCACGCATGGCCAGTTTCCCTCGCCGCCGAAATCAGCGGCAACGATTATTCTGGCGTCTGACTTTTACGCGCCGCTCGCAGACTGGCAGGCCCGCCTTGCGCCGCTTGCCGCGAAATGCCCGGAAGGCGTGCTGCTGGCGATCTCGGCACCCATCGAGGAAAGCTTCCCGTTTGAAGGCCGCACCAAGCTCAGCCGCCCCGGCACCGAGTCCGACCGTATCCTTGGCCGGGCCGAGACAATGCGTGAGGCTTACCTCCGCCGCTTTGCCGAACAGCGGGACGGATTGCGCAGACTGGCCACGCAAATGGGCTGGCGGCTGGTGACGCATACAGTCGGAACGTCCAGCCTTGAAGGCGCCGCCCGGCTGAAGGCGCAGGTCGAGACGTTCGGGGCCAAGGCATGACCTCGCTCGGCCCATTCCTGCTCGGCGCGCCGTGGGCGCTTGCCGCTTTGGCCGCGCTGCCAATCATCTGGTGGATCCTGCGGGCAACGCCCCCTGCCCCACGTCATGCGGAATTGCCGTCGCTACAATTGCTCGACGGGATCGAGCCGCAGGAAGAGACACCCGCGCGCACGCCGTGGTGGGTCTGGCTGATCCGTACGCTGGCGATTGCCGCCGCGATCCTCGGCCTGTCCCAACCCGTCTATGCGCCGGGCGCGCAGACCGAGACTGTGGAAGGCACCGGCAGTCTGCTGATCGTGGTCGACAATGGCTGGCCGTCTGCGCCGCGCTGGCCGGACCTCGTCAATGCCGCGACCGCAACGCTGGACACGGGCAATCGCGACGCGCCGGTCCATCTGTTGCTGACCGCGCCGCAACAATTCAATCCCGACCCGGCCGAGCGTATTTCCCGCGCCGACATGGGCAAGCGCTTGACCTCGCTGAGGCCGCAGGCCTGGGCTCCGGACCGCGCCGATGCGTTGCGGCGGTTGAATGACTCAAGTTTGAAGCCTGACCGCATCTTCTGGGCAAGCGACGGCTTGCAGGGCAAGGACGGCCAGGCCTTTGCCGCGGAGCTGTCAAGTTTCGCGCCGCTGACCGTCTATGCCGCAGCGCCGACGGGCCCGGTCGTGATTTCCGGCATTCGGTCGCAAACAGATTCTGTCAGCGTGACCGCCCGCCGCGCTTCCACGCGCGGCATCGCAACCGGATATGTATCTGCCATGACGATTGATGGTTCAGCCCTCGCGACTGCGCCCCTGGAATTTGCCGATGGGCAGACCGAAGCGGCCGCCGAGTTTACCATCCCTGCCGCAGCACTCGCCCGCGTTGCCCGGTTCAGCGTCACAGGCCAGCAAGGCGCAGGTACGGTCTGGCTATGGGATTCCGCCGATCGCTCACGCCGGGTGGGTCTCGTCGATGCAGGCAGCACGGCCCAGCCGCTGCTGTCGGACATGCACTATATCCGCAAGGCGCTGGAGCCTTTCGCGACGATATCCGAAGGCAGTATCGAGAACCTTGTGGCCGCGTCCCCGGATGCAATCATCTTGAGTGATATCGGGCAGATCCTGCCGCAGGATGCCGAATTGCTGCACGCTTGGGTCGAGGAAGGCGGCGCGCTGATCCGGTTTGCCGGTCCGCGCCTCGCCGCGCAGGGCGATGACCTGCTGCCGGTTGCGCTGCGCCGGTCTTCTCGCGCGCTCGGCGGAGCGCTGGCCTGGGATGAGCCGCAAGCCATGGCGGCGTTCCCGGAGACCTCCCCCTTTGCAGGCTTGCCCATTCCCGGTGACGTGCGCATCAAGCAGCAAGTGCTCGCGCGGCCGGGGCCGGAACTCGCATCGAAGACGTGGGCGCGACTGGCAGATGGTTCTCCGCTGGTGACCGCCGACATGCGCGGCGATGGCACGCTGATTCTGTTCCACACAACCGCCGGGCCGGACTGGGCCGACCTTGCCTATTCCGGCACGTTCTCGCAGATGCTGCGCCGGTCGATTGCAGCCGGACGTGGCGAATCCGTCGGCGATGCGGAGGGGGCTTACGCCCCTTTCCTGACCCTGGACGGCTATGGGCGCCTGTCGGCCGCGGGGGCCAATGCCGCGCCCTTGAAGGCCACCGATTTTGCAACGACCGAACCGTCTGAAGCTCACCCACCGGGGCTCTATCGTGGGCCAGCCGGATCGCGCGCCCTGAATGCGGGTGCCGGCAAGCGGCCGGAGCTGATCGCGAACTGGCCAATTTCGGCTCGTCTGCTGGGCGATGCCGAGGCCCGGTCGTTGCGCCTTGCAGGGCCGTTGCTGACCCTTGCTGCCGTATTGCTGGCGCTGGACCTTTTCATCGCCCTGTTCGTGGCCGGACGGCTGCGCCGGTTTGGCAAGGGCGCAGCGATGGCATGTGTGGTGGCTGGTGGCGCGCTGGTCGCGGTGCCGACACCGGATGCGGCGGCCCAACCCTTCCAGTATGAATTGTTGCCGGACGGCACCTATCGCCGAGTGGACAATAATCCGCAGACGATCCGACTGCCGCCCAACGGAAACGCGACCCAGAAGGAGATCGACGCGGCGCTGGAGATGCGCCTGGCCTATGTGGAAACACCTGACCGTTCGCTCAATGCGCGTACGCGCGCCGGCCTGTTCGGTCTGTCCAATATCCTGCGCCTGCGTACGTCCGTCGAACCGGCTGATCCCCATAGTGTCGATCTGGAGACCGACGCGCTTGAGCTGTACCCGCTGATCTATCTCAACATACCCGACTCCATGCCGCCGCTGTCGGACACTGCGATTGCCCACCTCAATACATACCTGCGCTCTGGCGGGGCGCTGGTGATTGATACGCGCGCAGGCGGAACGATTGGAACGCAGACCGATGTGACCCGCCTGGAGACCTTGCTGGAAGGGCTTGATGCACCGCCCTTGCAGACGGTGGGCGAAAACCATGTTCTGACGCGAACCTTCTATTTGCTGGACGACTTTCCGGGGCGCTATGCGCAGCGCAATCTCTGGATCGAGCAGGCGGGCGATGCCAGTGCACCGCGCGGCGACGGCGTTTCACGCCTCATTATCGGCGATGCCGACTGGGCTTCGGCCTGGGCCGTGGATGAACAGGGCCGCGACCTCTATTCCGTGGACGGCGGAGCGCAACAGCGTGAAATGGCGAGACGCTTCGGCGTGAATTTGGTCATGTATGTGCTGACTGGAAACTACAAGGACGACCAGGTGCACATCCCGGCTCTGCTGGAACGTCTCGGCAATGGCGACGAAGAGCAGCTGGATGAAAGCCCGGTCCGCCTGCCGACCCGCATTCCCGATGGAGGGCCGCAATGATTGACGCAACGCGCCTCGGCTTTGAGCCCTTTCTTGGCTGGCCGATCCTGTGGGCAGTCGTGGCGCTTGCTGCGCTGGCATGGCTCGCTTATGCGTTTCTGCGCGGCAAAGCGTGGCTAACGCGAGGGCTGGCGCTGACTTTGCTGGCTGCGGCATTATCGAACCCCTCACTCGTACAGGAAGAGCGTGAGCCCCTGCCCTCGGTGGCGGCGATCATTCTCGACCGGTCCGAAAGCATGGAGTTCGGCGAACGCAAAGCGACGGCCTCAGCGGCTTTCGCCGCGCTGAATGCTGAACTGGAAGCGGACCCATCCCTGGAAGTGCGCATCCTGGAGAGCGATCCGGGTGCGGATGGCACCAATCTCTATGGCGCGCTGGAAGGCCTGATGGCTGATGTCCCCCGCGACCGGATTGCAGGCGCCATCCTGATCACTGACGGACAGGTTCATGATTTGCCGGAACCGGACTCTGACGAACGCCATATCGGCCCTTTGCATGGGCTGATCGTAGGCGACCCCAACCGGGGTGATCGGCGCGTGTCGATTGTCGATGCCCCGGACTTTGGCATCGTGGGCGAAATGGCTGAATTGGTCGTGCGGGTGGATGATCCCGACCTGCCAGACGGTCGGCAGGTGGAGATTGAACTGTCTGTCAATGGCGGCACCCCGCGCCGGATGAATGTGACGCCCGGCGAGAATACGAGTGTACCGATCGAGATTGAACGACGCGGCGAAAATGTCATCGTGGTCGAGACGCCAGAGGGACGCGAGGAGCTGACACTGGCCAACAATCGCACGGCGGCGACCCTTTCTGGAGTGCGCGACCGGCTGCGCGTGCTGCTCGTCACCGGCAAGCCGAACCAGGCGGGCCGGGTTTGGCGCGACCTGCTCAAATCCGATCCTTCGGTGGACCTTGTCCACTTCACCATCCTGCGCCCGCCCTACAAGCTGGACTATACGCCGACCGAAGAGCTTGCCCTGATCGCCTTCCCGACCGAGGAATTGTTCGAGGAGAAACTGGAAGAATTCGACCTGATCATCTTTGATCAGTATGAGCGCCGGGGTGTGATCACCCAGTCTTACCTCGCCAATATGTCCCGCTATGTGACCGAAGGCGGCGCGCTGTTCATTGCAGCGGGCGAGCCGTTTGCCGGGCCGGGTAGCCTGGCGCGCTCGCCGTTGGCTTCAGTGCTGCCTGCCTCCCCTACGGGCGATATCTATACCGGGGAGTACACACCAGAACTGACCGAGCCGGGCCAGCGCCACGCCGTGACCATGCCGTTGGCCAGCCGCGAATGGGGCGGCTGGATGCGCTATATCGATGCCGAAGCCCAAGCCGGAGATGTGCTGATGAGCGGGCCGCGCGGCAAACCCTTGCTGATCGTGGACCGCGTGGGCGATGGCCGCGTCGGCATGTTGATGACCGATCAGATCTGGCTATGGGCGCGTGGGCATGATGGGGGCGGACCGTTTGCCGAATTGATGCGCCGCGTTGTCCACTGGATGATGAAGGAGCCGGAACTGGAAGAGCGCAAGCTGAATCTTGTGGCCGAAGGCGATACAGCGCGCGTGGAACTGCGTACGCTGCTGGATAGCGCACCGCCGCTGGTGGTCGAGACGCCGGAAGGCAGCTTCCTCGAGCCGCAATGGCGCCAGGACGGGCCGGGCCGGTTCGTGGCTGAGGCGCCGATTGACCAGCTCGGCCTCTACCGCGCCGAAGCGGGCGGGCTGGAAGCGGTCGCCCTGAATGGGCCGGCCAATCCGAAGGAATATGCAGACCTTCAGTCCACGACCGAAGTTTTGCAGCCTTTGGCCGACGCGACCAGTGGCGGCGTCTTCCGCCTGAATGCCAGCGGCACGAATTTGCCGGACATTCGGCGCACCAGCGCGCGGGGAAATTCGGCGGGCGGCAACTGGCTCGGCCTGCGAGAGCGCGGCGCTTATGCCGTGCGGTCGTCTAGCAGCCAGCCTCTGCTGCCGGGGGTGATTGCGGCGGCGCTGCTGATTGGCCTGCTGCTGCTCGCCTGGCGCCGTGAAGGGCGGTGATCTAGGGGATCACCACGCCGATCACGGCACCGACGGCGAGGCCGGAACTGGCAAACTCGGTCACCACGCCCTGATTTATCTCGCGGGCAAAACTGTCCGCGTCGGATATGTCGTAGCGCGCGTAGAGGCCGATTTCGGCCTGCTGGCCAAGTGGCCTTGCCGCGCCCAGTTCGAGGCCTGCATGGGATCGATCGCCGGACTCGTCCCCGGCATCGACAAAGCCTGCGCGGGCAAGGACGTAGGCATCCCATGCACCGGATTTCCAGGAGGGGCCGGCGGAGACTTCGGCGCCGAAATCGCCCAGCGTGGCATCGTGAAACACGGCGAGCGCCGGGCTGTAGGGCAAGTCGGACGTAAAGCTTGCGGCAAGCTCCAGGCTTTCTTCATCCTCTGTTCCCGGATAGGTCAGCCAGCTTGCCGTCAGGTCCATGCTGCCGCCCTGGATGTCGAACTGGTAGCCGATGACATAGTCGGTCTCGTCCGCGAAGGCCGCCTGGTCTGCGCCGATGGGAGTCAGGCGATAGAGCCCGCCATAAAGCGTGCCATGCGCGCCGGTTGTCTCCAGCAGGAGTTCTGTTTCCAGTGTCAGCGGGCCGATCTGTTCGCCGCGATCATGCAGCCCGCTGGAAATGGCCGCCTCGCCGATGACCCGTGTTTCTGCGAGGCTTTCGGTCACGAAGACACAAGCGCTCGCAGCCAGCAGGTTCAGTTTCAGCATGGGAGACCTCCGTCATTTTTGCCTTGTCCTGACGCAAGCAGGCGGGGCGGACAAGACGGCCCGGAAAAGTCGGCGGCGAACTGCTCCTTATGCGAATTACAGTCACTTTCACTTGCACGGAGACCTGCCCGTTCATCCGGGCGAAATCTTCAAATTTCACAGCTGTAACAAGGACTTGTCCGGTGAAGCACGTTTCGCCCAAATGCACGCTGGCGAAGGCGTGGTGACCCACTTGCCCGCCCAGTGCATATTTGGCACCGCCCCATTTCAGGCCGCTCTGACCTGTTTTACAATCCGGAAAAGCCCTGTACCTAGCAGGCAATCAAACAGGGAGCGCCGCCATGGCCGAATTGACGCTGGAACAGAAAGTCGAGGAATTGTGGGCGCGCGAAGCGATCCGGGATTGCCTGTTTCGCTATGCGCGCGGCATCGACCGGGCGGATGAGGAAATGCTGCGTTCGGCCTATTGGCCGGATGGCACCGATCATCACGGGCCTTACCAGGGCAGCGCGTCGGGCTTTGTCGACTGGGCGATGAAGACGCTGCCCTATATCGAGCGGGGCATTCACCAGATCCACAACATCCTGATCGAATTCCGCGAGGGCGGCGCGGCGGTGGAGAGCTATTTCTCTGCCTTCCAGCGCCAGCCGGGCGCCGACCGCCAGATGCAGCAATGGGACATGAAAGGGCGCTATCTCGACTGGTTCGTGAAGCGCGATGGCGAGTGGCGCGTGCTGAACCGGCTCGTCGTGTTCGACTGGACCGAGGAAATGCCGCTGCCGCCGGGCACAGAGGCCGAGCGTTTCGGCCCGCGCACGCCGATTGGCGCGAGCCATCCGGAAGATGCGGTCTATTCCTTCTTTGAGGGCAAGTAGGTTCCCTGGTTTCCTGATCGGTCATCCTTCGACTTCGCTCAGGCTTCGAGGGGTCAGACATCGCAATGCGATGTCCCCGAGAAGGCCCGAAGCGCAAGCGCCGGGCTTCTGCTCCCGGTGGCTTCATCCTTCGACTTCGCTCAGGATGAGTCAGCAAGGGAGGCGGAATGAGTCCGTAAGCCGCCTCAAGAGATCAGCTCATCCTGAGCGAAGTCGAAGGAGAGCGAAGCTCGCCGCCTGTGCCTGCGACCGGAGTCGCGGATAGCGCACCGGCAATCAGACAAAATTCAGGGACACCTCAGGACGTGTCGGGCCAGTCCGCGACGGCGCGGCTGACAAGGCCCGGCAGGGCGCTGGCCACGCTGCCCAGCTCTGCGCCGAGGCGGAAATTCCCGGTGCTGGGCGGGCAGACAGGGCGCGGCTCTTGCCTTGCCTTCATCTGCGCCAGATGGCGGGCGAGCCGTCTGGCGGTCGGTGCGGGATCTTTCAGCAGGCGTTGCAGCGCGATGATGTGCGCGATCAGCGGCGCGGCCGGGACCGGCCCGGCGACGAGCGTCTGCGCGGCCCCCTTCCCCGCAAAGGCGTCCTGCCAATCCATGAGACCGGCGGCGCGCCGCCCGGTCAGGTTGAGGCGATGGACTGGTCCATAACTGGTCCCAAAAGTGTCCGTAACATCCTCTACCGTGTCGGCAAGCGCCGGGCGCGGGGCGGAGGCCGCCGCGCCGGTCTGGCCGGGACTGGCTTGCGGCAGGGGTGGCAGGTCCAGCGCCGCCGCCATCAGGATGATCAGCCGCCGGACAATCGTCTCGATGACCTTCAGCCGCCCGCGCACCCTGGCGCGCACGCGCCGCGACACCGAGTCCGGCTCCAGATGCAGCCCGGCCTGCGCCCGCACATCCAGCACCGCGCCCTGCGCGGCTTTGAGCCCCTGTTCGATGAATGCCGCCATCCCGTTCATGCAGGAGAGTCTAGGGGCGGGAGTTATCAGACGGATTTGGGAAGTGCTGTGCCACCATCAGTGCGATAAGGTATGCGCGAACTTTGAGGGAAAGCAGCAATTTTGCAGTTTTCTTAAAGTTGGAAGCAATTCACTTTTTGGGTGACAGCATCAAGGAAGCGGTAGAAAATCAAATCAGCCGGATCTACTCATAGGAACAGCATGACATCTCTTCGACCAAATCTAGTTAAACGAATAGAGCGACTTCCTAAGCCCACCAATGTGGCGAGCGCAATGCAGCCACTATTTGAAGCCGTAAGCAATTCGATCCACTCCACTCAAGCAAGATTTGGAGATGACGTATCGGAAAAAGGGCGTGTAACGGTCACTGTAAATACCAGTCGGAACAAAAATGAGGTGTGGGCCACAGTCGAAGACAATGGAAATGGCCTTAACGAGAAAAATTGGGACGCATTCACAACCACCGACACAGACAACAAAATCGAAATCGGCGGAAAGGGTGTAGGTCGCCTGATGTGGCTGGATTGTTTCGAATCAATTCGGGTAAAATCCACTTATACAAATGACGGTTCAGCCCTAAGGCGGAAGTCATTTGATTTCGTACTCGCCCTCGACAATCAAATCAGAAATTTGAGTGATGAAGCAATCGGCGAAGAAGTTGACGTCGGCTTTTTCGTTCGCTTTACGGGACTGAGAAATAATGCCTACCGGGATAAGTTTCCTGGTCGAGATAGCTTCATTTTTCAACATTTTACTTCTCACTTTTTGCCATCTTTTATTGGAGGGCGAAGCCCTCGCATCCAAGTTATAGTTGGAAGTGAATCACGCGATTACCCGGACGCAATATCTGAAATTGTCCACCGTCAGGATGATGCTATTGATCTCGATACTGCAGAGTATGGAGTTTTGACACTCACTTTAATGGAATGCAGCAAAGTCGCGAGTTCAGATCTGAAGGGAAAACACTTCGTCCACTTCATCGCCCACGATAGAACTGTTCACTCTCAATGCATAGATGGAAAGCTTGGACTCAACTACTTCGGTGAAAACAGTGACAGGGTTTTTCACGCAATCGTCACCGGACAATTTTTAGACTCCAATGTTAATCAGGAACGAACAGCGTTCACTTTTGAAGACGCAGTTATTGAGCGGATAATCAACGACGTTTGCTCACCTGAAATCGAAGTTTTTTTGGAAGGTCCAATTTCTGAATTACGAGGGCAGCAACGAGAGAAGATAGAACAGATCACTGCAACCTATCCCTCTGTAGCTTTTGGTGCCATGGAAGAACTTCAACAGCGTGTACCATCCGGAGAGTTGAAAGAAGACGCAATATACGGGCACCTAGCCCGCGAACGCTTCAGACGCGACGAGCGCCAAGCAGAGAAAATTCGACACGTGCTGACACGACTGAAAGATACATCAGTCGAAGTGGATGACTTCTTTGACGCTATTCGGGATGCCGGATCTGCAATCGAAGAAGCTGAGCAAAAAAGTCTAGCTGAATATGTTGTGCGTCGAAAAGTCGTGCTCGACTTCATTGAAATTTTGCTCGAAAAGGTTCGTGCAGACACCAAAGATAGCTCTTATCAGAGAGAAGATGTTTTGCACTCTTTCATCTGCCCAATCCGTGTTGAGACTTTGACGGAGGGAGGCAGTCAATTTTCGGCTGCCAGCTCTCACGACCTGTGGATAGTGGACGAGCGACTGACATTCGCACAGTATTTCAGCTCAGATGTTGAGTTTAGTAAGATATCCGAGACGATGGACAGCGACGAGCGAGCGGATGTTCTAGTTTTTGATTATGTGCACGGACTACGACAAACGGAAGAACCGTCAAAAGTTCTTCTTGTTGAGTTCAAGCGCCCTGGCCGAACCAGTTACAATGCCGATGAAAACCCCCAGTTTCAGATCGAACGCTATGTCAAACAACTCCAATCTGGAAATCTCACTGACATCAAAGGCCGCCCTATTAAGTTGGACGGCAATACAATTTTCTATTGTTTCATTGTCGCTGATATCGTCGGAAAAATGGACGACTGGTCTTATTCTTGGCAAAGAACCGCGAACGGACGAGGCAGAGTATATAGACCAGACAGCGGTTTTCGAGGTTCAATTGAACTCATTAGCTGGGATGACTTGATTACTGACGCTCGAAACCGAAATCAGGCATTCTTCGATAAGGCCGGAATTTCTGGGCAAAGCTTCTTCAGTTCGGAGTAGACCTAAAACCCTCTGAACACCGCTGCTTCGTCTACGGACTTCCGTGTTGAGACGACGGCATTTGCCGGGAAGGTTTCGTCGGGCCAGCCCATGGCGACACAGGTCTGGATGACTTGGTCGTCCGGGATGCCGGCCTCTTCGCGCACGACGGGGCTCTGCATAATGCCTTGCGAATTGATCACGCAGCCGAGCCCGCGCGACCAGGCCGTGTTGACGATGCAATTGACCACGCCGCCGCAATCAAAGGGCGGGATGTCGCCGCCGGCCAGCGCCTTGTCATAAGTGATGACGATGGAGACCGGTGCGTCGAACTGGCGGAAGCCGCGCAGCACCCAGTCCATGCGCTTTTCCTTGTCGCCGCGCTCAATGCCCATCGCCTGGAAAAGCTGGACGGCGATCTCGACCTGGCGATCCCGGTGGACGCCCGCATAGGGCGGGCCCATGCGAAACTCGCGGCTGTCGGGCACGCCGGCGACATTGCGCTCGACATTGCCCTTGCGGATCCGGTCCAGCACCTCACCGGCCACGACATAGAAATTCCAGGGCTGGGAGTTCATCGAGGTCGGCGCGCGCATGGCGATTTCGAGGATTTCGCGGATCAGCTCTTTCGGCACCGGCTTGTCGAGATATCCGCGAATGCTGCGGCGTGATTTGACGACGTCATCATAATTCATGGCCGGGGCCTCCCTTTGATCTTTTGTTGCATGAGCCCTAGCGCCCCTGCCCCAACGTCAAAGAAGCGGGAAGTGTGGCTAGGCGGCGGTGACGCGGCCGGAAAGCTGGCTGGCATCGCCCGCAAGGCTTTTCACCATGACGCGGGCGGGGTCTTGCGGGCCGGGGAAGATGAGCTGGTGCTTCGGGGTGACGGTAAAGCCGATCTCGCCGAAATAGGCGGGCGCGCCGATCAGGATGGCGGCGGGCCAGCCCGCGGCCTTGCCGGCCTCCAGCGCCTCGCCCGTGACGGTCAGGCCAAGGCGGCTGCCCCGGTGCGACGGGCCAACGGCGACGGGGCCATAGAACAGGGCGCGATCCCGGCTGGGGCCGACTTTGAGTGGCCAGACGCGGCAGACGGCAATCACCTTGCCATCCAGCACCGCGACGCGGTTCACCTCTGGCAGGGAATGGGAATATTCCCGCAACCGCTCGGCTGTCTTGGCAAAATGGCCCGAGCCGAAGGTGCGCGCGAAGAGGTCTTCGATCGCATCGGCATGGAGTTCAGGAGTTTCGGGCACAATCTGGAGCATGGCGAGCGCGTGTAAGGCGCATTGCCACCCGGTTCAAGCGACAGTTTCTTCCTGCGCCGATTTGGACGCAGTGCGTTTGCTGTATCCCTCGTCAGTATTTGACAGAGCACCCATAGGGTTTGGAACTGGCGACTTCGACCGGTTCGCCCGCAGCCACGCTCTGCATGGCGGCGGAGACATAATTGGTGGCCGTTTCGATATCGGAGACGCGCGCGGATGGCGTGTCGTCAATTGCGCCCTGATAGGCGATGGTGCCATCTTCGGTGATCAGGAACATGTGCGGCGTGGTCTTGGCCTTGTAGAGGCGGCCAATGTCTCCGCTCTCGTCAATGATGACATGCTCAGGCGTCGCGCCGCGCCCTTCATTCATGTCGAGGATTTCCGCGCCGGTGCGGTGGCCCTGCTTGCCGGGGGCCGAGGAGATGATGGACAGCCAGACGACATCGCTCTCGGACGCATCCGTCTGGAGGCCCTGCATATTGGCAGGCGGCACGGCATAATGTTTCTGCACGAACGGGCAGCCATCATTGGTCCATTCGAGGATGACCCGCTTGCCGGCATAATCCGACAGGGAGACGGTCTCGCCGGTGGCGGTCGTGCCGGTGAAGTCCGGCGCGATCATGGGCTCGCTTGCATCGGGTGCGGCCTGGGCCGTCGAGGCGATCAGGGCGCCAGCGCTCAGCGCCACAGCGGTGGCCATGCCAGCAGCGAGGGAAAAGTTGCGTCGGCTCATCATGATGCGGGATCCTCCAATAGGTCGTGGAGTTCGCATCATGCTCACTCAGACGTGACAAGTCCAATCACAAGCTTTTGAGACAGCACTTCCGGCAGGATTTCCGGCTCGGTCGCCCCGGCGGCATACCAGAGATACATCGGCACGCCCGCCCGCTGGCGCCGTTTCAGCTCCTCGGCAATGACCGGGTCCTTGCGGGTGAAGTCCGCCACGAGAAAAGCCACATCATGCGCGGCAAAAGCGTTCTGGACGGCTTTTGACTTGAGCGTCGTCGCCTTGTTGAGCTGGCAGGTGGCGCACCAGGTTGCGGTGAAGTCCACGAAGACCGGGCGCCCCTCTGCGGTGAGTTCCGCAACGCGCTGCGGGCTCCAGGCTTCGGTTTCATATTTCTCCGCATACTGGGCGTTGCCCTCCCCTGCCGCCACCGACGAGTTCGCCGTCAGCGCGGGATAGACAAGCCCCGCAATCACGGCGATCGCGGCGACTGCCTTGGCGAGCGCGCCCCCGCCGCGTTTGGCCAGCCAGATGCCGAAGGCGATCAGCGTGCCGCCCGCCACGGTCCATGCAACCGCCGCCGGGCCAGAGACCGCGCCGAGCGTCCACAGCAGCAGCGCCGCAGTCAGGAACATCGGGAAGGCGAAGAACTGCTTCAATGTCTCCATCCAGCGCCCCGGCTTGGGCAGCAGGCGCGACAGGCCCGGCACGAAGCTGAGCACCAGATAGGGCAATGCCAGGCCAAGCCCCATGGCGAGGAAGACAACCAGGACCGAGATCGCCGGACGATCCAGCACGGCCCCAAGCGCGGCGCCGAGGAAGGGCCCGATACAGGGCGCACCCACCACAGCGGCGAGCACGCCCGTAAAGAAGGCGCCCATCGAGCCACTGCGCGAGGCGAGGCTGTTGCCGGTATTCTGGATCGACGTGCCAAGCTCGAACATGCCAAGCAGCCAGAGGCCGATGACGAACATGATCAGCGTCAGCACGGCAACGGTTGGGCCGTTCTGCAGCTGGAAGCCGAGATTGGCCGTGCCGGTAGCTTCGCGGATCGCGATGATGGCGGCAGCAAGCGCGGCAAAGGAAAGGAGGACGCCGCCCGTATACCAGAGCCCGTGGCTTCGCACTTCGCTTTCATGGCCGGACGCGACCGCGTGCACCATGCCCATCGCCTTTATGGAGAGCACCGGAAGGACGCAGGGCATCAGATTCAGGATCAGGCCGCCAATCACCGCCGCCAATGCGAGCGCGATCAGGCTTTTGCCACCTGCGCCGGACGATGCCGACCGGGCGGCGATGCCCGCCGTATTCTCGAAGACACTCCCCTGATCGGCGGCAATCGTATAGCCGGCACGGTCTCCGTCCGGGGTCTCGACGACGACAATGCCCTCAAGTGCTGCTTCCAGGCTGTCATCGGCAGGCGTGAGGCTGAGCGTGGCCCCATCGCTGCCAAAACTGAGCGGCTGGTCTGCCGGGTGACTGATTTCATGGCCAAAGGGGTAGAACCGGATGTTGGAGCCGGGATCGAAGCCGCCTTCGGTTTTCAGGCTCAGCTTCCAGAGGCTGCTGCTGGCGTCGATACGCGCTTCGCCATCAAAATCACGCGGCGCTTTCGCGATCCATTTGCTGATCAGCATGCCATCTTCGATGTGCGGCTCGCTGGGGCCGACGGGCAAGGTCAGGCTCACTTCGGCGGTTTCGGGAATGCAGATTTCTTCGCAGATCAGATAATCAGCGAGGAGATTGAGCTGCACGCTGCCCATCGCATCGGCGGGAATGGTCAGCGGAAATGGCAGGACAAGGCGGTCATCATAGCCATAATCCATGATCTCCCCTTCCACGACCGGCAGCAGATGAGGAATGGGCCAGACAAAGGGGCCGATGGAGGCTTCGGTAATGTCACTGCCGTCCAGCACATCGACTTGCGGCGGCAGGCCAGCATCCCCGGCATTGCGCCAATAGACATGCCAGCCCGCATCGAGGTCCATCTTGATTGCGGCATAGAATGTTTCACCGGGCTCAACGCGTTCGCGTTCGGTAATCAGCTCGACCATGGCCCGGCCCCCATCGACGGGCTGGGCGTAGGCAACCGGCATCATCGCCATCAGGGCGGCGAGAAACGGCAGGATGAGAGCTCTGATCATGAGAGGTCCTTTAGGCGGCATATGTACTGGTGTGCCCGTATGCCTGCGATTGGTCGCAGAATGAAGGGCCTCGCTCAAACGTGATGACACAGTGACCATGGCATGGCGCGCAAGAAAAAAGCGGCTCCGGATGGAGCCGCTTTTCCTGTTCGATGGGCGTGAAGCCTAGTTGACGGGCGCTGCGACCGCCTCGGTCGCCTGAATGCGAACCGCGCGCTGGATCACGACCTGCCAGTTCATCAGCGAAATCAGGTGCGCATAGATTGCGCCGAGGGCACCATTGCTGCGCAGTTCGAGGAATTTCTCGGTTGGCAGCGCGTTCAGCTTGTCTTCGGAAACGGCCCAATAGTCAGCGATCTTCTGCTGTTGGCCAACCGGATTGCCCTGATTGTCGCGCGGCTGGAAGGAAACCGTCTTCTGCTCCAGCAGATCCATATCCTTCAGGATGCGACCGAATTCGACGGTGGCCTGACGCTGGCGCTCGAATTCCTTACAGAATTCAATGGCGTCATTGGTGAATTTGCTCGGCTGGCCGTTTTCGAAGAAAGGCACTTCCGGCTGGTTGCTGACCATCGGCGCGGCGCGGTCGACGCACAGGACCAGACGGTCTGAGCCTTCATCAGACGCAAAGACGAATGGATAGCGGCGCACAAAGGCCGGCACGTAATGGTCGTCAGCCACGAATCCGTTATTGTCGACATACAGGTTCTGGCCCTGACGGATGCCCATCACGGCAACTGGTGTGCGTTCTTCGCCGACGAAGATCAGCGGGTAAAAACTCGCCGCTCTTCCGAATTCGGAAACCGTTACCGGTACAGCATGGGACTCCCGCAGGAACGCGAAAGGTTGTTCGATCTGTTTGACGCCAAGGCCAGCATGAGCTTCTGCAGACAGCGGCTGAGGCTGCTTGTAGAACATCACGGTGCCGGAAAGGTTCGGCTGTCCGCCCGCTGGCGGGGTTGCAGGTGTTGTGTTCACGTTGGAGACTCCCGAAATTGTTGCCGGATCGTTACCGGAAATAGCCACAGCCCACAACACCCCAAAGCGTGGGAACTACAGTCAGGAAAAGGTCATATTTCTCCAATGAAACTGCGCTTCCCAGCCTCAATGCGATCTGTTTTCCAAGGCGCTTTCAGCGGACTGGCTGTCCTGTCGCTGGCGGCTGCCTGTACGCCGGCTGTGGACGATGCGGGCACACCCCGCCGGATTGCGCGCCAGGTTGATGATCTGATGGCCTCGATTGCCGCGAATGAACTTGCTGACAATCCGGAAATGGCGACCCGGCTGGGCCTGTCCGAGGACGCCACCGGGTATGATTTCAACGCCTATCTCACCGACCGCTCCCAGGCCGCGTTTGAGCGGACACGTGTCAAACGGCTCGAAATCCTGGAAGCCTTGTTGGCCGCGCCGCGCCCGGTCGAAGGCGGGCAACAGGCCCGGCACCTCGACACGGTTATCCAGGCGTATGAGACCGCGGAATCCCTGTTTGTCGCCGGTCATGGCCAGACCGGTCTTGGCCACGCCTATCCCTATGTCGCCGATCATATGCGCGGGGCGTATATTGATGTGCCGGACCTGCTGACCGGCGCGCATCCGTTTGGCACCGCTCAAGATGCGCGCGACTATGTCAGCCGACTGGCGCAGCTTCCCGGTGCGTTGCAGGACGAGCGCCGCCGTCTTCAGGCTGATGCCCGCGCCGGGATCGTGCCGCCCGTATTCGTGCTGGCGCGTATGCAAACACTGGCGGAAACAATCGGCGCAGGGCCCGCCGAGGCACATTTGCTGGTCACGACCTTCAACAATCTCGCCTCAGGCGCGGATGGCCTCAGCCTGCAGGAGCAGACAGAACTCGCCGCCCGCGTCGACGCGCTTGTGCGCAATGACGTGCTGCCTGCCTATGCCGAGTTCGCCGCCGCGCTGGAGGCGCTGATGGACGACGCGCCGGAAGAGCCCGGCGTCTGGCAACTGCCCGGCGGGGATGTCTATTATGACGCCGCCCTGACGGCCTATACGGATGAAGGGATCACCGCCGAAGCCCTGCACGCACAGGGCTTGGCCGAAGTGGCCCAACTGACCGAAGAATTGATGGCCGCGCTGGAGGCACAGGAATTGGTCGAAGGCACGCTGACCGAACGGCTGGCGGCCCTGTCACTACTCGACGGCCAATTGTATGAAGACACGCCGGAAGGGCGCGAGGCCCTGTTGGCACGCATGCGGACGCATATGGTTCGCGCAGAGACGAACATGGCCGAAATCATGCCCGGCGTGCCGCGGACGGGCGTGACGATCCGTGCCGTGCCGGATTTTCTGCAAGCATCTGCCCCATCGGCCTTCTACAGCGCGGCCCCGGCCAATGGCTCGGCCCCGGCCCAGTTCGAAATCAATCTCAGTGATATGACGGACTGGCCGGACTTCATGCTGGCGACGCTGGTCTTCCACGAGACGATTCCGGGGCACCATCTGGAAAGCGCTCTCACCGCAGAGACCGCCAACCTGCCTTTGATCCGTCAGATGATCTGGAATGTGGCCTATGGCGAAGGCTGGGCTGTATATGGCGAAATCCTCGCGCATGATCGCGGCCTGTACACGGATGATCCGCTGGGCCGGATCGGGTTCCTGCAATCCATGTTGTTCCGCGCCGCCCGCCTCGTGGCAGACACGGGCATGCATCGCGATCACTGGACCCGCCAGCAGGCAATCGACTACCTCGCTGAGACGACGGGACAATCGCCAGAGGCCATGGCCCAGGAAGTGGACCGCTATGCCGTCTGGCCCGGACAGGCAGCGGCCTATTGGGTGGGCGCGCAACGCATACTGGATCTGCGCGAACGGTCCCAACGCGTGCTCGGCCCCGATTTCGATCTGGCAGAATTCCACGCCGTTGTTCTTGGCGGCGGACCGCGCCCCCTCTCCCTGCTCGAACGAGATGTGGAGCGCTGGTACATTTCGAAAGTCGACCTGTCCAACTAGGCTTTTTGCCACAAACTATCCGGGCTTCGCCTTATTGACGCCATGCGCGGCTTACCATTTTGTCACCTCAAGGACGCAATGAGGAGGGACATCATGCGCATGCGAGGAATGGTTCTGGCCGGAGTGGCCGCCGCCGCAATACTGACAGCTTGTGAAACGAGTGAGACCGGTCAGGCAGGCGACGCGGAGTTGCAAACGGTAACTGTCACGGGCAGCCAGCAGGACTCATCCGCGCCGCCCCCACCGCCCCCTGCTCCGCCACCGCCGCAAATGGTGATGGAATCCCGGGCCATGCTCGGCAAAGCAATGGCCGCACCAGTGATCCTGGCGCCCGCACCCGAATTCCGGGACCAGTATGAGGATGTCGAGCAGAACCCGGTCAAGCTGGTCAGCGAAGAACCGGTCTCGACCTTCTCGATTGATGTCGACACGGCCTCCTATGCCAATGTGCGGCGCTTTCTCGAAGACGGCATCCTGCCGCCCAAGGATGCCGTGCGCATCGAGGAGCTGATCAATTATTTCGACTATACCTATCCCCAGCCCGCCGAAGGCGAGGCCCCCTTCTCGACCCAGGTGAATGTGATGCCCTCACCCTTTGCAGAGGGACGCGAGCTGATGCAGATCGGCATTCAGGGCCGGGACATAGACCGCGATGCCCGCCCGCCCATCAATCTCACCCTGTTGATGGACGTGTCGGGATCCATGTTCTCCGACGACAAGCTGCCGCTGGCCAAGCAGGCCATCAAGCTGATGCTGGAGGAGATGAAGCCAACCGATACGATCGCCATCGTCGTCTATGCGGGCGCCGCCGGGGAAATCCTGGAGCCGACACCGGTCAGCGAGAAGCGCAAGATTGTTGCGGCGCTGGAAGAATTGAAAGCCGGTGGCTCTACCGCGGGCGGTGAAGGCCTGCGCCTTGCCTATTCGCTGGCCGAACAGGGCCTGAAGGAAGATGCCGTCAATCGCGTCATGCTGCTGACCGATGGAGACTTCAATGTCGGCATTTCCGACCCGGAACAGTTGGAGGATTTCGTCTCCCGCAAGCGCGAGACCGGCATTTACCTGTCCGTGCTCGGCTTCGGGCGCGGCAATTACAATGATGCGATGATGCAGAAGATCGCCCAGACCGGAAACGGCACGGCGGCCTATGTCGATACGCTGAGCGAAGCGCGCAAGATTCTGGCCGATGACCTGTCGGGCAATATCTTTCCGATTGCGGATGATGTGAAGATCCAGGTGGAGTTCAATCCGGCGCGCGTCGCCGAGTATCGCCTGATCGGCTACGAGACCCGTATGCTGGACCGGGAAGACTTCAACAATGACAAGGTCGATGCCGGCGATATTGGCGCGGGCACGAGTGTCACCGCGATCTATGAGATCACGCCGGTTGGCTCAGACGCCGCTCAGATCGATCCGCTGCGCTATGGTGACACGGATACGTCGGCCAGCGATCCGTCCGGGGAATATGCGTTTGTGAAACTGCGCTACAAGGCCCCCGGCGCGGAGGACTCCATCCTGCTGGAGCGTCCTGTCACCCTTTCCGACCGTGTGGCCAGCACAGCCGCCGCCCCGCAATGGGCGCGCTTTGCCACGTCGGTGGCAGGCTATGGCGAGATGCTGAAAGGGGGAGAGGCCCTCGGCACCGGTTTCGGCTGGGAGGAAATCCGAAATCTGGCGAATGGCGCCAAGGGCCCGGATGAATTCGGCTATCGCGCGGAATTCGTACAACTGACCCGGCTGGCAGAAACGGCCGAAGCACAGGCCGCCCTGAACAGGCCGGGTCAGGAAATCGAATAGATCAGGCCGCGATGGGTGCGGCGTCGGCCCGGCTGCGATCCGTTACGCAGACCGGGCTGAAGCCGGCCTCGATATCGTTCACGATCAGGCGGCGCGTGCGCGCATCGAATTCCGTGGCGAGGAAGACCGCCCGCGCGCCGTAGCGTTCGGCATCGGCGAGTGCCCAGATTGGCTGGACGTCGTTTGGCTTGCCCGACAATTCAATCGTGCGGATGATGCGCCATCCATATGTGTCCGGAGCGGCAAACAATGCCACGCCTGCCGTGCGCGCCCAAGGCGCATCCAATGGAACGCGTTTGAAATCCCAGGCTTTGCCTGACCGTCCCCGAAATCTTACGTCGATACCCATGTTCATGCTCCGTTCTGATGAGCATGTTCCTATAATGTTCCAGAACGTTCCGCAAGAATTTTTTAGTTAACAGCGTGTTAACGCATTCGATCGAATTTCACTCAATGACGCGGAAACGGCTGCGGTCGAAAACGCGCAGGACTTGCGACAGTTCGCGGCCGCGGCGCAGCACCTGACCGGCCTGTCCGTAGACCACATACTGGCCCTGCATGTTTGCGAGATGGGGCTGTTTCTCGATCCGCCAGGTGGGGTTTTCGGCGTGTCGCCTGAAAATGGCAAAGATCGCGACGTCCTTGTGCATGCCAATGGCATAGTCCCTTGCCTTGCCGGCCATGACCAATCGGCCATAGACGTCGAGAATCGGTTGGAGTTCGGTCTTGTGAAAAGCGATTCGCGGTTCCGGGGGCGTTATCCGGTGCGTGTTTTCAGCCATTTTTCCCTTTCTGGTTTCTCCTGAGACGCGAAAAGGTGGCTGGTAAGCTCGCCTAACCGCGATTTAATGCAAAACGGGGGTAATTGGGGCAGTTTTGCCATGTTTACGCCTTGCGTCCGCCCCCGACGACAATCATCTTCTAATTGTCGGACGGAGGTGTTCAGCAGACACCCCGGACCCATCAGCCCCCCCAGCCCCCTGGGGCGTTTGTTCAGCTTCTGTCCGACAACTTACCCTTCCCTGACAATTAACCTACGCCTTCGTGGACCCATTGGGCCGCGAGACCGGCAATACGTCAAGCAATGGCTTGGCAATTCGCCCGAGATTCCGGCCGATGCCCGAGGCAAGGCTGAGACGCCGGTCGATATAGGTATCGAGCTGTTCATCCGACGGCTGGTCGAGCCAATACATGATGATCGGCGGGATCACCGCCGCCAGCAGGCCGCGCTTGGAATAGCGATTGTAATCCTCTGATGTATCGCCCGCCTCGTCCCAGACCATGTCTGCGATGCGCCAGGTCCGCTGGACCGCAGAGGCCGCGCCCCAGGGCAGCAGGCCCCGAACGGCGGCGCGGCGGACCGCTTCCCGGTTCGGCTCCAGCGCAGCAAGCCATGCCAGAACACCCGCCTTTACGCGCGCGGGCGTCTTGAGGGCCGAGATATCCTGATCCGCAAGCGCCTCGCGAGCCGCCTGCCCCGCCCGGTCAAAGAAGGCGTCAATCAAGTCGGGTACGCCATTTGGCGCCGCCAGCGCCTGTTCGCCCTCGCTGAGGCCTGCCTGTTTGGCGGCCCTGGCCGCTGTGGCCTCTGTCCAGCCATCGAACGGCACGTCCGGCAGCATTGCGTCCAGCCAGCGGAACCTAAGGACTTCGGACGGTGTTTGTGTCATAACTGAACCTGATGGCTTTAAGGGCTTGGCCAATCGGCCAGAGCCGTGATATAGGCCCCGCTTCCGAGGTCTGTAGGCCTCAACCGAATTGAATCGGGGCGACGCCCCTAACGAATGGAGAAGAACAATCGTACAGATCGTCGTCCGCGATAACAATGTCGAGCAAGCTCTGCGCGCGCTGAAGAAGAAAATGCAGCGCGAAGGCCTGTTCCGGGAAATGAAGGCCCGTCAGTACTTCGAAAAGCCATCCGAGAAGAAAGCTCGTCAGCGCGCTGAAGCGGTTCGCCGCGCCCGCAAGCTGGCTCGCAAGCGCGCCCAGCGCGAAGGCATCGTATAGACGCCTCTCCGGATTACCGGTTTCCATAAAAGCCCTGCCAGTTCGCGCTGGCGGGGCTTTTTGCTTTCGGAGTTGATTTGGAGCGTGGTCGCGATCAAGATCATCGCCATCGGCAAGCTGACAGTCAGGCACGCACATGACCCTCAATGAACAGATTGCTGCGCACTATCGCCACGGCGATTTGCTGCAGGCAATCGAGGACGGCCTGTCGAATCTTGGACTGGGTCCAAACAGGGTCACGGTCGACGATTTGGGACCGGTTGACGAATTTCATATTGGTGGCCGCATCGCCAGCACGCACTTTCTCGACCAGCTTGATATCAATGCAGGCATGACAGTGCTGGATATCGGGTGCGGCCTTGGCGGTGGGGCGCGGTTTGCGGCGGCCACTTATGAGGCTCAGGTCACAGGCATTGATCTCACACCGGAATATGTGGAGACGGGTCAGGTGCTGTGCGATTGGGTGGGACTGTCCGACCGGGTGTCTCTGAGGCAAGGCAGCGCATTGTCCATGCCCTTTCCTGATCGCGAATTCCAGCGTGCCTACATGATGCATGTCGGCATGAATATCGACGCCAAGGAGGCCCTGTTTGCCGAGGTTCACCGTGTCTTGGACTCAGGTGCGCGGTTCGGCATTTACGATATCATGCGAACGGGCGAAGGCGACCTGGCCTATCCAGTGCCATGGGCCGGCAGTCGCGACACGAGCTGGCTCACTGGGCCGGAAGGCTACAGGAAAGCGCTTGAGGCAGCCGGGTTTGAGTGTCTGACTGAGAACAACCGGGGTGCTTTCGCACTGGATTTCTTCCGCAAGATCCGGGAAGCCAACGCGACCCGTGGCGGTCCGCCACCGCTCGGGCTTCACACATTGATGCAGCACAGCACAGCCGAGAAGGTAGGAAACATGGAGGCAAATATCGCCGCAGGCCTCATCGCACCTGTCGAAATGATTGCGGTAAAAGGCTAAAGCGCGCTGCGCCGACAGCAACAGAGATTCAAGCAGTCGGGGCTTTTTTGTTTTTGGGGCGACCGCTTTCGGCGTCGGAGGGGATATTATCTATCAACCAGAGGCATCTTCTCGCAAAACAAAACGCCCGCGCTCAGCGACCGACGGATATGGGTCAGTTTCTAACTGTCTAGCAATTTCGAGTTCAAATTCGGTGAGGTTACCTTTCTTGGTGATAAGTCCGTCACCAGCAACCCTGCGGACAGAAGCTGCCGGATCGTTAGCCGCCGCTTCGATTAGCTGAGCCTCAGATAGTGCGTGATCGATTGAGCGGATCGATAGTTTTGGCTCTTTCTCTCGTTCTCCGAGAGATTTGTCAGTCCATCGCCACTGCCACCCCACCAGCCAAACCGCTTGTCGTTGGATGAGCATTCGGTGAGCTAAAGCGCGAACAGCAGGTTGTACTGCCTGCTTTGCCAGTCGAGGTAAGAACTTATCCAATGCGGGACGCCGACTTGCTTGTCGAAGAATTGTGGCAGCGGGACCGCTATCGGCCCTTTCGATTGTATCAGCTAAGCGCGACGCAACGGATTCGCGGTCCGTGATAGTATCCAAGACTTGAAGGTCGCGGTCTTCCAATCGCCCCCATGTGGACCGAACTGGCAACAATACCCAAGCAACGGACACGACAATCTCGGTATCCGATTCGGCCAAAACCTCTTTGACAGCAATTCTAGCGGCCTCTCTTACTTGAGGAACCCAGTCGTTTAATCTGCGCAGCAGAATGGCCAGTAGAAAAGCGGTTGGTGCTCCGGATTTAATTGTTCGAAGCGATCTCTCGCGTCGGAATCCATCGCCACTAAACAGATCAAACCAAGGAAAGACGAAGCGGTGATCCTTTCGTTGTTTCCATAACTGACGTCGACCGAGCTCGTATTGCGCTTTATATATTATCGACCTTATTTCGCTCTCGCATTGGGCGATGTGCTTCAAATTTATTGAGTTGGTCTGTTCTACAAATGAGGCAAGCGCATCATCATCTAGCTTCCCTTTGAGAATTGATGCGGCAACGTTGAACACTGCGTCGTGCAGGGGAGGCGATAACTTGAACTTCGACATGACCTAAAGAGCTATGTAGCACTATGCTGTAGCAGGGAAGACTCGGATGCTTGGGTATTTCCCCTCCTGCCCCAAAGAAGACTAAAGCGTGGACTTCGCCCTAAACCGCCTTCCCTTTCAGGCCGACCATCCGCTTGAGCATGCCGCCCATGTCGCCGATGCCGGCGCCGTGGACGGCGCCTGCGCGGTAGACCTTGGTGGACAGCCACAGGATGAGCAGGGCGAACCCGGCCATCAGGCCCATCTGGGCGAGCACTTCCCAGAGCGGCGGATCATGCGGCATGCGCAGGATCAGCAGGAAGGGCGTGAAGAACGGAATCCATGAGGCGATGTCGACCAATGGAGAGCCCGGATCCTGAAAGGCGATGAAGATCGCGAACATGGGTAGCATGAGCAGGATCATCATTGGGCTGAGCAGGGTCTGCGCTTCCTGAATCGTATCGCAAAGCGAACCGAGCGCCATGAAGATCATGCCGTACATGATATAGCCGAGAATGAAGCTGATCAGGCCCGGCACGATGATGGCCGGATTGGCAAGCGTCGCCAGGAATGGCTCGATAATGCTGCCAACACCCGGAATCTGTGTCGCGACCAATGTGCCGCCCGCAAAGGCAAACAGGCCCCAGGACAGCATCATGGTGGAGGTGACCGCGAACACGGCGAGCATCTTGCCTGCCAGCAATTCCGGCAGCTTTACCGAGGTCAGCAGTGTGTCGAAAATCTTGTTCGAGCGCTCCTCGATCGTGCCCATCAGCAAGTACTGAATGATCGAGAACACCATCAGCCAGAGGAAATAGGCGAGCCCGCCCGCGACGAACATCGGCGCGCGGTCGGCCATCGTCACTTCGGCGCCGGTGGCATCCTGTTCCTCGATCGTGCGGATACGGCGTGCCGGCACGTCAAAGGCCGCATCATCCACGTTCTGGAGGAAGTCTTCGCCAAGCCCGGCTTCGTTGAGCGCATCGCGGCGGGCAAGGCGCAGCATGGCATCCTGGGCGAGATAGCGCAGCTGGTCGACATTGACGTCGTCGCTCCAGTATTCGAGCTCGCCGCCATCTTCGGCCAGCACAAAGGCCGCAAAGAGCGGCTTGTCGCCGAGCGGACCGGAGACCAGTTTTTCACCGAGCAGATAGGGTCGCAATCCGTCAATGGAATCTGCGGGCGCGGGCACCGGGATGAATTTCCGGCTGGCAATGCTGGCTCCTTCGGCGGCGGCGCGGGCTTCATCCTCGCTCATGACGGGCAGGTCCAGCTGTTCGGCAAGTTCGCTTGTACGTTCCGCATTGGCCATTTCCCGGCGCTGGAACTCGGCTTCGATCGCCTCGGCATAGATGCCACCCGGCTCGATGACGGCATAGTAGCGCACCGGCGAGGATTGCGCCGCAAAACTGGCGAGCGCCGCACCGATGATCATGAAGAGCGGCACAGCCGCCAGGCTCAGCCAGAAGCCCCAGGCCTTTACATAGCCAAGATAGTCCCGGCGAAAGATCAGCAATATGTTGCGCATCAGGCGGCCTCATCTTCTGCAAGCGATGCGGCCAGAGCGGCTGCATCTGCCTCGCCCACCAGCGACACGAACACGTCGCGCAGGCGGGCCTCTTCGGGCGCAAAGCCGGTAATCGGTGCGCCGGCCTCAATTGCGGCGCGCAAGGCGTCCTGCGCCTCCCGGCCCGGCGGCAGATCGATCCGCCAGGTCTCGCCATGTCCGGCATCTGTCGTGCGGACCGCCTCGAACCCTTTCGGGCCGAGTGCGCTCGACAGATCAAACCCGTTCTCGACGGAAATCCGTGCCCCCTGCCCCAGCGTGGCAAAGGCCTCCTTCAGCGTTCCGTCCAGAACCTTGCGCCCCCGCGCCATCATCACGATGCGGTCGCAGAGGCGTTCGGCATGTTCCATGACATGGGTGGAGAACAGGATGGTCGCGCCGCGTGCATGCTCGGCACGGACAAGATCTTCAAGGGCTTGCTGGTTGACCGGATCAAGGCCTGAAAAGGGCTCATCCAGGATCAGGAATTTGGGCCGGTGCGCCAGCGTGGACAGGATCTGGACCTTCTGTGCCATGCCCTTGGACAATTTCGAGATGCGCGCGCGGCTGAATTCCTCAAGGCCCGCAGCGCTGAGCAGTTCGTCAGCGCGCGTCCGCGCATCATGCGCTGACAGGCCCTTCAGGCGCGCAAAATGGCTGATCGTGTCGCGCGCGGTCATCTTCTTGTACAGGCCGCGCTCTTCCGGGAGGAAGCCGACCTGCTGAAGCGCGCGGACATTCGGCCGCGCACCGAACAGTTCCACCTCGCCTGAATCCGGCTCCATGATCCCGAGTCCCATGCGCAAGCTGGTCGATTTGCCAGCGCCGTTCGGGCCGAGAAAGCCGATGATCTGGCCGTCCGGCACTTCAAGGGACAGGTTGTCCACGGCGGTAAATGTCCCAAACCGCTTGGTGACAGAGGTCATGATCAGGGGCGATGAGGGCATCGGCATGGCGTCCTTGTAGGCAATCGACGTCAGGTCGTTAGTGTTTGTCGATATGGATTACCCTCAATCGCCCGAAACGCCTTGCCAAGCCCTTAAAGGAGTCGCAGCATCATTCCAGATGAAGACGATGCCTCCCCTTTCAGGACTGGATCGCCTGACAAAAGATGCAGGTGCTGACGGAATCCGGCGCCCGCCTGGTTCCCTTGAGAAATACGCAGAACAGTTGGCCCGGATCGAATCCGCCCTCGCCCGCATGGAAGCGGGGCGCTATGGCCTATGCACAGGATGTGACGCCAGAATCCCGCTGACACGGCTCAAGGCTGATCCGGCCATCGCGACATGCGCCGATTGCAAGGAACCGGAAAACCTGTCGATCTGAGTGTTCTAAAGGACGAGTCCGAACAGTGCGATGAACAGCTGGACGACCAAGGCCAGCACCACCATCAGCACGACAGTGGCCATCCAGCGGCCACCCAAATTCATGACCAGACCGGAGACAATGCCGAATACGGTCATCAGGCCGAGGGCAATCATCCAGTTCATGCCAATGGCAACGGCGAGCGTTGCATAGCCGACGGTCAGGATGATGAGCAGGCTGCCCCAGATGCTTCCCACCATGAAACCATCCCAAGTCGCCTTCTGGGCGCTGATGTCCATGTCTCCACGATGATATTCACTGGCAGCCATTTAGGGCACTCCCCGTCAAAAACCTTGTGACCTGCGTAATATATCAGGGCGAAGCAGGGTCAAGCGCGTCAAAGCGCTCCAGTTCAGTTTAGTTGCTTGTTCGATTTGGGCCGCTTGGGCGTCATTGCCCGTGGCAAGGGCGCTGCGGGGATACCCTCTTCACGCAGGGCTTCGGATTCTTCGGCAGAGGTTTCGCCCCAGATCGGCCGGTTGTCGGTCTCGCCATAGAACATCGAACGCGCCTCGTCTGCGAAGCTGTCGCCGACATAGTCGAAGTTACGCGAGACATGGTCGCGTGCCTTCGCAAGAAATTCCCGCGCCATCGCCGCCTCATCCGGCGCGGCCTTGCGACCGTCGGATGTGCGCACAGACGGCGCCATGATCTGTTTGACCACATTCTCGCCGCCGCACATCGCGCAGCTGACAAGGCCCCGGCTGGACTGGTCGTCAAACGCCGAAGACGACGCAAACCATGCCTCGAAGTCATGGTCGCATTCAGAACAGATGAGCGCGTAACGGATCATGGCTGCCCCAGATTATGCGCCGAGCAGGGAATCCAGCTTCCCGGACCTTTCAAGTGCCATCATGTCATCGCAGCCGCCGACATGTTTGTCGCCGATAAAAATCTGCGGGAAGGTGCGACCGCCCCCAGACCGTTCGACCATTTCGGCTTTTTTCTGCGCATCCATTCCGGCGTCGATTTCATTGAAATTGACGTTCTTGGATTTCAGCAGGGAGACAGCGCGCGTGCAGTAAGGACAGAACTGGCGCGTATAGATTGTGACATCAGCCATTGAGGGGCTCCTGAATAGTTTCTTCCGGTTTTATATGGTGACATCCGTTTCCCGCACAACGCGCGCAAGCACCAGCACGTCGACTTGTCGCGCGCCTGCCTGTTTCAGGGCACGCGTGCAGGCCGACAGGGTCGCGCCCGTCGTCAGGACATCATCCACCAGCAGGATACGCTTGTCGTGCACATGGGTTGCAGCGCGGTCAGAGACTTTGAATGCCCCCGCCACATTGCGACGGCGAGCCTTCGCGCTGAGCCCACCCTGAGTGGGCGTGCGGCGGCGGCGTTTCAAGACATCGACGCGGCAGGACAGGCCGGCACGGCGGGCAATACCCTGTGCCAGCCAGGCTGACTGGTTGAAGCCTCGACTGACAAGGCGCGTATAGTGCAGCGGCACGGGCACGATCAGATCGGCTTCGGCGACCAGTTGCCCCCCCGCCCGGTGCATCCAGCCGGTCATGACATGCAGCCCGTCCCGTCGGCCGGATCGTTTGAGGTCAAGCACGATGCGGCGACTGGCGGCCTCATAGACGAGCGCCGCGCGGGCCCGGTCCCAACGCGGCGGGCGGGCGATACAGGGCGCACATTGCGCCCCTGGCCCAAGGTCCAGCTCCATTGGCCGGCCACAGCATTCGCAGACAGGATCGGAAAGGAATCCGATGGCGGCGAATTCGGACGGCGAGAGCGGCCCCTTGCCTGCGCCGCGCTGGCCACTGACGAGGGAGCGTTGGGGCCAGAGAAATTCAGCCGCGCCGCGCATTAGCCCCTTTGCCATGCGGGCCCGGTGGTCCATATCGCTGCTCATGCCTTCCCCGGTCCCCCCGAATTCTGCGCCGCCCCGCCTGTTCGACCGCGAACGGGTGGCCCGTAATCGCAGCCGGGCCGCAGCCAGTTTCAAAGAATATGACTTCCTGAAAGCGCGCGTGTCGAGCGATATCGCGGACCGGTTGGCGGATACGTCTCATTCCTTTGATCGCGCCTTTGATCTCGGCGCACATGATGGCCAACTCGCCAAACTGCTTCAGGCCAGCGACCAGGTCGGGTCTGTCGAAGCCGGGGATATATCCAGCGGCATGGTGGCGCTCAGCCGGGCCGGCGGTCTGAACGCAGAGCAGGTGGATGAAGAGGGCCTGCCATTTCCACAGGCCAGCCTGGACCTGATCGTGTCGGCCCTGTCCCTTCATTGGGTGAATGATTTGCCCGGTGCGCTGGTGCAGATCCGTCAGGCGCTGAAACCGGACGGCTTGTTCCTGGGCGCGCTATTCGGTGCGGGCACGCTGAGTGAGCTGCGGGCCAGCCTGATGGAGGCGGAGACGGAACTGACCGGCGGCGTCGCGGCACGTGTCTCCCCCCTGCCCGGCCTGCGCGATATGGCAAGCCTGATGCAGCGGGCAGGCTTTGCCCTGCCAGTCGTTGATCGCGATCAGGTTGTGGTTCGGTACAGATCACCGATGGGCTTGCTGGCCGATTTGAAGGGGATGGGCGAGCGGGCGGCATTCGCAGCCGGGACAATGCGGCCCCTGCCGCGCCGTGTGCTGATGCGTGCCATGGAAATCTACGCAAATGATCATAGCGATCCAGACGGGCGTGTGCGCGCATCATTTGAAGTGGTGCATATGTCTGGCTGGAGCCCGGCAGACTCCCAACCCAAACCGCTAAAACCCGGAAGCGCCAGGGTCAGCCTCGCCGACGCTGTACGAAGTCACAGATCTTCCTGACGTCTGGTCGCAAGACCTGACGAGTGATCGATCAGGACATTTCCGTTTCAACGGTTGTGAATGTCTGGTTGATGGATGTGGCCACGGCCACGAGGCCGCCCATGATCGCAACGGCGATCAGTCCTACCAGAAGTCCGTATTCCACGGCGGTTGCGCCCGTATCGTCACGCAGGAAGCGGCGTATCATTGTGTTCGAGGCCATCATGTTCGCTCCGAGTCTGTCTAGTTACCCGAGAGCACGTCAAACAGGGGAATGTCTGCCGCAGGCGCCGGATAGAGATGAAGGTCCGATGATCTGACCCAGGCCAAGGCCTGTCCTTCCCTGGGCGAAAGCTCGCCTTCCCAACTCTCCGTTGAGAACAGTGGCATCAAAAGGTGAAAATCTGGATAAGCATGACTGGCAAAAGTGATCGGTTTCAGAGAGGTCTCGTCCACCATGATGGAGAGTTCTTCCTGTAATTCCCGCACCAGCGCCCGCTCCGGTGTCTCGCCCGTCTCGACCTTTCCGCCCGGGAACTCCCAGAGGCCCGCCATCGGTTTGCCAGCGGGGCGTTGGGCCAGCAGGATACGGCCTTCGGCATCATAGAGCGCAGCGGCGACCACAAGCACCATTCTACGCGTCATGTACGATAGGCTCCGTTGATGTCGACATAGCCATGCGTCAGGTCGCAAGTCCAGACCGTGGCAGACGCCTCGCCCACGCCGAGGTGGACACGGATGGTGAATTCCGGCTGGGCAAATACCCCGCCGGCGGCTGCTTCGCTATAGTCCGGCATGCGCCCGCCCGCAGAGGCAACCTGGACATCATCAAACCATATGGCGAGCTGGTCCATGTCTATTGGCTCAAGCGATTTGCCAACGGCCATCACGATCCGTCCCCAATTGGCGTCTCCGGCAGCCATGGCCGTTTTTATGAGGGGCGAGTTGGCAATCGAACAGGCGACCACCTTTGCGGAGGTTTCCGACACTGCGCCTTCGACCGTGATGGTGACAAACTTGCTGGCCCCTTCCCCATCCTTGACGATGAGGTGGGAGAGGTCGAGGCAGACCTGCTTCAAGGCGGCGGCGAATTCGGCGAAACGGGGATCGTCCCGTGTGGCGATCTCGGCCATGCCGTTGGCGCCGGTGGCAAATACCATCAGCGTGTCGGACGTCGACGTGTCGCCATCCACCGTGATGTTGTTGAAGGTCTGGTTCGTTACCTCTTCCAGCAGACCTTGCAGCAGGTCTGGCGCGATGGCGGCGTCGGTGAAAACATAGGCCAGCATGGTCGCCATGTTGGGCGCGATCATGCCCGAGCCCTTGGCGATACCGGCCAGATTGACGTCCACGCCGTCGATCTTGGTCGCAAGCCCTGCGCCCTTGGGAAAAGTATCAGTCGTCATGAAGGCGCGTGCCGCGGCTTCCCAGTCAGGAGCCGAAAGCTTGCCCGCAAGATCGGGCACGAACGCGCCGACATAGTTCGGGTCTGGCAAGGGTTCGCCAATCACGCCGGTCGCCGCGAGGAAACATTCCTGCTTTTCCACGCCAAGCGTTTCGGTCAGCGCCTTCAGGGTGGCCTCGTTCTTGAGCACACCCTTGGCACCGGTGAAGGCATTCGAGTTGCCCGAATTGGCGATCAGGGCCCGGGCCTTGCCGGCACCTGACTTCAAGGCCTCCCGGCACCAGATGACATCTGCCGACGCGGTATGAGACAGCGTGTACACGCCGGCGCAATGGGTGCCTTCCTCAAAGCTGAACAGGAACACGTCGTCGCGCGTCATGCCACGTGCCGCATAGAAGCCGCGCGAACCGGTGGTCGCGCGCACACCCTTGACGACCGGCAGGTCTGGAAAGCGAGCCGGGGCGAAGGGAGATGGGGTCAGTTTCAAAGTTCACGTCCTTGTTCATCAGATGCGGGCTGCTCTTTGAGGAGATCGCCCTCGCTTTCAAGCGAAAGTGCAGCATCGGGGACAATGTTTGTCGATTTCTCGCCCTTTTCGATCTGCGCTTCGGTGCGCAGGCGTCGCAGGATCTTGCTGACCTGGTTGAGCGTCAGGAAGGTCACGATCTCCGGCCGCATCTCGGCGCGGGTCTTGGGTGGGCTGGTTCGGCGATCCTTCACCTTCAACAGGTGCCAGCCATCGGCAGACAGGAAGGGTTCAGAGACTTCGCCGACCTTTGTGTTGGCGATCACGACCGGGAACGGATCTGCCATATTATTTGGCGCGACATAGCCCAGGTCACCATTTTCCATGCGCGTGGTGGTATCGAGCGAGTTGGAGACGACGAGGCTTTCAAACGTGGCGCCGTCCTGAATTTGCTGATGAAGTGCCCGGGCCTCTTCCTCGGTTTCAACCAAGATATGCGCGATCGAGACTTCGTCGTCCTCCTGCTGGAGGGCGACCTGCTCCTTGTACATGGCCTCGATACTGTCCTCGTTCACTTCAGACGCAACCAGGCTCTCCACGAGCAGATTTCCGAGAATACGCTCGCGGGCAACTTCAAGCCGGCGCTCTGCTGCGGCGCCCTTGTCGAGCCGGCGGTTCAGCGCCTCTTGTGCCATCAATTTCTGGTCGATCAACTGGTCGAGGACGAGATCATAGTTTTCATCGCCGGGGCCGAACGCGTCGCCCGGTGAAATCAGGCCGCGCGCAACGGCCTCCAGCTCGACTTCGCTGACATAAATCGGATCGCCATTCACCGTGACGGCGGCTGCGGCTTCGACCTGAATGACGGGTTCTTCTTCAACTGGCCGGTTACAGGCGGGGACCAATAAAAGCGCGGAAGCGGCAAGCAGTGCAGGCAAAGCGCGGGAAAAGGGCTTCATAAGCAGCACGGTAAAGTCTCCTTTAGGCTGAGGGCGCTGCATTGACACCCCAATGCGGCGTTCTTAAGTCTGACCCGAACGCTGGTCGAGGGGTTTCAGCCAGCGAGTGTGCTGTGGGAGAACCCACAAATATTCTGCCGGTTCCGCTGTCAGGATTAGAGTTTTGTCGCCCCAGATCAATTGGTGCTACCTGATATGCTTTCTGTTGCCCGCAAGATTTTCGGTTCAGTTAATGATCGCAAGCTGAAGCCGCTGCACGCGCGCGTCAACCGGATCAACGCGCTCGAGCCGATGATGGAGGCGCTCTCCGACGAAGCCCTACGCGGCAAGACGGACGAATTCCGCAAACGCCTCGCCGATGGCGCCACACTCGACAGCCTGCTTGAAGAAGCCTTTGCGGTTGTCCGCGAAGGCGCACGACGCTCGCTCGGCATGCGCCATTTCGACGTTCAGTTGATGGGCGGCATGGTGCTGCACTCCGGCAATATCGCCGAGATGCGCACGGGTGAGGGCAAAACACTGGTCGCGACGCTGGCGGTTTACCTGAACGCGCTTGAGGGCAAGGGCGTTCACGTCATCACGGTCAACGACTATCTCGCCAAGCGCGACGCCGAGTGGATGAGCCAGGTCTATGGCTTCCTTGGCATGTCGACCGGCATCATTGTTCATGGCATTTCCGACGAGGAGCGCCGCAAGGCCTACGCGTCTGACATTACCTACGGCACGAACAACGAGTTCGGATTCGACTATCTGCGCGACAATATGAAATACTCGCTGGACCAAATGGCCCAGCGCGAACACCATTTTGCCATCGTCGACGAAGTCGACTCCATCCTGATCGACGAAGCGCGCACGCCGCTGATCATCTCCGGCCCGACCGATGATCGGTCCGAACTCTATATGGCGCTTGATGCCCTGATGCCGCGCCTGACGGATGAGGATTACGAACTCGACGAAAAACAGCGCTCGGTCACGTATACCGAAACCGGCACGGAAAAGATCGAAGGCTGGTTGACCGAGGCCGGCACGCTGGAAGGCTCCATGTGGGAGCCGGCGAACATCTCCATCGTCCACCATGCCAATCAGGCATTGCGCGCTCACAAACTGTATGCGCGCGACAAGGATTACATCGTCAAAGACAGTCAGGTTATGCTGATTGACGAATTCACGGGTCGCATGATGGAAGGCCGCCGCCTGTCAGAAGGCCTGCACCAGGCCATCGAGGCCAAGGAAAAGGTCGACATCAAGCCGGAAAACCAGACCCTGGCGTCGATTACGTTCCAGAACTATTTCCGCCTCTACAGCAAACTGGCCGGCATGACCGGTACGGCGCTGACAGAGGCCGACGAATTTGCCGATATCTACAATCTCGGTGTCATCGACCTGCCGACGAACAAGCCGATCCAGCGGATTGATGAGGATGATGTCGTCTACCGCACCGCAAGTGCGAAATATGCCGAGATCGTCAAGGACGTCCGCGAGTGTCATGCCAAGGGTCAGCCGGTCCTGCTCGGCACGGCGTCGATCGAAAAATCCGAAGTCCTGTCGAACCTGCTGACGACCGCCAAGATTCCACACAAAGTGCTGAACGCGCGCCACCATGAGCAGGAAGCCCAGATCGTGGCCAATGCCGGTGTGCCGGGCGCCATTACCGTTGCCACCAATATGGCCGGACGCGGTACCGACATTCAGCTCGGCGGCAACTTCGAAATGCGCGTTGAACAGGAAAAGGCCGAACAGGAAGCCAAGCTTGGCCGCGAACTGACCGAAGGCGAATTGTCCCTGCTGACCAGCCAGATCAAGGCCGACATCGAGGTCAAGAAAAAGCGGGCGCTGGACGCTGGCGGCCTCTACGTTCTGGGTACCGAGCGTCACGAGAGCCGCCGGATCGACAACCAGTTGCGCGGCCGAACAGGCCGTCAGGGTGATCCGGGTAAGTCCAAATTCTACATTTCCATCGAAGACGACCTCATGCGCATCTTTGCGGCAGAGCGGATGGACAATGTTATGCGTCGCCTTGGCATCAAGGAAGATGAGGGCATCACTCATCCCTGGATGAACAAGGCGATGGAAACATCGCAGAAGAAGATTGAACAGCGAAATTTCGAGATCCGGAAGAACGTCCTCAAATATGATGACGTGATCAATGATCAGCGTAAGGCCATCTTTGAGCAGCGCATGGAATTCATGCGCGCCGAGAATGTCTCCGACACGATCATTGATATGCGCGAAGACGTGATCAACGGCCTGATCGCCCGTACCATGCCCGAGAAGGCCTATGCCGAGCAGTGGGACATGGATGGGCTGGCCGAAGCCCTGCGCAATGATTTTGCCGTGGACATGCCTGTGAAGGATTGGGCCGCCGAAGAAGGCGTTGCCAATCAGGAAGTGGCCGAGCGCGTCCACAATGGAATCGCCAAAGTCTATGAGGCGATCACAGAGCAAGTCGGTCTTGAACAGATGCAGCGGATTGAAAAACAAATCCTGCTTCAGGTCCTCGACATGCGTTGGCGCGAGCATCTCCAGATGATCGACCAATTGCGGTCAGTGATCCATCTGCGCTCCTACGGTCAGCGCGACCCGCTGAACGAGTTCAAGGAAGAAGCCTTCAACTTGTTCTACAATTTGCTGAACGAGTTGCGCGCGACCGTGACCCGCTCACTGATGCATATCCGGGTTCAGACACCGGAAGAAAAACAGCAAGCGCAACAGCGACGCCCTGTGCCGCAAGCGCCGGCGCCTGTTCCGCCAATGCGCGAAACGCATCTTGATCCGGATACGGGCCATAATGAGATGTCGAGCGACGATACGCCGCCGCCCGGACCAGCCCTGCATCAAGCAGAGGAAAGCTGGGCCAGCACGCCCCGCAACTCCCCCTGCCCATGCGGCTCCGGCAAGAAGTACAAGCATTGCCACGGCGCCCTGACCACGCAGAAGGCCTAGTCCTTTGGCCCGGCTCATCGTGCTGTCGGGCTTGCCGGGCTCCGGAAAATCTACGCTTGCGAAAGGCCTGAGTGACCTCTCAGGCGCTATCCTTCTCAGGGTCGACGTATTCGAGCAGGATTTGCGCAACGTCAATAGCAGCGATTTTGATGTCGGCGCGCAAGGATACCAAATTGGCTACGACCATGCCCGGCGCCATCTTCTGGAAGGCAAAGACGTAATCGCCGACGCCGTTAATGCGGTGGAACCGGCACGCGAGGGCTGGAGAGCCATCGCTCAGGAAACAGGCACGCGCGTCATCGAGATCGAAATTGTGTGTACGAATGAAGACGAAGCCGCCATGAGGCTGCGCACTCGTGAGACGGGCATCGACGGCTTGCTGCCTATCAGTCTTCAAGAACGCCGCGAGCGTATCTGGGAGCCGAACCCCCAGATTTCAGGAACAGTCGATACGGCTGGCCGACCGATTGCAGACTGTGTGGATGATCTTTTCCACCTCGTAAAATAGATCGGGTAAAGCGCTAAATCGGAACCTCGTAGTAAACGCCGCGTTCACCCTGATGAATACTCTCAAGGAGACTCATCATGGGCCGCACGCTCACCGCCATCATCGCTTTCCTCTGCGTCGCATTCGTGATCGCACTCGGCTGGTTCTATCTGCAGGAAGGCTCATTCGAAGGCGCTGGCGCGCGCATGGACGCGACGCTGGAAGATCTGCCCGAGGAAACATCCGAATTTGCGAATGAAGTGTCTGATGCGGCCGACGAGATTTCCGACGAGCTGGATCAGGATGGATCGCCCAACCGGTAACCACGTCACAAGATGACCGCAATGTAACCTTGGACTGGCCCCGGCTGCGCCCCACCTCCGCCGCGACCAGCGGGTCATAAACCGTGTCTCCAATCTTTTTTTGGGGATCCCAAACATGACCGATACGTCTCAACCTCCATCGCCGTTCGCGAGCCTTGTGCCGCAACGGTCCGTCGGCCTGAAATTGTTGCTCGTCTGCGGACTTGCCCTCCTGATGGCCATTCCCGCCCTCTTCATACATTCCGTGGTCCAGGATCGCCGCATGGGCGCGGATCGCGCGCTTGCCGACGTCAGTGAAATGGTCGGAGGCCAACAATCCGTGCTGGGACCGGTCTTGTCCGTACCCTATTCACGCACCCTCGGCCCAAGGCACAATGAACTGGTTTACGGCTATGTGGTCGCTTATGCCGATACCGGCACCGCCTCGGCCGATGTGGATGTTCAGATGCGTACCCGCGGCATTCACGCCATCCCTGTCTTCGATGCCACGATCAGCATGGACGCTGTATTCGATCCGGCGGCCTTGCGCGCCGCCTTGCCCGACGACGCCACCCCGATCTGGTCGGATGCCAGGGTCTATCTCGGGGTCTCGGACACGCGCGGCATCCGGGATGCGATCACCGTCACAGCGAATGGCACGGACTTGGCCATCGAACCAACGCCCTATTACGCGTCCAATGCCGGCAAGTACCAACCTGTGCCGCCCTCCGGTGTGACCCTTGCGGGCGGCCATATTGCTGGTCTCGAAACTGCCACATCACCGATCGCTTTGACCTCCAACATGCGCCTGTCCGGGGCCGAACGCCTATCCATCGCGCCATTTGCAAAGGATACGCGGGTCGACCTTGTGAGCAATTGGAATGATCCCAGCTTCCAGGGCGGCGTACTGCCCGAGCGCCATACGGCAGGCGACGGCCAGTCGGAAGGCTTCGAGGCGCATTGGCGCGTGCCCTATCTGGCCCGCGGCATTGCCGGCGCAGGGGCCAATCTCGACCTTAGCGAACTGACAGAATGGAACCGTCGCGACATGGCTGTCCGGTTCATGAAGGAAGGCAATCCCTATCAGAGCGTCGAGCGCGCGTTGAAATATGCCGTCATGTTTGTCGGCTTCGTTTTCCTCGCCTACTTCCTGTTCGAAGTGACCAGCGCCGCACGCGCCCACCCCGCGCAATATGTCCTGGTCGGACTGGCACAGACGATCTTCTACATCCTGCTGCTCGCCATGTCGGAGCGTATCGGCTTTGACGGAGCCTTCCTGATCGCCGCAAGCATGACCGTGCTGCTGACCGCCGCCTATGCGGCCAGCGTATTCCGCTCACGGCTCTATGGCCTGCGCGCGCTGGCCATCCTGTCCGGCATCTACACGCTGATCTATGTGCTGATGCGGGCCGAGAGCCATGCCCTGCTGGCGGGCGCTCTGGCAAGTTTCGCGGCCATCGCACTGACCATGTACATGACCCGCAACATTGACTGGTATGGTGAGCGGACCTCCGCCCCCGCTGCTTGACATGGAGGGGGAAGTGCCCGAACGCCTAGGCCCTATGATGACGACACTTCCCCCTGTTCGCGGCAAGCTGCTGAAGGACGCGAACCTCGCGCCCTATACCTGGTTCCGGGTGGGCGGGCCGGCCGACTGGCTGTTCCTGCCCGAAGACGAAGCCGACCTTGCCGGCTTCCTGAAGACGCTCGACCCGGCCATTCCGGTGACCGTACTCGGCGTTGGCTCGAATGTGATCGTGCGCGATGGCGGCATCGAGGGCGTGGTCATCCGCCTGATGGGAAAATACTGGGGGAGTGTGGAAGCCGGGGACGATTTGACCCTGACAGCGCGGCCGGGTGCACTGGACCTGTCCGTCGCCAAGACTGCCGCCCGGCACGGCATCAGGGGGCTGGAGTTCCTGTCCGGCATTCCAGGATCGCTCGGCGGGGCGACCCGCACCAATGCCGGGTGCTATGGTCAGGAATTGCGGGACGTGCTGGTCGGCCTTGAAGGCTACCTGCGCGATGGCACCCATATCGCCTATCGCGGGCCGGGCCGGGCCGGCAACCTGCCGGAAGCGCAGTTTTCCTATCGACACAGCGACCTGCCCAATGACCTGGTCGTCACCAAGCTGACCCTGGAAGGCAGCGGCACAGGCGCACCAGACGCGATCCTTGCAGAAATCGAAGCCCTACAGGCCCGCCGGGCCGAGACGCAGCCGATCAAGGACAAGACATCCGGATCCACGTTTGCGAACCCCGACCCGCCCGGCACGCCAAACCAGCGGTCCGCATGGAAACTGATTGACGCTGCGGGCTGCCGCGGCCTGAAGGTCGGCGGCGCACAGGTTTCGCCAAAGCACTGCAACTTCCTGATCAATACCGGCGATGCCACAGCCGCAGACCTCGAAGCGCTGGGCGAGCTTGTTCGCGCGCAAGTATGGGACTCTCAGGGCGTAAAGCTGCGCTGGGAAGTGCGCCGCATCGGCCGCATCAAGCCTCCCCTCCCCTGATCGGGCACCGCGAACCTAGAACTTGCCTTCCAGCTGGACTGTGAAGATCGGGCCGAAATCGCGCGCGCGGTCTTCAACGCGCACGACATTGCCAAGGCGATTGGTGTCGTACAATTGCCGGCGGAACGTGTCATTCTGGTTCGCGACGTTCCCGATCATGGCCTGACCGGTCATGCCCCAAAGATCCTTGTGCTCGACATAGGCGAACCCAAATCCTGGGCGCGCCCCTTCCTGCCCTGTCTCGGACAGGCGATAATACGGATTGCGTTCCCAGCGCTCGAACCCGACACCCCAAGCCCAATCCGTTCTCGGAACATCCTGGCGCATCTCGGCGAGCATCCAGTATTTCGAACTGTCGTTGATCGGCCTCACCTCTCCGGTGAGCGGGTCGGTCACTTCCGACTCGAAATACTCGCCTTCAAAGGACAATTCCGCGCCGGCAAAACCGACTTTGTCGAATTTCAACGTGGCGTCCCACTCCGCTCCGACCCGCCAGGCCGAGTCGAGGTTTCCGGGACCGTCGCCCGTCCCGATGGGTACACGGTCAACAATGTCCTCGATATCGGAATAGAAGACTTCGAGCGTCGCGGCGCCCCAGCCGCCATAATTCTTCTCGGCCTGGGCGCTCAGTCGCCAGCTCTGCTCAGGAACGATTTCAGGATTGCCATTCTCGCCGTTCCCGGCACTCAGATTGACCGATGAGACAAAATCGAAAAAGTCCAGCTGCCCCACTTCCCGCTCAAGGCGTGTGACTAGTTTCAATGACGGATCCACCTGCCAGGATAGGCTGGCGAAGCCTTTGGGGCGGGTGAAGGTCCGCACATTGGACGCATCGCCGGACTGGGAAAGTTCCGATATTTCGGCGCCCATGGAAACTTGCCCGGTCACTGAGGGGGAAAGCCGGCGACCATGCGTCACGGAGACTTCTCCGCGCTGTTCCTCAACTCGTGAATTCGCGTTCGGCAGAGTCTGCAGCTCCAGCGGACTGCCACCTTCGGAACTGGCAAGAGAAGATTGCTGATCCAGATAGTTGAAGGCTCCCTCCAGCGCGAATTGCCAGTCGTTTCCATTCTCAAATGCAAGACCATACTCCGTCCGGAGAATATATTCGCCCTCTTCAATATCGCGCGTGAACAGGCTTTCGGAAATATCCGTCCCATCAACATTACCGCGGAATACGCGGTCAATGATGGGGCTGTCCTCTCGGCGAACCAGGCCGATTGCCTTTAGCCGGCCCGGCCCAAAGCCAAATTCATAATCGCCACCGACTTCCACGAACACTTCATCCTCAGCGCCCTCATACAGGCGCCGCCCCTCTGGCCCGTTAACCGGAAAGAGTTTCGAGGTTTCTTTCCTGTCTGGCTGGAACAGTGTGGTCTTTGCGTTGAGATTTCCGATAGCCCCCGAGGCTGGCGTCCAGCCAACCGATCCGGATACGGAGACATATTCGGCGGCATAGGTAAAGTCTTCCTCACGGCGCTGTATCAGGTCGCCGAAGCCGTCGGTGACAAATTCAGGACCGTTGGAGGCGCCGCGCTCCGGGCTGCTCTCAGCCTCGAATGACCAGCTGATATCCCCCTGCCCGCCGGATAGTGTGAGATTGAGGCCGTTGTAGAAGGGCGGGAGGTTGTCACGGAACCGGGCACGCCAGCGCCAAGTGCCTGAGACCGCCCCATCTCCATTGGTGATGACATTCACGACATGCCCGGACAGGCCGGCAATTTCAAAGGCTGACGCATCGACCAGTTCGAGCCGCACAACGCTGGAGGCGGATATCCGGTCCAGCGACTCGGTCGCCCCATTGGACTTTCCAGATACGCGCTGACCATTGATCAGCACATTCCCACTGGCCTGACCAAATCCGCGAGAGCCGTCATCATCGCCCTGGATCGAAAATCCCGGAATGCGCGAAACCATTTCGAGCGCCGTGCGCGGTGCATACTGACTGAAATCGTCCATCGTGTAGATGGTTGCACCGGGTGTGGTTTCCGGTGCCATATCCGCCACAGCCGACAGGGCGATGAATGATGTGGCCAAGCTGAAGCATGCACTGGCGGCAAGCCGTGTGAAAGGGATCACGCTGCGTATCCTCCCCGCAGATGTCTGGAAAAAATCCGGTGTCTCACCACCGCGTCTATGTCGAATATCGATATTGACTACATACGTAGTCTAAATATGGCAACAGGCCCAAACCTATATTTTTTGTCATCCTGCCGAGAAAAGGTTTTGTAGCTGCCACGCTAAGGCCGCTTTAACCCTGCAGACGCGATGTATAGTCAGAACGCCAGCTTGCAGGAAAATCTCATGAAACGTGTTGCCGTGATCTATGGAGGCTGGTCGTCCGAGCGGGACGTGTCGCTCACCTCGGGCAAGCAGATGGCGAGTGCGGCGCGCACGGCCGGGTATGATGTTGTTGAAATTGATGCCGGACGTGACCTCGCTGCGCAACTGACCGATGCGAAACCGGACGCGGTGCTGAATGGCCTGCACGGACCTTGGGGCGAGGATGGGTGTGTGCAGGGCGTACTGGAAGTGCTGGGCCTGCCCTATTCCCATTCGGGCGTATTGTCCTCGGCGCTCGCCATGGACAAGCTGAAGTCGAAAGCGGTCTTCCGGCAGGCGGGCATTCCGATTGCGGAAGACAAGCAGGTCACCCGCGCAGAAGCGGCTACCGCGCATCCTCTCAAGCCCCCTTATGTGATCAAGCCGGTCGCGGAAGGATCGAGTTTTGGCGTGCTGATCGTACGCGAGGGTGCCAATGGGCCGGCCAAGGAGCTGACCGGGCCGAACTGGCATTATGGCGACCATCTGATGGCCGAGGAATTCATCCCCGGCCGTGAGTTGACCGTGGCCGTGCTGGGCGACCGAGCACTGGCTGTCACAGAGATCACGACCTTAAGAGACTATTACGATTTTGATGCAAAATATGAAGCTGGTGGATCGCAGCATGTGATCCCGGCAGACCTGCCTGCCCCTGTGACCCAAGCCGCAATGGAATTTGCGCTGAAGGCACACCAGGCGCTCGGTTGCCGGGGCGCGACGCGGTCCGACTTTCGCTATGACGACAAGAGAGACCGGCTCGTGATCCTGGAAACAAATACACAACCCGGCATGACGCCCACCTCGCTTGTCCCCGAACAGGCCGCTTTCGTTGGTATGTCCTTCGAACAGCTGGTCGCCTGGATGATCGAGGATGCTTCATGCCAAAGGTAACCCGCAATCAGACTGTGCCAAAGTCCAAGAAGAAGGCGAGCCGCCGCCCTGCTGTCATCGTAGATGAAGTGACGGGTGAAGAGGTTCGCGTTTCGTCCGTCGTCTTTGGTTTTGTCATGCTTGTGGCGATTGTCGTGGCAACCGCTGCCTGGATGGGCGGCTCGATATCCCAGGTCGAGAACCGCTTTGCCAGCTTCATGGACGACACGGCGCGCACGGTCGGCATTTCCGTCAATGACGTGTCCATCATCGGCCTGGAACAGGATCCGGCCCTCGCACAGGATATTCGCGCCGCCGCCATGATCGAGCCCGGCGAGAACATGTTTCGCGCAGACCCGCATGTCATCCGTCGCCGGGTCGAAGGCACCCACAAGGTGCTGAATGTGCGCGTCCATCGACTCTGGCCCGACCAGGTCGTAATCATCGCGGACGCCGCCGAGCCGGTTGCGCTGTGGCATGACGGCAAGGCATGGACTGTCGTGGACGGTCTGGGTCGCGTCATTCCGGATGCCCGCGCCGATGACCACAAGGACCTCATCCGTCTGGCGGGTCGCGGCGCCGCCAAGGCCGCCCCGGCCCTCGTAACTGCCCTCAAAGCTGAGCCGGACGTCGCGCCGCGCATCGCGATCGCTACCCGCATCAATGATCGCCGCTGGGACATGCGTCTTGTCTCCGGCGCAACGGTCCGCATGCCGGAAGATCACCAGATGGTGGCTGCGCTGGACAGCCTGTCGACCCTGCAGGTGCGCACAGCGCTGATGCAGCGCCCGCTAGAGACCATCGACCTGCGCAATAAAGGCCGGGTCTATCTGGACCCGGTGAACGATCCTGACTTCACAGCACGCAAAGAGGCGGCCCGGAGCTGATGGCAAACGTTCAGGCCCGGCGTAAGCCTCTTGTGGGGTCGCGCACGTCCAGCCCCGTTGCGGCGCTGGACATCGGTTGTTCGAAAATCACGTGCCTGATAGGCCGAAATGACGGCACCGGCCCCCGCAATTTCCAGATCCTTGGCGCAGGGCGCCAACAATCTCGCGGTTTCAGTGGCGGCACGATCACCGACATGCAGGGTCTCGAACGCTCGATCCGTCTGGCCGTCGAAGATGCCGAGCGCGAAGCGGGCGAGCAGATCAATCAGGTCATGCTGGGCATAACGGGGCCGAAACTGAATTGCCAACTGGTCACCGCGACCACCGAGATCGGCGCCCGCGAGGTGACCCCCAAGGACATCCGCCGGGTTCAGGCTCAGGCCATGGCGCAGATCTCAACCAAGGGCTCCGATGTGCTTGCTGCCTGGCCGGTTGCCTATCGCGTGGATGCGCAGGAAGGCGTGCGTGAGCCCGCCGGGATGTACGCAGACACACTCGGCCTGATGCTGTCTGTGGTCACCGCGCCCAAGTCCATCGTCCGGAATCTGGTCGAATGCGTCGGCCGCGCGCATCTCAGCGTCGATGCCCTGATCCCCTCCTCCATTGCCAGCGGTGCAGGCACGCTGATCGACGACGAAATCGAGAATGGTGCCATCTGTATCGACATGGGCGCCGGCGTTACGGCGGTCTCAGTCTATCTGAACGGCTCGCCCGCATGGCTTGGCCTTATCCCGGCTGGTGGCACACATGTGACCTCCGATATCGCGCAGGGCATCGGCACGACATTCGCCGCCGCCGAGCGCCTCAAAAGTGTCTATGGCACCGCCAATCTCGAAGGCCCGGGCCTGGCAGAACGGATTGAGGCCCCTCGCCTGGGTGATGATGGCCGTCTGCAAGCCACCCGGATGGAACGGGGCAAGCTCGCTGAAATCATCGCGCCGCGCGTCGAGGAAATCTTCGAATATGTTCAGCAAACCCTGCAAGGCAGTGGTGTACGCAAAGTACTGCCGCGCCGCGTGGTGCTGACCGGCGGCGCGAGCCAGTTGCCGGGCGTTCGCGACGTCGCCACGCGCATCCTTGAAGCGCAGGTGCGGCTCGGCCGTCCGACAAATGCTGAGTTCCTTGGCGAAACACTGGGAACACCAGCTTTTTCTACAGCTTCAGGTCTGCTACTGTATCCCGAGTTGGGGTTCGCAGACGCAGTACGGGCTGGCATTGCGTCAAAGGAATACGGAGCAGAAGCCCGAAGCGGAGCCGTGAACAAGGCGTTCCATTGGTTGAAAGAAAATTTCTGATACCAATCGCGAATCACTTAACCGCTTCTTAGCTGCAACGCGTCATTTTAGCGCTTCAGCATGGCTTATGGCGGTAAGGTGAGGACGACGAATGACACATGAACTCAAGCCCAGGATCCTGGTCTTTGGTGTTGGCGGTGCCGGAGGCAATGCCGTCGACAACATGATCGAGGCAAACCTGCAAGGTGTCGAGTTTATCGTTGCCAACACTGACGCTCAGGCCCTTTCCCGTTCCAAAACGGAAAACCGCATCCAGCTCGGCCCGGAAACGACCTCTGGCCTTGGCGCAGGCGCCCGCCCGGACATTGGCGCGAAAGCCGCCGAAGAATCCATGAATGAGATCCGCGAGCGCCTCGAAGGCGCCCACATGGTCTTCATCGCCGCTGGCATGGGCGGCGGAACCGGAACCGGCGCAGCCCCGGTGATTGCGCGGGCCGCGCAGGAAATGAACATTCTGACCGTCGCCGTGGTCACCAAGCCGTTCAGTTTTGAAGGCACGCGCCGCATGACCTTTGCGGAAGAAGGCCTCGCTGGCATCCAGAAATACGTCGACACGATGATCGTCGTGCCGAACCAGAACCTTTTCCGCATCGCGAATGACCGTACGACCTTCGCCGAAGCCTTCCGCATGGCAGATGATGTGCTGTATTCCGGTGTCCGAGGCATTACCGATCTGATGGTCATGCCCGGCCTGATCAATCTCGATTTCGCCGACGTCAGCTCGATCATGCGCGGCATGGGCGCAGCCATGATGGGCATGGGCGAAGCCGAAGGCGAAAACCGCGCTCTCGAAGCTGCCAAGCTGGCCATCGACAACCCGCTGCTCGACGATATTTCGATGCGCGGCGCCAAGGGCGTGCTGATCAATATTACCGGCGGCTATGACATGACGCTGTTTGAACTCGACGAGGCCGCCAATGAGGTGCGCCGCGAGGTCGACCCGGATGCAAATATCATTCTCGGGTCTGCCTTCGATACCGAACTTGAAGGCAAGATCCGCGTCTCCGTCGTCGCCGCAGGCGTCGATGCCGTGATGCCATCTCTGAAGCAGGATGCACCGGTCGCAGAGACTGTGCGCCAGCCCATCGCAGAGCCGATTGAGGAAGAGCATGTGGAGCCCGTCGCCGAAGTTGAATCGGAGACCGAAGTGGAAGTGGCTGCAGAAGAAGACGATCGCCCGAAAGTGATCCTGCATCATGCCTCCCCGCTCCGTTCAGGCGATGTCGATCCGCGGGACGACTTCACGGGACAGTCCCTGCCCGCAGAACATTTTGAAGGCAGTGAAGGCGAAGACCAGATCCAGGCCGACGCCGTTTTCAGCAAGCAGACCGAAGCTCCGGTCGAGGAAGACGGCCGCCCGAGTCCGTCCGGCTTCTCGAACCTTTTCGGCTGGCGCCGCGGCGCTCAGGGCGAGAATGATCACGCTCCGTCTGCCGAATCCGGCTCGCAAATCGTGTCCTCTCCGGACGATCACCCCGAACCCGCCCCGTTCGATGATGCAGACCTCGAAATACCGGCCTTCCTGCGCCGGTCTGCCAATCACTGATTTCGCATTCGATTGCAGTCTCAGCGAACGCGAATTGTTACAATAAATCACCAATGTTTACAGGGCGAAGGCGGGCATCTTCGCCCGCTTTGTAATACGCCGAAACAACCCGTGTTTTGTATCCTGGAGACATACACCCCAAACTAAGCTCCGAAACTGGAGGTTGGTGTGTTGTCCGGTAGTGTAGAATTTCAACAAACGATCGCGCGGCCTGCAGTATGTGCAGGTGTCGGTGTGCATAGCGGCAAGAAGGCAAAGCTCGTCCTGAAGCCTGCCCCTGCTGGCACAGGTGTCGTTTTCCGCCGGACCGACGTGAAAAGCGGCGATACCGCCATTCAGGCCGATGCCGAATACGTCTCCGACACCCAACTCGGCACCACGCTGACCAATGATGATGGTGTCTCTGTGGCAGTGGTCGAGCATTTGATGGCCGCACTCGCGGGCATGGGCATCGACAATCTCCTCATCGAAATCGACGGGCCGGAAGTGCCGATCATGGACGGCTCCTCGGCAGTTTATTGTGAACTGTTGATGCAGGCTGGCCTGCAACGCCAGTCCGCGCCGCGCCGCCGCATTCGCATCCTGGAAGCGATCGAGATTGAAGACGGCCCGAAGCGGGCACGCCTGTCGCCTTCCGACGACAAGTTTCTGACGCTCAATGCGCGCATTGAATATGACGACTCGTTGATCGGCGTGCAGGAGATGGCGCTTAAACTCGCGCCAGGCATGTTTGCCCGCGACCTGGCCTTTGCCCGCACCTACGGGTTTGCGCGCGATGTGGATATGCTGCGCTCGATGGGCCTTGCCCGGGGCGGGTCGCTGGAAAATGCGGTCGTCGTGGACAATGGTGAAGTCATGAATCCTGAGGGCTTGCGCTCAGAGGACGAATTCGTGCGTCACAAGATGCTTGATGCCGTTGGCGACATGATGCTGGCGGGTGCACCGATTGCCGGGATTTATGAAGCGGTTCAACCCGGTCACTCGATCAACAATCTGCTGGTCCGCAAGCTGCTCGATACGCCTTCAGCCTGGTGCTGGGAAACCGATACGGCAGACGCAACCCGCATAGACGCGCGCCGGTCGGCCGCCGTCTGAGGCGTTGCCCCACCGATCCCTGAGAAACCTGCTTGGAAAACCCCGCTGGTTCGCGCTAAGCAGGTAGCCAGATCATCACAGCAGAAAGCGCCTGCCCTGCCATGCGACTGTCCTCCAAGTTTCCGATCCTCCTCATTGCCACTGCAGCCCTCACGCTGACGGCGTGCCAGTCGCGCGACAAGCGCCGTCAAGAACTGGCCTATGTCGAACGCCCCGTGGAGGCGCTCTACAATCAGGCGGCTAGCGAACTCGACAAACGCGACTTTGATCAGGCGGTCCTGCTGTTCAACGAAGTCGAGCGCCAGCACCCTTATTCTGAATGGGCCCGCCGCTCGATGGTCATGACGGCTTTCGCCCATTATCAATCCCGCAATTATGACGAAGCGATCAGTGGCGCCCAGCGCTATCTTGCGCTTCATCCTGGCGGCTCCGAGGCCGAGTATGCGTATTACCTGATTGCGGCGAGCTACTTCGACCAGATCACGGATGTCGGTCGAGATCAGGCAACAACGGAACGCGCGCGTGATGCCTTGGTGGACGTGGTCCGCCGATTCCCAGACAGCCAGTATGCCCGTGATGCCAGCGTGAAGCTCGACATGGTTCGCGACCAGCTGGCTGGCAAGGAAATGACGGTTGGCCGCTGGTATTTGCGTAACAATCAGACCCTGTCTGCGGTCAATCGCTTCCGCACGGTTGTGAAGACCTATGACACGACCTCTCACGCCCCCGAGGCATTGCACCGTCTGGTCGAAGCCTATCTGACGCTTGGCCTGCGGGATCAGGCGCTCGCGGTCGGATCGACGCTTGGCTACAATTATCCCAATAGCGATTGGTACAAGATGAGCTATCGCTTGCTGACCAATGAAGGGCTGGACCCTGAAGCGCTGGACGCCGAGACCCGCCGCACCCTGTTGCAGCGGATTATTCCCGGCGGCAAATAACCGCCCGGCGGATCAGCCGCCGATCAGTTCAAACCATTCGTCTTCTGTCAGCGTCTGAACGCCGAGGCTTTCGGCTTTTTTCAGCTTTGAGCCCGCGCCCGGACCGGCGACGAGGATGTCCGTCTTCGCCGAAACAGACCCCGACACTTTTGCACCCAGCGCATTGGCTCGCGCCTTGGCTTCGTCGCGCGTCACCCGCTCCAGTGTGCCCGTGAAGACAATCGTCTTGCCGGCGACAGGGCTGTCCGATGAGGCAGCTTCTTCGGCTTCGACGCTGATTTCTTCAAGCAACGCGCTCAGCATGTCGCGATTGTGGGGCTCCGCCTCGAAATCGACGAGCGCGCCCGCCGCCGCCTTGCCGACGCCATCAATGCCAGTGAGTTCCGCAAAGGATTCGGATTCCTGTCCGCCTTCGGCTGCGCGCACGACCGTTTCCCAGAAAGGCGCCCAATTCAGGAAATGCCGGGCATAGAGCTGGGACGTGGTCTGGCCGACATGGCGGATGCCGAGCCCGTTGAGAAAGCGCGCAAATGGCACAGTCCGGCGCGCATCGATCGCGTCGAACAATTTCTTCGCTGAGGCTTTTCCGAAGCCTTCCCATTCTTCAAGTGGCGGCAGGCCTTCCGCCTCAATGCGCGCGGCCAATCGGAAAATGTCCTGCGGTGCTTTCACCACGCCCTTCTCCTGAAAGAGCTGGACCTGTTTCGCGCCGATGCCATCAATGTCGAGCGCCTTGCGGGAGACGAAATGCTTCAGTCGCTCGACTGCCTGCGCCGGACAGACGAGCCCGCCCGTGCAGCGACGGCGCACATCGGCCTCGCCCTTGTCGTCGATTTCGCGCACAGCGGCCGATCCACAGACCGGGCACGTGTCCGGCATATGCCAGACCTTGCCGCCGCCATCCTGCACCACGCGCAGGACTTGCGGGATGACATCCCCTGCCCTCTGGATTTCGACCGTATCGCCGGGTTTCACGCCAAGGCGTTCAATTTCGTCTTCATTGTGAAGCGTTGCATTCGAAACCACGACGCCGCCAACCGTAACCGGGGCCAGGCGCGCGACCGGCGTCAGCGAGCCTGTGCGGCCGACCTGAATGTCGATAGCATCAAGCAGGGTCGTTGCCTTCTCGGCAGGAAATTTGTGTGCGATGGCCCAGCGTGGGTGGCGACTAACGAAACCTAATCTGTGTTGTAGTTCGAGGAGATCAACTTTGTAGACAACGCCATCAATATCGTAAGGCAGTTCTGGCCTTTGCTCCTCGATTATTCGATATGCGCGCAAGATATCTTCTACTGAATCTGCAAGCGTCGTAAGCGGGTTGGTCTTAAACCCCCAAGACGCAAACTTCTTCACCGCCTCAAATTGAGAAACTGCAAAAGACGAACTTTCTGACGCCCAAGCGTACGCAAAGAAGCTCAGTGGCCGAGAGTTGGTAACCTGCACGTCTAGCTGTCTTAAACTGCCCGCCGCAGCATTTCGGGGGTTTGCAAAAGTTTTTCGACCCGCGGCTTCTTCTCTTCTATTGAGCTCATTGAAATCATGTTTCGACATGAAAACTTCGCCCCGAATTTCTATTGAGTCGGGCCAACCGCTACCTCTCAAATGCTCGGGGACGTCGCCAATAGTTGCGACATTGGCAGTTACGTTTTCTCCAACGTGGCTGTCTCCACGGGTCGACGCGCGCACAAACTCACCCTTCAAGTAAAGCAGGCTAACCGACAATCCGTCTATCTTAGGGTCCACCGTAAACGCGACCGGCTCATCTCTTCGCAGACTCAAAAACCTCCGAACTCTGTCTACAAAGTCGTACACGTCCGCATCGGAAAAAATATTGTCCAAAGACAGCATCGCAGCGCCGTGTCGGACTTTCCCAAATCCATCACGTGGAGTTGGTCCAACGCGCTCCTCTGGGTCTTCCTCCCATTGGATTCTCAGCTCTTTTCCGAGTAATATTACCAGTTTTCTAAGTTCATCGAATTCTCCATCCGAAAGTGGAGAATCTTGGGTGAAGTTATATCGGTCATCCGCATCGATGTAGAACCGGTAAAGTATGCGTGCTGCATCTCTTAAACGTTCCACTAGGCTCGGTCGCTTAGATAAAACTTGCTGTTCTAGTTCCGCGAAGTCGTGGCAATTGAGACAATAATTACTCGTACTCCGAAAGGTCCCAACGACGCGCTTTCTCTCATCGGGCGAAAGTTTATCGATCGCAGATTCGATCGTCCCCTGGAACACTTGGGGGTAAAAAAGCCTAATCGCAGGCAAATGATCGCGATTTCGAACTCTTCTCTCGCTCATGCACCCTCCAACAACCTCCCGGCGGCTGCGCGGGCCTCAGCGGTAACTTCGGCGCCTGACAGCATTCGGGCAATTTCTTCCTGCCTGCTGCTGTCATCTAGCCCGCGTATGCGTGAGCCGCCAGCCCCATCCTGCTCCTTCTCCACAAGCCACTGGGCTGAAGCGGACGCGGCCACTTGCGGGCTGTGCGTGATGGCGAAGACCTGCCGGGCCTGACCCAGCGAGATCAGGCGTTCCCCGATCGCAGCCGCCACCGCACCGCCGACGCCCTGATCCGCCTCGTCAAAGATCAGCGTCAGCGCAGAGCCTGCTTCGGCGAGGGCGCATTTCAGGGCGAGCGAGACGCGGGCAAGTTCGCCGCCGGACGCAATCTTGCGCAACGGGCCAAAACCCGCGCCCGGATTGGTCTCGGCATCAAATTCGACCCAGTCGATTCCGTTCGGGCCGCCCTCCCCCTCTGCCAGCGGCGTGATCGCAACCCGGATCACCGAGCGGCCGAGTTTCAGCGGCTTCAGCTCGCGCGCGATGGCTTTTTCCAATTGCGACGCGGCCGCCTGCCGGGCGTCGCTTAGCTTGCCCGCCGCCTGATGCCAGTCGGCCCGGGCAGATGCTTCAGCCTTGCGGGCAGCAATCAGCGCGTCTTCGCCCGCTTCAACCAGGTCGAGCCGATCACTCAATGAGGTGAGCATGTCTGGCAGGAGATCGGGATCGCAGCCATGCTTCCGGCCCGCGGCCCGCAAGGCGAACAGCCGCGCCTCGGCGCCGTCCAGTTCAGCAGAATCATGATCGACAAGCCGTTCGAGCTGGCTGATCGCGCCTGCTGCTTCGCGCGCTTCAATCAAGGCCCGCTCGACTGCTTCGGCGGCGGCACGTGCGGCAACCGGCAGCGTGTCCTGAGAGGATTCAAATCCCGGCAAGCGGCAAATCCGTTCGGTGGCACGCGCCGCCTTGGACAAGGCATCTTCCACGCCGGACTTTTCCAACACATTTTCGGCTTCACGCACGGCCTCGGTGACGCGTTCCGACTGCATCAACAGGGTCCGACGCTCTGTCAGGATGGCGGCTTCGCCTTCCTGCGGATTCAAGCTGGAGAGCTCGGCCACAGCCTCGGCCAGCCATTCGCGATGTTCGATGGCTTCGGCATGCGCGTCTTCAAGTTCCTGACGCCGGGCGCTGGCCTCCGCCATCGCAGCATGAGTGGCCGCGCACATGTCCAAAAGCTTTTCATTGCCTGCAAACTGGTCGAGCAAACGGCGGTGAGATGATGGCTTCAGCAGGGTGGAGGCCGCGTGCTGGCCGTGAATCTCGACCAAGAGGTCCCCGATCTCCGACAGGAGCGCCGCGCTGACCGGCTGGTCATTGAGAAAGGCACGCGCGGGGCCGTTGCGGCGGATCACGCGTTTCATGGTCAGGGTCTCGTCCGGCGAAGCGTCAATGCCTGCTTCGGCCAGTGCAGACCAGACCGGATGGCTGACCGGGGGCGAAAACTCAACCGCCACACTCGACTGGTCCTGCCCCGCCCGGATCATCCCACGGTCGGACCCGTGCCCCATCGCAAGCGACAGGGCATCGAGAATGATGGACTTGCCCGCCCCGGTCTCCCCGGTCAGCGCCGTAAACCCGGCGCCCGGTTCGATGTCCAGGCGGTCAATCAGGACGAAATCACGTATCGACAATGAAAGGATCATGGCCAGTCTCCAAAGAGTCTACTGGCCATGATTTATCACCAGAACAAAACCGGAACAAGCGCGATTTTCACAGACTGCCTAAAGCGGCATGCAGGCCGCGCGCAACCAGTCCTTCACCGGCCCGTCCAGACGGTCGGCCAGCAATTCGTAGACTTGCGCGTGATAGGCATCGACCCAGTCCCGCTCGTCCTTGGTCAGATGAGCCAGATCGATCAGGTCCCGCGCGAGGGGCGCAAAGGTCAGGCATTCAAAGCCATACATGTCGAGTTCGCCACCTTCGATGGCCGCCGGTGGCGTGACATATTGAAGGTTCTCGATGCGGATGCCGTACTGTCCGGCGCGGTAGTAGCCCGGCTCATTCGAGACGATCATGCCGGTTTCCAGCGGCACGGAATTCCACGCCTTGGCAATGCGCTGCGGGCCTTCATGGACGCCGAGATAGACGCCGACCCCATGGCCGGTGCCGTGCTGGTAGTCGAGCCCGGCCTGCCAGAGCGCATGGCGCGCGAGAATGTCGAGATGGGTTCCGGTCGTGCCTTTCGGAAAGCGCACCATGGCCAGCGAGATATGCCCCTTCAGGACCAGCGTGTAGTGACGCCGCATGTCCGCGCTCGGATCACCGATGGGAACCGTACGCGTCACGTCTGTCGTGCCGTCCAGATACTGGCCGCCACTGTCGACAAGATAGAGGCTGCCACGTTCCAGCTTTCGGTTCGAGGCTGTCGAAACGCGGTAATGCGGCAGCGCGCCATTCGGGCCGGCACCGGAAATTGTCGGGAAGGACAAATCGTTCAGGCCGCCAAGGTTTTCGCGGAATTCCTCCAGCTTGATGGCGGCGTCGATCTCGGTGATCTCGCCGCTCTGCGCGTCCGTATCAAGCCAGTGCAGGAAGCGCGTCAGGGCCACGCCATCACGAAGATGGGCGGCGGCCGAGCCTGCGAGTTCCGCGTCATTCTTGCAAGCCTTGGGCAGAGCCACCGGGTCGCGTTGGCGTACAGGCGTTGCACCAGCCTGTTCGAGCTGGTCAAAGAACCAGGCTGAGGCCACATCCGGATCAACGCTGACCGTCTTGCCTTTCAGGTCTGAAAGGCCCTTTTCGAGATCGGCCAACGGGCGCAGAGTGACACTGTTGCCAAGATGCTGGCGGAGCGCGTCGGACACTTTCACTTCATCAAGGAAGAGGTCAGCTGACCCGTCTGCGAGCAGAATGGCGCGGCCGAGCGGCAGCGGCGTGCAGCTGACATCACCGCCGCGAATGTTGAAAGCCCAGGCGATGGACGCCGGCGACGTGATCACAGCCGCGTCGAGCTTTTCGGCTTTGAGATCGTGGCCAATCTGCACGCGCTTTTCGTCATGCGCGACGCCTGCAAATTTTACCTCATGCGGCACGACGAGCGCGGCGGGCTGGTCTGGCCGGTCGGCCCAGGCGAGGTCGATAGGATTGTTCGCGACGCTGACCAGTTCAGCGCCAGCCGCCTTGGCGGCCGTGCCCATGGCCGCGACATCGTTCGGGCTCATCAGTTTCGGGTCATAGCCGATGCGCTTGCCGGTCATGTCCTGCGATTTGAGCCAGCCGAACGGGCCGGGCTCCGGCACAGCCTGAACTTCCCAGAGATCCGGGTCGGTCTGGTCAGCGACCTGTAGCGTGTAGCGGCCATCGGCGAAGATCACCGCGCGGTCTGTGAAGACGAATGCAGAACCGAACGAACCGGTAAACCCGCTCACCCAAGCCAGGCGCTCATTGGCGTCAGGCAGGTATTCGTTCTGGTATTCATCATCATGCGGAACATAAAGGCCGTCGAGGCCCTGCGCGGAAAGCTGTTCGCGAACGAGGGGCAGATGCGCCCGGCCGTCCTGCGGACCGCCCTTGATATCAAATGTCTGTCTCATGTCCCCTACTTAGTGCGAAAGCGTGGTTTTGACCATAGAAAGCCGCATCGTTGCTATGCATTTATTCATGCTATTTTCCGCTTTTCTATGCTTTTTTGTTTATGCTTTTACGCTACATAGCGCCCACACAAAAAATTGTGCGCCGCACAATACAAAAAGAGGGACGCACTATGAGACGTCAAAACACAATTACTGCGCCAGAAATGGCAATCCTCAACGGCCAGGGCCGTTCGCTGATGGTCAACGAGATGGCTGAGCCAGCCTTCGTGAACGCGCTGCAGAGCGCCGAAAGCCAGCGTCCGCAAATCCTGGCACGCCGTTCTGCGCGCTGGGCGCGCCGCGCCGCTTACTGATCCTGCAGGGCTTAACCCGGCTTCCGGAACACCAGCGTCGACCACCCGTCTTCGCGAATACGTGTCTGGAAGTCGAGCCCGCGGGACGCAAAGGCGTTCCGGACTGGCGGCGCTTGGTGGTGCAGCAGTCCTGACAGGATAATTGTGCCGCCCGGCGCCGTGAGAGACGCAATATCCGGTGCGAGCCCGATCAGGGGCCGCATCAGGATGTTCGCAAACACGGTGTCATACGGCCCGCCCTGACGAATGCGTGGCGTGTTCGCACCGGTGACATGCAAGGCGGTGAAGCCGTTGACATGATTCTTGCGGGCATTCTCATTCGCCACACGCACGCTATCGAGATCGATATCCGTACCGATCGCCGAGGATGCCCCCGCCTTCAGAGCAGCAATCGCCAGAACGCCGGAGCCCGTGCCAAGGTCAAGCACCTTGCCGATGGACCGGCGGCGGCGCACATCATCCAGCGCCAGCAAGCATCCGAGCGTCGTGCCATGATGGCCCGTTCCAAACGCAGGGCCGGCCTCGATCAGCACGGAAATCTTTCCCGGTGACTGGCGCGCAAGGGCGTGGCTGCCCGCTACAACGAACGGTCCGGCCTTGACCGGTGGCAAGCCTTCGAGTGACAGCGTCACCCAGTCTTGCTCGATCACCTGTTCGATCCGCGCGACAAGATCCGGCGCGGCTTCTTCGATAATGACAACGCAGGCTTTGGCGTCTTCGAGCGTTTCCGCGAACGCATCGAGCCGCCAACTGGTCCGGCTGTCCTCCTTGGCATCAACCGCGCCCGCTGGCGACGGATCGGCCCAGGCCAGCGCATCCCACGCCGTTTCAACTGGCGCCCGCGCGCCTTTTGCACTTATCTGATACATGAGCGGCGCTTAGCAGGCGGATGATTTCTTGGGAAGGACACAAAGATGGTGCGGATATCTCTCATGGCAGTTGCCATCGGCATCTCCTTGTTGGGCGCTTGCGAAACAGCGCCCGATCCGAGCCCTGCCCCCGCCTCCGAGATGGTAGACGCTCCGGCCCCTGTGGCGCCATGGCGTGAGGTGGCCCCTGAAAATCTTGTGGTCCTGAAAACGGTGACAGGGGATGTCATGATCGAACTCGCCCCTGAGGCAGCCCCCAAACATGTGGCACAGTTTCGTGAGGCGATCCGGAGCAATCTCTATAATGGCGAATATTTCTATCGCGTGATCGATGGCCATGTGGCGCAGGCAGGACTCGAATTCGAACACCTTCTGGAAGATTGGGCCGAGCTACCGCTGGAAGCCGAGCGGGCCGTGGACGCAGACGGCTTCGTGCCCCTAGGCAATGAGGACCTGTTCGCCGGTCAGGTGGGCCACCGGAATGGCTTCGCAGTTGGCCGAGAGAGCGGACAGGAATGGTTACTGCATTGTCCCGGCGCCCTTGGCATGGCGCGCAATTCCCCGCCGGAGACCGGCTCGACCGAATTCTTTGTTCCCATCGGCCAGCGCCGGTATCTTGATCGGAACTATACGATATTTGGCCGGGTCATTTCGGGCATGGCCCATATCAACCGACTGGAACGCGTGGAGCCTGTGCAGGAGGACAAGATAGAATCCTTCCAGAATCCGGACACATCCGAAAAAGCATTTGCGGCGCGCGCGCAGGCCCTCTCAGCCAATGAGATCTTGTCTGTCGGGCTCGCGGCTGACATGCCCGAAAGTTTGCGCCCACGCTGGGAAGTCATGGCAACGCCCGGCGCAGAATGGGAAGACCTGAAGACCTCCAAACGCGATTACAGCATCTATGATGCCTTTGTGGTTACACCTCCAAAACGCGTGGATATCTGCACACTCCCTGTCCCTGCGAGACAGGTGCTCGTTGATTGACGAACCGTTCGAGCTTCGTCAGAAATGACGAAAAAACGGGGAGTGAAATGCTGAAATCAATAAAAGGCGCTGCACGCGCAGGCTTAGTTGTGGCCGCCATCGGGGCACTTGCCCTGCCCGCCCATGCCGATACCGGAGACACAGCCTGGATCCTGACCGCCACGGCGCTGGTCCTGTTCATGACCCTGCCGGGACTTGCCCTGTTCTATGGCGGCCTCGTTCAAGCGAAGAATTTGCTTTCCATTTTCATGCAGTGCTTTGCCATTGCTTGCCTAGTCAGTCTGGTCTGGCTGGTGTGTGGATATTCCATCGCTTTCGGTCCGGGCGCGACGGGCTATCTCGGCGGGTTCGCGAAGAGCATGCTTGCAAACGTCACCGGCGCGCCACTCGACGGGCAGACCATTCCCGAACCCTTGTTCTTCATGTTCCAGATGACCTTTGCCATCATCACCCCGGCGCTGATTGTCGGCGCGTTCGTGGAGCGCGTGAATTTTGCGGCTGTGCTGATCTTTTCCGCGCTCTGGCTCGTGCTCTGCTACGCGCCTGTTGCCCATTGGGTCTGGGGTGGAGGCTGGCTGGCCCAGCAAGGCGTGATCGATTTCGCAGGGGGTATCGTGGTGCACACGACAGCCGGCATCTCCGCACTCGTCTTCGCACTGATGCTGGGACGTCGTAGCCATTTTCCGAAGGATATGCGTCCGCCCCACAGTCCGGGATTCGTGATGCTTGGCGCGGCCATGCTCTGGGTCGGCTGGTTCGGCTTCAATGCTGGCTCGGCCCTCGGTGCCAATGATGGCGCGGCGCAGGCCATGTTGGTCACACACATCTCGGCCGCCACAGCATCACTTGTCTGGATGCTGATCGAATGGGTCAGCTTTCGCAAACCCACACTCGTCGGCATCGCAACCGGCATGGTCGCAGGCCTCGCGACGATCACCCCGGCGGCGGGATCCGTCGGCCCGGTCGGTGCCATCATTATCGGCATCCTAGCCGCAGGCGTCTGCTACGCAGCCGTTGGCTTGATCCGGCAACGTCTGAAGATCGATGACAGCCTCGACGTGTTCGCCGTGCATGGCGTTGGCGGTATTCTCGGCAGTTTGTTGATCCCATTCCTCGCAGCCGCAGGTCCGCTGGCGCCGGGACTGGAGATGTCCACCGGTGCACAGTTTGGTGTGCAACTGCTCGGTGTAGCAGTCGTCGCCGTTTATTCGGCCATCATGACCGGAGCGATCCTGTTCGTCATCAAGCTGTTCATTCCTTTGCGCGTTTCTACCGAGGATGAGGAGAACGGCCTCGACTCAGCCACTCATGGTGAGTCCGCCTATCACTTCTGAATGGTATCGCGGCGGCGCGCTTGACAGGCGCGCCGCAGCAAACCACGGCTAGGGCAATGACCGATACGCCCCCCTTTGAAACGAGTGATAATCTTTCAGGCCTGCCGGAGATCCGCCATGGATTCTTTGGCCGAATGGGCGGTGTTTCGGGTGGTCTCTATACCAGTTTGAATGCCGGGGAAGGCTCAGGGGATGTGCCCGGCGCCGTCGCGACCAATCGCGAGCGAATCCGCACCGCCATGTCCGCGCGCGCGCTGCTCTCCTGCTACCAGATTCATTCAGCCGATGTCGCACATGTCACCGAACCGTGGAGCGTGCGCCCGGAGGCCGATGCGATGGCGACGAAAATTCCGGGAATCGCCCTGTGCATCCTGACGGCCGACTGCACGCCGGTTCTGTTTGCCGATGCCGAAGCGGGCGTGATTGGTGCGGCACATGCGGGCTGGAAAGGCGCCATCGGAGGTGTGCTCGACACCACTGTTGCGGCGATGATTGAACTTGGCGCCGAAGCTGGCCGGATTCGCGCAGCCATTGGTCCCACGATCCAGCAGGCAAGTTATGAAGTCGGCCCCGAATTCCGAAACACTTTCCTGGACGCCTCCCCCCATAACGCGGCCTTGTTCTTGCCCGGCAAGGGAGACCGGTTTCAGTTCGACCTGCCGGGCTATTGTCGACAAAGGCTGGATGGGCTCGGCGTCCACAGCGTTCACGACACCGGGCTGGACACATGCGCGCTGAAAGACTCCTATTTTTCCAACCGGCGGCGCAATCAGCGGGGCGAGCCAGACTATGGCCGAAATGCCTCAGTCATCATGCTTGCGCTGTAATTTTCTGAAAAAGTCGTAAGAGTCCGGTTGCGACTCGCCGCCCTATGTTACAAAAGCGACACCAATTGGGCAGCACGGGCGCTCCATCATGAAACTGCTTTCCTGCAACGCAAACCGGCCATTGGCGGAAGCCATCGCCGATTATCTTGACACGCGCCTGACGCGGTCTGAGGTGAAGACCTTCTCGGATCAGGAAATATTTGTCCGCATCGACGAGAATGTCCGCGGCGAAGATGTCTTCGTGATCCAGTCCACGTCCTACCCCGCCAATGACAATCTGATGCAGTTGCTGATCTGCATGGACGCGCTGAAGCGCGCCTCGGCCCGTCGCATCACCGCCGTCATCCCCTATTTCGGCTATGCCCGGCAGGATCGTAAAACGGATGGTCGTACGCCCATCTCCGCCAAGCTGGTCGCAAACCTGATCTGCAGCGCGGGCGCCGACCGCGTATTGACCGTCGATCTGCATGCCGGCCAGATCCAGGGCTTCTTCGATATTCCAACAGACAACCTGTTCGGCAGCCCCGTCATGGTCGATGACATCAAGGAGCGCTACGGGAACAAGGATCTCATGGTGGTCTCTCCGGATGTTGGCGGCGTGGTGCGCGCCCGCTCGCTGGCCAAGCGACTGGAGGCCGACCTTGCCATCGTCGACAAACGCCGCCCCGAAGCTGGCAAGTCAGAAGTCATGAACATTATCGGCGATGTGTCCGGCAAGCGCTGCATCATGCTGGACGATATGTGTGATTCCGGGGGCACGCTGGCAAACGCCGCCGCCGCCCTGAAAGAGCATGGTGCCAAATCGGTTTCTGCCTATGTCACGCATGGCGTGCTTTCAAACAATGCCGTTCAGAGGATCGAGAAATCGGTGCTGGACGAATTGGTGATGACCGACTCGATTCAGCCGTCCGAAGATGCGATTAAATCGGAATCTATCCGCATCCTGCCCATTTCCCCGCTATTGGGCGAAGCCATTCGCCGTATCGCGAACGAGGAAAGCGTTTCGAAACTGTTCGATCGCTAGGACTCACTAGTCGACTTCAGGCGCCAGCCGATTCACCAAATACCGGACCGCGCCGAGGATCAACAGGATGCTCGTCACCAGCAAACCCGCCAGCACAGCCATCAGCGTGGCAATGGCGTAATACGACATCACATACCAGTTCGTCGGGATATCTTCGAATTCCCCGATTGGAATGGATGAGAATGTCAAAAGCGCCACAGCGCTGCACAGGCTGATCGTGGCGAACCAGGCAATCATGCGCACGCGCTTGAACAACCAGATGCCGATGTCGGCACTACTGTTGTGCATCATCCCGAGCATGGTGAGCATAAGGGCAAGGATCGTGGCCGACGCGCTGGCGATAGCCGATCCGAAATAGAGGGACGAATCCGACAGCGCCTCCACAAGGCTCACCGCCTCGGATCGGGAATATATCTGACCGACGAACAGACGGTGGATGCCAAACAGGGCAAATGTCAGTACACCCCCAATGATTGGAGTGGATTTCCCGACCGGTTTGGGGTTTGCCATGATCGAGAATCCTCCTGACAGCCGACGCGCCTGCTATTAGACGCGTCGGCGGATCAGAAAGTTCCAAGCATCGTCATCCAGTCCGCGCTAGGCGATACAGAATTCCATCGGATATGTGATGCCTTTGACGTCGACAGGCTTGCCTGCCTTATTGGTAAGCGGTTTGAACGTCGCGCCCTTCAGTGCTGCCGCCGAAGATTCGAAGACCGGATCGGTGCATTCTGCGAGCATGTTCTGCGGAACGCCATCAGTGCCAAGATCGAACAGGACCATGCAGCCACCGCTGAGTCGTTTCTTGGCCGCGTCGGCAGGATAGGATGGCCTTGGATAATTCACAGCCTCAGGCGTCCAGTTTGCGTTTAGCGACAGGCCAGCAAGCTTGTTCTCGGCCTTGGATGCATCCAGCCTTGCCAACCAGACGGCAGACTTTTCGCGCGTGTTGGCCCAGTTTGCGATGACCTCGCAACCGCCAACTTCACCTCGGATCTCCTCAAAAGCCACATCGCGCTTGATTGGTGCCAGCGGTGCAGCCGGGATGGAGGCAGGCTTGGGCGCGGCATCCGGCACAGGAGCCGCGGGGGGCTGTGGAACCTTCGCGCCGGAATTTGCCGTGATGAACAGGGAGTCCGCCAGGATGAGCCCGGGCTCTGCCATCGGATCGACCGCCTGGCCTGCGCGCCAGACTTCAAGGTGCAGGTGTGGCCCGGTGGCTTGGCCGGACTGGCCCAGCGAGCCGATCACAGTACCTGCGGAGACGGATTCCCCCAGTGACACTTTGATATCTTTCAACTGCCCGAAGCGGAGCACAGTCTCACCCGCAGCGATTTCGACGAGATTCCCGTATCCATTTGTCATTTCTGCGCGGGTCACGATTGCTGAAGTCGGCGCATAGATCGGCTTGCCTTCTTCCTCTGCCAAGTCGACGCCCTGATGTTGTTTCAATTCGCCTGAGACAGGGTGTTTACGCACGCCAAAGGCGCTGGTCAGCTTCGCCTTGTCCAGCACGGCATGACTGTATGTAACCGCGTCGGTCGGCAGCGCGGCGGCGCCCCGGATCAGTGATCCCTGCGCCAAGGCGAGCGGGGTCGCGAGCGCCAGCGCTGCCGCGACTGCCAAGCCAAGACGTTTCGGCCGGTGGTGGGTCTCACTCAGGAGTTGGGTCAAGCGCATTTTGAGGGTTCCTTCTTTCTTGAGCGTGAATGCTGCAACCGGCAGGATGAGCGCAGGCCGGGCAAGACGCGCCACCTGGGTCAGGGCGCGAGCATAGGCGATCCGGTCACCCGTCAGCTCGGCGGTCTCTTCATCGACGATCGCCTCGCGCCAATAATCAAGGCGCTCGCGCATGGCCCAGGCAAAAGGAGAGAACCAGAATATGTCTGCGACCATACGGTCAAATGGGCGGGTCAGCAGGTCACCCCGCTTCAGGTGAACCAGTTCGTGCACGATGATTTGTGGTGTGTGTTGTTTCGAGATGAGCGCTGCCGGTATGAAGACGACCGGGCGCACGATACCGGCAAGGAACGGCGCCCCCTGCGGGATAACCCGCACATCCGGCACGCGCCGCAATCCAATCGCGTCGGCCCAGTGGCGAACCGGGCGGATGACCGGACGGGATGTCTGCTTCAGGCGCTGAAGTCTGGCCTGCCCCACAGCCCAACAGACCGCACGCACGAACCACCCGGCAACAAGCGCCCACAGCACCAGTGTCGCAACCGGCGGTATACGGAATTCTGTGGTAGATTCTTCAACAAAGACGGCATCAGACTGGACCGTCAGCGCATCCATGACCGGCAAGTCCGGCAAGGCCTGTGCGGCAACTTGAGTCAGACCCGGCATGAAAGCAGATGCCAGGAATGGTGCGAACATCAAAGCTGCTGCGCCGCGCCATATGGCCTGAGCCATCCTGGGTGAGGGTTTGAGCGTGCAAAGCACGGTGGCGAGCAGCCAGAGCGCCGCGCTCCAACCAAAGGCGAGTGCGATCAGTCCGAACAAGCTCATGCCTTGCCCTCCGTATCGGCCGCCGCCGCGTTGATGATGGCGTCGAGTTCGTCAAGTTCGGCATCGGAGAGGTGTGGACTTTCCGCAAACAAGGCCGCCGGCAACGGCCCGTCCATATCCAGAACCTGGCGGGCGAGATGACGGACCAATCCGCCCAATGTGGCGGTCCGGTCTATAGCGGCGGCATACACTGCGATGCCATGCATGTCCTGACGGCTGACCCAGCCCTTCTCTTCCATCCTAGCAATGACGGTGCGGGTCGTCGACGGCTTCCACCCCTGCCTCGGACCGATGGCATCATGCACCTCACGTGCGCTTTGCCGGCCATGTGACCAGAGATGTTTCAACACGCTGAGTTCGGAAGGATTGGGCTGGGACATGCAAATCTCGCTATCAAAGTCACGTGTACGCTACAGTTGTAGCGCCCCAGTGTCAAGCGAGTGCTTTTAGGGGCTTCAGGCTCCCCATCCGTTTCAAAATTCCAAATAATTCGGAGTTGTTATTCGACAGTCCAGCCGCGCGGCGTGCGGCGGGCGTCGAGAATGAGCGGCTCTTCAGCCGTGTCGCGCGCTTGCGGGGGGATGCCCTTCCGGCCAGCATACCGCATGAACAAGGCCGCCGAAGCCAGCAAGACGCCTGCGATAGCGGTCATCACGGCTAGCAATCCGGCAAACAGCACCAGCAAGAGCCCAATACATAGCCGCGCCACAAGGCTGATCGCACTCGAAAATGCGTCTGCAATATTGAAACGGCCGGAACTGGAAGCTGCTTGGGTCATGAATCTCTCGTTTACAGTGCAAACATGGCGCCAGTGCTGCGTTCCGTCAATGGAATGGCATGCCGATACTATGTGAATTCGCGGAAATGCCTCAATCCGACCGGATCAGCAGACCGCGTTCGGTCCGAATTTGCGCATAGGCGGCTGTAATCGATGCCGCCTTGGCATGCGCGGCATCCTCGAATTCGCGTGGTGCGCCCATTTGCACCACACGGTCCGGATGGTGATCAGACATCAACTGACGATAGGCGGCACGAATATCGGAAAACTCTGCATCATGGGAGACGCCGAGAATGTGGTATGGGTCGTCGCTATCCGGGCCCAAATGGCTGGCCTTGATCCGGCGGAATGTCAGCTCATCAAAGCCGAAGGCATCGGATACGGTGCGCAAATAGTCCATCTCATCCGCCGTCACGACGCCATCCGCACCCGCGATTTGGAACAGGCCGTCCAGCACGCCTTCCAGCAAGCATGGGCGGTCTCGGTATTTCCGGCCGATCTTGCGAGCGTAGCCTTCATAGCCGCGCACAGTCTGGCGGGCGATATTGAAGACACGGCGAACACTGTCGGCATCTTCAGGCGCGGCGCGGAAGACGCGCGAAAACACCATGATTTCCTGATCCGATACGGTGCCGTCAGCTACGGCAAGCTTTGCACCGAGCCCCACGACCGCCGCAGTAAACCCGACATCATTCGGATCTGGCGCGCACGCAAAATCAGCTCCGTCGGCAAGCATGCCGTCAGAGTTGTCAGGATCGAACAGGCGCCGTCCGCCCTCAAGCACTCGGGTCCACAAAGACATCTCGGGAAATTCTATACCCTATTTTGGCAATTTTGGGAGCGCGGCATGCTGACAGTTGCGTGAAGTCCTGCTCACACTTCCAAAAATGAATTCTTTTTTAGATTCTGATCCTCCGGGACGGACGACCCGTAAAGAGTGGCATCGATGGATATGGTTCCATCGGAAAATTTCTGAATTGGGACACCCCTAATCATGAAACGTCTTCTCACGCTCACCGCTGCTTTCGCCTTCCTGGCCGCCCCGGCCCTCGCAGAGACCTGTCAGTATTCCAAGGATCGCATGGCTAGCCATGTCGAGGCCGAGCTCATCAAAGGCGAATGGTCCAAGATGGATATCGTCGACACCGCCGCCGAAGCTGGCCAGTTCAACACGCTGCTGGCTGCCGCGACTTCAGCTGGTCTGGTCGATGCCCTGAAGGGCGAAGGCCCGCTTACCGTGTTTGCGCCAACCGATGCTGCCTTCGCCGCCCTTCCCGAGGGTACGGTCGAAATCCTGTTGATGCCGGAGAACAAGCACCAACTTGCCGACATTCTCAAACTGCACGTGATCGCTGACAGCAAGGTGACCTCTGACCAGCTCGCCGGAAAGACACTGACCGCAAGCACGTTGAATGGCGACGTAGCAATCGATGGCACCGACGGCGTAACGGTGAATGGCGCCACCGTCGTGAAAGCCGATGTCATGGCCTCCAACGGTGTCATCCATGTGATCGACCAGGTCCTTCTGCCCAAAGGCTAAGGTGATCTGCAAAGCGAAGCGATGCTGAAGGCCCGCCCACAAACAGAGGCGGGCCTTATCTACTTTGACTGCGCCTCAACCGAGGCTCTCAAGGCGGCGATCTCTGATCGCATCTCCTGTATTGCCGAAAGGACGGCGGCGCGCTCCTTCTCGGCGGTCATGAGTTCACCTTCCAATTCTCCTTCGATTTCGTCGAGTCCCTCCTCGATGATCGCCTGTTGTTCGGCCGCGAGCGAATCCACAATCAGGGCGATGAACAAGTTGAGAATGGCGAAGCTGGCGATGAAGATGAAGATCAGGAAGAACATCCAGGCATAGGGATTGCCATCATCAATCACTTTCTGGACAACTTCGAACCGCCAGCCATCCATCGTCATGACCTGGAAAAGTGAATAGGCCGAACGCGGCAGATCCCCGAACAGTTCGGTGACCTCTTCATTCTCGGTATTGCCGTACATGTTGGTCGCCATTACGGCGGCAACATATGTGATCAGCGCCAGCACTGCGAAAATGGCGCCCATGCCCGGCAGGGCCTTCATCAGCGCCTCGGTAATCCGGCGCATCATTGGAACGATATGCAGCAATCGGAGAATCCGCAGGACCCGGAGCGCACGCAATACGCCGAATGCCTGAGTTCCTGGTATCAGCGAAACGCCAATGACGATGAAGTCAAACCAGTTCCAACCCCGCCGGAAGAATTGCAACCGATAGACTACCAGTTTCAGCAGGATCTCGACCGCAAAGACATATGTGATCGTCTGGTCAACTGCGTCGAGCGACACGACAAGACCCGCGGGCAGTGTCTCGCGATAGGTCAGCACGCCAAGAATCACGGCGTTCACGATGATCAAGGCGATCACCAGGTGCCGGAACCATGGCCGCTCGATCACGCGCTCCAGCGCAGAATTATGGGTTTCAAAATCGAGTGTTGCGCGTTTCATGGTCTGTGCCGGCTCCCCTTCGGTCGTGAGGCCACACGGCGTTTTGCCCGTAACTGGGCCGACTGCCAAGGCTTGGAATGGCTTATGTCGGCGTCATCGCAACCCGTTAGTCCGCTGACGTGGTTGTGTCGGAAATGATCACCCAACCGCCATCAATCTTGCGCAGGACCAGCGTGTACAGTCCGGACGGATTGTCGCCTTCGACTTCGAGCATCCAATGGCCATGTGCGATGGCGGCATCGGGCGACAGAATTTCAATCTCATAGTCGGACGTCACCAGCGTGCCCATTTTTTCAGGCGTATCGTAGCGTGTTTCATAGCGTTGAAGCGTTGCGTCCCACCCGCGCGCAATGTTGCCGCCAGACGCAAAGCGCAAGTCGGGAGACTTCCAATATCCGTCCATGAAGGCGGGTATATCACCGCGATTCCAGGCTGCGTCTTGCGCCTCAAGCATCGCCGTGATGGCTGCCTCCTCCTGAACTTCCAAAGCGACGCTCACCCCAGCCGGTTGGCCCTGAACAGTCCCGCAGGCCGATATGGCAAGGGGCATGACGAACGCAATCAGGGCTGAACGCATGGGACTTCCTCCAGTATTAATGAGGTTTACCCGGCCGATACCGACCGCTTGAGATAGGTTTGACGGCCCCACTCTATGGCACTGAGTACGACCGCAACACCCCCAAGCCAGAAGGTAATGATGAACACGTCATAGAACCCGTTCTGTTCAATCATCTCGCCCAGCCAAGGCCGGCCCAGCGTGCCGATCAGCATTGTGAGCGAGGCCAGCAACGCATACTGAACGGCGGCAAAACGCGGATTGACCACTGATGTCAGATAGGCCGTCATTGCGACGAGCGCGAAGCCGCCTGCAATGTTCTCGGCAAAGATCGTCACCATCAGGCGCGCCATGCGCTGGCCCTGGTCAGAGGCAATTGCCACTTCCTCAGGCTGGAGTTTTGCGGCCCAATCCGCAAAGGTGATCAATGGCGCATCAAGATGGGTGAACGCCAGAAAAGCATCAACCGTCGCCGCGCCAGCCGCCAAGTCCGCATAAAGCAAATTGGTCGCAGCCGCGACGATCCCACCAACAAAAAAGACTGGCATCCGGCCGAGCACCGCGATCAGCGTCGCACCGATGAGCGAGCCGAGAATGGTCGCCACAACACCGAAGAATTTCGAGGCGATGGCTACATCGTCGAGCGTATGTCCCAACGCATCAAGGTCTGCGCGCAAATAGAAAGGATAGGCAAACGAGCCCCAGACCGCATCGGTGAACCGGTAGGTCAGTGCCAGTGCGAGCACGAGAATGGTCCACCAGCCGAGCCGGGAAATGAGCTCCATCAATGGGTCGAAGATCGCCCGAAACAGGGTGGCCAACAGCTTGTCGCCGCGACTCTGTCCCACCACCAGCAAGGGCGCCTCTGTTGCAACAGCCTTTTGTGTGAACACCAGCAAGGCGGCAACGACGGCTGGCAGGACCACGGTCAGCAAGACAATGACGGGCCCCTGTTCGGAAACGAACACCCGCGAGGATATGTCTGCGCCCAAGGCCAGTTTGCGCACGACAAAAGTGCCGATCATCGTGAAGCCGATGAGCCAGCTGAGTGCGACGACGATCACGGCCGGAAGAGTAACTTTTCTGCGCAGCGAGGGCAGGAAACTCATACGGCTCGTATCAGGGCGGGACGAAGATTCCGGTTCCGGCGCGAGCAAACTGCCCAGCACGGTCAGCGCAATGAACACCGACATCATCACATAGGACACGGTCCATCCGACACGTGCGGCCACCAGCAAGGCGAGAAAGCCGGAGATGAAACCGCCGGACTTGTAGCCGAACTGGTAGAGGGCGGACATGAGGTCCTTGTCCTCTTCAGAGCGCGCCACTTCGATCCGCCAGGCATCGAGGATCAGATCATGGGTCGGCCCAATAAGGGTGATCACGAAACAGATCAGCGCCACGAGGCCAATATTTTCCGGTGGATTGCTAAAGGCCAGGATGATCAGCAGCAAAGCGATCACGGATTGGCACACGATCAGCCAGGATCGGCGTCCCCCGATGCGCAGAAATGGTACGTTTCGAGCGCGGCCAAACATGGGCGCCCAGAGATATTTGAACGAGTAACCCAGAGAGACCAGCGCGAGCACACCGATCGTGTTTGTGTCGACGCCTTCCTGAGTAAGCCAGGCCGACAAGACACCAACCACCGCGCCATATGGTATGCTGGCAGCAAATGACAGGATGAGCATAGCCGCCATGCGGCGATCCTTCAGGGCCTTCAGCGCGCGGACAGCGCGCGATGGTTCGCGAACTTCAGGAGGCGTTGGCGCTGAGGTGTCGCTCATGCAGCGCCTTCGTGCCGGACCGGCGCGCTCGTCCAGTGCAGCGCAAGGCGACGGAGTGCCTCGGCATCCAGAGGCTTGGCAGCCACGCCGTTTGCGCCAGCCGCGCGCGCCTGTCGCTCGATGTTCGGATTCATTTCCGCAGAGACAGCCAGCATCGGAACGTCCGACCCGTTGTCGCGAATGCGGCGCATGGCTTCAAAGCCATCCATGACTGGCATGCGCAAATCCATCAGGATGAGGGCGATGTTCATTTGCGTTGCAGTCTCCACAGCTTCGCTTCCGGTGGAGGCTACAGTGACGGTAAAACCGGCCGATTCCAAGGCGCGTCGTGCGATCAGTGCATTTACCGGATTGTCATCGGCAATCAGCACATGCCCTGCCCCTGTCTTCTGCTCCGGCTCGTCTATCGCCTGCTCACCTGATTGGACGACATAGACACGTTCTGCAATCGAGGATGCGCGCAGCGGTCTTACCAGCCAGCCTGTGCAGCCCAGACTCCGAAACCGCTCGATCGCGCCACGGTCTTCGGGACGCAGGACCACCAGGGTTGGACGCTGGCAGGCAAATTCTCTGACGAGCTTTTCGCGTAAATCAGCGCCAATCAACAATATATCGACGTGACCGGGCACACGCCCCGCGACTGGGTCGATCAGAAAAGGCCTGGCCTCGGACCCGGAAAGCGCAGACGCGGCTGCAAGCGTGGTGGCGGCCGGGAGACCGACGAGGCCAACGGTCATGTCGAGTTGCGGCAGGTCATGCGTGGACGGCATGTCTGCACGTGCCAGGGGCAGGAATATCTTGAAGGCGGTGCCCAGGCCGGGAGCACCATCAATGTCTACCCGTCCACCCAGCAGCTCCGTCAGCCGCTTGACGATGGCAAGGCCAAGCCCGACTCCGCCATCATTGAAAGCATCCTGCGTGGCCGATTGTTTGAACGCGCTGAACAATTGCACGCGATCCGCTTCAGCTATGCCGGGACCGGTGTCGATGACACGGAATTCGAGCCCATCCGTTCGAGCCGCGATATCCAGCAGGACCGAACCCTGGCGCGTGAACTTGAGGGCGTTGCCCACCAGGTTAAACAAGATCTGTCGTATACGACCTGCATCGCCGGAATAGGTCGGCATCGGCAAAGGCTGCGCGCGAACAGCAAGGTCGAGCCCTGCCGCATGCGCACGCGGGCTGAGCAGTTCGATCACTTCACGGCCCAGCCGCACCGGGCAAAAATTTTCGACTTCCAGTTCCACTGCAGACGCATCGAGCCGGGCATAATCCAGCACATTATTAAGCAAATCGAGCAGGCGCCCGCCGCTCATCTTGATCGCCTCGGCATATTCGCGCTGCGCTGGGGCCAGTTCGGTCTCAAGCAACAGGGAAACTGTGCCGAGAATACCGTTCAGGGGCGTGCGAATTTCATGACTCGCCGTTGCCAGGAAGGTGTCTTCCGGCTTGGCGGGATTTGCGGGAGGCTTTTGTGAGTCTGTCATCGGGCAGCAGACTTATCGCAAAGCCTTTAGCATTCATTTAACCGACCATGCTCCCGGCTGCAGCGCCGCGCGCCGCAGATACGGCTGGCTCGGGCATGCCCGGCGGACGATGCCGATAGGATAGTGCCTCAGCGACATGAAGCCGCCGCACGCCGTCACAACCCTCAAGATCTGCATTGGTGCGTGCCACTTTGAGCACCCGGCTGTAGCCCCGCGCGGTCAGTTGCAGCCGCGAAGCGGCATCCGCCAGCAAAGCGGCACCAGCCTCATCAGGCGCTGCCGACTTTTCCAGTTCGGAAAGAGGCGTGTCGGCGTTAACCGATCGGATCGTGTCACTTGCCATATGCCCCAGCCGCTCTGTCTGGATGTCACGCGCCCGGGCGACGCGCACGCGAACTTCTTCAGAGCCTTCCGAGGGCGGCGGCAGCGCAAGATCAACGGCGGTAACTGGTGGCGTGTCGTAGTAGAGATCGATCCGGTCCAGGAACGGACCGGACAAGCGGGTCTGATATTGCTGTGCACAGCGGGGACCCCGCCGACAGGCGGCTGCGCCGGGCCCTCCCCCACACCGGCATGGATTCATGGCAGCGATCAGCTGAAACCGCGCCGGATACCGCACATGCCGGTTGGCCCGCGCCACCACGGCTTCGCCCGCCTCAAGCGGCTGTCGCAAACTGTCGAGCACCGTTGCGGGGAATTCCGGCAATTCATCAAGAAAAAGCACGCCATGATGCGCGAGCGAGACTTCACCGGGCTTGGCCTTGATTCCGCCCCCGACCAAAGCAGCCATGGAGGCCGAATGGTGGGGCGCGCGAAAGGGTCGTCTCCGCGAGAGGCGTCCGCGCTCCAACAGGCCCGCAATCGACTGAATTTGCGAAACTTCCAGCAATTCCCGCGCAGATAATGGCGGCAATATGCCAGCCAATCTTTGGGCCAGCATGGACTTCCCCGACCCAGGCGGGCCGCAAAAAAGGAGATTGTGCCCCCCGGCGGCTGCAATTTCGAGTGCGCGCTTGGCACCTTCCTGACCTTTCACATCGCGCAGATCCGGCCCGGCGGGCGGGGTTGCCAGCTCGCCCGGCTGCGGAGGGCTGATAACAGCGCGGCCAGTAAAGTGATTGATCAGGGCAATCAGGCCTGTTGCGCCAATAACACTGCCGCCTGCCCAGGCTGCTTCAGCGCCGCAAATCTGTGGACAGATGAGTTGTAAATCCATCCCTTCAGCGGCCATGGCGGCTGGCAGGACCCCGAGCGTTTCGCCCAGCGCGCCATCAAGCGAAAGTTCTCCAATGGCCGCGTAGGCCTCCAACTGGTCTGGTGGGATCACGCCCATCATGGCGAGCAGGGCAAGCGCGATGGCGAGATCATAATGGCTGCCTTCCTTGGGAAGATCAGCGGGGGCGAGGTTCACGATGACCCGTTTCGGCGGGAGTGCGAGCCCAAGGGAGGCAAAAGCGGCCCGGACACGTTCACGGCTCTCGCCAACCGCCTTGTCCGGCAAGCCGACAATATGAAACGCTGGCTGGCCGCCGGTCATCTGGACCTGCACATCCACGGGCTGGGCGTCTACGCCCTCAAATGCAAACGTCGTAACCCTGCAAACCATCTCCAACCCCTGTCAGCATGGGGCAAATGGTTAACAGAATATTGCGAACAAATAAAGAACGAAATTCCGAAAAGTTGAACCTGCTTTGTATCAGGCGTCGAGCATGACCGCGCTAAGCGCTTCATCCAACACTTCCAGACCGGCGCCCTTACGCACGGCTTTCTCAGAGAGTGTTCGCCGCCAGCGGCGCGCGCCGGGCTGTCCGTTGAACAGGCCCAGCATATGACGGGTCATCGCATGCAACCCGACGCCCTCTTCCAGACGCGCTGCCATATAAGGCCGGTACGCGTCGAGGGCTACCTCTGGTGAGACAGGCTCGCCGACCCCGAACAATGCGGAATCCACCTCGCCCAGCAGGGCTGGGGATTGATAAGCGGCACGCCCCAGCATGACGCCATCAAAAGTATCGAGGTGGTCGCGGCAAGCCTCGATTGTGGTGATGCCGCCATTCAGGATAATGGTCAGGTCAGGCCGCACGGCCTTCAGGCGCGCCACAAGGTCATAATCAAGCGGCGGAATATCGCGGTTCTCCTTCGGGCTCAGGCCTTTAAGCCAAGCCTTGCGCGCGTGAACGGTGAAAACCTCGCAACCTGCTGCGCTGACTTTCTCGACAAAATCAAACAGAGTTTCTTCCGCTGGCAAATCATCAATGGCGATGCGGCACTTTACCGTGACCGGGATGGACACGCGGGCTTTCATGGCGTCAACGCACGCGGCTACTTCGTCCGGCCGCGCCATCAGGCAAGCTCCGAACGCGCCTGATTGAACTCGGTCGGACGGGCAGCCGCAATTGATATTTACCTCGTCATAGCCGAACTGCTCGGCAATGGCGGCCGCTTCGGCGAGCTTTGCCGGCTCGTTGCCACCCAGTTGCAGGACGACGGGATGCTCAGCTTCGGAGAAGCCAATCAAGCGGCCGCGGTCTCCATGGATGACGGCATCAGCCGTCATCATTTCAGACCAGAGCAGCGCATGTTTCGACAGGCTCCGATGGAACATGCGGCAGTGCCGGTCCGTCCAGTCCATCATGGGCGCGATCGAAAACTTGTAGGAAAGGCTGGATGGCATAGTCAATGTCAGGTCCGGAAGTGCATATACGGGCTCATTCCGACTTCTAGCGGAAACAAGCGGTGTGTGTATATTCTTGGCTGTAATTGGATCATTTCCCGCGCTGATCCGGTATATCACTTGCAGCCTGACTGATATGATCCAACTCGACATTCCCTCATCTCAGACCCGCACGCCGGAGCAGCCGAGCATCTCGGCGTATATTCTGGATCATTCGGAAGTACAGACGCAGTCATCGGTCCTCACCAATACCGAGTACGCGCGCCTTGGAAAGTTGTTCGATCCAGACATACGTCTTGATCTGGAACGCTCATTCGCAGCTGTGCGAACCGGCCTTTCAAATCATCTCGGCCAAGCGAAGGCGGATATAGTTCTCGAACATGATACGCTCGGGGCGCCTTCCCTGCGAAATATGCGGGAACTGTATCTGTCGATTTCTCGCACCGGGGGCTGGTCTGCCTTCGCCACCTCTCATGACAAAGCGGTCGGAATTGATATCGAAAAGGTTCGCGACATCGATTGGCGACAGATGCTGCCGATGATGTGTTCGGCTTCGGAGCGAAAGATATTCAGCGGTATCGCTAACGACGATCTCCTCCCATTCTACAGGCTGTGGACGATCAAGGAGGCCATCATGAAAGCCGCCGGTCAGGGATTCCGCATGGGGGCACCGACGATCAACCTATCCGCAAGCCTCATCCTTGGTGAGACTTCCCAGGGACAAGTATCGCATACGGATCGCATATTCGACATTTCGTGCTTCCTGCACGGAGACATTGTCACTTGCGTCGCGAGCGAGTGCGCCTAGCCTTTGTCCACCAGCGCAAGGCTGTAGGGACCGACTTCGTAAACACGCAGGCCATCCCGCCACAGGCTTCCTCGTGCAGTGACCAACCAGCCCTTGTCGCGTTTCTCTATGGAAACAATCTCCATCACGGTAACGACTTCTTTCTTGTCGGGCGTCACCTGTCCGCGATAGCTCCATTTGAACGGTGCGCCGGTCGCAATGGTTTCAAAGTGCGGGTCGCTCATGCCCTCATCCAGTCCCTTGAGCAGAATGGCGTGCGCCAGCAATTGTGCGAGCGCATCAAGGCCGAGCGACCCCGGCTGGACCGGATCCTGATAGAAGTGCGCCTTGAAGTACCACGCATTCGGATCAACTGCTTGGCGGCCCCGGATCAGACCAAGCCCGGCCTCTCCGCCGGTCGGGTTGAAATAGTCGACCGCGTCCAGCATGCGCATCTTGCCGCCTGCAAGGCGCTTTTCAATCATGCGCGTCTTCACTTTTTCGCCCGGCAGGTCGAACGCAGCAGAGAAATGCGGCTTGGCCGCCAGGCCGGCCTGGCGCACCAGCGCGGCAGCTGGAAAGAATCCGAACTGGGTCGTCAGGTCCAGGACAGGTTCGCCTGAGGCTAGCGTGACCACAACGCTGAAGGTCACAATGGTCATCGGTCCGACACGTGAGAAGGCCGTCAACTCGCTGTCAACGACCATCGTCCCATCGCCCGGGCGAAGCTCGCGATGCAGGACACCATCGCCTTCGAGATTTCGGAATTTCAGATTGCCGGACAAGGCAAAACCGCAATGGCTGGCGAGCCAGCCACACGGCTGCAGCGCAATCTCCGACAGGACGGCGAAGGGCATGGCCCCATTCCGGTTGTCCTCGAAATACCAGGCATTCGCTGGGATATCGTATTCGGCGCGGACCTTTGCGCCAACTTCCTGCACGCCCGGCCGTGTGGACACGTCGATGACCCGCGTCATCATGTGATATGGCTCTTGCGGCAAACGGGGTACAATGCCTTTGGTATCGAACCGGTCATACATTTCGCCAAAGGCCGCCGATGGCGCACCGTTGGCGCAATCTAGCAGCGCGGCATGGTCACCCCGACTCTCCCCCATCGGCCCGGTTCGGATCGGTGCTTTCGCGACGCGTGGTGCTGGCCAATCACGGCGCAGGCGCAGGCCGAAGCGCGGACAATAGAACACCTTCTTGCCGTCACTGCTTGCCAGAAGGGAGGCATAGATTTCCGGGGTTTCTCCATCAACGATCTCATCGATGAAGACCTCATAGGTCACGTCGTGATCCGTATCCGGAATGACCTGCCCCCGGCAGACGAATTGCGCCATATGGCCCGGCATCGGTTCGAAGACATACCCGTCACGTTCGGTCAGCAGGCCGGCGGCCGCTGCGTAGAATTCCAGTGTCTGCACGGCGGCCTCTGCCATGAGCGTGCCGGGCATACAGGGATCGTTGTGGAAATGACCCTCATAGAACCAGGCATCGACGGGTACATGCGCGCGGGCTTTCAAATATCCCCTGCCCCACGGCCCGCCATGGGGGTCAAAGGCTTCGACATCATCGAAGAGAGCCAGCCTGTCGTCCGGCAGACGGATCGGACGTGACTGCGCGGCCGCCAGTTCGAACCCGTCGCCAAAGCATGCCCAGGCATTACCGACACGGTAAGCGTCCAGATCCTTGGCACTGAAAGCTCGCTTCCGGCTCGCGCCCTCGGCGGCAAATGGCGCGGGGTCTGCGGTAGGCGGTGCATCCTTGGCGGGATCCCACATGACGCCCTTTCCGGAGGCAAGTTCCTCATCGCTGAAGAAGCCGGCCTGACCGTTTCGCACGGAGAAGACGCGGCGGTCGCCCGCCATACAATCATACTGGAAGAAAAACATGCGGACACCGGCGAGTGTCGCCTGCCCGGTGATCTCGATCTGGAAGTGTAGCGTCTCACCGGGCTCTGGCAGGCCGCCCTCATGGAATGTGATTTCGCACCCCAGAAGGCGATAGACCCGGTCATCCTGGTTCTTGAAGTCCGCCCCCATCCAGCCAATCAAGGTCAGGTCAGCTTGCCCGCTTTCGATCAGCGGACCGGGCCGGATCCGGCCATCATGGATGAACCATTGATCCGGCTTCAAATCGGTTTCGGTCCAGATGATGCCGGTACTCTCGACTCCGGCCTCTGCATCGATTCCGGTGATCCGGTCGACGAGCAGCAAAGGGGGCGCTGGCAGGCGCACCTGACGAGCATATTGGTCCTGCGGTTTGAATGCGGCGCCGAAGAAGTCAGACATCTTCTCACGCGTGGATTTCTCGATCTCGGGAGAGTTCCAGTGCGGTCCTGCGGGTGATCGCGGCAGAAGTGGCTCTGTTCCAGCAGTCACCTTGCGCGGCGCAGGCATCGGTCGGTCTGCCGGCGGCGCGGGGAATGGCACCTGCGTGGTGCTGACTTTTGAATCGCATGGCGCAGGATAGTTCACGGCGGCCAAAATCGGCGCAACCGGCATCCGGCTTGTTGGGATTAGGGCCGGAACAATAGGCTTGGCGTAAGGGACATCGCGTGTCAGCGCCCAGGGCGCAGGCCGCACGGTCCTGTTGCGTCGCGCGGCGTCGAGCGCGTCTGCGACGGGCTTCATCTTGGGAGCGCGCCCGTCCGCGAACAGGAAGGCGGCGAGGTCGGCGACCTGTCCCAAGTCCGCTGTTTCAATGCGGTCGGTGGCGACCGCATTGTAGTCCTTGCCTTCAAGAATATTGCCAAGTGCTGCGGTCAGCGTGTCGCGCGGGCCAAGCTCCACAAAGGTGCGCACGCCATCTTTCCATGCCTGTTCGACCGTAGGCGGAAAATCTACTGTATCGATGGCCTGCCGGGTTAGCATATCTGCCGAGGTTTCGCTGGTCGGCTCATAGGCGGCATTGACGGCATTGGCGTAGAGACGCACCCCGCCCCCATCATGCATCTTGCGTGTATGCAGCTTGCGCCACGTCTCCGCGAAGGGTTGCATGGCCTTGGCATGCACAATCAGATGCTGGTGCATCTTTGCGCCGCTGCCGGGCCCAAGAGATTCGCAGATCTTGCGACAGGCCTCAGCCGGGCCACCGATCATGCAGTCTGTTCGCGAATAGATGATCGTAATCTCGACGCCGGTATGTTTGGCGACTTCACGCTTCACGGCATCAACCGGCGCCTGGACACGCCAATTGGTCCAGTCCGCCGGGACGTTCGGGCCCCACGCCTCTTTTGCCGTTTCGAACTCGCCGCCGATATGGCGCTCATACATGGCGGCATCGGAAATCTCGTCCAGCAGAGCGCCGGGATCACGCCAGAAGCCGAAAGCGAACAGCGCGTTGCTCTCGCCAAGCGACAGGCCGAGCGCCGCATCCGGCTTGAGACCGAGAAGGTCCAGCAACAGGATTGCGTGTGCCTGGCTCATCAGCGTGCCAGCGCACAATTGTTCAAATTCCGTTAGGCTTGCCTTGGCGAGCAGTGGGGCGATCTCGTCCGCCTTGTCGAGTTTGGCGAGACGCTGGCGCAATTCCGGGAAGGCCGAGAGCAGACCACGTCCCATGCGGGGATAAACGGCCGCAGATCCAGTGAACATGAAGGCCAGTTCGCCCTCAGGCTTGCCTTCGCCAAAGTGGACGCCGTCGCCGACAGGGGCTTTGCCCTGCTCCAGCATCTGCTGCGCAGAATCCAACTGTTCCGCGAGCGCTTCCTCAGTGGGCGCCACTATCGCAATACGGCATTTGCCCCTGCCCCCGGCCTTGCCGGATGCCATGCGCGCGGCGAGCGTCGCTTTGTCTTTTGCCGAGGCCCAGAACAGGAAGGGTGTCGGCCGCAGCGCATCTGGTATGGGCACCGCATCCGCAGGATCGAATGTGACGGAGCCAACGGTGTTGAGCTGCGTTGCTGCAACCGAGATGTCGACCGGAAGAGACGTTTCCCGTATGTCCGGCACCGCGCCTTCCGCCGTCAGCACATGCCCCCGTGCGCAGAGCTGCGCTTGCAGGGCCAGTTCGAACACGACCGAGGCGCAAGGAGCCTTGCCGAATACGCGATTTATGACGCCTGTTTCGGACGCTCCGCCCTTAGACCAGTTGACGTCATGGAGAGACCCGAAGTTCCGATCCGATGCGGCTTCAGCGTCGTCTTTTCGCTTCAGGACGATGGCCGCAGCCTGGTCACCAGGTCGCACTGTAATGCCGATATCTGCGAGCGCAGCGGCACGAACCGGTTCGGTCGCAAAGTCTGCTGCGGCCACGATGGCCATATCCAGCTGACCCAAGCGCAGCGCTTCGACGGCGAGGTCCAGCGCGGCAAGGCCGGAAGCCGCCTCGGCAGACACCGAGAACCCCATGCCCTGGAAATCATGCGCATAGGTCACGCGATTGGCGGTCATGTTCGCCATGGCACCTAGAACGGTGGCTGCATGAAGCGGTGGCGCAATGAGGGCCTGCGCAGTGGCAAGCTCCTCGGAGTTCCGGGGTAATCCTGCCAGATTTGCCAAGCGTTCTCTTAACAGCCAACGCGCCGAATCTGACGCACAGCCCATGCCGGTAAAAATGCCCACCCGATCAGATGCGACAGGCTTTACCGATTGCAGCGCTTCTTCCACCACATCGACAATGGCGAGCTGCTGAGGTTCCGCCTCAAGCAAATCCGTTGGCGGAGTTCGCGCAGTCTTCGGATCTGCGCCCACCTTTCGGCAGGCTGTGGCAGGCTTTATCGGCTGGTTCATGATGCGGCGCGTGACGGCGTCCGCCCCGCGGTCAGAACCCGCCAGCAGGCCTGTCCCGCAGATCACGATGTCCTGCTCGGACAGCTTGGCCTCCCGCGCCTCAACCAAATCCGATTCCGGATTATACTGGTCGAGGATCAGATGCGCATTGTTGCCGCCGAAACCGAAATTGCTGATAGCTGCGCGGCGAATTCCGTTACGCGGCTCCCACGATGCGGCCTCCCCCAGAACTGTCATACCGTTCCGGCTAGCAACTTCGATCAGGTTACCTCTAATCGGTGTAGGCGGCAGGGCTTCGCGCTTGAACGCTTCGGTCAGCTTGAGGAGGCTGGCCAGGCCCGCCGCCGTGATGAGATGCCCTGTATTGGCCTTCAGGGATCCGATGGCGAGATTTTTGTTGCCTGCGAACATGTCCGCAGATGCCTGCACCTCGACACCGTCACCAGTCGGCGTGCCGGTCGCATGGCATTCCAGATAGGACACGCTCTTCGGATCCACGCCCGCCATTGTGTATGCGCGCGTCATGGCTTCAGTCTGGCCCTCGCCGGACGGGGCGAGCAAACCCTTGCGCCGACCATCATTCGAGAGGCCGATGCCCCGAATAACACCGTGAACGACATCCTTCTTCTTCACATCAGACAGACGTTTCAGGACAACCGAGACCGCTCCTTCAGATGGCACTAATCCGTCTGCGCCCTTCACGAAGGGTCGTGACTGGCCGGTCGGGCTGAGTGCCTTCAACGCCTCGAACCCGATATGGAGGATCAGATTGTCGGCCGCGTTGACGCCGACAACGACGGCGCAATCAATCGCCTGCGATTGAAGCCGTCGACAGGCGATCTCCAGCGCATAGAGCGATGAGGCGCACGCCGCATCAAGCGAGAATGCTGGACCGGACAGGCCGAGCGTCTGAGCGATCAGTTGGGGCGGAAGAGAAGCATTGAACGTCGCAAGCGGTTCCGAAAGCGCCTGCCCCGCCCAATGGCGTGCGGCATAGTCTGCATGCGCCGCGCTTGGGTAGGAAAGATTGGCCACAAAGACACCTGCGCGGCCCTTTCGGACCTTCGGACGACGTGCGTTGCTCCACGCATCCAACGCGGCATGAACGGACCAGGCGCAAACCGGGTCGATCCTGGCAGCTGCGCGCCACGCTTCCGGAATACGATCCTCATCGAAGATATCCTCGAATCCTTGCACCGTTCCGGATACATAGTTTCGGGAAGCTGCATCTGCTTCCGAAAGCCCAAGCCGCTCAGAAGGCACCGGGCCGTAGACCACGCGCTTGTCAAAGACGAGATCGCCAAGCTCCGCCGGGCTCATGGCCCCCGGCAGCACGCAGCCCTGGCCGACAATAGCAATCGGCTCAAATCGGCAATCACCCGTCATCCTGCCCACTCATCCCCGATCAATAGTTCGATTTCTTGCCTGTCTCCCTGAAGAATCTGGTCAGCAAAGATGCGCGCGCCATCCTGAAGGCCAATCAACGAAATGCCGCGTGTTGCGAAATGTCCCGCCAGTGTTGCGTCGACCATGCCGCCATCCCAAGGGCCCCAACAGAAACTCTTGACGATCGCGGCGGGCAGTTGCGTTGCGAGCTTCCGCGCAACGGCGCCAAGCCAGGCATTGGCCATCGCATAGTCGCTCTGCCCCGTATTGCCGAATACGGCGGAGGCGGACGAAAACAGGCCGACATGGCGCAGCTGCGAAAGGTCGATAGCGGCGATCAGGTTTGCCAAGCCTTCGACCTTCGGCCCGAAGACATATTCCACATCTTCTCGCGTCTTCTTCAGGGCAAGCCCATCTGCCAGCACCCCTGCCCCATGCACGAGGCCAGTAATCGGCCCGCACTCAGCCGTAATCTTCTGAACGGCGGCGAGAACGCTGTCGCGATTCGACATGTCTACCTGCAAATAGACAGCCCCCGCCCCTGCCGCCGCGATGACGTCCAGTGTGTGACGAATTTCCTGTCCTGCCAGCAGCGCGCGCGCCTGACGATCAATGGAAGGCAAGGCAGGCTTTTCGCCGCGCGCCTTGGCTGCGGAGATCAGCGCACCCCGGACAAGTTTCACGTCGCTTGTTGGCTGCAATCCTTCTGGCCAGGGCGTGATGCCGGACCGGCCTGCCAGAACAAAGGTCGATCCCGCTTGTCGACGCGCCAGTTCGGATACGCAGGCTGCGGTCACACCGCGCGCACCTCCCGGCACAAACCAGACGTTTGCATCTGTTGGAGCGGCCTGCACCAGCCCAGGTGCGGCGCCGATCTCCATCACCGAAGTACCCGCCGCATCAAGATCTGCCTCGGGAGCATTGGAGGCGACGGCGCCAAGGACCAGTTCAGCCTGTGCGTTCAGCGACACGCCAGCAGGAAGGGACCACGTTACTATGGACCGATCAGGCCATTCCTGACGGAGTGTACGCGAGAGGCCTTTCAGACCGCAAAGCTGCGCAAAACCGCCAGCGCCCGCATGCTCCAGAATCACAATCCGGGCACCGCTCGCATATAGCCGCTTGCAAATGTCCAGAACCTGCCAGTGTCGTTCCGTTACCGGCAAATGCGAAAGGCCTTCGGTTACGATCACCGTTTGAACACCCTGAACGCTATCGCCCAGAAGGTCCGCCTGAGCACCTCGTCCGGTGAGCGCCTGAACCAGTTCGGTTGCGATCTCCAATGCCCCAGCCGATACGGCAAACGGCCCCCATGCCGAAAGATCCTGAGCGGCCACCCAGGGCTGCGCAGACCCGGGCGAGACTACCCGAACGAAACTCTCATAGGTGGGAACCGGACCGGCCGGCGGGCCGGGACGGGAGAGCGCAGCGGGCGCCCCGCCGCCCCTTACGCAAAAAAATCTGCGATGGCCCGGATGGTGCGAAGGTCCGCCAGCACTTCGGGATCGACTTCCGGCAATTCCGGATGCTGGTCACGCAGGGCCGACAGGATTTCGACCTGCTTGATCGAGTCGACCCCAAGTTCTCCTTCGAGGTCCATGTCATCTTCGAGCATGTCTTCCGGATAGCCGGTCTTCTCCGCGATCAGGGCCCGGACCGTGTCGGCCGTAACGCCGCCATTGGACGAGGCCGTCACAGCCGCCGGAGCCGCACTCATTGCTGGTGCAGGCGCCGAGGCGACACCCGACGCGTCGATCATGCCCGCAATCGCGGCAATCGTGCGCAACTCCACGAGCTGTTCCGGATCAATCTCTGGCAGGCTTGGCATGCGTTCGCGCAGGGTCGACAGGATCTCGACCTGCTTGATCGAGTCGACGCCGAGTTCCCCTTCGAGGTCCATGTCGGGCTCGAGCATGTCTTCGGGATAGCCGGTCTTCTCGGCGATGATGCCGCGGACCAGGCTGATGGAATCTCCCCCTGATGCAGAGGGTGCTGGAGCCGGAGCCACCACTGGAGCAGGCTGAACGGAGGCTTGTGGCTGAGGCGCGGGTTGGGCCGCGGGTACAGGGACCGCCATCGGCGCGGGTTGGGCCGCGGGTACAGGGACCGCCATCGGCGCGGGAGCGGCTGCAGACTCTACTTCACGATAGGCGCCATTTGGCTTCACATCACTGACCGAAGGCTGTGGTTGGACCGGCGCCGCTGGCGCTGGAGCAGGAGCAGGAGCTGGAGCTGGAGCTGGCAAGGCAACGGGCGCGTGAATACGTGCGGGTTCGAGGGGTGCCTGGCCCGCCATCTGGGCGGCCATATTCAGGAAAGCCGAATGCGCTGTCGACATGGCAGACATGTAGTCTGCATGGCGCTGGGAAACTTCATGCATGATCCGCTCAGAGACTGTTGCAGCGGGCGCAGCTGAGGAACGGGGCTGCACGGCGTATTCAGGGCCTTTTGAGGATGCGTCTTGGGTCATAGGACTGCCTGTCTGTTCTGGAAGGACTTTGTGCTCGGGGCGTGGGGAAGACTGCGCCTGAACGGGATTGCTGGTGGATGGGAATTGCGCGGCTGGGTTCTCCAGCACTGCTGGCCTTTCCGGATTTGATGGAGCGCGGCCTGCCGCACCATTCGCCGGAGGGTAAGGCTTGTTGTAATTGCCGCCGGAAATCTTCACGGCGTGCCTGGAGGGCGCGGGCTTTGGCGGCTGGGCCGGAAGCTCTGCAAACAGGCCGGCATAGTCGAGGTCGATGCCTGAGACGCCGAGCGTTGCGATGGCAAGGAGGAACTGGTTCACGCCATTGCGGCGTTTGTGATCCAATGAGATCGCAAGATGGGGTTTGCCAGCCAGAATATGGCCGACCAACCCCGTGACCACGCCGCCAGGGCCGACTTCCACGAACACGCGGGCTCCGGCCGCATGCATCGCCTCAACCTGTTCACGGAAACGAACCGGCTGGATTAGCTGATCGGATATGAAGTCCGGAAGATCTGCGACCTTGGCGTCGTATTTCTGCGCCGTAGCATTCGCAAAGACATCAAGCTTCGGCGTGCGCAGTTTCTGTTTTGCAAGCACTTTGGCAAAAGGCGGCACGGCTTCGGCAACAATCTCCGAATGGAACGCTGTCGCCACCGGCAGCATGCGAGCCTTCAGGCCAAGCGCTTCGCACTCCAGTCTTGCCTTTTCAACAATGTCTTGCGCACCCGACAGAACGACCTGGTCCGGCCCATTGTCATTGGCAAGTACGAGGCCTTGGCCGATCTTCTTCAATACCGGTGCTATTGTCTCGGAATCGGTCTGGACTGCCAACATGGCGCCCTTGGTGTTGCCCGCCGCCTTGGCCATGAGCGCACCACGCTCCGCAGCCACCGTGAGGGCCGTGTCGGAATCCATCACGCCAGCCAGATGCAGAGCCATGATCTCACCGAAGCTGTGGCCTGCGGCCATGTCTGCCTGCAAGCCGAGCTGTGACAGAAGGCCCAACTGCGACAAGGCCACCGCTGCGATGGCTGGCTGGGCATGCTGCATTTCCGTCAGTGTCTGGGTCTGCGCGCCGAAATCAACCTGATCGAAAGCCGCTGGCGGGAAGGACAATTTGTCGAGCCTCAGCTTGCCCGTGCGCTTGTGGCTGGCTGCCTGATCCCATACTGCCCGAGCCTCCGGGAACGCCATGGCCAGATCAGAGCCCATTCCGACATATTGGCTGCCCTGACCGGAGAACATGAAGGCGATCTTGCCGTCCACAGGCGCATCGAATGAGGCAAAGCAATCGGCCCTGAACGGACGAATACCTACCTCCCCTGCCCGAATCTGGCTTGCGAGACTCTCCGACTTGGTTTTGAGATCGTCTGCGGTTTCAGCAATGATCGCAGCCCGTGCTGGAGCTTTCGATTCGAAGCCCGCATGTGTTTGTGAAGCGGCGTACGCCAGCGATGCGTCATCCACGCCGGATGCGCTGGCCTCGATTGCTGTCGCAAGGGCACCGGGCGTGTCTGCGCTGAACAGGAAAAGTTCCGCCGGAAAGACCCGGTACGGTCGTATTGCGGTTTTGCCGACATATTCTTCCAGGGTCACATGGTAATTGCTTCCACCAAACCCAAATGAGCTGACTGATGCCCGGCGCGGTCGCTTCTTTGTCGTGATCCAGGGACGGGGTTCGGTGTTCAGGTAAAAAGCACTGCTTTCCTTGATGACATCCGCGGGCTCCTCAACCTTGATCGTGGGCGGAAGGACTTTACGACTGAGCGCGTTGACAGTCTTGACGAGACTCGCAACGCCAGCAGCCGCCTTGGAATGCCCCATTTGTGATTTTACGGATCCGAGCGCGCACCATGGTTCGTCGGATTTGACTTCACCGAACACGAGATGCAGGCCGTCCAGTTCTGCCTTGTCACCAGCCTTGGTGCCTGTGCCATGCCCCTCCATCAAGTCGACAGCTTCCGGACCATATCCGGCCTGAACATAGGCACGTTTAAGCGCGCGGGCCTGTCCCTCAGGAACCGGTGCATAGATCGCCGTCCCCTTCCCGTCCGAACCGCCACCCAGTCCACGAATTACCGCATGTATCGTGTTGCCGTCGCGCTCGGCATCGTCCAACCGGCGCAGCGCCAGCATGCCAATACCTTCCCCCAGCATGGTACCATCGGCACTATTCGAAAACGGTCGGCAGTCGCCCGTCGGCGACAGGGCCGGTGTTTTCGAGAAGCACATATACATCAGGATATCGTTCAGTGCGTCGACACCTCCGGTCAGGACCGTATCGCTGTCTCCGGCGCGAAGTTCGTGCAGGGCGATGCTGAGGGCTGACAGGCTGGAGGCGCAGGCGGCATCGGTGACCATGTTGCTGCCGCCCAGGTCAAAGCGGTTGGCGATCCGCCCTGCCACGACGTTCCCAAGCAAGCCGGGGAATGTCGCCTCCTGCCATTCGACATAATGGTTCTCGATCCGCTCAGCGAGTGCGACAACCTCGCTTTCTGGCATGCCTGCTTCGCGCATCGCATTGACCCAGACCGGGCGCTGCAGACGGCCTGCCATATGAGCGGTCAGTTCTGTCGCCGACGCCACGCCGAGGATCACGCTGGTGCGGGATTTGTCGATCCGGCCTTCACTGTCCCGCTCGATATCCTGTAAGGTCGCATAGGCCGCGATCAGTGCCAGCAATTGCGCAGTGTCGGTCCCTTCCATCGTTTTGGGCGGGATGCCGAACGTCAGGGGGTCGAAGGCAACTGGATCAATGAACCCACCGCGCCGACCGTACGTCTTGTCCTTCGCCAGCGGGTCGGAGTCATAATAGTCATCCACGAGCCAATGGCTTGCTGGCACGTCGGACAACAGATCCCGCCCTTCGAAAATATCGCGCCAAAAGCCGGTCACGTCTCCCCGGCCCGGGAAGATTGCGCCCATGCCCACAATGGCAATCGGAGTGGCAGCTTTTGAGCTCATGATCTGCTGGCCTTGTCATTCATCGTATCAGAGAAACTTTCGAGGCGTGTAGGAGAACGCTGAGGGTGGCACGCCAATCCCACAGGCGCGCATCTGTCCGGCGCGTGTCAGACGCGTCGCGCCCTCCATCAGGTTCAGGGCGATCTGGCGGATTGTGCGGTTCTCGATGGGCTCCAGAAATGTGCCAGCGACCCATTCATTGAACGCACCCTGCGCCGGGCCGCACCAGATCTGGTAATCGGAAACGCGGTCAGGAGCACCATCACGCGCCCATTGAGCCCCCATGAACAAATAGCGACGCGCAACGAGCGCGAGCCGCTTGTTGCCATCGGTTTCGGCGCGGGCCGCCTCCTTTGGATTCGACTCCGTGATGAAGGTCCGCGTCTGCTCCCAAGCGCTCTGGAAGGATTCCCCGAGCACGCCTTCCAGCCAGTCGCGATCTTTCTGGTCCATGGTTTCAAAAGACATACCAGACTTGTAGAGCGCGTGCAGCTTGCGTGCCCGCATCGCGAAGAGCGTACCGCGCTTCAGCACCTGCACTTCGACGCCTTGCTCAAACATGTCGGCCGCGGGAGCCATGCCGATATCAGCCGGCCCTGCCTTGGCCAGCAATTGTCGCGCAGGTTCAGACAAGCCGGATTCTACGGCGGCCTGATTGATGGAGCCAGTCAACACATATGCTGCGCCCATCTGAAATGCTGCGGCCACGCCATGTGGCGTCGCTATACCCCCGCCCAGGCCGATACGGATCGCATTTGCGTCTATGCCTGTTTCTGCAGCGACACGGTCTCGCGCCAGGGACAACGAGGAAAAGAGCGGAGCGGCAGAACGATTGTCTGTGTGACCGCCACTGTCAGCTTCAGCGGTGATATCCAGCGCTACTGGTACTCTCGAAGCAAGTTCGGCCTGCTCGGCAGAAATGCTCCCTTCAGAAACCAACGTTCTCAGTATTTTTTCGGGCGCAGGCTGCATGAACTGGGTGGCAACTTCCGCGCGAGAGACCTTGGCAAATACGTGGTTGGCGCGCTGGACCTTGCCGTCCGCGCTGCGTGTGAGACCGAGCGCTGTATAACGGACGATGTCTGGCGAAAGCCTCATATAGGCTGAAGCCGACACCCGCCGGACTCCCATTGCCAGAAACAGATCGACGACGCGCGCTTCATAGCCCGGCTGTTGCGGAGAGTGGATCAGGTTCGCGCCCCAAGCAGTTTGCCCCGGTGCGATACCAGCCTTGATTTCGCGCACGCCTTCTTCAATGGTTTCAGGTTTCAGCCCCGCGCTGCCGTAGAAGCCAACGCATCCCGCGCGAACGGCTTCTATCACCATCTTCGGCGTCGCAATCCCGCGGGCCATTTCGCCGACGACATAGTTGAAGCGCGCGCCCTGCGCTTGCGCAAAGGCTGCATCCCCCAACCATTCAGGATAAATTGCAGGAAGTGTGACAGAACGAGCGCCCTGCTCGTCCGCTCGCAGGGAACCGTCGCGAACGAATAGCCCGACATTCTCACGAACACGGTCCAGAACCTGATCCACCGACAGACTCATAAAGCCTTCCTGCTTGCTGACCCCGATTTCTTCGAGGACGGACGTGACTCGTACATTTGAACACAGATAAAGGAAACGCACCTCCTAAGACGTGTCAAAACCCTCTACTGTGTTCCGTGAGACAGACTCAGCTCTCTCCCTCCAGAAACTACTGTAAAGCAGCAGCCAATGAACGCAACCTGAAATAGATATTTTTTCAAATTCTATTCTTGGTTAATTTTCGTCGGGATATGGCACACCTGCCAAGCGCCATTCTATTTAGGTGCAAAGGCAAGGCCACAGACGATCCCAGCATTCACCATAGAAATGCCACGAAATCAGGTTTTTCAGGCGGAATCGGGCTGTTAAGGGAACTATTCAATCATCCTTGCGTCCCGTTTTGGGACCACCTAGTGATCGGATAGCTATCGCCCGCATGCCTTGCATGTTAGGTGACGAAAAATGCCGATCCTGAGGCAAGAGGAACGAATTCTCGTGAAGTATCTGAGACACGTCTTGGCCGCAACGGCCGTTCTTTCACTGCCCATAGTTTCCGCCATTGCGGACAGTCGCGACCGCTCAAGCGAACCGGCAGTGATGGGCTATGTCGAGAATGTTTATGTCGGCAAGCTCGGCCTGGAGATGAAGGGCAAGCTGGATACCGGCGCTGATTCAAGCTCTGTTTTTGCCCGTGACGTCCATATCTACAATAAATCTGGCAAGGACGACTGGGTCCGGTTTCGTCTGGTCGGCAAGAATGGTCGCACAGTGCGATATGACCAGAATGTCCGTCGCTTCGCGCTGATCAAGCTGAAAACCGGCGGAACCATCCGGCGTCCCGTCATCCACTTGCCGCTCTGCATCGGCGGCGTCAGTGGACTCGCTGAAGTCAATTTGGCTGACCGCGAGGATTTCGAGTACGACTTCCTGGTAGGCCGCGAGTTCATGGCATCCCGCGTGCTTGTTGATTCCTCTTCGACATTCATCGCCGAAGGCAGCTGCGAAAAAGAAGACAGTGAATAGTTTTACACATACCCGACTACTTGCGCTGGTTCTGGCCGCTATCGGTCTCGGCATATTCGCAACCAAAGTTCTGCAATTGGACTATCCCCTGACGCCCGGCGAACGGACGACCACATGGGATTTCGAAATCTACCTCGATTTCGACACGAGCAACCAACCCGTCCGACTGGAAACCTATATTCCGTCGAACAGTGAAAACCGCAGGGTGTCTCAGGAGCAATTCTACAACGGCGCCTTCGGCCTGCGCCTGAATGCGCGCGAGGGTGATGGCCGGACCGCGATCTGGACTTACCGCTATCCGAATGACCGGAAAGTGCTCCGCTACCGCGCGCGCCTGCTCGGCGAAACGCTCGCTAGCCCCTTGCCGGAAAGCATGCAGCGCAAGCTGCGCCGCGCCGCGCCTGAAGCCGAGAATGACCTTGAACGGCAAGCCTTCCTGGTCTGGTCGACAGATCTGCGCCGGCGATCCGCTGACGATGAATCTCTCGCCGATCTGGTGTTGGAAGAGATATTCGTGGACGGCGATGTCGATGAAGTGGAAGCGCTCTTGTCTCCCACACTCACCCGTCAGATCGCCCGCCTTGCACTCGCACGTGATGTGCTGACAAGTCAGGGAATTCCAGCGCGGGTCGCTAATGGTGTTTACATGGACCAGGCACGCCGACGGGCCGAAATCCGTCACTGGCTTGAATACCATGCCGATGGAGCCGATCGACGCTACTTCCCCGGCCCGGACCCCGAAGAATTTTTCACGATCTGGCATGGCACGAATGATTTTATTCGCGCGGAAGGCATTTCGGACCTGGACCTGCAAGTCAGCCTGCAGCCGGTAAACGCAGACGTGGCGGATGTCATGCAGCGCGTCGCCAAAGCAGAAGGCTCGGCCATGCAATGGTTCTCCTTCAACCGACTGCCCATTACCACTCAGCTGGTCTATCAGGTGCTCGTCACCATCCCGGTTGGCATTCTGATGCTGGTCTTCCTGCGTCAGTTCATCGGGCTCCAGACACTCGGCACGTTCATGCCCGTCCTGATCGGAATTGCGTTCCGTGAAACCGCTCTTGTGAATGGCGTGATCCTGTTCACCGCACTGATCGCGCTGGGCCTCGCTGTGCGCTTCTATCTAGAGAAATTGAAGCTGTTGCTGGTGCCGCGATTGGCGACGGTGGTTGTGTTCATTGTTATCTGTATGGCTGTGATCGCCCAGATCATGGCGAATAACGGTCAGCGCATCGGTCTATCGATCTCGCTGTTCCCCATGGTCATTCTGACGATGACGATCGAGCGTATGTCGATCGCATGGGAAGAATACTCGGCTACAGAGGCCATCAAGCAAGGTATTGGCAGTCTCATGGTGGCGGCAGCATCGTATCTGGTGATGACCAACACGCATGTCGAATATCTGATGTTCAATTTCCCTGAACTGCTCCTGGTGATCATGGCGATCTGCCTGCTGATGGGGAAATATACCGGCTTGCGCCTCAGCGAGTTGATCCGTTTCCGTGAACTGGATGACCGGAAATGATCGGACGCTACCGGGCATTGCGACGTGCCGGACTGCTCGGAATCAACGAGCGGAATGTCCGGCTCGTCAATGAGCTCAATCCGAGGCGACTGATCCGGCTGGTTGATGACAAGCGCGAGACGAAGCGACTTGCGAACGCAGCCAATATTCCCACACCGGAACTCTATGGTGTGATCGCCAACCCGTTCCACATGCGCCATCTGGAATCCTATCTCGACAAGCCGGATGGCGTGGTCATCAAGCCCGCCAATGGCTCTCAGGGAAATGGGATTCAAGTGCTGATGGAGCCAATGCGTGGCGGCTGGCGCCGTTCCAATGGGCAGCGCGCCCTGCTCGAAGACATCCGTTTCCACGTCAATAACATCCTGTCGGGCATGTACAGCCTAAGCGGCCAACCGGATGTGGCGATGTTTGAGTACCGGGTGAAGTTCGACGAAATCTTCAATCCGATCTCATTCGGCGGCGTACCGGATATCCGGATCATTGTCGTGCGGGGCATTCCTGCCGTGGCCATGGTGCGTCTGCCGACCGCAGAATCTGACGGTAAGGCAAACCTCCATAAAGGCGGCGTTGGTGTCGGATTGGATCTTGTGACCGGCAAGACACTCAGCGGCATGCAGAATGGCAAAACCACTGACATCCATCCTGACACGGCAAACCCGCTGCGGAATTTCTCGGTGCCACACTGGGACACAATGCTCGAAATGGCAGCAAAGGCCTATGATGTAACCGGGCTCGGCTATCTCGGCGCCGACATCGTACTGGACAAGACCAAGGGGCCGCTCCTGCTGGAGCTCAATGCCCGTCCCGGCCTGGCGATTCAGGTCGCCAACCGGATCGGCATTCGCCCCCTGTTGAACGCGACTCTGAAGGCAGACATTGAGGGCCTGGATGCACTGGCCCGTGTCGAGCTCGCCAAGAGGCTCTACCGCAACCATGTCCCGGAACCGACCTTTTAGGCCAAGTCAGAATTCATAGTCGGGCAGCGAGTTGAAAGCCAGTTTCAGCGCGTCTCCCCAACGCGAAGAGATCGCCGTGAAATAGGGGTCATTCTCTTCGACGCGTCGCTTCTCAGTGACTTTGTAAATGTCTTTTTCAATCGTCTGCAGATCAAGCGGCATCCCCACCGAGAGGTTTGCCTTGAGTGTTGAGTCAAATGAGACGTAGAGCAGTTTTACCGCTTCTTCGAACGTCATGTCCGGGCTGAAGGCTCTCAGCAGGATCGGTCTGCCATATTTGGTCTCGCCAATCTGGAAGAAAGGCGTTTCGTCGCTGGCCTCAATGAAGTTGCCTTCAGGGTAGACCAGGAACAGACGCGGCTCCATCCCGGAGATCTGTCCCCCCACGATGAGCGTCGCGCCGAAAGCCGCCTCTGATTCCGGCCCTCCATCGCCCTGCGTGCGGATGACCTCCTTCACCGTATCTCCGACCAATCTGGCAACCTGAAACATTGTATCAGCTGCCATGATACTGGGGTTTCGTTCTTCCGGTGCCTTCAGGCGCTCATCCAACAGGCTGATCACGGCCTGCGTGGTGGCGAGATTTCCCGCAGTCAAAATGGTGATGACCCGCTCGCCGGGCACCTCCCATGTGAACATCTTCTGGAACTTCGAAATGTTGTCGATGCCCGCATTGGTGCGAGTGTCCGACATAAAGATGAGCCCCCGGTCAAGCCGAAGCGCAACGCAATACGTCACTTGATGATTCTCCGATCAATATCTCGACTAACTTTACTGCTGGACTTGAATGGAAACCACGAGATTTTCCGCACCCGCACCATAGACCAAACCTCTGATGGGGGCCGCGTCGCTGTAATCCAAGCCAGTCGCTACCTGTATGTAGCGCGCATCCGGGCTAATACCATTGGAAACATCAAACCCCGTCCATCCAAGGCCATCGACCCAAGCCTCCGCCCAGGCATGGCCGGCGTCCTGGTCCACCCTGTCCGTCATCATCAGGTATCCGCTGACATAACGCGCAGGATAGCCAAGCAGGCGCGCGACCGTGATGAATATGTGCGCATGGTCCTGACAGACCCCCTGCCCCTGCTGCAGCGCATCTTCTGCCGTGGTGCGCGAGTCTGTCTCATTGGTCCGGTAGGCAACCTTGTCCGCAATTTCCACCATCAACTCATGCAGGACGCCAATATCTTGTGACGGGCTTCGACTGAACTTGCCCGCCAATGCCCGCAATCCTTTCGCCGGCATGGTGAGTTCGGTCGGTCGCTGGTAAAGCCAGAGCGGCACAAGCTGACTGTGCCCCCCCATGACACCGGACGTGTCATGCGTCTCGACCTCACCTTTTACACTGACCGACACGCTCATGACGTCCGGCTCCAACTGGATCAGATCCACCAGATTTCCATGATGGTCGGTATAGCTTGTTTCCCAGTGCGCCCCTTCAATCGACACGTCCCAAGACAGGATTGATTGCGACGGAAGGCTGATCGGCCGTTTGCGAACCTGCTGGAGCGCATAGGACACGCCATGTTCGTATGTGTAGGTTGATGAATGGTCTACGGTCAGTCGCATGTCATCACTCCGCGAACCTGAAATCTGTTTCGATCTGCGCCGAGAGGGATGCATTCCGCCTCAGGAAGTCCGACAGGAATTCGTGCAATCCGTTTTCAAACACGCTCTCAATCGTCGTGGCCGTCAAGCTCGCCTCAAGAGACTCGGCAAGATCATGGGTCCCCAGCCGTTGGCCATATTGCCGGAACAGACAATCCAGTTGGTGGGTGATCGTGTCGTAACAATAGGCCAGCGAGCGCGGCATACGTGTGTCGAAGATCAGGAAATCGGCTATCGCTCGCGGCGTGATATTGCCGCCATTGAGCCAGTGGAAAGACCGCTCTGCCGAAGCCGACCTCAGGATCATCTCCCACTGCACATTGTCGAGCGACGAGCCGACCGAGGCGCTGGACGGTAGCAGGACGTAGTATTTTGTATCGAGAATGCGCGCCGTATTGTCAGCGCGCTCAAACATGATGCCCAACAGGATAAAATTATAGATGTCATTGCGGAGCATAGTGCCTGTGGTCGCGCCTCTTACCTGCGCGCCCTGCTGGCGGATCATGGTCAGGATTTCTGGCAGGTCCGTCTCGGATGGCGCACGCTTCAACGCATCGCGCACGGCCATCCAGAAGTCATTGATCGCTTCCCACATTTCCCGCGTCAGCGCGGTGCGGGTCATGCGGGCATTTTCTCGCGCCGCATGCAGCGTTGACATCACGCTGGACGGATTGCTGCGATCTCGCAGAGCGAAATCGGCAACCTTGTCGCCCGTGATTGTGTCATGACGCGCCAGATAGGCATCACAACAGCCAGCAGTGACGAGCACAGATCGCCACTCCTCCTCGCCCGGTTGGGTCCGGGTGAGCGCCATGCGGAAGCCCGCCTCGACAAGGCGGCTGGTATTTTCGGCTCTTTCCAGAAGCCGGGCCATCCAGAACAGACCCGATGCAGTCCTGCCCAGCATGACTTAGCCCTCCTTCAGGACCCAAGTATCCTTGGTGCCCCCGCCCTGGCTGGAGTTCACAACAAGCGATCCCTTTTTCATGGCAACGCGGGTCAATCCGCCGGGCGTGACCTCAACACCATCAGATGAAACAAGTACGAATGGGCGCAAGTCGACATGGCGAGGTGACAGGCCAGCTTTCGTCAGCACAGGCACCGTCGAAAGGGCCAATGTGGGCTGGGCTATATAATTGGATGGCTTGGCTTGAAGCTTCTTTCGGAAGGCAGCGATTTCCTTCTTGCTCGCTGCGGGCCCGACCAGCATGCCATAGCCTCCGGAGCCGTGAACTTCCTTGACGACGAGTTCTTCCAGATTCTCCAGCACATAGGACAAGGAGTCTTTCTCCGCACAGCGCCAAGTCGGCACATTCTTCAGCAGCGGCGCTTGCCCCGTATAGAATTCGACGATGTCAGGCATGTATGAGTAGATCGCCTTGTCGTCGGCAATGCCGGTGCCCGGAGCATTGGCAATCGTAATGCCCCCAGCCCGGTAAACATCAAAGATGCCCGCCACGCCCAGCATGGATTCCGAGCGGAAATTCAGTGGATCGAGATAGTCATCATCAACTCGTCGATACAGCACATCAATGGTTTCGTAGCCTTGCGTGGTTCGCATGGCGACCCGTCCATCAACGACGCGCAAGTCATGACCTTCGACAAGCTCAACGCCCATCTGGTCCGCCAGGAAGGCATGCTCAAAATAGGCTGAATTATGGATACCAGGTGTAAGGATCGCCACCGTGGGTCGGCCCGAGGCCTGTGCCGGTGCAGACCGTTCGAGCGAACGCCGCAGCGCCATCGGATACCCCGAGACACGCTGCACCGACATCTGCGCAAACAGTTCCGGGAACATCTTCAACATGGTCTCCCGGTTTTCCAGCATATAGGACACGCCAGAGGGCGTGCGGGCATTGTCCTCCAGTACAAAGAATTCGTTGGGGCCGGTGCGCACCAGATCAATCCCGACAATATGCGTGTAAATCCCTCCCGGTGGATCGAAGCCGATCATTTTCGGAAGAAAGGCGTCATTCTCGCGGATAAGGTGTTCCGGCAGGCGACCGGCGCGGACGATCTCCTGTCGGTGATAGATATCGTACAGGAAAGCGTTGATTGCCTTGACCCGTTGCTCGATGCCGCGAACCAGCAAGGCCCACTCGCTGGCGCCGATAATGCGCGGCACCAGATCGAACGGGATCAGCCGCTCGTCAGCTTCAGATTTTCCATAAACGTTGAAGGTGATACCGGTTCGCCGAAAGAAGGTTTGCGCATCCCGTGATTTCTTCAGCAGAGCCGAAGGGGTCGTGTTGTCAAACCAGCCATTGTATCCGGCATAAGGCGCTCGCACGCCTTCGCCAAATCCATGCATCTCGTCGAATACGTCCTCACCATCAGCCATGGACCCAGCAACACACAAACGCTGGATAGTTTCAACAAACTCAGTCAGCGATCATGATGATCAATAGCCTGCGTTCGTACAAACTGCGCAATATCAGGTAACCGCTGCCCAAGGCTTGCTCAGCAGGGCCGCAGAATTGATTATCCCGACCATGCAGTAGGTTTGAGGAAAGTTCCCCCAAAGCTCGCCGGTCTCCGGATCAACATCCTCCGACAGCAATCCAACATGATTGCGGCTGGCAAGCACGCTTTCAAAGATTTCGCGCGCCTCCTCGACGCGCCCCACCCGGTAGAGCGCATCAATGAACCAGAAAGTACACGCCGTGAAGGCAGTCTTCGGTTTTCCGAAATCATCCTCGACCTTGTAGCGATAAACATGGTTTCCCATTCGAAGGTCGCGGTCGACAGCCTCAACGGTTGCGACATAACGCGGATCGCCTGCCGGGAGAAAGCCGATCTCGGCCATCAGCAGGACAGAGGCATCAAGGTCGGTGCCACCAAAGGCCGCTGTAAACGCGCCGACGTCTGCACTCCAGGCCTTCTCCAGAATGGTGGCGTGAATGATGTCCGCCCGCTCACGCCAATAGGCCGCGCGATTGTCGAGTTCGAGCCGCACGGCAATACGCGACAGGCGATCGCATGCTGCCCAGCACATGATCGCCGACGATGTGTGGACATGCGCAATGGTCCGGAACTCCCAGATGCCTGCATCCGGTGTGTCATAGACCGCGAATGCGCGCTCGCCCACGGGCTCAAGTTGTTCAAACTCGGCGATGCCGGGCTGCGCAAGCAGCCGGTGATCGAAAAAGGATTGCGCGACGCCGAGTACGACCTGGCCGTAAACATCGTGCTGTACATGTTCGGCGGCCTGATTACCCCGACGCACCGGTCCTGAATCGCGGAAGCCCGGCAAGTTCGGTGCAAGGTCTTCGGTCAAGTCAGCCTCGAGTCCGATCCCGTACACGGGCTGGATGTGGCCGCCTTTGGAATGCGCCACAATATTCCGTACCCACCTCATATAGTGCTCCAGCGTCCCCATGCCTGAGAGCCGGTTCAGCGCTGTCACAGTGAAATAGGCATCCCGGATCCAGCAAAAGCGATAATCCCAGTTGCGTGAAGAACCTTCATGTTCCGGAATGGACGTGGTCAGCGCCGCCACAATGCCGCCAGTCTCTTCGAACACGCACAGTTTAAGTGTTATGGCCGCGCGGATAACCTCATCCTGCCACTCGAACGGAACGGCAAGGCTCCGCGCCCATTTCGCCCAATACTGACGCGTGCGCTCTTCCCAGTCGCGTGCGATGACACTCGGGGAATCGGTCAGCGATTCGTCTGCCCCAAGAATAAACGTCACATCCTTGTCCAGGACGAAGCTTGTTTCGGTGAGAATATAGGAAACCGGCGCGTCAGTCGTGACTCGGAATGAAAACTCTTCATCGACGAACCGCACATGATTGACACCGCGTATGGGCTTGAGCCGACGCCCTCCCCAGTCAGTTTCCGGCGTCAGGGAGATTTTCAGCTGTGGCGTGCCCGCGATAACTTCAAACCGTCGCACCAGACTGACGGGCCGGAACGTGCGACCCTTGCGTTCAAACCTCGGAGCAAAGTCGACGATCTCCAGGATGGCGCCATCTTCAGACTCCATACGCGTGCGCAGGATGGCGGTGTTTCGGTCATAGGACTGCGTACGCTTGGACAGGCCCTCCATCCACACACTGAATGAACCGCCACCGCCCAAAAGCTTGTTGAAGACGGGCTCCCCGTCAAAGCGTGGCAGGCAGAACCACTCATAGTCACCGCGCGCATTGATCAGGCCCGCAATGGTTCCGTTGCCAACAATTCCCAGATCGAGACTCATACTTCTCCCAACACTTGTTCCAGATAGGTAGCGACGTCGCGATGAGACGCCAGCCGATAGTTTGCCGCGCTCTCGCCTTCCCCGACCTTGATCGACCAGCCACCGAGCTTATTGGCCACAAGGAAGGCGTCTTCATCTGTCTTGTCGTCGCCAATCATCACCGGCAGGCGCCCAGCGAACGGCGCAGTCTCCATGGCAGCTTGCAGGCAAACGCCCTTATTGGCCCCACTCGGCTTTGCCTCAAGCACCATCTTTCCCGATTGCAACGAGTAATCTTTGTACTGAGAAATTACGCTACTGATTTCGTGAGTGAGTTGCTCACTCTTTTCAGGTGCCGCACGATAGTGGATTGCGAGAACCGGCCCTTTCTCTTCCAAGCGTACACCATCATGCACGTCCACGACGGATGAGATACCGGAGAGCAGAGACTCGGGCGCGGACGGCACACCTTCGGTCATTGCCGCGCCGGGTGCGGCTGATCTCAGGCCATGATTGCCGAACCTCCAAAGCGTATCAGGCACACGTTTCGACAAATCTGTCAGGTCACGGCCAGAGAGAATTGCCAATGCACCATCGAGCTTTTGAGAGACACGCATGAGAACCGAATCCAGACCTGACGCCAGAAACACGGCATCTGGATCATCCTGAAGCGGAGACAGCGTTCCATCAAAATCCAGGAACAAGGCGACACCTTGGTCAAGCGCCGGCGGCACGACAGAGGAATTACTCATGCAGGAACGCCCTCAAACGCCGTCATGAAGCGGTGGCGCCACCAGTTGATGTCCTGCTGGGCAATATTGTCGAAGAGCGTCTGCCAACGGTCCTGCCGCTCGTCGAGCGGCATCTCTATGGCCTGCTTAACGGCTTCCGCGATGGCCGAGCTGTCATATGGATTGATGATGATCGCCTCCTTCATCTGCTCTGCCGCACCGGCAAATTGCGACAGGATCAGAACACCCGGGTCCTGAGGGTCTTGCGCGGCGACAAACTCCTTCGCAACAAGATTCATGCCGTCCTGCAAGGGGGTCACCAAGCAGGCCTTTGCGAGACGGTAGAGCCCGGCGATTTCTTCGCGGTCGTACCCGCGCGCCAGATATCTGATCGGCATCCAGTCGAGGTCGCCATAGTCGCCATTGATCCGTCCGGACAGCGCATCAAGCTGTTCACGGAGCTGGGCGTATTCCTCGACGACAGACCGTGAGGGCGGTGCGATCTGAGTGAACGAAATCTTGCCGTGTAATTCCGGATACCGGTCGAACAAGTCGGCCATACCTTCAAACCGCTGCGGCAGACCCTTTGAATAGTCCATCCGGTCAACCCCGATGACGAGGTCGCGTTCACCTAGAAAACGTGACAGGCGGGTCGCCGCCCGGTCTGCTGGCTCCTTGGTTGCCGCCGCAGCAAAGCCCTCACTATCAATGCCAATAGGACAGTGCAGCAGGTGGACAATGCGGCCCTCTACTTTGAACTTCCCATCCGGCTGTTCCTCGGCCCCGAATTCTTCTTCGAGGTATTGCGCGAGATTGGCGAGGTCCTTGCGGCACTGAAGGCCGACCACGTCATAGGCGCAAAGTCCCTTTGCCAACTTGTGGTGTTCCGGAATGGCACGGAACACTTCTGGTGCGGGAAAGGGAATATGCAGGAAGAAACCACATTTTCCCTGCCACCCGTCTTCCCGCAAGATGTCGCCTAGCAGCAGGAAGTGGTAATCATGGACCCAGACAATGTCGGCTTCGTCTGCTTGGTGCCGTACGATTTCCGCAAACTTCTCATTGATCTCGACATAGAACCGATAATACGCGGAATCGAACACGGCCAGATCAATCCGGTTGTGCATGACCGGCCAGAGCACACTGTTTGAATATCCGAGATAGAAACCGTCAAACTGGTCGCGGGAATAGTCAGTCAAGGCGAACTCAACGCCGTCCTCTGCAGACCGTTTCGCGCGGTTGCTGGGAAAGTCGAGAATACGGCCGCTCCAGCCAATCCAGAGGCCCTGTGTGTCGGCGAGCGTATCCCAAAGCGCAACTGCGAGCCCTCCGGCTCGGCTTTCCTGTCCCGCCGCGGTACGGTTTGAGACTGCGATCAGTCGTGAGCCTTTTGAAACTTTATGTTCTGTCATTGCCCATCCTGTCTCACCCCGTCTAACGCGTGACGCATCACTGCCAAAGACATAGCGCTGTACCTGAGTGCAGAAACCCCCACCCTGCTCGCTTTGTGAGCACTACCATAAATCTGAGTAGCGCGGAGATGGTTCCCGCCAAATCACAGAACTAGCTTGCTGGCAGGAAACTGTTGGCTTGTGCCATGCGCCATTCTTGCGCAAGTTGGGTTTCATCCGGGGCATTCAACAATTGTCCGGCCCGCACAAGCTGGTAGGCGCGTTCCGCGGTGTAGGCGATGTCCTCGGTCACGCGATGCATCACGTGGCGCGGGGTCAGCTCGCACGGATGTTCACATCCTGCGGCACCAACAACCTCCATCAATGCCTTGACCGTATTTCGTTGGTAGTTCCTGACGCGGATCGCCTTGTCGGCCACGACCAATCCGCGCTGGCGCGCTTTGTCGGATGTCGCAATGCCGGTCGGGCATGTATTGTTGTGGCAGTTCAGCGACTGAATGCAGCCGAGCGAGAACATGAAGCCACGCGCCGTATTCACCCAGTCAGCTCCCAGCGCCATGGAAGATGCAAGGGAGAAAGCGCTGATCTGTTTACCGGAACAGGCAAGCCGCACATCACCCTTCAAACCCGTCCCCACAAGTGCGTTGCGAGCCAGCACCAGGGCCTGTCTCAAGGGTGCACCGACATGGTCAAGAAACTCAGCAGGCGCTGCGCCAGTGCCCCCTTCCCCACCATCGACCACCATGAAGTCAACCCGCAACCCAGTTTCCAACATGGCTTTGCAGATGGCCAATGTTTCCCAACGATTGCCGACAGCAAACTTGATCCCGACCGGTTTGCCACCTGACAGCTCGCGCAGGCGCGCAACAAATTCCAGCATCTCGATTGGCGTCGAGAAGGAGGAATGCGCGGGCGGCGAAACGCATGTTTGTCCAACTGCGATCCCGCGCGCCTCGGCGATCTCATGTGTTACCTTTTCTCCCGGCAACACGCCGCCATGCCCCGGCTTTGCGCCTTGGCTCAGCTTTACTTCAATCATCTTGATCTGTGGGTCAGAGGCCGTGTCCGCGAACTTGGCCGCATCAAAAGATCCGTCAGCTGCGCGGCACCCGAAATATCCAGAGCCCAGTTCCCAGACAAGATCGCCGCCGCCCTGACGGTGGTAACGTGACACGCCACCCTCTCCTGTGTCGTGATAGAAGCCACCCAGGGATGCGCCTTGTGACAAGGCTTCAATTGCGTGCGCGCCGAGTGAGCCAAAACTCATTGCAGAGATATTGAAAACGCTTGCCGAGTAAGGCTGCGATGTTTCCGGCGCGCCAACCAGCACACGCGGGTTTGCCTCTTCCGGATGTTTCGCCGCTATGGAATGCGCCAGCCATTCATAAGGCGGTTTGTCGATATCAAGATGGCTGCCGAACGGCTCAACGGACGAAACATCCTTTGCACGCCGATACACCAATGTGCGCTCTTCATGATTGAAGGGACGCCCCTCCGTTTCACTTTCGACAATGTAGGCACGCAGGAAAGGTCGCAACTCCTCCGCGACCCATCGAATGCGCGCGAAAAGCGGAAAGTTTCGCCAAAGACTGTGTCGACGCTGAAGCACATCATACAGACCTGTCAGGGCCAAAGGGATCAAGGCGACAGCGAGGTAGATCAACCAGCTGTGCTGTCGCCAAAACACAAGGCATAGCGCCAACAGCAGAACAGTTGCGAGCCAAGGCAGGTAACGAAACATTTTATCCTCACTTCACGGCCAGTATCGCCATTGGGTGTGAACTCCTCGCATAGAGAGGTCAATCAATCGTATCCATACGCTTCCAGCGAACCGCCCAAGACGGCATATTGGTCATTCAATCCGTACTCGCACTACTTCGGGATATTGTTGCACTACCGAAAAGGGGTTGGCAGGCTGTGGAAAAACGGGTCAGTGTTCAAACAGCGTTTCAAACTGATTCGTGTTGTGAGCTGCGTAAATTTAAACACGCCCGTCCGTCGGGCCCATTGAGGAGACACTCCCATGGCAAAAGCAACCAAAGCCAAGAAAGCTGCGGCGCCAAAAAAAGCTGCTGCACCCAAGACAACGAAACCAGCCAAGGCACCTTCACCGAAGGAAGTCCTGATGGAGAAGTACATCACTGACCTGAAAGACAAGGTTGGTGAGACACGCTCTGACATGGCGCTTCTGGATGCAGCCGTCAAAGCCTGTGGGCCGACGATCTACAAGGCCGATTCCGCAACCGTTGCTGCTTCCGACAAGGAAGAGCTGGGTCGCATCAAGAAGGGCTTTATCGCAAAGAAGCTTGGCGTTACTGACGACGCAAAAGCAGATGCCGCGATTGCGGATGCTGTTGCAAAGTACGGAAAGTCCGTTCGCGCAAAGCATCGTCCGGTAATGTATTACCTGATCGCGAAGGCGCTCAAGAAGGGCTCGGTCCTCAAGGGCTAAGCACTGCTTCCCTCACGGGAGAAAAAGAAAGCCGGGAAGGTTGTAACCTTCCCGGCTTTTTTTGCGTTGAATGCTGGATCAGTATCCAGCAAGGCGCGCGTAGCGATCCCTGTGCCAGCTGGCAGAACCATAGAGCGCTTCCTGTACGCGAGCCCGTTTCATGTAGAGGCCAGGGTCTGCATCATCCGTCATGCCAATACCCCCATGCATCTGCACGCACTCGTTTGATACGAGATGAATCAATTCGCCAGCGCGCGCCTTGGCCAGACTTGCCAGTTCCGCAATATTTGGCTTGCCGTCATCAACGGCCGCCAGCGCAGCCGCAATGCAGGAACGCGTCAGCTCCAGCTCAGTAAACATCTTTGCGGCACGATGCTGCAATGATTGGAACGATCCAATCAGTTGGCCGAACTGTTTCCGGTTGTTGAGGTACTCCAATGTCATCTCAAACGCCGCATCTGCACTTCCCAGCATTTCCGCCGCCTGGCCGATCGCCGCCCGGTCCAGAACCGGCTCCAATACGTCTGCGCCTTTGTCCACTGCGCCGATGACAGCTGTTGCCGGAACCATCACATCTTCCAGCACGACATGAGCCGCGCCGTGAGAGTCGACGGAGTTCAGCGCTTGGATAGACACGCCCTTTGCATCCGCCGGAACCATGAACAGCGTAAGGCCGTGACGGTCACCTGCTTCGCCAAAGGTACGCGCCACAACAATCAGCATCTCGGCATGATGAGCGTCCGGCACAAACCGCTTCATGCCGTTCAACGTGTAGCCTTGCCCATTGCTCTCCGCCTCGGTGGCGACGCCCAACGGATTGAAATGCGCAGTTTCGTCGAGCGCCAAGGCAAAACTGGTTGCGCCCCCGGCAATCTTGGGCAACCATTCCGCCTGCTGTTCTGCGCTGCCGCCCAGCTGCAAGGCGCTGGCCGCGATCAGGGCGGTCTGGAGAACCGGTGTTGGCGCCAGTGTACGGCCTTGCGCTTCCAGAACCTGGCCAAGTCCGACCAGGCCGAAGTGTTCACCACCTGGCTCATCCGGAATGATCACACCAAAGAAGCCGAGTTCGGCGAGTTTCTGTCGTGTCTCTGCGTCTACGCCATTTGCTCCACTGTCGCGCAGTTGGCGCAGGCGAGTCACTGGCATTTCGTCACGCGCGAACGCCATAGCGGTGTCGCGCAGCATTTCCTGGTCTTCCGTCAAAAGGAACGTCATCTGAATATCTCCGAAGCCTTGCGTTTTTCCCTGGTGTTTATTGCATCACGGCGGACATTTTCCGCTTCGCGCCCCACGAGCAGACCGGCCAAACCGGCCGTACTCCAAAGGGCGCTGGCAGCGAGAACCAGCCGGATGTTTGTCAATTCGAGGCGCGCTGCCTCCATGCCTGCCCATACGTAGACAACGACAAGGGTCGACAACAGCGCAAGTGTCCACACAGCCACCTGCGTAAGCCAGCGCCCACGGAAAAACGGAGCCAGGACTCCGGCCATGAACGGTGTGCCAAGAAACAGAATGATGATCTGCGTGGACGACATGCTTATTTGTGGTCCCTGAGACCCAGTACGCGTTTCGAGATCACGTTGAGATTGATCTCGCTCGTGCCGCCCTCGATTGAGTTGCCTTTCGAGCGAAGCCATTGGCGCGTAACCTTTTTGGCAGACGGGTCAAAGCCCTCCCCTTCCCAGCCAAGCCCCTCAGTTCCAAGCGCCTCGACGAGTAGTTCGTGACGATCCTGATTCATCTTGGCAGCACCATATTTCAGGATGGAAGCTGTGTGGCCCACCTGCTGGCCAGCCTTGGCTTGTTCGGCCTGGCGCTGGACGGTTAGATTGAACGCCTTCGCATACATCTTGTGGTCCGTGATCCGTCCGCGTAGATCGCCATCGATGAGACGTCCCTCATTGTCGGTACCGATATGCATCTTCGCATATTCTTCAGGCCCAAGAATGCCGGAGCCTCCCGTGCCGCCAAATCCGCCAGCAGAGATTGAAGAGCGCTCGAACTGAAGCAGCCGCTTGGCGATCTGCCAGCCCCCATTCACGTCGCCGACCAACTGATCCTTCGGCACCTTGACGTCGGAAAAGAAGGTTTCGCAGAATGGGCTTTCACCCGAAATCAACTGGATCGGACGCGCCTCAACGCCCGGGCTCTCCATGTCGAACAGAATGAAGCTGATGCCTTCATGCTTCACGCTCGTGTCAGTGCGAACGAGACAGAAGATCCAATCGGCCTTGTCGGCGTAAGATGTCCATACCTTCTGTCCGTTGATCAGGTAGTGATCGCCCTTGTCTTCGCAACGCGTCTGAAGGTCGGCAAGGTCAGACCCCGCGCCGGGCTCTGAATATCCCTGACACCAGCGCGTCTTGCCTTTCACGATGTCCGGGATGAAACGAAGTTTCTGCTCCTCGTTGCCAAACTCAAGTAAGGCCGGGCCAAACATCCAAAGGCCAAAGGAGAACAGCGCCGGGCGCGCCTTGATGCGGCGTAGCTCTTCTTGAAGCACACGATTCTGCGCGCGGCTAAGTCCGCCACCCCCATATTTCGCTGGCCATTCAGGAGAGGTCCACCCCTTCTCGCCCATACGCTCCAACCAGAGCTTTGCTTCGGGATTCTTGAACTTTTCGCGCTTACCGCCCCAGACGATCTCGTCATCCTTCATTGGCGTGCGCATAGACGGCGGACAATTCTCCTCAAGCCATTCCCGCGTTTCTGCACGGAATTGCTCTAAATCGACAGATTCATCATACGCCATATCGGACTCCTGAAGGGGCAACAGAACTTTGCCCAACCATATGCCCATCAGATAGCACCGCCAAGCACTGACCTAGCGTTAGAATTGGTGCGCGCCTCCCGCGCCAGGCACGCCCTCTCGAGGCGTTTTGACCCAATAATGTGGTCTGCGCGCCAAGCCGTAGAGGGCTCTCGCCATCGCGAAGAACTGCAGCGGCCAATAAAATGGCAATGTGATAAGGTCTCGCATGCGTATCGCGAAAGAAGCCGACGGCACTGTGAGGGCGGTCACAGCACCAACCGCATAAGAAACGGTGAGCATCGCCCAGCTGATGCGGCTTAAGTTGGCATCCGGAGACACGATACAGACCACGCACCAGACCAGCCAAGGAAGGTGAAAGAGCGCAGACAGAATGGAGGCGCCAAGCGTCAGCTGCATTGAGACAAAGCGCAGCGCCCCCATTTCACGTGCTGCAGTGACGGGTTCGCGCATCAGCACCAACCAAGTCTGCACGAAGCCCTTCAACCATCGCGACCGCTGACCAAGCCAGACATTCAGATGCTGTGGCGGTAGCTCAACAGTTGATGGGGCGATGACATCAATCTTCTTGCCAAGGCGTGCGAACCGCAGACCCAGGTCCGCATCTTCAGTCACATTCCAAGCGTCCCACCCGCCCGACGCAAGTAGCGCCCTGCGGCGGAAATGATTGCTTGTTCCGCCGAGCGGTATGGGCATGCCGAGCCGAGCCAGCGCTGGCATGAGCCGATGAAACTGAATTGCATACTCCAGTGCCCAGTGTCGGGACAGCCAACTACCGAAGCGCACATTCCCAGACAGGGGAGCCTGTACACAAGCCAGGTCCGGATCCCACGCAAACCGGCGTGCCGCCTCCATGAGCTGCCCCGGATTGGGCCGGTCCTCGGCATCATAGACGGTCACAAATGCCCCACGGGCCCGTCCGAGGCCATAATTCAACGCGCGGGGCTTGGTCTTTGGATCGCCGGGGGGCAGGACCAGAACTTCGGTTCCTTCCGGCCATATTTGAGCATGGATCGCATCCTTCGTTGCGTCGTCTCCGGCTTCCAACAACAGTTTCACATCAAGCAAATGCCGCGGATATTCGAGCGACATCAGGCTGTCTGATAGCTGGGGCATGCAGGCGGCCTCGTCCTTGAGCGCTATCAGGATCGTATATACCGGCAGCAACAAGGAGAGGGAGGCTGGATCGGTCAGAAGGTAGGCGCGACTGTCCCCAAAGATCGCCAATGCGAGTCTATACGCAATGATGAGAACGAAGATGACCAGGCTGAGCGTCCCAAGCCCAGTCAGGATCAACCCGGGCGCAAACAATCCCAAAATACCAAGTGTGGCCGCGCTCCGACCGACGAAACGAGACTGTGCCTCGTCAAGTCCTGTCTTTGCAGACATGCCTTGGAATCGGGAAGGGAACGCCTCCGCTGCCCTTTCCGCCAGACGCACGTCCGGCGGAGGCTCAGCAAGGTCATCAAACAAATGCTGCGGAAATCTCTCCCGCGCGGACGCCCCATCACCACCCATGAAATGCATTGATGAGTAAAGAGGACGAAGCTCAAGAAACCACAAGTTGAATTCGTTTCGAGATCGTAACGAATGCCCCAATTGATAGAAATATATAGACTCTCGCAAAGTTTGTTCTATATTTGTTCTATGACTGAGCTCAACATCATCTGGTTTCGACGGGACCTTCGGGTTCACGATCATGCCGCACTAGCTTCTGCCTGCGCAGCGGGCGGACAGATTGTGCCGCTTTTCATATTCGAGCCGAATTATTGGCAACGGGCCGACACGTCGGAACGCCAATTTGAGTTTGCAGTGGAATCTCTTGCTGATCTTGATCGCGCCCTGCGCCAACGCGGTAGTCAGCTTTGCCTCAGATCCGGCGTGGTGACGGAAGTTCTCTCACGCCTGCATGCCCAGCATGGCATCGCTTCCCTTCATTTCCACTCTCTCGGCAATACGCCTGCAGAGGCGGAACAGGACCGGCAGGTTCGCACCTGGGCGCTCAAGGTTGGGATTCCCCTGAGAGAGCATACCGGGATACAACATTCAATTTCGCCGCATTCTGATTGGGATACGGCGTGGCGCAGACATATGAGAAAGCCTCGTATCGCGGCGCCCGCAGCTCTTCCTCCGCTGTCAATTCCATCGGAAGGCTGGCCGATCGCTTCTGATTTCGGTCTGGAATCAGACGGGTGCCCAAACCGACAAACGGGCGGGCGGACCAATGCGATCCTTCAATTGCGGTGGTTCCTGTCGGGCGGTGGTCGCAATGCTGGGAAGGCAAACTTGTCCATAACGGCATGTGAGGCGACCGCATCGCGACTGTCCGCTCATTTGACGATGGGCTCAGTGTCAGAACGCGAAGTCTGGCAAGCCGCCATGAAAGCCCAGGCGGCACTGGTCACCGATGGGGACGAGACCTTTGCCACGGCACTTCACCGCTTCACCGAAAAGCTCGCCAAGCGATCTCGACGTGTTCAGGCATCTGCCCGGGTCAGTCTGACCGACACGTCCCTGCTCCCGGTCGACATTCATAACCGAGAAGAAGCCAGTTTGGCTGATCCTCGTTTGTCTGCCTGGACAAATGGAAAAACGGGGTTTCCGCTATTGGATGCGAGTATGCGGTGTCTTCAGGCCACCGGGCATTTGGAATCGAGCCTCAGGAGCCTGCTTCTTTCCTTTGCAACATGTCATCTCTGGCTGGGACCGGTTCGCCCGGCTCAAGTCCTGGCGCAACTCTGCACCGATTTTGCTCCGGCGATGTACTACGTAAGTGCCAGCCAAGTCATCGGCCTCTCCAAAGCAGCTCCGGCATATATCCCCAACCCCGTCAGGCAATCCCTGTCTCGTGACCCAGACGGCGCGTTCATCCGCAAATGGATTCCCGAGATCGCCGAACTACCCGACCAGTATCTCCATGCACCCTGGGAAGCTCCCAAGTCGGCCCTGTCCGCGCACGGCATCATTCTCGGACAATCCTACCCTATGCCGCTGGTGGACCATGTCGCAGCCGCCCGAGAAGCAAAACGCAGGCTTTCCCCTGACGGGGCGTCTCGCCCACTGCCCTTTCATTCTATTGCCCGAAAGCCGCTGGGCATCAGAAGGTCAACTATCGGCCGCAACATGACAGCAAAGCGCTCAGGCCATAGCCCAATCCAGCTCAGCTTTGATTTGCAGAGCCAAGCCTGATTGGGGGGCCGCACAATACAATCCTTTGCATTAATTCTGCTTCAGATTTTTTCTTCGGCTTGACTTGCAATTGGCCGGCCCATATCGATATTCAACAAATAACAGAGCCTTGAAATTGCTCGTATTTATCTTTTTTCGATAAAAACTTATTGATTTTCGATAATTTCCAACCTAGATTGTTTGTGTCGGCGGCGGGATGGTCTCGCCAAGGACATTCAGAAAACAGCTAGAAGGAATTGAAAATCATGATCCCCCGCGCTCGTCATACCGACATCGCCGCTCCCGCCAAGAATGACGTGATGGCCCTCTCCATCATGACCGGAGAGGCAACTCACCGGACCCGGCCGGCCAATGATGTCAAAGCGGAGGATCGTCAGAATCTTCTGGTTCGCCGCCGCCGCCGCTTCGCCCGCCGCGAAGCGCACTAAGCCCGCCTGCCGGCGCCGCGACAATCGGTTCCCCTGCCGATCGTGGCGCCGGCCTCCCCCCGCCCCCACACTCACAAGCCCAGAAGGATAATCTCACCATGATCCGCTCAATCACAGCCATCGCCATTGCCGCTTCCATCGCCACGGCACCTGCTTTCGCCGCGTCCGACAATTTCCAGATGGAAATCGATCTGAACCGCACGCAACTTGAGACCCAAGAAGGCGCAATCCAAGAATACAAGCGCATTCGTCAGGATGTTCATGAGCGCTGCGCCGCCGAACATGACACATTTCGCTTCGCGAAGGACTATGTGGTCGAAAAGTGCGAACGCTCGATGATGAAAAAGGTCGTCGCCTTCGTGGATGATGCGACCTTCACCAAGGTTCACTACGCATCCAACTAATCTTCTTCGGCTCTGGCGGGCCTCCTGCCTCTCCAAACACACGCCCGCCCGGTCCGGATCCTTGCCCTGCTCTCACCAGCAGGGCATTTTCTTGTCAGGAATTCGCGTCGGCTTCCCGGAAGTCCTTTGCCCGCAGGACCTGCGCAAGTCGGAAATGGGCAGGCACAAACGCTTCATCCTCATCACTCTCGAACAAGGCACAGCAACTGGTTGGGAATTTTTCTATTAACCGGATCGATTCCTGATGGTCCTGGCTACCGGCTTCGCGAAGAATTTCCATCGAGAAGTCATGCAGGCCCGGATTGTGACCGATGATCATGAGCGTACCGGCACCATCATTATGCCGCACAGCTTCGGTCAAGCCGCGCACACCCGACAAATAGAGAGACTCCATCGGGCGTACTTTCTCGCCCTCCACAACCCTGGCAACTTCAGAACAGGTTTCGCGGGCGCGGCGGGCGCTGGATACCAAAATCCGCTCCGGGCACCATCCCATCGCGACCAGTTCCTCGGCCATGCGCCGCGCGTCCTCCTTGCCTCTTGCCGTCAGAGCGCGGCTGAAATCGTCTACCCCTTCGCCCCAAGGCTCCGTCTTGGCGTGTCGCATCAGGATCAGGCGCTTCATTCCAATTCCTTCTTCCCGGATCGGGCATTAGAAAAACTTATCGACAGCTTCAGGTGCCGCGCATTGGATTGCTTCTTCTTAGGCACCATTTTCTGGTCAGAAATCAAGAGACAGGAGTATGGTAATATGAGCCTTCTGATTGGCGACGTCGCCCCAGATTTTGAAGCCGAGACAACAGAAGGCCGCATTCGCTTCCACGAATGGGCTGGCGATGACTGGGTCGTGTTCTTCTCCCACCCGGCAGATTTCACACCGGTTTGCACCACCGAACTTGGCTATACAGCGAAACTGAAGGATGAATTCGCAAAGCGTGGCGCAAAAGCCCTCGTCATTTCAGTCGACAGCCTCGAAGACCACAAGAAGTGGATCGCTGATATCGAGGAAACCCAGAATACCAGTGTTCAATTTCCGATCATTGCCGATCCTGATCGCAGCGTGGCAACGCTGTACAACATGATCCACCCAAATGCGGACGCCAAAGTCACGGTTCGGGCAGTTTATGTCGTCGACCCCAACAAGAAAATTCGCGCTTCCATCATCTATCCCCCAAGCGCAGGTCGGAACTTTGATGAGATCCTCCGCCTGATTGACAGCCTTCAACTTACGGACGGCCACAAAGTGGCGACGCCAGTGAACTGGAACGACGGCGATGATGTGATCATCGTGCCTTCTCTGACTGACCCGAACGAAATCGCCAGGCTCTTTCCGAAAGGCTACAAGGCGGTGAAGCCGTACTTGCGCTACACTCCTCAGCCGGAAAAATAGATTTCCTCCTGACCTTCCGTGCCATCAGCGCACGGAAGGCACTGAAAGCGAATTCAATTTGGCAAAGCTGCTTTGATCGAGTCGATATCGTATGGTTTCTTGACCACTGGCGCGGATGAGTAACGCTTTGCCAAATCGATGGAATCTCCATATCCCGTCGCAAATGCAAAGGAAATGCCTTGTGCGTGCAATTGTTCGGCGACCGGTTCACTGGTCTCTGATCCGAGGTTGACATCCAACAAGGCGAATTGAAGGGTCTCGCTCTCGATGAAATCGAGGGCTTCCTTCACGTTTGACGCCACGAACACTTCCGTCGCACCTAGCGACCGAAGCATGTCCTCCGCATCCATCGCTATGATCAAATTGTCTTCCAGTACCAGCGCATGCCCAGACAGGCTGGCCTGCTTGCGTTCATCCATCTTGTTTCCGGTCTCCGGGTGCAAGGCATCGGAAAATCCATCGACATGTGCAGGGGGAATTTCGAAATCCGCTGAGACTCCGGTGACCTCAAACCTAATCTCGGCTCGACCACCCAGCTCATACGGAATCGATCGCTCAATGATGGTCGAACCGAAGCCCCGACGTACAGGAGGCGACTGGATGGGCGGGCCACCGGTCTCCAACCACGATATTGACAAGGCCCCGTCCGAGAGCCGCGCGAAGCCAATCTGCACGACGCCATTTGTTTTGCTAAGCGCCCCGTATTTGGCCGAGTTGGTTAGCAATTCATGCACGACCAGTGACACAGCCGTGAAGGCTTTTGGTCGCAAGTGGACGTCCGGCCCCTGAATCTTCACCTTCTCGGCGTTTGCCCCAAGATAGGCCTCTACCTCGATGCGTATCAGTTCTCGTGCTGAAGCAGGCTCCCATTGCTGCCTCGTGATCAAGTCATGGGCACGACTGAGTGCATGGATCCGACCACCCACAACATGCGTAAACTCAGAGATGGAGCGCGCCTCGGATCCGCTCTGTTCAACAAGCCCACCAATCAAGCTCAAGATATTCCGCACTCGGTGATTAAGCTCGGCAATCAGAAGTTCCTGATGCTCCTGCGCTTTAGCCCGTTCGCGCAATGTTGCGTCCGACATACGCAAAATGACTTCGAGCAATGTCAGCCGCAGCGCTTCAGCGGCGCGCACTTCGGCGGGCTGCCAGGGGGCAGATGTATTCCGCACAATCTGCTGCCATGCCTCAAAACTCTTGCGCGGGGTGAGACGGTCGCCATTCGGACCAGAAACGACGGGTTTATCCGGATTCCCGGCCCATGTGACAGATTTTGCAAGCTCCCTGCGGAACAGCACAATATAGTCTCTCGGCGCCCGCGACACGGGCAAGACGAGCATACCGGCAGCGCGATCCACAAACCCAGCAGCAGCGGGATAGGCTTTAACAACACTGTCCGTGTGATAAATCCGGCTGGCGGCCGTCGTATTCAGGAAACTCACCAAGCCAAGAAATTCCTCCTTGCTCGGCGTATGTCCGATCGATTCGAATTCTCCGTTAACCCACCCAACGGCTCCGTCGTAAGGAATGACCGAGGCGATACCGCTGATGATGGTATCAAAATTGTCAGATATCGACGCATCTTCGGCAAGCTGAGCCATGAGTTGGTCATGCAGGGACTGGGCGCGCTCCTGCTCATCCCTGCCCTCGTCAGATTCTTTCTGGTCCAATACAAATGAGAAAAGCTGCCCAAACAGTTCCGCGGCCGTGCGAACTTCATAGCCAAGCACTCGCGGGCTCTCATGATGGCAGGCGAAAAGCCCCCAGAGCTTGCCCCGCTTCAGGATGGAAATGGAGAGCGATGCCTGAACGCCCATATTTGCCAGATATTCCAGATGAATGGGCGAGACGGACCGCAAACCACTCATAGACAAGTCGAGCGGCACACCCTCAGGATTGATGGCAGGAATGATCTCCGCGCCCGAATCCGATACATCCGCGATGATACGCAGAAGGTTACGTTTGTAGAGTGCTCGCGCTTGCTTTGGAATGTCAGACGCCGGATAATGTAATCCCTTGAAACTATCCATTCCCGGCTTGACGGATTCAGATACGACAACGCCGGAATCATCCTCTGCAAAGCGGTAAACCATGATCCGATCAAACCCAATCAGGTTGCGCAACTGGCGCGCCGCCTCATCGCACAATTGTTGCGAAGAATCGGCGCGAGATATACGCTCCACCATGGGACGAACATAGTTCACATAGTTGGTATCGCGTGCATCGTCCCGAGGCTCGAACTCCATCACGATTGAGCGCCCCGACAGGTGCATGGAGAGGTCGAACAAGCGCTCATCCCCGGTCAATGCCACACCGAATACGCGCTCAACAGCATCCGGCGACGCCAGCATCGGCATGCGGGATCGAATCAACAGCAAGGCCTGTTCCGAGAAACAGTCTCTCAGGGGCTTGCCTATCAGCTCTTCCGCTGCGGCTCCGATGAACTCTTTGACGTTTACCGAAGCATGGTTCACGATCCAGTCTGACGACATGGAGATCAGGCCACCAAAGGACTGTACACGCCCGATGACGTGAATGGGTTCACGGTCGCAATTCGTCAGGTCAACATCGCTCGCGGGCCCGTCAGTTTCGGGGCTGTGGCGGATCATAGGCAAACTTTCTGGTCACGTCCTGGCAAGCCGCCTCAAAAATCGAGAAACAGCCCTTCGCAGATTCTACTATATCAATAAATTCCGATTGGCTAATTTGCGCGTTTGAAACCTGGACAAGAAAATCTGTCCAGCAAGAACGGTCTGTCATCTGGCTCAAAAAGCGACCTGCAAGCCGGACATTCGAATCATCGGCTTGCTGCCATCGTTTGTGCAGAACCGTACCACCGAGGCGGCTACCCGCGATAACATAAATTATTCCAACTGGATGCGCCGCTTCCATACTGGGCTCTGCCTGCCAAGTCAGTATTCGGGCGCCGAGTGAGGCAAGATCAGCCTCTATTTCTTCAAGGGGCAAATGTGGCAATGTGAACCCGCCATGCGGCCGCAAATGACGCTCAACAGTTGTATAGGCGAGATGATTGATTGCGAGAAAGGCGGCAAGCCCTTCCGGCCGAGTGAGGTCATGGCGGCTGATCAATTCGTCCACGCGCGCATGATGGTCAGCGGTTCTTAAGCGCAAATCCAGCCTGACCGTGTCCACAATATCCATCATTGAAATCTCTCTGTGCGTCCGCGCAGCGCTCAGGTCGGAACAGAGTCGCTCAAACGGCCGCCAATGCGGATAGCTTCAATTCTAGTGGCAAGTCCTGTGGCGTCATCGGTTTCAATATAGGTTCCGCACAAGGTCCCCTCCCCCAAAGCGGGCTGGTAACGCTCTCCAGGCAATTGTGTCTGGAATCGATACAGGGAAATCTGCTTCTGCATGCCGATGACGCTGTCATAGTCACCGCACATTCCGGCATCCGTCTGATAAGCCGTGCCGCCCTCAAGGATCATCGTGTCGGCTGTGGGGACATGGGTGTGACTTCCAACCACGAGACTTGCCCGCCCATCGCAGTGATGGCCCATAGCCATTTTCTCACTGGTCGCTTCACAATGCATGTCCACAATGATGGCATCCGCCACAGCGCCAAGCGGCATGGAATCCAATGCCGCATCCACGGCCGCAAAGGGACACGGCAGCGTCTGGCGCATGAACACATTCCCCTGCACCTGGACGACCCCGACACGACGCCCATCCGGCAAGCTGAACAGATTGGCTCCCTTGCCAGGTGCGCCGGCAGCCGATGGGTAATTTATGGGGCGCAACAAACGGGGTTCGCGTTCGATATAGGTCAAAGCCTCGCGTTGATCCCAGGCATGATCACCGAGAGTCAGGCAATCAGCACCTGCGGCAAAGAATTCCTCCGCAATGACGCTTGTCAGGCCGAAGCCCCCCGCCGAATTCTCAGCGTTTACTAAAGCAAAATCCAGACGCATGCGCGCCTTAAGGCCCGGCAAATGGTCCAGGACAGCCTGTCGGCCAGGCTTTCCGACCACATCTCCAAAAAAGGCAATTTTCATGGCGAAAAGTCTATGCCCCGGCCTGAGAACAAAGAAAAGCGCGCGCGCCCAGTCGGCACGCGCGCGCTTAGAGCGGATTCCAGTAGACTCTATTCGTTGCTAGCCGAGAAGCCGAGCGACGACTTGGTCAGCGTAGACGGGTCTTCCATCTCTGCAAATGTCGACATCTTGATCGGTGTCGCAGGGTTCAACGAAATGGTCAGCGTCTTCGGATCCGTGATGAAGCTGGACAGGGCCGTGGAGGCCTCAGTTGCCAGTTCCATGTCGATCCCCGAACCTGACGCCATCATGGGTGCCATGGCCAGCAGACCAGCCGTTTGATTGCGCAGCTGCTGCGGGTCTTCACCGCTCTGCGCGGCGTAGGCATTGAACGCACGGTCCACAATGCCATCATCATCCAAAGACAGGTCGATGGAGTGGAGCGTAAGCTTCTCCATGACTTCTCCCAGCATTGCCGATGGATCTGCAGAGTCCATATCCTGCTCAGCCTGAGCTGCTGCCATCGCGCTGGCACCTTCATACTTCGCGCCGAAATTCAAGCGGAAGCCATCTTTCAGCTCCCAGTAATTCTTGCCTTTTTCCAGCGTCACCACGTCTGCATCAGGATCGTAAGCCTGTTCACTGGCCATGGTCAGCTCAAGCTTTTCGTACCCGAGCGTCGCAAGCTGGGTGCCCAACTGCTGGCCAAGTTCACCATCACCAGCGTTCAGAACCATTTTGACAGGCTCAGTGATCACTTTTACGGCACGGCCCTGCTTGTCATGGCTTACATTGGATACAAGCGAAGGCATGTCGAAATTGACGCCTGAAACATCGAAGTTCAGATCTTTCAGATTGATAGACTTGTAACCGGGATTGGCCGGATCTTTCGGGTTCATGCCGGCCATGAAGCCAGACTCAAAGCTGTCTTCCAGAGAGTCGCCCTCAGCTGGTGCAAACACCGACCAGTCAAACCCGCGAATATCCACATTGCTGAGATTGGCCTTGACGGTCATGTCGTCTTCAGGATCGAACATGTCGAATTTCAGGCCCTTCAGCATCATCTGAGCAGCCTTCTGATTCTTCATCCCAGAGACCGAAATCGTGTCCACGAGGAAAGTACCACTTTCGCCATCGTCTTCATCGATCTGCATGTTCATGTCGTTCATGGTCCACAGATCGAAAGAGAGCGCCTCCCCTGTAGGCATGTCAGCAGGTTCTGCGTCCGCAAACACGCTCGCGACCCATGCTGCCAGCGCAGGTGAAGGATTGACCAGTTCGATGGAGCCAATGGACGCGCTGCCATCTTCTGCTTCTTCGGGATCAGTCGGAACCAGCGAAATGTCGGACATGACCATGCGCGAGAAGCTCGCTTTGCCGTCAATCATGGCAAGACCGTCGAATTCCAGCTTTTTCGCTTTTACATCAGCACCATCCAGGTGCGTGCCGTCTTCATCGTCGTCGGACCCGTCATCGTCGCCTGCCAGAAGCGTCACGTCAGTGAATACGGCCTTGTCCCCGTTCAGCGTGCTGCTGCCGAAGGAAATGCGGCTGTCGTCGGCTTCATCCATAGCAAAAGCCGCAAGCGCCTGTGGCGCGGTTGCTGGATCACCTTTGCGGGCCTTGACGTCCTTTGCGGCATCTGTGGCGTATTCAGAGCCAGCGCCATCAACCGGCTTGTCTTTGTCTCCGCAAGCCGTAAGCATGGCGATGGCGGCAACGCCTGTGAGCAGATATTTCATGTTTGGTCCCTTTAATGATTGATGCCAGCGTTTCATTTGCGCCCGTCACCTAGAGTGAGATTATTAACATGGCATACAACAATGGCCAGACCGTGACATTCAATGGCCCCGACGGGGACGAAATTCGTGTTCGCCTTGAAGTGAATTCGAAGGCACGCCGGTTGATTTTGAGATTGGATGAACGCCGCCGGGAAGCGGTCGCGATTGCGCCATCGCGGCGGCAGATCAAGGACGCCGCCGCATTCGCAGCCGAGCGAATCGACTGGATTTCAACGCGCCTCCAACACCTTCCAGAAGTTGTTCGCTTTGATGAAAACAATCTGATTTCGTATCGGGGTGCTCCCTGCCGCCTGACTGCAGAAGGCTCGGGCCGCGTAGCCCGCATGATAACCGGTCAGCCGAACACACTTTGCGCGCCAGGTGACCCGGAAACACTACATTTGCGAGTCACCCGCTACCTGAAGAAACAGGCGCGTGCAGATATCACCCGCTCAGTAAACCGTCATGCCGCCACGTTGGGCGTCTCGTACAATAGCATTTCGGTGAAGGATACCCGCTCGCGTTGGGGCTCGTGCACGGCCGATGGTAAATTGTCGTTCTCATGGCGCCTGATCATGGCGCCCTCTGAAGTGCTTGACTACGTGGCGGCCCATGAATGCGCACATTTACTGGAAATGAACCACTCCCCGCGGTTCTGGGCGCATGTTGCAACCTGCTGCAGCGACTGGAAGCGGCAACGCTCATGGCTGCGTGAGCATGGCGCTGGCTTGCAGGCAGCCGGCGAATAGTGCGGCCTAGCTGGCAGCAACCTCTTCAGGTTCAGTTGCGACTTCGACATCGCGGGCCGGACCAAAGCTGATCAACGTGACCCCGTCGCCGCCCTTGGCCTCCCGATTCGGCCCGAGGAAGATCAGCGTGCCATCTGCGCGAATTTCAGCGATCAGGTCCACTTTCGGTCGATCCTTGCGATAATCTTCAAGGTCGTATTCATCCGTCAACTTCGTCTTGCCAAAGGTCCAACCGCGATAATGGTCGCGGATCAGGCTGTCATAGCCCCTGCCCCGACGAATCAGTGTTCGCCCGCGTGTGCCCATGCCGATGGCCCGGGGATCTTCTTCTTCGGTATCCTGTGCCGACAATTGATAGACCCTGTGGCGGCCGAGTTCAGGGGCAAAATGTCCGGAAACGAGCGCGTTGTACGGCTCATTGGCAGACAAGCCAACAACCTGGTCAAAGGCGGCATGATCCAGCCGAACCTCCGCTTCCTCTGACAGGACTTCGCCGAAGAAGGTGTTGAGCCCGGCCTCGCGTGCAGGTCGCAAGCGCCTCCAGTTATTGTCTGCAAGGATCGGTTCAATGCCGACATCCTTCAGCACTTTGGCCAGATCGATACTCCAGGGGTTCACACCTACCAGCAAGACGCCGGGTCGCTCCTTGCGGGCGAGTCCCAATCGCCGGGCCATTGGCCCGATCGTAAAGCCGTGGAGGACCACGGTCACGAACACCATGGCAAAGGCGAGCGGGGTGATCTGTTCTGCACCAGAGAAATAGAACCGGGAATCTCCGCGCCGCCCGAGATCCTCCAGCAGGGTTGCAAAAAGGCTGGAAACGGCAACCGCCACGATCCCGCGGGGCGCAATCCAGCCAAGCAGGATCGCTTCATTGCGTTTCAACGTCCCGAATGTGGCGATCCACACCGAAAGCGGCCGCACGATGAACAGCATTGCCAACAGGAAGGCGAGCGTATTCCAGGTCAGTGCGCGGCGAATGACATCTGGCGTGAGGTTGGCCGTCAGGATGACAAACACGCCTGAAACGAGCAAGACGGCGATATCCTCCTTGAATTTTCGGAGCTCTGCGAGCCCGGCAAGGCGCGAATTGGCCAGCGTCATGCCATAGGCCGTGACGGCAACGAGGCCGATTTCCTTTTCGATCATTTCTGCCAGCGCATAACAGAGAATGATGGACGCGAAGATGATCGGCGCCTTGAGGTATTCCGGAGTCCACCCCTGACGGAAGGCGCGCACGATGGCCCAACCGAAGGCGAAGCCCAGCCCGACACCCAGTGCAGCGGCCACGATGATCATGGCGCCCTTACCCAGGATCGACTCCCCCGTGGCGGCCACGCGAATGATTTCGAAAGCAGCCACGGCAAACAGGGCGCCAACCGGATCGTTGACGATGCCTTCCCATTTCAGGAACTGACCGGTTCGCCCGCCGAGTTTGGACTGACGCAACAATGGCATGATCACGGTGGGCCCGGTAACCACCAGTACGCCCGCAAACACAACAGAACTGCCCCAATCGAGACCGGCGGCATAATGGGCTGCGAAAGTGCCCAGCGCCCAAGCCAGCGGGCCACCAAGGAATACCATGCGCCGAACAGCTGCACCGGCATCACGCAGGTTCTCGAATTTCAGGACGAGCCCGCCCTCGAACAGGATCACGGCAACGGCCAGCGACACGATGGGACGCAACAATTCGCTGCTGCCACTGTTGAACACCTTCTCAGGATTGAGCAGAGGCTCGCCGAAAACCACAGTCCACAGTGGACCGACCGCCAAACCTGCCAACGCCATCAGCACAATGGCGGGTGCCTGTATACGCCAAGCGACCCATTGCGCACCAATTCCCAGCGCCCCGATCAGGGCGCAGGCGAAGATCAGCTCGCTGGATCCGGCGGATGCCAGTGCAAAGTTGAATTGGTCCATAAAAGCCCCGTTTCGTGGTGCATTCTGCCCGTCGGGCGATCAGAAAACTAGGCTTGAGCCGCGTTTATGTCATCAGCAAAGTCAAATCCGATCTCGCGGGTACCATAATCGCCTTCTTTGTAGCGTTCGATATGGTCGGAGAACCAGAGCAGGATGTGCTGGTAAAGGTGTTCATAGAATGGTTCAGGGTCAGCATCTTTCAGCGGCAGGCTGAATTCGTATACCGAACCGTCCTCAATCTGAATTTTGAATTTGTCGCCGATCTTGCGGCACTGCATCACCAGCCTCAGCCAGTCCGTATCGCGCGTGACGCGCACAGCAAGGCCGAACGATATTGGCCCCAGGAGCCGGAAGCCTCGCGGCGGGATCGAAAAGGCTGCATCCCCATGTGCCTTTGGTTTGTAGGCCCCGGCCGGCGGGACGAGGTGGACACAAACGCCATCGGTTGAGCCAAGGAATTCGCAAAACCCGCTGCGGATTTCTTCCGCCAGTGTGCGGATTCGGTCGTAATTTTCAGCAGCGAGGGCCTGATAGGCCTCCACCGTCTCGATCAGATTATCAAAACGTGACACAGCCTGACGGCCCCCTTCATTACCAAAGCCAACATAAATTAGGGTGCCGCAGGGCGACCTTCAAATTTTAAAGTCGCCACCATCGGACAATGATCAGAAGCTTTGGGCGTAATCCAGCCGACGCCGGGAAAGCGAGCCCCATCATATCTCGCGGCTCTATATGGCGATCCTGCCCGCACAATCTCAACCCTGGCAGCAGGATTCAGGGCGGCGAGCTTGGGTGACAGGAAGATGTGATCCAGCGCGCCATAGGTGTCGTCGCCGCTATAATGGTGAGTCCAGCGGTCATAGGGGTCTGCAATGGCGCGGCTGGCCAGATCGATGGCGAACCCGTCGCCTACCAGCGCCCCCAGACCATGCGGCCGTGCCGGGCGGCCATCTACTTCCCAATAATCATTGAAATCACCCAGAATAACCCATTCCGCTTTCGCCGGGTCATCAAATCGCTGGCTTACAATCCGGCGCACAGCCTGAGCTTCAGCTTCACGCATGGCAACCGTCCTCTTGCGTCCACCATGCATGGATTTGAAGTGGCAGACAAAAAGTGTCAAAAGCCGCCCGTCTTTTTCCACATCCACTTCCAGACAATCCCGGCGAAAGACGTAGTCATTGATGGAAGCCCCTTTGGGGGGGTGAATGCCCAACCGTCCGAAGGTCGCCCGCGCATGGCTGCGCTGGAATGCAACCGTAAGCGACGACAACAGACCCACATCAATCCCGCGGCTGTCATTCCCTTCGTGCAGCACACGTTCGCCAAACGGCTTTCCGGCCCAGCGCCCGACATAGCGATTGTCAAAAGCGGTCAAGGTGACGAGGTTTTCGACCTCCTGCAGCGCGCACACTTCGGCCTTGGTCGCGACCAGAGCCTGCGCGGTCAGGGTGCGGTCATCCTCGGACAGGACATCGAAAACCGCATCCACCTGTTCGGCGACCAGGGCGTCGTCGACATCGGTCAGCTTGCGACGCGCATTGGCGAGACCTGAGCGCGCGAAATCGCAGCGCATCATCAGGTTTTCGCAATTGAACGTGGCCAAACGAATATCAGGCATTCATCGGTGATGCGGCCTCATGCCTGCGGGGTCAACGCAGAATGGCGGCTGTCTCAGGCGACGGCGCGTTCAGCAAAACGGGCGCTCGTCTGGGCCCGTTCAACCGATTCCGCGTCGGGGCGCTGATCTACGGGAATGGCCGTGCGGCCAAGTTCTACGGCAATGCCTGGCTGAACCCCGCCGCCAAATGCAGACAACACCGTGCGGATCACATCGAGAGGCTGGGCCTCATCTTCGACAATCTGTCCGAAGCGAGCGGCGACAGGCCCAACTACGCCATAAGCCAAAAATACACCGAGAAAGGTGCCCAGCAGAGCTGACCCGATCATCATTCCAAGCACTGCAGGCGACTGATCAATCGACCCCATGGTCTTGATGATGCCCAGCACAGCCGCCACGATACCGAGCGCTGGCAAGGCATCGGCTACAGTATTGAGTGCACTCACTGCTTTCATGCGCTGGTCGACATGCAGGGCCACAGACTGCTCCATATGCGCCTCAGCCCGTGCAGGGTCTGACAGGTCGAGCGCCATCAGGCGAAAGGAATCGCAGATCATGTCACGCGCAGCAGGATCGGAAAGCACCGCAGGGGACAAAGCAAACAAGGGCGACGCATCCGGGTCTTCGATATCCGATTCAATCGCGACAAACCCGCCTTGGCGTACCTTGCGCATCAAGTTGGACAGCAGAACCAGCAATTCGCGGTGTTGGGCACGCTGCCAACGGCTGCCCTGAAACGAGCGAACGAACCCACCCAAAGCTTCCTTGGCAACTTTCGGCGAATTACCGATCAGAATGGTGCCGACCGCGGCGCCACCAATCAGGGCCAGTTCGAACGGCAGCGCCTGCATGGCGCCGTGTCCGCCCGTGAGGACGAGGCCGCCCATCACGAGGACGACCACAAGAACAAGACCAATCAATTGGGGCAAGACGCGCGGGCTCCGGCATTAACTCAGCCTGCACCATGACACATTCGTCTTAAGCCAAGCTTACAGCGCACACCCTGCCCTGCCTGCAGCGCTTAACTGGCTCGCAATCCTGCGCCGCCCATCACGGGGTCATGCTCTGCCACAAGGTGGCCTGGAGCAATCTCGACCAGTTTCGGTTGGTACTGTTCCGCGTCCCCATCATCAATGAGTTTGGACTTCATGAAGCGCAGCGATGCACGGCTGTCGAGCGGACTCGGAAGATCGCCCGTCAGGCGCAAGCGTTCCCGCGTGCGCTCCCCGGTCGGATCAGCGTTTGGCACAGCCGCAATCAGCGCTTTCGTATAGGGGTGGCGCGCTTCGGTGTAGATGGCATTGCGACCGGCAAGTTCCACTACGCGGCCAAGATACAACACCATTACCCGGTGGCTGATCTGCCGCACGACGGCGAGATCGTGGCTGATGAAGATCATGGCGAGGCCGAACTCTTTCTGCAGCTCGATCAGCAAATCCACGACTTGCGCCTGGACAGACACATCAAGCGCGGAAACCGCTTCATCACAGATCACCAGTTTCGGCTGAAGGATCATGGCACGGGCAATGCCAACCCGCTGGTTCTGGCCCCCAGACAATTCGTGCGGGTACCGGTTGATCAAATTCGGGTCGAGCCCGACCCGCGGCAGGATTTCGCGTACTTTCGCTTCCCGATCCGCGCGCGACAGGCGGGGTTGGTGAACTTGCAACGGTTCGGCAATGGAAGCGCCGATGGTCATGCGGGGGTCAAGGCTGGCGAGCGGGTCCTGGAACACGATCTGGAGATCGTCGCGCAGGCCGTTCATTTCCTTGCGGCTCGCCTTGGATATGTCGCGCCCCAGCCAGGCAACCGTGCCATCGGTTGGAGGGATGAGGTTCAACACGCCGCGCGCGAGCGTGGACTTGCCACACCCGGATTCTCCGACAACTCCCAACGTCTCGCCCGGTTTCAAATCGAACGAAACACCATCCACCGCTTTCAACGGCTTCGTCTTGCCAAACAGACCGCCCTTCACCGCAATCGGGAAATGGATTTTCATGTCCTCTACCTTGAGAACCGGCTCAGTTTCAGGCGCCGGCGGCGCCGACAGGACGGGTCGGCCCGGACGATCAGGTTCGTCGATGCGCGGCACAGCATTGAGCAGCATCTTCGTATAGTCTGCCTGAGGCTTGTAGAAAATGTCGTCGACGCTCCCCTGCTCGACGATCTCGCCATGACGCATGACGATGACGCGGTCGCACATGCGGGCGACCACACCCATATTGTGAGTGATCAGCGCGATGCCGGTACCCGTCTCGCGTTTCAGCTCGTCCATCAGTTCCAGCACCTGCGCCTGCACGGTCACATCCAGCGCTGTGGTAGGCTCATCCGCGAGCAACAGTTCAGGATTGCAAAGCATGGCGATGGCAATCATGACGCGCTGGCGCATGCCACCTGAAAGCTCATGCGGAAACTGGTTCATGCGCCGGGCTGCTTCCGGAATGCGCACATTCTCCAGCCAGTCGACGCATATGCGATCCGCTTCTTCGCCCTTGAGGCCCTTATGGAGCGCCAACACTTCGCGCATCTGCGCGCCGACTGTCATGTGCGGCGTCAAACTGGTCAGCGGGTCCTGAAAAATCATCGACATCCGCGCGCCACGGATATTGCGAAGTGTTGCGTCCGAAGCCTCCAGCATATTGGTGCCATCGAAATCAATCCGGCCGGTTGCAGTGCCATTGCCTGCCAACAGACCCAGAGCCGAGAGCGCAGACTGGCTCTTCCCGGAGCCGCTTTCGCCGACAATGCCGAGGCATTCGCCCTTGGCGACGTCGAAACTTATACCTTTGACAGCCTCAACCACACCGTCAGGTGTGTCGAAGGAAACACGAAGATCTTTGACAGAAAGAATAGCCATGCTGGCATTCTGTATACGCGCGGGCGGGGCGTGCAACGACCGCTCTGCAGAAAGCGGAAAAAAGGCCGCGCTGTCGGGAAATAGCACGGCCCAAGAGAGAGTGAGGACAGGGCGCAATGGGTCAAAGCCCTGCCCTCATGGTATGGCGCTCAGAATTTATATCCGAGCCCCAGTCCCACCACGAGTGGATTGATGTCCACGTCAGCATCCACTGTTGCGCCCAGCGCCGTGGTGAAATCCACAGTCACATCCGGATTTATCCAGATCTTCTTGATGTCTGCGTTGACAGCCCAGCCACCTGGCTCGCCATCAAGATCGTAATCTACGCCCGCCTGAAGCGCGAGACCGACACTGGTGTCGTAATCTATGCCGTCTGCGACAGGGCCTTCATCCTCGTTGAAGAAGAAGGTCGCATTGATGCCGGCACCGACATAGGGCTTCCACTGGCTGTCATTCACGAAGTGGTATTGCACCGTCAGAGTGGGTGGCAGCAGCGTGACATCGCCCAGATCGATCGTTGCATTATCGAGTGCGCCTGGAACGGTCACGCCCGTGGCTTTCACATCATGTGGCGTCACGCCAAGGATCAGCTCGGCAGCGATATTCTTCGTGAAGAAGTAAGTAATGTCCAATTCGGGCACGTACTGGTCTGAAATGTCCACATCCCCTGCAAGGCGCGACCCTGCGACGGAGAGATCGCCGGACTCATCCGGCAGGACCCCGATGACGCGTCCGCGGACCATCCAGGGATTCTCGTCTGCCGAGGCAGCAGGTGCTGTCCCGACCCAAGTTGCCCCGGCAACCAGAGTAGCAAGGAGAAGCTGTTTCATGTCGTTTAACTCCTGTTTTGGCGCACCAATTCGCGCCGGATGCCAAACGCCTACTCCGATGATTTGATGAGGATAATTGCCCGTTTTGACGCGCGGGCGCGTGTCGCGCGTCATGGCATCGCGACTAGGTATTCTTCCCAATTGCGCCGGTGAGCACTTCCTGAGATCTTGGTTCGGTGCGCTTCCGTCCGAGCTATATCCATCCGCCTGCTGCGGCGTACCATCCCGGTTCTCCCACGGTCAGGCTTGAACTGTGCGCTTCCGCTGGGGCACATGGAGGGTGAGGAAACCATCCCAATGAGGACCACACCATGCCCGTCATAAATTATCTCACCACTTGCATCTTTGATTCAGGTGCCTTGAAGCAGCTCGCCGGTACGGCGAAGAAGCTCGGCATGACCCGGCCTTTCATTGTGACGGACCCCGGCATCAAGGCCGCCGGCATTCTGGCGAAGGTCGAAGATGCGTTGGGCGTTGCAGCGGCAGGCGTGTTCGCGGAGACCGTGCCGAACCCGACCGAGAAGCAGACCAAGGAAGCGGCAGCCGCCTACAAGGCATGCGGCGCCGACGGCCTGATCGCACTCGGCGGCGGCTCGTCCATGGACCATGCCAAGGGAATCGGCCTGCTGGTCAGTCATGATGAACCGCTCGAAAATTATGCTGCCATCACCGGCGGTGCCAAGAAGATCGGCAAGATCCCGCCGCTGATCGCCATCCCGACCACATCCGGTACGGGTTCAGAAGTCTCAGTCGGCCTGGTCCTTGTACTGGAGAATGGCCGCAAGGAGACCATCGTCTCTCCAAACCTGATCCCTGCCACAGCCATTTGCGATCCGGACCTGACTCTTGGCCTTCCTGCCGGACTGACGGCCGCCACTGGGATGGACGCCGTCACACACTGCATTGAATCAGTCCTGTCCCCAACCGTGAATCCGCCTGCCGAAGGCATTGCGTATGAGGGCGTGTTCCGCGCCGTCGGCAATGGCTGGCTGAAGAAGGCGGTCAAGGATGGCTCGGACGCGGACGCCCGCTGGCACATGATGATGGCGAGTTATGAAGGCGCTCTGGCATTCGTGAAAGGCCTTGGCGGGGTCCACGCCCTGTCACACGCGGCGGGCCGTCTGCATGACAAGCGACTGCACCACGGCACGCTGAACGCGATCTTCCTGCCGCATATCCTACGCTTCCATGAGGGTTCAGCCGATGAGAAATATGTGCGTCTTCGTCAGGCCATGGGTCTGAAACCCGGCGCGGATCTTGGCGACGCAATTGCAGAGCTGAATGCCGATATCGGCATCCCAGCCACCCTGTCCGCCATCGGATTGTCGGCAGACGACGCCCCCGGCGTGGTTGAGTATGCACTTAAAGACCTCGCCCATTTCGGCAATCCAAAGCCTATGAGCGCGGATGATTATGCAAAGGTCTACGAGGCCGCCCTTTAAGGGTACGTGGAAGGGGGCCGTCATCGACGGCCCCCTCGTCCCCCCACTCAGCCAACTGGAATGAAATTACCGTGGAATCCCTGCGGAATGCGTTGCGGAATGTGCACGGTTGCAACCGCCGGTGCGGTGAAATTTGCGGCATCGAGAATGACCAATTCGGATAGGCCCGCGTTCGTGTCGACCACATAGCCCATCAGCCAGCCCTCATCCTCTGAGGCCGTTTCGCTGGCAGGAATGAAAATGAATTCGCCCGGCACCCGTCCTGATCCAAAATCGCGAACTTCGCAGCTGCCATTGGTCAGGTCATGCTTGAAGATGCGTGTTTCGGTGAGGAAGCCGTCTGCCGCGACAGCCGTTGTGTAAACATAGCGATAGGGTTTTCCGGTCAGCCGCTCATCATAGCGCGGAAACTCATGAGCGCGGTCATCTATCACACGCCGTGACACGGTTCGCGTCGCCGGATCAATCGTCAGGGATTCAAATTTCGGGACGCCGTCCGGGCCAGTATTGTCAGGGGCAAACATGTGATCATAAACACATGCGTCCATCACGACTTTTCCGTCCTCGGTTTCATAGGCATTCGCAGGATGGAAGATGTAACAGGGATCGACATCACACCAGATGATATCATCCGCACTCCCCTCTCGCGGTAACAGACCAATACGCGCCTTGTGGTTCTCATTCCACCGGTACGGAAAGCTCATGCCACTGATGATGGCACTCATGGAGAACGTCACCGGAAGGTCCATCACGATCACGTATTTCGGGGTGATCATGCAGTCATGAACCATTGGGCCGTGCTCGACAGGGATTGGCTCATCCCGGCGCACGCGGCCATCAGCGCCCAGCACCTTGTGCCAAAGCAGATTGGTTTGCTGCGACTCGTAACAGATGGCGTGCATCTCGCCTGTGTCGGGGTCGTAATGCGGGTGCGCGGAAAAAGATTGACCCAAAGTCCCGTCAAAGTCCGAATGCGCACGCGTCTCCAGGTCCTCGGACACTTCGACGGGATACCCACCCGCTTCAACAATCGCCCAGATCTTTCCTGCGTGACCAACAATGTTCGTGTTCGCCACATCAATTCTGGGGTGACGCGGACCGGGCGCACGCGGCTCGCCAAGGGCATCACTCACACTGTTGGACCTCACCCAGCGATTGCGGTACCAAAGCGCCTTGCCATCCTGCAGGCGGACACCGTGCAACATGCCATCCCCTACAAACCAATGATGTGCAGCTGGATTGACCGGCGAAACGGGGTTCGGGCCATTGCGGACGTAAAGGCCATTCAGACCAGCGGGAATAGCCCCCGTCACCTTTGGATCAATTTCGGTGATCTCTTCCGTCAGCGGGGTATGAACGCCTTCAAGAAAGATGTTGGGCTGTGTTGCCTTGCGCCGGCTGCGGTTGAATCCCGCCACCGCCATGACTCCTTTTGTCACGACTCCCCGAATAGCTGTTTTCACAGGGCTGGGCATGGAGATCATCCTCGCGGCTTGTTGTCTGCGCCGCAATGTTTACACTGATAACATGCCGAGGAATGATAACAGTGTCAACATGAACGCTCAGGGCCGGAACTACCACCATGGTGATCTAAGGGCCGCCCTGATCGAAGAAGGATTGGCGCAGATCAGCAACAGCCCGGCCGAGAAAGTGAGCCTCAGAAAAATTGCCCGGAATGTCGGTGTTTCAGCGACGGCAGTTTATCGACACTTTCCCAATAAGGCCGCGCTTCTAGGCGCTTTGTGCGGAGTTGGGAGCGTGAAGCTGTCTGATACGTTCCGGGATGCCCTTTCCAAAACTCCAGCGGGCATTGATGCGTTCGAAATCATGGGGCGAACCTATGTCCGGTTTGCAATAGACAATCCGTCTCTGTTTCGCCTGATGATGACGAAAGCGCCTCGCGCCGAAGTGCTTCAGCCAAATCAGGCGAAAGAGACCGGCGCATTCGCTATGTTGTCCAACACGTTGGGGGATGTGTTGCCGAAGGATACGCCGCCCGAATTACAGATGGTCAAACGCCTTCAGGCCTGGTCGATCGTGCATGGATTGTCGATGCTGATACTGGATGGCCAGCTGCCCGACGATGAAAAGATGATCGCCGCCGTCGTCTCTCGAAGCTTTCTCTAGGCCAGCCCGCGAATCCGGCGCATATTGCAGTGCATGTTCGAAGGAATCTCCACCACCGCCACGCATCTTGGTCTGCTCGCTGGTGCGATGGCCGTGGGCGCGTCCTGGGTCGCGGCCATTGCGTCGCCCAATTGCAGCTTTGACAAGCTGGACGGATCGCGCGCTGATCGCCACGTCCGGGAATTGCTGCTCCAGACGTCCACGCCGATTGCCGGCATGATGCTCGCTTCCGGCGCGTTCTTCCTGCTTGCCTCAAGCTGGGCAGCCGCCGTCACCGCCTTGCTCGCAGCTTTCGGATTCTTCTCCAATCGCTGGATGCTGACACCCGGGAAGAAGCAAAAGGGCGAACGCACGAGCCGCAAGGGTCAGCGCGCCATTTCGGTCAGCCTGTCCCTGATGTTTACGTTGGTGGCGATTGTATCCGTCGTACTCGGCATGATCCGCATCTAGCGGGGATCAGGCGAATACGAGCCAGAGACAGCCCATTTCGTGCAGTTTTCTGAAATTGTCGGCCGATTTCCGGGCAGCTCGCAGCGCAATCTCGCCAGCGGCCTTTCGATTGACAGCCAGCATCATGGTGCAAATTGCAATGCCCGGCAGGAACATCCACCAGACAAAGGCCAGAGATGCCAATACACCCGCAAGGCAGATGAAATAGGCCAACGCGTCCAGAACACGAAAGCGCGTGTGCATGTAGCTGCCGAAATCATTGAGCAATTCCGGCTGTTTGTGCAGAGTTTCCGCATCAATCGCAAAATGCTGGCCCGGAGCCTGCTCATAGATGATGGCCCGGGTCATGCGACCGCCGCGATGGGGATTGGGTTGGCATTTGAGGAACATGGCAATCACTCCATTTCGGGGACAATTTACCTTGTCCCGGTTAAGCTGAAGCTTGCTGAATTCGATCAATTTTGCAGAAAAATGAAACCATGAAGTTCCCGTCCCGACACACGCCTATCTGGCGAATATGTTTGCCCTGTTAGGGATTGCCATCTATGCTGCACCGCAACATGAAAGGTGTGTAGCTGATGCTGTACTCACTTGTCGAAATGAACCGGGCGGCAATGGCACCCATGCGGGTTGCCGCGCGCGCCAGTCGCGCAGCGCTGAGTTCGCCGCTGAACCTGATGGGGCAGACCGACTATGGTCGCTCGCTGTCCGCCATGGCGGACGTATTTGAAAGCGCAACACGCTATTACGGTAAACCGGAATGGCGGATCGATACGGTGCGGATCAATAGCGCGCCCATTGATGTGACCCCTGTTGTGGCGTGGCGCTCGCCTTGGTGCAACATGATCCACTTCAAGAAGGATCCAGAAGCGCTTGCCGCCGCCCGGAATACAGAAAAGCTCGGCCCTCAGCCCCGTCTTCTGATAGCTGCCCCGCTCTCTGGCCATTATGCCACTCTGCTGCGCGGGACAGTTGAGGCGTTCCTGCCGACCCATGATGTCTACATCACTGACTGGCAGGACTCTCGTATGGCACCTGTCTGGTTGGGGCGGTTCGATCTGGACGATTATATTGATCACATACGATCGATGCTGACTCATCTGGGCGCGGGCGCCCATGTACTTGGCGTGTGTCAGCCAGGCCCGCCTGTGCTTGCTGCTGTCGCCATGATGGCCGAGGATGATGACCCGGCCCGGCCCGCTTCCATGACGTTCATGGGGTCGCCGATCGACACACGGCTTAGTCCGACCGTTCCGAACGTGCTGGCCGAGGAAAAACCGCTTTCGTGGTTTGAAGAGAACATGATCCACACTGTGCCGGGCCCCTACCCGGGCATGTTCCGGAGAGTCTATCCAGGCTTTGTCCAGCTCGCTTCCTTCATGAACATGAACTGGTCGCGCCATGTCGATGCGCACTGGAACTTTTTCAATCATCTGGTTGAAGGGGATGGCGACAATGTCGGCAAGCATCGGGAATTCTACGATGAATACCTGTCGGTGCTCGACCTGACGGAAGAATTCTACCTGCAAACAATCGTACGCGTGTTTCAGGAGCACCAGCTGGCCCGCGGCATGTATCGCTATCGCGGAACACATCTCGTCAAACCGGAACTGATCCGCGATGTCGCGCTGATGACGGTTGAAGGCGAGAAGGATGATATTTCCGGCATCGGTCAAACACAGGCTGCACACGACCTATGTGTGAAGTTGCCGGAAGACATGCAGACCGACTATATCCAGCCGGGCGTTGGCCATTACGGCGTATTCAATGGCAGACGCTTTCAGACCGAGATCGCTCCGCGCGTAACTGAATTCACGAAGCGCTTCACGATGCGGGATGCCGACGAAGCCGCCACGGAGCGACTCAGAAAAACGTCTTGAACAGGCTTGAGCTTTTGGGACTATTTCTCAGGTGTGGGCAAGACTCGCGCAATCTGACGACAAATGTCTCGTGCTTCGCTCAATACCGTGATGGGCATCGGATCAGGTGTGTCGAGATAGGCGCTAAGCTGAGAAACTGCACGGGCCTCAGCCTGCTCCGTCAGTAAGGTGTCATCGGATACTTGCAGTGTCCGACGAGAGGTACACGACTGCAGTTCCAGAATGGTCAGGTCAGCCGCGCCGCGATGAGGTGTGCGTAGCAGGACCGACGACGGCAGATCCGGACCATCCGGCACCGCAACCCAAAGCGCATGGATGTCATCCTCGACAACAGGGTTTCGGAAACGGATTGCATAGATCAAGCCCTTGTCCAGATGGCGTACTGAATAGTCCGCCAAACCAGCATCGTTCAGTCCACCAAGCCAGGCAGCGATCATGGCATTGCGCGCCTGCTTTGCTTCGGCACCGCGCCATGCGGCTGCCTCAGCATAGACCTGCCTCAGGGCAAGGCCAGGCTCCTTCAGAAGTGAGCGCGGCGAGGTCGTTTCAACGTTCGCTGGAGGGGGCACATACGCCGATGCGTATTCTGCAAAACCAATCCAACCCGTCAGTGCCGAAGCCAGCAGAGCCGAGCTGAGATGTCTGATCCAGTCGCGAGAGGCCATTGAGCGCGTTCCGTTCCGAGTCGAAGCGCACTTTGCCAGGCTAAGAGTTAAGGAAGGTCCGCTCGATTGCCCACCAGAGCCCAATTGCTCCGATGGCCGCCGATACCGGCCATACCAGAACTGGCCGGTAGAGGTCTGGCCGGCCGGCCTGCTTCAGGGCGCCCCTGATGACAACGGCCACTGCAAGCGCCATGCCGATAACGGCGAGCTGGCCGATCTCAACGCCGACATTGAATCCGATCAAAGCTGGCCAGAAGATCCCCGGTGGCAGGCCAAGATCCCCAAACGCACCGGCGAAACCCATGCCGTGGATCAGGCCAAAGCCGAATACGAGTGCCGGACGCCAGGCGCTTGGTTCCTTGAACAGGATGTTCTCAAGCGCGGCCCAGGCGATTGTCAGAGCAATCAGTGGCTCGACGATACTTGCCGGAGGCGAGATCACCCCGGCAGCCGCAAGGCCGAGCGTGGATGTGTGCGCCAGCGTGAAGGCGGAGATTTGCCAGAGCAGCGGCTTTATCCGCCGACTGGACAGGAAAAGCGCCAGGACGAACAGGATATGGTCCACCCCCATTGGCAGGATGTGCTCGAATCCGATCCGAACATAGAAGATCGCCGTCTCGATCCCGGATCTGTCGAGTTCAACCTCGCTGCCTGAGACGTTGTCTCCTGTTTCAGTTGCGTCACCAGCCCTGTCCAGTTCCTGAAGCTCCCGGCACAAAGCGGGGTCCATCCCTCCCCCCGGCAGGCAAAGCTCGTCTTCCGGGTGGGCGAACGCCGCTTGCGGCGCAGATGTGACAGCAAGGCAGGCTATCAGACAGCATGCCAGAAAGGCGATGAGCCGATGCCGCATCAAATCTCGTCCGGCAGCGGATGCGGCGCTTCCATACGGATGGCCTCGTGATGGTCATCATCATGGTCATGTACCGGCAGGAAGGACAGCACGAGCGCTATGGCGACACCGGCCGACAGAGCCAACAGGCTGCGCAGCGGCGGCTCCTCCTTCATCGGCGCCATCAAGGGGCCGGTCGCAACGTAGAGGAGCAGGCCGGCAGAGGCCGCGAACAGAGCGCCAACCGCCTCGCTGCCCAGGAAATACATGAAGGGCGACGACATAATCACGCCCAGCGGGGTCGTGGCGGACGCAGCCAGGAAGGCCCACAGGAAGGATTGCCGGTTCGAAAAATTGTGCCTGCGCAGGATCGCGAACGCGATCACACCTTCCGGAAATTCATGCAGGATCAGCGAGACCGCCGCATAGACACCTGCGGAAAAGCTCGCGGCAAAGGTCACCGAATAGATGACGCCGTCGATAAAGGAATGGATGGCAATCGCGATTATGGGGGTGACAGCCGCCATCCGGCCGCCATTCACGCTTTCCGGGAAGAATGTGTTGAGGCCGTAATTAAGTATCAGCCCGCCAAGGAATCCGCCCAGCATGAAGTATGGCGCCTGAGAACTTTCGGCAAAGGCTTCCGGCGCAATGTGCAACAGGCTGAGCGTGACGAGCATGCCCGCCGCCGCGAGGCCCATGACGGCAGAGAACCGCGCACTCCAATCGCCCCGCATCGCCACAGCGATGAGGCCGACCGTGGTCACAAAGGCCGCGATCAAGCCGAAAAACAAAGGGGCCTGCATGGATTCAAACATGGAAAGCGGTAAGCCGGTCCGTTAACAGTCAGGTGCGGTCTATAACCGCGTCCTGCGGCCTTGCGAAGAAGTGTTATATGGTATCATTATTCAGCTTGCGAGCAGATTTTCCGAAAACACTGAATTCCCCAATCGGGGCAATGGGAGCGATATGATAGACCGATCATGGGGCCGTGGCGCAAAAATGCTTCTGGCGGGTGCCGGTTTGACGCTGTGCGTCGCCTGTAGCGCAGAAGTGCCATACGAACCTGAACCGGCTGCAGTGGAGCCTCCACCGACGGTCGAATCCACTCCTCCTGCGTCAGATATGGAGTACTCGGCTCATACGGCAGAGCACCGTGACGATGATAGTCATGACGAGGACCATGGTGAATATGCTGGCGGCGAAGCCCATGTACACGGCGCTGCAGAGTTGGCCGTTGCGCTCGACACCAGTTTCGTCACGATCACCGTTGACGCCCCGCTCGTAAATTACGGCCTATCGGAAAAAACGAAGAAGAAATCCACCGAGCTTGAAAAATATGCCGAGGGCCTGACAGAACTCATGGGCAATGCGCGCTGCGACCTTGTCGAGCGCTCTGCAGAAGTGCGCCGATCGGGCGATCATGCTGCACTCACCCTGTCCATAGTCTGGGATTGCAAGCGCCCCAGCCAGCTGGATGGCCTCATGTTCACCGGCTTTGAACACTATCCCGCCTTTGAGGAAGTCGACGCCATCTATCTTGGTGAAGAAGGGGAATCCAATTCTGCGTCACTCACACCGGACAGCCCTTTCCTGCCCTTCGGATCCTGACATGGCAGAACCGATTGTCTCTATTTCGAATCTTTCCTTTGCCTGGACGCCAGGCAATGAGGTCCTCGACATTTCAGACTTCCAATTGAAGGCGGGCGAGCGCTTGTTTCTGCGCGGAGCATCCGGCTCTGGAAAATCCACCCTTCTCGGCATCATCGCTGGTGTGCTGGAGGCGGGCTCTGGTGAGGTCATCGTTCTCGGACAGGATCTGGCGACCTTGGAACCCGCAGCGCGGGACCGCCTGAGGGCGGACCATCTCGGTGTGATTTTCCAGATGTTCAATCTCGTGCCTTATCTCTCCGTCATCGGGAATGTCACGCTGCCTCTACGTTTCTCTCCCAAGCGCCGCGCAGCAATCAACGGTAACGAAGACGATGAAGCCCGACGGTTGCTTTCGCGGCTGGGCCTGACGGACGAGACTCTACTGACACGCCGTGTCTCTGACCTTTCTGTCGGTCAGCAGCAACGTGTCGCCGCCGCACGCGCCCTGATCGGCGGCCCCGAAATCGTGATCGCTGACGAACCGACCTCAGCGCTTGATGCGGATGCCCGTGATCAATTCATTGATCTACTGAGCGAGGAAGCGCGGCGCACAGGCGCAGCACTTCTCTTCGTCAGCCACGATGCCGGGCTCGCCACACATTTCGACCGGGCGGTAGACCTCGGCGAGATAAATCGCGCGGGAGTGTCAGCATGAGCGCTATCCTGTCTCTCGCCTGGCAGAGCCTCATGAACCGCAAGGGATCTGTTTTGCTCACCCTGTTGGCAGTTGCCTTGTCGGTGGCACTTTTTCTGGGCGTAGACAAAGCCCGCACAGGCGCCCGCGAAGGCTTCGGTAACACTATCTCTGGCACCGAACTGATTGTCGGCGCACCTACCGGCAGCGTGAACTTGCTGCTTTATTCGGTCTTTCGAATGGGCAGCGCGACAGCAGAAATTTCGTGGCCGACCTATCAGGAGATCGCCACGCGGCCGGATATAGACTGGGCTGTTCCGATCTCCCTCGGAGACAGCCATCGCGGATTTCGCGTCATGGGTACAACGCCCAAATATTTTGACCGCTACAAGTTTGGCCGCAATCAGGACCTGGTGATCGCGCAGGGCGAACCGTTTGACGATCTGTTCGATGCGGTCATCGGCGCCGATGTGGCTCGCGAACTGGGGTATTCGATCAATAGCCCCATGGTCCTGTCGCATGGGCTGGGCCAAGCCGACTTTGGCTCAAGTCATGAAAACCGCCCGTTCCGGGTTGTTGGCATTCTTGCCCCGACTGGTACGCCGGTGGACCAGACGGTACATGTCTCACTGGAAGCCATCACCGCCATCCATGTCGGCTGGGAAACCGGCGCAAAGAATCCTCTCGCCGACAGTATTTCCGAAGAGACCGTGCGGTCCTTCGATCTCACACCCAAGACTGTCACGGCGATCTATCTCGGCCTGAAACGTAAAGGCACCATCTTGACCACACGCCGCGAGATCAACACCAACAAGGGCGAGCCATTGATGGCGATCATTCCATCACAGGCGCTCGCGGAACTATGGAGTGTGACCGCAATTGCCGAACGGGCATTGCTGGCCGTCTCGATATTCGTCATCGCGGTGGGCGTGGTTTCGATTTTGACCTCCATCCTCACCAGCCTCAACGAGCGGCGACGCGAAATGTCGATCCTTCGTGCGGTCGGTGCTCGACCCGGTCACATCTTCACGCTGTTGGTGCTTGAAGCAGGGTTGGTGGGCCTCCTCGGCGCGTTGCTAGGCATTCTTCTCATCCATGGGCTGCTGGCAGTGGTCGGTCCGCTTGTTTCAGCGCATTACGGCATATCCCTAATTGGCACCGGGCCCAGCCTGATCGACCTGTATACACTGCTGGCGGTCACGGGCGCCGCCCTGGTCGCCGGGGCGATACCCGCCTGGATGGCGTTCCGCAGGTCGCTGGCCGATGGATTATCCCTTCGGCTCTAACCGCTCACATCCACTGGCGGGGCCACCCCGCGCATCCTAGATTGGCATCATGAAAAAACTCTCTCCCCTCCTGACCGCCGCCCTCATGACGGGCTTACTGGCAGCCTGCAGTGAAGCAGATACGCCAGCCGAACCCGCACCTGCTGAAGCCAGACCAGATGCCACGGCCCCACAAGTTGGCGACAAGATTGGCGAAAGCGAAGCTGAGCGCAAAGCCAAACGCGAAGCAACGATTGCCGCGCGCGCCGCAGATCAGGCCCGCAAAAAATCCGAGGCCGAAGCGCGCGGCGTGACCGAGATCGGCTGGGAAGACTTGATGCCGGAAGGCGAAGAAGAACGTCTCGCCCAGATGTACCAGAGTCAGATGTCGATGCTCTATGGTGGCGGAGGCGTAGCAGAAGGATCGGCTGCGGACGCCATGGTGCAGATCGGCACGTTCAACACCGTCAAGGAACTCAACGGCAAATCGATCAGGTTGCCGGGCTATACCGTGCCGTTTGAATATGGCTCAAAAGCCGAAGTGACCGAATTCCTTATGGTCCCCTATTTCGGCGCCTGTATCCACGCCCCACCCCCGCCACCAAATCAAACCGTATTCGTAACGACGGACGAGCCCATCCTGTTGAAAGATCTGGCGCAGGCCGTCTGGGTTGAAGGCATCCTAACCGCCGAGACGCAGGAGAGCGAACTGGCGGACGCCGCCTATACGCTCAAGCTGACTCACATCGAGAAATACGAGTACTAGGACTTACTATTCAACGCGTTCACGAAATATAGGTGGTTTCACGGTTTCTGGGGATGAAACCCTCTCAACAGGCACAAATGGATGTTCTGGAACAAACGCGTCGCAGTCCTGATTTCTGCCCTGATAATTGCGGCGATCACCATAAGCATCCTCACATATGTGCGGCGCCCATCGCTTGAGGGACTTGCAGGTCTGAATGGTCCCACCGCAGATAGCATCATTGCGGATGGTCAATCGTCCAGTTGGTCAGTTCACGCCGATGGATCGGAATCGCGACTCGCCATCCTGCTGACCGATGAAGATTCCTCCTGGCTCGGACTGGCTGAAGGGTTGAAAAGCATCGGTGTCCCCTTCTTGATCACGCGAAACACCAAAGCGGCTGTCCAACACAAGGTCGTGCTCGCGTATCCAGCAATTTCAGGTCGTCTGCTGGATGCCGAAGACTTGGAGACCCTCGCCCAGCACGTGGAATCCGGCGGCACATTGATCGCGACGCAAATCCTTGGCGGAGGATTGCAAGGCGTGTTTGGCTTCGACCGCATCGAAGAATCCCGTGACCATTCGGAGATTCGCTTTTCCGGATCTCACCCCACCTTGTCCTTTATCGACCGGCCAGAAGAAAGGACCGTCAGGATTGGAAACCCTGATAAGGACCTACACCGCATCGGCACCCAAGCGTTCGTTGGCGCGACAAATATTCTGGCCACCTACGATGATGGATCCGCAGCTATGGTGGCGCACGCCTCCAAACAGGGTGGACAAGCTTATGCTATCGGCTTTGATCTCGGCTTCTTCATCCTGAAGTCCGCAAACGGGCGCAATGGTGGCGTGTCGAGAAATTACGCGAACGCCTATGAGCCATCTGTCGACACATGGTTGCGATGGATAAAATCCGTCTACACTCAAAGTGAACCGGCCGCGATCACGCTTCACTCCGCGCCGGAAGGGCGAGATCTCGCCGTCGTCATATCCTTCGACATCGATTATTCGAACTCCATGACCAATACGAGGGCATTCAGCGACCTCCTGTCAGAGCTCGGAATTCCGGGAACCTTCTTCATTCAGACAAAGTATTTCGACGACTACAACGACAAGGCGTTCTTCAATGATTTTACGCTGCCCATTGTACAGCATCTAAACGAGTCCGGAATGGAGGTCGCCAGCCATTCGGTGACGCATGCAAAGACTTTTTCGGACATGCCGCTTGGCGAGGGATCCGAGCGTTTTCCTGACTACCAGCCCCGCGTATTGAATGAAGGCAGAACCTGGAATGCTTCAATTCTGGGCGAACTGCGCGTGAGCAAGTATCTGCTGGAACAGGTCACGGAAACAGAAGTGGTATCGTTTCGTCCAGGCTACCTCGCCACACCGGCGCGCCTTCCTGAAGCCTTGGACGCGAGCGGGTACAAATACGCCTCCAGTGCCACATCGGGAAATGTTCTGACGCATTTGCCCTACCGCATGACTTTCAGCAGGGGCTACGACAGTGCAACAGGCGTTTTCCAGTTCCCCATCGCCATCGAAGACGAAATTCCACCGCACATGAACTTGCGGGAGGAACCGGCCGTGGACCTCGCCAAGCGGCTCGCCGAATATGGGGGCTGCTATGTCGTGCTGATCCATCCCAACGTCACGAAAGAAAAAATCGAATTCCTCAACGCCGTGGTTCCTGAACTGAAGCGTTTCGCCTGGTTCGGGACACTGCAGCAATTTGGCGATTGGTGGACCATGCGCGATGGCGTATCGGTCGACGCCCGCATCTTTGAAGACGAGATGGTTATCACGGTGGACAGCGAATTGCCCATACAGGGTCTTCGCCTGGATCTGGATACGGACTGGATACCCCAATCCCCGCTCCCCGATGGCGTCAGCTTTTCACCGGGGTCCGTCTACATTGCTGCAGCTGGCACAGAACTCTCAATTACAATGAACATGCCTTCAATGGACCGGTAAGCGTTCGCTCGGGACGGTTCGTCGGACCTACGCGAAGCGTTCGGTCGGAACTTCCTGCTGGAGATCAGACACGTCCAAACGGGCGCGCTCGTCCTTGATACGCTTGCGGATACGCAGAACCAGTTCGTCCGGAATGAAAGGCTTGGTCAGGTACTCAGCGGCACCCCGCTCCAGTGCATCCAGAACATCATGCTCGCCGCGACGAGCTGTTAGCATCACCACCGGCAAGCTGGCCGTATCGGGATCATTCTTCAGTCGACGCAGGACTTCAAACCCGTCCATCACGGGCATCATCGCATCAAGCACCATCAGGTCATACTTCATGGTGCGCGCGAGTTCGAGGGCTGCACCGCCGTCTTCCGCGATATCGACTTCAAATCCGGCAACCGCGAGCTTGTGCTCGAGCAGTCCGCGCAACAAGCGATCATCGTCTGCGACTAGAATTTTATTGGACATTTGCAAGAGTCCTTCTGCAAGCGAGGTTTTTACTCAGCTCACTGTGCCAAATTACGATAAACATCCGTCAAACGAACTATATTTAATTTGATCTATCTCGGGTCATTTTGCAGCTCTTGCAGGTGCGACCTCCCCCAAGCGATCAACTTGCCGTGAACCCCTTCCGGGTCATCACGCCCCAAGAGCCGCTTCTCTTGAGATACTGAACCCACCCCTGAACGCGCCACAAGCTGTTCAGCTGGCGGTATCCAAGATTTTCCAACACACAAATTGCCGTCAAGAGCGCTAGGTCAGATGCCTTGGGCACACGGCGCAGCTGCGCTTCTTCCAATGCAAGAGAACCCACAGAAATGGCCAATCCAAAGCCTGACGTCACTGCGATATAGGCGAGGAAGTAGTCGAGTGGAAGCGAGCCCGTAAATGCCAATATCGGAAACAGGATGAACCCGATAGCATCCACGACTGGTCCAATTACGTCTGTGATCAGCACATTTCCGAAACCCAGGACACCCACCAATCCGTAGCGTGGATTGAGCGCCATCATGCCGTGACGCTCGAATGTTTCCAGCGTGCCGCGTTGCCAACGGGCCCGTTGATTGCGGAGCACGCTCAGCGTCTCGGGCGCTTCGGTCCAGCAGACCGGCTCCGGGATGAACCGGATACGATAATCCTGTTTTTGCTCTATGAGGGTTCTGTGCAGTTTGACCACCAACTCCATGTCTTCACCGACCGTCCCGAGACTATAACCGCCAACCTTCAGGACGGCGTCGCGCCGGAACAAGCCAAAGGCCCCTGAAATGATGAGCACGGTATTCAGTCGGCTCCAAGCGATTCGGGTCATCAGAAAGGCGCGCAGGTATTCGACCGTCTGCAGGAGCGGGAGCATCTTCTTGGGCAACTGCACCTTCAGTATCTGACCGTTCCGGATGACACTGCCATTGGCGATCCGGACAGTCCCCCCCACCGCAATCGTCCGCTCTGGGTCTTCCATGAACGGCTTCACAGTGCGCAACAACGCATCCGGCTCCAAAACGGAATCTGCATCAACGCAGCAAAACAAAGGTGCCCGGGACACGTTGATACCTGCGTTCAGCGCATCGGCTTTTCCACCATTTGCCTTGTCGATCACGACAAGACGCTTTTGATGTTGCGACCGGTAAATCGTCTTGATGGGTTGGTGCGGCGCCAAAGGGGAGTAAAGGCGCGAAGTTTCTACAAGATTGAACGCATCTTTCAGCACCTCCAGCGTGGCATCCGAACTTCCGTCATTGATGATGATGACCTCATAATTCGGATACTGAATAGCCATCAGCGATGAAAGGCTTTCGACAATAGTTTTCTCTTCGTTATAAGCTGGCACGAGAATCGCGATGGGCGGCGCCGAATCCGAGTAGCGGCGCCAAAGGGCGTCAACCTTCGCGGCACGCCCCGATTTGGCCAGCTGGAACGCCGCTAACAGCAATTGGATGAAATAATTTGTGTACTGGACGAGACCGGCAAAGATAACCACCAGCCCCACATACTTCGCTACGATGAAAACGGATTCCATCATTGGACGGCCTCCATCGCACTCAGCTCCGCAAGCGCCAGGGCTGCGGTACGGTTCGCACTTTCATTGCCCTTTGATATTGCCGACACTTCCAGTAGCTCTCGACCCGACGCCCCCATGTCGGCCAGAGCTTGCGCCGCTTCAAACTGGACCAGCCACACGGGATCGGAAAGCAAGTCTGCGACCTGGGCCGCGTAGGTATCGTGGGATATCTCACAAAGCGCCTTCACCGCGCCTGCGCGCACACTCCAGTCGGTATCCTTCAGGCAACTGGCAATGGCCGGAGCAGCGTCCGGGTGTTCCAGACTTGCAAGTCCGTCGAGTGCCGCGACACGGATCAGGGGCACATCGCTGGAGAGCGCTGCTTCGAGAATACCAAGTACTGAATAATCCGCACTCCCGCCCAGGGCGGACAGCAAGGCCGCGCGTTCGAGGTCCGGAACTCCGGGCCGTCCGAGGTATTCCAGGATGTCCCTTGAACGGTGCAGCGCCAGTTTCGACAGAACCGATTGCAGGCTACGCGTGCTACCGTTCAGTTTCGAGAATTCACGCATGACATCCGGCACTGTTGGATAGGCACCAACGGCGACCAGCGTTCGTATTCCAGCGATGCGAAGGTCACGGTTTGCTGACCGCTCCACCAGCGAATCAACGGCTTTGGCCGTTGGCAGGCCGGGAAAATAGGCCAGTGCCTCAACGGCAGCGTGCCGGACAAATCTGAACCGATGTCGCAAGAGGCGGCGGAATTCATCGTCCACCCGGTACCTGACCATCCGCGCGACGAGACGGTCGCGCTCTTCGCCTCTAACCAGCGCAACGAATTCAAGAAAGACTTCCGGCACCATGGGGGATTTCCAGAGGGTCTCGTCGGGAATCGCGGCCTCACCCTTTTCATCCCACAGGATTTGCGCCGTTGCCTCCAGAATTTGTTGGCGTTGCTTTGTGTAGAGTGACTGCCTGTGCGTACGGATAATCCGAAGAAGTATCAGCGTGATCATCCACAGTAGGGACGCAAGCACCAATACGCATGCAATCTGCCATATCAGGATGAGATAATTCACCCTCAAAAACTCCGCGCAAGCGAAAGGGAGATATCTGTGCGATCGTAGGTAGTACGAAGTTCCTTGCCGGCCGTCAGGCGTAGCGCGGTGGTTCGACCGAAGCGCATTTCCAGTCCCGCCGCATAGGACTGCACTTCCACTGTTGCGCCATCAGAACTTTCCGGTGCGTCGGCGTAATAGAGATGCACCGCCCAAGGTCCTGTCGGCCTGAAAGTCGAGCGCATACGATAGCCTGAGCGATGCTGGTCGTTCTCGTCTCGCACGTTGATGTACCGCACTTCAATCTCCGCAGCCTCGCCAGCGAAAGTGTACTGGGCGCCCGGAAGAAAGGACGTCACCCGGCCGCTCTGGTATTCTGAAGTTCTGATGTCCGACAGGAGTTCCAAGCCCGGATAGTGCGTGGCAACACCTGCGCCAACGAGAACTGTGGTGTTGGGCAGGAAGGTCGTGTTGGTCCCTCCCCCGATTTCCATTCGGACATGCCCGAACCCCGTACGCTTTGCGGCGCCGATGTGCACATTCGTGTTCGAGCGGTCGAAGCGCTCGGCGTATAGCGCGGAGGCACTGAGTGTAAGCGTATCTGATACTCGGACTGCCACTGCCGGGGACAGGCTGGTCCAGTCCGGCAAGTCCTTCGTCAAACTGCTGCGGCTTGCTGTCAAATTCGTCGTAATACGATTGCGATCCTGCCGGGATGCCTGTTCGCGCATGGCAGCGTAGTCGGCATGATCGGACGACAAGGTTTCTGCAGCGTCGATAAACTCATGGGAACCTTGTGCGTCTCCCTTGATTCTGCGCACGCGCGCCAGCGCGGTATAGGCATCCACATAGTCGGGAGCTTGATCAATGACGTGTTCGAGTTCGCTTTCGGCCTCATCAAGGCGTTCCAGTGCGATCAGGCAGAGTGCCGCGTTCAAACGGGAGTCTACGTCTTCAGGATTTGTGGCGAGCAACGCTTCGAACATTCCAAGAGCCTCGTCGAAACGTCCGGCGAACCTCGCTTCCACGCCCTGCGCATACAGGCTGCGAAGGTCCGTCTGAACAGGCGACGGCATGGCAGGAATCGTTTGGTCGAGAAGCACCAGTTCGATCATGAAAGTATCACAACTCTCAGGCCGGCTTGCTCGCACGTGGCGGCGCACGCGCGACGCTCCAGTGTGAGCCGCAAGAATAGCGTTCCAAGTTTCATGATCGCATGTCCTCCACGCTGGATTCAGGTTTAATCCAGCGTCTGCAATTGATTGCAAAAACAGATGATCGTCAGGTTAATCAGGCGGTCTGGCGAGAGATCGGTATTCGCGCGGGACGAGGTTGCTCATGTTTTGATTGCCCCAGAATCCGATCGTTTCAGCAAAGCGCCGAACACCGGATCAGGACCGCATGCTGTAGAATTTACTACGGTTTGCGATGGACCGCCCTCAGTCGAGTAAGCACCCGTCATCTTGCGTTGGAACCAAGCGAATTTCGTTCACAGAGAAATTTTAGGGTCGCTGTCAAAATGTGATGTTCGCAAGCCAGACCAGTTACCCATGAAAGGATCAGCGCGCGTCCTATGCAATTGGTACCTCTGGCCGGACTCGAACCGGCACTCTGTCACCAGAAACGGATTTTGAATCCGTCGCGTCTACCAGTTCCGCCACAGAGGCCCTTTGCAGGGAGCGCTTCTCCTGCCGCATAGCTGGGCCTCCTGTCAATCTACTCGACGTAGCGATCAAAGACATCTAACAGCTTAGGCATGTCTTCCACCGAGATTCCGACCGAAAAAACCCTGTTGCAGACCATCGAAGCGCTTGCCGCAGGTGCGCCCGAGAACGGGTTCTCGCTGCGGGAAATCTTTGATCAGCTGGATGAAAGTGCATTTGGCGCTGGCCTGTTCCTGCTTGCCCTTCCTTGTTGCATTCCGTTTCTTTATGGGGTGCCGCAGGTCGTATCTTTGCCCATGATGGCCCTGGCGGCCCAAATGGCGATGGGCCGCGAGCAGCCTTGGATGCCGGACAAGCTCGCCAATCGCCACATTGATCGCAAGGGCCTTACCCAGATGGCGTCCGGCGGCCGCAAATGGCTCGGCTGGATCGAGCACATTGTACGCCCGCGCCTGACCGTCATTACCGGCAAGCGGTCGGAACGCGTCATTGGCCTGTTTCTATGCATATTCTGCGCGTCAATCCTCGTGCCGTTGCCGATGACCAACACGGTGCCGGGCTTTGCCGTGGCCATAGCGTCTTTTGGTCTCATGCAGAAAGACGGCTTGATGGTGATTGGCGGCCTGATCATAGGAACAGCCTGGGTCAGCGGTCTGATAGGCGCCGTGATGCTCGGTGCGGTCAGCCTGTTTGGATGATAAATAACGGCAAAGTGACCTTGCGCCGCATTGTGGTCATGACGCAGTCCGGTTTTAGCTGAAGCATGGATTTCATGCGATCTCTCCTGAAAGACTGGAAGTGGCCCGCGGTGGCCGTGGCGGTGTCCGCCTTCATGTTGGCAGCCGCCCACGCGTTTGAGACTTTTGGCGGCCTGCCTCCCTGCCCACTCTGCCTGCGGCAGCGGGAAGTCTATTGGGCGCTGATCGCGATGACGCTGACGGGCCTTGTGCTCTGGCGATGGATCCCGAAACGCCGGTTCCTGGTCGCACTCAACATGATGATCGGACTCGTCTTTGTCGTCGGTGTTGTGGTTGCCTTCTACCATTCCGGTGTCGAGTGGGGCCTGCTGCCGCCACCAGATGGTTGTTCCGGTGAAGGGGTGATCGATCCAATGGCGATTCAGGACTTCAGCAAGCCGATGCATGTGCCGTCCTGCACGGATGCGCCTTTCTACATTCTCGGCCTTTCCATGGCGGGCTGGAATGGCGTGGTCTCTGCCATCATGGCGCTGTTCAGCTTCATCGCGGCAGGCGCGACGTTCCGCGGCGCCGTTCATTCACCCGAAGCCGCCTGACCTAGAGCGGCGGCGCGGACAGCCGGCGCAGGCGCTGTTCCCGGATTGTGATGTACAGGGTGGCTCCAATGATGATTGCAGTGCCCACCCAGGTCCAGAAACCCGGCAGCATGTGGAACAGACCCCAATCGACCAGTGCTGCCATCGGCAGACGCATATAGTCGATCGGCGACAGGAAAGATGCATCGCCAACGCTCATGCCGCGAATGTAGAAGTACTGGCCGGTCACACCGCATACGCCCATCAGGCCGATCCAGGACCAGTCGATGACAGAGGGCGCCACGTCCGGCCACGTCAGGATGGCGAGCGGCAATAACAGGATCGACGACAGAAGGTTTGCCCAGATTAACAGGGTCACCGGCCTGTGCAGGCGCGTCAAAGATTTCACGAGTGTGATCGCCCCAGCCAGGCAGAACGCCGCCGATACGGCGAGGACCATGCCCAGACTAATACCGAGTTGGGGCTGCATCATGATCATGACCCCGACACATCCGGCGATTGTGGCGCCCCAACGATGCACACCGACCCGTTCCTTCAGGATGAAGGCCGCGAGAAAGGTGACGAACATGGCCCGGGAAAAACTGATCGCATTGAATTCGGAGAGCGGCAGGCCAACCGCGTCCGACACGGCATAGAAGCCGAGGGCAAAGCCAAGCGTCCCGAACAGGCTGCGCAGCAAGATAAGACCCGGCTGGTGAATTTTCATCACACTCCAGCCCTGTTGCAGGATAACCGGAATGACGACGATCAACGCAACGCCAGAGCGCCAGAAGGCAAGGAAGCCTGGATCGAAGGTTGCAGACTGGACCTTGGAAAGCGTGAGGAACACGGTGAAGGTGGCCCCGGAGGCCAGCATCCAGAGCGCGCCTTCAATATTGCGCGGTGCGGGCCCCACCTCTAGGTCTGTCTGCTGAGACTGATCGGGGCGAGAATCCATGGGCTGTTTTACGCCTTCCGAAATTGACGAGATCGACCGTCTTTGGCGGGAATTGCCAGCCGATCACATGTGGACCGGCTGGGCCGCTTCAGGGAGCGAACCTGACCAAGTCTGGATATTCAGGACTCGCGCACATTGGCGCCGGTTCCCGCTCACTAAGTCAAAAACCGGCTTTGTCATAGCCGACGAGCGAGGTCGTCCGGTCGCTCGTGCAAAAACACTCCCCGCCCTACTGAAAAAAGTGGAGCTGATTCCAGGCCTTGAGGCGCTGACGGAAGACCCGTAGCGCCTCACCAACGACCTAGCTGTTCATCTGTTCCCGCATCTGTTCGGCTTGTTCCGGCGTGATGCCAAGCGCATCCAGGAGTGGACCGCCGGCGGTCTCGTCCCAAGAATGACGTGGACCGACCGTCATGCCGCCATCCACGAGGAATTCGCCGCCCGTAATGAAGCTCGCTGCGTCGGAGGCGAGGAAGGCTGCCATTTCGGCAATGTCTTCACCTTTGCCAACCCGGCCAGCTGGCTGCATGCTGCCACCTGCTTCGATCAGCATGGCCGCCATCTGGTCTGCCTGCTCGCGCGGCAAGCCGAGCGACGCGCCGAAGATCGAGGTCGCGATAAAGCCCGGCAGGACCGCATTCACGCGAATGCCATACTTGGAGAGCTCTGCAGCCGCCAATTTGGAGAAATGTGCCACCCCCTTCTTGGCAACAGAGTAGGTGATTGGCGCATATCCGGCGCATACGGCGCTGATTGAAGACGTGTTGATAATAGCGCCGCCATTTTCCTTCATGTGTGGAACAGCAAACTTGGTTCCGGCAAAGACCTGTTTCAGAAGGAGAGACATGGTTTGGTCATAGGCATCAAGATCCAGTTCCTCCACCGAATCCGGCGTGCCACCATGCCCCGCATTATTCCAGAGAATGTCCAACCGTCCGAAATGGTCGACGGCCTTGCCCATGATACCTTCCAGTTCGGCCATGTCCGTCACGTCGCAATGGACAAACAGGACCTTGTCGTCGCCAAAGCGCGTCTGAAGCGCCATGCCCTTTTCGTCCTGAATGTCTCCAGCAACAACTTTCGCGCCAGCCGCAACAAACGTCTCGACTCCCGCAAGACCGATGCCGCTCGCCCCTCCCGTGATGATGGCGACTTTGCCGTCAAGATTGGCCATGTGCGTATTCCTCCCGTTTTCGTTTTTCAGGAGAATGCGCGCCCCTTCCCCGCGGTTCGTCAATGCCCGCAGGAAAATTTACTTGCCGGGCTTCGTCATGCCGAATCGCTTGCGGAAGACCCCATCCAGAACACGCTTGGGCAGCAGCGTCGGAATGTACCAATTCGTCAGCTTGTTCGGCACAGGGGAATAGCGCGCCCTGGGAGTGGCGTCCTCCAACGCAATTTCGATGACTTTCGCAATTTGTTCAGGCGGCAAGCCGTCGCGCCCCCCCTTCAGCATCACCTGCTCAAATTGCTTCAACGCGTCCGACCAGGCACTTCCAGAATAGGGGCCATCTGAATTGGCTTCCTCTGCCTTATCCCATATCGGCGTTTTCACTGATCCTGGCCCTACGGCAATGGCATCAATGCCGAAGATCACCAGTTCCCGGCGCAACGTGTCTGTCATCGCTTCAACGGCATGCTTAGTGGCCGTGTAGGCCCCAAGGAAGGGTGCCGAAATGCGACCACCCACGCTGGTGATGTTGACAATCCGACCGGGAGCACCGGTGCGAGTCTTGTCCATCCCAAGAAGTGGCGCGAAGGCTTGAGATGCGCGCAACAGGCCGAAAACATTGACCTCGAAATGGGCCTTGAAATCATCAAGCGGTTGAATCGCGAGCGGCCCCATATTTGCGATACCCGCATTGTTGACCAAACCCGTGAGCGTCTCGCCCTTCAGGGTTTCGGACACAGTCCGCACAGCGGTCTCCAAATGCTCCTGCCTCGTCACATCCAGAATAAGCGGGCGAATATCCCCTTCGGAGCTCGCGGATAGCGCATCGGCATCGGACTGCTTTCTGACCCCGGCATAGACGCGCCACCCATGCTTTGCGAGGTAGAGCGCGGTCGCTTCGCCAATACCGGTCGATGCACCTGTGATTACAACAGTCTTCATGCGGGTCGTCCTTCCAATTCGGGGAATATGGAAACTATACGCATCAAACTCGTGTTCGGGTTTACTCGGTCTGCTTTCCACCTTCAATGACCCGGAAGGCGGGACGTTTCTTCGGCGGTTCATCTTCGGGAGATCCCGGGACAGGAGAGGTGGGCTCCACAGGCGTCAACTCCGACGCACGGACCAATTTCGGCAAGCTCCGGGTGGGCGGCTCAGAATGTCGAGCGGCCGGGTCTTCCATCAGATCATCATCCAACTGGCGCACTCGCGGCGTCGGCCGCTTGTTGAAGCCACCGGGCTTCTTCTTTGCGCCGAAGCCAGTCTTGGCCTTTCCACGAGCTTTCTTGTCAATTTCCTTCAGCTTCATCTGCTGCAGGCTGGAAAGGGCTTCGCCGTCGCTCCCTTTCAAAGGATCTGCAAACGCAGACCCATAGGTCTCGATGCGCTCCTCGACCTCTTCAAGGAATTGCTTTTCCCAGTCAGACAGGGGCGGACCAAGCCCCTGCTCAGCCAATGCCGCTGCCTTCCGTAGTTTACGGAGCGCGGCGCGTTTCTTGCGTTCGTCAACATCTCGGCCCATTGGCAGAGAATATGGTGATTATTGTGCCGGAGGCAAACCGGGTCAGGCTTCGCCAAGTGCCAGCAGGTAGGTGTCGAGCACCATTTCCTGCTCTTCGCGCTCGGCCCGGTCGACCTTGCGCAGCTTGATCACCTGACGCAGTGCCTTGGTATCAAAACCGAAAGCCTTCGCCTCAGCGTAGATTTCCTTGATCTGCTCGGCAACTTCCTTCTTCTCCTCTTCCAGACGCTCGATCTTGGCGACGGTCTGGCGGAGTTTCTCGCGGGTCGCTTCGGTGAGATGGGTGATCGAGGCTTCGTCGTCCATGAGAGGCTCCTTGGGAATCGGGATCGGAAAAGAAGGCGCGTCTTAGCGGGAGTTTCACTCGCTGGCCAGACGGCGAATGGCATCAGCAACAGCTGCACCTTCGCCATGGTGTGGCATGTGCCCCTCATGCGGCAGGATCACGAGATCCACTGGCACCTGTTTCTTCAATTCACCTACATGAAGTCTTGGGGAAATCACGGTATCGCCGCTGCCAGAGAACACCGTGATTGGCACTTCCAGTTCACCATAGCGTCTGGACTGCGCGGCCAGCTGATCTTCCAGCGCCTTCACATCACGGGCATTGGCCCGGAAGTTTGGCGGGCGAAACAGAAGTCCGATGGCAGAATTTTCAGAGTAATTGTCCGGCACAGGTGCTGGCTCGAAGACGCCGTCAATCCCACGGGCAAGTTGGCCAGGGCCAACCAATGGCAAGAGCTGGCTGAACACAGGACCAACGACTGGCCGAGCAGCGAACGAGTTGTACCATGCCTGACCGCCTCCGCCCCAATCATGGGTCACCGGCGCGAGCAGGACGAGCCCTTTTACAAGATCAGGCCGGTCCAGCGCCACGCGCAGGGCAACGGCTCCACCAAAGGAATGGCCGACCAAAATGGCTTTTTCGTCCGGTGCGAGTTGGTCCAACACGCCCGCCATTTGTGTCGCTTGCACGCCAAGATCCTGCGCGTCTTCCGGGCGGCTGGAATAACCGTGCCCGGGCCGATCTGCCATCAGAACGCGGTAAGCGCCCTCCAGCCGAGGCGCGAGCGTCCATGTGAACTCACGAGCATTGGCACTGGCACCATGAATCATCAGGACAGGTGGACCTGCCTCTCCACGCTGAATGACATGCACAGTCTCAGTTCCTACCGATACGGGCCGGCCAATTGGTGGGTGGGTGGCCTCGACCTTGTTCTTGTAGGCTGCACTGGTCACGCAAGCCCCCGTACCGAGCACGCATATGCCGAGGGCTGTTGCCGTAATCACGCCCCTCAAAGACCCTGGCCCTCAGCGAGCTTGGACAACCGCTTTTCTGCGGCCAGTGCCTGCTGCATGCGCGGATAGATTTCAATGGCCTCGCGATAGGCTTCGAGCGCATGCTTGGGAGATCCCATGCTTTCGAACATCATGCCCAACCCGGACCACGCGCCGAAATGGCGCGGCTCGAGTTGCAAGGTCTCGTTCAGGTCGCGCAATGCCTCGGTGTAATTTTCATCCATCAGGAACAGGGCAGCTCGCCGGTTCCACGCCTCGGGATAGTCTGGCTTGATCAGGATGGCCCGATCAAAGAAGGCGCGCGCCGTCTCGAAATCTCCCGCGGTCTGCGCATCGACGCCCCGCTCCATGATGACATCCACCGTCGGTGAGCCGGATTCCATCCAGGAGGCCCAGATATCCATGGCCATGTCATTGGCTTCGCTGTCACTGGGCGCAGTCCGCAGCTTCTCGAACATCTCATCGGATGGTTCCGCATGCGCCGCGCCCACGAGGAACAGGACGGCCAGAAGGAGCGCTCTTATCATCAGTCCGATATTATGCCGCGCGACGGGCGGGGCAACCACAACTTGCTGTCACAGCAGGCCTTCACACAACAAAGCGGTCTCCAGTCCCTCTGCATGCTTGAAATGATGTGTCCGGAAGCCAAGCGCGTCAGCCGCTTCAACATTGGGCAGGCTGTTGTCAATAAACAGCACGTTTGCTGGCTCCGGATGATCCATGACCTCCAGGGCGACATGATAGATTTCGGCGCCGGGCTTGATCAGGCCGATCCGGCCAGACACGATCACATCGCGGAACCGTCGCAGGATCTCGAACTCCTGGAGCATTTCGTCCCAAGGATCGGCTGGCATGTTCGTCAGGGCATAGAGCGGCACCTGGCGGGCATCCAGGCGCCGGATCAGTTCGGCGGTACCTTCCACATAGCCATCGAACATTTCCATCCATCGCCGACCCCAGGCGAGGATTTCAGTTTCGTACTGAGGATATTGCCGGATCAGATCAACGGCATTCTCGGCAAAGCTTGCACCAGCATCATGCCGTGTATGCCACGCCATGTTACAGATATCCGCCAGGAACATTTGACGTTCCTGCGGCGTATCGATGATCTTCGCGTAAAGTCGTGCAGGGTCCCAGTCGAGGACCACATGCCCAAGGTCGAACAGGGCAATTTCAGCAGCCATAGTGCCGCCTTATTGCCTGTTCATGTTCACGTCAGCCCTGCTTTGCTTTGAAGCGGGGGTCAGTTTTATTGATGACGTAAACGCGGCCCTTGCGGCGCACGATCTTACAGTCGCGGTGGCGCGACTTGAGCGATTTGAGAGACGAGCGGACTTTCATGGGCCTAGCCTGTGGATCATAAGGAATTGGAAAGCGGAGCGGGTAATGAATCCGGTAAGAAGAGTCAAGGTTGCACGCTGTCATGAACGTGCGGTTTCAGGAGCTGGAAGAATGGCACAGATTGCGCTGCGGCGCTCACATATCATCGCGGCTGCGGCGATGACCGCGCTGGTTGCCTCCTGTGCCCATAGTCCGGGCCAGGCTGCGCCTCCACCGATCGCCGCGCCAGTACCCGCTCCCGAGACAGGCGCGATCACCTACGCCTCCTCCGGCCATGCCGGAATGGACATTTGGCGCGTAGCGTTCTCTGAAAAAGCACTCGCCGCTGGTCATGATCGCGAGGTCGTCAAATCTGTCCTTGCCGGCATATCTCCGCTAGAACTCTGGCTTGGATCGTCTTTCCAACCCGCTAAGACAGGGATCGAAGACCAAGCCGAATTCGCCAAGCCGATCTGGGATTATCTGCGCGTGCCGATGAGCAATAGCCGCGTAAGCACAGGTGCTTCGCGCCTTGCTGAAAACCCGGCACTTTTCGACTCTCTTGAAGCCGCCTATGGCGTAGACCGCGAAGCCATCGTCGCGATCTGGGGCATGGAAACGAGCTTTGGTGCCGTGAAAGGCAATTTCGACGCGCCAAACGTCCTGGCCAACATGGCTGTGGAAGGTCGACGCAAGAGCCTCGCTGAGCGTGAACTGCTCTCCCTGATCAAGATTCTCGAACAAGGCGATGCAGAGCGCGACGACCTGATCGCCGGGTGGGCCGGCGCGATGGGCCATACCCAATTCATGCCATCGACCTTCATCGCCTATGCCGAAGATTTTGACGGCGACGGCAAGAAGGATGTCTGGGAGAGTGAGGCTGATGCCCTCGCCTCGACCGCCAATTATCTGGCAAATTCCGGCTACACACTGAATCAGCCTTGGGGAATTGAAGTGCTGGCCCGCACCGGGTTCGATTTCGGACTGGCAGATGGCAATGAACGCCGGATCGAAACATGGGCAACTGAAGGCCTGGTACCTGCACGCGGCGGCACCTTCGAAACAGGCGGAGCCAATTATGCTGAACTCTGGCTGCCAGCCGGTGCGGAAGGCCCGAAATACTTGCTGTTCAACAATTTCAAGGCGTTCAAGACCTACAACAATGCCGATTCCTACGCGTTCGCCGTGGGCCTGTCCGGCGATGCGATGGGAGGCCAGAATGGGCCCATCGCGTCTTGGCCAACACATCTGACACCTCTCACCGTTAGCGAGATCAAGATCCTTCAGGCAGCGCTCAACGCCCAGGGTTTTGACGCTGGCGGCGTGGACGGCATTCCCGGTCGCAAGACCAAGGGCGCGTTGCAAGGATTCCAAAAATCCAGGGGCCTCGTTGCGGACGGCTACCCGACAAAGCAGGCCCTGGCATTGGTCACTGGCGAAGCGAATGTTGGTGTCGCATCCAGCCCGTCCGGCACAAATTGATCAAACTGCGTCGGCTTCCTCATCCGGTTCGCCGACGCCATCCTTCAACCCGAACCGGGCATACAGGATCATGAAACTCAGCAGGCCCGCGCAGAATATGAACGGAAGATGCGGGTTCACATACTCATAGATGAACAAGCCGAAGAAGGGCGTGATGATGAAACCCATTCCATTCGCCGAGATTACGAGACCTGCGACGTTGCCTTGAAGCTGAGGTGAGACGGCCAGTGATGCCCCGCTTGAAAATCCCGGCCGCGCGAGCCCCTGCCCGAGGCCAATGCAGAACTGCGCCAGGATCAAATTTGCATAGTCATTTGCGAAGACCATCAGCAACGCCCCAGCCAGCAAAGGCAGGCAGCCTCCCCACATGAGTGTCTTGTTCTTGAGCTTGAGGCGAGGGATCAACACAAGCTGGGCCAGCAGTACGGCGAGTGCGCCAACGGTAAAGGCCGGCCCGGTAAATTGCGCCGCTTCCTTTCCGGAAACGCCCAGTTTGTCCATTACTGAAAAGACAAAAACCTGCGTCAATACACCGGTCGTCAGCGACAGGCACACGGCGAACACAAGGAAGGGCAATACCGGCCCGGATCGCCAAAGACCCCGCGCACCGGGAATTTCTTCAAACTGGGTCGCATCCGTTACCGGCTCGCGCTCTTCCGGGAGGCGGAACCAGATCAAGGCCGACATGGTAAAGGCAATAACCGCCGTCAGTAGCAAGGGGCTCAGCAGGCCAAGCGTTGCCACCAGCGCCGCGGCAAAAGCGGGGCCAATCACCGTGCCAACGCTGAAACCCGATGTGATGAACGCGATTTCGGACTGTCGCTCGGCCTGACTGGTGCGATCAGCAACATAGGCTTGCGCAGCCGGGTTCGTGCCAGAGCCCAGCAACCCAAAAATCGAACGCGACATGGCAAGGCAGGCAAACATCATGAACGTGCCGGTCAGTACGCCAGTCATGGTAAGCCAGCCGGTCAGGAACAGCAGGAGCATGGAGATGCCATATCCCGCAAGTCCCAAGGCGGCGACAGGCCGCCTTCCCCAGCGGTTGGACCGACCACCCCAAAACGGCGACATCAACGACCAGCACAGCGCCGACAATCCAAAGATAGCCCCGGCCATCCAGTCCGGAAGACCAATCTCTCGCGTCAGTGGCGGCAATACGGCGGCAATCAGCATCGTATTGCCAGCCCCGATCGCCATCAATGAGAAGAACAACAGGAAGAAAGCGTTGCGCCGGTCCGGTCTGGACACGTCTGGTGGAATCGTCTGCCCCTCGCTCATTCTCATGTCATCGGCCGGTCTTCTGGAAATGTCCAGCAACAAGAAAATGGTGCCGTAAGGAAAGCCGGGCTTCCGATTTCACGTCAACAAGTGTCAGGTTGAAAAGCGTTTGCATTGGACAATGCCCCACCCTCGTCATAATCTTGCTAAAGGGTTAATCTAAGGAGCTGGGAGTATCTTGGGAAACACACGGGGATATCTCACATGCTGCGGAAACTGATATCGACGCCGGGCCGCCTCGCGCTCGGAACTGCTTTGGCCAGCCTGCTCGTGCTGTCCTCATGCGACCAGCAAGACACAAGGCTCGAACGCGCTCGTGATCTCGCCGAGGCGACTATGGACCAGTTGAGCGGTCGGACCATTGTTGAACCGGACGCTCCCAAACCGCTGGAAGCAGCTGACGTCATGGACCGAGCCATTGCCGGTACGCTGCGCAATGACATGAATTTCGAAACGGCAAGCGCGAGCCCGATGTTTGCGGTCGGATCGATCATTGCCAAGCCACGGGACATCCCCCCTGCTGAAGCCATGGCGGTCGTGGAAGACGATGAAGTCTTCCTGGAAGATCCGGAAGCCTTTGACGAATTTTCCGACGATCCGGTCGAGGCTGAAAGCGCCCCTGCTGCAGAGTCCGATGCCACCGCACCGATCACTTCTGCGCCTGCCCCGTCACGCAGCCTGTCGGTTCAGCCTGCACGCGTCATGCCCAAGGTGAAGCTCGACCCAAAAGCACGAGAAAAAACTCTGCAGGAAATTGACAAGGCATCCAGGCAACTGGAACAGACCGCCGCGAAAGAACCATCGCCAACGGCGCGCACCCGGTCCCTCAATCCCCGTTCCCTGGAATCTGCACCGGTTCAGGAAAAAGTCGCAGCGCGCAAGCTTGCGCGTCGTTCTGTTATCAGTCGTGATGCCATTACAGCGCAACGCGATGCCAATTCCGTAATGCTGGACACATTGTCGAAGTATGGAATGGGCGGCGAAGTGGCCCTGTCTCGCGAGGGGCAGATGGTCATACAGATCGGCGAGGATGGTGGCAGCCCCACTCGGTTCACGCCAGCCGGATCCCCTCGCAACACGATGCAGAATTTCCTCGCCGTCGATGCGAAACTCGAATGCCCAGACAATCCTGATATGGTCACCGTTCAGTCGAGCCCGGTGCTCGCGACAGAATGTATCGTGAAAGACCTGAAAGCGTCTGGTCAGTTCGAATATGTCGAGAAAGACTATATTTTCGAAAACCAGTTCGCTCGTAAACCACGCCCCGACACACCGGCCACCGGAACCGATGTGACCCCGGACGTCATCACCGACACAACCATCACCCCGAATGACCCGCTTTGGGAACTTCAATGGCATTTCCAGAACAATGGTACAGGCGAAGGCGAGTCCGTAGGGGGCTCAAGCTTCCAGGAATTCTGGACCCGTCAGGGCACAGATGGATCAGCAGATGTTGTCGTGGCTGTTGTAGACACCGGCCTGCAACTGGAACACCCCGACATCAAGGATTCCCCCAACATCGCACCGGGTTGGGATATGGTCTCCGATCCACGTATGGGAAATGATGGTGACGGCCGTGACGGCGATCCGAACGATCCGGGCGATCTCTGTGATCCGTCAGTCCCATTTGCAGAAGACACATTTCACGGCACACATGTGGCGGGAACGATTGGCGCAGCCGCGACCAACAATGCCTCAGGTGTCGCGGGCGGGGCGTGGAACGTCAAAATCGTTCCAGTGCGCGCGCTCGGCAAATGTGGTGGGCGTCTCTCCGACATCAATGATGCCATCCGGTGGGCAGGCGGCCTGATCCCGGCCGAGGATGAGGAAGGCAACGAGATCTGGAACGACAATCCGGCTGACGTAATCAACCTCTCCATCGGGCTGTTCGAATACTGTCCTGCATCGCTGCAGGATGCGATTGATTCGGTCACTGAGCGTGGTGTGCTGGTCGTCTCGGCAGCCGGCAATGCCCGCGTTGCGACGCAGTATTATGCGCCGGGTGGCTGCGCGAATGTGATCACAGTCGCCGCCGGCGATGCCCGGGGACATATAGCCCCCTATTCCAATTTCGGACCGGAAGTAGATCTCCTCGCCCCTGGTGGAGACCTGACACGGGACGACAATGGGGACGGTCGTCCAGATGGCGTCCTGTCCACCAAGGCTGCAACGAATTGCTATGACCCGGTCACGGGTGAAGCCGTCGAAGACTGCTTCTACGCTTTTGAACAGGGCACATCGATGGCAGCGCCGCATGTCTCAGCAGCACTTGCCCTCCTCAAGGCACGCGATCCTGACGCCACGCCGGAAGAGCTGAAAGCCACCCTGCTCGCTGCATCCAGCCCGCGATCTGCGATGCAATGCTCTGGCTCATGTGCACTCTACCCGGGCACCACTCCGATTGAGGGAAGCTCCGACATGTGCACACGTCCATGCGGTCAAGGCTTGCTCGACCTCGCCATGGTACCGGAACGGCCGACCGGCGGTGGCGGAGACTGATGCCAAAACGGCGCCCTTCTCCCGTCCATCTCGGCGGGCCGCTTGGCCTTGCAGGGGTCACCCTGCTGGCCAGCGCGGTGGGGTTGGTTATCGTGGGGAGTGATGACCGCAATAGCTCCCACTCACGGCCTGAACAGGACAGCCCCGCCACACAGGCGGCGACCGACCCACGTCCGCCAATCGGCACCGTGGGTGTAGAACAGGTCAAGCCTGCTGCCGTCAGTGGCAGCAGCTCGTCCAGTTCGAGCGGTGCGGAAGTCACCTTTATCGTCCGCCTCAAGGGGCGGTCTGAAGTTGATACGATTGCGCGCAATTTCAAACGCGATCGCGAGACCGCTGATGCCGCATATTCGGATCTCGTAGAAGACATCCCCATCCTGAAGGATTTCCGTCTCGTGGGCGCCAGCTATTCCGGCGAAATCAATCTGGTGTACCAACTGCCCGCCGGTGTCGAGGCGACACGCGGGCGAATTGAAGAAATCCGCCAACAGATATTGTCAATTGATGGCGTCGCCTATGCAGACCCTGACTTCGTAGCTCATCCCGGAGAGGACAAACGCAAATGACATCTATCCGTACCATCCTGATTGTCGGTGGGTGCGCGCTCTCGCTTACCGCATGCGACTTCTTGATTGCGAGAGACCGCGACGAACCAGCACCGATTGAAACCCAAGAGCCGGAAATTGCTCCTGTAGAAGAAGCTACGCTCGTTCCAGATCAACCTGACGGTCCGGTGATGGTCGCCAGCACTGCAACAATCGACTGGGACGCTGCACGAGCAGATCTTGCTGCCACACCCAGCGAGCAGCGCGAGACGAGTTTCCAGGTGGAATCCGGCGGCACCGCGCCGCCCGTACCGGTCTTGCTTCCAACCGGCATCGTCGTGCCACAGGGCGCCGAGAGTGGCATCCGCTTTCAACCCATGTCGGACGGCTATTTCGCTGCCTATCCCGGCATAGACTATGACATTGTCGTCAATGGCACGAATGAAGTCATTGGAGTTGATACCACCAATGCCCAAGACGATACGCCCGTCCTGACCTACACGCCAACGATGAGTGGTGCACAAGTCTCGTTCTCTCGTTATGGCGCAGACTACCTCGTGGAATTTGAATGCAAATCCATCAAGGGAGGTGAAGCCGACTGCATCACGGAGCAAGAAGCTCTCGATGTGACCAACAAGCTAGTAATTGCGGGGACGCGTTGATGAAACCAACACGATTGCTGCTGCTGGCGAGCGCAGCCCTCATGCTGTCCGCCTGCGACTTTGTCAGATTTCCGGGAGATGGCGGACCAAGTCCGACTACGCCGGATGCGGGGCCTGCTGTACCGCCCGGAGCGCCCGGACCTCCGCCGCCGTCTGCGCCGGTCGACAATCCCTATGGGGCAGACGGTGAGGACACGCCAACGGACACTGCGGGTGATGCGGAAGATACAGCCAACTCGCCCGATACGGATGATCTCGGGGACGGACCTGATCCAGTAGACGCCGACAACCCCGCTACCGATCCGATTGATGTCGACACCCCCACCGACGACATTCCCGACGTCGACACACCAGATACTGATCCCGCGACAACTCCTGAAGATGATGACGCTTCGGACCAGGACACCAACCCTGAAACGGATGCTAACACCGATACGGACACGGATACCGAAACACCGGGCGACACGCTTGATGACACAGATATTCCGGCTGAAGATATCAGTGATGATGGCGACGAGGCTGCCAGCCTGCCCGACCCTGTTGAGCCGGTCGAACCAACCTTCAGCTATTTTGAAGCCGGAGCGCTTCTGCCTGGCTCAGGCCAAGGTGCACCGGAGCAGATTGCATACGCACCTGATCTTGTATTTCCTATCGCGGATGCACCAACTTACCTACAGTCCCAAGTGTTCAGCTTTGGCGGGGGTGTCGCGGGGGGCGACCAGTGCGATTCCCGCAACTACGCCTATCCATGGCGGGACAATTTCTGCGAAGTACGCAGCGCCAATCGGACCTCTCCTTACTGCCCCCAACCCAAAGTCCACCAGGGGCAGGACATTCGGGTCGGCACACCACAGGAATGCAATACACTGCGCAGGACAGCTGCCAGTGACCGCACCCTGCACAAGGTTGTCGCGGTGTCTGATGGTGTCATCTCACACGTTGGCACTTACAGCGTGAATCTGCGCGCAGGCGGACGTATCTTCAAATACATGCACATGAACATGGACAAGCTGCAGGTAAAGGCGGGGGACCCAGTCGAGGCCGGCCAGCATATTGGGTATGTCTCGAATGATTTCGGCGGCACGCCCACAACGTTTCACCTTCATTTCGAAATCACACAAAATGATGGTGGTGCGGGCTGGGTTCACGTCCCGCCATATCTCTCGCTGGCTCAGGCTTATGAGCGTCGGGAAGGCGGTCCTGGTGAGGTAGTTGAAGCCGGAAATGTCGGTGTCGCTACCACGCCATTCGTAATCCCCGAGGGCATGGAAATCATCGAGTGATCCGGAATCAGGCCGGCTTGAAGGTCAGCGCAACGCCATTGTTGCAATACCGCAAGCCGGTGGGTTCCGGCCCATCCTCGAATACATGCCCCTGATGGCCCAGGCATTGGGCGCAGTGGTATTCCGTGCGCACATAAATCAGCTTGCGATCAGGTTTGGTTCCCATGGCGCCCGGCAAGACATCATAGAAGCTCGGCCAGCCCGTGCCGGAATCGAATTTGGTGTCCGATGAAAACAGGGCGAGGTCACACCCGGCGCAATGATAGGTACCTGTGCGGGCCTCCTTGTTCAGGTCCGATGTAAAGGGACGCTCGGTACCCTCTTCCCGCATAACGCCGTAGGCGGCCGCGCTCAAGCGCGCACGCCAGTCATCATTGGTAAGTCGGCGCCATTCGGAATCAGCATATTGCTCCTCATTATCGGCGTTTTCAGCGTCTGCTGCTTCCGATGTAGAATTGATGGAACAGGCGGCAAGGCCCAGTGAAGCGGCGCCGGACAGGAGCAGCGAGCGTCGGGAAATCGTGTGGGTCATGCGGTTCATACGCGGGACCATACCGAAAGGTTCAGTCCCGCACGACACACAAGCGCGTGAGCATCATGTCAGCCAGCTTCCTCGACCCAGACTTCACCGTCGAGATCCTCCAGCTTGCCCTGCAGGTGAGCGCGGACATCTGCGACAGCCTGATTGTAGACGGCCGGACCGAGCGTCTTCAGCATCAGGTCGACGATGTCATCTGCCCGAAAATCGCTGAGGCGCTCGTCAAATTCGGTTGCAAACAGAGTTTGCAAATGGCCACGCAACGTCGCGCGACGCTCCTCGGTCAGTTCAAGCGCCTTCATCCTCATCTCCCTTGGGCAGGTTCCGCCCGAAGTTAACTGCCCCAGAATCCTGGCCCGCATCAATGATGGCCTTGCGGATTGAACGGGCGCGATTGAACTCGTTGAAAAGCGTTTCTCCGTCGCCCCAACGGATCGCGCGTTGCAGCGCGGCAAGATCCTCGGAAAACCGGCCAAGGCACTCAAGTACGGCGTCCTTGTTGTTCAGGAAAACATCGCGCCACATGACAGGGTCGGAGGCGGCGATACGGGTGAAATCCCTGAAACCACCAGCAGAATACTTCACGACTTCGCCCTGCTCGACGGTCTCCATATCGAACGCGGTTGCAACGATGTTGAACGCAATCAGGTGTGGCAGGTGCGAAGTGATCGCGAGGACCCGGTCGTGCCGCGCTGCATCCATCGTTTCAACCGTTGCGCCAAGTTGCGTCCAGAACGCCTCCAGCGTCGATACAGCAGCGTCGTAATTGTCGTCCCCGTCTGCCAGGGGTGTCAGAATGTGCCAGGCATTCTGGAACAGGGTTGGAAAGCCCGCCTCCGGACCGGATTGCTCCGTACCGGCAATGGGGTGGCCCGGGATAATGTGCACGCGGCCATCGGCGGCGGCCGCAAGCGCTTCGGTGGCTTGGCCTTTCACTGAGCCCACATCGGTCAGGACGGCTCCTGCCTTCATCAGCGGCACAGCGTCCGCAGCAACGGCCTGCAAGGCACCGACGGGGACACAGAGGAACACGCAATCTGCCTCTGCCACAGCAGTGGCAAGATTGTCCGCGACATCCCCCAACGCAATTCCAGCGGCGCGCAGGCGCACATCTTCGCTGGAATCATAAAGGCTCACAGTCCCAGCCGCGCCGTACTGCACAGCCGCCCTCGCGATGGACGCGCCGATGAGGCCGGCGCCAATGATGGCGATCTTGTTGAAGACGGGTTCGGTCATGGTGTTCCTGCAGTCAGATTTCGCCCGTTCTGGTGCGGAATACGGCGACCAACGTCAAGGCCTTCATGCCCCTGCAACCATCTACCGCAGATGACACCAACCAAGCGGTCCTTACATAGGTATGGAAAGTGCCGGTAAAGGTCTGACCAAGCATCCGGCTCAAAGAGGTCCAGAATCATGAGCCACCCCTCCCCCATCATTTCCGGTATCCGTCAGCGATGCGGCCAGTGCGGCGAAGGCAAATTGTACAGCTCCTATCTGAAGCTCAACGAATCCTGCCCCGTTTGCGGACGTGACATGACGGCGGCCGATACTGCAGACGGCCCGGCCTTTTTCGTAGGTTTCGGTGTGCTGCTATTGCTGGCGCCGTTTCTGTTCCTGTTGCCGATGAGTCCGCTGCCCCTGGTGCCGATGGTCATTGCCTTCATCGCGCTATGTGCGGCCGTGATTGGACTATGCTTGTGGTTGTTACCGGTTGCAAAAGGCGTGTTGCTGAACCTTCAGCTCCACCATGGCGCTGAACAGGCAAGCTTCAAGTCGGAAGACCAGAACTAGCCGGACACAGCCTGTTCGTCGCGCTCACCAGTGCGAATCCGGATAATGCTGTCGAGATCGTAGATGAAGATCTTGCCGTCACCGATTGTGCCCGTATTGGCGGCCTGCGTGATGGCCTCGGCGTAGCGCTCGGCCGAAGCGTCAGGGCAGGCGACTTCCACTTTGACCTTGGGCAGGAGGCGCACTTCGTATTCCGCGCCGCGATAAACTTCGGTTTTGCCAAGCTGGCGACCATAGCCGCGCACTTCCGATACGGTCAGTCCTGTCGCGCCAGCTTCGGACAGCGCGTCAATCACCGCATCCAATCGGCTCGGTTTGAAGATGGCTGTTACGAGTTTCATGGCACGCAATCCTTTGATCTGTAATGCGAATTAGGAGTTTCTAAACTACCGAGGCGCGCGTAGCGGCGTCAATGGCTTTCGCGACCATTGCTTGTCGCAGGCCGCGCCAGACGCACTTTTTCGGTCACTGGTGCTGTAGCGCCGCCTCCAGGAGAGGCATAAAGGCGTTTCACTGCCTCCACCAACACCACGCCACCGAGCCCCGGCGCGAGCATTCGGCCCATCACTTCCCAGCCTTCGGCCGCCGAACTCACCAAAGGTGTCGCCATTGGCGGCATGTAAAGCGCACTACTGGACGCTGTGACTTGAAACAGCCCGATCGAAAGCAGATTCATGAGCTGCGCGCGTGTCCAGGGGCGGCCTTGGCCAAACGGCGTCTTGGTCGCGCGCGACCACAAGCCGGACCGGTTGGACGCCGCCAATACAATACGACCCTCTGGAGCCGTTATCCGCCAGATTTCCCGCAAATAGGCTCGCGGATTACCCGATTCCTCGATCCCATGCAGCACGATCACACGATCAAACATGCCGTCCGGAAAGGGCAGTCGAACATCGCCTATGGCGACCGCCGCATTGCCGCGACCGAACGGGTCCCATGAGACAGGTCCATGATCGAGCGGGATACCTGCCACGCTGCGCCCCGGCGCAGCACCAAAGGCCTCGAGCACCGGAATGGCGTATCCCAGACCCAGCAGAGAGAGGCCGCGCGCATCTCCCCAGAGATCCGTCAGCTTGCCGGACAGGATGCGCGTCGCTGCCTGCCCCAAAGGCGAGGCATAGAAACGTTGCAAGGTGACGGCATCCTGACGCATGAAGTGGCCTGTGCTAGTCTGGTCTGCAGGAGACGCTAATGACGAAAATCACCCTCGACATACACAAATTTCCCTGCCTGAACGATAATTACGGCTATCTGGTTCATGAACCGGTCTCAGGAAAGACTGCGGCAATCGATACGCCGGATGCCGAAAAATACCTTGCCGAGGCCGATCGTAAAGGCTGGACGGTTACGCACATCCTGAACACGCACTGGCACCCCGACCATGCGGGCGGGAACTTGCGGATCAAGGAAGTCACGGGATGCACCATTTACGGACCAGCCGGTGAAGCGGAAAAAATTCCCGGCATTGATGTGAAACTATCCGAAGGCGATATCGTCGAATTTGGGCGTACGAACGCGCGCGTGATGGATGTGCCCGGGCATACGCTAGGCCACATCGCCTATCATTTCTCAGATCAAGACGTCGCATTTGTCGGAGACGCTGTCTTTGCACTTGGTTGCGGCCGTGTTTTTGAAGGCACGATGGAGATGATGTGGAACAGCCTGTCCAAGCTGAAAGCTCTGCCGTCAGAAACCCAGCTCTACTGCGCGCATGAATACACACAGGCCAACGCAAGGTTTGCCGTCACGGTCGACCCGCAGAATAAAGCACTGACGGATTACGCGCTCTGGATTGACGAGCGTCGTGCAGAGGGCCTTCCAACTGTTCCAACGCGGTTGGACAAAGAACTTGCCACGAACCCATTCTTGCGTGCCGACGATCCTGTACTCCAGGCGGCGATGGGTCATCCCGGCAACACCGTCGAAACCTTCGCCGAAATACGTGGACGCAAGGACCGCTTCTGATGCGGGGTATTTCCGGAGATCTCGGCGCCCGAGAGATCATCCGCATGCTGGATCTGACCCCTCACCCAGAGGGAGGACACTTCCGGGAAACGTATCGCGCGCCGACATCGGACGGCAGCCGCGCCAGTTCCACGATGATCTACTATCTGCTGCAAGCTGACGAAGTCTCGGCATGGCATAGAGTAGATGCTGACGAATTCTGGCTATGGCATGCGGGCGGCCCTCTTTCCCTCACGCTATCGCCACCCGACGGCCAAGGGGCAAGTGCGGTGACGCTCGGTCCTGACCTGCGGGCTGGGCATCGCCCGCAACTTGTCGTCCCTTCGCAACACTGGCAGACAGCGGAAACGCTGGGCGCATGGACACTGGTCAGTTGTATTGTTGCCCCCGGCTTCGAATTTAGCGGGTTTGAAATGGCCCCCCATGATTGGCGTCCAACCGTCTAGCGACGAGCCTTGAGGGCGCGCACCATGACTGGTGAAATCAGCGTCACAATCAGACGCTCCAACGGGCCGTTCGCAAATTTCCTGAAATACTTCACAAGGCTGCGCGCCTTGTGCTCGACCACAGCCTCAGAGGGAACGTCCGACGTCGACCCATAATGCAACGCGCCCGCATGAGGTTGATAGACTACGCTACCGCCAGACTTCAGGACACGGCGACAAAGGTCGACATCTTCGACGTGCAGAAAATAGCCCTCGTCGAACCCTCCCATCTTGCGAAAGGCCTGACGATCCATCATGAAAAAGGCACCTGACACTGCACCAACTTCGATGGAGTTTCGGGGCGGCGGGTCATTTTCCAACGTCCACTTCCCCAACCCCATCGCACGCAAGAGCGTCAGCGTGTTGCGTCGTGCGCCTCGCTCCTCACGACCGTGGATATCAAAAATCTTGCCGCCGACCAGGACGGGTTCAGCACGCTTCTCCATTGCCGCCACAAGTCTTGCAAGCGAACCGCGGCGCAGAACCGCATCCGGATTGATGACGAGAAGCAGATTGCCGAGCGCCCCCGCCGCACCCTTGTTCACCCCGCCCCCAAAACCGGGATTCGTGCCATCACGGACGATGTGGACTTTATCTGAATTTGCCTCGAACTCATCGATCCAGGACTGTTCCTCTGGCCGATTTCCGTTGTCGACAATGATAATTTCAGAAATGTCCGGATCGGACTTCAGGGCATAGAGACATTCATGCAAGCGAGGGCCGGTATGATAGGTCACAACGATCGCCGTAATTGTCGGGAGAGTCATCCAAGCGATCCTCTCACACGGCGAGACAGAACAATCAGCGCAACGACAGCGAGCGCCAAGGTAGACCAGAAAGCTTCATTCCAGACACTATAGGAAAAACTGAACAGGCAGAACGCCGCCGCCAGCATGCCGCCAATCGCGTAGCGAATATCCGTGCGTAAATTGTGCCCAATTGGCAGTCGCCATCCGATCAGCAGAACGGCGAGTGCCGCAACAAATGCACCAACTGCGCCCGTCTCGGCCCATATCTGCAAGGCCATATTGTGCGGATGCCCCGGAACGACCGGATACCGCGCCCAGAAATCCGGCAACTGCGCCATCCATTCCGGATAGGCTGCATACGTGTCCTGCCAGGATTTTGATGCTTCGATACCATGCCCCATCAGCGGTGCCTCCTGAATCTTCCCGATCACGACTTCCCACGACCAGGCGCGAGACTGGAAAGACCCCGGCAAGTTCACACCACTTCGCTCCAGCATGTAGAGCAGCCCACTCATCAAGATCGGCGCTAGCGCAATATAGGCAGCGACAGCCGTGAACAGGCCGCGCAGGCCATACTTTGGGAAGACCCGAACAATAACGAAAGCGACGAGCATCAAAGCCGCGCCAAACATGGCGGCTGACGATCCGAGAACGCCGAAGCTGACAAGGCTGGCCAGCGCAATCATCAGTGCGAGCCCCTTCCATGCCAAGCCTGGCCGGGCCCCGACATATGCTACAACAAGTATAGGCAGTACGAGCGCAAAAGCGTTCGCACCCCGATCAAGGTTCTGAAAGCCTGAGGAATGATTGAGCGGATCATCCCCGTAGAAGACGGGCATCACTGAAGTCGCGAAGACCGGGCTGAGCAGGATCAGCAGACCATGTATGGAGAGGCTTCCCAATATCAGGCGGGACGAGATCTGTGCGCGCCCGGGCGCAGTTCGCAATGCACCGGCTATCAAGAGCGTGGTGAAGAAAAGCGTCAATATGATGCGCAGGCCGGCGGACCGAATGGCAAAGTCGCCGCCCATCAATGTCCCACTGATGATTCCTCGCGAGACCGGAGACCAGGACTCACTCGCAACGGCCCAGACCAGAAAGGCCATGCCCGCCAGCAGGTAGTGGGCCGGACGGATACCGGGTCGTGCAACAAATAATGCAGGAATCGCAGCCAGCGCGAGCAGCAGGACGTTACCCTGCGTCCCTGCCATGGAGGTCAAAGGCCACAACAGGAAGGCCGCGGCGAGAAAAGGTGCGTAGCTCATGCCGCGCATCTTTTCGTGTTCCGCAGTACCTGTCACCTGTTGATCCGGACTAGTCGGACTTCAGGTCTGGTGCGAGGGCTTCTTGGGCGAGATCGCGGCAGGCATCCTCCAACGAGATCATTTGCTGACCATTGCTGCCAAGCCGACGCAACGCCAGTGTACGGTCCTCAGCCTCACGACCACCAACCACCGCAATGATTGGCACTTTCTGAACCGAATGCTCGCGAACCTTGTAGTTTATCTTCTCATTGCGAAGATCGGTCTCGACGCGCAGTCCGGCCTTGCGCAGAGCAGCCGCTGCTTCCTCAGCGTACTCGTTCGCTGCGTCTGTGATCGCCGCAACGACAACTTGCACCGGTGACAGCCACATAGGGAAAGCGCCGGAAAACTCCTCGATCAAGATACCGATAAAGCGCTCCATCGAGCCCAGGATGGCGCGGTGCAACATGACCGGGCGCTGCTTTGAACCGTCCGACGCCGTATATTCAGCTCCGAGACGCTCTGGCAGAACATAGTCCAGCTGCAACGTACCACATTGCCAAACCCGGCCGATCGCGTCCGTGAGTTGGAATTCAAGCTTGGGTCCGTAGAAGGCCCCTTCCCCGGGCATGATCTCACAGGGCAGGCCCGCTGCATCAACGGCGTCCTGCAGGCCTTTCTCGGCCCGGTCCCAGGTTGCGTCATCCCCGGCCCGGACATCCGGACGTGTGGAGAGTTTCACGGAGATATTCTCAAAGCCGAAATCCCGGTACACGTTTTCGAGCAGGCGACAGAAGCGGATAGACTCTTCCACGATCTGGTCTTCACGGCAGAAGATGTGCGCATCGTCCTGCGTGAATTGACGGACCCGCATGATGCCATGCAGCGCGCCATGCGGCTCGTTGCGGTGGCAACACCCGAATTCCGCCAAGCGCAGCGGCAGGTCGCGATAGGATTTCTGGCCCTGTTTGAAGACTTCGACATGCGCCGGACAGTTCATGGGTTTCAACGCCATAAGTTTGGCATCGTCAGGCACCGAAATGTCCACGCCTTCATCACCTTCAGGAATGAAATCCGGCACGATGAACATGTTCTCGCGATACTTGCCCCAGTGACCGGATTTCTCCCACTGAACCGAATCCATCAATTGCGGCGTCTTGATCTCTTCATAGCCGGCCGCATCGAGACGCCGGCGCATATAGGATTCGATCTGCAACCAGATCTGGTAGCCTTTCGGGTGCCAGAAGATGGAACCGGCCGCCGCCAGGCCGTCGAGATGGAACAGGTCGAGCTGCGTCGCGAGTTTGCGATGGTCACGCTTTTCGGCCTCTTCGAGGCGTAGCAGATGCGCCTTGAGGTCTTTCTCATTGGCCCAAGCCGTGCCGTACATGCGCTGAAGCATTTCGTTCTTGGAGTCGCCACGCCAATAGGCGCCCGCCAGCTTCATCAGCTTGAAGGCCTTCGGCAACTTGCCCGTGCTGGGCAGGTGCGGGCCGCGGCAAAGGTCGAACCAGTCGCCTTGCTTGTAGACTGTGATTGCTTCGCCCGGCGGAATGATGTCGTCGATGATCCGCGCCTTGTAGTCTTCGCCGATCTTCTTGAACGTTTCGATGGCCTGGTCCTTGTCCCAGACCTCGCGGACAATCGGATAGTCCGCGTCGACAATCTCGCGCATTTTCTTTTCGATCTTCTCGAAATCTTCCGTCGAGAACGGCTCTTCGCGGGCAAAGTCGTAATAGAAGCCATCATCAATGACTGGGCCAATCGTGACCTGCGCGTCGGGATAGAGTTCCTGTACCGCCTGGGCGAGCACGTGGGCCGCATCATGGCGGATCAGTTCAAGGCCTTCGGGATCATTCGCCGTGACGAGTTCCACCTTTGCGTCGCCATCGAGCGGGCGCATTAAATCTCTCAGCTCGCCGTCAACCCGGGCGGCGAGCGCCTTCTTGGCGAGGGAATTGGAAATCGATTTGGCGACGTCAAAGGGCGACGCGCCCTCTTCATATTCGCGGACGGAGCCGTCTGGCAGGGATACTTTGATCATGGTCTAATCTTTTCGTGCATTCTTGCGCTCTGTACAGCGCGGCAAATTCGGTTCCGGTCAGGCCCTTTATCCGGCGTCTGCTTAACGCGACTTCACCAGATTTCCCACCCCATACGCATTTCTCGCGCAGTGGCGGGGTTTTCGGACCCTATCCGGGCTTCTTTTGGGCTGTTTATGGGTACATGAAGCGGGCGCGCACAAAGGCGCAGCCAAGGGGCGCGTCAGGCACCCCGGCGAGTTCGTGTGGTCAGGCCAACAGGGCCAAGAAGGCAACGATTTTCACTCATCAGGTTTCATATGGCATGACGACGGGCGGTTTTCAATTCGTTCCATGGCCTTGCGCGCCGACCATTCGCCATACCGCCAAGGCTGCCATACCGGCACATCTGGCAGGGTTTCCGGCACCGGGTCCTTGCCGAGACTGCCGCCCGGTCGGCACCGGATGAAACGCGCCAGCGCCATCCATACGCCCGGCCACCATCCAAACCGCGCAACACATTCGGCGCCATACTCACTGCAGGTTGGCGTATGCTGGCAGCGCGCACCGAACGCGTAGAACACCTGGCTTGGGCCATGCTTGTAGACCCAAAGCAGACCATTCGCTGATCGACGCCGCAAACCGGCCATCTCAGCCTGCCGTCTGGCGGGCGAGACCGCGGCTTGCCAATGCCTCCTCGATGGCAGCAACCGCCGCCTCAAAAGCCAGCAGCGTGGACGTATGGCGAGGGGGATAATCGGCCACGGGTTCCAGATGGCGCAGCTCCCAGAAGCGGCCTTCCGGCGGAGGTCCATTGTCTTTCAGCATGTCTTTCAAAGCGTCTCGCGCCGCGATCACCTCTTCGATCGTTGCACCGATAGCGTGTTCTGTAAGGATCGAGGTAGCCGCCTGCCCGAGAGCGCAAGCCTTTGGATCCACTGCGATGGCCATGATGCGTGCGCCCGCTTCGTCCAATTTCAGATCAACCTTCACGGTCGAACCGCACACACGCGATACCTTCAGGACAGACCCGTCAGGATCTGTCAGATCACCCACATGCTGGATGTCTGCTGCGAGTTCGAGAACACGATTATGGTACAGTTCGCTCATCGCCTGAAACATGGCCTTCGCAGGCGCATGGCGCAAGGCTGAGGCACGGTGACAAAAAATGCCGCCTGACTCAGGCGCGAACGCGAGGCAGGCGGCAAAGGCGTGTCGTGCATTGAAAACGGGGCGCTCAGGCCATGGCCCGAACACACAGGAGCGGCCTGTTATGGTCAATTAAAGCTTCCGTCATCGGGGCAATTGCAGTCGGCCTGAAAAATCAAATACGTCGCCAAGTCGAGCCACCGGCCCCATCCATGATCTCAATACCTTCGGCAGCAAGTTGATCACGAATTCGGTCAGCTTCAGCCCAGTCCTTGGCTGCGCGCGCATCGATACGCGCCTGAACAAGTCCATTGATGCGGTCATTGCCGTCATCATCCCCGCCCTGTTCCCAGGCTTTGGGAGTCAAGGTCAAAAGCCCAAGCATTTCGCCGGCGTCGAGCAAATTTGCGCGGGCCGTCGCCATAGCATCCGTATCTCCCTTGTCCGCCGCCATGTTTGCTTCGCCGGCAATGCGCGAGAGCGAAGCGAGCGCTTCGGGTGTGTTCAGATCATCACAAAGTGCGTCGAAGACGCCCCGGTCATCGACTTCACCGCCTTCAGCGTCCCACACACGGCGCAACGCGCCATAAATCCGGTCGAGCGTTGTCTTGGCCTGTTTCAGCAAGTCTTCCGTCCAGTCGAGCGGCGCGCGGTAATGCCCGCTCAGCATGGCAAAGCGCAGCACTTCACCGTGCCATTGCTTCAATAGCTCGTGCACCAGAACGACATTGCCGAGCGATTTCGACATCTTCTCGCCGCCCATATCCAGGAAGCCATTGTGCATCCAATAGTTCGCCATGATCTCGCCATGCGCGCATTCGGACTGGGCAATTTCGTTTTCATGATGCGGAAACTGAAGATCAATCCCGCCACCATGAATGTCGATCGTCTTGCCGAGATGCTTTGCGGCCATGGCCGAGCATTCGATATGCCAGCCGGGACGTCCCCTGCCCCACGGGCTGTCCCAGATCGCATCTTCTGGTTCACCTTCCTTGGCGAATTTCCAGAGCGCGAAGTCGGCGGGGTCGCGTTTGTCTTCGTCGACAGCAACGCGTGCGCCGGCTTCATTGTCTTCGAGCTTGCGACCAGACAGCTTTCCATAATCCGGCATGGAATTGACCGAAAACCAGACGCCTTCCTTGCCGACATAGGCATAGCGCTTGCGGACGAGCTTCTCGATCATCTCGATCATTTCGCCGACATGATCGGTCGCCCAAGGCTCAATGCCGGGCGCGAGCACGTTCAGTGCAGCCGTGTCGGCATTGTAGATTTGGGCGAATTTCTTCGTAATCGTCTCAATCGGTTCGCCGGTCTCGACGCTGGCCTTGATGATCTTGTCTTCAATGTCGGTGATGTTGCGCGCGTAGATCACCGCATCCTCACCATACACCCTCATCAGCAGGCGCCGCAGCACATCGAACACAATGGGCGGACGCGCATTGCCGATATGGGCGTAATTGTAGACAGTCGGGCCGCAGACATACATCGTCACGCGCGCCGGATCCTGCGGATGGAAAACGCGCTTTTTGCGCGCGGCGGTGTCGTAGATGCGGATTGTCATGGTTTTTGGGCTCGATTTCGGAAGTCTGGACGTATCGCTGGCGCTACGGGTAGCTGGCCAGCCCTAATGGCGTGTTGATGCGTTAACAGCAACACCGGCAGGCAGGACGACAACAAAATCGAACACGTTCCATGTCGACGGCGATATCATCGGCGCGCAGAAAAGCCAAGAATGGAGTCATCCAGTCGCGCGACGTCAGCGTAGAAAGGGCTGGAAACAAGGCCATCGCACCCTTATGTTCCTCATATCGCCCTGAGGGTATCAACTCCGGGCGGGCGTTAAGTCCGGGCAGGGGAGCATTTTTACGCTTTCCCAGACCAAGCCTCGGCTCGACCCTCGTCCCTCAGTCGAAGGAAACTTCAATCATGGCCATGGATGCCATCACTCCCAATAAAGACAAGGCACGCGCAGAGCCCATCAAGCGCCCTACCGTTCAAGAGGCCGAAGAAGCCGTGCGCACGCTCATCGCGTGGGCTGGCGACGATCCGCGTCGCGAAGGCCTGCTCGACACGCCAAAGCGCGTTGTCAACGCCTACAAGGAATGGTTTTCCGGCTATGAGGAAGATCCCGTCAAATACCTGTCGCGTACCTTTGAGGACGTGCAGGGCTATGATGACATCGTCATGCTGCGCAACATCGACGTGGAGAGCCATTGCGAGCACCACATGGCGCCCTTCCTTGGCAAGGCCTATGTCGCCTACATGCCGTCGGCAGCCGTTGTTGGTATTTCCAAGCTGGCACGCGTCGTAGAGATCTTCTCGAAGCGCCTGCAAACGCAGGAAACCATGACCGCGCAAATCTGTGACGCGATTACCGACAGCCTTGCCCCGATGGGCACGGCGGTCCTGATCGATGCCGTGCATGAATGCATGTCGACACGGGGCGTCCACCACAAGGATGTCAGCACGATCACCACGCAGTTTACTGGCGTGTTCAAATCGGATGCCGATTTGCGCAATCGCTTCCTGCGTATGGCCGGCAAGGGCTGAGCCGACTTTCTCTCAGAATTGATCAACCCCGGCCCTCAATGCCGGGGTTTTTTTATGGACTCCGTCCCCAGCATTGATAGCCTCGAAACCGAGGTAGAGTGCAAAAGAACAATCCCGAAAGACGGAGGAGACTTCCATGAAACTCTTTTTAGCGGCGAGTGCGGCAATTACGCTGTTCGCCCTGCCTGCGATGGCACAATCCACCACGGTCGAATTCGCAAGCAGCGATGGCACGACCGCGCTTGTTGTATTCTATGAAAACGGCACGGCCTCCATGGATGGAGGCGATCCCATTCCGTACACGATGGATGAAGAATCCAAGACAATCTGTGGCCAGACACCCGAAGGTGATATTTGTGCAACCTTCGACGAACTGGGCGAAGACGTCGGCTTCTCGACTGGCTTTACCAATACTGCGGGCCAATCCGGCACGGCAACGATCACAGCTGCCGACTGATCGGCTGGAAGGACTGAACGGGTTTAGAGGCATTCGCCAATCGGCGGGTGCCTCTTTTCATGACCGCCTCAAGCAGCAGGTTTCGTCTTTGCAAGCCAGGCAACAATGTCCGAAACCACCTTGTCAGTGCCCGGCTCATCCACGATCCAATGGGCATTGTTCGGATATTCCAGAAAGTCACCCGCTACTGGGCTTTTTGCGTATTTTTGCCCCACCTTGCGGACGGCCTTGGCAGGCGTCGCACGGTCTGCACCAGCAGCGATCGTCAGTGTTGGAATTGTAAACAAGGTCTCGTCGATCTCGATTCCATCTGCGATGTCGCCGTAAACCTTCCCGGAGTCGTACAGCGCATCAGCGTAGATCTCTGCATGACGACGCGACGGCACCTTGTTGAGCACGCCATAACGAAATCCTGACTCCCAAACTTTGTAAGCTTTCGAACGATTCCGGCTGATAAGGATGTTGAGAAATGTATAGGCGACCGACAGGGTCACCGCGCTGCAATCCTTGGGCTGAGCCGGCGTCAGGAAGACCGCCTGACTCACGAGCCCCTGCTCGACCAGGCATTGGGCAATCAAGCCCCCCATCGAATGGCCAATCACGGCAGGCGGGCTGCCAGTTTCACTCTCAATCCGGCGAACCGTATCCGCCATGGATTTCACATAGTCATCCAGGCCGAGATCAGACAGCGAAGCTGGAGGAGAGTCAGGCACCCGCTGGTCCGGAAACAGTGTTGGAGCGTCGCAGTTCCAGCCTGCCGCCTCGAACCCCACGCGCATCCGATCCCAGACCTCACCGCCACACCCGATCCCATGGATCATCAGCAAGGATTTTGTCATCGGTTTACGCCTCTATTGCTTGGAGGGTTTCAACCCTGAACTTCCTTGTGGCCGGGGACCGGTTCGGCCCAACTGGTGAACCGCTGGGAAACTTCAGAATACACCATGCGCTTGAACGGTACGACCAGCGAAGGAACTTCCTCGAGCCGCGCCCAACGCCAAGCATCGAATTCCGGCGTATGCCGGTCGAGGCGAACATCGCTATCGGCCCCCTTGAACCGGAAAGCGAACCATTTCTGCCGCTGACCAATATAAGGCCCGGGCAAACGCTTCTTCAAATCAGGTGGGAAATCGTAGAACAACCAGTCCGACGTCTCCTCGAGAACATCCACCAGTTTTTCCGGTACGCCGACTTCTTCTTCGAGTTCGCGGAGTGCGCCGACCAAGGGCGTCTCGCCCTTGTCGATCCCACCTTGCGGCATCTGCCATTGGAACGCTCCCCGGCCATTGATGCGCCGCCCAATAAAAACATAACCTGCTTTTGAAAACAGGGCGAGACCGACATTGGGTCTGTAGAGGTCGGGATCGGGCGCGTGTATCGTCACCCTTCCGGGTTTACCGGAGCCTGAGACAAGCTTCCAGTCTGGACGCGCTTCGGTTGGGAAGTTTTTGCAGACACCGAAATCAGGGCAGACGCCGGTGCCAGAACGACCCCACGTTTCTGCATGTCCTTCGTCCAGTCCTTGGCGATCTCGATTGTCAGCGGGAAGGCATACCCAGTTCCCATGGACGCGCCGTTTTCCTTCGCGAGCGTTTCGAGGCCCAGCAACTCGGTCCGGATGTCATCTGCGGTCAGCTTTGCGTCAATTGTGGCTGCGGCGCGTGCAAATTTCATTTGTGTGCGTCCGGCGGCGCGGTCGAAGGCGCCGGTCTGGAAGCTGCCATCCTCGACGAGGGCGATGCCGCGATCATGCAGGGCTTGAAGGACGGGGCCGACAGCGCCGGGATCTTCGGCGAATTTGGCACCCTGATAATTGATGATCCCAAAATATCCGCTTGCCCGGCTGAGCAGCTTTTCGAGACGCGGCAAATTGCGTTCACCGGTGTCGCCGGCCAACAGGGTTTGCGGATGCATCTTCATGCGACCATACTCGAAGGATTCCATTGGCACTTCGATCAGGACTTCGTGTCCTTTTTCGCGCGCCTTGTTGACCCAGTACTGTAGATTGCCCGCGTCTGGCGCGAAGGACAGGGTCACTTCAGGCGGCAACTCTTCGATTGCTGCCTTGGTATGGGTCGCATTGATGCCAAGTCCGCCAATGACGACCGCCACGATCGGCTGGTTGCCGGGATTGGCGAAGGGGCGAGCATACACATCGGACGGTGCCTGGCCGTCAGCAGAAATGCGCGGCAGAGACAGTCCGTTGATCCGCTCCGTCAGGCCCGGAACAGGCGCTGTATCGAGCGACGCTACACGCGTGACCTCGCCATAGGACTCGCCGGGACGCACCAGCTTTCCATTGATCCGAATGCCCTCACCTGAGGACTCTTCATCCCCCTGCCCGGTCGGGACTTCCGACGGACGGGGCGCAGAAGCCTCAGCATATTCCACGCCCAGGCTTGGCTGATCAGAAACCGCATCATCTTGTGCCAAAACAACACGCGCGCCCAAATCCTGGGGCGTCTCCGCCTTCAGCCGGGATTTGAGTGCGGCGGTAGACCCTTGGCTGGTCTCAAACAAGGCCAGCACTTCGCTCGGTCCGGAATCTGCGGGATTGCCGGAATAATGGATCGCGGCACCAAGACTGGCACCCACTCCACCAAATACAAGCAGGCTCATAGCAGCATGGGTCAGACCCGTGCGCAAAGGAGATGGGTCGGCATCCCTGCGGCTAGCCATCGATGGACCTCGTCAAACCAGTTTAAAAGAATTCTGAACAATCAGAATTGCATCCAACTGGTTAACAGGTTGCAAACATCCGGTTAACCTGCGCGCCTCATTGCACTGGCCGTGACAGTGCCTTCCTTGAGCATTTCAATCGCTCTCTTGAGCTGAAAATCCTCACCATCCCAATCTTCAGGCGGCTGCTCATCAGGCAAGGAAACATCTTTGCGCGCTTCACCGTCTTCATTGGCCAACGCATGCGGCAGGTCGGCCTCGGACCAGCGCTTGATCTGGGCAAGCTCTTCTTCAGACAGGCGTGCCTGGGTGATCTCGATGTCCGGGTCGATGCCGAGCGCCTGAATGGAGCGACCCGCTGGCGTGTAATAGCGCGCCGTCGTCAGGCGGACTGCGCCGCGATCTGCGCCAAGCGGAATGACGGTTTGCACTGATCCCTTGCCAAAGCTGGTCGTACCCAAAACGGTGGCCCGATGCCGATCCTGCAAAGCGCCAGCGACAATCTCGGAAGCCGAGGCTGAGCCGCCATTGATCAGCACGATCATCGGGACGCCCTTAAAGACTTCCCCGGAACGGGCGTTATAGCGCTCCATGTCGGAAATGCGTCGGCCCTGCGTCGACACAACCTCACCGCCAGAAAGAAACATGTCGGAGACCGAAACAGCCTGATCCAGCAAACCGCCGCCATTGTTGCGCAAGTCCACAATCAAGCCGCGTGGACGCGAGCCGGTTTCTTTAGCGATGCCTTCGACTGCCTCTTCAAGCAGCAGAGTCGTGCGCTCGTTGAAGGTTGAAATACGGATATATCCAATATCGCTTTCCTGCATTTTCCAGGTAACGGATTTCTGCTGAATTACTTCCCGGGTCAAAGTGACGTCAAAGGGATCCTCGCCTTCGCGCAGGATCGTGACATCGATATCGGTGCCCTTTTCGCCGCGCATTTCCTTGACAGCTTCGTTCAGTGTCTGGCCGATGATCGGCTTCCCATTGATGGATGTGATCAGGTCACCCGGCTGGATACCTGCACGGCTCGCAGGTGTATCATCCATCGGAGAGATGACTTTGACGAAACCATCTTCCATTGTGACTTCAATCCCGAGACCACCATATTCTCCGCTGGTCTGAACCTGCATCGAACGAAAATCATCCGGATCGAGATAGCTGGAATGCGGGTCGAGTGAGGTAAGCATGCCGTTGATGGCGGCTTTCATGGCGGCCTTTTCGTCGACTTCCGTTACATAATCCTGGCGGGCGCGGGCGAGGATTTCTGCGAACAGGTCCAACTGCTGGTAGGTGACCATGCGCGGATCTTCAGCCCGGTCCTCAGGAGAGGCGAAGGCGGAAAATCCGACAGCCGCGCCACCCAGAACGACACCAAGGGCAGCCCCTGTCAGTAGTGAACGCATATTCCAGTCCTCCATAATCCTTTTGACCTTAGCTCCGGCCTGGCAGCCAGTCTGCCGGATTCATAACCTTGTCGCCAAGCCTTAATTCCATATTCAGCTCGGGAACCGGCTCGGCTCGATCAGGCATGCGTCCAACAGGCTCGCCCACAGAAACGCCTTGGCCTTCAGTGACATAGATCCGGCTCATGCCTGTAAGAATAACATGGTAACCGTCACTCGTCCGCAAAATTAACATTGATCCATACGTTCGAAATGGCCGCGCATACTCAACCGTACCGCCAACCGGTGCGACCACTTGGGCATTGGCCCGCGTGGCAAAGGCGACCCATTCCGACTTGCCACCAGTGGGCAACTTTTCGCCAAAGGCCCGCGCAAGCGAACCTGCAACGGGGGGCTTCAGCGCCCCGATGACAGCACGCCCCAGTGGTCGCGAAGCTGGTGTACGCGCAACAGCGGACGTGGCTGACGGTTTCGACGAAGGCGAATTGGACACAAGGCGCGGTCTGAGGTCCGGTTTGGCGCCGGGCGCAGACGGCGCCTGAGCCTCGAGCGATGCCAGCAATGATCTCAAATCTTCTTCCCTGGCACCAATCTCTGCCGCGTGTGCCTTCAACAACGCGATATCGCCGGACAAATCCTCGAAATTCCCACGCTTGGCAGCGGCGAGCCGCTCAATCTCGACCTGTTTCAAAGCTAGTGTCGCTTCGGCAGCGTCGAGTTTGGCTTTTTCGCCGCGGATACGGCGCTCAAGCTCGTTCAGCGTATCGATTTCCCGCGACAATTCTTCCGATTCCGTCGCAAGGCGCGGAGTTGTCTCGCTCATCAGGATGGCCCGGCGCACAGCCGTGTTCGCTTTGCTCGGGGACACGATCAAGGCAGGCGGCTTCCGGCGATTGGATGCGGCAAGCGCTGCAAGCAGGTCTTCCAGAGCCTGGCGGTTCTCGAGCAGGCTCATCTGCGCCGATACTCGACGCGCACCAAGATCGATCAGGGATTTCTCGGCGTTCGAAGCCTGTTCTTCACGGCGCTGGGACTCCATAGCCGCCGAAATCAACTGGCTGTCGATGTTCTTTAAATCGCTCAGCGTATTTTCGCCGGCGGCCTGCAGCGCTTCAAGCTTTTGCTCGGCGGCCTGCCGCTCAGCTTCGAGTGCCTGCAACTCTTCCCGGGAAAACGTATCCGGCGCTGCCGCCGTCAAGACAAACGCCGCAATCGATACTGTCAGGGGTCGCCAGAATGCGCTCATCTCTACCTTATTGCAGTCGGTCATGACTTCAATATTAACCAAGCACGGCAAGTCGCTCTCTGATCGCAGAAACCTGATCGAAAATCAGTGCGCAATAGACGGCATGATTCGACCGATCAAAGGCCGGAGCAAGGCAAACCAGATGCGTGACCATCTCCACGACGATCTGCCCGTCTCGAATAATCGTGCTCGGCCGCCCGGCAAGAACGCCGTGCACGACCTCGTTCCGGTATTCAGCAAGCCGAAGGACGGCGTCGACCTGCCCCGACGTTGCGGGAAGCTGCTCCGGAGGCAAGAGATATCGATCTGACCGCGCGCGTCGCAGCAACAATTTCAGAGGTGCAACTCTTCCAGGCATTTTCAGATCAGCTGTATCTTCCTCCAAAGCGGTCTCATATCCGGAGAGGGCAGCAATGATCGCGCAATTAATCGCCGTGACGAGACCAACTGCAACCCAGCGCCAACGTTCGGGATCCTGATCCACATGATCCAGTTCCCGGTGGGCCAGTTTCAGCCCCTCGAGCGCGGCCGCGAGGGCTGGCCCCACTTTTTCAGACGCCGACATACGAGGACGTCAGTCCGAACCCATCGATGTCGGCTCCGACTTCCGGAAATCCCATCCTGTCTGGGCCGCAATGTATGTGAACGCCGCGTACACCGCAACATTCTGACGGAATGCCTCCGGATCAATCTTGTCGAATGTATCGTCTGGGGTGTGATGGTAGTCAAAATAGTCCCGGCCATCCTGCGCGGGCGTTACGACAGGCACCCCTGCCCTGCGGAGGACGCCGATATCAGGCCCACCGCCGGCTGCATTGTCGCCTTCTGACACACCCAGTGGGGTCAATACCTGCTTCATGACATCCGCATAGGATATTGCAGCCTCACCAAAATTGGTCTGGAAACGCCAGATGCGGCCGGCGCCAAAATCGCTCTCAGCCGCAAGCATATGCTTGTCGAGATCATCCCCATGTTGCCGAGCGTAAGCATTCGCTCCAAACAGGCCGACTTCCTCAGAGCCGTAGAGAACGACACGGATCGTTCTGCGAGGTTTTCCCGGCAAGTCCGCAATCAGCTTGGCGGCCCCGACGACGATTCCGCAGCCCGCGCCATCATCCAGTGCGCCGGTACCAAGATCCCAACTGTCGAGATGGCATCCGATCAGGATGATTTCGTCTTCCAGATCAGATCCTTCGACTTCAGCGATCACATTTCCGGACGGCGCAGCATCGGCATACTCAACGCCAATATCGAGATTCACGCGGACCGGGCCCCTATCCAACAATCGTGTCAGCTGATCAGCGTCAGGGCCAGACAAGGCCGCTGCGGGGAGCGCGCCGAGCGCCCCTTCCCGGAACATGCCACCTGTGTGCGGCATGCGGTGTGGCTGTGTACCGACAGAACGGATCAGGCAGGCAACTGCCCCCTTCTCTGCGGCTGCATTGGCACACCCGCCCCGCTTGCGCACGGCAAGCCCGTAGCCCGAGCCATCTTGGGTCTTGTACATGCGCTCATCAATAAACGCGATTTTTCCCGCAAGGCTGTCAGCATCAGCCGCCTTCAGATCGGAAAGGGTTTCAAACCGGACGATATCAGCCTCCAGTCCACCTTCAGGCGTCGCACGACTGCCGCCGAGCGCCGTGATCACGAGATCTTGCGCATTCGCGCCAATCACGCGGGCCGATTCACGGGTCCGCGCCCAATACGGGATCGTGAAATCCTCAACGCGCGTGCGGTCAAAATTCAGCTCCTTGAGCGCGTTCATCGCCCAAACACGCGCCCGCGCCTCATCCGGCGAGCCGCCAAGGCGGGCCCCGACTTCTGTCGTCAGGTCTTCGACAAATTGCAGGCCAACCTCATCCAGCAGAGCATCCGCGATCAGTTGATCCGTCGTTGCCGCGATTTCCGGCGACAGATCGGCATCCTGCGCGAAGGACGGCGCACCGACCAATATGGCCATGCCAGCCAATATTCCCGCAATATGCCTGATCTGTCTCATCCGCTGTGCCTCTCAATGATCTATGCAGCGCAAGACTACATGTCCTTCGAGCAGAGTGAATAGCCCCGTTGCCTAAAGTTGTTCAGCAATCTGCAGGATAAGGTCGAGCGATGGGCGGTCCTTGTAACCTTCCTCGCGCAATACTGCCCGGACCGTCTCATCCGTGCCGATAAACATGATTGCAGGGTGGGGAATGCCGAAATAGCGCGAGCCAGGCTTCATCTCTTCATTCAGCAAATTAAACGCCGAAATAGCTTCCGAACCGGGATCGGACAGGAGTTCAAATCCAAGACTGTTCTTGCGGACAAACTTCGACAGAATCTCGGGATCGTCATACGAAATTGCGACAAGGGGCCAGCCCAAGTCGTTGAGGTTGGCCGAGATATCATCAATCTGCTTAAGCTGTTTTTGGCAGTAAGGGCACCAGTCCGCTGAACGCACGAAGGCGACCGCAATCCCCTTCTCTCCCATGAGTTCAGACAGGCTCGTCGCCTCTCCAGTGTGTCTCACCAGATTGACCGAAGGCGCAGATTGACCAAGCGCCAGACCAATCTGAGGTGTTTGCATCTCGGTGGCCGTATCCGGGGAGGCTGTGATTGTATCGGCCGCATCCTGAGCGTTCGCCGCCGCTGGCAGCATGGCAAGCACGGAGGCAAGAGTAAGCGTACGGATCATGGGGCGTCTCCTCTGAAGTCTGTGCACCAGCCTTACCCGCATGCCGGATCAGTGGCGAGGCGTAAACGGCACACCTCACACAGGCTTGATCGGTCGTTATCAGTTGCGGCGGGCCCGCCATTCATCGGCCGTCTGGCCGTAGACATCCCACATCATGCCCTCAAACGGCGGCGGCGTTTCCCGTTTTCTCATGAAGCGGCTACCCAGACGCTCGGCTACGCGAACAGAGGCTGCGTTCTCTGGCAGGATCGTATGGATCACCTCACTCCAGCCCAGAATATCCACCGCATAGTCCATTGCCGCCGTCGCGCCTTCGGTCGCGTATCCCCTGCCCCAGGACGACCGCACGAGTCCCCAGCCGATCTCCGTACCCGGCCAGCCGTTTGGTCTCCAAGGGCCGAGCCGGCCCACCCATTCTCCAGTAGATTTCTCGATCACAGAAAACATGGAGAAGCCCTCAATCGTCCACGCACCGGTCATTGTGCATATTGATCGCCAAGTCAGCTCCGGCCCCTGAACGCCGCCGAGATGGCGCATCACGTCTTCATCGGCATGAAAGGCGTTCCACGCGGGGATGTCTTCTGCGCGAGGCGGACGCAGGAGCAATCGTTCGGTCTCGATTGTCGGACCTATGGCCATGATGACATCCCCCGCCTACCGCACATAAAAAAGCCCCGCCTTGCGAGCGGGGCTTTGTCTACTCTTATCAAACCAGCGACGCTAGTCGCGACCCGACATGATGGCCAGCAGGAACTGGAACATGTTCACGAAGTCCAGGTAAAGACTGAGCGCACCAAAGGTTGTGGCAACCGCCATGGCCCGGGCATTGCCGGCAATCTGGAAATACATGTTCTTCAGGCGCTGGGTGTCATATGCGGTCAGGCCAGCAAACACCAAAAGGCCGACCACCGAGATCACCATGTGCATCATGCTCGACTGGAAGATCAGCATGTTCAGGATTGACGCGACGATGATGCCAACGACGCCCATGATCAGGAAAACGCCCCAACCGGACATGTCGCGCTTTGTGGTATACCCGTAGAGCGACAGGCCACCGAACGCGATGGCCGTTGTCAGGAAGGCCTTCGACACGATCAGCATGCCGTCCGGCTGGCGGGCATAGACATACACGATGGCGCCCATGCCGACACCGATCAGGGAGACGACCGACCAATAAACAAGGTTCGCCGCTGTGGGCGACGGGTTCTTCATGACGAAGCCTGACAGAAGCAGGATCGCCAATGGAGCAAACATGATGACAAGACCGATTGGTCCGGTCAGGAGGGTCAGTGTGACGCTTTCCGGCACCAGCGCGCCAAAGGCATAAGCCAATGCTGCGGTCAGCAGCAGGCCAAGCGCCATCTTGTTGTAGACGCCCAGCATGAAGCTGCGCAGACCTTCATTGACCGACATGTCCATCGTCTGGCCCGATGGCCCCGGCGAATAGGCACGATTGAAGTCATTCATAGGTGCAATACCCTTTCTGGTTGAAAGGCGGGGATTTATCACCCGCCAAACTGATCTCGAATATGGTGCTGACAGTTAAGTTTAGCAAGTTAAACCAGCGGTAAATGCGACCGCCTCCGTTCGCAATGCCCGCAGGCGATCAGGCATCTGAGCCTATGTCGAATTAGTAGAACCTGCCATGAATCCTGACCTCCGGCGCGATGTGTTGTCCTGAAAGCTCATTTGGGAGAAGGATCAGGCCCTTTCCTGCTGCAATCAGACAGGTCTTATGGATTGACTTGAAATTACCCAAGGTTAATTTTCGTGTTCTGGCGTAATTCCAACAGTGGGGACGCCAAGAATGAAGGGGACAAAAATGGCAGACGCATCTGAATATGCCGAAAACATCAAGAAATATGCGAAAGGCTACAATCAGGCCGCAGCAGAAAAGATCGTGGGACGACTGGGGATTGCCTTGCGCAATCGGGACAGTTCCATTGTCGCCTGCAGCGATTCTGTTGAACTTGATCGCATTCGCGAGAAGTGGTGCCGCGGCAAGCTGGGTCTGCCGCACACTCAAGGCGAGCTGGACGCAGCCATCAAGGCAGTTTGCGACCAGATGAGCGCCGAAGGTGGCTCAAAGTCACGCGTGACGTTCTACTATTTGTTGGCAGAACACTTCGGTAAGCTGGACGCACTCGCCAGCTGAACTGGGCGAAAAGCAAAAGTTTCTGAAAACCCGGTCGCTGTACCGGGTTTTCTTTTGCTTCGGAAACCTGTTCAACCGGTCCATGTATCGCTTGTTTGCCGCCCTCCCTGTTCCGGAAGAAATTCATCCGGGCCTGATCCAGACGCAAACCGGCCTGTCCGGTGCCCGTTGGCGACCGCCCCGGAATTTTCATATTACATTACGTTTCTTTGGAGACGTCTCACACGCCGACGCTCGCGACCTCGACGAATTGCTTGCCGAGATATCCTGTGCGCCGTTCGAGGTGTCATTGGAAGGCATGGGATGGTTCGGCCGGCGGGAACCTTCCGCCGTCTGGGCACGAGTGCGCGAGAGCGATGCCTTGCGTGCGCTGTCCGCGCAATGCGAACGAGCCGCCCGTCGCCTGGGCCTTGCGCCGGACCGGCGCCCGTTCACGCCGCACGTTACCCTCGCCTACCTGCACGGCACTCTGCTCGACGAAGCCGCGGCATGGGTCGAACGCCATCATGCCTATCGCAGCACTGTGTTCTGGGCCGAGGGCTTCCATCTGTACTCGAGCCATTTGGGCGATGGACCCAGCCGCTATGTGGCTGAGGCCGACTATGTGCTGGGTTGACCGGCAGCTGGCCTAATAGGTCACCGACATCTGGAAGAACTGCTGCCAGTCGCGGTTGTCTTCATCATACGGCGTACGGGTGAGAGGCTTGGCAAGTTCGATTCCTGCCGACAGTCGGTCAAGAATGTTGATCCGCAATCCTAGCGCAGCTGACTCCATGTCCTTCTGTCGGACCCCGGTCGGCGTGTCATTCCAGACCATCGCAGCGTCGTATGAAACATAGCCTTGCGCAAACGAGATCAGATCGCTCTCAGGCGAAAAGCCTGCGCGCAATTCCAACAGGCCAGCGATGCCCTCATCACCGGATATTTCACCATAGCCGTACCCGCGTCCCATTACCGGTCCGCCCACAGAGAATTCCTCTGCGGACAACAATGGCCCATCGGAAACCTGCCCCCACAGCAAAGCGTAGATGCCAAAATACTTCCCAATGTCGTGATAGTAGGATGTCTTTGCGTAGAGCTTGGTAAAACTCGCATCTGCATCGTAGCGGGATCGGAACTCAACGGACTCGCCAGACGCGCCGAGAATGTCCAACCCGGATGAGAGTTCGACGAAAAAGTAGGTTTTTGATCCATCATCCGTCTGGAGACCGCGAAGCGCCACACGTGCAACTCGCAATTCGTCTCGATACCCGCCCCCTGACGTCCAGTCATTCTCCAAATGTGCCGCGTCGAATTGCACGCTCGCATACAAACGGTGCGTCCGCCGCTGAATGAGGGGACGCTCATACTTCATCCAGAGTGACAGGGACTCTCCGCCAATTTCGGGACTGTTCGGATTGTGCCCGTCCTGCGACAAAGCCGTTGCGGCCCCAAAAATCAGGCTGTCGCCCGGCTGGAACGAGTAGCGATAATTGGCGCTCACCCTGGCATACTCGCCCGGGTCAACGGGCGTTGTGAACACGTTCAGCCGGAATTGGTCGCGATCTGCGAGGACGGAGTTGAACGCCACTCCTCCATATGCCTGCAATGGGCCAACGCGTTCAGACCCCCGATTGCTCAGCCCTGCATAACCTTCCACCGGATCGAAATCTGTCGTCAGCACCAATTCGTGGCGGGAAGGATCCTCCGGGTCGGGCCGGATACGCGAGGTGACAGACATGCCTCGGATCGCCTTGATCCGGGCCAGTCGACGGTCAAGGTCTGGGAGATGCGCAATCGGTGCGTCGGTGAAGCCCTTCATGATGGGCGACGCCAGGTCAGTACGTGTGCCATCGAACTCAACCTGTGAGATGTGACCTTCAATGACCGTGATCGTGGCGATGCCCGACTCGAGCGCCTGCCGGTCAACCACCGCTTGCGACAGGAAGTAGCCTTCGTCCCGGTAGGCCTGGGTAATACGATCCGCGATGATCACCAGATCTGACATTTGAGTCGGCTTGGCCAACTGCTTGTCGTAAGAAAATGACAGTTGCTCAGGCGAAATCGTTACTGCACCGACGACCGATACACCCAGAAGAGTGAAGCATCCTTCGTCGCCAAGTTGACATGATGGCGCAACGTTTTCCGGACTTTCGAGACGCCCCCGCAGCAAGCTCGACAACGCGTGTGCTGGAATGGCCAATACAGATGATACCGTTATCATCGACGCAACTGCGAGCAGGCGAAAGCGAAGATTTTTCGTGCGCGCAGCTCGCAAGACCGTGTTCCATTTATTAGAGTATGAGACTCGTTCCTATTCGGAATTTGTGAATGCCATCTTAAATACCTGCGTTTCATATTAACTCGGTATTTAGAGCCGTGATGTCTAATAATACCCTGATATATATGGGGTTTATATAAGATGTTTCGATTTCTGGTTGCCAGTATTCTCAGCGCGTGCCTAGCGGCAAGTTTTCAGTTCGCGTGTGCGGATTCAGACTCCTGGCAACTCGCGGAAAGTCATGGTGTCGTTCGCGTCATGGTGCCTGGAACGGCTATCGCCAAGGCGCGGTCGGGCATGGAGCTTCCCACCGGAACATTGGTCACGACCGGCAAGACAGGCACGGCCACACTCGTACGAAATGACCAGCGCATCAATATCGCCTCCGAGAGCCGGCTGGTCCTGTCGGAAAACTCCGACGCAATGACCCGTATCCGTCAGGATGCTGGTTCAGCTGCATATGAAGTCGATCGCCGCAAGTCGAAACACTTTCGCGTTGACACTGCGCTCATCGCAGCTGTGGTGAAGGGTACGGTCTTCACGGTCTCAGCCAGCCCGGAAGCCGGTAGGGTACACGTGTCAAATGGCTTGGTAGAAGTGCGCTCGCAAGGCGCAGATAACTCTGTAGACGTACACCCCGGCGAAACGGCGTCCATCGTTCGCAGTGCGCCTGACGAAATCACCGTGCGTGGTCCGAAGGACGCATCCAACGGTGTTGAAGGCTTGAATGTACCTCCAATCGATTACGCAGAAGCCTCGGAAAACCTGCTTGAGCCTGTCGAAGCTGGCGTCGAAGCCGCGCAAGACCGGTCGAATGGCAATCAGGGGCTCGGAAACTCTGTGGCGAACACCGCTTCTGAGGGGAGTTCAGACGAGCACGCTGGCGGACCGAATGCCAACGCGGCAGCCGCAGCCTTCGCCGCCGCAACCAATGCTCGGAATGCCAGCCTGAATGGAAATGGCGCTGATAAAGGGAACGGGAATGGCAATGGAAACGGTGCCGAGAATGGAAACGGCAATGGTAACGGAAACGGTGCCGAGAATGGAAACGGCAATGGTAACGGAAACGGTGCCGAGAACGGAAACGGCAATGGTAACGGAAACGGTGCCGAGAACGGAAACGGCAATGGTAACGGAAACGGTGCCGAGAACGGAAACGGCAATGGTAACGGAAACGGAGATGGGTCGGACGATTTCGACGGTGACGATGGCGATGATGGTGACGACGATCGGGACGACGACTAATCACTGTGTCCAAAAGTCCGAAACTCTCCGCTGTCTATGATCTTTTTTGGCGAATGCGCGGGTGCCTGATTGGCTGCCTGAGCCTGGTGGTATTCTCTTTTTCCGGCGCATCAGTATCCCTCGACAACAATCTCGCCTCTACACGGATGAATGCGCTGTCGCTCGCGCCAAGCGGCACGGTCACGATCGTCACGATCGACGCTGAAAGCATCAGCAAGGCTGGCGAATGGCCATGGCCGCGCGAGCGTTTCGCACAGGCACTGGACAATCTGAACGCCGCCGGTGCTGGCATGATCGCCCTCGACGTGGATTTCAGCGCCCGGTCGTCACCGGAGGGCGATGCGGCACTGGTTCAGGCTGTCCAGGACAATGCGGGCTGGATCGCCCTGCCGGCTTTCCTCCAGCGGGATTACAGGCAGTCAAATACTCCGTTTGGTGAACTGGCAGAGAACGCCGTCATCGCAAGTGTGAATGTGGAGCTTTCCCGCGACGGGCGCCTGCGCAAGTATCGTCGCGGTTTTGTCCATGAAGGAAAGTACATTCCCACATTGGGAGGCCTTCTTGCCGGAGCGGAGCCCAGCGATACACGCGCATTCATGATCGACTATGGTATTGATGCAGACCAGATAGATACGATCAGCTTTGACGATGTCCTACACAATCGGTTTGATCCCAAATTGATCGCTGGCCGCAGCGTCGTCATCGGTGCCACGGCACTCGAACTGGGAGACCTGCTTTCTACTCCGCATTCCCCTGCCATGCCGGGCGTCTATGTGCATGCGCTGGGCTATGAGAGCCTTGTTCAAAACCGAGCCCTGACCAGCCCGTCCAAACTTCCAATGCTCATCCTCGGAATGGCGCTGCTCATGATAACCAGTGTGGTGGCAAGACATACGCCGCTGCGACAGCTGTTCGGCATCCATGTTCTTGTGATGTCTTCCGTTCTTGTCATTCCGTTCATCATACAGAATTTCTTTCCAATCAGCATCAACACATCCAGTTTGATCTTCGCATTGGGATGGAGTTCCGCTGCGGGCATCTGGAATGCCTTCTCCAGGCACAAGCGCGCACTTCTCGAGCAGGAATCAAACTATCTGACCTATATGGCCGAACATGATTCCGAGACAGGCATGCCCAATCGTCGCTCCATGCTGGCCGCCCTGACGGACCTGCACAGAACAGACCCCGAGGCGAGCATACTCGTTGTCACATTCGGCATCAGGAGGTTCGGCGAACTACGCGGCGCGATTGGTTACACCAACGCAAAAACCCTGATCCGGTCGGCTGCCGAACGTCTCTACGAAACCGGCACAGGTCTTACACATTACCATTTGGGAGCATCTGTCCTCGGCACGCTGATCAGAGTGGGCGACCAGGACAGCGTCGACAAATGCATCGATGACGTTCGATCGGCGCTGCAACACACGATCGTCGTCGCCGGTCAGTCGCTCCATATCGAGCTCTCGGCAGGCGTCGCCATGATCGCAAGCCAGACCGACGATGAGGAGACAGCGTTGTCCCGCGCCTCCTTGTCATTGGACCATGCCCGACGGACAAGACGCGACCTGGTTCGCTGGGGAGAGGCCCAGTTTGAAGATCCCCAGCTCAGGCTCGCCCTGCTGACGGAAGTGAACGTGGGACTGGACCGTGATGAGTTCCACCTCGTCTATCAGCCCAAGATATGTACCAGAAGCCACGAAATTGTCGGCGTCGAAGCGTTGATGCGCTGGAACCATCCGGCCTTCGGTCAGATCGCGCCGGACAGCTTCATCACCGTCGCCGAGAAAACCGGTGCAATCGACAAGCTGACGCTCTGGGCGATCAAGCAGGCTATACGAGATCAATCGACGATGCGCCGGATGGGGGTAGATGCCGCCATTGCCGTGAACATGTCTGCCAGGTCCCTGCTTGAGATCGACTTCTGTCGGCAGCTCGCTGAAACGATCAATCAGTCCGGCGCGACGATTGCGATCGAGATCACCGAAACGGCTGTGATGGAGCAGCCTGAACTCGCCATCTGCTCAGCGAATGCCTTCCGCGATGCCGGAATCAAGCTGGCGATTGATGATTATGGCGCAGGGCAATCCTCAATTGCCTATCTCAAGCGTCTGCCGGCCGATGAACTGAAACTCGACCGGAGCATGATTTCGGATGTCCGGGACAGCCAGCGTGACCGCATGATCCTGAAATCCACATTCGATCTTGCACATGCGCTGGGCATGCGGGTGGTGTGCGAAGGTGTCGAGGATGAAGCCACTTATGATGCACTCAAGGCGCTCGGCTGCGATGCGATCCAAGGCTACCTCACGGGGCGCCCTATGGCAGTCGACAAACTGATCGCATTCTCTCGCAGCAGGCGCCTTCCCGCAAATCACCTGCTTCCCGAGCATTCACTGGCAGAGACCGGTACATGAAACGCATCTGGGGATGCGCACGCAGATAGGCGAGCGCTTGAGGGTATTGAATTTTCGGGAAGAGAGAATGGTGCCGCTAAGGTGACTTGAACACCTGACCCCCGCATTACGAATGCGATGCTCTACCAGCTGAGCTATAGCGGCAAATCCACTGATGAGCCCCGCGTCATACCGACAGAGGCCTATTTTCGCAAGATGCTTTTGTACGTGGCGAGCCAGCAGCTGCAGTCGCCAAGCCTAGTCATCATCCGAGACATAATCCAGCGGTGGCATGCGGGGTTCGCTCGGCGCAGTGGCAGTGGCGAGATCATCCTCCTCTTCGGGTGACGGCAGCGCCATGACTCGGCCGGCCTCGAGCTCGCGTCCGAAGGATTCATAACGTGGATGGACAAGGTCTCCGACATCGCCAAACGTGTAGACGAGCCGGCTCCAATTGCGCTGCGAGAAGTCGAACGCCATACCTTTCGGATCCAGATCCGACCAGTCCGGCTCGCGCGACGCGGAAACGGCCATGCGGCCCCAGCGTTCGGCTTCAGACGTATCACCATAGCCTTTCAAGGCGCGCTCCATCAGCAAGCAAAGCCGTGCCGTCGGATTCTCTTCGACTAGCAAGGCAAGCGCCTTGATCGCACCTGTCCAGTCGGCAGAATCCATAGCCAGTTCGGCCTCCAGGATACGGCTTTCGCGATGAGTGGGGTTCGTATTAATCAGGGCCCTGAGGCGCGCTGAAACATTCTCCGGTGTGTCCTGAGGAACAAGGCGACGAGACAATTGTGCCAACGCCGGATGTGGCCGCGCCTTCCAGCCCGTTTCCAGCACGCCTTGCGCTGATTTTGCCTTGCCATCGGTCATCAGCTGGCGTGCGCCATGCCAAGCCGCAGGAGAGAATGCCGGTGCAGATCGCATGGCTTCGGCAAGTTCTTTCTGGGCTTCCAGTTTGCGGTCATGCGGCAAGCCAGCGGCTCGCGCCGTGTGCAATACCGCCCGGCGACGGCGTAAACTATCGCCCTTGATGAGACCGCGCTTCTCACCGATCGAGAGCGTTTCCAGCGCCCTGGTCCACTCCCCTCGCGCGACCTGCAAATCGAACAGCGAGTTGAACGGCCAATCGGCCGAGGATTTTATGCCCAGCGCCTCTCGCGCCCGGGACTCCGCCGTCTGCTGGTCACCGCGCTCAGCCGCAGCCGATGCTGATCCGCGCAGGCCCGCCAGCTGCCCGCCCGGCAGGCGGGTCAACTGGCCCCATGCGCGCTCAGCGCCAGCCCAGTCGTCATTGGCTTCGGCGGCACGGGCTTCGAGCAGCAATTGCAATCGTTCGTCGTCCGCATGCTTCCCGGCCTTGCGAGCCAGTTTCAGCGCGGTATTGGCATCGCCGGCTTCGGCAGCAAGCAAGCCTTCTGTCAGCGCAGAATTGGCCTTACGCGTGCGCGATACCTGGCGGGACTTTCCGATCTTTCCGGGCAGAATGAACAGGCCGCTCAGGATCCACCAGGCAAAGGCGATCACGCCGCCGAGCAACAGCATGAGAAACGCGGCCAGACCCGACTGGATCGAGATCTCCTGCTCGCCATACGGAACAGTCACCGCACCCGGCAGTGACAATGCCCACCAGGCAAAAGAAGCCGCCACTGCAAACAGCAGCAAGATTACGACAAACAGGACAATCCGATTCATGGGGGCTTATTGTTTCCCTTCAAGGAGGCGTTGTTGCAAGGCTTCCAGCGCCGCTTCCAAAGTGATGCGCCGGTTTGCCTGCGCGGTCCAGTCGGCCATAGCTCTGGCGGGCTCGCCTTCAAGTCGGCTTATCATTTCGACCGTCTCTTCGAGGTCGCCGATTGCCAGCGCTTCACTGGCCTTGGCAAGAATGGCATCCGGTTCGCTGTCCCCGCCGTCCAGCCGCCGCACACTGACAGCGTCCCCAAAAGCGCGATTGAGCCAGGACAGTCCCTCTTCCGACGTGTCCGGAATGGCCGCTTCTGCTTTCAATCGCGCGACATCGAAAGAAGCCTGGAGCTCTGCAACCGTCGGCGCCCCCTCCGCGGATATGGACGCCAGCTGTCGAACCGAAGAATCGTCCGGTAGTTGCGACCTGAGCATGCGCAGTTCCGGCGCAAAACCTCCGCCTTTTCGGGAGGCAGCCTCTATTGCGGACACCGCACGGGCCATGTCGGCCGTTTGGGACGCTGCTTCGGCTGCCCCGCGCGCAGCGGCCTCATCCTGACGCATACCCGCAATCAGGCCCGCCATCTGTTCGGCGTCGCGGCTGTTCGAGAGCTTGGCTTCACTCAAATCGTCGCGCAGTTCGGCCAGTTTGGTTTCAACCTCGATCACCCGTTCGATCTGGACGCCGCTCGGTGCCGCTTTCAATTGCTCAACTGATCGGGCGAGCCTTTCCATCCGAGACTCAAGGCTGGCAACAGCGCGGGAGACATCTTCCGGACTGACTTCACCTGTCGTGTCGATAGACTCAAGCGCAACGACGCGCTGCTGAAGCTCATCAAGTGCGCTTGTATCTATTGTAGCTGCGGACCCGGTTTCGCGCTGGGCCAGCGCTTCGACCTCGGTTGCGAGGGCAGAGATGCTCGCACTCAATCCGTCCTGCTCGCGGATCGTCCGGGCCAGCCGGATGGAGACTTCTTCCTGACCTGACTCCATGTCCGTCAGGCGCGAATCCACCATGCCGGGATTGGTCGGATTGTTTGCCAGATATCGTGAACCGACCATGCCGAGAATACCGCCAAGACCGGCCGCAAACAGGGACAAAACGAGTGCACCCAGCCAGCCTGGCCCCGCAGAAACGCCACCGCGTCCCCGTGCGCCTTCTTCAGGGGCAGGTTCGAAATCAGCATCAATCGGCTCAGATGAGTCGATATGGTCGTCTTCCGGTGTCGAATCTTCGGTCATCAATCACATTTCCCTTCAGACGGGAGTTCGAGCCACAATCGCATATAGTTCGGCAGCGATCAAAGCTCTTTGCAAGCCATCAACAAAGCCTCCATGAGCGCGTCCTCATTGGGCCTGACAGCAGATATAAGTGCCCGCGCCTGCAAAGACTTTAACGGGGCTGCGGCGGCCTCCGAAATTGCGACGCAGATATTGGTCACCATTGGTATACTTTCAGACAGGGCCGCAAAAACATGCGCAGCCTTGGCTGAATGAACCAGAACAACCGCACCCGAACCGGAGCGGAGCGTCTGAACCGCATCCGCTTGTAGCGCTGATGCGGGAACCGTCTCATAAAGTGCCAGAAATCGGGCATCGCATTTGGCAGCGGACAGTTGCGCTACCAGGTTTCCGGCTGCCGCCGAATTCGCAATATGAAGAAAGCCGTCTTCTGTGCATTCCGAAGACAGGATCAAGCGGGCGAGTTCATCAGAATTTCCATCTCCCCGTACAATTCTCTGGAAGCCTGCTGCTTCAGCCGCATCCGCCGTCGCGGGCCCTACACACCACGTAGTCAGATCAGCGACGTGCTCCGTGATACCTCCGACAGCTTCCACGAAGAACCGAACACCATTCGCGCTCGTGAAGACCAAATTGTAGATGCCCGACAAGTCCAGCATGGGCGCTTCGAGCGCTTTCAGCTCGAGCATGGGAGACCGAATGGCATGAAAATCCATATCCATCAGCCTTGTCACGGTCTCGGAGGCACCGGGCTCCGCACGGGTCACGATGACCGGTGGCTTCACCATGCGCTGCCGAAGGCTGGCAGTTCACCGCCCGCCGCATCGCGGATGTCAGCGGCAAGCCTGGCCCCCAGATCCGTCATCTGCTGCAATGCGGACGCCTTGGCACACGATCCGCTGGCAGACCAAGTCTGCTTGCCGTCCAGCGACAGAACTTCGCCCTTCACAGACCAGGTGTCGCCCTTGTCAAACGTGTGCGCCGCAATCGGCGTGCGGCAACTGCCGTCGAGTGCTGCAAGGAAAGCCCGTTCGATATGGGCAGCGGACTCGGTCGGCTCATGGTTCATCTTCTTGAACGCCTCTGCAGCATCTTCAGCCAGATTTTCCCGCGCCACAACGCCGACGATCCCCTGCCCGGCGGCTGGCAGCATGTCTTCCAGCGGGATCGGGTGCGCCAAATGCGCCATGCCGAGGCGCGTCAGCCCGGCCATGGCGAGATAGGTCGCATCTGCGAGCCCCTCTTCCAACTTGCGCATACGGGTCGCAACATTGCCGCGGAACGTCACGATCTCAACGTCGGGGCGCAGCGCCAAAGTCTGCGCTTCCCGGCGGAGGGAGGCGGTGCCCACACGTGCACCCTGTTTCAATTCGTTCAGACTGGTTGCACGTGGTGACAGAAAACCTTCGCGCGGGTCTTCCCGATCCGGGAACGCCACAAAACGCTGCCCCTCAGGCAAGACAGACGGCACGTCTTTCAGACTGTGCACGGTCACGTCCACCTCCCCTCGGTCGAGCGCCGCATCGAGTTCGCGCGTAAACAGACCCTTGCCGCCCGCATCAATCAGACGCTCAGTTGTCAGCTGGTCTCCGGACGTCGTGAAGGTAACGATCTCGCCGCGCCATGCACCGCCGGAGTGAATTTCCAGCGCCGCCGCCACCTGCCGGGCCTGCACGAGCGCGAGCGGCGAGCCGCGCGTGCCAATGCGCAGCACACGCTGGTCGCGGCGGGACGTGTCGTCGGGAGAAATACGTGGATCAGTCATCCCCCTCCCCTAACGCCCTCAAGCGGACTTGCCAATTGACACAGCGCCGCGGAAAGGAATACCAAGTCTTATCGTTATTCGAGAAAAATTTTCCGGAGTCTCTCATGATCAAGCAAACCGCCACCGCGATTGCCCTTGCGCTTGCGCTGACCGCCTGTGGCCAGCCCACTCCCGCCGCCGAACCTGAAAAGGCACCTGTGACGGCAGAAGAAATGGCAGCCAATGGCGAACGCCTGAATGCGTGGTTTGACGCGAAATACGAAGAAGAACTGCAATTCAGCCCGATTGGACTGACTTTCCTGGGCCGCAAGGACAAGAATGACCAGATCGATTGCTTTACCCTTGAGTGCCACGAAGAGCAGCTGGCATGGCGCGTTGCAGCCACCGAAGAAATGGAAAACGAGTTCGACTATGATGCGCTCTCACCAGCAGACCGTATCTCCTATGATATCTGGAAGTACCAGACCGAGCAGGAAGTCGCCGGCGAAGAATATCTCTATAATGGCTACATCTTCGACCAGATGAACGGCCCACAGGGCTTCATGCCCACCTTCCTGATCAATTTCCACAATGTGGAAACGGTCGAAGACTTCGATGCCCTCGTCAACCGGATCAGCGAAACTGGTCGCGCCATGAATGAGGCGATCCTGATTGCAAGGGAATCTGCTTCACGCGGCGTCCATGCCCCGAAATTTGCCTATGAAGGCGTGATCGACCAGTCGAAGAAGGTCATCACAGGTGCGCCGTTCACCGAAGGCGAAGACAGCGCGCTTTACGCCGACGTCAAATCCGAGATCGCGAAACTTTCAGAAGCCGGTGAACTGACCGAGGAAGAGGCTGACGCCAAGCTGGAACAGGCCCGCATCGCGCTGGTCGATAACTTCCAGCCTGCGTACGAGGCCATCATCGCTTTCGCGGAAGAAGACATGGCCAATTCGCCGGATCCGGACAGCCCGGTCGGCGCGGACACCCAGCCCAACGGCAAGGACTATTACAACCACCTGCTGGCCACGCAGACCACGACCGACCTGACAGCCGACGAAATCCACGAGATCGGCCTCGCCGAAGTGGCGCGCATCCATGAAGAAATGGAGGCCATCAAGCAGGAAGTAGGCTTCGAAGGCACGCTGCAGGAATTCTTCACCATGCTGCGCGATTCCAAGGATGATGAACGCTTCTACTATCCGAATACGGATGAGGGACGTCAGGCCTATATTGACGACGCGACCCGCGACATCGAAAACATCAAGGCGAACCTGCCGGAATTCTTCGGCATCCTGCCGAAGGCCGACCTTGTCGTGAAGCGCGTTGAGCCGTTCCGCGAACAGGACGGAGCTGCCCAGCACTACTATCCGGGAACGCCGGATGGATCGCGGTCAGGAACCTATTACGCTCACCTGTCCGACATGACCGCGATGCCGAAACGCGAACTGGAAGTGATCGCGTATCATGAAGGCATTCCGGGCCACCACATGCAGATCTCGATTGCTCAGGAGCTGGAAGGCGTACCGCAGTTCCGCACCCAGGCCGGCTTCACCGCTTACATCGAAGGCTGGGCGCTGTATTCCGAATGGCTGGCCACGGAATTCCCGGATACTTATGAAGATCCGTATTCCAATTTCGGTCGCCTCGGCTCCGAAATCTGGCGGGCAATCCGTCTTGTTGTCGACACCGGTATCCACTCCAAGGGCTGGACCGAGGAAGAGGCCGTTCAGTACTTCCTGAACAATACGGCCATCACCGAGATGCAGGCGCGCTCCGAGATCCAGCGTTACATCGTGATGCCGGGTCAGGCGACCAGCTACAAGATCGGCATGATGAAGATCCAGCAGCTGCGCAAGAAGGCTGAAGACGAGCTTGGCGACAAGTTCGACATCCGCGCCTTCCACGACACGGTTCTGGGCGGCGGCGCTCTGCCGCTGGAAATCCTCGAACGCCGCGTCGACCAGTGGATCGAGGAAGTAAAAGCGGCCTGATCCAGTCTGCGAGCTTAGCGCCCTTCCGGGCGACGCGAGGGCAGGGCTTGCTTGAGGCAGGCCCTGCCCTACGCTTTTCAGGAAGGGAGAAAATGCTATGAACCTCGATTTCAGCCCGGAAACTGAAACCTTTCGGCAGACCGTCCGCACCTTCTTTGAAACGGATTTTCCGAAGGACATTCTTGAGAAAAACCGCGCAGGTCACGCGCTGACAACAGCAGAGGTCCGAAAGTCGGAAATGGCGCTCGGCGCGAAAGGCTGGCTCGCCTCGGCATGGCCCGAAGAATATGGAGGCCCCGGCTGGTCCGTCGAGGAACAATACGTCTTTGATGAAGAATTGGAGCGCGCTGGCGTACCAACCGTAACGCCTATGGGCGTCGTCTATGTCGGGCCTGTACTCTACACATTCGGGTCGGACGCTCAGAAGGAAAAATGGCTTCCTGGCATCCGCGACGGCTCGGTCGGCTGGGCACAGGGCTATTCAGAGCCGGGATCAGGATCAGACCTCGCATCGCTCCAGTTCAGCGCCGTGCTGGAAAACGGGACCTATACGCTGAATGGCCACAAGATCTGGACCTCGGCCGCCCAGCATGCCGACTGGATCTTCCTGCTAACGCGCACCTCCAATGAGGGGAAGAAGCAGGAAGGGATTACCTTCATCTGTTGCCCCATTGATGCGCCCGGCGTGACGGTGAAGCCGATCATCACGATTGATGGCAAGCATGTGCTGAACGAAGTTTTCTTCGACAATGTCACCGTGCCGGAAGAGTTTCGCATCGGCGAAGAGGGTAAGGGCTGGACCTATTCGCAGTACCTGCTCGGGTTTGAGCGCACCTCCTATGCTCGCATCGGCGGCAAACGGGCCATGTTGCGCCATGTGCGCGAGATCGCTCGCTCCTTGCCTGAGAGCGGCAATTACCGCCTGATCGATGATCCGGGCTTTGCGCAAAAGCTGACCCAAGCAGAAATGGCGGTGGATGGCCTGGAGATGACTGTCTTCCGCATCCTCTCCGCGCTCTCCGCAGGCGGATCACCGGGCGATGCAGCATCCACAGTAAAAATCCTGGCAACCACGACCCACCAGCAGATTACCGAACTGATGCTGGATGCCGTCGGCCATTTCGGACAGCCCTTCGGCAAGGCCGGCGACCTTCCAGCCACCCTGCCCCCCTATGCCGCGCCGGATGTGGCGACGTATTTCGGAGGGCGCGCCCAATCGATTTATGGCGGCACCAACGAGATCCAGCGCAACATCATCGCAAAGAAGGCGTTGGGTCTCTAGCGTCCATCTGATCAGAAATCGTAGGCAATACCCTTGCGTTCCCAATCGCCATACCGAGTCGGCTCAATCTTGCGAGGGCCGCCACGCTCATTCTCCGGCAGCTTAGAGACGTCCTCAGCCATCTCGATTCGACGCGCATCTGCTTCTTCCAGCGCGCGGCGCGCCTCTGGTCTCAGGGTCTCGCGACGCGCGATTTCGGCCGCATCAGGAAAGTCCGGTGTGCTCATCTGCACTCCCCATTTCGTTAACAATCCCCATATAGGTTTCTGGGGAATTTAAACATCCCCCGACTGAAACCACTGGAGACGTGTCACCCATGGGTACCGCAAAAACCTTCATGTTACTGGCTGCGCTAACCGCGCTGTTCATGGCGGTCGGCTATCTGATCGGCGGTGTTCTCGGCATGGCAATCGCCTTTGTCGCTGCCGCTGGCATGAACGTATTTTCATGGTGGAATGCCGACAAGATTGTCCTGCGCATGCAGGGTGCCAAAGAGGTCACGCCGGAGACCTCCTCCCCCATGCTGCGCACATTTGCGGGTGATGTGGCCCGCATGGCAGAACGCGCTGGCCTGCCTGCACCGCGCGTCTACATTATTGAAACACCGCAACCGAATGCCTTTGCGACCGGGCGCAATCCCGAAAACGCCGCCGTCGCCGCGACCTCTGGCCTGCTCGGCTCGCTGACCCGCGAGGAAGTCGCAGGCGTTATGGCGCACGAACTGGCGCATGTGCAGAACCGCGACACGCTGACCATGACCGTTACCGCAACAATTGCGGGTGCGATCGGCATGTTGGCAAATTTCGCGCTGTTCTTTGGCCGCGAGCGGGCGGGCCTCATCGGCTCTCTCGCAATCATGATCTTCGCGCCGATGGCGGCCGCCCTTGTGCAGATGGCCATCAGCCGATCACGGGAATACGAGGCCGACAAGCGAGGCGCAGAGATTTGTGGCAATCCGCTCTGGTTGGCCTCCGCGCTTCAGAAGATCGAACGCGGTGCTCGCGCCTCGGTCAACATGGCGGCCGAGCGCAACCCCGCCATGGCGCACATGTACATCGCCAATCCCCTCAATGGACGCGGCGCCGACAATCTGTTCTCAACCCATCCGGCAACCGCGAACCGGATCGAGGCCTTGCGCCGCATGGCAGCCGAGATGGGCGTCAGCTCCGAGACTGCGGATGCACCGCGTCGCCAAGCCGGACCGTGGGGCTGATCATGGAGTCAGACTCATGAGCGGCGCCCTGTCACGGCGCGCCGCAGCCGAATTGCTCATGCTGGCGCTGGAAAGCCGCCGCACGCTGGACGAGGCGATGCTCAAATCTGACAGCTTCAACGAGCTGGAAGGGCCCGATCGGGGCTTTGCCCGACTGATGGCGAGTGCCGCCCTGCGCGAACTTGGCCACATTGATGCGGGTCTCTCACCCCTGCTGTCGCGACCACTCAACGCCACCAGCCCTGCCATTCGCGCCCTATTGCGCATTGGCGTGGTACAGCTTTGGCGGCTGGAAACACCGCCTCATGCCGCTGTGTCGGAGACGGTTGAAGCGGCCAAGGGCTGGCCGGATGCGCGTTCGGGAGGCAGTTTTCTCAACGCCGTGTTACGGCGCGCAGCCGACACACCGCCTGACCTTGATGCAATGCCCGCGAGCCTGATCTGGCCGGATTGGCTGGCCAGCCGGTTCACGAATGATCTTGGCGCCGATGGCGCAGAGCAACTCGCCGCGCACCAACTGCACGAACCGCCTATCTTCCTGTCCGCAAAATCCGGTCCGGCTCAGGTTGCTGAGGCCACCGGCGGCGACCTGCTGCCAACCGGTTCCATCCGGCTGAACAGCGCGAATATCGAGGCCCTGCCCGGGTTTGAAGCAGGCGGCTGGTGGGTTCAGGACGCCGCCGCTGCCCTACCCGCAAAACTGCTCAATGTGACCGGGACCGATCAGGTCGTGGATTTGTGCGCGGCGCCAGGCGGCAAGACACTTCAACTGGCGGCCACCGGTGCGAAAGTGACCGCCGTCGATCGGTCCAAGCCGAGATTGGAGCGCCTCAGGGAAAACCTTGCGCGAACGGGCTTGTCTGCGGACATCGTTGCGGCCAATGCCGATGAATGGCGCCCGGAGATTCCGGTGAACAAATTGCTGCTGGATGCCCCTTGCTCCGCATTGGGCACCTTGAGACGTCATCCAGAGGGCGCATGGATCAAGCGAGAGGAAGAAATTGATCGCTTTCCAGCAGCGCAGACGCGCCTCCTGACAGCCGCCGCCGACATGGTCACTTCGGGCGGCATCGTCATCTATTGCGTCTGCACCCCGCTTGACTCCGAAGGGCGCAATATCGTCGATCAGGCGATTACGGCGGAGCTTTATTCACGTCAGCCTGTATCCGAAGCAGAAATTCCCGGTTTCGAGCATTGCCTGACGCCAGAGGGCGATCTGCTGACCCTGCCGCAAGACGGCGCGGGGCATGATGCCTTCTACATTGCGCGCCTGCAGCGGATTTGATCGATTTCAATCCGCGCATGGTTTTCAAGCGGTAAACAGACTTGCCACAAAAAGGTCTCGCAGAGTTCATCTGCCATTCAGGGCGAACTGTGCAATGATAACCCATCTAATGTGCAGGGAGCACTCAACATGATTACCGAATTTTCTCCCCGGAAAGTTGCTGTGGGCGCATTTGCTGCCCTCGCTTTGGCACTCACCGGATGTGCAAGCAATTATGGCGCTGGAACAGCCACGCCAGGTGCGGTCGGTCAGGCTTCTACCGTTTATACCGGTACAGTGACTTCGGTGCGTGCCGTAACGATCCAATCTGACCGGTCCCTGATTGGTACCGCAACAGGCGCCGTGTTGGGTGGTCTGGCAGGCTCCGAGCTTGGTGGCGGCGACAAGGCCCAGACTGCGGGAGCCATTGGTGGCGCCGTCATCGGCGGCATCGCCGGTAACGCAGCTGGCAAGGCTGTCGGCAAGCAACAGGGTTATGCCTACATTGTCCGTTTCTCGACGGGTGACGTGAAGGAAATCATTCAGGGCGCGGATGTCTATATCGCGCCAGGTACACCGGTCGATATCATTGCCGGGGCTGATGGTTGGAAACTGGTTCCGGCCGGCGGCTACTAGGCCCAATCTCTACACTTTCGGACAGCCGGCCACCTTGTGTGGCCGGCTGTTCCAGCTTAGGGATTGCGCATGCGCGACGTGTTGATTTCCCCCTCGATTCTCTCTGCAGATTTCTCTCGCCTCGGTGAAGAGATTGCCGCCATAGACCATGCTGGCGCAGACATGATCCATATCGACGTCATGGATGGGCATTTCGTGCCAAACCTGACCTTTGGCCCTCCGGTGATCGAAAAGCTCCGCAAATGCACGGACAAGCCGTTCGATGTGCACCTGATGATCGCCCCCGTGGACCCGTTCATTGCTGCCTTTGCGAAGGCTGGCGCAAACATCCTCACGGTTCATCCGGAAGCCGGACCACATATCCATCGTACGATTCAGGCGATTCGCGCTGCCGGTATGAAGCCAGGAATTGCCTTAAATCCGGGCACACCCGCCAGCATCGTGGAGCCCATACTGGACGATATCGACCTGATCCTGGTGATGTCAGTCAATCCCGGTTTCGGCGGTCAGACCTTTATCGACAGCCAGTTGCGCAAGGTCGAACAGCTGCGACGGATGATCGACTCAACCGGCAGAGATATCATCCTGGAAATCGATGGCGGCCTGAATCCGGAGACTGCTCCAAAAGCCATCGCCGCGGGAGTTAGTGCAATTGTTGCCGGGTCAGCCGTTTTCAAGGGCGGCGGGTCGGCCTATGCTGACAACATCAGGTCGCTCAGACCAAATCTAAAAGTATAGTTCTTGACGGAATGGACGGTGGACGTGGGAGGCGGAGATAGCGAAATCCTTGCTGACCGCACGAGAACCGGCGCAGATGACGCCGCTCTCTGGCGCAGGTTTCGTGGAGCTTGTGGCGATGATGCCAAAGTCGGTGTCCTGCAGCGGCTGAAGCTGTCTGGGCCAATTCCTGATGCTTTTTCCCATCATCTGACCCCAATTGTGCCGACGGATGACCGGCGCGGCGAAGCGCTAATGCAGGACATATGGCGCATCGGCATGGAGCGTCTGACCCTCGCGCCGGGCCAACCGCCATGGTCGACTCCCCTTCCCTCCAAACACTTCGCGGATCGGCTGCATCGGTTTTCATGGCTGCCTGATCTGTTTGATCAGGGCGACCTTGGGGCAGAACGTGCCAGACGCTTTGTCGACGACTGGATCGAATCCCATGGAAGCTTCAATGGGTTCTCCTGGAGGCTGGCGCCTACCAGCGTGAGGTGTTGGAACTGGATGTTGTGTGGCGCGGCTCTTTTCGAATCAGGCTCCGCAGATGCCCAACGAACCCGCTCGGAATGCCTGGTTCGGCAAATCCGCTATCTTTCTGATCAAATTGACGCGGCAACCGATCCCAAAGCGCGCTGGTACGGTGCTGTCACAATCGTTGCAGGCGCATTGTGCGTAGACCGCGCAATGAGCCTGGAGACCGCCCTCGCCAGACTGGACGCAGAATGCACGGCGCAAATCCTTCCCGATGGTGGGCATGTAAGCCGCAGCCCGTCGCGAAACCTGCGCGCTCTTGTGCATCTTCTGACGCTTCGGGACCTGTTCCGACGCGCTGGCCACCCGGAACCGGACTTCTTGGAGAAATGGGTTTCGCGCATGGGTGCAATGGTCGCCTTTTTTCGAGCCGGCGACGGCGCGCTCAGCCCGTTCAATGATAGCGACGAGGCGAGACCGGAAGTTGTCGAGGCGGCGCTCGCCCATTTGTCCGCTCCACCCCGCCGGTTCACTTTCGCGCCCAAATCCGGCTTTCAGAAGCTGGAAAAAAATAGTCTTCGGCTGATCCTCGATTGTGGCGAAGCGCCCGAGCGCCCCTTCAGCGATTTTGCCCATGCAGGCGCGCTTGGATTCGAGCTTTCGGACGGACCAAGCCGTCTTGTTACCTCTTGCGGTTATAGCGCCGAGGTGAATGTGGACTGGCAAGCCGCCGTGCGGCGCACGGGGGCCCACTCCACACTGATCCTGGCTGGTCGGGACTCATCCACATTCTCATTGAATGACGAATCACGTCTTCTTTCCGCCCATGGACCGGAAGGTATTTCAGCCAAACGCCTGGAAGAAGGCGACGAGATATGGCTCGATGCGCAGCATGGCGGATACAAGGCACCGTGTGGATTGCTGCATCGTCGCCGCCTTTTCATGTCGGGCGATGGCCAGCGATTGACGGGCGAGGACTCCCTTGTGAGACCAGTCTCTCAGCCGCCGTCGGATGACCGGAAGTTCATTGGCTTTGAAATTCGCTTTCACCTACATCCTACGGTCACAGCCATCATGGGCCGAGATGCCATTCGTTTGGTGTGCGATGACGGTACGGTCTGGAAGTTCAAGACAAGCCATGAAGGTGCGCGCCTTGAACGTACAGTTTATCTTGCGCGCGGTGTGGTTGAAAGACCCGAGCAAATCGTTATGGCTGGTTTTGCAGATCCTAACGGGGACGGACAACAGCCGCCGAATTGTATTCGCTGGGCATTTCTGAAGGAAAGATCCGCATGACGCCAAAACAGGCCGCTCGACGCGCTATGACGCTGACCCTCGGGTTCGACATCAGCATCGCGATCATTGCCATGGCGTTTTCCGGATTACTGGTCTGGTCGTCCGAGGCGCCCCGCGCTGAGTTGCCCTTCAACTCGATCGCCATCAGCACCGCCTTCTTCGCTGCAGCCGTCGCACTGTCTTTCCTCGTGCTTGGCATCCAGAAGCAGGTCTGGCGTCATATGGGCTGGCCGGATGCGGTGCGGATTTTCCAGGGGGTTTGTCTTGCAGCCCTGATCTACTTGCCGGTCATGCTCATGTTGAACGGGTTGCTGGCCACGCCCTTCGCCACATTGAGCGTTGCGCTCATCTTGTGGACGCTTGGCCTGTTTGCCGGACGCATGTTCGCCCTCTCCCGCACGACACACGAGCCGTTTCAAATCTTCAGCCCGGTCGCCAAGAACGGTCAGCCGGTTCTTCTCGTTGGTGATTCACAGAGCTGTGTTCAGGTCATTCGCCGCATCCAGTCATCGGCCCAAAGCAGCAAGATTCGTCTGCTCGGCCTGGTCGACGTGGAGGCGACCGAGCCGGGCCGCGCCATTCGCGGCATTCCGATTCTTGGCTCTCTCGACGAATTGGGTGACCTGATTGAAGTGTTGACGGTGCGCTACAAACAAACGCCATGGGTGGCTGTGACGGGCGCTGCGCGTAAACGCGAGACGACGATCCGCGTACTTGAGACCGCTTCTAACCATGGCGCCGAAATCATGGCGCTGAATCGGGATGAAACAGCCCAAGTGCTGGAGCCCGTTCGCCCGTCCGACTTGCTGTCGCGCCCGGAACGCCATCTCTGCATTGAGCCGGTCCGCGCTCTTGTGAGCAATGCGAACGTCCTGGTGTCAGGTGGTGGCGGAACGATCGGCTCGGAGCTTACACGCCAAGTTGCTCGGCTCGAACCCGCGTCGATTACCGTGTTCGATACCTCAGAATTCAATCTCTACTCAATCGACATGGAATTGGCGGGCATCCTGCCCCCCAACCGGCACACGGCCCGACTGGGCGATGTTCGCGATATGAACCGTGTCCGCGACGTGTTCACGCGCGCAAAGCCGGATGTCGTCATCCACGCGGCGGCGCTGAAGCATGTTCCCTTGATGGAACGTAACATTTGCGAAGCCATCCTGACCAATGTGTCGGGCGCAGTGAACGCGGCCAAAGCCGCGGCGGCTGTCGGCGCGAAGAGCTTTGTCTTTATCTCCACGGACAAAGCGGTCGATCCGGACAATGTCATGGGCGCCACCAAACGCCTGGCCGAGATGGCCGTATCTCGGGTTGCAGCGCAAACCGGCATGGCCGCCTCTATTGTTCGCTTCGGAAATGTCCTTGGCTCATCAGGATCAGTGGTTCCCTTGTTCGAGCGCCAGATCGCGGCGGGCGGCCCCGTCACTCTGACTGATCCCGGCGTGACGCGATACTTCATGACCGTCGAGGAAGCCTCTTCGCTCGTCCTTCAATCGGCCGCACTTCAGGATCGCACATCAGAAACCGGCCTATACGTACTGGATATGGGCGAACCCATGCCGATCCTGCAATTGGCCGAAACCATGATCCGTATGAAGGGCCTGGTTCCAGGGGTCGACATCAAGATCACCACGACCGGCCTGCGCGATGGCGAAAAGATGCATGAGGTGCTGACCTATGAGCATGAAGCCGTGGTCTCCACCAAAGTGGACGGCATCTGGCAGGTCGAAAACCTGCATGCGCCTTCCGAGCTTTTTGAAAAGCGGCTCGGGGAGCTGATCGAGGCGGCATCCCGGCGCGAACGCTCTGAAGCCCTCCGCCTGTTGGGCGTTCTCGTTCCGGAATATGCCAGCGAGCGAGCCGAAAAGGCGCGACGCTGGAGCGCTTGACCCACGCCGCGGTCATGATACGCCCCGCGGCACAAGCATTCAGCCTGCGCCAAAGGAATTCTCAACATGACAGATGCCGCCACCCGCGGAGCTCCCGTTCGCATTCGCCGCGCCCTGCTTTCCGTGTCCGACAAGACCGGACTGGTGGAACAAGCTCAAAAGCTTGCCGCCAAGGGGGTCGAACTGGTCTCCACCGGCGGCACATCGAAACTTCTGAAAGAAGCCGGCTTGGATGTGAAAGATGTTGCCGACCTGACAGGCTTTCCGGAAATGATGGACGGCCGGGTCAAGACGCTTCACCCGGCGGTGCATGGCGGTCTGCTCTATCTGCGCGACAATCCCTCCCACGTGAAAGATGCCGAAACACACGGCATTGGCGCGATCGACCTGATTTATGTAAATCTCTATCCGTTTGAGGCGACGGTTGCCTCTGGCGCAGACTTCGACACTTGCATCGAGAACATCGATATCGGTGGTCCGGCCATGCTGCGTGCGGCGGCAAAAAATGGTGCCTTCGTCGCCGTCTGCACCGATGGCTTTGATGTCGACGCAGTGCTTGCTGAAATGGAGACAAATGATGGCCATGTCAGCGTCAGACTCTGCCGCAAGTTGGCCGCGAAAACTTATGCCCGTACAGCGGCCTATGATTCCGCAATTTCCAATTGGTATGCAGACCAACTTGGCGAGACCGCTCCAGACTGGGCCAGCCTTGGGGGCAAGCTTCAGCAATCGCTGCGCTATGGCGAAAACCCGCACCAGAAAGCCGCCTTCTACGTGACCGGCGAGAAACGTCCCGGCGTGGCAACTGCAAAACAGCTGCAAGGCAAGGAACTGTCCTACAACAACATCAATGACACAGATGCCGCCTATGAACTGATTGGCGAACTGGGTGATGAGATCCCTGCCGTCGCCATCATCAAGCACGCCAATCCATGCGGCGTTGCGCAAGGCCGGAGCATCATCGAAGCCTATCGTTCGGCACTGGCATGTGACTCGACTTCTGCCTTTGGCGGGATCGTCGCACTGAACCGCCCGCTGGACGAAGCAACCGCTCAGGAAATTTCCCAGGTCTTCACAGAAGTCGTCATAGCACCGGGAGCAGATGCAGCCGCTGAAGCAGTGTTTGCCAAAAAGAAAAACCTCCGCCTCCTGATTACGGAAGGCCTGCCGGACCCCGCTTCGGCTGGCCGGTTCGTCAAGACGGTCTCCGGTGGCTTCCTGATGCAGGATCGTGACTTTGGCCGCATCGGCAAGGCAGACCTGAAGGTCGTGACGAAGAAAGTCCCAACCGAGCAGGAATTGAATGACATGCTGTTCGCCTGGCGCGTCGCCAAGCATGTGAAGTCCAACACCATCATCTACGCCAAAGACGGTGCAACTGTGGGCATTGGCGCGGGACAGATGAGCCGGATTGACTCCGCACGCATTGCCGCGCGCAAAGCAGAGGACGCCGCAGACATCGCAGGCTGGCCCGAGCCAAAGACCAAAGGGTGCGTTGCCGCATCCGACGCATTCTTTCCGTTCCCAGACGGGCTGCTTCAGGCCGCTTCAGCGGGCGCAACAGCCGTCATTCAGCCGGGCGGTTCGATCCGCGATGATGAAGTCATCGCCGCCGCCGACGAGGCTGGCCTCGCCATGGTCTTTACTGGCATGCGCCACTTCCGCCACTAGAGAAAGGTCCAAGATGAAGCTTCCCCTACTCGCAAGCCTTGTCGTTCTGGCTCTGGTAGCCGCCTGCGGCCAGCCAGCAAAACAGGATTCGGACGCAAAATTCATGTCTCGATTGACGACCCTGTGCGGGCAGGCATTTGAGGGCGAGATTGTCAGCAAAGATCCAGAAGATGATGAGTGGCGCACAGAGCGTATTGTTATGCATGTTCGGGAGTGTTCTCCACAGGAAGTCCGTATTCCGCTTCATGTCGGCGATGACCGCTCCCGTGTCTGGGTACTCCACAATGATGGACCCCACCTGGCCTTGCACCATACGCACACGCATGAGGATGGCAGCCCCGATGCAATCACATGGTATGGCGGCGCAGGTAATGACCAGGCCAGCGCCAGTCGAATGGCCTTTCCGGCGGATGACGCCACGAAAGCCCTGTTCGATTCTGAAGGTATTCCTCAGTCCAAAGACAACACCTGGGCGATCGAGGTGCGTCCGTCAGACAATTTGTTCGCTTATGAGATGAAGCGCCCGAAACGCTTTTTCCGAATCGAGTTCGATACTTCACAACCCGTTGCGCCACCTCCTGCGCCTTGGGGCAATGAATAAGGATTCAGAGACGGAAGCTGCCCTCGATCACTGTTACTGCACGACCGACAAGCTTGGCGCGATCGCCTTCAAGACGCGTATCGATCTTTGCGCCCCGGCCCGGATAGGCTTGGTAGCAAGACATCTCGTCCAGACCAAATCGCTCGCTCATGACCCGCGCCAGCATCGTATGCCAACTACCTGTTGCAGGGTCTTCATCGATTCCGCTTCCCGGCGCGAAGAAGCGGCTGGTGACGGCGACACCATCCCCGCCAGCGGCAAAGCACCCGAAATTCCCACGATCCCAGCCTTCACCCGGCGCGCCAAGATCCTTTAGCGCCTTCAGGTTCGGTTTGAGCGCACGGACGTCCTCCGGTGTTTCAAACCGAGCCGCATAGAACATGCCGCCCCATGCCTGAACAGGGCGCGTGCCAAGCGTATCCGCTACCTCATCCGTTACCGGAATTTCTTGAATGGGGGCCGATGGAAAGTCCATTTCCAATCGTCCATCTTTCAAACGCCGAACATGCAGGCGGCCGGACTTCATCGTGTCGAACGCAATTGCCTCACCGGTGTACCCAAGCTCCTGGTACAGCACATGTGCAGTTCCAAGAGTGGCGTGACCGCAAAGGGGAACCTCAACCGACGGCGTAAACCAGCGAAGCGTCCACACTCCCTCCCCCGCCGGAACGATATAGGCCGTCTCGGCGACGTTGTTTTCTGCCGCAATCGCCTGCAGGGTTTCATCCGGCAAGAATGTCTCCAGCGGCATGATGCACGCCTGGTTGCCTTCGAATCGCTTTGAAGCAAAGGCGTCAATTTGGTAGAACGGCAAAGTCGGCATGACAGAGTCTCCAATCAGGACGACTGAATGCCACGGGACGCGTACTTGGAAAAACGATGATTTCTGAACGGTCGTTGAGGCGGTCTATTCCTCGTCAAGTACCCAACCATGATGAACCGGACCATGGCCGGTCCCGAACCCCTTGGCCGCGCGAATCGCTTTCAGCAAGTATTCCCGGGCCTGTTCAACCGAGTCCGGAACACTTGTCCCTTGCGCCAGCAGGGCCGCAATGGCGGACGCCAGTGTGCATCCCGTGCCGTGCGTGGACGTCGTCTCGATCCGCTTGCTTTCAAAAATCCACTCGCCGGTCGTGGTCTGGAGCACATCCGTGATGACATCGCCGCCGATATGCCCGCCCTTCACCAGCGCGCCATTGGCGCCGAGTTCCAGCAGGGCTTCGGCGGCGCGGCGCTGGCCGCTGACCGTCTCGACCGCCTTCCCTGTCAGGACTTCCGCCTCCGGTGCATTCGGCGTCACAAGCCGTGCATTCGGGACGAGTTCAGACCGGATGGCCGCGACGGCTTTGGCATCTACCAAGCGGTCTCCGGACGTCGCCACCATGACCGGATCAATGACACGCGGCACCAGCTGCGCGCGTTCCGACAATAGCTCTGCGACCGCTTCGACAAGCGCCGCAGAACCCAGCATGCCGGTCTTGATGGCGTCGGCGCCAATATCGGCGAGCGTGACCTGCATCTGCCCGATCACGCCCTCAATGGGCACAGGCCACACGCCATGTACGCCGCGCGTATCCTGCGCCGTGATGGCGGTGATGGCGGTCATGGCGTACCCGCCCAGCAGGGTGACCGCCTTGATATCGGCCTGAATGCCCGCGCCACCGCCGGAATCAGATCCGGCGATGATGAGGACACGGCCCTGAGGACCGTCTGGCGTTGCCATATCGGTTAGACCTTGATGCCAGCCTTTGCTGCGTCGGCCAGGAAGGTTTCGAGACCCTTGTCGGTCAGCGGATGCTTGACGAGGCCCTTGATGACCGAGGGCGGCATGGTGGCGACGTCAGCGCCAGCCAGGGCCGACAGCTTGACGTGGTTTGCCGTCCGGATCGACGCGGCGAGGATTTCCGTGTCGAACAGATAATTGTCATAGATCTGGCGGATGTCAGCGATCAGTTCCATGCCATCGACATTGATGTCGTCGAGACGGCCGATGAAGGGAGAGATGAAGGTCGCGCCGGCCTTCGCCGCCAGCAGCGCCTGGTTGGCCGAGAAACAGAGCGTGACATTGACCATGGTGCCGTCATCCGACAGCGTCCGGCAGGCCTTCAGGCCCTCCAGCGTCAGCGGAAGCTTTACGGCAACGTTGTCAGCGATCTTCGCCAATTTACGGCCTTCGGAGATCATGCCGTCATAGTCAGTCGCGACGACTTCTGCGCTGACCGGGCCGGGCACGATCTCGCAGATCTCCTTGATAATATCCGCGAACGGGCGGCCGGACTTTGCAACAAGCGACGGGTTGGTGGTGACCCCATCAATCAGGCCGGTCGCTGCCAGCTCAGCGATGTCGCCGGTGTCTGCGGTATCTACGAAGAATTTCATGTTCAGGATCCTGTTTGCCTAGCGCCTCAGATAGACGGGCGACCGATGGATGTATACTTGAATCCACGAGCCGCCATGTCGTCCGGTGAATAGATGTTTCGAAGGTCTACCACAATGTTTGTGCTGAGGGCTTCCTTGATTCTTTCAAAATCCAATGCGCGGAATTGGTCCCATTCGGTGATAATCACCATCGCGTCGGCATCCTGAACGGCGTCATACGCGCTCTTTGCGAATTCGATATCGCTCAGCAGATGCGCTGCTTCATCCATAGCTTCCGGATCATAAGCCCGGATCTTGGCGCCGGCCGCTTGCAGAGCCGGAATGATATCCAGGCTTGGCGCGTCGCGCATGTCATCCGTGTTTTGTTTGAACGCGAGGCCCAGCACACCAATTGTCTTGCCTTTCACGTCGCCGCCCATGGCCGCAATGACCTTTTCAGCCATTGCCTTCTTGCGCGCCGCGTTCACCTCAACCACCGTATCGACGATGCGAACGGGAGAATTATGGTCATTGGCCGTCTTGGTCAGCGCCAGCGTGTCTTTCGGGAAACAGGACCCCCCATAGCCGGGACCGGCATTCAGGAATTTCTTGCCAATCCGACCATCCAGGCCAATGCCGCGAGAGACTTCCTGAACGTTCGCGCCGACTTTTTCGCAGAGATCCGCCATCTCATTGATGAAGGTGATCTTCACAGCGAGGAAGGCGTTGGCGGCGTATTTGATAAGTTCAGATGTACGCCGGGCCGTAAACAGAATCGGCGTCTCATTCAGGAAGAGTGGACGATAGAGTTCCTGCATGACTTCACGGGCACGGTCATCATCGGTTCCAACAACCACACGGTCGGGAATCTTGAAGTCCTTGATCGCCGCGCCTTCACGCAGGAATTCAGGATTGGAGACGACAGCAAATTCGCCATCAGGGCGCTTCTTGCGGATGATTTCCTCAACTTCGTCGCCCGTGCCGACCGGAACAGTCGATTTGGTGACGATCACGGTGAAGCCATCCATGAGTTCGGCGATCTCTTCAGCCGCCGCGTAGACATAGGATAGGTCCGCATGTCCATCGCCGCGCCGTGAGGGCGTGCCGACCGCAATGAAGACGGCGTCGGCATCGCGGATCGCATCCTTGGCTTCGGTCGTGAAGAACAGGCGCTCTTCCTTGACGTTCTTCTCAACCAGGCTGTCGAGCCCGGGCTCGAAAATCGGCATGATGCCGGCTTCCAGCTTTTCAATCTTGGATGCATCCTTGTCGACGCATGTTACAACGTGCCCAAAATCGGCAAAACAGGCTCCGCTGACAAGGCCGACATAGCCCGTTCCAATCATCGCAACGCGCATGAAAAATCCTCACAAGATACTAGTGTCTTCGCGGCAGGGGGTGCGATTTTTATGCCAGTTGGTCAAGGGGCTGAGTGTGCCATTCTGGCCAGTTCACCAGAGGGCACTTCACACCCGGCCCACGCGGGATGCTGCGAGACATTCTGCCCGGTTAAAATGGATCAGGCCCGCTCCGGGCGATACAGGCCTGATCATGTTCTAAAGAGTTTCCCTTGGCAGAAAGGGATCAGATTTCCTGATTATATGCTCCGACTTCCGGGTGCTTGCCGAGGCGCGGCTTGATTTCCTTGTGGAAGAGATCGCGCATATCATCGGCGCTCGTCATGGATTCAACCACCACAACCAGTTCCGGCTTGTTGGAGGACGCACGTATAAGAACCCAGGACCCGTCTTCCAGTGTCACGCGGGCACCATTGACAGTATTCACATCAATGACTTTCCGACCAAGAATTTCGGTGCCATTCAGGCCTTCATATTCTGCGACCATCTTGTCGACGACGCCATATTTGGTTTCATCATCGCAATGCGGTGACATGGTGAGTGAAGTATAGGCAACGCCCAGCTCCCCCTTCATATCGGCCATTGTCTTGCCCGGATTGCGATCCAGCATTTCGAGAATGGCCTTCGCCGCAACCAGCCCATCATCATAACCAAGCCCAATTGGAGGCTGGAAGAAGAAGTGACCGGACTTTTCAAACCCTGCCAGCGCGCCCAACTCATTGGTGCGGCGCTTGATGTAGGAATGGCCGGTCTTGTAGTAATCGACCGTCGCACCATTTTCCTTCAGCACGGGATCGGTCTTGTAGAGGCCGGTTGACTTCACATCGACGACGAAAGTCGCGTCCTTGTAGAGTTTCGACAAATCGCGCGCCAACATCAGGCCGATCTTGTCCGCGAAGATTTCCTCGCCTGTATTGTCCACAACACCACAGCGGTCGCCATCACCATCAAAACCGAGCGCGACATCTGCGCCAAGATCTTTGACGGCTTTCGACATTTCATGCAGCATTTCTGCATCTTCCGGGTTGGGATTATATTTCGGGAACGTGTTGTCGAGGTTGCAGTCCATCTCGACAACTTCTGCGCCCATCATACGCAACGCATCCGGCGCAAACGCGCCCGCAGTGCCATTGCCACACGCCGCAATCACCTTGATCGGACGACTAAGCTTCGTATCGCCAACGACTGCCTTGATATACTTGTCCCGCAAATCATCGACCCGGAAATGACCGCCGCCCGCGCGGGGCTGAAACTCGCCACCCATGACGATCTCTTTCAGGCGGCCCATCTCAACTGGTCCGAATGTTAGCGGCTTGTCGGCCCCCATCTTGACCCCGGTCCAGCCGTTTTCGTTGTGGCTCGCTGTCACCATGGCACAGCAGGCTGCATCCAGCTCGAACTGTGCCCAATAGACCATTGGCGAAAGCGCGAGGCCCACATCCAGTACTTCACAGCCGCCTTGCACCATGCCGAGGATGAGCGCGTTCTTGATCGGCTGACTGATCGAGCGGAAATCATGCCCGGTCACCACTTTGGGCTCGACCCCCAATTCATGGAACAGCGTTGCCATGCCGAGGCCCAGCGCCTGAACACCGGTGAAATTCAGTTCCGGTGCCTTCTCCTTACCGATTCCGTTGAACCACCAACGCGCATCATATTCGCGAAAGCCTGTTGGCTTCACCAGCGGCAGAATCTCGAATTCCAGCGTGTTTGGCTTAATGTCAGCCAGCGGTTTGGGCATCATATGCGTACGTCTCCGAAGATTTTGTGCGTCCCTACAACACGAATGTGTCACTTCGACAAAGAGTATGCAGGTTTCGCGCCACAGGGGAAACCTGCGAGTTTCAAGGGCGGATTCCCCCTGCCCCCGCTCAGGACTGAGTCAGGAACCGGGCGATCCAGCTTCCCAAACGCTGATTGTCGAGCGGTTGTTCCAGCGACCCGATCGCCATGTCGACAGCGTTTGCGGCCAGCGGACGACCCTTTCGGATCGTGTAGAGCGCGGCCGAATAGTCAGCATCAAACTCCGGGTGGCACTGGAAGGATATCGCAGGCGTCTTGCCATACTCTATCGCCGCAAAAGGCGTGAAATCTGACCGCGCCAGCACGCTGGCACCCGGCGGCAATTCAACGACCTGATCCTGATGGCTGACCGGCACGGAAATCGTTGCCGGGCAATCGCCCCCCATCCAGTCGGGACATGCTTTCACATCATAGGAATGCCGACCGATCCCCCAACCCTTGGGAGATTTGATGACCTTTCCGCCCAATGCTTCTGCCATGATCTGATGACCGAAACAGATACCGACCTGTGGCACGCTGGCTGAGGCCGCATCCCGGATGAACTGCATCAGCGGCGCGATCCAGTCATAGTCATCATACACGCCCGCAGGAGAGCCTGTGATGAGGATCGCCTCCAGCCCGGCGATATCAGGTAAAGGCTCTCCCTGAATGACGGACACGGTTTCGTACTCGATATCCGGGTCTGCGGCAGATATCAGGTTCCGGAACATCTCCGGATAATCCGCAAAATCCGCCCGAATGGGTTCAGGCACGAGCCCGGTCTCGATAATGGTGAGTTTCATGAAGGCTCAGTTTGGCAAGACGTTGGGAGCCGAGGGACTGATTTGTTGGGTATCAATCCAGTCATCAATGCGCACATCCAGCACATCGAGGGGTACAGCGCCTTCTGCAAGCGCCGAATCATGAAATGCGCGTAGATCGAAATCCTCACCCAGTTCAAGTTCCGCCTTGGCCCGCAGCTCCCGGAATTTGAGCTCGCCCACCTTGTAGGCAACTGCCTGCCCCGGCCAGCCGATATAGCGTGTCACCTCCGTCTGGATGTTCAGCGGGGCGAGCGCGGAATTCTCAATGAAACACGCTTCGGCTTGTGACCGTGTCCAGCCATACCAGTGCAGGCCCGTATCCGCGACAAGCCGGCAAGCCCGCCACATCTCATAGGATAGAGCGCCAAAGCGCTCATAAGGTGTGCGATAAATGCCCGCTTCACCCGCAATCCGCTCAGCGTATAGCCCCCAGCCTTCACCGAAGGCTGTCGCATAATAGTTCTTCCGGAAGTCCGGCTGGTCCGACATTTCCTGGGCCAGCGCAATCTGAAGATGATGGCCGGGAACGGCCTCGTGCGCAGACAAGGCGGGCAATTCATAAAGGGGTCTTTGGTCGAGGGCATAGGTATTCACAAGGTAAATACCGAGGCGACCCTCCTCCGGATCGCCCGATACATAACGGCCGGTCGTATAGCCCGGCGCGATCGAATCTGGCACAGGCTGGACCTCAAATTCCAGCTCCGGAAGCGTCCCGAAATAGTCCGGCAAACTGGCGCGCAAGCGTGAGGAGATTTCTTCGGCAGCCTCCATCAACTCATCGGCAGACTGGGCATAGAATTGCGGATCAGTCCTCAGATAGGTCAGGAAGTCCTCAAAGCTGCCTTCAAAGCCGATTTCTGCGATGATTTGTTCCATCTCGGACCGGATCCGCGTGACTTCCGACTGGCCAAGAAGATGGATCTCCTCCGGACTGTAGCCCGCCCCGGCCGTGTAGTGTTCAACCGCCGCAGCATAAACCTCGCGTCCATTCTCGAGATCTGCGATTCCTGCACCCTGACGCAGATACGGCCGATACTCGATTTCAAGGAAGCGCAGGACATCCAGATAGGCGGAAATGGCACGAGCGGTCGCCTGAAGGCCTTCCGCCCTGAGACGCGCAGCGATTTCGGGGTCGATGCCTTCCGGCAGAGCCTTGAACGGCGCGTAAAGGCCGCTTTCAGACGCATCGTCCATGATCTGTTCCCGGATCTGGTCGATCACGGTTTCAAGGGGATCCCGGTTGGCGGTCCACCCGGTTTCGATCCCGCGCCTCATATTCTCGATATTCTCGGCGAAATAGCGTGGCACGTCGTTCAGGCGTGCAATCCAGGCCTCGGCGGATTCCACGCTGTCGATATCTGTCCGCATCGCGGCAAAGACAGGTTCGGCCTGAAAACCCCAGTCACCCGTGAACGGGATGCGGGCCGAATCAGTCTCCGCCCAGTTGATGTCCGATTTCAACAGGCGAATCAGGATCGCCTGATCGATGACATGTTCGGTTTCAGCTTTTTGCACATCTTTCAGAAGGGCCCGCGCGGCGTCCGTTTGGGCCGCAATAGAGGCCGGCCGAACATCCGCCCAGCGATCTGGCGCGCGATTCTCTTCCCGTGCTGCATCTTCAGGACTGACGGCGTCCACATAAGACTCATAGGCTGGAATCAGCGCGTCGAGCGGATCTGCAGCAGCTCCCTGTGCCAGCACAGCTGTGAGCGCCCCTGCGGCAAGTGCAAAAAGAAAAGGTTTCATATTGTCGCTCCCTAGCCCTGTGGCGTTGACAGGACCATAGAGAAACCTAGAACCCAAGCCAAAGCGTTCATTGCAGGCAAGCAAGGTCATCCCTCATGGCAAGCACTTCCCGGGCAGATCCTCGCCCATTGTCGCCACATCTCCAGATCTGGCGTTTCCACATTACGATGGCCGCGTCCATCACCCATCGAATTACCGGCACAGCCCTGTATTTCGGAAGCTTCCTTATCACCGCCTGGATCGTCGCGCTCGCAACCAATGCCGAATGGTATAGTGTGATCGAAAGCGTCATCTCAGTCTGGTATGGTCAGGTCATCCTGTTCCTGTGGGCTGTCGCGGTACTCTATCATTTCGCGAATGGCATCCGTCACCTGCTCTGGGATGGGCCGCATATCGGATTTGACCCCAAAACAGCCAGCACCGTGTCGGTGTTTATCTATCTTTTCGCCGTTATTGGCGCTGCGGCCATCTTCGCCGCAACGACTTGGCTTTAGGGGGCGACGGACATGTCTTCACACGATTTCATTACGCCAGCCAAAATGGCTCGTGGCCTCGGCTCGGCCAAGTCCGGCACCGAAACCCATATTCGTCAGCGCGTCTCCGCGATTGCGCTGATCTTCCTCGTACCGTGGTTCGTCTACTCCATCATCAACGCGATGAGCGGCAATATCGTTGACGCTCAGGCATGGGCCGCCAAGCCCTGGAACGCCATCCTGCTGATCCTGACTGCCGGCGCGGCGTTCTTTCACATGCGCATTGGTATGCAAGTGGTGATCGAGGACTATATCGCGAAGACAGGAACCAAGTCGGCCCTGCTCATCCTGAACAGCTTTGCGTGCATCGCGCTGTTCGTGACGGTGGCCCTGTCGGTTCTCAAAATCTGGATTGGCGCGGGCGTCTAGCCTCGCGGGAGAAACATAAGATGAGCAATTATACCTGGACCGACCATACATATGATGTCGTGGTTGTTGGCGCCGGCGGCTCTGGCCTCCGCGCAGCTTTGGGCGCCGCACAGGCAGGCCTGAAAACGGCCTGTATCTCCAAAGTCTTCCCGACGCGCTCCCACACGGTGGCTGCACAAGGTGGCATTGCCGCCTCGCTTGGAAATATGGGCGAGGATGACTGGCGCTGGCATATGTACGACACGGTCAAAGGGTCAGACTGGCTCGGCGATCAGGACGCCATCGAATATCTTTGCCGTGAAGCGCCTGCTGCGGTTTACGAACTTGAGCATTGGGGCATGCCCTTCTCGCGAACAGAGGAAGGCAAGATCTACCAGCGCGCATTCGGCGGCATGACACGTGATTTTGGTCAGGGCCCTGTCCAGCGGACATGTGCTGCGGCTGACCGTACCGGTCACGCCATGCTGCACACACTGTATGGTCAGTGCGTCAAGGAAGAGACCGAATTCTTCATCGAATATTTCGCGCTCGACCTCATCATGGATGAGGAAGGCGCTTGCCGCGGTGTCACCGCGTGGAAACTCGATGACGGCACGCTGCACCGCTTCCGCGCGCAGAAAGTCGTGCTTGCGACCGGCGGGTATGGCCGCGCCTTCTTCTCCTGTACCTCGGCTCACACCTGTACGGGTGACGGCAATGCCATGGTGCTCCGCGCCGGCCTGCCATTGCAGGACATGGAATTCGTCCAGTTCCACCCGACCGGTATCTACGGCTCCGGCTGCCTGATCACTGAAGGTTCGCGCGGCGAAGGCGGTTACCTGACCAATTCCGAAGGTGAGCGCTTCATGGAGCGCTATGCTCCGTCAGCAAAAGACCTCGCGTCTCGCGACGTGGTCTCCCGTGCCATGACCATGGAAATCCGCGAGGGCCGCGGTGTCGGCGCGGAGAAGGATCATATCCACCTCCATCTCGAGCATCTCGGCGCAGAAGTCCTGGCGGCCCGCCTGCCGGGCATCTCCGAGACGGCGAAAATCTTTGCTGGCGTGGACGTCACGAAAGAGCCGATCCCGGTGCTTCCGACCGTTCACTACAATATGGGCGGCATCCCGACCAATTATCATGGCGAAGTACTGACCAAGAAGAATGGAGACCCGGATTCGGTCGTGCCCGGTCTGATGGCCGTCGGCGAAGCGGCCTGTGTCTCCGTACACGGCGCCAACCGTCTCGGCTCCAACTCGCTGATCGATCTTGTCGTCTTCGGTCGCGCGGCCGGCCAGCGCTGTGGCGCCACCACGGAAGCGGGCGCAACCCAGCCGGAATTGCCGAAGGGCGCCACCGACAGCCACCTCGCGCGCCTTGACCGCCTGCGCAACGCAACAGGCGACCAACCTGTCGCTGCCCTCCGCCTCGAAATGCAAAAGGGCATGCAGAACAATTGCGCCGTCTTCCGCACCGGCGATGTCCTGAAGGACGGCGTCGATGCCATCGAGGAAGTCTACAAGAAAGCGCCCGGGATCGACGTGAAAGACCGCGGCATGGTCTGGAATACGGATCTTGTTGAAGCCCTCGAGTTCGACAATCTGATCGCGCAGGCTGCTGTCACCGTGAACTCTGCGGCCAACCGTCAGGAAAGCCGCGGCGCGCACGCCCGCGAAGACTTCTCGGAGCGTAATGACGAAACGTGGATGAAACACACGCTCGCCTGGTGCGATGAGGCCGGCAAGGTCACGATCGACTATCGCGAAGTGCACAATTACACGCTTTCGAACGAAATCAGCTACATCGAGCCCAAGGCCCGGGTTTACTAGGATATCAAGGCGAGCACGACATGGTTCAACTTACTCTCCCCAAAGGCTCCGCGCCCAAAAAGGGCAAGACCTGGCCGAAGCCGCAAGGCGCGACCAATCTCCGCCAGTTCCGGATTTATCGCTACAGCCCGGAAGAGGGCGGTAATCCACGCTGGGACACCTATTGGGTGGACATGGATCGCGCCGGCACAATGATCCTGGACGTGTTGTTCTACATCAAGAACAATGTCGACCCGACGCTGGCATTCCGCCGCTCCTGCCGTGAAGGCGTCTGCGGCTCCTGCGCCATGAATATTGCCGGCCAGAACACGATTGCCTGCACCAAGGGCTTCGACGAACTGCCGGGCGGCGTCATCACGATTGCGCCCCTGCCCTCGCAGCCGGTGGTAAAAGACCTGATCCCGGACCTGACCAGCTTCTATGCCCAGCATGCCTATGTGCAGCCATACCTGAAGACGGTTACGCCAGACCCCGAAAAGGAATGGAAGCAATCCGAGGAAGACCGTGAAGAGCTGAACGGCCTTTACGAATGTATCCTCTGTGCCTCCTGCACGACGTCCTGCCCGTCCTATTGGTGGAATGGCGACAAATATCTCGGCCCTGCCGCGCTGCTTCAGGCCTATCGCTGGCTGATCGATAGCCGCGATGAAGCCACCGGCGAGCGTCTGGACGATCTCGAAGATCCGTTCAAACTGTATCGCTGCCACACAATCATGAACTGCGCGCAGGTCTGCCCGAAAGGCCTGAATCCGGCCAAGGCGATTGCCAAGATCAAGCACATGATGGTCGAACGGGTTTCCTGATCCGCGAATCCAAATTAGCCTCCATCCCGGGTTGATCCGGATGGGGGCTTTTTTATATGTCGACTTCACCTGACATTGATGTCTTTGGCGAGGCGCCGGAGGGTGAGCGCCCCCGAATTGACTTGGCAGCCGAGCACAAACCCCGCATCTGGGCTCGCTTCCTGGCCAAATGGATCGATTTCTACCTCTGCCTGATCCCCTCTTTCGCGATCATGATGGGGCTTATCTTCATCTACGGCTTTGTGGCGACCCTGCTGGCATGGCCGATGGATGAGGCTTTCTTCGACGGCTATATCTTCGTGGGCGTCTTTCTCGTGCTTCACGCACTGACCTTCACTGTGCTTGAGGCATTCTGCGTTTCCCAATTGGGAAATACGCCCGGCAAGGCCCTGATGGGCATCAGAATACGGAACATTATTGGAAGCCGGCTGTCCTTCCGGTCCAGCCTGAAGCGTTCAGCCCTGGCGATGCTTGCCGGCATGGGGCTCGGTATTCCATTGATCAGCCTGATCACCCATATCATATGCGCCCGAACGCTGAGCGAAGATGGTCATGTATTTTGGGACCGTGTCGACAGTCTTCAATACCTGACCCAACCAGTCGGTGCCTGGCGTTGGATTTTCGCCCTCGTCATCTACATCGTCTGCCGGGCCCTTGAACTTGCCATGAACTATCTGTGAGACAAGCACTTACCCGTTTGTGCTGAACACGGCTCGCAAGCCCTCCGGCTTTTCCATATGCTTGAGCTGGTCGATCAGGTCATCCACTTCGAATTCCCACACCGTCGTCGGCGGCAACGGTCGAATTACCTTGCCCCCGAGCGCCTTGAAGAGGCTGCTGGCCTTTCGATTTTCTGGCAGGGTTTCAGCCTCCAGCGTGGTGATGCCCTGCGCGCGGCAGGATAGCGCCACCGACGCAATCAACAGGCGGGACAGGCCATGAGCCTGGTACTGGTCCAGTACACCAAGCGCGAGTTCGGCGCGCTTGCTGTCCGGCTCTGCGCGAATGGCATGGGCCGCTGCCATGAGTGGTGTGTCGTCTTCGCTGGTGTCGAGAATGCCCCATGCAATATGAGCCTTGCCATCCGCATTTGCGAGACTGTGGACAACCGCATCGGGCACAGGATTGGCGCCGCTGAAAAAGCGCAAATAGCGCGACTCCGGCGACATGGATCGGAATATTTGCTGGAAGCGTGGCTCGTCATCCAGGCCGACGGGCCTCAACAGGATGTCGTGTCCAGTGTCGAGCGACACGTGAAGGGGCGCATTGCACATGAAGCCTGCCAGCCTCCGCTTTGTTTCTCGTCGCGCAAGGCCCGCGAAGAGGCGCGCGCAATGGCAGAACCCGTCGACAAGAAGAACGTTCCTGACTCGTTGGATAACGGTAGTGTTCAGCAGGCGAAAGGCAAGCCATTGTATAAAAGCAAAAAAGCGCGGCCGAACTGACCGCGCTTTTCAAACTTTTTGCTGGGACCCCAGCGATCAGGCCGGATTAGGCTCCGGATCGCCAAGGCCGCCATCGCCCTTGGGCTTGCGGCGTTTGCCAATCACCGGCACCGCCGAGCCCGGCGTCGTGTCATCATCGCCCAAATCAGGACGCGATGGTGGATTGCCTTTGAGCAAAGCCGAAATCTCGTCACCCGTCAGGGTTTCATACTCCAGAAGACCGGTTGCAATCGCCTCCCAATCCTTCCGGCACTCGGTCATGATCCGGCGAGCATCATCCATGCCGGTCTGGATCAGCGTACGTACTTCTTCCTCAATCTTCCGCGAGGTCTCTTCCGAGACATGCGAGGATTGCATCAGCTGCTGGCCGAGGAAAACGTCGCCCTGGTCATCGCCATAATCAACTGGGCCGACCGCGTCGGCAAAGCCCCAGCGGGTGACCATGGCGCGTGCAAGGCGTGTCGCCTGCTGAATGTCAGAGGCTGCACCAGCGGTGACATTGTCTTCGCCGAATTTCAGCTCTTCGGCCACGCGCCCGCCCATCATGATCGCGAGACGCGAAGTCATCTCGATCTTGGACATGGACAGCTTGTCGTCTTCCGGCAACTGCATGACCATGCCCAGCGCACGACCACGCGGAATGATCGTGGCTTTGTGGACGGGATCTGCAGCCGGCACTTTCAGCGCCACGACGGCATGACCAGCTTCGTGCCAGGCTGTCAGTTCTTTTTCCTTTTCGGACATCACCATGGAGCGACGCTCTGGTCCCATCAGGACCTTGTCCTTGGCATCCTCGAATTCCTGCATGGCGACAACGCGCTTGCCGCGACGGGCGGCCAGCAGGGCCGCCTCGTTCACGAGGTTGGCAAGGTCTGCCCCGGAAAAGCCCGGCGTGCCGCGCGCAATCGTCCGCGCCTCGACATCCTTGGCCAAGGGTACATTGCGCATATGAACGCGCAGGATTTTCTCACGACCGATGATGTCAGGATTGCCGACAGTGACCTGACGGTCGAAACGACCGGGACGCAGCAATGCCGGATCCAGCACGTCAGGACGGTTGGTCGCAGCAATCAGGATAATGCCCTCATTGGCTTCAAAACCGTCCATCTCAACCAGCAACTGGTTGAGCGTCTGCTCGCGCTCATCATTGCCGCCGCCGAGGCCAGCGCCGCGTGAACGGCCGACCGCGTCGATCTCGTCAATGAAGATGATGCAAGGCGCCGAGCGCTTGGCCTGCTCGAACATGTCGCGGACGCGGCTTGCGCCAACACCGACAAACATTTCGACAAAGTCCGAACCGGAAATTGTGAAGAACGGCACGCCTGCTTCGCCTGCCACGGCCCGTGCCAGCAAAGTCTTACCCGTACCCGGAGGGCCTACCAGCAGTGCGCCTTTCGGAATTTTACCGCCAAGACGTTGGAATTTGGACGGATCCTGCAAAAACTCGACGATCTCTTGCAGTTCTTCCTTGGCTTCATCCACGCCCGCAACATCGTCAAACGTCACGCGGCCATGCTTTTCTGTCAGGAGGCGTGCGCGGCTCTTGCCGAAGCTCATCGCGCCACGACCTCCACCAGACTGCATCTGGCGCATCATGAAGAAGACAAAGCCAACGATCAGCAGGATTGGCAGGATGGAAAAGATCAGAGACGCGAACGTATTCTGGCCGCTGTCAGCATCCACCGTGAAGGGAACCTGGTTCTCTTCGAGAAACTGCTGGGTCGTCATGTCGAGTGACCGCAATTCGCTGACCATGGTCCGGCCGTCGGTGGTGGTGACGATGATGCGCTGGTCACCGAGGGTCGCATCCGCGACTTTTCCATCCTCGACCAGTTCATAAATGACAGACAGTTTGGCCTTTTCAGCACGTGCTGCCTGAGGGTTTCCACCCATGGCCACGGCCATGCCGATGACCAGGAGGGCAATTGCGCCCCAGATAGCCAAGTTTCTGACGTTCATTTTTCGTCTCGCTCCAAATTCCGGTGTTCACCCCGTAAGATAGGGGGCTTATCGCATGAAAACGACTCAAAAGCTCTTAAAATGGCTGTTTTGTCACGTATCGCCGACATAGAGCGCTCGCATTGCGTCAAAACGGGCGCGCGCCAGTGCGGGATCGGCGGCCGTACCTGCTATTCCAGGCTCTGCCGACAGGACTACATCACCCCGCTTGCGGTAGATCAGGACGCCGCCCAGCGTGGCACCTTGAAACGCCTCGTTGCCTGAAAGTCGACCCGCCAGTTGCTGCACGGCATCCCGCCGTGGAGGTGTTTCCTTGCCGCCGACGATTTGAAGCATCAGGCCGAGGGCGCGCTCCAGACGCTCTCTCGGTAGCCTGGACAGATTCAGCCGTGCGCGACCTTTTCCATCCCACACAACACAATCGGCCATCCAGCGCCCAATCAGACGCTCTTCCAGCCGCCGCACGTCCTGCAGACGCGCCTGACAGGCAAGGATGCGCGCTTTCAGGTCAGCATGGCCGTCCAGCTGCGCCCGTACGCGCACCCGCTCATAGGCCAGGTTGCGATTGGATGGGTCATCGACCCAAAGGATTCCACGCGAAGTCAGGCATGTCCGCAATTCGCTGCGGCTGTGTGAGAGAACCGGCCGGGCAATCATCACCCCCTGCCCTTCGGGCCAAACCGGCGACACGGCGCGCGGTTGCATGCCAGCAAGGCCATACCAGGTCGAACCCTGCCGGGCCCGCATCAGGAATGTTTCGCACTGATCGTCAGACGTGTGGCCTAGCAGCAGGCGCGCCCCTCCGCGCGCCCGAAGTGCCGCGGCCATCAGGCCATGCCGCGCTCGCCGGGCCAGCGCCTGTTTTGATACAGGCGTTTCCCAGACCAATGTTTCATGAGCTATGCTGATCTGCCCACAAATACTGGCCACGTGGCGGGCCTCGTCGGCGGCCTCAGGCCGCAGGCGATGATCTACGGTAAACGCCATCAGATCACGACCAGACCGCGCGGCCCAGTCATGGGCCAGCACGAGCAGGGCAAGCGAGTCGCTGCCCCCGGACACCGCAATGCCGATCGGCCCTGAAGCGGTGCCACAGAGCCGATCAAACGCATCCATCATGTGTCAGGAAGTCGTCTAGTTGTCACAGCCGGACTTGGTTCGCTCAACCGCAGCCAGATCCCGCGTCACACCCGAAGCGTTCGGATAGCGGCTCGGCAGCGTACCAAGGGCCAGACAGGCCTTTTCCTTGTCACCGATCAGACGCATTGCCCGCGCCAACTTGACCAGCGCATCCGGCGCGCGGGGATTGTCGGGATAAGACCGGATCATCGTCGTATAGGCTGCGCCGCTGTCGGCATACGCTTTTTGCTGATAGAGCGACTCTCCCAGCCAGTAGTGTGCCTCACCAGCCTGCGGGTCATCGCCGAACCGCTCAAGGAAGGCGCGAAAGGCCTCTTCCGCACCAGCATAGTCGAACTGGATCAGCTTGGATTTCGCAAGGGCGAAGAGCGGTCCCGCTTCGCCTGGCAGGGCGCTGGCAGGAATCGTGCCCAGTGAACCTTCCGGCAGAGACTCGCCGGCAGCGGCTGCGCCGCCCATGGTCAGGCGGGTCGGGCCGGAGGTATTTGAAGTCGTTTCACCCATGGAGGCGGGTGCATCAAGACGGCGTGGGCCAGAATTGAAGCTCTGGTCAGTCGCTGCGCCCATTTCCGGCATCGTCCCGAACTCTCCGCCGACATTGCCCGGCATGGGGTCGGCCTCGGGCATGATGCCCGCCGCTGAAAGATAGGATTTCAGGGAGGCAATATCTGCAGACTGATTTTCCAGCTGCGTTCGCAAATCATCGGCCTCGTCGATGAGGGCTTCATTGTCGCGTGACAGGTTCTCGTTTTGCTCGCGCAGTTGCTGGAGCTGGAATTCAAGCGTTTCCACCCGCCCGGTCAGTTGCATCACGTCCCCGGTCAATCCATTGACCTCGACCTGAACCTGCGCGCTTTGCTGGCGGGCCTGCGCCACCTGTTGCGACAGGTCGGAGCTGGTGACCCCTTGCGTTATGGGTGCAGCGCGCTGAGCGGCGGCAGGACCAACAATCAGGCAAAAGCTGGCGAGGACAAGAGCGGGCGCTTTGAACATGGGGGAAGCCTCCGGAGGATTGTGGGCGAACATACAAAAACAGCCGGGGCCAAAATAAGGCACCCGGCTGCATCTTGTGAAGCTATTCGCGGCAGAAACCTAGCTGTTTGCGCCGGAAACGATTTGCGTGAAGCCGTTGCGGTTCAGGGCCCATGCCTGCTCGTCGGAACCAGCAGCGATTGGACGCTCTTTACCGTAGGAGATCGTGTCAACGCGGGACGGGTCGACGCCGAGGCTGACCAGATAGTCCTTCACGATAGAAGCACGACGCTCACCAAGGGCAAGGTTGTACTCGCGGGTGCCGCGCTCATCACAGTTACCTGCAACGATGATGCGAACGCCCGGATAGGACGACAGCCAAGCAGCCTGACGCTTCAGGATTTCCTGGTCGTCGACATCGAGGCGGTAGCCGTTGAGGTCAAAGTAGACGCGCTCACCAACGTTGACGCGGAAGTCTTCGAGCGAGCCTGCGAGCGGACCAACCGGTGCGGCTGGCGCTGCTTCAACTGGAGCCGGAGCCGGTGCTGGCTCAGCGACTTCAACTGGTGCCTGTTCCTCGACCTGCTCAACAGGCTCTGGTTGGGATGCACACGCGCTGATCGAAAGAACAACCGCGGCTGCGGCTGCGAGTTTAAAAGTGGTATTCATTGCTATTCAGACTCCCCTGGATGTCCTGAGTGCTAATTGACGCCTTAACGGCTGGCGTTTGTCAACGTTGTGCCGGGTGTAGCGGGTATCTGTCTCCATATTCTGACAGAATTCGGGCGACAATCGGGCGGAAGCAGAGCTAACGCCCAGATTCGATACTATTTTGACGTTTTGTCTCCAAAAAGCAACGCCCCCGGACGAAAACCGGGGGCGAAAGCCATGAATTTATTGCAACAATGGCGACCAGGCCGGATCGGAGGCGTCCGTCTGGGTCATCATTCTGCGCTCATTTCGGCCTGAAAGATCTACCGACCAGAGCTGTGGCCCAGCGCCGGGGCGACTTTCGCGGAAATACACGATCACGCGCCCGTTTGGTGACCAGTCCGGGCCCTCATCGAGGTATGATTCGGTCAGCAGGCGCTCGCCTTTGCCATCTGTCCCGATCACGCCGATGTAAAATCGACCGCCGAGTTGCTTGGTGAACGCGACCAGATCACCCCGTGGGCTCCAGACCGGTGTTGAATACTGGCCCTTGTTGAAGGTGATGCGGCAAGCAACATCCCGACCACCGGAGGGGCAGGTCCGCGGACTGCCATCGGTGTTCATGATGTAGAGCTGCGGGCTGCCGCCACGGTCAGACGTGAACACAATGGCGCGTCCGTCCGGTGACATGGAGGGCGAGGTGTCAATCGCCGGGTGGTCTGTCAGGCGACGCGATTGGCGTGTCTGCAGATTCATGAGGTAGATTTCAGAGTTGCCGCCCTGGGCCTGGGTCATCAACACACTCTCCCCATCCCGCGAGAAGCGCGGCGCGAAGGTCATGCCCGGAAAATTGCCCAGCAATTCCTGACGGCCCGTCTCAATATTGAAGAGGTAGACGCGCGGACGGCCGCCCTCATACGACATGTAGGTGATTTCCTGCGCTGACGGGCTGAAGCGCGGCGTCAGCACCGTGTTCGTCCCCGCAGTCAGATATTGTTGATTGGCACCATCAGCATCCATGATCGCCAGGCGCTTCACACGCTCGGTCTTTGGGCCGGTCTCGGCAATATAGACGATCCGCGTATCGAAATATGGGTCTTCACCGGTCAGGCGGTTATAGATGGAATCCGCAATCTTGTGCGCGATGCGGCGCCAATTGTCTGGCGTCGTGGTCAGGCGACGGCCGGGCTGGCCATTGATCCGCATGACTTCCCCACCATAAACATCCCACAGGCGGAACGAGACGGCGATCTTGCCATCCGGCAATTCTTCATACGCGCCGACGACAAGGCCCTCGGTCTGGATGATCCGCCAGTCCGGGAAGCGCGGCTGGACGTCGATCGACAGATCCTTCTGGATGAAGGACGCCGGGTTCTGGATGTCGAACAGGCCAGTCGATTCCAGATCGGCCCGGACGACATCGGCGATGTCTTCGGCCATTTCGGCATTCGCGCCACGGACTTCAAAGTCCGGAATGGCCAGCGGGGTCGGCTGGAAATTACCCTCGTCGACGCGGACCTGCAGCTGCGCAGCGGCAGGCATGGCGAGACCAAAGGCGAGAAGCCCGGCCATCAACCAGAGTTTTGCTAAGCGGATCATCTCTTTCTCCTTCAGGAAACCAGATTGTTCTTGGGAGGACCTATGGTGACCTCAACGTCTTCCCAAATATGATAGTGTTCTTTTGGCAGATTGTATGGCGCACAATTCAAGATCGCATCTGTAGCCCTGGAAATCGCCACTGCGGAAACCTCGTCAGCTTCCGGGGATACAAGCGTGACGTCGCCATCCAGTTCGCCACTCGGCGTCAGTTGGAATCTCAACACAACACTCACGCGCTCGGGCTGGGAAAGGTTTTCTGCTCCCCTCCAGCAAGATCCGATCTGGCGACGCAGCTTAGCCCCGAAATCAAAGCGAGCGGCATCTTCGTCCGCATGCATCGGCAGCACTGATGGTATGAGCATGATCGCCATCATGGCCGCCAACAACCGATAGGATGGAGCGTAATTCATCAATTCCCCTTTAGCGGCCCGATTGTGACCTCGATATCTTTCCACTCGTCATAATCGTCTTCAGGCAATTGGTAGTTCGCACACTGGCGCACGGCTGTCAGGGCCCGCTGCACCACAACGCCGCGGCGGCCAATCGGCATCGAGCGCGGCGTCACCAGGCTGGCATTGCCATCCAGCGAGCCGTCCAGGTTCAGCCTCACCCGGATCACCACATTGATCTGGTCATCCTTGGGCAGATCATCGACGCCATTCCAGCAATAGCCAATCTGTCGGCGCATCGCGGCTTGCAGGGAGGCCGTGTTGCCGCGCCGCTCCCCTGCCCCCTTGCGGGGCTGCTGGACGTCTTGAAGCACCGGTTTATTGATCGGAGGCGGGGCCTGTTCTTGCGCAGCCTTGCGCTGGGTCTGGGCCTTGTCCTTCAGGATATCCTCGAAATCATTCAGAAAGTCGAGTTCGTCAGACTCCGATTTCGGCTTCTGCTTCTCGATCAGCTTCGGCTCCTTCTTCGGAGGCTCTTCCTTCTTGGGCTCAGGCTCCTTCGGGGTTTCTTCCGGCTCGGCCTTGGTGTCTTCGACAACAGGCTCTTCTTCGGCTGTTTCGGTTTCGCGCGTCTCGTTCACTTCTTCCGGTTCTTCCGGCGGATCCTCGACGATTTCGGCGTCTTCATCGACAGGGTCAGGCTGCTCTTCCGGTTCGGTCTCTTCAGGCTCCTCTTCGGCAGGCTCCTGCACTTTCTGGATCGGCGCAACGTCCGTAACCAGACCAATATCGACAATGTCGATCGGCACATCAATCGTGCTGGCGCATTGCGGCAGGCGCAGCAGGATATCGACCGGTGAAAGGCCCGGCTCCTCACGTTCCAGTCGTTCGATCTGCTTGTCGCAATCGCTCTTCTTCATCGGCCACGTCATCACCGCCGCGGCAAGCACGGAGGCATGAAGAAGGGTCGAGATGGTAAAGCCGCGAAGCATGTGGGGCTGGTCGCTCCTACTTCTTTTGTTCGGTCACAAAGGACACACGTGTATAACCTGCTGCCCGGATTTCGGCCGTCACTTCCATGATCCGGCCATAGGGCGTGTTCTCGTCACCGCGAAGATAGATCGGCTGTTCGTAGCCTTCGCCAATAATTGCCTGCAATTGCGGACCGAGCGTGGCTATATCCTCAACAAGGGTGGTCTGAATAAAGACCTCGCCATTCTCGCGGATGGAAATCGCCAGCGGGTCGTCATTCGGTTCGGTCTTGATCGGGCCGGAACTCGTCTTCGGCAAATTCACTTCCTCGCCGCGCACCAATAGCGGCGCAGTGATCATGAACACGATCAGCAGGACCAGCATGACGTCCACAAAAGGCGTCACATTGATCTCGGCATTCAGCGCGCGACGGCCGCGCCGTCCGCCCTTGCCACCCGAACCAAGGATCAATCCCATCGCCTAGTCCCTCGCGGATTCAGAGGCACGGCGCGACAAACGCACCAGAACATCCTGCGAGAACGTGTCCAGCTGGTCGCCCAGCTTGGTCAGGTCACCGGTGAACTTGTTATAGAAGATAACCGCCGGGATGGCCGCAACGAGTCCCATGCCGGTCGCGAACAGCGCCTCGGCGATCGGGCCAGCCACGGTGCCCAGGCTGGTATCTTGTTGTTCAGCGATGTTGAGGAAGGCGTTCATGATGCCCCAGACAGTCCCGAACAGGCCAATAAAGGGTGACGCAGATCCGATGGTCGCAAGAATGCCGAGACCGTTTCCGGCGCGTCCAATCTCGCGATCCACCGCAGCGCGCATTGATCGCTCGGCGCGGCTGACAAGGGCCGCCGCCTCGCCGGAACCAGATTGCAAACGCTTGGCGTCAGACCATTCGCGCGCAGCCGCTGCAAACACGCGGCTGGCAGCGTCATTGGTTGCCTGACCGGGTCGCATGTCGAAATCCTCGGTGCGTCCGCTCCAGAAGGCTTCTTCGAACTGGCGTGATTTCTTGCGTACAGCGCCCAGCGAGAAAAGCTTTTCGCCAATCACCATCCAGGACCAGATAGATGCCAGCAGCAGGAACAGGAGCACCAGCTTAACAATTGGGTCAGCCGCCATAATGAGGCTGAAGAGCGAGAAGTCGGCATGACTCGCGGCGGTGCCTATCGCTTCTGATTCCATGGGGGCTAAAGCTCCTATCTACGCGTCATGGGTGATCAGCCGCATCCCAAACGGGACCGGCACACCCCTTCATCCACACCAAATTCGGCAGAAACACGGCAGGATGGCCAGTTTCCGCAGCACAGTTAACGGCTAAGGGAGTTTTCTTAACGAAACGTGGGCAATCGGCCGATATTTGGCACCGGGCCTACGATCAATTGGACAAGTCGGGCAGGAACCATCGCGTGCCGACATAGAAGTTGTAGGCGCGGTTGATGCCATCAATTCCGCCAAGGTTCGACGCGACGGCCTGATCCGAATACGAGACGTATTCACTGCCCAGCGACAAACGGAAATTGTCCGACAGATGATAGGTCGCGCCCGCAAACAGATTCCAGTAGGCGCTGGAATTGGTGTCCTTGCCGACCACGATGAAATCCGGATTGATGTCCGCGGGGCCAGAGAAGTTGAAATCGAGCACCCCTGCCCCGCCGCCCGCGCCCAGGAATGGGCGCAGCCGCTTGCCTTCCCGGAAATCATAGAAGGCATGAACCCCGATCGAGCGACTTGTGAAATCGCCACTTGCCGTGCTCGCACCGTTCAGTCCCGCGATATTGGCCCAGCGGAATCCGTATTCGGCCTCCAGACGAACTGAGTGGTTGACCCGGTAGCCCAGGGCCCCGGCGATCTCGCGGCTGTCATCGAAAATCAGATTGTTCTGATCCCCGATCGACCCGTATCCGCGCACAGCAACATAGAAGCCGCGCTCTGCGTCAAAGTCTGCTTCTGCCTGCGCAACCGCGGGATAGCTCAGGCACGCGCCCCACAGCGCCAAGTGCATCAATTTCAAGACTCGCCCTCCCAGCGATATGCTTCCAGTTGCTTCACCAATTCGCGGATCGGACGGCGCGGGCGGCCATCGACGTGAATCATGACAGCTGTGATCTCACCCTCTGCAATGATTTCTTCTCCCCTGAAACAGGTTTGGGAAAAAAGGATGCGGGGTCCGTCGGTACCGATGTAGCGCGTCCGGATATGCAGCAGGTCGTCTACCCGTGCCGCCCTGCGATAGTCCACTTCAATTCGCGTCAGCGTGAAAGCCGCCGGGTCTTCCCGTTCCAGCAAGGATTGATGGGAGACGCCAGCGTCGCGCAGATGGTCTGATCGACCCCGCTCGAAGAAGCGGAGATAATTGGCGTGATAGACCATGCCTGTGAAGTCGGTGTCTTCATAATAGACCCGCACGGTGATCCAGTGCTGGCGCTCGGCATCGAAATTGTTGGCATCAAGATTGGGAAGGCTCATTGGGTTCGCCTACCAAAGCTCGCGAGAATCGTCACCCCTGTTCCGATTGCAGGGTCATTTCGAGCGGAGCCGTTTCGTATCCAAGCTCTTCGGCACGCGTCTTCAGACGCTCCAGGGTTTTCCCATCAAGCTGCGCCGTGCGCGAGAGGATCCACAGATACTTGCCGTCCGGACTGCCGACGAGGGCGGCTGAATAATCCGGCTCCAGCGCCAGCACCCAATAGTCCCCTTCTGCGAACGGAACCCATGCAGGCGCAAACTTCACTTTCAGCTTGCTGTTGCCTGACCCCTCCACGATGCGGGCCTTGCCTTCAGCCACCGTTTTCTCTCCGTCGAGCGATCCCTTGAAACACGTATTGGTCACCGACACGGTGCCATCGGAGTTCAGGCCATACTCAGCCGTCACACCTGTGCAATTGCGTTCAAACCCATTCGGATAGCGGGCAATTTCGTACCAGAGGCCAGCATACCGATCGAGATCGACAGACGGCACGGTCGGCGGCGTTGAATCACTGGCGCGATAATCAGGTTGGCTCGTACAGGCTGCAAGCAGGGCTGCGGCAATGGCGGAAAGGGCGAGGCGCATATGGGTTTCTCCTATGCCCCTCCTACGCGTGAACCTGCTGACTGGTTTCCCGGAGACCTATTCGCCGTTTGGCTCAACCGCCTCAGGCTCTGCGGTTTCTTCGGAATAAATGGTGGCAAGAAACGCACGGAAGTCTTCTACCGAGGCAACAGGCTGCTCCTCCTGCGGGATATGTCCGGTCTCGGGATAGATGATGAGCTTCGACCCCGGGATGGCATCGGCAAACTTTTCCGCATGTGCCACGGGAATCAGATTGTCAGTATCCCCATGCAGGATCAGCGTCGGCACGGCGATTGCGCTCAGCCTCTCCTTGGACGCAGGCACCCGCAGTGTCGTGCCGCTCATGATCTTGAGCAGCGCCTCGCGATGGCACGGCGCACGAGACATGGCCGAATACCGCTCCACCATTTCATCCGTCACCAGTTCAGGATCCGCAAAGCTGTTTTCCAGCCCCGACCGGATCAAGGCTGACATGTCGAGATCCTTCATCACATTGCGGGCAAACCCATTGCGCAGCAATTTGAAGATCACCGGGTCCTTGTCGTCCTCGCCCGGCGCACTGAGCCAACCGGCCGCATCCACCAGGACCAATCCATCCAGCCTGTCCGGATGGGCGAGTGCATAGGCCCAGGCGGTGTGCCCGCCCATGGAACTGCCGACGAGGGTGAACTGGTCGACGTCCAGTGAATGCGTCACGCGGTCGATACTGGCAATGAATTGCTCGATGCCGATCTCATCATTGTCGACGCAGCGCGACAGGCCATGGCCCGGCAGGTCCAACCGGATGACCCGGTAATCCTTACGCAGATTGCGCACCCATGCGTCCCAGGTGTTCAGAGAGGCAGAATAGCCATGCACAAGCACAAGTATTGGCGCGTCGCGCGGACCGGTATCGGTAAAATGCAGCTCGATCTGACTACCGGATTTCAGGTACCGGCTGTTCGATTTCGAGTAGACCGACTCCAATGTATTGTAGGAAATGTCCGGACGGCGCAGCATCAACCAGCCCGCCGTGAGAATGATCGCAACCGTCACCAGCACGACTAGCAATCGTTTCATCTTGTTCCCGGCTCCCGCAGTTTCAAATCAGGTGATCGGCACTAAGCCCCCCTGACGGCGCCAAGTCAAATCGCACGCTCAGTGCCACAAACACTACAGGTTGCATCGCGCCGCAACCGGACTTTCCTGACGTCGGCCATCAAACCATCGATCAGAATAAGGCTTCCAATCATCGGTTCTCCGGCGCCTGTGACCAGCTTCACGACTTCAAGCGCCATGAGCGTTGAAACCATTCCGGTCACGGGCCCGACCACGCCAACTTCATCGCAAGCCGCCGCATTCGGCGGCGTTTCGGGCACCCAGCAGCGATAGCATGGCGCGCCGTCCCGGCAGCCGGACGCAAACACGCTGGCTTGCCCGGTCCACCCTGCGGCTGCGCCGTGCACCAACAAGCGTTCGCTCAGGTGGGCCGCTGCGTTGAGGGCGTAGCGGGTCGGGAAATTGTCCGTCGCATCGACCAGAATGCTGCCGGACAGCGGGTCGGAAGGCGACCATTTCTTTCGACGCGTGCTGATCCTTGTCCCGGGATGATCCGTCGCCAGGCGCTCAGCCAGGATATCCACCTTGGCCTTGCCGAGGTCGCGTTCTCCAAACTGGATTTGTCGCTGCAGATTCGACCGCTCAATGACATCATCATCCCAGATTTCGATCTGCCCGATGCCTGCAGCCGCCAGGAACATTGCGCATGGCCCGCCGAGCGCCCCTGCCCCGACAATGGATATCGACGCCGCGCGCAGCTTCTGGACGCCGGGTCCGCCTATTTCCTTCAGCATGATGTGGCGCTTGTGCCGGGCGAGGTCTTCCGGGCTGAGGCTCATTGTCCTGCTTTCTTCTGGCGAATAGCGGTCGAGGAGATCGGGTCCAGCGGCGCAGGCAGGTAGACCCATGCAGGCGGATCACGATCCGGCAGCGAGGCGGCAGTTGAAGCCGGGACACGACTACTGGCAAAGCGACGGGCGAACGGTGAGTTGCGAGCACCCGGCCCAATCCCCGGACGCGCCACGATGGCGATCGGCATCATCTGCGCAATCCCCTGCCACGCGCCCCAGAGATGGAAATTGACCATATTGTCAGCGCCCATCAACCAGACGAATTTCGCAGCGGGCGCTGCCGCTGTCAGCGTCGACAAGGTACGATAGGAATAAGTCAGGCCGAGCCGCGTCTCGATATCTGTCACCCGCATTCGTGGATGGTCTGCGACCGCCTCGGCTGACCGGAAGCGGCCCGAAAAATCTCCGTGTCCGGTCTTCAGGGGATTCCCGCGCGCCACGATCCACCAGACCCAATCTAGCTGTAGCCGTTTCATGGCTGTGGATGCCACATGGAAATGGCCGGAATGGGCCGGATTGAAACTGCCGCCGAACAGGCCGATGCGGAGGCCAGCCGATGGTCCCGGTAAAATTGCTCGGCTCAAGGACGAACCTGCCCGGTTCCTCGCACAATGTATTTGTACGTCGTCAGCTGTTCTGCCCCCACGGGTCCGCGCGCATGGATGCGACCCGTGGCGATACCAATCTCGGCGCCCATGCCGAACTCGCCGCCATCCGCAAATTGGGTAGAGGCATTGTGCAGCAAAATCGCGCTGTCGACCGTCGCAAAGAAGCGGTCTGCTGCATCAGAGTCTTCAGTGATGATACATTCTGTGTGACCGGACGACCAGGAGCCAATATGTGCCAGCGCTGCGCTCAGATCATCGACAACCGCAACGGCCAGGATCGGCGCAAGATATTCGGTGGACCAGTCGGCCTCGGTGGCTTCGATCATCTTTGGCACGATGGCGCGGGCGCGGTCATCTCCGCGCAATTCACAGCCCGCTTCCAACAGGCCGGCCGCGATCTTTGGCAATACATCGTCCGCCACAGCCGCATCGACCAGGAGTGTTTCCGCCGAGCCACAGATTCCTGTCCGGCGCATCTTGGCATTCACGACAATGGAAACTGCCTTCTCGGGATCAGCAGCCTTGTCGACGATGACATGGCAAAGCCCTTCGAGATGACCGATCACGGGAACGCGCGCATCCTTTTGCACGCGCTCGACCAGGCTGCGCCCACCGCGCGGGACGATCACGTCCACATTGCCTTCGAGGCCGGCCAGCATGTGGCCTACTGCGGCGCGGTCGGTGGTCATGACCAGTTGCACCGCGTCTTCCGGTAATCCTTCGGCCTTCAGCGCGCCGCGCATGGCGTCAATGATTGCGCGGGACGAGTGCGTGCTTTCAGACCCGCAGCGCAGGATCGCCGCATTGCCCGAGCGCAGACAGAGCGCGCCGGCATCGGCGGTGACATTCGGGCGGCTCTCATAGATGATGCCGATCACGCCCAGCGGCACGGCGATGCGCGCAATGTCCAGCCCATTCGGCCGCTCCCACCGGGCGAGTTCCTTGCCAATGGGGTCGGGCAAGCCGGCCACGGCTTCCACACTGGAGGCAATCCCTTCAAGGCGCGCGGCATCCAGGGCCAGCCGGTCCAGCATGGCCGCGTCGAGCCCCTTGGCTTCGGCAGCGTCCATATCCTGCGCATTGGCCGCCAGGACTTTGGAGGCAGACGCACGAATCGCGGCCGCGACCGCCTGCAAACCGCGTGTTCGGTCAGCGGGCGTCATCTGGCCCAGCTTGCGAGACGCGGCACGGGCGCGGCGGCCCATGTCGAGCATGGTTTCAGCGAGGTCTACGGTGTCGGCTATCATCGTATCAGTCATGTCATGGGATGTGCCGGAAAGCCGGGCCGACCGCAAGACGGCTAAACGTCGCCTACTTCAGCTATCCCAATAGTGATTGCAGGTGGGGACGGGCTGACTCTTCGGGATTTTGCCCTAGAATAGCTTGAAAGAAACAAGAATTTCGTCGGAGGAACCCATGATCGATGTAGAGGCAATGCCTCATCTAGCCGATATCCCGCGCGTCCAGGCCAGCATCCGCCCGGATGAGGAGGCTTTCTGGTTCGAAGGCGAGACAACCAGCTTCGCCGAACTGGAGACACGTTCCACCCAGATTGCCAACGGCCTGATCGGCCTGGGCGTGAAACCGGATGACCGGGTCGGCTATCTCGCCAAGAACATGGCTGTCTATTACGAGATGCTGTTCGGCGCCGCCAAGGCCCGCGCAACGATGACCGCCGTCAACACCCGACTCGCCGCACCCGAAGTGAAATTCATCCTGTCGGATGCGCGGGTGAAAGTCCTGTTCGTCGGAAAAGATTTCTACGGCCTGATTGACCAGATCCGCGCCGAATTGCCAGACCTTGAACATATCATCGCGATTGATGGCGATCGGGAGGATTGGAAAGCCTACTCGGCATGGCGCGACAGCCAGCTGACCGATCCACCGGGCCTCACGACGCGCGACGACGATGATGTCATCCAGCTCTATACATCCGGCACTACCGGCATGCCCAAGGGCGTGCAGCTGACCAATGGCAACTACCGCGCCATCTTCGAGCAGGCCGGCATGCTGGAATGGGCGAGCTATGATGTCGGCGACGCGGTCATGAACGCGATGCCCCTCTTCCATGTGGCGGGCGTAAACATCGGTATCCTGACGGCCGCACAAGGTGCCAAAGCTGTCGTGCTGCGTGAAATCGATCCGGCAGCAATCTTGAAACTGATCCCCGAGCACAAGATCGCCCATGCGTTCTGGGTCCCCGCAGTCATCCTGATGCTGACCCAGATACCGAATGTGCGCGACATCAACTGGTCGAGCCTGAAGCAGGTTTTCTATGGCGCCTCTCCGATTGCCGAGAGTTTGCTGCTTGATGCGCAGGACATCATGGGTGCGCGTTTCACCCAGCTCTACGGACTGACCGAGACGGGCGGCTGCGGAACCTATTTGCCGCCTGAAGCCCATGACCCGGCCTGGGGAAAGCTGCGCTCATGCGGCGTACCCTATCCGGCCACAATCGTGCGATGCCTCGACGCAGAAGGGAATCCCGTCCCCACCGGCGAAGTTGGCGAGATCGCCATCAAGTCCGCCTTCGTCATGAAAGGATACTGGAACCGCCCGGATGCCACAAAGGAATCGGTCGACGCGTCCGGGTTCTTCCGGACAGGAGACGCGGGCTATTTCGACGAAGACGGATTTCTCTATATCCACGACCGCGTAAAGGACATGATCGTGTCCGGCGGCGAGAACATTTATCCCGCCGAAGTCGAGAATGCGATCTTTGGCCACCCTGGCGTGGCGGACGTGGCAGTTATTGGCGTGCCCGACGAAAAATGGGGCGAGGCCGTCAAGGCCATCATCGTCGTCAAGCCGGGCGAAGCGCCGACTCAGGACAGCATAATCGCTTGGGCGCGCGAACGCATTGCCGGCTATAAATGCCCAAAGACGGTAGAGTTCATCGAGGTGCTGCCCCGTAATCCGTCCGGCAAAGTCTTGCGCAAGGATTTGCGCGAAACTTACTGGAAGGACCAGGCACGTCGCATCAGCTGATCAGAAGGCGGATGGCATGGCGTCCCCCATGCCGTCCGCTATCAATCATATTGGACTAGTTGGCGAGGCTCAGCCAGTCGCGGGCTGACGACAGCGCCACTTTGACTTCTTCCGAGCTCAGCATATCAGCCATTTCCTGACGCTGCACGCGGGCCTCTTCATGTCCCTTGGACACAGCGAGGTTGAACCATTTGTGCGCAGAGATCAGATCCATCTCCGATCCGACACCAGCGGCACAAGCAAGGCCGGCCTGATAGAACTCATCTGCATTTGCGTCGGCGCCCAACAGGCCACCTGGCTGTATTTCAATATCCGAAAAGGGCATCTTGTTTCTCCTGTCACCCTGCCTTCGCCGCCACCCTGTTTCGGGCATGTCAGCCAAGACATCCATCCGTCACCAGAGCATTCCGGCGACAGGCAAAGAGTGCCTTCTCTCCTTTGCCGTATGGTTAACAGGAACCTGCCCAAACCCCGGCTATTTTAATATTCCGGGTCCGGTTGTTCATTTTTGATGCAATTTGAGGACTTCGGACATGAAAAACCCCCGCACGGCGAGGCGGCCGTACGGGGGTTCTGCATGATCGAAAGGAGTTGGAGGCTTAAGCAGCCACTTTCTTCTTTGCGAGAGATTCTGCGAGTTTTTCCATGGCGTCGCCCTTCTCGATATTCTCGACGGCGGCGAGTTCACGAGCCATGCGGTCCAGGGCGCTCTCATAAAGCTGGCGCTCGGAATAGGACTGTTCCGGCTGATCTTCGCCACGGTGCAGGTCGCGAACGACTTCCGCAATAGAGATCAGGTCACCGGAATTGATCTTCGCTTCATATTCCTGAGCCCGGCGCGACCACATGGTCCGCTTGATGCGCGCACGACCACCCAGGGTCTTCAGCGCATCTTCGACCAGCTTGGAACCCGCCAGAGCGCGCATGCCAGAGGCTTCGGCGCGATTGGTTGGGACGCGAAGGATCATTTTGTCCTGATCAAAGGACACCACATAGACCTCCAGGTCCATGCCGGCCACAGTCTGCTTCTCAACGCTCGTGATCTTGCCCACCCCGTGTGCGGGGTAAACGACGCTTTGACCCACTTCAAACGCCAGTTCCGCAGATGCTTTTTTAGCCATGTTGGATATCGCCCTTTTCTACGCATTTAGAGCCGACAAAATCCCCCCCAGTCCGACGCATTTGACGGTCTGAGTTGAAGTTTCCGGATCTTTTCAGTTATTACTCAAGTCTGAACGATAGCATAAATGTGCAGCTTTTTCAACAGACACGCCCAGATGCTAACCAAGAGTAAAGTTCCCAAGGTCGCTGATTTTGTTAACGTTTATTGAGAAACCCAGCAAAATCAGGGTTCGGACGACCCGATTCAGGCGTCGCCTTCACCCGGTTTGGGGCTGAAATATTTCTCCAGCTTACCGGTTTCTTGCGCAAATTCTTCCCGGTCTGCCGGCGGTTCCTTCATCCGGGTGATATTTGGCCAGGTCTGCGCATACTCGGTATTCAGCTTCAGCCATTTGGCGTCCGGGTCATCCTCGGTATCGGGCTTGATGGCCTCCACAGGGCATTCCGGCTCGCACACACCGCAATCGATGCACTCATCCGGGTGGATGACCAGCATGTTCTCGCCTTCATAGAAGCAGTCGACAGGGCAAACCTCGACGCAATCCATGTATTTGCAGCGGATACAGGCATCAACGACAATATAGGTCATGGGCAGGAGGGCCTTCTGGGGTTTGTGCACCGGCGAAATGGCGCGCGCAGGCGCTCATGTCAATGAGGTGTTCTGACAGGAGTCTTCAGGAAGCGTCGGCGATCCGCTTTTCCGCCGCCTGGCGAGCCTGTGCGCGAGAAATATCGTCAATATGCAGCAGCGAGGCGACATGGCGGATATAGGCATCCTCGATATCGCTTTTTTCGCCATCAGCCAGCGCAACCCGGTACAAGCCTTCAATGATGGAAATCCGCTCCGCAATCGGCAGCTTCTTCACATGCTTGGTAAACTGGTGGGAACCGACCGCCTCTTCAGCCAAGGCTTCGCCTTCGGCCAGCACAGCATCTGCCTTGTCTGCATCGAATTTGAACGCTTCCAACAGGATTTCAGCGATCATGTCGCTTTCAATGTTCACATAGACCCCATCGGACAGGGCAGCCTCGACAAGTAGCGCCGCGGCCGCGACTTGCGGGTCCATCGGTCTCTCGGCAGGCGTTTTCTGCCGGAACAGATTTTTCAGCGTGTTCATCATGTGTCGGTCTCCAGCGTCGTGTACATTGCCGCCGCCTCTTCTGCCGGCCCTCTCCGAGTGCCCAGATCCAGCACTTCGACGGTCCTGATATGCGCGCCTCGCGCCAGCGTGACAACATCTCCAACGCAAATAGCGGCGCCCGGCTTGTTGACGCGCCGGGTCTGGCCATTGCGGGTCAATCGGACGCCCCGCTTGCGGATATACGTTCCGGACAGGGCGCGAGTCTTGAAAAACCGTGTCCGCCACAGCCACACATCAAGGCGCAGCGTTGGCGTGTCCGTCATTGAAAGGGCTTGTACTCGAAGCTCGTATCAGCTGCGCTTTCAGCGGCGGCTTCCGGCTTGGGTTTTGGCTTGCGTTTCTTTTTCTTTGGTTTGTTAGCCGCCTGCTTGGGCTCCGGCAGCAGGGCTGCGAGCGCCGCGAACGGGCTGTCCGGGTCCGGCTGGCGCGACTGCGAGGCACTGCGGGAATTGGACCGCCCGCCCCCGCCTTGCTGTTTTGGTCCGCGTGGACCTTTCGGGCCTTTGCCACCGGCATTCTGATCTCGGCCGCGCTGGGGGGGGCGCCCGCCTTCAGACCGCCCCTCGGGACGGGCGCGGGACGCATAGCGCCACAAAGTAACGGCATCCGTTTCCTTGTCCTTTTCCGCAGGCGCAAGGCCAAAGCCTTTCAACACGGCGGGCCAGTCATCGGCAGGGCAAGAGACGACGGAAGCCAGGTCGATCTCGATGGGGAATGCGTTCTTCGAGGCTTCCTTGCGGCGCTTGGCGATCTCCCAGCCGAGACGTTCGGCAAGGTCTGCGCGCACAGCCCGGCGGCCGAAACGGAGATAGCCATTGGCGGCAAGCGCCTCTTCCGGCCATGTGCCATCAAGCGCAAATGACCCGGCCCCCTCGGGTGCCAGTGGGAAAGGCTGACCTTCAAACACAGCGCGCAGAATGGCGATCATGCGCTGGCCTGCAGGCTTTTGCGCATCCGGCACATGTGCCGCGACACGGCCTGCTCTCACCCCAATGCCTTTGAGGGCTTCACGCTGGTCGCCGGTCAGACGCAGACTTGGGTCATCCTGGCGAAGATCAACCGCAGCCCCGGTTTCAAGAAGACGGAAGGCAATCCCGCGCGCGAGACCTTCCAGCGCATCGCCCGCTTTTTCAACGGCCAGCTTTGTATGAGTTGGCAGGATCTTGGCGGTCTCGGCCGCGGCCCATTGCTCCAGCCGCTGGCGCGCAGCTTCACGCTCGGCCGGGTCGACTTCGGATGCGCCGACAATCTCGACGCGCGGCGCCATCCAGCTCGATCCCTTGGCCAGATGGGCCACGGGCGAATTGATGTGTTCGATCTGGCCTTCATCATTCAGTTTGAACGCATCATCCGGCGCCGCCACGATCAGCGACAGGCGTTCCAGGATCAGCGGGCGCACAGCGGCTTGGGCTGCGCTGCGCACCGCCTTGCCTTCGAGCGTACGGGCATCAAGAACAGGTTCGAAGGTCAGGCCTTTCAGGCGTCCAACGACATGGCCTTCCACACGGACATCACCTTCCGGGGTCAATTCGGTCACGAGGGCGTCTTCCTTCTTCAGGCTGGCAAGCAAAGCGGTGGTTCGCCGGTCCACGAACCGGGCAGTCAGCGCTTCGTGTAGCGCGTCTGACAGGGAGTCTTCAATCTCTCGTGTTCGATCCTGCCATTTTTCCGGGTTTTCCAGCCAGTCAGGCCGATGGGCGGCATAGGTCCAGGTCCGTATATTGGCAAGCCGCTGCTGCAGCTTCGCAATATCGCCCTGGGTCGATGAAAGATCATCCAGACGGCGCTCCAGCCCCTTGTCGGCAAGGCGCGCATCCGGATTGGCGAGCGTTTCAGCAAGGCCCAGCACGAGCCGCGCATGGCCTTCCGGCCCGGCTTTGCGGAAGTCTGGCAGGCGGGCCAGATCCCATAGCCGCCGCACTTCGCGCGCACCCGCCACATTCGGCCCGATGGCCGCATCTTCCGCCATTCGGCGCAGCACCCATTCATCCAGTGCATGCGGATTATGGATCAGGGATGGATGCCCGGATGGGGTCTCAAGGCTCAGGATCAGGCGGCGCAGGCTGGAGAAGTCGAGTGCAGAGTTGCGCCATTGCAGATGATCCACCGGATCGAACCGATGCGCCTCGATGGCCTGCCATGTCGCTTCATCGAATGGCGGACAGGTCGCTGTCTCCCCAAATTCACCATCGGTACGGAACCGCCCGGCCCGGCCCGCGATCTGTGCGCATTCTGCTGGTGTCAGCAGGCGATGGCGCCGCCCATCGAACTTCGAGCGTGAGGCGAACACGACCCGGTCGACATCAAGGTTCAGCCCCATGCCGATCGCATCAGTTGCAACAATGTAGTCGACTTCGCCGGACTGGTAGAGCTCAACTTGCGAATTCCGCGTGCGCGGGCTCAGCGCGCCCATCACAATCGCCGCTCCCCCCTTCTGGCGCCGCAGCAATTCGCCAATCGCATAGACCTCATCCGCGCTGAATGCGACAATGGCCGTGCGCTTCGGCAGTTTGGTGATCTTGCAATGCCCGGTATAGCGCAGCTCTGAAAACCGCTCGCGAGGCTCGGTCTCGGCGCCAAGGTCCAATTTGCGCAACACACTGCGCATCGTGTCGCTGCCCAGCAGCAATGTCTCGTGATTGCCGCGCAAATTCAGGATACGGTCGGTGAAAACATGGCCCCGATCCTGGTCTTCGGCCAGCTGAATCTCGTCAATCGCGACGAAATCCACTTTCAGATCCACCGGCATGGATTCCACTGTGCACACCCAGTATCGCGCCGTACGCGGAACAATGCGCTCCTCACCAGTAATCAGCGCGACATGGGCCGCGCCCTTGCGCTCGACCACACGATCATAAACCTCGCGCGCCAACAGGCGCAGCGGCAGGCCGATCATGCCGGTGCCAAACCCCGTCATCCGCTCGATGGCATAGTGGGTCTTGCCGGTATTGGTGGGGCCGAGAATGGCCTTCAGGGTGGAACTCATCGACGTTGCGTGGCGGGGCCGCCATTGAAAGTCAAGTTGAGCCTGCAATCGGCCCACACCCCCTGCCCCCGAACCGGTCAATCTGGCAGGAAACTGCCCTTGATCCTGTCGCCCGGAAAAAACCCGCCTGTCGATCCAATTAGAAGTTGTCCGCCTCTGCGCACTCCCCTAGAGCCCTCGGAAACAATGGGGACTTCGCGTGACAATGACCGCCATGAATCAGGCTCGCTCTTCGAGCCAGAGGTTCTATGTCCTCGACGGCATGCGCGGGATCGCGGCGATCATCGTGATGCTCTACCACTATATTGGAAGCGGACAGTCCAGGCTGCTCATGAACAGCTATATTGCCGTGGACCTGTTCTTCATCCTCAGCGGCTTTGTCATCTATCATGCCTATGCCAAGGCCCTGCGGGACGGCATGCCTGCGGGCGTCTATGCCAACAAACGGATTTCCCGGCTCGCCCCGACTGTCGCGGGCGGCGTGGTACTCGGCGCCATCGCGATGCTGATCGTGTTTGCCGAGACCGGGCGGGCCTTCAACCCCCTCCAGTTCACCCTGACCCATATCGGGCATTTCGCTTTCATCCCGGCGCTCAGCGATTACGAGATCCCTGCGAACGGCACGCTGGAACTCTTCCCGTCCAATCCGCCGCTCTGGTCGATCTTCTACGAATTTGTCGCCAGCATCGCCTTCATCTGGATTGCGCGCCTGCCGAAATGGCGACTGGTCGGCACCTGCCTTGCCGCCTTCTCGCTCTACCTGTTTTGCTGTCTCGCGCTGGCCCGCCTGTCCGGCAATGACCTGACCGCCAATGTCGGCTGGAGCCATCAGACCTTCTTCTTCGGCTTTCCGCGCGTTTTCTCGGCCTTCCTCGCCGGGATCATCATCTACCGGCTGGTCCAGAATCCTGCCGGCCCGGTGGCCCGATACTTGCCACGCTTTACAGGCCTGATGCCCACGCTGACCGTATTCGCGGTAACACTCGGCATCCTGATGTTTCCCGTCTACGCAAAAGGCGCCTATCAGTTTATCGCCATCGGCCTGCTCTGCCCGCTGCTCATCCTGATCGGCGCGCGCGTCCAGCCGGGCAGCCTCTGGCTTACCGGGGTCTGCGAGCGTCTGGGCCTGATCTCGTTTCCGCTCTACTGTGTGCACGAGCCCGTCCGCCACCTGACTGGCGTTCTGCTGCGCCGTACCGGTCTGACGGACATCCCGACCGAGTTGCGCGTCACCCTGACTGTGATCCTCGCCCTATTGATCTCAGTCGGCTTGCTCTGGCTCCTCGGCCAATTCCAGGCCCGCCGCCGCCTCAGCGCCAGTTTGAAACCGTTTTTGGGATAGGATGGATCAGGCCATCGCCTCGGCGCGGACCAGCTCTGCGACCGGCGCTTTTTCGTTCACCACATGCGGCTGGAAGTGGAGCAGTTCCCAGCGTCCGTCATGATGCTCGACGAGGGCCGTGCAGCTCTCTACCCAGTCGCCATCATTCATGTAGGTGATGCCGTCAATGTCGCGCATTTCGGCGACATGGATGTGACCACAGATCGCGCCGTCGAATTCCTTGCGACGACAATAATCCGCCACATGGCCCTCGAAATTATGGATATGGTTCAGCGCCCGCTTGGTGCGCTTTTTCAGGGCCTGTGACAGCGACCAGTACGGCATACCGAACCAGCGACGGATCGCGTTCAGCTTCGTATTGGTCCAGAGCAGGAAATTATAGGCATGATCGCCCAGATGCATGATCCATTTGCGGTCGGCGCGCATCATGCCGTCGAACATGTCGCCATGTACGACCAGATAGCGCTTGCCATCTTCGCCCTCATGCACGGCGCGGTTCTTCACCTTGATGTCGCCAAAGGCGAGCCGGAACTGCAGGAAGGCGCGCAGGAACTCGTCATGGTTCCCGATGATATAGGTCACGTCCGTGCCGCGCTTCGCAGCCGTCAGGATACGGCGGATGACGTTCGTGTGTGATTGCGGCCAGTACCATTTCTTGCGCATCCGCCAGCCATCAATGATGTCGCCCACCAGATAGAGCTGCTCGGATGTATGCGTCTTCATGAAGGCGCACAGCGCATCGGCCTGGCATCCGGCACTGCCGAGATGCACATCGGAGATGAAGATCGAACGATAATCAGGGCGAGGATCGGCACGGGTCATGATGCCCGCCCTTAAGTGCGTTCGGTATGAGTTTTATGACAGTTTACCCCCTATTTTCGTCACAAAAATGCAATAAAAACAGGGTTAACAAAAAGACTTTTCCTCCCCCTCCGCAGGCGGAGGTATAATCAGAGCATGGATGACGCCTTCGCCACTTTGCGAAACCTGCCGCCGCACCTGCGGCCGTACCGGTTCTGGATCTGGCTACAGGTCGTGATCCTCACCTTTCACGTGCGCCATATCCAGCGGGATATGCGCGCCATGATGGTGCGCATATCACCCCGCGGAGAGGTCGATATTGTCGCTGTCGGGGACGGGCCGGAAACGATCAAACCTGATCCGCTGGCCTTTGAGCTATCGAAGGGCTTCCGCCTGGCGATGGGGGAGTTGGATTTGGCTGTGCCAAGGGGCGAGCGGCTTCAGTCATCCCCTGCCGTCACAATGCCACGTCGGCCCTGTGCGATCGGCACCCGCCTGCCGCGTCCCGACACCTGACGCGAAGTGTCCCGATGAAAACCCAACTGTCTTCCAAGCGCCTTCACGGGCGTCGCATGCGCAGGAACAGGCGGTCTAACCTTCCTTCACGCCCCCACCGCGCCGGGCGAGCCAGACACCACCCAGGATCAGGGCGAACGCGATCAGCGCCTGCCAGCTCTGCGTCTCTCGGAAGAATATCCAACCGAGCACGGCGCTGACCACTGGAATCGCATAGCCCGTCAGGGACAGGAATGTCGCGCTCGTCCGCGCGATCAGGTACATGTAGAGCGCCTGCGCAATTGCCGTCGGGATCACGCCAAGCCCCACCACGGCGGCCCAATGCGTCCAGTCGGCATTGACCTCGGACGGGTGCACCGTGAAGGCCAGCGGCCACGAAACCACCGCCGCCAGCGTGACGAAACCGGTCGCGAACGGAATGGCCTCGATCCGGGGCGCGCCGCGCGCCATCAGGCTTGCAAGGGCGTAATTCATCGTCGCGAGGATCAGCAGCAGCTGCGCCACAACACTCGCATCGCCAAGCCCCTTCATCGCATCCGGCCCGAACAAAACAGCCACACCCGCAAAACCGGTCAGCACGCCAATCGCGGTTCCGCGATTCATCCGTTCATCCGCAAACAGAAAGGTTGCCCCACTCACCACGAAGATCGGCACAGCCGCCGTGTAAAGTGCGGCAAGGCTGGAATTGACCGTCTCCTGAGCGGTCGTGATCAGGAAGAAGGGAAAGACGGAGCCTGCGAGCCCCATCCCGATGATCGCCACCCAGCGCTTGCGGTCTCTCAATGGCGGCAATTTCTGCCCCCGTGCCAACATCAGCACCCACAGTACCGCCGCGCCAATCGTCAACCGCCCCGGCAGCACCCAGGCCACCGGCAGGCCCATATCCGGATTGCCCTTGTCCACCGCCACCCGGGTCAGCGCATAGGCCCCGGCCCAGAACAGGGTCAAAAGAGCAAACAGCCCCCAATCAGCGGCAGAGCGACTTTGAAGCTGGGGCCCATTCATGGCATCGCCGCGCCGCGCGACGTCTCGATCATACTGTACCAGTCCGCACGGCTGAGCTGGATTTCCAGCGCGCGCGTCGCCGCCTTCAGGCGCGCCGGAGTCTGCGTGCCCAGCAGAACAATGGGCTGCGCCGGATGCATCAGGACGAAAGCCAGCGCCACTTCGCTGCGGCTCACACCATGCCCGGCCGCGATCCTGTCGAGCGCCTGATGCACATCCACCAACCTTTCAGGATCATCAGGCTGCGGTCTATATCCATCGGCCAGCCGACCGCCCGCCAGCGGCGACCAAACCAGCGCCGCCGCACCGACTTCCTGGCACCAGTCCAGTGTGCCGTCTTCCAGGGGCGCCAGATGCAGGGCGGAAAATTCCGGCTGCGTGCTGACAAGCTTCGGCCCCAGATGTGCCTGCAATGCGCGGGTTTGCGCCACGGAGAAATTGGAGACTCCTGCTGCCCCGATCTTGCCGTCGGCCAGAAGCGTTTCCAGCGCATCGGCAACTTCCTCCCAAGGGGCCAACAGGTCCGGCCGGTGAATTTGGTAAAGGTCGATCTGCTCAACGCCAAGCCGCGCAAGCGACGCTTCGCAGGCCTCGATCAGGTATTTACGACTCGAATTGTAGGGCGCGGGGGGAATAATTCCGCCCTTGGTCGCCAATACCATTCTCGTGCGCCGCGCAGGATCGGCTTTCAACACCTTGCCCAGCAAGACCTCGGCCGCGCCAAATCCATCCCCGCCAAATCCGTAGATGTCAGCCGTGTCGATAAGAGTCATGCCCAGATCGAGCGCGGTCTCAACAAGATTCTCCGCATGGGACAATTCATGTCCCAAAAAGCGCCAGCAACCGAAGCCCAAAGCACCCGCGCGCAGTCCGCTCGTTCCGATCCCTACCTGACGCATGAAACCGCCTCCTCGTGACTTCAGGCCATAAGAGGCCGCTGAAGCCAAGTCCACGACTGATCTCTGTTAGCGAAAACAGGCAGTAAGCGGCGCGAGGCCGCATGGGCAGCGGGTGGACGAAATTGCGCGGGCGTCGTAAAGGGCCAGCAGATTTATAGCCTACCGCTCCAAAGGAGATTTTTCATGGCCGTTCGCGTTGCAATCAATGGTTTTGGCCGCATTGGCCGTCTCGTCCTTCGTTCGATCATCGAGCATGACCGCAAGGACATCGAAGTCGTCTCGATCAACGACCTCGGTCCGGTGGCCACCAATGCCCACCTGCTCCAGTATGATTCCGTTCATGGCCGGTTGAACCAGACGGTCGAAGTGGACGGTGACACGATCATCGTCGGCGACCGCAAATTCCTCTGCACCGCCGTACGCGACCCCGCTGACCTGCCGCATGCCGAGCTGGATATCGACATCGCAATGGAATGTACCGGCATCTTCGCCGACAAGGAAAAAGCGTCTGCTCACCTCAAGGCGGGCGCCAAACGCGTGCTGGTCTCTGCTCCGGCGACAAATGCTGACAAGACCATCGTCTTCGGTGTGAACCACGACACGCTTACCAAAGATGATCTCGTCGTCTCCAACGCATCCTGCACCACCAACTGCCTGTCGCCCGTCGCCAAAGTGCTGAACGACACGGTCGGTATCAAGCGCGGCTACATGACGACGGTCCACTCCTATACGGGTGACCAGCCAACCCTCGACCGGATGCACAAGGACCTCTATCGCGGCCGCGCGGCTGCGATGTCCATGATCCCGACCTCGACCGGCGCAGCAAAAGCCGTTGGCCTGGTCCTGCCGGAACTGAAGGGCAAGCTCGACGGTTCCGCCATCCGCGTCCCAACGCCAAACGTCTCGATGATCGACCTCGTCTTCGATGCCGGCAAGCCAACCACGGTCGAAGAAGTGAACACGGCCATCAAGGCCGCCGCTGACGGTCCAATGAAAGGCGTGCTCGGCTATACTGACAAGCCGCTCGTCTCCGCAGACTTCAACCACGATCCGCACTCGTCCACCTTTGCGCTCGACCAAACGCAGGTCATCGAAGGCACCATGGTTCGGGTCCTGTCCTGGTACGACAATGAGTGGGGCTTCGCGACCCGCATGAGCGATACTGCCCTCGCCATGTCCAAACTCATCTAAAACCCTTCTCCAGAGCGCTTCCCAACCGGGAGGCGCTCTTTTTCCATGCCGCATCGCACCCGGTTGGCCGGGCATTCTGGAGGAAATACCATGTCCAGCTTCAAACGCCTTGCCGATGCCGGCGATCTGACCGGCAAGACCGCGCTTGTCCGAGTCGACTTCAACGTGCCCATGGAAAACGGCCTCGTCACCGATGACACGCGCCTGCGGGCCGCCATTGATACGGTGCAAACCCTGCGCACCCAGGGCGCCAAGGTCGCCCTGCTCGCACATTTCGGCCGCCCCAAGGGTGAGCGCGTTGCAGACATGAGCCTTGCGCCGATTGCAGGCGCCTTCGCCAAAGTGCTCGGCTCGAATGTCAGCTTTATCGCCGACTGCAAGGGCGAGCATGTGAAGCAGGCCATTGCTGATCTCGACCCTGCCGGCGTGATCCTTCTGGAGAACACCCGCTTCTATGCAGGCGAGGAAAAAGGCGACCCGGAACTGGCGAAAGAAATCGCCGCACTCGGCGACATCTACGTCAATGATGCCTTCTCGGCCGCCCACCGCAAGCATGTCTCTACGGCTGTACTCGCGACCCTCCTGCCCGCCTATGCAGGCGTGAACATGGAAGCTGAACTCGACGCGCTCGACAAGGCGCTCGGCACGCCGGAACGTCCCGTGCTGGCTGTGGTCGGCGGCGCGAAAGTCTCTTCCAAGATCGACCTTCTGAAGAACCTTGTTACCCAGGTCGACTCGCTGGCGATCGGCGGCGGCATGGCCAACACATTCCTGGCCGCGCAGGGGATCAGTGTCGGCAAGTCCCTCTGCGAGCATGATCTCGCTGAGACCGCCCGCGAGATCATGCAGGTCGCTAAAGAAAACAATTGCAATATCCTGCTTCCGGTCGATGTTGTTGTCGCGAAGGACTTCAAGGCTCACGCCGAGAACCGCACCTGCGCAACGGATGAGGTCGCAGACGATGAGATGATCCTCGACGCTGGCGTCAGGACGATCGCACAGCTGGTTGCCGCGATGGGCAACTCAAAGACACTGGTCTGGAACGGGCCGCTCGGCGCGTTCGAACTGACCCCTTTTGACAAGGCCACCGTTGCAGCAGCCCAAGCTGCGGGTATCCGCGCAAGTGACGGCAAGCTGATCGCCGTCGCCGGAGGCGGCGATACCGTTGCCGCGCTCAATCATGCCGAGGCCGCCGACGAGTTCACCTTCGTCTCAACCGCTGGCGGCGCCTTCCTTGAATGGATGGAAGGCAAGCCCCTGCCCGGTGTGGAAGCTCTCAAAGCCTGATCCCTTTTGAGACAGCCTGCGGCAAATCGCGCAGGCGGCTGCAAATGACAACGTTCTCATCGGTTTGCTGCGCGGCGTCAGAAAAAATTGATGTTCCAGATGAAATCGATTTCAGGCCCTGAATCCCACACGTCTCTGGCAGTCCTTTCCCCCGAAACTGCCCGTACTGCCTGAGATTCGGGCGGGTGCGAGCGCGCTCACATCAATCCTTGTCAGCCTGTTGACCCAGAAGACAGGCACGGTACTTGAATGCAAAGTTTGCAAATTCCACGCATGCAAGGGACGCCCCGTTAAAATCATGACCAATCCTCAAATGGCCCGGCAGATTGCCGACAAGAATGGCTTCATCGCAGCGCTTGACCAGTCGGGTGGCTCCACCCCCAAGGCTCTGCGCCTCTACGGCGTGAACGAAGACGCCTATTCCAATGACGAAGAAATGTTCGGCCTGATCCATGAGATGCGTGCCCGCATCATCAAGGCACCAGCCTTCAATGGCGAAAAGGTCATTGGCGCGATCCTGTTTGAACGCACCATGGATGGCGAAGTCGATGGCACGCCAACCGCCGAATACCTCTGGAACGCCCATCAGGTCGTTCCCTTCCTGAAAGTCGACAAAGGCCTCGCAGACGAAGCCAATGGCGTCCAGATGATGAAGCCGATGCCGGACCTCGATCACCTGCTCGAACGCGCGGTCGGCAAGGGTATCTTCGGCACCAAGATGCGCTCGGTTATCAATGCCGCCAATCAGGAAGGCATCGCTGCCATCGTTGCACAGCAGTTTGACGTTGGCCGCCAGATCCTGGGCCACGGCCTGATGCCGATCATCGAGCCTGAGGTCACGATCACGATTGCCGACAAGGCCGAGGCCGAGGATATTCTCCTGGCCGAGATCACCAAGCAGCTCGACGCGCTGGGCGAGGACAAGCGGGTAATGCTGAAACTGTCCCTGCCGACCAAAGCAAACCAGTACAAGTCGCTGGTCGATCATCCGCGCGTGATGCGCGTTGTCGCGCTTTCCGGTGGATATTCTCGCGAAGATGCCTGCGCCAAGCTTGCCAATAACTCCGGCATGATTGCCAGCTTCTCCCGCGCCCTGACCGAAGGCCTCTCGGCCCAGCAAAGCGACGAAGAGTTCAATTCCACGCTTGCCGCCACGATTGATCGCATTTGTGCGGCATCCAGCGCCGGATAGGCCGGGTTTGTCCTAGACTCGCGCCTGACGCGAAAGCAAAGTGCCGCCCATGTTAAACATGAGGCGGCATTTTTTGTTCGCCAATCGATTGGGGACTTAAAGGCATGATTAAACACACCGTAACAGGCGCGGTATCCGCGCTGACGCTCCTGGCGGCTGCTTCTTGCATGGCAACCGTCGAGCCGACAGCGTTGGAACAGGCAGAGGCAAACACGCCTAGCCTGCAGGACGAAGCCAGCGCGATGCTGGCCGAGCTCGTCGTCAATCCGGCCTCTGCGGAAGTGTTCGAATCCCGTTGCGAGAATGCGATGCTGCTCGCCGGAAAGTTCATCACCGATCTTGAAACCCGCGACACGCCGCCCGGTGTTCAGGACATTCAGGATTTTGACCTGCTGACAAATATCGCCTTTTCGGTTGGCTATGGAGAAGCGGCTATCGTGGCCGAAGCAAACCCGGACGAAGCGTTGAGGGAAGTCGGCAGCGCATGTCAGGAAGACACAGCCAGCATCATCTCGACGCTCTCCCTGTCCGGCCCCATCTACGAACGCATGGTCGCGATTGATGCCGACGCCCTCGATGATCGCTCCGCCCTCATGTTGTCCCGCATTCTGAGAGACTATCGGCGCAGCGGTGTCGACAAGGACGAAGCGACGCGAACGCGCGTAGAGGAACTGAACGCCGAACTGGCGGAGATCAGCACTGAGTTCAGCAAAAACCTCCGCGAAATTGTCGGACAGGTCGAAGTCGATTCAGTCGACGCGCTGGAGGGACTGCCACAGGATTATATCGACGCCCACACGCCCAATGAGGATGGCAAGATCGTCATCACGACCAACTATCCGGACCTGATGCCTGTCTTCAACTACTCCCCGAACGAAGACTTGAAGAAATCCCTCTTCATTGCCTCGGCCAACCGTGCGTATCCGGAGAATGTAGAGCCACTCCGGAAACTGCTCGAGAAGCGCTACGAACTTGCACAATTGCTGGGCTATGAAAATTACGCAGCCTATATCACCGAAGACAAGATGACGGGCTCGCCAGAGGTTGCCATCGACTTCCTCGACGGTGTCGAAGCCGCCGCCCGAAACGCCGCTGAAATCGAATACGAACGCCTGCTGGCTTTTCAACAAAACAGTAATCCCGACGCGACGCAGGTCAGCCAGTGGCACAGCGGCTATCTTTCGGAACAGATTCGCCAAACCGACTATGCGCTCGACGCCCAGGAAGTGCGCCAGTACTTCGCCTACAATGACGTTCGGTCAGGCATATTTTCGTTGGTACAGGACCTGTTCGAAGTCGAGATACGTGACTGGACCGATGCTCCGATTTGGCAGGAAACCGTAACCGCTCACGAAATCTACAAGGATGGCGAACTGGTCGGCCGTTTCTTCCTCGACATGCATCCCCGCGAGGGCAAGTTCAAACACGCGGCCGCCTTCCCCATTCGGTTCGGCCCAACATCTGAAGGCGTGCCAGTTGCCTCACTGATGTGCAACTTCCCTGCGGGCGATCATACGACCGGTCTGATGGAGCATAGACAGGTCGAAACCTTCCTCCATGAATTCGGCCACCTCATCCATGCGATGTTCTCTGGCCAACCAGACTACGCCGATCTCAGCATGAGCAGCCTTGAATGGGATTTCATTGAAGCCCCGTCACAGATGCTGGAAAACTGGGTGTGGGATTATGATACGCTGGCAAAGTTCGCCGTAAACTCCGACGGCGAAATCATTCCCGTCGAACTGGTCGAGAAGATGAACGCCGCGCGTGACTTCGGCACCGGCCTCGGCACGCTCCGTCAGCTGACCTATGCCGGCGTCTCGATGAATTACTATAATCGCCCACCCTCTGAGGTCGATTTCGAGAAGATCTGGCTTGAACAGGAAGCTGGCCTCAGCCCGTTCGAGACCCTGCCGGACCTCCATCGGTATGCCAGCTTTGGGCACCTCGATGGCTATTCTGCGATCTACTACACTTATCAATGGTCACTCGCGATCGCGACAGACATGTTCAAGCAGTTCGAAGCAAACGGCTTGCGCGACGAAGTCACCGCTGAACGCTATCGGGAACTGGTCCTGAGCGCCGGATCATCAAAACCGGCCGCCGAACTCGTGCATGATTTCCTTGGGCGCGATTGGTCGCCTAAAGCGTATGAGCAGCACTTGATCGACGCCGCGGCGTCCGCACCCAGTGTGGAAGCTGAAAAGGACTAGCAGTGATGTTGGAGATGCGTCCGAACTGTGAACGCTGCGATACCGATTTGCCGCCGGATGAAGCCGGAGCGTTTATCTGCTCGTTCGAATGCACGTTCTGCTCTGATTGCATGGACGGTCCTCTCGATGGTCGCTGCCCGAACTGCGGCGGCGACCTCGAGCCCCGGCCGATGCGGCGCGGCAAGCCACTCGACGCCTACCCCGCCAGCACGCAGCGGGTTTTGAAGACTTCCGGCTAGGCACGCCCTGCGCTATAGCGCGCGCCATGAGCAAGACCGAAGACTATGTCCGCCCGCGCACGCGGCTTTACCTGATAACTCCGCCCCGCATCGAAGATGTGGAGGGCTTTGCAGCCCTATTGGAAACGGCATTGTCAGCGGGCGATGTCGCCTGTCTCCAACTGCGCCTGAAGGCTGATACCGGCGAGATCGACGTCGACGCCACCCGCGCCGTTGGCGCAGCCGTTACAGAAATGGCCCAGGCCTACGGCGTTGCCGTGCTGGTCAATGACAGCGCCGAACTTGCCGTCGAGATAGGTGCAGATGGCGTTCATGTCGGGATGGATGACATGCCGGTCAAGAAAGCCCGGGAGATCGTCGGCCCGGACATGATTGTCGGCGCAACCGCCAAGAACTCACGTCATGCTGCCATGCAGGCATGCGAGGCTGGCGCAGATTATGTCGCCTTTGGTGCGTTCTTCCCGACCCGTACCAAGACCGGTACGGTCGAGGCGAATCCGGACCTTCTGGAAATATGGCAGGAAAGCATGGAAGTGCCCTGTGTCGCGATTGGTGGCATCACAGTCGAAAACGCCGAGCCGCTCGCTGTAGCTGGCGCTGATTTTCTCGCGGTCTCATCCGGGGTCTGGGATCATCCTGAAGGCGCGCCGGTAGCGATTGCCCACTTCAATGCGCTTCTTGACCGGCTCGATGCATCGAAGGCCTGACGCTGCAAGCTCGCTGTAAAACCCTGCATGAACCGGTCCCGCATTAACACTCCGCCCGCTTGACCGTTTCGGGCCAAAGGCTTACGCCCCCGCCAAACCTTCAAAAGGACACGCCCCAATGGTCAAGATCAATGGTAATGAAATCAAGCCCGGCAACGTCATCGAGCATGACGGCACGGTCTGGCGCGCCCTGAAGACGGCGTCGGTCAAGCCCGGCAAGGGCGGCGCGTTCAATCAGGTCGAATTGCGCAACCTGCTGAATGGATCGAAATCGAACGTGCGCTTCCGTTCTTCCGAGACCGTTGAGAAGGTCCGTCTGGAGCAGAAAGACCATCAATTCCTGTTTGCGGACGATGACGCTTTCACCTTCATGGACCAGGAAAGCTTTGAACAGATCGCGATCCAGCGAGACTTTATCGGCGACCAGGGCGCTTTCTTGCAGGACGGCATGACCGTCTCCATTGAGTTTTATGGCGAGACGCCGATTGGTGTTGATCTGCCGGAACAGGTGATCCTCGAAGTTCAGGAAACCGAGCCGGTTGTGAAAGGCCAGACGGCTGCCAACAGCTTCAAACCCGCAATCTGTGACGGCGGCGTCCGGGTCATGGTTCCGCCCTTTGTCGGCACCGGCGAACGCATTGTCGTCCAGACAGCCGATTCCACTTATCTCCGTCGCTCCGACTAGGAACTCCCATGTCCAAACCCTCCCCCGTTGGCACCGTCATGATCGCCGCTGCACGTGCAGCTGGCCGTTCGCTTGCCCGTGATTTCGGCGAAGTCGAAAATCTGCAAGTGTCCAAGAAGGGCCCGGCAGACTTTGTCTCCAACGCCGATCATCGCGCCGAAGAGATCATCTACTCAGCGCTCGCGAAGGCGCGGCCCGGCTATGGCTTTGTCATGGAAGAACGGGGCATTGTCGAAGGCACAGACAAGTCGAACAGATTCATCGTGGATCCTCTCGACGGTACGCTGAACTTCCTGCACGGCCAGCCGCACTATGCTGTCTCCATTGCGCTCGAGCGCGAAGGCAAGCTGTTGACCGGAGTGGTCTATGATGTCGCGAAGAACGAGATCTTCTGGGCTGAGACCGGACGCGGCGCATGGCTGGAGAACCGCAAGCTGCGTGTTGCCGCTCGCACCCGCCTCAATGAGGCTGTGGTGGCCACCGGAACGCCGTGGCACGGCAAAGCCGAAGAAATGCACGCGAATTTTGCCCGCGAAATGCTTGCGATGACGCCCGCATGCGCTGGCATTCGCCGCTATGGCTCCGCAGCTCTGGATCTCGCTTACGTCGCCGCGGGACGGTTTGACGGATTCTGGGAGCGCGACCTGAAACCCTGGGACATTGCTGCGGGCATCGTGCTGGTGCGCGAAGCGGGCGGAACCGTTGCCGAAATCGATGGCGGCGACTTCATGAAGACCGGCTCGGTTCTGGCTGCCAATGAAGAGCTCCATCCGTTGATCGAACAGCAGCTGCGCCATGCTGCGGCGTTCGCGCGGAAAGCGGACTAAACCCTTCCCTAGCGGCAAGGCCTCCTGACACCAGAAAGATCGTGACACCCGCGTCATTTTTTGGCCTTATAGGCTGAAAAATGGGCAGGAAGCAGTCATGATACATACCGATACCGACGTTCTCATCATCGGAGCGGGCCTTTCCGGCATCGGCGCCGCGGTTCATCTCGAAAAGAAGTGTCCAGGCCTCGGCTATCAGATATTCGAGCAGCGTGGCGCAATTGGCGGCACTTGGGACCTGTTTCGCTATCCGGGCATTCGATCTGACAGCGACATGCATACGCTCGGTTACAACTTCAAACCGTGGACCGAAGCGAAGGCCATTGCCGATGGGCCTTCGATCCGGAAATATGTCGCGGACACCGCCAACGAATATGGCGTCACACCCCACATCAAATTCAACACGGCCATCGTCGCCGCCAACTGGTCCACGCCCGACCAAGCCTGGCATGTGACGCACGAGGATGAATTTGGTGCGCGTTCAATCACGACGTGTCGTTTCCTGTTCATGTGCGGCGGCTACTACCGCTATGATGAGGGCTATCGGCCGGACTTCCCGGGCGAAGACGCCTTCAAGGGCCAATTCATTCATCCGCAGCATTGGCCGGAAGATCTCAACTATTCCGGCAAGAAAGTCGTCATCATCGGATCTGGCGCGACCGCCATGACACTGGTGCCTGCCATGACCGACAAGGCTGCGCACGTCACCATGCTCCAGCGCTCGCCAACCTATGTTGTTTCGCGCCCGTCGGTAGACAAGTTCGCCAATTTCCTGCGCAAGATACTGCCTGACAGCTGGGCCTACTCCTTCATCCGCTGGCGGAATGTCCTGCTGCAGCAATTTTTCTTCAAACAGACCCGTTCAAATCCCGACAAGGCCCGCGAGCGGCTAATCGGCATGGTGAAAGAAGAACTCGGCCCGGACTATCCAGTCGAGACCCATTTCAATCCGTCCTATAACCCGTGGGAACAGCGGTTATGCCTCGTGCCGGATTCCGATCTTTTCAATGCGCTGAAGTCTGGCAAGGCGAGCGTCGAGACCGATCACATCGAGACGTTCACCCCCAACGGGATAAAGCTGAAATCCGGCAAGGAGATCGAGGCCGACATCGTCGTCACCGCGACCGGTCTGCAATTGCAGTTCATGAATGGCGTGGACGTGTCCGTTGATGGCACCCGCACCGATGCTGGACGGCTCTTGAACTATAAGGGCGTGATGCTCTCCAACATGCCAAATCTGGCGGTCACCTTCGGCTACACCAACGCCTCATGGACCCTGAAGGCCGACCTGACATCTGAATATGTCTGCCGCCTTCTGAACTACATGGACCAGCATGGCTACACGTCGGCCATGCCGAAACTCGAACAATATCCCAACCAGACCGAACCGTTTGTGGACTTCTCATCCGGGTATTTCCAACGCGTCATGGACCAGTTCCCCCGCCAGCACACGGAAAAACCGTGGAAGCTGCACCAGAACTACAGCGCTGACGTCAAGAACCTGCGCCGCGGGCCAATCGCCGATGGCGTGATGGATTTCACAAAGGCCGAAGAGGCCGCCAGCAAGCCGCCCGTCTTGCAAGCCGCAGAATAGCGTTTTGCTATATTTCTTTTGTCGAGCTCCCTATATTGAAAATACAGGGTCTTGATGAAGGGAACAAAGATATGTGGCTATGGCTGTTATGGTGGTGCGTAGACGATCATCTCGCGGCGGCGCTGGATGCGCCGGGGCTGGGAGAACTGCCCATCTGGGTGCCGCTGGTTCTGTCACTTGCCTTCGCGTTCACGATTGATGGCAAGGTCAAGAAACTCCGCAAGAAATAGGTGGGTCAACCCTCTGCAAACTGCAATTCGGCAAGGCGGGCATACAGGCCGCCCCTGGACACGAGTTCCTCGTGACTACCTTCCTCGACGATGCGTCCATGTTCCATCACGATGATCCGGTCAGCCCGGCGCACCGTGGAGAGCCTGTGTGCGATCACCAGCGTGGTGCGGCCCTCGGCGGCGTTGGAAATGGCCCGGCGCACAGCCGCTTCGCTTTCGGAATCGAGCGCTGAGGTGGCTTCATCCAGCAGGAGCACCGGCGCATCGCGCACAAGCGCCCTGGCGAGCGCAATACGCTGACGCTGGCCGCCTGACAGACTCCTCCCCTTCTGGCCAAGATCCGTCGCAAGCCCGTCTTTTTCAGCCAGGAAGTCGAACGCTTCAGCCATGCGAGCAGCCTGCTCAAGCAGGGCCTCGTCAGGCGTGTCGGTACCAAAGCCGATATTCTGCGCTGCAGTGCCTGTGAACAACGCCGATTCCTGTGGCGCATAGGCAAATTGCTGACGCCAGTCACGCGGATCAGCCTGCATGGCAGATACGCCGTCAAGCGTGACCGTGCCTGATGGCACATCGAATAGGCGCAATGCCAGGCGAAAGACCGTAGTCTTGCCTGCGCCGCTCGGCCCGACAAGCGCCACAAACTCGCCCGGCTTTACCGACAGGGAGAAATGATCAAGCGCCGAGACAGCTTCATCGCCATAGCGGAAAGTAACATCCTCAAAGGCAAGCGCGCCGGTCACCTTGCCCGGCAGGGCAACAGGGTTTTCTGGTGCGGTGATTTCGGGTTCAGCGTTCAGCACTTCAGCGGCACGGTCGGCCGCGCCGGCCGCGCGCATGACTTCGCCATAGACTTCCGCCAGCATGCCAAAGCCCGATCCTGCATAAAGCGCGTAGAGCACCATGGAGGCGAGATCGCCAAAGCTCATGGACCCAGTTGCGACGGCCCGCGCACCCATCCAGAGCACACCCACAAAGCCGCCAAACAGCAGCACAGAGACCAAAACGATCATCAGCGACCGCGCCCCGATCCGGCGCATCGCCGCATCAAACGTCGCCTCGACCGCCTCGGTAAATGCTCCCAGCCGGCTTTGTTCCCGATTATAGGCCTGAACCAGTTCGATTGCGTCTAGCGCCTCGGCAGCTTCCGCACCCGCATCCGCCAATCGTGACTGCGCCCGGTTCGACATCTTCCGGATCACCCGGCCAATCGCCATGACGGGCAGAACGGCCACCGGCAACATGGCCAGCAAGGTGAGGCCGAGCTTCCAGTTCACGACCAGCATCATGGTCAGCGCGCCCGTGGTGGTCAGCAGCGTCCGTGCAGCCAATGACGCCGACGAGCCAAGAAAGGTTTCGATCAGCGTGATGTCTGCTGTCAGGCGCGACACCGCCTCGCCAGACCGCATCTGCGAATGATAGCGGGGCGACAGTTTCAGCAGGTGCGCATAAAGATCCTTGCGCAGGTCGGCCGCAATCCGTTCGCCAAAGCGTGACACGAAATAGAACCGGATCGCGCCAAGCACGCCTGACAGAATGGCCGCCAGCGCAACCCAGAGAAATGCGCGGTCGACCAGCGCCAACAATTCCTCGGCGCTGCCCTGCGCGGCCTGGCCCGCATCCGCGGCGCTGCCGAGCAGCAAAGGTATCGCGAGACTAACGGCCGCCGCCGCCACCAGGAATACGAGTGCGATGGACACGGTCACCCAATGACGGGCGACATAGGGCATCAGCAAGGCCAGTGGTTTCAACGACTTTGCCTTGGGCCGGTTGATCGCTTCGCCGCCTGCTGGTTCTGTTGCACGGCGGTCTTCTGTGAAGGAGCTGTCTGTATCGGTCATGCCCGTCTATAAGTCCTTTCAGATTCCCTGCCAGCAGCCTCTTGCAGAGGTCGCGTCTTTCAGTTACACGCGCCACTTCGAAAACAGGCTGAGACAAGCCCGCGCACCCAAGCGATGGCAGCGCGGTTGTCCTTAGAGTTCAAGAGAGGCGAAGGCCATGAAAAAAGAAGGTCATCCCGACTATCACTTCGTCACCGTAGTGATGACAGACGGAACCGAATATCAGACGCGCTCCACCTATGGCAGCGAAGGCGACCGCCTTGTTCTGGACATCGATTCCAAATCGCACCCGGCCTGGACCGGCGGCGACGGCAAGATGCTCGACCGTGGCGGCCGCGTCTCGCGCTTCAAAGACAAGTTCAAAGGCTTCATGTAAGCGTTCTTCGCTTCGCATGATGCGTATAGTGGAAAGCCCCGGCCTTTTGGCCGGGGTTTTTCCGTTTGGTCCCTATTTCCAAAACTGACCCCACATCTGACCGGTTAACCCTCGCTTAACCCGCCATCGCCAGCGTGCGCCTCACACTTTCAGGAGGCACGAACATGTTGCGCGGCATTCAAGTCAGATCTGTCCTGTATTCCGTGGCGATCCTTGCCGGCCTCGGCGGCGCAGCCGCGCTGGCAGCTCAAGCCGCTATCGAACAGGACGGCCTCGTCTATTGGTCCGACGGCGATTCCGGGCGCCTGCCAGACGGCACCAAATTCCGCCTGCATGGTGTCGACGCGCCTGAGACGCGCAGTCTGAAACAGCTTGGCGGGGCCGACTGCGAAGCCGAACGCGAACAAGGTTATATCGCCAAGGAAAGGGTGATCGAACTGACTCGTGGCAAGGAAATAGCTGTGACACGCGATTATGGTCTCGACCGATACAAGCGGCTCGTCGTTGATATCAGCATCGATGGTGAAGATCTCGCCACGCGCCTTGTGGCCGAAGGCAGCCACCAAGTCTGGGACTATGATGGCGGTGCTCCAAAGCCAGACTGGTGCAGCCCGCACCGTAGATCGACAACATCGGGCCAAGTCAGCCCGTAGTTCTGCAAACCAAGCCGCTGCATTGCCCCGTAGCGTTCCTGTCTCTAGGTTCTGCTGAGAACGTACGACAGGAGCCACGCCAAAAATGATTTCCCGGAAGACGGCCGCTGCCGCATCTGTCCTGCTTGGTAACGCGGCCCTGTCCGCTTGCAATGACCCGGCCCCGGCCCGCACGGCGGCACCGGAAACTGCACCACCAGAAAATTCACTGCAAATCGAAACGGACCGCGCCCTGACAGGCAATGAAGTCAGCACGTCGGTCGGCGTACGCATCCTGACGGCAGACAAGCGCGTCGCTGTACTCGCCGGTCATATCGAGGCGGGCTTGGCACTCTACCGCGCGGGCGCGCCAGACCTCGCAGCGGCGCAACTCAATCACGCGGTGTCGCTTGAAACCCAGTCGGAACGCGACGGATTTGGCGCATTTGGCTTCGACACCAGCGTCTATGAGACTGTCCACGCCGCCGCAACAGCCGGAACACCCGCAGAGGACATTGAAGACGCGCTCATCGCCGCCAAGGCCAACCTTGCAGAGACGCTGGAGGCAACAGGCCTCGAACAGCTGGATCTTGTTCTCTTCCTGCTGGAACTTTGCGGCGACGAATATGGGGTCGGCGTTATTGATGCCGCGATTGACCGCGCCCCGGCCTATCAAGCGGCATATGGCTATGCGGCGACCGCGCGCGACGTGGCCCGAAATATGGAAGGCGCGGATGACCTGGTGCTGGAACTGGAATTGCTGGTCCGCATGTGGCCCGGCGACGGTCCGGTCATGGTCGATGCGGTTGCGCCTGAACCGGCCATGGGAACCCAGATCGCCCGGGCCCGACTGGCAGCCTCAATTCTTTAGCAGCGCGTCGATGAATCCGACCGCTTCGATAGAACTCCAGTCGGCATCCCCGGCCAGACGCGCGATCTCCACGCCGCTCGCATCGTACAGGATCGTCGTGGGAAAGCCCTGAACGCCACTATCGTAAACGATCTCAAACTGTTCCGGCGTTGCGCTGTGGAACGTGATGTTGCTCGCACCCAGTTCACCGAGGCGCTGCGCGGCATAGGAAAGGTCTTCTTGGGCATCAACGCTGATCGCAACCACTTCAAACCGGTCCCCGCCCCGCGCGGTCTGAAGCGCTCCGAGCGACGGCATTTCCTTTTCGCAGGGCGCACACCATGTGGCCCAGAAATTCACCAGAACAACTTTCCCCATGAACGCATCCAGCGAAACGGCTGAGCCGTCTTCCAGATAGAAGGGCGCGTTTGAGGCGGATGTTCCAGCCTGAGAGAAATCAAGTTTCTCGATTTCGCCTCTTGCATAGGCTTCCAACCTGTTTTCTGAAGGTTTTCCACCCCCTGCGCTCATCAGCGCATAGACAATTGCGATCAGGCCGATCAAGAAGAGGGCGATATAGGCCAGACGGGTCATGGGGCGCGGTCTCCAATACGAGTTTGAAGGGATATGGCAGTGACGACAGGCAAAGGCCAGACAATGTGGGGCGGACGCTTTGCCGCGACCCCGACCGACATCATGGAAGAAATCAACGCATCCCTCGACATTGACCGCCGGATGGCCGCTGAAGATATCGCCGGCAGCCGCGCCCATGCCGACATGTTGGCTGAAATGGGCATCATCTCCGAGGCCGACAATGAAGCCATTCAGGGCGGCCTTGATACGGTTGCCGAGGAATTAAGGAACGGATCGTTCCCTTTCCGCCGGGAGCTCGAAGACATTCATATGAATGTCGAAGCGCGCCTGAAGGAGCTGATTGGCGAACCCGCAGGCCGACTGCACACGGCGCGATCGCGCAATGACCAGGTCGTCACCGATTTCCGCCTCTGGACCCGCGGCGCACTCGACGAGGCCATGCAATTGGTCGCTGGCCTGCAGAGCGCTCTGGTCAGTCGCGCCGGCGAGAATACAGAAACCGTGATGCCGGGCTTCACGCACCTCCAGACCGCACAGCCCGTCACACTGGGCCATCATTTGCTGGCCTATGCCGAAATGCTGGAACGCGACCGCTCGCGCCTGCTCGATTGTGCCGAGCGTTTGAATGAGTGCCCGCTGGGCTCTGCGGCGCTAGCTGGCACCGGATTCCCCATCGACCGAGACATGACCGCGGAAGCGTTGGGCTTTGCCCGCCCCATGGCCAATTCGCTGGATGCGGTGTCGGCGCGCGATTTTGCACTGGAAGCCCTGGCGGCCCTGTCCATCGCTGCGACGCATTTGTCCCGCCTTGCCGAAGAGATCGTGCTCTGGACCAGTGCTCAGTTTGGATTTGCGCAGCTCACCGACGCCTGGTCGACCGGTTCGTCCATCATGCCGCAAAAGCGCAATCCGGATGCTGCCGAACTGATCCGTGCCAAGGCGAGCCTGATTACCGGCCTCTACAGCTCCCTGCAGGGCGCGGTCAAAGCGCTACCGTTGGCCTATGCCAAGGACCTTCAGGACGACAAGCGCCTGACCTTTGAAGCCTTCGACACCTATAATCTTTGTGTTCGCGCCATGACCGGCATGATCGAGACGATCCGTTTCAAACCCGATAATATGCGCGCGGCAGCCGCGAAGGGATTTTCGACCGCCACCGACCTTGCTGATTGGCTGGTCCGTGAGCTGGGTCTTCCGTTCCGGGATGCCCACCATGTCACGGGCCAATTGGTCGCGAAGGCTGAGGAGAAAGCCTGCGATCTGTCAGATCTGACATTGGCCGACATGCAGAGCGTGAACGCCGAAATTACCGATGCGGTATTCGATGTGCTGACAGTTGAGGCGTCTGCCTCATCTCGGACATCTTATGGCGCTACAAGCCCTGTTCGCGTTGCCGAACAAGTGGCACAGTGGAAACAGAGACTTCGACTGGAGTAGTCATTGATGAAACGCCCTCTTCTTCTCGCTGCGGCGCTGCTCGCATCTGCCAATCTGGCCGCGTGTGGCCTGACCGGGGATTTGAAACGCCCAGACCCACTTTGGGGTGAGCGAACCGATGGTCTGGAACCCGCTGAATTGCCGGACCAGAATCAGAACAACCTGCCAAGCCTACCGGACCGTGAAGACGAAGGCAGCGATACCGGAGCCGATGATGAATTGCTCGGCGGCGCGTAGGAAGCATTCCATGAAATTACCCAAGCCAATCTCCGCCGCGCGATGGATCGCCGGCATTACGGCCTTGTGCCTCGCCGCCGCATGCCAGAGCCAGCCTACGACTCTGGTCGTCGAAGCCGTTGCACCCGTCGAAACGGTTGAACCGGTGGCGGTGGCAACGGAACTCGACACAACCGAACCAGACGGCCCGATCACCAATCAATGGGGCGGCGTTATCCCAGACGCCAAACCGACGACGCCCATAGACAATGGCGCGCTCGGCGAAATCGAGTAGTTCATGCACCACTTTACTTATCAGGATGGCAGCCTTCATTGCGAGGGCGTGAATCTCAACAAGATTGCAGATGAGGTCGGCACACCCTGTTATGTGTATTCGTCCGCAACCCTGGTGCGACATGCCCGCGTCATCGCGGCGGCGTTTGAGGGGCAGGATTGCCTGATCGCCTTTTCGGTAAAGTCGAATGGCAATATTGGCGTCCTGTCGACACTTGCCCGCGAAGGCTGCGGCGCAGACGTGGTCAGCGGCGGCGAGTTGCAGCGCGCCCTTAGGGCAGGCATCCCGGCCGAGCGGATAGTGTTCTCAGGTGTCGGCAAGACCGCCGAGGAAATGCAGCTGGCCCTGCGTGCAGGCATTCACCAGTTCAATGTCGAAAGTGCCGCAGAGCTTCGGCGCTTGTCAGAGGTTGCCAGCATGACCGGCGCAGAAGCGCCTGTGGCCATCCGGGTCAATCCGGATGTCGCGGCCGGCGGTCATCCGAATATCTCTACCGGCAAGAAAGGCGACAAGTTCGGCGTGCCGTGGAGCGATGCGGAAGACCTCTATGCTGAAGCCGCCACCCTGCCCGGCATCCGGATTGTTGGCGTTGATGTACATATCGGCAGCCAAATCGGCGATCTTGTCCCGATGCGCGCCGCGTTCGAAAAGGTCGTGGGCCTCACCAAACGCCTGCGTGAGGCCGGTCATGATATCGGCCGGATCGATCTCGGCGGTGGGTTGGGCATCCCCTACAAGGACAGCGACGCGCCAGCCCCGCCATCTGATTACGCGTCGATGATCGCCGAGGTGACACAGGATCTCGGCGTTCAGGTCATTCTAGAGCCCGGCCGCGTGATCACGGGTAATGCAGGAGTCATGCTCAGCACGGTTCTTTATGAAAAAGCCGCGCCGGAGACGGATTTCCTGATCATTGATGCAGGCATGAACGACCTCATGCGTCCGGCGCTTTATGATGCGCACCACGACATTCTGCCGCTTAATCAGGCTGGTGCAGGCGCAGAGCGCAAGACCTACGATGTGGTTGGCCCGATCTGCGAGTCGACCGACAAGTTTGCCAAGGGCCGCGAAATGACTGCTGTCCGCCCCGGTCAGCGGATCGCGTTCATGTCTGCAGGTGCCTATGGCGCTGTGCTGTCATCCTCTTACAATGCAAGACCGCTGGTTCCGGAAGTGCTGGTAAACGGGTCGTCATTTGACATCATCCGTCGCCGCCCGGACTTTGAAGAAATGATCGCCCTCGAAAAGGTTCCTGATTGGCTCACAAAGACGGCATGAAGGCGCTCAACGCCAAGGTTTCCGCCACGCGGCGGAAGCTGACGGTCTACGCCTTTTTCAAGGCGTTCTGGCCCTTCCTGACCTTTGTTGCGATCTTTCTCGCCATCGCCTTGGCGGGCGTCATTGATCGCATGGGCTCGGCCATGGCCGCTGTGGCGACGATCCTGTTTCTCGGCGGGTCTATCCTCTTCATCCTGCAAGGCGGACGGCGCTATACGCCTGTCAGCCGCGAGGATGCAGCTCGCCTGCTCGACCGACAGTCAGACCTGCGGCCTGTCTCGTCGCTAACCGACCGCCCGGCGAGCGCGAGCCGAGGATCCCAGAAGCTGTGGCAGAAGCATCGCCTGCGCCTTTTGAAAGAAGCCCAACGCTTGAAACTGCCGTCCCTGTCGCGCGAGTGGAGCCGCCTTGATCCATACTGGATGCGCGCGGTCCTTCCGGCGCTTCTGGTCCTGATGGGCGTTTTTGCGGGTACGGATGCGAGCGCGCGCCTGCATCGCGCCCTGTTTCCAGATTATGGCGCCCTGGTTGGTGCAGACGGCATGGTGGTCGAAGCGTGGATCACGCCCCCTGAACACACGGGCCGCGCACCCATTTTCCTCACTCCGGAATTGCAAAATGTCCGCGTGCCGGAGGGCTCGGAAGTCACCTTGCGCACCGAAGCGCATAGCGCGCCGAAATTGGTTCTGAAGGGCGAAGCTACACGTAAGCAGAAATTCGAACCCACCCCCGATGGCGCCTTTGAAGCGCGCGCCCGGATCATGGAAGACACGCGCCTGACGGTAAACTGGTGGGGCGAGCGTGCAAGCTGGCGCCTACTGACCTCGCCTGATGAGGCCCCTGAGGCCCGCTTCGTGAAAGCGCCTGAAATGGGCCGGCAAGACCGGACCGAAATTTCCTGGTCGATTTCTGATGACTATGGCGTCTCGGCCCTGGAATTGCGGATCACTCTGCAAACCCCAAATCCAGCCGCGCCAGATGAAGCAGACCATGTCGCCGTGCCGTTATCTGGTGCGGCGCCGACATCGGCCGAGGACATAACCCAACTGGACCTGACTCGTCATCGCTGGGCTGGTATGCCGGTGACGCTGCGCCTGGTCGCCACAGATGGGGCGGGACAGACCGGCCTGAGCGAACCGGTCGACTTCAAGCTGCCGGAAAAACTGTTTCTCGATCCGATCGCGCGCGTTGCTCAGGAAGTGCGTGTGACTGTGCTGCGCGAACCTCGCGACTATGCAGAGCTGGCAAAGAATGAAGACGCATTGCGCCAGGATGCACTGAATGTCACGGCGTCAAACCGCCTCGGGACCGCCCCGCCTGATATCCAGAAGGCCGCCCTGATGCTCGATGCCATGACCTATAAAGGCGAGCGTTACATTCGCGATCAGGGCGTGTACCTCACTTTCCGGACAGCCAAGGGTATTCTGGATGCAGCGGCCACGAAGGATGAGGCCGAACAGGTTGATCCCCTGCTCTGGGCACTAGCTCTGCGCGCGGAGTATGGCAGCGCCGCAGATGCCCTGAGACGGCTGGAAGCGGCGCGGCGTGCACTGGAGCAGGCCTTGCGGGACGGGGCCTCTGAAGACGAGATCAAGCAGCGGATGGAAGCCTTCCGTGATGCGGCCAATGAATACCTCGCTGCCAAGATGGCCGAGGCTATCGCGAATGGCGGCGAGCAGCCGCAAATGCAGATGGATCAGGAAGCGATGTCCGGTGGGCCCGATCTCGGCGGGCAGGATTTCGAAGACATGCTGAATGCGCTGCAGGACCTCACGGAGACCGGCGCAACGGATCAGGCCCGGCAGCTGCTTTCCGACATCACGAACATGCTGCAGAATCTCGAATTCCAGCAGGGTCAGTCCGGCTCGGGTGGCATGCCGGGCATGCCCGGTCAGCAAGCCGATGGCGAACAGGAAGACCTGCCGCCCGAAGAACAGGAACTGACCGATGCCATGCGGCGTCTGTCGGAAATCCTGCGGGAACAGCGCCAGCTGAATGATGACACGCTGGCCCAGGAACGTGGCGAGCGTCCCGGCCAGTCTGGACAGGAACAGGGCGGCCAACAGCCAGGCCAGCAGTCCGGGCAACAGTCTGGCACGCAGCAGGGACAGGATTCCGGTCAACCCGGTGGCGGAGAAGCCGGTAGCGGTCAGACTGAAGCCCCACAAGGCGGCGGCGAGGAGAACGGCGAACGCCCCGGTAGCGGCGGCGGCGAATTTGCCGAAGGCAATGAGGGCGAAGGTACAGGGCCGGGACAATCGGAGTCACTTGCCGAGCGACAAGCCCGGCTGGGACGGCTGGTTGAGGAGTTCGCCCGCGAACAGGGTCTGGGCGCCGGAATCGAGGGCGAGAACGCCCTGGAAGGCCGGGTCGATCCGGACGCGTTGGAAGATATTCGGCGCGCCCAGAGACAGGCTGAAGATGCGCTTGAGCGTGGCAATGAGCGCAGGGCGGCACGTAATCAGGAAATGGCAACAAATGCCTTGTCTGAAATTTCGCGTGACCTTGCCGAACGGCTCGACACGCTGGAGCGAGAACGCAACGGACAGGACGCCCAGCAAAGCGACCCATTTGGGCGCCCATCGGGCGGGCCGGGAAACAGCGGTGAAGAGGTCAATATTCCGGACGCCACCGAACGCCAGCGCGCCAAGGACATCCTGGAAGAATTGCGCCAACGCTACAATGAATCCGATGATGAGGAAGAGCGCGAATACCTTCGCCGCCTGCTCGACCGGTTCTGACCTTGCCCTCCCGTCCATTCCCCGCCTTGATGCGGGCGAGGACGGGAGAACATGATGGCTGAACGCTGGACCTACACACATGGCCTGAAGGATCTGGGAAACGGGCTCTATGCCTGGCTGCAGCCGGATGGCGGATGGGGTTGGTCCAATGCTGGCCTGATCCGGGACGGTGACCAGTCTCTGCTCGTGGACACGCTGTTCGACATGCCGCTTACCCGCACCATGCTGGGTGCGATGCAGGATGCGACCGGTCTTGCGGCAGAGGACATTGGTGTCATCGTCAATACGCACGCAAATGGCGATCATTGCCATGGGAATGGCTGCTGTCCGCAGGCGGAGATAATTACGTCAGAGGCCAGCGCCAGGGAAATGATCGAAGTCCCGCCTGCCATGCTTGCCCAGTTCAAAAAGCTCGGCGGACAGCTCGGGCCTGCCGGCAGCTATTTTGCCGACATCTTTGCGCCGTTCGATTTCGATAGTGTGGAAGAGCGCGCGCCGACTCAGACATTTACAGGCCAAATGGACTTGAAAGTCGGTGACAAGGCGATTGAGTTGATTGAAGTCGGCCCGGCTCATACAGCTGGCGATGTGCTGGTGCATGTGCCGGATGACAAGACGGTCTTCACCGGCGACATCCTGTTCATTGAAGGCACTCCACTGATGTGGGCTGGCCCGGTCTCCAACTGGATCGGCGCTTGCAACCGAATTTGCGAGATGGATGTCGATGTTATCGTTCCTGGGCATGGTCCGGTGACGGACAAGGCGGGTGTGCGACGCGTTGCCGAATATCTGAAATTCGTCGACACAGAAGCGCGCAAGCGATTTGAAGCTGGTCTAAGTGCGCGCGACGCTGCGCTGGATATTGCCCTCGGGGACTATTCAAGCTGGGGCGACGCCGAACGCATCGCCGTCAATGTCGATACGCTCTACCGGGAGTATCGCGGGGACGGCGTGGTTACACCCGTGATCGAATTGTTCGGCCTGATGGCTGAAGTGCAAGAGACACAGCGCGCCTAGCGGTTGGCGCCCGGCACCCATTTCACATCATCTGCGCCATTATTGTTTGCGACACGGCCTGCGACGAAAATCCAGTCTGACAAGCGATTGATATAGGCAAGCGCCTCAGGGCTGACGATTTCGTCTTCCATCGCAAATACTTCCGCCACTTCCCGCTCGGCCCTGCGGCACAGCGTCCGCGCGACATGGAAGTGCGCGGCGAGATCACTGCCGCCCGGCAGGATGAAGCTGTCCAATGGGGCGAGATGCTCGTTCATCGCGTCGATTTCGGTTTCAAGCCGTTGCACCTGACTTTCAATGATGCGCAACGGAGTCCATTCCAGCGGCTTGCCCCGCTCTGGCGTGGCAAGGTCGGCGCCGAGATCAAAGAGGTCATTCTGGATACGGCGGATGGCGGCAAGCATATCACCCTCGGCCTTGAGCGCGGCCACACCGAGGGCGGCATTGGTCTCGTCCACCGTGCCATAGGCCACAACACGCGGGTGCCATTTATCAACAGGCTCACCCGTCGAAAGGCGTGTCTTTCCCTTGTCTCCGGAGCGCGTGTATATCTTGTCGAGCTTGACCATGTTGCTACCCTCAGAATCCTATCTTGATGGCACCAACCACCATGCCGAGACCGACGAGCAGCGCGATCACGATAGCCTGTACCAGAACCCGCAGGCGCATAAGCTTGTTGGAACGGCTTGCCTGATTGTCATCGGTCCGCGCCAGATTGGCGATGCCGAGCCCCAGCACGATTACCAGCGCCGCAAGCGCGATGTAGAAGCCTGTCATCAGAATGGTTTGCATGAGGCAGCCTTTCAATCAGCATGAAGGTGAGAGCATAGAGCGCGACAGACGGTTTGCCACGCGCAAAGCGTCGCGGGGATCAGCTGCCGCTTTCCATGCGTTCCGCCAGAGACGTAATCCGGCTTGCTGCCTTGACCAGGGCTTCGGCGGCCCTGGCTTCGCTGGTGGCGCTGCCGGGCGCTGAGCGGCGCGCTGAATCCAGTTCGTCCAGCAAGGCCAGCGCCGTGATCAGCAGAAGGCGCTCATCGCCAATATCACCCACCGCGCCTGCGATCTGGGTAACTCGCGCGTCGAGTTGTTTCGACAGGGCCTCGATACGGCTTTCCTGTCCGGGCGCGCAGGCAATGGAATAGGACCGGCCGCGCAACTGGATATCCGCTTTAGCCATCCTGCTGCCCTTCCCGGCCGATCGCCGCGCGGACTTCTTCAATGGCTGAGCCAAGTGCTTCGCTCGCCTCGTCGGCAAGCGCCTGCAATTGCTGCTCACGCGCCAGCGACGCATCAAGCTGCTGGGCAAGGTCAGAACGGTCAGAAACGAGAGCGGCAAGCTCAGCTTTGATCACGTCCGGATTGCCGGCGCGGGCCATCAGACTGTCGAGCGCGCCTTCCAGTCGTGACAACGCCTCGTCGAGCTGGCGGATGGCAGGATCGATTTCACTCATATACACAATGAAGTAACGGTATTATCCCAATCCGCCAAGCGACTTGACGCAACGGCCTTAGTCTGGCCTACGACTTCCGCAAACCAAAGGAGACCAGCAGAATGGCTGTCACGAACCGCGACATGGCTAATGCCGTCCGCGCCCTATCCATGGACGCCGTCGAGGCGGCCAAATCAGGTCATGTTGGCCTGCCGCTCGGCATGGCAGATGCTGCAACCGTACTGTTCCGGAAATTCCTGAAATTTGACCCTACCCAGCCTGACTGGCCGGACCGAGACCGGTTCATTCTGTCGGCGGGCCACGGCTCGATGTTGATCTATTCGCTGTTGCACCTCACTGGGTACAAATCTGTCAGCCGGGACGACATCCGCAATTTCCGTCAGCTGGGCGCCAATACGCCGGGCCACCCGGAAAACTTCGTCACCAAAGGCGTTGAGACGACCACAGGCCCGCTTGGCCAGGGCATCGCCACCGCCGTCGGCATGGCGATGGCAGAGCGCCATCTGAATGCGCGCTTCGGCGACGACCTCGTTGACCACAAGACGTATGTGATTGTTGGCGATGGCTGCCTGATGGAAGGCGTCAGCCAGGAAGCGATCACGCTCGCGGGCCACATGAAGCTCGACCGCCTGATCGTCCTCTGGGACGACAATTCGGTCACCATCGACGGCAACATCGATGTCGCAGATTCCACCGACCAGTGCGCACGGCTTGAAGCCTCCGGCTGGATCACCCGCAAAGTGGACGGCCATGACGAGAAAGACGTCGAGGCGGCCCTGAAATGGGCCCAGAAACAGAAGCAGCCTGTTTTCCTCGCGATCAAGACCATCATCGGGTATGGCGCGCCGAAGCTGGCCGGTACCGGCAAGGCTCATGGCGGTCCTTACGGCCCCGACGAGATCGCCGGTATCCGTAAGAACATCGGCTGGCCTCACGCGCCATTCGAAATTCCAGACGCCATCGAAAAAGCCTGGAAGAAAGTCGGCGAGCGTGGCGTTGAGGCTCGCAAGGCCTGGAAAGAGCGTCAGATGGCCTCCCCGCACAAGGGTGAGTTCAATGCGGCCATGGCCGGTCGCCTGCCGAAAAATCTCTCAAAGGCGATCATCAAACACAAGAAGGCTGTGGTTGAAGGCGGCGAGAAGAAAGCCACCCGTCAATGGAGCGGCGCGGCACTGGAAGTCATCACCAATCTCGTGCCCGAAACGGTTGGTGGTTCAGCTGACTTGACGGGGTCCAACAATACTCGGACCTCTTCAACCACGGCAATGACACCGTCTGACTGGGCCGGTCGTTATGTCCATTATGGTGTTCGCGAACACGGTATGGCTGCGGCGATGAACGGTATGGCGTTGCATGGCGGCATCATCCCCTACTCCGGCACATTCCTGGTTTTTGCAGACTATAGCCGCGCCGCGATCCGCCTCGGCGCCCTGATGGGCGCACGCGTGGTACATGTCATGACCCATGATTCCATTGGTCTTGGCGAAGACGGCCCGACCCACCAGCCGGTTGAGCAAGTCGCCTCGCTCCGCGCTATGCCGAATATGCGGGTCTTTCGCCCTGCAGATGGCGTTGAAACGGCCGAATGCTGGGAAGTGGCGCTCAGCAATGCCGAAGGCCCCGCCACAATGGCACTGACCCGGCAAGGCTTGGCCCCGTCGCGCAAGGAGCATACGGACGAAAACCTCAGCGCGCTCGGTGGCTATGTGATCTCGCCATCAGGTGTGAAGTCGCGCGAATCTGCCGTGCTGATCGCGACCGGTTCGGAAGTGGAGATCGCCCTTCAGGCCCAGGCCGACCTTGCCAAAGAGAAGATCCATGTCCGCGTTGTGTCGATGCCATGCATGGAATTGTTTGCCGAGCAGGACGAGAAATACCAGCGCGACACACTCGGGGGTGACCTGCCAAAAGTGGCTGTTGAAGCCGGCGTGCGCTTTGGCTGGGACCGCTGGCTTGGACCTAAAGGTGCCTTTGTCGGCATGGACGGTTTTGGAGCGAGCGCGCCTTACCAGAAACTGTATGAACACTTCGGCATCACCGCAGACAAGGTGGCCGAGGCAGTAAAGAATCTGATCTAACTGGTCTTGAATAGGTCCATCTGGCGAGGATCAATGTAGCGTTTACGGCGTGGTTTGGTCCGGCCAGACCGGAAATAGAGATCATCGGTATGATCTTCCACCGGCGGCTGTTCAGCCGCCGGTTTTTTCTTGGATGCCTTTGGCAAAGGCATGATCCCCGCCTGATCGTCCAGCCTCCACCAGGTCACAGCCAGGACAGGGTTGCCCTCATTGTCTTCGTATTTTTGGAGATGCCCGTGTGGGCCATTTTCACCTGCATGCGATGACAAGTAGGCCTCGGCCTCTTCTTCGGTGACATCTATCCAATCGGTCGCGAGCGAGTCGATCTTGTGCTCTGGCACCAAGGCTTCGGCCTCTGCGCGTGTACGCGCCACCTTCACGCCCGGCTTCAGGGCGTCTTCTACACGTGTCGCAATGGGAAAGGCATGACTCATGAGGGTCAGGTAAGCAAGCCCGGTGCCGCCGTCCAGCCAGTATCTGCCGACTGGGTCAATCGCATGGCCGCCAGACGTGCCAGTCGCAGGGTGACGGCCTTGCGCCGAGCTGCCGACAATTTGTCTTCTGGCGCCGCCCGAACTACCGCCCCGCCAAATGCGTCGGCCACGATCAAGCCGGTTTCATCCGGGATCAGATCGTGCGGAAAATCGTTGGCGACCGCGAAATAGAGTTGGTCGCAATAAGGCAAATATTCCGGCCATTTAGAATCCGCGCGGAAATCGGCAATTGAGGATTTCACCTCTACGATCCATATCTCACCGGACAGGCCAATCACCGCGATGTCCGCTCGGCGATTGTTGGCTAGGCTCATTTCCGTCACGCCAAAAAAGCCGAGCCCGCCGAGCAAGCGCCGGGTTCCTCGGACGATTTCGCCCGCCCGCGTGTTCGGAACACCAAGATCTGCCAGATCCGTCATGAGTCCTTCAATTTTGTTCGCCCAATGTTCCGAAAACCGTAAGGTCGATGCCACCTACAGGTCAAGCCCACGCTGCGTCGGTGATCGCGCTCTCCATAAAGTGATTAAAATCGGGAACGAATCTGATCCAGCGCGCGCTCTTGCCCGTAGAGACTGTGTTAGTTTGGCAACAAGCCACCTCGCAGAAGGAGATGACCCGTCATGGCAAACGCCTATAGCTCCAATGACCCGGCGGATCGATCATACGTCAAGAAGGCCATGAAGACCCCCATGCTGGAAGCCGAGCATGAACTGGAACTGGCCCGGCGCTGGCGCGAGGAAGAAGATGAACGCGCACTTCATGAGTTAACTCGCGCCTATCTCCGCCTTGTCATCGCAATGGCCTCGAAATTCCGCCATTACGGCCTTCCCATGCCGGACCTCGTCTCCGAAGGGAATGTCGGCCTGATGATGGCCGCGGCCCGCTTTGAGCCCGATCGCAAGGTGCGCTTCTCAACCTATGCGAGCTGGTGGATTCGTTCTTCCATTCAGGATTTTGTGCTTCGCAACTGGTCTATCGTACGAACAGGTACGACCTCTTCACAGAAATCTCTCTTCTTCAACTTGCGTCGCCTGCGCGCCCGAATCGATGATACTGGCGACGGTGTGATGACCAAGGAAAACCGAACCTGGATCGCCGAACATCTCGGCGTGCCGGAACGGGATGTCGAAAACATGGCGTCGCGCCTATCTGCGTCTGACCGATCCCTGAACGCACCCATGGCCGTTGATGGCGACGGTGAATGGCAAGACTTGCTGCCTGATGCCGCGCCGATTCCGGAGCAACAGGTGATGGAATCGCGCGACTCGACACGCCGGAAGGAGTGGATCGCCAATGCGCTGAAAGCACTTAACCCCCGTGAGACGCACATCATCATGCAGCGACGCCTGTGCGAAGACTCCGTCACGCTGGAAACGCTAGGCCACGAACTTGGAATCTCCAAAGAACGTGTACGGCAGATCGAACATCAGGCACTTGGCAAACTGCGTCGCGCGCTCGAACGTATTGTGGGAGACCCGGACGAATCCGGCCTGCTGCCCGGCACCTAATTGGTTGGAGCTTCCACCAATTCAAAATTGAGCGGGTGGGATATTTCCATCTCGTCCCCTCGCACATAGCCGCGCGCCAATACACCCAGCCCCAGCGCCTCCTGGCACAAAGATGCCGCGGCCGTCTGGATCTGCAGCCGGAGTGCCGAGTTCTGCAGCGACAAGTCACAGACTGCACCAAACCCTTCAGCTCCCCGCATACCGGATACCTGTCCGCGCACGAGCTGGAAGCCTTCATAGGCCTTCGGTAAATCGCTGGCATAGGGAATGCGGTATTCCACAGCACGCCACAGGCCGATCTCCTCGCGACGCGCATCACGCTCAAACTTCAGCAAGGGCGCATTTGCCGCCGCAGTGTCCGGGTAAACACGCACGCGGGCCCCGCCCCTCTTCACCATCTCGGCGTTAAGCCAGAACGTCGGCCCAAGCGCGTCAACAGTCTGGGCATGAGCCAGTGCCCGGTCGTAGCGGTCACGCGTCAGGCCCCCATAGTGGAGCTGGACTTCCCGGCCGAGCACCATGTCTTCCATCATGCGCTTGGACTCGGTATGATAAGGTTGTGGTGCGCGATCCCGGTAACCTCCCGAAGGCGCCTCGATCCCGACTAGCCGCACGCTTTGCCCGGTATCGAGTACGATCGTGTCACCATCAACAACGCGCACAACCCGGCCGCGCTCTCCCGGCTCCAGACTGTCCAGCGGACCCGGCGCACCGCACGCAACAAGGGTCATGCAGACCACCAACCCCACCTTCAATCGCGCCATACCACTCGCCCATCCTCAGCGTCGCAGCGTAGAGCCGCCAATTGGCGACTTCAATCCTTCCGGTTATTCCCGTATAGCCGACCCTACTCAAGCGGTCCCGTAGCTCAGCAGGATAGAGCAACAGATTCCTAATCGCAGTATACGGATCATATACAGTCATTTCGGGCCGTATTGATGGTTCGCAAGTCCTTGTTCCAGCGTCATATTCCCATCATGAGCCATGCAGAGCCGTATCTGCTGTATGGCCTGAAACATGACCTGGAGGATGGTCTGGACTATGGCAGAGAAGTTTACACAAGCGTTGGTCGACCGCTGGGTCCGTGAAGGAGAACCAGGTCAGCTGCTCTATGACAGCGAGGCGAAGGGCCTTCGCCTGGTCGTTGGCAAGAAAGGCGGGTCCTACAGGCACCTTGGCCGCATCAATCGTCGTGGTGGCTGCTACGTCACAATCCATATAGGCCGGGCCGACGAGGTCTCGCTCAGGCAGGCCCGTATGCTCTCGGCAGACGTCCGGTCGACGCTGAAACGTGGTGAGGATCCGCGGAAGCCTGTGGCCGATGTGCCGACGTTACAGCAGGCCTTGGAACGGTACCTGCTCAGGGAGGACCTGACACCAAGGACCAAAGACTTCTACGAGAAGGCCGTGAACGGGCCGCTGAAGCCGCTGAGGACGACGCCGATGGATGTGCTGGACCGCGAGGAGATCCGGTCGCTGCATGAAAAGCTCACGTTGAAGTCAGGGCCCTACCTCGCGAACGGAGCCATGAGGACGTTGCGCGCCCTGCACAATGACGTTGCGAGAACGCACGACCTGCCACCCAATCCGGTGACGAGGGTGATCCGGTTCAACAAGGAAAGCCGGAGGGATGACGCTGTCGCACCCAACGACATGCCGAAACTGTGGGAAACGCTGGAAGCCGTCGAGTGCCCGATCATGCGGAACGCGTGGCTGACGCTCCTGCTGACGGGCCTTCGTAGCGGTGACTGTCGGAGGATGAGATGGGAGCACATCGAGGACGGTGTACTGTTCGTACCGAACCCCAAGGGCGGCCGGTCATTCAAGCTTCCACTATGCTCACACCTGTTGGAGTCGCTGGAACCGCTTCGCGAGTTCGGTTCGGAATTCATCCTGCCTTCACCACGTGACCTGTCGGCACCGTTGGCTGGACTGAAGAAGGGGAAGGCATTCCCGCACAATCCCCACTCGCTTCGGCACAATTACGCGACCCATGCGCTTGAGGCAGGCGTCGACCACGCCACGCTGAAGGTTCTGCTGAACCATGCCAGCGGCGACGTCACGTTCGGGTATGTGACGAGGGCCCACCTGACGGGGCATCTGAAGGACGCCGTCGAGCGGATCGCGGACAGGCTGTTGTCCTACGAGTGATCGGTCCGCTAGGGCTTATTGCGCATTCTTCCCTTTGCGTCGGGTACGCCATGCTTTCCTGGAGCGATAGCGACCATCCGGCGATCTGGCCCTTCTAGTCCTCTGTAGCCGGAAGGGATCTCGACCATCCGACCATCTGAGCCTTGCAAACCCCGAGCTCCAGCGCGGATTGATACCATTCGCCCATCTGAGCCTTGGAGTCCTCTACCTTGTGGTGGGATAGCAACCATACGTCCGTCAGATCCCTGCAAACCGCGCCATCCTGCGCGAATCGCGACCATCTGACCATCAGCACCCTGCAAGCCGCGGCCGCCATCGGGAATAGTGACAGCCCGTCCTTTTGAACCCTTGAGTTTTCTTGACATATTTTACGGCCCCAAATTGCTGCAAAACTCGAATCTACTTACCGGAGAAATGAGTAAGCCTCAATGATTGTCTTTTTCAACACGCCCTCTGGCGATCTTATAGTGATGGGTTACGACGACCCGGCACGGTGTCATCTTCTCACACATGGAAGACATCATCGAACGACTTGAGCGCATTGAGCGCGCATTGGCCGGTCACGGCACCTACCTGGACACGAAGCAGGCCAGCGAGCTGACCGGCGTCGCTGCGGCGACGTTGGAGTGCTGGCGCAGGGACGGCGTCGGACCATCGTACGTGAAGCTGGGCAGGCTGGTGAAGTACCGGCGCCAGGATCTCGACGAGTATATGGCGGCCCGCATTGTGGCTTGTTCAGCCGAACGCTCTGAGATTCGCGGATTGACGAGAACGTAAAAGGAACACAAACTTCGCGCAACGGGAGGAACGATGCGCGCTTTGGTTGTCATCCTGGGCCTAGCCCTGTGGTCCATACCAGCTGGTTGGGCGGAACCAGTCTACTTCGTCATCGACGCATCCAAGTCGATGGATGCGGATGAGAGAGCCGATGCATTGGCGTTCGTTGCCAAGACAAAGGAAGGTCTGGCTCAAGGTACGCACACATCTACCACCTTCTTTGGTTCGGCCGATAATGGTGGAAACTGCGGCCCGGTCGTAATCAACCCATTGAAGCCCGTGAGCGAGGATGCCCCTGATAAATACCAGCCGGGCAACTTCACTCCGGTAGGCACCGCACTCCGAGCAGCTCTAGAGACGGCCGCAGAGAACGATGGTCGTGTGGTCGTCATCTCAGACGGCGCGGACACTTGCGAAGTAGATGTCTGCGAAGTCGTGCGCCGGAATCTGCGTCGGCATCCTAAAGCTCGACGTCCAGAGTTTATGCCCATAGGAGCGTCAGACGACATGATCGACGGCTATGGATGCTTTGTATCCGCTGGAATATCGGGCAGGAGCGAAATCATTGCTTCTCTACCGCCAGAACCAATTGTGAGGCCAGCACCTTGGGTGTTCGTGATCATGGGGTTCTTCGCCATTCTCCTTGCTGCATCCGTAGTTGTGTGGATCGTGGTTATGGATGCTCGCGCTCGGGACCTAGGTCGACAGATCAAGAATCTTTCCGAGAAAGGAACAGCCAGTCCGAGCAAAGTGAGTCGGTGGAGATACCTTTATTCGACTGTACCACTCGCAATCGCCGGGGCGGCGATCCTGCTGACTTTGCAGTTCGCGAAAGATGACTTTTTCCTCGGCTGGAACTGGGTCTGGTGGATTGCGAACCTTCCGTTCGGCTCGATGCTTCTGCCCGCTGCCTTCCTCGGTTTTAGCGGTTGGGCATTGGTTGCAGCTTGGAACACGAAAGAGGTTCAGAGGCAGTACAACGACGCTACTGTGATGGTTGAGTTAGAAAAGCATCGAAAGGCCGAGCGGGAAGCTCTCGCAAAGGCAAAAGCTGATAGCCGGACAACGCGGCGTCTGGAGCAAGCAGCAAAGCGGCGGTCGGAGTTGTTGACGCAAATATTGGACTTGAGGGATGACGCTCGTAAACGACAGAAAGAATTGCTCACAGCAGTAGTCATTGGTCAGAACAACACCAACCTAGCTCCGACAATCGAGAAGCTGAATACTATAGCGGACACGATCGAAGAGTTGATCGTGGGCATCGAAGACAATCAGACCCTTGCGGCATTCGCCGTGACACCTAGGACCGACTATCCAGCTATTCTGCGGAGATTGGAGAGCCGAAATTTCATCTCGGCTGAAAACTGCGGAGTACTCGCAGGGGTATTCAGAGACTGGGACAGCTTTGTTGGAGGCCGTGGCGAATTGACCGAAACTACTCTCATGCAAATTGCAGAGTTTGATCTCCAACGCCTGCAACCACAAACGCCTCCAGATCAACCAGAAGCCTAGTCGCTCGGCATATTGCCTTTATTAAAGCGCAGCCTTGTTTCAGAGATGCGCCGCCAGCCCCAGGAGCAACAGGCTGACGGCGCGAGGCGTCCCAAAGGGAAACTGAAGACGCCTATCCGGTGAACACAGAGCGCTGGTAGGCGATCTGATCTGTGAGGTCGCAGCTTAGGCGGTAGAGCCGGGAGCCGATGTCGTCGCGGTCGCTGAGGACGTGGCTGCGGGCCGCGAGTTCGGTATCGCCCTTCGCGATCCTTGCCTGGACGCGATCTTCGATGAGCTCATTGCACTTGCGCAGTGTCTCAGTAGGAGCGGCATTTGCCGCCTTGGCCAGCACCTCCAGTTCAGCAAGTTGTTCGATGGGGGTCATGTTTCCTGTTCCTCAGATTGTCGGGGCTGTCCGGCGGACAGACTGTCCGAACGGGGCTTCACGGGTGATGGAGACACGTGCTGCGCCGCTGTCTTCCAGGAAGTGCCTTGCACCGTGGGCCAGTGCCCAGCGAAGGCTGTGGGTGACGGAGCGTTCGACAGCCCCGATGTCTGAACCGGCGTCGAGGTGGGCGCGCTTGGCGTCCAGGACGGCAAGCCTGTACCTCGAGTAGACTTCACCGAGGGTCTTGATGGCCGCATCAATGTCGTCGGCAGCAGCAAAGAGCTTTTCCGTGGACTGGCGTGCAACTGCACGAAGGCGTTCGGCTTCTTTCTCTGCTGCCTTGGCGGCTGCAGCGTCTTCCCGGTCCTGTGCGATGCGGATGGCAGGCAGGACGTCCCGGATCCGGGCGTCGAGCTTGTCGCGCTTTGCCTGCAGGTTCCTGGGGTCAGTGCCGTCTGCGATCGCAATTCCGATGGCGGCCTGCACTTCGGTAAGTTCGCTGACGGCGTCGTCGTGTGTCTTCTGGAGCTGTGCTGCCGTCTTCATGGCCTGGTCCTCGCAGTATCGGCGATCCGCTTCGTCAGGACTGACCGGCGATCGCGTAGGCGCTTCAGGTTGGTGTCGCCGGTGCCGCCTGGGACAGTCCGAGCGATTTCGCGGCTTTCAAGCAGGCGGGCGATGGTTGCATCGACGTCCGCCAGTTCGCTCGCAGCGTCGTCGTGCATCTGTTTCAACTGTTTGTCGGTCTTCATGTCGTCCTCGTGTGTGCGCGTACGAGGCAAACATGCGGTTCGTGTCAGGCCTCGCAAACCCCTGAACGATCCATCAGGTCCCGGACGAGTTGCTCGTCGATACCGGGCCACCCGAGGAATTCGATTGCGCTGTCTGACGTCATGGCTGTGTAGAGCAGGTCCAGCTCGACCTCGCCGGCTGGGATCCCATGAACTGCCAGCGCGTCGATACAGGCCGTGCGCCAGCCATATGGGAATGGCAGGCCGATGCTGTAATAGAGCGCAAACAGGAGCCGGGCGTGATTGGAGCGTGGGGTGGCGTTGGGGTTGAGCGTACAGTGGCCAAGGGCTTCCTCGACAGCAGCTCGCGTGCTGGCTCTTGGTCGCTCATCATTGACTGTGGAAGGTCGTTTCATCGGCGCAAAATGGCCTGTGCGATGGCCTGAAGACGCCATCGTTTCACATTTCTCTTTGGTTGCAGGGGGTTGGACCTGCCGACCTACAGATCATCAGTCAGGCGGCAGCCCGTCGTCATGCTGGTTGAGCAGCACTGCGGCCCGCTCGCGCCTGCGGGGGTCATCGGCCGGTATCGCCCGCAGCTTCGCCTCGACGTCGCCCCCGATTGGCAGGGCAGCATTGAACAGGGCGCCGCCTGAGGCACAGATCAGGTCGCTGCGGAATGGTTCGTCGGTTTCCCAGGCACCGCGGACCATCGTGATGACGTTCCAGCGTGAAGGCGTGAAGGACGCAACCGGCGTCGACGCAACGTGTTCCAGGATCGCTCTGTCAGCATCCATCCGGTGCAGGTCCTGTATAGCGCGCACACGGTCGACGTGGCGCAGCCATGGAAGCGTTTTGGCGTCTCCGGTGCGCTCGGCTTCAAGGTCGGCCACCGAAACCACCTGGCAGCGGAATGTGGCGTCTGTGGAGCGTTTCGGGCCGTCATAGTAGTTGGCTTCCTCGGGCGTCAGGAACACGCTGACGGTTCCATCCTTGTGCAGCCTCGCAAACCTTGGAGTGGTGTCACTCATCGGCGTCTAGCTCCGCAAGGACCGCATCGACGTCGATCACTTCACGCTCAAGGACCGGGGCTGTGTCGCCACCGAAGTTCTGTTGCAGGTTCACCTGGACATCCGGCGCGGCGGCCGCCACGGCCCGGCGCATGGATGCAAGGTCACGGAAGGAGATGGATGACACGTAGACCTGGTCGAAGTTCTCATCGAGGACAGGCTCGCCATTCTCATCTGTCAGCGGGACAAGCTGCGAGCGAAGGTGCGAGGTGATGTGATCGTCTACTCCGGCAAGGATAGCGGCAGCCCTGTCCTCGGTCGCAGCCTTGATGGCGATGTCCCACTCCCTGGCAAACCTCGGGTCACGTGCCCTTCGCTTGTACATGGTGCGCTTGGTGACACCCACCTGTTGGACGGACCAGTTCACCTGACCGCTTGCTGCCAGGTAGCGAAGGAACTGCTCATTCAGGTCGTCCGGGATCTGAACCGGGGAATCGTACCTGGACATCGGTTCCGATGGGGCGCTCAGGCGGGGGATCAGGGATGACATCTCATGTTTTCCGGGTTCAGGCTGTGTGCCTCTTCGGTCTGCAGATTGCCGCACAGCCGCATCCCGATACACCCCTCAGGGAATTGTCCAGAAGCAACAAGACAGGTCGGTCTTGTACCCGTCTTGTGACCTGTCTTGCGAAAACGGTAGTGATTGCAAGGCGTTAGGCCAGAACAAGACGACAAGACAGCAAGACAGGTATCTGAAGCCATATAAGCATCATGCAGATACCGTATCGGTACCTTGCTGCATGCATTTATCTTACGACTTCTATTTATACCTGTCTTGTTGTCTTGTTATCCAAAAAGTTATGCAAAAACATGCTACTGCGGCAAGACAGGTGCACAAGACAGGTATGGCAACAAGACAGGTCACATACCTGTCTTTTGGTACTCTCGCACGAGGTCTGCCGGTCCCATGTCGCCATAACGGTCATGGTCCCGGATCGACCACACTTGGTAGTTGGGTGCTGAAGCGTTCGTGTTGCGCTTGTGCTTGACTGCACCGACCCGTTCCAGGGCCTTGGTGAGCTGGGCCACGTTCGGCTTGTAGAATTCGTCCCTCACATCGTCGAAGCGGAAGAGGTCGTGCGTGAAGGGACCGGTCTCGGATTCAACCCATTCCTTCACCCTTGACTCTATGTCGGTCAGCGAGAGCTCGGCAGCATCCCGCTTGGCCAAGGTATCCGGTGCCCTGCCCTTCGGCAGTAGCCTCGGTTTTCGCTGCCCCAGCCAGTGCATGAAGGCAGGCGCCGCGTCATCCCTGCCCAGCCATTTGAACAGCCTGTCATAGTAGTCCTGCGACTGCGGCTTCATCGGCGAGAACAGGACGAACCAACGTCTGTCCCCGCTTTCAAGCCGAACCGCATCCTTGTGGTTGGTGAAGCACAGGAGGTTCAGCCTGTTTGGGATGTCGTAGGAATCGATGCCCTTGCGCTCGATGAGCAAGGTTGGCTCAGTAATGACCCGCTTCAGCTTGTTCGCCACCTCCAGCCGGCCATCGGTCATCAGCTCCTCGACGAGGATGAGCGAGCAACCTTCCTGCCAGCCGGTGAAATCACGTTTGATGACTTCGCTTGTCGGCGTCGAGACGTTTCGGCGTCCGAGGCATTTGGTTACCAGGTTGCCGATCAGTGACTTGCCGACACCCTGCTCGCCTTGCAGCAGCGCCGCGAACATCAGCTTCTCGGCCGGACGGCACACAAGATAGTGGAGGTAGTCGAGGAAAAGCTCACGCTCCCTCTCATCGGGAAGCAGCAGCTGCATGTGTTCGATCAACGGTGTCACATCGCCCTCGGCGGGTTGAATGCCGCTAGGAACCCAGAGGTTCAGGTCACGGCCGAGGAATCGATCCTTGCCCGGCTCGTAGACGGAACGCTCGAACTTCCTGACTGGCGTCTTGCCCTTCCAGACCGCATTCAGTACTTCGCCGTCGGACCAGTATTCCGCAAAGATGCTCTTCCATGCTTCCTTCTTGAGCTCCAGGTCATCCCGCTCTCGGATGAATATCGAGGACTGCGCGACCCACACCCAATCGGACAGGTCATTGGTTTCATCGTCCTCCAAGGTTTTGGACCATCCACCCTTCTTGGCATGGTGGATCAACGTGCCGGTAGTCACGCCACTCCTGTTGCCCAATGACTGCCAAGTGGTCCTGTTATCCTCATCCGCGTCAGAGAAGGCCGGATCCGATGTCGCCCATGCGATCCACTCTTCGATGGCGCCGCCGCCGGAAGCATGGTGGCACGCCATCATCAACTCTAGCCAATCCTCACGAATCCGAAAGTCTTCCGGATCAATGAACGAGAGCATTTTTGCGACTTCGGATGCATCAAATTCACCTGGTGCAGCTTCAGAGACTTTGCGTGTGGGCTTCCTCGCCGCAATCGACAGCAAGGCTTCAGGTGCATGTGGCAGCTCCCACATCGCGACATCATTCTGGACAAACTCGTAGGGCTTTGACGTGTCTGGATGCAGCGAACCGGCAGCGACGACCTGGCGACCGAGTGACTTGAACTCGACGCCCTTGAACTCCGGAAGCTCGTTGACCAGGGCGATGTTGTCCGGCTTCCACATGTAGACATGAAGGCCGCCGGATCCGGTCCTGACACAAGGGTAGTTATCCGGATCCAAGCCAACAGCGTCACACAACTCTTTAAACGTATCGCGCGCTTCCGGCATGTTTCGGTAATCGACGTCGACGACGAGATGGTTGGCCGTCAGCCGGGCTCCGTAGTTGTGTCCCTTGGCGACGAACTCTGCGATCATTTCCCGACTGTACGCGCGTGTCGTCCAGTTCTTGTGCAACGGATGCTTGCCCGCCTTGATCGTTTTGTCGTCCTTGTGCTTGACCGCATCCCAGCGATGGAGCGGGATAAGGTCGAAGTCTTCGGTGTAGGCTTCACCGGCAAAGATCGGGCGGGTCATCGCTGCGCACTCCAGGTCAGAACATCCTCGCGGCGATAGAAGATGCACCGCGGACCCTTGTGGCCTTTAAGCCGCATGAATGCCGGTCCCATTCCGTAGCAGCGCATATTTTCGAGGTGGCGGGCGGATAGGCCAAGCAGCGAAGCAACGGCATTGGTGTCGAGAAGGCCGTCGGTCTCACCGAGCCAGGCGTCCAGGTCGGAGCGGCGATAGACGATGCGTCCGCCAACGGCTGTGAACAGCGGCCCCTTTCCTTGCGAGCGATAGCCGTCAAGGGTTTTTGGCGAGAGGCCGACATATTGAGCGGCCTGCTCGACGGACAACAAGGGTTCAGTTTCGTCCGTAGACGGGGTACGTAGATTAGGCATTTCAGTTTCCAACTAGTGCATCTTGAACTTGAGCCTGGCCGCCAATACGGCCAGGCTCTTTTTCAGGCTATGATGTGAAGTTCGGTTCGTAACCCCTCACCACACTGTAGAAATAGCCTTTGGAACGGCGGGTCGATCGGGCGCTGGCGATAGACATTTCTTGACGTGCGAGGTGCACGTTCCAGCCATTGTTCTTCAACGCAACCAGGTAATTGGAAACCGTCTTTGGCTTGAGGCCGGTCTTTCTTGCGATGAGATGTCGGTTTGTTACACCGGACAGATAGAGATCGCGCACGGCCTGCAGGCGGTCATTTTCTAGGATTTTCATTTTTTGTATCCTGTTTTGGGGAATAGCCCCGCCCCGACGGTAGCAATCGGCGGGGCGGGAACCACTCACGCCATCGCTTCAGTCAGCGATGGACGGTGACGTTGAACCATCGATGCGACTTTGTTCCATTCGGCTTCCGTCAGGATGTTCGGGAGGCAGAGGAAGAAACTCGCACGCACCGACGGCGTGAGGGCATTGAACAACTCGGTGTTGGCGTACTTGTAGTGGCCGACATCCGGGTCATCGACACCGGCGCGGAAGACGAGCAGATTGCCGGCAGCGACTTCTTCGCCGCCCGCCAGTGCTTCGGCCAGCCAGAGCGGGTTGACCCACCCCTGCCTCCACTGCCTTCTCGATCGCGACTGCGACGTCCAGGAAAGCACGTTGGACGCTGATGTCCGGACCGTAATCGGGGTTTGTAATACTGTGGGTCAGAGCCCGCAGCACTTCTTTGTAGTTGACCATGATGGCCTCCTGTTAATCGATGTTCAACGATTTCACCGGATGGTGAGCGTCACACCGCAGGCATGCCTTTGCAAGTTTCTGACCGATTCACATCACTGAGCACCATCACGCACCACATGAACACAGATAAAAATAAGAGATCAGGAAAAACAAGGTAATGTCAGATGATAAACTGGTCAGATTGACGATAGGGCTCCCCTCCGACGTTCATCTGGCTCTCGAAGAAATGGCCGAGGAAGCGTCCCGTCCCATCGCTGATCTCGTTCGTGATGCCGTTTTGGAACACCTGGCGTCCGACCGCTGGCAGGGCATTGGCACTGCGGCGGCAGCGATGCTTCGGAAGGGGATGACCAACCAGGAAGTGCTTGCAGAGATCCGGCAACGCTTCCCCACGGCGAACACGACCGCCGCCAGCGTAGCGTGGTACCGATCAGACTTGAGAAAGAAGGGTGAGGACGTGCCGACCGACGTGCAGGCACGCCGAACCAGCGATCAGTGACGGATTAGACGGCGAGGAAGCTCATCAGCTCTAGGTCCACGTCGACCGTCACGCTCTCGCCGTCCACCACGAACGTCTCGGTGAGGCCGAGAGCACGGACACGGTCCTCGATGGCGTCGAGCGTCCTCCACGAGCGGCCTGGCGGGAAGGCGTAGTCGTTTCCTCCGCCGTTACCCCTGTTCGACACGTGGGCCTCAAGCTCTCCGTCGACGTATAGGTCGGCGGTGAAGCAGGGCGTCTCGCGGCTCAGCTGCTTGTGACGGCGGACGTTTCTGAACTCGATCTTCATGTGAGCACAATGGCGCGGGAGTGCTGCCGAAACGCTGACCGAAACCAGGCATCTCTGCACACCAGGCGATACCGAGAGGGGCATGATAATAAATGAGGTAGCCGCTAACACGTATTATGGAACTGGAAGAGGTCAATTGATTCCTGAACTTTTACCGTGACTCTGCTCTGTTCTCCGGGTCAAATTGAGTCGGACCGAATCAGTAAGGAATCCGAGCATTATGTGGCGTTGGGACCAGGGCAGGATGGACTACTTTCAGTTCGACGAGCTTCGCAAGATAGCGAAGTTCGCCATTGCTCACGACCTTTATCAAACTCTCCGCGGTCCTTTGGAAGCTGCGACGGGTCTACCCTACTCTCCTGTGAAGGTCGGATATGAGCGCCCTTGGAGAAATTACGGTCGTACGTTCATGCTCGCCATGGTTGCCGTTCCGAATGGAGCTGGTGGGGCGTCGATTACTGAAGTCGGCAGGCTGCTGGCGGACGACGGGCAGATAACTGCTGACGAGTACTTCCACTTCTTGGCGCAAGCCATGACGGACCCATCGCCAGCTGTTGAAGGATGGGACCACACCGCGGACGTAAGGTATCCTCTTCTCTTCGTTCTCCGTTTTCTTTTAGCCAGGGCAAGCCAGGGGCATTTCACAACAGAGATCGCCGAAGTCGTGAGAACTTACGCCTCCAGCGGATTTAGAGGCGACGAAGACCAGACGGCTTTCTTGGGCATAATTGGTCCAAGTAGATCAAGCGCTGCAGTTGAAAGGCAGGCGTCGGAGAGCGTTAAAATTCTCGCGCAAATCTCCTATCTTGCTGCGACTAAGACTGAAATCGACGTCTCGCTGGCGCCAGAAGATGCAGAAAACTTGTTTCAGGATCTTGCACCCGTCGGTGGCGACCGACTCGCTGACAGGTCAGCCGAGATTTTGAGGATCGCAGCCCTATTTCCTAGCGCCATCCCTGAGCTGAGACTTGAGTACTCGTCAAGCGTGGTTAGTGATGTGGAGGAGGCAGGGTTCACAGAGGGCGCGAGAGTCAAACGCACACACCTGACTATCGAAAGAAATGCGAAGATCAGATCTGCATTCTTTGCGGCCAACCCGGGATCTGAATGCGATTTTTGTGGTGTCGAAACATCAAGTGTCTACCCTTGGACACCAAAAATTCTTGACATGCACCACGTGTTGCCTCTTTGTTCTGGGGCGCGAACTTCAAAAGATGGGACTCTTTTGACCGACTTGGTGGCCAATTGCCCCACCTGTCATAGGGCCGTTCATAGATACTATGACACATGGCTGCGGAACAAAGGGCAGAATGATTTCGCGGATGCGGAAGAAGCGCGTAACGTCTACGCCGAAGCCAAGGCAGAACACAGGAAGGCAGTTAAATGCTGACGTCGAAACTAACAGCAGAGCGGGACGATGATGAATTCATCGCACAAGCAGAACTTATTGCAGCTGCCGATTCTTCTATCGACATCGGGGACCTGCTTGCGCCTGCTGGCAAGACAATCGACGACCTAGTTTACGCCAACTCTCGGACCGTTAGTTGGAAAGGCAAGCGCCCCATTAATCTGAATGATTTTGACAAAGTAGGCGAAGGCATACCTGTTGTTAGCTTTTTTACTGGTTGTGGCGGAATGGATCTCGGCTTTGAAGCCGCGGGTTTTAAGCACACGGCCGCATTCGAATTCAATGAGATATTCTGCAAAACTCTCCGCCTGAACCGACCCCAGTGGAAAGTGTTTGGCCCCCCTTATCACTCGGGTGACGTCTCAAAAATAGACGAAGTAGTGTCCTCACTTTCTTCGATTCTCAAAGCACCCTTTGAGGGCGTATTCGTTGGAGGCCCTCCTTGTCAGCCGTTTTCTATTGCAGCCAACCAGCGGTTTTCAAAGGCAGGCGACAATTTTAAGCGTGTGGGCTTTGAGCATGAGAAGAACGGCAACTTGCTCTTTGATTTTGTGAACTTGGTCATCGAGTTTTTGCCCACAGCTTTTGTGATAGAGAATGTCCCTGGCCTGCGTGACCTGGATGGTGGCCAACAATTGTCTATAGCGATCAGAAGGCTTGAGCGCGCCGGGTACACGGTCGCAGAACCGAACGTTTACAATGCTGCAGATTATGGAGTTCCGCAGTACCGACAGAGAATGTTTGTTGTCGGATCAAGGGAGCCTGGTGAATTTGCAATGCCTGAGAAGAAGCCTCACGTAGGATCAGGTAGTGTTCTGTCAAAGCTGCCATCGAAGAACGCATTCAATCACGACACCCGCAACCATCGAGTTCAGTCCATCAATAGGTATATGCGATTGGACTATGGCCAGCGAGATCAGCTTGGTAGGGTTGATAGGCTAGACCCAACACGCCCCTCCAAAACAGTAATCGCCGGCGGCACCAATGGAGGAGGACGGTCTCACCTGCACCCTGAGATACCGCGAACTTTAAGCGTCCGCGAATGTGCGCGACTCCAAACTTTCCCAGACGACTTCAAATTCGTTGGCCCGACGGCAAGACAGTTCACTCAGGTCGGGAACGCGGTTCCTCCGGTACTCGCGGCTGCATTGGCCACACAGTTGGCAAAGTCCTATTTTTGATCGCCTTTGACTTTGGCTCACAGCCTACCCGATAATGTCGATATGTTTCTAGCGCGTCCGCAAGAACCAGCACTCAGTGAAACTTGAAATTTTCATAGCTCGCGTTTAACCGAACAATGGCCGGACGACCCGTTCGTGCCAAGCGCGTTCAAGGTCTCGCACTGAACAGTTGAACATCTCGCCACCAATGCTGAACCTGCTGAGTATCTCCTTCAGTAGGTGCTCGAGTTCGTGCGCCTGATCGGACGAACCTGTTTGCTGCGTCATGTAGAGCGACCATGACTCTCCCGTGACAACCGATGGAATGTTCGTATTGAAACTCGCCGCCCTGCCTGCCGGGTCGTGGGAGCTGCCGACTTTCCACACGTCACGATTTCCGAACCGGAGGACATACACGTTGCCGAACTCGCGCTTAGGAACTTCAAAATCCCGTCGTCCGTGCGTCGGTTTAGGACCACGGTTGGGAAGTAGGTCGCGCTGGTTGTCAACTATCTCGCGCTCTCGGGCTAGCGCCGCGCTGTCCGGCAGATCCACTTCGACAGTGGATAGCGCCAGGGCCGCACGTTGGTCGGCTTCTTTCACAGCGATTGCACCCTGCGTAGCGGACCTAGGGAGCTGGCGTTCGAATACGTCCGTCAGAAGCGGCTTGTCGATGAACCGCCACGCGCGGGTCATCGGAATGGCGCTGGGGTAGCGGATACGGTCTCCATCCATCATCTCGGGAGGAAGTGGCCACACGACGACAAACGACCGGGTGTCCACCGCCCGGCGACCTATTTCTGCCATGCCGAGCAGGCGGCCGCGTTCATCCTCCTGCGTTTCCTCTGTCTTGGTGGCGACGAACACAATCCGGTCGCCCGGCTGTGAATCCGCAAGTAGGTTGTCACGATAGGTGGCCGACGAGAAAGTAATTGCCGGTACGATCTCAGGACGGAACCCGAAGAACCTGCTGATGAACAATTTCAACCGCTGAACTCACCTGTTGCCATCAGAAAGAGTGGGCCGATACGGTTGACGAACCATGAAGCTTCCGGCGATCCTTCAGAGGCTCGTCGCACCGATCAGGGATAGCCAATTGGACCGATGACACAACCCATCTGCTTTGGTAGAAAGCGAAATCGAGCGGCCCGAATATGGTCTGAGGATGGTCTGAAAGTCTGGTCGGTTCATCGGTGAGGCCGCAACGCCTTGCAAACATTGAGTGATCCCGTAGCTCAGCAGGATAGAGCAACAGATTCCTAATCTGTAGGTCGTGCGTTCGAATCGCGCCGGGATCGCCAGACGGAGTTTCATATGTGAGCGGAAACATCGCACAGCACCACTTCAGAAGATGGTGAAGTCCGTCGCAACAATGCCAGCATGCGTCCAAGTGAACAAGCATCCGACTTCTACTGCAATCTCAACACAACAGCCGAAAGCTGGAGATAAATCTGGTTCATAGTTCGCGCAAAACCGCGAAATAAAAGTTCACATTTAACGATATTTGAAGGTCGCATACGCAAGGTAAACTTCGACGTTAAATGAATTGCCGATGGGGACGGGTTCAGATGAGCGAATCCAAGACGCCAGTATTTGTGTGTCCTGAGGACCAGCAAGCCTTTGCCAAGGTGTATGAGCATGCTGATACTGCCAGCCAGTTGATTGCAGAACATGGCACGCCGCCATTCCCCAACACATTCGCGCTGATGTATGCGTATGCAGCAAAGTCCGACAACAAGGTTGTGGTTGCGGTCGACGAAATGCTGGAGCGGGGCGCGCTTTGCCAATATGAAATCGACGAAGTCTACAACATGCATTTGCGCCCTACCGACGATCACGCCAAACGCGAGAACATCGGACGGGAAGTTGAACAGCAACTCTCAAGCATCCTGGACCTTGTGGGTACCAGTATGGAAAACAGCGACCAGTTCGAAGTTGCGTTGACGCAGATTGAACGCGGCCTGTCTGATTCAAGCTCGTCAGCTGCTCTCTCCTCTGCCGTTGCGCGCCTGATGTCGGAAAGTCGTCGGATGACCGATCAGAGTCGTCGCCTCAGCGATGGTCTAATGGCCTCAATGAAGCAGATCGAACGCCTGCAACATGAGCTCGAGGCGGTTCGCAATGAAAGCATGCGCGACCCGCTCACCTCCATCTACAATCGACGCGCCTTCGACCTACGCCTCGCCGCTGAAGTTGAGGCGGCAAACAAACAGGGTTCGAGCCTCTGTCTGGCAATGGCAGACCTTGATCATTTCAAACGCGTGAACGACAATTTCGGTCACCGGGTAGGAGACGAAATTCTGAAGATTTTTGCTTCAATCGTCACCAACAACATCAAGGGCAAGGATCTCGTAGCGCGCTATGGGGGCGAAGAGTTCGCAATTATCTTACCTGCAACAGGCCTGCAACAGGCCACCCGGTTGATTGATCGCATCCGTGAACAGATGTCTGAAAGGAAGCTCGTCCTGAAGGGAACCAAGACACCCATCGGCGCCATCACGGCCTCGTTCGGCATTGCCCAGCACCAGCCGGGTTTGACCGTTAGCGGCCTGATTGAGCAGGCTGACCAGCGATTGTACCTGGCCAAGAGCAATGGCCGTAATCGTGTTCAGTCAGACGATCTGGCCTCCAACGCTGCTTGATTTGCACGCCAGCATGATCGACTTCATGATCCCGCACCCATCTGAATAAGCTGGTCTTCGGAATTCAGTATCCGTTTGAGCTCCTCTCGCGCAGCGTTGAACCTTTGTTGCGCGTCCGCAATTTCCGACCGCTTGCGATCCATATCATGCAGAACCCGTCTGGAATGACCGTATCGGCTTGAAAGCATCATCGCGTGCACATCTCCGCCCGCCTGGTCAGCACTGGCGAACTCCTCCTGCAATGCATCCAGTTGCTTCCCAAGATCGCGCAGCTCGGTTTGTACAATTGCAAGAGATTGCTCCGCTTTCTGTCGCTTCAGCGCGACGAGCTTGAGCAATTTCGGGCGAGAACCTGTCATTGGGCGCCCCCGGTCTGCTTGCGAATGCGATCGACGAAACTGATTGCAGCTGCAACGGCTGCGAAATGGTCAGGATGGATTTCCTCATCAATATCTACCAACCGGTAGATGGACCGAGTTGACGGTGGATCCCGGTAGATTGGGATATCATTGGCCGTGGCAGTTTCGCGAATCTTGGCAGCCAGATGGTCGACACCCTTGGCGACACAGACGGGTGCACGGCCCCCCTCCGGATCCCATTTCAAGGCCACGGCATAGTGTTCCGGGTTGACCATGACGACGGTCGCTGTTTTGACATTCTGCATCATCTGGTTCCGACTCATGCTGGACGCCTTCTCGCGCCGCTTCTGCTTGAGCTGAGGATCGCCTTCGCTTTGCTTCTGCTCCTTTTTAATGTCCTCTCTGCTCATCTTGAGCTTGTTGGAATGCAGCTGCCGCTGCAGCGGCAGGTCAATCGCAGCGAGGACGAACTGAAACACACCGAAGATAAGGAACAGCGTCAGCACCTGGCCAAAGGTGAAATTGAAGAAATCGCTGAGCTCCACCGCACTACTCGCATAGTAATGCTGTGCAAACCCATACAGGAACACAGCCGCGAGCCCGCCAGCAAAGAACATTTTTGCCATATCCTTCAGGAAGTCCAGCAGACCCTTTGTGCCGTACTTCTTCTTCAGGTTTTCGGTTGGCGAAATCTTGTTGAACTCGGGTTTGATCTTCTTCGCCGAGAAGGCAATCGATTGCTGGATAACCAGCGTGGCGAGTACAAGGGCCGCCATGATCGCAAACAAGGGTATCACCTTGACCAATGTGCGCGCCAGCCAAGCTTTCGTTGCTCCGCCACCGTCGTTGAAAACGTCCGCCGCATAGCTGTCAGCGTGATACATCAATGCGGAAAATTCGCTGAACATGGCCCCCGCCACAACGGCACTGAACATGATGGCAGCGATGATAACGCCAGCGAACAGGGCAAACGTATTGGCTTCCTTGGACTGGGCGACATTCCCTTCGCGACGCGCCTCACGTCGCTTTTGTTCGGTGGCCTCGAACTCCTTCTCGCCACCACCTGATTGATCCTCGGCCATTGCCTACCTCACCACCAGCCGATCGAACCGGAGACCCGATCCATCCAGACTATCAGAATAGTTGACACCGAAATGGCCAGAAGCACAAACCCCGCTCCGATCATAAAGGGGGCGCCCACAAATGCCACCATCAGCGATGGCAGCGCCTTATTAATAAAGCCGAGCGAGATGTTGTAGAGCAGGTTGATCGCCACAAAGGGCCAAGCGATCAGCACGGCAAACTTTATGGCGTTGAACATGCCCTCAATGACAAAGGACTGATCGAACTGCGTGAGCCCCCCAACCGGAATTTCGATGTATATTTCAGCGAGTCTAACAAATACGCTGACATGGTAGTCTGCCGACAAGAGTAGGACGGCACCCGCCATGGCCAACATGTTCGAGACCACCGTCTGCGCCTCAGCATCCAGCGCAATGCCGAGCATTTGCGAAAGCCCGATCGTTTGGGCGATCAGTGATCCGGCCATGTTCAGAATCCAGATGGATGTGCGCAGCAATACACCCAAGCCCAGCCCGATTATGGTTTCCGCCCCCAGGAGACCGACAAAGTTCGCAATTGAGATATCAACAGGTGCCGTGACGATGCCGGACATGGCAAACAGGGTGGCCACGCCCAGTAACAGCGACATGCGCACACGCATCGGCACGGTCTGGTCGCCAATCCCCGGCATCAGGAATACGACAAAGGTCAACCTGGCGACGATCAGCATGAAAAGGATAATCCAGGCCGAAAGTTGTGGCCCGATTGGAAGTCCTTCCAGCATCAGACGACGCCGACGATGTACGGCTTGCTCTTGGAACCGATTTCCTCATACGCCAGAACGGAGTTGCGCACGCCCTTGCTCGCCAGAACAGTTTGCAGGAAACGTCTCCGACGGGACGAGGTTGCCACGGAGGCAACAACACCTTTCTGAGCCATTTCGTTCAACTTGGCCTGCACCGCTGTCGTCAGTTCTCCAAACATTTCTGGAGGCAGGGCAATATCCGATCCGCCATCCTCGCGGGAGATTTCGTGCTCGTTGAACTTTTGTTCCCAATTGGTGGAGAGCTGGAGCAGCGGAAGGCGGCCTTGACCGTCCTGAAGGCGATCGACAATCTGGAATCCGAGCCGCTGGCGAACGAGTTCCACAATGCGCGACGGCGCGCTTGACTGGGCTTTGACCTCGGCAATTGTTTCAACAATCAGGAACAGATTACGAATCGACACGCGCTCCTCGAGCAGCAGGCGCAGCACTGATAGCAGAAGTTCAGGACTAACCTTCCCGGGAATGTATTCATCAAGGAACCGCCTGTTGGACGCAGCACGTTCGCTGTCGCTGATATGAGTCAAGGCATCCAGCGTGTCCAGCATAACCATGCGTGTAAAGACGAGTGTGAAGTTTGCCTGAATGACTTCAAGCATGTGAGTCGCGAGAACTTCCGTCGGCTCGACCGCTGGGATACCAGCAGCAGACAGCTCTTGCTTCTTTGTACTTGGCAACCAGCGGGCGGCTGCCTTGTAAACGGGTTCTTTGACCTTCTCACCCTGTAGGTGTGGCAGTTGCCCATCTTCCATCAACGCCAACAGCGAGCCCGGGCGCACAAGACCTGTATCTACCCGCACACCTTGAATTCGAATGCGGTATTCGTTCTTCCCGAGCGTTGGGTTGTCCGTCATCCTGATGGACGGCAGAACGAAGCCATATTCTTCTGCAATATACCTTCGAATCTTGTCGATTCGACTTTCAAAGCCACCTGCCCCCTGCAGCACCATGCCCACCAGATCTGGGGCAACCTCCAGGTGGATCTCGTCGGAGTGAATAGAGTCACCAATGACGAGGCTGGTTTTCGGCTCTTCAATTTCGCCAGCTTCCGCTTTCGCGGCTAGGTCGCGCTCCCGCCGGCGAATATAGAAAGATGCCGCCGCGAACGCCGCTGCAGCCAGCATGAAAGGAAGAAACGGCAGACCCGGAAACAGCGCGAAAATTGCGAGAATCCCCGACACGATCATCAGGGATGTGGCATTCGCGCCCAGTTGCGCGCCGAGCGCCAGATCGATTGCACCGTCCTCACGGCCTTTCGCCAGAAGCATTGCCGCCGACACTGATACGATAACGGAAGGGATTTGGGAGACGAGACCGTCCCCTACGGTCAAAATGGAGTAATTGTTCAGCGCCTGAGTGAAGCTGAGCCCGTGTGCGGCAAGGCCAAAGCCGACGCCCGCAACGAGGTTCAAGGCGGTGATGAGCAAGCCAGCGATCGCATCGCCCTTCACGAATTTTGACGCACCGTCCAGGGAACCCAGGAAGGAAGCTTCTTCCTGCTCCTTCTGACGACGGTTGCGCGCCTCTTCATGACTGATAGCGCCGACAGCCAAATCGGCATCAATGGCCATCTGTTTGCCCGGCATCGCGTCCAAAGCAAACCGCGCACCAACCTCCGCCATTCGGCCGGCGCCTTTGGTGATGACCATGAAGTTCACAATGACCAGCACCGCGAACACAACCAGACCCACAAACAGGTTTCCGCCCATGATGAACATGGCGAAGCCTTCGATGACGTTGCCGGCAGCGTCGGTACCCGTATGGCCCTGGCTGATGATCAGTTTGGTCGAGGATACGTTCAGCGCCAAGCGCAGCATCAGCGATGCCAGAAGCACGCTCGGGAATGACGAAAAGTCCAGGGGCTTTTCGATGAAGATACTGGTCGTGAAAATCAGAATGGCAAACGCGAAGGACGCCGTGAGACCGATGTCCATAACCCAAGCCGGGACGGGCAATACCATGATGAGAATAATCGCCATCAAGCCGATCGCGAGGATGGCGGTCGGCTTTGACAAATCGAAGAAGCGTGAGGTCGGCATGGCGGCCCTAATTCGAAATCATGGGGAGAACGGTATTATTAAAGAAATCAAGGCAAATGCGCGTCATGTACCCAAGCGACAGGAAGAACACGACGACGACGGCCAAAATCTTTGGCACGAAGGTAAGCGTCATTTCCTGAATGGAGGTGAGCGCCTGTAGCAAGCCTATTACAAACCCAAGCACCAGCGTGACAGCAAGAATGGGCAGCGCCATCATGGCCGCCGCCCAGAGCGCACCGCGCAACACTTCAAAGATGGCGAGTTCGGTCATGTGTGGCCGCCCTGATCAGACCGGCATCCGAAGCAATTCCTGATAGGCTTCAACGACCTTGTCCCGAACAGTCACGGCGGCATCAAGGACCAACTCGGCCTGAGCTAGCGCTTCGACCATGGCATGGGGATCCGCGCCGGACACAGCGGTCTGCATGGCTGTCTGCTCAGCCTCCTGCAGAGCAGCCTTGAAGGTCGAGAACCCCTCTGCCACCCCCGACTTTTCAGCCGGGTTTGTTGCTGGTTTGTCAGAAACCTGGGCCGGCTTGATCGAACCGAGCGCTGCGTATGCACTGAAGCTTACATTGGACATTCTGCCCCCCTTTAACGCCTGAGAATATCGAGAAGTGACTGGTACATGCTTCGCGCCTGCCGGAACGAGTTCAGGTTGGCCTCGTATCCGCGATTCGCTTCGCGCATATCAGCCATTTCAGTGACCAGCGACACGTTGGACGCTGTCACATATCCTTCTGCATCCGCCAGCGGACTGGCGGGATCATAACTGCGCTCGCCTTCGGTTTGATCGAGCTCGATGCGTGTCGCAATGAAGGCGTCCGCAGCAGTCGGTGCCTGCTCGACGGACAGAATCTTGCGGCGGTAACCGGGCGTGTCGGCATTCGAAACATTCTGGGACGAGATATCGATTCGTTTCGACTGGAGCTGCATACCGGAAACAGCCTGCATCATCGTGGCTTTGAGTGAGTCCATGAATTACCCTTTCCGACCAATGGCTGTGCGAAGGAGGTCAAGCGACTTTGTGTAGACTGAGACCGCCATTTCGTGCTGACCCTGCGCGTCGGTTGCGCGGAACATTTCGAGCTCGAGGTTTACAGAGTTCCCGTTCGGCGAGTTTGCGAAATCCGTCTCGAACGTCTTGAAAGCTGGGTCGCCGGCATCGACGGCTCCGCTTGATGCAGCTCGCGCGAGAAAGTCCTGAAAGGCTTCGACGTGTTGCGCCTTGTAATCAGGATCGTTGGCATGGGCGATATTTGTCGCCGATACTTTCTGACTCTCAGCAGCATGGCGCGCCATGGCGCTGTAAACATTCAGGACATCCAGATTGAGAATCGCCACAGAATCGCTCCTAGTTAATACTTTGGAAGAATTGCCGGGGTAATTTGAAGAAAGAGTTAACGAATAGGCGAGATCTGTTTACTTGTTGCATCCGACCCCCAATTTTCCTGATCGCCTGTACCGAATCTGGGGAACCGTCACGGAGGTATCACCGGGACTGATTCTGATTGGCGGGATCAGCCAGTTCGCCCGTCTGGGAAATGAAATTCGGGTTCGCACGCGTCAGGGTGAGGTGTTCGGAGAAGTGCTCGCCGTCTCCGGCGGTCATGTGAAAGCAATGCTTTACGGTGAATCTGATGCGATCCTAATTGGCGATCGAGCTGTGTTGGAACAGGAAGCCTATGTCGAGCCCGGTGATCATTGGCTCGGCAAGATCGTGGACTACCGAGGCACGATTTCCGGCGAGAGCGCTATAGCACCAGCCGCCAACACCACTCGCCGCCCGCTGAGAGCATCTCCCCCGGCGAACACAACCCGCAAAAGCCTAGGCCAGCGCCTTTCCACCGGGTGGATGATCACTGACACGATCCTACCGATCTGTCAGGGTCAGAGAATGGGCCTGTTTGCCGGGTCTGGTGTCGGTAAATCTACCTTCCTTGGTTCGCTCGCTGCTGGCGTGAAAGCGGACCGCGTCGTCATTGCCTTGATCGGCGAACGCAGCCGGGAAGTGAATGAGTTCGTCCACAAGACTCTGCCCAAAGACGTCCTGTCTCGAACGGTCATTGTAGCTGCGACTGCCAATGACCCACCTGGAGCCAAGAAACGCGCCGCGCTCTGCGCGATCGCGACTGCGGAACATTTTCGGGATGAGGGGCACCAGGTCCTTTTCCTGTTTGATTCCATCACACGTTTTGCCGAAGCACATCGTGAAGTATCTCTCTCAGCTGGAGAGACTCCCGCCCTCAACGCCTTTCCACCGTCAACCGTACGCGCCATTGCCGAAGTCGCGGAACGGACCGGCCCTGGTGCGCAAGGCCAAGGCGATATTACCGCAATCTTTTCCGTCCTGGTGGCTGGATCGGATATGGAAGAGCCCGTAGCAGACATGGTCCGTGGGGTTCTGGATGGTCATATCATCCTGTCGCGGGAGATATCCGAACGCGGACGGTATCCCGCTATTGATGTTTTGCGCAGTGTCTCGAGATGTCTACCAGATGCGGCCAAACCAGATGAAAACAGAATCATCAAGGATTACCGACGGACGATTGCACTCTATGAAGAAATCGCGCCGATGCTGCGCGCCAATCTGTATGAGCGAGGACATGACGCAGCCGGAGATCGATCCATCGAACGCTTCCCGCAGCTGGACAATTTCGTTTCAGAGCCGAATACCGGACATATTCCACAAGCCTTCCAGCACCTTCAGGGCTTGTTGGACCCTGTTGAGGCCGCCGAAAAATCCTAGCTCGACACGATGCTGAGAAACAGGTTCTGGCTGGCGGTCGATCCGAAGCCCGCCGCGTTGTTGAGCAGCGTCAAAGCCACAGATCCGGAAGAAAGCGAGGACTGACCATTGGCGATCGAGTCCATCGTGTGAAAGCGCTGGAGTACCTTGTCCATGACGTCCTCATTGGCCAAGTCCGTAATCTTACTGATAGAAAACACGCTCAATACGCGCTCTTTCAGAATATCTGCCTGCTGGTCGACGTCCAACTGCTGCCAAGAAGTGGGCAAGTTCAGCGCCGTTTCCAAGACAGTCCGGGTCGGAACGTCTCCCAAAAGGCGGTAGAGATTTGCCTCATCGCTGGACCCCTCGCGGACAAGATCCCCGACCTTGGCCTCATAGTTCAGGCTGAGCTTCATATTATTGTCGACATTGCCGACAGCCGAACGAAAGGCTGCGCGCTCAAAGTCATCCGCAAGCGACGCGATTGTATCCTGTGACAGGGAGATTTTGCCATCGGTGACCGTAAATGTGGTGGCAAATGCAGTATAGGCCGGACTGTTAAGGCGCTTGAGAAAGCTACTGTCAGGATCGGCCTGCTCTTCCATCATGTGACGGAGGAAGCCGACTTTCCACTCTTCCCCGCCTAGATCAAAAGATGTCAATGAGATACGCAGCAGGCGCCGATCAGAAAGAAAGTCTTCTATCGCGACCGGAGACGACATCTTCTCCTGAAAATATTCACGATCATTCCGAACACTGGCGGAATCTGTGAAACCTTCAAACTGCTTGTCAAAGGTGGATTCCAGGAATTTCCACCCGCCATATCCTGTGATCGGGATGACCGGCTGATAGACCATGTCAGGCGACCTGTGCCTGCTCAGTAAACTGTGTTTTCAAACTAGCGACTTTTAGGAGTTCAGCTTCGATCGCAATGATGTTGCGCAGGTGGCAAAGTGCCGAATAGAAGTTTCCGCGATCTAGCATGGAGCGCAAAACGCTCAGCAGTTTGCGATCGATGGATTCAAATACGTCCTCCAGGCGCTCACACTCGTCAAGAATGGCTGGAAGAACGTCATCTTCTTGTAGATCGCCGGTTATGATGAGCTGAATTGCGTAGTAGACACGCTTTGTAGGCGTATCGACATCCTGTGGCTTAAGGGCATCGCGGCACCGGAGAATACGGGCATTGTCATCCACAACGCGCACTGTCGACGGTTTGTCGCCATTTTCAAGCATTGCTCCGTTTACGACAAAACGTTCGCCTGCGGCCAGTTTGAGGACTAGTCCGGACACTATTTGGCTGCCATGATTGCTGGATTTGGAACATGGCCTGCAAGGCCTTGCATAATGATTTCATTGATCTCGACCAGTTCGGAAATTTCCGCTTCGCGGGAGAACACATGATAGCTGATCCGGCGCACAGATTCGGCAAGCGCGATCAGATTTTTCTTGAGAGTGGGCTCGAGCTCGTTCGCGTCACTCATCAGGTCTATGGACAAAATCTGCCAAAGCTTCAGGTTCCGGTCGATAGCCTCCGCCCATACAGTAGGCTGCGGTATTTCCTGCGCATCGACGGCCTTCAAGGCCTGTGTAACTTCTTCAAAGATTGCGTATTCAATCTGTCCGCTGTTCGCGGTCCGGCTTGTTACTTCACCATACGCTTTGTAAGCCAGTTGTTGCATACGCTCTCACTCTTATTCAAAACGGGTGACCCGGGCGCCACTAGGCGCCCGGGCCGGTTAGAATTATCTGAACAGCGACAGCAGAGACTGCGGTGCAGAGTTCGCGATGGACAGCGCCTGGACGCCGAGCTGTTGCTGAACCTGCAGGGCTTGCAGTTTCGCCGAAGCAGCTTCGATGTCGGAGTCCGTCAGACCACCGATACCGGAGGTCATGGTGTCGGTCAGGGTTGCAACGAACTCGGATTGGTCAGCAATCCGGGTCTGGGACGAACCGAAAGCAGCTGCGGCATCGATTGCCGTGCTCAGCATGGACTCAACGGCAGTCAAGGCAGAAGTAGCGCCAGCAGAAGTAGACACGTCAATCGTGGCAAGATTACCAAGGCCGCCTGTCGTTGTCCCTGCAGTACCGCCCGTTGCAGAAGCTGCCGTCACAGTCAGAGTACCGCCTGACCCGTTAGCAAGGTTGATAACGGCGCCATCGCGGGAAACCGTATAGTTGCTATCGCCAGTCGCATCCAGGAACGTAGAGACCTGATTAGCGAGATTGGCAGCAACAGATGCCGTGCTGTCATTGGCGTTGGCAACGTATTCAAAGGTGCGCTGGCCGATGCTGTTGGCTGTAGCAGAATCATCAAGCACAATGCGGTAGGAATACCCATCGGCAACACTGGCAATCGTGATGTCCTGGTTGGCCCCATCCGCCAGCGTGTCAGCCGTCCCGGCGTTCACGCTGTCGTTATTGATGATCGTAGTGTTGGCTACAGCTGTGGAACCGAACGTTGCGGCCGTAGCGGTATTGGAAATCGACAGGTCCAGGCGTTCAACGTCAATATATGATGCGCTGACAGTGCCGCCGGACGAGCGGTCAAGCGATGCAAGAATCTGCACGTCAGCGGTGCTGGAACCATTAATAAGGTTCAGGCCGTTGAATTGGGCTGCGCCGACAATCGTAGTTATCTGAGCGACCTTCGCATCAATGTCGGTCTGGATTTTCGTCCGGTCAACGTTTTCTTCCTGAGCGGAAACAACAAGACTTTTGACATCCTGAACAAGGCTGGTGACCTGCTCGGCAGCCTGACGTGCCACACCGACCGTAGACGAACCAAGGTTCAGAGAGTCAGATATCTGCTTGAAGCTTTCAACATCTGTGGACATGGTTGTCGAAATCGCCCAAATCGCGGCGTTATCTTTCGCATTGGCAACTTTTTTGCCGGTCGAAATCTCCGACTGGACAGATTCGAGATTGCTGTTGATGTTGCGCAGGGTCTGCAGCGCAACCATCGCACTATTGTTAGTCAGAATACTGGACATTTTGAATGTACCCCATGTTCGTCAGGCGAGCGGCTATGTCGCTGCCTAGGTTCGATCTCACGTCGTCCTGACGTCGGGAATTCCCGCAACCCATCTTGGTTCGCCGTCACTGAGTATACAGGACCCGTGTACAATCAGTTAACCGTCATGCCTTCTTAAGATAATTCCCGGTGGCGTTTGAAAATGGCGTTTGCAATCCATTGGACTGATAAGCTCCCACATAGGAGTCCTGAGACACGCGGCCGAGCCTAGTTACCATGTTCTGAAGGCCATTTTGAACGGCGCGGAAGTGAATGGAGTTCTCACTTGCTGCCTGTACAATACCCCTGAGCCGAGCCTGAATGGTTTCCGCTCGCAGCATCTGACCGGCTTCTTGAAGCAAGGACTCGAAAGCCGTCATGGCCTGGACCTTCTCTTCAGACAATTCCACGACACGGTGAACCTGGCCTGAGAGCAGAAGATGCTTCTCGGCTGACAGGACGCTTTCGACCTGAGACATGATTTGTTGGGCGCGCGCGGCGTCAGTCATCGATAACAATTCCTATTTGTTCGTTGCCCTCGCTTGAGGCTGGTATGCCGGTCGCGTTCAGCCCCAAGGGGTGCTTTTCGGCGAGATCTTCGGCAATTGCCTCAATGATCATTCGCGAAAACGCCGAAGCCGCCTCCCCTCCTGACTGGGTGAAGGCCTCTTCGAGTCCAGTGTGACTCAGCATTTCAGACCAGAGCAGTTGTTCGAACCTCACACCGATTTCTTCGATGGCAGTCTTGCCTGCGCCGTTTCCGGCGGGCGAGGTGCCAGACAGAGGCGCTGTTCCCATGCCTGCGCCTGAAATATCTGTCATACCTCTCACTCCTCACGTCTGGCGGCAGCGAAATGAACCGCGTTTGCTTAAAACTTATTTTACCAGTGTTGGGCCAAACAGGGTTAAGAGAAACCTAATCTGGATTAACCTATGACGCCTTTTCTGAGCTTCGATGGAATGTCCGCAGTCGATTCATCTGGCGGTGCGCCAAATGCATCTCCGTTAGCGGATGGAGAACTAGGCAAGGCTTTTCAGAAGCATTTAGCAGAACAAGATACTATTGAAGGTGAAGCGCCAGATCAGGTCATGATGGCGAGCGTAAACACTGATACCGCAAATGCGTCGCCGATCGCCTTTCTGAATCTGGAATCTGAAAACGTCATAGATGTAGAGCTTGATCCAGCCGACCTTGAGGCAACCGACTTCGCAAAACTTGAGGAAGCCCCGGAAGTTTCAGCGCCACTGGTCACATCAAATGTCGATCCGGACACTGTCAAAGGCACAGATTCTGACGTGACTATTCCGGTCCCGCATGCCGCGGAAATAATAGAGGCGTCGGCTTCGTCCGAGCCGCGCGCACCCGACGCCAAGACCATGGTTGATCCGGATCTTGCAGACACCAAAACCACTACTGTGCCGGGTCTAGCAGACGCCGAACCTGAACGCGCCGATGCGTCCATTGAGGACTTGCCAGCAACGGTCGCCGTTGATGACCCGCTCCAGTTTCAGGCACCCCCAGCCGAGCCTCGAGAGGCCTCTGACATCGAACCGGATGCGGTGATCGAATCGGATGCTCTGATCGAATCGGCTATTGTTCCGAAAGCCACTGAGATGGGTGCGCTAGCTGACGCGGCTGGCGAATCCGAGTTGGAGCCCTCCCCCGCCCCCCAGAAGACCGCCTTCAACACCGCTGGAACTCCACAGCCCGCTCCATCTGGCGACACCGCTCAGGACGGCACGCCGCAAGACCGGAAATCACCTGCCCCTCTGCCAGGATCACTCAATACCTCAGGGTCTATGGAGCCGGTCCAAGGATTTGCAACCGGAATGGCAACAGAGTTTGCCAGCCCGGCATCTGACACCGGGCAACCATCTACATTGGGCCTGTCAGCCGTAACGAGCACGACGCCGACGATCTCCACCCCCTCGATGCAAGCCGTAGTCGCCCCCGCGCAACCTCAAGCGAATTATGTTGCTGTACCCGCCGATATTCCGAGCATCATTTCTCGGGAATTGTCATCAGACACGCAGTCGAACCGCGTGCGAATTCAGCTCGATCCGCCAGAACTCGGACGGGTCTCTCTTGAATTCAAGTTTGACTCGCAAGGCTTGCAACACGTGCTGGTCACGGCAGATTCAGCCGAAGCGATTCGCCGAATACGGGCCTTTCACCCGGACCTGGTCTCGGTCCTCGACGAGCACGGCTTGTCTAGCCAGGATATGACCTTTCGCGAGCAACCCTCTGATCAGAACCCGGCTCAAAGCTGGTCGAACACTGACGCCGACGCCCTGGACAGCGACCCAGATAGTTTGGCCGTCGCTGCATCCCCCCTTCAACAAGCCACCCCCTCCAGCACCGTCACCAACGGCCTGGATATACGGGTATAGGAGTTCGAATTCATGAGCACGATCGAATCGACCACCGCCGCGCAAACGCAGACGACTGCCTCTTCGGCAGCTACCCAACAATTTGGTGAGGAGTTCAATAACTTCATCAAACTGCTCACTGCACAGGTTCAGAATCAAGACCCACTCTCCCCAATGGATTCGACACAGTTTGTTGACCAGCTCGCGACGTTTTCCTCGCTTGAACAGCAGGTTCAAACAAACTCTGCGCTGGGTGGAATTTCGTCATTGATCGGAGAACTCCACACAATGTTCGCCAGTGAATGGCTGGGCGAGACCGTAACGGTTGAGTCATCATGGGTGCCATACACAGGCTCCGAAATCCGCTATCTGGCCAACACGCCTACCGACGCTGACGACGCATACCTGACCGTGCGGGACTCGGAGGGAGAGCTTGTCTGGTCTGAAAAGCTGGACATGGAAGACGGAGTCCACACATGGAATGGTCAGACCAATTCCGGTGACACCATTACGAACGATGAGATTTTCGAGTTCAACATCGACTATTACCGAGGTGAAGAATACATCGGATTGGGAGCGCCTCAGGTCATTACCACCATCACCGATGTCTCAACCGAGAATGGCGGGCTCCGCTTCGGAACCTCATCTCATCTATCAGCCGACCTGACGAGCGTGAACAAATATTCCGGGGCTATGAGCTAACTAAAAAAGCCCGCAGATCCTAGCTATGTCAGGCAAATGGCAGATCACAGATCCTGACGGGCCATATCCAGTATCAGCACGTTATGAATGCCGTTCGGAATCTCGTTCTGGAGGTTCGTAAGGATCATGGCGCGCAACGTCTCATAATTGTCGACATCGGTGATAGAGTTAAGCGTCCGCCCCCCACTACTCAGTTTCACCAAAGTGGTCATGATGTTGTCGCGCAGGACGGGCTCTTTGGAAAACAACTCTTGCGAAATACTTGTGTCGACTTCGAGGTTGAGGTTCAGGATCACAAGGCTTTGCACCCGATCATCCTCAATCATGGGGACGACGAACTCCCGCGTGAACTTGTAATATGTCACTTCGCCACTGTCAGCAGCGCCGTGCTTGTCACTTTTTCCGTGGGAGTCTTTTTCCTTCTTGGCCTTTTTTTCCTTCTTGGGCGCCGCGTGTTCATCACTCTCCTGGCCATCACTCTCGTGCTCAGCCGCTGGCACCGGCGAAGGCGAGGAACCGGACTTCAGAAAATAGGCACCGCCACCGCCAGCAGAAATTGCGAGCAAGGCTACAATAGAAGGAACGATTTGCTTCATTTCAGGATCCTAGAACGGTACGACCTTGTCGATAATTTTCTGGCCAATCCGCTGTTGCGGAACCGATGTCGCATCACCGCTGTTGAGGTATGAAATCTGCGCATCTGCGATCTTCTCATAGGTTACCGTATTGGTCCGGGTGATATCTTGTGATCGAATTACGCCGCTTACCGTCAGCATGCGAACCTCGTTGCTTACGCGCGTTTGCTGGTAGCCCTGAATGACCAGGTTGCCATTCGGCTCCATCGCAACTACGCGTGCCGCAAGCGTAAAGGCGATCTTCTCGGCCCGATTCATCGCACCACTTCCGTCCATTGACGAGCCACGATTATAGTCGACGCCAGGTGACAATGACGCCCCGCCAGGCAGCACACCGTTTGCCCACTCCGGCAAACCGAACAGCGCATCGACATTCACGTCAGCACTGCTATTGCGATTCCGGGACAGAGAGCTTTGCAGGCTTGCCTGATCGTCCATCTCAACAACGACAGTCAGCAGGTCGCCGATAGCCTTTGCTCGGCGCATGCTGAGCAGAGCATTAGGAGCGGTAGTCCAAAGCGACGCATCGCTTGTACCTTCGGGCTCAACATAGGCCTGCTGCATCACCGCCGGCATGGTGGTCGCAGGTGCAGTCATGTCGAATGTTGCATCTGCCGAAGGCACAGAGCCGCAGGCTGTGAGGCCAAGGAATGCTGCGGTGAATGTAAGATAGTGTTTCATTGCACAAGCACCCATCCGTCTTTCTGAACAATACCGTTTACGATCTTCTTCGAATTCAAATTCAGGATCGCGACTGCTTCATCTTCAGTCGCCTCCCCCATCGCTCGGCCAGTCGTCGTGATTTCCAATGCTCCGCTGACGAATTTTACCGTCACGAGTTGGTTGCGGCGCACAAGGCGCGCGGGGCGCGTATCATCCATCGACAATTCTTGCCCGACATACACCGTGCGGCGAACTTCTCGGCCGAGCAGAGGGTTATCGGTGTCGACCAAAGCACCCGTCTCCGTCGATATGTTGGCGGCCGTAACCGTGTCGCCGGCGCGAATAACTTCCTTGACCACGAGCGACGAGCCACCAAGCATTTGCGCCGCCAGCCCTAATCCCAAAGCAATAGCTGGTATCATTCTGTTACCTCACTCGTGTTGTGGCAGCCAACATCTCGTCAGCTGCGGTAATAACCTTTGAGTTAAGCTCATAGCCTCGCTGGGCTTCGATCAATTCCGAAATTTCCTGAACCACGTCGACGCTGGATTCCTCGAGGAAGCCCTGGCGAAGAAGCCCCATCCCCTCAGTCCCCGGCACGAGTTGGTTAGCCGGACCGGAGGCTTCGGTTTCTCGGAACATGTTGTCGCCCATGGCCTCGAGGCCTTTTTCGTTGATGAAGCGGACAAGCGAGATGTTCCCAATGGCCTGACCGTCAGATCCATCGTCGAAATAGGCCACCACCTCGCCATCTCGGCTGATGGCAACGCTTCGCGCATTCTCCGGAATGACCAAGCCATCTGCCAGCGGGAATCCATCCATTGTGACGATCTCACCCTCGGCGCTTCGGTTCAGCTTGCCATCCCGCGTATAGGCAGACTCTCCAGACGGCAGCGTGATCTCAAGAAAGCCCGTTCCGTCAATCGCAAGGTCAAGCTCAGCGCCCGTTTGGCGGAGGCTTCCCTGAGTGATTTCCATGGACACCGATGAAGGCTTTACGCCGGTACCCAGCTGGATACCCGCCGGAACGACGGTACCAACCTGCGACGTGATCGTGCCTGGCGTCAGGTGTTGCTGGTACATAAGGTCCGAGAACTCGGCGGTGCGCGGGCGATAGGCCGCCGTGCTCATATTGGCGATATTGTTCGAAATGACTTCGACGCGCATCTGTTGAGCGGCCATTCCTGTCGCGGCGATCTGCAATGACTTCATTTCATTCCCCTACGGTTCTAAGCCAGCTTCACAGCTGGCGTATCGTCTTGATCAATTGATTGATCCGATCGTCTTCTTTCTCGATCAGTGTCTGACCAGCCTCATAAGCGCGCTGCACCTCAATCAAGCGAGATACTTCGAGGATTGAGGATACATTGGATTGTTCCAGCGTGCCCTGGATCACTGAGGGCTCTTCGATTGGCTGATGACCATTCGGAGCTGCAAACATGGTGCCGCCCTCTTGATTGAGTTCGCCATCGGGCATGACGACCGCAACCTGCCCCAATATTTCTTCGCCAGACGAAATGGTACCATCGGGAGCAATTGAAACTCTGGTAACTTCCTGCGGGATCGCGATCGCTCCGCCGCCGGCCCCTTGGACCTGGTGGCCAAAGGCGTCAACAAGGTTGCCCTCTGCTGACAGTTGGAAAGCCCCAGAGCGGGTGAGACGTTCGCCGGCCGGCGTATCAAGAACAAAGAATCCGTCTCCATGAATGGCGAGATCGAATTGACCGCCCGTATGCTTCATTCCGCCTTGGGAAAGGTCGAAGTTATGCCCGGCAAGGCTGCCCATGGACAGGCTCTCAGACTGGTCGCCTACGGCAGCAATGTGCTCCGCAAAAATGGCATGGTTGGACTTGAACCCAGTTGTGCTGGAGTTCGCCATATTATTGGCAATTACCTGCATCTCTCGAAGCAGACCATCTTGTCGGGTCAGAGCCGCATAGATCGCATTAGACATCAGGGCATCTCCTGAAAATTCGAATTTAGCGCCGCGTTGATTTGACTGAGATGTTCCGGAATCTCACTCAACTTGATACGCTGGAGCCTCGGTTCGGCCTTGCCAAACTTCAAAGCGAGAACGGCATCAATACGCGGCCGATAGTCTTCCTGAGTAATCCGCTCTGCAGCTGAATAGACTGCCGCCGGTAGGATCCAATTGCCGGAAGCGGCATCTGTTTCAATGAGGTCGACCACGGTTGGCGTGTCCAACACAACTCTCGAGGCAACTTTGGCGAGCCAGGCCCGGTCGTTGGTCAGCACAGCAGCCATGGCAGCAAGACGCATAACATCGGGATTGTCAGATCGGGTTTGTGTGAGATCTCGCAAACTCGCGAAATCCTGCATGCGGAAGGCCAGGGCTGCCCGTTCCGATGTGAGGCCTTCGCTGTCAGGAATGTCTTCCGACAAGGCTGTCATGACGCTCAAAAGGCCAATATTTCCTGCGAATCGGGCGGCAGACTCGACGATCTGATCGTGACCAGAATTGCCAGAAAGTATGTCTTCATTCTCCCCCACGGCGCTCATCGCCGCCAGGCTGGCAAGACGATCGGCACCTTCAAAATCCTTCTGGAGACGGGCGGCCAGCTGATTCCCCAAGAGTTTGCGTGTTTCAGGGTCCTGCATGGCAGGAAGCTCAGCAAGTTCGGAGATCATTTCGTAATCAGAAATTTCTCCAGGACCTTTCAGCATCGTCTCCAGACTAGCGCGAACATCTGATCCTCGCGGCAGTTGCTGGACATTCTTCAGGAGATCACCAACAAGTTCGTCCTGCAAGCTCGCCTCAACCGGCAAGCCATGCCGCATGAGGACGGCTGCTGTCTCGGAGCGCAATTCTGGAACATTGAGGAATTCTCGAAGCTGGCGCTCTCGCTCGATGCCGCCCTGGTTCATGTCAATCATCGCTCGGGTAAACGCCAGGCGCTGCGACCGTCTGATTTCTTCTGCCGAAAAATCCGCCATCAGTTTCTCTGAAAGGAGGGTTTTTCCCATGCGATCAAGAGAAGGGATTGCCAATGAGGCCGTGCGTACCTTGAGCCGGTACGGCAACCGCCGATAGCTCATGAGATTGAGGTCCAGAAGATCCACGCCTTTCTCGTCGAGCAGCGACAGGCGCGCAAGCGACAACCAGATGTCACCATACATGTTGCAGGCCGCGACCTGCTCGAACAGCTCGATGTCAGGCACCGAACCGTCCTCGAGCAGGCGAGACAGATTGCGGATGTAGCGACTATCAGTGTCTTCCATCCCCGACACCTGAAGGCGCCCCTCAGCATAAAGACCTATCGATACATACGCCATGGCCACGTCTGCTGGCGTCAGGCTAATGCCCGTGGCAACCTGCTCAGCACGCCAATTCAGGAAATGTTCGTAGGTCGAGAACTCCTCAAAAGCCTGAAGGTCGAGGACGGCGTCGCTGATGCAGGCTGAATCGACTTCTACCGGCGCAGCAGCGTCGGTCGGCGACAACCGGCCGCGAAACAATTGCGTAGGCTCCGAGGGCGCGGACGCGGAGACCGGCGCCTGATCTGCCGGCGTCAACAATCCCTCCCCTATCGCCTCATCAACGAACTCTCGAAAATTCACGGAAAGCTCATCTGCTTCGGTCGCGCGCCCGGCATCTTCCGCTGTTTCGGGCGCTTCAGCAAACGCCGAAAAGCCCGCCATCAAGGCGAGCCCGGCTAGCAAGGAGAGGCGACTCGTCATCACGCGGCCTGCTTTAACCCCCGGATCGCTTCTTCCACTTCATTGAACGATGGGCGTACCCGCGTCGGTGCGTGGCGACGGGCCACTTCGACACAGATATTGACCGGGTTTTTGTGGAGGTTCGACACAAGGACCTCACCAATCATTGAATAGAAATTATGTTCTTCCAGCCGAATATGTTTCACACGTGTCGCGAATGGTCCGACGATGCCATAGGCGAGAAAAACGCCCAAGAAGGTACCAACAAGCGCGCCGCCAATCATGCCGCCCAGAACTTCCGGTGGCTTGTCGATGGATGCCATCGTCTTGATAACGCCGAGAACTGCCGCAACAATCCCCAGGGCAGGCAAGGCATCGGCCATGTTCTGCAGGGCGTGCGATCCGTGCAATTTCTCTTCGATCAGGCTGTCCAGCTGCTTCTCCAGAAGCTCTTCTACCTGATGTACATTGTCGAAGTTCATGATCATGGAACGGATGGTGTCGCAGATCATCTCGATCGCGCGCTTATCCTTCAGAATCTTGGGGTATTTGGCAAAAATATCAGAGTCCTGCGGAGCTTCGATATGCGTCTCGATATCCACTGGATTCTTCTTCAAGACATTAAGAAGTTCGTGCATCAGACACAGCAGGTCCTGATAGTCCGACTTCTTCCATTTGGGTCCTGCAAATGCGGCGACCATGTCCCCACCAGCATGCTTGATCGTGGTCATGTCATTGCCGGCAAGAAAGGCACCTGTGGCTGCTCCACCGATCATCATCATCTCGAACGGAAGCGAATGCATGATGATATCCAGATGTCCGCCAGCAAGCATATACCCGCCGAAGACCATCACCACCGTGACAACCAGACCTGCTATTGCGTTCACCTACAAACTCCTTCGATTCCTCCGCTGACACGGGGACTGATTCAAATTTCCGCAATTTCTCTGATGACGTCTTCCGGAACCGGCGAACGCAACTTGAGCGCTCTGAAACCTTTCCAAGCACCTAATTCGCCCTGACTAATGGGCAAAGAGCCGCTGACCGTGTCCGCGCTCAGAACCAATTTGTCCATCTTGGCATTTGGTAGCGTGATCACCTGCCCCACTTCCAGTTGTGAACATTCGCCAATCGTCATCGGCATGGATTCCAGCACAGCATCGAGCACGACCGTCGTGCTCCGCACCCGCTCCCGCAGGACATCCCGACCAGTCTCATCAGGAGCGGTCTTGGGCTCCACACGTTCCTGAAGTGTGCGGACAAGCTTTTTTACGTCATCCATCTTCAAGACCAGCTGAATCTCTGGCGCATCGTCACCGCCTTCCATCAACCAGCTGTCTTCACCACCATCACCGCCAAGCGTATAGACGACGCTCAAGTACGTGATGTCTTGACTGAATGTGTCACCGGAGGCGGAGAAATCGGCGAGATGAGGTGGGCTGGCGGTCGCTTGCTGCGTCGCCGAAGCGACGACTCGGGACCATAATCCGCGCGCAGCATGTTCGGACATAAGCCGCAGAAACAGGTCCGGGGCGCTCTTCAGAGTACTTGCATCCTGACGCAACCGCGTTGCCGCATACTTGCGGGCACCCATAGAGTTGATTGCGACGGCCACAACCGGACCGACAGCCTCCGAAACAGAGACAAACGCATATGACCCCTCAAAAGATTGGGCAGGTTGGCTACCCGTTAGGACTTTCTGACTAGAAATGGATGGAATGATGGTTAAGCCGTAAACATCCTTGGCCCAGTGGCCGATCGCAGAAGATAACGTTGCCCAGAGCGCGTCGCACAGCCGGACAGCGGGAGGTAAGCCTCCCGCAGCTTCTATCTTTTTCTGCAGCACAGAAGACACAAGACACCCGCAAATATGAATACCAGTTCCGTTGGTAGGAATTCAGTAATTTGGTTGCTGAATAGTTACCAAGACCGCATCAAACGGCCGTCCGGGATTATCCGTAATTTGATTTCGCCCTGTTACTACGGACATTCTTGAACACAGGGCGGACACCAAATGGTCGATCCTAAATCGACAAATACGCAACCTATCATCATCAAGCGCAAGAAGGTGGTCAAAGGTGACGGTCACCATGGTGGCGCCTGGAAGGTTGCCTATGCTGACTTTGTCACCGCGATGATGGCGTTCTTTCTGCTAATGTGGCTGCTAAACGCAACCACGGAAGATCAGCGAAAAGGTATTGCCGACTATTTCAACCCGACTATCCCGATCAGCCGGATCTCAGGCGGTGGATCTGATGGACTGAACGGTTCTTCCATGTTCACCGAAGACACTTACGCCAAGATGGGCACGGGCGGCACGCGCCAACAAACTGTCGACTCACCTAGAAAAGAAGCCCAGTCCGGCGCCAGCAAGGAAGAAGTCGCAGAGAATCTCCATAACCTCAGACAAGAACTGGGCGAAAAGTCCAAACAGCTTTCCGAGCACTTGATGATCAAGATGTCTCCTGAAGGCATGGTGCTCGAAGTGATTGACTCGGATAGTTCCCCCCTGTTCGCCGTTGGCAACAGCAACCCCACTCCCCTGCTTAAGGAATTGCTGGCGTCGATTTCCGGTTCGCTTGACGCGTTTCGTAATGATATCAAGATTGTTGGCCATACCGACAGCTTGCAATACCGTCTGGATGCGAACTACGACAATTGGAACCTGTCCACCGACAGGGCCAACGTCATCCGCAAGCTTCTGCTCGAAAAAGGCATGATGCCATCACGGTTACGCGAGGTCTCCGGCCGGGCCGATACTGATCCACTCGCTCCGGAAAATCCTTCGGCGTCCCAAAACCGAAGGATATCGATCATCATCCTGACGGACGGCCAGTCCAAAGATGAATCAAGGTTATCTGCTTATTAACAAATCCGCTCCAGTGATAGAGTACATCTGTCGTAGGAGTCGACCATGAGCATTTCTTCATCCCTGAATGCGGGCGTGATGGGGCTGAACTCAAATTCAAGCCGTCTTTCCGCCATTTCTGACAATATCGCGAACTCATCAACTTACGGCTACAAGCGAAGCCAAGTTGATTTTTCAAGCATGGTTCTGCAACAGCAGTCCTCTGCTTACGCCGCAGGCGGCGTCCGGGTTACGGCCTTTAAGGACATTGCCGCAACGGGATCGCTCATCTCTACGGGCAACGCAACCGACCTTGCGGTCTCGGGCCGCGGTTTAGTTCCGGTTACAGACAATACAGGCGTGAATTCGCTGTCGTCGGAGCGCAGCCTGATGATGCTTCCAACGGGCTCATTCTACGCAGACGAAAGCGGAAACCTCCGGACTCAGAGCGGGCTCTTCCTGCTTGGTTGGCCTGCGAACTCCGACGGTGAAATCGGCAATGTCAGCCGCAACAGTGGTACCGACCTTGAGCCTGTCAACATTGCGGCATCCCAGTATACTGCCTCCCCAACATCGCGCATCGAACTCGGCATCAACCTTCCGGCCGATGCTACTACAGCTGGTGGAACGGGTGAGAGCTACACTCTGCCGATAGAGTACTTCGACAATCTGGGCCGGGCCCAAACATTGTCTTTGGAATTCAGCCCGAACGTTCCCGCATCAGGCTCAAGCAATGCCTGGTCGGTGGAGATATTCGATAGCGCAGGCGACCCGGCCGTTTCGATTGGCGATCTGGCCGTCAACTTCTCCGACAGCGCTGTAAATGGCGGCCGTATCGACACCGGTGGTGTCACCGCGTCCAACGGTGCGACCTATGATGATACGACCGGCACCGTAACGCTGAATCTGCCCCACGGTGATGTCGAGGTATTCATCGGCCGACCGAATGACAGCGCGGGTATCACTCAGCTCTCCGCCAACTTCTCACCAACTTCGGTTAGCAAGGACGGGGCACCCATCGGGGACCTTCAGTCTGTTGAAATTGACGAGAATGGCTATCTGCAAGCCATCTACAATACCGGCTTCCGCCGGACCCTCTACCAGATTCCGGTTGGTGATGTTCCGAACATGAACGGACTGAAGGCATTGGACGGTCAGGCCTTTCGTGTTTCTGCTGAAAGCGGAAACTTGTACCTCTGGGACGCTGGGACCGGGCCGGTGGGCAGCATCGAGGGCTACGCCCTTATGGAATCCACAACCGATATCGCTGCGGAGCTTACAGACCTGATTGAAACACAGCGCGCCTACTCTTCCAGCGCGAAGATCGTGCAGACGGTCGACGAGATGCTACAAGAGACAACCAATCTGAAGCGCTGATCCGCAACTCTGACAGGCGAACTCTGCTTTGAGTATTTCCCACGCCATCAACGCAGCACAATCCGGCCTGAAGGTATCTGGCCTTCGGGCCGACATTGTCGCCACGAACGTCGCAAACGCATCAACGCCGGGCTATGTCCGGCGGTCTGTGCTGGTGGGCGAAACTTTGCTTGGCGGCCGCACCAGCGGCGTGGCCGCTTCAGGCATTTCGCGCTCTGCCGATTCTGCGCTCTCTGCAGAGCGCCGGAGCCTTTCCAGTGATGTTGCACAGTCCAGCCTGATGTCCAGCACATGGCAAGTGCTCTCATCCCGCATAGGGGATGACGCTGAAGGCACCGGGCTTTTCAGCAAGTTTTCCAAGTTTGAGGCGGCCCTGTCTGCCTCGGTCACTTCTCCGGAGTCCAGCACCCAGCTTGCCGCTTTGCTGGACTCGGCCAATGCTGTTGTGACGGAGTTGAACAATCTCTCGCAACTGGTCAGCCAGCAACGCTCGGAAGCTGATCGCGAGATCGCAGACGGCGTGAACGTCGTAAATGCCGCGCTGAAGCAGGTCGAAGAACTCAACGGTTTGCTGGCGGGCATGGACCGCTCGACATCCCAGGCAGCCGCACTGATGGATGACCGCGACAGAACACTTGATACAATCGCAGAATATCTGCCAATCGAAGCGATTCCGCGCGATGGTGGCGTTGTGGATGTCATAACTGTCGAAGGTGTCTACCTCGTTGCGGGAACTGCCAAGCAATTGGAATTCTCGCCCGCCAATTCATTTGGCGCGGATATGACACTGGACAATGGTGCACTTTCGGGCCTCTCGGTGAATGGGCAGGAACTGACGCCCGGTGCGTCCAGTTACGCCGCTATATCGAGTGGTATGTTCGGCGCGCTCTTCACCTTGCGCGACACAGACCTTCCAAATTTTGGAGCCCAACTCGATACGATCGCCAACGACCTTGTGACCCGCTTGTCGGATGACTCGATCGATCCGACAAAAGTACCCGGCGAGTTCGGCATGTTTGTCGACACAGGCACGCCGGGCGATCCGGGTCTCGCTGGTCGCATCGACCTGAACGCCCAAGTTGACCCGGCACAAGGCGGTAGCCTTTGGCGGTTGAGGGATGGCATCGGCGCCGCAGTTGAGGGCCCGCCCGGAGACAACTCCATTCTTTCTGCTATGTCCAACGCCTTCACCAAAATACAATCGATGAATTCGAACGGTATCCAGGGCGGCTTCTCTGCAACCGAATTGGTTGCACATGTTGCGTCACTCACCGGGCAAACCCGTATCTCTCACGAATCAGTGCTTTCTTCGGCATCCACGCAGCACGACCTTCTGATTGAGGCCGAATTGTCTGAGACCGGAGTCGATATCGATAGTCAGATGCAGGACTTGCTAGCAATCGAACAGGCTTATGCAGCAAACGCCCGGGTCATCGAGATTGCGAACCAGATGATGCAGAAGCTGATGGAGATCTGATATGGACCGCTTCTCTATTTCCTCCGGCCTGATGACTGCCAGCCTCGGTCAGCACATTTCTGAATTGCGGACCCAGATCGGCAAAACATCGACAGAGGCCACGACGGGTCGATATGAGGACCTTACGCTTCATCTATCCGGCCGGATCGGTAAGGCCATGCTTGGTCAGAAGGCGCTGGCAGACATCTCAACTGATCGCGAAGTCCTCAACCTGCGCGCGAGCCGACTGTCGCTGATCCAAACAAGCCTGGGCACGGTTCAAGAGAGTTCAAGTGGCATCGCCGCAAACATGCTGAGCGCTATCGGCGGCGAGCATGAAACAGATGTGGGTATTGCAGCACGGGACGCAAAGGCCGCCCTGTCCGCGTCGCTCTCGTCTCTGAATGCGCGATATGGAGACCGCTTCCTCTTCGCAGGAGACGCTACATCCACGCTTCCCTTTTCCGATCAGTCCGCACTTTTGGCTGACATCGAGCTGATTGCGGATAGCGCAACCGACAGTGCCGACTTCGCGACTCAGCTGGATGACTATTTTACCTCGCCAACAGGCGGTTGGTTGCAGAATATCTACCAAGGCAGCACGACCGCGTCCGACCCGGAGAGCGTCACCGCAGATAATGACGCAATCAAGTCGCTCATCAGAGATTTGGCCGTATTGGCAATCTCGGGTCCGGATGGCCCACTCGCCTCTTTGGACGGTTACAAAACGCTTGTTCAGGAGACATCTCTGAGCCTGTCGTCGAGCGAAACGCAAATCACCAATCTACGGGCAGATCTCGGCGTATATGAAGAGCGGAATGCGATCGAACAAAAAACGCTCGACACGGAAGAAACAGTACTGACTGCGTCATTCAACGATCTGACTGCGCGAGACCAGTATGAAGCCGCAACGGAGCTGCAATCGCTGCAGACGACGTTGGAAGCATCTTATCTGATTACTGCCCGCCTGTCCCAACTGTCACTCCTGAATTATCTGGGCTAAGAATGATGCTTCGGAAAACACTCCTCATCGCCGCGCTCTGCTTTGGTCTCTTCGGGGGTTCCGCCCCTGCCGATGCGCAAACCCGCCTTCGGGATATCGTCGATGTTGAAGGCGTGCGGCAAAACGATCTTATCGGATATGGTATCGTGGTCGGCCTCAATGGCACGGGCGATTCAGTTCGAAACTCACCGTTCACAGAAGACTCGCTGACATACATGCTTGAGCGCCTTGGCGTGAATGTCCAAGGTGAGGATATCAAGCCCAACAATGCCGCAGCTGTTCTTGTGACAGCCACGCTACCCTCCTTTGCACGTAATGGATCGACCATAGACATATCGGTCGCCTCGATCGGAGACGCCAAGAGCCTTGAGGGCGGCACCCTGATCCTCACGCCCCTGAAGGGCGCAGACAATGAAGTTTATGCAGTCGCTCAAGGTAGCATCATCGTCTCCGGTATTGATGTTCAAGCCGCCGCCGCACGCGAAACGCGTGGTACGCCGACAGCAGGCGCCATCCCGAATGGGGCCCGCATCGAGCGTGAAATCGGCTATGACTTCAATGACCGCGAGAGCCTGACACTCGCCCTGCGCGATCCGGATTTCACGACAGCCGCCCGCATCGAAGACGTCATCAACTCGGCCTATGGTGCCCAGATCGCCTATACTCGTGATCCTGGCACGATTGATCTGGACCTTCGCGGGATCAATGGGACGCCCTCCCGTATCCTCGCAGATATCGAAAACTTGCCCGTCAGCGTGTCTGTGCCGGCGCGAATAGTGATTGATGAGAAATCCGGTACGATCGTACTTGGCGAGGATGTCACCATTTCCAAAGTTGCGATTGCTCAGGGCAACATCTCTATCAAGGTGGTGGAAAGCCCCGTTGTGTCCCAGCCGAATCCGTTTGCGCGAGGCGAGTCCATCGCCCTGCCCCGCTCACGCATCACAATCGGCCAGACCGGCAGTAAGAATATTGCGATGCTGAACCCAAACGTGTCACTCTCAGAGTTGATATCTGGGCTGAATGCGCTAGGGGTTACGCCTCAGGAAACTGCCGATATCATTCGCACAATGAAAGCAGCGGGCGCCCTTCACGCAGACCTGATCATCCGTTGAACTGGTAAGACAAGTTGGACAGGAACTTATTCGTGTCAGGCCCTACTCGGCCTCGTCTTCTTCAGGCTTGCCGACCTTGATCGCCCCTTCCCGCTTGAGGGTCATCAGGGACATCAGGAACTGACGTTGGAGCTTCTCGCCCTTCTCAGCAGATATTTTTCCCACGTCTTCGAGCTGTAGGCGATACTGGTCCGCCAAGCGCGACGAGATGTTGCTGAGCAAATAATCTGAAACTTCCGATCCACCCTCGCGGAGACTCGCAAGGAGTTGGACCATTGTCTCTTCGCCAAGTTCCCGGAATACAATTGCAACAGCTTCTCGGGGCAAAATTTCTGGCAGGCTGCTGATGGTAAACATGACCCGCTCGATGCTTTTCATCTTGCCTTCATGCTCGCTACTGAGGAAGGCCATGATCCGATCACGCTTGTCACTCGGGACAAGGCTGAGCATTTCACCAATGGATTCCAAGTGAGCCGTATCTTCGGTTGCGCCCGGACCAGCTTCAGTATTGTTCAGCAATTCAATCTCGACCATGTGGGCAAGCACGGAATAGATTTCCGGGTCTGGCGCCTCATCCTCGACCAAATGACCGACCACCGGGTCCAGTTGCTCCTCACCCAGAAAGCCGACAATTTCCGATGCCGCAGCGACATCCAATCGGCGCAGGATTAGAGCGATGATATTGGGGGTCAGTGTCAGAAAATAGGTTGCGACCTGTTGCGCATCATAATTCTCAAGCCGCTCCCAGGTGTCGCCAACCTCTTCCACCACGACTTCCTGTTGTGGCTCGCCAGTACCGTATATCTGATCATAGCGTTTCTGATCGAGGATGTTCGCGATGACTTCACGAGCCTTGTCCTGTCCTCCGGAGAACGAACCGCTCGCGGCGCGCAATTCTTTCAGGAAGTCGATTGCAATCTCAACAAGCTGCTCCCGAGGAAGTTTGGAAACTGTTTCCAACGCAGCAGCAACCTGGGCCATGGTCTGGTCATCAAGACGCTCAACGATGGGACGTGCCTCGGCTTCACCAAGCATGGCAATGACCACAGCAGCCTTCTGTGCACGCGTCAGACCCGCAATGCGCGAGGAGCCAGTCTGTGGCCCTGTTCTGGCTACAGCCTGCCTTTGTGTCGGTTGTTTCAACTCTACGACCGAACTCATCCGGCATATCCTCGCAAAAGTGCTTCCGTTATCTTCAACCAGCCATCCGCGAGAACTATGAATCCAACCTTAAAAGGAAGCGAAACCACGGTCGGCGGCACCATCATCATGCCGACTGCCATCAGAACAGATGAGACGACCAGATCAATAACAAGGAATGGCAGGAAAATTACGAAGCCGATCTGAAATGCGTGCTTGATCTCGGACAACATGAATGCCGTCGAAAGCAGAGCGAATGTTGGCTCCTCCCCTTCCACCACAGGGCGGTTCACCGCATCGGCAAGAACAGGGATGGTTTCTGGATCGACACGGGCCGTCATGAATTCACGGAAAGGCGTTGTCGCGGCCGTCCAGGCCTGTCCCTCGTCAATTGTACCCTCCATGTATGGAGAGATGCCTGAAGACCATGCTTCCATGAAGGTTGGCTCCATGACGAAGAAGGTGAGGAACATGGCAAGCGCCATAATGAGCATGTTTGGAGGCGCTTGCTGTACGCCGATGGCCTGACGCAGAAATGAAAAGACAATAATCATGAATGGCAGACAGGTCGCCATCATGGCGATGCCTGGCGCCAGACTGAGCACTGTCACCAAAACAAGCAGTAGTACGACAGAGCCGCTGAGTCCGCCCTCGCCGCCATTCCCAAGGAATCCATCCGGAATGGTTATCTGAGCTGGATCAACGGATTGCGCGTAAGCTGCGCCGGAAAGCGCATACAGGAGAATTAGTATGAACAAGCCGCCAGCAAAACGCGGCAGGTGTTCAAGTCCCCTTAGCATCGGGATCCTCCGCGATCTCCGTGATTTTTACGCCTAAACCACCCTCCTCCGTCTCAATCAACTCGCCTCGCGCGATGAGCCGGTTGTCTACCGAAAGAGATACAGGGTCTTCTATGCGCGCCGCGAGCGCGATCACGGAATCCGGTTTCAAATCCAGTATTTCAGAAACGGTCAGACGCTTCTGGCCGATGGAGACGATCACATTGACCGGGACGTTATAGATGGATCGATAGACTTTGCCGCCCGGCAAGGCCTCATCCTGCTCAATCATGTTTTCGTCCGAAGGCGTCATTTCGGGAATAGCCATCACAATGTTTCCTTCTGATTCGTTTGCATAGACTGCAGTCGGCCAAGGCAGGCCTCCAGCAACCCGTCGAATTCCAACGACAATCCGCCCGTCACCCAGGACACTTCCACACCCTGGCGCTCGGATGCAGGCGTCGGAGAAACGAGGCACCGGTTGGCAAGTTTATTTGAGCGCTGAACAACACCCTGAATGTCATTTGCAAGAAGCTCGGGAGCCGTGATTTCCACTCGATTTGCCGATTCCGGTAACAGGCTTGGCAATTGTCGACCAATCTCTTCTGCCAAGAACATTTTTGAAAGTTCCGGGAACAACTTTTCCGCTATCGCGGTAACCCAGTTCGTTGTTTGAACAAGCAGAAGATCATTCGTACGCTCAATCTCTTCCGACAATCGCGTCAAGAGAACTTCCACATTCGGATCGAGCGCCGGCACAATCTCGGCTGGCGCCTCGGGCTCATGAAAATCTACAGCGGTTACAGTATCCGCCATTGTACTGGCGGTGCCAGCCGTATCGTCAGTAGTCTGGTCAAATCTCGGCAGGTTGGCGAAAGGCGACTCACTCATTGACCAGCGCCTTCCGGTCTTCGTTCAGCCACTCCTGAAGCAGGCTTGCTGTTTCATCCTGGCGCTCCCGAGTATAGTCTTTAAGATAATCCAAGGGGTCGACTGGATCGTTCGTAAGCGCCGGGGTCGTGCCTGCGATTGCACCTGCGTCAGTGCCCAGATCAGATTTCGCTCCCTGAGCCAGTAAGGGCCGGACAACGCCGAAGCCCAGAACAATCACAACCAAACCTAGCAGAATGGCTTGCAAGGCAGACCAGAAATAGCGCTCCGTAAGGGTCTCGACGAGACCGGGAGCGGGTGTGAGCTCTTCGACCTCCAGTTCCTGAAACGGCATCAAGTCTACGGTCAGAGAGTCCCCCCGATCAGCGTTAAGGCCGGCACCAGAAAGGATCAATTGTTCAAAATCGGCCACCAAGCTGCGCATCAAGGGAGCAGAATCTTCGGCGTTGGCATCAAAACCGAGGACTTGTTCGTTTAGCAGTACAGCAACAGAAATACGTTCGATTTCACCCGGTAATGTTTCGGTTTCACGGCGTGTCTCATTGATGTCGTAGACAACACTCTCGGTCGAGTTTTTCACCGTGCTGTTGCCGCCGCCCTGGCTTCCGGCTCCTTGCGGCAGATTACTGGACACGGTGACACCTCCGCCCCCACCACCGCTGGCTTCGCTGGTGTCATTGCTGGTGCGATTGCGAATTACGCGTGAATTCGGGTCAAACACCACTTCGGACACGCGCTGGCGTTGGCGATTGACATCAACCGTCACGGACACGCGCGCATTGCCCGGACCGACACGGGCCTCCAGCAAGCGCAGAATCTTTTGTTCCAGAGTGCTCGACTGGCCCTCGGCGACGATTCCCGGTTCTTCCATGCGGTCGATATTGGGCCCCGCCAGCATACCTCGCTTCGGATCGATCACGGCCACATCGGCCGGATCGAGTCCGGACACAGCGAGGGCGACGAGGTACTGGATAGCCTCAGCCTGGCTCGCACTGATCCGGTTGCTGGAAACCAAGGTCACGGATGCAGTTTGTGATGGGCCGGATCGGGAAAAACCCGATCGAAGGCTGGCGCCGATATGCACTCGGGCGGATGATACACCCGGAATGGCCAGCACGGTGCGGGTCAGTTCGCCTTCCTTCGCTCGCCAGTAAGTCGCATTGTACATTTCCGACGTGATCGAGAAGCCATTCACATCATCAAGCAGCTCATAACCGCTGACAGACTGCTGTGGCAGCCCGTCCTTGGCCAGCGCAAAACGAACCGAGTCGCGATCGGAGTTCGGAACAAAGATCGCCTCGCCGCGGATCTCATATTCGACGCCGCGCTTTTCGAGCTCTGCGATCACTTCACCGGTGTGCATCGGGTCCAGTCCGGCATACAGCAGGCCCATGGGCTGCTTGACCGCACCTTGAACGAGCAACGACATGGCGAAGACCACACCCGCAACTGCACCCACAAGTGCGAGTTTCTGCGCCGTTGATAGCGCCTTCAGTGTGTCTAAAAGTTTCATAGGCCAGAAAACCCCGATCCCAACGCCATCATTCCATTGGTTAATATTTTCCGCGAAATCATTAACGCTTCCTTTACCCAGAAATTAATAAGCCTTTGTCAGCAGCAATTTTTTATTGGGTAACGTTTTGGCCTCTGACGCGAACACAGAACTTCCTGAAGAAAAGTCTTCCGGTGGTGGGTTGATCCCGCTTGTGGTGTTGGCTGTCGTCAGCATGGCTGGCGCATTCGGGATCGTCTATTTCCTGTCGCCCAATGCCCCTGCGGCAGCACTTGCATGTGCGCCAGGCGAAGGTGGCAAGCCGGCTCATACGCCGCTCGCGCTGGAAGATCACGTCTATGTAGAGTTGCAAGAAATCCTTGTCACGATAGGTAATGAGCCGGCCACTCGCTATGTTAAGATCAAGACTTCTGTCATCTCAGACAACAGTCATGTCAGCGCGGTAAAGAAAGCCGAACCCATGCTGGTCGATGCTTTCGTCGGTTACCTCCGTGCACTTCAGCTCTCTGATTTCGAGTCAGCTGACTTCTACCCGAAGATGAGGGAGCAACTCGCAATGCGATCCGAAATTGTGCTCGGTGCGGATGCTTCGCACGGCGTGCTCGTAACCGAATTCCTGCTACGGTAAGATGATGCCTCTAGATCCCTCCGACATAGCGCTCTTTCTCGTTTCGTTTGCGGCTTGCCTCTACTGTGCCCTGCTCAGCCGCAGGCTCAAGGCCCTGCAAAATACCAAGGATGGCTTGGGCGCATCCATTCGCGCCATGTCCGAATCAGTCGCCGCAGTTTCATCAGCGCGACACGAAGCGAAGGCTCAATCTGGAGAAATAGCAGTTCGACTTACCGCAATCCTCACTGAGGCGCATGACGCTGGCAAGAAGCTGACGGAGTTGAAAGATGCACTCGAAATGAAGGATCGGGAGATCTCCCGCAAGATTCAGGCAGCTGATGCCGAGATTCGCATAACTGTACGCGACGCACTTGCTCAGTCATCAGATAGGGTCGCGGAGATCACGCGGCTGACCAAGCGCCTTGAAGCCGTCGCTAACCAGGCAGCCTCCAGTCTGGACAGTTCCGACTATCTTTTCGAAGACGATGATACGATCAAGACCAAAAGGGTATATGAGAGCTATGGGCATAAAGAGTAGCGGACGCACTCATGTTCTTCTGACGATCGGTGCCTTGTTCACGATCGCAGGCGGGACCCGGTGGTTGCCCCAGGCGTTTGCAACGACAGGTGCGGAATCACTCAGCAGCCGTCCATCTGACGTGCTGCCCAAGAGCTATGTCGACGATTCCGATACTGTGCGGAAGGTTTGCCTTACAGGCGACCTCGTCGAAGCGATGGAGCAAGACCAGAAGACTATCGAGCAACGCATTTCTGACCTGCGGGCGGAAGAAATTCAGTTTCAGAATCGGAAGATGGAACTGGACCAGCAGGCGGAAGACCTCAAATCGATCCAGATCCAGTTGGATGATAGATGGCAACGCATGGCAGAGGCGGCCAATGAGGACATCCAGCACCTTGCCCAGATGTACGGCGCAATGAAACCAGATCAGGCCGCAGGGATCTTCAACCAAATGGACGCCGGCTTCGCGGCAGGCTTCTTGCGGCTCATCCCGAGCGACCAAGCCGGCCTGATCCTTGCCAATATGGAAAACGAAAAGGCATATGTTGTCAGCGTCAAAATCGCGTCGACCAACAGTGACCTACGCGACGACGCGGTCCTGCCTTAGGCGAACCCCTTCGAACTCAGCCACATTAGGCAAAAATGGATGCGTTCAAGTGCACGGCGTTGTTCACAGCTTCCCGTACGCGCCAGATGTCGAACGGCTTTGGTACCACCCCATCCCGATTCTCACACCCGCCTTCCTCCAACCGCTCGGGGTGCGCCGTAATGAAAATAGTCGGCACCCTATAGCCGAGTGTTTCGCGAATCTTGTGAACGACTGTCCAGCCACAGACGTCGTTACCCAAATCTATATCCGAGAGGATTAATCCAATGTCCCGCTTTTCTGCAAAGGTCATGGCTTCGTCGCGCGTATAAGCAATTCCAGCGACCCAATGACCAGTTTGCTCCACCAGCACGGAAAGCAGCTCCGCCATATAGGGCTCATCTTCAATGATCAGCACGCCGGTACGTGAGGCAGCTGCAACAACTGGCTCAACACGAGCAATAATGTGGGTGACCTCATCAACATGTAAACCGGTGATCCGCGCCAAATCCTCCGTCCCAAATCCGCCGATTATGGACAATAACAGCACTCGCCGGTCCACGACCTCCAATCCATGTAGAATGGGATGGACACGGTCACTCACCGAATGGGCTTGGGCGATCTGATGCAGCCTGTGGTCAAGTTGACGAAACAGGCACGCCCGATCCACGCCCGTTGAGCCTGCGGCCTGGACTGATCCGATCAAGTCTCCCAAAACATCGCAGACTACCTGGTCGCCGGCATCAATCGATCCCAGCAACAATTGCGCATAGGATCTCAAGGATTTGAGTTCTGAAGAAACGATATCCGAAAACATCTTAGCCCCTTGGTCCCTTGCCTCAATCAAGAGAGTAATTCAGCCGTGTACTCAAAGCATTGTACCACAGAATTTCTCCCACTGCGGGAAAACCGATGATCTAAACTCAATTGAAACAAGTTTCCATCCAAATCAGCAGCTCATCTATTTACCGAGTTAGGGGACACACGATGGGGATACAGGTACCAATTTGTCAGATCAGTTATGGCGATCGCCCACCCTGTGATCTTTCTGAAGAGATCAGTACTGCTGAACCAAAGGCGATTTCCGGGTATTTGCACAGGCACAGCTGTGAGCGCCGTGTTGCGTTGGCTACATTCTGATTGAAAATGTCTCCATGCCGGGCAGCTTCCGCATGAATTCGCCTGCGGCAGAGCACGGGCAATCACACAATCCGTCTGCATGCGGACTGCAAGACGGCAACACAAACACGGATCTGATCCATGCCAAGCGCAGCTCCTAACACCTCATCAGCCACTAGAAAAACCAGTCGCGCCACCAGCCGCCTCGGCATGTTGGCTAGAAGCCTAGGTGTCGGAATCGTCATTTTCGTCGTTGCCGTTGCGATGATCGAGTTAACGCGCGGCGCTGGGCGTGTGGCCGCCGTCTGGCCAGCGAATGCGATCCTGATCGTCTTGCTTCTGAAGAACCCGCGCAGGAACTGGATTCCCCTTCTCACGGCGATGATGACCGCGCTGGTGCTCGCAAACATCTATTCAGGAGACCCGGTTCTCCGGGCGTTCATTCTGGCTCTGGCGAACGTAGCAGAAGTCTGCTGCGTCGCCTTTATTTTCATGTACCAGCGCAAAATACGGTTCATCAGCCTGGCGGGAATTTCTACTTTGATCATGGGCGGATTCGTCGGCAGCCTCTTGTCATCCCTTATGGCTGCAACAGGATTGTTCACGAGTGGAGAGACCCTCGTACTCTCTGAAGCCCTCGTATGGTTCTCAGCAGACTTTCTAGGCATAGTTCTGTTCACTCCGATAATCTGGTCTTTGGCGGATCGCTCGAAAAAATTCGTCAGCACGTCGCCTGACCTTCAATACATTCTGAAGCTGGGGCTATTGTGTGCGACGACTTTCTTCGTTTTCGCCCAGAGCGACTATCCATTCCTCTTCCTCGTACCCCCCGCGCTCGTATTCCTCGCCTTTGGGGGAGGCGTAAAAGCGGCCGCCATTGGACTACTCACGATCACGGCAATCGCTTTGCCGTTCACGTTGGCTGGCACTGGCCCAGTACACCTGATGTCAGCCGAATTCACTTCCAAGATTCTGGCACTTCAACTATTCTTGGCGACAAACTCCATTCTCGGGCTCGCTGTCGGAGCAGCCTCTTCGGACCGCCGTCGACTGATCAATCATATCAGACGGTCTCGAGAACGCTTGTCGAGCAAGTCACGCGAACAACAGGAGATGCTGACAAAGGCCCACTTGGCCGAGCGTATGGCGGGCGTAGGTCACTGGACTCTGAACCCATCCACTCAGGAAGTGGACTGGTCGCCGGAAGTTTATGCAATTCACGGCGTCACAAAAGAAGAATTCAACCCGATGTATGGCGACGCGATAATGTTCTACGCAGAGGAAGACCGCGATCGTGTGCGGGCTCTGGTCGAGCGCGCTGTCAACAACGCCGTAGGCTGGGAATTTCAAGCCACGATTGTTCGAAAGTCGGATGGCAAGAGGCGGCGCGTGCGCTCTATCGGAGATTTTCTTGTGGACAAGACCGGAAAGGTCGAGCGAGTGTTCGGCGTGTTCAAGGATGTCACAGACGAGCAGGTTGTACTTGAAGCACTTGCGAATAGCGAATCCAAGTACCGGACCCTCGCGGAGAACTCTACAGACATCATTGTAAAGTTCGGTTTGGATGGAATCATCACCTATGCGTCGCCCGCATGCGAGATTTTGGGTGTTTCGCCAGAAGATGCAATTGGCTTGTCAACATTGGACTTCGCGATTCCGGAAGACCGCGGACGTGCGTCAGAAATCACCCAATCACTATTCCAGAATGACGCCATTGATCCATCTGTGCAAAGAGAATTTCGAGTGAAGAACAAGCACGGCAATGTGATCTGGCTGGAGGGCAATCCGAAGCTCATTCAGGGTGAGGATGGTCGCCCCCGCGAGGTAATATCGACCTTCCGGGACATCACGGATCGCAAGGAAAGGGAGCAGGCCTTGGCCGAAGCCCGCGCTGAAGCCGAAGCTGCTGGCAAGGCAAAAGCGGAGTTCCTCTCGAATATGAGCCACGAAATTCGTACGCCCCTGAATGGTATTCTTGGCTTCACGCAATTGTTGGAGCAGACGGATCTGAATGAAGAGCAAAGGCTGTTCACTACCCGCACGATGAAGGCCGGGCGCCTATTGAAAGATATAGTCAACGATATTCTGGATTACTCCAAGATCGAGGCAGAAAGCATCCAGTTGGAAGAGCGTGCTGTCGACATTGCTCAACTTGTTCAGGATACGATCGACCTTGTTCACGCTGCAAGGGATTCTCGGTCGGTGCCGTTGACATCCGTCGTGGAGAGCAAAGGCGCCCTCATTGACGAAGTTCGGCTGAAACAGATACTGACCAATCTGATCGGAAATGCCGCAAAATTCACAACCGAAGGATCAGTCCGAGTCAGCGCCTCCCAGGAGGGAGACTTGCTGAAGTTTGAAGTGGCAGATACCGGGCCTGGTATCCCCGATGACAAACTGGAAAGCGTCTTTGAAGGGTTCAAGCAGGCTGACAATAGCGTCACTCGAAAGTTTGGCGGCACAGGCTTGGGGCTTTCCATAAGTCGATCTCTTGCCCGGCTAATGGGGGGAGAATTGCACCTGGAAAGCGAACTTGGACGGGGTACGGTTGCGAAACTGGTATTGCCGTTCAAACCTGCGGAAGTGCCGATGTCCGACTTCCGCTCGACTGGCAAAACCCCACAACTCGGAAAGCTCAAGATCATGGCCGTTGACGATGTCGCCATGAATTTGGAACTGATTGAATTGGGGCTCGAAAAGTTCGGTCACTCGGTTCAGGGCTTTCTGTCGGCGCATGGTGCGCTCTCGTCCCTTCGTAAGGGCGACACGTATGATATCATCCTGATGGATGTCCAGATGCCGGAATTCGATGGCATTGCTGCGACACGCGAGATTCGGGCTCTGTCTGCGCCAGCCAGTCAAATTCCGATTGTAGCACTGACCGCAAATGTCCTGCCCGAACAGATCGCCGAGTGTATGAAAGCTGGCATGACGGATCATGCCCCCAAGCCGATTGATATCGTTCAACTAAATGCGCTTGTTTCAGCCCTCACCACACAGCAGGCTGGTCAGGCCGATTCCACCCATCAGCAACAACCGGTCAACGATCCGATGGAGCAACTCAAGCTCAAATATCGGGACTACCTCACCACAGTACCTGCAGAGTTCGCGGCCATCTTGGACAAAGAGGACCGCAAAGTGGTGCTGGAAGAGATCCGTCAATTGTCTCACTCTATTGCCGGCAGCGCCGGTAGCTTCGGTTACACAGAAGTCTCAACCGCCGCATTTTCTCTGGAATCGGTCGCGCGGGACATGAGCGAGAGCGGCAAACTCACAGTAGAACTGGCTGAGAGCTTGAGCGAATTTATTCGGGTCACAGAGCAACTTGTTGCCTGACCTGGGCCCACGGCGCGTGGCGATTCCCAGTTGAATATGGAATCCGATACCCATGAAACAGAGAGCCGTCGGCACCCCCGATGAGCAGAATTACGCCAAGCAAGCCCAACCTCGGATCACGAATCGAAACGAGACAGACTTGAACAGCGGGGTGAAATAGGATAACCATTCCTGACACCGGTGTCATTCGGTGATAAAATAAATATCGGGAGGAAAATTAGAATGCGGGTATCCACCAGAGTCAGAATCCTTGCGGGCGTGTCCCTGGCCAGCCTAATGCTGTCAGGTTCCATAGCGTATGCGCAGGAAACCATAGATGAACCATCGGCAGATGAGGCAGACCAAGTACTCGACAGTGTCGTGGTAACCGGTTTCCGTGATTCACTTGCTGAAGCACTTGATCTCAAGAAACAATCGACCGGAGTGGTCGATGCCATCGTCGCTGAAGACATTGCCGCTTTTCCAGACCTGAACCTCGCTGAATCGCTTCAGCGCATTCCCGGCATCGCGATTGATCGTCAGGCTGGCGAAGGTCGGCGCATCACGGTGCGAGGCCTCTCGGGCGACTTCACGCGTGTGCGCATCAACGGTATGGACGCCTTGTCCACCGGTGGTGGATCAGACGCCTCTGGTGGTACAAACCGCAGCCGCTCGTTCGATTTCAATACATTTGCGTCCGAGTTGTTCAGCCAACTGGTTGTTCGAAAGTCACAGTCCTCGTCCATTGAGGAAGGATCGCTTGGTGCAGTTGTCGAACTTCAGACGGCGCGTCCTCTGGACTATGACGATGGGTGGACCTTCTCGGCATCCGCACAGGCCCTCTACAATGATCTCGTAGAAGACACGTCGCCTCGCCTTGCCGGCCTAGCTTCCTACAAGAACGACACTGGCACGTTTGGCGCGCTGGTTTCTGCAGCATTTCAAGACCGCACAATCCGCGAAGAAGGCTTTTCTTCTGTCCGATTTGATGATCAAGGCACATTCCGTTCTGTGAACGGCGCAGGCTGTATTGGCGCGGACCCGATGCCAGCTGCCTGTGAGGAAGTCCGCAACTCCTATTATGCGCGCATCCCGCGCTATGGTCGCCTCACTTATGATCAGGAACGCACCGGTCTAACCGGCGCACTACAATTCCGTCCAACTGACCGGACCACAATCACGGTGGAAGGACTCTACTCTGAGCTGGATGCACAGCGCGACGAAGAGTTCCTGCAAGTCTTCGTACGATCGAATACCGACAATATTGCGGTAACGGACTACAACGTGAATAGCGATGGCGTTCTGGACTATCTGCAAGGCGATGTCCTCGCCGATACGAGCAATGGCATCATCCCGATGCGCAGCGAACATCGCCGGGACTACTACACGACCGAGTTCACGCAGCTGACACTCGAAGTCGAACACGACTTCTCCGACACGCTGCGGGGTTCTTTCTTTGCAGGTCAGTCCTCATCCAGCTTCGATAACCCGGTTCAGGCGACAGTTTTCTTTGACGCTGCCAACCCGGTCGAAGGTTATAGCTATGATTTTCGGAACGATTTGAATCTCCCGGCCATCAGCTATGGCAACACGGATGTAACGGATCCGTCCCAATTCCTGTTCACGCAGTTCCGGAATCGCCCTCAGGGGTCTGACAATGATTTCGAGACCGTCCGGGCCGATCTGTATTATGACTTCTCCCCAACCATGACATTGTCGGGTGGACTGAGTTTCAAGAAATATGACTTCTCGACACGCGAAATACGTATCGACGGCAATGTCGCAGATCTCGACGGCTTCACCGAGCCGCCAGTCGTCAGTGGTGACTTGGTTGGACTGGTAAGCGGTTATGGAAACGGACTGGACTACGGCTCCAACGATACGTCGTGGGTTAGCGCCAATTGGGACGCCGCCATCGACTTGAGCGGCATCCTGGATATCACAGGGGACATCGGCTCAAGGCCTCAAAGCAACCGTTCGGTCGAAGAAGAAGACTTGGGCGGCTACGTCCAGCTCGACTTCGAAACCGACCTGTCAGGCATGAATCTCCGTGGAGATATCGGTGCGCGGTATGTTGAAACGACTACCACTGCTTCGGGTTATGTGCCTGGCAGTGGCGGACTTGCGCTCCGCACGGTGGAAAACTCCTATACAGATTTCCTTCCGGCGCTGAACCTTGTTCTGGAAGCCTCCGACCAAATTCAGTTCCGCGCTGGCGTCGCCAAAGTCATGGCCCGACCATCGCTCGGAAATCTGACACCGGGCGGTAGCCTCGATACGTTCAGCGGCGAGCCATATACATTCAGCATCGGAAATCCTGAGCTCGATCCCTACCGGGCCACAGCTTTTGACCTCAGCGCCGAATGGTATTTTGCAGAGGAGAGCCTTCTGGCTGTGTCGTTCTTCTACAAGGACGTGGAATCCTTCTTCCTGACCCCTGCCAGCAACGAAGTGGCTTTCAGTTCACTCGGTCTGCCGGCCAGCGTGGCCTCTTCGACCAGCCCACTGGGAGAAGATCTGGCGAACGGGCTTGATCCGATCGTCGCGGTCAGCCAGGTGGCAAATGGTGGAGAAGCCTCGATCCAGGGTCTGGAACTTGTGTACCAGCAACCCTTCTTCTTCCTGCCGGGTCTTCTACAGAATGCCGGATTTGTAGGGAACCTAACCTATGTCGATTCCGACGAAATCAGAAACTTCTCGGAAATCTCGCACAACATGACTCTGTACTATGAGACAGACCGGTTCTCGGCACGCGTATCCGGTGCGTATCGGGATGAATACCAAACCCGAGCTCCAAATAGTTCGGGACGCACCGAAGGTCGCGAGGAGCGGGGTGTCGCATCGACCTACAACGTGGATCTGTCGATGTCATACGCGCTGACAGATCAGCTCGACCTGACCTTTGAGGGCATCAATCTGACGGATGAGTTCGAGCATCAGACATTTGACCAGCTCAATCTCCCGACCCTCTACCATCATACCGGCCGGAACTTCCTGTTCGGCGCCCGGTATACATTCTAGGGAACTTTCGGGGTACGGACCGGCGACACAATCTGAAGCCGCCGGTCCAGATCATTCGATATAGTTTTGAAAATTGCGATCCTCCCAAGGCGCATTTTCTGAGTGGCCCCGGCGAGATCCTCGCAGGGGCCACTTTTTAAGGTGCAACATATGAAGAACTCTCTGACCCGACGCCAAAGCCTGCTTCTCCTGGGGACGACACTCGCCACGAAGGCTTGCACGACGCCCGCTTCAGAAGCTGCCGTCAGAAGCGAATCCCCCGCTCCGAATCGTCCGGACTGGGGAAGAGGATACGAGAATCAAAGAATCGCTGACCGCAAGGATGGGACATTCCTGAACCCGATTTTCTCGGGCGACAGGCCGGACCCCTCAATTATCAGAGACTGCGATACCTACTATCTCACATTCTCAAGCTTTGACGCTTACCCTGGTCTGTTCATCTGGCAGTCGACCGATTTGGTGAATTGGCAACCTGTGGGTCCGGCGCTAACCCATCCCATCGGCTCGGTATGGGCACCCGATCTCATAAAGCATGGGGATCGTTTTTACATTTACATTCCTGCACGGAGCAAGAACAGAAAATCCATCTATGTCATTTACGCCAATCAAATAGACGGGCCATGGAGCAAACCCGTCGATCTGGACCTCCCGGATCATATTGATCCCGCCCACGCGGTTGGCGAAGACGGCAAGAGATACCTTTTCCTGTCAAACGGCGATCTGGTTGAACTCTCAGACGACGGCCTTTCGACCGTTGGGGATGTGGAACACATCTACGACCCCTGGCGATATCCTGAAGACTGGGATGTCGAATGTTTTTGTCCGGAAGGACCCAAAATCCTCCGAAAGGATAACTGGTTCTATATGCTGACAGCCGTGGGTGGCACTGCCGGTCCCCCTACCGGGCACATGGTCATTGCGGCGCGCGCCCGATCCGTCAAAGGACCGTGGCAACATGCACCGAACAATCCTCAAGTCCGCACCACCGACCGCTCCGAATCCTGGTGGTCGAGAGGACATGCCACCCTCATTGAAGGACCGGCGGGCGATTGGTGGATGATTTCACACGGTTATGAGAACGGGTTCTGGACGCTTGGAAGGCAATGCCTCTTGGAGCCAATCCGTTGGAGAGAAGACGGCTGGTTTGAATCGTTGGGCGGAGACCTGTCAACCCCCTTCCCCAAACCCTTACCCAGCCAGCATCAGCCTCATGGTCTTCCGCTTTCTGATGATTTCTCGACCTCGTCACTGGGTCCGCAATGGGTGTTCTATGATCCTTCGCCTGTTGAACATGATCGCATTGACCTTGATGGTGATGGATTGCGCATGACCGCGAAGGGTGAGACCCCGGCCGACACATCGCCTCTTTGTGTGATCCCCGGAGATCGCGCCTATGAAGTGACGGCACGGATGGAATTGGACCCGGGGTCACGTGCAGGACTTCTCCTGTTTTACAATTCAGGATTATTCTGCGGTTTGAGCTACGGACCGGAGGGCCTCGTCATGCATCGCTATGGTCAGGAGCGTTCACGTCCGAACGATTTGGATGCTGGCCTCACACACCTTGAAATCAAGGTTCGCAACGACAATCACGTCGTCACATTCTTTACCCGTCTGCCGGGCGAAAGATGGAAGAAATTCGATGTTCAGATGGAAGTGTCTGGCTATCACCACAATACGGCATATGACTTCCTCAGCCTCCGCCCAGGATTGATGGCGGCCGGGAAGGGTCATGTTCGTTTCAGTCAGTTCCGGTACAAAGCACTTTCCTAAGCGGCGGTACCGACAAATTTTCCGACGGAGGACAGCCGCAGATCGATATCCCGGGCCCCTCGGGTTCGAATCACGGCTTTCTGACCTACACTTGCGGCGTGAACACCTGTCACCGCTCCGGTCGAGATTGCCATCCCCTTCTTCAACGGCATTCCGCGACGCGCGGCATTTTCTAGCATGAAGCGCAAGGATTCAATCGGACCTCCGGGAATCCCGCTCGCATCTCCTGTGCCGACAGTAAGTCCATCAATCGTGGTTTCAAACGGCCAACGGTTAAATTCCAGAGACCGCCATTCAGGCAATTCATCGCCAATGATCAGACCATGATTGTTGCCGAAATCAGATATTGTCACCAGCGGCCCGTGATCATTGATTTCGGAAAAAGGGCTGCTGGCGATTTCTACACCCGCATGAATCGAGCCGACCAAGGCGATCGCGTCCTCTGTGGAATACTCGGTCTTCGAAGGTTCTGCATCGGACGAGACAATCAGTACACACTCCCCTTCAACCGCCGAAAATCCTTCTGCATAAACGGGGGTTTCCATGACTCCGACAGTCTGATTGTGGATTTGCGATTTGAAAATCGGGCCCGCCAAGCGATCCGTTCCATAACGATCAATATCTGCCCCATTAATGCGGCCAACTTTCCAACCAGCTAGCTCGTCGGGCCACATATCGATGGCGGCATCCTGTATGGAATAGGCCTCGGAAATGGATTGGGGCACAGTGCCCGGATACTCAGCCAGACTGCCGGCGGCAAGTCGCGCCTGAACGAATTTTTTTGCTATATTTTCAACTACGCTCACGCTTTTTCCTCAGCCTGCCTATCTTGGGGTAGACACTATAGGAAACCGGTGTCATTTTCAAACCTCCATAGTGATAAAAAGTGATCCGGAACGAGCGAATACTTGAAATCGGTCGGCAAATCCGGGGACAAGAAGTGAGGAAACACCCATGGCGAGACCGAATTATGCTCCCTTCCCAAGAATGATTGCTGCGTCAGCGCTGTTAGTCCTGTCCGGCTGCGCCACCGCACAGCCGCTAGGTGTCGCTCCAGCGGAGACTGAAACAACAGCCTCTGTACCAGTTGCCCCGTGGATGGGTCCGCTCGGGCCAGCAGCAATGACGGCGGGAGGGCGCGGCGGAGAAATCGTCAGAGTGACAAGCTTGGAATCCGATGGACCTGGTACACTCAGAGCAGCGCTGGAGGCCGATGGTCCCAAAATCATCGTATTTGAAGTGGGCGGCGTCATTGACCTTGATGGCAACAATTTGCGAGTTAGCTCGTCCAACACAACAATTGCGGGCCAGACCGCGCCGTCACCTGGCATTACCCTTATACGTGGTGGCATGGTTATCACCGGCGACGACATTATCGTTCAGCACATGCGTATTCGCCCGGGCGATCTGGGTGAAGGCTTACGAAGCGGCCGAGACATAGATGCGATCACGACGATCGCAGCTCACAATGTTATTGTCGACCACTGTTCGCTTAGCTGGACGACGGATGAAAACCTGTCCGCTTCCGGCCCACGTTTCACCGGCGAAACTCCCAAAGACTGGCGCGAAGGCACATCACACACAATCGCCTATACCAACAACATCATCGCTGAAGGTCTGTCCCATTCGACACATGCGAAGGGAGAGCACTCAAAGGGATCGCTCATACATGACAATGTCAGCGATATCCTGATCTACGGAAATCTATACGCTCACAATTTCGAGCGCAGCCCACTTTTCAAGGGCGGCGTACAAGGCGCGATCGTGAACAATTTCATCTATAATCCCGGACAGCGCGGCGTTCACTATAATCTGCAAGGACTGGAATGGGGCGACGTGCCTGCGGAGACGGGCCGAATGGACCTGATCGGCAACGTGATGCGCGCGGGCCCCTCGACCAGCGAACGGTTACCGCTACTCATGATTGGGGGCGATGGCGACCTGGACCTCCACATATCTGGCAACATCTCCATAGATCACTGGGGTCATGAATTGCCGGAGCTTGGGCGCTACACATCATCTTCCACTCAGATTGCAGAACAGTCTGAACCTTCTGACATTGTTGCAGGGTTGCCAATTTTGGCTGCGAATCAGGTTGAGCGCTACGTCCTGAAGAACGCTGGCGCGCGCCCTTGGGACAGGGACTCAGTGGACGTTCGCATTTTGGCCGACACGGCGGAGGGGCGCGGTGAAATCATCGACAGTCAAAATCAAGTCGGCGGATATCCGACCGCGAGTCCGACCCACCGCGCCTTTGATCCGGCCCTGTGGGATTTGGAGACGATGCAACCTGCCGCTCCAGAAGCGCTGGACTCCGGCTTGAAAGCCAAGGGGACTTGAAGCCACCCCAAATCACGTCAAAAAGAGACGATGCATAGCAAGGCTTTCCCATGAGCGACGATGAACACGAGGCCAAACCGGTCCGAGACCGGTCTCAGGTAACAATTATAGACATTGCCCGCATGGCGGAGGTGTCCAAGAAAACCGTGTCTCGTGTCATCAATGAGTCACCGCTTGTTCGTGAGGAAACGCGCAAGAAGGTGAAGCGAATCATCGCTGAGACGGGCTTCACACCAAACCCTCAGGCACGCGCACTGGCTTTCCGGAAATCATTCTTGATCGGCCTCGTCTATGACAATCCAAGTCCGCAATATGTCGTCAATATGCAGCGCGGGATACTCGACACCCTGGGGGACACCGCCTTCCAGCTGGTCCTACGGCCCTGTGATCGTGGGGAAGAAGGCTATCGCGAACGCGTCCGATCTTTCATCCTACAACACAAACCACATGGCATAATCCTGACTCCATCCGTATCTGAAGATGAGGAACTTGCCGAGATTTTAAGAGAGGAGCAATGCGATTACGTTCGCATCGCCTCACTAGAACTGGACATTCCGTCGCGCAGCATTCGGACCCACGATGCTCAGGGGGCAGAAATGGCCGCCGCGCATTTGGCACAACTCGGCCACAAGCGTATCGGGCACATTCACGGACCAAAAACATTCCGCTCGGCCCACGAACGCCTGTCAGGGTTCAAACGCGGCCTTGAGGGTTATGGCCTTGAACTTGCTCCGGAATTGACGGTTGAAGGCGCCTACACATTTGATTCCGGTGTGACCAGTGCCACGCGGCTTCTCAACCGCCATGACCGACCCACAGCTATCTTTGCCGGTAATGATGAAATGGCCGTTGGCGTCTATGTCGCCGCTCGAAAGGCTGGCTTGAGAATTCCCGAAGACCTCTCGATTGTCGGTTTTGACGATACACCAATATCCGCAAGGATCTGGCCGCCGCTTACCACAGTTCGGTCTCCTATCCGCGAAGTTGGGCGCGCCGCCGCTGATCTCTTGGTGAAGCGTGGAGCAGGCTCCAGCGGCAACCAGGAACTACAATCTTTTCAGTTGGAGCTTGTGGTGCGAGAATCGACCCGCACAATCTAATTCTCGCCCGATCAACCGGTTGTCAGTCTGAAACACAAATGTTATGACACCGGTTACCAAACACGCCACACCGAAGATCACCGGGGTGATGACAGTCCTGGTCCAGATTCGGAACCTGATCACGGACGCGCCCTATCCCAGCTACGCTTTTCGAGGCGAAGTACTCAAGCAACAAAAGGAATACCCCCATGAAGATTGCGCTCATTATTGAAAATAGCCAGGCTGCGAAGAGCAGCATTGTCCATGACGCGCTTACTTCAGTTGCAGAGCCACTCGGCCATTCCGTTGCCCATTGCGGAATGTCCGGCCCGGACGACGAGGCACATCTGACTTATCCAATGATCGGCATCATGGCTGGCATTCTGATCAACTCAAACGCAGCAGATTTCATTGTTACAGGTTGCGGCACAGGCATGGGTTCCAACCTCGCATGCAATGCAATGCCCGGCGTATTCTGTGGCCTTGTCATCGATCCAACAGACGCCTTCCTGTTCGCCCAGATCAATGACGGCAACGCGATTTCCATGCCGTACGCGAAGGGCTTCGGCTGGGCTGCTGAACTCAATCTCCAGGACTGTTATCGTAAGCTTTTCGAGGGTGAGCCGGGCCTGGGCTATCCGAGAGAACGCGCCGCTGTCATGGCTGAGAATCGCGGGATTCTCACTAAGCTCAAGGAAGCCTCCTGCAAGGACATGCTTACCGTCCTCAAGTCAGTCGATCAGGATCTCTTGAAGGCTGCAGTCTCTGGTGAGAAATTCCAGGAGTTCTTCTTCGCAAACAGCCAGGATGCGGCCCTCACCGACTATGTAAAGCAGGTACTCGCCTCCTAGGCCTCGAGCGGACAACAATCGCAACAAGACGACATTCGGAGCGACCCATGAAGACCAATCCCTTCAGGCTTGAAGGCAAGAGCGCCATTGTCACCGGAGCCAACACAGGCCTCGGCCAGGGCATGGCTGTTGCGCTGGCGGAAGCGGGAGCAGACATTTGCCTTGTCGGCCGAAGTGCACCGTCAGAGACCTTGGACATGCTGGCTGGGACCGGCTGCAAAACGCACTCGATCCTCGCAGACCTCGGCTCGGCAGACAGTGTAGAGACTATCGTCACAGAAGCCAAATCAGCTCTCGGCGCCGTGGACATACTCATCAACAATGCCGGTATCATCAAACGCAACGATTCGATCGACTTCACCTTTGACGAGTGGGATTCGGTCATGAATGTGAATCTTCGTACGTTGTTCTTCCTGAGTCAGGCGGTCGCACGTGAAATGATTGCCGCCAGCAAGGGTGGCAAAATCGTCAACATCGCATCGATGCTCTCGTTCCAAGGTGGCATTCGCGTGCCGTCCTATACTGCCTCCAAGAGCGGCGTAGCCGGACTTACCAAGATCCTCGCCAATGAATGGGCCAAGCACGGCATTAATGTGAATGCGATTGCCCCCGGCTACTTCGCGACAAACAATACAGCGGCCTTGCAAGCCGATGAAACGCGCAACACCGAAATCCTCGGCCGTATTCCAGCAGGTCGCTGGGGTAAGCCGTCCGATCTCGGTGGCGCGGCGGTCTTCTTGTCATCGAGCGCATCTGATTACGTGCAGGGCATTACGCTGCCTGTCGATGGCGGCTGGCTGGCCCGCTGAGCCGGGAGAAAGGTTGACCAGACATGGCGGCCACAATCGTCTGCTTCGGAGAACTCCTGCTCCGCATGAGTGCGTCCGACAATCAACGTCTGATGCAATTGCCATCATTGAACGTGCATGTCGGCGGCGCCGAGGCGAATGTCGCCATCTCACTCGCCCAGTTCGGGCACACGTCCCGCATGGTCAGTTCTTTGCCTGAAAACCCGCTTGCTGACGCGGTGATCAGGGATTTGAGGTCGCATGACGTTCAGACCAATTCGATCCAGAGGCGCGAAGGTCGGGTCGGGCTCTACTTTCTCGAAACCGGGGCAGTCCAAAGACCATCTCGTATTACGTATGACCGGGCTGGAAGCAGCTTCGTTGAGACTCCCGCCGCGACGTATGACTGGCTGACATTGCTTGAAGATGCGGACTGGTTACACATTTCCGGCATCACGCCAGCCACGGGCCCCGATGCGGCTGGTGCGGCATTGGCTGCAGCGCGCACTGCTGTCGCGCAGGGTGTAAACGTCTCATTCGACGGTAACTATCGCGAACAGCTCTGGAAAAGCTGGTCCGGAAATGGTCCGGAGATTCTGGCCCAATTGCTAGAACACGCCACCCTCGCCTTTATCAATGAATTGGACGTACAGCTCGTTTTTGGAGAAAAATATCCTGGGCGTGAGGATGCGGAGAAGACTGCTTTCGCGCGGTTCCCCCGATTGAAATATGTCGCATCGACATTACGCGAGCAGGTCGGCGCAAGTCACCACCGCCTCACAGGCCGTCTGGCAACACGCGATGGCACCTGGCATTCGCCGGTAATGGACTTGCCCGGCATAGTAGATCGAATCGGTGGGGGCGATGCGTATGCAGCCGGCATCCTGCACGGCCTGATCTCACGTGACACGCCGCAGAAAACTGTAAACTTCGCAACGGCAGCAGCTGCGATCAAGCATTCCGTGGCCGGAGATTACAACAGAACGAGTGTTGGGGAGGTGGAAATCCTTTTGACGCAAACGGATCTGGACGTGCGCCGCTAGACCAGTGAAGCAGGGAGGGCTTGAAACTTGACGATGAACCGACGGGCCTTTACTCGCGGCACCGCCGCGCTTGCACTCAGTTCTCCGCTCATGGGGCTCGCTGGCAAGCCATCCGAACATCCTGTCGCCACCACCACACACGGAAAGGTTCGCGGCTATCGCCGCAAGGCAGTCAATATCTTCAAGGGCGTCCGCTATGGTGCGGATACGGCGCCAACGCGTTTTGCCAAGCCACGCCCCCCTGTCCCTTGGGCGGATACGCGGGACGCGACCGAGTATGGGGCGACTGCTCCGCAATTGGGAAATGTGGAGAATGTCAGCGAAGATTGCCTGTTCCTGAATATCTGGACGCCAGGTCTGGCCGATGGTGGCAATCGTCCGATCATGGTCTATTTCCATGGTGGAGCCTATGCCAGCGGTTCCGGATCTTCACCGCTCTATGATGGGACGAACCTGGCGACCAAGGGTGACGTGGTCGTAATCACGGTGAACCATCGGCTGAATGCGTTTGGGTACTTGTCGCTTAGTCGACTCAATAAGGATTTTCCTCACTCCGGCAATGCCGGCATGTGGGATCTTGTGCTTGCACTTGAATGGGTACGCGACAATGCGGCCGCCTTCGGAGGCGATCCGTCGCGAGTCTTCGTCTTTGGTCAGTCCGGTGGGGGGGCAAAGATTGCCACCCTGATGGCCGCGCCGTCCGCCCGAGGCCTGTTTCATTCCGCAGCCACAATGAGCGGTCAACAAGTCACCGCCTGTGGTCCCTTGAACGGCCAGCTTCGCGCACAAGCCTATCTCGACACCCTCGGCATCGCACCAGAAGACACAACTGCGTTGCGAGCAGCTCCGGTGGAAACCCTCATCGACGCACTCGCAACGCGTGATCCGGTCAATCCGGAGCACGGCCTATATTTTGGTCCTGTCCTGGATGGACGTTTTCTCAACCGCCATCCCTTTTGGCCTGGCGCTCCGGGACAGTCCTCATCGATCCCCATGATCCTCGGGAACACGAAGGACGAGACTCGAAACCTGATTGGCGCAAAGCATCCAGACACATTCCACCTCGATTGGTCGGACGTTCGAACACTTCTAGCAGATCATATGCGGTGCGACATCGACCCAGACGATGTCGTAATGGAGTATCGTGCCCTCTACCCGTCCTATTCGCCGAGTGATGTATTTTTTGCAGCCACTACGGCCGGGCGGTCGTGGCGCGGACAGGTGGAAGAGGCAGATATGCGCGCGGCTGAGAACGGCCCGACCTGGGTTTACCAGTTCAACCTCGGCTCGCCAGAAGAGGGTGGAAAATGGGGCGCACCGCACACGATGGACATCGCCTTTGCCTTCGACAATTTGGACCAATCCGGCACGTATGGCGGCACAAAGGTTCCCTCAACAGGCGAGTATGCACGCGTCGCAGACGAACTGTCTCGCGCCTTCATCTCCATGGCCAGGGAAGGCCAGCCCAATCATCCCGGGTTGCCGGACTGGTCTCGACATACGCTGCCAAACCGGGAGACACTGGTATTCGGCACCACGACCCGGCTCGAGAATGACCCGCGCAAAGGCGAAAGGGAACTCTTCGCCAAAGTACCTTTCACTCAATGGGGGACCTGATCCATGAAATCTGCCACTCACATCATCGTCGCTGCCGGCATTCTGTCGGCCTGCTCACCAACTCAAGTGCCCGAACCTCAAAGCCAAGGCGACATTGTTACCGAAGTGGCGCCCACAGACCTGCCCGGACCGGTGCAATCTGCCGTCTCCGAGGCCATGCCCGACATGACGGTACTGGAAGTGCTTCGAAAGGAACGCGGCCAGCGCGTCTATTTCGATGTCGAAGGTGAACGCGCCGACGGATCCGAAATCGAACTTGATGTCCTGTACGCCGACGGCGTTGCAGAAGTTGTTGAAATTCAGCGGGACCTGCCCTGGACCGCCGTACCTGCAGACGTTCAAGCCGCCGCCACGGCAGCAGGCGCGGCTGAGCCGGTCCGGATCATCGAGAGTACGCAAACCGATGGCAGCATCATCTATGAATTGTTCGCCGACGGCATGCCAAAAAACCCGGCCATGGAAGTACAGTCGAAAGACGGGCAAGTGGAAGTGCTGGCTGAACGTTGGCCGCATTAAAGTTGGCCAGGCACCTTGCAGAATGAATGACACCGGTTACCATGGGTGGTGACCGCACGAGCCGCCTCTCTAAAAGAGGCCTTTGAAATGGCCGTACTGGGGAGGAGAGATATGAGGCGGGATCAGTTCCTTTACACGACTGTACGTGCGGTGCGCCCATGATGCGTGGCATACCAGTTATCTCACGTCGGCAAGCCCTGATCAGCATGGCAGCCGCCACAAGTTTGGCTGCGTGCAATCAGAGTTCGGGCCGGGATTTGCTGAGTGCAGACTCTCATCCGGAAGAATATCCGACCGTTCAGGCCGTCAAGGAAATGGGGCGCCTTTTGAACGAGCGCAGCGGGGGCAGGCTTCGTATCAAGATGTACGCGGGCGGACAGCTCGGCTCGGAGCGCGACACGCTAGAAATCACCTCGTTCGGGGGTCTTGACCTGAACCGGGTAAACCTCGCACCGCTTAACTCGATCGAACCCCTGACGACCATCCCTGCGCTTCCGTTCTTGTTTTCCTCAACTTCCCATATGCGGACGGCACTCGACGGACCTGCAGGCGACCGAATTCTCGACTCGCTCGCGCCGCACGATCTCATCGGCCTGTGCTTCTACGATTCTGGCGAACGCAGCTTCTACAATACGCGCAAGCCAATACTGTCACCAGACGATATGGCTGGCATGAAAATACGCGTGCCGAATTCCGACCTCTACGTCGCCATGATCAAGGCACTCGGCGCCGACGCAACGCCTATGTCGCTCGGTGAAGTCTATCAGGCACTGGTCCAGGGCGTGATTGATGGTGCAGAGAACAATTGGCCATCCTTCGAAAGTGGCCGCCATTTCGAAGCTGCGCCCTTCTATAGTCTTACTCGGCACATCATCGCGCCTGAAGTCCTGGTCATGTCGGCCAGCCGTTGGCGAAAGCTTTCTGATGGCGACAAGACGCTGGTCCAACAGTCGGCTCGTGATTCCGTACCCTTCATGCGCAAACTCTGGGATGAGCGCGTCGCCGAGTCCCGTGAAAAGATCATCGCTGCGGGTGTGTCGGTGAATGAAGTGGCAGATTTAGGTGCCTTTCAGCAGAAAATGCGTCCGGTCTGGGACCGTTTCGTCAGAACCGACACCCAGAAAGAGATTGTTGCAGAAATCGAAGCGCTAAGGCCTGACGCATGATACGCCTCCTGACTAATATCACGCATTTCACTGCAGACTGGCTGGTGCGAGTTGCAGCAGTCGGACTGGTCCTGATGACGCTGATCATTGGGTGGCAAGTCTTCGGCCGATATGTCTTGAATTCCAGCCCTTCCTGGTCTGAACAAGCCTCGCTCGCCCTGATGATCTGGTATGTGTCTCTCGCGGCCGCTGCAGGCGTCCGGGAAGGTTTCCACATCAGAATCGTAGCGCTTGAAAATGCAGTTGGTCCAAAGACGCGACTCTGGATGCGGATCATTTCAAACATCATCGTCGGCGGGTGTGGGCTGGCTATGCTGGTCTGGGGCGGCCAATTGGTTGCCAAGACTTGGAGTCATGTCATTCCCTCGCTCGGACTGCCTCGGGGATTGGCCTATCTCGGCTTACCTATTGCGGGCGCCTTGATGGCGGTGTTCTCGCTCGAACGCATATTCGAAGAACTTTCGGGCGAAAAAATTACAGATGAGGAGGACCCAAGATGGAGTTGATCATTCTGGTCAGTGTTCTGGTCGTTCTGCTCGCGCTTGGCGTGCCGGTCGCATATTCTCTACTCGGGTCGGCCATGGCGACGTTCCTTGCCCTCGACATCCCGATGGTCGTGGTTTTCCAACGCATGGCGGCCGGCGTCAGTGTCTTTACGCTGATGGCGATTCCCTTCTTCATCTTCGCTGGGGACCTCATGTACAGGTCAGGCATCGCAAAGCGATTGGTCGAAGTTGCCGAAGGCGCTTTCGGGCGCACACGAGGCGGACTCGGCCTCGTAAATGTTGGGGCGTCCACCATGTTTGGCGCTGTCTCCGGCTCCGCGATTGCCAGCGCTTCGGCTATGGGATCCACGCTGATGCCCTTGATGCGTGAGCGTGGATATGATGGCGATTATACCGTCAATGTCACCGTTACCGCCGCCATTGTCGGCCTACTCATTCCGCCCTCACACAACATGATTATATATTCCGCCGCCAGCGGAATCGGCGTGTCGATCGGAGATTTGTTCCTGGCTGGTATCGTGCCCGGCGTGATGACCGCAGCCTTGCTTATGTTCGTCGCCTGGCGCGTCGCTGTCCTGCGTGGCTATGCCAGCGGTGCCTTTCCTGGCTGGCGTAGCTTTACGCGCGCGCTCCTGTTCGCCATCCCCGGCCTGATGACAGCGATCATCATCATGGGCGGCATTCTGTCAGGTATCTTCACCGCCACGGAATCTTCTGCCATTGCGGTCATCTACACGATCGCTATCGGAGCTCTGGTCTATCGAACGCTGGGATGGAAGCGCTTTTTTGAAGCCGCCATGCAATCGGTAAAGATCACGGCGATGGTGCTGCTTATCATCGGTGCAGCGACTGCATTCGGCTACGCGCTCGCCATCCTTGAAGCACCAGCGAAGCTGGCTGACATGATTACGTCCGCCACCAGCAATCCGATACTTGTCCTTCTCATCGTGAATGTCATCCTGCTTGTGCTCGGCACATTCATGGACATGTCGCCTCTCATCATCATCACAACTCCGATCTTGTTGCCGGTAGTCATGGAAGTGGGCGTCGATCCAGTTCACTTTGGCATTGTCATGATGCTGAATTTAGGGATCGGGCTTGTGACGCCGCCAGTGGGATCGGTGCTATTTGTTGGGTCTGCGGTCGGAAAAGTTCCGGTGGAACAGGCTGTGAAGACGATCTGGCCCTTCTATGGCGCGCTTCTGCTCGCGCTCATGATCATTACATTCGTGCCCGCGCTGTCTCTCACACTACCGAGCCTGTTTTGATTGGCACCAACCTGCGCCTCCATCTCCTCATTCTTGGCTTGGGCCTTTCGCTGACGACATGCGCGATGGGCCGATCATCTTCTGTTCCTAAATAGGTATCTGGACTGACCTCGTTCCCCACTGGGACCGCGCGCACGACATTTTCAATCCACCCGGTTAGCCAACCTCTCGAACACTCGCTCTGGCCACCAATTCGGTTGCAAGCATTTCGTGTATCCCCGTCACAGCGTGGCCTCTGAGAATGTCACACATAAGGGTCATGGCTACTTCTCCTATTTTTTCCGCAGGCTGCATCACAGTGGTCAGGGGCGGCGTACAGTATTTTCCGAATTCAATGTTGTCGAAGCCGGAGATCGACAGGTCGTTCGGCAGGTTGAAACCAAGATCATACGCCGCGCGGATTGCGCCAATCGCGATCTCATCACTCATACAGAATAGCGCCGACACATTCGGCTTGCGTGATAATAGGCGCATGGCCGAACTCTCCCCACCCGCCATCGAGTAGGGCCCATATGCCACCATGGTCTCGTCGAGCAGTAGTTCCCGTGCAGCCAACGCATCGCGAATACCCGTCAGCCGCTCTCGCGTTACCAGTCGGTCTTTCAGGCCTGCCAACACTCCGATCCGACGATGGCCTGACGCCATAAGGTGTTCCGCCATCATTGCCGCGGCGCTGCGATCATCGATACCGACGGTCGGATACCGACCGCGCGGATCGGCGCTGATCGCCTGCACGAAGGGAATCGCGCAGTGTTCACCCTCATGATGCAACTGGTCCAGCGGCCGCTCGCCCAGCTGGATCACGCCATCGGCGCGATAGGTTTCCACCATCTCCACACCAACGGACTCGATGGCCGCATCGTCTCCGGTGTCAGACACGATCAAATTGAACTTGTTCTCTACCGCGACACGCTCAATGCCCGAGACAACTCTCGCGAACAGGACATTTGCAATGTCCGGGACCATGACCAGCACTGTATTGGTCCGCTTCTCACGGAACAATTGAGCCAATGAGCTCGGCTTGTATTTGAGTTCTTCGGCGGCGGTCAGAACGCGTTCGAGCGTCGTTGTGGACAGTTTACTCGGATCTGAAAATGCCCGCGACACTGTCGCGGGGGAGACAGCAGCCAGTTTTGCAACATCCCTGATCTGAGCCATTGAAATTCTCCTACGAGCCATTTCGCTTTTTTAAGGCTCCGCGTCGGGGTAACTCGCCCGAATGATGGAACGATCTGGTCATCAAACACCATGACCGCTTGCAATGAAACCGGTTGTATTGAATGTTCTCATGGTCAGGCACGCAGAGAACGTTGGCGACCGCGGCCCATTTGGCTGCAAGGAGGAATTCGGCGCACCGCCGCCCGCCCGGGGGAACCGCGTGCACAAACGAGGAGTTGGGGTCCTTGAGTCTGCATCCAATTGATATGGCCGTGATCGCGGCATACATCGGCTTGACGCTATTTATCGGCTTCTGGATTTCTACCCGGGCCAATAAGGGCATGCGGAGCTACTTTCTGGGTGGCAATCGGCTGCCTTGGTATGCGCTGGGCCTGTCGAACGCCTCTGGCATGTTCGATGTGGCTGGCACGATGTGGCTCGTATCCATCCTGTTCGTTTATGGTTTGAAAAGCATCTGGATCCCATGGCTCTGGCCCGTCTTCAACCAGATATTTCTCATGGTCTTCCTCTCCATCTGGTTGCGCCGATCGGGCGCGATGACCGGGGCAGAGTGGATCACCTTCCGGTTCGGCGATGGCCCAGCCGCGCGATTAAGCCATTTGATTGTTGTGTTGTTCGCGTTGATCCTGGTGCTTGCCTACATGGCCTACGGCTTCCTCGGTATCGGCAAGCTCGCCGTCCAGTTCATCCCGCTAGACCTGGCGGGCCTTCTTCAGCTCGACGTTTTCCTGCCTACCGCGCTGAAGTCGCCCAATCTCGCCGGTGACCTTCTGGCCCAGAGAGAAGCCGCCATGATCTCACTCAATGAGAAGGTTTTCGGCGTTATCCTGATCTTTCTTACGTCGCTCTATGTCATCAAGGGCGGCATGTATTCGGTAGTATTTACCGAAGTCATACAATTCCTCGTCATCACGGTTGCCAGTGTCGGTATTGCCGTGATCGCCATGATGCATGTGGCGCCGGATACGCTAGCTGCGGCAGTCCCCGAAGGCTGGGACAATCCCTTTTTTAGATGGAGGCTTGGTCTCGATTGGTCCAATCTGCTGCCCTCCGCAGATACCAAGATAGCGAGTGAGGGCTACTCGCTGTTTTCAATATTTTTCATGCTTGTCTTGCTGAAGGGCATCTTCACATCACTTGCCGGGCCGGCCCCAAACTATGATATGCAGCGCATCCTTTCAGCCCGCACCCCGATCGAAGCCGCCAAGATGAGCGCGCTGGTCAGCGTTGTGCTGAATGTCCCGCGTTATTTGCTGATCACCGGCCTGACGATTCTCGCTCTGGTCTATTTCAGCCCATATTTGCGGGACATGGGGACAGATGCGGACTTTGAGGCCGTACTGCCATTTGCACTACGTGAATTCATTCCAGTCGGGCTGCTCGGCCTCACGCTCGCCGGATTGCTGGCTGCCTTCATGTCCAGCTTCGCCGCCCCCCTTAACGCCGCCCCCGCATATGTTGTAAATGACATCTATCGTAAATACATTAAACCGAACGCGTCTGAGAAGACGTATCTCAGGATCAGCTACCTCGTGTCCACGGTCTTCGTGATCATTGGCACGCTCATCGGAGTGTTCCTGACCAGCATCGACAATGTCATCAACTGGATCACGGCAGGGCTTTATGGCGGATACACAGCCGCCAATGTCGTGAAATGGTACTGGTGGCGCATGAATGGTTACGGTTACTTCTGGGGCATGCTGACGGGTATCGTGTTTGCGCTGGGGTTAGGCATGCCACAGGTGGACATCAATCCGTTGCAGGCTTTCCCATTCTTCTTCGTAGCGTGCCTTTTCGCCGTGGTGATCGGATCTCTGGTGACCAAGCCGACCAATATGGAAACATTGCAGCGATTCTACTTGAAGACGCGCCCGTGGGGCCTTTGGGGGCCTGTCGCCGACTCACTCGCGGCCGCCGGCCGAACTGTCTCCCCCAATACGAACTTGAAGCGTGACTTGATTAACGTAGCCGTGGGAATTGTCTGGCAGACTGCCCTGGTCTGCGTCCCTATTTTCCTTGTGATTCAAGACTGGCCCAAAATGCTTGCAGCTCTTTCAGTTGTGCTCATCACCAGCGTATTCCTGAAGCTTAACTGGTATGACCAGATGAGAGATTACCCGGAAGACTACTCTCCCGACGAGGAACGAACACATAAATCCGATGTCGGACTTAATTTGTGACTGACTGGTCTACTTCCACGCTTGCTCTGTCCGATTGGCCGAAGGCGCAAACGCCACGCCTGCAATCCGAGAAAACAGAGGCCCTGATTGAGCGAATTCTAGAGTGGCTGACACCCGCGCAAAAGGTAGGGCAAATCATTCAGGCCGATATTGCTTCAGTGACGCCTGAGGATGTCGCCGCCTATCATCTCGGTTCAGTGCTGAATGGCGGCAATTCTGCACCAAACGGAAATCAACGTGCCAGCCTCGCCGATTGGCTGGAACTCGCCGATGCATTTTGGGCGGCATCCATGCGTGCAGATGGTCCCCGCATTCCGATACTGTGGGGCACCGATGCTGTTCACGGCCACAACAATCTGATCGGGGCAACAGTCTTCCCACATAATGTCGGACTGGGTGCCACGCGGGATGCAGAACTGGTGGAACGCATAGGCGCCGCCACCGCCCGTGAAGTACGTGCATCAGGTATGGATTGGGCATTCTCTCCGACCGTCGCCGTCGCACGCGACAGCCGGTGGGGCCGGGCCTATGAGTCCTATTCGGAATCCCCCCAATTAGTCGCCGAGCTAAGCGCCGCCCTGGTCCGAGGCCTACAAGGCATTTCGGGCAACGAGAATTTCCTCGGTGACACCAAGATACTCGCCTGCGCGAAACACTTCATTGGTGATGGTGGCACTCAGGGGGGGCGGGACCAGGGCGAAACGATCGCCACAGAAGCCGAGTTACGCGAGGTCCACGCCGCCGGCTACTACGCCACTCTCGAAGCTGGAGTGCAGACTGTGATGGCCTCTTTTTCGAGTTGGGGCGGTCGTAAAATGCACGGACACAAAGCATTTCTCACCGACCTTCTAAAAGCCCATTGGGGCTTCGATGGTGTGGTTGTGGGAGATTGGGACGGGCACGGGCAAATAGAGGGCGCCACCCCAACTGATTGCCCGGACGCGTTGATGGCGGGCCTCGATATGTATATGGCCCCCGACAGCTGGAAGGGCCTGCATGCGTCCCTATTGCGCCACCTTGAGTCCGGACGAATTACCCAGGAGCGTCTGGACGATGCGGTTCGCCGGGTTCTCCGGCTAAAAATGCGTGCAGGCCTGTGTACTCAACCCACTCCCAGCGAACGAGCCCTAGCTGTGAGGGGAAATATTGTTGGGTGCACGGCCCATACGGAACTTGCCGCTGTCGCCGTCCACAAGTCTGCCGTTTTGCTGAAGAATGCGAACAATGTTTTGCCTTTGCAGTCGAACCAAAGAATCCTGGTGACGGGTCCCGCTGCGGATGATCTCGGCATGATGTGCGGAGGGTGGTCGCTCTCCTGGCAGGGCGGTAATCTCAATCCGACCGACTATCCGCAGGCCGAAACCTTTCTGGCGGGAATTCGACGGGTGGGCCAAGAGCATGGCGGGACAATTATCTATTCACCCGACGGGCGCATCAAAGACTCTCCGGACATTGCCATTCACGTGTTTGGAGAGCCCCCCTATGCCGAGTTTCGCGGAGACCTGTCGACGCTGGATTTTCAGCCCCGAGACAAGAAAGATGCCGACACGCTCAAACGGTTGCGCAAGGCCGGCATCCCCACCATCTGCATCTTCCTCTCTGGGCGACCGCTTTGGGTCAATCCATCATTGAATGCGTCCGACGCCTTCATCGCAGCATTTCTTCCCGGCACTCAGGCAGGCGCACTCGCTGATGTGCTGTTCGCAACGAATGGTCTCGACTTCTCCGGCAAACTATCTTTTTCCTGGCCTCAATATGCGGATCAATACGCGCTCAATATGGGTTCGCAGCCCTATGACCCCCTGTTTCCGTTCGGGTTCGGACTATCCATGAAGGACTGTGGGAACCTGCGGATACTGCATGAAGACGGCGTCGTCACCCAGCCCGACCATGGCACAATTTTTGAGTTAGGCCGAACCGCAGGAAGTTGGACGGTGCACCTCGAGAATAGTGAAATTGGGAAACCTTGGCATGGCGGCGAAGCCATCTCTGCTGCGGGAGCGATAGTGCTCAAGTCAGCTGACTTGGGACAACAAGAAAATGCCATCGAGATCGTTTGGAAGGGTGACTCCTTTGCGCCTGTCCTTTTCTCACACGAGAGACTGGACCTGACTCGGGAGGTCAACGCTGGTTTCTGTTTCACCTTGACTTTGGACGTTTCTCAGCAGAATGCAGGTAACATTGTTCTAGCTGTACTTTCCGAGTCCGGCCGGCATGAGATAGGCAACTTGTCCGAACTTGAACGGAACGTCGGAGAGAAGGGAACATCGACTTTCCAAATTCCACTCCGAGAAGTATCTGAATCAGGTGCGGTCATGTCCTTGATTGAGGGTATCGAGTTCTCGGCCCGAAGGCCGGCACGTATTGTCTTGTCGCACTTGGCCATGGTGATGCCCGACGGCTGAAGGGGACTCACCCTTCTTCCGAAAGTGGAGTATCTTTTTGGCGGAACACGAACTTCATCAATCGTGAATCCGAACCGGACAGGTCGTCCCGATCACCCAGGAATTTTCCGAAGCTCTCCAATCCATTCACATTGTCGGACACGACTTTTGCCATTAGCAGGATCGGCGTCGACAACAACATTCCCATAAATGACCAAACCCAGGCCCACAACGCAAATGAAATGAATACGACGACCGCGTTCAGCTTGAGGCGGCGCCCCACCAGCACGGGCGTTAAAAACTGTCCTTCTATGGTGTTTATCAGCCAGTAAAGCAGCGCGGGCAGTAGCGCCTGGAGAGTGTTGTCAAAGGTCACCAAACCAGTCACGAGCGAAACCGTGATTCCTCCGATGGAACCAATGTACGGAATATAATTGAGCAAGAATGCGCCCAACCCGAACAGCAGCGGATTGGGCATCCCGATCGCCCACATAACCGAACCGATGACCATGCCGAGCACTGCATTGATCGCTGTAATGGTGAAGAGATAAGTTGAAAGCTGGTTTTCTATAGTGCGCGCAGCTGCCAACGCTCGTCGCTTGTCCTTGAGCTTGGGCATGACCTGCACAAGCTTCTCATAGAACATGTCACCCGATGCGATAAGGAAGAAGCTCAACGTCAACGTCACGATCAGTTGGCTGACCACAGCCGGCGTGGCTTGGGTCATTACACTGACGAAACCTGGCTCTCGTATCGCGACTGTTTGCTGTTTACCCTGACTTGTAAGCGCATCAATCTGATCGCCAGCCTTCAATACCGGCTCAATTGTACCAAAAAGACCACTCAATTCGCGGCGAACTTCAGCAGCGAAAGTCGGCGCGTCACTCATATACTGCTGTAGAGCTTCAGATATGAAGTAGAACAGGACTCCGAACACAACGAGAAGACTGACCATGATTATGCCGGCTGCGGCACCCGCAGGAATTCCGATCCGGCCAAGTGCGCGCCTCACAGGACTGAAAGTCAGCGCAAGAACAAATGCGGAGATAATTGGAACAAATACACCTTGGGCAAGACTCAGTGTCCCAAGCGCGAGGATCCAGAATATTCCGGTGATGGCCCAATTGCGCACCACATCCCGCTTGTTGTCTGGAGCATCCGGGGAAGCCATGTATTCTTTCACAGCCTATACCTCCTCCCGGTGACGCCTTAATTTACCTACGCCGCTGCAGGAAAATAGTTCCATTGCGGTCTTTATAGAAAGCAAGCAAAAAAAGGGCGCTGCAGTCGCAACGCCCTTTTCAAAAAGATGCAAACCTCACTAGGTCACATTTCGTCCACGGACGGCCCGTGCCACGAAGGACAAGACCAACAGAACGAGGAAAACGAAGAACAGGATTTTGGCGATACCTGCCGAAGCACCAGCGATGCCACCAAAGCCGAGGACTGCGGCGATCAACGCCAATACGAAAAATGCGATTGCCCAACCGAGCATGACAATAACTCCTTCTATCAAACAAATCGACGCGTCGTGGTCGATACGATGACAGTACAACCCGGTCGCAGGCATCCGAGTTCCCGATTATTTTTTGATCGACCATTGGAACCAAGGGGCACGGGTAACGTTTGTTTACTGCTTAAAGCGGAAAGGAATTATCATGAAAAATACCGTGAAGATCGCAACACTCGGTGCCTTGGGCGCTCTGGCCACCCTGCTGGCTGCCTGCAACACTGTTGACGGCGTTGGCAAGGATGTCGAAGCCGGTGGCGAAGTTATCCAGGATACCGCACAAGACGTTGAAGAAGACATCAACGACTAAGCGGGCCGCAAACCAAGCCTGAAAAGACACGCTCAAATCGAGCGTGTCTTTTTTTTAGCTCGTATGTTGGAAGTGAGCGGTACTCACAGGGCAGCAAGAACTACCTATTGTGTGGAATGAACCGCTTGGCCGGAATAGGAGATCAGCAAAACTCGTGTTCGCTTGCTGGTGCGCATCAGCTCTGTGTGTTTGCGCAAACAGGTCCAGATCTGCCCAAGTCCAATAATCAGCACAGACAGCATCGCGCCAACGCGACGCGGGCCGTTCAAACGACGAAAAATTTCAAGGTGAGAGCTCAAACTACGGGATTGGCGTTGAATGTCTATCCGGGGGTGTACTGCGTTGACCATAAACAACCTACGCATCCAAGCGATGCGAGTTCCGCGCTGTTCTGCATGCTAACACGCGGGGCGGACTAAATGCTGCTCTTCTACCTAAATATCCATGACAAGCTTATGCGAGCAGCCCAGTCCTGGTCGCGCTTCGGTCGTGAATTCCGCAGACAATTGTCGTGCAAAAGCGACCATGAGCTTGGAACCCAGTCCGGAGTCCTCATCCGCTGAGTCATAGCCGAGACCTGTGTCCCTGATCTCAAGAATGACCTTCTCGGCCGCCAACGAAAGGTGCACTGCAACTTCGCCGCCGTCTTCTTCAAAAGCATACTTCATCGCGTTGGTGACTGCCTCGACGATGAACAACGCCATCGGAATGGCATCGTCGGCATCCCGCTGAATCTCGGCATAAGACTGGACGAGGTTTATGCCCGCCTCTGACATGCCCAATGCATCCGAAAGGTGATTGAGAAGTCCGGTAAGGAAGGGTCGCATATCGACGGTTTCCAGACGCTCATTCTGGTACAATGTCTGGTGTACAATCGCCAACGCATCGATACGGTGGCGCGTCGCCGCAATTGCATCCCGGGCCTGTGGGTCTTTTAATTGTCGACCCTGCAAGTTCAGGAAGCTTGTAACAATCTGGAGATTGTTCTTCACGCGATGGTGAATCTCTTTCACGGCCGCATCGCGCGTGGAGATAGCCTCTTTGAGATCCTGGTCTCGGTGGTCGATATCTTTCGCCATGACCTCCATCGCGGTCGCCAGATTGCGAATCTCCGAGGGGGCATCGACAAAAGAATTACCCGCTTTGAATTGATACCGCCCCGCGCCATAGATACGAACTGTGCGGGTCAAGCGAGAGATCCACCTCAGCACCAATCCATCAATCGCCATCCAAGCCGCCAGCAGTGTTACTGCGAACGCAAGTAAGGGTAGCCCGAACGAAGTCGCGGGCCGCAAAAAGAAATCATTCCACAAACCGTAGGAGGGCCGCGCGATCACTGCGAATATGTTGGAATCGCCGACAGGTCGCAGCACAACATCAGTGGAACCGCCACCGCTCTGCTCTGCCCGGAACAATTGGGCGGCACGAGTTTCCTTCACCTGCTCAATCCATTCGGACGGGATCGGCCCAATAATGGGATCTCCAAACACCCTGCCCGTCTCATCCGCGATGGAAAGGGAAACGTAATCGGGCAGATAGCCGGCCTGAACAAGATTGGCGAGCTCAATTGCACTCAATGCAAATGTGTGGATGCCCACAAAATTTCCGGCTTCGTCCTCGACGCGTTTATTGAGCGCAAAGAGCCACTCGTCACTTGCGGATCCAAAGAATGCGTCACTCCGAGCAAAGGAGTCTCCTCCGGCCCGTAATCTGTCATGCAGAACCTGATTGTCACGACTGAGTGTGGGTGTACCTACACTGGCGCAGACAACTTCACTGTGCTTGTCAAACGCCACGACATTGGTGAGCGACGGCAGATATTCAGACAATTCGTTGTAGACACCGCTACACTCGCCCGCCGTCAATCGCGGTTCATATAGCGAGAGCAATAGCTCTGCTTGCTGTAGCGACTGGTTCACACCATCAATGGCTGCGCCCGCAACGACGACAAGGTTTTGAGCTTGGCTTTCCCGAATATCTCGGGCGTCGATATAGGCCTTGAACGCAGACAGCAGGAGAACTGGTGTCAGCGCAGCTGCCAGCGTCAAAACGAGCTTATTACGCAAAGGCGCCGCGTTTGCGCCCTTGCTCTCCCCCTGGTCTAGCCCACCTTGGTTACCCGACACCGGCAATATCATCTGCCTGCCGCATGATGTCATTGAAGGCGTCTTCCGCCCTCATTTCGGAGTCGTCGCTGAATCCCGCCCCATTTGATTCCAGAATCTCGACGACGGCTTTCCTGGCACGAGACACCCGGCTTTTGATCGTTCCGACAGCCACTCCGCAAATCTCCGCAGCTTCCTCATAGGGCAAGCCGCCCGCACCCACCAGAATGAGGGCCTCACGTTGATCAATTGGCAACCTGCCGAGGGCATTGCGCATGGCGAGCAGGTCGAGCGTGTCGGATGGGTTACTGTTAGACACCAGCGTTGCTTCGGCAACTTCAGGATCAAGTGGGGTGCGGCGCCAAGACCGGCGTTTTTCTGAATAGAAAACATTTCGGAGAATCGTGAAGGCCCACGCCTTCATATTCGTGCCGGCCTGAAAGGATTGTCGCGCATTCCACGCTTTCAGCATTGCATCCTGTGCAAGGTCGTCTGCAAGCGTTGCATCTCCGCACAAGCTGCGCGCGAAAGCCCGCAAATGTGGGATTAGCGCAGCAAGTTCGCGTTTGAATTCAGGATCGCTGAGTTTTTCCGTATTGTCTGTCATGGAAGCCCCCTCAGGATTTGTCTGAGGTGGAAGATGGCCGAGCCCTATCGGCCTCTTCGAGAAGCCGCAGGAACTCATCGGGCACATCTTCTTGCGCTACTTCGTCATACACGCGGCGCAATTGTTCACCAATGCGCTGCGTCCGCCTCTTACTGCCGAGGTCGGATTTGACGGAGTTTTTGCGTCCGTTCTTTTCCATTCCGTCCAAACTATCCTGATTCACGATCTGATACCTAACTATATGAGTCTGATAGTTAAACAATCCGGCACCATATAAGTTCCACACTAATGCAGTATTTTGCACTAGTGTGGAACCGAAGCAGCTTTCACGAATTGTTAATGCGGTCCCAGAAGAGAGGTTCCCAATGAGTTTGGTACAATCGTTTGCCCCCCATCTGCCATTCTTGCGCCGGTACGCCCGGGCGCTAACAGGCAGTCAAGACAGCGGAGACGCGTATATTCGCGCGTCACTTCAAGCGCTCGTCGAAAATCCTGAAGTTGTCGACAATGTGGAGGATTCTCGTCTTTCGCTTTACCGCTTTTTCCACGTCATCTGGGGCACGACAGGCGCCCAGCTTGAAGGAAAAGATAGCAACAAAGGCGATCCTGCAGACAAGCGACTGCAGTCACTTGCACCCATCCAGCGGCAAGCTTTCCTGCTGACAGCCCTTGAGGGATTTTCTGCTTCGGACGCAGCTTACATCCTCGGAATTTCTGAAAAAGAGCAGCGTGTTCTCGAACAAGATGCTCAAAGAGAAATTGAAGGCGAGCTCGCTACGAAAGTTCTCATAATTGAGGATGAGCCTATTATTGCTGCAGATCTTGAAAGTCTGGTCGAAGACCTCGGCCATACAGTCACCGGTATCGCAACCACGCATCGCGAAGCGCTCTCTCTCTTCGGCGCGAATCCGCCAGGACTGGTTCTCTGTGACATCCAACTTGCAGATGGCTCGTCCGGCATTGATGCCGCCCACGACATTTTGGCCGATCATGACGTGCCGATCATTTTCATCACGGCCTTCCCCGAACGCCTGCTGACTGGTGAGCGCCCGGAGCCGACCTACCTGATTCCAAAGCCCTTCCAGGAAAATACTGTGAAGGCAGCGATCGGCCAGGCGTTGTTCTTCCATCCCGCCAACGAAAAGCGGGTGGACGCCTAAACTTCTGATGTCGCGGATTCAAAAGGCCGCCCGTACATAATGATGTACGGGCGGCCTTTGTTCTTGAATTCGAGATATGTCAGACGCTGGCAGGCGCGAACATGCCGGTAAATGCCAGCACCAACAACATGCCGACAAGAGCGACGACGATACCTATCCCCAAAACGCTCAACAAGCCCGTCCGGCGACGACCCTGACGTGCCTCAGTTGTAGAAAACTCTTCTTGATGGGTTGTGTCTGGCATAAGTTATTCCAATCCTGTTTGAGTGTTATCCCCTGAATCAATTGTCATTGCGGGGAATGCGATGGTGATTTGTGTGAGACGAGATAGCGCCGTTTGACAAAGGCGAATGCGAACTACCGTTCAGGTTGGCTCGCGCTACGAAATCGAGTTTACGAACATGGAGATAGTCAGTGTCGAATTGGGACAAACTCTCCATACGCCTTCTATCGAGAATGGTGACCTGGCCGCGGGACTCATCGATAAGGCCCGATCGGCGTAAAGCTGACATCGTCCTCGACACATGAACCGGGGTCAGGCCGAGCGCATCTGCCAGATCCGTGCGTGTCAAAGGCATGGGTAGGTGATCTTCTGCTCCACCGACCGCAGCTCTCAATCTTCTTTGAAGCTCAAGTAATAGGTGTGCGATACGCTCCTTGGCAGACCTGCGACCGACGCGGACAATCTGTTCACGCAGGATAGATTCTTCCTGCACCGCTGCCCACCAGAATGCTGCGGCGACATCGGCATCGCTGCGCAACACATTCATGAATTGATCCGCTGCAACCGTCGCCACGACAGTGCGCGTTATGGCGGTCACTGAGTGGTCTGCCTTCACACCCGCAATGACTTGCATATCGAACACATCACCAGGCAACATGAAGTTGACGATCTGGCGACGACCATCATCAAGAGAACGGTGTCGAATTGCCCAGCCTTCTTTCACGATAAACATCTTTGCGGGGGTTTCCCCCACACGGATGATGTCATCGCCGGATTGAAATGCGCGGGTTTGAAAATCGATTTGATCGAATTTGGACCACGCATCATCTCTTAGTGAGGCATATTGGGAAATTCTGTTTCTAAATACGTCCATGCGGTTCAAACGAATGTACTTGTGCAAGGTTCCATCGCAGAAAACTGCTGGCACCCGATGGAACGAAAGTTTCGATCGATCGTTGTATTGGCGCACACGAAATCAGGAGATTTAACGTGAACACCAAGACAGCCACCACACTCAAAGCTGAAACCGAGGGCGATTACGCTGCGCTCAAGGATGACATTGCCATGCTTCGCGGCGACCTGAAAAGCGTAATGGAAGACGTCCGGGGCCTTGCGAAGGTAAAGGCGCAAGCCGGAGTCGAAAAAGGCAAGGAAATGGCCGAGAAAGCTTCCGGCCAGTTCAAGGAAACCCGCGACGATGTTGAAACGGAAATTCGCAAGAATCCGCTAGCCGCTGTCGGAATCGCGTTCGGGGCCGGACTCATTCTCGCGATGATGAGGGGCAAATAATTCATGGACGCGACAAAGCTTAGGCTGTTCGCGGCTGTCGCCGGAATCGTATGTGGTTTCGGCGGCATGTTTGCTTTGTCTGTAGCCGGAATATTGGCGCTGGCATCTGTCATCGGATTGACGGCGGCCTGCTTCACAGTGGCCGCCATCCTTGTGGCAATTGCTGCCCTTATGCTGTATATATTCTTGCTACCCTATCGGAAATCATCAGAAGAGATCGATGATTTGGAAGAGTCCACGGCCAATGCATTGGCAGACCTTCCGTTCGACACCCTGAAATCCCTGGTCCAGAAATATCCGGTCTCTGTAACCGCGGGCGCGATGTTGCTCGGATACACGCTTGTACGTGACCCCAAGACGGCGACACGTAACGCCCAGAGGCTTCTACTCGGTTTGCTTTAGCGGCGCCAATTACAGACAAATCATGCCTGAACACCTATATTGTTAGCATGAGATCGTTTCTGCTTGTTGCCTCAGCGGTTGGTGCCGGATTGGCTTTTGGCCGCAGATACCTCGAACGCGGGGTTTCTGCCCAGAAGAACAAGGTGATCGAGACAGCAGCCGTGGAAACACGTCGTCAGATCAAGCGCCATGCAGATGATTTTCTCAAAAAGAGCTTTCGGTCATTCGCAATCGCGACGACTATCAAACTGCTTATCCTCGCGACGCTTTGGGGACTTTTCCATGGCGGTGTTATTGAGCGGCCTTACTTTATCTGGGGTGTGACAGGGATTCTCGCCGCGTTTCTTGTTCGTGATATCTGGGTAACGTGGCCCTTTGTTCGGCTTGGGATAGTAGAACTTTCTCGCTATGGCTGGCACCCCAAGCGCGCGCTCGGTGAGGTCGTCGCCGGGCATGTATTTCAGCAAGTCCTGACGGAAGCCCAATCTGCTCCGTCCACTCGCTCTTCGAAAGTCATGCTGGTGCTTGCGGGTCAATCCCGCGAAGGGATCGAACATGATATTGCAACCTCTGTCGCCGCCATCGCTCGAGATACGTCCTGGTCTGATCTGCGACCATTTCTTGTGTCCGCTGCCATCAAGACGGCCGCATTGATGATCATTTATTCGGTGAGCGTTTTCCTGCTCATGGCCTGATACCAATCAGGCAGCCTCGGCCATAAGCTCTTCGGCATGTATCACCAACTGATGTAATGTGGACTGCTCAGCAAACCCGGGCGTGTCATTGGAAATTGCCGGAACAATTCCATTCAGCTCATCCATCAGAACTGCGCGCGCCCGACTTACCCGGCTTTTGATTGTTCCAGGCGAGCAGTCCATGATCGCACCCGCTTCCTCATAAGTGAGGCCGGCCGCCAGAACCAGAATGACTGCATCCCTTTGTTTGATCGGCAGGGAGTAGATTGCCTGGACAGCCTGCGACGCTTCGCTCAGCATTTCAGCTGACGTGTTATCAATAAGAGCCTCTTCGAGAAATCCGCTTTCAACATCAACATTGCGCCAAGCGCGACGGCTGTGCTGGAGATATTCATTTCGAACAATACGCAGGATCCACGGTCTCATCTTTGCGGTTCGATCGAAAGATTCCGCCGCCGCCCAAGCTTTCAGGCATGCAGACTGAACGATGTCGTCGGCCAGCGTCGCATCATGGCAAAGGCTACGCGCGAATGCGCGCATTTGAGGTAACAATGCCTCCAGCTCATCGACAAAGGACCAGTCTGGGCTGGGATTTTCTCCGGTATCGGTCATGCCGTCACGTATCCTATCGCTTTAGCGAGGTCTCCACCTCTCTCATGGCGCCAAGAAGTTCTCGAAATCGGTAGGGAAGAGGCTCTGTCACCACGGCCGCGTACTCGGCCCGTAGGTGAGCTTCGAACCGCCGGCTCCCTCCCATCGCCTTGGCCGTGAAAGCGAATATTCTTCTGCGTTCGGGACGACGGGCGCTCATGCGCACCATTTATCCGTTCGCCAAAATAACAAATCATGAATTCGTTCCCACCATACGATCTGTCTTGACTTCATACAGAAGTAAATCAGTGGTGGGTTAACGAATCTAAAATTACTATTGGTTGAAATACAGTCAATTGCCCGCCACCTCTGCGGAACGGCACGCTTCAGACGACAGCCCCTTTCTATAGAAAGAGATGCGGGGGAATGATTCTATCTCGTTGGAACAGGCTCGGGCCCGGAATAGTCGTAGAATCCCTTGCCGGCTTTCTTCCCAACCCAGCCTGCTTCAACATATTTCACGAGCAATGGACACGGTCTGTATTTGGTGTCGGCAAGACCATCATGCAAAACTTGCATGATCGACAGACATGTATCGAGCCCGATGAAGTCGGCAAGCGTCAAAGGCCCCATCGGATGATTTGCGCCCAGGCGCATCGCCGTATCAATGCTTTCAACCGTGCCAACACCCTCGTAAAGAGCGTAGACGGCCTCATTGATCATAGGCACAAGGATCCGGTTGACGATAAAGGCCGGGTAGTCCTCGGCATTCGTGGTCGTCTTCTCTAGGCGCCCTGCAAACTCGATGGCGGTTTCATAGGTTTCCTGATCCGTTGCGAGTCCACGGATCACTTCAACCAGCTTCATCAGCGGAACGGGATTCATGAAGTGCAGCCCGATAAACCGTTCGGGACGGTCGGTGACGGATGCAAGCCGTGTGATCGAAATGGACGACGTATTCGTCGCCAGAAATGTGCTCGTAGGCACGATTTCGCAGAGTGAACGAAAGATCTGTTCCTTGATTTCCCGGCGCTCTGTGGCGGCCTCAATAACAAGGTTGGCGGCCTCATGGTCCTTCAAGACAGTTGTCGGCTTAATGCGCCCGAGCGCAGTATCCATATCGCCCTGATTGTATTGTCCCCGCCCAACCTGGCGGGCCATATTACGTTCAATCGCTTTCATGCCTTTGGCGAGAGACTCTTCGGAAATATCGCTGAGAACGACGTCGTATCCGGCTAGCGCGCTGACATGGGCGATACCATTCCCCATCTGGCCCGCGCCAATCACGCCAATTGTCTTCAGGTCTGCCATAAGTCTCGTCCAGATCGTCGTAAAAGAGAGATGTCATATCCTGTTTGTGCAGTGCGTCAAACACAAGTCTGGGATGCAGTCGCCGCGGGTATATCCGCAATCCTGCAAGATGGTCCCGCCCGCAGACGGTCCGACAACACCGAAGCGGGAAACTCAGGATCGATCCCGCGCTACGCGGTGTAAATCATCCTGCGCCTCATGCCGCCGTCCACTGTCAGCACCTGCCCCGTCACAAAGCCGGCACCAGACAGGTAGACCACCGCATCCACGATATCTTCGACTTCCCCCGCTCGACCGACTGGATGCTGCGCGTGTGCCTCACCAGACAGCACGTCACCAGTTGAATTGATCCAGCCGGGCGCAATTGCGTTGGCCCTGACATCCGGCCCGAGACCGATGGCCAGCGCATGCGTCAGGCCAATGATTCCGCCCTTAGCCGCCGCATACCCATAGGTGTCCGGCTCCGACTGATAGGCTCGGGTCGATGTCATATTGACGATACTGCCCTTGGCAGCGCGCAAATAAGGCATGCATTCTCGCGCCATCAGGAAACTGCCGTTCAGGTGCGGTGCGATCCAGCTATTCCAGTCATTGAGACTCATCTCCTCCAGAGGACCGGCGACCGGGTCGGCTGGCCCGCCATTGTTCACGAGCAGGTCAAGCTGTTCGAACCCTGCTTCTGCGACCGCGGCGCGAATACTCTCTTCGGATGACAGGTCACACCAAATCGGCTGAATCCCGACTTTCGGGAGCGAGGCAAGACCATCATGATCGATATCCAGCGCAGCGACGCGCCAATCTTCATTGGCAAAATGCACGGCAATTGCACGGCCGATACCCGACGCTGCACCTGTTACGATGGCTGTTCGCATGAAATCTCCTGATCATGGCTTAGCTCGCTCTATACAAAACAACCCGCAACTCCCCTAAGGAGTTGCGGGTTGAATTCAGTCAGGGCTGAAAAGCTTACAGCGCCTCGGTCAGTTCCGGGACGGCATTGAAGAGGTCTGCAACCAGGCCATAATCGGCGACCTGGAAAATCGGAGCCTCTTCGTCCTTGTTGATCGCGACAATGATCTTGGAGTCCTTCATACCAGCAAGGTGCTGGATGGCCCCGGAGATGCCGACAGCAACATACAGTTCAGGCGC